>SCPN01000089.1_pt1 | contig 869110 bp, 1052 predicted proteins | sample 6106831 | NCBI WGS metagenome assembly SCPN01 (sample SAMN10720447, study PRJNA508395) | human gut metagenome | isolation source: Participant 1, 0 month
TCCGCCTTCTGGATTTGAAACGAGCAACAAGATTTCAAATTCAGGAGAAACGGATATGTATATTGAACATCCATATTTTACGAAGGAAAGTATTACGCAAATATTGATGGAGAAATGATCGAGATTACAAAAGAAGTTGCGTATGCGATGAACAATTTTTACAGAAGCAGCAAGGCAAAAAAAGTTGAGATTAAGAACGAGCTGGGGGAAGTCGTGGATAAGATGCTGAGAGAAGTACCTTACAGCGGTCAGTCATTGATGGAGAAGGTTTCATGATTGAGGATTTTCCAGATCTGAACTGTGATGTGGAGCACTGTGTACTGACAAAATGGAACAGCAGGATATTCACAAAGTAATCAATCAGCTGAACTCAGAGGAACGCATGATTATTTATGGCATTTTCTTTGAAAACAAGACACAGACACAGATGGCGGAAATTATGGGGATTTCCAGACAGATGCTGTCATACAAGCTGAAATCCATTCTTAATAAAATGCGTGAAATGTATATGAATAAATTTTTTTAAAAAATTTTTCAAAATCTTTTGCATCTGCCAAAGTCATTTGACTTTAGTAATTAGAGGAAGTTAAATGACTTCCTAAAATGAACCATGATAACTGAATATCCAATAATAACTGACGTGACATTTCATGCAGAGAGCACGAGGAAGATGACGCTATAGGATTATAAGACAAAACCAAGATTTTTAGTTCAGTCCGTAATGCTGCGAAAAAGCACTGACCGAAGCCAGCTGGCAGGCTGGTGATGCGATGATATGTATGAGATGCGATACACTTGCAGATCCTGAGAAGTCTGTAACTGGTAAACCTATGAACTGCTGGAGCCCTGGAAACGAGAGTTCCGGGTTGTGGTCCGAGTATGCATCCGGCAGGTTATTATTCCCTTCCTGCATATGCGGGAGTAACGATTGGGGTATCGAGGATAAATAGAATCGAGCGAGCACTGTTTAATAATCAAATTGGCTATATTATGCGGCAGAGTTCCTTATGGGAAAGGAACTCTGCCGTATTCCTGTGGAGCCAATATAGCGCTAGGGATGCTTTACAAATAAAAATAATAGATTGAGAGAGGACAAATGACAATCCGCAGAGGAGATATTTTATGGGCAGATCTCGGTATGTTTCCTACAACATCTGTTCAGGGTGGTGTAAGACCGGTGATCGTAGTGAGCAATAATAAAGCCAATACATACAGTTCAGTCATAACGGTAGTTCCGCTGACATCAAGAATATATAAGAAACGGTATTTGCCAACACATGTATTTATCAGCAAATATGATATGACAGGAATCCGAAAAGGAAGCCTGGCACTGGCTGAACAGGTTATGAGCATTTCTACGAAATGTATTATTGAGAAATGCGGAAGAGTGAACAAGTGGAGCCTGGATCGGGTACTGAAAGCAGTACGGATTCAGATGGGAATGGAGGGAGAAGGGCATGACGGCAGAGGAATATAGAAACTATCTGGAGCAGGATTTCAGTGATGTAGATATCAATGAAATGACTGACCTACGGATGATAAAAGCAGACAGAAATAAATCGCTTCAGGAACGGAGAGATATTTTCTGAATAAAGTAGGAAATCCATTTGGTCCGGATCGGTAATATGAAAGTAAAAGTCAGATTTGCTAATAACGGTATATCTATGGAGCAGGCATTTGAGAATATGCTCTGAGTGTCAAAAAAGTACTGGCAAGATTGAGGGGACTGTGTTAGAATGTCGGTAAGGACAATTATGCAGCAGCCCCTTTATTACATGGATTTTCTGACGTAATAAAAGGAGGTAAGATATGTATCAGAATATCAATAAAATCTATCATGCCGCCATCTATGTCAGATTATCTAAAGAAGATGGCGATATTTCCAGTTCAGCAAAACTGGAAAGTAACAGCATTTCTAACCAGAAAGCTTTGATTCTGGATTTCCTGAAAGACAAAAAAGATATTGAAGTTGTTTCAGTCCGAGTTGATGATGGATACTCAGGCTCTAATTTTGAGCGCCCAGCATTCCAGGCAATGCTGGAAGATATCCGGCGTGGGATTGTAGACTGCGTAGTGGTAAAAGACTTATCACGATTTGAAGGGAATATATTGATTCCGGCAGTATATCGAGAGATTATTCCCGGCTCTTGGTGTGCGCTTCATTGCCATCAATGACAATTATGACAGTCTCAAGGGAAAGAATCAGGCAGACGAAATCATTATCCCATTTAAGAATTTAATCAATGATGCTTATTGCCGTGACATTTCTATTAAGATCAGGAGTAATCTTGAGATTAAGAGGAAAAAAGGCGAGTGCGTGACTCCGTTTGTAGCTTTTGGATACAGGAAGACAAAGACAGATAAGCATAAATTAGAGATTGATCCATCTGCAGGCAGTGTAGTACAGGATATTTTTAAGATGAAGCTGCAGGGAATGAGTCAGGATGCGATCGCTAATCGTTTAAATGAACTGGGTATTCTTTCCCCATTTGAGTATAAAATCAGCAGTGGCAGTCATTATGAAACTGGCTTTCGACAGAAAGAACAGGCACTTTGGAGTTCTGTTACAGTCCGCAGAATACTGGAAAACGAGGTTTATATCGGAAACCTTGTACAGGGAAAAAGGACAACACCAAACCATAAAGTGAAGCAGACTTATGTGAAACCGGAAGATGACTGGATCCGGATTGAGAAAAATCATGAACCTCTGGTGAGTGACCGTGATTTTGAAATTGTTCAGAGGCTTCTTGGCATGGATACACGTACTTCACCTGACCAAAAGCAGGTATATCTGTTATCCGGAATTGCTGTATGCGCGGATTGTGGAGCACCTATGACAAGAAAGGTTTCTACTGTGGCAGGGAAAAAATATGCTTATTATCTGTGTTCCACAAATAAAGAAACAAAACGCTGTTCCAGTCATAGAATACCGGAAAAGGATCTGGAAGATGCCGTACTGGTGATGCTGAAACAGCATATCCAGAATATCCTGCACCTGAAAAGAGTCCTGGAATTTGTTGGTACTGTGCCATTTCAGGAGATCAATATGAAGAAGCTGCAGGACAGGCTGGAGAAGAAAAAACAGGAGACAGAACGCTGTAAGGAGTTACGGATGATGCTCTATTCGGATATGAAAGAGGGCATTGTATCAAAAGAAGAGAGCTTCATGCAGCCTATGGAAAGAGGCTTAAAAATGCGGAAGAGAGTATCCGTGCGATCCAGAAAGAAATGGATAGTGAGCTGGAAAAAGCAGACAATGCCAATACCTGGCTGGATTATTTTGTGAAATATCAAGATATTAAAGAACTGTCCCGCACTGTGGTGGTAGAACTGATCAGGCAAATCCGAGTATATGATAAAAGAATATAGAGATCACTTTTGATTTTGATGATTGTTATCAGACATTGCTGAGTCAATTACCGGCTATGGAGTTGATACGGTAATAGATGATGATAATAATCTGCAGGTCAAGGTAAAGGAGGTTGTATAAAATGGCACGAAAGAGCAGGAAAAACATTCCGGAAGTAGTCAGCAGTGCAACCGTCCAGACAGAGATGAGCAGACCATTCCGGGCAGGATTGTATGCCAGAATTTCAATGGAAACAGAAGAAACACTAGAAAGAGGAACGATAGAAACCCAGGTGGAATTGATGAAAAACTTTGTAGCAGATACGGAAGATATTTCGGTTGCGAAAGTTTATAAGGACTCAGACTATTCAGGTACAAATTTTGACCGTCCTGGATTCGTACAGATGATGGAAGATATCAAGCATGGAAAAATCAATTGTGTTATTGTAAAAGATTTGTCCAGACTTGGCAGAAATTATGTCGAAACCAGCAATTATATTGAACGAGTATTCCTTTTTTTCCATGTAAGATTCCTGGCTGTGACAGATGATTTCGATTCTTTCAGAGAAGGTGTGGATCTTACAGTTCCACTGAAGAATATCATCAATGAATTCTATTCGAAAGACCTTGCCAAGAAGAGTAGCAGCGCAAAAAAAGCACTTTGGAAAGAGGGAAAATTTACAAGTGCCTGGGAACCGTATGGTTACAGAAAGTCAGAAGAAGACCATCATCAGCTGATTGTTGATGATGAAGCTGCAGAACATCTGAAAAGTATATTTTCTATGTATATGGATGGCAGGAATTATAGTGATATTGCAAGACAGCTCAATAAAGATGGAGTTTTATCGCCGACTTTACAGAGAAAATTCTATAAAACCGGTGAAAAGCCGCTTCCGGAGTCTAAACCCTGGAATAATTATGAAGTGAAGCGAGTACTTCAGGATGTTCATTGCACAGGTGATTCTGTATTTGGAAAATATCAGCAAAGTGTTTTCCAGGAAAATAAACAGAGAAATCGACCAGAGAGTGAATGGGTGCATGTGGAGAACACGCATGAAGGGATTATAGATAGAGAGTTGTTTCAACAGGTACAATCTAAAATTCAGGAATATACGGAAGCTTATAAGAAGAAACATCAGCAGAACAATGGGGCTATTCGAAATCATAATTTCTATACAGGAAAATATGGTGCGGAGGCTGTGGCAACCGCATGACGTTGTCCAGAGAAAGAAATGGCACATTCTTTTATATCTGCGGAGCCAATACTAACCATAAATCCGGAGGAAAGCAATGCAAAGGGCACAGAGTCAGAAAAGAATATGTGGATGACGATGTTCTTCGCCTGATCCAAACGCATATGAAAACCGTATTGGATACGGAAAAAATGATTCAGGAAATGAATACAGCTTCCAAAAATCAGACACAGTACCTGCTTTTGGATAAAGAAGTGGGGAAACTTCGACGGGAACTGAGCCGTATCAGTAAGCGTAAATCGGATTTATATGAAGATTACTCGGAACGTTTGATTACAGAAGAAGAGTACATACAGTTTTCTCGGATCTATTCCAATGAAATTGAGAATATCAAGAGCCGTCTGGACACAGTATTGGCGGCACAGGTTCGGTATTCCCAGGATTACCACATTGAAGAAGGCTGGGGAAATGTGATACATACTTATATGTCAAAGCGTAAGCTGACAAAAGAAATGGCAGATGCCTTTGTGGATTCAATTATTATCCATGGTAAGTATGATTATGAGATCAAGCTGGTATATGACGATCAGTTTGCAGATTTACAGAAATTAAAGAAAGAGAAGGAGGCGCAGACAAGATGACAGATCATAGAAAAACAGCTGTTTACATCCGTTTATCCGCAGAAGATGACAATGTAGATGGCAGAGCCAAAAAAGAGAGCGACAGTGTAACTTCTCAGAGAATTCTGTTAAAATCATTTGTGATTGATCAGCTGGGTGTAGCTGAGTCAGATATCCTGGAATATGTGGATGACGGTGTCAGCGGTACTCATTTTAAACGGCAGGGATTTCAACAGCTGCAGGATGACATGAAAAGCGGAGAAATCGGCTGTGTAGTTGTAAAAGACTTCTCCAGATTTGGAAGAGACTATCTGGAAGTTGGATTTTATATTGAATATATTTTCCCACTTCTACAGATTCGATTTATTTCGATTAATGACAGCTATGACAGTGCTGCAAGCAGCGGAATGACTGGTGGAATGAATGTGGCATTGCAGAATCTGGTATACAATATGTATAGCCTGGATTTGTCCAAGAAAATTTCATCAGCATTGCAGACAAGAACGAGAAATGGTACACGCCTTCCGGTAAATGCCAGATATGGCTATAAAAAAGGAAAAGATGGAAGGCTGGAAGTTGATCCAGAGGCTGCAAAAGTCGTAAAAATGATTTTTCGGATGGCAGCGGAAGGAACAAGTTTTGCAGATATTACAAGGGAATTGAACAGACAGGAGATTGTCACTTGTGATGAGCAGAAATTATCAAGAGGGGACCAGGTACAGTTCCAGAGGTTTGAGACGATCAAAAAGAAACACTGGAGCCCTACGACAGTAGCGGCAATTGTCCGGGATGATTTATATTGGAACCAGAATCTGGGGCAAAACGCGTTGTAGTATGCATACTGGCCATAAAGCTGTTCTGAATGATGAAACAGAATGGGTTCGCCTGGAAAATCATCATACGGCAATTATAGACAGGCAATTGTTTGAAAAAGCAAATGAAATGCATCCGAAAAAGAAGAGAAGTGTTGCGGAATCACGCACCAATTTTACTCTGGAAAGACGTAAAAAACAGCCGGCATTGCTGCTATGTGCCAACTGTGGGCATTCTTTACTAAAAGAAACGGAGCATCTGCTAAAATGCTCAGATGCTCGAACCAATGGAGATCCTGTGTGTCGAAGTCTGGTGATCCGACGGGAACCGCTGGAGGAGAATATCCTTGGGCTTGTTCATCAGTATGCAGCGTCAATGTTGGAAAAGAAAAGAAAGTATCTTACAACAGGCAATGCGACTACAAAGAGATCAATACCGCAGAATTGCAAAAGCAGAGCCGACAGTTGACCTCGGAAAAGATGAAACTCTATGATGATTACAAAGATGGTCGTATGGATCGTGATTTGTATAAGCAGAGAGCGGAAAAGATAAGTGGACAGCTGGATGAAATTAAACGAAAAATAGAAGATGCGGAGAATAGCAAAAAGTTTCTTGAACAAAATGAACTTTCTGATAAAATAAAACTAAAAGATTTCTTGGGAATTCAGAAGTTCGATACAGAGAAGCTGCGTGAGATTATCAAGGTGATCCGTGTTCATAGTCAGGATGAAATCGAAATCGAATGGAATTTTGACGATATTTTTTCAGAACAGAGATAACTTGAGCAGGACAAAAATGACTTATCAGAAGATAATAAAGGTGCTGGGACTACCTGATGGAAGCGTCAGATAGTCTTCTGCAGAAAAAAATAAAATTTTTTTTGTCCTATACTTGACACATCCACATGTGCTGCGACACACCTTCTGCACCAATGTCCAGCAGGCCGGGCTGGATGTAAAAAGCCTGCAATACCTGATGGGACACTCTAATGCCAGTGTGACGCTGGATGTCTACACGCACAGCAGCTTTGAATCGGTTGAAAGGGCCTTTGAACAAATCGCCGGCAACCTGTGATTTTCGATGTATGAAGCGGAATTTCTTACGCCGAAACTTACGCCAAAACTTACGCCAATCACCCGGTAAGTGGCGTAGATTTGCGTAGAAAAGCGTGGATCGTGCAAAAACGGAGAATCTGGAAAAATCGGCTTGTGGCCTTGATAATTCTACAAAAGTCTACGTTTCCCGATATTCGTGATTCGGCTCCAAAAGTGTGGTTTGGAAGGGCGGCATGTACTAAGCCGCAAAAGCGCTCTTATAAAAGTGCCTTAGGGAGGCAGAACTTCTTCGGAGGTTCTGCCTCTCTTTTTGTATAGCCTGGGTCTCCGTTGCCCACGCTATGCCAAAGGGGGCGTGTCCATGTCCGGGCGGAGGGTGCTGGCGCTGTATGCGGCGTTGTTGTTCGGCTTTGCCGGAGTGCTGTGCAGGCTGTTTTATTTGGCGTCCCGCACGGATTATGCAGCCCGTGCGGCGGCACAGAGCACGGTCACGCTGGAACTGCCAGCCCGGCGCGGCGGCTTTTACGACTGCATGGGCCTGCCACTCACCGGGCTGGAAAAACGCTGGCTGGCTCTCTGCTTCCCGGGGCAGGAAAATTATACCCGCCTGTACGCCTGCACCGACACCGCCGGACAGGAACTGCTGTACCGCAGCCGCAGCCGGGCGGCTCCATTTCTCGTGGAGGTGGACCGGGACATGACGGCGCTGGGCAATCCATGCTATGCGGCGTCCCGGCGGTATGCAGCTGCACCGCTGTGCCCGCAGCTGCTGGGGTATCTGGACGGTGAGGGCCACGGTGCTGCCGGGCTGGAAAAAGCACTGGACGCGCTGCTCACCGGCAGCGGGGCACGGGACACTCTGCTGTGCCCGGTGACCGCGCAGGGCACCCTGCGCACCGGGGAGCAGGTGCAGCATCTGCAGGCGGACAGCGGAGCGGTGGGGGTCCGCCTGACCCTCTCCCGTTCTGTCCAGCGGGCGGCCGAGGCGGTGGCGGCGCAGACCATGACCACCGGCTGCATTCTGGTGCTGGACGTCCGCACGGCAGCCCTGCGGGCCTGCGTCAGTGTGCCGGGTTTTGACCCGGCTGACCCGGCGGCCAGTCTGGAAGCGCCGGACAGCCCCTTCCTGAACCGGGCCTTGCAGGCGTATGCGGTGGGGTCGGTGTTCAAGCCGGTGCTGGCAGCGGCGGCGCTGGAAGCCAGCCTTGCGCCGGAGTACGACTGCAACGGCGCGGTGGTGGTGGACGGGCAGATCTTCCGCTGCGCAGGCGGTGTGCCGCACGGCGAGGTGGACCTTTCGGCCGCATTGGCAAAGAGCTGCAACGGCTATTTTATCCGGTTGGGGCAGCAGCTGGGAGCACAGGCTCTTTTGCAGCAGGCGCAGGCGCTGGGCTTCGGGCGGAGCATCGGGCTGGCGGAGGGCCTTACCGCCCAGAGCGGAGCCCTGCCGGGAGCCGAGGAACTGGCCCAGAGCGGGCAGTTGGCCAATTTCAGCTTCGGGCAGGGCAGCCTGCTGGCAACGCCGCTGCAAGTGGCCGCCATGATGAACACCATCGCAAACGGCGGTGTTTACCGTGCGCCGTGCCTGCTGGACTGTGCGCTGGATGAAACATCCGGGGAAGAGCTGTCGGCCTTTGCCCGCCCGCAGGCAGAACGGGTGCTCACGGAGCAGACCGCCGCGGCTCTGCGCACCATGCTGGAGCAGACGGTGGCCGAGGGCACAGCACAGGATGCTTCCGGCCTGCCCGGCGGGGCGGCGGGCAAGACCGGTACCGCCCAGACCGGGCAGTTCACGGCCGAAGGGAAAGAGCGCAAGAACCTGTGGTTCGCAGGGGTTTACCCGGCCGAGGATCCGCAATACACCATCGTGGTCTTGCAGGACGGACAGACGCAGGCGGCGGTCTCCAGCGCGGCGGTGTTTGCACAGCTGTGCACGGCACTGCACTGGTTGGGATAAATGCGGAATTGTGCTTGCTTTTTTGCAGATGGTATGATACTATATAGTCGTATTTTTGCGTGGTTTTCCCATTCAATTTGAATAAAGGAGCGTTTCAATCCATGTCTGTTATCGAAATCGTTGGCGGCGCGATCCTGCTGGTCGCTTCGCTGGTCATCGTGTTCCTCACCCTCATGCAGCACACCCACGGCCAGGGCCTTTCCGGCGCCATCAACGGCAGTGCAGGCGGTGCCAACAACGCACGCCTGACCCCGGCTGACCAGATGTTGGCCAAGGTGACCCGCATTGCCGGTGTCATCTTTTTCGTGGTGGCAATTCTGGCTTGCCTGTTCACCGGCCGTCTGGCAGGTTGATGCACCCCATGCAGCCCCGTGCTCTGACGGGGCTGTTTTTCTGTGTAAAACCGACATAGTTGAGTAAAAAAGTGCGGGCAGCTGTCTTTTCGGGCTGCCGCAGCAGGGTGGGCAGCAATGCCCGGAACTGGCAGGGCTGCAGCCCGACGGAGGCCGCAGCCAGGAAGAGCAAGGAGAAAAATATTATGGCAATGCGCGATAAAATTGAGCACGCGATCCAGAATCAGCCGTGCACCGTGAAGGACCTCAAGTCAAAGTTCGGCGGGGACCGTGGCTCGGACCGCAAGGTGATGGAGGCCGTGGACCAGCTGGTGCACGAGGCTGTGATCTGCCAGCGGCAGGGCGTTTTCTTTACGGTGCGTTCCGGCCGCGCCGACAAGGCCCTGCTGTGCAAGGTGGTCAAGCTGGGCAAGAACTTTGCTTTTGTCATGCTGGAGGACGGCACGAGTGATATCTTCATCCCGGGCCGCTTCACCCGCGGCGCCATGCCCGGTGACAAGGTGCTGGTGGAAAAGTTTGAGCATCCCCGTGTGGAGGGCAGCGACGAGGGCGAGATCCTGGCCGTGCTGGAAGAAAAGAACGATCTGGTGGGCACCGTCCGCCGTGTGGAGGGCATGCTGAAGTTCGTGCCCGATGACTGCCCCGCCATCTCCATGCGGATGATGCGCGACTGCGAGGGCGGTGCCAAGGACGGCGACAAAGTGGCTGTGGAGATCCTGCAGCGCGGCAACCGGCAGGAAGATCACCGCGTGGGCGTGGCCATGCGCTTTGGCAGCTCCGACGAGGCCAAGCGCTGCGCCAAGGCTCTGCTCTATGCGCAGGACATCCGCAGCCGTTTCCCGGATAAGGTCCGCGAAGAGGCCAAGAAGCTGGAGAACGCCGAGGTGACCGAGGCCGACTGTGAGGGCCGCATGGATCTGCGCGCTCTGCCCATCTTCACCATCGACAGCGCTGAGACCAAGGACATCGACGACGCCATCAGCCTGACCAAGACGCCGGAGGGCGGCTTTGAGCTGGGCGTGCATATTGCGGATGTGTCCCACTACGTCAAGCCCGGCAGTGAGCTGGACAACGAAGCCTTTCACCGTGCCACCAGCGTGTACTATGCCGACCAGGTGGTGCCCATGCTGCCCAAGCAGCTGTCCAACGGCATCTGCAGCCTGAACGAGGGCGTGCTGCGCCTGGCATTCTCCTGCCTGATGCGTCTGGACAAGGACGGCAACCTGACCGACTACCGCTTTGTCAAGTCGGTCATCCGCAGCCGTGTCAAGGGCGTGTACTCCGAGATCAACGCCCTGCTGGCCGGCAGTGCCGACGACGAGCTCAAGGGCAAGTACCACGAGGTTCTGGCTCAGCTGCCCGCCATGAAGGAGCTGTATGGCCACCGTGCCCGCCTGCGCAAGGAGCGCGGATGCATGGACATTGAGAGCGGTGAAGTCAAGCTGATCCTCGACGAGAATGGCCACTGCATCGACGTGAAGAAGCGCACCTCCGGCGAGAGCGAAGCCATGATCGAGGAGTTCATGTTGCTGGCCAACCAGTGCGCCGCCCACTTTGCCCGGGTCAAGCAGATCCCCTTTGTGTACCGTGTCCACGAGGAGCCCAATGCTGAAAAGCTGGAGCGTCTCCACAACCTGCTGCAGGCCTGCGGCATCAACGACCACTTTGCCAAGGAGGTGCCCACCCCCAAGGAGCTGAGCGCCATTCTGGAGGGCGTGCGCGGCGGCCCGTATGAGCAGATCATCAACACCGGTATGCTGCGCTGCATGTCCAAGGCTCTGTACGAGGAAAAGCCCAAGGGTCACTACGGTCTGGTGCTGCAGGACTATGCCCACTTTACCAGCCCTATCCGCCGCTATCCGGACCTGGCCATCCACCGCATCATGACCGCGCAGCTCAAGGGCACCGACAAGGACACCATGATCCTGCGCTACACCGATTTTGCGGAGCGGGCCAGCAAGCAGGCCAGCGAGCGCGAAGTCATCGCCATGCAGATCGAGCGCAAGGCTGAGGACTGCTACAAGGCCGAGTATGCCCGCCGCCATCTGGGCGAGAGCTACGAGGGCCGCATTTCCGGCGTGACCCAGCGCGGCCTGTTCATTGAACTGGAGAACGGCGTGGAGGGCTTTGTACCGGCTTCCAGCCTGACCCCCTCCGGCACGATGCTCACCGAGGGCGTGCGCCTGTCCGACCCCGTCTCCGGCAGGAACTGGAGCCTGGGCGATACCATGATGATCACCATCGTGCGTTCCGACGTCAATCTGGGAAAGATTGACTTTGAGGTGGCCCAGCCCACCGCAAAATAAAACAAACGCCTACAAAAGCGGAATGACAGCGGTCATTCCGCTTTTTTTTGTCACAATTTGTACGCATTTCCAACAAAACGGGACAGTTGTCTAAATTTTATACAGAGGGCAGAGTTTGTTTGTTGTTCTGCGGGCCAAGGCAGGGTATACTGTTGCCATAGAGAGCAGCATTAAACTGCTATAAGGAAGAAAAACAGCGAAGCAAGGAGGCTTTTTCATGTACTATTCCAGTGGCAACTACGAAGCATTTGCACGTCCCAAAAAGCCGGAGGGCGTTGATCATAAATCCGCATATATCGTCGGTTCCGGCCTGGCAGCCCTGACCGCAGCCTGCTATCTGGTGCGTGACGGCCAGATGAAGGGCGAGCATGTCCATGTGTTCGAGAAGGAGGCCCTGCCCGGCGGTGCCTGCGACGGCTACAAGTACAGCATCGGCTACGTCATGCGCGGCGGCCGTGAGATGGACAACCATTTTGAGGTCATGTGGGACCTGCTGCACTCCATCCCTTCGCTGGAGACCGAGGGTGCCAGCGTGCTGGATGAGTATTACTGGCTGAACAAGGAGGACCCCAACTTCTCCCTTTGCCGTGCTACCGTGGAGCAGGGCAAGGACGCCCACACCGACGGCAAGTTCGGCCTGTCCGACAAGGGTGCTATGGAGATCATGAAGCTGTTCTTCACCCCGGACGAGCAGCTGCAGGACAAGAAGATCACCGACTTCTTTGACGATGAGGTGCTGAATTCTAACTTCTGGCTGTACTGGCGCACCATGTTCGCCTTTGAGAACTGGCACAGCGCACTGGAAATGAAGCTGTATATCAAGCGCTATATCCACCACATCGGCGGCCTGCCGGACTTTACCGCCCTGCGCTTCACCCGCTACAACCAGTATGAGTCCATCATCCTGCCCATGATCGAGTACCTGAAGGGCTTTGGCGTGCAGTTCCACTACGACACCAAGGTCACGGACGTCAAGTTCGACATTCAGGGCAGCCGCAAGATGGCAAGCTCGGTCACCGTGGAGCACGCAGGCGAGGTGTCCAACATCGACCTGACCGAGAACGATCTGCTGTTCATCACCAACGGCGGCTGCGTCGAGAGCTGCACCGTGGGTGCCCAGGACAAGGCAGCCGGTTTCGACCCCACCATCAAGCCGGGCAACGGCTGGGATCTGTGGAAGAAGATCGCCGCACAGGACCCGTCCTTCGGCCACCCCGAAAAGTTCTGCTCGGATCCGGAGCTGTCCAACTGGGAGAGCGCCACCATCACCACCCTGGATGACAAGATCCCGCAGTATATCCAGAAGATCTGCAAGCGCGATCCCTTCAGCGGTCACACCGTCACCGGCGGCATCGTTACGGTCAAGGACTCCAGCTGGCTGCTCAGCTGGACGCTGAACCGTCAGCAGCAGTTCCGCGATCAACCCAAAGATCAGCTGTGTGTCTGGGTCTACGGCCTGTTCAGCGACAAGCCCGGCGATTATGTCAAAAAGCCCATGCGCGACTGCACCGGCAAGGAGATCTGCATGGAGTGGCTGTACCACATCGGCGTGCCCACCGACCAGATCGAAGAGCTGGCAGAGCACAGCGCCAACACCGTGCCGGTGATGATGCCCTATATTGACGCTTTCTTCATGCCCCGTGCCATGGGCGACCGCCCCGACATCGTGCCGGAGGGCGCTGTGAACTTTGCCTTCCTGGGCCAGTTTGCGGAGACCAAGCGCGATACCATTTTCACCACCGAGTACTCCATGCGCACCGGTATGGAGGCCGTGTACACCCTGCTGAACGTGGACCGCGGTGTGCCCGAGGTTTGGGGCAGCACCTACGACGTGCGTGACCTGCTGAATGCAACGGTCAAGCTGCGTGACGGCAAGAAGATCACCGACATGGACCTGCCGCTCATCCCGCGTCTGGCCCTGAAGGAAGCTCTGAAGAAAATCGAGGGCACCGACCTTGAGAAGATCCTCAAGGAATACAACGCCATTTAAGGCCCCCTTTCTCCGGCCTTTTTAAACGGATGGGAACGCCCCTGTATGCTGGGACAGCTGCAGGGGCGTTCCCTTTTTTGTACGGCGATGATGCGCAATGCAAGAAAAACGGCTGATATGTGAAAGAAAATTGAACAAAACGGCATGTTTTGTCTTGCTCTTGGCGCGGTTCTGTGTTATGCTTGAACCAGTCAGGGGCAGGGGAGAGCCTGCCCCATCAAATGCCAGAAAAAGAGGAGGTCGTTTTCCCGTGAAACATCTTATCTCCCGCCGCAATTTCCTGAAGGCCGCCGGTGTCACCACCGCTGCCGCCGCCATGGCCGTCGGGGCCCCGGCTGCGTCTGCCTGCTGGACCGGTGAAAAATCCGAGGTCACCATCCTGTACACCAACGACGTGCACACTTACATCGACAAGCAGGCCCCGGAGCTGACCTATGCGGCCATTGCCGCCCTGAAGCAGAGCTATCAGAACGCAGGCAAAAAGGTCCTGCTGGTGGACGCCGGTGACCATGTACAGGGCACGGCTTACGGCTCCATGGACCAGGGCGCTTCCATCATTGAGCTGATGAACGCCGCCGGTTACGATGCCGCTACTCCTGGCAACCATGAGTTCGACTACGGCATGGACCGTGCCAAGGAGCTCATGCGGGATGCCGACTTCCCGTACCTGTCCTGCAACTGGGTGGACCTGCGCACCAATCTGCGGGTGCTGCCGGAAATCAAGGTGTTCGTGCGCGGTGGTGTGCGCATTGCCTTTGTGGGCATCACCACGCCCGAGACGTTTACCAAGTCCACCCCGGCCTACTTCATGAACAAGGCCCAGACCAAGTACATCTACGACATCCTGGGCGGCGAGGACGGCCAGAAGCTCTACAGCGCCGTGCAGAAGGCCGTTGACAAGGCGAAGTGCCTGGCCGATGTGGTCATCGGCTTGGGCCACTTGGGCGTGGACCCCTCGTCCTCTCCCTGGACCAGCGAGGAGGTCATTGCCCACACCACTGGTTTTGATGCCTTCATCGACGGCCACTCCCACACGGTGATGGAGAATAAGCAGGTGGCGGACGCTTCCGGCAGAATGGTCACCCTGACCCAGACCGGCTCCTACTTTGCCAATGTGGGCGAGATGACCATTGCCCCGGACGGCACCATCTCCACCCGGCTGGTGTCCACCTACGACCAGGAGGATCCTGCTGTGGCAGCAGAGCAGGCCGCATGGGTCAGCTCCGTGGACGAGATGCTGGGCGAGAAGATCGCCGTGGCCGATACCAAGTTTTACATCACCGACCCTGCTACCGGCAAACGCCGCATCCGCTCCGGCGAGACCAACCTGGGCGACTTTGTGGCCGACGGCATCTACACCTACTTCAATGAGGTGGAGCAGCTGCACTGTGACATCGCCATCATGAACGGCGGCGGCATCCGCTCGGACGAGGACGCCGGGTACTGGACCTTCAAGACCTGCAAGCAGGTCAGCCCCTTTGGCAACGTGGCCTGCCTGATGTCGGTGACCGGCAAGCAGATCCAGGACGCACTGGAGTTTGCAGCCCGCTTTGCCGGTGCAGAGGGCAAGGAGAATGGCGGCTTCCTGCAGGTGGCCGGTGCGACCTATGAGATCCACACCGACATCCCCAACACCGTGCAGACCGACGACAAGAACGTCTGGATCGGCAGTGCTACCGGCACGCCTCGTGTGCAGAACGTGAAGATCTACGACCGCGCGAACGGTACTTATGTGCCGCTGGACGAGAACAAGACCTACGCGCTGGCCGGCATGAACTACACCCTGCGCAATCTGGGCGACGGCTTTGCCATGTTTGACGGTGCTGAGCTCATCAAGGACTATGTGTCGGAAGATTACCTTGTCATGTCCACCTACGCCATGACCTTTGGCGGTGTGGACGCAGAGGGTCTGCCGCACCTTTCCAGCGCCAACAGTGTGCTGGCAGAGTACCCCGGCTACCTGCTGGACTACGAGAACCCCTACGGTGCAGGCCGCATCAGCATCCTGTAAGATGATTCAGCCTGCTGGCTGACAAACGAAAAAAGCACCCGCACTGCATCTTCCAAGAAAAGGGAATGCGGTGCGGGTGTTTGATTTGCCCAAAGACCTTTGGTACAGTGCGGTATGTTCACTGCGTGAAATCGGCAGAAAACAAAACAGAAAAGCCACCCGATTGTTCATCGGATGGCTTTGTTCTGGTTGGGGATGAGAGAATCGAACTCCCACAAGTAGAGTCAGAGTCTACCGCACTACCACTATGCAAATCCCCAATATTTTGTTCGCGTCTTGCGGGGTGAGCCGCTCAACGTGTGCTATTATACCCACAAATACGGCCTTTGTCAAGCCTGTTTTTGAAAAAAGTTGCACTTTTTTGGCAACCAACGCAGCAACGCAAAAGTTTTCTGCACTCAAACGACAAACCCGCCCACAGAAGGACAGAAGAGTCCGGTCCGTGGGCGGGTTGCGTTTATTCGGGCCTGCTGCCCCAGAAGGCGGCCAGCGCGGTTTCCAGTGCGGCAGAGCTTTGCAGATACTGCAGATGCCGCCAGTGGGACGGGAACAGCCGCTGGTACTCCGGCTTTGCAAAGCGGTCGTCCAGAAGCAGCACCACACCCTTGTCCTCCGGGGTGCGGATGACCCGTCCGGCGGCCTGCAGGACCTTGTTCATGCCGGGATAGCGGTAGGCGTAATCGAACCCGGCCCCGTTCTGGGCGTCGTAGTAGCGGCGCAGCATCTCCTGCCGGGGGTTCACCTGCGGCAGCCCCACGCCCACGATGGCACAGCCGATGAGCCGGTCGCCGGCAAGGTCTACGCCCTCGCCAAAGATGCCGCCCATGACTGCAAAGCCCAGCAGGGTATGGGCAGGGTCTGGCTCAAATCGTGCCAGAAAAGCGGCGCGGGCGGCGTCATCCAGTCCGCTCTCCTGCACAAGGGTGGAAATACCCGGATAGCGGGCGGCAAAATCTTCCTGCACCTGCCGCAGATAGGCGTAACTGGGAAAGAATGCCAGATAGTTGCCCACCCGGCTCTGCGCCAGCCGGGCCAGTGCATCCGACACGCTCTGTACGCTGCGCTCCCGGTCACGGTAGCGGGTGGAGATGCCTGGCAGGCAGAACAGCCCAAGGTTCCCGGCGGGGAACGGGCTTTCCAGCGCCACAGCCCGGGCGTCGGCACAGCCCAGCACGCTGCGGTAGTAGGCGGGCGGGGTGAGGGTGGCGCTGAACAGCGTGGCACTGCGCCCGGTGGAAAGGCTGGCATCCACAAAGGGGGCCGGGTCCAGACAGAGCAGCTGCAATTCCAGCTCGCTGCCGCGGGCGGTGAGCTGGGTCACAAAGTGGCTGTCGTACCGTTCGGCAGCCCGCACCAGATCCTGTACCGCAAAATAAAGCTCCAGCATCTGCGGGTGGGCGTCGGCTTCCGGGTTGTCTTCCAGCCAGGCCTGCAAAGGGGCCTGCACCGCCCGCAGGGATGTCAACAGTGCGGCGGGCAGCTCCTGCAAAAACACTGTGCCGTCCTGCGCATACAACGGCTCCGGCAGGGCAAACGCCGGGGCATCCGGTTCCGGCAGAAGGCTAGTCTGGGCCGGTTCGCCGGGGGCGTCCTCCGCGTGCCTGCGGGGTGCCAGACGCACACAGGCCTGCCGCGCCTCCCGCATGGCCTTGTCGGCCTTGGTCAGGGCGGTTTTCAGGGCACTTTTGCCCTTGCCAAGCGTGCGTTTTGCGTCGGTCAGGCTGCTCTTGCAGAAGCGGGCCGAGTACATGGCGCGGGCGCGGTCGGGCAGATTGTGTGCCTCGTCGATCAGGAACAGCCAGTCGCCGGAGGTGTCGAAGAAACGCTTCAGGTGCACCACCGGGTCAAACAAATAGTTGTAGTCCCCGATCACAACATCGCACCATTCGCTCAGGTCCAGCCCCAGCTCAAAGGGGCATACGGTGAACTGTTGGGCGGTGTCGGCCAGTGCGGCACGGCTGAATTGGCCGCTGCCGTCCAGCAGTGCGGCCAGCGCATTCTTGATGCGGTCGTAGTAGCCGTTTGCATAGGGGCACACCTCCGGCAGGCAGGCCGGATGGCCCTCGGCGTCCGGGTGCAGGCAGGCTTTTTCCTTGGCGGTCAGGGTCACACTGCGCAGGGCAAGGTCGGGCTGTACGGCCCGCAGGCGGGCAATGGCATCCTCGGCGGCGGCCTGTGTGGTGTTGCGGGCGGTGAGGTAAAACAGCTTCTCCCCGCAGCCGCTCCCCATGGCTTTCAGGGCAGGGAAGAGCGCACTCATGGTCTTGCCGATGCCGGTGGGGGCTTGACAGAACAGCCGTGTGCCTTTTTTGGAGGGGGCGGCGGTGCAGGCCCGCCAGACCTCGCCCGCCAGTGCCCGCTGCCCGGGGCGGTAGGCTTCAAACGGGAACCGCATGGCGGTCAGGCTGCCGCTGCGGGTTTCCTGCCATGCAAGCTGACGCTGTGCCCAGGGCAGATACCGGTGCAGGAGTTTGTGCAGGAATTGCTCCAGCTCCTGCCGGGAAAAGTGCCGTACAAAGCGGAGGATCCGGTCGGTGTCGATCTGATAATAGGTCAGCCGCACATCCACGGCGGGCAGGTTTTCCTGTGCGCTGTAGATGGCTCCGTACACCATGCCCTGCGCCCAGTGGCAGGGGTTCATGTCCTCGCAGATCTCTTCCTCGGGCACCGCGGTGGTCTTGATCTCGTCAATGGTCACAACGCCGGTTTCGTTGGTAAAAATGCCGTCGGCCCGGCCCTCCAGCGTAAAGCGGATGCCGTCGACCGTATAATCGGCGCAGAGGGGCACCTCGGCGGCGTAACCCTCCCCGGCGGCCTTCTGCAGCCTGCGGTGGATGCGGGCACCTTCCAGTGCGCGGTCAAAACCGGCAAACCGGCTGTCGATGCTGCCGCTGCGCAGCAGAAACTCCACCAGCTGCCGGATGGGCAGACGGATGTCGGACATGATTTCACTTCCCTTATCATAAAGAACTCAGCAGTCGGGTGACGGCGCTTCCAGCCCGAACAGCTCCGCGCACCGGGCGGCAGCTTCGTCCACCTGGGCGAAGTCCACGGTGGTACGGTAATAAGTCTCCAGTTCGTCGTGGCAGCTCTTGGCCTGTGCCATCAGGGCGGTGGCCTGCTCCAGCAGTTCGGCGGCCGCCCGCTCGTTGAACCGCAGCCGGGCGCGGTAGCCCGCCAGATTTTCCCGGTCAAGGAACCGGGTGCACCGCACGGCCTGCATGCCGGGCAGCTGCACCGGGTGCCACCGGTTGTCGGTGAGGAAGGCCAGCCGCAGCTCCGGGATCAGGATGTGGTCGATCTTATCCTCCGGGTGCATGGCGCAGGGGCAGGTGATGATGTGATAGCCCCGGGCCAGCGCCTCGGCACGGATCAGCTCCAGCAGCAGGCGCGACACGGCACCGTATTCGTCCCGGAACACGATGAACCGGTCAGCCAGCGCCTGCGCGGTGTGCTGGTAGAACACCTCACCCTTTGGGGTCACGGCCGAGAGCAGCCGCAGCTCTTCGCGGGCAGTGTTCTCGGTGCGGGGCAGCAGCCGGGTACACAATCGCTTGACGTAGCGGCGCACTTTTTCAAAGTTGGCACTGCAGGCCTCGGCCCGGCGGCTGTCCAGCAGCAGGCTCCCGGCAGAAGCAACATACCGCGCAGCCCGCGCCCGCAGCGCAGCGTTGCGGGCGAACAGCGCCTTGACCTCTTCAGCATGGGGGCGCAGGGCGTCGGCCTGAATGGTATGGTACAGGCTCAGCACTACCTCGTCGGCACCGGGCGCATCCGGCTCTATGGTGTGGGGCGCGGTGGCATCTACGATGGCCCGGCGCTGCCGAACAAAGATCACGCCGTCAAAGCTGTCAGGGTCGCTGGCGCAGTGGATGCACTCCACCGGTTCACCCTGCTGGATGGCCCGGCGGGCCAGCTGCTTCATCAGGGTGGACTTGCCGCAGCCTGGCCCGCTTTTGATCAGCACCATCTGCATGCCGGGCTCCCGGCGCAGCGGCTCAAAATAGCCCTTGAACCCGGCGGGGGTGGTGGCCCCCAGAAAGAAATCGACCCGGTCAAACGAAACACGCTGCATAAAAAACACCTCGCTTTTGCTTTAGAGTATGCAAAAAAGAGGTGTGGGGTGAATGAAAATGAAACCCTCTCAGTCATCGCTGCGCGATGCCAGCTCTCCCGAAGCGCGATCTTTTCGCCATCTGGATGTTACGCTGCCAAAACCTCCCCCCTTCGGGGGAGGTGGATGCGAACGAAGTGGGCAGACGGAGAGGATGATTCATTCATAGGTATGCTCACACACTTCGTGGATCTTGTCCCGCAGAGCCACAAAGTCGGCAAAGGCATTGGGCTTGTTCTGCGGGCCGCGCAGCAGGGCGGCCGGGTGGAAGGTGCCCATGAACAGGATGCCGTTCTTCTCCATGAACTGCCCGTGCTCCTTGGTCACCGAAAAGTCGGAACGGATCATCCGCTGGGCGGCGATGCGGCCCAGGCACACCACGATCTTGGGCCGCAGCAGGCGGAACTGCTCCCGCAGCCAGGGCATGCAGGCCTCGCTCTCGGCGGGCAGAGGGTCACGGTTCTGGGGCGGGCGGCACTTGACGATGTTGGCAATGTAGCAGTTCTTTTCCCGGTCCAGGTCGATGGCAAACAGATACTTGTCCAGCAGCTGACCGCTGCGGCCCACAAAGGGCAGGCCCTGCTCGTCCTCGCTCTGGCCGGGGCCCTCGCCCACAAACAGCACTTCGGCGTCCGGCACGCCCTGCCCGAACACCACATTCGTGCGGGTCTTGCACAGCTCACAGCGGCTGCAGGCAAGGCAGTCGGCTTTCAGCGTTTCCCAATCCATGGCGGTTCGATCTCCTTCTGAAACAGTATGATATTTTATTCACAATTTGAAACCTGTTTTCTCTTAAATATTAGCACAAAAACACGATTTTGTCTTGAACTTTTTGCCCGGTGTGTTAGAATAAAGAAGAAAGGCATCCTTGTGTCCAACAGACGCGGGGTGTGAATTTTGGAAAGTAAATTCGGAGGTAATCACAATGGCTGATATGTTTGCACCGCTGGTAGCACAGCTGAAGGCAAATCCCAAGACGATCGTTTTCACCGAGGGCAATGACCCCCGCATCCTGGAGGCAGCAAGCAAGCTGCTGGCCGAGGGCGTGCTGAAGGTCGTCATGGTGGGCAACGAGGCAGAGTGCAAGGCTGCTGCCGCCGCCGGTAACTTTGATATTTCCGCTGCTGAGATCATTGACCCCGAGAACTACGCCGGTTTTGACGAGATGGTCAACACCATGGTGGAGCTGCGCAAGGGCAAGCAGACCGCTGAGGAGTGCACCGCTCTGCTGAAGAAGTCCAACTACTTCGGCACCATGCTGGTCAAGATGGGCAAGGCCGACTGCCTGCTGGGCGGCGCTACCTACTCCACCGCTGACACCATCCGTCCCGCTCTGCAGCTGGTCAAGACCAAGAAGGGCGCACATCTGGTGAGCTCCTGCTTCATCCTGGACCGCGACTGCGGCGAAGAGGGCCTGAAGCGCATTGCCATGGGCGACTGCGCCGTCAACATCGACTACACCGACACCATCGACAAGGCCACCGGCGAAGTCAAGGTGTCCGCTGCTTCCAAGCTGGCTGAGGTGGCCGTTGAGACCGCCAAGACCGCAAAGCTGTTCGGCATCGACCCGAAGGTCGCCGTGCTGAGCTTCTCCACCAAGGGCTCCGGCAAGGGCGGCACCGTCGCTCTGAGCCACGACGCTACCATCAAGGCTCAGGAGATGGACCCCGAGCTGGCTGTGGACGGCGAGCTGCAGTTTGACGCTGCTGTTGCTCCGGAAGTGGCACAGGTCAAGTGCAAGGGCAGCAAGGTCGCCGGCCAGGCCAACACCTTTATCTTCCCCTGCATCGAGGCCGGCAACATCGGCTACAAGATCGCACAGCGTCTGGGCGGCTACGCTGCCTACGGCCCCATCCTGCAGGGCCTGAATGCTCCCATCAACGACCTGTCCCGCGGCTGCAACGCCGACGAGGTCTATAAGATGAGCCTGATCACTGCCTGCCAGTCCTGATCGCACCCATCTGAGCTGAAATGAACCTGAGGACCCCGGAAGTGTCTGCGGATGCTTCCGGGGTCCTTTTTTGTCTCCCTCTTGAATTCTGCCTGCGTTTGTGGTACAATATTCAAGCACTCAGAAAAGTGCGTCGGACAGCGCCTGCGGCGTGGTTCGGCATACGGATGCGGGTCCTGTACGATGGAGCCGCTGTGAACCAGGTCAGGTGGGGAACCAAGCAGCCTTAAGCGGTGTGCTCTGTGCGTTTCAGACAGCCTGCATCCGTATGCCGAGCTACGCAGGGCGGGGACAAAACCCCGTCATGCGCTGTCCTTTTTTATTGCCGATTTTGTCCGGAAAGGGGAGTGCTGCTCATGTATCGAGCCCTGTACCGCAAGTGGAGACCCCGGCGGTTTGAAGATGTGGTGGGTCAGCGCGGCATTGTGACGGCCCTGCGCAATCAGATCGCCACCGGCCGTGTGGGCCACGCCTACCTGTTCACCGGCGTGCGCGGCACCGGCAAGACCACCTGTGCCAAGATCTTTGCCAAGGCGGTCAACTGCCTGCACCCGCAGAACGGCGACCCCTGCGGCGAATGCGAGATCTGCAAGGGCATCGACAACGGCAGCATTCTGGATGTGGTGGAGATGGACGCCGCATCCAACAACGGCGTGGACGATATCCGCGACCTGCGGGATGAGACTGCCTACACCCCCAGCGCCTGCCAGTATAAGGTATACATCATCGACGAGGTGCACATGCTGTCCACGGCGGCCTTCAATGCGCTGCTCAAGACGCTGGAAGAACCGCCGGCCCATGTCATTTTTATTCTGGCCACCACCGAGATCCAGAAGGTGCCGGCCACCATCCTGTCCCGCTGCCAGCGGTATGATTTTACCCGCATCGGGCCGGAGGACATCGCACAGCGGGTAGAGTATATCGCCGGGGAAGAGCACTTGGAACTGACCTCGGACGGCGCGGAGCTGATCGCCCGCCTGGCCGACGGTGCCCTGCGCGATGCGTTGTCCATTCTGGACACCTGCGCAGGCGTCACGGCAAAGATCGACGCGGACGTGGTGCGCCGCATGGCCGGTGTGACCGACCGCAGCTATTTGTTTCGCATCTCCGACGCGCTGGAAGCGCAGGACGGAGCCGCCGCACTGGCCCAGCTGGCCCAGCTGCGGCAGCAGTCGGTGGACGTTAAACGCCTGACCGAAGAACTCATCGCCCACTACCGCGCCCTGATGCTGGCGGCTTTGCCCGGCGGGCAGGCACTGCTCTCCGGTGTGTCGCCGGAAGAGGAGGCGCAGTATCTGGAAAAAGGTCCGCAGCTGGGCCAGCGGGAGGCCATCCGGGCCATCCGCACCCTGGGCACGGCACTGGAACACATGACCCGCGGCAGTGACCAGCGCATCGAGCTGGAGTTGGCGCTGTTCAGCCTGTCGGAACCGCCGCAGCAGCGGCAGACCGTACCAGTGCAGGCAGCACCGGTCGCCCGTGCCGCACAGCCCGCTGCCGTGCAGCCGTTTGCTTCGGCTCCGGCGGTGCAGCCCTTTGTGAGCGCACCGGTACAGCAGGCTCCCATACAGCAGCCGGTCGTGGAGCCTGCCCCGCTGCCGGAACCGCTGCAGCCTGCGGCAGAGCCGGTGCAGTCCGCACCGGAGCCGACACAGGCACCTGCATCTGTGCAGGTGCCCGTGCAGGCCGAAGAACTGCCGCCGTTGCCGGAAGAACCGCCCGTGCAGGGAGGGGAAGCGCTGCCCTGGGAGGAACCCTCCGCACCGGCACAGCCCGTGCCGCCGCCCCGCGAGGAACCGTCTCCTGCGCTGCAGACAACGGCCCCGGCCCCGAAGCAGGAAGCCGCTCCCGCACAGCCCAGACCGGCAGCGGGCAGTCTGGCCCCATACCCGGAGTGGGCACAGATCACCCAGAAGCTGCAGGAAGTGGACCCCATGCTGTACAGTTACCTGCGCAAATCCAAGGCGTACTTTGACGGTACCCGGGTGCTCATCGACGGCGGCAAGACCTTCCGCGATTTCATCCGGGCCAATAAGGACAGCCAGCGGCTGATCAAAAAGCTCATTTTGCAGGTGTCCGGCAAGGCGATCCCCATCGGCCCCTACGAGCCCAGAACCGCAGGGAAAACCGTGTCCAACGCGGAGCAGTCGCTCCACGCACTGGAAAAGCTGGGGCTGGATGTGTCCATTGAGGACACCGCCCGAAAACAGAAATAAGGCTTCCCCTTTTGGGGAAGGCCTTTCAACCGATAAGACAAAGGAGAACAAACTATGAAAGCAAGAATGCCCGCAGGCTTTGGCCGCCCCGATATGAACGCCCTGATGCGTCAGGCCCAGAAGATGCAGGAGGACATGAAGGCCAAGCAGGCCGAGCTGGAAGCCGCCGAGTACACCGGCAGTGCCTCCGGTGAAATGGTCACCGTGAAGATGAACGGCAAGCACGAGGTGCTGGCCATCACCATCAAGCCCGAAGCTGTGGACCCGGATGACATCGAGATGCTGGAAGATCTGGTGGCTGCTGCCGTCAACGCCACCGTCAAGCAGGTGGACGAGACCGCCGAGGCCGAGATGGGCAAGCTGACCGGCGGCATGAACATTCCGGGTCTCTGATCCGGCTGGAGGGAAGAACATGGGCTACAATGCTGCCCCGCTGGAAAAGCTGATCGAAGAGTTCGGCAAGTTTCCGGGCATCGGGCGCAAAGGCGCGACCCGCATGGCCTATCAGGTGTTGAGCATGTCCGATGAGGACGCGGCGGCCCTGGCTTCGGCCATCCAGAACGCGCACACCAAGCTCCACCGCTGCCGCATCTGCCAGAACTACACCGAGGCCGAGATCTGCCCCATCTGCGCCAGCGCCAAGCGGGATACGTCGGTCATCTGCGTGGTGGAAACGCCGCGGGATGTGCAGGCGTTTGAGCGCACCCGGGAGTACCACGGCCTGTATCATGTGCTGCACGGCCTGATCAGCCCCATGGACGGCATCGGGGCCGAGCAGCTCAGTGTGAAGGAACTGCTGGCCCGTCTGGGTGACGGCAAGGTCAAGGAAGTGATCATGGCCATGAACCCCACCGTAGAGGGGGAGGCAACCGCCATGTATCTGGCCAAGCTCATCAAGCCGCTGGGCATCAAGACCACCCGTCTGGCCTACGGTCTGCCGGTGGGTGCAAGCCTGGAGTATACCGACGAGACCACCCTTTACCGTGCGCTTTCCGGCCGCGGAGAACTGTAAACCGCCTTAAGTGAACAGAGAACGCCCCGTCTGTCAGACTGCAATATCTGGCAGATGGGGCGTTTTGCGTACAGAAAAACTGGAGGCTTTCGCAAACCTCTACGGGGTGAAATATCTGGCGAAATTCTATTTATAACGTTATTTCGTAAAACCGGAACTTTGCCAGATAACACTACCCCCGTAGACATTCCGGATAGTTGGGACTGGGACCCGCGCGCTCAGCAACAGCCCACTGGCTGTTGCTGCCTGCTGCAGGGTCGTGCTGTTCGCCTCCTCATCGCCGGGGCCACAAAACAAGAACTCCCCACCGCAGCGCGGCAGGGGAGTTCTGTTTTGGTGGAGGCGAGGGAGTCGAACCCCTGTCCGAAAAGAGTTCAGTGTAGGTGTCTCCGGGTGCAGGCGATCTACAACATTCCCGCCGCGCCACGCCGATCGTCAGGCTAGCGCATTGGTAGCTTCATGAGTTCCTGCCGGTCCGCAAAGCTTAAGTCCGTTCAGGTGCTGTGTCTAAAGGACGCCCCGGCCCCACACGACACAAGAGTGGGCGAGACGCGCAGCACTCAGGCTGCGAGCAACTGATAATTGTTGTTGTCAGTTAATTGTTTGGAGGAGTTATAGAGCAGTTCCCCCGCTGCTACCCGCTGCCCAGACCTCGCTCCCCCCGTCGAAACCTTTACGCCCCCATAAAAGTGCACCTTGCGATGCACGAAAAACAGGAGAAGTTCCGCTTCAGGGAAACCGTCTGAAACGATCAATAGTATTTGCCGTTGGATTTCATGGCGCGGTCGATGGAACGCTTGGCGTCGCGCTGGGCGGCGTCGGCACGCTTGTCGTAGAGTTTTTTGCCCTTGCAAAGGCCCAGTTCCATTTTTACGCGGCCATGTTTGAAATAGAGCGAAAGCGGCACCAGCGTGTATCCCTGCAGCTTGCACTGCTGGTGCAGCCGCCGGATCTCGTTTTTGTGTGCCAGAAGCCGCCGGACACGCAGAGGGTCCTGGTTGAAGATGTTGCCGTGGTCGTAGGGTGTGATGTGCATGCCCTTGACCAGCAGTTCGCCGTCCTCAATGTCCACCCAGCTGTCCTTCAGGTTGACCCCGCCGGCCCGCAGGCTTTTGACCTCGGTGCCCTTGAGCTCAACGCCGGTCTCCAGCGCTTCCAGAACGAAATACTCGTGGCGCGCTTCGCGGTTGGTGGCGATGGTTTTGGTCGCCGGGCGCTCCTTGGTGGGTGCCATGCTGCGCGCCTCCTTTCTCCGTTCAGTTCGTTGTATTAGTATACCATTTTTTTGTACTTTTGCAAGGGGCATCTTTGAAGAAACTGTAAATTATTGCACTCTGACCGGCCGCGGACCGGTCACCCTTGACCTTCCCCCTTGTGGAAGGTATATTCTAAGGGCAGAGGGGCGCACTGCCCCGGACAAAGGAGGGCACTTTATGCTCAACATCGAACATCTGACCAAGACCTACGGCGGCAAGGCGGCCGTGCAGGACCTCAGCCTGCACATCCGCCCCGGCGAGATCTGCGCATTCATCGGCCACAACGGCGCGGGCAAGACCACCACACTCAAGTGCTGCTGCGGCATCCAGCAGTTCGACAGCGGCCGCATTACGGTGGACGGCATCTCGGTGCAGGATGACCCGCTGGAATGCAAGCGGCGGCTGGCCTATCTGCCGGACAACCCGGACCTGTACGAATACATGACCGGCATCCAGTACCTGAACTTCATCGCGGATATCTTTGCCGTGGGGACACGGGAGCGTGCCGAGCGCATCCGGTCCTACGGCGACCAGTTCGACCTCACGCAGGACCTGGCCCAGCCCATCAGCGCATACTCCCACGGCATGAAGCAGAAGCTGGCCATCATCTCGGCCCTGCTCCACGAGCCGAAGCTCATCCTCATGGACGAGCCCTTCGTGGGGCTGGACCCGCTGGCGGCGCACCAGCTCAAGACCCTGATGCGCCGCTTCTGCGACGGCGGCGGGGCCATCTTCTTCTCGACTCATGTGCTGGAGGTGGCCGAAAAGCTCTGCGACCGGGTGGCCATCATCCGGGCCGGGCGGCTGGTGCGGGCCGGTTCCATGGACGAGGTGCGCGGCGATGACAGTCTGGAAGAGGTCTTTCTGGAACTGGAAGGCACGGAGGCGCAGGCATGATGATCCGTGCATTGCTCCGCAAGCAGCTGCGGGAGCTGGGCGCGGCCTTTCTCCGCAGCAGCAAGACCGGCAAAGCGCGGTCCCGGGCATCGGCCGTGGGGTATGCGCTGTTGTTTGCCGTGCTGGTGGTGGTGCTCATGCTCTGCTTTGCAGGCATGGCCCTGCCGCTGGCTTCGGTGCTGCTCCCGGCCGGGCTGGACTGGCTGTATTTTGCCTCTATGGGGCTCACGGCGCTGCTGGTGAGCGTGCTGGCCAGCGCCTTTACCAGCTATTCCGGCCTGTTCCAGAGCCGGGACAACGAACTGCTGCTCTCGCTGCCCATCCCGCCGGCGGTCATTTTCGGGGTGCGGGTGAGCACCGTTTATCTGGCCTGCCTGATCTACCTGCTCATGGCGTGGGTCCCGGCGGTGGTGTGTTACGGCCTGCTGGCAGCCCATCCGCTGGCCGGGGTGCTGTGCAGCATCCCCATGGCACTGGTGCTGGCCGGAGCGGCCTGCATTCTGGCGGTATTGCTGGGCTGGGCCGTGGCGCTGGCCAATGACCGCGCCCGGCACAAAAGTCTGGTCACCGTGGTGTGCTCGCTGGTGTTTTTTGCGCTGTACTATGCGGGCTTCCTGCGGGTGCAGGACATTCTGGACGATCTGCTGGCCGATGCCGCACAGTCGGGTGCGGCGCTTGCCCGTGCAGCCTGGCCGCTGCGGCTGCTGGGCGGCGCGGCGGCAGGGGAGCTCCCGGCGCTGGTCGGCCTCGTGCTGGGCACAGTGCTGTGCTTTGCAGTCTTTTGCAAGCTGCTGGAAAAGCCCTACCTGCGCCGCATGACGGCCCGGAAGGGTACGGCCCGCACGGCATACCATGCGCGAAAAGCACGCCCCGTCAGCCTGCGGCAGGCTCTGCTGCGCCGGGAACTGCTGCATCTGGGGTCCAGCTCGGCCTATATGCTCAACAGCGCCATGGGCACGCTGGGCCTGCTGGTGCTGGGCGGCGTGTCCCTGTGGAAGGCAGACCTCTTTGCCCGGTTTGCGCAGGCCGTGCCGGAAGGGGTCCCGGTGCTGGTGTGCTGTGCCGTGTGTGCGGTGTCGGCAGCCAACTTCCTGACCACGCCCTCCGTCTCGCTGGAAGGCCGGACGGTCTGGCTCCTGCAAAGCCTGCCCATCCCGTCCTGGCAGGCCCTGTGTGCCAAGCTGGAACTGCATCTACTGCTGACCGGCGTCCCGGCGGCATTGTGCCTTGTGTGCATGCAGGCGGCGGTGCAGATGCCGCCGGTGTATTTCTGCCTGACCCTGCTGGAAGCAGAGCTGTTCGTGCTGCTCAGTGCGGAAATGGGCCTTGCACTGGGGCTTGTGCTGCCCAACCTGCATTGGACGAGCGAAGCGGCGGTGATCAAAATGAGTGGCTGTACCTTGCTGTCCATGGCGGCCAATCTCGTTGCTGTGCTGGTGCTGACCCTTGCGCAGACCAATCTGCTGAAGATCCTTCCGCTTCCGGCGGTCATGGCGGCGGCCCTTGTACTGCTGGCGGGTGCGGACGGGCTGCTAGGGCACTGGCTGAAAACCAGAGGAGCCAGACGCCTTGCAGAGCTTTCCTGAAAAACCATAAAACAAAGCAGCGGCCTGCTCTCCCAAAACGGGGGAACAGGCCGCTGCTGTTTGTGCGGGAGGGGCTTACTGGATGCCGGTGACCTTGTAGTCCTGATCCTCGACGGTCTTCTTCAGCACATCGTCGGAAACTTCGGCGCTCAGGGTGACAACGGCGGTGCCGGCCTCGTGGCTCACCACAGCCTCGGTCACTTCGGGCAGGGCCTCCAGCGCCTTCTTCACACGGGCCTCACAGTGGCCGCACATCATGCCTTCTACATGCAGAGTCTTTTTCATGGTCATATCCTCCTTGATGGTTCTCTCTTTATCCTCAACCGCTGCGGGCTGCGTGAGGGCAGCGGGCAGGGCAGAAGCGTTTTTCAGCGGGTGGTCGTGTTTGGTGCTGTGCAGATCGAACAGATTCAGCCGCAGGGCGTTGCTCACCACGCAGAAGCTGGACAGGCTCATGGCCGCTGCGCCGAACATGGGGTTCAGCGTCAGGCCGAAGGGGATGAACGCACCGGCTGCCAGCGGAATGCCGATGGTGTTGTAGAGAAAGGCCCAGAACAGGTTCTCGTGGATGTTGCGCAGGGTGGCGCGGCTCAAGCGGATGGCGGCGGGCACATCCGAGAGCTTGGAGTTCATCAACACCACATCGGCGGCGTCGATGGCCACATCGGTACCGGCGCCAATGGCGATGCCGGTGTCGGCGCGGGTCAGGGCGGGGGCGTCGTTGATGCCGTCACCCACCATGGCTACCTTACCGACGGCCTGCAGCTGGCGGATCACGGCCTCCTTGCCGTCCGGCAGCACCCCGGCAATCACGGCGTCCACACCGGCCTGCTTGCCGATGGCGTCAGCCGTGCGCTGGTTGTCGCCGGTGAGCATGACCACTTTGATGCCCATGGCCTGCAGCTCCCGGATGGCCCGGGGGCTGTCCTCCTTGATGGTGTCGGCCACCGCGATGACACCCAGCAGACGGCCTGCGCCGCCAAAGAACAGCGGGGTCTTACCCTGCGCCGAGAGCTCGGCTGCTGCCTGTGCCAGCTCGGCCGGGACGGTGACCTTGGTGCCGGTAAAGGCTGCATTGCCGCCAAAGATCTCCTTGCCGTCCAGCTTGGCGCTCAGGCCGTTGCCGGGCAGGGCCGCAAAGTCGGTCACCTCCGGGGCGTCCAGCTGCTGTGCTTCGGCATAGGCCAGCACAGCGCGGGCCAGCGGATGCTCGCTTTTGCATTCCAGCGCGGCGGCCAGGGTCAGCAGTTCGGTCTCGGTCACGCCGTCGGCGGGCAGGATGTCGGTGACCTTCGGCTCACCGCTGGTGATGGTGCCGGTCTTGTCCAGCGCCACGATCTGGGTGCGGCCGGCAGCTTCCAGCGAAGCGGCAGTCTTGAACAGGATGCCGTTTTTGGCGCCCATGCCGTTGCCCACCATGATGGCCACCGGCGTGGCAAGGCCCAGAGCACAGGGGCAGCTGATGACCAGCACCGAGATGCCACGGGCCAGCGCATAGCCCAGCTCACGGCCCAGAAGCAGCCAGACCACGGTGGTGACCACTGCAATGCTGATGACCGCCGGCACAAAGAAGCCGGACACGGTGTCGGCTACCTTGGCGATGGGAGCCTTGGTGGCGGCGGCATCGCTCACCATCCGGATGATCTGGGCCAGGGTGGTGTCCTCACCCACGCGGGTGGCTTCGCACCGCAGGAAGCCGGACTGATTGGCCGTGGCGGCGCTCACCTTGTCCCCGGCGGCCTTGTCCACCGGGATGCTCTCGCCGGTCAGGGCGCTTTCGTTCACGGCGCTGCTGCCTTCCAGCACGACGCCGTCCACCGGGATGTTCTCACCGGGGCGCACCACAAAGATGTCGCCCTTCTGTACCTGCTCGATGGGGACGGTCACCTCGGCACCGTCCCGCAGCAGGGTGGCCGTTTTGGGGGCCAGCTTCATCAGGCTCTTCAGTGCATCGGTGGTCTTGCCCTTGGAGCGGGCTTCCAGCATCTTGCCCACCGTGATCAGGGTCAGGATCATGGCCGCCGACTCAAAGTAGAACTCCATCATATAGTGCATGACCAGCTCGTCGTTGCCGTCCACCTGTGCGCGGGTCATGGCAAACAGGGCGTAGGTGCTCCACACGAAGCTGGCCATGGAGCCCATGGCCACCAGCGTGTCCATGTTGGGGGAGCCGTGGATCAGCCCCTTGAAGCCGTTGATGAAGAACTTCTGGTTGATCACCATCACGATGCCCGCCAGCAGCAGCTGGACAAGGCCCATGGCAACATGGTTGCCGTCAAACCAGTGGGGCAGAGGCCAGCCCCACATCATGTGGCCCATGGAGAAGTACATCAGTACCAGCAGAAAGCCCAGCGAAACGATCAGCCGCCGCTTGAGCTTGGGCGTCTCGTGGTCGGCCAGCGCGTCCAGGTCGGCGCTGGGGGAGCTGGCGGCGGCAGCACCGGCCGCCTTGGGGCTGGCACCGTAACCGGCTTCCTGCACGGCCTGAATGATCGCCGCGCTGGATGCGGTGCCCTCTACGCCCATGGAGTTGGTCAGCAGGCTCACCGAGCAGCTGGTCACACCCGGTACCTTTTTTACGGCCTTTTCCACCCGGGCAGAGCAGGCCGCGCAGCTCATACCCGTCACATTGTATTGTTCCATTGTATTCACTCCTGATAAGTCCAGTATGTCCGCCGCAGGGTCACTTCATGAGCCGGGGCAGCAGCCGAATCAGCTCGTTCAGCTTTTCGTCGCTGCCGGCACGCAGGTCATCGGCCACACAGGTGCTCATGTGCTGGGCCAGCAGCTCCTTGGCAAAGCTGTTCAGCGCCGAGTTCACGGCGGCCACCTGTACCAGAATGTCCACACAGTAGGCATCCTTTTCCAGCATGCCGCGCACGCCGCGCACCTGCCCTTCGATGCGGCTCAGCCGGTTGACCAGTGCTTTGTATTCCTCCGGGCTGCGGTCCTTGTGGCGGCAGCAGGAGGGGATAGCGTCCGGTACATCGGCGGGGGAAACCGCGTCCGCCGCAGGCTCTTCGGTGCTGCAGCAACAGCATGGCTTTTTTTCGGTGGATTCCATGATGCAGGCTCCTTTCGTAAACCCCTTGGGGGTATCTTTTGCTTCCAGCAGGAGTATACCACACCATATCCGACAAATCAAGTAGGAATTTGAAATAAAAGAAAAAAGAGGGAAAACCCGCAGGCTTTCCCTCACACAGAACCGTGATAAAGTTACTTTTCCAGAATGCGCGGAGCAAACAGGCTCCACATCTTGCCCCACCAGTACCAGTCGTGGGACACGTCGCCGCCCCACACTTCCAGATGAGCGGGCAGGCCCTGGGCCTGCAGCACATCGGCCAGTGCCTGGGTGTCGGCCTTGGCGTCATCCTCGTAGGCACCCTGACCGGCGCAGAGGATGAGACTGTTTTCCTCGGCCTTGACCAGTGCCAGCTTGTTGGCGATGCCGTTCTCCTGCAGGTACAGCAGGGGAGAGCAGCGCAGCACCAGATCGTCGCTCTCGGCACCCCAGAAGCGGCTCAGGTCGTAGATGCCGCCCATGCCCACAGCACCGGCAAACAGGTTGGGGCGGCGCAGGCGGCAGTTCACGGCCTGATAAGCGCCCAGATCCACACCGGCGCACCAGATCTTGGTGCCCTTCTCGGCCTTGTTCAGGGTCAGGATGCGGGGAGCCAGCTCGGCAGTCAGGTAAACAAAATACTTCTCCTGTGCCTCGGCCCGGCGGCGCAGCGGCAGATCCCCGTTCAGCACGCCTTCACCGTCCACGCTGTCGGCGCAGAACAGCTGGATCTTGCCCTCGTTCAGCAGATGGGCAATGGCGTCCGGCATGCCGTTGTTCTCCCAGTCGAAAAAGCGGCCGCCGCGGGCGGGCAGAGCCAGCACCGGCACACCGGCGCTGCCATATACCTTAAACTCCATCTCGCGGTTCAGCACACTGCTCCACTCTTTGTAATAGGTACCCTGCATCATAATCAATCAAGCACTCCTTTTTTATCATGATCCGGCCCCGGCGCACAGTCGCTGCACGTCCAGCCGGCAGTAGCGTTTCAGGATAAATCAGACAAACTGGTTGCGCTGTGCGTCGTACTCGTAGCCGACGGCACGCAGCTTTGCACACAGATCAGTCTTGTCGGCGTCCAGATCTTCGCACAAAGCATCGAGGTTTTTGAAATAATCCCGGAGTTTGAGGTTCACCACGCTCAGCAGCATGATGGGATCGGTGGGAAGAGCCATGCGTTCATCTCCTTTAAGGCAACAAAAAAAGCCGGCCACTCGACAAAGTGACCGGCCACATACACCAAATTAGACAGCGCGGGTAACTTTGCCAGCGCGCAGGCAACGGGAGCATGCGTAGACATACTTGGGGGAGCCATCCACGACCGCCTTGACACGACGGACATTCGGCTTCCAGGTACGGTTGGAACGGCGATGGGAGTGAGAGACCTTAATACCAAAGGTAACGCCCTTGCCGCAGCATTCACACTTAGCCATGGTACTTGCACCTCCTAGAGTGAAGTAAGGAATCAAAATAATCAGCTTGACTATTTTACCAGAGACGCGGGCAAAATGCAAGCCTTTTTTCAAAATTTCCGTCATCTTTTTCCAATCTTATGCAGCAAGGGTTGCTCAACCGGCCAAAAGATAGTATTATAATAGAAAATGTTGTTTTTCAGGAGATGCTTATGACACGGGCAACCTATTATCTCGTCCGCGCACTGGTGGCACTGGTGGCCATCCCGTTCCATGAGGCTGGTCATGCGCTGGCTGCCTGGCTGCTGGGGGACCCTACCGCCAAGCGCGAAGGCCGCCTTTCGCTGAATCCGTTTGCTCATTTTGACCTGCTGGGCACGTTGTGCATGGTATTTGCGGGCGTGGGCTGGGCAAAGCCGGTCTCCACCAACCCCCGCAACTTCAAAAACCCCAAGTGGGGCATGGCCCTCACCGCATTGGCGGGCCCGGTGGCCAACATTGTGCTGGCCTACCTGGCCATGGTGCTGTGGAAGGTACTGTACTATTGGGCCCCGGTAAACCAGGCCACTTATTACCTGGCCTACTTCCTCCAGTATATGGTGCTGATGAACGTGAGCCTGGCGGTGTTCAATTTTATTCCGGTACCGCCGCTGGACGGCAGTCGCATCCTGCTGGTGGCGCTGCCCCAGCGGGCGTACTTCGGCCTGATGAAGTACGAGCGCTATATCATGATCGCGCTGCTGGCGGCGGTGTGGATGGGCCTGCTGGATGCCCCGCTGTATTACCTGAACAATGCTGTGTGGGATCTGCTGAGTGCGGGCACCGGTTACATTGACCGAATCGCCTATTCGGTCTACTACACAGCAGCCGGGACGGTGGTCTGAGCGATGGCAGAGGAACTGACCTTCCATCTGGAAGATTTTGACGGCCCGCTGGAATTATTGCTGGCTCTTGTGGCCAAACATAAGATGGACCTGCACAACATCCCCATTCTGGAACTGATCGACCAGTACACCCGCACGGTGGAGCAGGCCGACCCGGACCCGGAGACCGCCAGCGCCTTTATCGAGATGGCGGCCCATCTGGTGGAGATGAAGAGCTATCTGCTGCTGCCCCGCAGCGAAGAGGGTGAGCGGATGAAGCAGGAGTTCACCGGCCAGCTCATCGAGTACGACCAGTGCCGCCGTATGGCCGCTCTGCTGCGGGCAAAAGGGGAGCAGGCACCGGTATTCGTGCGGCAGCCGATGGAGATGGAGTGGGACAACACCTATACCCTGCACCATGCACCCCAAATTTTGGCCGACTACTGGAACGCCCTTGCCGGGCGCACCCGCCTGCGCCGGGAGCCCACCCAGCAGCAGTTTGAGCCGCTGGTCACGGCCCCCATGGTGTCGGTGACCAGCCGGGTGGTGTATATCCTGCGCAGCCTCATCAGCGGGGCCGCGGCCCGCATGGGCCAGCTGTTCTCACCCCGGCAGAGCCGCAGCACCAACGTGGCCACCTTTCTGGCCCTGCTGGAGCTGGTGCGCGGCGGCCGCGTCACCCTGGGGGAGAACGGGGAGCTGACCATGCAGCGCACCCGGATAAAGGAGAAAAAATGAACCAGAAACAGATTCGTGCCGCAGTGGAGGCCATGCTGTTTGCCTGCGGGGAGCCCATCGGCTCCGACAAGCTGGCGCAGGCCGTGCAGCTGCCCCAGACCAGCGTGGAAAACGCGCTGGAAGAGCTGCGCACCCGCTACACCCGGGAGGACAGCGGCCTGTGCCTGCTGCACCTGAACACCCGCTGGCAGCTGGCCACCAAGACCGAGTGGGCCGATTGCGTGCGCCGTGTGCTGGACAGCCGCCGCGCCGTGCCGCTGGGCCCTGCCGCCATGGAGACCCTGACCGTGATCGCCTACAATCAGCCGGTGTCCCGCGCTTTCATCGAGCAGGTGCGCGGGGTGGACTCCTCGTCCAGCGTGTCCGGCCTGCTGGAAAAGGGCCTGATCGAGGAAGCTGGCCGTCTGGACCTGCCGGGCCGCCCGGTGAGCTTCCGCACCACCGACACCTTTTTAAGAGTATTCGGCCTGTCCAGTCTGGCGGACCTGCCGCCGGTGCATCAGCCGGAAGCCCCGGCAGAAAGCGAGGGATGACCCATGACCACCGTTCCTGCCGCTGTGGGCGGGGTGCTGCTGTTCCTGCTGAAGGCCCTTGGCATCCTGCTGCTGGTGGGGCTGGCTCTAATGGTGCTGTTGCTGCTCATCCCGTTCTGTGCGGATGTCAGCTGGGAGCAGGGCACCCTGACCGTAAAGGCCGGGGCACTGGGCATCACCTTCCCGGTGTTCCAGTACCCGAAGCCGGAGCCGACGGAGGAGAGCAAGCGCAAAAAGAAGCCGAAAAAGGCAAAAGCGGCAAAGAAGCCTGCCAAGGCGAAAAAATCCGCAGAGCCGCGCAAAAAGGCAAAGCTGACCCTGAACATCCTGTGCACCATCCTGCGCGGAGCCGGGGCGCTGATCCGGGCTGTATTCGGCGCGCTGCGCATCACCCACATCCGGGTGTGCCTTGGCGTGCGCGGGGAGGACCCTGCTGCAGCGGCCCGCAATTACGGCAAGCTGCAGGCATGGCTATACCCGGTGCTGGGTGTGCTTGACCGTTTCATTTACCTGCAGTTTGACGAACTGCGCATCGTGCCGGACTTTGGCAGCGCCGAACCCACCGTAGAGGACCGTGTGTCCTTGCGCATTTCGGCAAGGGCGCTGTTTATCGTCGTCGCAGCGGTGCGTGTGCTGGCGGAGTTCTGGCGCGAAAAGGTGCTGGACGTTTTCCTGTAACTGTGGTACACTGAATAAAATTGTGTGACTAGTGTGACGGAGCCTGACCGTCTGCGATCTCCCGGTAAAACTCCGGGGACACAGGCCTGACAAAAACGATCAAAGGAGATTTGCATTATGGCTGAGCATCCGATTCAGGGCATTATGAACGTTACCATGGACAAGATCCACGAGATGGTGGACGCCAATACCATCATCGGCAAGGCTATCACCACCGAGGACGGCACCACAATTCTGCCAGTGTCCAAGGTGAGCTTTGGTTTTGCCTCCGGCGGCACCGACTTTGACGGCAAGAATGCCGCCAACAAGGACCTGTTCGGCGGCGGCTCCGGCGCGGGCGTCAACATCCAGCCGGTGGCATTTCTGGTGATCAAGGACGGCTGCGTGCGCACCATCCAGCTGACGGACGGCTCCAATAGTGTTGACCGTGCTCTGGCCATGCTGCCGGAGCTGGTGGAAAAGGTGTCTGCACTGGTCAGCAAAAAGGGCGAAAAGCCCGCAGACGAGGCACCCAAGGCAGAGTAAGCCTTGACAGGAACCCTCTGACTAGGCGGTATGCCGGTAGCTTTCTCCTCGGACACGAATCGGGCCATTCCATCGCCCGCCCTACTGCCTGCGGCAGCAGGGTCCCACCCCAGCGGACGGTCCTCGGAGAAACTCCCGGCACACCGCCCCATCAACCTAAGCCGTAACCGCAGACTTCCAACCTGCGGTTTGAGATACAGCACGTTATGGCGTGCGTTTTGAGCGCCGGGAGGCGCACAAGGAGTTTTTATTATGGCAGAAGAACGTATTCAGAAGATCATGGCCGAGCAGGGCCTGTGCTCCCGCCGTGCGGCCGAGCAGATCATTGCCGAGGGCCGCGTCAAGGTCAATGGCCACCCCGTGAAGGTGGGCGACAAGATGGACCCCCACCGTGATGTGCTGCATGTAGACGATCAGCGCATCTACATCCAGAAGGATCAGCAGCTGTATTATCTGGCCCTGTACAAGCCCCGCGGCTATGTCACCACCGCCAGCGATGAGCTGGGCCGCAAGACGGTCATGGAGCTGGTGAGCGATATTCCCGCCCGCCTGTACCCGGTGGGCCGCCTAGACAAGGACAGCGAGGGTCTGCTGCTCATGACCAACGACGGTGCCTTTGCACAGGCAGTTACCCATCCGTCGGGCGGCATCTCCAAGCTGTACCGCGTGACCGTGCAGCCCCGTGCCGACGAGGCGCAGATCATCAAGATGAGCAGCGGCGTGGTGCTGGACGACGGCACCAAGACCCTGCCCTGTGCCATCAATGTGGTCACCGATGAGCCGGGCCGCACCGTGATGGAAATGACCCTGAAAGAGGGCAAGAACCGCGAGATCCGCCGCATGTGCGAGGCCGTCGGTCTGGAAGTGGTGCGTCTGAAGCGTAACGCCGAAGGTGTGGTCAAGCTGGGCATGCTCAAGCCGGGCACCTACCGGGAGCTGACCAAGGCAGAGATCAACGGCCTGCGTTCGGCCGCCGCCAAGGGCCGCGCCAGACCCGCAGCGCAGCACTGCAGTCAAGGCAGCAGAACGCCGTCCCCGTGGTCCGGTGGGCAAGAGTGCCCCGAAAAGCGGAAGTAAGCACGTTTGTAGGAGAAGGGACCCCTGTGCATGATTTTGCGCGGAGGTCCCTTTGCGGTTGAACGTACTGCAGCGCCTACAAGTGAAGAATCGTCATATCTTCATCTGAAAAATGAGCAAAATTGATTCAAAAGATGCGACAATAAAACATGCGCATCACCGTCAAAGATGAAACCGGGGTTTTGCGGGAGGAACTGTGTGCCTGCCGGAAACAGGAGATGCTTTCGACAACAAAGTTCATCCTCCTGAAGCAACCCTGTTCTTCGACGGAAATTGTGCTATAATACAAAGCAACGCTTTGCCCGGCCCGGTGGGCCCGGCCTGCAGAGCAGATTGGAAACAAGGAGTTTATGGAATCATGGAAAGAGAAACCCTGAAGTCCCGCCTGGCTTTATCCTGCTTTCCGCGGGCTGCGCCATCGGCATCGGCAACGTGTGGAAGTTCCCCTATATTGCCGGTCAGGGCGGCGGCGGCGCATTCGTGCTGTTTTATCTGGTTTTCTGGTCATTCTGGGTCTGCCCATCATGACCATGGAGTTTGCGGTGGGTCGCGCCTCCCGCAAGAGCCGGTGCGGGCCTATCAGGCACTGGAAAAGCCGGGCCAGAAATGGCACATCCACGGCTATCTCACCCTGATCGGTTGCTATCTGCTGATGATGTTCTACACCACGGTGGCCGGCTGGATGCTGCACTATTTCTACATGACCGCCATCGGTCAGCTGTCCGGCCTGAACGCCGAGCAGGTAGCCGGTAAGTTCACCGAGATGCTGGCCAGCCCCAGCGTGATGACCTTCTGGATGGTGTTCGTGGTGGCGCTGGGCATTCTGGTGTGCGCCAAGGGCCTGCAGAACGGTCTGGAGCGGGTGACCAAGGTCATGATGATCGCTCTGCTGGCCATCATGGTGGTGCTAGCGGTCAACAGCCTGTTCATGCCCGGTGCAAAGAGGGCCTCGAGTTCTATCTGGTGCCCGATTTTGCCCGTATGCAGGAGGTGGGCGTGGTCAACACACTGGTGTCGGCCATGAACCAGGCCTTCTTCACCCTGAGCCTTGGCATCGGTGCCATGGCCATCTTCGGCAGTTACATCGGCAAGGAGCACTCCCTGCTGGGCGAGTCGGTCCGCATCGTGGTGCTGGACACCTTTGTGGCCATCACCGCTGGTCTGATCATCTTCCCGGCCTGCTTCACCTATGGTGTGGACCAGACCAGCGGCCCCAGCCTGATTTTCATCACTCTGCCCAACATCTTTGCCAACATGGCGCTGGGGCGTCTGTGGGGCACCCTGTTCTTCCTGTTCATGGCTTTTGCGGCCCTGTCCACGGTGCTGGCCGTGTTCGAGAACATCATCTGCTGCGGCATGGAGCTCACCGGCTGCAGCCGCAGGAAGTCCAGTCTGGTGAATTTGGTGCTCATCATTGCGCTGTCCATGCCCTGTGTGCTGGGCTATAACCTCTGGGCCTGGGACGGCTTTGCCGTGTTCGGCGGTGCCGTGCTGGACTTTGAGGACTTCCTGGTCAGCAACCTGTTCCTGCCGCTGGGCAGTCTGGTGTACCTGCTGTTCTGCGTCACCAAGTACGGCTGGGGCTGGGACAACTACAAAGGAAGTCAACACCGGCAAGGGCCTCAAGATGCACGACTGGATGCGCGGCTACCTGACCTACGTTCTGCCGGTCATCGTGCTGTTCATCTTTGCCTTTGGCATCTACGACAAATTCTTCGCATAAAACTGCGGCTCCTCTTATCTGGTTAAGAGCCTTTTCTGACAGAAAGGAGTTCCGGATGCACATTCTTGTCTGCGACGACGATGCCGCCTTCAGCGCGAAGGTGGCGGAGTATGCGGCGACTTACTTTGAAGCGCACGATCCCGGTGCAGGCTACGGTCTGTTCCGACCCGGAGCAGGTGTTGGCGATCCCGGACCTGGAGCTGTACCGCATTGCATTCCTGGATGTGGACATGCCGCAGGTCAACGGCATTGCACTGGGCGGCCAGCTCCGGCACCGCAATCCGGACATCTGTCTGGTCTATGTATCGGCCTATCTGGCCTTTGCGCTGGATGGCTACAAGGTCAACGCCTACCGCTACATCCTCAAACGGGACGTCGCCAAGCAGCTGCCCAGCTGTCTGGAGGACATCTATGCGTCCATGATGCAGGCCGGTACCAAGACCCTCACCGTGCACCACAACCGCGAGAACATTCGCATCCCGCTGGACCAGATCTATTATCTGGAGAGCGAGGGCCGGGTCATCAATGTGTATGGGGACATTGCGCGGGAACATTTCTGCACCTTTACGGCAAGCTGAAGGAGCTGCCGCCCATTCTGGCCCGGAATGGTTTTGCAGGTGGGCCGCAGCGATGTGGTCAACCTGCAGCATGTGTGCGCCATCCGGAATTACCGGGTGCTGATGAAAACGGCGTGGAGCTCAGCGTCAGCCGCAGCAAGTATGCGGCTGTCCGCGCGGCCTATCTGGAATGGAAGGGGCAGTTCGGTGATGAGTGACAGCTTTATCTGGACGCTGTTGGGGCATCTGGTGTGCATTGCGCAGTGGGCGGCGTTCATTCTGGTGGATTATGCCTATCTGGGCCGGGGCAGGCGGTTCCGTCACCCCTGTGTGTGCGCTGCTGGCGCTGGCAGTGCTGACGCTCTCGGTGCTGTGCGGTTTTGGCTTTTCAATATCAAATCAGTGGTCAGCAATATCATCTACCTACTGGTCATCGCGCTGCTGTTCGGCGGCACGGCAGTGGACCGGATGTCTGCCTGCATCATCAACGGCATTCTGTGCCTGCTTACCGAAAATACGGTCAGCTTTGTCTTTGCACGGCTCCACGGCATCTGCCCCGGTGAAGTCTGGCACTACAGGACCTGTCTGGCGGCACTGGTGATCTCAATTTTGCTGGTGGGCATTCTGGTAGCACGCTTTCTGTGCCGGTGGAACCACTGCAGTGCGCTGGACCCGCTGCAGGCATTGCTGATGAGCTTTTCCCGGGCGTCGTGGTGCTGCTGAACATCTTCATCATGATCTCCTCCAACCGCCGCGTGCCCACTCTGCTGGACCTGATGCTGACGGTGGGCCTGACCATTGCGGTGCTGGTGCACCTGGCCATCGTGCAGATGTTCAACGATCAGGTGGTGCAGGGCAGGCGTCGCACTTTCAGGCCGCGCTGGAACAGCAGCGCGCAGAAGCCCTCATGGAGTCCTACACGGCACAGCGCCGCCTGACCCATGAGTTTACCAACCACATTGCCGCACTGGATGCGCTGCTCCGGCAGGGCGACCTGACCGGCGCACAGGAATACCTTTCCAGCGTGAGCAAGGTGGTGGCCGCCGGAACCACCATTCTGGACACCCACAACCCACTGCTGGACTCCTGCTCAGCCGCAAGTATGAGGAAGCTGCGCAGCAGGAGTGGAGCTGTACTTCGACCTGTGTGATCTCAAGGACCTGCCCTTTGCGGCACGGACCTGGTCATCGTCATCTCCAACCTGCTGGACAATGCCATCCGGGCGGCGGCGCAGGCCAAACCGCCGGAGGTGTACCTGCGGGCGCGCAGGAACGAGGAAGAATACCTCATCTCGGTGCGCAACCGGGTGCAGAAGGACCTGGAGCTGGTGGATGGAGAGCTGCCGCGTTCCACCAAGGCAGAGCCGGGCCATGGCATGGGCCTTGTCAACGTGCGGGAGGTGCTGGACCGCTGCCGCTGCGAGTACACGCTCAGCTGCCGGGACCGCTGGTTCCGCTTTACCTGTGCGGTGCCTACCCGCAAGTTGTGACAGTTACCGATGCAGAATATGACATTTTCTCTGCAACAATAGCGTAACTCTGCTATACTGGACCCAGTAAAGGAACGCAAGGCAGTGCAGGCAGAGGTTGCGGCCGGGAGCTTTTCCGGGTTCTGCAGCATTGTGGCGTCAGGCTGCGGTGCGTGTGCAGCTGTGAAACCTTTGCTTTTGCGGGCTGTTCCGGTGGCGTGTGCCGGGCAGCAGAGCGTCTGACGGGGCTTGTCCGGCAGTTCATTTGGGAATTGCATGATATAAGCTCATGGCAACTGCCGTACTTTGTGCGGTATCAGGGCCGGAAAGTTTCGTCAGACCATTCGGAACAAAACAGGCGGCTTCCCTCCGGGTAACCGGACAGGAAGCCGCCTGTTCTTTGTTTGTTTTGCGGTTCCGGAGCGGGGAAAAGGGGCAGCGGAGGTTATTCCGGCTTGACCTGCAGCTCCTGCTCGCAGTAGAGGCAGCGGTACTTGCCGTTGGAGCTCAACTCAAAGATCTGGTCGCACTCTTCCTCAATGGAGGAGATGCAGCGGGGTTGTGGCAGCGTACGATGTTCACCAGACGCTTGGGAGGCTTCGGTCTTTCCTTGCGCACAGGCTTGCCGTTCTCGATCACGGTCACGCTGATGTCCGGGTCAAGGTAGGCCAGCACATCCAGGTTCAGCCAGGAAGCATCGCCCTCCACCTTGATGATGTCCTTGCGGCCGGAAGCGGACTTGCGGCTGCGTGCGTTCTGGATCAGAGCCACGCTGGCGGTGCGGTTGTCCTTGATGCCCAGCAGGTCCATCAGACCAATGGCGGTGCCGGCCTTGATGTGGTCGATCACAAGGCCGTTCTGGATTTCGTCAATGTTCAGCATATCAGTTTTCCTCCTTTGCCTTGGGGTCGTGCAGGCCCAGCAGGGTCATGATCAGTGCCATGCGGACGTAAACGCCGTTCTGCACCTGCTCAAAGTAAGCGGCACGGGGTCATCGTCCACATCCAGTGCGATCTCGTTCACGCGGGGCAGGGGATGCAGCACGGCCATGTCCGGCTTTGCCAGCTCCATCTTTCCTTGGTCAGCACATAACTGTTCTTCAGGCGGATGTAATCCTCTTCGTTGAAGAAGCGCTCCTTCTGCACACGGGTCATGTACAGGATGTCCAGTTCCGGCATGACCTCTTCCAGGCTGCGGGTCTCCTTGTATTCGATGCCGTTGGCCTCCAGCACATCGTTGATGATGTAATCCGGCACCCGCAGCTCTTCCGGGCTGATGAGCACAAAGCGGATGTTCTGGCAGCGGGCCATGGTCTTGATCAGGGAATGCACCGTACGACCGAATTTCAGGTCACCGCACAGGCCGATGGTCAGATCGTCCAGCCGGCCCTTGCGGCGGCGGATGGTCATCAGGTCGGTCAGGGTCTGGGTGGGATGCTGGTGGCCGCCGTCACCGGCGTTGATCACCGGGATGCGGGAGTAGCGGGAAGCACGCAGCGGTGCGCCCTCCTTGGGTGGCGCATAGCCACGATGTCGGCATAGCAGGACACCACACGGATGGTGTCGGCTACGCTCTCGCCTTTGCTGGCGCTGGACACGTTCTCACTGGGAAAGCCCAGCACATGACCGCCCAGGTTCAGCATGGCGGCCTCAAACGAAAGGCGGGTGCGGGTGGACGGCTCATAGAACAGGGTGGCCAGTTTTTGTGGGTGGCCACATCCTGATAGGCGGCCGGATCGTCGTGGATGCGGTCGGCAAGGTCGAGCAGGGTGGTGATTTCCTGCTGGGTGAAATCCAACGGGTCGATCAGATGACGCATGGTTACGTTACCTCCGTTACATCAAAGCGGTTTAAAGCAGTTTGCGTAAAATGGAAAAATCAAAGAAGTTTGTGTAGTAGCTCAGCGAACGCATCACCGGGCGGCACAAACGATTGAAACACACTTCGTCCAGCAGCAACATGGCCTCGCCGGGGCAAGCCGCATGGCTGCACGGATGGACTCATCGCCGCAGCTGGCTTTCAGGTGGGCCACGTTCGAGGAGATCTGCTGGTGGCACTCCCGCTCCAGAATATCGAACACACCGCCGGTCAGGTCGATGCGGGTGTAGTCCCGGTTGCCGAACAGGCTGCGCGGCAGATAGTCGATGGAGTAGATCACCGGGGTGGTGTCGGCAAGGATGCGCTTTTGATGCAGATCACCTCGTCGCCGGGTTCGATGTCCAGATTATGGGCCAGCTCATCCCCGCCCGGATGGGAAACACCTGAATACCGTCGGCATGGGGTAGCTGCCAAAGCTGCGGATCAGCGGGTAATATTCCAGCTTCTGGTCCAGACGGCTGCGCAGGCCCAACACCGAACGGTTTACCACCGTGCCGATGCCGCGCACCCGCTCTACATAGCCTGCACGCTCCATTTCGCTCAGAGCGTCCCGGATCACGGTGCGGCTTACCCCAGTTCGGCGGCAAGATCCACCTCCGCAGGCAGACGGTCTGCATGGGCATAGCGCCCGGTGCGCAGTTCGTCCAACAGGCTGGCGACCACCCGGTCGCTGATCACGGCACCGCCCAGTCGGCTGGAGGCGGCAAGAGTAGATTCCTTCATTTCGGTTCCTCCGTTCACAGGCGGGCAGGCCGCCGGGACTTCAAAAGACCCTGCAGGCCGCATGATGCACTGCCCCAAAGCCCTTTGCTTCTATTATAACATAAATTGACATTTAGAAAGCGGCATTTATACTGGAAACGAAGAAAAGTACGATTTTATTTTGGAGGGCATTGCAATCATGGAACTTATTCTGCACAAAGTCTGCGGCCATCCGGCACAGCAGGCGGTCACCCTGCGGCGCTGCACACCGGACGAAGCCCTGGCGGTGTATGCGCTGCAAAACGAGGTGCACGCCGCCATGCCGCACCCGGAGTGGTTCGTTACCGACACGCCGGAACATATCACCGGTTATATCACCGACAGCCTGTGCATCGGGGTGTGGCAGGGCAGTCGGCTGGGCGCGTACCTGACCTTCCATTACTGCGGTCAGGGCCCGCACAACTATGCGGCTTTTCTGGGTGTGCAGGCCGAGTGGCCCCATTGGGCCAATGTCGACAGCGCTGTGGTGCACCCGGACTGGCGGGCAACGGCCTGCAGCGCCGCATGCTGGAAGCTGCCCTGTCGCTTCTGCCGGAGAGCATCACGCACCTGGGAGCCACGGTCAGTCCGGCCAACCCCTACAGTCTGAGCAACGCCCGGCCTGCGGGTTCACCATCCGTGCTCGCCGCGAAATGTACGGTGGGTTCGACCGCTACCTGCTGGCAAAGAAGCTGTAAAAAGAGCTGCTGCACGATGAAATGCAGCAGCTCTTTGTGGTATACAATGCGGTCGGTGCGGGCTGGAAGCTGACCGACGCGAGATAAGGCTCCCTCTGAGGGCATCGCACAGCGATGACGGAGGGAGTATTATGCAGCCTGCAGGTTCTGCCCTTTTCTGCAGCTTGCGCCGTACCACCAGCAGGCAGATCAAATGCACCGAGGCGGTCAGAACCCAGCTGATGGGGTAGCTGATGTACAGCATGAACGGGGTGCGGTTCAGCTGGAAGATGGTGGCGATCCACACCAGACGCAGCAGGCAGCTGCCGATCAAGCTCACCACCATGGGCAGCACACTGTAACCCAGGCCGCGCAGGCTGCTGGCCAGCGTGTCCATGATGCCGCACAGCAGGTAGGTGCCGCAGATGATCCACAGCCGCTCGTATCCGGCAGCGATCACGGCCTCGTCCGAGGAGTAGAAGTGCAGCAGCTGCCGACCAGCCAGTGCCGCACCGCCGCCCAAAGAATGCCGGTGACCACGGCGCACAGCAGGCAGTTGCGCATCACGCGGTCCAGATTGTGATACTTGCGTGCACCCATGTTCTGGCTGGTAAAGGTCACGGCGGCCTGTGCAAAGGCGTTCATGGCCGTGTAGACGAAGCCTTCCAGATTGGACGATGCCGAGCTTCCGGCCACGACCGTGGAGCCGAAGGAATTGATGGCGGACTGGATCACCACATTGGACAGGCTGAACACGGTGCTCTGCCGGCAGGCCGATGAGCAAGATCTGCTTCAGGGCACCGGCGTGGAAGCCCAGCTTGTGCAGGTCCAGATGCAGCGCGCCCTTTTCCCGCACCAGCATGGCGGTGACCAGGCAGGCCGACACTGTCTCACTGATGATGGTGGCCAGCGCAACGCCCGCCACGCTCATGGAAAAGCCGATGACGAACACAAGGTTCAGCACCACATTGATGATACCGGCCGCCGCCAGACAGTACAGCGGGCGCTTGGTGTCGCCCACGGCCCGCAGCAGAGCGCTGCTGAAGTTGTACAGCATGTTCATGGGCATGCCGATGAAGTAGATCTTGAGGTACAAAGAAGAAAGGTCGATGACATCCTCCGGGCAGCTCATGAGCTCCAGCAGGCTGCGGGCGGCAAAAAGCCCACCACGGCCAGCAGTACGCCGCTGGTAAGGCCCAGCGTCACGGCGGTGTGCACGGTGTCCTGTATGCCGTGCTCGTCCTTTGCGCCAAAGCAGCGGGCAGCTACGACGTTCGCGCCCAACGAGAGCCCAACGAACAGGTTCACCAGCAGGTTGATCAGGGAACCGTTGGAGCCGACTGCGGCCAGCGCGGTGCTGCCGGCAAAGCGGCCCACCACCACAACGTCTGCCGCGTTGAACAGCAGCTGCAAAATGCTGGATGCAGCCAGCGGAATGGAAAACAGAATGATCTTTGCAGCATCGGGCCGCTGGTCAGGTCAGCGGAACGGTCTGCCCGGGTTTGCGTCATGGGGTCACACGCCTCCTTGAAATGTTTTGATATCTGAATCGGTTGATTTTAGATCGTACCCGGAAAGCCGGGCGCAAGTACCTATTATATGTCAGATTATATGTCAGACGTCCGCAAACGCAAGAGCCCCGGAACCGCAAACGTCCGGGGCTGCTGTGAAAACTGGGTCAGTGAGAGGCGTCCAGCACGGTCCAGTGCCCGTCGTGTTCAGGATCCATCGTCTCGCCGTCATCGGTGTACATGCGGTACGCGGCATGGCCGTCGGCGTCCGGGCATGCCAGCAGGGCAATGGGCTGTTCATCCAGCGCGGCGGTGCAGGCAGCGGGCTTTGCCAGCGGCACGGCATGACCCGGCCGCACGAACAGCAGCACTTCGTTCAGGGCACAGTGCACATAGTGGTGGCCTGCAGGCAGGGCCTCGGTGTCGTAGTCCTCGGCGCTGCGCAGACGGTACAGCTGCATGGGCTCCGGCAGGTAGACATGCCGCCCGGCGGCGTTCTGGGTGTACACCGGAGCCAGCATGACGCCGTCGCCCAGCAGCAGCTGGTCCTGCACCTCCGTGCTTCGGGGTCTGCAGGCCAGTCAAAGCCCAGCGGGCGGAAGTAGCCGGTGTTCTCCGGGCGCTCTTCATGAACTCGCTGTACAGGTAGGGCAGCAGGGCATAGCGCAGGCGCAGCATCTCGCAGGGCGGGCAGCTGGTCGGCAAAGCGGAAATATTCCTGCTCGCGGGTCCCGGCACCGGCATGGTTGCGCATCAGCGGGTGAACAGGCCAAACTCCAGCCAGCGCAGGGCCAGGTCCGGGTGGTGTCGCCCGCGAAACCGCACAGGTCGGCACCGGTGTACAAAAGCCGCACATCTGCACACTGGGCATCATCTGAATGTTGGCCAGCAGCTGTTCCCAGCTGGAATGGTTGTCGCCCAGCCAGATGCCGCCGTACCGGTGGCTGCCAATGATGCTGGAACGGCTGTACAGCAGGGTGCGCCTGCCGGGCGCAGGTCGGCAAAGGCCTCCCCGGCAGCGCGGGTCATGCTGCCGCCGTACAGATTGTGCACCCGGTCGTGCCGCACCTGCTGCCCGGCCAGTCGTGGTAGAAGCTGGCGTAGTCGGCAGGGCTGTTCATCAGGCCCATGGCACCGCCCACTACCTTGCCGAAGAACTCTTCCTGCTCCAAGTTGTCTTTTCACGCAGCTGTGCCATGCTGTCCAGAAATGCCCGGAGCCGCTCCGGGGAGTAGAACAGCGCGGGTTCGTTCATGTCGTTCCAGAAGCCCTCAATACCGCAGTCGGTCAGCACCTTGTAGCGGTGGCCGAACCAGTCCCGCACTTCCGGGCGTAGAAAATCGGCAAAATAGGCCTTGCCGGGCCACACGGCAGCCACAAAGGGGTGCCGTCGGCTTTGGTGCAGAAATATCCCTTCTCCAGCCCCTCGGTGCAGGTGGGTCCTCCGGGTCGATGCGCACGCCCGCGTCGATGATGGGCACCAGCCGGATGCCCTGCTGCTTCAGCTCGGCACTCAGCGCAGCCAGATCCGGGAAGCGCTCCTTGTTCACCGTAAAATCCGCGTACCCCTGCATATAGTCGATGTCCAGGCAGATCATGTCCAGAGGCAGCTCGTTCTCGCGGTACTGGCGGGCGATGGCGCGCACATCCTCGGCAGTCTTGTAGCTCCAGCGGCTCTGGGCAAAACCAAAGGCCCATTTGGGCGGGATGTAGCTGTGGCCGATCAGCTTCCGGAATTCGGTGCAGACGGCGTTCGGGCTGTCGCCGGTCAGGATGTACAGGTCGTAGTCCGGCTCTTCGGTGCGGAAGGTCAGCCGGTCGTGCCGGGTGTAGCCGATATCGTAGAACACCTTCCGGGAAATCCACGAACACGCCAAAGACGCTGCGGCCCGCACCGCCGTCGATGAGCAGAAAATTGTGCGCCCCATAGTACGAAAGCCGGTTTTCCGTGGTGCGACTCGTCGGTGTTGTCGGTCACATAATGCCAGCCGCGCTTGTTGATGCCGCGGGCATCTCGCCCAGGCCGTACACCACGGCATCCTCTGCCAAAGAGAAGCTCCAGCTCCCGTCTGGTTCTGCGGTGAGGTGCGGCACTGCGGCGGCGGCAGGCTCCACCGGCAGCACGACGCTCGGTGGGCAGCGGGCAGCCAAACGTAAAACGTTGGATCATGGTAAAACTCCTTGTCCCCAAAAATCAAAAGCCCTTTTGTACCTTTATCTTACGGCAGGCCCTGCCGAAAACAAGAGACAAAACCGGCACGTTTTGCTACAAAACCGTCATGACGGCATAAAATGAAAAATTCCGTCCTTCCGGGTGGAATCGAATTGAAAAAGGCAGCCCATGCTGGTATACTGAAGCGGTATTCAGGAAGCAAACAAGAACGGAGGGAACGTTTGTGTATCGCAACGGGATCAAACGCCTGCTGGCTGTGGTGCTGTCGCTGTGCGGCATGCTGTGCCTGTCCTGGCTGTTTCTGATTTTGGCCATTGCCATCAAGCTCGACTCACCCGGCCCCGTGTTTTCAAACAGAAGCGGGTGGGCCGCGGCAAGCGGCATTTCTACATTTTGAAGTTCCGCACCATGCGCATCGACACGCCCCACGACATGCCCACGCACCTGCTCCATGACCCGGACCAGTATATCACCCGCATGGGGCATTTCCTGCGCAAGACCAGCCTGGACGAGCTGCCCCAGCTGTGGAACATCTTTGTGGGGATATGGCGGTCATCGGTCCGCGTCCCGCGCTGTGGAACCAGTACGATCTGCTGGCGGAGCGCGACAAATACGGGGCCAACGATGTGCGCCCGGCCTGACCGGCTGGGCCCAGATCCACGGCCGCGATGAGCTGGAGATCGCCGAAAAGGCAAAGCTGGACGGCTGGTATGTGGAGCACTTGAGCTTCGGGTTGGACGTGAGGTGCTTCTTTGGCACCATTGCCGCCGTGCTGAAACACGACGGTGTGGTGGAGGGCGGCACCGGCACCCTGCACGAGAACAATAAAAATCTTGATTTATCCCCGGAAAAGCGTATAATAAAGCAGTACAAGACTTTAAAGGAGGATTCCTATGGAACGCACCTATATCAATGAAGTCCAGAAGGAAATCGGCAGCACGGTCAAGGTGCAGGGCTTTATCGAGAACCTGCGCAACAGCAAATACATGGCCTTCATCGTGCTGAAGGATATTACCGGCAAACTGCAGATCACGGTCGAAAAGGCCGATCACCCCGATCTGGTGGATACCATCGACAAGCTCACCCCGGACTCCGTCATCACCGTCACCGGCAAGGTGATGGAAAACGACTACGTCAAGATGGGCGGCATCGAGATGATCCCCGAGTCCATTGAGATCGAGAGCATTGCCGACCCGCTGCCCATCGTGCGCAAGGAGATCGCAGCCACCAAGAAGAAGAAGGCTGTGGAGCGCTCCAGCATCGACCAGCGCATCGACTACCGCTGGATCGACCTGCGCACCGACGAGAACCAGCTGATGTTCAAGGCACAGAGCTGCTTTGTCAACGCCATGCGTCAGTTCCTGCTGGAACGCAACTTCATCGAGATCCACACCCCAAGCTGATCGCTGCAGCCAGCGAGAGCGGCTCTGAGGTGTTCAAGGTGGATTACTTCGACCGCAACGCGTATCTGGCCCAGAGCCCGCAGTTCTACAAGCAGATGGCCATGGCTGCCGGTTTTGAGCGTATCTTCGAGACCGGCCCTGTGTTCCGTGCCGAGAAGAGCTATACCAACAAGCACTCCACTGAGTTCTCCGGCTTTGATCTGGAGTTCAGCTATATCACTTCCTTCAAGGATGTCATGAAGATGGAGGAGGAGTTGCTGACCGCCGGCCTGAAGGCCGTCAAGGAGAATTACGGCGACCAGATCAAGGAGCTGTTCGGTCAGGAAGTCATCGTGCCCACCACTCCGTTCCCGGTGGTCAAGCTGGCCGACCTGTACAAGGGTCTGGAAGAAGAGTTCGGCTACAAGGTCGATGAGTCCGAGAAGGGCGACCTGACTACCGAGGCCGAGCGTCTGAGCTATGAGTGGGTCAAGAAGCACTACGGCCACGAGTTCCTGTTCATCACCGACTACTCTGCCGAGAAGCGTGCGTTCTATCACATGCGCGACGAGAACGGTGTGCCCCAGGGCTACGACCTGATCTGGCGCGGTGTCGAGATCACCACCGGTGCCCAGCGTGAGCACCGCTATGAGGTGCTGAAGAAGCAGGCTGAAGAGAAGGGTCTGGCCGAGGATGTCAAGTTCTATCTGGAGTTCTTCCAGTATGGCTGCCCGCCCCACGGCGGCTTCGGTCTGGGCATCGACCGCCTGACCATGCTGCTGTGCGGCCTGAGCATCAAGGACGCAGAGTTCCTGTTCCGCGGCCCCAACCGTCTGACCCCGTGATTTATCCCATCTGAAGCTGCAAGCCGGAACGATCTGCGGATCGTTCCGGCTTTGGACCCGAAAAGGAGGAAAACGATGAAGCGTCTGATCGCAGACATCCACATGCACACCCTTGCCAGCGGCCATGCCTATGGCACCATCCGGGAGATGGCAGCGGCCGCAAAGGAACAACAGCTGCAGCTCATCGGCATCAGTGAGCATGCCCGGGCATCCCCGGAACGGTGGACCCGTTCTATTACGGGAACCTGCGCGTGATCCCCGCGTGATCGACGGTGTGGAGATCCTGCACGGGTGCGAGATCAATGTGCTCAACGGCGGCAGGCTCTCGCTGGAACAGAAGTATATCGACCGATTGGACTATGCCATTGTGGGCATCCATGGGCTGTGCTACCAGAACGAAGGCACTGACGGCAACACCACGAACCTTATCGAGTGCATGAAAACCCGAAGGTGAAGCTGGTGTCCCACCCGGACGACGACCACACCCCGCTGGATTACCCCGGCTGGTGCAGGCTGCCCTTCAGTACCATGTGGCGCTGGAGGTCAACAACAGCTCTCTGGTCAAAAGGACCAGCGGCTCAACTGCTACCAGAACTACCGCACCATGCTGGCCCTGTGCCAGCAATACCGGGTGCCTATTGTTGTGGACTCGGATGCGCACGACCCCAGCTGGGTGGGCCGGCAGGACCTGGCCTGTGCGCTGCTGGAGAGCGTGGGCTTTGACGAAGAGCTGGTCCTGAACGCGGACCTTGCCCGCCTGAAGAGCTTCCTCGGCGTGGAATAAGAACGCCGCCCCTTTCATACGATACAACGAGCGGACCGGCACAACGTCCGGTGCACGGCGCAAACGGAAGGGGAGAGCAGGTTTGGACAAACAGGAGCAACAGGGCATCTGCCGCGAGATCGGCGCACGCACCGGCGGAGACATCTACATCGGGGTGGTGGGTCCGGTGCGCAGCGGCAAGTCCACCTTTATCAAGCGCTTTATGGAGCAGCTGGTGCTGCCCGCCATGGGCACCGAGGCGGCCCGTCTGCGGGCACGGGATGAGTTGCCGCAGTCGGCGGCAGGGCGCACCATCATGACCACGGAACCAAAGTTCATTCCGGAAACGGCGGTGCCGCTGCAATTAGAAGGCGGTGGTGTCTGTCGGGTACGGCTCATCGACTGTGTGGGCTATATGGTGGAGGGGGCCATGGGCCACGAGGAAAACGAAAAGCCTCGCATGGTCAAAAGTCCGTGGTTCGACGAGGAAGTACCCTTTGACCTTGCCGCTGAGACCGGCACCCGCCGGGTGATCCGGGAGCACTCCACCATCGGCATCGTCATCACCACCGACGGCACCGTCAGCGACATCCCGCGTGCGGGGTACGCCAAAACCGAAAAGCGGGTCATTGAAGAGCTGGATGCACTGGGCAAACCCTACGTCATCCTGCTCAACAGCACCCGCCCGGACGCCCGGAAACAAAGCAGCTGGCCGAGGGCATGGCACGGGACTACCACCATGCCGTTTTACCGGTGAGTTGCGTGGATCTGACGCCGCCGCGCTGGGGATATTTTGCGGCAGGTGCTGTACGAATTCCCGGTGCGGGAGCTGGATCTGGCCCTGCCCCGGTGGGTCAACCGGCTGGAGAACGGCCACTGGCTGCAGGCACAGGTGTACACCGCTGCGATGCAGCTGGCAGAGAACATCGCCCGCATGAAGGACGTCCCGTCCGGCACAGATGGGCCGCTGCTGGACTGCGATGCCGTGCAGCGCTCCGCCGTAAGCGGCATGGATCTGGCACAGGGCAGTGTGGGGTGGTTGTGGAGCTGAAGCCGGAGATCTTCTATCAGGTGCTCAGCGAACAGACCGGGCTGGAGATCGGCGACGAAGCGGGCCTGATGCCCTGCATTCTGGAACTGGCCCATGCCAAACGGGAGTACGAAAAGGTGCGCAGTGCGCTGGAACAGGTGGAAGCCACCGGCTACGGCATCGTGATGCCCTCCATCGGGGAGCTGCAGCTGGAGCAGCCGGAGATTGTGCAGCAGGGCGGGCGCTACGGCGTCCGGCTGGAAGCCTGTGCGCCGTCCATCCACATGATGAAGGCCACCATCCACACCGAGATCAGCCCCATTGTGGGCACCGAGAAGCAGAGCGAAGATCTGGTGCGCAGCCTGCTGGCAGATTTTGCGGATGACCCGGTCAAGCTGTGGCAGTCCAACATCTTTGGCAAAAGCCTGCATGAGTTGGTGAACGACGGGCTGCAGAACAAGCTGCTGCACATTCCGCAGGAGGCCCGCACCCAGCTGCAGGGCACGCTGGAACGGGTCATCAACGAAGGCTGTACCGGGCTCATCTGCATTCTGATCTGAACACAAAAGGCCGCCTGCCGGACAAAATTTCCAGCAGGCGGCTTCTGTATGCTTATGCGTTTCTTCGGTCAGTTTGTTGACCAGAAGCTGATAGATCTCGTTGCCTTTCAGGATGAACTGCTTTTCACCAGTTCAGCCGACAGCCGGTCCGGGGTGCCCAGATCCAGGCAGAACAGCGCCTCATCCAGGCCCTTTACGGTGCAGCGGACGCTGCAATGGCCGTCCGGCTTTTCGGTGATGCTGGCGCTGTACTTGGCCTCTTTGCGGGCCCAGGTCTGGCAGCGCAACACAGCGGCCACCGCACGTTCCCGCACGCTGCGGGCAGGTCGTAGGCCAGCTCCTGCGCCACTTTGCGGCCCTTGTCGGTAATGGAATACACATTGTCCTGCACAGTCACGAGCTGCTGCCGCGTGATGTCATCCAGGCAGGAACCGATCTCAAAGTAGTTGACCAGTGCCTCTTCCATCAGGGCGTTCTCGATCTCCTGCCGGGCAATGGGTCCGGCATTTTTACCAGATAGCACAGCAGCAGCCGAATCTCGGTGCTGCTGGTCAGTCCGCCGGGCGTACACCGGCAGTAAAAGCATCGTTGGCGGGCATCGTTCATCCATCCCCTTTGCATTTCACATTCTCAAACGACAGGTTCCCTTATAGTATAAAGGGTTTCACGCCGGATTGCAAGCCGCTGCGGCAAAATCCGTCTCAATGCGCTTGCTGCTGCCGGGCGTGGAGTAGACCCACCGGTCCAGATGTCCCTCCGTGATGAAGTACCGCAGCTCGAACCGGTGGCGCTGGTTCAGGCTGTGGTTCACGATCACCAGCTTGATCTTCATCTTTTCCGGCAGGATGTTCTTGATGTAGACGCTCACGGCCTGCCCGGGGCAAGGTCGGTGCAGCTTTCGGCAAGACCGGCCAGGTTGGGCGCGATCTCAATGAAGGTACCATACTCCTCCACGCTGCGCACGATGCCCACCACTGTTTCACCCACCGAAAATGGGCGGCGTTCTCGGCCCAGGTGCCCAGCAGTTCCCGGATGGTGAGCACAAAGCGGCCCTGCACGTCCCGGTTCTTGACCGCGCACAAAATCTGCTGCCCCACGCTCACCCGGTCGGCAGGAGGAATGCGGCTCACCGACATACAGTCGATGGGCAGCAGAGCACTGATGCCGCACCCCACATCGCAGAACGCACCAAATGGCTCAATGTGAGTTACGGTGCAGGGCAGGATATCGCCGGGAGAAAGGGTATCGAGATAATCGGCCTTGCACATCCGCTGCGCTTCTGCGCGGGAAAGCCGGTAGAAGGGCTGCCCGTCCTCGTCGGTGTCCAGAGCCTGCACCACAAAGCAGGTGGGGCGGCCCACCCGCGTCAGCACGGCAATGTCCCGCACGGTGCCGTTTTCGGCTCCGTCGGCGCACTGCACAAAGGGCATCACGGCCCGGACGCCGCCCAGGTCGAACCGCAGCTGCCGCTGGGTGTCAAAGGCCGGGCGGTGGCCTGCAAAATCTCGTGGCTGGCCATGGCGGCCCGCAGCTCTGCAGCGGACAGCCGGGCGGCGGAACGGTAATTGCCTTCGGTACGGTATGCTTGCATCATCTTTCATTCCTCTTTCTCTGTTGATTTTTGGTTCTGCGCTGCGCGGGGCAAAGCACGCTCCCATTTTCAACGATATGCATCCGGTGCGGCAGATATTTGCATTTTGCAGGCGTTTGCATTATACTATATCTGTATGTGCGGCAGGGCCTGTGGTCCGGGTGCCGCACAGTTGCCGCCGACCATTCTGAGGGCGGCAGAAGGGAGCGACCAACGCTATGGATATCGCTGTGGGAGATACCATCCTCACCCGCAAGAAGCACCTGCGGGCTTCCAGCTTTGAAGTGCTGCGTGTCGGCATGGATTTCAAGATCCGCTGCACGGGCTGCGGGCGCGAGGTGATGCTGCCGCGTGCAAAAATTGAAAAGAACATCAAAAGGTGGTCAAACCTGCACAGCAGGCGGAGTGACCGCCCTTGTGCCCATTTCCATCTGAGAACGTTTGTAAGGAGAACTGCCTGTTATGCCCGATCTTTCTGCCCAAATGGATGCCGTGTGCCACCGCTTTGAGGAGCTTTCCGTCCGCCTGAACCAGCCGGATGCCGCTGCCGACCCGGCACTGTTCCGCAAACTGATGCGGGACTACCACGAGACGCAGCCGGTGGTGCAGGCCTACCGCGACTGGCAGACCGCCCGGGACCATCTGGCGCAGGCCAAAGCCCTGCTCGAAGAACCCATCTCCGATCCGGACTTCAAGCAGATGATACAGCAGGAAATCAGCGAAAAAGTCAGGATGTGGCAAAGCTGGAAAATAATCTCAAAATTCTGCTGCTGCCCAGGGACCCGCGGGACGAAAAGAACGTCATCATGGAGATCCGGGCGGGGCAGGGGGGAAGCCGCCCTGTTTGCCCACAGTCTGCTGCGCATGTACACCATGTATGTGCAGAGCCGCGGCTGGACGCTGGAACTGCTCAACCTCAACGAGACCGAGCTGGGCGGCGTGAAGGAAGCCATCTTTCGGTGGAAGGGGCCGGGGCCTACAACCGCCTCAAGTACGAGAGCGGGGTGCATCGGGTGCAGCGCGTGCCCGAGACCGAGACCCAGGGCCGCATCCACACCTCCACCGCCACGGTGGCCGTGATGCCCCAGGCAGAGGAAGTGGACTTTGCGCTGGACATGAAGGACCTGCGCATCGACACCTTCCGTTCCTCCGGTGCGGGCGGCCAGCACATCAACAAGACGTCCAGCGCCATCCGGGTGACGCACATCCCCACCGGCATGGTGGTGGAGTGCCAGAACGAGCGCAGCCAGTTCCAGAACAAGGACAAGGCCCTGGAGATCCTGCGCAGCCGTCTGCTGGCCCAAAAGCAGAAGGAACAGCAGGACGCCATCAACTCCGAGCGGCAGGGGCAGGTGGGCACCGGGGACCGCAGCGAGAAGATCCGCACCTACAATTTCCCGCAGGACCGCTGCACCGACCACCGCATCGGCCTGACGGTGCACAACCTTGCAAAGATCCTGGACGGCAACCTCGATGAGGTCATCGACGCCCTTGCTACCCGCGAACAGGCGGAAAAGCTGCAAAACTCGATTTGTAAAACAAAACGAATCAGCGAAAGAATTTGCTGAAAAGCAAAACACTTTACACATAGAAAGAACGATAAAACGTATGAAAATTAAAACCGAAGTTTTGCCTGCCGACCAGGCGGAAAGCATTGCAAAGGCCGCCGAGCTGCTGCGCAGCGGGAGTTGGTGGCCCTGCCCACTGAGACGGTGTACGGCATTGCCGCCGACGCCCGCAACGGCGAGGCAGTGAAGAAGATCTTCGTGGCCAAGGGCCGCCCGCAGGACAATCCCTGATCGTCCATGTCACCGGCCCGGAGATGCTGCCGGGTCTGGTCAGCGAAGTGCCGGAGCGTGCCCAGCTGCTGATGGCGGCCTTCTGCCCCGGCCCCTCACCATCATCATGCCCCGCGGCCCGGAGGTGGCAGCCGAGTGCTGCGCCGGTCTGGACACGGTGGGCATCCGCATGCCCAGCCACCCGGTGGCCCGTGCGGTCATCGAGCAGAGCGGCTGCGCCTTTGCAGCCCCCAGTGCCAACCTCTCCGGCAAGCCCAGCCCCACCAATGCGCAGGATGTCTTTACCGATATGGACGGTCGCCTGCCCCTCATTCTGGACGGCGGCGAGTGTGACGTGGGCGTGGAGAGCACGGTAGTGTCGGTGGTGGGCGACAAGCCCACCCTGTTCCGCCCCGGCCACATCACGCTGGAGGATCTGGAGCGTGCCCTCGGCGAAGAGGTAGAAGTGTCCAAAGCCATTCTGGAAAAGCTGCCGGAGGGCGCTGTGGTGCGCAGCCCCGGCATGAAGTACAAGCACTATGCCCCGAAAGCAGACGTAACCCTGCTCAATGGCACCTTTGAACAGTTCAAGGCCTATGTGGACGCCCACATGGACCAGAACCCCAGCTGCCTGTGCTTCACCGGCGAAGCTGAAAAGCTGGGCGTGCCCTGTGTGGAGTATGGCCGCGAGGGCGACGGTGCCGACCAGGCAAAGCACATCTTCCGCTCACTGCGGGCACTGGATGAGCAAGGCGACGGCATCGTTTATGCCCGCTGCCCCCAGAAGGACGGCCTGTCCATGGCGGTGTACAACCGCCTGATCCGCGCGGCGGCCTTCCGGGTGATCGACCTATGATCACGCTGGGCATCACCGGCCGCAGCGGCTGCGGCAAGTCCACGGTCACGGCAGTGTTTGCGGGCCACGGCGTGCCGCTGGCCGACGCTGACCAGATCAGCCGCGAGATCCTGCTGCCCGGCTCGCCGCTGCTGCCCGCGCTGGCAGAGCGGTTCGGGGCAGACATCTTAAAAGCAGACGGCACACTGGATCGCCGCCTGCTGGCAGACCGCGCCTTTGCCACGCCGGAAGGCAAGGCCGCGCTGGACGGTCTGACCCACCCGGAGATCGTGCGCCGCATCCGGGCGGCAAAGCAGGCGGCACAGGAGGCCGGGGCACCGCTCTTCGTGCTGGACGGTGCCGTCATTGTGGGCACGGCGGCACAGGCGGAGTGTGACCGGCTATGCGTGGTCACAGCGCCCTTTGAAACCAGTGTGGCCCGCATCGTAGCACGGGACGGCATCGCGCCTGAAATGGCCTGCCGCCGTCTCAACGCCCAGACGCCGGAAGCAGAGCTGACCGCACAGGCGGATTACGTTCTGCACAACGACGCAGACCTTGCCGCCCTGCAGGCTGCTGCAGAGCAGCTGTGCATCGCACTTCAGACAGAAGGAGGTGCGTCCGACCGGCTTTGAACGAACGATTTGAAAAGACTCCAACGGCATGCCGCAGTACGACCCGGCTGCCGCCCATGAACGCCGCATGGCCCGCGCAGCGGCCGCCGCCGTGCGCAGCAGCGACGCCGCAAGCGTCGGCTGCGCCTGCTGATTTTGTGCCTGCTGGCGCTGGTGCTGCTTGTGGCAGCCCCGCACCTGTGGCACCGGGTCGAACAGCTGCTGTACCCCGCAAGTATGAACAGCTGGTGGACCAGTGGGCGCAGACTTACAACCTGGACCCGCTTCTGGTGGATGCCTTTATCCGTACCGAAAGCGGTTTTGACCCGGTGGCCACTTCCAGTGTGGACGCCCGCGGCCTGATGCAGATGACCGAAGAGACCTTCCTCTGGCTGCGCAGCAAGATCGCGGCGGACGAGGATCTGGCTTTGCAGACCTGTACGACCCGGACACGAGCATCCGCTTCGGGTGCTACCTGCATCTGTGTCTGGAACGCTACAACGGTGATGTGGCCACCGCTGCAGCCGCCTACCACAGCGGCTGGGGCACTGTGGACAATCTGCTGCGGATGGAAGAGCACTCGGCCGACGGCCAGACGCTGCAGGGCTTCCACAGTCAGATGAACCACTATGTAAACAAGATCACCTCCTGCTATGGTGCGTATCAGCGCATCTACGCGGGAAATTGATAAAAGTAAGGAGAATGTCAACCATGAGTGAAAAACTTTCTGCCAAGCAGTATGCAGAGCAGCTGCTCTATAAGCCGGAATACGCTGCCGACAAGCAGCCCGACGTGAAGGAAAAGGCCGCCGCTTTTGCAGAGGGCTACAAGAACTTCCTGGACCATGCCAAGACCGAACGCGAGGCTGCCGCCACCAGCGAGCAGATGCTGCTGGCTGCCGGTTACAAGCCCTTTGAGCCGAAAAAGACCTATGCACCCGGTGAGAAGATCTACTTCATCCAGGAGCACAAGGCCGTCGTGGCGGCTACCATCGGTCAGAAGCCCTTTGAGGAGGGCTTCCGTCTGGTGATCGCCCACATCGACAGCCCCCGTCTGGACCTGCGCCCGAACCCCCTGTATGAGTCCGACCACCTGAGCTATTTCAAGACCCACTACTACGGCGGCATCCGCAAGTATCAGTGGGGAACCATGCCGCTGGCCATCCACGGCGTGTTTACCCGTGCCGACGGCTCCAGCGTGTCCTTCAGCGTGGGCGAGGACGAGAACGATCCTGTGTTCTGCATCACCGACCTGCTGCCCCATCTGGGTGCCGAGCAGAACGACCGCAAGCTGAGCGACGGCATCAAGGCCGAGGAGCTGAACGTGCTCATCGGTTCCGACGCCGTGGAGGAAGAGGACGTCAAGGAGGCTGTCAAGCTGAACACCCTGATCCTTCTGCACGAGAAGTACGGCATCACCGAGCGCGACTTCACCCGCGCTGAGATCGAAGTAGTGCCTGCTCACAAGGCCCGCGACGTGGGCTTTGACCGCTCTATGGTGGGCGGCTACGGCCATGACGATCGTGTGGACGCTTACCCCGCCCTGATGGCCGAGATCGAGACCAAGGACCCCATGCACACCACCGTCTGCGTGCTGACCGATAAGGAAGAGATCGGCTCCGACGGCGTGACCGGCATGCAGAGCATGTATGTGTTCCACTTCCTGCAGCTGCTGTGCCGTGCCGCCGGTCAGGATGACATCATTGCCTTCCAGAACAGTGTCTGCCTGTCCGCCGACGTCACCGCCGCTTACGACCCGTCCTGGGCCGGTGCCTTTGAGCCGAAGAACGGCACCTATGCAGGCCGCGGCGTGGCTTTCTTCAAGTACACCGGCAGCCGCGGCAAGAGCTCTGCCAGCGACGCTAACGCCGAGCTGGTAGGCGACATCACCCGTCTGCTGGACGCCAACAATGTGGCATGGCAGATCGGTGAGCTGGGTCGTCTGGATCTGGGCGGCGGCGGCACCATCGCCAAGTATGTGGCCAACCGCGGCATCCCGGTGCTGGATATCGGCGTGCCGGTGCTGTCCATGCACTCTCCCTTCGAGGTCATCCACAAGACCGACCTGTACATGGCTTACCGCACCTTCTCGCTGTTCTGCCAGGCTGAGCAGTAAGTTCTGTGCCTGAAAAAATATCCGCAGCGTTTCCCGGTTTGCAAAAACCAGCGGAAATACTGCGGATATTTTATTTTTGGCGCAAAAAGCTTGACCTTCAACCGGCTTTCAGGTGTAATATAGGTGCGGAGGTGAATCAGATGAACATCAAACAGGCTTCAGAGCAAAGCGGCGTGTCCGCCCCGAACATCCGCTTTTACGAAAAAGAGGGACTTCTCACCCCGGCACGCAGACAGGGCAATGGCTACCGTGATTATACCGCAGGGGATATCCGTGCCCTTAAACTCATCCGGATGCTGCGGATGCTGGATGTTCCGCTGCCTGCCATCCGGGCCGTACTGCAGGGGGAGCAGCCCCTGCAGCAGGCACTGCAAGCCCAGCAGACCGTGCTGGAGCAGCAGGCCGCGCATCTGGCGGCAGCCATGCAGTTTTGTGCCGACCTTGCCCGGCAGCGGCCGCAGGCAGAAACGCTGGACGTGGACGCCTGCCTGACCCGGATGGAAAAGCCTGCCGTACAGGGTGCGTTCTGCTCTGGCTGGCTGCAGGATTACCGCACGCTGGCACAGGTGCAGCACCAGAGGCATTTTTCCTTTATTCCGGAGGGCAGCATCAACACTCCGCAGGAGTTCACAGCGGCCCTGCAGACCTACGCAAAGGCCAACGGGATGCAGTTCAGCCTTGAAAAAGAGGGGATGTACCCGGTTTTCGCTGGATGGCATTCCGTATAAATCTTACCGCAATCCGGGCAAGTACCGGGACGAGATCTGCTGCGATGCCGTGCATCCCGAGCAGCTTGACACCGGGCTTCCACCCCGGCGGGAGAAGCTGCTGCGCATCGCGCGTATCGTGCTGCCGTCGGTGTGCACCTTTGCCGCCATCATGGCGGCAGGGTGGGTAGTCACCGGCGGTGCAGGCTGGCTCTGGCTGGCGGTGCTGGCATCCGGCGGGTGCTGCTGGGGCGCTGCATGGAAAAGTGGCTGTAAGGCGAATCACCCCAGCGGCAGCGCCTCGGCCACAGTCAGGAACGTGTAGCCGTTGTCGGCATACCACCGGATAATGTCCGGCAGGGCCTCTGCCGTGGTGCGTGTAGTGGAGGAATCGTGCATCAGAACAATGCAATGTGTCTGCTCGCCGGTCTCCCGCACCACGTTGCGGTAGATGGTGTCCGCACTGGGGTGGCCGCCCACGGCGTCCTCGGCGCAGACGTTCCAGTCCACCCATTGCCAGCCTTTTGTTCCACTTCGGCTTTCAGCTGCTTCATCAGCCCTTTGCCGCCGTAGCGGCGGCTCACCGTGTTGGTGCTGCCGCCCGGGAAGCGCAGATAACGGACGCTCTCTGCGTCCACATAGGGCGCGATGCGCTCCTTCAGCAGGGCGATGTCCGCCCAGTAGGCTTCGCTGCTGCGGTAGATGTCGCTGTATTCGTGGGAGGCAGAGTGCAGTGCGATCTGGTGCCCGGCGGATGCAGCTTCGGTGAGCAGGGCAGATATTTCTCATTGTAGTCGGTAGCCACCACAAAAGGTGCCGTGCACCCCGGCGGCATTCAGGGCCGAGAGAACATCCGGCGTGGTCTTGCTGGGGCCATCATCAAAGGTCAGACAGACCCACTTTTCCGGCAAAGCGGCATTGGGCTGCGTTTCCGCTGTGGCCATCGTGGACACAGCAGGGGAGAAGGGCGCTGCATCCGGCCGGACGGTCAGATCCGCCTGTGTGCAGACAGCCGGACTGCGCGCCGGAAAACACATTCCGGCCGCAAAAGCAGCTGCCATACCCGCAAGGAAACCCGCTCCCAGAAGCACCCGCCGCAGACGTGGTACAGACAAACGCATGCTAAAACCTCCCTCGCATGTTGTTTCTGGATTTTGTTGGCTCTATTAAGATATGAACGCCGAAAAATCTATGAAAAGCCGAAAACGCTTGACGATTTCCGGCAAATGTGGTACTATATTCAAGCAGTCCGCACAAACGGCTTCCCACCTCAGATGTCCGTGGGGCTGCGCGAACAGAATATGCGAGGGTGGCGGAACTGGCAGACGCGCACGTTTGAGGTGCGTGTGGTTTATCCTTGGGGGTTCGAGTCCCTCCCTCGCACCAGAAAAGCTCTACGAGATATCGAAGAAAATCGATGCTTCGTGGAGTTTTCTTTGCCGTCGTGTCAGATACTGCCAGATACTGCCGCAAAGGCCTGATTTTGCGGTGCCTTTGTCAGAAAATGTAGTGTGCTGCAGGGTGAAAATGTCCGTTTTGATGGGCGACGACTTCTGTCGGATTGTCCTGTCGGCCGCTTGCGCAATGGGCGGGGTGTGGTATGCTGAAACAAAACAGCGGGCATCCGGCCGAAACTGCGCCGGGGAAGGGAGCAATCCGATGAAGATCACAGTATATCTGGGAGCCAGCGAGGGCAATGACCCGGCGCTGAAAACAGCCGTGCAGGAGCTTGGCCGCTGGATCGGTCAGAGCGGCAACGCGCTGGTCTACGGCGGCTCCCGCAGCGGACTGATGGGTCTGCTGGCCGACAGCGTATTAGCCGCCGGCGGGCAGGTGACTGGGGTGGAACCGCGGTTCTTTGTGGAACAGGAGCTGCAGCACAACGGTCTGACCGAACTCATCGTCACGGAGAATATGGCCCAGCGCAAGGCGAAGATGATCGAGCTGGGCGATGCATCGTGGCGTTTCCGGCGGCACCGGGACGCTGGAAGAGATTGCAGAGGTCATGTCCATGGTGTCGCTCCGGCAGCTGGATGCGCCCTGCATCCTCTACAATCTCAACGGCTACTACGACAGCCTGAAAGCCTTGCTGAACGAGATGATCTGCAAGGGACTTTCCTCGGCCCAGCGGCAGGCAGGGATCCATTTTGCGGCAGACCTTGCCCAGATCCGTGCCTTGCTGGAATCAGATAAAACCACTGAACAGGAAAGCCTCTGCACCGGAAAACCAGTGCAGAGGCTTTTGCAAGATTTCAAGCAACCTGTGTGAGTGTTCAGACTCAGGCGGCAGTGGTAGAAGCAGCCTCGCTGGATGCAGCTTCGGAAACAGCAGCCTCGCTGGATGCAGCCTCAGAAGAAGCAGCCTCAGAAGAAGCAGACTCGGTCTCCACCTCGCTGGAAGCAGCCTCGGAAGAAGCAGCAACAGAAGAGGACACAGCCTCAGAGGTAGAAGCAGCAGCGGTGGAAGAAGCAGAACCGCCGCAAGCGGTCATGCCGGCAGCCAGAGCCAGAGCAACAACAGCAACAGCAACATTCTTGAGTTTCATATCTATAATCTCCTTGTTTCTCAAAAATATCTCCACAGAGGGCCTTGTGTACGGGGCCTGTCTGCAAGACAATATTCTAGTCTTTTAAAAAAATCAAGAGGATTTTAGGCAAAGATTGCAATATTTCGGGAGAATCTACGCTTTGTTATAATTTTGCGCCAAAAGTCGAACACTTTTGGTAAACTGCTTTCGTAAAGATTCCACCTTTGGAGCTCGTGGAAAAGAATCTTAGTGGAGATGACAGTTCTGTGACGATTTGTCGTGCTGCTTCCCGGAAAAAGTGAAGGTGCCGCTTGGGGCCGAACCCGCAGAGGACGGGGAAGAGGACATCTCGTTCTGACATTCGCAAACCTCTTTGTAGTTGTTGCATGAAGAAGAGCCTGCGGGGAAACCTGCAGGCTTTTCTGCCGCGCGTTCACCTTTGCGCTGCCGGAACATAAAATGGGCAAAGGGGAATGCGTTTTGAACCAGATCGTTTTGCGGCCGGGTGCTGCTGTTCCCGGCGGTGTGCACCACACTGGGGCGGCCGGGGTGTTCCTGCTGCGTCGGTCGAGCGGCACCGCGCACCCAGCGGGTGCTCAGCGGGATGGCGGCGGGCATCATGTTGGCGGCCAGCGTGGAGCCTGCTGCTGCCGGCCATTGAGCGCACCGGGAGCTGGGCGTCGCGGCGTGGGTGCCGCCCTCGGCAGGGCTGGTGCTGGGGGCGGCAGGTCTGCTGCGGCTGGAGAGCATGGCCGGGCAGCTTTGCAGCGGGCAAGAGCCGCATGGTGCTGGCGGTAACGCTGCACAACCTGCCGGAAGGCATGGTGGTGGGCCTTGCGGCGGCGCTGGCCCTGAGCGGGGAACCGGATGCCGTGAGCGGTGCGCTGGCGTTGAGCTGGGCATCGGGCTGCAGAACATCCGGAAGGGCCGCCGTCAGCCTGCCACTGGCGCACAGCGGCCGCACCCGCCTGCAGGCGTTCGGGGCCGGGGCGGCATCCGGTCTGGTGGAGCCGCTGGGCGCGTTGGCGGCATCGCATTGGCCGGGTGGGTGCAGGCGGCACTGCCCTCATGAGTGCGGCGGCGGGCTGCATGGTGTGCGTGACGGCGCAGGAAATGATCCCGGAAGCCGTGGAGCAGGACGAACCCGCCGGGGTGGTGAGCATCGTGCTGGGGTTTGCCCTGATGATGGCACTGGACGTGGCACTATAAAAAGTCATACCGTAACAAAATTCAGTCTGCCGGGCACAGAGCTGAAATGCTCGCAACGGGAACCGGGAGCTCTTGCACGGCCGTGAACGAATAACAGAAAAGAGCCCGCTTCCGGATAAAACGGAAGTGGGCTCTTTGCGCGTGGATGCGATCAGTTCTTTCGATGTAGACGCTGGTGGAGGGAAAGGCAAAATCCACGCCGTCAGCCTGCATGATGTCCATAATGTTCAGGTTCAGGTCGTTCTGCATCTGCAGAAACTCGGCGTAGACGTTGGTCAGCAGGTAGGCCGAGATCAGGATGTTGATGCTGGAATCTCCGAAGCTGGCCAGCTGCACGATGTTGGTGCCGTGGTTGGTGAGGGGCTTGCATCCAGCATGGCCTGCAGGTCCTGCATCAGCTTTTCCAGCTGCGGGCGGGTGGTGCTGTAGGTGACACCCAGCGTGAATTTGTAGGGCGCATGGTGCGCAGGGCGGCGTTCTGCACGGTGGCAGAGCAGATCTTGCTGTTGGTGATCACATTGACGGTTTTGTCCGGCGAGCGGATGCGGGTGGAGCGGAAGTTGATGTCGATCACTTCGCCTTCCACATCGCCCACGGTGATCCAGTCGCCCACCGAGAAGGGTTTGTCCAGCAGGATGACGATGCCGCTGAACAGGTTGCTGGCGCTTTCCTGCGCCGCCAGCGAGATGGTCAGGCCGATGAGACCGGCACCGGCAACGATGCTGCCGATGGGGAAGCCCACCTCCTGCGCACCGGCGGCCACGCCCACTGCAATGACCAGTACCTTGTAGGTGGTGTTCAGCAGGAGAGCAGGGTCTTGTTGGAGCGGATCTCCGGGCTGCAGGATGCCAGCACCAGATCGGCCAGCTCAGAAGCTGCATACAGGCCCTCGCACACCAACAGGGTCATGACCAGCTGGAATGCCATCAGGAACAGCTTGCGCACACCGGAATGGCCCACGGCAGGCTGGACGCAGCCAGATAGATGCCCACCACCGTGCACATGCGCTGCACCGGCACCGCAAAGCTGCGCAGCAGGATGGGCGTGCCGGTGAAATGCCAGCTGCGTGCCTCCAGGGCGGGAAGCCCTTGTGGGTCAGCCAGCGGCGCACGAGCCATGCCGCAAGCAGAATGAGCAGAGCGCATACGGCCCGGCAGCAAAGGCGGGCCAGCCCTCCAGCAGCATCGAGCCGAGCTCAAAGGAAAGATCACGGATCGAGAAAATCATACAAAACCTCCGATATTTTTACACAATGAGACTATGATAACATATTTGCGCGATGCGGGCAAGCGCGTCGAGCGGTACGCCGGGAACACTGCCTAAAAGAATGACTTCGATAAAGATGCACAAATCGTGTGCTGCCCTCTTGACAAGACCGGTCCGTCGCGCTATACTTTGTGCCAGAAAGTTCGTTTCAGGGCGGGGTGCGATTCCCCACTGGCGGTAAAGTCCGCGACCACCCGCAAGGGTGCTGACCCGGTGCAACTCCGGGACCAACGGTATAGTCCGGATGCAAGAAACGGCAGACGACGTTTGTGTCTACGCGCCCTGTTGCAGTTTTTGTTGCAGCAGGGCGCTTTTCTGTTTGTCTTACCCGTTCCGAGTTCCATGCGAAAAGGGCTTTCCAATCAATTTTTGAACGGGCGAACCCCGGGGAGGACAAAACCTATGCGAAAGAATACGACCCACAACCTGACCGTTGCCGCCATGCTCAGCGCGGTGGCCTTTATCCTGATGTTCATCGAGTTTCCCATCCCGATGCTCATTCCCAGCTTTGTCAAGATGGACTTTTCCGACCTGCCGGCCCTGCTGGTGCCTTTGCACTGGGCCCCGTGTACGGCGTAGTGATCAGCTTCATGAAGAACCTGCTCCACATCGTCATCAAGGGCACCTCCACCGCTTGTGTGGGCGAGCTGTGCAACTTCATGCTGGGCGCGGTGTTCTCGGCGGTGGCGGGCTTCATCTACAAGCACCGCAAGAGCCGCAAAACGGCCATCCTTGGTGCCATTGCCGGTGCCGCAGCCATGGCGGTGTTCAGTGTGCCGTCCAACTACTTCATCACTTACCCGGCCTATGTGGAGTTCTACCACATGCCGCTGGAAGCCATTCTTGGCATGTACCAGGCCATTCTGCCTTCGGCCAACAGCCTGATCAAGTGCCTGGTCATCTTCAACATGCCCTTCACGCTGGTCAAGGGCCTGCTGGATGCCGTGCTCTGCCTGCTGATCTATAAGCCGCTGTCTCCCATCCTGCACGGCCGCAAGTAATTTTGCTTTCTCTTTCTTTCTTCTTCTTCTCAATCAACAGCAACTCCCGGCTGGGCTGCCCAATTGCAGCGGTCCCGGCCGGGGAGCTGTTTTATAATGGAAAAGAATCTATCAGGCCAGCGCGCCCTTGTCCAGCCATTTGCCGCGGGCCAGCCGGAGCAGGAACAGGGCACCGCGGGTGCACAGCTCGGCGCACATGGCAAACCACACGCCCACAAGCCCGAAGCGGGGAGCCAGCAGCACGGCCAGCGTGAGCCGGATGCCCCACATGCTCACAAGGTTCAGCACAAAGCAGCCGGTGCTGTCACCGGCACCCTGCATGGCACCGCTGGCCACGATGCTGGCCCCGAACATCGGCTCGGCAAAGGCTTCGATGCGCAGCACCTGCGCACCCAGCGCAATGACGGCAGCGTCGGCGGTGAAGATGCCCATCAGGGCCGGAGCAAACACATACAGGCCCACGCCGGTCAGCGCCATGATGGCCATGCCCATACCGGTGCACAGCCAGGCAATGCGTTTGGCCATATCCCGCCGGTGGGCGCCCACGGCCTGGCCTACCATGGCAAGGGAGGCGTCCGGACGCCGTAGCCTGCCATGTAACACAGGCTTTCGGCGCTCACGCCCAGGCTGTTGGCCGCAATGGCGGTAGTGCCCAGCCCGGACACAATGCGCACCAGCAGCACCTGCGCCGACGACAGCGCCGCACGCTCGGCGGCCAGCGGCGCACCCACCTTCCACAGGTTCTGCAGGCAGGCCTTTGTGATGCGCCAGGAGCCGGGGCGGCGGATGCACAGCACACCGTCCCGGAACAGCAGCAGTGCCAGAGCCAGCAGGCCGCCCACCACATTGACAGCGCAGTGCCCAGTGCCGCACCCGGCACGCCCCAGCCGAAGCCGAACACGGTGATGCTGTGCCCGGCCAGCAGGATGGTGCGGGTGGGGTTGATGAGGACATAGTTGAAGATGACATCCAGAATGCAGGTGAGCACACTGATCAGACCGGGGTCAGCGCGTCACCGGTGGAACGCAGCATGGAAGAGTAGGTGCCCATGGCCATGGCAAAGGGCAGGAAGCCGCCCAGATGGCAAAATAGGCCGAGGCATCCGCCTGCAGGGCGGGTCGGCCCCAGCCAGCCGGGCAGATACCGGCTGATGCCGATGCCGAAAGCGGCCGCTGCCAGACCGACGAACAGATTGAATAGCATGGACTGCCGCAGCACGCCCGGGCATCCTCCTGCCGGTCGGCACCCAGATACTGTGCCACCTGAATGGAAAAGACATATACAGCCCGGCCAGCATGCCGTGCAGCAGCCAGTGCTGGAGCTGACGATGCCGATGGATGCGGTGGCCGAAGCTCCGATATGGCCCACCATGGCGGCGTCGATGTACTCCATGGCCGTGACCACGATCTGCTGCAGAATGGACGGGATGCTCAAGGTCAGCACGATCTGGGCCGTCTGCCGCAGCGGCACCTGCTCGCCCTGCCGCATTTTGGCCGAGAGTTGTTCAAGGGTAATGGACATGGATTCCTCCTTACAGGTCAGAAAAACGGATAATAAGTCCGGACACCTATTATAAAGGCGGATGGTACAAAAGTCAATCTGCTGCCTTTTGTGCCCGGTGATTGATTTTTGGGTGCGGCGTGATACACTCAACAACACAAGGCATGAATTGCAAAAGAAATGAGGAGAATAGAAATATGATCGAATCTCTGGTGTCTGTCGTCGGGCAGCGCGGGGTGGATGCCGCAGCGTTTCTGCTGGCATTTGCGCTCACTGCGCTTACCGATTCGCTGTTCCACAACAAACTTCCCACGACCACGGCCGTGAATTTGCCGTCAATGGCGGCCTGTCCAAGGGCAAGGCCCGCGGTTCCGGCCTGATCTTCGTGCTGTGCATCGCGCTGGTGTCGCTGGCATTCCTGCCGTTCCGGGTGGAATATGTCATCTACACCGTGCTGCTCATCGCTTCCATGCTCTCCGGCTACTTTGACGATGCCGCCGAAAAGGCCTGGAACGAGTACAAAAGGTATCATCGACTTTGTCATCGCCGTGGTGGCAGGCGTGACCTACCTCAACTTCAACGGCTGCGGCGTGCAGTTCCTGCAGTGGAGCTTCACCCTGCCGTATGCCGTGTACCTGCTGCTCATCGTCATCCTGATCTGGGCCAGCATCAATGTGGTCAACTGCACCGACGGTGTGGACGGCCTGTCCGCTAGTCTGGCGGTGGTGACCATCGGCACCTACCTGATCGCCTATCACGAAGAGCTGGCCGACTACAGCACCGCCGGTGTGGTGTTCATGGGTGCGCTGCTGGCTTACCTGTGGTCCAACGCAAAGCCCAGCACCCTGCTGATGGGCGATGCCGGCAGCCGCGCCATGGGTTTCTTCATCGCCATCCTGTCGCTGAAGTGCGGCCACCCCTTTGCTTTCCTGCTGGCAGCCATCGTGTTCATCGTGGACGGCAGCCTGGGCATCCTGAAGATCAGCCTGAAGCGTTTCCTGCACATCTCCATCCTCAAGAACACCCGCACCCCGCTGCACGACCATGTGCGTAAGAACAAGGGCTGGAGCGACGAGCAGGTCGTAGCCCGCTGGCTCATCCTGCAGTGCGTGGCATCGGCTCTGCTGCTGCTCGTGGTGCACGGCTGATAAACTATCACAAAAAAAAGCAGCGCCTGACGGAAATTTCAAACCGTCAGGCGCTGTTTTGCATCCGAAAATTGTTGTTACAGCCCGGCCTTTTGGCGGCAGCCTGCACCACATGGCCCACCAGCACCGAGGTGGTCACGGTGCCCACACCGCCCGGCACGGGGTGATGGCGTCCACCACAGGTTCGGCCTCGGAAAAGCGCACGTCACCGCACAATTTGCCCGCGTCGTTCACATGGATGCCCACATCCACCACGGTCTGGCCGGGACGCAGGCAGTCAGCACCCACGGCGCCCATCCGGCCCATGGCCACCACGACCACATCCGCCTCTTGGCAGATCTGGGGCAGGTCCTGGGTGCGGGAGTTGCAGATGGTCACGGTGGCATTTTCCCGGTCCAGCATCATGGCGGCGGGCTTGCCCACTACCAGGCTGCGGCCTACCACCACGGCGCGTTTGCCGGAGAGGGGAACATTGTAGTGCTTCAAAATCTCCAGGCAGGCCTGCGCGGTGCAGGAGCATAACCCAGATCGGTGTTGGTGAACACACCGGCTAGGGAACCGTCGGTGATGCCGTCGATGTCTTTTCCGGAGCCAGTGCGGCACGCACGGTGCGGTCATCAAACTGCTTGGGCAGCGGGCGGAACAGCAGACAACCGTGGATGGCATCGTCGGCGTTGATCTCTGCGATGACCTTCAGCAGGTCGTCCTGTGCTGCGTCGGCGGGGAGCAGATACTGTTTCACTTCCACGCCCACCTTGCCGCAGCGGGTCATCACGCCGCGCTCATAGGAAAGATCGTCCTCGCGCGCACCCACCCGCACCACGGCCAGCGTGGGTGCGACGCCCTTTGCCTTGAGCTGCTCACACAGAGCAGCGTTGCGTTCGTTCATGGCGGCCACTACGGGCGCGCCCTTCAGGATGCTTGCCATTTTGTATTCCTCTCATTTCAGGTAATGCGGTATGGCGTGTGGGGCTTTCTCCCCGCCCACCGTCGGGTCAGGTGCGCAGTTGTTTTGTGACCTGCGCAAACACGGCGTCCGCCTTCGGGACATACTCGCTCAGCAGGGCGTCGGCCTGCGCATCCAGTGCGGCGGCATGGGTTTTGTCGGTCATCAGCTTTGTGTTGATGAACACGTTCAGGCTGGCGGCCTGCAGGGCAGCCTTGCACAGTGCGGCGGCGCAGCCTGCATCGGACACGGCCAGCGCGCTGCCCTTGGCGGCATATTCTTCCACAAGTGCAATGCCTTCGGCGCACTTGCCCATGATCTCCAGCGGCACGGCACAGGCAGCATCCAGTGCGGTTTCCAGCACAGCGGCCTTATGGGCGGCCTGTTCCGGAGTGTCCTTGGGCAGGCCATAGGCGGCGGCCAGCGGCGCAAAGGCTTCAGCATCCGCCTGCACCAGTGCTTCCAGCTCCGCGCGCAGGGCACCGGCCCTCTCGTTCAGGGTCAGAATGTCCGCTTCCACGGCGGCATACTTCTTTGCCCACTGTCAGGCAGCCCACCATGTTGCCCAGTGCCACACCGGCGGCACCCACCAGTGCCGCGGTACCGCCGCCGCCCGGTGTGGGTGCTTTGCTGGCCAGTTCTGCCGGAACCGGCTGCAGCTTTCGTTCATCATGTCCATGTGTACAAACCCTCTCTGTCACAAACGCGTCCAGCCGCTGGTCGTGCTCATCCACGGCAGCGTGTGCAACGCGCTGAACTTCAATGCAATGCCGATCTTTGCCGCTTTTGTGCAGCGGGGCAGGTAGCGGTCGTAGTAGCCTTTGCCCATGCCCACCCGGAAGCAGTCTGCATCAAAGGCAGTGCAGGGCACCAGCACCAGATCCAGCTGTTCCGGTTCCAGCAGCACCGACCGTTCCAGCACCGGCGTGCGGATGCCGTACAGCCCTGTCTCCCAGCCGTCCGGGCCGGGCACGGCGGCGGTGAGGGAGCAGTTTTCTCCGCACACCGGGTAGGCCAGCACCTTGCCCCGGCGGGCCGCTTCGGCGGCAAACCCGGCAAGGCCGACTTCACCCCAAAGGCCGCATACAGCAGGATGGTCTGGGCATTCTGCACGGCGTCCAGCTGCCACAGCCGGGCACACAACGCCGCGTTGGCGGCGGCCCTGCTCCGGCGAAAGGCCCGGCGGGCCGCTTTGCCGGATGTGCGCTGAGCCTGCTTTTCCTCGGCGATGTCCACGCAAAACACCTCGTTTCATCTGTGATCGTGGAAAGCTGAAAATCCACAAAATCGACAATGCATTTTTATACAAATATAATAAACACTTCAGTCCAAAAGCAAGCCTTTTGGCGAAAAGAGGATTGAAGGTTTTGCAGCTTTCTGCTATGATAATACAAAGCAATGCGGCCCAGTGTGCAGGAGCCGGGTGCTTGAACATGACGTCGATCTGTCTGTATCAAGAGAGGGGTAACTGAAATGTACAAAGAAATGATGGATACCATCGGCCGGTCAATACCGTAGACCCGGAACTGGGGCTGCCATGAACCGGAGCTGACCCGTCAGCGCCAGAACATCGAGCTCATTGCCAGCGAGAACATCGTCTCGCCCGCGGTCATGGCTGCCATGGGCAGTGTGCTCACCAACAAGTACGCCGAGGGCCTGCCCGGCAAGCGTTACTACGGCGGCTGCGTCTATGTGGATGAGGTGGAGAACATCGCCATCCAGCGCGCCTGCAAGCTGTTCGGTGCCAAGTACGCCAACGTCCAGCCCCATTCCGGTGCACAGGCCAACCTGGCCGTCTACTTCGCCCTGCTGGATCTGGGCGATACCGTCATGGGCATGGATCTGTCCAGGGCGGCCATCTGACCCATGGCTCCCCGTGAACATGTCCGGCAAGAACTACCACTTTGTTTCCTACGGCGTCAATGCCGATGGCGTGATCGACTACGCCGAGCTGGAAAAGCAGGTCAAGAAGGTGCGCCCAAGCTGATCGTGGCCGGTGCATCCGCTTACCCCGTGCCATCGACTTTGAGAAGATCGCTGAGATCGCCCACGGTTACGGTGCATTCCTGATGGTGGATATGGCCCATATTGCCGGTCTGGTGGCCGGCGGCCAGCACCAGAGCCCGGTGCCCTATGCCGATGTGGTGACCACCACCACCCACAAGACCCTGCGCGGCCCCGCGGCGGCCTGATCCTGACCAACAACCCGGTCATTGCCAAGCGCATCAACTCGGCCGTGTTCCCGGCACCGGGCGGCCCGCTGGAGCACGTCATCGCCGCCAAGGCCGTCTGCTTCGGCGAGGCCCTCAAGCCGGAGTTCAAGGGTATGCCCGCAAGATCGTGGAGAACGCTCAGGCTCTGGCCGCAGCTCTGCAGGAACGCGGCGTCAAGCTGGTGTCCGGCGGTACCGACAACCATCTGATGCTCATCGACCTGCGTGACGAGGAGTGCACCGGCAAGGATCTGGAAGCCCGTCTGGACAGTGTGCACATCACTGCCAACAAGAATACCGTCCCCGGCGAGACCCGCAGCCCGTTCGTCACCTCCGGCGTGCGTCTGGGAACCCGGCGGTCACCACCCGCGGCATGGGCGTGGCCGAGATGAAGGTCATCGCCGACTGCATTGCCGACTGCATCTGGCACTACGACGAGAAGAAGGATGAGATCAGCGAGCGCGTGCTCAAGCTGACCCGCGACTTCCCGCTGTACGAGTGATCCTATCCTAGAAAGAAAATGAAGCCGCTGCGCAGAAAAATACGCAGCGGCTTCGTTTTTTGCTGTTCGATTGCTTACTCTTCCAGTGCCTGTGCCATGGCATCGTCCGCTTCCTGCTGGGTGATGGTCTGTACCTTGAAACCGAAGTAGACGATGTGCCCCACCCAGACAATGGCCATAATGGCGCGGCCCACGGGCACCTTGTCCATCAGGATGAACCCGGGGAGCATGATGGCCGTTACCGTGCCGATGAGGAGCGCCTTGGCCTTGCGGGTCATGCCGCGGCGGCGGAAATAGCTGCCGATGTACTTTTTATAAACGGTCGTGTGGGTGAACCAGGTGCAGCCGCTCGGAGCTGTTGGCAAAGCAGAAGGCCGTGAGCAGATAGAACGGCACCGTGGGCAGAATGGGCAGTGCAATGCCGATGGTGCCCAGCGCCAGCTGATGCAGCCGAGGGCAACAAAAACGCTTTTGAGAGGATGCATGACAAAGGTCCTTTCTGTGTCCGGGGAGATGTTGAATGTTAGAATGAACTAACTCTTAAGCAAAGAAACGCCGTTCCAGAAGGAACGGTGCGTTTGCAAGAACAAACCGCATGGAGTGTATCATAAAAATCCGTGTCTGTCAAGAGAAAATTTTTCCGGAAACGTTGTGTTCTGCCGCTGGGCGTGATAGGATAAAATGGAACAGAACGAATAAGGAGAACGGTATGGAACAGATGGGACTGCTGCATTTGTATTACGGCGACGGCAAGGGCAAGACCACCGCCGCCATGGGCCTTGCGCTGCGTGCACTGGGCAGCGGAAAAAGGTGGTCATCGTGCAGTTTCTGAAGGGCGGCAAGAGCGGGAGATCCCGCTGCTGGAGCAGCTGGGGCCACGGTCTACCGGGGCAAGGCCGGGCAGAAATTCGTCTTTCAGATGAACGACGCCGAAAAGGCCGCCACGCGGGCCCTGCAGGACCGGAACCTGACCGTTGCCATGGCGCAGGAAGCGGACCTGTTGGTGCTGGACGAGGCCGGCAGCGCCTGGGAACTGGATATGGTGGACAAGGACCTGCTTCGCCGGGCGGTGCTGCAGCGTCCCGCCGGGCAGGAATGTGTGCTCACGACCCACGCCGCCCGCAGTGGATGCTGGATGCCGCCGATTATGTGACCGAGATGAAGTGCATCCGCCACCCTATCAGAAGGGAATTGCCGCCCGCAAAGGCGTCGAATACTGACCTTTGCACCGCACGGCTTGCAATTTGCCTACCGGTGTGATATGATGAAGCTGTACATTGTGCGCGCATTTCTGAGCAGCCCGGGCCGCAGGCCAAAGGGGGACGCTCCGCACTGCTGCCGGGGCACCCCGACAGCATTTTGTTTAAAGCTGCGGTTAGTATTCCCTAACGTGCAGCGGCCCGCCGAACGCGCGCGGAAACCATCATGGAGGGAACAGACAATGATCGAAACAGTGGTAAAGGTAGACGGTATGATGTGCGGTATGTGCGAGAGCCATGTCAACGATGCCGTGCGCAAGGCATTTCCGGAGGCAAAGAAAGTGGCCTCTTCCCACACCAAGGGCCAGACGGTGATCCACTCGGAACAGGCTCTGGACGAGGCAAAGCTGCGGGATGTCATCAACGCCACCGGCTACGAAGTCAAGGGCGTATCGAGTGCACCGTACGAGAAAAAGTTTTTTCTCGTTTTGAAAAAATAAACCCGGAAACCATTTCATGAGGGAGGCGCATCTGCATGAGGATCCTGGTGTACGGAGCCGGCGTGCTGGGCTGTGAACTGGCCCATGTGCTGCTGCAGAACAAAAGAACGACGTGACCCTGCTGGCACGCGGGAGTGGAAGGAGCGCATCGACCAGAAGGGTCTGGTCATCCGCCAATGGGCGCAGCGCAAAACCACGGTGGACCGGGTGCGCACCATCGACGTCCGGCCTCGGAGGACTTCTACGACCTTGTGTTCGTGGTGCTGCAGGCCGGTCAATTGCCGGATGTGCTGCCCGTCCTCAAGGCCAACCGGAGCCCCTACTTTGTATTCGTGGGCAACGACCCCATGCAAAGCAGGTTCTGAAGCTATGCAGCGCCCAGCCGACAAGGTCGCCTTTGGCTTCCAGAACACCGCAGGCCGCCGGGAGCGCGACCGGGTGGTCAGTGTGCACACCGGTGTGGGCATGACGGTGGGCGGTGCCACGGCTCCGCTTTCCGGCACCTTCCGCATCCGGCTCAAGACCGCCTTTGACGGCACAAAGTATAAGCTGACTTTCTACAGCGATATGGACGAGTGGCTCAAGTGCCACATTGCGTTCATTCTGCCGGTCTGCTATGTGTGCTATGCCTGCAACGGGGACCTGACCCGCGCCACCAAACAGCAGCGCGCTGCCATTCTGGATGCCGCCTATGAGGGCTGTGAGATGCTCAAGGCTCGGCATCCCGGTGAACGACGCAGAGAATACGGACTACTACAAGCCCGGCACGGCAGGCCGCCGCAAGATGGACGCCATGGTGCTTGCCATGGCCAAGACTCCGCTGGGCCGCCTGTGCGCCTCCGACCACGCCATGCACGCAGTAAAGGAGATGCAGTACCTGGACGAAGCCTTTGAGGCTTTGCGCAAACAGGCCGGAACGGCCATGCCCATGTGGGAAAAGTTGCGCAATGAAATGCCTGCCTGGAACACCCTGCAGAAATGATCCTTCGGGCGCAAAGCCCCAAAAGCCCCGGCTCTCACAATCGAGAGCCGGGGCTTTGCTGTGTCTGTCCGGGAAGAAAATCATGCCTGATCCAACAGTTCCTCCGGGTCTTCCAGCACCTCCTCAATGGCGCTGTCATCCGGGTCGACCTCGCTGTCGGCGCTTTCCGTCAGGCCCAGCAGTTTCTTGAGCCGGTTACGCATCAGCACAAGGTTCCGGTCAAGGTCGGCGTCCTCATTGAGCAGGTCCTGTACCATCTCAGGCTTGTCGGTGATCACATCATCCACGCCAAGGCTCAGCAGGGCACGGGCGTCCTCCGTACGGTTGACCGTCCAGCGGACACCGTCTTGCCGCGCAGATGGATCTGCTGCACCATGCCGGAGGTAATAAAGGTGGATTCCACGCTGAAAAGTCGGCGGCAGGCAGGTCGTAATAGGTGCCCACGCCCAGCGCCAGAATATACCCCGTCTCGATCTCGGGGTCCAGCTCCTTTACCTTGCAAAGGGTCTCGTAGCTCTGGGAGGTGATCACGCAGTCCTTTCAAAGCCTTTTTCCGGATGATGCGCACGGTCTCAGCTTCCAGCTCCGGGGTGGCGGCATTGGGCTTGATCTCGATGTTCAGCTGGATTTTCCCCTTGCACAGGTCCAGCACCTCTTCCAGTGTGGGGATCTGCGTACCGGCGTACCGGGCACTGAACCACCGCCCGGCATCCAGCTCCCGCACCTGTGCAAAGGTCAGGTCGTAAATGTTGGCGTTGCGGCCGGTGCAGCGGCGCAGGCTGGTGTCGTGGGTCACCATGACCACACCATCCTTTGTCATCTGCACATCCAGCTCGGCCCGGTCGCTGTGGTGGTCGATGGCCAGCTGAAAGGCGGGCAGGGTGTTCTCCGGTGCAGCCGTCGAATAGCCGCGGTGTGCCGTGACGATGGGAGCCGCACCGCCCAGCATGGTGCGCAGCTCATCATCCGCCGGCAGGGCAATATAAATAAAGGAAAGGCCGATTGTGACCAGCGTGACGCCGACCACCGCAGCGGCCAGCAGGCGACGGCCCTTCGCGCGGACGGGCTTCCCATTCTGGGTATCCTCCGGCGCGGCATCACCCTCCCGCAGACGGCGGTACAGCAAAACAGGATGCTGCACTGCGCAATGGTGATGGAGCAGTCGAGCAGGAACTGGAAGAACGGCACCTCGACCAGCAGGCTGGCGCGGGACAGCGCCACCATGGCAGCGGTGTTCTGGAGCCCGATGCCCAGAATGACCGCGTACAGCGGTGCCAGTACGCACAGGGCCAGGCTGCCCGAACGGAGGACTGCCGAGATTCCAGCGCAGCAGAAGCAGCGCTGTGCGGAAAATTCGCTGCCGCACGAACCCGACGCTCTCCCGGACGGCCTGCCAGGCTGCGGCGCTCCAGGACAAACAGGGGCAGCACCAGCGCACAGGAGAGAAACAATAGAACCAGCAGTACCACGATCGCCAGATACAGCGCATGATAGCGTGTGGTGGCGCGCAGTACGCCCAGAAGGTACCCGGTACGGCAAACTGGGTGACGTAGTTGGAGGTCAGGAAAAGCTGGTGAAGGGGATGAGCACGGCGCTGTATACGAGGACCGGCCAGTTCTGCGGAAGAAACGTGTGCCGGATGTCCACCAGCGCATCCCGCAGCAGGGCAGGCAGCTGCACCGGTCTGCCGCTGCGGGCCAACTCCAGCCCGTGCAGCAGCACCGAAAATTCATACAGCGCCCAGAATGCTGTCAGCAATGCAATGACCACAAGACACAGGATAATGGCCGGGAAACAAAAATGTCCGAAGCATTGCTGTTGTTCAGGTAATGCACGGGCGCGAACCGGAGTGTCAGCGACCAGAGCTGCTGCATCAGCGGGATAAACAGCAGGTTGGTTGCGACTGCGTACAGTCCGACCAGCGCCGGCAGGATGACCCCGGCATGGTGCAGCAGAGCACCGGCTGAGCGCTGCAAAGAATGATAGGTCTGGTTGAAAGCGTGCAGGGAAGAAGCGAAAGATTTCAAAGTTTGTCGGACCTCTTTTGCGTGGATTTTGTTGTTTCCCGGGCGGGAGGATGGCATTGTCTGTCGGATTTTACCCGGATTTTATGATTCCGCAGGGAATGTAACATCAGTGTAACACAATTCTGACCAAAAAGATATGTGCGGATGGAGCACATTTACCAAAAATGAAAGAAAATTTTTACACCGGTGCCGGGTGCACTGTAGGGGCTTGCGGAAGCGAAAAAGCGCAGGGCGATACATCGTTAAAAATTATGGATTACAGCTGACAGATGTTGTTCTCGATGGATTTTTATAGAAAGTCTTGCAATTTCCTGGCAAAACAGTATAATAAAACCAATTTTGAAAGCTCACACAGACAACCAGGAGGTCTTATCATGGCTTCAAAGATCAATAAGGGAGAAATCCTCGCCAAGTTTTCGATGACGGGGAATACACCGCACTGTTTGCCGATGGTGCGGTGAGTGCTGCCTGCGGCTATGCAGCAGGTCAGCAGGCATACGCTGTCTATCAGAACGGCGAGGCTGTTACCGTCAAGGACGTTGAGAAGAACATCAAGGTCCTGGAGATGGCCGCACAGACCGGCTGCCCGGTCGTCACGTTCTATAACTCGGTGGGCGCAAAGCTGGCCGAGGGCCTGGATGTGCTCACGGCCAATGCCAAGCTGAATGCGCAGATCGCAAAGGTTTCCGGCGTGATCCCGCAGGTGGCGGTGGTTCTGGGTGTGTGCGGCGGCACCAGCGCACTGAGCGCTGCCAATGCCGACGTGTGCATCATGGCCGAGGGCGCAGAGCTGTTCTTCACCGCTCCGTTCACCTCTGCCGCCAAGGGCGACAAGGTGGCTGATGCCGGCAGTGCTGCTGCCGCTGCCAAGGCCGGTGTGGCATCCATCGTGGCTGCCGACGCCGCCGAGGCTGCCGAGAAGGCTGCCCACATCGTGGGTCTGCTGCCCGCCAACAACCTGACCGGCCCTGCGATCTTTGAGTTCGAGCAGCCCACTGCTGCTCTGGCTGCCGGTGCAGAGCCTGCCAAGGCTGCTGCCGCTGTGGTGGACAAGGACAGCACCGTGGAGCTGTATGCAGGCTTTGGCAAGTCGGTCTACACCGCATTTGCCACCGTCGGCGGCAACGCCGTGGGCGTTGTGGCTACCGGCAAGAACCTGTGCCACAACTGCGTGGCCAAGATCGCCCGCTTTGTGCGCCTGTGCGACGCCTTCAGCGTGCCGGTGGTCACCGTTGTGGACACCGAGGGCTTTGTGCCCAGCGTGAGCGATGACATCGCCGGCGGCATCCGTGAGGCTGCCCGTCTGGCCGCCACCTACGCCGACGCCACCACCGCAAAGGTTACCGTTCTGGCCGGCAAGGCTGTGGGCCCTGTCTACACCGCATTGGCTGCTGCGGACCTGCGCATTGCCGTCACCGGCTGCGTGGTCAGCGCTCTGGAGCCCAGCGCAGCGGTCAGCGTTCTGTACAAGGATGAGATCGACGCTTCCGACAACATCATTGCTGCCACCAACGCCAAGGCTGCCGCTTACACCGCAGAGGTGTGCAGCGCTGCCAACGCTGTGGCCTGCGGTGCTGCCGATATGGTCTGTGACGCTGCCAATGTGCGCTCCAGCGTGGTGGCAGCCCTGGAGCTGCTGAGCACCAAGCGTGCCGCCCGTCTGCCCAAGAAGCACGGCAACATGGCTCTGTAAGCATCCGAACGTTTTATCTGATACGATTTTGATTTGGAGGATTCTTCCATGAAGTACTACAATATTACCGTCAATGGTGTTGCTTACAGCGTTTCCGTGGAGGAGACCGCTGCAGGTGCTGCTCCTGTTGCTGCTGCCGCCCGGCTGCCCCGCTGCTCCCAAGGCTGCTCCGGCTCCCGCTGCCGCCCCGAAGGCTGCTGCCGGTGCCGCAGGCGCTGTTTCCGTCAAGGCTCCCATGCCCGGCAACATTCTGGACGTCAAGGTCAGCGCAGGTGCTTCCGTCAAGGCCGGCGATGTGCTGGTGATCCTGGAGGCCATGAAGATGGAGAACGAGATCCTGGCTCCCCAGGACGGCACTGTTGCATCCGTCAATGTCAACAAGGGCGACACCGTCAACTCCGGTGACGTTCTGGTTTCCATGAACTAAGGGAGAGGTGACAACCATGGCGAAAAAGCCGATCAAAGTGACCGAAGTGGTCCTGCGTGATGCGCACCAGTCCCTGCTGGCTACCCGCATGACTATGGACGAGATGCGTCCGATCCTGCCCGAGATGGACAAGATCAATTACTTCTCTGTGGAATGCTGGGGCGGCGCCACCTTCGACAGCTGCATCCGCTTCCTGGATGAGGACCCGGGAGCGTCTGCGCATCCTGCGCAAGGAGCTGCCCCACCAGAAGCTGCAGATGCTGTTCCGCGGCCAGAACATGCTGGGCTACCGCCCCTACGCAGATGATGCCGTGGAGTATTTTGTGCAGAAGTCCGTGGCAAACGGCATTGATGTCATCCGTATCTTCGACGCACTGAACGATCCCCGCAATCTGCAGACTGCTATCAAGGCAGCCAACAAGGAAGGCGCTCATGTGCAGGGCTGCATCAGCTATACCCTGAGCCCTGTGCACAACAACGAGTACTTTGCTGCCTACGCCAAGACCCTGGAAGAGATGGGCGCAAACTCCATCTGCATCAAGGATATGGCTGGTCTGCTCACTCCTATACCTGCTATGACTGGTCAAGAAGCTGAAGGAGACCGTCAGCATCCCTGTGGACATCCACAGCCACTACACCGCTGGTCTGGCTTCCATGTCCATCCTGAAGGGCATCGAGGCAGGTGCTGACATCATCGACACCGCCATGAGCCCCTGAGCCTGGCACCAGCCACATGCCCACCGAGAGCCTGGTCGCTGCCCTGCAGGGCACCGATTACGACACCGGTCTGGACCTGAAGCAGCTGAACGTCGTGCGCGCATACTTTGCAAAGCTGCGTGAGAAGTATATTGCCAACGGCCAGATCAGCCCCAAGAGCCTGGCGTTGATGCCAACACCCTGCTGTATCAGGTGCCGGGCGGCATGTTCTCCAACATGCTCAAGCAGCTGAAAGATGCCGGCAAGGAGGACAAGCTGGACGAAGTGCTGGCCGAGATCCCCGCGTCCGCGAGGATGCAGGCTATCCGCCGCTGGTCACCCCACCAGCCAGATCGTTGGCACGCAGGCCGTGTTCAACGTCATCCGGCGAGCGCTACAAGATGGTCACCAAGGAGTTCAAGGGCCTGGTCCACGGCGACTACGGCAAGACTCCCGCCCCATCAAGCCCGAGTTCACCAAGAAGATCCTGGGCGATGAGCAGCCCATCACCTGCCGCTTTGCCGACACGCTTGCTCCTGAGATGGACAAGCTGAAGGCCGAAGCCGCCAAGTGGGCAACGCAGGAAGAGGACGTGCTGACCTACGCCATGTTCCCGCAGGTGGCACCCAAGTTCTTCGACAAGCGCAATGCCAAGAAGCAGGGCGTGGACGGCGACCATGTGGACTACACCAATCAGTCCCACCCCGTCTGATCTGCTCATTTGAACTGAACAGCGAGCCTCCCGTATACAAGCGGGAGGCTTTTGTTTTGGCAAAACAGGAGGATTTCACCTTTATGCAACTAAAATGCAACAAATACACCCACTTTTACCAGAAATCTGACACAACTGCATTGACTTGCCACGGCATTCCTTTATAATTAACAATCATATCAAGTGTTATTCTGAGCAAAGGGGTTATTGCCATGAGGCGTATTACCGAAGAACACCTCGCCGACCTGTGTGAAGCGGATTACCGGAACCTGATGGGGTTACCCGGAGGAATTCGGCCGCATGCTGCAGGCGCTGGAAGAAGGCTACCGCCGGGAACACAAGCGCAAGCCGCGCTTTACCAAGATCACCATGGTCGACAAACTGATCCTCACCCTGACCTATCGCTGTCAGTATCGCAGCATGGACAGCATTGCAAAGGAATACGAAGTCTCGCTGGACACCATTTCCGACAACATCCACTGGGTGGAACAGACCCTGCTGAACGCAGATCTGCTGGAAAGCAGCGTGACCTGCGTGTATAAAACGAATGCCGGAACAACGGCTCATTGACCCGGAAGCCCTGACGCGATCTTTATTTTCAGGATCGCGCCGGGGCTTTGTTTCGCACCTGCGCGCAATGCCGTATTCCGGCCCGGAAAGAGCCTGATCCTGCACCTTGAATTTTCAGAAAAGAATAGTAAAATGATGCTATATGTATCGTAACATGGGCTTGTATACCCAAAGGCGGATACATATGCCGGAAACTGTACGCAAACACACAAAAAGGAGAACGTATGATTTTAAGCATGACCGGTTTCGGCAGGGAACCGCAGTGCGCAACGGCCGTGAGATCACGGTGGAACTGCGCAGCGTAAACTCCCGCTATTTTGAGTATTCCTCGCGCATTCCGCGCACCTGCAGCTATCTGGACAGCCGCCTGAAAAGCAGCTGAACGAGCGCATCACCCGCGGCAAGGTGGAGCTGAGCATGACCATCCAAAACGTGGATGCCGCCGATACGGTGGTCACCGTGAACATGGAGCTGGCCCGCAGCTATCAGCAGGCCATGCGGGATCTTTCGGAGCAGCTGGGGTCAAGAACGACATTTCTGCCGCTGTCCTGACCCGCTTCCCGGATGTGCTGGCCACCCGCCACGCCGATGTGGACGAAGAGCAGCTGTGGGATGTGTTCTGCCGTCACGGCCCGGCACTGGACCGTTTTGTGGAGATGCGTGCTGCCGAGGGTGCCAAGATGAAGGCCGATGTGGAAAACCGCCTGAACTTCCTGGAGGAATGCGTCGGCAAGGTGGAGACCCTGAGCGCAGGCCGGGTGGAGGCCTATACCAACCGCCTGTACGAAAACTCAAGGTCATTCTGGAGGACCGCGACATCGACGATGCCCGCGTGCTGACCGAGGCCGCCATCTTTGGCGACAAGACCGCCGTGGATGAGGAGACCGTCCGCCTGCGCAGCCACATCTCGCAGTACCGCGGGATCCTGCAGCTGAACGAGCCGGTGGGCCGCAAGCTGGACTTCCTGACGCAGGAGCTGAACCGCGAAACGAATACCATCGGCTCCAAGTGTCAGGATCTGGACATCACCCGCATCGTGGTGGATATGAAGGCGGAGATCGAGAAGATCCGCGAGCAGATCCAGAATCTGGAGTGATCCAGACTTTTCGGAGGAATACAATGAAGCTGATCAACATCGGGTTTGGCAATATGGTCAGCGCGGGCCGGGTCGTGGCAGTGGTCAGCCCGGATTCTGCGCCGGTCAAGCGTCTTGTCAAGGAAGCGCGGGAGCGCGGCATGCTGATCGACGCTTCCTATGGGCGCAGCACCCGTGCCGTGCTCATCATGGATTCCGATCATGTGGTGCTCTCGGCCCTTCAGCCGGAAACGGTGGCAAACCGTGCGGCCGGGCAGGAGAGCAAGGGAACAACAGAGGAGGAACAGACCCATGGAGAAGGATAAATTTCTGTTTGTTGTGTCCGGTGCCGCCGGCACCGGTAAGGACAGCGTGGTCAAGGCACTGCGCGAAGCCCATCCGGAGATCGAAAACCGTGTCTGCCACCACCCGCAGCCCCCCCCGGGGAGCAGGAAGGTGTGGATTACTACTACCGCACCCAGGAGCAGTTCCGTCAGCTGATCGACACCGATCAGGTGGTGGAATACAACTTCTACAACGGCAACTACTATGGCACCCTGCGCGAGGAAGTGGACAAGCGTCTGGAAGCCGGCAAACTGGTGGTTCTGGTCATCGACGTGCACGGTGCTGCCAACATCCGCCGGATGTTCCCGGGTGCTACCACGGTGTTCCTGCTGCCGCCGTCGGTGGAAGAACTGGAACACCGCCTGCGTGGCCGCGGAACCGAGACCGAAGAAAGCATCCGCGAGCGTCTGGCCACGGCCCAGAGCGAGCTGGCCGAGCAGGATAAGTTCACCCTCAAGCTGGTCAACAACGAGGTAGCATCCTGCGCAGAAGAGCTGTATCAGGTCATCTGCCGCCGCGCCAGATCGCACAGTAAATCAAACCGCAAAGGAGCCCGTGCCCATGCCAAAACGGTGGGTGTTGCCGTAAGCAACGCGACCTTCCATTTTGATAAACTGTACACCTATGCCGTTTTGCCGGAACATCAGGACAAGGTGCGTCTGGGCAGCATGGTGCTGGTGCCCTTTGGTCTGGGCAGCCGCGCCCGCATGGGGTGGTGCTGGCCTGTGACGCCGAGCCGGAACATTCCAAGCTCAAGTTCCTGTTCGACGTGGCCCCGGCGTCGGCCTGTCTGACCCCGGAGCTGCTGCGGCTGGTGCACTTTCTGAAGGAGCGCACCTTCTGCACCTATTACGAGGCGGTCAAGGCGGTCATCCCCTACGGGGCACAGTACAAGCCCACCGTGGCGGCCGATGGGGTCACGCCCGTGCTGCAAAAGCAGCTGGTCCGTCATACAGAAAATTCCTACCGGTTGGCCGGTACCCTGCCGCAAAGCCAAAGCCCACCGCCAAACAGCTGGCGGCCGTAGCCCTGCTGGCGGCGGCCCACCCTGACGGAGCTGGAAGAAAGGGCATCAGCCGCGCCGTGCTGGACAATCTCTGTACCAAAGGCGTGCTGGAATGCACCAAGGTGAACAAATCCATCGACCTGTATGCCTCCATCCCGTTGCAGAATGAGCCCATTGTACTCACGCAGGAGCAGCAGGCCGCTTATGACGCGCTGCTGCCGAAGCTGGAGGACGCCGCCCGCATTCGGCCCTGCTGTATGGCGTGACCGGCAGCGGCAAAACGCTGGTATTCTTAAAGCTCATTGCCCGGTGTCTGGAGCTGGGCAAACGTGCGCTGGTGCTGGTGCCGGAGATCAGCCTGACACCGCAGATGATCCTGCGGCTCAAGCGGCAGTTTGGCCGCCGGGTGGCGGTGCAGCATTCGGCCCTCAACCACACCGAACGCCTGCTGCAATGGCAGATGATCCAGGACGGCGGTGCCGACATCGTGGTGGGCACCCGCAGCGCGATCTTCTCACCGCTGGAAAACATCGGACTGATCATCGTGGACGAGGAACAGGAACATACCTACCGTTCCGAGTCGGCGCCCCGCTACTCCGCCCATGAAGTGGCCCGGCAGCGTGCCGCCGAGAATGGCGCCCTGCTGCTGCTGGCCAGCGCCACCCCAGCACCGAGAGCTTTTACGCGGCCCGGAACGGCCGCACCCAGCTGGTACGGCTTACCCAGCGTTACGGCGGCAATCCGCTGCCCACGGTGCAGATCGTGGATATGCGGGCCGAGCTGGTCTCCGGCAACCCGCGGGAGATCAGCCTTGCACTGGAAGATGCCATCCGCCGCAATCTGGAGGCGAAAAAACAGACCATTTTGCTCTTGAACCGCCGGGGCTACCAGACCATGGCCCAGTGCGAGGACTGCCGCGAGGTACTGAAATGCCCCAAGTGCAGCGTGCCCATGGTGTATCATAAGTCAGCCCACAAGCTGCTGTGCCACTACTGCGGCAGCCAGATGGACCCGCCGCCCACGGTCTGCCCGACTTGCGGCGGCAAGCTACAATACCGGGGCTTCGGCACCCAGAAAGCTGAGGAAGAGCTGGCAAAGCTGTTTCCGGAAGCACGGGTGCTGCGCATGGATCAGGACTCCACCGCCGCCAAGGACGCTCACGAAAAACTGCTGGCAAAGTTTGCAAACCACGAGTACGACATCATGGTGGGCACCCAGATGGTGGCCAAGGGCCTCGATTTTGAGGACGTGACCCTTGTGGGTGTGCTAGGCATCGACTCGCTGCTGTTCGCACAGGGCTTCCGCGCCTACGAGAACGTGTTCAGTCTCATCACACAGGTAGTGGGCCGCAGTGGCCGTGCAAAGGACCCCGGCTTTGCCATCATCCAGACCACCGACCCCGACAACCCGGTGCTCAACCTTGCCGCCGCACAGGACTACGACGCCTTTTTCGAGCAGGAGATCGCGTACCGGAAACTGGGCCTGTACCCGCCCTTCTGCGGGCTGTGTGTCATCGGCTTTGCCGGGCCAAAGGAAATCGAAGTGGCCCGGGCCGCCGCCCGATTCTCGGCATTGCTGGGGCAGCAGGCGGCAAAACAGCCCGACCTGCCTTTGCGGGTGCTGGGCCCCACGCCGGGCAGCATTGAAAAGATCAACGACAGCTACCGCTACAAGCTCACCGTCAAGTGCCGCAACGACCGACGCTTCCGCGACCTGGTGCGCAGTACGCTGGACTGTTATGAACAGGAAAAACTTCCGTCCAAGGCCACCGTTGTGGTGGACCTGCATTCGGACGGTGATATCTGATAATTTTTGGAGGTACCATTTATGGCAATCCGCAACATTGTAAAAGAAGGCGACCCCATCCTGAACAAGGTCTGCCGCCCCGTTACCAACTTTGACGATCGTCTGGCCACCCTGCTGGATGATATGCGTGAGACCATGATCGCCGCTGACGGCGTGGGTTTGGCTGGCCCCCAGGTGGGCATGCTGCGCCGCCTGTTCGTGGTGTGGGACACCACCGACGCACCGGAGGAGATCCCGGAGGATTACGAGTACAAGTTCATCGACTTTGTGAACCCCGAGATCCTCGCGGTGTCTGAGGATGAGGAGACCGCCTATGAGGGCTGCCTGTCCTTCCCGGGGCACAACGGTGCGGTGACCCGTCCCGCCGCCGTCAAGGTGCGTGCACAGGACCGCCACGGCAACTGGTTTGAACTGGAAGCCGAGGGCCTGCTGGCCCGCTGCATCCAGCATGAGAACGACCATCTGGACGGCATCACCATCATGCAGTCCAGCGAGTATTTCTACGAGGACACCGAAGAGGGCAAGAAGGCTGCCCGTGAAGCGAAAGGAAACAACTGATGCGCATTCTGTTCATGGGCACGCCGGACATTGCCGCCGAGTGCCTGAAAGCCCTGTATTCCGCCGGGCATGACATCTGCGCGGTATACACCCGGCGCGACAAGCCTGTGGGCCGCAAGCAGGTGCTCACGGCCCCGCCGGTCAAGGAAGTGGCACTGGAGCACGGCACCCCGGTATTCCAGCCCCGCACCCTGCGGGACGGCAGCGAGGATGCCAACATCCGTGCCCTTGCCCCGGAACTGATCGTGGTGGTGGCTTACGGCTGCATCCTGCCCAAGTCGGTGCTGGAGCTGCCGAAGTACGGCTGCATCAACCTGCACGTCTCGCTGCTGCCGAAGTACCGCGGCAGTGCTCCAGTGCAGTGGTCGGTGCTGAACGGTGATGCCGAGACCGGCGTGTCCATCATGCAGATGGACGAAGGTCTGGACACCGGCGACGTGCTGCGCTGCGAGAAGATCGCCATCGACCCGGAGGAGACCAGCGGCGAGCTGTTCGACCGGGTGACGGCCGTGGGTGCCCGCGTGCTGTGCGAGGTGGTTCCGGCCATTGCTGCCGGGACCCTGACGCCGCAGCCCCAGGACCATGCAAACGCTACGCTGGCCCCGATACTGAACAGGGAAATGGCGGAGTTCCGCCTGACCGAGTCCGCCGCCCACATCCACAACTGGGTGCGCGGCATGAACCCCTGGCCCTGCGCCTGGTTCGTGACCTCCGGCGGCAAAAAGGTCAAGGTGATGGAGTGCCGTGCGGTCGCCTCTCAGGGGGAAGCCCCGGGCACCGTGCTGGCAACAAAGCCCCTCACCGTGGCCTGTGCTGACGGCGGCATCCAGCTGCTGCAGGTGGTGCCGGAAGGCAAAAAGCCCATGGATGGCACCTCCTTTGCGGCCGGTCTGCGCCTGAAAACGGGGGACGTCCTCTGATGGCGGCCAATCCGCGGGCGGCAGCGGTCGCCGCGCTGGTGCGGCAGGAGCAGGACGGCTTTTCCAACCTGATCCTGGACGCCGAACTCAAGCGCCAGAAGCTGGAAGGCCGCGACAAGGCCTTTGCCAGTGCCATTTTTTACACAGTGCTGGAACACCGGGGCACACTGGACTATATTCTGGAACAGTTTCTGCCCAAGGGTCTGGCAAAGCTGGATGCCCCGGTGCGCGAGATCCTGCGTGCTGCGCTGGCACAGGCCCGCTATATGCAGGTGCCGGTGTCGGCTGCCGTCAATGAGGCGGTCAAGCTGACCCGGAGCTTTAAAAAATCCAGTGCATCCGGTCTGGTCAACGCTGTGCTGCGCCGCGCCTGTACCTATGATCTGGACACGGCAGTGTTCAGGGATGACATAGAGCGCCTGATGGTGCTGGGCTCGGCCGGGCGGGATGTGGCAGAATTCCTGCACAAGAACTACCCGGACGAAGCACGGAACATCCTCACCTACAAGGCAGACGGCGGCCTGACCAGCCTGCGGGCAAACCCGCTCAAAGCGGACGCCGCTGCGCTGTGCGAAAAGCTCACTGCACTCGGTGTGCGGGAGGTGCGGCAGGGCGTAGTGCCCGGCAGTGTGCTGGCCCGGTTCGAGGGCAGCCCCGCCGACCAGGAACTGTTCCGGCAGGGATATTACCATGTGGAGGGGCAGGCCAGCCAGCTGGCGGCTCTCTGTGTGGAGGCAAAACCCGGTGAGACCGTGCTGGACCTGTGCGCCGCGCCCGGCGGCAAGACCCTGCTGCTGGCCGAGGAAATGCAGAACACCGGTACGCTGTACAGCTGCGACGCGGCGGAGAACCGCGTACAGCTCATCCGCACCGCCGTGGAACGGATGGGCTTTACCAACGTGAAAACCCTGTGCAATGACGCAACGCAGACAAACCCGGCCCTGCCGCAGGCCGACCGCATTCTGGCGGATGTGCCCTGCAGCGGTCTGGGTATTCTGGCAAAAAAGCCGGATCTGCGCTATAAAAAGCTGGACCCGGCCCGACAGGCTGAATTATTGGCCACCCAGGCGGCCATTCTGGATACAGCGGCCCGGCTGCTCAAGGCCGGCGGGCGGATGGTCTACTCTACCTGCACCATCGAGCCGGAAGAAAATCAACTGCAGATCCGCGCATTCCTGCAGCGGCACCCGGAGTTCTGCGTGGCAGAGCCTGCCGTGGCCTTCCCGGCAGGCATGACGGCAACCGAATACGGGGCGCTCTCGGTGCCCACCCGCACCGGCATGGACGGCTTTTTCCTCTGTGCGCTGCAAAAAACGCGCTGAGAGGTGCAATGCCGCCGTGTACTGGTTCGTATTGATCAATAGGAGAACACAATGGAACAAAAACGCTGTATTTCTTCGCTGACGCTGGCGGAGCTTTCCGCCGAGCTCAAGGCGCTGGGGCAGCCGGGATTCCGGGCCAAGCAGATCTTCCACTGGGTGCACCAGAAGCTGGTCACCGAATTTTCGGCCATGACCGACCAGCCCAAGACCCTGCTGGCCAAACTGGAAGAAGCCTTCTACATCGCTGCCCCGCAGATCGAGCGCCGTCAGGAAGCAAAGGACGGCACCGTGAAGTATCTGCTGCGCATGGCCGACGGCAACTGCATCGAAACGGTGGTCATGCGCTACCACTACGGCAACACGGTGTGCGTGTCCACTCAGGTAGGCTGCCGCATGGGCTGCCGCTTCTGCGCATCCACCCAGGCCGGGCGTGTGCGCAACCTGGAAGCCGGTGAGATCTGCTCCGAGATCTACACCGCCCAGAAGGACATCGGGGAGCGCATTTCCCACATCGTGCTCATGGGCATCGGCGAGCCACTGGACAATTTTGACGAAGTGATGCGTTTTCTAGAAAACATTACCTCGCCGGAGGGCGTCAACATCGGCATGCGCAACATCAGCCTGTCTACCTGCGGCCTGGTGCCCAAGATCGACATGTTGGCCGAAAAGAAGCTGCAGCTCACCCTGTCGGTGTCGCTGCACGCCCCCAACAACCAGATCCGCAGCAGCATGATGCCGGTCAACGACGCCTACCCGGTGGAGCAGCTGATCCAGACCGTGCGACGCTATCAGGACACCACCGGACGCCGCGTCAGCTTTGAATACTCCATGGTGCGCGGCGTCAACGACTCCGACGCCTGTGCAAAGCAGCTGGCGGACCTGATCCGCGGCATGGGTGCTCACGTCAACCTGATCCCCATCAACCCCGTGGACGGCAGCCCCTACTCCGCGACCGATGCGGCCAATGTGCGCCGTTTCCAGCAGAAACTGGAAAGTCTGGGCGTCAACGCTACGGTCCGCCGCCGTCTGGGCAGCGAGATCAGCGCCGCCTGCGGCCAGCTGCGCCGCGATGAAATGAACGGGAAGGCATAACAGAGGGAGAAGCCTATGAAACTTGCAGGAAAAACGGACGTCGGGCTTGTCCGGCAGGACAATCAGGACGATTACCGTGCTGGGCAGCTGCCCGAGGATGCGGCTTGGGCCCTGGTGTGCGACGGCATGGGCGGCGCACGCGGCGGCAGGGAAGCATCCCAGAGCGCATGCGATGTGATCGAGCGCTGTTTTCAGGAGCACTACAACAAATGTCTGCCCGGAGAGGAAGAGCTCTTTCTCAAACGGACGCTGGTCAGCGCCAACCGCTTTGTGTTCCAGAAGTCCATCCGGGAAGAGTCTCTGGCCGGTATGGGCACCACGGCGGTGTGCGCACTGGTGCGCTCCGGCAAAGCCTATCTGTGCCACGCAGGCGACTCCCGTGCCTATCTGTTCCGGGACGGCAGCCTCGCGCAGCTCACCCACGACCACTCCTATGTGCAGGAGCTGGTGGACTGCGGCACCATCACCGTGGAGGAAGCCGAGCATCACCCCCAGAAGAACATCATCACCCGGGCGCTGGGCGTGGATTACCGCCTGGACCCGGAGTTCACCAGTTTGGCCGTACAGCCGGGCGATATTCTGCTGCTGTGCTCCGACGGCCTGACCAACGCGGTGCCCCGGCCTCAGCTGGAACAGCTGCTGCGTACTGGCAGCTTCTACGACCTGCCGGATCTGCTGATCCGGGCAGCCAACGAGAACGGCGGCAAGGACAACATCACGGCCTTGCTGCTGGGCGTGGAGCCGCTGGAGGTGCACCATGGATAACCTGATCGGCAAAAAGCTGGATGGGCTGTATGAAGTCAAGGAACTCATCGGCTCCGGCGGCATGGCCAACGTGTACAAGGCGGTTATGCTGGGCCGCAACGGCCCGGTGCCCGCCGGTACTGTGGTGGCGGTGAAGGTGCTCCGGCAGGAGTACACCCACGACCCGGAGCTTGTGCGCCGGTTCAAGAACGAATCCAAGGCCATTTCGCTGCTCAACCACCCCAACATCGTCAAGGTATACGACGTTTCGGTCAACGACCAGCTGCAGTATATCGTCATGGAATATGTGGACGGTATGACCCTGCGGGAATACCTCAACGAGCGGGGCGGCAAACTCACCAGCCGGGAGACCGTGCACTTTATTTCCCAGATCCTCAAGGCGCTGGAGCACGCCCACGCCAACGGTGTGGTGCACCGGGACATCAAGCCCCAGAACATCATGCTGCTGGACAACGGCCAGCTCCGCATGATGGACTTTGGCATCGCGCGCATCTCCCGGGCCGAAAACCAGCTGCTCAGCGGCAAGACCATGGGCAGTGTGCACTATATCAGCCCGGAGCAGGCCAAGGGCGATGAGACCGACTGCACCAGCGATATTTACTCGGTGGGCGTCATGATGTACGAGATGCTCTCCGGTCAGCTGCCGTTTGATGCAGAGGACGCCGTGGAGGTGGCCATCAAGCAAATCTCGGATCAGCCGAAATCCCTGCACGAGATCGCTCCGCAGGTGCCTGCTGCACTGGTGGAGATCACCGAAAAAGCCATGGCGAAGCTGCCGCAGAACCGGTATGCTTCGGCCCGTGAAATGCTGGACGCGCTGGACACCTATGTGCAGAACCCGTCCGTCATGTTCGAGTATCAATATATCACAGAGGATGCACCCGAAAAGGTGGTGAAACGTACGATGAATCAGAACAAAGAACCCCGTCCCGTCCGCCAGCCCCAGTCCGGGGAACGGTCCGGCTCCCGCAGCCGGAAAAAAGGCGGCAAGCGCAAGCGGCGGTCGGTGTTCCTGCCGGCCCTGTTCGGCATCACGATCGCTTTTGCACTGGCCTGTTTGGCCCTGTGCTGGCTGATCCTGAACGACTCGTCCAACCTGATGAACAACAAGGCCGATATCACCCTGAACGATTACATCGGCATGACCCAGGAGGAAGCCCAGGCCACCGAGCAGGTGGCTTCCGGCCAGATCAGCGTGACCTGGGAGCAGGAATACAACAGCAACTATGCGGCCGGTTATATCTACAAACAGTCGCCGGTGTCCGGCCGCACCGTGCGTGAGGGCCAGGGCGTGACCCTGACCGTCAGCTTGGGCACCCAGTATGTCACCGTGCCGGACCTGACCAACTATGTGCAGGCCGACGCCGAGCAGCAGCTCAAGAGCCTGGGCGTTTCTGTGCTGGTGACCCAGGCCGTGGACACCTCCGTGGCCTCCGGCGCCGTGATCCGCACCGACCCGGCAGCCGGCACCCAGGTAGAATCCGGATCCACGGTGGTGGTCTATGTCAGCCGCCCGCAGGTGGCCACCACTACCAAGGTGCCGTCGCTGTCCGGCATGAGCGTGGACGATGCCCGCACCCTGCTGGTGCAGAACCATCTGGGCCTGGGCAGCCAGACCGACCAGTACAGCGACCAGCCGGTGGGCACGGTCATCGGGCAGAACCCGGCGGCCGGTTCCACCGCCAAGCTGAACGGCCGCGTGAACATCACCGTGAGCGCAGGCCCGGAGCCCGCGCCGGTGGAGCCGGAAGCACCCAGCGACAGCGGCAGCGACTGGTGGGGCAGCCTGTGGGGCGGTGACAGCAGCTCCTCTTCCGGCTCTTCTTCCAGCACCGAGACCGGTGAATCCGCTTCCAGCAGCGAAGGCTCCGGCCTTGCCGACTGGTGGGCTTCGCTGTTGGGCTGACGGAGGCAGGCATGAACGGTTATATCGTAAAAGGCATCGGCGGTTTTTACTACGTTAAAACGCCGGATGGCATCGTGGAATGCAAGCCCCGCGGCATTTTTCGCAAGCAGAAGATCACCCCGGTGGCCGGGGATGAGGTAACGCTGGAAACCGAGAACGGTGCTTCGGTCATTGCACAGATCGCCCCGCGCAAGAACGTATTCGTGCGGCCGCCGGTGGCAAACCTGGACGTTCTGTTTCTGGTGGCCAGCACCACCCAGCCTACCCCCAGCACCTTGGTGCTGGACAAGCTGTCCGCCATTGCAGTGGACAAGGGCGTGCAGCCGGTGATCGTGTGCACCAAGGGCGATCTGGCGGAGGCAGAATTCCTGCGCAGTGCGTATGAAAAATCTACCCTGCCGTTCATCCGCATCGACTACGGCAGCGGAGCCGGGCTGGACGAGGTCAAACAGTGGATCAGCGGACGGCTGTGCGCGTTCTGCGGCAACTCCGGTGTGGGCAAGTCCACGCTGCTCAACGCATTGCTGCCGGATGCTGCCCGGGAGACCAGCGCCATCAGCCAGAAGCTGGGCCGCGGCCGCCACACCACCCGGGAAGTGACTATTTTTGAAGCCTTTGGCGGCCGAATTGCCGACACGCCGGGCTTTGCCAGCCTGGAAGCAAACCGGGCAGGCTTTATCCCTAAGGAAAATCTGGAGCACGCTTTCCCGGAGTTCGGACCCTATCTGGGACAATGCCAGTTCACCGGCTGCTCCCACCGGACCGAAAAGGGATGCGCTGTGCGGCAGGCTCTTGCCGAGGGCAAGCTCTCCCAGACCCGGTACGACAGCTACTGCGCCATGTACGATGAGGTCAAGGACGTCAAGGACTGGCAGCGCCCCAAATTTTAAAAAGCAAGGAAGGTTTGTTTATGGCACGGTGTGTGATCCTTTCGGCCTGCCCGGTCTCTCCGGCGCTGGCCGGTCTGCTGCGGGAAGATGATTTTATCATCGCCTGCGATGCAGGCTACCGCAACTGCGCGCCCCTGCACTGCAAGCCCCATGTGATCGTGGGCGACTTCGACACGGCACCCTGCCCGCAGCAGGAGGACGACGAGATCGTAGTTCTGCCCCATGTCAAGGACGATACCGATACGGAATACGCGGCAAAGCTGGCCGTGCAGAAGGGCTTTGACGAGGTGCTTCTGCTGGGGGGCCTCGGCGGCAGGCGGCTGGAACACACCCTTGCCAACCTGTGCACCGGCCTCGGCCTGGAAAAGCGCGGTGTGCGTGCCACCCTGCAGGACGAGCGCAGCCGTATCACCTTTGTGACGCCCGGCGAGACGCGCCGCTACCCCAAAGAGGATTACTTCTATTTCTCGGCGTTCCCCATGGAAGGCCGTGCAGAGGGCGTCTGCGAGCAGGGTTCCTATTACGAACTCACCGATGCAGAGCTGACCGCAGGCTACCCGCTGGGTGTCAGCAACGAATACGCCGAAGGCTCCGACTGCATCACGGTGTCCACTCGCGAAGGGGCACTGGTCATCGTGGAAACGGTGGCGGACTGATCCTTTTCCGGCAATTCCGGAACATTCCGGCTGTAAACTGCTTATAGTGTGGTATCAGACGGAAAGGTGGGGATCGGGATGCAGGTGATCGTGCTCAAAAGCCCCAGACTGCTGTGCGGTGTGCTGCGCAGACTGTTTGGCATCCGCAGCAACACGCAGGAATAAGCGCAAGTCAGGAAAAGCTCCCGTCGGGCAGGCCCCGGCGGGAGCTTTTTGCTGCATATCTCCCGGCCCGGCCGCATACCGTGTGGTAGAAGCGGACAGGGAAAGGAGCATCTTGCATGGAACTGAAGATCTTTCGGGACGCGATGCCGCAGGCGGGCACGGTGTGCACCGTCAAGGCCGAGCTCCCGCTGGAGACCGAGATCCTGATCTCGGACTATCTGCCGCCGGTGTTCAAACTGGTCAAATGCTTTGCAAAGCCGGTCATCCTGCAAAAGCAGCTGCAGCCGGGCAGGCTGACACTGGAGGGTTATCTGCGCTGTACGGTCTATTATCAGGGCGAGGAGGGTACAGGTCTCTGCCAGACCGAACAGAAACTGCCCTTTACAAAGCAGCTGGAACTGCCGGAATTTGACTTTACGGCCTGGACGGCGGTGGTGGAGGGTCAGACCGAATACCTCAACAGCCGGGTGGTCAACCCGCGCCGCATGGAGGTGCGAGGCGCCGTGGGACTGGTGGCGACCGTGCGCACCCAGAACAAAGCGGAGGTGATCACTGCACTGGCCGATGGCGGCATTGAGCAGCAGCTGGACACCCTGCAGGGCGTGCGCAGCATTGCGGTGCTGGATAAGCTGATCTCGGCCGAAGGAGAGCTGGCTTTTCCCAGCCCGCCGGCGGCGGTGCTGGACATTGCAGGCACAGCCACTGCACAGGAGGTACGGCTGCTGTCCGGCAAAGCGGTGGTCAAGGGCGAAGTACGGGTGCAGTGTGCCTGGCGTGCCGAGCAGGAAACCGAATTGCAGAGCCTGAGCACGACTCTGCCGTTCCAGCAGGTGCTGGATGTGGACGGCCTGACCGAGGACTGCAAGTGTCTTTGCGTGGTGGAGCCGGTAGGCTTCTCCCTGACGGAAGGGCAGCCGGACGCGGCGGGCACCCTGTCGGCCAGCCTGATGCTGCATCTGCGGGCCTGGCGCAGCTACCAGCTGCAATATGCGGCGGATGCCTTTTCCACCCGGTTTGAAACGGAGCTTGTCCCACAGGAGCTGGCGGCCGAAGAACTGGTCTGCCTGCTGAATGCAACCACGACGGTTTCCGGTTCCGGCCCGCTGCCGGATGCCGGGGCACAGCTGCGTGCCTGTTTTGTATCGTATGGGCCTGTCAGCATCTCGCAGCAGAGTGGGCAGGGCGGCGGCTGGGCGCTGACAGCCCGCGCCACGGCCACCGCCTTTGCGGAGAACAGCCTGGGAGAGCTGGACAGCTACGAAAAAACGCTGGAGCTTTCCGTGCCCATCCCGGCCGAGGTGCCCGCCGGGATGCAGTTGCAGCCGGAATGCTGGCTGAGTACCGACAGCGTACAGTGTACCTGCACCGGCGGAACTCTTACCGTAACCATCACCGCCCGGGCTGAGGGTGCCATCCTGGGACGCAGTACCCGCCAGGGCATTGGCAGCATTTCGCTGGGCGAAGCCCTGACCCCTGCCGACCCGGAGATCACCTTGCGCATCTACTATGCACAGGAAGGGGAGGCGCTGTTCGATATCGCGCGGCGGTTCCATGTGCCGCCGGCCCAGATGCTGGCGGCCAACGGACTGGACCCCGACACCCGGGTGCTGACGCAGGCACAGCATTTTCTGGTGCCGGGCCTCTGACCCCCAAAGCACAGACATTGCTCTTTCCGGAGTGGTGCCTGTGCTTTTTGTATGCCCGAACAAGCGATTCGGCCAAACGAAATCTTATGTCTGCCATAAAAATTTTTGAGCGTTTTTATCACAAAAAATGTTACAAGGCTCTTTTCTCCGGCCCGGCGGCGGAGTATAATAGACAATGTTTGGAACAGGAAAGGAGCAATTTCAACATGGAAACAAGCAATTCGCTTCTGGATGCGGACATCATCCGGGAGCAGAAGCCTGTGTGGGCCTTCAGCCGAAAGGTGTTTTGTGAGGGCATCCGGGATGGCGTGCCCATCGCACTGGGCTATTTTGCCGTCTCTTTCTCGCTGGGCATTGCAGCCCGCAAGGCGGGTTTTACCCCGTTTCAGGGGTTTCTGGCCAGTCTGCTGAACAACGCATCGGCCGGTGAATACGCTGCCTTTGCGCTTATTATGAGCGGTGCCAGCTATTTTCAGGTGGCCGTGATCACCCTCATCGCCAATGCGCGCTATCTGCTCATGAGCTGCGCGCTGGCCCAGCGGTTTGCACCAGGCACGCCGTTCTGGCACCGGCTGGTCATCGGTTACGACGTAACGGACGAGCTGTTCGGCATCACCATTGCACGGCCCGGCAGCCTGAACCCCTGCTATACTTACGGTGCCATCCTGCTGGCAGCCCCGGCGTGGGCATCCGGCACGGCATTGGGCATCGTTGCCGGCAACCTGCTGCCGCTGCGTGCGGTCAGCGCCCTGAGCGTTGCGCTGTACGGCATGTTCCTTGCCATCATCATCCCGCCTGCCCGCAAGGATAAGGTGGTGGCTGTGCTGGTGGCCATTAGCTTTGCATTGAGTTTTGCCTGCAACTATCTGCCAGGTATCTCGGCACTTTCGGACGGCACCCGGACCATCCTGCTCACCGTACTTATTTCCAGTGCGGCTGCGGTGCTGTTCCCGGTCAAGGATCAGGAGGCGGAACATGACGCATAACAACTACATTTACATTGCGGTCATGGCACTGGTGTCGTATGCGATCCGCATCCTGCCGCTTACTCTGATCCGCAAACCCATCAAGAACCGGTTCGTTCAGTCGTTCCTGTACTATGTGCCCTATGTCACGCTGGCCGTCATGACCTTCCCGGCCATCGTGCAGGCCACCCAGAGCCCGGTGGCCGGTGCTGTGGCGCTGGTGATCGGCATTGCAGCGGCCTGGTGCGGTGCAAGCCTGTTCCAGGTGGCTGTGGCCTGCTGCGCTGTGGTCTTTGTGCTGGAATTCTTCCTCTGAAAAAATGCAGCTGCGCTCTGAAGCTTTCGCTTTGGGGCACAGCTGCTTTTCTTACTGCACAAAATATGCTATACTGACAGCAAACCAGGGAGGGAGATAGTACCGATGAAACGCGTTCTGATCACAGGCGGCAGCGGCTTTCTGGGCGCACGCATCCTGCAGCAGGGGCTGGGGGATGCGGAGCTTTGCAGCCTGCCCCGCGGCTTTCTGGCAGCAGCCGGGGAGGCAGAAGTGACCGAGACCATTCAGAAACTACAGCCTGCGGCCATTGTGCACGCGGCGGCTCTGTCGGACACCGGCTATTGCGCACAGCACCCGGAGGAAGCCCATCGTGCCAACGTGGAGCTGCCGGTCTGGGTGGCAAAAGCTGCCTGCGCATCCGGCGCAAAGCTGCTGGCGTTCAGTTCAGATCAGGTCTATGCCGGAATCACGCAGACCGGGCCGCTGCCGGAGACATTGCCCCTGCAGCCGACCAATGTATATGGCCGCTGCAAACTGGAAATGGAACAGCGCGTGCTGGAACTCTGCCCGGACGCTGTGCTGCTGCGGGCCAGCTGGATGTATGACCTGCCGGGCTACGGGTTGCCCATCCGGGGCAACCTGCCGCTGAACCTTTTGCGCGCCGCCCTGCATGGGACGTCGGTGACCTTTTCGGCCAACGACTGCCGGGGCGTGACCTATGTCCGACAGGTGATCGCAAACCTTGCTCCGGCACTGAGCTTGCCCGGCGGCGTGTACAACTTTGGCAGCTCCAATACGGAAAATATGGTGCACACGGCACAGCAGTTCGCGCAGGAGCTGGACATTGCGGTGCAGATTGAAGCCGCCGACTGGACGCGCAATCTGGTCATGGACGGCAAAAAGTTGGAAAAGGCCGGCATCCGCTTTGATACCACACAGCAGGGCATCCGGCACTGCCTGCGGGATTACGGCTTAGGCAGTCGGTAAAAGGAGAAAAACGATGAGCGAAGAGATCCGGCCGGGGCGTTACCGGCATTTCAAAGGCAAAGAATATGAGGTGCTGGGTGTGGCCCGCCACAGCGAGACCGAGGAGGAATATGTGGTCTACCGGCAGCTGTACGGGGAGCACAGTCTGTGGGTGCGGCCCGCCTCCATGTGGAACGAGATGGTTACCCGCGACGGCAAGACCCAGCGACGGTTCACCTATGTGGGCGAGGAAGCCTGATGTGCGGACAAAGAAATTGTAAAATCTCTGTATCGCACAAAAACTGAAAAAACTCTAGAAAAAAGCAGGGGATTCTGCGCGAAACCAGTCCATTCCGGGTGGAAGCGTGCGCGGAAAACCGCTGCTTTTTTGCTGTCTCTGACCCGGAAACGACCATCGGGCAATGTTACAGCCGTTCATGGAAAAGTCATACTTAATTTACAACATTTTTCATTTTTGCTATAATGAATCCGCTTTTTGCAAAGCAATGAAAACATCAAAAACATTCAACGATTGAGGAGAGTGGAACATTTGAAGGAAGTTAAGCTGGAAGAAGCTGCGTATCAGTTTGACGGTAAAATGTCGCTGAAGCAGGCCATCCCCCTGGGCCTGCAGCATGTCTGCGCCATGTTCGTGGGCAACCTGACCCCGCTGCTGATCATCACCAGTGCCTGCGGCATTGCCGGTGGTGAATTTGCAGACCTGCAGGTCACCCTGCTGCAGAGCGCCATGTTCGTGGCCGGTGTGGTCACACTGGTGCAGCTGTTCACGGTCGGCCCCGTGGGCGGCGGCGTGCCCATCATCATGGGTACCAGCTCCGGTTTTATCGGCGTGTTCAACAGCGTTGTCGGCAGCATGGGAGGCGGTGTGCTGGCCTATGGTGCCATCATGGGCGCTTCCATCATCGGCGGCATCTTTGAAAGTGTGCTGGGCTTCTTCCTCAAGCCTCTGCGCAAGTTCTTTCCGCCTGTGGTCACCGGTACCGTGGTGCTGTCCATCGGTCTGTCGCTGATCTCGGTGGGCATCAATTCCTTTGGCGGCGGCAACAGCGCCAAGGACTTCGGCTCGGTGGAAAACCTGCTGCTGGCCCTGTTCGTGCTGGTGGTCATCCTGATCTTCAAGCACTGGACCACCGGCTTCCTCAGCTCTTCCGCCATCCTCATCGGCATTCTGGCCGGTTATGTGGCAGCCTTTGTCATGGGCTTTGTGCTGCCCACCACCGGTGTCACCGCCGACGGCGTGGAGTACACCAAGGCCTGGGTGCTCAACTGGGACAAGGTGGCACAGGCTTCCTGGTTTGCCATCCCCAAGCTGGTCCCGGTCAAGATCGTGTTTGATATGCGTGCCATCCTGCCGGTGCTGATCATGTTCATTGTCACCGCCGTGGAAACGGTGGGCGATATCTCCGGCGTGATGGAGGGCGGCATGAACCGCGAACCCACCGACAAGGAGCTGTCCGGCGGTGTCATCTGCGACGGCCTCGGCTCCACCTTTGCGGCACTGTTCGGCGTGCTGCCCAATACCTCTTTCAGCCAGAATGTGGGTCTGGTGGCCATGACCAAGGTGGTCAACCGCATGGCCCTGGCCTCCGGTGCCGTGTTCCTGATCCTGTGCGGCCTGATCCCCAAGCTGGGCGCCCTGATCTCCATCATGCCGCAGGCCGTTCTGGGCGGCGCAGCCGTGATGATGTTCTCTTCCATCGTGGTCAGCGGCATCCAGCTGATCACCAAGGAAAAGATGACCCCGCGCCAGCTGACCATCGTGTCGGTGGCGCTGGGTGTAGGCTACGGCATGGGTGCCAACAGCGGCATCCTGGCCAATACGCCCCATGCATTCCAGCTGATCTGCGGTGAGTCCGGTATTGTTCCGGCTGCCTTCGTAGCCATCCTGCTGAACGTCCTGCTGCCCAAGAACGATCAGGCAGAGTAAATCTTATCCCTTTTCCCGGACAAGCGCTTCCAGCTGCGCCAGTGCGGCGGGCGTATCGGTGTCGGCCAGCTCTTCCGGCTGTGCGATACAGGCGGTATGCACCAGCGTCGGGTACTTGTGCAGCAGGACGCTGCCGCCCTTGCCCTCCGGCAGGGTGAGCAGCTCCGGGAAAAAGCCGTTGCTGAACAGAACGGGGCTTCCCACAAGGGGGTCCGGGCCGTTTCCGGCCGGGGCACCCAGACGGAAGATCACCCGTTCTGTTTCTTTTTGCGTCTGTGCAAAGGCCGTCAGCAGTTGGTCCACCGTAGCCCGGCGCAGCAGGGGCTGGTCACCGGGCAGAAACATGCACCCGGTCAGTTCCGGATGCTGTGCCAGCAGCGCCGAAAGTCCCAGCCGCACGGTATCGTTCCGGCCGGGCAGTGCATGCAGGAGCACCGGCACCCCTGTGCTTTGCACAGCGCCTGCACCTGCGCCGAGCGGGTCACCACGATGCGTGCCGACAGCTGCGGCGTGTCGGTGGCTGCAAAGGCCCGGCACAGCAGGGGCTGACCGTCAAACGGTGCCAGAAGCTTGTTGGAGCCAAAGCGGGTACTCAGACCAGAGGCCATGAGCACACACCCCGTAGAAGCATGCATTTGCATAAAAAAGACCTGCGCTTTCCGATGAGATTTTTTCCATTATAGCGCAATCGCCGATTGAAACGCAATCTGTGTCTGTGTTAAAATAGAAACAGCAAGGATAAAAAAGAAAGGGACCTGCATATGATGACGATCCGAGAATACAAACGGGCCGAAAGTCTGGAAGAAGCCTGGCAGCTCAACCAGAAAAAGGCCAACCGCATCCTGGGCGGCATGATCTGGCTCAAGATGGAGACCATCAATGTCGGCACAGCCATCGACCTGTCCGGCCTGGGGCTGGACACGATCGAGGAAACGGATGTGGGCTTTTCCATTGGGGCGATGGTCACCCTGCGCCAGCTGGAGACCCACCCCGGACTGGAAGCCTTTACCCACGGAGCCGTCCGGGAAGCGCTGCGCCACATCGTGGGCGTGCAGCTGCGCAACCTGGCCACCGTCGGCGGCAGCATCTATAGCCGGTTTGGCTTTTCGGATGTGCTGACCCTGTTCCTGGCCATGGACTGCTCGGTGGAGCTGTATAAGGGCGGCATCGTGCCGCTGCGGGAGTATGCCGAGCGTCCCTACGACCGGGACATCGTGGTGCGTCTGCTGGTCCGGAAAGAAGCGGCCGATTACTGCTACCAGTCGGTGCGCAACAGCCAGACCGACATTCCGGTGCTCACCTGTGCCGCTGCCCGGCTGCAGGATGGCAGCTACCGGTTTGCGGTGGGTGCCCGCCCGCTCAAGGCTGTGCTGTATGAAGAACCGGCAGCTCCGGCGCAGCAGCTGGCCGAAACCATCCAACAACAGGTGGTCACCGGTTCCAACATGCGCGGCAGCGCCGAATACCGCCGCCACCTGACTGGTGTGCTGGTGCGGCGTGCAGCCGAAGAACTGGAAAACCGCGCCGTACAGGAGGGAAACTAAATGCAGATCAATCTGATGCTGAACGGAGTGCGTGTCTCGGACGATGTGGCTCCCGATACGCTGCTCATCGACTTTGTGCGCAGACATGGATGCCTGAGCGTCAAACGCGGCTGCGAAACTTCCAACTGCGGCTTGTGCACGGTCTTTCTGGATGACAAGCCGGTGCTGTCCTGCTCGGTGCTGGCCGCCCGCGCCGACGGTCACAAGGTGACCACGCTGGAGAGCCTGCAGGAAGAAGCTGCCGAATTCGGTGCCTTCATCGCCGATCAGGGCGCAGAGCAGTGCGGCTTCTGCAACCCGGGCTTTATCATGAATGCTCTGGCGCTGTTCCGGGAAAATCCATACCCGTCTGCCGAAGAAATCAAAGAATATCTTTCCGGCAATCTCTGCCGCTGCTCCGGCTATGAAGGCCAGCTGCGCGGCATCCTGAATTTTCTAGACTGGAAGAAACAGAAGGAGGCGGCTGCTGAATGAACACGGTCAACAAACCGTTCCGCAAAAAGGACGCCATGCAGCTGGTCACCGGCCAGCCGGTCTATATGGATGATGTGATCCAGCAGGACTGCCTGATCGTCAAGCTGCTGCGCTCGCCTCATGCAAACGCCATGGTCCGGACGATCAACACGACCGTGGCCAAGAAGGTGCCCGGCATTGAAGCCATCTTCACTTGGGAGGATGTGCCGCAGGATGCGCCCCGCTACACCCAGGCAGGCCAGACCTTCCCGGAGGCAAGCCCCCGTGACCGACTGCTCATCGACCGCCATGTCCGCTTTGTGGGCGATGTGGTGGCCATTGTGGCCGGCAAGGACGAAAAATGCGTGGACAAGGCTCTCAAACTGATCAAAGTGGAATATGAGGTGCTGGAACCGGTGCTGGACTTCCACACCGCAAAGGATAACCCCATTCTGGTGCACCCGGAGGAAAACTGGGAGAGCCTGTGCCCGGTAGGGGCCGACAACAAGCGCAACCTGTGTGCCCACGATGAGTGCGGCTCCGGAGACATCGACGCAGTGCTGGCGGGGTGCGATGTGGTGATCGACCATGTTTACCACACCAAAGCCTGCCAGCAGGCTATGATGGAGACCTTCCGCACCTATTGTTCCATTGACACTTATGGGCGGCTGAACGTGCTCAGCTCCACCCAGATCGTGTTCCATGCGCGGCGCAACATCGCCAATGCCCTGCACATCCCCACATCCATGGTGCGTGTTGCCAAGCCCCGCATCGGCGGCGGCTTTGGTGCCAAGCAGACAGCGGTCAGCGAGGTATACCCCGCCTTTGTGACCTGGAAAACCAAAAAGCCCTCCAAGATCATTTTCAGCCGGGTGGAAAGCCAGACGGCCTCCTCTCCGCGTCACGAAATGGAGATGCATGTCCGGCTGGGTGCCACGAAGGATGGCATCGTGAAGGGCATCGACCTGTACACGCTGTCCAACACCGGTGCCTATGGCGAGCACGGCCCCACGACCGTGGGCCTGTCCGGCCACAAATCCATCCCGCTGTACGGTAAGGCCGAAGCGTTCCGCTTTGTCAGCGATGTGGTGTATACCAACCACATGTCTGCCGGTGCCTACCGCGGCTACGGTGCGACTCAGGGCCTGTTTGCTGTGGAATCTGCCGTGAACGAGCTGGCCCACAAGCTGAACATGGACCCCTTTGCCCTGCGCCTGAAGAACACGGTGCAGGAGGGCGATGTGATGCCTGCCTACTACGGTGCCGTGAACACCAGCTGTGCGCTGGACCGCTGTCTTGTCAAGGTGCGGGAGATGATCGACTGGGAGCACAAATACCCGGCCCGTGATCTGGGCAACGGCAAGGTGCGCGCCGTCGGCATGGGCATGGCCATGCAGGGCTCCGGTATTTCCGGCATGGACGTGGGCAGTGCGACCCTCAAGCTGAACGATGATGGATTCTACTCGCTGATCATCGGTGCAGCGGATATGGGCACCGGCTGTGACACCACGCTGGCGCAGATCGCCGCCGAAGTGCTGGACTGCCCGCTGGACAACATTGCGGTATTTGGTGCCGACACCGATACCTCTCCCTATGACTCCGGTTCCTATGCATCCAGTACCACCTACGTTACCGGCAAGGCCACTGAGAAGTGTGCCATGAAGCTGCGGGAACAGATCTGCAAGCTGGGTGCCGAGCTGCTGGGCTGCCCGGCAGATGCTGTGGAGTTTGACGGCAAAGAAGTGTTTGAAAGCGCCGCCCCGGAAACGAAAAAGACCCTATCCGAGATCGCCTATGCGTCTCAGTTCGGCCATATGGTCCCGCTGGAAGCCACCGAGACCCATTCCTCGCCCCTGTCGCCGCCGCCGTACATGGTGGGTGCCGCAGAAGTGGAAGTGGACACCGAGACCGGCGAGGTCAAGGTGCTGGAATTTGACGCCTGCGTGGACTGCGGTACGCCCATCAACCCCAACCTGACCCGTGTGCAGGCGGAAGGTGGCCTGCTGCAGGGCATCGGTATGACGCTGACCGAGAATGTTACCTATGACCGGAAGGGCTGCCCGGAAGAGAACTCGCTGTTCCAGTACAAGATCCCCACCCGCATCGACATCGGAAAAATCAACGTGGAGTTTGAGAACAGCTATGAGCCAAACGGCCCGTTTGGTGCAAAATCCATCGGTGAGGTGGTCATCAACACGCCGCTGCCGGCCATTTCAGACGCCATTTACAACGCCATCGGCACCCGTTTCTATGAGCTGCCCATTACTCCGGAGCAGATTGCCATGGCCGCCGCTGAAAACCACAAATGATCGTGGAACAGCAGTTTCCGTTTCTGGCGGAAAAAGGCCATGTGGTCTCGCTGGTGGGCGGCGGCGGAAAAACAACGCTGCTGTATGCTATGGCCAGCCATTGCGTGCAGAAAGGTTGGCGGGTGCTGGTGTCCACTACCACCCACATCCTGCGCCCGGAAAACTGGCTCTGGGCAAAGACTGACGCCGAAATACAGGAACTCTGGGCCCGCGGCTCTTATGCCGTGGTGGGTTCTCCGGCTCCCAAGGGTAAGTTGACCGCACCGCCGGAAGCAGACCTTGCCCACTGGATGGCACAGGCAGACGCCGTGTTTCTGGAAGCCGACGGTGCAAAGCATTTCCCGTGCAAAGCCCCTGCGGAGCAGGAACCTGTTCTGCTGCCGCAAAGCGACATCGTACTGGCGGTGGCCGGGCTTTCCGCACTGGGCCACCCTTTGAAAGAATGTTGCTTCCGGTTGGAACAAGCCTGCATGCTGCTGGGCGTTCCGCCGGAGGCCTGCCTGACCCCGGAACTTCTGGCTCAACTGCTGGCAAGTGAGCAGGGCGGCCGGAAACGAGTGGGCAGCAGGGCCTTTTATGCGGTGCTCAATCAGGCAGATACGCCGCAGCGCCAACTGCTCGGGAAGCAGACGCTCTGTATTCTGCAGGAACGTTATCGTGTGAACGGCGTTCTGACACAATTTGAAGAGAGAGAACGTGCATGAGCAAGGATGAAAAAATCGTATTCTGTACCGGGGGCGGCTGCACGGCAAAGCTGGGTGCCGGTGTGCTGAGCCGCATTCTGGAAAAGCTGCCCCGCGGCGAAAAGGACCCGAATCTGCTGGTGGGGTATGACAGCCGGGATGATGCCGCCGTCTACCGCGTTACAGAAGATCTGGCCCTGGTGCAGACGGTGGACTTTTTCCCACCCATGGTGGATGACCCCTATACCTTCGGGCAGATCGCAGCGGCCAACGCCCTGAGCGACGTGTATGCCATGGGTGGCGAGGTGAAAACTGCCCTCAATCTGGTGTGTTTTCCGGAAAATATGGACCTGAACGTTTTGGGCGAGATCCTGCGCGGTGGAGCCGAAAAGGTAGCCGAAGCAGGGGGCATTCTGGCCGGAGGTCATTCCATTGCAGACACCGGCGTCAAATACGGCCTGTCGGTGACCGGCCTTGTGGACCCGCATCATCTGTACGCAAACGATGCCGGCCAGCCGGGAGACAAGCTGCTGCTGACCAAAGCGCTGGGTGTGGGGCTGCTGTGCACCGCAAACCGCGTGGGCGAGGCGGCCCCGGAACACATGGCAGCCGCCATCAGTTCCATGACAACCCTGAACAAAACCGCTGCGGAGATCAGCCGCCGGTATACTGTGCACGCGGCCACCGATGTGACTGGCTTCAGTTTTCTGGGGCATCTGCACGAGATGATGGGCGGGAAACTTTCCTGCAAGATCAACGCCCGCGCCGTGCCGGTGCTGCCGGGCGCGGAAAAGGCGGCGGATGACTTCCTGTACACCGCTGCCGGGCAGCGCAACCGCAATCATACAGGGCCTTTTGTCCGGTTTGAGGGCGTTCCGTTTGCCATGGAGGAAGTCTTGTTCGACCCGCAGACCTCCGGCGGTCTGCTGCTGGCAGTGGACCCGGCGGAGGCCAGCACGCTGGAGAAGGAACTGCAATCCGCTGACCTGCCCGCGAAGATCGTGGGCGAGATCGTTCCCCGAACCGAAACCGAGATCACAGTAACATACTGATCTACTGAAAGGAGAAACGATTATGACTCATGTTGATGCAAGAGGAGACGCCTGCCCGCTGCCGGTCGTCAAGGCCAAGCGCGCTATTTCGGAGCTGAAGGGTGCTGGTCAGGTGGAAATTCTGGTGGACAACGAGATCGCCGTGCAGAACCTGACCAAGATGGCCCAGCAAAAGGGTTATCAGTACAGCGCCGAAAAGCTGGCCGAACGGGAATACCGAGTGCTGTTCACCATCGGGGAGGCCCCGGCGGCTGAAGAGACCCCGGCCGTCTGCATGCCGGACGCCCGCACGGATACCGTGGTGGCCATTGGCGCAAACACTATGGGTACCGGGGCCGAGGAGCTGGGCAAGACCCTGCTCAAGGCGTTCGTGTTTGCCCTGACGCAGCAGGACAAGCTGCCCAAGACGGTTCTGTTCTATAACGGCGGTGCATCCCTGACCTGTGAGGGCTCTCCCATGCTGGAGGACCTCAAGACGCTGGAATCGGAAGGTGTGGAGATCATGACCTGCGGCACCTGCCTGAACTATTACGGCCTGACCGAGAAGCTGGCCGTAGGCAGCGTGACGAACATGTATGCCATCGTGGAAAAGCTGACCCATGCCGGGAACGTGGTCAAGCCGTGATCTATCTGGACAATGCTGCCACCACGCTGTACAAACCGCAGGAAGTGGACGCCGCCATTCTGGACGCCCTGCACACCGCAGGCAACCCCGGCCGCGGTGCCCATGAGCCGACCCTGCATGCTTCCCGGCTGGTGTATGCCGCACGGGAAGCGCTGGCAGAGCTTTTCCACGCGCCGGACCCTGCCTGCATTGCCTTTACGGCCAACGCCACCGGCGCGTTGAACACCGCCCTGTGCGGGCTGCTGGGGCCGGGGGATCATGTCATCACCACCGTGTGTGAGCATAATTCGGTCCTGCGGCCGCTGTACCGGCTGCGGACACAGGGGGGCCAGCTCAGCTTTGCCGGGGTAGACGCCAAAGGCCGCCTGCAATATGAAAAATGGGAAGAGCTTGTGCGCCCAAACACCAGAGCGCTGGTCGTGACCGGAGCGTCCAATGTGACCGGCAACTGTACCGATCTTGCAAAGGCTGCGGCCTTTGCGCACCGGCACGGCTTGCTGCTGATCGTGGATGCCGCGCAGACGGCCGGAGCCCAGTCCATCGACGTACAGGCACTGGGTGTGGATGTGCTGTGCTTCACCGGGCACAAGGCTTTACTGGGGCCGCAGGGCACCGGCGGGCTGTATGTGCGTCCGGGTGTGCAGATCGCGCCCCTTGTAGTGGGCGGCAGCGGCGTGCACAGCTATGACGAGCAGCATCCCGCCCAGATGCCCACCGCACTGGAAGCCGGCACCCTGAACGTGCACGGCCTTGCCGGGCTTTGCGCCGGAGTACAATGGCTTCTGACACAGGGCGTGGAAATGCTGGCCGCCCGCGAAGCTGCACTGGCTCGCTGTTTTTACGAAGAAGTATGCGGTATGCCGGGCGTGACTGTATACGGCGACATTGAGACCGCTCTGCGTGCGCCCATCGTCTCCCTGAATATCGGAGACGAGGACTCTGCCCGGGTGGCCGATATCCTGTGGGAGGACTACGGCATCTGTGTGCGGGCCGGAGCACATTGCGCCCCGCTGATGCACAAGGCGCTTGGCACGGTGGAACAGGGCGTGGTACGGTTCAGCTTTTCACACAGCAATACCATGGAAGAAGCTCTGCACGCTGCACAGGCCGTGCGGGAGCTGGTACAGGAGCTGTAAATGCGCACAAAAAAGACCTATATCGTGCTCTCCTTCCGCACAACGGTGGAAGCCATGGCCTGGGAGAAGCACTGCGCCACGGCACAGATCCCCGGGCGGCTGATCCCGCTCCCACGGGAGATCTCCGCCGGGTGCGGCCTTGCCTGGCGCATGACGCCGGAGGATTGGGAACACTGGAACAGCCTGCTGGACCCGGCGGCTTACGACGCGGTGTCGCAGGTGGAGCAATGACGAACAGGAGAACATTTTATGAGCGCATTGGTTGATGCCCTGCAGAAAGGGCAGGTCACCGGAGACTGTACCCTCGCGGCGGTGCTGGATGGACCGGAGGTCGGCAGCCGGATGCTGCTGCGCGGCGGGCGCCCGGTGTGGCAGACCCACAGCTGCGGCGTATTGCAGCGCAGCCTTTCCCGTTTGCAGGAATGCACGGCCACCGGGTTTCTGGAACTGGACGGTACGCGGGTGTTTGTGGAACGATTCGGTGCGGTGCCGCAGATCGTTGTCTGCGGCGGCGGCCATGTGGCGGTATCGGTGGTACGGCTGGCAAAACTGCTGGGCCTGCCGGTGCTTGCTATGGAGGACCGCACGGAATATGCGCAGGACCTGCGGGATGCCGGAGCGGACACGGTCCTCTGCTTACCGTTTACACAGGCACTGGAGCAGGTGCCCGGCGGGGCAGAGACCTACTTTGTGGTCGTGACCCGCGCCCATGCCTTTGATGTGGCCTGCCTGGAGCAGATCTTGCAGAAACCGGCGGCTTACGTTGGCATGATGGGCAGCCGGGGCCGGGCCGCACTGGTACGGCGACAGCTGCTGGAAGCTGGGGCGGATGCTGCACGGGTGGAAGCTGTGCAGGCCCCCATCGGACTTGCCATCGGGGCCAAAACAGCCGAAGAGATCGCGCTGTCCATTCTGGCGCAGATCGTGGAAGTGAAAAACGCCCGCCCTCAGACCGAGGGCTTTGCTCCGGCGCTTCTGGCGGCGATGGAGCAGGCCGCACAGAACGGCCAGCCTGCAGCGCTGGCGACGATCATTGCACGGCACGGCTCCACCCCGCGGGAGGTCGGCTCCAAAATGCTGCTCCTGCCCGATGGCACGACTGTGGGCAGTGTGGGCGGCGGCATCATGGAATACCGTACTCGGCAGGCCGCTGCTGAAATGCTGGCCGGGCATACAGCATCGGTGCAGACGGTCACATTTTCGGCCGACGGCAAAAACGAAGATGCCGCGGTTGCAGCCTGCGGTGGTTCCATGGAGCTTCTGCTGGAAATCATTCCGGAAGGAGGATCCATCGAATGAAACAGGATGCCTTGATCCTGGTGCGCGGCGGCGGCGACCTTGCTACCGGCACCATCCATCGTTTGTGGTCCGCTGGGCTGCGGGTGCTTGTACTGGAAACCGCTCACCCGGCGGCTATCCGGCGGCAGGTGTCGCTCTGCGAAGCTGTGTACGAAGGTGAAACAACGGTAGAGGGCCTGAGGGCTGTTCGTATCGACACACTGGAACAGGCTCCGACCGTCTGGGCACAGAATGCGGTGCCCGTCCTCATCGACCCGGCAGGCAGCTGCGTGGCACAAGCAAAGGCGGATGTATTGGTGGATGCCATTCTGGCCAAGAAGAACCTTGGCACAACCCGTGATATGGCACCGCTGACCATCGCCCTTGGCCCCGGATTTACAGCCGGACAGGATGTGGATGTCGTGGTCGAGACGAAGCGCGGCCATCGGCTGGGCCGTATCATCCGGGAGGGCGCTGCCATCCCGAACACTGGTATTCCGGGTGTCATCGGCGGTTATGGCAAGGAGCGGGTCATCCATGCGCAGACGGAAGGCATCTTTCAGGATGTGCGAAAGATCGGTGACCTTGTGGAAGCAGGGGAGATCATCGCACAGATCCGGACGTCGGAAGGCAAATCCATCCCGGTCACCACACAGATCGGCGGCATCCTGCGCGGTCTGCTGCGCAGCGGCTACCCGGTCACTCCGGGGTTCAAGGTGGCTGATGTGGACCCCCGCCGGGAAGAGCTTTCCAACTGTTTCCTGATCTCGGATAAATCCCGCTGTATTGCGGGCAGTGTGCTGGAGCTTGTCTGCGCACAGCTGTGGAACTAACAACAAAAAGCGCCTCTGCTCCGGATGGAGTGACCATCCATGAAACAGAGGCGCTTGCTTTTTTATGAGATCAGTTGCGGTAGCAGCGGTCCTGGCCGACCAGCCAGTCCTCACACAGATGCTGGGCTTCCTCCAGGCTGCGGCTCTCGCAGTCAAAAAAGGCACCGTGCAGGGAACGGTAGGAGTAGTGAACACGCGGAACACCGTTTGCGTCCTTGAATCGTTCGCAGCGTTCCTGTCCGGGCATCAGATAGCATTGTTCCATCGTTCATTTCTCCTTCAATCTTTTTGCTGCGGCGGCAGGGCACGCAACGCTTGCTATTGTATCACGCAGGAGAAAAGTTTGCTATTGCTGTTTTACCCAAAGATACATTTTGTTTTTCTATGCGGTTGTGGCACAAAAAGGCTTGACAAGGTTTATTCGTGCAGGGCACGCTCTTCTTCAAGGGATGCATTCATCCCATGGATGCGGCCTAGACCATAGGCCAGCAGAACGCTGCACAGCAGATTTACAATGGAAAACGTCTGCCCGTCTATGATATTGACAACGCCGATGATCAGATTGGCAAGGCAGATCAGCCAGAGCGATTTACCGATGCGTGCAAGATGCGCAATGCGGGAATCTATGTCCGAAAACAGGTCAAACGACCCGAGCTCGGCTTTGCGGCGGAAATAGATCCAGTTCACACAGCCGCCGACATATTCTGCACCGGTTTCTTCCACAAAGCTGCGATAGTCCCGGTCTGCATTCATCTCCATGCGGATGATGTATTCGCCCGGCTCACAGCGCACGAAGGTGTACGAGCAAAACGCTGCATGCTCCAAAGCCCAGCCTTCCGCCGCCATTTCGTTGAGCCAGAGTTCTTCCTTCTTGAAATCCCATGCCAGATAGACTTTATGGATGGTTTTGCGCGTGTTCATGGTCATTCCTCCTTCAGGATGCTTTCGCCGTTTGCAACCAGCTGCTGCAGCCGGGCAAGCTCGTGCTTCAGGACTGCAAGTCCTTCCGCGGTCAACTGATACTCTTTTTTGCGGCTCCCACGTTCCACGGGCAGCTGTCGGATCCATCCTTTTTCGCACAGGGAGTTCAGCGCTCCATACAATGTCCCTGCGGCAAGGTGTACCCGCCCGCCGGAAAGCTGCTCGGTCTGCTGCATAATACCGTAGCCATGCTGCGGATGATAAAGAGAAAGCAAAATGTAATAGGTGGACTCGGTCAGCGCAATGTTTTCCATTGCCGATGCACCTCCATTTCTATCGACGGTCTTTGTATCGTCGCCCGATATATCACAGACCCAGTATATCGCGCCCCGATATAGTTTGTCAAGTGCATTTTTGCAATATGGAAAAACGATGGAAGCTGGAAAAATATTTTGTGCAATTTTCATAGTTTTCTTCTAAGGATTTTGGTGGTACAATATAGCTATCGAAGCAGGCACATCAGGAGGAGCACATGGCAGAAAAGAACATTGAACTGGATAGTGTAGAGATCGCCGCGGCGGTCTTTGGCAACTGCGACCGGAACATCCGGCTGCTGGAAAACGAGTTCTCCGTTACGGCCGTCTGCCGGGGCACACAGCTCCGGCTCTCCGGTGAACCGGCCAACGTAGCGGCGGCCAGCCGCGCGGTGGAAGGCATGCTTCTTCTGATCGAGAACCATACCCCGCTGGAGGATCAGACTGTGCGCTACTGCATCAGCCTGGCCCATGACGGCGCTGAGAAACGGGTGCGGGAACTGACCGAGGATTTTGTAACGGTTACGGTCAAAGGGCGGCCCATCCGGCCCAAAACGCTGGGCCAGAAGGAATACCTGAATGCCATCCGGAACAATGCCATCACCTTTGGTGTCGGCCCGGCGGGCACCGGTAAGACCTACCTCGCCGTAGCTATGGCCGTAAAGGCCTTCAAGGCCAAGGAGGTGTCCCGCATCGTGCTGACCCGCCCGGCGGTAGAAGCAGGGGAGAAGCTGGGTTTCCTGCCCGGAGACCTGCAGCAGAAGGTGGACCCGTATCTGCGCCCGCTGTATGACGGTCTGTTTGATATGCTGGGGGCTGAAACATATGAGCGTCTGGTGGAAAAGCAGATCATTGAGGTGGCCCCGCTGGCCTATATGCGCGGCCGTACGCTGGACGACTCCTTCATCATTCTGGATGAGGCGCAGAACACCACGCCGGAGCAGATGAAAATGTTCCTGACCCGCATGGGTGTGGGTTCCAAGGTCGTTGTGACCGGCGATGTAACTCAGATCGACCTGCCGGAACGCACCCGCAGCGGCCTTGTGGATGCGCTGCATGTGCTGAAGCAGGTCAAGGGCATTGCCCAGTGCTATTTTACCGAAAAAGACGTTGTGCGCCACCGCCTTGTGCAGGAGATCATCAAGGCATACGACAGGGCTGCACATCCCGAAAAACAACCAAACCAGAAAGGAGAGGACTGATTCTATGTCCAATAAAGTTCTGATCACCAATTCCCAGAAGGCCGTCAAGGTCCCGTCCGGCCTCCGCATCCTGATCCGCCGCGCCTGCAACGCTGTGCTGGAGTTCGAGCACTTTGAGGCTCCGGCTGAGATCAGCGTGACCTTCGTGGACAACGCGGCCATTGCAGAGCTGAACAACCAGTACCGCAACAAGCCCATGCCCACCGACGTTTTGAGCTTCCCGCTGGGTGTGGATGGCAAATATGATGTGGACGAAAACAACGGCTGCAAAATGCTGGGCGATATCGTCATCAGCATGGAGCGCGCCCAGGAGCAGGCGACCCTCTACGGCCATCCGCTGCAGCGGGAAGTGGCATTTCTGACCGTGCATTCCATGCTGCATCTGCTGGGCTACGACCATGAGAACGGCGGTCTGGAAGCTATGCGGATGCGGGAAAAAGAAGAGGCCGTGCTGCTGCAGCTGGGCCTGCCCCGCACGGTGAGCTACACCGAATGATTTGCCTTTGATCCAACGTGCATTTCTGCACACAGCAAGACAGGAGTTTGATTTTGAGTAACACGACGCCCGTTCAGGGCCATTACGATACGTCGTCGGTTTTTGTGGCGGTCATCGGCCGCCCCAATGTGGGCAAATCCAGCCTGACCAACCTGCTGGTTGGCGAAAAGGTGGCCATTGTCACCTCCAAGCCGCAAACCACCCGTACCCGCATTACCGGTGTGATCACCCGCGGCCCGCTGCAGTATGTGCTGCTGGATACCCCCGGCGTACACAAAGCCCGCAACAAGCTGGGCAAGCGCATGGACAAAACCGCCAGCGATTCCATTGCCGACGTGGATGTTTCCATGATGCTGTTTGAGCCCTATGGTGCCCTGAATGAATCCGAGATGGTTCTGGTGGACATGCTGCGCAGCAGCGGCGGCCCGGCCATTGCCGTCATCAATAAGACAGACCTTGTTAAGGATGCCGCTGACCTGGAAGCCCGCAAAGAAGAGCTGAAGGCGCTGGGTGTATTCGATGACATCTACACGGTCAGCGTCCGCAACGAGGACGGCTGTGAAACGCTGTTCGATGCCTTGAGCCGCTACGCCGTAGAAGGCCCCCATTACTTTGATGATGATGCCTACACCGATATGCCGGAGAAGGAACTGGTGGCAGAGGTCATCCGTGAAAAGGCTCTGCTGTTCATGCGCGACGAGATCCCGCACGGCATCGCGGTGGTCGTGGAGCGCTTCAAGGAGCGCCCCGGCACCGATCTCATCGACATTGATGTGAACATTTACTGTGAGCGGGAAAGCCACAAGGGCATGGTCATCGGCAAGGGCGGCGCCATGCTGAAAAAGATTGCCAGTGCGGCCCGTGCCGACTGCGAAGAGTTTCTGGGCTGCCGTGTGAACCTGCAGTGCTGGGTCAAGGTGAAGTCGGACTGGCGGGATAACGAGTTCCTGCTGAACAATTTCGGTTTCAAGCAGAACAACGGCAACCGCTGAGCCTTTCCAATGCAGGGTGTGTTTTCCTTGGATAACGCCACCGCCGCCAGAGAATACTGACGGCAGTGGCGCTGCCCGGAAAGGAGACCCGGCCAATGGACGTGCAAACAAGCTGGCAGGCCTTTGCCTGCACGGGAAACATTCTCCGTTATCTGGAGTACAAACAGACACAGATGCCGGACGAGCATCCGGCAGGAGACACGGATCATGGAGACCTTTGTAACACTGGGTCTGGTGTTGAAAGAGACCCGCTATAAAGAATCGGACCGGATCCTCACGATCCTGACCCCGGGGCTGGGGGTAATCTCGGCTTCGGCACAGAGCAGCCTGCGGCTGAAAAGCAAATTGTTCAGCGCGTGCGGGCTGTTTTGCTATTCGGAATTCACGCTGGTGCCGGGGCGCAACATGTATACTGTGCGCGAAGCGGCCGTCAAGAATGTCTTTCACGGCATTTCTTCCTCCATCGAGGGGATGAGTCTGGCCATGTATCTGGCCGAAATGGCTGCTGCGTTGACCCCCACCGGACAGGAAGCTGAGCGGGAACTGCGTCTGCTGCTGAACTGCCTGTACATGATCAGTGAGCACAAGGCGGACCTGCGGGCCATCAAGGCCGTTTTTGAGCTTCGCACCATGAGTGAGTGTGGCTTTCTGCCGCAGTTGGTGTGCTGCCGCGACTGCGGCACCTACGATGCAGGCGATGCCTTTTATCTGGATGTGCAGGAGGGCTATCTGCTCTGTGCTGATTGTGCGGCCAAGGCTGGGAAACGCTGCAATCTGGATCGCAATGCACTGTTTGCACTGCGGCACATCTGCCTTGTGGAGGACAAAAAAATATTTTCGTTCAAGATTTCTGTGGGCAGTCTGGAAAAGCTGGCAGCCGTAGCGGAGCAGTATGCGCTAACGCATCTGGACAAGCCTCTGAAGAGCTACGACTTTTTAAAAACGGTGCTGCCCTGAGCAAAAGGATATTATGGAAACAAGCTACTTAAAAACATTAGAACTGGATAAGATCATCGCCCGTGCTGCGGAGGGCTGTGTATGTAAGGAAGCAAAGGCGAAGCTCCTGGCACTTGAGCCGCAGTGTGACCCGGACGAGGTGCGCTATGCGCTGGAGCAGACGGATGCCATCAATACGCTGCTGATTAAGAACGGTTCGCCCCGTTTCGGCGGAGTGGAGGGCGTCAGTGCGCTGGCCGCCCGTGCGGTCAAGGGCGGCGTGCTTTCCATGGGCGAGCTGCTGATGGTGGCCGGTGCTTTGCGCAACTTCCAGAACCTAACCAACTGGTACGGTTCTTCGGAGCACGATATGCTCCCGACCGATGATCTGTTCTATGCGTTGTCCCCGGAGCCGGGCCTGGAACAGCAGATCTCCAGTGCGATCCTTGCCCCGGATGCGATGGCCGACACGGCCTCCCGCACCCTGAACGACCTGCGCAAGAAGATCCGTGCGACCGAAAACAGCATCCGCGACCGTCTGGAAAGCATGGTACGCAACATGGACACCTCAAAATATCTGCAGGAGAGTGTGGTCTCCATGCGCAACGGCCGCTACGTTGTCCCGGTCAAGAGCGAATACCGCGGCGAAGTGAGCGGCATCATCCATGACGTTTCCTCTACCGGTGCAACGGTGTTTGTGGAACCGCAGGCTGTCGTGGAAGCCAATGCCCGCATCCTGCAGTATCGTGCCCAGGAAGCGCAGGAGATCGAGCGCATTCTGGTAGCCTTTACCGCACAGGTGGCAGCCATTGAGCCGCAGTTCCAGTACAGCTATCAGGCCATGCTGGACATTGATGTCCTGCTGGCAAAGGCGCGTCTGGCGCTGGAGCTCAAGGCATTCAAACCTGCAGTGCGCACCGACAATTCCTTCTCGCTGATCCGGGCACGCCACCCATTGATCGACCCACAGAAGTGCGTGCCGGTGGACATTGCACTGGGCAAAGAATATGATTCGCTCATCATCACCGGCCCGAACACCGGCGGCAAGACCGTCACCCTGAAAACGGCCGGTCTGCTGTGCGCGATGGCACAGTGTGGTTTCCTGATCCCGGCCGACGAGCGCAGCGAGGTCTGCGTGTTCGATGAGTTTCTCGTGGACATCGGCGATGAGCAGAGCATCGAACAGAGCCTTTCCACCTTCTCCGGCCATATGAAAAAGATCACCGGCATTCTGGAGCTGGCCATGCCGCACACTCTTGTGCTGCTGGACGAGCTGGGTGCCGGTACCGACCCTGCCGAGGGTGCCGCGCTGGCTGTGGCCATCATTGAAGAACTGCGCCGCCGCGGCGTGCTGCTGATGGCCACCACCCACTATGCAGAGCTCAAGGTGTTCGCACTGGAGACCAAGGGCGTCGTGAACGCCAGCTGCGAATTCGATCTGGAAACGCTGCGCCCGACCTATAAGCTGAGCGTCGGCGTGCCGGGCAAGTCCAACGCATTCCTCATCAGTGAGAAGCTTGGCATCCCGGAGCGGGTCATTGAGGCAGCGCAGCAGCATCTGTCGGCCGAGGATAAGCGGCTGGATGCCGTTTTGGGTCAGCTGGATGATCTGAAATTGCAGCTGAAGGAAAGCCAGCACGAGGTGGAAGAGCTGAAGAACGAGGCATCCCACCAGCTGGAGGCTGCCCAGAAAAAGCGGGATGAACTGATCCAGCAGGGCGAAAACGAGCTGGAAGCGGCCCGCGCCAAAGCCCGTGCGCTGGCCCAGCAGGTGGAAAGCCAGGCCTATGCGTTGACCGACGAACTGCGTCAGCTGCAGAAGGACGAGCGCCTGAGCACCCAGCAGAAAGCCCAGCGTGCCCGTGAGATTGCCAAAAAGGAATCCGAAAAGCTGTTTATGGGCACCGAGGTGGTGCACAATCCGGTCAAGGAATTTGTGCCGCTGAAAGAGGTCAAGGTAGGGCAGGAGGTCTGCATTGCAGAGCTCAACCAGCTGGCCACGGTGCTTTCGCTGCCGGACAAGAACGGGGATGTTCTGGTACGGGCCGGCATCATCAAGACCAAGGTCCCGCTCAAGGGGCTCAAACAGCCGGAAAAGCTGGTCAAGGACCCGAAACCGCAGACCAAGGCACAGCAGCGGTATTCCCGCCTGACCGGCGACGCAAACCGTCCGAATGGCCGCGTGGAGCGGGTGCACCGCAGCGCCAAAATGGAGTGCAATCTGCTGGGATTGACCGTGGACGAGGCCCTGCCAGAGGTGGATTCCTTCATCGACCGCGCCATTCTGAACGGCCAGACCGTAGTCTACCTGATCCACGGCAATGGCACCGGCGCACTGCGCACTGCCATCCACAAGCACCTGCGCGGCAACCGCATGGTCAAGAGCTTCCGTCTGGGCCGTTACGGCGAAGGCGAAAGCGGCGTGACCGTCGTGGAGCTGAAATAAGGGGTCATTTCAAAGCCTGCCCGCTGCTTACGGGCAGGCTTTTTTGCTTGCACTGCAGAAAAAAACCGAGTATACTCGTATTATTATAGGAAGTTTATCTGGACAGGAAGTACATATCATGGCAGAACGTCGCAAGCCCACACACCAGAAAAAGAAGCGAAGAGCGAAACGGAAGGAGAGTTCTTTTCTCCGCACGGCCCTCACGCTCTGTTTCTGTGTGCTTGCATTTGTTTTTTCGGCGTTTCTCTGGCGAGAAGCATTGCGGGTTTCTTCACAAGAGCAGGGAAGTGTCTCTGCATCCGGAGAGGCGTTTCGGCCGCAGGTGGGCGACCCGCCGTATCGTGTAGCCATTGATGCCGGGCATGGCGGCAACGACCCGGGCGCAAGGGGAGTGGTGGAAGAAAAAGACATGACGGCCGCCACGGCCTCCGTGCTGCTTGCATGGCTGGAGCAGGACCCGAATTACATTCCGCTCCGGACGCGGGATGCCTTTGACCAGACCGCAACGCCTGCCGAGCGGGCAGCCGCCGCCAATGCGCAGGCCCCACAGTTGCTGCTTTCCATTCACGGAAACTCCGCCGCAAACGGTTCCAGTGCAGCCGGCTTTGAGTGCTATCCATCTGTGCCGGGGCGCACATGGCATGCGGAGAGTTATTACTTTGCTCAGAAATTGGCAGAGGGGATGCAGAACGCCGGAGCACGCCTGCGTGGGCGCGGCGGCATCCGTTACATTTATTATCTGGAAAATGATCAGAAGCAGCTGGTGGAGAGCACCCATACCGAAGTGCGTGCAGAACGGAGCTTCACACTGCTGGAAGATGTAAACTGTCCGGTCGTGCTGGCGGAACAATGCTTTGTGACCAATGCGGATGATGTGGAACGCTTCGGCAGCGAACAGGGCTGCAAACGAACTGCGCGTATTTACTACGAGGCCATCTGTGCATATTTTGGCACCACGCCGCTGCCGGATGCAAACCAATGATTCTCAAAACGGGGAAGAGACGTTTCCTGTGCCAAAAATTAAAATGCCGCAACCCAAGTCATCAGGGCCTCCGGATCGCAGAAACCTGCGTGAAGGGAAGGTCCTGATTTTTAGGATATGTGTTTTCGTATAATGCACGTTATGTGAAACAAAGGGAAGTGAAAAAGCCCTCTTTTCCAGATTTTGGCTCTTTTGGCGTCCCGCCGGCGTTCCGACCGCCCAAACCGCGTTTTGCGGGTTTTGCTTCAATTTATCTGTTTTTTATAATTTTATATTTTGTTTTTTTCATTATAATCTGATTCTTCATAATTTGATTTTTCGGACTGCACAGTCTTTACAATCTTTTTTTCCGGCACTCGTTGTTTGCCAGTCATTATTTATATTTGCTTTTAAGGTCGTTCCAATCTTTTTATTTTTCTGTGTACGACCATTTGGTCATGACGGATCAAATCGTTGGCTGCATTTCGGTTGACATTTTCGTGGGTATCTTTTAAAGCACTGATTTCGCTCTGCACAGAATATAAAGTTTGATTACACCGACAATGCCCAGCTGCAGCCGTTTTACAAACGTGCCTTTGTAGAATCTCTGCCGGCTGGAAAACCAACAGGTGCCGCGGTGGATTCCTGTTACGCTCTGTAAACTTCGTTAATTTGTTCACAGAGCAAACAAAAAAGCACCTTTTGATTCTGAGATCATAAGGTGCCTGACAAACCATATTTCAATTACTTTTCCGTATCTGCGTCCGAATTTGCTGCGAGCGTCTCGGTGTCCAGTCCGAAACCCTCTTTTGCAGAGCCATCAAAGGCTGCCATGGGTGCAGAAGAATCTTCCGCAGTTGCGCTGTTTTCTGTGGCTTCGGCAGTGCTGCCAGGCAATTCTTCCCTGCTCTTCCCTGTTTCAGCTTCTGTTGTATCCAAGGCTGCTTTGCCGGGCTTTTTGCGGGATGCCTTGCCCAGCGGGTTTTCTTCAATGGCGGCACGCACCTGGAATTCCTGCAGATGGGTATAGATTTGCGTCGTACCAACGCTGCTGTGGCCCAGCAATTGTTTCAAGGTCAGGATATCCACATTGCCGGTCTGGTACATCAGCGTTGCAGCCGTATGGCGCAGTTTGTGGGTGGAAAAACCTTTCAGTCCGGCTGCTTTCATGGCTCCGGTCACCAGCTGCTCCACCCGCCGGTTGGAAATGCGCTCCTTGCGCCGCCGGGTCACGAACACGGCACGTTCTTTTGGCGAAAGACCTTCCATCACATTGCGCTTGTTCAGGTAAAGCTGCAGCGCTTCCACACAGGCATCGTTCAGATACACCATGCGCTCTTTGTGGCCCTTGCCGAACAGCCGGATCTGCCGCTGTTCCAGATCAATGTCATCCAAGTCCATGCCCACAAGCTCCGACAGACGCATGCCGCAGTTCAGGAACAGGACCACCATGCAGTAATCCCGCTCCGGGAAATCGCTCTGGGTCTGGGTGCTTTCCAGCAGATCCATGGACTGTTCTGCAGTCAAGTATTTAGGCAGGACCTTGTCCTGTTTGGGAGGTTTGATCGCAGCGGTCGGGTCGGAATCCAGCCGGTTGACCTGATTGACCAGATAATCATAAAAGCCGTGGAGACTGGCCAGCCGCCGGGCAGTCGAGGACTTTTTGTTGCCGCATTCCCGGTTGAGGAAATACAGGTATTCGTAGATATCTTCTTTGGTCACGCTGGCCCAGAATGCCGTGTTCAATCCTTTGGGGTCGATGTCCTGCATCTCACTGTCCGCAGGGACAAGGCCGCGGCGGCGCTTCATAAAGCGGCTGAACCCACGCAGGTCGCAAAAATAGCTGAACGCCGTATTGGCGCTTTTGCCGGCGATCACTTCCAGATAGCGCACATATTCCACAATATCCGGCGAAGCATCCTCAAAGGGCTTGTGTTTGCCGGGGTTCTTTTCGTCCAGATAAATCGACATGGCATCCTCTTACAAACGATCTGTTTTCAGTGCGTTGATGGCATCGGAAATATACGCGGCACCAATCAGCTTCATGCCCGGATAATCCGCCGGGTTCAGGTGGTTCAGGCTGTGCTTGGGCACCACGGCGCGTTCAAACCCAATGCGTTCTGCCTCATGCAAACGCTGTTCCAAGTTGGGCACACTGCGCACTTCCCCACCCAGGCCGACCTCGCCAATGGCGATCAGCTTGTCGCTGACCGGGCGGTCCAGCAGCGAGGACACCATACTCAGACACACCGAAAGATCACAGGCCGTGTCCCGCAGAGCAATACCGCCCACGATGTTGACATAGACGTCCAGATTGCCGAAGAAATAGCCTGCACGCTTTTCCAACACGGCGATGAGCAAATTCATGCGGTTATAGTCGTAGCCGCTGCAGGCACGCCGTGGGGCCGGGAAATTCGTCTTGGTGGCAAGGGCCTGGATCTCGCTCAGAATGGGTCGGCTGCCCTCCATGGTACAGGCCACGCAGTTTCCGGAAACGCCCAGTGGACGGCCTTCCAGCAGCATCTGCGACGGGTTTTCAATCTCGGCCAGACCGGTACCGGTCATATCGAACATGCCAAGCTCATTCGTGGAGCCATAGCGGTTCTTTGCCGCCCGCAGGATGCGGTATGGCAGCATCTTGTCGCCCTCAAAGTAAAGCACTGTGTCCACGATATGCTCCATGACTTTGGGGCCGGCAATGGCACCGTCCTTGTTCACATGACCCACGATGAACATGGGGATCTCCTGTTTCTTGGCAACAGCCAGCAGACGCGCCGCGCTCTCCTTGACCTGGCTGACTGTACCGGACGACGACGAGATGTCCATACAGCGCATGGTCTGGATGGAGTCGATGACCACAAGGTCCGGTTTTTCCTTTTCAATCAGGCCACAGATCTCGTCCACATCGTTTTCGGCGGCCAGAAAAATATTGTCCTGCGGGACCTTCAGGCGGGCTGCACGCAGCTTGACCTGCCGGACAGATTCTTCGCCCGTGATATACAAAACGCTATGCTGATTGGAAATGGCACCGCACAGTTGCAGCAGCATGGTGGATTTGCCCACGCCCGGCTCGCCGCTCAGCAACACAACGCCGCCCAGCACGATGCCGCCGCCCAGCACGCGGTCCAGCTCTGAAATGCCGGTCAGAATGCGGCTTTTCTCCTCTGTGGTGCTGATCTCGGACAGACGCCGGGCCGTCAGGCTGGTCACGCCCTCCGGACGGGCAGCAGCCGCCTGCCGTGCCGCAGCGGTGCCCGCTTTCGGAGCTTCGGCCACTACATCTTCATTCATGGTATTCCAGCTCCCGCAGCTCGGGCAGCGGCCCATCCAGCGGGGGCTTGTCTCCCCGCAGTTGGAGCAGACATAAACAGTTTTCAGTTTCGGCTCTTTCATAAAAAGACTCCTGCGTTTCTCATCCATTTTCCTTATTGTAGCATACCCGGGGCGGCATCGCAAGAAAAGCTGACGTTAAAGGATTTTTCCGCCCAGATAGGCGAGCCCTGTCGCTGCGCCGCACAGCGGCAAAAATACCACGATCACCAGCAGATACTGACCCATCAGTTCCCGCGCCCCGGAACAGGCTTGTCCGGCCGTTTTCCGGAAGGAGTAGGCCCGGATGCGCCCGCTCACCTGCAGTGCTGTTGCACCGAACATGCACAGGCAGCCGGCGGCACAGGCGGCCGGAATGCCCAGCAGCAACAAAGCGAGGATGCTTTTCCCGTCTGCCCCCGCCAGCAGCTGCGCGGATAAAAGGCCGTTGCCAAGGCCGTACAGCATCGTAAACAAAAAGATGCACACCGGCCCCACAGCGGACAGGCCCAGCAAAAGCAGCAGCGTTGCCGCAGCGGCAAGGGCCGCATACTCGGCGCAGAACAGCCCTGCTGCAGACGTTGGCGCAGAAACCGAAAAGAGCCCGCACCAGCATTGCAGAAAATAGCTCAGCATCTCCTGCTGCGAGGCATCACAGACCGCCTGCAAAGCCCCTGCAGCCGCCGTGCCCAGCAAAAAGGCCGCCGCCAGCAGGCAGCAATCCCGGCTGGCATGCCGCATGCGGCGGTGCAGCCGTTCCGGTTGCTGTGCGACGCCATCCGGCATTGCTTCTCCGGCGTTCAGGGGCTCCGGAACCGGTTGCTTCGGGGTACCGGACTCTGCCGGGAGCTGCGGCAAAAGCGCCGTAGGCTCAGGCGATGTCCGGACTTCATCAGACGGATAGACCCACATCCTGCATCCTCCTTCAGATCCGACGTTTTTTCTCTCCGAGAGCCCGGCCCAGAACACCCCCGGCACAGCTGCAGAGAAGCACCGCTGCCATCCGGAGCAAAGCCGGGGTGTCAAACAGGCCGCCGGACATCAGCAGCAGACCGCTCAGCGCTGCCGCAAACAGTCCGCCCAACAGCAAGCCCGTCAAAAGACCCTGTGCTTTTTTCCAGAACGCCGCCAGTGCGCTGCCGCAGAAGCCCCCGACGCAAACCGACACCGTGGCCAGCGGCCACGCCATGGACGCCGAGCAGCCCTGCTTTGCCATCCAGGCCGCAGACCCCAAGATGCAGAGCGTCGCAGCCAACACTCCGGCCAGCGCTCCCAGCAGCAAAGCCGCCGGGGTATGAGTTTTTTCCAACATAAAAACGCGCCTCCCTGCCATACACTATGCAGAGAGACGCGTCGGATATGCGGTGATCGAAAAAATTACTTCTTGTCCGTCTTGCTTTCAGCCTTGTCCATGTTCAGCTTCTCGACAGAGCCGATGGCAGTCTTGGTAAAGCGGATCTTCACACGGTCTGCGCCGGTTTCCAGCACGAAGGTATCATCCTTGATGGCAACAACGCGGCCGATCACACCGCCGATGGTGGTGACCTGATCGCCGATCTCCAGGCTGTTGCGCATGGCGGCGTCCTTCTTCTCCTGCTTCTTCTGCGGACGGTAGATCATGAAGTACAGCAGGACCAGCATCAGTGCCAGCGTAAAGAACAGGCTGATGTAGCCCTCGGACGTGGTAGTCAGAAATTGCATTTGGCAAAATCTCCTCTCAAAATTCAGATAAGTTTATTATACCTTCTTGTTCGACTGGTTGCAAGGCTTATTCTCAAATTCTGGTGTCCAGCAGCTTAACGTACCTGTCGTGGAAGGCCGTGAAGGTGCCTGCGTCCAGTTCGTCGCGGATGCGCTCCATCAGATGGTTGTAGAACCACAGGTTGTGCATAACGGCCAGACGCATGCCCAAAATCTCCTCTGCCTTGAACAGATGACGGATATAGGCACGCGAGTAGTTGCGGCAGGCCGGGCAGCCGCAGGCGGGGTCGATGGGGCGTTCGTCGCGCTCATACTTGGCGTTCTTGATGTTGATGATGCCGCCCCAGGTGTTCAGATGCCCATGACGGGCATTGCGGCTTGGCATCACGCAGTCGAACAGGTCCACACCGCGGGAGACAGCTTCAATGATGTTGCCGGGGGTGCCCACGCCCATCAGGTAGCGGATCTTGTCCTTGGGCATATAGGGCTCCACCTGGCTGATCATCTCGTACATCACCTCGGTGGGTTCGCCCACAGCCAGACCGCCGATGGCATAACCGTCCAGGTCCAGATCTGCGATCTGCTTCATGTGTTCCACACGCAGGTCTGCAAAGGTGCAGCCCTGATTGATGCCGAACAGCAGCTGATCCGGGTTGACCGAAATGCCCTCATGCTTCAGGCGGGCCATCTCGGCCTTGCAGCGCTTCAGCCAGCGGGTGGTTCGCTCGCAGCTGGCCTTGGAATAATCGTGCTGAGCCGGGTTCTCCACGCACTCGTCAAAGGCCATGGCAATGGTGGAACCCAGGTTTGCCTGGATCTGCATGCTCTCTTCCGGGCCCATGAAGATGCGGTGGCCGTCCAGATGGGAGGCAAAGGTCACACCTTCTTCGGTGATCTTGCGCAGCTTTGCCAGGCTGAACACCTGAAATCCGCCGCTGTCGGTCAGGATGGGGCCGTTCCAGCGGGTGAACTTGTGCAGGCCGCCCATGTCAGCCACCAGCTTATCACCGGGGCGCAGGTGCAGATGGTAGGTGTTGCACAGCATCACCTGTGCGCCGATGTCCTTCAGATCCTGTGCCGACAGGCCGCCCTTGATGGCGCCTGCCGTAGCAACGTTCTGGAAAGCGGGTGTCTGCACCGTGCCGTGCACGGTCTTGAACTCACCCCGCCGGGCATCGTGTTCCTGCTTGAGGAGCTTGTAAGTCGTCAGTGAAGGCATTGTCTCGTGTTTCCTTTCTGCGCACGGAAAACAGCCGTGCGATCCTGCCGCAGAAACCTGCGGTATTCAGAACAATCTCTTACAGGCTTCGATCATGCGCCTTCGCTCACAGAATGAGCATCGCATCCCCCATACTGACGGGAGTCGGGATGCCATACTGGAAAGCGTCGTAAGATCGCTTGCTTTTGGCTTCTAGGAATGCCTGATTTCATTTGAAGCCATCGAAATGAAGATATATTTGTTCAGCAAAAAAGCCCCGTGAAGGGCTTCTTTGTTCGGCGTAACACCGTTCTTATACATTTTAGCAGATGACCATAGAGATTTCAACTGCTTTTTGAACATCTTATGTCCGTAGCGAAAAATCCACCCCGGCGAAGTTATCTGCGCTCAGGACGTAGGTCCCGTTGTCCCACGCATCCTTAGCCAGCATCTTGGCCTCCTCCCAGCTCGCCGCTTCGACGGGTACGACCTTCTTCAGGTATTCGACGATGACAACATCGTAGGTTCTGGTCCGGGGCGGAAGCGCTACCTTTGCACGTTCCATCATTCTGTCAAGAATCAGCTCATCCTTCTGAAGCTCGCTGAAATAGTCCGGGTCGCCGCCTTCTTTCCCCGCTTCCTCCAGAAGAAGCTCGCTGTTCATCTCCTGACAGAAGTCGATGCAGTCGCGGATGGTGTACGGCTGATCGTTGTCGGCATTCTCGCCGTCCTGATTGTCATGCAGGGCGAGATGGAACTTGTCATCCATCATCAGGCTGTAGTCATGCCCCTCCAGATAGCCCAGCAGCACTTTGGCCTCAATGGCGGCAAGCTCAACACCCTGCCGGACGGAAACGGCCATCAATTCTTCGGACTTCGTAATCAGCGTCATATAAGCGCTCTCCTTTCATTCCATACAGACTTTTCCGACCGAAAGCAGATACGAACACCAGCCGTAACTGATGCCGAGGTCTTTTGCCTTTTTGACCACCTGAGTGATGCTGTACTTCGGTTCCGGTCTTTTTGCGAGCAAAAGTTCCTCCAGCATCCTTTCCTCCAGCGCTTCCTGCTTCCGACGTTCAGCTTGAGCAAGGCTGCGTTCCAGATAATACTCGCGGTGCTTGAGATAAGACTTGTGGGATTGCGCGGCCTGACGTTTCTTTACGCAGTCAGGGCAGAACTTCTGGCGGTTCTTGGCGTTCGGTATGTCCCGTCCGCACATCTCGCACTTTGGGGTACTCATCTGTAAATCCTCCCGCTGTCCTTGTCCATGAAGACGATACGGCCAACTACCTCATACCCGGCAAGGTCTGCCATCTGCTTTATGACCGATACCAGAGCACCGATTGCTTTCATCCGGGCGGCTTCAGCCTGTTCCTCCTTGCAGATGTTCTTCCACGCTGAGTGCGGTGTGGGGTCATTGTAGTGTTCACTATTCTTTATGTCCATCGTTTGTACCTATCAGCTATCAAGAATCAAAATCGGAAAAAGCCAAAACGGAAACCATAAGCACCACGCTATGAATCTATCTTTCAAGGAAACGGCAAGATTCTCTTTTCCAATCTCCTTGCAATCTTTCCGCCAAATCAGATAGAAAGGGATGAAGAAAACCAGTTGCAGAAAGACAGAACACAGTTCTAAAAAGACCCATGCTTTTACATCCACGTTTGCACCCTCCTTCATTAGAGAATAGGAATCAGTAAGAAAAGCAGCGGGTATGTCTGCCCTGATACGATAATGGCTGTGATAACCGCAGCTCCAACAGCCAGCCACTTGGCTGCATCAGACATTTCAGCCCACATCATACATTCTCCTCATTCTCAGCAACATAGCACCAGCTCTGGGGCGGCTTGCTCAAATAGCAGCCATTGATTTCGCAGGTCGGTGGGAGCATATAGCTTCCAGACGGCTGATAATGCTCGCAACTCTCATTCCCGCAGACATCGGTTCCGTTCATGCTTTGAAAATCAAAACGGCAGAACTCGTTCAGACTTCGGGGCTCATCGTATATTTTGAGGTCGGAGATATGCCAGGCATATAAGAACGGAGCCTTTCCGGCATATTTGCTCAGGTCCGCTCTGCGAATGCAGGATTTTTTTACATCCGTTATCTCAACGGCAATATCATCATTTCCAAACTCATTGAGGGACAGGTAGCAATAATCAAAATTGTTGTCGATTCCCATCCGCTGGATAAAGTCTATACCGTTGCAAGTAAACTCGCCTACAACCATCCCATTTGCTTTACAGTCGAACGAATCGTGCGGCCTCAAATCGAAACGAATACGGTTTGCGGCTTTCCAGTAGAAAAGAGGCGCACCATTTGTGCAATAGATGTAGCACTTGAAGGGCTCTGATATTACAGATGGCATCGTCTTACGGATTTCTACCGTCTTTTCCTTTGTGATGATTTTTTTGCACCATTCTGGTCTAATGCTGATAAGAACGGCCTTTTTCATTTCTCCACCTCCGGCAACTTGGGCATCGGCATCCAAAGGGGGTATTGGTCAGGGAATTGCGCGACCGTATCAAAGTCCCACGTTTCGACCGCACCTTCAAAGGCACCGCACTTCTCTACGGCGAGAACTTTTCCGCGCTCATCGGCATCTTCCTCGGTAGGAGGAGTCACATCGGTCTTCCTCCAATGCAGACGGTTCGCCAGATTGAGCAGATCAACGGCCTCGTTCATCTCCTGCTCATTCTCACAGTGGATGGTCACATCGAACTCGCTGTTGTACGCATGGGTCTTACCGTCTTCACCAAACCAAATGCAGATTTCATCAGACATTGTTCTTAGCCTCCTCTCTTGAAGCCAATCTGTATTTCCAACGTGCGAGCTTCTGCTCCATGATCTCGACCATCCGGTCGCCGACCACATCACACATATTGCAGGGGTCGTTGTCATCCAGCTCGCCGCCGAAGAAGACGATGCAGCAAAGGTAAACATCGGCCAGCTCCTCGACCAGATTCTCGAAAGCGTCCTTCTCAGACACCGGCGTGGGATTCACACCGCTGCGCACCCGGCGGAGCTTCAGAGCCGCCTTGGACGCTTCCACGCATTCTTCCGCCATCTGGGCGAGGATTTCTTCTTCAGGCAGGGCATCGAAAATCTTGATTTTAGGCATTGTACTCCTCCTTTGGCAGCTCAGGCAGCGGCATCCAGTGGGTGACTTCATAAAAATTCCCACACCCGTCATGCCACAGGTTTTTACCACGTCCGCAATCACGCACAAAGTACGCTTCAAAAACGAAGTTCCCATTTTTGCTCACAGCAAGGAAATCATCGCCTTCATCGGCATCAGGTAGTCTGTCCTTGACGCTGATCCACTGCGGTTGTAGGCTCTCCGTGTCAACAGCAGGAGCTTTCATCAGGTCATCGGCAAACCCGGAAACGAGGTTCGCAACGCTTTCCTTGACAACGCCCGCGTTGTAGTCGAGATGGTTCCCGGAGGCCATCAAGGTTTTGGCCTCCTCCAGATTCTTCTTCGCCGCATCGTTCCATCCGTTAACGATGGGTACCACGTTAACTAACCGTATGTCGCTCATTTTTTATCTCCTTTCAGACAAGCCACTGGGCCATCATACTATCAAACTCCGAGAAGCTGGTGCAGTGCAGTTCTGCTTTCTGTTCATCGGAGAGAGCGTTGAACAAATCCATCAAAACTGCATCGTACATCGCTGTATCGACATCGAGGCTGTTATGCAGGCAGTACGAGGTCCACAAGGCCACAAGCTGGTTCTGGCAGGCATCGTTGTAGAAATCTGTCGTGTCATCCTTGACGTAATCAACGAGGAACTGCCATTCGGACTTCTCGGTCATCCAGATCACCTCCAATCTTGTAGGTCTTTCCCCTGCTGCGGCCAGTCCCCTTGCGGTACTCTGCAATCCAGACCGTCTTTCCGCTCTTGTAGTGGCGGAAGTGGCCTCTCACGGTAAAGGAGCAGGCCGGGCTTGCATGGTGGCCTCTGGGAACCACTGTGAGCTGTTTTCCAGCCGAGTGAATGATGTATGTGGTGTTGGCTGTATGCGGCTTTGTGGAGCCCATGCGCTTGGCGGGAGCCTTTGTTGAGGCTGCGGATTTCTCGCCCCTGATGCCGACCGCTCCATACGTCATCAGCGCCATCAGGGAGCCGTACACGGTCAAAGCGCCCTGTTCGGTTTCGGCGGGGTTGCAGTCCGCAGGGAGCGTACTCACTTTCTTCTTCCACAGGCCGTTGCCCAGCGGAGCAAAGACAACATGGCCGAGCTTCCGGGCCGGGCTGTCGAGGTAGAGCTTCAGCTTCTTGTCAAAGCGGAAGCACTTGATAGAGATGCCGCTCTCGACAATCTGGATTTCCACTTCTCGCAGGGGAACCGGCATCGAACGAACCAGATCGTTGTGCTCATCCCGCCATGCAAGGAGCTTTTCGATGTCCGCCGCTGTGACCACGATCTTGTCCATCACCCAGAATCCCTCCCAACGAATGTACCGGCATAAAGCCGCCCGCCGATCATGTAGTGGTAGTATTCATGCCCACGCTGGATGTCGGCCTGTCTGCCGGGCATGGGCCGCAGAACCAGCGGATGCCCAGCAACCTGCACCACATACTCTCCAGCGGGGATGAGCGCTGCCATCCATGGCTCCACAGGTCTGGCCCGAGCCGGGCAACCATCCATGCAACAGGTGGCAGTAACCGGGTCTACGTTCATGGTGAACATGGAAAGCTGCTCATATCTGCTCATTTTGCCACCGCCTTTTTGATGGTGAACCGCCATCCCGGCCCATAGGCCATGCGGTACTCGGCAAGCATCTTCAGAGCTTCGGGCCGGGTGTCGAACTCGTCGATGTCCTCCCACGGCTGGCCGGGATATTTACCTCTGATTTTGTACACTGAAGCCCACCTCCTTGACCGCCGCGCCGTTCTTGTCACACCAGACCCACTTGTTGCCGAGCGACCGCTTGGTATAGCCCTTGTGGAGCATCTGGCGTTCCTCCTCGGCCATCGGGTCATGCCACTGGAGACCGCGAGCCTTGTAGAGCGGTTCCCAGTGCGATTCGTAAAAATCGTAACCGGCACCGTCAATGCCGAAGAAGTAGCCGAACTCGTCAGACTGATAGACGCGGAAGCCGCAGTCAGACATGGCTCGAAGACCGCCATCTTCCTCAAGCCACCAATCATCAATGTTGTCGCCAAACGACCACATCGTTCCCCACATCGGAAGAACGCCGTCCCGTTCAACATCAAAGTCATCTTCCTCGGCGGAAACGAGCTTGCCATCATACAGCTCGATGCAGTACAGGTCGCTCTCCTCGTTATAGCTCTTGATGGTGCCGCAATGCTCAAGGCTGTCAACCTCATCGGGCAGATCATAAACGTATACGGTGTCACCGGCAGCAGGCTTGGTGATTTCGGTCCAGTCATCGGTGTTCATGCCCATCAGCTTCTCAATCATCCCCTGTGGGATGGCATTCATTTCGCGGACCCACGCTTCAGCAGCGTCACGGATGGTGCGATACTCAACGGTCATAGCAAATTCCTCCTTAATCTCCGATACTGAGGTAGTCGGAGTAAACGGTATCATCTTCCTTGCAGTAGTAGTAGCTGCGGTCGCCGTAAGTTTCCCAGTCGAGAAAGATGAAGACAAGTTTCTTGCCGTTCCGTGCCGCCTCAACGGCAGTCGGGAAAGACTTGTACTTGTGTGCCTTCAAGAACTCGTTGAGTGCTTCCTTCGATGGAAGAATGGTTTTAGTAGCGTCGTTCTCCATGAGGATGCTTCCCCTTTCAGATGGACGCGCAGAAGTCGCCGAGCTTCTGCCACAGGTGGAACGTCTTTCGGCTCATCTGCACGGTATCGGGAACGCCCCGGCCGACCGTCCAGTCGTGAGCCATGCGGAACAGCCGCCCTGCGGCCTCCCGCTCCGATTCGCTGAAGTCGGCCAGCCATGCCCTGCGGCGGCGACCGCTGCTCCAAGTGCAGCCGTAGCGAACCATGCAGATGAGGTCGTACGGGATGTTCGCCCGGACTTCCTCAACGGTGAGCTTCATCATCTGCTTTGCCATATCACTCATCCTCCTTAATCCTGAAAAAAGCCATTGCGCTTGCCTTGATGCTGCTCGGCCATCCGTCCGGGTAGGGCCGCTGCGTACCATCCGTAAAGGGAACCATTGCGGTGGCCTCTACGGCCAACATCTCGCCCTCGTACTGGTAGGGGCGGCAGCGGAACGTGCGGAGCTGGATGCTCTCGCATTCCATCGTACCGGCTCCCATACGCCGCAGATCATCCGCATTGCGTGCCGCGTTCGGGTCATACCCGGCGGCTTTCATGTGGTCCAGAACCGTCATATCAGGCAACCTCCTTTCTGACAACATTCAGGCAGATGTAGAACCGGCCATCGAGGTCTTCAACCTCCCAGAAGTAGCCGCCGGTGTACTTGCCATCGGTCAGCGCCTTGTCCTGCCAGAAGCCTTCCTTGATGCACTCCGTGATGGTTTCCTGCCAGCCATCAAAGCGTTCATCCCCGGCCAGCGCCTTGAAGAAGCGGTTGACTGCGGTCTGCCACATCTTGCAGTCGGTGATGAGGTCGGCGCAAACCATGCCGTTCGGCTTGTTCACGATGGCGACCAGATCAACGTCCTGCCGGTGTTCGTCCTGCTCGAAAGCCTCGAAGCTGCTGTATTCTTTCACCTTCAGCATTTCTAAATCCTCCGTGTTTTGGTAAGTTGTTTTCCGTATCTTCATTCTAACTTACCGGTCTGGTAAGTCAAACGTATGCTGAAGTTTTCACAAAAAATTTTACGGTATTCCGAAGATACTTTATGGAGGCTTACCCTACTTTACGGCTGAACCTTTCCCAGAACTGCTTGGCGATGTAGGGGCTGACCGGGGTGATGGTATGATGCTGGCATCCAGAAAGCTGGTAGAGGACGGTGAAGTAGTTCCCAGCGGCATCCTCGAACAGCTCCACATAGAAGTCCTCGAACATCACGGCCTTGTTCGAGCAGAGCGATTCTGCCTTCCGGGTGTCATATCGAACGCCGTCTACGGTCTGCGCTACGGCGGGGCTGGTGCTGTTGCCCAGTTCCGGGAGACCAGCGCCGCTGGCATCACTCATGGAGACCTCGTACCCGGCAAAGTGCAGAGCCTTTGACAGCTCATCGAAGGTGAGCGAGTTGTTCTTCAGCCGTCCGCTGAGGTTCTGCGGGGTCCAGCCCATGTGTTCGGCCAACTCTTTCTGGGTCTTCCCTGCTCCAGCAAGGGCTGCGCGTACCATATCAGATGCTCGCATACCATCAGCCTGCCTTTCCAGCCAGAACCCGATTCAGCAGGCTCTCGTACATGGTCTGGAGCATTTCACACTTGGCTTTCGCTGCGGCCAGCTCCGCAGCCATGTTCGGATTTGACGCCGGCGTAGACACCTTGACATCCCGGATGACCGGAACTTCTTTCGTGACCTCCACGATTTTCTCTCCGGGCTTTCCAACTTCCAGCTCCAGCGAGATCAGCATTGCAACCTCCACGTTGGTCATCTCTGCCGGGGTCAGGTGGCCCTTGTAGCCCAGCAGGCGGTCAACCGATACGGTCGTAATCTGCTCACAGAGGGCAGTGCTTTCGCGCTCAGAGCTGCGGATGAGAACGTGCGTCGGCAGGTCTTTCTTCGGTTGGGTGGTCAGGTATACGACCTCTACCGTCTCTGAACTGGCGTTGTTCTTCTCGTTAGAGACGATGATTGCCAGGCGGCCTGCCGCCTGCTCACAGCCGGTGTAGTTGTCCTTGCTCACATACCAAATGTCGCCACGCTTGATTTCCATACTCTTACTCCTCCTTTGCCTGATGCTTCAGCTCGGAAGCATCAATGGTGATGCAGGTTGTGTTGGCGACGATGTTATCGGCAATCCCCTTTCCATGCTCATCCAGCAGGGACTCCAGCGAGGTTGCGGTGAGCCGCAGGGCGGCAACCATGAACGGGAAGTCCATCAGGTCATACCGGCTTACAACGCCCATCAGCTCTTTGGTCATCGCGGTGACGCACTCAGCAGAAATACTGCGGGCATCATCCGGCTTGTTTGCAAGCACTGCCAGCGTTATCCGCAGCGCATAGGGCATCATTTTCTCAGCCATTGTCTTTATCCTCCCTGACTGCGTTTTTAGAAGCAGCCTTATTATGCCTTCTCCATAGGACTGGGTCATAGTCGAAACATTGTGAACCAGCGTGATAAAGCATTGGCATACATCCATGCGTATAAATCGGAAGTGTGCATCCATCTTTTGTATACCACGCGCAGTCTTCAAAGTGGCACTCAGTACGAAATTTCTCCCAGTGACGAATCATATACTCGCCTGTGTGCCTTCTTTGGCTGTTCTGCATCAGGTATGAAGCTCCCTTGCTGTGTCGTTCATCGAACCATTTCCAAATGGTAAGTCGGTCGGTTCCTGCGGGAAAGTCCATGAATGGCTTCTCCAATTTTTCAGTGTCAGGGTTCACAGGAATTTTTTTGAATCTTTTCCACTGTTCTTCAAGCAACGCATCGCGTTCTCTCAGCGTATTCATTACCAGCGCCTCCCCAGAAAGAATCTTACCAGCCATACAACAGCCATCGCTCCGGCGAGTGCCCAAAAGGCGGCGCAGAGGATGTCCGTGGCCGTTTCGAACCACTGATCTACTACAATTTGCCATGCCATCATCATTTTGCCTCCCCTCAGCCGAATACCAAATCGCCGAACAGTGCGTGCTGGACAATCTCGTCCGCACAGGTGGCATCAATCTGGCCGCAGTCAACGGAGCCATCAGTGCTGTCCACAACGTCGCAGTTGGCGTAGCAATTTTCGAGCCACTGCTTAAATCCGGCGAGGAACTTGTCGAGGTCGAGGATGTAGCAGGTCTTGTCATCCTCAAACGGTTCTTCGAGCCAAACGGCGAGCTGTCCACCACGAGAAATCTGTTCACTTGCGTACTCCCCAAGATACTTGCCCTGCACAACAACGCGCCTGCACCAGTAGTTGATGCCGCCCTCCAGCGCAGAAACCATGATGTCATCGACATCCTGCTGGGTCAGCCGAGCCGTAATCTCTGCATGAACCTCAAATTTCTTTTCATCGGTCATCTTTCTTCATCCTTTCATCAAATTGTCGGGTCAAAAATCAGGCCATCCCACTTGCCGTTCAGACGGTCGGGGTACTTCCCGGTCGGAACCATGTACCTGTCCGGGACTTCCGGCGGCAACGGCCGCTCGTTCCTCAAATCCATACCAGCGTCGAACATCGAGAGCTGCACGGTCTGGTTGGTGCGTTCCCGCAGGAGCCGATACCAGTAGATGATGTGGTTCCGAACAAGGTTCAGATTCACGCCATCCGGCCATGCAGGGTCAGAACAGCCGTTCTTCTTCAGGTCATCCCAGTGCTTATACTCAGCGTCCAACTGCTCCCTGATTTGGGCTTCCGTCATCTTCTCAGGCGGGATATATGCGCTCATGTCAATCCCCCCTAGGCTCACAGCTTATTGATGCTGGTAACGCTCTTGCCGTGAGCGCGAGAATATCCATCCCACATCTGCCCACTGATTTCATAGGCCTCAAGCTCGGTATTGGCCTCTTCAATCAGCTTCATGTACTCTTTTTCACCTAAGCGTTCTTTTACCAGCGTCTTGAAAATCGCATTATGCGCATAGTTCAGCTGTTGATCTGCTGCTTTGCGGATAGCTTTCAGCTCACCGAGCTGTTCTTGTTTTTCGGCAAGGGCCTTTTTGGTTCGCAACCACCAATCAGTTCTGCGCTTCTGCTCAGGAAAGGGCAGGAGCTTATGCTGAGCAAGCTGACGATTGAGGTCTGCAATCTCATGGCCAAGCCGTTCGATGTTCCGGTCGTAATAGCCGTTATCGTAGCCGAATTCATGTCCGCATTTAGGACATCTGAGCTGTTTCATTTTCGTTCTCCTCTCGTGTGATGCGGCCGCTCGTCCATGCTCCGGCATAGGTTCCGATTTCGGGGAGCCGGGTCAGCAGGGCGGTCTTCATGCACTCCAGATACCGCTTGTACTTCGTCCGCTGGAGGCCGGAGAGCCATGCGTTCTCACAGTCGGAATAGCTGTCCTTCTGAACCAACTCCACGGCAAGCGACCACGCGTTGTCCTCCACGCAGATGTAAAACAGCTCGTTTTCGAGGATGACCCGACGCTCATTGCCGAGCCAGACGTTCGAGTTGGCCGCAGGCTGAAAGCTGGGGCAGAGCTTCCGCAGTTCGGCACAGAAGCATTCGAGAACGTCTTCTTCCTCGTAACTGCTCCCGACCTCATCAAGAAGCCATTCATCGCCCGAAAGGTCTTCGTAACTGAGGTCGCGCTGTAAGCTGGTTTCCTCCTCTTTGGCGTGGGGGTCATTCCTGCGGTAGACCCGCAGATCATCGTTGTCAATGTAGAACAAACCCTCATACGAGCCGGTTACACAAACATTGCCACGTCCCATATCACTCACCTCCATCAGTCACTCCAGCAAACGGCATTGGCTTCTTCGGGCCGCTGCCATTCAGGTTCTTCTTCAATGCCCCGGTCATCAGGCGGCTCCATTACTCCGCCGAACCGGTCAAGCCAGCCGGAGCAATCATACATCGGATTCATCGCTGTTCTCCTTCAGGTAGCAGTGGTCAACGACCCAGCCGCCCTTGTTGCCGAAGTCCTTCATGTACCAGTCGAGGCGAACCATCTGGTCGGTGCCATCCAAGCAGGAACCGAACAGGCTGGTGGAGCAGCAGCTCGGCCGGAAAGCCTTGTTGTCGCTTCTGACCTCATAGGTGCGGCTGCGCAGCGGGTAATGGCGGTCAGGCCAGTTGCTGTCAGCAAATACGATGCAGGCGCTCACCGGCTTTGCAAGCTGGGTCTTGTTGTGTTCAACGAACAGGTCCCGCAGTTCGGGATAGGTCATGTTCTGGTTATCCATAGCTGATACCTCCATCAGAGAACAAAGCAGATAACGAGCAGGGTGACGGCAAAGGCTGCTGCGCCGATGGCAACGGCGTTCAGCACGTTGTTGAAACGCTCCCGGTCGGCATCCTTCTGGCGGCGGGCTGCGCGGCTCCGCTGCTGTGCGGGGCTGTTCAGCATCCGCAGGAAGCAGTTCGGGTCGTTCTCCCACTCACGAGCAGCGGTCATGTTCTTGTTTTCCATAACTAAAACCTCCAAAATATCAAATTCTTTACGGGTGGCTCCCGCGACGCCCCATGCGGAGCGTTTCGGCCGGTGCCAGCGGCCATATCATCAGGCGGGTCGGACTTCCTCGCAGTAGTAGAGGTCAACAAAGCCGTTGTTGTACACCCACATCTGGCTCATCCAAGGCTGCTCGCAGTGAGCCGCATCGGTGTTGTGCCAGCCATTGCCTCGGTTGGTGAGGACGTCGGTGTAGGTGGCTTCTCGTGCATCCACGCCCTTGACTTTGTGAGCTGCCCCGCTGCGCTTCATGATCTTGAGAAGGTAGACCGTTTCTTTGTCCATGTACTGCTCGGCCTCGTTCATGGCATCCAGCAGATTCTCCGCCTTCAGCATCTTGTAATCAATGGTCATCGGCTTGTAATTTGCGCTGTAGTCAATCGCTACGATGTACTCGTTCTTCATATTCCATGCCTCCATTCTCGAATCAGCCGAAGTACTTGCTTGCGAACTGAGCCTTGCTGAGCGTCTTCATATCATAAACGTACTCAACAGCGGATGCGACATCCATGTCGGTTTCAGTAACAAGTTCCTTGACCAAGTGGGTGAGGTTGTTCTCACGGATGTAAGACTTCATAGCTTCGAGTTCCATCATCGTCTGTTCCTCCATAATCTTACCGTTTTGGTATGTTTTTCTGTATCTTCATTCTAACTTACCCACCACTGGTGTCAAACAAAAAATGAAGATTTATCGAAAAAATTTACGGAGTACATCTGGGAGTTTACCGGCGTTCAGTAGACCATGCCTTCCGGGTCGATGATGGCGCATTCCTTACCGTGAACGTAGTAGGCGTTGCCGCCCTCATCCACCCAGACCCGGCAATAGCCAGACAGCCCAATTTCCGGGCCGCTGGCTACGCCGTCCCACTCTGGCTTGCGGGTCAGCTCGCCGACTACCGCAAAACCGATGTCCGCTGCATACCGGCGGACAATGCTCTCAGTAGCAGGCATGAGCGGTGTTGACGATGCAGCGAACCATCTTCTCGATGGCCTTGTCAATCGGGCAGTTCAGGAATGGAAGGTCCTTGTCAGCTACAATCTCACTTTCAAGTATCCAACCGTGCTCGTTACGAGCCTCAACCCAGCATCTGCCATCGGCTTCGCCGAGCTTGATTGAAAACGACAACTCCGCTTCATCGCAGTATTCGAGGTAACCCCAGAAGATGCAGGCCACGTTCTTGCTGAGGCGTCTGACCGACCACTCCCAGTTGGGGTCGTTCTGGTTGGCCTCGGAAACCAACCGGCTAATCAGTTCCTTGTGTTCACGCAGATCATACATAGTTCTCAACCTCTTGACTTTCTCCTGCCCTCCTGATAAGATGGAAACGAGATGGGGCAGGTCCCATCCCGTTCCGTCTGGCTAGGTTCCCACAGGGTCGCAAACTGTGTGGGGGAACCTAGCCTTTACTGTTTCTTAGACTCGCCGGTTGCGGGGTCGAGGACTCCGGCAATGCATTTAATGCACTGCGTCGCTTCCTCGTCCGTGTGACCGTGAGCTTTCAGCCAGTCGATCAAGCGGCTGGCTTCCAAAGCGGTCATGCTGCACTCGCCTTTCATTTTGCTACACCTCCTGCTCGTGCTTCCAACTTACCAGCCGGATGCTGGTAATTGTAGATAACTTACCTTTTTGGTAATTTATCTTAGTATCATTATAACTTACCCAACTGGTAAGTCAATCTATTTTTTAATTTTTTCAAAATATTTTTTATATCCACTGGCTATTTGATGCCAAGCCGCTGGTGGCCTCTGGAAAACCTCTGAATTTGCATTTTGGTTACGGGTAAAAGTGTATTGGGAAACGTCTGGAACCCTCTAGGAAGGATTTGTCAAAAGTGCATAACAAAATTTGGCTATTTTGAGAATTGATTTTTCTGGCGACGTTGTTCCATCGGAATTTCCGTGCAAACAAAAAAATCCCCCTGCACCAGCCTTTTTACGGGTCATGGTACAGGGGGATTATCATTTTACGCTGACTTTACGCTGACTTTGCGCTGACTCAGCCCAGATTCAGCGTATTCTGGGTAGCGGCCTGCTTGGCGGCGACGTGGTTGGCGTCGATCTGGGCCTCAATACGATTTTCGAGGTACTGGGTCGTATCGCCGAAGTTGCTCTTGATGTAGTCCTGCGCGTCGCTGCTCATGCTTTTCAGGGCGGCAGACACGGCCTTCATAAGCGCTTCCTTCTGCTCGGCCTCCTTGAACGTCCCGGCGGTCTTCAGGTCGTTGACGTAGGTCTGGTTCATCGCGGCTACGGCGTCGGACACCGCGCTGCCGATCTCGCGGACGAGACGCTGCACCTTGATGTCGTTGGTCTTTGCCACGATGAACTCGATGAACACGGCAATGCCTTTCTGGATGCAGGCGGTCACGATGGGAATGCAGACCAGCAGGGCAACGTACAGCAGGCTTCTCGTAAACTCATTCATATTCGGTTACTCCTTTCACATTCAGTGAACCTGATTCTTCAGGCTGTTCATCCGCTTATCACCTTCGATGGCGGCAGCGGTAAAGCTGTTGTTCTTCCACCACGCAGCGACGCTGGTGGCAATGGTCAGGCCGGTGGTCACGAACTGTTCCACCTCCGAACTTTCGATGGGCAGCAGGGGCTTCCCGGCTGCACTCGAAACCTGATTTGCCAGAGCGAACGCCAGAGCGGCCGTGCGGGCCAGCGTAGCGATGGACACTTTGCTATTCGTCATAGAGCCTATCTCCTCTCACAGGTACTTGTCAGCGCCAGACAGCGCCTTCCACGATGCAGGGCCGCAGATGCCGTCCACAGTCAGGCCATGCGCCTCCTGCGCTTTCATCAGGGCATTTTCCGTTCCCTCTCCGAACAGGCCATCAGCCTTCAGCTTCAGGAGCTTCTGGAGCATGATCGTCGCACTGCGGTTCGCGTTCCCGGTGCAGCCCCGGCGGATGGTGGGAAGCACGAACTTGTTGTAGGTCGTACTGGGGTACTTTCCAGGCGTGGTGCAGAGCCACGTCGCTTTCGTGCCACGGGTATCGGCGTGGACAAAGGCTCCACGGCTGTGCCAGTAGATGCCGATGCCGCCGAACCCCACGGCTTGAGCAAGGATGCCCAGTGCCACAGGGTTGATACTCCGATTCTCCGTCCTCCAGTCCGCTGCCATGCCGTAGCGGTGCTTGGAGTTCGGGCTTCCGCCCACGGCCTTGCTGGCGTTGTGCGTGATGCAGCGGTAGCCAGACGTGATCTTCAGCGGGCGGTTCACCTTGTCCCGGATGAACTGGAGCTTTTCGGCCAGCTCCGTGTCCACCGACTGCTGTCCGCAGCCGCAGGGACACTCGAACTCGGACTTGGTAAAGTTCTTGGTGAGCGCGGTCTTATCCCCGCGCTGGAACGTAATGATGCTCAACTTACACACCTCCTAAAAGCCGATTTGGGTGAACACATAGCCGATAAAAACACCGATGATGGCCGTTACTGCATAGCCGACGGCCTTACGCCACAGCTCTCCATCGCGACTCTCCAGAGTTTCCAGCCGTTTTCCCTGCTTTTCCTGCTCCCTGACCATGCTCTCCATACTCAGGGCCAGCTTCTCGACCGAAGTGGACAGTGCGCCCATTTTGCTTACGCTTTCCTCCAGCAAGGCGATTCGTCTGTCCTGACGGGCATTTTCTTCCTCGAGCCGACGCTTGAACTCCTCATGCTCGGCTCGCGTAATAGGCTGGTCCATCTAAACCTCCTCTCCTTCGTCATGCAAAAAAATGAGGGGAGCCGGTTCTCCCGACTCCCCTGCGCGATCACTCGACCTCGACTTCGAGGTCCTTCAGGATTTCCTCAACCTGCTTCCGAATCAGCGCCGGAACCTGATCGAGGGTCTTCTTGCCCTTCACAATGAGGGTTGCATAGATGACTGCCATGATGCCTTTCTCCTTTCTCAGTAATATTTTTAAGGCAAATTCCCGCAGGCGGCTCATGCGTTGCCGTCCGCCGCGAGAATGGCCTTGACTTCTTCCCGCAGGTGCTCAGGCACCTGCTCGATGGTTTTCCGCCCCCGGCGGATGAGGTTTGCATAGACTTCTGCCATGATTACGCCTCCTTATCTGCGGCGGATGTGACCGCGATGAGCTGTTCGTACACGTCGCACAGCGCCATCTGGGTATTATCGAGGTTGGTTTCCAGAGAAGAAACCTTGGTTTTCAGGGCTTCATTCTCCTCCTGCAATTCCGCCATCGTTTTCTTCTTCTGCAACTTGGCTACAGAATCGACTCTTACTCTTTTCAAACCCATTACTGGAAACCTCCCTGAATCGAAGCGATATAACCGCTCTCGCCGCTTGCGCCGCGCTCTGCGGTGACGCGGAAATTGAATGCAAAGCCGTTGGCCGCAGTCTGGTTCGTGAACAAATGGTTCCGGCCATTCCGGGCCTCGGTGGTGGCGTCCTCCCATACCGGCGAACTGTCCTTGCCGTTGTTCGTGACCTCCACCTTGAACATAGCGTCGGCTGGAATCAGACCACCGACGCTGATGGCGCAGAGCGTGATCTGGGCATCCGCCTCCATCGGCTGCGCCAGCGTGATGTTGGCGGCGGTGACGGCCTTCGTAAAGGTGAACGTCTTGGTGACGGTGGCCTTGCCATCGGTCACGGTAACGGTCATGGTGTGACTGCCGTTCGTAATTTTCTGGAAATATTCACCGGTGACGGCGAAGCTGTTGGTGGTCTTGCGGGTCGCGGTGTAGGTACGCTTGGTCGTGCCGTCCAGCTTTTCGGTCACGGTCAGGGTGTCGCTGGCATCCACATCATCCACGGAGTACGAGATGGTGAAGCCGCTGGACTTGGAGCCGAGGCTGGCCGCGCTGGAGGTCGTGATCGTCGGAGTGGTGTTGTTATCGACTGTGCGCTTGGTGGAGGTGGTATAGCCGGACTGTGCATTGTAGCTGTCATACGCCTTGACACGGTACATCACAGTTGCCCAGCCCTTGGTGATGGTGTCGGTGTAGGTCAGAGCATCGCCCTTGTACACCTGCGTATAGGTGCCGCCTCCATCGGTGCTGCGCTCCAGAATGTAGCCGGTCAGGTTGCCATCGCTGTCACTGGCCGCAGTCCACGAGATCACCAGCGTGCTGCCGCCCTTGACATCCTTCGGCACCGCGATGGACGGCGGCGCAGACGGGGCGTTGTTGTTGACCACCGTTACCTGCGAACTGGTGCGCCAGCCAGACTCCAGACCCTCGGTGTCGTATGCCTTGACGCGGTACATCACGGACGTGGTGCCGAAGGCGACGTTGTTCGTAGTGCTGGTGGCCGTACCCTGATAAATCTGACTCCACGAACTGCCGCCGTTGGTCGAACGCTCTACCTTGTAGCCGGCGAGATTGCTCTCAGCATCAGAGCTTTTTGCCCACGAGATCGAAATGTTCGTGCCGCCCATGATGGACGAAGGAACGGAGATGCTGCCCGGGGTAGAGGGTGCGGTGTTAGTCGAGACCGTGCCATCGTCAGACACCAAGAGAGTAGAAGGCAAAATCAAAGCGGGGCGAATGCCGTTCGAGTAGGAGCAGTTGGTGTCGCCACAGTCGCCATCGGAGCCGACGGCCAGCGCGCGTTTGGCGGTGACGTTGCAGCCCGGAGAGCGGAGCCACCAGCTGGTGGCAGAACCGTTGAGATAGGCAACACGCTTGGAATCCGAATAAAGATCTGCACAGCCCTTGAAATAGGCTAGCTCTGCACCCTCGCCGCTCGGCATAGAGCCGTAGCTGAAACTCGTTTCGGTCGCACTGAGCAGGAAAATCTTCGCAGACAGGCCATTCGAGCCGCTGGTGACGGTCTTTGACGTACCGTGGCCCTTGCGATACGGAATTTTTACCTGCTTGATGGCGTTCTTGATGCTCGACTCGACCAGATTCATGAACGTGCCGTTCAGGTAGGAATGGATGGTGCTGTTGGCATAATCGTTGGTGTTCGAGCTATCCCACTGGCGGCTTTCGTAGATGTCCTTCATCAGCAGCCACGTTCCGGCGCAGCTATCGTCATAGACGCTGGACGGCTTGCCCTGATGGACAACGATGAAGTTTCTGGCAGAACCATTTACTTTCAGCTTGATGGTGCTGCCGACTGCTTTGGAACCCAAGGTTACATAAGCCATAAAAAAGGCCTCCTTTTATTGAATTTATAGTAAAATTTTGTTTCAAATTGAGCGGCGGTGAACGGGATAAGTTCATTCGTTTCATTAGAACTCGATTCTTTTTGCCGTGGTGTTCCAAACACCCTCCACGATGGTCCCGTCCAGCGTTTCAAACGTGACCGTGAACGGGTTCCCGGTGACGGACGTATTGAACATCAGTTCCAGCAAAGCCAGCCGGGCGGACACGTCGGAGATGCTGTTTTGGATGGAGTGGTGGGCCTCCTCATCGTCGTTGTGGGCATCCACGAGCTTCTGCGCTTCCTTCAGGAATGCCGGGAGCATCGTGACCGAGCAATACTTCTCCACATCTTCCGCCGTCATCCACGCCTCACATTTGTAGTCTACGGTGACGCCCAGCCCCTCGCCGATGACGATGCACACCGGGAAGCGGCGGACATCTACGCCGGTGTTGGATGCAGCGCTGACGTACTGTGGGTAGTCACCCAGCGTGCCGTAGTAGATGAGGACTTCGCCCTTGTCCGGGTCAAAGGCGAATACGCCGAACTCCCGGAGCCAGAAGCCGTGGTCAAGACCACCGTTCAGGTCAGAGCGGTATTCCACGATCATGCGGACGCTGGCTCCATCATAGACCGGCGCAGTCGATGTGCCCGCAGCGACCGGCTCAATCAGCGCGGTCATGGATGCGGGCTTCACATCGTCCGGGACGATTCCGCTTCCCACCATAATCTTCGAGATCGGGAGCTGCTGCCCTGCAACCAGCTTGGCAATCAGCTCTCGACCGCTGTCCGTAACAACAAAGCCATAGTAGCTCATAACTCATCCTCCTCGATTTCGGGCAGTTTTGTCTGCGTGATATTCTGTGCTGCGGGGACCGGCAGCACGGTGTCGATAAAGTCCTCGCCAACTGCTATCTCCGGCAGGGTCGTGGTCATATAGCCGCGCCCCAGAATGGCCTGCATCGGCACATCTGCGACCATTTCTGGTGATTCAGTCTTTGCGACCACCATGATGGCTACGCCTGCGGCCTTGATAAAGGGTGCATTCAGCAGCTTGGAAACATCATCTTCCGGCGTCAGGGCGTCGGTTTCAAAAATCATGGTAGCCGGAACATCCGGGTCCTCTCTGTAATGCAGCGGCTTGTCCCAGAACATTTTGAACGCCTGGATGATGTCATAGTAGGTGCAGCGGTTGGTGTTCTTCCAGATTTTGTATATCAGGTACGTTCGGTAGTCATCGTCGTTCAGGACGTAGACCGATTCCCTGGTGCAGGCCAAAGCACCGGCTTCAAGGCGGGTCAGAACCGCATTGCCGCCGATGCCGTCAAGCTGCTTTCCGATTGCGGTCTGGATGTTCCGCTTGTCGCGCAGGTCTTCGTAAAACTGCCGGACCTCGTTCAGCTCATCACCAACGACTTCCATGAGGGCATCGATGACGGGTTTGTCTTTAAACTGCTCCACAAGATCATCCCGGAGCTTCTGGATGTAATCAACCATCCATGACCACCTCAATCCTGTTTTCGTCGGTGACGGCCCGCTCCCGTGCCGAAATGGACACGCTGCGTTGGTGTAGCCGGTGGGCATATCGCCGTCATTCGGTGTTGCAAACAACCATACGTCGATGTAGTCGATGCCAGACACCTGAAGGTTGAACTTCTGCGGGATGACGTTCTCGCCCGCCCCAGTGCGCTCATTTTCTCCAGAATCTGCTCTTTGACAAGCTCGACATAGTTGGTAGGCGGATTTGTGTTCGGGCTCAGAGTGACGCCAACCTTGAACCAGACCTTGACGTACGTCGGCCGGTTGAAGCGCACCACGATGTCCTCCCCATAAACGCCGTGCAGGGTAGTTTCTACACTGCCGAAAGTGTTGATGCCGCCCGCCTTTGTGTTCAGGATTTGCTGGGCAATTTCCGTTGCGTCGCCGCCCTCGACTACGACCTCGATGCTGTGCGGCCACCGGCCGGCAGAATCCACTTCGTTTGTGCAGTTCTCATATGGGGCCACACTGACTACACCCTGCACATCTTCAGGATGGCGCTCCTGATGCTTTCCAGCATGGCAGACGAGCGGTTGTAGATTTTGTTCATATAGGACTTTCTGAACTCCACATCACTCTCTGCGAGCTGACCGGCAACATAGCTTCCCACGTTGACCACGGACTCCATGCCCGGAACAGCTTTCGTGATCTTCGTGATTACGCCGTTCGGAATGAAGATGTCGCCCGGCTCGGTAGTCTCAAATGTGACGATGCTGCCCACAGAAGCAGTGGTCAGGTTTTCTGACAGGACCAGCGTATTGGAGCTGGTTTCATCGACCGCCTCGATCACGATGGTGTCGTTGATGACCGTCACATGGAAGTCCTTATCCGTGATGGCTGTTCCCAGAGCCTCTAGGGCTTCGCTGGTGCTTTGTTTGGGGTCGGGGTGATGGTGTATAGGTTTCCGTTAAGAGCCACCCAAGGGCCGTTGTAGCCGCCGGTGATGCAAGGATGACGGTGACCTTGTTGAAAGCCGACCTCGTGATGGTTGCATCTGCGGTAGCTGTCAGACTGGTTGCCGGGTTTGTGTCGGATGCAATCGACGTGCCGACCGGAATAGCCGTACCGTCCACGCCGGTACAGAGGATGCTGTAGTATGACTTTGCAGCCATTCCGCGCGTGGAGCCGCCGAACTGCGCTGCATAGTCAAGGCTCACTCGCGCTGGAAACGTCGAATGATACACATCCACGCCAAATTCCCACAGCTCTGCGATTTCATCTGCTACATTGGTCAGCAGGTGATTCAGCAAAGACTGTGGGTTCTGGCGGGTGTTCACGCCGAGGCGGGCCGACATTCGTTCGTGCATATCATCGAGGATTGCATCCAGACGTTTCGGGTTAGGTCCCTGCGGTGTTAAGCCATATTTTGCCACGGTATTCTGATCTCCTCTCTGAACCTGTCTTCGTCCGTAGTAAACGAGATCGCAACGGACGCACTGCGGTTCTTTTGTCAATGTCAAACGAAATATCCGTCACATCCTTCACTCCATCGACAGACATCACGGTTTCCCGGATAAGATGCCGGAGTTTGGACTCATTCGGATTTTGACCAGCAGGTTCTCAAAGTACGGAAAGCCGAGCGAATGCATCAGCCGCCACTCTCAAAGAACCAGAGCAAACGAATACGGACAGCCTGTACGATGCTGTCCGTAGCTGAAATGTCGCCTGCCGCCGAGAGTTCTAAGTCCCCGGTGGCATCGAGCTTCAGGTCTATCACGCTTTTCCCTCCTTTACTGCGGCTTCCCGGTCATGCCGCCGCTGTCGCCCCTGTGGACGTGGTTTGCAAGGCTGATACTGCCGTTGGATGCCTTGACATCATCCCTTGCGGTGATGCCACCCTTGACCGTGAGCTTTCCGGTGATGTCCACGCCGTCGGGTGAAATTGCCAGCACCGTGCCGCCGACTGTGATCTGCACAAGGCTCGGCTCCACTTTGACCTTGGCCGAACCGAGAGTCAGTTCTGCGGTCTTGGGCGTGATCTTGGCTTTTGTGTCGCCTGCGGCAATGGCTACGGCATCCTCATCACAGGCCAACTTCATGGTGCTGTTGCCGCCAGATATGAGGTTTGGAATGGCAATGGCGTTGGTCAAGTCGAACTTCAGTTTGGTGTCAGTTTCCTTGCCGTACATCCAGTAATCGAGCGCCTGCTCACTGAAAACCAGCAGGCATCCATCGCCTTTCTTGATGGGCCATGCAATGGTGACGTTTTTGCTCTGCGGGAACATGACCGGGACGCCTGAGATTTCTGGAAAGTCCATCGTGCTGCCATCGGGCTTTGTGAACTTTGCTTTCGGTAACACGGTGGCGACGCCCTTGCCCGGGTCGTAGCTTTTATCTCGCCCGGCAGAGCCGTGTGCATATCCTCCGTCGCGCTGCGGGCGCTTTTATTGATTTGGTCAACAAACTCCTGCATCATTTTGCTTCACCTCCAGCAGGCGGGCCGTGCAGCTCCATGAACCTTCCATATTGTCGCCCTCAATCCGCACCGAGTAGACCCGGAAATAGCCCTTGACTACTTTGCTGTTCAGGTACACATAATCGTCCAGTCCGATTGCGGCGTTCATCAGGTACTCCACGTCCCAGCCGTAGCTGTACCCCTTGTCCTCATTGGAGATTTGGACACGCTCTGGGAGGCCCAGCAGGCCCTTTTCTGCCGAAAGCTCATACACCTCGCGGCTCATCGTATCGCCCGGCTTTTGACCTGTAAGACGCCGTTGTTGATGCTCCACGTCAATCCGCTGGTTTCGCAGGCTTTCGTCAGCACATTTCTTGCCGGGCCAACATAGCTGTAGCCATTCGGGATGTCCTTGAACTCTGCGTTGTAGGAGAAAGAAACCGTCACGCCCATCTGATCTGCGGTGTCCTGAATCAGGGTCTTGCAGTTCACAGCCCCGGAATAACTGACGGAAATGTAGGTGTCACGGACTTCAATGCGGTTATCCACCAGCTCGATCTCCGTTGACCTGTCTGCTCCGTCAGCCTTTGTCGTGGCAAATGTGACCACGCCGGTGAAGATGAGCGGACGTGTATCGCCATACCCTGCATGGAGTACGACCACGCAGTCGTTTTTCTCAGTTCTGCAAGGTGTTCGTCGCTCAGATTCCAGATAGTCACTTTGGCCGTATTCTGGCTGTTGGTGTCGGCCTTTTCTACCGAAAACGAAATGTGCAGCGGTCGCTTGCCGCTGCCAATTTCAAACCCGGTCGAGCCTGCCTTGCCCGCCGCCAGCCGGTACTGCCTGTCGAAATTTTCCACGGCATTCTCCCCTTCGATGGCAACAAAAGGCTGCGTTTCCGCAGCCCTGAAGGTTTCCTCTTATCAACTCACTCCTTTGTTCTTGAAAGAAGCCCGCTGACGTGATATAATCACAGAAACGGAACTTCTTTGGATGTTTCCGGGAGATTGGAACCAGCGGTGCTTTCTGACGGCTTACCGCTGGTTCTTTTTGTTTGCCCGGTTCACATCTTCATTCTTACCTACCGTTCTGGTAATACAATGAAAGTGACCAATGATATGAGCGTTTTCAAAAGTTTCCCGTTTTGGTCAGTCCGAGGACTGTCCGGCGGACAATCCAACGGATTCTGTGTAAAATCGGCCATTTTGAGCAACATTCATCCCAAAACCTCTGAAAAGCCTCTGATTAAACCCGGACTTTACCAGTAAAAGTATATGGAAATTTGTCTGGAACCTTCTGAGAACGAATTGTCAAACCCGCTATCGAAGATTTGTTCAAAATGAGAATTGATTTTACCGGATGATTTGTTCCAGCATCATGCCGGGACAAACACAAAACGAGCCGTCCCATCGGCAAAATCCTGCCGACCGACGCTCTCCTTTCGGTCAGGACAGCGAAGATGCCGCTGGGCATATCATCCCGGCCGAACAGCAGATTGAGCGGAAACTGCGGGACCATCTTGACACCGAGTAGCAGTGGCGTTCCGAGTGAATCCATCACCCGAGCATCCAGTAGCCGCCGGTGTCATTCCATGTGAATCGCAGTTGATACAGCCTGCTTTGAGGGAAACTTTGACAACGCTGTCGTTCATGTCCGGGACTTCGATGACGAAGTAGTCCACGAACGCCCTCCTTATCCCAGTAAGCCGAAACTGCTGGCAGCGTTATAGAGAACGGAACCTCTGCTAGAGCTGGACGAAGAACCTGATGCAGAGGAGCCGCTTCCTGCCGTAACTTGCGGCGGTGGTGCTTGCTTTTCCAGCGGCTTTTGCAGTTTTGCCCGACTTGCCGTAGCTGGCGGGATTTCTGCGGTGGCGGTTTCCGTCACCTCGATCTTCTTGAAGGCTATCGGAATCTCACGGGCGTAGCCGACCTCCACAGACTTCTTGATGTTCATGCTTGTAATCACCATGTTGGAATACACGCAGTCAGTGGTCGTGACTTCGAGAATCTTCTTGGCGAAATACAGGTCCTTCAGCCGACGAACAACGCCCTCCGTCTTTCCGGGGCCGGAGCCTGTACGCCCTCCATGTCACCGGCGTATCGGTCACATAGAGCGTCATATTCAGGGTGTCAGCCTTCAGCACGATGGTGTCGCTTACACTGAAGCCCTTTCGGTCGGGTACTCAGGCACATCCGCTTCATAGCCTTCTTCGGAGTCGATCAGGGCATCAAACTCGATGTCATCGACGCTGACGGGCTGTTTTGCTCTTGCCATGTACTCTCACCTACTTTGCAAATGCCAGCGCACGGGCCATCTCGCCGGTAGCATCGCCTGCGGCCTTATCCATAGCCTCAGAACTCTTTGCTGCCCGGCACGGTCGCCGTTGAACTGGTTGTTGATGTTTACGTTCTGGGTCACAGTACGCCCACCGGTCGTGCCGCCGGTTGCGCCCCGCCCGGTAGCTTTGAAACCACATTGGCCTTGGCGATGACCGACATTTCGCCGGTCATGCCTTCCAGTGCATCCTTCACCTTTTCTTGCCGGAAGTGATGCCCGATGCCATCAGGTCAATCATGTCCGGCATATAGGTGTGGAAGTCGCTCAGGGCCATCCTCCGGCTCCGAGAAGCCGAGGAACGACTTGATCTTATCGGCTACGCCTTTACAGCCTCGCCTACACGACCTACCGCAGACTGGATGCCTGATACGATGCCGTCGATGATGTCGGAGCCCCACTTCAGGGCTTCAGCCGGGAGAGATGTTATCCAGTCGATGGCCGCTTGATGCCTGTCACAATGGCATCGCGGACGTTGCCAATCGTAGTCTTGATGCCTTCCAGCAGATTGCCTGCTGCCTCACGAATCTTGTCCCAGTTCTTCCACAGCAAAACGCCGATTGCGATTGCAGCGGCGATTGCCAGAATGACCGGGCCGAAGGCGCTGGCAAGAACAGAGATTACTGCACCGACTACCTTGATAACGGTGATGATGCTCTTTACAACAACAAAGGCCAGCTTAATAACGGAAATGACCGCTTTCACAACAGAAATAACGGTTGTGATCACGCCAAAGATAGCTGAGATGCCCTTGACAGCGGCTATGACAGCCACCACGCCCACGGCAATTCTGCCGATGGATTCACCGATGTCTGTCCATTTTTCTTATCAACCTTCCCGCTCGACAATTCCTTGAAGAACTGAGCGATACCGGGGCTACCTTGGCTACGGCCTGCTGTATCTCCTCAAGCGCCACCACCGCCGCAGTTGGATGCCCTCAAATATGGGGACAACCACATTACGGATGCCTTCGCCGATGTAGCCGATGGCCTGCTTGATCTTCGTCCATACTCCGACGATGTTCTTGCGCAGCTTTCGCAGTCTACGCCAGCTCGTTCGAGCATGGTTCCGAGCAGGCTTTTGTCGCCCCGCATGAACGAGATGAAGTCCTCAATCACGAGGGCCAGCAACAGGAAGACCGCAAAAGGCCAGCGCCTTTCCGTGGCCCAGCCCTATTGCCCGCGCCAGCTTCGTAAAGCCGGTTATGGCCGCTCCGATTTTCTTGAGGTTCATCGCCACGAGCATGGCAGTGAACGCAGCAGCCAGAACAGACAGCACACGCTGTGAGCCGCCCAGCTTATCCGTAAGGTCGGTGAGCTTCTGGAGCCAGTCACGAATCATCGTCAGGCCCTTTGCACCAATGTTCAGAATCTTCTGATAGGTCGGCAGGAAGAACTGGCCGACGATCGTTTTGATTTCCTTCAGCTTGGCGATGTACCGCTTTTGGTGCTTTCGTAGCTGTCGAGACTGCGCTGGCAGTCGCCAATGGCATCCGGGCTTTGCTGGAGGATGGCCTGATAGTTGACCTGCATCTTCGTGAGCTGGTCCAGCTTATCGTAGGTTCCTTTCAGCCCAAGCGTAGCCATCGCCTGCGCTCTGGTGCTGTCGTTCAGGACCGCACCCAACGTCTTGGCGGCTTCAGACTCGCCCATGACAGCCTTCGTCATGGCGTTTACGGACGCTGTTTCGTCCATGTTCCCAAACGAGGCAAGGTCGAGGGCCAGCGAGGTCATCTGCTCGGCCATTTCAGCGCCAGCTTGGCGGGTCATGCCAAAGCCGACAAGCAAGTTCTGCTGATCGGCAAGGTAGGTCTTGATGTCGTTTTGTTGCGGCCAATGGCATCGGAGTATTCCTGCGCCCATTTATCGACCTCATCCCGCATATCGCCGAAGACAACATCGAACTTGTTCTGCATCTCCTCAATAGAGGATGCCACCTCAACGCAGCCATCAATGGCGCTCTTGATTCCCGCGACGGACAGCGTGATGCCGACCGCGCCGAGGACTTTAGAGGCCATCGACTTCAGCGACTTGATGCTGCCCTCTACCTTCTGCTCGGAGGATTGATCGACCTTGTAGCCAAACAGGATGCCGATGTCGCGTATGGTCATACTGGTCAGCTCACCTCCTTAGCCATATCCTCTACCCGGCCGGCTTCCACGTCCTGCTCCATGCGGTACAGTGCATAGAGCTTCAGAGCTTCGTCCAGCGTATAGCAGTTCTTCAGCTCCCACATGGATGCCAGCCGAGCCTTGATGAGGATATACATTCTCAGCTCAAGCTCTGTGAAACCGCTGAGGTCGAGGTCGCCGTAGCGTTCCGGGCCTAAGCCATCGTCCTCTCCGCCCACTCGGCGACTTTGCCAAATCGGTCGCCGAGCTTTTGAAAACCGTTATAGTTGGTGCGGATGACCTCAAATGCCAGAATGAACATATCCTGCACATCAGTGCAGAACACTTCGTTGGCGAGGTCTTCCGTAAGCAGGCGCACCTTTCGCCCGGCTGCTCCACCGAGATGTTGCTACCCGCGATCAGCAGGTGCTTCAGGATTTCAACCTTATCGCCATCGAGCGAAGAGAAAGCCCCCGCAATCGCGGGAGCTGCATCCTCCACCTTGATGTCGAGCAGACCATTGCCCTCCTTTTCCGTGTCCACGGCGGACAGCAGCGGCGCAAGGCCAGACACGAGCGGCAGAACGAGCGCTGCCAGTTCGCCGGTCATGTTTGCTGCTTTGAACGCCGGGAGCGGACGGATGTAGAAGATGTTCTCGCCAACGTTTACTTCGCGGGTTTCGAGCTGCTTCAGATTATTCATCAGCGTCCTCCTTACTCTTTCAGGGTTGCATCGCCGGTGTCAAGCTCCCACTCGCGGTTGTTGGTTTCCTTGCCGCGAGTGACCGGGGCTTTCTTTACGCACCATGCGGCTTCCGTGCTGAACACCAAACCGCCCTTCAGGTCCTTAATCAGAATCGGGAACAGGCCGTTGCCGGTGTCGCGGTCGAGATCAACCATGCCGGAGAAGTACGAATTACTGTCGCTGGTCTGCAACAGGGTGAGCTTGACTTTGTAGGTGTTATCCGGCGAAATCGAGCGGGCAATTTCACCATCACAGCCGGTCTTCTTGGTGATGCCGTCTCCGTTCGGCTCAATGCTGATGAAGCTGTCATCCGCATAGCCGGTGACGATGTGCGTACCACAGGTGACGATAACTTCCTTCGGGTTGTAGGTCTTAATCTTGCTGGACATTTATTTTCCCTCCCTTACAGGTTCTCGTAGGTCAGGCAACCCTTGATTTCCACCACATGGATAGCGCCAGCAATGCGGGCCGAGAACTTGCAGTCCTTCAGAATGCGGGATGCTTTCTGCACGCTGGTCAGGTCTGCCGCCAGCGGCACAGACGTGGTATAGCCCGGAATGGCATTGCCGTCTGCATCATACTCCGTGGGAGCGATGCCGCCGTACTTCTGGCCGTCCTTCAGGGATGCGAGCATCTGGTTCTCAACAAGGCCGATGCCGTTGTCGGTGTAAGGAATCTTCGGTTGACGATGAGCAGGTTCACGACACGAACCTGCATATCGTTCTGGAGCCAGTCGCGGAAGCGGATAACATCAATCCACTCACCGCCGCCGGTCTTGCCGCCCTGCGTGATATTCTTGGATGCCACGGTAATGACGTAGTTGAAATTTGCAGCCTCCAGTTTCTTGATAAACGTGCTGGTCAGCTTTGCAGGAGAAACGGTCGCAAGCGGCATCAGTGCCCACGTTTCCTGACCGGCGTGGTAGTTCATCGCCTTGACGGCCGCAGCTACAGCCATGCCGTACAGGTTCTCAGCCGGAATGTCGTTCTCCAACTGGTCGGCCGTTTCTTTCGGGAAGAACGGAAGCTGCGCAGATAAAGGCCGGCATCCACAATGGGTTTATCCGGATCCTTGTCGATGTAGCCACACAGCTTGTTCTGGGTTTCGGTCCACTGGATGATTTCCTTGACCTTTCATCCGCCAGACCGACCGGGCAGATGCAGTACCAGCCATTGACGGCCAGCGCGTTCTCCAGAACCGCGCTTACGGTCTGCAATGCAGGGTCTTCACTCTCTTTGTCCACGATGTCGCCCATAAAGGCAACATAGACCTCATGGGGTCTGGGAGACTGCGAAAAGCCACCCGTGCTGCCACGCCAACAGGGTCGGCGCGTTCACCGGTGGCAACGATGCCCAGCGCCGTCAGTTCCTCCAGACTGTTGTACACGCCAACGGCAGGTACATCTTCAGTCGGATTTGCGGGTGCCGGACCCAGAATCAGGATATTGTCGAAGTTGGCATCGTTGGAGATGGGGACGCCAGCGAAATGTCCACGGTACAAATCCTATCGAGGTTGTTGCTCATGTGTCATCTTCCTCCTTTACGAGTCGGTTGTTTATCTCGGCGTTCGTGAAATATTCGCCCTCATGGGCAGTCATTTCCGAACTACCACCGCCGCTGGGTGTCGGGGTCACCTGCGGCTCGATCTCGATGACATCATCAGCTTGGATGTCATCTTCGCCACCAGAATGCTTCACGCTGTCGATGTCCAGCGTTCCAGTAAAACCGATGGCGGTCATGGTGAAATACACAGCGATTTCCAGCATTGCTCGGAACTCGTAGTTGGTATCATGCACCAAATCGGTCAAATCCTGAACCGCCGTGGAACGACAATGGCGATGTCATGCTGGTGACACCACTGCGTTACGAACGGCGAGTTCAGAAAGCTCTCAAAGGCCAGCATATCATCCTCAGCCGTGTTTTCGGCAATGGGGTGAACCCGGTGCCACTTCTTCCTGCCTGCCATGCGTGAACAGATCAATCTGCACAGGAACAGATGCAGGATAAAAGGCTACCGGTGTGCCTTCAATGATTTTGACCGGCGGGTTTCTCGACCGGTTGACGGAGCCGGTGGTCAGCGTGACCAGCGGACTGCCGGGCTTTGCTACAAAGCTCTGCTTGGCATACGTCACGGTTGCTCCGGCAAAGTACGTTTGGGTGAGCTGCACAAGCAGCTTCTTCAGTTCGGCAAGCGTCATACGCAGCAATACCCGCCTTTCCCATCTGCTCGGATTTCAGGGCGCGGCATACGATTGGCCTCTGCTGCTGAAACCTGAACAAACTCGCTGCGGCAGTGACCCACCATCGTGTGGTCCCACCCCAGCGAGCTGACGCATTCATACCAGTGTCCTTCCGGGTCCATCCGCCCTGATAGAAAAGCCAGTCGGCTCTGCGGCCAGCAGAGCGGTCTGCTGTGTGGAAAACGAGATCGCCGAAAGCCTTCATGCGCTTTACGGTGTTCTCACCTTCCGGGAGCGCCTGAAGCTCATCTTTGGAGAGCGGCTGAACATTCAGGGACGCAATGAAGTCTTTATACCCGGAAACCCCATAGCCATCGACAATGTTCTCCTCTCCGAAGCGACGCACAACAAAAGCTCTGCGGAAAATGCCCAGACCCATATCAACCACTTCCCTTCTTGCGAATGACGTATTTGACAGACTGCCGCATCTTGCCGGTATCAATCAGCGGCTTGTCCGATTTTTCCTGCGGATGGTGGAGGGAGCGTTCGGCTCGTAGCTGCCACTCTCGATTTTCTCTTGAACTAAACCAACGCCAAACACGCCGATTTGCTTCAGGCTTTGCTCGGCCGTTCCGCCAGCAGTAATAGCCTTTAGCTGCTGGGCGCACATGGCGTTGATGGGGTCAGCATTCTCATCAACGCTCTTGCGCAGGAACGGCCGGGAGGGCGCGGTCGAGGTTCCCAGTTCGTTCCACATGGCGATTTGCGCCATATCAACGCCCGGTCATCCGCGACCTTGCCCGCTTGGAAGCCTACAAAGACCTCCTTGTCCTGAAGCTCATCAATTTGCCGGAAGAACTTCTCCCCTCTGGGGTCAACCGGTCCCACCCGCCGGTCACCGGCATTCACCCGCAGAATGAATCGAGATCACGACCAACCGCCGCAGCGTCAAATACTCCAGACCATAGGAGTCAGCGCCAGTTCGGCATCTGCCATCAGGTTGGTTCCCTGATTTACGTTGAAGCTGACAGACGTTTCGCCTTCAGTGTAGCTTCCAACGCGCAGAGCGTCACCTACGCTTCCGTACTGGTTGTCGCCATAGCCTGCCATTTTCAGGCGATGTGCCGTCAGGAGTGCGATGGCTTGGTCATACAGCTTCCCGAACACCTTCTTGCTGATGAGCGGCGCTGTGAGGTTCAGCCATGCCTCAACGGTCTCATCGTTCAGCACGTCGAACTCGGTGGCAACCAGCCTGAAAATTCTGACGGCATCTTCCATGACTTATTTCTCCTTCGCAGCAGTGCGGCTCTTGACCTCGGACAGGTTTCCCTGTCCGATGAAGAACTTCACGATCTCGTTGTCATCATAGCCGGTGACTTCCTTGGCTTCACCCGGCAGGATCACGGTAGCGCCGACGCTGATGATTTTGTTTCCGATATTCTTCAGTTTCATATCATGGCTCCTTTACAAAGATAGGAGCCGCCGCACAAACGTACGGCAGCTCCACGGGTGAATCAGCAGATGCCAGTAGCAATCAGCATGGACATGGGGTAGTAGATGATAGCGCCTGCGGTGCGGGCCTCGCAGGAACGACCATCTCCAGACCTTCAGGCTGAACCGGGTACTGCATGAAGGACAGCGGGTTCTCGATAGTGAACTTGCGGGGTCGTTTTGAACAGCAGCGCAACGCCCTTGCCATCGCTTTCTGCCGCATAGGGTTGGTGTCCACACTGTCGGGGTCCAGCTCCGGGCAGGAGACGATGCGGGCAATATCCTTGATATTGTCCTGAACGTACTTCAGCACGGTGGTCGCAGTGCTTTCGATACGGCGGTTCTGAATCTCGATATACGCCTCGGACGGCAGGGCCAGAGTGTCCGGCTTCTCCACCTTCTTGGTGGTGCGGGCGACCTGCTTCAGCATACCGGTGATGTCGGCCAGAATCTCGTCCTCGGTCTTGTCGGCCCACTTGGTAGAACCCTTTGCGCCGGTTGCAGGGACGTACAGCGGCACATCGTTGTCCTTGGACAGAACGCCGCGCAGGCCGGTCTCGGCATCGCCATTCCACGCGATCTTGTTGTTCAGGTAGTCGATCTGGTAGCGGGCGGACTCAGCCTTGCGGGCATCCAGCGACTTGCCTGCCATAGCAGAGGCACGCATTTCCTGAATGGAGTAGCCGTAGCTGTCACCCAGAGACTTGATGATGGCGGTGGTGGGCTTACCCTTCACATCAGCACGGGGCAGGTCGGTGCTGTAGCTGCTGATAATCTTCGCCATGCCGGTCTTATCGTAGCTGTAGTAAGTGACGGTCTCGGCACCGGGGTTGATTTCGCTGGAGACCGGGAACAGCTTCAGCGCGGTGAACTCCGGGTACTCCACATCGTAGGACTGAGACTTGACGTAATCCAGCTCGCGGGCGAAGAACACGGAGGCATCGCTGGCATCATCGAAGTTCATTTGCGGAGTTTCGACCAGAGCGGCCGGAATCTTGGAGTGCAGCAGAGCGTCGTAGTCGTTCTGGTCGTATCTCATGGATTTCTGGTTAGTGTTCATCTGATTTTGTCCTCCTTCTCTCAGACAGTAGGCTTGGCATCGTCGGTGGATGCAGCGTGACCGTCAGCGCCACTCGCGGCAGGAACGCCGTACAGCTCCACCGGCGCAACGCCATTGCTGGCCGCACCGATGAAACGACCGGGAATTGCGATGCCGCCCTCCTTTGCGAAGCAGCCTGCCTCATCGCCTTCCACGATCATGTGCAGGGCATCACCATAGGCGGGTGCAGCGCCGGTTGCCAGACGCACCCAAACGCGGCCACGGCGCATAACGCCAACAGTCTGGTTGTTCAGGACGTAGAGCTTACCCTCAAATCCTGCTGGCGGTCGAAGCCGTTGATGACAACGCCCTCGAAGTTATCAGCAGTGCTTGCACTGGTCGGCAGCGCAACGCCGCTGCCCGGAACCTGCCGGTGACAACGCCGACACCGAAATGCAGCTTGCCGGTCGCCTCCTCGTTGAAACGGGAGTCCACCGGGTAGTGGAACATATCGTAGATGCCGCCTGCAACACCCTTGCTGGTTGCATAGCCGTAGGTTTTCTGAACACCCATCTTACTTTTCCTCCTTCTTCATTCTGCGGTCGATCATGCGCTGGCGGGCCTCGGAAGCGGAGCTGGTCTGCTTCACAGGGGCTTGCCATCGCCGTGCATCATCTGGGAACGCTGATAGTTGGTGTCCTTGCGCTCCTTCATCTCGGAAACGGCCATGTCGAACGCTGCGTTGACATAGGCAGCGCTCTTGCCATCCAGATGCAGTGTGGGCTTCAGCTTGCCCAGAACGGCCTTCTTGGCATCCTTGACGCTCATTGCCTCCAGACCATCCATATTCAGGCGGTCGCCGACACGGACAACGCGCAGCAGCTCACGGAAGTCATTGGCGGAATCTGCGCGGTCTTTCTTATCCCGTGCGGTGTCGCCGCCTTCATCGGCGTTGCCTTCAGCGCCCTCGCCGTCGCCATCGGTCTGAGTACCGCCGCAGCCGCCCTCAGCGCCATCAGTGGTCGTGCCAGCAGCTTTCAGAACGTCGATAACCCCAGCAGGGTGTCGATATCCTCGTCCTGCTGCGCGATCACGCCCATTGCGCCGGGCATATCTGCCGGGTCGCCCTCAGAATCGCGGCGGTCACGGCGGTCTTTGACCTGCTGAACTGCATCCGGCTGTTCGCCTTCAGCAGCACCGGCGGTCTGCGCAGGCGGCTCTGCGGTAATACCGCCGTCGGCCGCAGCACCAGAACGCTCTGCACGGCGTTTCTTGAACGCCTCCACAGCAGCGGCCAGCTCCTCCGGGGTGGGAGCGCCATCAGTTCTCTTGGTGGTGTTTTCCATGTTCAGTTTTCTCCTTTCATGCAGTCGTGGCCCTGCCCATCAATGTTGAGCCGGGCCTGTTCACCAGCTCTCGCCTTATCGACAAGAGCAAGATGGTTGATTTCGATGTCCCGCTGAATGGCATCATAGGGTTGCCCCTCCCAGACACCGGGCGTTTCGTCCAGACGCAGGTTGTAGCCGCAGGACAGCTCACGCATTTTGTACTTTTCAGGCTGTCGGTGTCGTGGATGATGATTTCTGCACGGACATCATCGCCGTCCCGGTAGCCCTCCGACAAAATCGTGCCGATGCTCTCCTCTTTCACGTTGTCTGTGTCAACGTAGCGAGCATCATGCGTTACGATGATGGGCTTCCCCTTGTAGGACGCAAGGCTCTTTTCAGCAAAGACTTCTTCAGGCAACCGCAGCTCCGGCGCTCGGAACCGTCCGGGTTGTGATAAACAAAATGCCCACCGATGTCACGATGGGATGGTCTACAAGGTAGCCCTCATCTGTGAAATAGGTAGCATCCAGCGGCAGGCTGTCAAAGCGCTGAACCTTCATATCGTTTTCCATATTGAACAACTCCCTCTCAGGTCTTACAGGATGGTTTCATCCACGGCCATCGCCCCTTTCGTGACCGGCAGGTCAACGGTTTTGATGTTGAAGACCGGCAGTGCGCAGCAGCGGCACTGGTAGTCTTTGCCGGGGTGACAGCGCCGCCCGGTCTTTCATCGACCACCGGAGGGTCATCCCAGCGGAACCGCTTGTGGTTCAGCGCAGCATGGCTTGGGCGGACGCGGCTATCGCCAGAGGTTGACCAGACGTACTCCACCACGCCTGCGTCCTGCTGTTGCTGCTGGGTGATGTCACCGTTCAGCTTGGCGATCTGGTCGCGGGCAAGCAGTTGGGCGTGCCGCCGGTCTACGCTGTACGTCCGCTGAATCTGCTTGACGATGGCCGTCGTGGTTTCGCCGTTCCGATAGCCCTCCAGCACGATCTGGCGCATACGCCCCAGACTTTCCTGCGGGATGGTCTTGATGAGCGCCACGTTATCCTCGACCCAGCGTTCCATCATCGTTCTGTACAGCTCGCCGGTGTAGTAGTCATCCATCAGGTCGATGCCCAGCGTGGACTTGACGGCTTTCTTCCACTCCCGGATGCTCAACTTCCGCGTGAGCTTTGCCATAGACTCGATCTTGCTGCGCAGGCCAAACATAGAGGTGCGCCGCTCCAGCTCCACGGTCATCTTGGAGAAAACCGTTTTGACCTTTGCAATCAGGTCTGAAGCGTCATCATGGCGCTGACCAGCTTCACGCTCTGCGCGGGCCGCGTCCCTGATCTCCGGCAGATACTCCTTCAGCAGTTCGTTCAAGATACGGATGTAGGCATTGGTGAGCCGCTGGAACTCGCGTTCCGCCTGAACGGGGTACTTTTGTGAATATTTGCATATCAGGTTATCGTGACTGCCGAAGCGGTGGCGGAGCAGGTCTTGTACCATGTGTCCGTGGATGGTATCATTCACTGTTTTCGCCTCCTTTTCTGGTTCTGAACAGCAAAAGCGGCGATTTGCACCGCCGCAGTTGAGATTATGGCTTAATGCCCTCTGAGAACTTCTGATGAGTGCCGGAAACGTCCCAAATGTGCTTGTGGGATAATTTTGTGTCAGAGGATTGAAAGCCGCTGGATGGCTTTATTTGCGGCAGTTGCAAAACCCCTGCCTGATGCTCGGCCCCGCGCCTGCACCGTTGGCAAATTTGAACGAAGTGAGAATTTGACAACAGGTTACGGTTTGGGGTAAGGTACGGTTATAGTCGGACGCTCCGCCGGATTGTCCGGTGGACGTTCCTGCGGATTTTGGCCTGTTTTCAGCCATTTTGAATATTTATCCAAAACAGGTGGATATATCCCAAAACAGCCAATTCTGGACTTTGCGTTTTCCGACCATTTCGGTGATTGCGGTGGAAAAGCGGCTCCTTTCCGGTTTACAATCGCCCTGATGTCGGTTTACAATTCGGTGAACTGCGGTAAAACAGGCGGTTCCTTGCACAGCAGGCGGAAGGTTTCCCGGCCCTTCGGGTGATGAGCGTCTGGGTTCCGGCCCAGTCGTTGTGCCGGCCCTTGCCCTCTTTCACCTCGAACAGGCCGTTGTTTTGCCGCATACGGCATCAGCTTGTTCTTCTGGTCACGGTAGACGTACTTATGGTCGAGCAGCCAGCCGATGAAGTCCTTCTCCTTGATGCCCAGCTCCTTGGCGGTTTCGCGGAAGTTGGTCAGCAGGTTCCGGGCCACCAGCTCGTCAAAATACTCAGCCTTCGGCTGCATGATCTGGTTCTGCGCCGTCAGCTCCTTGATGCGAGCATCGCGGTCAGTCAGGGTCTTCTGCGCGACCAGCAGGGCCTTTGCCATAAGCTCCTGTGGGGAAAGCTCCTCCTGCCCGGCAATGTAGCCGCCGTTCTTGCGGATGCTGGGCAGCACCACGGCCGTGACCCACTTGCGGAAGGGTTTGGCCTCCGGCTTATCGCTGCGCAGGATGACGTTGTACAGGCCGGACTCGCTGATGATGGTGGCATTCTGCACGCCGCCAAGGGTATAAATCTGACTTACCCCTTCTCATCCTCGTCCAGACGGTCCGCAACCATGCGGCTGTTGCCCAGCCCTAAGACTTCGCACACATCCCGCAGAACGAACCACGGTTCGCCGTTCAGGTTCAGGGTGCGCACGGGTTTGTTTTCGTCATATCTGTAAATCGTAACCTTGTTCATGCTCTTTCTCCGTTCCGTTTTGAGATGGGAAATTCGGGCAAAGAAAAAGAGCGGTGGTTTCCCGTCGCTCTTACACAGCAGAAAAGCCGCAAACCTCACATGAGGCTTACGGCTCGCTGCATCAGGCTATTCTGTTGTAGATACTCCAGTCCACGAAGGGTTATCCTCGTTCCGTGGCCGAAGACCTCGATATATCCGGCATCCTCCAGCAACCGCAGGAGCGCAAGCCATCTGTTGGCCGACAGCCCCAGAGCGCTTGATGAAATCTGCGACATATCAGGTTCGTCATAGTCCAGCGCCTGTTCCAGATAACTCAGGATGCGGTAGATTGCAATGAAGTTATACATTGCAATCACTCCACCTTCTGCCCGTTCTTCCATGCCTCGCGGGCTTGGTTCAGGCTCATGTGGTTGGCACAGTCTTCTTCATCCGGGTCATCAAGCTGGACGAGATCATCTTCCCAGTTGCACACCGGGCAAATGTCAAACTCGCCTGCGCTTTCAAACGTATATTTGCCACAGACCGGGCAGATATAGCTTTCACCAGATTTGACCGTAGACATCTTACACACCGTCCTTTTCCTTGAACTTGTTGTAGTAGGCCATCGCCGTGTCAGGCTTGGCGACACCACCGCTACCGCATTTGGGCTTCATGTAGGTGCAGATGTTCTGGCCCGGAAATCCAGAGGCGTATTCCGTTGTCTTTACGTTGAAACGGACGATTTTGCCTTTGGGAGTGCTATAGCCAATCACATCGCCTCCGCATGGTTGCTGCAAGAATTTATCCGCAGCCGCTTCGTATTCATCTTCTGTCGAGAATCCGAACTCAGCGCCATGCTTGGTGAAATGAACGGTTTTCTTTTCGGGGTCTGCAAACCCTTTGCACGAAGCATTTTCGCCTGCGGGAGATACCGCAGGCCCGCTTTCGGTGGAGCCAGAGCTGCTACCCTCGCCCTCTGCGAACTGCCCGTTTTCATCCCGTGGGTGGTCGGCTTCGTTGAAGTCCATCCTATCTTTCATCTTAGCATTTTGTGCATCCGATGTCAAACCGGGATTTGACGATAAAACGTCGAGCAGCGCTGTGATGCTCTGGGCAAACGGCGGGAACAGACGTTCCGGATTCTGAGTGGACAGCTCGGCCACCTTTTCGGCGGTGATGAACCCCGGAGAGGTCATCTCGCCATCAGCGCACCGGATGCTGCCGTCAAAATCCGTGCAGAGAAACACATGGGACGGGCAGTACGGCAGTTTCAGGTCACTCAGGAAAGCAACCGGGATGAGGCCTTTCGGCTTGATGCCGAACTCCTCCTGCGTTTCCCTGATGGCTGCATCTTCAGGGGACTCCCCTGCTTCGATGTGCCCGCCCGGCCCGCTGATGGAGCCTTCCTTTGGCGTGTGCCGCAGAGGAACCGGCCATCCTGAACAACGAGAACGCCGACGCCATAATCGGTGTCGGCATCCAAATTTTCATAATCGAGGGCCGTATCCGCAAAGCTGTTATCTTGATTTTTCTTTCCATAAGGCCTCAAAAGTAAGTTCTTTTCCTGTCTTTTTAACGAGGCGGAAGGTTACATTGGAGTTGAGTAAAACCTCTTGTTCTTCTGGTTTTAGACTGATATATCCAATCGACAAGCTCTTACCGTATCCAGACGGAACCGAGATTTTCATAACCACCCGTTCTTAGCAAAACTCTCTGCGACCTCTCGATTCATAGATGTTGAGGCGAATCCCTTTTCTTTGTGGTATCTCCAACATCCATGGATTGCAGCTTCCGAGCGTATTCTCCTGTTACTCCTCTGTATACGGTTCTGGAAGGCGATGCCGTTCTTGACAGAATATCTTTAATCTTTCTCGATTGGTCGCCTTCTTTTCCCTGTCTTAAAGCGGCACTTGCAGCACTGGCGTAAGTGTACGTCTTAATCGCATTTTCGTCGCTATGGCTTATGCCTCCAAGCGTTATGTCGGAGCCAATTTTGTCAGCTTGATAGGCAATTCTTGCTTTCATTTCTTCGGGAGAAATCCTAATTAAATCCTTAGAAAGATAGACAGAGGGAACGGAATCTCTCGTTGACCCACTTTGAACGGGTTGTAAGTCAAAGCACCCAACCTTACTATTGACCGTTCCACGAGAATACACATCTGACATCAAATCTTCGGATTGAGAAGCAGAAACATAATATCCATCATCTATATATGTCCCGAGCGTTTTAAGGCATTTGCTTTGTTCATGAAGATTCTCCGAGTTGATTTTAGACCGAATCAACTCAACCTTTTGTTTATCACCGCTGTCTTCGGCCTCATACAACTCGTCTCCATATTTTTCAATAATCTTGAGGGGCGAATAATCCGCAAATGCTTTTTGAGCATTTTCTTCCGTTGGCTTTTCTAGCGAGATGACAGCACGTTTTTCCTTCATTTCTTGAGTCACATTATCTGATGGCGCAGAGCCACCAATTTCTCCCGGGCGTCCTTTATGGCCAAAGTTTCCACTGCCGGAACCGCCATCTGCGTTTAGCTTAGTTTGTTCTGCGCCGCCCGGTGCCTGTGCCTGCTCCAGATTCCTCTGGGCAGCTTCCACGTCGCTCATGGCATCCGGCTCGGTGCCCAGCAAGGAATGCAGCAGATCATCCTCGTCATCCTCGGAGATGATGTCCTCGACATCGAACTCCTCATCAGATGCAAGGCGGCTGCGGACCTCGGAGGGGTCAATGGCCTGCATATCGACATAGAGCTGTGCGGTCTGCGCCTTGATCTGCTCCGTCTGGGCCTTGGTCTGGTCAACCGCCGCCTGCTCGGTATCGCTCAGGCTCCATAGCGGCTTGAACTCCAGCTTATAGTCGGGTTCCTCAGCCACATCACCTGAAGCGATGCCCGCCCGGAACACGACATCCAGCAGGGTGCGGAGGTTGCGTTTCAGCATCAGCCGCTGAATCTTCTCCACGAAGTTGTAGTAGCTCTCGAAGTCGCTGTCGCCGGTGGCGTTCATGCCGGCCGGGGACCGGCCAAACAGAATCGTCTGCGGGATGTTCGTCAGCGCCGACAGCATATTGCAGGTGGCGTCAATGACATCCTTCACGCCGGAGAACTGGAACGTCTTGAAATCGTAATTCTCGCCCTCGGAGTCAATGGCAATGCTGTTCAACAGGCCACGGGAGGTATCGACGAGTTGCAAGCGCTTCAGCACTTGGTCCTCGCCGTCATCCGTGGTCAGGAGGGAGGCAAGCCCTTTCATGCTGTAGATTGCCTGCACGCTCCGCTCCAACAGCTTTACGCTGTCGGTGTGGGCGGTCACGGTTTCCCTCAGTGCCCTGCGGATGCGGACGTACTCCGGCATCCCCCAGAACAGGTAGGTTGCATTGGAGGTCTGCTCCGGCAGAACGCCATTGCGGAACACCAGACAGCGGCTCTCATGAACCTTGAAGGAACCGTAGATGCTGGAAACATAGTAATATTCCGGCTGTCCGAACTTGGACACCCGGTTCCCCACACCCTTCCCGCCGTAATCCTGCTGGTACAGGCTGGAGGAATCGGGCTGCACGATGGAGCGCTCATAGACGCGCAGCTCATCAATGCTGCGGATATGTTCCCAGTCAACAGGCTCTTCCAGCCCGCGCCCATCGTCGATCAGCATGACGATAAGAGCGCCGCCGTAGAGTCGCGCCCACTTGATGGCGGTGGCGGCCTTCTCCTCCCATTCGAGATCATCCAGAGCGTCTTCCACAAAGGCATTCACCTCATCGCTTTTCAGGTTCAGGTCGAAGCCATGTTTCAGTGCTTCCTCGGCAGGCGTATCAATGATTTTGGAGAACAGACCGTTGCCCTCATACAGCCCAGTGAGCTGCATATCAGGAATGACCGGCTCCCGCTCAAACTTGTACGCCTCGGAGTTATCCTGCTTGGTTCCGTACTTGTTCAGGAGGTTCACATAGCCATCCTCACGATGCGGACGCACAGCGCCGTTCTTTCGCCGCAGGATTTCGCGTCCCGCTCATTTAAGCGCCGACGTTCGGCCTCATCTTCAGGTATGTGCATTGCGCTCCCTCCTTCCTGTTAAAACTCAATGCGTCCATCGGCCTCATTCCAGATACCGCTGGACACGACAACATCTGTCAGGGTGTTAAAGGTGACGTAGTACGGATTGCCGGTAACATCGGCGCTGAGAATCAGCTCCAGCAGCTTCACGCGGGCCAGCAGATCATTGATGTTGGACTCATGACCGTTGAGCAGTTCCTTCAGCATCGTCCAGAACAGCAAAAGGTTCCCGCTTCCCAGATACTTTTCGGCAGGCGAGATCATTCTGCTGTAGATGCTCTTGATGATGCTATCATCGGCCTTTTCCACGGTTTCCTGCTGAACATAGCCCGTGAGATCGACCTCGGCAGAGCCAACGATCTCAAAGATGCCGTGGATGAGCTTGTACGCTCTGTACTGCTTCCCAGCTTCACTGTTGTTCTTACGAAGGAAATAAATGGTGTCAGCGTTTGCCTCACTGGGCGCAGGAGAGCATCGACAGGGACGGCTTTCAGATGCCCGGCCCCGTTGACCTTTTCCTCAACATCTTCCGTCGTGGCATAGCCGGAGTCGTTCTCCAGCGCAGAGGTCTTGGTCGGAACCTCGATGTTCACGACTTTGTTGTCGGGAGGGATAGCCTGCCCATTCCTCTGGATGCTAACGATGACGTTTTCTTCCGCATTGGCAGGAGCATGAGCCGACTGCACATGAGCTTCGCAGGTCTTCAGTGAATCGTTGATGTCATTGATGATGTCTTCCATCGCAGAAGACAACTCTGCAATCTGTTCTGCCGTGTAACCCTTTGCCTTCAGAGAAGCAAGCCTAAGCGCTTCAAGCGTGTTGAGTTTGTCGCTCATGTTCGCTTTCCTTTCCAAAATAACAGCGGCAGGAGTCCATTCCCCTGCCGCTGCATTCTTACTTATGGGTTATCAGGCGGTTGCGCCAAAGACCTCGGTCAGCATCTCAGTGACTTCAGCATCGGTGGCAATGGTCATGCCGTCCAGCTTGGTCTTGTCAGATGCGGTCATCAGGCCGTTTGCGCTCTGGGTGACCTCCGTATAGGTAGTGTCCTGCGCAGGGATGCCCAGACCGGTGATGTCGTTCTTGACAACCTTGGTGGTTGCGGTCACATGGCCCAGAGCATCCACAGTCACCTTGTACAGGCCGCTGGCAGCGGCAGTGTGGGTGGGATGGGTGTACTTGTTTGCACCTTCCTCAATGCCGCCCAGCTTGGTCTTTTCGGCGGTGGTGTAGTCGTTGGTGGACAGGCCCTTGCCGGTCTCCTTCTGGACGTAGCCGCTCAGGTCAACGCCCCAGTCGCCCATCTTTCCAGAACGCCGTCAATGACCATGTACTCGTCGTACTTGTCAGCCTCACCGGCAGTGCCCTTGGAGACCATATAGATATACTGGGATGCGTCAGCAGCCTTCAGGTCGATGTCTGCGGTGGAGTTCACGACCTTACGCTTCAGGTGGTCAGCAGCGGCAACGGCCTTGCTGATGGCGGTAGACACCTGAGTTTCGGTCTGGAACTTCTGGTCGTTGGTCAGATCGCCGACCTTGGTGGGCACGGTGATGTTGACGGACTTGCTGCTGATGGCCTGCGCCGTGCCGTTCACCTTGATGCTCTCGATGACGTTGGCCTGTGCGCCAACATCTTCCAGAGCCTTAACACGAGTAGCAACAGCGTCGCTCTCAGCCTTAGCTTTCTGTGCGAGCTGCTTCAGGTGTTTCAGGCGGGCCAGCTTTTCCTCATTGTATGCCATATCGTTCATTCCTCCATATCTTTATCAGGCGTTATCGGTGGAAAATACTTCACTCAGCATTTCGCTCACCTCAGAATCGGTTGCGATGTCAACCGCCGCCCCAGCGGGCGAGATCACCGGCGGCATTCTGGATGGTGTACGAGGTGGCAACCCGTCCACGACCACGGAGAGGACCTGACCGATGTAGGCGGTCGGGTTCGTCTTCGCATAGTTCTGCGCGTCAGCCATAGACGGCCACACGCAGGTGGGGTCAAGAGAAAAGCATCCTGACGCTTCATGCTCAGGGGAACTCCATGTTGGAGTAGGTCTTTGCGGTATTGTTCACAGCCATGTTCAGTTCCTCCCCTCTTAGCCCAGCGTTACCTTGAGGACTGCGGCGTTGCCATAAGCAACGGCAGGCTCAAAGACCCAGACGTTATAGTCCTTCGCTGCATAGCCGTTTGCGCCCTCAACGGGGACGGTGGACTTCACGAAGGTGCTGGTGACATCTGCGTTCATGGCGGTTTCGTTGATGACCTTGGTGACGCCCTTTGCGGTAGCAATGCAGGCGATGGCCACACGCTGCGTACCGGCAGGAACATTCAGGGTCAGCGTACCGGCTGCGTACGCCTTGCCGGTTTTACCCAGTGCGCGGATGGCCGCACTGTCCAGAGCAGGCTTGCCGGTAGACGTGCCATAGAAAACATTACGGAACGGGGTGTAGGATCCGGTGTCCTTGGTCTTAGTGCCGGCCGCAATGGCCACGACAGGGCTGGATGCCGCGCCGAGATTATCCTTTGCGGTCACGCCTGCACCGTGGGTTGCAGTCACGCGGTACTTCAGGCTGGACACGGCACTGTCGCCGCCTGCATCGCCGATGATGAAGCCAGTGCCGTTGTTGTTGTCAGAGCCAGCGGTCAGGGATGCTGCATCAGCAGTAGCCACCTGCGTGGTGGCCGCATTGGTGATACGCTCAACCTTCCAGTTGGTAGCGGTAACGCCGGTGGCCGGGCCGTACTGGTAGGAGCCAGCATTCAGCGTTGCGCCAGAGTAGGCCGCAGTAGCCACCTTCGTGCCAGCTTCAACCGCGCCTGCACCGGTCAGGAGAAAGACGCAATGGAGGGCTGGGCGGTGATGCTGGGCTGGAGCCGCTTGCTGAAAATCTCGGTCAGGGCATCCATGACGCTCTTGCCTTTGGTCTGGAAAGTCGCCGTGCCGTTCTGGGCCTTGGTCAGGTTGCCGACCTGCGTATAGCCACCGGCCAACGTAATGTCGTCCCGCAGGATCACCTTATCTGCATCCACGCTGCCGGTCATCGCCACCCACGCCTTGCCGTCGTAGAAGTAGGCGGACTTCTCGTAGGTAGAGTTGCCAACGGTGGTCGTGACCACGAAGACATCGCCTTTCTTGACGGCCACGTCGGTGTGCGCCTTGAAATACGCGGCGATAACCGAATCATCGGATGCAGACAGGTCTTCCTTCGTGCCTGCATACACCGTGCCGCCAATGCCGCCAGAAACGGCATTCAGCTGTTCGATGGTCGCATAGTTGCTCAGGTCAACGGTGGTATCATCCAGACGGACGACTTCCTCACCGACCTTAGCGTAAATGTCGTAGTACCCGGTGGCAGCATTCATCACCAGATACAGCACATTATCCTGCGCCTCATCTGCGGAAGGAACCTTGTCGGCTGCTTCAAAACGGGCGTGTGCAGAGTTCGCAATGGCGGTGGCGATGGCGTTGTTGATCGCATCTGCCGTCATGGTGTCTGCCGCGTCGATCTTGCCGTTGATGACGGACTTCAGAGCAGCCGAGAGGTCAGCTTCCGAGATTTCGCTCTTTTGGCGAGGGAACCAAGTTCGGATGCCAGCGTGTACTTCGCCAGCTCCTGCTTGACTCTCTCCGCCTGCACCTGTAACTGAGCGAGGGTTACAAGTTTGCTTGCGGATACGGGCATTTGAATACCTCCAAAATTTATTTCACAGCAGTTTCAGCGCTGCTATGACGAATTAAGGCCCTCTTTCAAGGGCGAGAGGACATCAGCCAAATACTTTGTCGAGCATATCGGCTACGTCCTTATCGGTGGCAATATCGTCCTCGCTGACGTTCTTATCGCCGGAATCGGAGCCTCCGGGGTCGGGCTTGGGTGTCCGACTTGCCGAACACATTGTCCAGCATATCTTCGACTTCTTCGTCTTTGCGACTTTCCATCGGCGACCTGACCTTGTGCCAAATATCGCAGCAGGTCACAATCGCCGCCATCGCCGCACTTCTGAACGGTGATAGCCTGCATGATGTCCCACTTCTGCGTAGTTTTCTTCCGGCCGTCCAGCCCGAAACCGACCACGGAAACGTAGAGCTTGCCGGGCTTCAGCACATCCTTCGGGATGTAGAACGCCTCATCGGCAAACTGCACCGGACGGGCTTGGGACAAGCGCTGCTCGTGAAGACGACGATCTTGTCCAGTTCATCCCACGAGCTGTCAAATTTGAACGCAGCCTGCACAATGTCTACGCTGCCTGCGACAAGCTGGCCTTTCAGGTCATGGGTGATTTTCTGGTCATTGACCGAGAAAATAATCAGCATTGCATTCACCTCTTTTCTTACGTTATCAGCGAACGAATATCAAACGTGTTGTCGTTGTAGTAGGCGTTCGCCTGCGAATAGCAGTCAACTTGGTCATCGTGCGCACCGCTTGGGAACGCGGCCATTTCTTCCACAAAGTCCATCACCCACGGGCAGGCAGATGCCGCTGGGATGTAGACGTTTCCAGCTTCAGCCACAGCGGTGGTCGCATGGGCGCGGACCACCTTGCCGCCAAACGGCTCCACCGGGATGATCCGGGGATTTCTTTCTTCAGCACGTCGATGACCGCCGTACCGTTGGCCTTGTCCTCGACCAGCTTTCTGGTGGTCTGGGGCCACTTGGAGGAAAGCCCGCGCATGGCATCCAGCGTTTCCGTGAAGCTCATGCGGCCACGCACCTGATCGAGCAGATAGCGGTCTGCGCCTTTCCTTGCCCAGACCTGTCCAACAACGAAGTCCGAGCCGTCCTTGTCCTTGAAGGTGCAGTCCCACGACTGGATGAAATCGTGCAGGCCGGACGGCATTGTCGCCCAGCGCTTCCACCATTCCCGCTTGAACATACCGCCGGAGCTTGGTGTGGGGTCTGCATATACAGAGAGACCATGCGTATGTACCGACGGTCTCTTTCTGTTGTGCAGCCCATGCTTCGTCGTAGCCGCCCGCAGGCCACAGCGCCTCGCCTAGCTCACGGCCCAGAGGGTCGGTAGCCGGGTCTTCGCAAACGGCCGGGAGCGAGATAATGTCCCAGTCCTCAACCTTGCCGTACTCCGGGTTCAGGAGCCGGGCGGCAAGGTCATCTTCGTGCCAGCGGGTAAGGATGATGATAACAGCGCCGCCTGCGTGCAGTCGGGTACTCACCGTGGACTGGTACTCGTCCCACAGCTTATCGCGGTAGGTGGCAGATTCAGCCTCGGCGCGGTTCTTGATGGGGTCATCGACGATAAGCAGGTCTGCGCCATAGCCGGTGATGGAGCCGCCGATACCAACGGAGATCATGCCGCCCATGCCGTTGTCGAGGTTCCAGTTCGTTTTGGTGGCCTGCACTTGGGAGATGGTATGCCCAAACAGCGCAGGACCGAACTCCTCGACCTTATCGCGGTTCCGCTTGCCGAATTGCTGGGCAAGGTCGCCGCTGTAGCTGATCTCGATGACACGCTTCTCTGGGTTCTTTCCCAGATAGAACGGGAAGGTTTCGGTCACGGTCATGGACTTGCCGTGGCGCGGCGGCATGAATATCATCAGCCGCTTGGTCTTTCCCTCCATGATGCTTTCCAGCTTCTCACACGAGGTCAAGGTGTCTGGCTCTTTCCACCTGCCCATGTGGACGTACTGGACATAATCGGCGTAGTGCCGTTTCGCCAGCGCAATCCGGGCATTGGAGCCGAGGTACTTGCGCTTGGCAGGCGAAACATTATTCTGCGTCGCCATCAAGGCCCTCGTCCATTTGAGCCAGACGGCGGAGTTCATCATCCGTCAGGTTATCGAACGGGGATGTCTGAACAGCTCCGTCAAGCGTAACCTTCTGGGTCTGGGAGAACTCATCCCGGCATCGGTTGTTGAGCCAGTACATCTGCGCCATCGTATCGGGGACGGCTTTCTTGGTGAGCGTTCGGACCCGCACCGGCTTCTGTTCGCCCGTCCGGGGTCTACGTCAATGACGCTTTCCTTTTCCTGATACTCGAAGCCTACGGCGCGTTCATACAGCGACCGCTTCACCTTTGCATCGGCGACTTCCTTCCCGTGCTGGCAGGCTTCATTGAACGACGGGTACGTCTGCCGCCAGCGGATGATGGTTCTACGCGAAACATGGAAGGCATCAGCAATGTCCTGATCGGTTGCGCCCTTGATAGCAAGCGACCATGCCCAGTCATCGTGGTACGCCGGATTGTACTTTAGAGGCGTAGGCATTTGCTATCACCTACTTCCTGCCAGATAATCCGCAGCCCAGTATTCAAGGGCCTGCCACTTGTTCTTCGGGCCGATCTCGCCCTCCTTGACCATCTTGTCGAGCGCCTGCGTGATGGTATCAGCAGCCTCTTTGGGGATGGCCGGAGAGCCGAACAGGTTGGGCAACTGCACCCACTCCTGACTTTCATCGAAGTGCAGGTCATCGAACAGGGACTCGGTGGCCTTAATCATGGCGTGGATGGCAGCGCCGGTGTTCTTGACATTGGCAAACTGCTGATATTTCGTGATGGTTTCGATGAACTCCTCGTGCTGGTCAATATCGGCAACGCCCAGCATATCGGGGCTGAGAGAACCCAGAACCTTCACAAGCTGGTCCAAATCGCGGAGCTGGTGCGGCAGGAAGGTGAACGTGACGTTCTTCCAGTCAAACTCCACCTTCGGGGACAGCAGCTTCTCAAGATCGGCCATAGGCTCGCCGATGATGTCCTTGCCAATGTAGCTTTCCAGCATATCGTCCACATCGTCGATCATCTTGGCGATTTCCTTCAGGGTGGACTGGTCATCAAAGCCGCTGATGGCGTTGTGCGCCAACTGCTTTGCGGCCACCTGAGAGCGCCGCACGGTGGTGTCCAGAATGACAAAAGCTCCGTCAGCACACCGCTGTCCTTTGCAGAACGGATGCGGTGGTGGCCGGAGATAATCTCGATCTTACCGTCGATGAGTGCGCAGAACGGGAGGCTTTCAAGCTGGCCCCGCTTTTGATGTTGTCGGTGAGCTGCTTCTGCATCTCAGTCTTCATAATGCGAGCGTTGATGTCCTGCTCGCGGAAGTCGGTCAGCTTTACTTTGGCAATGACCAGACCGGAACCCATGTCGGCGACCGTTTCATACTTTACGGCTGCGCTGCTGACTTGGTTTTCTCGCGCTGTTTCTGCCATCGTTCTTCCCTCCTAACCATTCATTCAATGCCTGTTTGGCGTTTCTATCGTACAAGGGCGACTCGTATGTGAGCCGGTAGCCCATCTTCTTATCCGGGACTTTCTTGGTCAACTCCATCAGCCCCGCATTTCCTTGGCCTCCGGTATTTGGTCATCTGCACCGTCTTGAGGGACTTGGCCTTTTCCTTCTCAAATCCGTGCAGATATTCATAATCAGCGGCCTGTTCTGTGCAAGCATGGTCAGAAGCCGCCCCAACCGGTAGGTCTTATGGGGAACGGTCATGCCGTACATGAGGAACACAGCATCGGAAACCTGCGTACCGAAGGCACCCATCGTGAGTGCCGACTTATCCAGCCCGAACACGCCTGCCAGTTTTCCGTCGATGAGGACGGCCATGTTGATAGGCGCAGACGAACCGACAAAGTTGTGCGTCCAGAGCTTTCTGTAATACTGGGCGGCGGTGCGCTCGATCTGAGTAATCTGAATCTTGCTCTTGCGGGTGATTTCATAGTCACGCGGCAGGATGCTGCAATCCAGAGGCTCCAGCTTGCCCTCGTTCGGGCGGGTAATCATTTTACCCTCGGCAAGCATGGTTGCCTCATCCGGGCGGTTGGTAGTCAGGTACACATTGATGCCGTCACGCACACCATACCGAGCAAAGACAGGATGCCCGGCAGTGAGGCCCGGGCGTTCTCCTCGTAGCACATCAGAAGGCACTTGGCATCGTTCATCTTGTCAAACAGCTCGGTCAGCCCAGTCTTGGGGTCAAAGATGCCGTACTCAGGTTCTTTCCACGTCATGCGCCCGCCGGTGTCGTACCACTTCTCGAATCCAGCGGCATAGGTGGGCGGGTTTGCAACCACAAGGCAGTGGGGTCATCATAGCACGTTTCAAGGTGCTTCCACATATCCAGCGGGCGGTAGCTCATCCCATGCAAGGACTGCTTGGCCCTGTCGAGCTGTGCGCGGATTTCCGCCAGATGCTCCTCCTTGCGGTATTCCAGATCGCGCATGATGCCGTAAAAGTACTCCTTCCCGGCGTTCTTCACAGTCCGCAGGTACAACTGTGCATAGAGCGCAACCGCAGGGTCAAGCAGCTCCTCATTCGTGAAGCCGTCCGCTCTGATTTCCAGCTCCTCAAGGGACTGGCCCGTGATGGCATATCCCATGATGGAGGTGAACATCGAAACGTCGCTGGCCTCAATCTCGCTGGGCTTGTACCCACACTGCGCCGCGATGTGCGACATGGCGAAAGCGCCGGCGCACGGCTCAACGAACCGGGTGTACCCTGCTTGCGGGCGTTTTCAATCAGCGGCTTCAGGAACTTCTGCTCCTGAGCAACCAGAGTTCCGAGGAAGAACGCTCCGGGGTTCTGGAACTTTGCCATTCATATCACCGACCTTTCTTTCAAAATTGCCCCTCTGGTTTCGACTGGAGTAGTTGCTTTCCAGAGGGTGGGTTGTTTCAAAGACGTGAACATCTGGAAAGCCCTTGTTCGTAGGCATAAAATGGGAGCCATGCTGTTTCCAACATGACTCCTATGGTTGGTCCGCCGAGCAGGGATTGAACCGTGCGACCCCTGATTAAGAGTCAGGTGCTCTACTTTCTGAGCTATCGGCGGGTATTACCACATTTTCATCTGGACTGCATCAGGCTCAACCGCTTTCTGCGGTTCAGGCTGTTTCGCCCACTTGTTTGGTGACGGGTCAGGCAGCTCCTCGATCATTTCTCCCGTTCTTTGGAGCCACCATTCTGCGAACACCAGTCTATGACACCACTCTCCGGGCTTTCGGACATCTTCGTAGCAACAAAGCACCACGGGCTTGCCCATGTCCTCATAATGCTGGAGAATCTGAGCAATCCGCGCCGTCCCTACTCTGTCCATGTGCTGGAAGTAGGGCGGCGTGAACCCCGGTTGTATTCGTTGAACAGATAACCCGGCGGCGCAATCTCCATGATGTTGCCTGCAAGCGTATACCGAAGGGGAAACTTAGGCGCTCCCGTGTTATCCCAACGACTGTGTAGTTCCCGGTCTTGAGTTCCGGGTTACTGTACCGGCTGGTGTAAATCATGTGCCTCGCTCCTTCCGTACAAGCCCACCAGAATCTTCACGCCCTCAGCTATCTTCTCATCGAGATCATAGCCGAGCTGCTTGTAGAATCTTCCGTGGACCATGCACTCATACGCTCTTGTCATCGTGGAGGACTGCTCCTTCGTGATGCCGAGCCTGAAGTCCTTTGCAATCCGCAAAGCCCTTTGAAGTCGCCGTCTGCAACCAGACGTCTAACTTTATCGGATTTTCGTTCCATCTGTCGTACCTCCTGACCTTTTCGGTAAGATTTTGGGCCTATCTTCATTCTAACCCTTTACCCACCGGAGTCAATCGGTTTGGCTTCTGTTGCGAAAATTTTGGCTTTACAGCTTGATGCGAGGCGGGATATGCCGCTCACGGTTTTCGGAGTGACACATCGGTTCACGCTTCGTATCTTACCACATCGGTAATTGCACGTCAATGGCAACTTTTGCAATTTTGCTAAAAATCATTCGAGCCACCCGAAAATCAGAGCGCTCAGTTTGGAAATGCCTGCTTTCTGGTCGCGGAACACCGTCGAGAGGTCAACCTGTTCCTCATCAGCAATCTGCTGCTGATTCTTCGGTTCGTCTGCGATGTAGAGGCTGTAAATCGTCCGATACCGGCGCATTTCCTCCGAGCGCTTGGCGTGTTCGCAGATGAACTTGTAGCATTCCAGCATACGGTCAATGTGCTGGACGATGATGCGGGTATGGGCAGCACTCTCCTGAATGCTCCTCACGACGGGGACCCTCACCCTGCCATCCGTCTGGCTCATCAGCTCCTCCATCAACTCCTCGAAGTCATCATCCTCGGAGAGCTGGCTGGCCTCATATACAGCGCTCTTGCTGTGTTCTACAAAGCAGTGGTAGTTCTGAAGCAGCAGCTTGGTGTTATGCAGGCGCTTGTCCCTGACGGCCTTCCGGCTTTTCTCAGCCTCGCGCTGATACTTTCGATGGCCGTTTCGGATGCGACCCGGATGATCTCCTGCAACATTTCCGGGAAATGGTAATGTTCATGTCTTCCTGTGCCATATCAAAATCTCCCATAACGGGCTATGCCGCCCCCCCCTCCGGGGAGAAGCGGCTTGCCCTTACTCTACGCTTCTGCTATTCCGGTGAGCTTATTCATGACAGTACGCTTTCCACAGCTGCTCATCCATGTCGGTCTTCTCCACGGGGGAACGATTCCTGTTACACAGCCGAAATGACCGTAGGCGGATGTCTGCTCGTAGATGGGACGGCGCAGGTCAAAATGCTTGATGATCTGGCGGGGAGTCAGACCAAAGCACTGTTGTACAGCCTTGACCAGCTTTTCCTCATCTGCTCCTCCGAACGTGTCGATGCGGACGGACACGGGTTCGGCCACACCGATGGCATAGGCAAGCTGTACCTGACACCGGCTACAGATTCCGGCATCCACGATGTTCTTGGCAATGTACCGGGCCATGTACGCTGCACTGCGGTCAACCTTTGTGGGGTCTTTGCCAGAGAATGCCCCGCCGCCGTGGGGAGCATAACCGCCATAGGTGTCCACGATGATCTTCCGCCCGGTCAAGCCGGTGTCTGCCGCAGGGCCACCCTGCACAAAACGCCCGGTCGGATTGATGAACAGGTTGTAGGTATCAATGTCAAGGTCACCACCATAGACACCGGCAAAGTGCTTGGCATACTTCAGGATCGGGGTGATGACGTGCTCCGTCAGAGATTCCAGAAGCTGTTCTTCTGTTGCATTTTCGTAGTGCTGGGTGGAAATGACGATGGTGTCAATGCGTGAGGGCTTCCCATCCTCCCCATATTCCACCGTTACCTGCGTTTTGCCATCGGGGAGGATAAAGGGGATGGTCCCGTCTTTGCGCCTCTGGGTGAGCCTGTAGGCCATCTGGTGCGCAAGCATGATGGGCAGCGGCATAAGCTGTTCGGTCTCACTGCACGCATAGCCGAACATCATGCCCTGATCTCCTGCCCCTCCTACATCGTCACCTGTACCCATCGCAATATCGGGGGACTGCTTATGGACTGCCACTTCGATCTTGCAGGTGTTCCCATCAAAGCCGGACGAGCCTCCGGTGTAGCCGATGTCACGCAGGACCCGCCGGGCAATGCCCTCAATATCCACATCGACCTTGCTCGTGATCTCGCCTGCAATGAACACCGTGTCGGTGGTGCAGCAGGTCTCACAGGCCACCCGGCCGTTCGGGTCAACAGCAAGCACTGCATCCAGCACCGCATCAGAGATACGGTCGCACACCTTGTCGGGATGACCCTCGGTCACAGACTCAGACGTAAACAGCTTTCTCATGCCTTTTCCTCCTCAGTATTCTTCTTGTCTTCCTGCTCGTGGTGACATACAGCAGCAGCTTGCAAGAGTCTCATCAACTCATCCAGACGGACGCTCACCATAACGGGCTTCTCCCCGTGGACAGAGAATGAGACCGTTCCCCGCGTATAGCTGGCAAGCATATTGCATTCTGCCGTACCCATGCTTTCGATGCCAGCCGGTTTGCCATTGACCGCCGCAAAGGTGGTCACGGCTGCGTTCACCGTCATCTGCACTCCGTCAGGGATGCCGGACACCTGTGCAGGGACCTTTACGACATGGCCCATAAGGGGATTCTTATTTTCTTCCATGTGTTCTCCTTTCTCAGAACGGGATGTCATCATCATCGGGCAACGGGCGGAAATCATCGTTCGTGGGTTCCGGCGCTGCCTGCGGGGTGGAGCCGCTATCTTTCTTGGACTCGCCGAAGAAACCTGATCGCAGCGAACCTCCGTCCGCTTGCGCTTCACCCCGTTTTTCTCGTAGGTGCGTGTGGTAAGGACACCGCTTGCCTCGATACGCTTTCCCTGCTTGAAATACCGGGCGACAAACTCAGCTTTCTTTTCCACGCCACGCAGTCGATAAAGTCCGTCTGGTCCTTAACGCCGGGCCGGTCAACCGCAACCGTGAACTCCACCACGGGCTTTCCGTTGGGAGTGGTGCGCAGTTCTGGGTCGCGTGTCAAGCGGCCGCTGATGGCAATAATGTTCATAGGGTAGCTCCTTTCATCATCGTAGTAGTCGAGTTCCAGATAGTTCTTCCCGAATGCCGCCCGGAAGTCTGCGACGCTGGCTTTGTGGGCCATCATGTACTTGATCTGCCAGAACTGCTTCAGGGCATCGGAGGTTTCCCTGCACTGGTGCGCCGCATACCGGCCGTTCCGATGGCAGCTCTCGCCGCACAGGCCCACCTTCAGGCCATACTTTTCGGACTTGTCCCGGAATGGCCCCGGGTAAACGTGGTGCTCCTCCAGCCAACCGGTCTTTCCGCACAGAAAACAGGTTCCGTACCTCATTCGGCATCACCCTTCCGGGCGTTGGGGTTCTCCACCTCCAGCAGGATGCCGCCGCATTCCAGACATTCTACCACGATCTTTCCGGCTCCTCATGGTCGCCGACCTGAACCGTGCCGAATCCGTTGCAGGCGATTTCCTCTGCCAGATGAGGCTCCAGAATGCTGTCATCCACATGGCGGGGTCTTCTGCGAGGTAGGCAGAGCCGAGGGCGATGATGCCGTCTGCGGTCTCCGCATAGCAGTGGCCTGCACTCCGGCTCACCGTCATCCGCTCTCCCACAAGGACTTTGAGGATGCCCCACTGGTCCTTGATGCCGCACTTATCGGGGTTGCGCAGGATGTAGCCCTTGTCATCGCTGATGACCGTGTAGTCAACATCCACGATGCCTTCCGGGAGCTGGGGCGGTTCCTGCTCCACAGGGGCGCAGCATTCTGGCGGCTCTGGGCCGTGTCGAAAGCGAGGTCTGCCCATCGTCGATGTCCTTCATCACATACTCCATCAGCTCCTCATCCCACACCAGCTTGCGGTTGCCGGAGAGGTTGCCGGTCGTTTTGTCCTTGACCTTGATTTCGGTGCTGATCTCGTGGCTGAAGCTGGGCTTCATCACCTGCACGGTGTCCCCTCCTGCGTTGCATCGAAGTTCCGTTCCGGAGCCGGGGTCAGTGCCACGCTGATTTTGCAGTTGATGGAAGCGCTGTCGCTCTGGAGCCTGTCCATCTTCTGGAAGCAAGCGCTGGAGGGCGCTGTCGAAGTCCATCTTGAAGGCGTTGAAGGTGTCCGCGCTCAGGGACAGCACATACGTTTTGTCGCTCATAGTCGTTCTCCTTTACTGTTCATACGGTATATCTGAGATTTCAACGATAACACGCGGGGTGTCGGAGTAGAACTTCCGAACCAGTGCGTCTACGATCTGGGCATCATCGCGGTAGGCAATGCCGTTCAGGGCATCGCAGATGATTTTGCCCACATTATCCCAATCGGGCTTTCGTGTCGGGCGTATCAGGCGGTCGATCATAGCAAGGTGCTTCTTCCTGCTGACCGATTTCGGAACGGAGTGGAACGCAAAATTCTCACGCTCAACATGGCGTCATCAGCAAACCGAACCCCGGATTGGATTCTGTACTCAGTCTTTACGAGGTTTTCGTACAGAACCGTGTTTTCCGGGTTCTGGCTGTCACATGGCCGCATACGGTTGAGAATTTCGGGCGTTCCTTACCTCGCGGCTCCCCGTAGATGCAGAATTGCGTCCTCATTCCCCTGCCGCCTGCTTCGGCTTGTCGTTCGGCGTGTACTCCAGATAGTATTCGTAGCTTTTCTTGCCCTGCCGGAGCTGCTTGCCCTGCCGGACGGTGTAGTCGTTCTTTACGAGGATGGCAGCTACCGTCAGCCGGTCCTCAACGCTTGCGATGATAACTTTATCCATCGTTGCCCTCCAAAAGTTCTTCATCTCGTCAAATCTGCGGGCCGCTTCCGCCTTTCTCCACGACCGACCTGTGAACTGCATCGGGTAGCACATTTCAAAGATACGGTCATAGATGCGGGTGTAGCGGATGTCCGCAGATTCTTTCATTTCGGTCATGCTCAGGTTCGTGGTGAGGATGATGGGGAGTTTGGCTCTGTACCGGCTGTCCACAATGTCGTAGACCTTTTCCAGCGCAAAGTCTGTACTGCGTTCAGCGCCGAGATCATCAATGATGAGCAGCTTTGCCCTGTTCAGCCTGGCAATCAGGGCGCTGTCATCCTCACTGAAGCCCTGCATGGTTTCCAGCAGCTTCACAAACGAGGTCATCACAACCGGGACCCGCAGGCTCAGGAGATGGTTTGCAATGCAGGCCGCTGCAAACGTCTTGCCCGTCCCGACCCCGCCGTAGAACAAAAGCCCTGATTCTTTGCCAGCATTTCATCGAAGTGCTTCGCATACCGCAGGCAGAGCTTCAGGTTGTAGGCGTTATCCTTAGTCTGCTGGAATCCGTCAAAGCTGATGTCCCGCAGGCGTTCGTCCATGAGGCTTTGCTGTTTCAGCGCTTGTGCTGCCCGCATTTCCGGTCCTGCATGAGCATCTGCTCTTCCTGCTTCCTCCGTTCTGCCCTGCAACGGCAGGACACCGGCATTTTGACCCGGACTTTCTTCTTGGGGTCGAACGGAACAGCCTTCAGGTCAGGCATATTGACCTCTACCTGCCGACGGGTATGGCAGTTCCCGCAGACGAGGAACCCTTCATCGTCGTAGTAATCACCGTTCTCCGGCTGATTTGCCGCCTGCGCCTGACGAACAACGCCTTGCAGCAGGCCATCAAACTCACCCATTCTGCTCACCCCACTCTCTGAACGGATTTTCTTCAGCCGGCGTAGATTCGCTTGCGCCCTGCTGAAGCAGGCCCGGTTCTTTTCTTTAACCCGGTCTACGACCCAGCAGAGGATGGCGCGGTAGTCGTCCTTGTAGGTCTTTCCTCGTGCGCCCTTGTAGTTGTCAAGCTCCACAATACAGGCATCCGCAAAGGCTTTGCCGTACAGTTTCACGAGCCGGTCGTAGTTCGCTTCGCTCATCTTCACGAACTCCGCATAGGATTTCTTATCAGGTTTCGGCTTTGCTGGCCGCTTGGCTTCTGGCTCCACAGGAAGTTCCATCTGTTCCGGCTCCGGGGTCTTCGGCGCAGGCTTTGCGGCCTCACGCTCCATCTGGCGGGCTTTCCGCTTTCGTTCAGCATCCAGCCTGCGGTTTTTCTGGAGCTTATACCACTGCTCCTGCCATGTGTCCCAGTCGTGGATGTAAAAGCCGTCGGCCACCACATCAATCCAGCCGGTGTCCACAAGGGCCTGAACCACTTTGCCCATGTCGAGCTGGCAGTCCTCGCCGCAGCCGTACAGGTATCGGCTCAGGACTTCGAGGTCGGCATCCTTGACCAGCCCGGTCTCATCGGCGTTCTTCATGCCCCAGAACCACAGGAAGTTCAGGATGCCGAGGGCTTCAAACTTGGAACACCCGATGGCGCGGTATAATCTACGGAGCTTCGTACCGTCCACCTCCTGATGTACGCTTATCCACGGCATCCCTCACCTTCCTTTTCCGCCGGTGGCTTTATTCTTCAGCCGCACCGTCATTTTGGTGCCTTCCTCAGCTTCCAGCTCCGCCTTGTGGGCCGTGCAGATCTCGACCAGCCGCTCGACCACCTTGTTGTAGGTGGACATCTTCATGCCGGTCGTAGAGGTCAGCCCCATCTCCTCGATGATGGACTTGACCACGGCGTTGCCTTTGTCCTTGCCGAAGTTTGCCTGCGCCGCCTTGAAAGCTGCTGGCGCTGCTCCTGCGAGATGACCGGGTCTTCTTCCTCGGCCGGCTGTTCTTCCGGCTTCGGGTCATCCAACTCCTGTACCCCACCGGAATAGCGCCAGATGCAATCATCTCATCCTCGCACACCCTCATAGTCCTTCGGGAAAGCGTCCCTCACGCACTGGCTGACAGCGACCTTGTTGATCATGGTGCCAGGCTTGGATTTCCAGTTTGCCTGCCCCTTGTTGTACTCGGCAAAGGCAACTTCCTTGAATGCAGTGCGTTCCTTGCCGTTCCGCATGAAGGTAACGCGGCACCAGCCGCCAACCAGAGTTTCACCCGGATAGAGGCAGCATCCCTCTTTCTGGATAATCTCGTTCCCACGCTGTACCGTGATGCCGTCGTTCTTGAACAGGTAGTCCGGGTGGTCAAATGCTCTGCGGAGGTAGGCATCCTTGCCAACGACCATCTGCGCCGGGTCATCCTTGCTGTACTTGATGAGGTAGACCTCGCCCTGAACCAGCGGGTTGAGCTTCTGCTGGCGGCAGGTGTTCATAAAGAACACGAGTTCCTGATTGCTTACCAGTTCTGCCCTGCCGCGAACGAGGTACTTCTTCACGAAATCCAAATCGAGGTCAACTTTGGTTCCCATAACCTCATAGCTTACGGACAGCGCATTGGTTTCAGCCTTGCTCATAGCAGTAGACATATTCTTTTACCCCCTGAAGCTAATTTTGCAACTTCCCGGTAGGTGATGCCGGGAATCTCGATTTGGCCTTTCGAGGTCCGGATGAGCCTCATAACAGCAGCCTTGTCCACCGGACGAATCTCAACGCCAGCCACCGCCAGCGGAACCGCTTTCGGGTCGATCTCGACGATTTCCCAGTCTTTCGAGGTGCTGACACCAGAGACTTTCGGCGCAGCCGTGGCGGGTACTACCGCATAGCTCGCGGCATCATCCATGATGGCTGCTTCCTCAAAGGCAGCTTCCGCGCCCTCGTTGTCACCGGCTGCTTCCAGCTCAGATGCTTCCCGCATCTTGCGCTCACGTTCTGCCTCAGCGGCCCGCCGGGCAGCTTCCTCAGCCTCACGCCGCTTGCGTTTCTGTTCCGCGTCGTAGGTGTTTATGGCCTGCTTGATAATTTTCTCGGCGTTGCGCAGCGGGGTCAGCATGGCCTTTCCCGATCGCAAACCGCTTTGTGGGCCTGATAGGCGCTGTCTTTCATGGGCTTGAAGAACGTCGTGACCTGCGACGCCTTTTCTTCAGCATCTTGCCGAACTCACCGGCAAAGGCGTAATCCTCATCGGTCTGGATAACCAGCGACTCCGCCTGAAACTCGATGTCGGTCACATCGTGGGAGAGCTGCTGCTCATCAACGATTTCGGCCTGCGGAACGGTTGCCACCATAGTTTCTTTTCCATCTGTCGAACCTCCTAAAATCACTCATTCATGTAGTTCTTAATTGTCATCAAGGACGAAAACACCGACCAGCACTTCCCACGGGGAAAGCGCACTTCCTGATAGCCTTTTTGGACAGGTGGAGAATCAGTCGGTCATCGACCTTGATGTCGTGGCTCTCCCATGCCCTGTCATAGGCTTCAAGCTGCACAGCGCAGAGCTTGCTGTTCACCTGTGCCGATGTCTTGTAGTCCACCAGCGTCACCCTGCCGTCGATGATGCACAGCAGATCGACCGTGCCTGCATACCGCAGGATTTTGTGGTAGACCTTGGTTTCGGTCTCCAGAACTTCCGGCTTGCGGCTATCCCACCACTCCCGGAAGCCGGCAAAATACCCGGCATACACCGGCGGAATGTCCTCAATGCCGAACTTGGCGTAGTTCTCCACCGCATTGTGGATGGCCGTGCCGCGCTTTGCGGCCTTGTTCAGAACCTCCGGGTCCACCGTGCTGTAGAAGTCACTGGACAGCGGCTTCATCAGGGTGGTCACGCTGGGTACTTCCAGCCCGTTCAGGTAGTAGAGATGCCGTTCTTCCTCAAATGTCAATTCCGGGAACTGCGGAATTTCGGGCTTCACGCATTCGTTGCTCACGTTGCTTTTCTCCCTTCAGGTTGATTGCTAATCGCATATAGTAGTCGGTCAGCTCGGTTTCGTACAGAAGCGGAAGGTAGCTCTCCGGCTGCTCTGCCAGCTCACATTTGCGCCGGGCATACCAGAGAACGCTGGTGGCTACCACATCCGGGATTTTGAATCCCAGCGATGTTTCCGCCGCCTGCCGTGCTTCTGCCAGCTTATCGGCACTCATGCCTTTCCGCGAGTCTGCGGTGGATTTCCTGAAGCAGCTCATCGGTTGGAATCTTGCTCAAGTCCAGACCGGCCTCAGAGTCCTCAAAGAGGATAGAGGGTGCCTTCAAAGCGGGGCGGATGCCGCTCGAGAGGAGCAGCTGCCGCGGCCACAGTCGCCATTGAGTCGACGTACAGGGCGTAGCCACCGTCCGACTTGCTGGGACCGCTCCAACCGGTCGCCAGCCAGCACAACCGCTCCGCATTGGGGTGATGTCAGCGTACTTGCGAGCTTCATCCAGTGTAAGCGGCGCAGCCTTCACCGACAGCTTCCCATAGCAGCCGGAACCGTCCAGCGTGGTCAGGTCGATCTCGCGGGGATGAGCTTGGCGTTGTCGAGGCCCCTCTTGCCCATGTCCTCCAGCCACTTCTCCACGGCCTTCTTCAGGTCGCTCTCTGCGTAATTGTTGGAGCTGCCAAATTCAGAAACACCAACCGATTCCAGCGCCAGCAGGAACAGGCTGTCCGGCAGGCTACCACGACGCTCAACATCCAGCACCACAAATCTGGTTCCGGCCAGCGTAACGATGTCACCCGGCTCGTGCAATACTGCGTACTTTTCATGTTTCGTTCCATCCTTTCTTACCGGCGATGCAAACACGCCGATATTCAATCCGCCGATTTTCTTCATGGCTTCGTCGAGTTCTCTTGCGGTTGTGATGCCATATTCTTCTGCCAGCAGCTTCTTCAGCGTTTGAGGTCAGCCATCGTCTGCGCCTCCGTTCAGGAGCTTGGAGCCAATGAGCTTCAGCTCCCGCGCCGCCCGAATCAGTCCGTCGAGGTAGTCGAGGATTTCGGTCAGGTCTGCCCACTCATCCTTGGAGATGATGCCATCTGCCGTGATGTCGATGAGCTTTTCCTTGACCTGCTCGATGTCACCCTGCCGGAGCTGCTTCAGCAGCTTCATGGTCGTACGCTCTACCGAGGCAATTTCAGGGGACGGCATTTCGAGGCTCTTTCCGATAAGGCATTCCGACGAACAATACCACGCCATCAGCTCCGGTGCATTGTAGATGTCTGCCATCAGCACCACCTTATCCACCGGGATGACCTTCGTATTGCCCAGCTCGTAATCCGCAAGGCTCGAAACCGAGATTCCGAGCAGTTCCGCAGCGCCTTCACGGCTACCGAGCTTATCGTTGTGCTTTGCGGCCTCTTTCCTACACCGGAAGCACTGGTTTCACAGGCTTTTGCGGCATCGCGTCCCATTTTCTTTGCCCCTTGATGCGTTATACTTTAGACATCAGCAAACCGCCATGCGTATACTTACCCTTTCGGTAAGTTGTCGTCGAAAAATAGCGTTGACCTGATCGCTGGTCAGGTCAAGCGCTTTGGCGACAGTGCTCATTTCCTCATTGGAGAACTCGACTTCTCCGCGCTCCTTCTTGGAGTAGGTAACAAGCGATTTGCCGATCAATTCGGCCATGTTCTTCTGGGTCTTTCCCTTCTCGACCCGGATGCCCTTGAGCTTGGAGCTATTCATCTGCTCACCCCTTTCCGTGTCTTCATTATAGCTTACCGATATGGTATATGTCAATCTTAAAATGATAATTTTGGTAAGTTTTGTTTACTCTTTGACAAGTATGTTATAAACTTGGTAAGCAAGCTACATTGGGAGGTATCACTATGTACAGCAAAGCCATGTTCGCCAAACAGTTCAAAGAACTCATCGACAAGCGCGGCCTCACGCAGCGTGCTGTCGCAGAGCGCATCAACACAACGGAGACGACCATCTCACGTTATGTTTCCGGCGATAGAACGCCGAACATCGAGACCGCTGTGGAGCTGGCCTCTGTACTGGGCGTGACGCTGGACGTTCTGGTCGGTGCCGATCTGCCCGCTGCAAGCCGCACACCGCCCGACGTCAACATCTTAGTCGCCTGCTACGAGAAAGCGTCCATCGCAGACCGGCAGGTTTTGTGGTCGTTGCTTGACCGCTACATGACCCCGGAGCAGCGGGTCATCATAACGTCCATGCAACGTGAGGAAAAAGCCGACGTAGGCTGATACGAGTTGACTTTTCGAGGAGATGAAAACCATGACGAAGCAACGTACCGGGGACGAGCTTATCGTCTTCGATGATATGCCCATCGGCAAATCCTTGGGGACTACTGGCGCTGGAACGCATCAGACCTGCTCAACAACACCCTACGAGGCTCCTACTGCGAGTTCATCGTATCAGCCGCACTGGGCGTTGATCTGAGCGGAACCAACGATGACTGGACTCCTACGACATCTCTTTTCCCTACAACTGGGAGTACAACGGCGAGGCCCGCGATGAAGTGCGTATCGAGGTCAAGAGCGGCGCATACCTTCAGGCATGGTGGCAGGGTGACGGCCGACTGTCCAACATCCAGTTCAGCATCCGCCCAACAAGAGCATGGGACTCCATCAACGGCTATGCCGAGGAGGTCAAGCGGCAATCTGACGTGTATGTGTTCTGCCTCTATACGGAGACCGTGCGCGAGCGTGCCGACCCGCTGGTGTTGGATGGATGGGACTTCTACATCGTACCGACTCATATTCTGGACGAACAGTGTGGCCCCAAAGACCATCTCTCTCACCATGCTGCAAAGCTGGACCCATACCTTGCAGACTATGGCAGCATCCGTGATGCCGTTGTTCATTCGCTGGATGTGTACCCCATCCCAGACATTTTGCATAATTTCTTTTTCCTTTTTGTGCATAACAGAAAAGCAGCCCCGCACTACGCACGGAGCTGCTTTTCTTCAGCTATCATTATCTTCTGGAGGTTTCGCAATGGGCTATGTGACGAAGAAGGCGGCACAACGCTTTGAGGAAAAGAAAGCCGCCATATACGTTCGAGTCTCAACGCAGTATCAGGTTGACCGGGCCAGCCTGCCCGTCCAGCGAGAAGAACTCATCAACTATGCAAAATACGCCCTCGGAATCTCAGACTATGTGATTTTCGAGGATGCAGGCTACTCTGCCAAAATACCGACCGTCCAGACTATCAGCAGATGATGGCCCGAATGAGGACCGGCGAGTTCTCTCACCTGCTGGTCTGGAAAATCGACCGTATCAGCCGTAACCTTCTGGATTTTTCCGTCATGTACGCCGAGCTGAAAGAGCTTGGCGTGGTCTTCGTGTCGAAGAACGAACAATTCGATACCAGCTCTGCGATGGGCGAAGCCATGCTCAAAATCATCCTGATCTTTGCGGAACTGGAGCGCAAAACGACCTCTGAGCGAGTCAGCGCCGTCTTCGTGTCCCGCGCCAATGATGGTATCTGGAACGGCGGCAAGGTTCCCTACGGGTACTCCTACGACAAAGAGAGCAAGACCTTCTCCATCGCCGAGGACGAGGCCAAAATCGTCCGTCTGATCTACTCCTGTACGAGTCCGAAAAGTCCATTGTCCGGGTTGCTCGGATTATGAATGAGCGTGGCCTGAAATCCCGCGCTGGAAACGACTGGAGTCCGACCACCGTCCACACGATTCTTTCCAGTCCATTCTACTCTGGAACGTATCGGTACAATTACCGCGACGAGTCCAACACAAAGCGTTTCCGCGAAAGGGCAAGGACGAATGGGTATTGGTCGAGAACCACCACCCGGCCATTGTGTCCCCTGAACGACAGGCTGCTGTCGGTGTCATTCTGGAAAGCAAGCGCTACAACAAGAATGCTACCTATCAGCGGAAAAACGTCCACGTCTTCGCTGGGCTGCTCACCTGCGGCTGCTGCGGTGCCACGATGGCTGCAACCACCGATAAAGTCCGGGCAGACGGCTGGAGACCGTCTATGTATATCTGCTCGCGGCGACGCAAATCCGAGGACTGCACCAACAAGTATGTCTCCGATGTGACCCTCGGCCCATTCGTACTGAACTTCTTCGCCAACCTGATAAAGCATCCAACTCCTTCGGCAGAACGACATCCATCGAAACATTGAGAAGAAGCTGCTGCGTGGCGAAGCGCTTTCCTGCGTTGACCACATCGAGCGTCCGGGCCTCGAAGAACTATACAACCACCTGCGCAGCGGCTTTGACGAGAAGTGCTTTGAATCTCCTACTATCGCGGCCACGGAGTCCAGCGCGGACTTGAGCGAACGCGATCTGCTGCTCTCCGAGAAGCGCCGGCTTGAGCGCGCCCTCAACCGCCTGAAGACCATCTATCTCTACGGAGATGACGAGATGGCAAGCAAAGACTTCAACATCGAGCGTCAGCGCATCACAAAAGCCCTCAGCGAGGTAGACTCCCGCATCAACGAGCTGGACATCGCCAATGCCTTCGACCTGTCGCTTTCCGATGAGGCATTCATGCAGAAGGCCAGCCAGTTCATCCTGACCCAGCAGCTCTTGGACAAGCGCTATGTGAACTACGAGCGTTTCATCCGCAAGATCGACCCCAAAATCGTCAAGGATTTCAACGAAACGGTCTCAAACTTTTGTATAAAGATGGCCTTACCACCTCGATTTTGCTCAAAACGGCATTGAATTACGATTTTCGTACAAAACCGCAGAATAAGAAAAAGTCCAGAAACCCGCATGGCTTCTGGACTTTTCATTACTTTATCTTCCGGGTCGTTCCCGCCTCGTATAAACATCGCATCACCGAAACTGAAGAAGCGGTATTTCTCTTCCACGGCCACCTTGTAGGCATGCATGGTCTTGTCGTAGCCATACAGTGCGGCAATGAGCATGATCAAGGTGCTCTCCGGCAGGTGGAAGTTGGTGACCAGGCCGTCGATGCAGTTGAACTTGACGCCCGGGTACAGGAAAATGGAGGTATTGCCGCTGCAGGCGCGGATCTCGCCATACTTGGCCGCCACGGCTTCAAGGTGCGGCAGCTGGTGGTGCCCACGGCGATCACGCGGTGACCGGCAGCCTTGGTGTCGCGGATGCGCTGGGCGGTCTCCTCGCTGATGGAATACCACTCGCTGTGCATCTTGTGGTCGGTAATCTCATCCTCCTGCACGGGGCGGAAGGTGCCCAGACCAACGTGCAGTGTCACTTCGGCAATGCCGACACCCTTGGCGCGGATGGTGTCCATCAGCTCCGGGGTGAAGTGCAGGCCGGCCGTGGGTGCGCCGCGCTGCCCAGCTCCTTGGCATACACGGTCTGATACTGGCTCTGATCCTCTAGCTGCTTGGTGATGTAGGGCGGCAGCGGCATCTTGCCGAACTCATCCAGCTTTCATAAAGAGTCTCGGTGTCGTAATAGAATGTAACGTACTTGTTGCCGTCCTCCAGCGTCTCGTCCACCACAGCGGTCAGGCTGCCGTCACCGAAGCTGACCTTGGTGCCGACCTGCATCCGCTTGCCGGGCTTTGCCAGGCATTCCCACTGGTCGCCCTTGACCTGACGGAGCAGCAGCAGTTCGCAGACCGCACCGGTGGGCTGCTTGATGCCCACGATGCGGGCGGGCAGCACCTTGGAGTTGTTCACCACCAGCAGGTCGCCGGGCTCCAAAAATCCGGCAGATCCCGGAAGATCTTGTGCTGGATGCTATCATCCTTCTGGCTCAGGACCATCAGGCGTGCAGAGTCGCGGGGCTTGCAGGTTCCTGCGCAATGAGCTCTTTGGGTAAATCGTACCAAAAATCTTTTTAACATACTGTGCATTTGCCTTTCCGATGATTGACACGGGTACCGCATCAATGATATTATAAAATTTGTATAGACAGTATTTATTATATTGCATAGAGTGTCTGTTTTCAAGTCTCTGTGCAAACCAGAGAGCACATTGTTCGTCTTTTGAAAGGAAAGGTGCTGGAAATGGAAAACAGTATAAAGTGGGTATCGTAGGCGCAACCGGTATGGTGGGTCAGCGTTTTATTACGCTGCTGGAGAACCACCCTGGTTCAAGCTGACCGTCTTGGCTGCTTCTGGCCGCAGCGCAGGCAAAACGTATGAAGAGGCTGTGGGCAGCCGCTGGGCCATGACCACCCGATGCCCGAGAGCGTCAAGGGGATGATGGTGCAGGACGCTTCCAAGGTGGAAGAGGTCGCCGCACAGGTGGACTTCATCTTCTGCGCCGTCAACATGCCCAAGGACGAGATCAAGGCTCTGGAAGAGGCCTACGCCAAGGCAGAGTGCCCGGTGGTGTCCAACAACAGCGCCAACCGCTTCACCCCGGATGTGCCCATGGTGGTGCCGAGATCAACGCCGACCATATTGAGATCATCCCCTCACAGCGCAAGCGTCTGGGCACAAGCGCGGCTTCATCGCCGTCAAGTCCAACTGCAGCCTGCAGAGCTATGTGCCCGCGCTGCACCCGCTGATGAAGGAATTTGGTGTGAACAAGGCTCTGGTGTGCACCTATCAGGCAATTTCCGGTGCCGGCAAGACCTTTGACCGTATGCCGGAGATCGTGGACAACGTGATCCCCTACATCGGCGGCGAAGAGGAAAGAGTGAGCGCGAACCCTGAAGCTGTGGGGCCACATCGAGGGTGACCACATCGTCAACGCCGAGAAGCCCACCATTACCGCGCAGTGCTTCCGTGTGCCGGTTTCCGACGGTCACACCGCTGCCGTGTTCGTGAGCTTTGACAAAAGCCCACCAAGGAGCAGATGCTGGAGGCATGGGCAAACTTCCGCGGCCCCGCACAGGAGCTGAACCTGCCCAGCGCACCCAAGCAGTTCCTGCACTACTTCACTGAGCCGGATCGTCCGCAGCCCAAGCTGGACCGCAACACCGAAAATGGCATGGCCGTGTGCATCGGCCGCCTGCGGGAGGACACTCTGTTTGACTACAAGTTTGCCTGCATGAGCCATAACACCCTGCGCGGTGCTGCCGGCGGTGCCGTGCTGCTGGCTGAGCTGCTGGCGGCCAAGGGCTATTTTGACTGAGTATAATTTTGCGTGAGAACGCAATCAAAGGAGTTTTGCTATGAAGAATCCTGTCTTTACCGGTGCGGGTGTTGCCATCATCACCCCGATGTATGAGGACGGAAGCATCAATTTTGACGAGCTGGGCCGCATCATCGAGGACCAGATCGCCCGCAGCACGGATGCCATCGTCATCTGCGGCACCACCGGCGAGTGCTCCACCATGACCGATGAGGAGCAGCTGGCTGCGATCAAGTACACGGTGGATGTTGTGAATCACCGTGTTCCCGTCATCGCAGGTGCAGGCTCCAACGACACCGACCACGGCTGTGCACTGGCTGCCAAGTCGGCTGCCTGCGGCGCAGACGCCCTGCTGATGGTCACCCCTACTACAACAAGACCTCGCAGGCCGGTCTGGTGGCACACTTCACCGCCATGGCAGAAGCCGGCGGCATCCCGGTGATCGTGTACAATGTTCCCTCCCGCACGGGCCTGAACATTGCCCGGAAACGGCACTGGAGCTGAGCAAGCACCCACTGATCAACGGCATCAAGGAGGCTTCTGGCAACATTTCACAGGTGGCCAAGATCGCAGCCCTCTGCGGCGATGAGCTGAACATCTACTCCGGCAACGACGATCAGGTGGTTCCTCTGCTGGCTCTGGGCGGCAAGGGCGTGATTAGCGTGGTCTCCAATGTAGCACCGGAGCTGGTGCACAACTGCTGCCAGGCCTTCTTTGACGGAGATACCGCAAAGGCTCGCGACCTGCAGCTGGAGATGCTGCCGCTGTCCGATGCACTGTTCTGCGAAGTGAATCCTATCCCGATCAAGTATGCAATGAATCTGCTGGGCTGGGAGGCCGGCGAGTGCCGCCTGCCGCTGGTGGAGCCCAGTGAGGCACATCAGGCACAGATCGAGAACACCCTGCGCGCAGCCGGTCTGATCCAGGAATAAGTTTCAGGTAAAATGCCCGGGAGACGGTTCTCCGGGCATTTTGCCGTATTATAGCGTAAAAAGAAAGGAACTCAACTATGACGGAAATCGTGATCCAGGGCATTGGCGGCCGTATGGGCCATGTCCTGTGCGATATGATCGCACAGCGGGAGGACTGCTGTGTTGTGGCAGGCATTGATGTGAAGGACGGCGAGCAGAACGGTATCCCCGTGTATGACAGCCTGGAAAACTGAACGGCAAGGGCGATGTCGTCATCGACTTCAGCTCCCCGCTGCTGTAGAAAGGCTCTGCCCTACTGCGAGGCCCACAAGCTGCCCATCGTGGTCTGCACCACCGGCCTGTCGGAAGAGCTGCAGCTCAAGGTCGTGCAGCTGTCACGCACGGTGCCCGTGTTCAAGAGCGCCAACATGTCCATGGGCATCAACGTTCTGTCGGAGCTGTGCAAGCGTGCTTCTGCCATTCTGGGCGTGAACTATGACGTAGAGATCGTGGAGCAGCATCACCACAACAAGCTGGATGCCCCAGCGGCACTGCTCTGATGCTGGCCGATGCCATCAACGAGCAGAACGATGGTGCTTACCACTATGTCTACGATCGCTCCTCCGTGCGTCAGAAGCGTGACCCGAAGGAGATCGGCATCAGCTCGGTACGCGGCGGCAGCATCGTGGGCGACCACGAGGTGCTGTTCTGCGGCCCGGACGAAGTGATCACCCTCAAGCACACTGCTTATTCCCGCAGCATCTTTGCCAACGGCGCCATCAACGCCGCCGTGTATCTGGCAAAGAAGGAGCCGGGGCTGTATAATATGGGCGACCTGATCGCTTCGATCTGATTTTGCCCCGCAGATGCGGCACAGCGGTTTTGGATAGCCCCGTGCTGCAGGAGGTTTAATATGGCAAAGCATTCGACACCCCGGCGGCGGTCCGGGAAGCACTGGGTCGGCACGCTGCTCACAGCGGGTGCCGTCGTGGCATGCATGGGGCTTCTGCTCCGCTTTCTCCCGGTGGGCACCATCCCGACCGGCGGAGACGAACCGTCGGACAGTGCGGTGAGCAGCACGGAGCCTGCGGCGTCCTCGGTCCCGGAGCCCGAACCGGAACCGGTGGTGGAAACGCTCCGCTTTTCGGCTACGGGCGATGACCTGATTCATCCCCATCTACAAGCAGGCCGCCCGGCGGGCCGCCAATGGGCAGCAGTACGACTTTGATTACTGCTATGCACAGGTCGCACCCTTCTATGCGCAGCAGGACATCAACTGGATCAATCAGGAAACGCTCTGCAGCGATGAGCTGGAGCCCTCCTCCCCCTGCTTTTCTACCCGGGAGACTGTGCCCGGCGCTTTACCGGGCCGGCATCCGGGTGTTCAGCCTGTCAAATAACCACACCTATGATAAGGGTGCAGCCGGTCTGGCTGCCACCTTGCGTTTCTGGGAGAGCATGCCGGAGGGCGTAGTCACCACCGGCCTGTGGCGTGGTGCGGATGACTACAGCCGCATTCCGCTGCAGACCGTCAACGGGGTGACCATCGCCTACCTTTCCTACACGGAGCACACCAATGGCATTCCCACCAGCAGCTCCATGCCCGCCAACGTGATCTACACCAGCCAGACGGATGTGATCGAGCAGCAGGTTCGTGCAGCACACCGGCAGGCCGACTTTGTGATCGTGGGTGTGCACTGGGGCGTAGAGGACAGCCACACCATTGTGGACGGTCAGCGCACACTGGCACAGCAGCTTGCAGACTGGGGTGCCGATGTGATTGTGGGCACCCACCCGCATGTGCTGCAGGATGCTCAGTGGCTGAGTGCAGCAGACGGAAGGCAGACATTCGTTGCCTATTCTCTGGGCAATTTTCTGAGCACGCAGAACCGGCCGGATCAGCTGGTAGGTGCTATCCTGAACCTGCAGCTGCAAAGACCACCGAGCCGGACGGAACGGTGCAGTGTGCCGTTCTGGAACCGAAGCTCCTGCCGACGGTCACCCATTATGACGCTGGAAAATCCAATGTGCGCACCTATCTTTCCGCGATTACACGCAGGAATTGGCAAAGCAGCATGGTGTGCGCGCAAAACATTCCGATTTCAGTCTTGACACCGTTCAAAAATCGCGCAAAATAATATCAGCAGCGACTTTCTGGAGCTTACATAAAACCGTGGAATCAATTGGAACGCCCATGTGACGGGCAGAGTGGAGGGATTTTATGTACGGAGTATCGAAAATCAACATTGAGCCCAGCCTGATGATGATCAGTGTGCAGGACGTGGAATTCAAGGGCAACAGTCTGGCCCGTTATCTGCAGATTTTGCAGACAACGGCGTTGTCGTGGACATGATCAGCCAGAGCGCACCCCATGGCACCACCATTGACTTCAGCTTTACCGCCGCTGGCAGCGATCTGCCGCTGGTAATGAAAGCCATTTCAGCCGCCAACCTGGACAAGGATGCCAAGGCTTCCCCGCTGATCAGTGTCGGCTATTCCAAACTGAACCTTTTGGCGAGGACATGGTTACCAGCTGCGGTGTGGCCGCTCGTGCCCTGAATGCACTGGCCATGGCCGGCATTGAAGTGCTTCTGATCACCACCAGCGACCTGGATATCTCGCTGCTGGTCCATGCCGAGAACGAAGATGCCGCTTACGAGACACTGAAAAGGCGTATGAGCTTTGAGTCAGCCGAAGCAGTGACAGCGGCGGCCGTTGGAATCGCAGCCGCCATTCTGGCATGGAACCGCTGGATCACGGCAGACAGCATGCTGTTCGGGCTTCTGCTGGCCGGGCTGATTGGCCTGGCTGTGGCAGGTGTTGTCTTTCTGGTCTGTAAGGTCTTTTCGTATTATCGGAAAAACGGCACCCTGAAGCACCGGTCGTTTCCTTTTCTCTTCGGAAGGTGGAATTCTCATTGCTTCTCCGCTGGAGGGAAAGCTTCTTCCGCTGGATGGAATCGAGGATCCGGTATTTTCGGCGGAGGTTCTGGGCAAAGGCTGTGCCATTGAACCGGATAAGGGAGAGATCTATGCTCCGGCAGACGGTGTGATCCTGAAAATTGCCGAAAGCAGTCATGCCGTCAGTCTGCGGTGTGATTCCGGCGTGGACCTTCTGATTCATGTTGGAATGGACACGGTGGAACGGCATGGAGCTGGATTTGCTCCGCAGGTCCGGGCAGGCGAACATGTCCAAAGCGGACAGCTTCTGCTGAAATTTGACTTGCAGAAGATCCGTGCCGATGGTTATCCTCTGACCACTCCGGTTGTGGTAACCAACAGTGATGCCTTCTCGGATGTCACTGTGGTGGCTTCCGGCAACGTGACCGAGGGGCAGAACATCCTGCTTCTCCGCTGAATGCAAACAAATACCGCTGTCCGGTTCAGAACCGGACAGCGGTATTTTATTGCGGATCTTGGGCAGATGCTTACAGGGTGACCTTGTGATAGACCTTCTTGCCCTTCTTGATCACAACGCCCTTCTTGAGCTGTTCTGCGGTAAAGCTGACGGTGGAGCTGCAACCTTTCGCCGTCGGCCAGAACACCACCCTGCACGACCAGACGGCGTGCCTCACCGTTGGAAGCAGCCAGACCAGACTTGACCATCAGGGTCAGGATGCCGATGGAGCCATCGGTCAGATCCGCCTCGGTCAGCTGGGTGCTGGGCATGTGCTCCGTGTCCATTGCAGCACCGCCAAACAGTGCACGGGCTGCTGCCTGTGCCTTTTCAGCTTCTTCCTTGCCGTGGACCATGCTGGTCAGCTCGTAGGCCAGGATCTCCTTGGCCTCGTTCAGGCGCTGATCCTTCCATGTGCTCATCTCGTCGATCTGCTCCAGCGGCAGGAAGGTGAGCATCCGGATGCACTTCATGACATCGGCATCACCCACATTGCGCCAGTACTGGTAGAACTCGAAGGGGCTGGTCTTGTTGGGGTCCAGCCAGACAGCATTGCCTGCGGTCTTGCCCATCTTCTTGCCCTGCGAGTCGGTCAGCAGGGTGATGGTCATGGCGTAGGCATCCTTGCCCAGCTTACGGCGGATCAGCTCGGTGCCGCCCAGCATGTTGCTCCACTGGTCATCGCCGCCAAACTGCATGTTGCAGCCGTAATGCTGGAACATGTAGTAGAAGTCGTAGCTCTGCATGATCATGTAGTTGAACTCGAGGAAGGACAGACCGCGCTCCATGCGCTGCTCATAGCACTTGGCACGCAGCATGTTGTTGACCGAGAAGCAGGCACCCACGTCGCGCAGCAGCTCCACATAGTTCAGGTTCAGCAGCCAGTCGGCGTTGTTCAGCATCAAAGCCTTGTCATCCGAGAAGTCGATGAACTTTTCCATCTGCTTTTTAAAGCAGGCTGCATTGTGGGCAATGTCCTCTTTGGTCAGCATCTTGCGCATATCGGTGCGGCCGGAGGGATCGCCGATCATGGTAGTGCCTCCGCCGATCAGGGCGATCGGCTTGTTGCCTGCCATCTGCAGGCGCTTCATCAGGGTCAGGGCCATAAAATGGCCTGCGGTCAGGCTGTCGGCCGTGCAGTCAAAGCCGATATAAAAGTAGCCTTGCCGTTGTTGATCAGATCAATGATCTCGTTGTCGGTGATCTGTGCCACCAGACCACGGGCCTGCAGCTCTTCGTACAAAGTCATAGAAACATCCTCCTGTTTTGTGGGGCAGAGGAAAAAACGCCCTCTGCCAAACATCAATTTGGCAGAGGGCGAGAACTCTTCGCGGTACCACCTCTGTTTGCCGCTTCCTCACAGAAACGACCTCACGAGTGCACACCCCAGAGTAGAGTGACACTCCTGCGTTTGTAACGCTCGCACGCGGCACAGCCTACTAGCTCAGACAGCATTCAGCCTGCAGCTCCGGGAGGTATTCGCCTGCTGTTCTGCGGCCCCTTGCACCAACCGGGTTTCTCTGGGCAGAACACTTCAGGGTACTTATTCCCTTCATCGCCATTAACAAAACTTACTTTATCACAAGAACACGGGCTTGTCAAGCCCCGGATTCCGACGGGAACGCTCCCTGTTACTGGCGGCCGGTACCCAGCATTTCCCGCGCATTTGCCCGTGAAAGCTCGGTCACATGATCGCCGGAGATCAACCGGGCCAGTGCTTCCACGCGGCCCTCCGTATCCAGCGGGTGGATCTCGGTATAAGTGCGGTCGTTCGTCACATTTTTCTGGATCAGCAGGTGGCAGTCAGCCAGTGCGGCGATCTGTGCCGTATGGGTGATGCACAGGATCTGATGTCCCTGTGCGCTCTGCCGCAGCACCTCACCGATCCGTCCGGCGGCCTTGCCGGAAACACCGCTGTCGATCTCATCGTAGATCACCGTGGGCACTGCATCCCGGTCTGCCAGCGCATTTTGATGGCAAGGGTGATGCGGCTCAGCTCACCGCCGGAGGCAATGCGGGCCAGCGGTTTCGGGGCTTCGCCGGCGTTCGTGGAGATGTAGAATTCCACGCTGTCCTGTCCGTGGCTTTGCCAGCGGCCCACGGGCGTGGTGCAGCGTCATGCGCACACCCGGCATATTCAGGAACTGCAAGGTATCGGTAATGCGTGCATTCAGCTCGTCAAAGGCTTTCAGACGGGTCTGGGTCAAGGCCTCCGCCTTTCGCGCGCCAGACCATACAGGCGCAGCTTTTCTGCCTGCAGCTGATCGTGCCGCTGCTCCGAGAACTGGATCTGTTCTAGTTCCTCCCGTGCTTTCTGTCCAAAGGCAATGATGTCCTCCACCGTATCACCGTACTTGCGTTTGAGACGGTACAACAGATCCAGCCGCTGTTCGATCTCATCCAGCTCGGCGTCGTTCGTGTCGTAGGCATCCAGCCGGTCGATCAGCTCTGCCGCTGCGTCCTTGGCCGAATAGTACAGGTCCATCAGCGTGCCGGACACCCCGGAAAGTGACTCGTCCAGCTGGGCGGCCGTATCCATGGCGTTGGATGCCTCACCCAGCAGATCCACTGCGCCGGGGTGTCATCGTCCCCGGACAGCAGCGCATGGGCCTTTGCCACCCGGTCCCGGATGGTGGACGCGTTGGCCAGCACCTTGCGGCGTGCTTCCAGGGTCTGCTCCTCGCCGGCGGTCAGTCCGGCTTCTTCGATCTCCTGTACCTGATAGCTCAGCAGGTCGATCCGTCGCTGCTTTTCCGCTTCGTCGGTGATCATGGCGTCCAGTTCCTTCTTGACCTTGACCAGGCTCCGGTACAGCACATAATACTCCTGATAGAGTTTGGCGTTCTGCGCATAATCGTCCAGAATGCTCAGATGGTGTGCCGGATTCAGCAGTCCCACCGAGTCGTGCTGGCCGTTGATGTTGATCAGACCTCCGCACAGCTCCCGCAGCACAGCCGCCGTGGTGGGCATGCCGTTGATCCGGCAGCTGCTCTTTCCTTCGGCGGTGATCTCACGGCTCAGAAGCAGCTCTGCCGAGCGCTCATAACCGGCCGCTTCCAGTTTGTCCAGTACCACATCCGGGATCTGCGCAAAGATGCACGGATCACCGCTTTGACGCACCCGTGCGCACAAGATCCTTGGAAGTCCGATTGCCCGGATCGCGTTGATGGAGTCGATCAGAATGGACTTGCCCGCACCAGTCTCACCGGTGAGGACGTTCAGCCCCGGCTGAAAATGAACTTCTGCCTTCTGGATGACCGCGACATTTTCAATTTGCAGGCAGCTTAACATGGTTTATCGTCTCTCCGCGTTTGTTTTACCCGATGTGCCGGGTCAGTTCCGTGCAGATGGTCTTGGCGTCCCGCTCGGAGCGGGCAACGATCAGAAAAGTGTCATCACCCGAAAGGGTGCCGACCACGTTTTTCCACTGCAATGCGTCAAATACCTCACAGGCTGCATTGGCCATGCCGGAATAGCACTTGACCAGCACCACATGGCCTGCATAGTCCACCCCCAGCACCGACTCATGAAAGATCGTCTCAAACCGGCCCTGGTCTTGGGGTTAAAGCTCTCGTTCCGGCTGGAAACATAGCGGTAGCCCTCTGCAGTGGCAGCCTTGACCGCACAGCTCCCGGATATCCCGCGAGATCGTGGCCTGAGTCACATCAAACCCTTCCTTGCGCAGATAGTCCAGCAGCACTTCCTGCCGACTGATCGGATGCTCCTGCACAAGACGGAGAATGGTCTGCAGGCGGTCTCCCTTACTTTTGCTTCTTCTTTGCGGACATGTGCCATAGCTCGTCGTATCTCCTTTATCGTCTGCTGCGCAATTTCTGGTCGATGGCCTGGAACTGATCCGCCTTGCTGAAGGTGATCAGCTGCACCACCTGATCCGAAAGCCGGACTTCTGCCGTTGCGCCCGCCTTGAGCGGGAATCCTGCTGCACCGTCACAGCTGATGAACACCTCGCCGTCGGCCACCTGACCGACGCAGATGTTCAGCTTGCGTTCCTGCGCAAACACCATGGCCGGACTGGCAAGACTGTGGGGACAGATCGGCGTGACGACCACGCCTTTGGTCTGCGAATCCAGAATGGGTCCGCCTGCGGCCATCGAATACGCAGTAGAGCCGGTCGGCGTCGCAACGATCACACCATCGCCCCGGTAATGCTCCACCAGAATGTCATCGCAGTAAATGCTGAAGTCAATGGCCTGCTGCAGGCGGCCTTTGTCACGACAACGTCGTTCAGTGCATGGCCTTCCCAGCCGTCATGGCCCAGAACATGGGCGTAGAGCAGCATCCGGTTGTCCAGCTGGAACTCGCCCGCGCCACGGCAGGCAGCTTGCTTTCCATCTCGCTGACCTCGCAGGTAGCCAGAAAACCGCAGCGGCCCAGGTTGATGCCCAGGATCGGCTTTGCATGCTTGAGCGAAAGATTCGCCTCATGCAGGATCGTTCCGTCTCCGCCGATGGTCAGGATTACGTCCGCACGTTCCAGACACTGTTCCAGCGGCAGATATACAACGCCGGCCGCATTGCAGACCGTGCGCAGATCCTCGCACATCAGCACCGATGCACCATGATTCTGCAGGATCTGCGCTGCACGCAGAGCGACCTCACTGGCCGAGATCTTTCCGGGGTTCGGAGAAATGTAAACCGTCATGCCGAAGCCTCCTGTTTTGGTTCTGTATCCGCATCGTTCAGCGGTCCAGCGTGGAATGGCTTGCAGCCACGACCTGTTCGGCGGCCGCATCGTCCAGCACGCAGGGCTCCTCGCTCTTCTGCACGAACATCAGATATTCGATGTTGCCTTCCGGACCTTTCACCGGGCTGAAATCCAGCCCGCGCACAGCAAATCCGTTGGCAGCCGCATAGCCCATGGCATTGTGCAGCACTTCGCGGTGGGTGGCGGGGTCACGCACCACGCCGTTCTTGCCCACTTTTTCGCGCCCGGCTTCAAACTGCGGCTTGACCAGACAGACGCCCATGGCGTCCGGCGTGGTGATGGCCTGTGCCACCGGAAAAATATGATGCAGCGAAATAAAGGAAACGTCCACGCTGAAGAACTCGATCGGTTCATCCAGAGCCTCCGGCGTAACGTTGCGGATGTTGGTGCGCTCCATGTTGATCACGCGCTCATCGGTGCGCAGCTTCCAGGCCAGCTGGCCGTAGCCCACATCCACTGCGTAGACCTTGACCGCACCGTTCTGCAGCATGCAGTCGGTAAACCCGCCGGTCGATGCACCAATGTCCATGCACACCTTGCCCTTGGGCGTCAGCGGAAAACACTGCATGGCTTTTTCCAGCTTCAGGCCGCCGCGGCTGACATAACCGATGTCGTGCCCGCGCACCTCCACCTTGGCATCTTCCTTGATCATCTCACCGGCCTTGTCCACCTTCTGTTCGTTGACAAACACCACACCGGACATGATCATGGCCTTGGCGCGTTCACGGCTCTGGATCAGACCATGCTGAACCAGATATTGATCCAACCGAATTTTCACGATATGTTTTCTCCTTTCATCCAGGCATCCATCACCTGCTGTGCAAGGGTGTCGGCATCCAGCCCGGTGACCTGCTTGATCTGCGGGACGGTTGCATGGGGCAGGTTGGCCGTATGCACAGCAGCGTGCAGGAAGGTTCCATTCCAGCCCGCCTGCTGCAGACAATAGGCCAGATGCTCCCCGATGCTGCCCCATTCCACACATTCTTCTGCAAATAGCACGATTTTATAATTCTTCACATCTTCGATCATTTTTTCTGTAAAGGGGAACAGCTTTACAAGTTTAAGCGCGTCGCAATTGATACGATGCTTCGTAAGTTTTTCACATGCAGTCAGAATATCATCCATTTCGTCTGCATAGCTGATCAACACCGCCTGGGCGCCCTCGGTTCTGTGCAGGAAATCATAGTCTTGTCTGCTGCAGCCATACTGCGCCAGACGGGCATTTTCCCCACCCCGCGGATAACGGATCGCACGGGGGCCTCTGCAGCCGTCCTTCAGCAGCTCGTGCAGCCAATAGGTCAGCTCCGCATAATTGGAAGGTGCATAGAGCGGCATACCGATCTGGCTCAGGAAAGCTGGGTCGTAAACGCCCTGATGCGTTTCTCCGTCTGCCGGAACAAAACCCGCGCGGTCAATGGCGAACACGACGTTCTCCTGCAGCAGGTTCACATCGTGCAGGATCTGATCGTAAGAGCGCTGCAGAAAGGTGGAGTAAATACACACCACCGGCAGCATGCCCTGACTGGCCAGACCTGCCGCAAAGGTCACGGCGTGCTGCTCTGCCATGCCCACGTCAAAGAACCGCTCCGGCGCACTGTGCGAAAAGAACTGCAGCCCGGTGCCATATTTCATGGCCGCGGTAATGGCGCAGATGCGGCTGTTCTGTGCAGCTTCCCGCGCAAGCGCCTGCCCGAAGGTCGTTGAGAACGACTCCTTGGGGGCCACCTCCGGGTCGGGCATCCCGTCCGGGTCAAAGGCCGATACCCCGTGGTAGTTGCCCGGGTTCATCTCGGCCGGCTGATATCCTTTGCCCTTTTTGGTCACAACATGCAGAAAGTGCGGGCCGGGCCGCTGGCTGATGGTGCGCAGGGTCCGCTCCAGTTCTTCCTCATTGTGTCCATCCACCGGCCCAATGTACTGGAACCCCATGTCCTCAAACATGGTCGAGTGGTACATTGCCCGTCGGAGCAATGTTTTACCCTCGGTCAGGGCTTTTTTCAGCGGGGTGCCCACCACCGGGACACTGTCGAGGAAGCTCCGCACATTGTCCTTGGCGTCAAAATATGCCGTCGTCGTGCGCAGGTGGGTCAGATACCGCGCCAGCGCGCCCACATTGTGGGAAATGGACATCTTATTGTCATTCAGGATCACGAGCAGATTGTCCAGGGAGCCGATGTTGTTCATGCCCTCGTAGACCATGCCGCCCGTAAAGGCACCATCGCCGATGACCGCAACCACCCAGCCCGGCTCATGCCGAATCTTCTTGGCCCAGGCCATGCCGATGGACAGCGAAAGCGCTGTGTTGCCGTGCCCTGCAATAAAGGCATCGTGCTCGCTCTCGTTCGGGTTCGGAAAATCGGAAATGCCATCCAGCTGGCGCAGTTTTGCAAAGCCGCTGCGTCGGCCGGTGAGCAGTTTGTGCGTATAGCACTGATGCCCCACGTCAAAAACGATTTTGTCCATTGGCGTCGTCATCACCCGGTGCAGGGCTACCGTCAGCTCCACTGCGCCGAGGTTGGACGCCAAATGACCGCCTGTGCGGGAGATATTCCGCAGCAAAAACTGACGGATCTCCGCACAGAGCTTGTTTACCTGTTCTTTGTCCAGATTTTTCAGATCGCTGGGTTGATCAATGTTGTCCAGCAGCAACGATTCCATAACCAAATCACACGTCCTTCATGCAATGTTTCCTACCCTGCTGGCACGTCTCACAGGGCCAGAGGGTACAGCAGGCCGACCACAAGGCCCACCAGAAAGCCTGCGACCACCTGCAGCGGAGTATGGCCGACCATTTCCTTCAGATGCATGTTCTGCAGGAACGGGGCGTTCTTTTCGCTGACCTCGATCCACTGGTCGATCATCTGGTTCAGCACCTTTGCCTGCTCGCCAGTCTCATGGCGCACGCCCATGGCGTCGTGCATGGTGATGATGGCCACCACACAGGCCACTGCAAAAATGGCAGAGTCAATGCCCTCACACCGTGCCGTGGCAATGACCATTGCGCAGACGGTGGCGCTGTGGGCGCTGGGCATACCGCCGTCGCCCCACATGCGCTCCAGCTGGAATTTGCCCAGCAGGATGAAGTTGATCAGGGTCTTGAGCACCTGCGCCACGAACCATGCCAGGAGCGACACGGTCAGGATGCGGTTGAATGAAAGGATCTCATAAATGAACTGCATAGCGTTTCCTTTTGCTTTCCCGGACGACGATCCGTTTTAGTTTTTGCGTGTCAGGAGCTGCTGCGCAAGCTGCTCCAGAAAGGCCGATTTTTCGCCGAATGTTTCGCGCAGAGCGCTGCAGGTCTTTTCGTTTACGCGCTGTGCAAGAGCCATTGCGCCCTCCACGCCATACAGCGTTGCAAACGTTGTTTTTCCGTTTTCACTGTCGCTGCCAATGGGCTTGCCCAGCTGTTCCGGCGTGCTGGTTACATCCAGCACATCGTCCACGATCTGGAACACCAGACCAATGCCGTAGGCGTATGCTTCCAGTGCTCGGCACTGGTCGGCGTCGGCACCGGCGGCAGCTGCCCCCATCTGGACGGCTGCGTTGATCAAAGCACCGGTCTTATTGCGGTGGATCAGCCGCAGCTGCTCCTCGGTCGCTGCCAGTGCTTCGTATTTCAGGTCCAGCTCCTGCCCATACACCATGCCGCGGCTGCCGGCACCAAGGCCCAGCGCCTTTGCGGCCTGCACACAGGCCTGCGGGCAAGCCGGTGCATTGGCGATTGCTTCAAAGGCTTCGGTCAGGAGCACATCTCCTGCCAGCATGGCCGTTGCCTCCCCGAATGCCTTGTGGCAGGAGGGGCGACCGCGCCGCAGGTCATCGTTGTCCATGCAGGGCAGATCATCGTGGATCAGCGAATAGCAGTGCAGCATTTCCACCGCAGCGCTGAAAGCTCTGGCCGTCTGCGGATCACCGCCCAGCATATCACAGACGCTGAGCACCAGCACGGCCCGGATGCGTTTTCCGCCGCCCAGCAGGCTGTACCGCGCCGCACGGCATACCTCCGATTCCTCCGGAAGAAACTTTGCACAGGCGTCTTCCAGCGCGGCAGAAGCCTGCGACAGATACATCTGATATTGTGTTTTGTAATCCATCAGTTTTCCTCCCGCTGTTCCTGCATGGTCTGCGTGATCTTCGCGTCGATCTCCTCGATCTGGAGCGATGTTTTTTCCAGCGCAGTATGGCAGTATTCCATCAGAGATGCTGCCTCCGCATACAACTTGACGGCTTCTGCAAGAGTCGTCTGCTCGTCCTGCATTTTGGCCAGAATGGCATTCAGGCGCTCCATGCCCTCTTCATAGCTTTTGGGTGCTTTCATCAATTTCCTCCACGGCCTCCACCCGGCACTTTGCCCGGTGGGAAGCGCTGCGAATGTAGATGGTCTTGTCCGGCTCCAGTTGGTCTGCCGGAAGGATCTGTCCTCTGCCCGTGGTGATCATCGCATAGCCTCGGGCAAGGACCCGGTACGGGCTCAGAGAGGCTGTCAGTGCTGCGGCATGTTCCAACTGCATATTTGCAGCCTGCATCCGGCGCTGTATCTGGATCTGAAGCGTCTGCCCGGCCTGTTCCAGCTGGTCAAAATCCCTCTTCCAGATGTGATGCGCAGGCTTGCGTTCCAACGCTAAGTTGTATTGCTCCAGCTCATTATAGCACAACTTGAGCCGTTTTTGCATATTTTCAGAAATATTTTGTTGTAAATTTTGCAAAATATTCCATTGTTCTTCCCGGTCCGGCACCGCAAGCTCTGCCGCTGCCGAGGGCGTCGGGGCTCTCTGGTCTGCCACGAAGTCCAGGATCGTGTAGTCGATCTCGTGTCCAATGGCGCTGATCAGCGGTGTTTTGCAGGCAAAGGCTGCCCGCGCGATCACCTCAGCGTTGAACACCCACAAATCCTCCCGGCTGCCGCCGCCGCGGGCCACGATGATCACATCTGCCCTGCCGCTGCGGTCCAGCGTTCGGATGGCCGCCGCAATCTGCGGAGCCGCTTCAAACCCCTGCACCATGACCGGGCAGAGCAGCAGCCGGATACCCGGCCAGCGGCGGCTGATCACATTTCGGATGTCCTGTAAAGCCGCGCCGGTCTTGCTGGTCACCAGCCCAATGCATCGGGGATATTGCGGCAGCGGCTTTTTGTGTGCCGCATCAAACAGGCCCTCCTGTTCCAGCCGGGCCTTGAGCTGCTCCAATGCCAGCTGTGCTGCACCGATTCCGTCCGGGAACATCTCATTGACATACAACTGGAATGCGCCATCCCGCTCATAGAGCGTTGCACGGCAGCGCACGACCACACGCATCCCCTCTTCCGGACGGAACGCAAGCCGCCGCGCATCCGAGCGGAACATCACCGCTTTTACGCTGGCCTGCTCATCCCGCAGGGTGAAATAGCAATGCCCGCTGCGCGCGTTCTGCACAAAATTTGCCACCTCGCCGCGCAATGCCAGATCAAACAATCGGTCGTTTGCATCAAAAAGAGATTTGACATAGCGGTTCAGCGCCGAAACCGTGATCACTTCAGCCATAAACCGGCCTCCCGTGCCGCAAGAATGGACACGCCAATGGCATTGTCACTGGAATACTGTCCCGGCACAAAATACACCTGAGGCAGGCGTTTCTGCACCCATTGGCGGATCACATCGCTGCTCATCACGCCGCCGGCGCATACCACCGGCAGACCCGGGTATTCCTTCTGCGCAGCCTTTGTCATTTTGACCACCGTATCGGCCACACAGAGCAGGCAGTACTTGCACACATATTCCGGGCTTTTGCCCGCAGCAAGCAGGGCATTGCACTGGTTTTCCAGGCCGGAAAGGCTGCACTGCATGCCCCTCACGCTAGATTTCGGCCGGATCTCTTCCGGGCACGCTGCAGCAAGGCGAGACACCTCTGCACCCGCCGGGAAGGCAAACCCGAGCTTGACGCCCACGCGGTCCACAGCCTGTCCGGCGTAAAGGTCCGTGCTAGTGCCAAGTTGGGTGATCGTGCGTACCTCATCACACAGCAGCAGATCCGTCGTGCCGCCGGAAATATGAAACAGCAGGACTTTCTGCGTAAAAAGGTCTGCGCCGCGGGCTGCAAACAGCGCCGCAGCGGCATGGCCCTGCTGGTGGGTCGTATAAATCAGCGGGATGCTCCGCGCCGCTGCAAATGCCGTCGCCGCGTTCACACCGGCCAGAAAGCACGGCATATAACTGCCCTCTGCCGGGCGCGGCTTCTGGGAGACACCCACGGCGTCGATGCGGGTCAGATCAAACTCCTGCGCAAGCTCGTGCAGCATTTCCGGCAGTGCCGTGGTGTGGTGGAACAGTGCATCGCTCTGCCGCAGGCCCAGCTGCCCGGGTTTGACCGGAAGAAACCGCTTTTTTGCACAAATAACCTCTCCGGCTGTATCAAAAACTGCCAGAGAGGTTGCATAGTTGCTTGTATCGACCCCGAGCGTATAACGGCTCACTGTTCAGCCGGCTCCACAGCGGCTTCTTCATTCAGGCCGTGATCCCGTGCCACTGCGCCGAGCAGGCCGTTCACAAACTGATAGTCCTCATCGGCACCATACTTTTTGGTCAGCTCCACCGCCTCGTTGATGGCAACGCCGGGCTTGTTCTCGCCGCCGAACAGCATCTCTGCAATGGCCAGACGCAGCACGGTCAGACTGACGCGCGGCAGACGCTCCATGGTCCAGTTGCGCAGATGAGCGCGGATCTCGTCATCCACCTCTGCGGAATGGTCGTAATAAGCATTCAGCAGCAGCTTGCTGAAGCCATCCACCGGGTGCTCTTCGTCATTTTCCGCATGGTTGGTCAGAGCCTCTGCCAGCGGGACGTCGCCAAAGGTCTGCGAAAATGCCAGCAAAAATGCATTCTCGCGAGCTTCTCTACGGGGCAAAATGTTTTCCATAATATTCCTTTCATAATAGGAGCTCTCCCCGCCGGGAAACCCCGGCAGAGAGAACGCGTTCTATCCATTCTTTTGTACGGCTGCAAGTGCTCTTACTGCTCCGCAGCAAGACCTGCGATCACCAGATTCACACGGCTCACCGTGACACTGGTCATGTTCTGCACGGCCGACTTGACATTTTCCTGCACCTTTTCCGCCACTGCCGGGATGCGTGCGCCGGACGCCATGATCAGATGCAGCGTAAGCTCTGCCGTGCCGTCGCGCATTTCCACGGCCACCGGCGGCTGGATGCTGGCTTCCAGCAGATCCTTCAGCTTTTTGTTCTGGGTCCCGCAGGAAACTTCTGCCACGCCTTCCACTTCCAGCGCAGCGCACCGTGCGATCTTTGCAATGACTTCGGTCGAAATCTGAAGGCTGCCGCCCTGAAGATCCATATTCTGTAAATCCATTGTGCTGTCCTCCATTGAAAAGCAGCAGAACTGCCGCTTTTTTTCGGTTCAAAACGGCTTTGCAGCTGCCGCCGCCGAATGGCCGGGCAGCACGCCGTTCCTGTTTTCTGATGGTGTTATTATACCATCAATGCGGGGTTGATTTCAATACTTGTTTGGAAAACTCTGTCGGACCACACAACGGGTTCTTTTTCCAGCCCGATTCCTTCCGGTCGGAGGGAAACACTTTTTATTTTACTTCCACCACCGTGATGTTCTGGGCCGTCACACTGCTCTTGCTGAGCACGACGTCCCGGATCTGCGCCACCTGCGCCGCCGTCAGCGGGTCACCGGATGTCATGACGGTCAGATCGGCGCGGCCGGACTGCAGAAAGCACAGGCAGTCCGCAAAGCCCTTGGCTTTGATGAGGGTCTCGATCTCATTTTCGGCGTGCAGATCTTCCAACCCGGCTGTCAGCTGGGCGGTGCAGTCCTTCTTTTCCTCCGCAGAGAGCGAAGAGGACTTCATGGTTTTTTGCAGGGTGTCCATGGCTTCATCGTGCGCCTTTTCCCGTTTCAGGCGTGCCTCTTCAAAGAACTTTGCGCCGCTGTCGCTTGCCACGCTGACCAGCTGTGCTTCCCCGTAGTTTTTGTTCGCGGCCGACACTGTTTCGGCTTCCGTGGGCAGGCCGTCCAGGACCGTGTCCGACTGCACAGGCTCGGCCGAAACGACCTGGGCTTCCTCGTCCGCTGCAATGCCGGTATCGGTGCGGGCATACTGCCAGTTCAGATAAACGGCAATGACAAGGGCAGCGGCCAGCGTAAGCGCGGTCACCCGCCGGGTATTTCTGGAAAGTGCTCTCATCTTGAATCCTCCTTGTTCTTGGTCAGATCATGGCTTGCGCTGTTCCACACAGATCCGGTTGGATGGCAGATCCAGCAGCGCTCCCACCATCTCCGTGATGCGTGCTGCCACGCGGACATCTCCCCCGCCGTCGCACAGCACGGCCACGCCGCGGATCTGCGGCTGATAGATCGTCTCTGCCAGGGCGGAGCCATCTTCCAGCAGAACATGCGTCTGCTGTTCCTGCATCTGCCCGGACTGCGTATCCAGTGCATAGATCGTTTCCTCCCCCGTTTCCAGTGTGAGCATCACCGTCGTCTTTCCCGCTCCGTCCATCTGAGCGATCAGTGTTTCAAGCCGGTTTTCCAGCTGGGTCTGATACGCGGCGATTTCCTGTGGGGCTGTGCTGGCGGCAGCAGACTTCGTCCCAGTCGGCATCAACTCCGACAGCAGCAACAGCAGCATGGCCACCCCGCCAATGAGCACCGCAAGTCTTGTGCGCCCCTGCGGGCCTTTGCATCCCTGAAGAACCGTTGTGATCGTTGCTTTTTTCATGGTTCCGCCTCTTCCGCTGCGGTGACAGCGTCGGTGCTAAGCTCTTTTTGCAGAAACTGCACAAGCTGTGTCTGCACCTGTGCCGGGCTGTCCGGCGGCATCCACAGGATCGCGCGAGCTGCGCGGATGCCGTCCGGCGTCTGTTCCAATTCCGTTTCCACCCGGACCGGGATGCCTGTCTGTGCCTCGCATTCCGCTGCCAACATCTCATTCAAGCGCTTCGCCGCCTCCGTGAGGATCGTGGTTTCCACGCCCTCGATGGAGGCAGATGCCTGCACCGGCTGAAGCCACTGTGCGGTCCGTGCAGGCAGTGCAGAAATTGCACGGAGCAGAACTGTTAGAATATATAGCCCCGCAACCACTTTTATGCATCGGCGCGCCCAGCCCGCTTCCACCAGTTGCACTAGCAGCTCCGTGCAGACACATGCAAGGCAGAATGCCGTTACGACCCGCATTTCACCCTCCGTTCATCATTGTCATCAACGCGACACCGACCATTGTCAGCGAAAAGAACAGTGCTGTGACCGCCGCCATGCACCGGACCGCCTCCGTCAGACAGGCAAACAGCGCCTGGCACCGGTCGATGCCGGCAAAGCTGCACAGAAGCCTGCACCCGGACAGAACTGCCAGGTGGAACAACAGTCCCAGATACAGCGGAACAAATTCCGCGCCAAGGATCACCAGTGCCGCGATTCCAAGAGAGTTTTTGAGCAGCTGCAGCCCGGCCAATACGGTATCGGCCGCACCGCTCAACGCCTGCCCGATCACCGGGACACTGCCCGTCAGCATCTGGCCCAGACGGGATGTCGTGTGGTCCAATTGCAGTGTGATCACTCGCTGTACGCCAAGCAGAAGCGCAAACAGTTTTCCGCCCGCCGAAATGCTTTTTCGCAGCAGCTGCCCGCTCATCCTGCAGGCTTCCGGGAGACCCGTCTGCGCGTGGATGCAGCAGGCCATGCTGATGGCCAGATAGCTTTGCAGCAGCGGCCGGATGCACAGTGCGATCCCCTGTGCCAGCAGAGCCAGCACGCTCAGCAGAAATCCGCTGGCCACCGCTCCGGCGTTTCCCTCTCCACCTGCCGTCAGGACTGCGCCGCACACCGGCAGAAATCCCGTGAGGAACAGCCGCCAGCTGTCCATGCGTTCACCGATAGACTGTGCCAGTGTCAGCAGATCACCCCAGATGAGCACCCCGCAGCCACCGGCTGCCGCAAGGTCCAGCAAGGTACCGTCCGCTGCATCGCCAACGAGAAATGACAAAGCTGTGAGCAGCAGCAGAAACAGCAAAAGATCTGCGTAGCTGCGCAGGGTATCGACTAGAAGCTGCACGGGTGAACCCGGCAGCAGGCTCAGCAATGCCGACACCGGGTCCCGGGCAAAATCCGCTGCACTCTGTGCACTTTGGGTCAGGTAGGGCTGCCACAATTCCCGGCCGGGCAGGCTTTCCAGTGCGAAAGCCCGCACCGTTCCAAAAGGCATTGCGGCCAGAAACACCAACCCTGCCAGAAACCCCCGGTATTTTTTGCCGCTCATCCTGCCAGCCCCCAGATCCGTTGACTCACTTCTTCCAGCAGTGGGAACACTGCCGCCAGCACCAGACAGCGGCCCGCAAGCCCTGCACACCAGCCAAGCGCCTCAGCCCCGCTCTCCTTGCAGAGGGTACGGGTATAGTCGGCAAGCAACAGGATGCCCGTGCTGCGCAGCAGGCATTGGAACGCCTGCTTGTCCGTTTGCTGTCCCAGCAGCGCGACACCCTCCAGAACACTGCGGAAGGTGCCGCCCAGCCGCACCAGCAGAAGGACGATCGCTCCCAGTGAGAGCAGGAGCGTATAGGCCGGAAGCTCCTTTTGCAAAAGTGCATGCATCGCTGCCAGCACTGCCACCAGCCCCAGCGTGACCCAGGCGGAACTCACAGCGAAAACAGCGCCTTGATGGTAACAAACAGGGTGCTGATCTGCTTGACCAGAATGGATAGAACCACCACAAGGCCGGCAAGGGTCGTCATCATGGCCTGATCCTCCCGCCCGGAGCGGATCAAGAGCTGATTGAGCACCGCCACAATGATGCCGATGGCTGCAATTTTGAACACCAGATCAATTTCCATCTGCGCTGTTTCCTCCAAGATTTCCGAATTCAGATGAGCAGCAGTGCCATTGCCATCCCGGCTGCAAGGCCCAGTTTGCGGGGCAGACCGGCCTGCCGCCGGGCAGCGTGTTCTGCCGTTTGCTGCAAAGCCTGCAGGCGGGCCCGGTAGTAGTCCAGCTGTTCGCACTCCTGCTGCGCTTCCGCACGGCCAAGGCCGGACATGCACGTCCGGAAGCACTGCTGTTCTTCCCGCGTCAGGCCCTCCGGCGGTGGGGCCTCCTGTAAGCAGCGGGCGCCGGATTCCAGTATGCCTTCCCGGCAGAGCTCTGCGTAAAGCTGCTGCAGGTCTGCCCGGCGGAACGCGACCTCCTGCCGGATGCGTTCCAGAAGCGCAAGGCATTTCTGCAATGCAGCAAGGTGCTGTACCGTACGGGCCTGTATGGCATCCCCGGCCAGCCAGCCGCACAACGGCAACAGCAGAGCACCCAGAATGTGCAGCATCATAGCAGCGGAAGCTGCCGGATCTCCCGGATCCGGCCCGGTGCACAGCGTCCTTCCAGCAGGACAAGAAACCGCAGTGCTCCCTGCTGCTGTAAAACCCGCACCTGCGGCCTTTGCAGAGCGTCCTCCAGCGTGGCGGCATGGACGCTGGCCACAAACTCCACCCCGCTGAAAAAGCCCTGTTCCAGTGCGGTGACCTCGGTCAGGTCCCCCAGCTCGTCCAGCAGGATCACCTGCGGAGCCAACGTCCGCAGCGCCATCTGGACCGCACGGCCTTTGGGCAGGCCGCTGATGCAGTCAAGGGCATCACCATTCTGCCGCTCCGGCGGAAAAAGTTCCCCTCGCTCGTCGATCACAGCCACGGCCCGTTTCTGTGCAGCCAGTTCCCGGGCGATCTGCCGCAGAAGGGTGGTCTTGCCGCTGTCCGGTTCTCCCACCAGCAGTGCCCCGATGAAATGTCCCTGCAAAAGGGTGCACAGCTCCGCCGGAAGTTCCGTACAAATTGGACGCGCAATGCGGAAATTCAGCGACAAAAGACGCTGCAGCACAACATCCTCCGGGCCGCGCAATACGAACCGACCGCCCACCCCCACACGGCAGCCGGATGCCGTGGTCAGGTAGCCCTGCGCCAGTTCGGCCTGATGGGTATGTACTGAACCGCCGCAGAGCACATAAAGGATCTCGTCCATCTGCAGGGCATCCAGCGTCCTGCCGCGCAGGGTCTGCGGGCATTCCGGCAGCTCGTCCAACGTTGTCTGCTGCCCGGCAATGGACAGGCAAATTCCACAGCCTGTCCGCAGCCGCAGTTCGTGCACTTTTTCGGCGGTATTCTGCGGCAGCCGGGCCAGCGGCTGCGCCAGCCATGCAGGCAACAGACGGATCGCGCGGTAATACTCGTCCACAATGGGCACTTCCTTTCAACGAAACTTGTGTTACCAGTGTATGCAGCCCCTGCCCGCTTAGAACCGCACACAAACAAAAAAGCCCCTGCGGCCCGAAACGCCGCAGAGGCTATGCAAAATTGTAATTATTCTTCTTTGAGCAGCTCAAGGAATTCGGCTTCGGTCAGCACCGGAACGCCCAACGCCTGCGCTTTGGTCAGCTTAGAACCGGCTGCTGTACCGGCGACCACATAGGAAGTCTTTTTGGAGACCGATCCGCTGGCCTTGCCGCCGTTTTTGACGATGAGGGCTTCTGCCTCGTTGCGGGAGAGTGTTTCCAGCGTACCAGTAACCACCAGCGTTTTACCGGCCAGCTTGTCGCCCTTGGGCTCGCCCTTCCACTGCATGTTGACCCCGGCATCTGTCAGACGGTGCACAAGGTCTGTGGTGCCTTCCTTCGCAAAGAATTCCACTACGCTCTGGGCCATCACACCGCCAAAGCCGTCGATCTCGCTGATGGCAGCGGCATCTGCTTCCCGGATGGCCTGCAACGAACCGAAATGTTCTGCCAGCAATGCCGCCGCCTTGTCGCCGATGTTGCGAATGCCAAAGCCAAACAGCAGCTTGTCCAGATTGTTCTCTTTTGAGCGCTGGATGGCGTTCAGCAGATTGTCCGCGCTTTTCTCCTTGAATTTGTCCAGCGTCAGCAGCTGTTCACAGGTGAGGGTGTAGATATCCGCCGCCGAGTGCACCATGCCTTTTTCCACCAGCTGTGTTGCCACAGCCGTGCCCAGGCCGTCGATGTCCATGGCGTCGCGGGAGGCAAAATGGATGATATTGCGCAGAGCCTGTGCCGGGCATTCCGGGTTCACGCAGCGCAGGGCAGCCTCGTCCTCCAGATGCACCACCGGTGCGCCGCAGGACGGGCAGACCGTCGGCATCTCGTAGGGCTGAGCGTCCTCGGCGCGGCGGGTGACCCCGATCACTTCCGGGATGATATCGCCGGCCTTGCGCACCTGAATAGTGTCGCCGATGCACAGGCCGAACTGCCGGATAAAGTCCTCATTGTGGAGGGTGGCGCGCGCCACGGTCGTGCCGGCCAGAAAGACCGGATCAAAGCAGGCCGTGGGGGTCAGGACACCGGTGCGGCCCACGGCCACCTCGATGCTGCGCAGGGTGGTTTCCTTGACCTCCGGCGGGTACTTGAAGGCGATGGCCCAACGCGGGAATTTGTTGGTGGAACCCATCTGTTCCCGCTGGGCAAAATCGTTTACCTTGATGACCGCACCGTCCATATCAAAATCCAGCTTGGAACGGTTCTGTCCGATCTGCTCGATCTCTGCAATGGCCTGCTCAATGTCGTGTACCACATGGTAGCGCGGCGAGACCGGCAGACCAAGGCTCTTGAGGTAGTCCAGACTGTCCGAATGGCGGGTCAGTTCCTTACCGCGGATCTGCTGGACGTTGAACACAAAAATGGACAGGCCGCGGCTTCCGGTGATCTTTGCATCCTTTTGCCGCAGGGAACCTGCCGCCGCATTGCGCGGGTTCTTGAAGGGAGCGGCCCCCTGCAGTTCCTGCTCCGCGCACAGCTTCTGGAAAGCCTCGTGCGGCATATAGACCTCGCCGCGCACCTCCAGAAACGCCGGCGCATTTTTCAGCGTCTTGGGGATGCGTTTGATTGCCCGGACGTTCTGGGTCACATCCTCGCCTACCACGCCGTCGCCGCGGGTGGACGCCCGGACGAGTTCTCCGTTCTCATACTCCAGACTGCAGGAAAGGCCGTCGATCTTGATCTCGACCACATATTCCGGTTCGACGCCTGCATCCCGTACGCGGCGGTCAAAGTCGCGCAACTCATCATACGAAAATGCATCCAACAAACTTTCCATCTTGACCGCATGGGTCACCTTGGTAAAGCGCCCGCTGGGGGTCCCGCCCACTTTCTGGGTCGGCGAAGTCGGCGTGATCAGCTGCGGGAACTGCGCTTCCAACGCTTTCAGTTCCCGGGTCAATGCATCGTATTCAAAATCCTCCAGCTCCGGGGCATCCTGGTCATAATAGAGCCGGTTGTTCTTTTCAATGACAGCGCGCAGCTCCTCCACACGCTTCTGGGCCTGTTCCAGTTCCAAACAAATCACTCTCCTGCCGGGTGACCTGTGTCGGGAGACTGCTCCCACAGGACACCGTTTTTGTACGGTTCTAGTATACCACACCAAGCGGCACTCTGCAAAGCAAAGGGAAAAATACAAATCGTATTTTTCATGCATGAAATCGGTATCATATCGTACTTGTGAGTTGATTTTAAATCAATTTTGAAAGATACTCTCTGTTTATGTCATTAAAATTTTATCGACTTGACGTTAATATTCAGATTGATTCTTGCCGCATTCAAAGAAATTCCAATGCAGACGCTACGGTCCTCCCGGCAAAACCAAAAGAAAAAGAGCCTGCACTTTCCGTGTGCAAGCTCTTCTCTCTATGCCGGTCCGGCTGTTCTGCGCTCGGCTTTTCCTTTAGCCGATCAGGGTCTGATAGCGCCGTTCCAGCACCTCAAACTGTGCATCGTCCACAGGCACAGTCACGAGAAACTCCATCTTTCCCTTCTCGTTTTTCGCGCTGTGAACAGGAATCGAACTGCGGATGCCTTCTGCATACAGCATCCGCAGGCACATCCCGAGTTGATGATCCGATTTTGCCAGCAGTTCATGAGCCATTCTGCTCACCTCCTTCATAATGGAAAACGAATTTTTCGCGTCCAGGTCACGGACATTGTCTAGTTCCTAGACTATCAGATGCCAATGGTCTTTGCAACCATCGAAACGACGTGTGCAACACCATTATAACCCAACAAAAAAGGAGCTGCCCTCTCAGCCTGGCCAAGAGAACAGCTCCAGAAATGCAATGCAGGAAATCAGATAGAAATGGTGTTGCAGACGTCGATCAGGACGGGGTCGAGGGTCTTGGTCATTTCGAGTGCTTCATCCACCGGGTAGTCCACCAGCTTCTCGCCCTTCATGCCGACGATGCGGTTGTACTTGCCCTGCTCCAGCAGGCACACAGCCTGATAGCCCATGGCAGATGCGTTCACGCGGTCACGCAGCGTGGGAGAGCCGCCGCGCTGGACATGGCCCAGAATGGTGGCACGGGAGTCGATGCCGGTGCGGGCCTGGATCTCGTTTGCGATCTCCTGTGCGTGGCCCACGCCCTCGGCGACGATGATGATGAAGTGACGCTTGCCGGTCTTCTGAGTCTCAGCGATCTTGTCCAGAATGTCGTGCTGCATGTCGAATTCCTTTTCCGGCAGCAGGACAGCCATAGCACCGGAGGCGATGGCAACGTTCAGGGCAATGTAACCGGCGTTGCGGCCCATGACCTCGACCACACTGCAGCGGTCGTGGCTCTGGGTGGTGTCGCGCAGCTTGTCGATCATTTCCAGAGCGGTGTTCATGGCTGTATCATAGCCGATAGTGTACTCGGTGCAGGCAATGTCGTTGTCGATGGTGCCGGGCAGACCGATCATCGGGATGCCGCGGTGTGCCAGCTCACGTGCGCCGCGGTAAGAACCATCGCCGCCAATGACGACCAGTGCGTCAATGCCCAGCTCACGACACTTGGCAGCACCGCGGTCCTGGCCTTCCTTGGTCTTGAACTCCAGGCAGCGGGCAGTGTACAGAATGGTACCGCCGGCCGAAATGATGTTCGAGACGCTGCGCAGGTTCATTTCAAAGCATTCGCCGTTCAGCAGGCCGTTGTAACCACGCTGAATGCCGATCATGCGGTAACCTTTGTGCAAGCCGGTACGGACCACAGCGCGCACGGCAGCATTCATGCCAGGAGCATCGCCGCCGCTTGTGAGCACGCCAATCGTTTTGATTTGCTTTTCCATACGAGAGATTCCCTCCAATTTGTTTCTTCATTCACCCATGAGCCAGCGCCCTTCTTCATTACGCCGCCCAGTGTTTGCATCGTAAAGAATTGTTAAGACTTGCCTTTCAACATTATAACACATTCTCAGCCATTTGAAAATATTTTGGACCCATTTTGAGCCCTTCCGACCTATCGAGATTCGTGCACAGAAATGTCATTTTGTTGCAATGTTCTCTGCGCCCACCAGTCTTTCCAGTTCTTCAAAGAAGAGCGGATGCCCGGAAGTGTACAGATGCCGGGGGGCCGCCAGCTTTTGTTTTGTGTCTTCCAGATACAGGATCACCGGCATATTGCCGTCAAAGATTCCCAGCAGATTGATCACCTTGGCATACTGCGGGCAGCTGCGGGACGGCAGACGGATATACAGCCGCTTTGCCGCCGCCTTGACCGGGTCCGGGCGGCCGTTCTGCGGGCGGGTAGGGTCGTAGCTGTCAATGGGCACGATGCTGTCTGCCAACAGCTTGGAAGCTTCGTCCTCCCGCACCGACAGGCGTCCGTCGATGACCACGACCGCATTTTCGCGGATGGCATCGCGGAAGGTGTCCAGCACTTTGGGGAACACGATCACTTCCATGGTGCCAGTCAGATCTTCCACGCTGGTAAAGGCCATCATACTGTTGGACTTGGTGGTCATCATGCGGTTCTTGACCACCGCACAGACCACACGCACCCGCTCGCCGTCCGTCACATGGGCGTCCTCGCCGGTGAGGTCCTTGATGGTGTGAGAACCGATGCGGGCCGATTTTTCCCGGTAGGCATCCAGCGGATGACCGGACAGATACAGGCCGCTGACCTCTTTTTCCTGCTGGAGCAATTCGGCATGGCTGTACTCCGGCAGCTGGCGGATCTCGTAGCGGTCCTCCTGTGCGGCGTCCTGCTCTCCCCCGCTCATCACCGAAAACAGGTCCAGCTGCCCATCCAGATTGCGGCGAGTGTCGGTCTCGATGCTCTTCAGGATGCCCTCCACGGCTTCCACATGGCTGTGACGGTTGTTGCCCAACCGGTCAAAGGCACCGGCCTTGATCAGGCACTCCACCGCCCGGCGGTTCAATTCGTTGCCGTGCATCCGCTTGCAAAAGTCATACAGGCTGGTATAGGGCTTGTTCCGACGCTCCCGCACCACATTCTCGATCAGGTTACGGCCAACGTTCTTGACCGCGTTCAGGCCGAAGCGGATCTGGCCGTTCTCGTCCGCCGTAAAGCCGCCGCCCGAAACATTCACATCCGGCGGCAGCACCTTGATGCCAAGGCGGGCACACTCGCCGGAATACTCAATGACCTTGTCCGTGTTGTCCAGCACACTGGTCAGCAGAGCGGCCATGAATTCGCTGGGGTAATGGCACTTGAGGTAAGCGGTCTGGAATGCCACATAGGCGTAGCAGGCCGCATGGCTCTTGTTGAATGCGTAGGAAGCAAAACTGGACATCTCATCGTAGATCTCGTTGGCGACCTTTTCCGAAATGCCGTTGGCTACACAGCCGGGGCACTCGTGGCCCGGCTCGGTGCAGCCGTGCACGAAGTGCTCCCGCTCAGCCTCCATCACAGCGTGCTTCTTTTTACTCATGGCACGGCGGACGTTGTCGGCCTGCCCGAAGGAGAAGCCCGCCAGCTCCCGGAAGATCTGCATGACCTGTTCCTGATAGACGATGCAGCCGTTGGTCACATCCAGGATATGGGCAAGCTGCGGGGTCTTGTAACTGATCTTGTCCGGCTCGTGGCGGTTGCGCAGATAGGTTGGGATGGAGTCCATGGGGCCGGGACGGTACAGGCTGATCAGAGCGATGACATCTTCCAGGTTCTGCGGCTGCAGGCCTACAAGCACCTGCTTCATGCCGGAAGATTCCAGCTGGAACACACCCTCAGTGTCGCCCTGTCCCAGCATTTTATAGGTCTCCGGGTCGTCGTAATCCAGCTTCTGGATGGAGAACTCCGGGTGATGCTTCTGCACCGCCGTTTCCGCATCGCGGATAACGGTCAGGGTGCGCAGACCCAGAAAGTCCATCTTCAGCAGGCCCAGTTCCTCGATCTCGGTCATGTTGAACTGGGTCACCGGCAGGCCGTCGTTGGTGGCCAGCGGCAGATAGTAGTCGGTAGGTTCCGGCGTGATGACCACGCCCGCCGCATGGGTGGACGCATGCCGCGGCATGCCCTCCACCTTCAGGGCGGTGTCGATGAGCTCGGTGACCTGCGGGTCGGTGTCATAGAGCTTTTTCAGCTCGGTGGAAACTTCCAGTGCCCGTTTCAGGGTCATCTTGAGCTCCATGGGCACCAGTTTTGCCACCACATCCACCTGCTGATACGGGATACCCATCACACGGCCCACATCGCGGATGGCGTTGCGGGCGGCCATGGTACCGAAGGTAACGATCTGCGCCACATGATCGGCCCCGTATTTCCGATTGACGTAATCAATGACCTCCTGCCGACGCTCGTAGCAGAAGTCCACGTCAAAATCGGGCATGCTGACGCGCTCCGGGTTCAGGAAGCGCTCGAAGATCAAATTGTACCGGATGGGGTCGATATCCGTGATGCCTACGCTGTAGGCCGCAATGCTGCCTGCACCGGAACCACGGCCCGGGCCCACCGGGATGCCCTGACTTTTGGCGTAATTGATGTAGTCCCAGACGATAAGGTAGTAGTTGGTGTAGCCCATGGTTTTGACCACGCCGATCTCATAGCTCAGGCGGTCCTTGTTGGCCTGCGGGACATTGGGCCCATAGCGGCGTTCAAGGCCCTCCCAGCAGAGCTTTTCAAAGAATGCCTGATTATCCATGCCGTCCGGGGCTTTATAATAAGGAATCTTGGTGTGGCCAAACTCAAAGTCAAAGTTGCACTGTTCTGCAATTTTCGCCGTGTTTTCGCAGGCTTCCGGCACCATGGAGAACAGGTCATACATTTCATCTGTAGTCTTGACGTAAAATTCGTCGGTCTGGAACTCCATGCGGTCGGCATCCTGAATGGTCTTGCCGGTCTGGATGCACAGCAGGATGGCCTGCATCTTGGCATCTTCCTTGCGCAGATAGTGGGAGTCATTGGTGGCCGCCATGGGGATGCCGGTTTCCCGCGCCAGCTTGATGAGCTGCGGCAGAACGATGTTGTCCTCTTCCAGCCCATGGTCCTGCAATTCGATGTAATAATTGCCTTCTCCGAACAAATCCCGATACCACAAGGCCGTGGCCTTGGCCCGCTCGTAGTCCCCGGCCAGAATGGCCTGCGGCACCTCACCGGCCAGACAGGCCGACAGGCAGATAAGGCCCTCGTGATACTGTTCCAACAGCTGCTTGTCCACGCGGGGCTTGGAATAAAAGCCCTCCACGAACGCTGCCGAGACCATCTTGATCAGGTTTTTGTAGCCGGTCTCATTCTTGCACAGCAGGATCAGATGGTTGTTGCCGTCGATCTTGTTCACCTTGTCAAAACGGGTGCGGGTAGCCACATAGACTTCACAGCCGATGATGGGCTTGATGCCCGCCTTTTTGGCTGCCTTATAGAACTGCACACAGCCGTACATGACGCCGTGGTCGGTGCAGGCAATGGCGGTCTGGCCGCATTCCTTGACGCGGTCCATCAGCTGGTCGATGCGGCAGGCACCGTCCAGCAGACTGTATTCCGTATGGATGTGCAGGTGGACAAAGTCTCTGCCCAAGTGGTTGTTTTCGCTGATTTCGCTCAAGGCTCTGCCTCCTGTCCTTTTTCCATGCGCTGCCGCAGGGCGTCTGCCAACGCTTCCAGTTTTTTCATCCGGTGCGAAAGGCCGGATTTGCTCACCGCCGGGTCAAAGCAGCCACACAACGCGGTAAGCGATAAGTCGGGGTATTGCAGCCGTACTGCTGCCGCCTGCTGCAGCACCTCCGGCAGTGTTTCCAATGCATCGTTTTCCTGCAGATACCGGATGGCCCTGAGGGTCTGGGCGTTGGCCCGGGCCGTTTTGCCAAGGTTGGCCGTGTCGCAGTTGGTCTGTCGGTTGGTCTGGTTGCGCACCTGCTTGAAGGCTTTCTGTGCATGGATCTCCTCTGCCGCACCGGCCGCCCCCATAAAGCGGAGCAGTCGTTCCAGATTGGCGCTGTTCTTGACGTAGACCAGGTTCACGCCGTTGCGGCGGGTGCGGTGCGGGGCAAATTCATGCTCAGCCAGCAGGGCTTCAAAGTCCCGGGCCAGATTGGTGCGCGCGGTCAGGAACTCCAGATTGTACTCCTTCTGCGGGTCTGTGACGGTGCCACTGCACAAAAAAGCTGCGCCAATGTATGCACTGACGCAGGTCTGACAGCGGATCAGGGCGGGGTCGATCTGCAGGCTCGTCTCGTTGCCGGTGGTGCCGAACAGTTCATGCATCCGCGCCACCTGTTCCGGCTCCCGGATGTTGAACTCATACAGTACGCCGCTGGGGCGCTGCTTTTCCAGAACGTCCCCCTGCACCCCGCAGCGGGCAAAAAGTTCCCGGGCCAGCTGCACTGTGTGGGGCTGCTCGGTCTGGAGCACCAGCCCCCCTTTATCAAAATATTTGGCAAAGCAGGCAAAGCCATACGCTGCCGCACGCACGCAGCAGTCCTTCTGCAGGCTGCGTTGTGCGATCTCCTCCCGTGCACGGGATGCAAAGCTCATAGTGGTTCCTCAATTCTGGTCAGCGCATGGCATCGCGGTGCTGGACACCCGGCTCGTAGCCGAGGGATGTGCAGTACTCCGCGATCTTGCGCGCAAAAGTAATGGAGCGGTGCTTGCCGCCGGTGCAGCCCACCGCGATGGTCAGCTGGCTCTTGCCTTCTTTGACATAGAGCGGCAGTGCCACCTGCAAAAACTGCTCATACCGGTCCAGCAGCTGCTTTGCCTCCGGGTGGTTCATGACGAAGTCCACCACTTCCTGATCCAGGCCGGTCTTGTGTTTGAGCTCCGGCACATAGAAGGGGTTCGGCAGGCAGCGTACATCCAGTACCAGATCCGCCTCCGGCGGCAGACCAAACTTGAACCCGAAGGACATGATGGTAAGCCGCATGGCGCTTTTTGCACCGCCATTTTTCAGGAAAAGGTCGCAGATGCGTTCCTTGTTCTGTGCAGTCGAGAGCAATGCCGTGTTGATGGTGTAATTGGCCCGTGACCGCAGCGGCTCCAGGATCTGACGTTCCTTCAGGAAAGCATCCCGGGTGGACAGTCCCTCTGCGATGCTGATGGGGTGACGGCGACGGGTCTCGCTGTAGCGGCGCATGAGCACCTCGTCCGGCGCATCCAGGAACAGGATCTTGTAGGGTTTTTTCTGCTCATCCAGCTGCTGCAGCGCCTGTTCGATCTCTTCCCGCGTGCGGCAGCCACGCACATCCATACACAGCGCCACCCGTTCCAGCTGGTTATCGCCCGCCTTGGAAAAGGCCGTGATGCTGGGCAGAAGTGCCGCCGGGATGTTGTCAATGCAGAAATAACCGATATCTTCCAGCGCATTCATAGCAACCGACTTTCCTGCACCGGAAAGTCCGCTGACGATCAACAGTTCCATGGATCCGATCCCGCTCCTTTTTGAATCTATCTTATTTCACGACCCGGATCTCTTTTTCCAGATCGTAGCCGGTCTTTTCCTTTACAATGGCGCGCACTTCGTCGCACAAAGCCAGCACATCGGCACAGGTGGCACCGCCCAGGTTCACCACAAAACCGCAGTGCTTGTCGCTTACGGCGGCACCGCCATGGCGGTAACCCCGCAGGCCGCACTGGTCGATGAGGGCCGCCGCAAAAGCGCCCGCCGGGCGCTTAAAGGTGCTGCCGGCGCTGGGCTTGTCCAGCGGCTGTTTGTCGATGCGCTTCTGCATCAGCTCGTTCATCCGGGCCTTGATGGCATCCGGGTCGCCTTTTTCCAGGTGGAACACTGCGCCAAGGATGCAGGCATCATTCTCTTCAAATGCGCTGTGCCGGTAGGAAAAGTCCAGCTCGGACGCTTCACTGTCCACCCAGCGGCCGTCGGCGGTGAGATAGCTGACGGCTTCCAGCACATCCTTCATTTCGCCGCCGTAAGCACCGGCGTTCATGTAGACGGCACCGCCCACCGTGCCGGGGATGCCATAGGCAAATTCCAGCCCGGTGTAGCCGTGCTGGAGGGCAAATTTGCACAGCTCGGAAAGTTTCAGACCTGCCGGTGCCGAAATATAATCGCCGTCGGCATTCTGATAAATCGACAGTCCCATTCCCGCTGCTTCGGCAGAAACATCAATGACTGCTCCTCGAAAGCCCTCATCCGCAAACAGGATGTTGCTGCCATTGCCCAGCAGGTAATAGCGGATCTCCGCCTGTTTGCAGAACTGAACGGTCTGACAAAGCTGATCTTCATCCCGCGGCATCACAAACAGGTCGGCCGGGCCGCCAATGCGGAAAGTGCAGTGTGCCGAGAGCGGCTCGTTTTCTTTATAAAGGATTCCAGCCGCCTGCAGCTGCTGCTTGAGTTGTTCCATGGTGCGTGCTCCTTTAGTCCAGTTTATCGTCCAGACCCAGACGGATCAGCAGCTCCTTGGCCGCATTGTAACCCATCTTTTTCTGGCGGTTGTTGATGGCCGCAGTTTCCAGCACCACAGCAAGGTTGCGTCCGGGCGAGACCGGAATGCTGGTGCTGGGAATGCTGACGCCCAGAATGTCGTAATATTCGTTTTCCAGACCCGTACGCTGGTAATTCTTGGTGGGGTCCCAGGCTTCCAGCTGGACCACCAGGTCCAGGCTCTCGCTCAGCTTGACTGCACCCACACCGAACACCCGGGCCACATTGACGATGCCAATGCCGCGCAGCTCAATGAAGTGGCGGATATTCTCCGGAGCGGTGCCCATGATCTGCCGGTTGGACACCTTGCGCAGCTCTACCGCATCGTCGGCCACCAGACGGTGCCCGCGCTTGACCAGCTCAATGGCCAGCTCGCTCTTGCCGATGCCGCTGTCGCCCAAGATCAGGATGCCCTCGCCGTACACCTCCACCAGCACGCCGTGCCGGGTGATGCGGGGAGCCAGCTCCAGGTTCAGCACGCTGATCAGACTGCCCATCAGGGTGCAGGTCGTCTCGTTGGAGCGCAGCAGCGCCACGCTGTGCTTTTTGGCCAGCTCCAGCATCTCCGGGAACGGTTTCAACTCTTCGCTGCGGCCCACGATAACGGCCGGCGGCTGCTGGCGGAACAGCTGTTCCAGCGCCTCGTAGCGCTTTTCGGCCGAGAGCCCGGACAGAAAATTCATCTCTGCCAGACCCATGATCTGCAGACGGAGTTTATCAAAATAGTCATAGTATCCGGCCAGAAACAGACCCGGACGGTTGACCTCTGCGATCTCAACATTGATCTGGTCCAGTTCTTTGGGGGTATAGACCACCTCCAGGCTGACGCGCTCGGTCAGCGTTTTGAGCGAGACGTTGAACGTACCCATCCTTGTTCCTCCTGTGTTCTTGTGCCCGGCTGTGCGCCGGCAGCGGCACAATATATTCCTCCTTATATTATAATCGAGACGATTCCAGATTACAATCACTCTTTTCGGAAAAGTTCCTGACAATTTCCCGGGTCCTGAACTTCCACCCGAAAAAGCAAAGCACCCCATCTGCCGTACAAATTTTACCGTGTACCGCAGATGAGGTGCTTTTCCCTGCCTTGTTTTTTATCTTTTGAAAATATATTTTAGCAAGGCTATGACCACAAGGATTGGAAGGCCAAAAATAACAAGGATCATAATTAATTCGTTCGGGGTCATGATTTTGCTCCTCTCTGCGCTTGAAATTCTTCCAAGGATAAGCAAGGCTCATCCACTTATACAGCAATTATATAACGTTTTGTTTTATATGTCAATATAACAATTCGTTATGCGCTATATTCCCATTATCGCAAGATTAGAAGTCAGCGTAGCTGCAACGGCATAGTTGCGATACACAAACCAACGTTGTTGCTATTGCATTAAAAAGTTGGTTTGCTAGAAAGTTCTCCAGGATGAGAGGTGTTTGCCAATGTATCAACGCATCCGCGATCTGCGCGAAGACCGGGATCTGATGCAAAAAGACCTTGCAGCATATCTGAAATGCACACAGGTTTGTTATTCCAATTACGAAACTGGAAAGCGTGATATCCCGACCGATGTGCTCAAGGCGCTTTCCCTATACTATGATACAAGTGTTGACTATATCCTTGGTTTGACCGACGAACCAAAGCCTTATCCAAAACCGACCCGATAACACAGTCTGGCAGGAACGACCTGCTATGCTGTGTTTTTTTGTGCCCCGTGCACAAGATTTTTACATTTTTCTTACTTTACATGAGTTTTACATTCCGCAGATTTCAAATTTTACATTGCCGCCCTATACTGAGATCAGGAAGAAAACACGTCAAATCAAAGTGAGGAAAATCCTTATGACTATTTTCAATGTCTTTTCGCTTCTGGGCGGCCTGGCCCTGTTCCTGTTCGGCATGGACATCATGGGCAAGGCGCTGGAAAAGCAGGCCGGCGGCCAGCTGCAGAAGATCCTGAGCAAGCTGACCGACAGCCCGCTCAAAGGTTTCTTTCTGGGTCTGTGCGTAACGGCCATCATCCAGAGCTCCAGCGCCACCACCGTCATGGTGGTCGGTTTTGTCAACAGCGGCATCATGGAGCTGCATCAGGCCATCGGTGTGATCATGGGCAGCAACGTGGGCACCACCGTCACCAGCTGGATCCTGAGCCTTTCGGGTCTGCAGGGTGACAGTGTGCTGATCAAGATGCTCAAACCCACTTCTTTCAGTCCTTTGCTTGCATTTATCGGCATTTTGCTGTATATGTGTAAGAGTGAGAAGAAAAAAGGTGTGGGCACCATCCTCATCGGCTTTGCCGTGCTGATGACCGGCATGACCACCATGTCCAACGCAGTGCTGCCGCTGCAGGGCGAAGAGTGGTTCACCAGCCTGTTCGTCCGCTTCTCCAACCCCATCCTTGGTGTGCTGGTGGGCGCACTGGTCACCGGCATCATCCAGAGTTCCAGCGCCAGTGTGGGCATTCTGCAGGCACTGAGCGCCACCGGCGTGATCACCTACGGCAGTGCCATCCCAATCATCATGGGCCAGAACATCGGCACCTGTGTCACAGCGCTGATCTCCTCGGTGGGTGCCACCAAGAATGCCCGCCGGGCCGCCATGGTGCACCTGTACTTCAACATCATCGGCGTGACCATCTTCCTGTTTGGTTTCTACGGTCTGAACGCCGTGTGCCACTTTGCCTTTGTGGATTCCACCATTGAAGCCTGGGGCATCGCCGTGGTGCACTCCGCCTTCAACATCCTGGCCACCCTCATCCTGCTGCCTTTTGCCAACGGGCTGGAAAAGCTGGCCATCTTCACCATCCCGGATTCCCCGGAAAAAGAGAGCTTTGCCCTGCTGGATGAGCGTCTGCTGAACACCCCGGCTGTAGCCGTGGAGCGCGCCCGCAGCGCCACCGCTGACATGGCAGAGCTGGCCCGCGTGGGCGTGGTGCAGGCCATGAGCCTGACCCACCAGTGGAACGACGAGCTGGCCCAGAAGGTGCGTGACGAGGAAAGCACCGTGGACCGTTATGAGGACGCTCTGGGCACCTACCTTGTCAAGCTGTCCGGCCGCGAGCTGAGCCACGCCGACAGCCAGAGCGTGAATACCCTGCTGCACACCATCAGCGATTTCGAGCGCATCAGTGACCACTCGGTCAACCTGCTGGAATCCGCAGAGGAAATGCACCAGAAGAACATTGAATTTTCCAAGGACGCACAAGAGGAGCTGCAGGTGCTGGAAGATGCCGTGCAGGATATCCTGAGCCGCACCACCGACGCCTTCCGCAAGGGAGACCTGCACCTGGCCAGCAAGGTAGAGCCGCTGGAAGCTGTGGTCAACGAGCTGGTGCGTGCCATCAAGGCACACCACATCGCCCGCCTGCAGACCGGCAGCTGCTCCATTGAGTACGGCTTTGTGCTGGACGATCTGCTGACCAACTACGAGCGTGTGTGCGACCACTGCAGCAATGTGGCTGTTGCCCAGATCGAGGTAGCACAGGACAGTTTTGACACCCACGCTTACCTCAACGATCTGCGCCATGGCAAAGATACCAAGGAGAGCGAAGAATTTCATCGTCGACTGGACAAATACCGGGAGCGGTATCTCTTCCCGGACAATCAATCTGCGGAGGAATTTGACAAATGATCTATATCGTAGAAGATGATGACGCCATCCGTGAGCTGGAGCAGTATGCCCTGCAGTCCAACGGTTATGAAGTGGCCAGCTTTGCCAGTTCCGAACCGTTCTGGCAGGCCATGCGCACCGAAGCCCCGGAGCTTGTGATCCTGGACGTGATGCTGCCCGGCGAGGATGGGTTCTCCATCCTGAAAAAGCTGCGCAACACCCCTTCCCTGCACCGGCTGCCCATCATCATGGTCACGGCCAAATCCAGCGAGCTGGACACCGTGCGCGGGCTGGACTGCGGTGCCGACGACTACATTTCCAAGCCGTTCGGCATCATGGAGTTCCTCAGCCGGGTGCGTGCTTCTCTGCGCCGGGCGGCTCCGGAGGAACGGCCCAATGTGCTCAGCTTCCATGAGATCCTGCTGGACAATGCACGTCACAGCGTGACGGTGAACAACCAGCCTGTCGAACTGACCTACAAAGAATACAGCCTGCTGCGCCTTCTGCTGGAGAACACCAACCTTGTGGTGACCCGCGAGACGATTTTGCAGGTGGTGTGGGGCACCGACATTTCGGTGGAAAGCCGCACCGTGGACATGCACATCCGCACCCTGCGTAAAAAGCTGGGCGATGCCGGACACTACATTGGCACCATCCGCAAGGTGGGCTACAAGCTGGCCGATGACGAGGAGGCTGGAGACGAATGAAGCCGCACAGCATGGAAGAAAAAATCAGCTACCGGCTGTTCCTCATGGGCTTTCTGGGGCTGCTGTTCACCGCAGCACTGTGCATCTTTGTCTTTCACCGGGCTTTTACCGCCCAGGCCTGGGATGACCTGGAAAAAGAGAGCGATCTCATCCGTGCCGGGTATGACCTGACCAGCGAGCCGCAGCAGCTTTCTTTCTTTGTGACCGGCGACCTGCGCATTACGCTGATTTCCCCGGACGGCGACGTGATCTTTGAGTCTGCCACCGATCAGCCCATGGAGAACCATCTTACCCGTCCGGAGATCGTGCAGGCGCTGCAGGGCAGCATCGGCAAGGACATCCGTGATTCCCAGACCATGGGATATGAGACCTATTATTATGCCGTGCAGCTGCCCGGCGGCAACATCCTGCGCGTGGCGCAGGACGCCGAAACGGTGTGGTCGGTCTACGACGGAGCCCTGCCGGCCATCGTGCTGAGCTGCGTTGCCCTGATGTTGGCTGCCGCGATCCTATCCACCCTGCTCACCCGCGCCCTTGTGCAGCCGGTGCTGAACATGACCGAGGATCTGGACCACATTCAGGATAAGGTCCCGTACAAGGAACTGATCCCCTTTGCTGAGAGCATCCATGCCGACCGCATCCTGCGGGAAAACAACGAGAAGATGCGGCAGGAGTTCACCGCCAATGTGAGCCACGAGCTCAAGACCCCGCTGACCAGCATTTCCGGGTATGCGGAACTGATCGAGACCGGCATCGCCAAGCCGGAGGATGTGCCCGGTTTTGCCCAGAAGATTCATGGCGAAGCCAGCCGGATGATCCAGCTGGTGAACGATATCCTGCAGCTGTCCAGTCTGGACAACGCCTCCGAGACCTCCTCCATGCCGGAAATGGAGGTCGTGGACCTGCTGGACGTGGCCAAGGAGTGTGTGGAGCGTCAGAAGCTGAACGCCCGCCACGCCTACATCACCCTGACCTATCTGGGCGAGAGCGCACCGGTGCGGGGCAACCGCAATCTGTTGGATGAATTGTGCCAGAACCTGTGTGACAACGCCATCCGCTACAACCGCCCCGGCGGCAAGGTGCAGATCGTGACAGCATGCACCCGGGACGGCCATTGCAGCCTGACCGTGACCGACAACGGCATCGGCATCCCGCGCGAGTCGCAGAGCAGTGTGTTCGAGCGCTTCTACCGAGTGGACAAGAGCCGCAGCAAGGCCACCGGCGGCACCGGTCTGGGACTGGCCATTGTCAAGCACATTGCCCTCATCCACGGGGCCCGCATCAAGCTGGAAAGTCAGGTGGACGTCGGCACGACCATCACGGTCACCTTCCCCACGGCATCCTGATTTTTCAAGCACCCAGAAATACAACGTCTGCCTGCAGCTGCGGGCAGGCGTTTTTTGTTGGGTCAAACCCGTCGGGAGAGCCTGTGCGCATCAGACTGTGCTCCTGCAGATGCAGCAGGTCTGTCCCCTGCTGCCAGCAGGAACGTACCACCCCAAGGCAAAGCTCTTCCAACTGTTGACACTGTGCCGCATCCGGCTGCGGCGTGCCGTAGGCCGTCTGGCAGTCCAGACGCAGGGTGGCCATCTGCTTCCGGAGAGCAACTGAGACGGTGCACCGCCGGATGGTTACACGCTTTCCTTGCAGCCAGAAGGTTCGTTTGCCCGGTGTGCCCGTCAGCAGAAGGAACGCCTCTGTCTCGTTTTCTGTCAGGCGCTGCACCGCACCGCTCCCGGTGCGGAAGGCCCCGCTGCCAGAAACCATCACTTTCCCTTCCTGTGCTTCGGGCAAGCAAAGCACAGGAAGCAACATGCTTTCCTCGTGTGCATACAGCCGGGGCATTGCCGCCGATCCCGCTTTGAGTTTGTCCAGCAGTTTGTCGGGCAGCGTCTCCGTTTTTCCGCACGACTGCAAGAGTATTTCCAGATCAAATTCCGTGCAGGAAAGTCGGGCCGCTGTGCGCCCGCAGCCGCGTTCCAGCACCAGATTCTCATAAGCTGCCAGCACGGCATCCTCCGTCTGCTCCGGGAACAGTACATAATCGCACAGACGATAATCTGCCGTCTGCGGCAAAGTTCCTTCGGCAGCGGCAAGGGCTGTTTCCAATGTCTGCCCTCGGCCATCGGCGATGCGCAGTGCGGCTGAGGCATCGGCTGCGTCGGCTGCCGCTTCCGGTGACTGATACAAAAGCCCCACCGACCAGGTCTGTTCCTTCTGTTCCAGATAAACCACCCGTATCATACTTTTTTCAGTGGTCTCACAGCGCAGGAACAGCAGGCACCAACCGACAAGCACCGCATAAAGCAGAATTCGGGCCCACCGCTGCTTCATTGCCGCACTTCCTTTCGCTTTTGTATGGCGTACTCCTGCCCCAGCATCCGGATGGTCGTGCACAGCACCCCGATGCGAAAAATCGCGCAGGTCAGCCAGACCAGCAGCAGCGCCGCGTCCAGCCGGGAAAATGTCCCGGTGCTCCATGCACGCAGCAATTCCCGCGCCGGGTATGTCCGACCGAACACCAGTGCCATGCCAAGCGTTGCCGCCGTTTGTACAAGGGCTGTGAGAATGGGCAGGCAGACACCACGCCGCTCCTCCCGGCCGCAGAGCAGCGGTACCGCAAAGTATTCCGCATAGACCGGAACGGTGAATGCCGTGCTCTGCGGCGCAGCCTGCGCAAACAGCCCGGCCCAGTGCATCTGCCGGGACAGCCCCAGCAGACACACCGCACTTCCCACCGCCACAAACCACCACAACACCTGCGCCGGGGCACCCCATGCGCGGGCAGGCATCTGCCAGCCCGCCCAGAGCAGCAGCGGCAAAAACCCCAGCAATGCCAGCGAAGAAAACTCTTCCCGGCAGACTTGCAGAGCCTTCCAGAATGTTCCGGCCAGTTCCACCGCCAGCCAGACCTGCAGGCAAAATGCAGCTGCCCAGGCGGCAGGCTTTGGCGGGCCGGACTGCCAGAACCGACTGACCAAAGCAGAAAGTATCATCAGCAGTACTGCAGCCAGCACCTCCTGCCAGAGGAGTGCCCGGGGCGAACTGCATACCGGCAGACGCTCTGCCGCCGCCGCGGCAAAGATGCTGAGGGTCACTGCCGGCAATGAAAATTTGTCCTGCGTTTTATTCATGCGCGGGGCCTCCGTTTTTGCCAGATGTTGAACCCCTTGCGGGACAGGTGCCGATAGTTGCGCCGGATGACGCCGTCCTCGGCCAGCGGGCTTTGCGGGAACGGATGCTGTGCAAGATACGGCACCCCCAACATCCCGGTGCCGGACAGGCTGAGCAGCAGCACAAAAAAAGCCCCGGCCAGTCCCACCGGCCCGGCAAGCCCCGTAGCCACCACTACGCCGATGCGCAGCAGGGTGGCCGGTTCGTACAAAGCGGGCGTGACGAACACCGCAATGGACGTAATGCTGGCCACAAAGATGACCGGGGTGCTCATCAGGCCGGTGGCAATGGCGGCATCGCCCAGAATGAGGGCGGCCACCAGACTGACCGAATGCCCCAGCGACTGCGGCATCCGCAGCCCGGCCTCCCGGATGACCTCCAGAAGCAGGATGACCAGCAGCATTTCTGCAAACAGGGGCAGCGGCGTAGCCTTTTCGGCGGCTTCGATCTTATACAGCAATTGGGGCGGGATCAGCTCTGGCAGATAGACCGCCAGACAAACGAACGCCCCCGGCAGAAAGACCGTGAGGTAAAAGGAAGCATAGTTCAGCACCCGCAAGAAGGAGGCGAACACGGCAGTGGACGCGTAGTCGTCCAAGCATTCAAAGTTTTCACAGAAGAGCGCCGGCAGCACCATGGCCGACGGGCTGCCATTGACCAGCACTACAATGCGGCCCTCACATAGTTTGGCCGAAGCCGCCGCCGGGCGCTGGGTGTAGCTGACCGGAGTGAACAGCCGTGCCCGGCTGGGCAGAAGCCACGGTACAAAATAGCTGCTGTCCAGCAGCAGCTCCGGCTTTGCAGCGGCAAGGGTCTGCCGCACCTGGCGCACCATGGCAGGGTCTGCTTTGCCCCTGCAGTAGCAAACAGCGTACTCTGTCCCTGCGGCGGTGTCGGCCTGCGCCACCTCCAACACCAGATCATCGGTGCGGACCAGACGGCGCAGCAGGCTCAGGTTCACCCGCAGCAGGTCGGCAAAGCCCTCCCGCGAGCCGCGCAGGTTGCCCTCTCCTTCCGGCTCGTCCACCGAGCGGTACTTGAGGGCCTGCACCGAAAAAGCAATGCCTTTCGCGCAGCCATCCAGCAGCAGCACTGCCATGCCTGCCGTTAACCGCTTGACAAGATCCGGCAGATCCTCCACCGGGGTGCTCTCGGCCGGGGAAGCGGAACCATGCAGGATGCGCTCATACACTTCCTGCCCGGTGCATGGGCAGGGCTGCTGCAGCGCCTGCCGACTGGCCGCGTCCAACAGCAGCTCCCACAGTGAATCCAGACTGGCCATGCCGTCAAACAGCACAATGCAGCCCCGGCAATGATAAATCATGATTTCCTTGGCATAATAATCCGCAGAGGCACCGAACCGGGCGTCCAGCTCTGCCAGATTTTCGGCCAGATGCAACGACAACTGCTGCACACAACATCCACTCCTTTGCACAGCAGTATGCCCGCCCGGAGCCGGTTCCATACCGGCGGGTGCCGACAGGAGGTTTCCACGATGAAGTTGTTGATCTTCCGCACGATTTTGATCTACCTGTGCGTGCTGTTTGCCATGCGGCTGATGGGCAAGCGTCAGCTGGGGGAACTGCAGCCCGAAGAGCTAGTGTCCACCATCCTGATCTCCAATCTGGCGTCCATCTCCATTGAATCGGAGGATGTTCCGGTGACGGCCAGCCTGATCCCACTGTTTCTCATTGCTGCGCTGGAACTGCTGGGCTCGGCGCTGAGCTTCCGCAGCCAGAAGTTTTTCAATCTGTTGTCCGGGCGGCCCAAAACCGTGATCCTGAACGGAGAGATCGACCAGAACGCTCTGCGCACCCTGCGCCTGACGGTGGCCGACCTGATGGAAGCCCTGCGCGGCAAGGACGTCTTTGATCCGCGGGATGTGTCCTACGCGGTCATTGAGACGAACGGGACTCTTTCGGTGGCACTGCGGCCGGAAAAGGAACCTGCGCGGCTGTCCGATCTGCAGCTGCGGGTGGAGCACTGCCACGCAACCATCCCCTTTGTGCTGGATGGGCAGGTGCTCGAGGACAACCTGCACTGGTGCGGCAAAGACCGTGCCTGGCTGGAACGCACGGCGCAGGCCAATACCCTGCTGCCGCAGGAAATCCTACTTCTTGTCGGCAATGAGACCGAGGACTATTTTCTTTTGAAAAAGGAGCGCCGCGCTACGGTGCATGAGGGCTGGAAATGAAACGGATCTACGCCTGCTTTGCCATCGTGGCCGCTTTGCTGGCCACTGCCTTTTACAGCAGCTTTCAGGTACAGCGCTTTGCCGATGACATTTCCACCGACCTGGACTGTGCCATTGAGGCCATCCGCACCAGCGACCTGCCCTCGGCCCGGCAGGCACTGGCTCGCGGGGCCGACCGGTGTGACCGGATGCGGGAAAAGATGAACCACCTGCTGCGCACGGAAGATTTTACCGAGCTGGAAGCGGCCCTGCGCACCGCCGACGGGCACCTGGAGCAGAACGCCCCCGAAGAAGCCTTTGGGGAGCTGCGCCGGGCACAGGTACAGGTGGAAACACTGCAATGGCTGGCCCGGCGGTTTGTGTAAACACAAAAAGCACCGCTTCCCTGCTACTGTACAGGGAAAGCGGTGCTTTGCAAATTACGGGTTACTGTGCGTCCTTCCGGTCGCCCATGAGCTTTTTCAGTTCATTGAAAAAGCTCTCCACGTCGGCAAACTGCCGGTAGACCGAGGCAAAGCGGACATAGGCCACCTCGTCGATCTTTTTCAGTTCCTGCATGGTCAGTTCCCCGATGCGCACACTGGGGATCTCGCGGTCGTAGGAACTGAGCAGGGTCTGCTCGATGCTGGTGACCGCGCGCTCAATGGCCTCGTAGCTCACGGGGCGCTTGGCGCAGGCCCGCAGCATGGCATTCAGCAGCTTCTGCCGGTCAAACGGCTCCCGGGAGTTGTCCTTTTTGATGACCACGAGCGGGACTGTTTCCACCACCTCGTAGGTCGTGAACCGCATATGGCAGCTCAGACATTCCCGGCGGCGGCGGATGCGCTCACTGTCTTCGGTAGGGCGCGAGTCGATCACCTTGGATTCCTCAGCACCGCAATAGGGACATTTCATGTTCTGTTCCTCCTGAACCTCTGCGGGAATTTTGCGTCAGGCCTTTTTGCCGGACTTGGGGCTGCGCTCGCTCCACAGCATCCATGCCGAGGTGGAGACGCACAGCGAAGTGTACACGCCGCTGATCATGCCCATCATCAGCGGGAAGGCAAAGGTAAAGATGCTGTCCAGACCGTAGAGCTTTGCCACGATGCACAGCACACCCAGTGCCATCACGGTAGTGATGGTGGTGATGAGGGTACGGCGGGCAGACTGGTTGACCGAACGATTGACCAGCTCTTCAAAGCTGGCCTTCTTGCCCATCAGGGCGCGGTTCTCGCGGATGCGGTCGTACACCACGACGGTATCGTTGATGGAGTAACCCAGAATGGTCAGCATGGCCGCAATGAAGTTGCCGTCCAGCGGAGTGCGCAGCAGCACAAAGGTGCCAAACACCACCATCAGGTCGTTCACCAGTGCCAGCACAGCCATCATGCCGCCGGTGAGGCCGCCGATGTTCTTGAAGCGCAGGGCAATGTACAGCAGGATGAGCACCAGCGCAAACACCACGGCAACCAGACTCTTCTGCAGGAACTTGGTGCCCATGGCAGCGCTGACGTTGCTCAGGGACAGCTGCGCGAAGTTGTTGTCCGGGTAAGTCTCGTTCAAAGAGCCCAGCAGAGCCTCCACCTGATCGGTGGTCACGGTCTCGGTACCGGGCATGGAGATCTTCAAGGTCTGGTCACCGGTGGCCACGTTCTCGCCGGTCTGCAGGGTCAGGCCGGTGTTCTCCAGTGCATCGGAGGCGGTCTGCTGCACCTGTGCCATCTCAAAGCTGCCGTCGTAGCTCAGGGTGATCATGGCACCGCCGGTGAACTCGGTGTCCAGATGGACACCGAACACCACAGCACACAGCACGATGGCTGCCATCAGGCAGGAGGAAAAGACCAGGAACTTTTTGCGCAGACCCACAAAATTGACCTGCTTTTTCTCGGTGGTATCCTTGCCCAGCTTGGCAGCACCGTACAGCCAGGGGTTGCGCAGAGCCTTGATGGAGGCCGCACCGCGGATCATGACGCGGGTGGCAAACACGCCAAACACGAAGTTGAGCAGCACGCCGGTCAGCAGCGTATAACCAAAAGCGTAAATGGTACCGGCGGTGGAGGGGCCAAAGGCAAAGAACACAAAGTGCAGTGCCTTGGCAAACAGGCCGTCCGAGGGGCCGAAGGCACCCATCAGCACGATGGCCACGATGACAATGGTCACGTTGCCGTCAATGATGGGGGTCAGGCCGCGGGCAAAGCCGCTCTTCAGTGCGCCGTCCAGGGACTTGCCATTCTTCAGCTCTTCCTTGATGCGCTCGGCCGTAATGACGTTGGCGTCCACGCCCATGCCAATGGCCAGAATGATACCGGCGATGCCGGGCAGCGTCAGGGTAAAGCTCTCAAACACCGGGAAGTAGCCGGAAACAAAGGCCAGCGTAGCGGCCACCTGACCGGCCAGTGCGATACAGGCCAGAAAGCCCGGCAGACGGTACAGCACCGTCATGAACACCACGATCAGTGCAAAGGCGATGACGCCGGCCAGCACCATGGCGCTCAGGCTGTTTTCGCCCAGGCTGGGGCTGACGGTGGAGTAGCTGTCCACCTTGAGGGCAAAGGGCAGTGCGCCGGAGTTGATCTGGCGGGCCATCTTGACCACGGCATCCTGCGTGAAGGGGTTGGAAGCCGAACTGGTGATGATGGCCTCGCCATCGGTGATGGCCGCGTTGACGGTGGCCGTGCTCACATTCTCGTCATCCAGCCAGATGCTGATGGTGCCGTTGGAAGCAGCCAGACGGGTGGTGGCCTCACCAAAGGCCTTGGCACCCTCGTCGGTGAACTTCAGGGACACATAGTACTCCGAAGCACCGCCGCTGGTCACCGGGCCGTACTGGGCCGCAGCACTTTCGATCATGGAACCGTCCAGGATCAGGTCACCGTCGGCGCTGCTGCCCTCGCGGAAGGTCAGATAGGCCGTGGTGCCGATCTCCTCAATGGCAGATTCCGGGTCGAAGTCGGTCTCACCGGACTGCCACGGGAACTCCAGGATCAGGCTGTCGGAGCTGGGATCCACATACAGCTCGTAGTCGGTGACGTTCAGGGCCACCAGACGGTTCTCAATGACGAGCTGTGCTGCTTCCAGCTGCTCCTCAGTGGCATCGTAGTCCTCCGAGGGCACAAAGGTGACGTTGACGCCGCCTTTGATGTCCACACCGAATCGGATGTCCTTTGCACCCTTGATGTAGGTGGTGGTCACATCGCCGTACTTTGCCGACACGCCGAAAAACGCCGTGTACACAAACGCAAGGATCAGAAGCACTGTGACGACCAGGTGCCATGCTTTGCCTTTTGTCTTCATATGTTTCAGGAATACCTCCAAACGTCCCGTTTGCTGCGGGACCCGTTATTGAAACCTCCCCCGGCAGGCCCGGCGGACCGCACGGAGGAGGTTTTTACAAAGAAATGTTATGCCTGCTCTGCCAGCAGCTTTTCCACAACGGCCAGACGCACACAGACGCACAGCAGCTCAGAGGCGGTCTCCACCTCGTCCAGGCTGGGGTAGGTGGGTGCAATGCGCAGATGAGAATCCTGCGGGTCCTTGTGGTAGGGGTATGCCGAACCGGCACCGGTCAGGGTCAGGCCGGCTTCCTTGCACAGGTTTGCCACACGCTTGGCACAGCCGGGCATGACGTACAGGCTGATGAAGTAGCCGCCCTTGGGATCGGTCCAGTGGGCAATGTCGCCGCAGGGGGTGAGGTTATTGCGGAATGCCGTTTTGACGGCATCGAAGCAGGGCACCAGACGACGGCGATGCTTTGCCATGTGGGCCAGAACGCCTTCCTTGTTCTTCAGGAAGCGGACGTGGCGCAGCTGGTTCATCTTATCGTAGCTGATGATCATCACCGAGAAGCGCTTGCACATATACTTCATGCTGTTCTCGCTGCAGGCAATGGCAGAAACGCCTGCACCGGGGAAGGTGATCTTGCTGGTGGACGTGAACATGAACACACGGTCCTCATTGCCGTACTTCTTGCTCTCGTTCAGCAGCACCGGGGTCTCGATGATCTCATCGGTAAGGTGGTGCACGATGTAGGCCTCATCCCAGAAGATTTTGAAGTCGGGCGCAGCGGTCTTCATCTTGGCGAAGCGCTCAATGGTCTCATCGCTGTAGGTGTAGCCGTCGGGGTTGGAATACTGCGGCACGCACCAGATGCCCTTGATGGTGTCATCCTCGGCCACCAGTTTTTCCACCATGTCCATGTCCGGGCCATTGGGTGTCATCGGCACGCTGACCAGCTCAAAGCCGAACTCCTCAGTGATGGCAAAGTGACGGTCGTAGCCGGGCACCGGGCAGAGGAACTTGCGCTTCTCCACCTGAGACCAGGGGCACGGAGACTCCGGGAAGCCGAACACATAGCCGATGTTGATCAGGTTGTACATCAGCTGCAGGCTGGAGTTGCCGCCCACGAACACCTCCCCGGGCTGCACGCCGAACACATCGGCAAACAGCACGCGGGCCTCCTGCAGGCCCTCCAGTTCACCGTAGTTGCGGGCATCGGTGCCGGCATCGGTGGTGTAATCGTTCATCTTCAGCAGGTCCATAGCCAGATCCATCTGGTGAGGGCCAGGCTTGCCGCGGGCCATATTCAGCTTGAGGCCCTTGGCCTGAAACTTTTTGTACTCTGCCTCAAGCGCAGCTTTTTCGGCAGCAAGTTCTTCACGATTCATTGCAAGATAATTTGCCATTGAAAACACACTCCTTTATCGTACTTCCTGTTACCCATTGCGTCGGGATCTGCCTTGGGGGAAGCGCTCCTGCCAGGGAAAAGCTCCGCGCAGATTCCAGACTTTATTATTATAACGCATTTTGCCCTTAGAAACAAGAATCTGAAAACAAAAAGCCCTGCCAAAAGCAAATTGCTTTTGAAACAGGGCCTTTCTCCCCTGCTCAGGATCAGCTCAGGGAGGTCTGGTTCTTATAACGCTTGCGCACTGCGCCGTACTCCAGGTGGGCTTCGCCGCTTTCCACGGTGTCCTCATCCACCGTCACGCGGATGATGGTGGCGTCGTTGGGCACCTCGTACATAATGGGCAGCAGGATGCTCTCCATCACGCTGCGCAGGCCGCGGGCACCGGTCTTACGCTCGATGGTCTTGCGGGCAATGGCGTGGAGTGCCTCGTCGGTGAAGTTCAGCTCCACATTGTCCATGTTCAGCAGCTCTTTGTACTGCTTGACCAGGCTGTTGCGGGGCTCCTTGAGCACGCGCACCAGAGCATCCTCGTCCAGATCGTCCAACACGGTGATGACCGGCAGACGGCCGATCAGCTCCGGGATCAGGCCGAACTTGACCAGATCGTGGGGCTCCACCTTGCGCAGCAGGGCCTTCTCTGCCTCGACGGAGTTGTCCTTCAGCGCACTGCCAAAGCCCAGAGCAGACTTGTCGGTGCGGCGCAGGATATACTTGTCCAGACCATCGAAGGCACCGCCGCAGATGAACAGGATGTTGGTGGTGTCGATCTGGATGAACTCCTGCTGCGGGTGCTTGCGGCCGCCCTGCGGAGGAACATTGCTCACAGTGCCCTCCAGGATCTTCAGCAGGGCCTGCTGCACGCCTTCACCGCCCACATCGCGGGTGATGGAGGGGTTCTCGCTCTTGCGGGTGATCTTGTCGATCTCGTCGATATAGATAATACCGATCTGGGCCTTCTGCACATCAAAATCCGCTGCCTGGATCAGCTTGAGCAGGATGTTCTCCACATCCTCGCCCACATAGCCGGCCTCGGTCAGGGTGGTGGCATCGGCGATCGCGAAGGGGACGCCCAGCATCTTGGCCAGCGTCTGGGCCAGCAGGGTCTTGCCCACGCCGGAGGGGCCCAGCAGCAGCACGTTGGACTTCTGCAGTTCCACGTCGCCGCCCTTGCCGCTCAGGATGCGCTTGTAGTGGTTGTAGACCGAAACAGCCAGCACCCGCTTTGCCTCATCCTGCCCGATGACGTACTGATCCAGGCCTTCCTTGATCTCCGCCGGGGTCATGATGTTGATGTTCAGGTCGTCAGCGGCCTGCAGGCTGCGGGTACGGCCCGCACCTGCACGCGGTGCACGGCTGCCGGACGGACGCTCCGGCTTGTCGGAAAGCAGGTCGTGGCACAGGCCGATGCACTCACTGCAGATGTTGACGCCGGGGCCGATGATCATGCGTTCCACTTCGTCCTGGTGCTTTCCACAGAAGCTGCAGACCAGATCCTTCTCGTTTTTGTCTCTGCCGGAATTGTTATTTGCCATAGCTGTTTTTCCTTATCCTGGATAAATTGGTGTCAGCGGAACGATCAGCGGTGGGTAATGACCTCGTCGATCAGTCCGTATTCCTTTGCTTCCAGCGCAGACATATAGTTGTCGCGCTCGGTGTCCATCTGGAGCTTCTCCAGCGGCTGGCCGGTATACTCACTGAGCATGCGGTTCATCTTGTCGCGGATATACACCATGTGCTCGGCGTGGATCTTGATGTCGGTGGTCTGGCCGGACAGGCCACCGCCCTGGCCGCCGGCGATCAGCGGCTGATGGATCATGATCTCGGCATTGGGCAGCGCAAAACGCTTGCCCTTGGTGCCGCTTGCCAGCAGGAATGCGCCCATGGAAGCCGCCATGCCCATGCAGATGGTGGAAACATCGCACTTGATATACTGCATGGTGTCGTGGATGGCCATGCCGGCACTGATGGAGCCGCCGGGGCTGTTGATATACAGGCTGATGTCCTTGTCCGGGTCCTGCCCTTCCAGATACAGCAGCTGGGCCACGACCAGGCTGGCGGAGGTGTCGTTGACGTCCTCGCTCAGAACAATGATGCGGTCATTCAGCAGACGGGAAAAAATATCGTAGGAACGCTCGCCATGTGCCGACTGTTCCACGACATAAGGAACAAAACTCATAAAGTTCGCCTCCCAAAAAACGGAATATAGTATTTGCAAAATTGACCGATACGGGTCCCCTGTAAAGTTCAGCCGTATCGGTCAATTTTTACAACCTTTGATTTGTAGATGCACGGCAGTCCGTGCACCTTACAGCTGTGGACGCCAATTACTCAGCGTCGGCAGCCTTCTCGGCCTCAGCAGCCTTCTCCACGATGTTGGCGTGGCTCTTGATGAAGTCGATTGCCTTGGTCACGGCCAGGTCGTTCTTCAGGTCGTCCATGTTCACCACATCACGCACCTGCTTCTCTTCCATCTTGTACTGATCGGCAATGCGCTTGATCTCAGCATCGACGTCCTCATCGGAAGCGACGATGTTCTCAGCAGCGGCAACAGCCTCCAGAGCCAGACGGATCTTGACCTGCTTCTCAGCCTGCGGCATGAAGGAAGCACGGAACTGCTCCACGGTCTGGCCCATGTACTTCAGGTAGTCCTCGAGGCGCAGACCCTGCTGCTCCACGCGGAATGCGAAGTCGTTGACCATCTCGTCCATACGGGTCTCGTACATAGCCTGGGGGATCTCACCCTCCATGCTCTCGATGACCTGATCGACCAGAGCGTTCTCGACAGCCAGGTCGTCCTGCTTGTCCAGCTGCTCCTGGTTGTTCTTGCGGATGGAAGCCTTGAACTCGTCCAGAGTGTCGTACTCGGAGACGTCCTTTGCCAGCTCGTCATCCAGAGTGGGCAGCTCCTTGTACTTGACCTCGTGCAGCTTGATCTTAAAGACAGCTGCCTTGCCGGCCAGCTCAGCAGCCTGGTACTCGGTGGGGAAGGTGACGTTCACATCGAACTCTTCGCCAGCGGAGTGGCCCACGATCTGATCCTCGAAGCCGGGGATGAAGCTGCCGCTGCCCAGGGTCAGGCTGTAGTGCTCAGCCTTGCCGCCCTCGAATGCCACGCCGTCCACAAAGCCCTCGAAGTCGATATCCACGATATCGCCGTTCTGAGCAGCGCCCTCACGGGTCAGCTCACGGGCGTTGCGCTCCTGCACACGCTTCAGCTCAGCGTCCACAGCCTCATCGGTGACAGTATGGACCGTCTTTTCCACGGTCAGACCGTTGTAGTTGCCGACCTTGATCTCGGGCTTGACAGCGACCTTGACGGTCAGGGTGACGCCCTCGGTCTCGTTTGCGGCGTCAACGCTGACTTCCGGACGGCCGACCGGCTCCACGTTTGCTTCCTTGACAGCAGCCTCGAAAGCCTCGGGGAACAGCTCGTTGATGGCATCGTAGGTAAAGACATCGGCGCCGTACATCTTCTCGATCAGAGAACGGGGAGCCTTGCCCTTGCGGAAGCCGGGCACAGCATACTTCTTGCTTTCCTTCTTGAAAACATCGGCAACAGCCTTCTTGAAGGCCTCTGCGTCGATGGAGAACTGCAGTTCTGCCATGCTCTTCTCGAGCTTTTCACACTTGATGAGATTCATTTGTTTTTCCTCCACTCAAAAATTCTATTGCATCGGGCAGGAAGTTTTTTGCCCTGAGCAACCGCGCACTGCGTCCTGGATCAGCTTGCTTTTGCAATATGCGGAGACGCGCGCGCTCAATTGGGTGCAACAATCGCGTCAAAACTTATTATAGCACGCTCTTGACACAATTGCCAGTCCAAATTGTTAATTTTTATCGGTTTTGCTGTTCAATTGATGCGATATGGGCAGAATCGCAGCCCGTCGGCACTCACCAGCTTGTAGCGGATGCCGTCCACTTCGCCCTGCACCGCATAGCGGATGGCGTTGCCATGCAGATGGCCGTAGTAGCAGGTGCGGATGCCGTATTCCTTCAGCGTGGCCACGATCTCCGGGGCGCTGGTGCCGGTGTACACCGGCGGATAATGCAGGAACACCAGCTTTTCCAGCCCCGGCTCGGCAGCGTCCAGGCTCATGCGCAGGCGGCCGATCTCGCGGTTCATCACCTTTTCGTCGTGCGGCTCCCCCACATCGAACAGCCAGCCCCGGGTACCGCAGATGGCATAACCCTCCACGGAGTAGGAGTTGTTGTGCAGGATGTGCAGCGTATCAAACCCTTCTGCCTTGAGATAGGCGTTCATCTTGTTGGCCGTGGACCACCAGTAATCATGGTTGCCCTTCATGATGATCTTCTGCCCCGGCAGGCTCTGCAGGAAGGCAAAGTCCCGGCGGGTATCGGTCAGGCGCATGGCCCAGCTGATGTCACCCGCCAGCACGATGGTGTCCTCCGGCTGGATGAGCTTCCGCCAGTTTTTTTCCAGACGCTCCACATAATCGTTCCAGCCCGGAAAGATATCCATCGGCTTGGAAGCGCCCAGCGAAAGATGGGGGTCGCCAAGCACAAAAAGTGCCATGTTGTTACTCCTGTTCTAACTGTGCAGCAGGGGTGTTTTATGCCTGATAGCCCAGCGCCACCTCGGCGATCTGCGCGGGGTCGATCACGGTGTCAAAACGCTCTGCCTTCTGGCGCAGAGCTGCCAGGCTGGCCGGTGCGGCATGGCCGGTAGCGGCCTCCAGCTGCTGCATTGCTTCAAAATCATTTTCCGGTGCGGTGCGGCCCAGAGCCTCCAGCACGCTGCGCGGGAACTTGAAAGGCGATGCGGTGGACAACACGACCATGGGCACTCCGCTGCGCTTTTTCTGCGCTGCCACATGGAATGCCACCGCCGTATGGGTGTCGCACAGGTAGCCGTCCTGCTCATAGCGGGCACGGATCTCCCCTGCCACTTCCTTCTCGCTGCTCCACCCGCAGGCAAAGGTCTCCTGAATGGCAGCCAGTGTCTCCGGACGCACGGTGTAGCTGCCGTTCTCAGCCAGGCTCTTCATCAGGCCGGCCACCTCGGTGTCGCTGCCGGTGACATGATACAGCAGACGCTCCAGGTTGGAGGACACCAGAATGTCCATGCTGGGCGACGTGGTCTTGAAGAACTCCCGCTTTGCCGTATAAGTACCGGTGGTGAGGAAGTCGGTCAGGACGTTGTTCTCATTGGAGGCACAGACCAGCTTACCCACGGGCAGACCCATGCGCTTGGCATAGTAGCCTGCCAGAATGTCGCCGAAGTTGCCCGTAGGCACACAGAAGTCCACGGCATCGCCGAAGGCGATCTTGCCGGCCTTGAGCAGCTGTGCGTAAGCGGCAAAGTAGTAGACGATCTGCGGTACAAGGCGGCCCCAGTTGATGGAGTTTGCGCTGGACAGGCGAATGCCCCGCTGTTCCAGCTCGGCGGCAATAGCCTTGTCGCCAAAGACCTTTTTCACGCCGGTCTGGGCATCGTCAAAGTTGCCGCGCACGGCGTAGACTGCCACGTTGGCACCCTCCTGGGTGGCCATCTGCAGGCGCTGGATCTCGCTGGTGCCGCCCGTGGGGTAGAACACCGCGATCTCCACACCGGGGATATCGTGGTAGCCGTCCAGAGCTGCCTTGCCGGTGTCGCCGCTGGTAGCCACCAGGATCAGGGTCTTTTCAGTGCGGCCCAGATTCTTTTTGGCTTCCACCAGCAGGCGGGGCATCAGCTGCAGGGCGTAATCCTTGAAGGCGCAGGTGGGGCCATGCCACAGTTCCAGGGCGTAGGTGTCCCCTTCCACCGGGGCAAGATAGCCCGCCTTGCCGCCAAAAGCCTCACCGTAGGTGGTGCGGGCGGCCTGGGCCAGAAATTCCGGCGAATAATCCGTCAGATATTCCCGAATCACAGCTGCGGCCAGTGCCGGATAATTCAGCTCACACAGGGCTCTGACGTCCACCTGCGGAAAGCTCTCGGGAACAAACAGGCCGCCCTCATCGGACAGGCCCTGGGCGATCGCCTCCGAAGAGGTCACTTTACGATTCGTGTCTCTGGTACTGAAGAACTTCATATCGTCGCTCCTTTTTCGGCACAGGCCGCGCAACGCGGCCCTGCGCTGCTGTGGCAGAGCCCCTTGCTCTGCCCGTACATTTCCCACCGGAACGCTCTTCACGCAAGAAAAGCGCCCCTTATAATATGTACCATCCAGCGCCCGCTGTCAAGAGGTTTGACCTCCGCCACATCAAAACGGACGGGTGCATCGCTCAGACCCGTGCGCTGCAAATAAGCCTCTGCGGCACGGATCAGGCGGCGCTGTTTTGCCCGGTTCACCGCCTCTGACGGGGTGGTCATGGAGCCTTCGGCGCGAGTCTTGACCTCGCAGATCACGATGGTGCCGTCCGGTTCCTGCACCACGACATCCAGCTCTCCCATCCGGGTGTGGAAGTTGTGGGTCAGCAGACGGCAGCCCCGGTCCAGATAGAATTTTGCGGCAGCAGCCTCACCCCGCTGGCCGGTCTGGGCGCGGTTCACTTTCCGTTCTCCGGCCAGTAGCCCTGCTTTTTGAGGAAGCTGCGGCGGTAGAACGGCTGGATGCCGTACTGGGCGATCAGCTCATAGTGCAGTTTTGTAGGGTACCCCTTGTGCTTTGCCAGCTGATACTGCGGGTACTGCTTGTCCAGCTCCAGCATATAGCGATCCCGGCTGACCTTGGCCAGAATGGACGCTGCACCGATGCTGGCACTGGTGGCATCTCCCTTGACCACCGGCTGGGCTGGGATCTGCAGGCCCGCCGGGACACGGTTACCGTCCACCAGTACGAGGTTGGGCACGATGTCCAGCTCTTCCACGGCCTGCTTCATGCCGCCCATGGTGGCGTTGAGGATGTTGTCCCGGTCGATGATCTCCGGCCCCACGAACACGATCCGGTAGGCCAAGGCCTTTTCTTTGATCTCGTCGAACAGGGCATCCCGCTTTTTCTCGGTGAGCTTTTTGGAATCGTTGATGCCCTGCACCGGATTCTCCGGGTCCAGGATGCAGGCCGCTACGCAGACCGGGCCGCACAGCGGGCCGCGGCCTGCCTCGTCCACCCCGGCAAAACAGCCGTACTGCGCCCGTACAGCGGCGTCGTATTCGTACAGCGGAGCCGAGATTTCCTCGTCCGAGCGGCGCTTCATTCCTCATCCTCCTCGGCAAAATCGACCAGATCGTCCCGCTGCGGCGGGCGCTCCAGCGAGATGCGGCCCCACTTGCAGGCACGGAATTCGTCCACCAGCATGATGGCGCAGCGCTCGGTGTTCACCTCGCCGCCGCGCACCAGCAGACCGCGCTTGCGGCCGATGGCCTCCAGCAGCTCATAGGGCGGCAAGGCCAGGGTCTCGGCGTCCAGCTTGTAGCGCTGGGCCACCAGATCCGGGTAGTTGCGGCGCACTTCGTCCAACAGGTTCATGGCCAGCTCTTCCACATCCAGAATGTCATCCTTGATGGAGCCGATGAAGGCCAGATTGGAGGCGGTGGTCTTGGAATCGAACTTTTTCCACAGCACGCCGGGCATATCCAGCAGGTCAAACTTTTCGGTGCTGACCCACTGCTTGCCCTTGGTCACGCCGGGGCGGTCGGCAGCCTTGGCGCGGGCCGAACCGGCGAAGGTGTTGATGAAGGTGGACTTGCCCACGTTGGGGATGCCGCAGAGCATCACCTGGGTCTTGGCACCGCTCATGCCGCGGTTCTGACGGCGTTCCAGCAGGCCGGACAGTTCCTTTTCGATGGCGTTCTTCACGGCGGTTGTGCCGCCCTTCTGCTTGGCACTGATGGCCACACAGCCGGCGTCTGCGGCGCGGAAGTAGCGGATCCACTCTTCGGTAACAGCCGGGTCGGCCAGATCTGCCTTGTTCAGCGCATAGAGCTTGGGCTTGCGGGCCGTGATGCGCTCGATCTCCGGGTTCAGGCTGGAAAGCGGGATGCGTGCGTCCAGCAGCACAAGGCTGGCGTCCACATGCTGGATCTCCTGCTCCATCATGCGCAGGGTCTTGGTCATGTGGCCCGGGAACCACTGAATATTGAATTGGTTTGCAAACCGAGTATCCATTTCGTTCATGTTACTTTACCACTCCAAAATCCGAAACGGGCAAAAAGCACAGCAGCACCTTGCCCAGAATATCGCGTTCGTCAATGCAGCCGACGTAGGAAGAGCGGCTGTCCAGCGACTCGTTGCGGTTGTCGCCCATCACGAACACTGTGCCCTCCGGCACCGTATACGGGAACTCCACGTCATAACCCAGATGGGTGGGGGCTGCAATGTAGTCCTCCTGCAGCAGCTCCCCGTTTACTTCCACAGTTCCGGCATCGTAGTCGATGGAGATGGTGTCGCCGCCTTTGGCGATGACCCGCTTGACCAGCGGTTTGCCGTAGGAAGTATAGCTGTCCACGATCACCACGTCCCCGCGCTGGGGCGTGTAGCCCGCGCCCCAGACGATCAGCTTGTCCCCATTGACCAGCGTGGGCACCATGGAGCTGCCGTCCACCTGAATGATGCGGAAAAAGAACGAGAAGACCAGCACCAGCACCAGCGCGGCCGAAATGAGTGCTTCGTACCATTCCAGCACGCCCTGCCCGCGCACAGGCTTTGGTTCCTGTGCAGTGGTCGTATTTTGGGTTTCCATATCCGATGCACCTCACCTTCCGGTTTTGCATTACTACCCCGATGATAGCGCAAAAATGCAGCGTTTGCAATGCATTTCTGCGAATTTTTGATAAAGAAAAAAGGGACAACAAGTTGTCCCTTTTCTCCCGGTTTCAAATCGGGGATGATCAAATATCGCTCTTGACCTTGGCAGCCTTGCCCGTACGGCCACGCAGGTAGAACAGCTTTGCGCGGCGAACCTTGCCCTTGCGGACAACGGTGACCTTCTCAACGAAGGGGCTGTTGATGGGGAAGACACGCTCGATGCCGACACCGTAAGCCACGCGGCGAACGGTGAAGGTCTCAGCAACGCCGCCGTGCTTCTTTGCGATCACAGTGCCCTCAAAGGCCTGGATGCGCTCACGGTCGCCTTCCTTGATACGAACATCAACGCGGACGGTGTCGCCAACGTTGAACTGGGGCTTTTCAGCCTTGATGCTGCCTTCAGAGATAATCTTCAGTGCGTCCATTTTGAATCCTCCATTTGTTTTTAGACGTTCATACACGGCACGACGCCGTCAGAGGACCGCCCGTTTAATGATAAATACTTGTCATTAACCCCGCTGTGGTCTCAGCGGACACTAACGCCTAAATAGGATAGCACAAAACGTGCTTGAATGCAAGCGTTTTGTCCAAAATAAATGCAAAAATTTTCTGTTTTGTCCAAGGGGCCGCGTTTGCGAGCGCAACGCAGCACTGAAAGCCCCAGTGGGGCTTTCAAGTGAATGTCATTCGCCCCGGCTCAGGCAAACAGCTGCTTGTCCTCGGTGAGGAACTTTGTGCGCAGGATGCCTGCACTGGCGGCCGGCAGGCCGAACTTTTCTTCCAGAAAACCGGTGAGCAGCGAGGGGTTTAGGTTGAGCTCCTGCGACGCCGGCAGGCACAGCTCGATGCGGACGGCATCGCCCTCCGCCGTGTAGGCCACCTGCGGGATATGCTGTTTGAGCTCAATGATCTTGTTTCCCTTTTTGCCGTGCTTTTCCACCGGGGCGCTTTCCAGTGCGTTGTACTGGTCCAGCACTGCGGCAGCCTCAGCCGGGTAGGTGATCTGGTAGCAGGCCCAGGCAATGCGGTCGGCCTTCATCTGCACGGGGGCCACCCGGGTGATGACGATGCCGGCCGGCATGATGGCGTTGAGTGCCGTTTTCCACTGTGCAAAGTCCGGGGCTTCCGCCTCGGTCTTGACATCCACGCACTCGCACTCACTCTCCTGCCCCAGCGAGAGCGGGCAGGCAAAGGTCATATAGATGTGGGGGTTGAAGCCCAGCGTATGCCACACCGGCAGGCCGCTGCGCTTGAGTACCCGCTGCATCACCCGCTGCAGATCCAGCAGGGAGATGTAGGAGGCCTCATTCTTTTTTTCAAACGAGATTCTGACTGTAATCAAAGCAGGGACCTCCTAACAGATGGTTGGCACCGCAGCCGTGGCAGGCACGGTTGCAGGGCTGGGTGGTCTGGGCGGCAAGAGCCTTGTTGTACTCCCGCACCAGATATTCGTGGGTGACGCCGTAGTCCATGTGGGACCAGGGGGTCACCTCGTCCAGGCCGATGGCACGCTGGCAGTAGAACGCCGGGTCGATGCCCATATCCGCAAAGGTCTGCATCCAGGTGTCATACTTGAAGCACTCTTCCCAGCCGTCGAAATAGCAGCCGCGCTTGTAGGCCTCCACGATGACCGGAGCCAGGCGGCGGTCGCCCTTGGCGAATACGCCTTCGAGGAAGCTGGTGGTGCTGTCGTGGTAGTTCACCTTGATCTTACGGCTGTGCACGCTTTCCAGCAGATGCTTCTGCTTGGCGCGCAGCATCTCCTCGGTGTCCATGGGTACGAACTCAAAGGGTGTGTGGGGCTTGGGCACAAAGCAGGCGCAGCTGATGGTCACCTGCACGCCCTTGCCTTTGCCGCGCTTGGGCAGTGAATAGTACAGGTCCACCACCTTCTGGGCGGTCTCGGCAATGCCCTCGATGTCCTCCATGGTCTCGGTGGGCAGCCCCATCATGAAGTAGAGCTTGACCGCCGTATAGCCCGCATTGAACGCGATGGTGCAGGTCTTTTCGATCTCGTCCCAGGTCACGTTCTTGTTGATGACATTGCGCAGGCGCTGGGTGCCGGCCTCGGCCGCGAAGGTCAGGCCGCTCTTGCGCACCTTGGTGGTTTTTTCGATGAGGCTCTCGGAGAAATTGTCCACGCGCAGGCTCGGCAGCGACAGGCTGACGTGCTCCTTGGGTGCCCACTCGTTCAGGTCGTCCAGCAGCTCTTCCAGCTGGCCGTGGTCAGAGGTGGACAGGCTGGACAGGCTGAGCTCTTCATAGCCGGTGTTGGCGCACAGATCCTGTGCGGCCTTGTTCAAAAGGCTTGCGTCCCGCTGGCGCATGGGGCGGTAGAGGAAGCCTGCCTGACAGAACCGGCAGCCGCGCACGCAGCCGCGCAGCACCTCGATGCTGGCACGGTCCTGGATGGCACCCACCATGGGCACCACAAAGTTGGTGGGCGGGGCAAACTCGTTCAGGTCCTTGATGATGGCCTTGGTGATGCGTGCCGGGATGCCCGGCTCGTTGGGGGTGATGGCCTTGACCCTGCCGTCCTCGCAGTAGGTCACATCGTAGAACGCCGGGATGTAGACGCCGGGGATCTTTGCAATGCGCAGCAGCAGTTCCTTTTTGGAGACGCCGCCCTCCTTTTTGGCCTTTTCGATCTCGGCGCAGATGGAGGGCAACTGATTTTCGCCCTCGCCCAGCTGGACCACATCAAAGAAGTCCGCAATGGGCTCCGCATTACAGGCGCAGGGGCCGCCCGCCACGATCAGCGGCCAGTGCTCGTCGCGATCCTTGGAATAGAACGGGATGCCCGCCAGATCCAGCATGGCCAGGATGTTGGTATAGGAAAGCTCGTACTGCAGGGTAAAGCCCACCGCGTCAAATGCGGTGAGCGGGTCCTTGCTCTCCATGGTGTACAGGGGCAGGCCCAGACGCTCCATCTCGGCTTTCATGTCCAGCCAGGGCATAAAGGCGCGCTCACACCACCAGTTTTCGTGGCTGTTGAGCAGCTCATACAGGATCTTTTCGCCGAGGAAGGACATGCCCACCTCGTAGGTATCCGGGAAGCAGAACGCAAAACGCACGTTCACTTTTTCTTTATCCTTATAGACGCTGCCCGGCTCACCGCCGGTGTAGCGGCCGGGTTTCTGCACCCGGCCCAGCGCTTCTTTCAGTTTCGGGTCAAACATTCGTTCCTCCATCATGGGTTCTTTTTTCATGCGTTCTTTTCATTTTACCCGAAAGTGCAGATTTTTGCAATCGTTTCGGGCAGATTTCTTCTGTGCCCGCAGCTGCGCCGCGCTGGTCAGCATCTGGGCCCCGTCCAACGGCGGCACCGGCAGGAGGTTGAACGCCCCGGTGAGCAGGTTTGCCGCCCAGAAGGCGCTGCCCCGCACGGTGGCCTGCCTGGACAGCAGCACGGCCCACACCCCGGCCAGCGCAAAGTTTACCGCCGGACCGGCCGCCGCCAGCCGGAACCGCTGCGCCGGGGACAGTTCTGCCCTGCCCAGCCGCATGCAGAAGCCGGTCAGCGTGACCTCGATGACCGGAAAGCGGCGCTGCTGCGCACAGTACACGAGGATATGCCCCCACTCATGGAGGAAGGCTGCCAGCAGGCCGGTGCGCAGAAAGCCGCTGGCGTCAAACAGCAGCAGCCCATACAGCACCCCGCACAGCAGCACCGGGTCCCGGAAGCGCAGCGGGCCCATCCGCAGCGGGGTGCGCCTATGCATCCGACAGTCCCAGCAGGGCCGACGGGTCGCAGGCGGTCCCCTGTCGGCGCAGCTCAAAGTGCAGGTGTGCCCCGGTGGCACGGCCAGTCTGCCCTGCCGTGCCCAGTATCTGCCCGGCCTGTACCGTTTCACCGGTACGCACATACAGGTATTGCAGGTGCGCATAAAGGGTCTCGGTGCCGTCCGGATGCAGCAGCTGCAGGCAGACGCCATAGCTGTCGCTGCGTCGGGCAGCCGTGGCCACTCCCTCCCGGACAGCCAGCACCGCCGTGCCCTCTGCACAGGCAAGGTCCACTCCTTGGTGGAAGCGCTCTTCCCCGGTAAAGGGTCCTGCCGGGTGCCGTAGCCGTCCGACACCCGCCACACGGCGGTCTGCAGCGGGAAACAGACGGCTCCTGCCGGGCGGCGGGCTGCCTGCGTCTGTACCGCAAGACACACACCTGCCAGAAGGGCCGCGCCCGCAGCACCCCACCAGGCTGTGGGTCTTTTCCGGTTTTCGTTCTTTTCGCATGGCACGTTCCTCCCCGGTTCTGGTTCACCGTATGCGGGCACACAAAAAGACCCGGCGAGCCGTCTCAGACAGGCTCTGCCGGGTCTTGGGAAAGATATTAGATTATTTCCGCTTTTGAACAAGCCCAGCACCTGGCTGAACAGTCCCCGCTTCTTCGGGGCGGTCACCACCACGGTGGGCTTTGGGGCTGGTCCGGCAGATGCTTTTGTCCAGCATCTGTTCCAGCTCGTCAAAGTGGTCGCCGCCTTCGGGTGCTCCGTCGGCTCCAGATGGATGGGCGCAGGCGTGGCAGGTGCAGCTTCCACGAAATCAGGCCCTTTCGCCTTGGGCGGTTCCTGTACAGGAACTTCCGGCGTTTTCGCCTTCGGTCCCTCCGCCGCCGTCTGCTTTTCCGCTGCCGGGGCTTCGGCAGGCGCTGCCTTGGGCGTGGTAGGCTTCCGGGCTCTTCTCTCGTCCAATCGTTCCGGAGCAGGTCGTACATGCCCATCTGGCCATTGACGATGGGTTCGCCTTCGGCAGGCTTGACCTTCTGGTAGCTGCCATCGGGCCGCATTTCCCGGGCATTGACGTTGTCGCGCAGCTGCAGCTGCAGGATGTCGGTGAGCTTTTCACCAGTACAGGGTCCTCCACCCGCACGCCCACTTCCACGCGGCACTCGGTGTTGCGGGTGAGGAAGTCGCCGGAGGCAATGTAGATGCGGGTATGCACCCGTCAAAGAAGCTGTAGATGCGGCCATGCTCCAGATAGCGGCCCACAAGGCTGCGGATGTGCAGGTTCTCGGTCTTGCCGGGCACCCCGGCACGCACACAGCAGATACCGCGCACGATCATATCGATGCGCACCCCGGCGCAGCTGGCTTCCTGCAGCTTGAGGATGATGTCGCGGTCGCTGATGGAGTTGTTCTTCAGGATCATGGAAGCCGGGCGGCCCATGCGGGCAGCGGCGATGACATGATCCATCTCGTCCAGCAATACGCTCTTGAACCGCAGCGGAGCCACCAGCATCCGGTCGCTCTCCTCGGTGAGCTGCTGCACGGCCAGATTGCGGAACACCTTGAGGCTTCCTCGCCGATGCCCTCATCTGCCGTGATGAAGGAATAGTCGGTGTAGAGCTCACTGGTCTTTCGTTGTAGTTGCCGGTACCGATCTGGGTGATGTAGGAGTAGCCGTCGGCCTGCTTACGGGTGATGAGGGTGAGCTTGGAGTGCACCTTGTAGTCATCGAAGCCGTAGATCACGGTGCAGCCCGCATTTTCCAACTGCTTCGACCAGTCGATGTTGTTCTGCTCGTCAAAGCGGGCGCGCAGCTCCACCAGCGCCACCACTTCCTTGCCGTTTTCGGCGGCTTCCATCAGGGCCTGCACGATCTGCGATTCCCGCGCCATGCGGTACAGGGTCATCTTGATGGAGATGACATCCGGGTCACGGGCGGCCTTTTGAGCATGTCGATGAAGGGCCGGATGGACTGGTACGGGTAGCTCAGCAGCACATCGTGCTTCTGCACTTCCTCGGTCAGATCATAGTCTGGCGGCGGCAGCATGGGCCGGGCAGCCGGGTAGAACAGGCCGGGTGGTCCTCTGCTTCAATGCGCCCGGTGAGCTTGTAGAAAAGCTCAGGTCCAGCGGGCTCTTCTGCACAAAGACTCGCTTGCCCGACAGCTCCAGACGGCTGCACAGCAAACGCTGCACCTCCGGGCGGCCTCCGGCGTGACCTGCAGGCGCACAGCCGCCAGCTTGCGGCGGCGCTTGAGCAGCTCGGTCATGATCTCACGATAGTCGATGTCGTGATCCATCATGCCTTCCTTGACGTCGATGTCCGCATTGCGGGTGACCCGGAACAGGCAGCTTCCAGGATGCTCTCCTTGCCAAAGATGCTGGACGCATAGTGCAGCACCAGTTCTTCCACCAGTGCAAACTGCGTTTCACCGTCCTTTTGGCGAAGTGCAGCCGCTCCATCTGGCTAGAAATGGGGATGATGCCCAGGCTCTGGGCATTGGGGTGCTTCTCCCGCAAAGGACACCCAGGTAGATCTCCTTGTTGCGCAGGAACGGGAACGGGTGGCGGCTGTCCACGATCTGCGGGCTGAGAATGGGGAACAGTTCAGTCTGGAAGTATTTTTCCAGAAGCGCTCATCCTCCTTGCTCAGGTGGTCAAAATCCACCTTGCGGTAGCCGCACCCGGCCAGCTCTTCCAACGCTTTGGCATAGTATTTGTCGCAGTCCGCCTGCAGCTGGGCCGTCTTGGGCATGATGGCTGCCAACTGTTCGGCTGCGGTCATGTTGGTCTTGTTCTCGCGCTTTTCCTTTTGCTCTTGCTCTGTTCCAGGTTGGCGCGCTCCTGCAGAGAGCCGACGCGCACCATAAAGAATTCGTCCAGATTGGAACCGTAGATGGCCAGGAATTTGACCTGCTCGGCAAGGGCACATTCTTGTCCTTGCCAAGAGCCGGACCCGGCGGTTGAAGTCCAGCCAGCTCAGTTCCCGGTTGATAAAATGGTCTCGTCGCTCATATTCATTCCCCTTTGTGCCTTACGGCATCGTTTGTGCAGGTGTGTTTACCGTTGCCTGCCCTTCCCAGGAGGCCACAAGGTCCTCCGTCAGACCCGGCACGGCCGCAGCGTCGGCAACGCGGGCAAGGGGCCGTGCTGCTGCCGGTACTCGATCAATGCCGGGCGTGGCTGGGCCCGACCCCGGCAAGGTGCACAGGGCTGCAGCATCCGCCGTGTTCAGGTCCACATACCAGTACTCCGACAGCGGTGTGCTGTCCGGCGGCAGCTGCTTCTGTGAAGGCTGCTGCGGCACCGCAAACCAGAACGCCAGCCCCACGCACAGCACCGCAGCGGCTGCACAGGCTGCTATAAAGGATCTCCCGCCGGAGGGCGGTGCACAGATGCGTTTCTCTCATTCTACCCGAAATCCTTCCAAAGAAAGTCCCTTGCAGGAAAATTGCAAGGGAACTTACACAAAATTTACGCCAATTTTTCAGCATCCCGCACCATGCGGTACAAAACCTCCACGGCAGCGCCGCCGGCAGCATCGGTCAGGGTGACCTGCTTTGCGGCAAGGCGCAGCTCCGCGGGGCATCGGCCGCCGCAGCGCTCCGGCTTGCGGCCCGCACCAGCTCCAGCATGGGCATACTTCCCGCCAGCACCAGCACATTTTCCGGGAGACGCCCACCGGGGCGCAGACCGCCTGCAGCATCTCAGCACCCGAAACCGTCCGCGGGGTCAGGCGCAGCAGGTCCGGGCTGCACGCTCACCCAGCAGGGCGGTCGTGCTGTCGCCCAGTGCCTTTTCCAGCAGGGACGTCAGAGGATGCTGCGGTTGTCCTGGTACACCGGGCTCGCAGCACCTCATCCGGGCGGATATCCGCCGCATTGGCCAGCAGATAGGGTCCACTCTTGCTGCAGGTGCTGCTCCAGCGCATGGCTCATGCGCAGCACGCGGGTGGAGCCATCCTGCATCTGCAGGGCAATGCCCACACCGGCCGCACTGGGCAGGCTGGCGAACAGACCGGCATCCTGCCCGGCAAAGCTGCACAGCGGCTGACGGGATCCGTCCGCAAAATGATAGGCCAGTGTGCCGCCGCACACCAGTGCCGGGGCCGAGAGACGCACGCTGCCCAGAATGGCCCGCACTGCCTTGGGCGTGCGCTGGGAAAGACGGTGAACCGGCCGCCGCGGCTGGAAAACAGCTGCAGCACATCCCGCACGACCTGGGTCAGGTTGCCATCCGGGCCAAGCAGGAGGTTGTCCAGATCACAGAGGACCAGCTTGTTGGCAAGGGATTGGTTCATGGATTCTTCCTCCTGAGCGTTGCAAGAAAATGGGTAAAATAGTCCGGCAGGTCTGAGTCGAAGCGCAGGTATTCCCCGGTGATGGGGTGGACAAACCCCAGCGTTTTGGCGTGCAGACACTGCCCGTGCAGGCTGGTGATGCAGTTGTGGGGCCGTATACGGGGTCGCCCGCCACCGGGTGATGGATGGAGGCCATGTGCACACGGATCTGATGGGTGCGGCCGGTTTTCAGGCGGCACTCCAGCATGGTGAACTCCCCAGCCGTTCCAGTACCTTATAGCCCGTATAGGCGTATTTGGTGTTGGGTTCCCCGGCGGGTAGACCGCCATTTTTGCGGTCGGTCTTGCTGCGGCCCAGATTGGACTCCACAAAGCCCTCATCCTGTGCAAAGCCGCCGTACACGATGGTATTGTAGGCACGCTCCACGCTGTGGACCGCCATCTGCTGCGACAGGCCGATGTGGGTGGCGTCATCCTTGGCCACCACCAGCAGGCCGCTGGTGTCCTTGTCGATGCGGTGCACGATGCCGGGGCGGATCTCGCCGCCGATGCCGGACAGGCTGCCCTTGCAATGCCACAGCAGGGCGTTGACCAGGTGCCGTCCGGGTTGCCGGGGCCGGGTGCACCACCATGCCCTTGGGCTTGTTGACCACCAGCAGGTGGGCGTCCTCATACACGATATCCAGCGGGATCTCCTGCGGAACGGCCTCGATGGGCTTTGCGTCCGGGATCTCCAGCAGCACGGTGTCCCCTGCTTTCAGCTTGAGACTTTTGGCCACGGTCTTGCCGTTGCACTGCACATGGCCGTCAGCTACCAGTGCCTGCAGCGCCGAGCGGGACAGGCCAGTGTCCTCACCGCTGAGGAAGCGGTCAATGCGCTGGCCCGCCGTCTCCTGCTCCACCACAAATTCACGCTGTTCCATGGTTTACGGCTCCTTCGGGGCGTCGGCATTGCCGGAGTGGCTCTCTTCCAGAAGATCACCAGCACCCAGAGCGCCACGCCTACACACGCAGATGTCTGCAAAGTTGAACACGGCGAACCGCATGAACAGCAGGTTGATGTAGTCCACCACTTCGCCGTTGAGCACGCGGTCGATCAGGTTGCCAATGCCGCCGCCCAGCACCAGAATGAGCGCCGCCTGCTGCAGGTATTTGCCCCGGCTGCGGAAAAACAGCGCGTAGGCTACCAACAGCAGAGCTACACTGGTTGCAGCAATGAGGAACAGCTGCTTGCCGCTGAGCAGGCTGAACGCCATGCCCTGATTGAGCACGAACCGCAGCTCCACCACATGCGGGATGAGCGGCATGGCCCCTACCGGCTGCAGCACATTGGATGCCCACAGCTTGATGAGCTGGTCGATGCCCACCAGCGCCGCCACCGCGGCCAGATTGAAAAGTACAAATGCCATAGGTTACTCCCAAACGATCCGGTATGAAAAACGGCGCTCCCCGGTATAAGGGAGCGCCGCCAAAACGATCGTGTTTCTGATAAATTTTAGGCTTCCACAACGCTGGCGCAGCGTGCGCACAGGGTGGGATGTGCGGCGTGGCTGCCGATGGTAGCAGAATACTTCCAGCAGCGCTCGCACTTTTCGCCGGTGGCGTGGGCCGCTGCAACGCCCAGGCCTTCGACGGCGCTGGCAGCACCGCCTTCGCCCTTGACCAGCTCCACCGGGAGACGATCATCAGGTCGGCCAGCTCATCCATGGGGATGCTGTTCAGCAGATCATAGACGGCATCATTGCAGTACAGGGTAACGGCAGCTTCCAGAGAAGCACCGATGATCTTTCGGCACGGGCCTGCTCCAGCACCTTCTTGACCTCGTCACGCACAGCGATGAGCTGAGCCCACTTGGCCTTGAAGGCATCGTCGGCGGCATACTGACCGGCCTTGGGCATGTCCTCGAACACCACATACTTGTTCATGCCCTCGGTCTTAGGCATAAAGTCCCAGATCTCCTGGCTGGTGAAGCACAGGATGGGGCAATGATCTTATCCAGAGCCACCAGGATCTTGTACATGGTGGTCTGTGCGGCCTTGCGGGCAGCACCGTTGGTGCAGTACAGACGGTCCTTGGTGACGTCCAGATAGAAGTTGGACATGGCCACGACACAGAAGTTGTACACCGCATGGTAGACCTTGTTGAAGTCGTACACGGCGTAGCCTGCGCTGGTGTTGACGATCAGGTCGTCCAGAGCGGCCAGTGCCCAGCGGTCGATCTCCTGCAGCTGATCATCTGCCACACAATCGGTGTTGGGATCAAAGCCGTCCAGGTTGCCCAGGATGAAGCGGGCGGTGTTGCGGATCTTGCGGTAAGCCTCGCTCAGCTGCTTGAAGATGTTCTTGCCGGCACGCACGTCCACGGTGTAGTCGGAAGAAGCCACCCACAGGCGGATGATGTCTGCGCCATAGTCCTTGATGATCTCGCTGGGCTCCACGCCGTTGCCGGCGCTCTTGTGCATCTGCTTGCCCTGCTCGTCCACGACCCAGCCGTGGCACAGAACGGACTTATAGGGTGCGCAGCCCTTGGAGGCAACACTGGTCAGCAGGCTGGACTGGAACCAGCCACGGAACTGGTCGCCGCCCTCCATGTACATATCGGCGGGGAAATGCAGCTCGGGACGCTCTTCCAGCACAGCGGCATGGGTAGAACCGGAGTCGAACCACACATCCATGATGTCGGTGTCCTTGGTCCACTCGGAAGCGCCACACTTCTCGCAGACTTCGCCTGCGGGGATGATCTGCTCGGCCTCGTACTTGTACCAGGCATCAGAGCCCTCCTTGCGGAACAGGTCGCTGACCGCCTTGATGGTGGCATCCGTGATGTGGTAGGTGCCGCACTTCTTGCAGTAGAAGGCCGGGATGGGCACGCCCCAGGTACGCTGACGGCTGATGCACCAGTCGTTGCGGTCGCGCACCATGCCGGTCATGCGGTCATGGCCCCAGTCGGGCATCCAAGTGACCGTGTCGATGGCCTTGTACACGTCCTCGCGGAACTTGGCGATGGAGCAGAACCACTGCTCGGTGGCACGGAAGATGATGGGGTGATGGCAGCGCCAGCAGTGCGGGTACTGATGCTTGATGTGCAGCTGGCCCATCACGGCACCGGAAGCGGTCAGGTCGGCCAGGATGGTCTTGTTGGCTGCCCAGACACGCTGACCTGCGTACTTGCCGGCCAGGTCGGTCAGGTAACCGCCATCGTCCACGGGGACGGTGATGGGCACCTGGGGTACTTCTGGCAGACGTTGAAGTCATCCACGCCGTGGCCGCCTGCGGTATGAACGCAGCCGGAACCGCTTTCCAGCGTGACGTGGTCGCCCAGGATGACCCAGCCTTCCTTGGGCAGATAGACGTGGTTGTAACGCATGAGCTCGAACTCAGCGCCGCTGACCGGCTCGCCCACGACCTCGTAGTTCTCGATGTGGCAGGCGTCCATGACGCTCTTGACCAGATCGGTGGCCATGATGTGGTACTCCTCGCCGATCTTGACGAAGGAGTACTCAAACTGGCCGTTGAGGCAGATGGCCTCGTTGGCGGGCAGAGTCCAGGTGGTGGTGGTCCAGATCACAAAGTAGGTCTTGTCCATCGGGATGCCGTGCTTTGCCAGCACACCGTTGGGGTCCTGCGAGACATGGAAACGGACGAAGATGGAATCGCAGTCGTCCTCACCGTACTCGATCTCAGCCTCAGCCAAAGCGGTACGGCAGTCCGGGCACCAGTACACGGGCTTCAGGCCCTTGTAGATGTAGCCCTTCTTGGCCATCTCGCCAAAGATCTCGATCTGGCGTGCCTCAAACTCAGGCTTCAGGGTCAGGTAGGGTGCTCGAAATCACCGATGACGCCCAGACGCTTGAACTGGTCGCTCATGATGTCGATGTGCTCGGTGGCAAACTTTTCGCAGATCTGGCGCAGCTCCAGCTTGGAGATGTCCTTCTTCTTGTCGCCGACGGAGGACAGGGCCTTCAGCTCGATGGGCAGGCCGTGGGTATCAAAACCGGGCACATAGGGAGCCTGATAGCCCTCCATGTTCTTGTCACGGATGATGATATCCTTGATGATCTTGTTCAGGGCGGTGCCCATGTGGATGTTGCCGTTTGCATACGGAGGGCCGTCATGCAGGATGAACTGCGGCTTGCCCTCGTTGTGCTTCATGAGCTGATTGTACAGGTCGTTGTCGTCCCAATCCTTGAGCATGACCGGCTCCTTTTGGGCAGACCGGCACGCATCTCAAACAGAGTCTTGGGCAGATTCAGGGTACTGTCGTACTGAGATTTGTTCTTAGCCAATGGTTACACTCTCCTCTATATTTGCTTATGGACACGCGCCTTACTCGCTGAACTTGACGCCCTGGAAGGCATCATAGTCCGGTCCGTCCGGCTTTGCATCCGCAGGAGGATCCAGCTTGAGCTGGCTTTCATCTTTTCCCAGAAATCCTCACTGCTCTCAGCCGCCTTGTCGTCCTCGGCATCAGCGGCAGAATCGGTTTTGCCGGCGGTGTCCGGCTCCTGTGCAGGGCCTCCGCCTCAGGCTGCTGGACAGCTGCCTGGTCCTCCACGGACTCTTCTGCGGCAGGTTCGGCAGGCTCGTCCGCGGCCTTCTTGTCGGCATCAGCCTTCTCGTCCTTCTGGAACTCCGGCAGACGGCTCAGGCTCTCCACATGGCTGCGGTACAGGTTGAGCACGTCGGACTTGAAGCGGGTCACTTCCAGCCGCACACGGTCATATTCGCGCTCTTCGGCCAGACGCTTGTCGTTGGCCTCGCTCTCGATCTCGTCGGCGCGGTCGCTTGCCTTCTGCAGCAGCTCGTTGGCGTCACGGATGATGTCGTCGCCGCGCAGGTTGGCACGGTGGATGATCTCCTCGGCCTTCTGGTTGGCTTCACGAATGACGTTCTCGCCCATGCGCTGCGCATTGATCAGTGCACTCTTGAGCATCTCGCCGTCCGCCTCATAGCTCTGCAGTTCCCGATGCAGGCGCTGGTTTTCCGCCGTCAGATCTGCGATCTGCTTGCGGAGCTGCTCCGCCTGCGCATCATCCTGCTGCAGCTGCTCCTCGATCTTGTCCAGAAAACGGTCTACGTCCTCCGTGCGGTAGCCGCGGAGGTTTTCAAATTGCACGGAGCGGACATCCTGCGGGGTCAGCATAATTCTTTCCTCCAATTGCTTTCAATATTGAAAAACTCAATGATCAGTCGTTCCTTTTGCTCTTTCCGGGCAGAGCCGTCAGAGCAAAGCGCCCCTGCCGCGCACCGTGAACACATCGCCCTCGTACACCGGGGCCGACGGCTTTTCCGCCGGCAGATGGTTGATCTCCACCCGGCCTGCGGTGACCAGCTCACTGGCCGCCCACGGCTGCAACGCAGCATGGCGGCCAGCACGGCGTCCAGCCGCAGCGACGACACCGTTGCGGTGCATTTCCGGCGCTCTGCCGTCCGGAACTCCGGCACCTCGTCCGGTGCCAGCAGTCGGGTGGCCAGCTCGGTGCGGCCTGCCTGCAGCAGTTCCTGACAGATCAGCCGGGCTGCCGGTTCCAATGCGAACACATAGGCCGTGCCGGGCGCATCCGGCGGCAGAACGATGTCGCCCAGCGCCTCGCGCCGGATCTCCAGCCCCATCAGGCTGCCAAGGTAGTCCTTGTGGGCGGGCAGCACAGCACCGGCCTGTGCACGGCACTGCAGCTGCACACAGCAGATGGGGTTTTCCGGGTAGCTGTACTCCGGTTCCGGCAGAGGATCCGGCGTTCCGCCTCCGGCCAGCCGCCGTCAAAGCGGAAGCCTTCTTCCAGCCCGGCGCGGCCCAGAGCGGCACGGGCAAGCTCCTGCTCGCGGTCGCTCAGGAAACCGGAATACCGGGCAATGCCGCGGGACTGGGCCGTGCGGGCAAGGTCCTCGATATGCCGCATGAGAAAGCGCTCTTCATCGGTGCGGGCCGGGACAAAGCCCGGACTGCATGAACGACCGGATCAATAGAACGCGCCATTGTTCTCCAGCTCGTCCAGCAGGTCACCCATGATGTCTACGTTGTACGGGGTGATGATGAAGGTGCTGTTGGCCACACGCTTGATCTGGCCGTTGTTGGCATAGGCCACACCGGACAGGAAGTCCACCAGACGGCGGGACACTTCCTTGTTGGTGGACTCCAGGTTCAGCACGACGGTGCGCTTGTTGTTCAGATGGTCCGCAATGGTGCTGGCATCCTCAAAGCGCTCCGGCTTGACCAGGACCACCATTGAGCTGGGTGGTGGCGTGGATGTTGACCACCTTGTTCTTCTTGGCACCCTCGGCCGGCTCTTCGGTCTCGTCATCTGCGCCCAAGCCGACACCGTTGTTGTTGTTCACCATCTGGGGCCGTCGTCAATGTACTGATCCTCGTACTCGTCCTCTGAACCAAACAGGCCCTTCTTGAGGCTATCTACCAAAGACATAATGATCTGCTCCTTTCATTCAGGCAGCGCCGGCTGCCCGGCATACTTTGCAAAAGAATGCAAATAGCTTTACTATTATCGGATTTTTGACACGGATGTCAATAACTACAAAAGTTTTCCGTCGTACAAATTTTGTCCGGAAACGATTATTTCGTCATAAAGCCGCACCTGACTCACCGAACCGTCGGTTCCCTTGGGCAAAACGAGGATGTAATCGCCATCGGTCACCAGCGGATGATCGTTGTCCACGGGTCGATCTTGCAGAAGCGGGCGATGTTGCCGTACTTGACGTACACGCCGGGATGTAGTTTTCGCCCTGCGTCTCTGCCTCGGTGCCGTCCTCCTTGAGGTAGTGCACCGCCGAAGCGGGATACGCAGGCCGGTGCTCTCCCCACCGAGATGCGGGCTGCTGCGTGGTTCAGGCAGAGCACATCGCCGTTGATGACGTTGCAGGTGAGCACAAAGCGAGCCAGGCCCTGTTCTTCATCAATGGTCACCTCCGAAACGGTGGCCTTGAAGGATCTGTCCGTCTGGCCGGGGAAGCGGATCTGCACACTGGAACTCAGCTGCTTGCCGTTCTGCCCCAGCAGCTTCTGGCCCTGTTCGGCCGAACACACGCCCACATAGCGCCGTGAAGCCGGAAACGATCTTGCCGGCACAGCCGTCCAGCGGCAGGGTGGGGTTAGAATCCAGATACGCCTTGAGCTGAGCCGGGTCCTGTGCAAGGATGTCGTCGGCCCCGGCATTGAGCCGCCCGCTACTGGACGCCCGGACAAAGTAGCCGGTCTGCGGGGCGGTGATCTGGGCGGGTTGCCCAGCTGGGCCTGCACGCTCTGGGCCTGCTGGGTCAGAGCCGTGACCTGATCGGTAAAGTTGGCGGAATCGCCGGTGGCGATCCAGAGCTTGTTCTGGGCCAGCAGGTAGGCATTGGCACCGCTGCTCACCTCGTCGTATGCTCCGGCATCCAGCTCGTCCATCATGTCATAAAGGGCCGCCGAGCGCTCCCGCAGCAGGGCGTCCAGCTGCAGGGAGGTGGTGTTCTGGGAGCGCTGCAGCAGGTCGATCTGCTCGGTCAGCTGGGTGAGCTGCTGGCGCAGCACCGCCGGGAAGCATCGCTGTAGATCTCCGCCACAGCCGTCCCGGCCGAGACGCGTTCGCCGTCGGCCGCGAGATATCCCAGCATGCCGCTGCCGGAAACATATACCTCATCAAACAGCAGCACACCGTCGGCCTCCACGTTGTCCGACACAGTGGCCGGCAGTGCGGTCTCATATACATTCTGCGGGAAGAGGATGTGCAGGGCCTGATATCCCACATAGCATGCAGCCAGCAGCAAAATGCCGCCAACACCCCGGCCAGCACCGCCAGCGGATGCGGCTCCCTGCGGTCCCTCCGGCTTTTTCTGCCCTATCGGCCATTATCCATCATCCTTTCGACAAAATTCCTGTACGGTACGGCAAGCACACTGCTGCATCTCCGGTGCCCCGGCATCCAGCCAGACCACGCCGTCCATGTGGCGGAACCAGGTCAGCTGCCGCTTGGCGTAGTTGCGGGAGGCCTGCTTGAGCTTGTCCGCGCAGGCTTCCAGCGAGGCCGTCTGCTCAAAATACGGAAAAACTCCTTGTAGCCGATGGCCTGTGCTGCCGTGCGGAAGCGGCTGCGGTTGTTCCAGACCAGCTCTGCCTCCGCCAGCAGACCGGCATCCAGCATTTTGTCCACCCGCAGGTCGATGCGGCGATACAACGCCGCCCGGTCCGGAAATCCAGCCCTAAGATCAGGCTGCGGTAGGGGCGTTCCGGCGGCAGGGATGCCGCCTTCTGCTCGCTGAGCTTTTGCCGGTGGCGCGGTAATGTTCCAGCGCCCGCAGCACCCGCACCTGATTGTTGGGGTGGATGACAGCCGCCGCTTCCGGGTCCACCTGCTGCAGCTCGGCGTAAAGGGCGGCACCGCCCTTCTGGGCCAGCTCTTCTGCCAGCTGCTCCCGCAGACCGGCCGGTGCTTTTCTTCGGTAAAGCGCACACCGTACAGAAAGCTCTGTACATATAAACCGGTGCCGCCCACCAGAATGGGCAGATGACCCCGGCCCGCGATCTCCTGCTCCAGGCGGCCCGCCATGGCAGTGAAATCTGCCACGCTGAATGGTGCGTCCGGTTCCAGGATGTCCACCCCGTGGTGCGGGATGCCGTGGGTCTCCTCGGGCGTGACCTTGGCGGTGCCCACATCCAGACCCTTGTAGATCTGCATGGAGTCCGCGCTGATTACTTCGCCCCGAACTGTTCGGCCAGCGCTACGCCCAAGGCCGTTTTGCCGGTGGCCGTGGGGCCCACCACTGCAACGACCGGGTGTTTATACGATGCGTCCAAACTGCTTTTCCAGCTCCTTTCGGGTCAACTTGAGCACGCAGGGGCGGCCGTGAGGGCAGAAAGGCGGCACTTCGCCGGAAAGGATCTTTCGGCCAGCGCCAGCAGCTCCTGCGGGGAGGACTTGTCCCCGCCTTGATGGCCGCACGGCAGGAGATGGAATGTAGCACCCACTCGGTGTGCTCGTTCAGTGCGTCGTGGCCGCCCTTGAGCAGCTTGTTGGCGATCTCAATGAGCAGGCTTTCGGCGTTCTGCGGTTCCACATCGGCCGGGACCGCCCGCAGCACCACCGTGTTGCCGCCAAAGTCCGCGATCTCCAGCCCTGCGTTTCCAGCAGGGGCACATGATCCAGCAGGGCCTGTTTTTCCTCTGCAGACAGGTCAATGGCCGTCGGCTCCAGCAGCATCTGACTGGGCACATTGCCGTAGTTGGCTGCCAGCTTTTCGTACAGCTGGCGCTCATGGGCAGCGTGCTTGTCGATGAGGCACAGTTCGTCGCCGCGCTCGGCCGGATATAGGTACGGAACACCTCGCCCACATAGCGCAGCGGCTCCGGGCCGTCGGCGGGGCAAAGTTCATCTGCTCCGGCTCCACCGGCTCTTCGGCAGCTGCTTCCGGTTCCTCCCGTGCAGGCTGTACCGGCGCTGCGGGCTTTTCCGGCTCTTTCACCGGAACGGCAGGCTGTGGGTCCCAGGCCGCCATGTGGTTCCAGCCTGCCTGCACTTTTGTCTCACCGAAATCCGGTTCCACGTCCAACTGTGTTTCGCTGGCCGCCGCACGGAAGGGTTCAGCAGGCTTTTCTGCGGGGCAGCCGGGCTGTGCAGGGTAATAAAGGGGTCCAGGATGTCGGCATCCACGCTGCTCTGTTTCCAGCGGGGCTGTGCCGCAGCCGTCAGTTTTTCCGGCACAGCAGGTGCAGATGCCTTCGTTGCGGGCTTTGCGGGAGCCGCCGGGGCCGGAGCGGGCTGCGGCGGGAGGGTGCCCGGGTCCGCCTGCCCCGGAATGATGGCAGAAAGCCCCGTAAAGTTATTTTTCTTTACAGTATTTTCCAACGATTCTCCGTCAGATACTTTGATTTTGGATTTTCGTTGGTTTTGTTTCTTCAAAGGTGAAATGTCGTTCGCCGGTGCCGGGCTGGGCCAGTGCCAGCTTGACGGCATGGTAAACCACATCGAAGATGTCGTTTTCCCGGGCAAAACGCACCTCGATCTTGGCCGGGTGCACATTCACATCTACCAGGTCTGCCGGCATATCCAGCAGCAGGATGCCGCCGGGAACTTGCCCTGCATCATGGTGCCCTTGAACGCCATCTCCATGCCGGCCATGATGGTACGGTTGCGGACATAGCGTCCATTGATGTAAAATGCTGCATGCTGCGGCTGGCGCGGCAGCTCTTGGGGGGGTGATGAGACCCTGATGTGGTAGACGCCCTCCTGGTTGTCCACCTCCACAAGGTCCCGGCTGAACTCCCGGCCCAACACAGAGTAGGCCGCGCCCCAGCTGACCGTCACCGGGGTGACGTACTGCAGTTTGCCTTCCCGGATGAATTTGATGCTCACCTCCGGGTGGCTGAGGGCCACATGGGTGACCGTGTCGGCCACGAAGGTGCCCTCGCTGGAGTCCTTTTGAGGAACTTCATGCGGGCAGGGTGTTGTAGAACAGATCCTGCACCCGGATGGTGGTGCCCACGGCACGGGCGCCCGGCTCACGGGAGAGCTCTTCCCGCCCTCGATGCAGTACACCGTGGCAAATTCGTCCTGCTCGGTGCAGGTGGTCAGCTCCACCCGGGCCACACTGGCAATGGAGGCCAGTGCCTCGCCGCGGAAGCCCAGTGTATGGATGCTGACTAGGTCGTCCGGCGTCTGGATCTTGCTGGTGGCGTGTCGGATGAAAGCAGTGGAGATGTATTCGGCTTCAATGCCGGTGCCGTTGTCGCTGATCTCGATCAGCTTCACGCCGCCGGACTCAATGCTCACGGTGATCTGGCTGGCACCCGCGTCGATGGAGTTTTCCAGCAGCTCCTTGACAACGGACGCCGGACGTTCGACTACCTCACCGGCTGCAATCAGCTCGGCGGTGTGCTTGTCCAGAACATGGATCACGGCCATGGTCGTTCCCTCCCTTGTGCGTTTTATGGAGAACGGGTCAGCCGTTCAGGCTGCCCTTCAGGGTCTTTTAAGTTCGTAGAGGAAGTTCAGTGCCTCAATGGGGTCAGGGTCTCCACGTCCACGGCTTCCAGCTTTTCCATCATCTCGCTGGGCACCGCCGGAGAGTTGTACTCCTGCAGGGCATCAAAGTCCATCTGTTCCACCTTGTTTTCGGGGCCGTGGCTTCCAGTGCCCGCAGCACCTCGTGGGCGCGGCGGGTCACGCTGCCGGGCAGACCGGCCAGCTTGGCCACCTCGATGCCGTAGCTGTCATCGGCCGGGCCGCGCACGATGCGCCGCAGGAAGGTGATGTCCTCACCGCGCTTCTTGACCGCGATGTTGTAGTTCTTTACACCCTCCACGGTGCCTTCCAGCTCGGTCAGCTCGTGGTAGTGGGTGGCAAACAGCGTCTTGCAGCCAAGGCCCTTGGCGGGATCTGCAATGTGCTCCACCACGGCGCGGGCAATGCTCATGCCGTCAAAGGTGGAGGTCCCGCGGCCGATCTCGTCCAGCACCACAAGGCTCTTGGAGGTGGCGTTTTCAGGATCCGGCCACCTCGGTCATCTCCACCATAAAGGTAGACTGCCCGGCAGAAAGGTCGTCCGATGCACCGATGCGGGTAAAGATGGCGTCCACCACGCCCACATGGCAGCTGGCGGCCGGCACAAAGGAGCCGATCTGCGCCATCAGCGCGATGAGCGCATTCTGACGCATGTAGGTCGATTTGCCCGCCATGTTGGGGCCGGTGATGATCAGGCAGCGGTCCTCGCCGCAGTTGAGGGTGGTATCATTGGGCACAAACAGGCTGCCCTTGAGCACCTGTTCCACCACGGGTGGCGGCCCTCGGTGATGGTCAGCTCGTCGCTGTCATCCACCACGGGGCGGCAGTAGTTGTTCTCTGCTGCCACCTGCGCCAGGCCGTCAGCACATCCAGCTTTGCCACGGCGTTGGCCGTGCGCTGGATGCGATCCAGCTGGGCGCTGATGCTCTCCAGCAGCTCGTCGAACAGGCGGCGCTCCAGCGTGATCAGCCGCTCGTGTGCACCCAGGATCTTGCTTTCCAGCTCCTTGAGCTCCTGCGTAATGTAGCGCTCGCCGCTGGTCAGGGTCTGCTTGCGGATGTAGGTCTCCGGCACCATGCTCTTGTAGGAGTTGCTGACCTCGATGTAGTAGCCGAACACATGGTTGTAGCCGATCTTCAGCTTGGGGATGCCGGTCTCCTGCCGCAGGCGGGCTTCCAGCTGGGCCAGGACCCCTTGGTGTTGTCGCGGATGGAGCGCAGCTCGTCCACCTCGGTGTGGTAACCCTTGGCGATGACGCCGCCGTCCTTCAGGGTGGACGGTGCATCCGGTCCACGGCCGCATAGATGCGGGCCTTGATGTCCTCCAACGGGTCAATCTCCTCCGCCAGCTCTGCCAGCTCCGGGCAGCCGCAGGCCGTTGCCTGCTGCCGGAGGACCGGCAGACGTTCACAGGTCTGGGCCAGCGTATAGATTTCCTTGGGGTGGCCGAGCCATAGACCGTGCGGGTCATCAGGCGCTCCATGTCGGCAATGTAGTGCAGCTCGTCGGTCAGGTCGCCGCGCACGACGGTCTGCCGCACAAGGCTCTCCACCGCGTTGAGGCGCTGGTTGATGAGCTTGCTGGACAACAACGGCTGCTCGATCCAGCTGCGCAGCATGCGCTTGCCCATGGCCGTGCTGGTCTTGTCCAGCACCCAGAGCAGCGTGCCCGCTTTCGCGGCCGCGCAGCGTCTCGGTGAGTTCCAGATTGGCCCGGGTGACCGGCGACAGACGCATGAACTGCGCCTCGTTGTAGGTCACCACGGTTTTCAGGCGCTCCACGCCCTTGATCTGGGTGTCGTGCAGATACTCCAGCAGTGCCGCCATGGCAAACCGTACCAGACCGTTTTCGGCCATGCCGGTGGTCTGGGGCCAGTCACGACCGAACTGGCTTTCCAGCGAAGCCGCCACCAGACCCGGCGCATAGCGCTCATCCTCCACCAGTTCCACCGAGCAGGTCATATTCTTTTGATGTAGGCCGTCACTTCGCGGCAGTCCAGCAGGCCGGGTTCATCAGCACTTCGCTGGGGTGGAAGCGGCACAGCTCGGTGATCACCGCCGGGGCGATCTTGTCCGCCGCCAGCTCGGTGATGTGGGCCGTGCCGGTGGAGACGTCCGCAAAGCAGAGACCCGCTTTTGCCCTTGAGATAGATGCTGGCAATGTAATTGTTGCGGTCATCCTGCAGCATGCTGCTCTCGATGACCGTGCCGGGGTAACCACGCGGATGATGTCGCGCTTGACCAGCCCTTTGGCCTTGGCAGGGTCCTCCACCTGCTCACAGATGGCCACCTTGTAGCCCTTGGCGATCAGACGCGCCACATAGCCCTCGTAGCTGTGGAAGGGCACGCCGCACATGGGGCCCGCTCTTCCAGACCGCACTGCTTGCCGGTCAGGGTCAGATCCAGCTCTTTGGACGCTGTGAGGGCATCCTCAAAGAACATCTCGTAAAATCGCCGATGCGGTAGAACAGGATCTCGTCCTTGTGTTGTTTTGATTTCCAGATATTGCTGCATCATGGGCGACAGCTCTGCCATGGTTTTCCCTCTCTCCCCGTTCGATGTTCTGTGCATGGTTTGCGGCCGGTAACCGCCTTTTGCAAACAAAACGCGGTCTGCATTGCACAGCCGCGTTTTGTTCCGGATCGTGTTAGTGGCAGCCGCCGCAGGTGGAGCAGCTTCCGGTGCAGGAAGCGGAAGGCTCCTGCACGGTCATCGGGTCGCCGCCGTTCATGGCAGTGTTGATGATGGCATCAATGTAGTTGACCAGATTTTCGCACTCACGCTTGGCCTCGTTGTAGGCGGTCATGCCCTCGTCGCCCATGATCTGGCCGTAGAGGTTGTTGACCTTCTCGTTCAGCTCGGTGATGCGGGCGTCGTCGCGCTCGCTCTTGCCGATCTCGTTGTTCAGGTCCATGCGGGCCAGGTTGAACTCGCCGATCAGGTTCTGCAGGTTCTCGTCGTTGTCGTTTGCCTTGCGGGCCTGGTCCAGTGCCGGTAACGGGGGTCAGTCTGCAGGGCCACTGCAGCGCGCTTGAACAGATCAATGCAATCCATGGTAGTTGTTCTCCTTGTCGCTTTTTATTGTTTCAGGGGCACACGGCCCCGGAATCGCGTTTTCTCTCAGTCTGCCAGCTCACCCAGCAGCACGGTAGCACGGGCACCGGTCAGCCGGACCAGCGCATACTGGCCCAGCAGTGCCGGGTCGGCGGTAAACTCCACCGTCAGGTTGTTGTCGAGCCTTCCGGAGAGGGTGCCCTCGCTGCGGCCGTAGCCTTCCACCAGCACCTGCACGGTCTGGCCCACCTGGCCTTTGACCAGCGCCATGGCGATCTCGTCCTGCACCTTGAGCAGGCGGCTCATGCGGTCGGTCTTTTCCTTGCGGGGGGTGGGGTCCGGCAGTTCGGCAGCCTTGGTGCCGGTGCGCTTGGAGTAGATGAAGGTGAACAGCTGCATATAGCCCACCTTCTGCACCAATTCCAGCGTCTTGACAAAATCCTCTTCCGTCTCACCGGGGAAGCCGACGATGATGTCGCTGGAGAAGGTGATGCCGGGCACGGTCTTGCGGGCGTACTCGATGAGCTCCAGATACTGCTCGATGGTGTAATGGCGGTTCATCTGCTGCAGCAGCCGATCGGAGCCGCACTGCACCGGCAGATGCAGGTGCTTGCAGATCTTCGGCTGGGCGGCAATGGTGTCGATCAGCTTGTGGCTGGCGTCCTTGGGGTGGCTGGTCATGAACCGGATGTGGTAGTCACCGGGCACGGTGCACAGCAGGTTGAGCAGGTCGGAAAAGTCGATCTGCTCTTCCAGGCCCTTGCCATAGCTGTTCACGTTCTGGCCCAGCAGGGTGATTTCCTTGTAACCGGCCTCCACCAGCCCACGGAACTCGGCCAGGATGTCGCCGGGCTTGCGGCTCTTTTCACGGCCGCGGACGTAGGGCACGATGCAGTAGGTGCAGAAATTATCGCAGCCGTACATGATGGGCAGCCAGGCGCGGAACTCGCTCTCGCGCCGGATGGGGATGTTCTCCACGATCACCGGGCGCTGGGCGGGGTCCAGCAGCACACGCTTATGCTTCTGCAGCTTCTGGGCGATGAGCTGCGGCAGGGTGTCGATGCCGTCCACGCCGAACACGAGGTCCATATAGGGGTAGCTCTGGCGCAGCTTTTCCACCACATGCTTCTGGTTGGCCATGCATCCGCACAGGCCGATGATCAGGCCGGGCTTTTTCTCCTTGAGGCCCTTGAGGGCACCCACATTGCCGAACACCCGCTGCTCGGCATGCTCGCGCACAGCGCAGGTGTTGAAGAGGATCAGGTCGGCGTCCTCCGGCTTGTCGCACAGGCCGTAGCCGATATCCACCAGCACACCCTTGATGCGCTCGCCGTCGTTGACGTTCTGCTGGCAGCCGTAGCTGTGCACAAAGGCCAGCGGCGGGGTGTCGTAAGCCTGTTTTACCAGATCAGCGGCGATGTTATTATGCTCAAAACTAATGTATTCCAATCAAACCATCCTTCTCCGCCGGGAAAACCCCGCACGGTGAACACTCTTTTTTCCGCTTTTATGAATAGCTCTCCTTAGTATACACTCTTTGGCCGCTGTGGGCAAGGGGGTCCGGGCAAAGTTTACGCCTCGGAGGCCGCTTTTTGTGCTGCACAGCAGCTTTCGCACACGCCGATGAACACCACGGCGCAGTCCTGCACCCGGCCTTTCTGGCCGCGTACCAGCTTCGTCACCTGCTTTTCGTCCACCTCGGCGTCGGTCACGCCGCCGCACACCGTGCAGTACAGGTGGCTGTGCCAGGCCAGCGTATGGTCGAACCGGTCGGCCTGGCCGGGGATGGACACCCGGCGCACGCGGCCTGCCTCCACCAGACTGTTCAGGTTGCGGTACACGGTGCCAAGGCTCAGGCCCGGGCATTCCTTTGCAGCGGTGTCGTAAATCTCTTCGGCGGTGGGATGGTCGCAGAGGTTTTCCACCGTCTGCATGACCAGCTCACGCTGTTTGGAATAGCGCATATCGTTCTCCTTTTTTTGTTTTTGGGTTCAGACGTTTTCCTCGCCTTTGATCTTTGCCCAGTAGGCGCGGGCCGCCTGTTCGGTACGGTTGTCGCCGTAGGTGTAGTATTTCACGTCCTTGAGGGCATCCGGCAGATACTGTTGTTTGACCCAATGGTGGTCGTAGTCGTGAGCGTACTTGTAGTTCTGCCCTTTTACCAGAGCATCCTCGCCGTCAAAGTGCTTGTTCTGCAGCTGACGCGGGATGGGCCCGGTGCGCCCGGCCTGCACATCCGCGATGGCTGCATTGATGGCGTCATGGGCGCTGTTGGATTTGGGGCTGGTGGCCACCAGGATCACCGCGTCGGCCAGCGGCAGGCGTGCTTCCGGCAGACCCACCATGTTGGCCGCATCCACCGCCGCCTTGACGATGGGGATGATCTGCGGGTAGGCAAGGCCCACGTCCTCGCAGGCGCACACCATCAGACGGCGGCAGGCCGAGGGCAGGTCGCCGGCTTCCAGCAGACGGGCCAGATAGTGCAATGCCGCGTCCGGGTCAGAGCCGCGCATGGACTTCTGGTAGGCCGACACGATGTCGTAGTGATCATCACCCTCCCGGTCGTACCGCATGGCTGTGCGGCGGGTGACCTGCCGGATCATATCCAGCGTGATGTGCCGGGCACCCTCTTCCACCGGGGCCGCCGTGACCGCAAAATCCAGGCAGCCCAGTGCCTTGCGCAAATCGCCGCCCGCACTCTCAGCAAGATAGGCACAGGCGTCCTCGTCCATGCGCACCGGGGTGTTCCCCCCTTCCGACAGCTTTTTGAGGGCATTGTGCAGGCCCTGCTCCACATCGGCGGCGGACAGGGATTTGAACTCGAACACCGTGCACCGGGACAGCAGTGCATTATAGATGTAGAAATACGGGTTCTCGGTGGTGGATGCAATGAGGGTGACCGAGCCGTCCTCGATGCACTCCAGCAGGCTCTGCTGCTGCTTTTTGTTCAGGTACTGGATCTCGTCCAGATACAGCAGGATGCCGCCCGCCCCCGCCAGCGTGCCAATGTCCTTGAGCACCGCCTTGATGTCGCCGGTGCCGCAGGAAGTGCCGTTGAGCTTGTGCAGAGTCATGCCGCTGTTCTCTGCGATGATGCGGGCCACTGTGGTCTTGCCGGTACCGGACGGGCCGTAGAAGATCATGTTGGGGATGCGTCCGCTCTCGATGGTGCGGCGAAACACCCTGCCCGGGGCCAGCAGATGCTGCTGCCCGCACACATCTGCCAGCGTTTTGGGCCGCAGGCGCTGCGCCAGTGGTTCGTTCATTGTGTTTCCCTCCCATGCCGGGGAATACCCCAGTGTTTTTTATAGTATAGCGCATTTCTGTGCGGAGGACAAGAGATTTTCTGAAAATGATTCTCAGATAATTCCGGGCAGGCGTTTACAAACCGGTCGAAACATGCTATGATAAGGAAAACATTTTTTTGCCGAAAGGAGGCGACGGTATGCCCGCCCGTAAAAAGGAGCCGGAAGATCTCACTGCCAAAAAGGAACTGGCGCTGGAGGTGATCGACCGGCTCAAAAAAGAATATCCGGATGCCGGCTGCACACTGGACTACGATCACGCCTGGCAGCTGCTGGTCAGCGTGCGGCTGGCGGCCCAGTGCACGGACGCCCGGGTGAATATCGTAGTGGAGGACCTGTTTGCCCGCTACCCCAGCGTAGCCGCACTGGCCGCTGCCGAGCCGGAGGACATCGAGGCCATCGTCAAGCCCTGCGGACTGGGGCACTCCAAGGCGCGGGATATCTCGGCCTGCATGCGCATGCTGCGGGACAAGTACAACTGCCAGGTGCCTACTACCTTTGAGGAGCTGCTGGCGCTGCCCGGCGTGGGCCGCAAGAGCGCCAACCTGATCATGGGCGATGTGTTCGGCAAACCGGCCATTGTCACCGACACCCACTGCATCCGTCTGTGCAACAAGATCGGCCTTGTGGACGGCATCAAGGAGCCGCAGAAGGTGGAAATGGCCCTGTGGAAGATCATTCCGCCGGAAGAGGGCAGCGACCTGTGCCACCGCTTTGTGATGCACGGCCGCGCTGTGTGCAATGCCCGCAAGCCGGAATGTGAGAAATGCTGTCTGAATGATCTCTGCCGCTACGCCCGGGAACAGTCCGGCGCAGACACGGCGCAATAAGGAGGTAATTTTTTATGATCACATTGACGATTCTGCTGATCATCACCCTGCTCTGCACTCTGGTGGGCTGTCTGATGGGCCTGTTCTCACTGGTGGGCGTGATTGCTTCTCTGGTCGCAGGCGTGCTGGCGGGTGCGCTGGCAGGCTATGTGGCCGGCCGCTTCATGGGCACGGAGACTTCGCTCGGCCGCAACATCCTCATGGGCATCCTGGGCAGCTTTGTGGGCGAATTCGTGTTCGGCCTGGTGGGCATCCACGCCACCGGCAGCATCACGTCCTTCATCATCTCGGTCATCGGTGCCTGCATCTGCATCTGGGTGGGCCAGAAGCTGTTCCATTGAGCGCTGATAAAAGCCGTTTGACACTTGTTTTGGACGCGGTGCTGTGTTATAGTTATACTGAAGATACTCCCTGTGCAACCGTATAGCTGTACCGCACAATCTTCGGGAGTTTGTGTGGGAGTATCTTTTTTGCACATTTTCCAGAATGCCGTGTTTGACGACTTTCTTGTTCAGTGTTATAATATAGCTTAGAGCTCTCCCACAAGCTGCCCCTGTTACCTTCGGGTCTCAGGTAGGTATCGTGGGGAGCTCTTTCTGTTTGGCGTGCTTCAAAAAATCAGTAATCTTGATTCTTATCTGGACAGCAGCATCGGCTGAATTTTTCATCAGCCGTTTAACGGCTTATTTTTTTGTGTTTTTCTCACTTGCATTTTACTTGCATCGTAAGGTTTTTTAATGGAAAATGGCGTAAAATAAGGCACTTTTCCGCTCGAAAGTGCCTTGCAAAAACGACATAAAAAGACCCGGAAAAGCTAGGCCACAAGCCGCTTTTCCGGGTCTTTCATGTTGGAGCTACTGACCTGATTCGAACAGGCGACCTGCTCATTACGAGTGAGCTGCTCTACCAGCTGAGCCACAGTAGCACATTGCACATATTCTGCAACGAGCAATATTCTACCATATTTCAGCGTATCTGTCAAGGTTGGATTTCCCGCCGGGGCAGATCTTTGTTCAGCTCGCAGGCCGCCAGGCAGCACACCGCAAAGGCCAGCAGAGCACAGTCCGGCGGCACCCGCTGCATGGGGATCACCCGTTCACACAGGTTGCCGAAGGTCTCCACGGCCTGCTCCGGCAAGGTCAGGCAGAACAGTGCCAGCGACAGCGGCAGGTGCAGCAGCCGACCTGCCAGCAGCGGACGGAAGGACACTTCTCCGGGGCAGAGGGTGCGTACCTGCAGCAGCACCGACGCCCCCTGTACGCTGAGGGCGGCGCAGCACAGACTGCTGGCCCACAGGCCGGTGCGGGCCGCATAATCGCAGCCGGAGCACACCTCCAGCAGCATGGCCGGGAAGGGTGCCCACGCGGCGGGCAGAAACTGCCCGCACCCGGCTGCCAGCATCCGGAAATACAACACGAATCCGCACAATTTCAGGTACTGCACAGCCGCCTGTGCGATCACTTCGTCCAACCGGGGCGGCGCAGTCTGGGTGGACTGCGCAGAGCGTACCGGGGCAGCGGGTGCCGGGTGCAGACGGTTCAGCAAAGCGGCGGTAAGGTACCCGGCCAGCACCTGCGCTGCAAACAGGCGGATGCCCAGCACCCGGCTGCCCAGCATCTGCTCCCCTGCCGTGAGAATCACGAAGGACGGCCCGGAGCAGATGCAGGCCGGGAGAAGGGCCGACGCCTCCTGCGGGGTCAGCTCCCGGCTGCGCACGGCTTCGGCCACCGCAGCCGCCGCCGGGGCAAACCCACCCAGGAACCCGATGAGCAGCACCCCACCGGCCGCCGGGCTGCACACCCCGATGAGCCGTGCCACCGGACGGAACACAAACCCCAGTACCTGCCCTGCCCCGCAGCGCATGAGCAGAGCGGAAACAATGAGAAACGGGAACAGTGACACCAGCAGCGGCCCGCCGCACAGGGCAAGCCCCTGCTGCAGCGCACGGGCGCAGCACTGCGGCGCTGCAAACACCAGTCCTGCCGTGCCAATTGCCGCCCCCAACAGCACAACCCGCTGAAACCGGAACGTCTGATACATAACTTTCCCCTCCCGCTCCATATATATGGAACAGCGGCCCGCATTTATGGCACTTTGGACCAAAATATCAGAGCGGAACGGGAGGGAGCCGAATGAGTCCTGCGCACCGCGCGCCTTTTTCGCTGCGGCGCTGGCTGGCCCTTTTGTTCCGGCAGCCGCCGCAGGGGTTGTACCGCCGCCCCTGCCTGTACCAGAGCGGCGACCGGATGGAGATCGAGCATTTTGAAGCCATCCTCGCCTACGACGAGACCCGCCTGCGGCTCCAGCTGCCGCGCGGGCAGCTGACCATTTACGGAGAGCGGTTACAAATCGAAACGCTCACCGCCCGGCGCATCACGCTGCGGGGCTGCTTCGTCCGCACAGACTACACCACGGAGCACACCGCCACAGGGCAGCGCCCTACCGGGCATCTGCCGGACAGGAGGCCGTCATGGAACCCGTTCGTCTCTGGGCCGCGGTAGAATTCACCGCGCAAAGCGGCAGCACTGACGCCCTGCTGGGCCATGCCGCACAAGCAGGGCTGCACCTGACCCGCATTGTACCGCTGCCCGGCGGATTCCGGGCGCGCTGTGCCGCCTGGCATTACCGCCCGTTGGCCGCTCTGGCCCGGCAGGGGCATGTGCGTCTGCGGGTGGAAAAGCGTCTGGGGCTGTTTTTTCGGCTGCGTCCGCTGCTGCGCCGCACCGGGCTGTGGGCCGGGCTGACGCTGTTTATTCCGCTGCTGCTGTGGAGCCAGCAGTTCGTCTGGGCCGTGGACACCAGCACCCTCACCCGCGGACAGGCCGCCCGGGCCTTTGCCGTACTGCGGCAGGCAGACCTCGCCCCAGGGGCTGCCGCCACCGAAGCCAAGCGCACCGCCGGGGAGTATGCCCTGCTGGAAAGCGGCGAGTTTTCCTGGGCCAGTCTCAATTTTGCCAAAGGGCGGCTGGAAGTCCGCGCCGCCGCTGCAGTGCCCAAGCCCGCCATTGCGGCCGGGACCCTGCACGGCCTGCGCGCCCGGTGCGCCGGTGTGGTCACCAAGACCAACCTGACCAGCGGCACGATGCTGGTGGTGCCCGGGCAGGCCGTGGAGGCTGGACAGGGGCTGATCGGCACGGCGCGGCAGGAGCGGGACGGTGCACTGATCTTTGCCCCGGCAGCGGGCACCGTGCGGGCACAACTGGAGTGGAGTGATGCTCAGTCCGTTCCGCTGGAAGAGACCGTTTTACAGCCGACCGGGCGCTACACCGTGCGGTACCGGCTGAGCGCTGCCGGGCAGAACTGGACCCTGCCCAGTGTTCAGCCGCCGGAACAGGCGCTGGAGCGCACCCGGCACCTCCAACCGGAGCTGCTGGGGCTGCCGCTTCCCTGCTCCGTGGAGGAAACCACCTTCTACGAGCAGCAGCCGCAGCTTCTGCGCCGCACCGAAGCCCAGGCGCTGGCACTGGCGCGGCTGCACAGCCTGCAGGCGCTGTACACGGCATTCCCGGATGCCGTGTTGATTGCCCGGAAGGAGGACACCTCCTGTACGGACACCACGCTGGAATACACCGCCGTCTACACGCTGGAAGCCGACATCTGCACGCAAAACGACCCCGGCAGCTGAGCTGTTCCGCTCGCCCGCCGGGGCCGTTGTATGTTTTTGATCAGAATCAGGCGTTGGTGTTCTGTGCCGCTTCTTCTGCGGCACGCTGGGCGGCCTGTGCGTCGTATTCGGCGATCAGGTCGTTCAGATCGTACTGATACCGGCTGTGGCAGAAGTGGCACACCACTTCGCAGTGGGGGTCCTCGTCCCGCATCTTCACCAGTTCCCGGCGGCCCAGGCTCAGCAGCATACCCTTGGTGCGTTCCTCGCTGCAGTCGCACTGGTAGCCCACCGTGCGCTCATCCAGCACCTGCGGGGAAAAACCGGCCATGGCCAGCTCCATCATGTCCTTGGGGGTCTTGCCGGCGCGCAGCATCTCGGTGACCGAGGGCATGGCCGCGATGTTCTTTTCCAGTGTGTCGATCTCGGCATCCGTTGCGCCGGGCAGCAGCTGCAGCAGGTAGCCGCCCGCGCACAGGATGGACAAGTCCTTGTCCACCAGCACGCCCAGCGCGCACACGGTGGGGATCTGCTCACTGGTGGCGTAGTAGCGGGTCAGGTCCTCGGCGATCTCGCCGGACACCAGCGGCACCTGGCCCACGGTGGGCTCCTTCTGCAACCGGTTGTCCCGGATGACCGTGAGCACACCGCTGCGGCCCACTGCACCGCCCACGTCCAAATGGCCGTCGGCCTTCGGGGGCAGCTCCACCAATGGGTTGTCGATGCAGCCTTTGACGTTGCCCGTGCCGTCGGTGCAGGCAATGAGCACACCGGCCGGGCCGCCGCCCTGCACCCGCAGAGTGACCTTGTCGCCGTCATCCTTGAGCATGGAGCCCATGAGCGATGCACCCGTGAGCAGGCGGCCCAATGCCGCGCTGCAGGTGGCACTGGTGGTGTGCAGCTGCTCGGCGCGGCGCACAAGTTCGGTGGAATCCACACCGCAGAACACGACGCCACCGTTTTCCGACAGGCCGCGGATCAGGTTTGCCATAACGTTATCCCTCCAATTGTGTATACTGCTTGACTGCGCAGAAGAAATAGCGCTGGCTGTCCTCGGTCAGGGGGCCGAAGGTCTCGCCGTCGCAGACGCTTTCCAGCGCAAAGCCGTGCTTTTCCAGCGCAGCGCGGATGGTGTCAAGGTCGTAGGTGTACTCGCAGAATTCCTCGTGGAAGTACTCACCCGTCTCGTGGTAGTCGATGTCCACGGTGATCTCCACCTTCCGGTCGGCGGCATTGTAATGGTTGCGCCACACACAGGAGGCGTCCTCTTCCTCAAAGGTGAATTCGTTTTCGCCCAGCACGTTCTGGTGCTTGTAGGGGGTATTCATGTCAAACAGGAACACGCCGCCCTTTTCCATAAAGAACCCGGCATTCGCAATGGCCGTGTCCAGATCCGGGATGTGGTTGAAGGTGTCAAAGGTAGACACCGCACCCCGGATGGTGCCGTAGAGGTCCAGCTTGAGCAGGTCCTGCCGGAGCAGCAGCAGCCGGCCGGAAAGGCCCAGCTGCTCCGCCTTGTCCCGTACCACGCAGAGCATCTCCTCCGACTGGTCGATGCCGATCATATCGTAGCCTGCCTGGGTCAGCATCAGGGTCAGTTCCCCGGTACCGCAGCCCAAGTCCGCCAGGATGCCGTCCCGGATGCCGTGGGCCTCCAGCTGGCTGTGGATGTGGCTGTAAAGGGCGTCGTAGTCGGCCTCGCCGTTGAACTCATCGTAAAAATAGGCAAATTCGTTGTAAGCCATGGTGTTACTCCGCTTCCTGGTCCTCGGCAGCCACAGCGGCGTTCAGCACCGCCTGCAGCTCCGGGATGCCGTAGCCGTTCTCGCCGCTGGTCAGCACCACCTTCTGGCAGCCATAGGGGCGGCAGATATCCTCGAACTGTTCCAGCGTGGAGGCCAGCTGGCTCTTTTTGAGCTTGTCCGCCTTGGTCAGGGCCACCACATAGGGGATGCGGTGGTAATGCAGATACCGCAGCATCTGCAGGTCGTCGGCACTGGGGGCGTGGCGGCAGTCCAGCAGCTGCACCAGCAGGGTGTGGTGCCGGGTGGCCTCAAAGTAGCTGTTGATCAGGTCATCCCAGCGTTCCCGGTCGGCGTTGCTGACCTTGGCGTAGCCGTAGCCCGGCAGGTCCACAAAATAGCAGTCGTCCACCGCATAGAAATTGATGGTGGCTGTTTTGCCCGGGGTGCTGGACACACGGGCCAGGTTTTTGCGGCTGCACAGCTTGTTGATCAGGCTGGATTTGCCCACGTTGGACCGCCCCGAAAAACTCAACTCCGGGCGGTCACTCTCGGGCAGCTGGCTGGAAATGCCGTAGCTGGCAATAAAATCAGCTTTGTTGAAGATCATGGGGGATTCCTTTCTGTTTTGTCAGCAGACAGCCCCGGTCTGGGGCTTTTCGGCAGCAGGGGGCACGATGCTCTCGGCCGTCTTGGCCTTTTTGCGGCTGCGGCTGGCAGGAGCCTTGGTCTTTTTGGCGCTCGTCGGCTTGAGCAGCGCGGCGTTCAGCACCTGGGTCAGGTTCTGCATGGGCAGGAAGGTCAAATTCTTCTTGACCTCATCGTCCACCTCGTACAGATCCGGCTCGTTGTCCTTGGGGATCAGCACCGTCTTCATGCCCTCGCGGTAGGCTGCCATGCTCTTTTCGCGCAGGCCGCCGATGGGCAGCACGTTGCCGTGCAGGGTGATCTCGCCGGTCATGGCCACATCCCCGCGCACCGGCAGGCCGGACAGGCAGGACACCAACGCCGTGGTCAGGGTGACACCGGCCGAGGGACCGTCCTTGGGCACAGCACCTTCCGGGGCGTGGATGTGCAGGTCGCACTTCTTGAGCCGCTCCGGGTCGATGCCGTATTCCAGTGCATGGACCCGCACCCAGGTGACAGCCAGCTGAGCGCTCTCCTTCATCACATCGCCCAGTGAACCGGTCACCGTGATCTTGCCGCTGCCGTTGTCGATGACCTGCACCTCGATGGGCAGGGTCTCTCCGCCCACACTGGTCCAGGCCAGACCGTTGGCGATGCCCACGGCATTGGTGCGGTTGAGAAAGTCGGGCTTGACGAAGCGGGGGCCCAGCAGATCTTCCAGCATGGAGCCGGTGACGGACACCGTCTCCGCCTCGCCGGATGCGATCTTGCGGGCGCACTTGCGGAGCACGCTGGTAATGGTGCGCTCCAGATTGCGCACGCCGGCTTCGCGGGTGTAGCCATCAATGATGCCGTACAGGGCGCTCTGGCTCAGGGTGACCTTGCCGGTCAGACCGCAGGCCTTGAGCTGCTTGGGCAGCAGATGCTTGCGGGCAATGTTGTATTTTTCCACGCGGGTGTAGCTGGGCAGCTCGATGACGTCCATGCGGTCGCGCAGGGGGCCGGGAATGCTGCCCAGATCGTTGGCCGTGGTGATGAAGAGCACATGGCTCAGGTCGAACGGAATGTCCAGGAAGTGGTCGTTGAAGGTGCTGTTCTGCTCGGGGTCCAGTGCCTCCAGCAGAGCTGCCGCCGGGTCGCCCCGGAAGTCACCGGCCAGCTTGTCGATCTCGTCCAGCAGCATCAGAGGGTTCGAGCTCTTGGCGGTGATCATGGCACTGATGATCTTGCCGGGCATGGCACCGATGTAGGTGCGGCGGTGGCCGCGGATCTCGGCTTCATCCCGCACGCCGCCCAGACTGATGCGCACATACTTGCGGCCCAGACTTTCGGCGATGGAACGTGCAATGCTGGTCTTGCCGACACCCGGAGGGCCGACCAGGCAGATGATCTGCGCCTTGACGTCCGGAGCCAGCTTGCGCACGGCCAGCGTTTCCAGAATGCGGTCCTTGACCTTTTTCAGGCCGTAGTGGTCGCGGTCCAGGATCTGCTGGGCACGGTTGATGTCCAGATCATCCTCGGTATAGCTGTTCCACGGCAGGTCCAGACAGGTGTCCAGATAGGTGCGGATGACGGTGGCTTCCTGATTGGAGCCCTGCATCTTGGACAGGCGGTCCACTTCCTTGAGCAGCTTTTTCTCGCTGTCCTCGGCCAGATGCAGTGCCGTGATCTTGCGGCGGTACTCGTCGGCCTCGGCGTGGGTGTCGTCCCCCTCGCCCAGCTCATCGCTGATGACGTGCAGCTGCTCGTGCAGGTAGTAGTCGCGCTGGTTCTTGTCCATGGACTCGTTGACCTTGTCCGCGATCTCCTTCTCGATCTTCATCACCTGGCATTCCCGGCGCAGCATCTCCACAAGACGCTGCAGACGGCCCGCGAGGGTGTTCTCGTTCATCACAGCCTGCTTGTCCTCGTAGCGGAACAGCAGGTTTGCGGGCATGTACTCGCTGAGGAACTCCGGGTCGGTGCTGGACACGATGGTAAACACCACGTCCTTGGCCAGACGCGGGTTCATGCCCAGATACTCGTCAAAGCCGCTCTTCAGGGCGCGCAGCAGGGCTTCGGTCTCCACGGCGTCCTCGGTCTTGCCGACACGCACCGGGGCCGGGCGCACGGAAGCCAGCAGGAAATCGCCGGTGGTGTCCAGATCGGTGAGTTTGGCGCGGTACTTGCCCTCCACCAGAACCTTGACCAGATCATCCGAGACGCGCAGCACCTGCTTGACCTCGGCCACGACGCCGTAAGCAAACAGATCCTCCTGGGTGGGGTCACTGAGCTCCATCTCCTTCTGCGCCACAAGGAACACATTGGAGTTGTTGGCCATGGCCCATTCCACGGCGGCAATGCTCTTTTCGCGGCCCACCTCAAAGTGGACCAGATTATTCGGGAATACGACCAGCCCGCGCAGGGCGATGGCAGGCAGATGCAGTTCCCGGCGCTCTGCCTTGATCGTTACTTTTTCAGACATGATGCAAACACCTCCCGGCTGCCGATGGATGGTTCTGTCCGGCAGCCCTGTCAGTCTGGGGTTTTCTCATAAAATCAAAATCGTTTGTTTCTTTATTATACTGATTTCCGGTCAAAATGCAACCGTTGCCGCAGTGGCGTCGGTTATTCGCCCCGCTTTTCGCGGGTGCTGAACCCCAGCCGCCCCAGTGCCGGCAGCAGTGCCTTGAGGGTAATGGACGTCAGTGCGCCCATTACCAGGCCCAGCACCAGCATGACCGGCGCATAGTACAGTGACAGCGACGACGAGATGATAACGCCGGCCCCCAGCAGCTGCCCCACATTGTGGGCCAGTGCACCGCAGACCGAAAGGATGAACCAGGTGGGCCGCACCGGCACCACATAGTACAGCACGGCCATGACCAGCAGCGACAACAGGCCGCCGCACAGCGAGAGGAACCCCGCCGTGAAGCCGGACACCAGAAAAACGAACAGTGCCTTGAGCACGTCCAGCACCAGCGCCTGCTTGACACCCATGAAGAACAGAGCGTACATTACCACGATGTTGGCAAGGCCCAGCTTCATGCCGGGCAGAAGGCCCGGAATGACCAGCGAGCCTTCAATGAACGAAAGCGCCATGGCCAGCGCGAACAACAGGCCCGACAGGGCGATATGCCGCGTCTTTTCATAGCTGCGTGGATTTTTTGGCATGCGTGTGCTCCTTTACTCTTCAGTCTGGGACTGTTCGTAGCGTTCCTGCTCTTCCATGGCGGCCTCCCATGCGGCAAACAGCTCTTCCTGATGGAAACGCAGGTCGCTGAGCTCGTCGCTCTTCTGGCGCAGCAGGTCCGGGTCGTTGTACACCTCCGGGGAGTTGATCTCGTTGTCCAGCTCCACCTCGCGGGCACCGCAGGCCTCCATTTCATCCTCGCAGGCCTTGATCTTGGCCCGCAGCTCCGCACGGCGGCGGCGCTGCTCCTTGCCGTACCCGGCCTTGGCAGGGCCGGCGTCCTTCTGGACCGCCGGGGCCGGGGTGCCACGGCCCATCAGGGCGTCGTAGCTGGGGTAAAGGGTGGCCTTGCCGTTTTCCAGATACAAAATCGGGCAGGCCAGACTGTTCATCAGGTGACGGTCATGGGTGACCAGCAGCAGCGTGCCGGTGTAGGCCATGAGGGCCTCGGTCAGGTTCTCGCGGGTGTAGATATCCAGATGGTTCGTGGGCTCGTCCAGGAACAGCAGGTTCGGCCGCTCCAACACGATCTCCGCAAAGCGCAGGCGGGCCAGCTCGCCGCCGGACAGTGCCTCGCAGGGCTTGAACACCGTATCGCCCCGGAAGCCCAGCTTGGCCAGATGGCTGCGCACCTCCAGCTCAGTCATACGGGGGTACTTGTTCCAGATCACGTCGATGACCCTGCCCTGTCCCAGACGGTTCTGCTGCTGGGCAAAAATGCTGGGCCGTGCACCGGTGCCCAGACGCACCATGCCGCCGGAGGGGCGGCGTTTGCCGTCCAGCACCTGCATCAGGGTGGATTTGCCCGCGCCGTTGGGACCGGCGATGATCAGCCGCTGGCCGCGGCACACCGTATAGGTAAAGGGCTCCAGCAGGGTGCGGTCCCCGATCTTGATGGTCAGGTTCTTGAGCATCACCAGCTCGTTCCAGGGTTCCACATCGTATTCAAAGCGGAATTTGAGCTGGTTCGTCTCGTCCTTGGGTGCCTCAGTGATCTCCAGCTTTTCCAGCTGGCGGCGGCGGCTCTGGGCCATTTTGGTGGTGGAAGCACGCACAAGGTTGCGGTCCACATAGTCCTGCAGCTTTTCGGCCAGTGCTACGTCGGCATCGTGCTGCTTCTGGCGCAGGGCGTCAGCGGCCTCCTTCTGCGGCAGGTAAGTCGAGAAGTTGCCCTTGTAGGTGGTCATGGTCTGGAAGGAAACCTCCCAGATCTTGGTACACACATTGTCCAGGAAATAGCGGTCGTGGCTGACCACCAGCACCGCACCGGAATAGCCCTTGAGGTAATTTTCCAGCCATTCCATGGTGGCAAAGTCCAGGTGGTTCGTGGGCTCGTCCAGGATCAGCACATCCGGTTTTTCCAGCAGCAGCTTTGCCAGACGCAGCCGGGTCAGCTCACCGCCGGAAAGCACGGCAATGTTCTTTTCCCAGGTGTCCTGCGCAAAGCCCATACCGGACAGCACTTTTTTGATGTTGACATCCATGTTGTAGCCGTCGGCGGCATCCACGATGTTCTGCAGTGCGTCGTGCTGGGCCAGCAGGTCGGTGTTGTCGGGCTGGGCTGCCATCTTGCGCTCCAAAACCTGCATCTGGGCCATGGCGTCCAGCACCGGCGCAAAGGTGGCGCGCATTTCGCCGTAGATGTCCAGCGTGGGGTCCAGTTTGGCGTTCTGTTCCAGGTAGCCCAGCGTCACGCCATGGGTCACGCTGAATTCCCCGTCATAGTCCTGATATTCTCCGGTCAGGATCTTGAGGAGCGTGGTCTTGCCCGCGCCGTTCTGGCCCACGATGCCGATACGGTCCTCCCGCTCGACACTGGCCGTCACATCGTGCAGCACGACTTTTTCGCCAAAGCTCTTTCCAAGTTTTTCTAAATGTATCAGCATTGTTTCAATCCATTCTGTTCTGCTGCGGTCCCGCAGGGGCTCAGCACTGGTGGCGGCGGTTTTTCAGTCCCACATTGGCCAGCTCGTCCTGCTCCATGACCAGCGGATAAAGTTCTTCCAGGCTGGCGATCTCGTAGGTGGGGATCACCTTGCCCGGGTTCTCGGTGTGGTTGGGGTTGAACCAGCAGGTGTCCAGCCCGGCGTTTGCACCGCCCTGGATGTCGCCGGTCAGGCTGTCGCCCACCATCAGCACATGCTCGCGGTTCTCCACGCCCAGTGCCCGCAGGGCGGCGTCAAAGATGCGTGCACCGGGCTTCTCGCAGCCCAGCTTCTCGGAGATGAACACATCCTCCATGAAGTTGGACACGCCGCTCTCGGCCAACCGCCGGGTCTGCACCTTGTGGACGCCGTTGCTCACCACGGCCAGTGTGGCCACCTCCGACAGCTCCCGCAGCACGTCCAGCACCTCGGCGTTCATCAGGTCCGGGTGGGTGGACAGCTGCTCCAGATAATAGCGGTTCATCTCTGCCCCGTCTCCGGCGGCGTCAATGGCTTTGAGGAAGCGGCTGAACCGCTCGTTGAGCAGCTTTTCGCGGCGGATCTGGCCTTTTTCCAGCTGACGCCACAGTTCCTCATTGATGGTGCGGTAGGTCTGCACTGTTTCGGCGTCCGGCTCGATGCCGTAGTTCACCAGCGTTTCGGCCAGTGCCTTGCTCTCAGCGGCGTCAAAGTTGAGCAGCGTATTGTCCGCATCAAACAGGATGCAATAGTATTTTGCCATAATATCCCCTCATTTCCTTTTCCGGCCCGCTTTGCAGGGCGGGCATTACAACAGGGAGAAGCCAGCCCTGCGGTGGGCAGAGCTGGCTTCTGTTCATTCCGAAATCATTTCATACGCCTGTACGTCGGTTTGTTCCGGTTTGTTTTCTGAACAGGTTGTTTGGGCGGTGCAGGGAGTGGCATTGCATTTCTGCATTTCCTCCTCCAGTGCACCGTTTTCTACAGTTTCCCAATCGGTATCGTAGTAATCCACGCTGCCGTCGGTCACATCTTCTGCACCGGGCAGGCCCGGCACCCGCGGCTCTTCCCAGAACATCGAACCGCCTCCCTTCCCCTCAGCCTATGCGGCGCAGGGGCAAAGGGTTCTGCGCTCAGGAGCGGGCTGCCGGTTCTTCGGCCGTGTCATTTTCGGCTTCTGCCTTGGGAGCCGGGCTCTCAGAGGAAGCACTGCTGTGAGAGCTGCTCTCGGAACTGCTGTGGGAGGAACTGGCGGCCGCACTGCTGCTGTGCGAGGTGCTGCCGCTTCCGGCTTCCGACGAGGAACCGCTGTGAGACGAGCTGCCGCTGTGGGAGGAGCTGGTGCTCTCGGCCCCGTTGGAGCTGCTGACGGATTCCTTTTCCGACGAAGAAGAGGAAGAAGAACCGGATGTACTTCCGGAGGAAGCCCCGGAAGAAGTGCTGGAAGAACCAGACGAAGAAGAGCTGCTGCCCGAAGAGGAGCCGGAGCTGCCGGAAGAACTGCTGGAAGAGCCCGAAGAAGCTGCCGGGGCACCGGGCACCGTGATCTCCAGCGTGTTGCTGGTGACGGTGCTGCCGTTGTAGCTCACCACTGCGTAGACCTTGAAGGTAGTGCCCTGCATCTCAGCTGTAATGGGCACCGTCACGCTGGTCTGGCCTGCGGCAGAAGCAGCCTCCACACCGTTGGCATACCAGCGGATGGAATCTGCCTCCAGATGCTTGCCGCTGATCTTCGCGTGGAAGGTGCAGCTGCCGCCCACTGCAGCCTTGCCGCTGCTGCTGATCTGCACCGAGGCGGCAGCAAACACGGCGGTCACATCCAGATTCTGCTTGAAGTTGGCATCTGTGCGGGTCTTGTTGGTCACGCCGTCGCTCCACTTGACGAACACATGGCCCGATGCCGGGACCGCCGTGACGCTGACCGACTGGCTTGCACCGACGCTGTAGGTCAGTGTGGTCTTTCCGTTGTCATTGCCGGCGCTCAGGGTACCGCCGCCGGTCTTATCCACGCGGTAAGAGACCTGATACTGGGTGGTGTCCTCCTGCACTTCGGAAGAAGAGGAGGTCACCTCACTGCTGGACGAAGCCACAGCAGAACTGGGGTCGGGCACATATTCGGCGCGGCTGGGAATGTTGTTGGTGTCCGGGCGGCGGTCCTCGGTCTCGTAGGCATGGGTGCGCAGGTAGTTCAGCAGCACCTTCAGGCCGGAGGTCTTGAGGTGGATGTCGCCGCTCTGGTAATAGTCGGCGTTGCCGTAGCCGGTGGAATCCTTGAGGGCTTCGGCCGTGTTGAGGAACTTCAGGCCCATTTCCTCACACATGGACAGCAATGCCATATTGAAGTCGTCGATCCTGGTCTGGTCCATGTTGGGATAGTTGGAGTGGTCGGCAGGCACCGGCGGCACCGTGTTGACGATGATGTCGGTATAGGGGTAGCTGGTCTGGATGGCCTGCACCAGCTGCTTGTAATTGCTGATGAAATCCTCCACGGCCATGCCGGTGTCGTTGGTGCCCAGCATGATGACCACACGGCGGGGCTTCATCTTGGCCACAGCTTCCGCGATGGTGTAGCGGCTGCTGTCCTTTTTAAAGGTAACGATGCCCTCGTTCAGGGCAGCGCTTGTGCCAATGCCCTCCTTGGCGCAGAACTGCTGCAGGCTGATCAGGCCGTTGGCATACAGACGCACCGTGTTGGAATCGCCGATGAACAGCGTCTCATTCTGGTAGGCGTCGCCCGCGTCCGCCGTCTCGGGGAGCAGTGCACTGGACTGTTCGTTGATCTGGTAATGGTCGGCGATGTTTGCATCATCCGCAGGCTGCTCGGTGCCCGGCTGCTCCGAAGAGGCAGCCGGTTCCTTGCCACGGTGGATCAGGACAAGGGTGATGCCAATGGTCAGCAGCGCCGCCAGTGCACACACAATGCACACCAGCACTGCCTGCTTCTGCATGGGCGTCAGCGACTGTTTTTCCGGTTGTGTATTCTGTCTCATAGTTTTCACCATTCCCTTTATTGCGCGTTGTTTCAGGCACGCTGCTCCAGCAGCTGGTCGGCAAGGTCGGCGCAGCTCTCGGCCAGCAGCACCGGGTGGAAGGGCGCAAGCTCCTCGCGGCTGCCATAGCCGTACAGTGCACCGGCAGCGTCCAGACCGCAGTCTGCCGCGCCGCGCATGTCGTCGTTGCGGTCACCGACCATCAGCACCCGCTTGCCCTGCAGCATGGGCTGGCTGAGCACATAGTGCACCACGTCGGTCTTGGTGTCGCGGCTCTCGTCCATGGACGCGCCGCCGATGAAATCAAAGAAGGGTGCAAGACCCTTTTCTTCCAGGATCGGGGTGACCACCTCGGTGGGCTTGGAAGTAGCGGTGCACAGGATCAGCCCGGCGTCCTTCAGGCGCTGCAGCATTTCCGCTGCACCGGAGTACGCGGCGCATTCGTGGCTGCCCTTCACCGCGTAGCTTTCGCGGTAGAGGCGGGTGGCCTGCTCGATCTTGTCCAGCTCGGTGAAGTACTCGCCGAAGCTCTTGCGCAGCGGCGGGCCCAGATAGCGGCGCAGATTGACGCCGGTGACGTCCACGCCCATTTTCTGAAAGACCTCTTCCAATGTATGGAGAATGCCGGGAGCGGAATCGATCAGGGTCCCGTCCACGTCAAACAGGATGGCATCGTAATGCAGCAATTGCGGTTTCCTCACTTTCATGGTGATACAGTCTATAGTATAGCACAGATTGACCGCCTCAGCAATTCCAACAAATGCATTTTCCGGTTTTTATGCAAACTTTCCGTGAAGAGACGGTAAACAAAAATGCCCGCCCGGCACCCGGGCAGGCAGAGGGCCTTACTGGTCAGCAGAACAGCCGCTGCCGGAAGGCGGATAGTAGAGGTTGTTGGAGATGAACTCCAGCTTATCCTTGAGCACGAGCTCCAGGTTGGCCACGGCGTGCACCATGTTGGTTGCCGAGTCGTTGACCTCCAGCAGCTTGCACAGGTCCAGCCCATCCAGGCCCATGGCCACCTTCATCTTCTGGCTTTCGGCGCACAGAATGTGGCTGAGGGCCGTTTCCTGCAGGGCGATGCTCTCCATCAGGTCGATCACAGCCTGGTCCAGCGTGACCTTGGGCATCTCCGGGCACTGGGAGCGGGTACAAGTTTCAGCAGACATAGAATACCATCCTTTCCGGTCAAGAGGGTTTGCACGCCCCATCCTATGCCCTGCCGTGTGGCGGCGTTACTGCTGCTTTTCGCGCACCTTTTCAATGGTCTGCCGGTAGCCGCCGGTGCCGTACTGGATGCAGCGGTTGATGCGGCTGATGGTGGCAGTGCTGATCTCCACCGTTTTTACGATCTGCTCGTAGGTGCTGCCGTCCAGCAGCAGCTTTGCTGCCTCCAGACGCTGCGCCATGTCCGAGATCTCCTTGACGGTACACAGATCCTCGAAGAAATCGTAGCATTCTTCCCGCGTTTCCAGGCTGAGGATCGCGTCGAACAGCGCGTCGATGGTTTCGTTTCTTCTGGGATTTTTCTCGGCCATAACAGTTCTCCTTCTTCTGATCACATCGGGTCGGTTCATCGTGTTATTACTTTAGCACTTCAAAGTATGAAAGTCAAGCATTCTGCGTGAACTCTTTTCAGGAAATGCACTGTTCAATTTAGCTCTTTTCATATATGAACAAAAATCACCTAAAATTCTCTTAGAACTTCTTTGCCGAATTGGCGCATCCTCCGAACTTCCCGGAAATATATTGACAAATTATGAATTCTGCCCTAAAGTAGGAGCAATCATTCGGCAAATGCGACGAACAGGACATGATCATTTGCAGCACCCTCTTTCAGCGAGCCGCCCTTTTTGATGCAACGGCGGCAGTCAGGAGCAAATGACCCTCCCCTGCAAGCAGCGTGTGTGAACGGGACCTTGACCGTCCTGAGTAATGCAACGCCGTCCAGCCCCCGTTACCGGGCAGCATGGCAGATGTGCCATGCGTGGGAGTGGCTGTCCACAGACAGCAAGCGAAGTGGTACCGCGGAGCAAATCATCCACATTGTGCAGTGGATGTGTGAGCCTTCGTCTTCGGAACGGGCCCCCTTATCGGGGATGCCCTTCAGATGGACGAGGGCTTTTTTACGCCCTGCGGTGCTGCCAGCCTTGCCGGACGGCGCTGTGCACCTGGCCGGTTTGCCGCATGAAAAAAAGGAAAGAGGTAAAAACAATGAATACGCTGGTCATCGTATTGATCGCCGCCGTGTGTCTGTTCGGTGCTTACGCACTCTACGGCCGCTGGCTGGCAAACAAGTGGGGCATCGACCCCACCGCCAAGACCCCGGCTGTTGTCCATGAGGATGGCCGGGACTATGTTCCCACCGACGGTTGGACGGTATTCGCCCACCAGTTCAGCTCCATTGCCGGTGCAGGCCCTGTCACCGGTGCCATCCAGGCTGCCGCTTTCGGCTGGCTGCCCGTTCTGCTGTGGGTCCTGCTGGGCGGCATCTTCTTCGGTGCCGTCACCGACTTCGGCGCTCTGTACGCTTCCGTCAAGAATGACGGCAAGAGCATGGGCATGCTGATCGAGAAGTATATCGGCAAGACCGGCCGCAAGCTGTTCCTGCTGTTCTGCTGGCTGTTCTGCGGCATCGTCATCGCTGCCTTCGCAGACATGGTCGCAGGCACCTTCAACGCCTACGGCACCGACGGTGCTCTGGTGGAAGCTGCTCAGACCAACGGCGCTGCCGGCATGGTCTCCATCATGTTCATGGTGTTCGCTGTGGTCTTTGGCCTGCTGCAGAACAAGTTCCACTTCACCGGCTGGAAAGAAAACGTCATCAGCATCGTGTTCATCGTGCTGTCCTTCGTGGTTGGCGCAAACGCTCCTGTCATCCTGGGCAAGGCTGCATGGAGCTACATCACCTTCGTTTACATCTTCTTCGCTGCCGTGCTGCCCATGTGGCTGCTGAAGCAGCCCCGTGACCACATGACCACCTTCATGTTCGTGGCTATGATCGTAGGTGCCGTTCTGGGCCTGATTGTCAACCACCCCGTCATGAACCTGCCGGTGTTCACCGGCTTCAACAACGCAAAGCTGGGCACCATGTTCCCCATCCTGTTCGTTACCGTGGCCTGCGGTGCCGTTTCCGGCTTCCACAGCCTGGTTTCTTCCGGCACTTCCTCCAAGACTGTTTCCAATGAAAAGGATATGCTGAAGGTCGGTTACGGTGCCATGGTGCTGGAGAGCCTGCTGGCTGTCATCGCCCTGTGCGTGGCAGGCGCAGCCGCTGCCGCCGACGGCACCCCTGCCGACGGCACCCCCTTCCAGATCTTCAGCCGTGGCGTGGCCAGCTTCTTTGTGGGCTTTGGCCTGGACCAGCACTTTGCTTCCGTGTTCATGACCATGTGCGTTTCCGCTCTGGCCCTGACCAGCCTGGACGCTGTGGCCCGTATCGGCCGTATGAGCTTCCAGGAGCTGTTCAGTGTGGATGACATGGAGCACGCTGAGGGCTGGCGCAAGCTGCTGTGCAACGTGTACTTCTCCACCATCATCACTCTGGTGTTCGGCTTCATCCTGACCAAGATCGGCTACGCCAACATCTGGCCGCTGTTCGGTTCTGCCAACCAGCTGCTGAGCGCTCTGGTGCTGGCTACCCTGTGCGTGTTCCTGAAGGTCACCGGCCGCAACAACAAGATGATCTTCCCCCCGCTGATCATCATGCTGTGTGTCACCTTCACCGCTCTGGTGCAGCGCCTGATTGCTATGGTCAAGGCCATCAGCACCGCCGCTTCTGTGACCATCCCCGCTGGCGAGACCACCTGGGGCGCTGTGTTCATCGCAAACGGCCTGCAGCTGATCCTGGCTGTCCTGCTGATCGTGCTGGGCCTGAACATCGTGGTCCACTCCTTCAAGGCTTACCAGAAGGCTGAACAGAACAGCGAAGTCAAGGCCTGATCTCTCAGATCGGCGCATCGCTTAACAGAATAGGCAAAATGCCGCTGACGGAAGAAAAGCCGTCAGCGGCATTTTTGTTTGCAGTCGTTTTAAAAATCAGAGGTTTGCTTCTTCCCACATTTGCACAGCAGCCATCTGCACCGAGGTGTGGAACCAGTGCTCCCCGTCCTCCATGATCGTCAGATGTGCCCCGCTCTGCCGGCGGAACCGCTCCATCACCGCACGGGAGGTCAGCACATCCTTGTCGCCGTACAGCACCTGGGTGGGTGTATGCCACTGCAGGGGATGCTCCCGCACCCAGCACAGATACGGCCACGAAAGCGTTTCTCCCATCTCCGTGGGGATCTCCCCTGCTGCCTTCAGCTGTTCTTCGGTGACATGGGCGCCCTGCATCATGCTCAGGATGAGGGTTTCCATATCCACCACCGGGGACACGAACAGGGCCTTTTCCGGCTTTTCTGCCCGCAATGCCTGCATAGCCAGCCATGCCCCGATGCTGACCCCATAGAGCCGGATATGCGGCCAGACCGGCTGCATCCGGGCATAGACTGCTTGAATTTCCGGCACCACTGCCCACGGCAGCAGCTGTTCCGGGTGGTCCCTGCGCGCTCCGTGTTCGGGCAGGTCGATGGCCAGCACCTGCCAGCCTGCTGCGCAGGCGGTGTTTGCAAAGCGTTCAGCCTCTTCCTTGCAGCCATTTTTCCCGTGGACATAAAGATACACCTTGCGGCTGCGCTCGCCGTACAGGATGGCCGGAACGCCCGCAAGGGTAAGCTCCTGTTTTTTCATGGTGGTCATGCGCCCCTCTCCCCTACCGCCCTTAGGGGGCGGTTTTTCTTTATGATAACACAGTCCGACCCTAAACACAAACAAAAAAGGGGCCGCAGCACCTTTCGGTACTGCGGCCCCCGGTTTGCCTTAGAAGTAAAACTTACTTCACCATGCTTGCAACTTCAGCAGCGAAGTCATCAGCACGCTTCTCCAGGCCTTCGCCCTTCTGGAAGCGGGCAAACTTGACGATCTTGATGTCGCCGCCCAGGTCCTTTGCGACCTTTGCGGTGTACTGAGCAACCGTCAGGTCGCCATCCTTGACGAACTCCTGATCGACCAGGCAGTTCTCCTTGAAGAACTTCTTGATCTTGCCCTCGATCATCTTCTGCTTCACAGCCTCAGGCTTGTTGGCGGTCTTGGGATCGCCAGCCATCTGGACCAGCATGATTTCCTTCTCCTTGGCCACGACCTCGGCGGGGACAGATGCCTCGTCCACATAGCCGGGGTTGGCAGCTGCAACCTGCATTGCGATGTCCTTGCCGTAAGCAACGAACTCGTCCTTGGCCTCGATGCCGTTGGTGGTCTCGAAGTTGACCAGGATGCCGTGGGTGCCGCCGCCGTGGACGTATGCAGAGCAGACGCCCTCGTAACGGACGAAACGGCGGACCTTGATGTTCTCCTTGATGACCAGGATCAGCTCCTTCAGAGCCTGATCGACAGTCTCATCGCCCATCTTGCAGTTCATCAGGGCCTCAACGTCAGCAGGGTTCTGCTCCATGATGACCTTGGTGGTGTCCTTGACGAACTTGACGAACTTGTCGTTCTTGGCAACGAAGTCGGTCTCAGCGTTGACCTCGATGACAACACCGACCTTGCACTCGGGGCAGTAATCAGCGTAGACCATGCCCTCAGCAGCAATACGGCCAGCCTTCTTGGCAGCAGTAGCCAGACCACGCTCGCGCAGGATCTCGATTGCCTTCTCGAAGTTGCCGTCAGCCTCGGTCAGAGCCTTCTTGCACTCCATCATGCCGCAGTCGGTCTGCTTGCGCAGTTCCATAACGTCCTTTGCAGAAATAGCCATTTTTGTTATTCTCCCTTACACGTTATTTGTTTGGTTGTGAGATGGGAAATCAGGCGTTTGCTGCATCCTCAGCGGGAGCGGCCTCCTGGTTGCCCTGCTTGCCTTCCAGCACAGCGTCAGCCATAGCGCCAGCGATCAGCTTGACAGCGCGGATTGCGTCGTCGTTGCCGGGGATCACGTAGTCGATCTCGTCGGGGTTGCAGTTGGTATCAACGATAGCCACGATGGGGATGTTCAGCTTGCGGGCCTCAGCAACAGCGATGCGCTCCTTGTGAGGATCGACGATGAACATAGCCTTCGGCAGGGTCTTCATGTTCTTGACGCCGCCCAGGTACTTGTCTAGCTTCTCCATCTCCAGCTCCAGCTTAGCCACTTCCTTCTTGGGCAGCAGCTCGAAGGTGCCGTTCTCCTTCATCTTAGCCAGCTGATCCATGCGGTCGATGCGCTTACGGATGGTGCGGAAGTTGGTCAGCATACCGCCCAACCAGCGAGCGTTGACATAGTGCATGCCGCAGCGCAGAGCCTCGTCACGGATGGACTCCTGAGCCTGCTTCTTGGTGCCGACGAACAGGATGTCGCCACCCTCAGCTGCAACTTCCTTCACATAGTTGTAAGCCTCGTCCAGCTTCTTCACGGTCTTCTGCAGATCGATGATGTAGATGCCGTTGCGCTCGGTGAAGATGTACTTCTTCATCTTGGGGTTCCAGCGGCGGGTCTGGTGACCGAAGTGCACACCTGCCTCGAGAAGCTGCTTCATAGAAACGACTGCCATAGTAAAATACCTCCAGATATTTGTTTTGCCTCCGCACACCGTGATCCGGCACCGTATCGGACGGCTCCGGACTGCCCTCCACCCAAAAGGGCACAAAAGGGCATAGTGATGCGTGTGTAATGCCTTGTTATCATAGCACAAAAAGTGCACGGTTGCAAGAGTTTTTCTCTGTTTTGTCCAAAAAAGTTTCCGGATTTTTGCTTATTTGCCTTTGGCGGGCTCTGCCACGCTTTCCAGCCCCATGCGGGTGAGGGCATAGCCCTTGCCGAACATCAGGTCATATTGCAGCATCCAGTGCTCCTGGGTCCAGCGCTGCTGGAACTCGGTGGGTTCCAGCGTGGTGGTGCCGTCCAGGTTCATGGTCACGCCGCGGGTGCAGGCGCGGCTGGCCACCCGGAGCTGCCGGTTCAGGAACTGGAAGTACAGCGGCTGCTGCAGGCCGTAGAGGTTCATCATCACCGGCGAGATGTCGTAGGCGGCAATGGTGCCCAGGTCCACCTGTGCGTCACTGTAGTTGGACCACATCAGCAGCGTGGTCTGGTGCAGGCGGGGGTCCGCGCTGGAATCGCTGGCATAGCCGGTGGTGGTGTACACGTCGTAGTTGGAGTCGATGGGGTTGTAGTGGTCGCCCCAGAACACCAGAATGACCGGCTCATCCACCTGCGAGAAGTACGCCGTCAGCTTGCCCAGCATGGCGTCGGCGTCCCGGATGCCGGTGGCAAAGTCCTCCAGCGCGCCCACCGTGCTGGCCTTCATGCCCGCCGGGTGTTCCAGCACCTTCACGCGCTGGTCGTCGGGGTAGTTGTCCTTATTATAATTGGTATGATTCTGCATGGTGACTGCGTGCAGGAACACCGGCTCGTCGGAGGATGCCTTCATCTTCTCATACTGGCCGATGATCTGGTCTGCCATGGAATCATCCGTGACCAGGCCGTTCGTCCAATAGTGTTTGCGCACCTTGGTCACACCATGCATGTCTTCCAGACTGATAAAATCATCCAGTCCCAGGTTGGGGTAAGCCGTGTCGCGGCTCCAGTACTTGGCCCAGAAGCAGTGGACCGCAGCGGTCTGGTAGCCCTGCGTCTTGAGGTAGCTGGGCAGGGCGAACATGGGCTTGGTGACGTGCTGCTGATAGGGCTTGGAGCCGCTGGGCAGGAAGGACGCCGAATAGCCGGTCAGAGCCTCGAACTCCACATCACAGGTGCCACCGCCAAAGCTGGGGCTGTAGGCCCGGCCATAGGCGCTGGTCTGCTGCAGGGCGTGCAAGTTGGCCGACACATCCGTGTCGAACTTGATGCCGTACTGTTCCAGCTCCGACACATCCCAGTAGGACTCGTCCATCACATAAATAATGGTAGGCTTTTTTACCTGCTCGTCCTTGGCGGTGGTGGCCGCGTAGCTGGTGGGGTACAGCGGGCTGGTGGAGAACTTCTGGCTCTCGTCCACATTGTCCAGAATGGCATCCACCGCCTCTTCTGAGTAGTTGTCCGGCTTGTCGATCTCCAGATTGGACAGGTTGGTCATAAAGCCGGTGACAACACCATAGTAGCGGTAATAGCGGTCCTGCATCCAGGCGTCCGGCACGATGCCGATGGCCTGGCAGACGGCCGGCTGCAAATACACGCCAAAAATCAGCAGGCACAGGGCCGCTGCGGTGGCCGCACTGCCCGCCACACGGGGCAGCCAGCGCTGTTTATGCCGCCCACGGTACAGGAAAAAGCTGCCCGCCATCAGCGCCAGTTCCACCACGACCGTGACGATCATGCTGGTCTGGATCTTGATGCCGGCAGCGGACGCCACACCGGCGGCCTCCGACACCTGTGCCAGGTCCCAGGGCAGGAAGGGTTCACCGCGCAGCTGCAGGGTATAGAAATTCACCGCGCAGGGTACGCAGCCCAGTACCGCCATGCCCAGCGTAGACAGCGGCGGCAGCCGGAAGATCCAGTCCAGCAGCAGCCAGACCAGAAACAGGAACAGCCATGCCAGCAGATAGGCCTCGGCATGGGGGAAAATAAAGCTTGTAACGGTGTCCGCCGTCAGCGCACCGCGGGCGATCCACTCGCCCAGCAACACCGTGATCAGCGATGCCGCCAGCGGGAACGCCATGCGGGCCGCCAGAAGCGGCTTGGGAGTTTTCAACGAATTCATGGGTCCGATCCTTTCCACATCTACCAGCAGAATCTCCTCGGTTCGTGCTTTTTGCACAAGCCTTCTGCGATTATTATAGTCATTCCTCCGAAAATGTCCACCCCTGTTTTACAAAAAAATTACCCGTTTTTTGTAAAACCTGCTCAGAGCCCCAGCCTTGCGCGCAGGCTCTGCCACAGCCCGGGCTTCGAGGGCGCAGCCGAGGGCAGCTGGGTATGCACCAGCACTGCGTCGGTGCCGATGGTCTCGATCTCCTGCCACGGAATGGTCAGGTTCTCTTCCCTGCCCAGCAGGCCGAACAGCCGGGGCCGCCCCAGCAGGATCAGGCTCTGCAGACGGGCGGTGGCGGGATCAAAGGCCAGATCATCGGCCCGGCCCAGGCACACCCCCTGCTCCAGCTGCACAACTTCCTTTTCGCAAAGTTCCCGGATGGTCACAGCACCTCTCCCCTCTCTGCCACCAGCCTATGCGGCCCGGGCCGTGTCCATGCAAAAAGCGGTGGAAAAGCACCGCCGGGTTGTGGTATACTGGAGCTGTTCCCCAACAACTCTGAATAAAGCGAGGCAGCTTGTATGTATAAAAGTATCGTGTTTGACCTGGGCGGCGTGATGATCGACTTTGACCCCAGGGGCTATCTGGTGGACCGCCTGTGCAACGCCGAGACCGAGGAAGAGGTCTACGACCTGACCTTTGGCAGCGAGGAATGGAAGCTGCTGGATGCCGGGCTCATCTCCCGCTTTGACGGCAACCACCGGATGCTGGAAAAGGCCCGCGCCGCCGGCTGTGCCTTTGAGGTGCAGGGCGTGCTGGATGACTGGCTGCATATCCTGCATACCCGGCACCGGATGCAGGAACTGGTGCGCCGGCTGAAGAGCCACGGCTACTGCGTGTACTACCTGAGCAACATCCCGCAGGATGTGCTGGACCTGCTCCGGGACCGGGGCGTGCTGGACGGCTTTGACGGTGGTGTGGCTTCCTGTGAGGTACACATCAACAAGCCGGACCCGAAGATCTACAAGGCCCTGCTGGACAAGTATTCTCTCAAGGCCGAGGAGTGCGTGTTCATCGACGACCGGCTGGAGAATGTGCAGGCCGCCTTTGCGCTGGGCTTTGCCGGCATCCAGATGAAGGACAGCGTCGGCACCCTGGTGCGCAGCCTTGCCACCTGCAACGTGATGCTGCGGTAACCTTTCTACAGACAAACAGCCCCCGCCGGGCATTCTCGTCCCGGCGGGGGCTGTTCCTTGTGTGCAGAATTACTTTTCCTCGTAGTTCTGGCAGTAGTGCGGGGTGCCTTCCTGCTGCGTATTGCAGGTGCACTGCTCGGTCACTTTGATCTGCGGCAGGTCACATTTGCAGCCGGCCACATTGTGGCAGCATGCGCAGACATCACAGGTAACACCGATGTTTTCCATATTGATCACCTCTCTACAGACAGGATGCCCCGTCTGCCGGGCGATTATGCATCTGTTTTTTGCGCTTCCCGTTTTGCCTTGAGGGTCACCGCCACATGTTTCACGGACAGCACCGGGTGCACCGGCAGCATCCGGGGACCGGCCCAACGCATCACCGCGCGGATCTGCTCCCGCATGGCGGGCTTGTAGCAGTGCACTTTGCAGGCCGAACAGAAGGTCTTGGTCTCCATGAACGGGCATTTGTCAATACGGGCCAGTGCGTAGTCCTGCAGTTCCTGACAGGCCGGGCACAGCTGCCCTTTGGGTGTTTTGTGCTGTTTGCGGCAGTAAAGCGCGATCATCTCGCTCACCAGCAATTTTTCGTCGGCACGTTTTTTGTCTAAGCTTTTCGGGGTCTCCTGCATGAGATCCATTCCTCCTGCTGTTTTTACTCCCGCCTCCGGCCTGAGCGCACCGCTGCACGGCGCACTGCATGACGCAGCACCGCAAAGCAGGCTGTCACTCCAACTGCCACCACCACTGCCATACACACCGTCCTTCCAAAACCAAACGGCAGGGGCTGCAGACACGCTGCTGTGTCCGCCTGTCCCCTGCCGCATGTATTTACGTTCTTCTGTACAGGGCTGTCCGCCGTGGAACTGCCGGAACCGGTTTCATTAGTTTACACAAACAAACCCTGTTTGTCAAGAGACGCGCTGCTTACCATGCAGCCAGGTCAGCGCCCAGCTTGCGGCAGGCGGCCTGTACGTCATCGTCCGGAGCCTCGTTGCAGATCAGGCCCTCGCCGCCGAACACCTGTGCACCGTCGCCCTGGGCACGCTCCACCCAGTCGCGCATCCACTGGCCGTCGCCCCAGCCGTAGGAGCCGAACATAGCCACCTTCTTGCCGTTCAGCGAGCCCTCCAGATCCGAGAACATCGGCTCAAACTCGCTCTCCTCCAGCTGCTCGGCACCCATTGCAGGGCAGCCAAAGGCGACCACATCATACTCGCCCAGCTTGGCGGCGTTCATCTCGCTGCAGGGGATGATGGTGGCGTTGGCACCTGCGCCCTCTGCGATGCAGTTTGCCATGGTCTCGGTGTTGCCGGTCTGGCTCCAGAATACGATTGCTACTTTGCTCATTTGAATCGACCTCTCTCAATCAATCTTTCGTTAGTTTACGCTAACTTTCAGCTCCAGAAAAATGCGGCCGGACGATGCCGACGCATTTTTCGTGGTTAGTTTGTTCTAACCATCAACAGAATACCACAGGTTGGCAGGCTTGTCAAGGTTTACTGCTCAAAAACATGGAACAGAAGCAGCAATACCCCATAAATCACCGGCTGATGCAGCAGATAGATCCCCAGCGAGTGTCGGCCCAGCCAGCCCAGCGGCGCACAGACCGACCGGCGCAGCGGCTCCATGCGGGCCCGCCCCATGCAGAAATGCAGGAAGTACCCTGCCCAGAACAAAAACAGCCAGGGCAGCAGCGGAAAGTAATCCGTGGAGAAAAAGCCCCGCGGGAAAAAGCCAAAGAACGCCGTAAAGAGGTTGGCATACCAGGCACCCGGCAGCAATATCTGCCACGGGCCCAGCTGCCAGAAACCATCCTGCGTGTGGTAGGTTGCCGCGAAGAGCAGCAGCGACACCACCAGCCCGGCCCATGCCGGGATCTTTTGCAGCAGCGGCTGCAGAAGGCCGGTGATGAGCATGGCCGCCCCCAGCAGGGTGAGCACCCCGAACACGACCCGGTCCTCCGGCATGAACAGCAGGGTGACCGCCGTGACCAGCGCCCCTGCCCCGGAAACGATCAGCCCGCGCCGCAGCGGGCGATGCCCCAGCGGCAGGCAGAAGCCAGACAGCAGAATGAACACCCAGCAGATGCTCTGCTGCCACAGGTGCCCCTGCCAGCCCGTATACCATGCGGCAGACATGCCAAACAAAAAGATCAGATCCCAACAGGCATGATAGCCGATCATGCTGAGCAGGTCCAGCCCGCGCAGCTCATCCAGCAGCGCATAGCGGCCCGCTGCCGGTTTGTTTTTGGAAGGTTTGTCCATTCCCATCCCCTCTTTTCGTGCAGTTTGTTTTAGTATAAGCCGCCGGGCGGGAGCCTGTCAATACAAAAAGCCCGCTGCACAGCGGGATGCACTGTGCAGCGGGCAGAATGGATGACTGGGGAACCCTGATCAGACTTCGGTGTTGAAGTAGCGCTTCAGCAGGCCCTCGAAGCCGCGGCCATGACGAGCCTCATCCTTCGCCATCTCATGGACGGTATCGTGGATGGCATCCAGGTTCAGGGCCTTTGCCTTCTTGGCCAGGTCCATCTTGCCGGAGCAGGCACCGCACTCGGCCTCGGCACGCATCATCAGGTTCTTCTTGGTGCTGTCGGTCACGACCTCGCCCAGCAGCTCGGCAAAGCGAGATGCATGGTCAGCTTCCTCATAAGCGTAGCGCTTGTAGGCCTCGGCGATCTCGGGGTAGCCCTCACGCTCTGCCACACGGGCCATGGCCAGGTACATGCCGACCTCGCTGCACTCACCCTCAAAGTTGGCGCGCAGACCGTCCACGATCTCCTGGGGCACGCCCTCTGCCTTGCCGATGCCTACAACGTGCTCGGTGACATAGGTGTTGCCCTTCTTCTCAACAAAAGCGGAGGCAGGAGCCTTGCAAACGGGGCACTGAGCAGGGATCTCGCCCTCAGCAATATAACCACAGACGGTGCAAACATACTTCTTCATAAGAACAGACCTCCATCATTCTCTGATTGATTCATTTTGAAATCGAAGTGCAGGTGTTGGTACTCACCAGCCCTTCTCATGGCTCTATTATAGCGAATAATTCCTAGTTAGTCAAGCATAATTTTAAGAATTATTCTCAATTATAAAAAACTGGCAAGGTCACTAAAAACCTTGCCAGAAAACTATGCGCTTTGCCGGGTTTCCTCGGACGCATCTATTTTATTGTAGGGAGATCAGACCTGCAGGTTGCTGCTGGAAGCAGCCTCGGAGCCGTCGGCAGCGTCAAACTCGTAGTCGTTGCCGGGCAGGATGGCGTTGAGCAGAATGCCGGCAATGGCAGCGATGGCCAGACCGGACAGGTTGATGTTAACGCCTGCGATGGCAAAGCTGACGCCGCCCACCGAGTTGAAGCCCAGGGCGCACACCAGAATGACAGCGGCCACGATCAGGTTGCGGCTGTTGGTAAAGTCCACCCGGTTCTCCACCACATTGCGCACACCGATGGCGGAGATCATGCCGTAGAGCACAAAGCTGATGCCGCCGATGATGCCGGTGGGGATGGTGTTGATGACAGCCTCAAACTTGGGGCTGAAGCTCAGGATGATGGCCAGCACAGCGGCAATGCGGATGACCAGCGGGTCGTAGATCTTGCTCAGGGCCAGCACGCCGGTGTTCTCGCCGTAGGTGGTGTTGGCCGGGCCGCCCAGCAGGCCGGCCATGGTGGTGGCCAGACCGTCGCCCAGCAGGGTGCGGTTCAGGCCGGGGTCATTGATATAGTTGTGGCCGACGGTGGCGCTGATGGCGGCGATATCGCCCACATGCTCCATCATGGTAGCCAGTGCGATGGGGATGATGGTGAACAGAGCGCTGATGAACTCCGGGCTGCCGTCAATGGCGAACAGACCCATGGCCTCCTTATGCAGGGGGATGCCGAACCAGGCCGCGTCGGCGATCTTCTGGAAGTCCACGGCACCGGTGACCAGAGCCACCGCGTAGGACACCAGCACACCGATCAGGATGGGCAGGATCTTGACCATGCCCTTACCCCAGATGTTGCAGATAACGACCACGCCCAGCGCCACAAAGGCCAGCAGCCAGTTGGTCTGGCAGTTTTTGATGGCAGAGGGAGCCAGGATCAGACCGATGGAGATGATGATGGGGCCGGTGACCACCGGGGGGAAGAACCGCATGATGCGGCGGATGCCGAAGGTGGAGATCAGCAGGCTGGCCACCAGGTACACCAGGCCGGAGAAGGCAACGGCGGCGCAGGCGTAGGGCAGCATCTTGGTGTTGACCACGGTCAGGTTGCCGTCAGCGTCTGCCAGCATGGGGGCCACGATGGAGAAACCGCCCAGGTAGGCAAAGGAGGAGCCCAAGAAGGCCGGCACCTTCTTTTTGGTGATCAGATGGAACAGCAACGTGCCCAGACCAGCGCACAGCAGCGTGGTGGAAACGCTCAGGCCGGTGAGCAGCGGCACCAGCACGGTGGCTCCGAACATGGCGAACATGTGCTGCACGCCCAGGATGAACATCCGGCCCGCACCCAGCTGGCGCGCGTCGTAAATGCCCTTGGAGTAATCGATCTGTTTACTCATGGATTTTGTATACCTCCTGCATCGACCCAAAAAAAGAGGCATTGCCGCGGTGAACGGCAGTGCCTTCTGAATTGGGAACAATAATGACGCCCGGAAAAATAAAAACAGAACAGCGCAGTCGATGCATATTCGGCATACCGCTCTCTCCTTTCGTCCGGGTCTTCCAAACCGCCGGAACCGTTCCGGCCAGAAGCCTGTCCGCCCGCACCCCAAACCGGGCCGCCGGGCAGGCTTTATTGGATAGTATAGCAGACTTTTGCCTGCCCCGCAACCTTTTTTGCCAATTTTCTTGCATTCCGGTCCAAAGCGCACTATAATATTACCTACTATTATAATCTGTATACCGAACAAGATCAGGAGGATCTATGATCTATCTGGACTATTCTGCCAACACGCCGGTGGACGAGGCCGTGCTGGAACGCTTCTGTGCGGTGGAGCGCAGCTGCCCCGGCAACGCGAACTCCCGCCATCAGGCCGGTGCCGCCGCCAAAACCGCCATCGACGAGGCCACGCAGAGCATTGCCCGCAGCCTTAATGTGCAGCCGGCGGAGATCATTTATACATCCGGTGCCAGCGAGGCCAACAATTTTGCGCTGAAGAGCATCGCCCGGCTGGAGCGTCACCACGGCAAACACATCATTTCCACCCCGCTGGAGCACTCCTCGGTCAGCGGCACATTGACTGCCCTGCAGGAGCAGGGGTACGAGATCGACCTTGTGGACATCAAACAGGACGGCACGGTGGACCTTGCCCACCTGCGGGAGCTGCTGCGGCCGGACACCATTCTGGTGGCCGTCACCGCCGTGGACAGCGAACTGGGCGTGGTGCAGCCGGTGGCCGAGATCGCCGCACTTTTAATGGACTATCCTCACTGCCACCTGCATGTAGACGCCACCCAAGCCGTGGGCAAACTGCCGCTTCCCTCTTTTGAGGGCATCGACACCCTGAGCCTGACCGCCCACAAATTCTACGGGCTGAACGGCATCGGTGTGCTGGTCAAGCGGCGGGGCCTCGCGCTGGAACCGCTCATCCACGGCGGCGAGAGCACCACCATCTACCGCAGCGGCACCCCCACCGTGGCGCTGGCCTGCTCGCTGGCGCTTGCACTGGACAAGGCCATGACCGAGCTGCCGGAGCGGGTGGAGCGGGTGCGCAGCCTGAACGCCCGCCTGCGCACCGAACTGGCAAACTACCCCAAAGTGCGCATCAACAGCCCGGAAAATGCCGTGCCGCAGATTTTGAACCTGAGCGTGAAGGACGTAAAGGGCACCGTGTTCCAGCGGGAGCTGGACGCGCATGGCGTGTGCGTCTCAGTCAAATCGGCCTGCTCGTCCGACGGCCTGCCCTCCCGGGCCGTGTTCGCCGTGAGCCGTGACCGCCGCAACGCTCTTTCCTCCTGGCGCATCAGCCTGAGCCACCGGACCACCGATGAGGAGATCACCGGATTTTTACAGGCTTTCGATGCCTGCTACCGCACTCTGACCCAACCGTAAAACGAGGTAACCCATGAAAAAGACTCTGGAACCCTATCAGCTGATCGAACGCAGCATCATCAAAAAATATCGCAAAGAACTGTGGACCCCCTTCATCGTGGCGGTCAAGCGCTACGAGCTGGTGCAGGCCGGTGACCGCATTGCCGTGTGCATTTCCGGCGGCAAGGACTCCATGCTGATGGCCAAGCTCCTGCAGGAGCTGCAGCGCCACAGCGACGTGCCCTTTGAGCTGGTATTTCTGGTCATGGACCCCGGCTACAACGAGATCAATCGCCAGAAGATCGAGTCCAACGCCGAGCTGCTGCACATCCCGGTGACCATTTTCGAGAGCAACATCTTTGCCGTGGCCAACAACACTGACAAGAACCCCTGCTACCTCTGCGCCCGGATGCGCCGCGGCCACCTGTACAGCAAGGCCAAGGAGCTGGGCTGCAACAAGATCGCGCTGGGGCATCACTTCAACGATGTGATCGAGACCACCGTCATGAGCATGTTCTACGGTTCTCAGCTGCAGGCCATGCCGCCCAAGCTGCACAGCACCAGCTTCCCCGGCATGACCCTCATCCGGCCCATGTACTGCATCCATGAAGAGGATATTCTGGCCTGGAAGCGCTACAATGAGCTGGAGTTCATCCAGTGTGCCTGCCGCTTTACTGAGAACTGCACCATGTGCGACAACGGCGGCGGCGGTTCCAAGCGGCAGGAGGTCAAGACCCTGCTGCGCCGCCTCAAGCGCGACAACCCCAACATCGAGAACAGCATCTTCCGCAGCATCCATGCGGTAGCACTGGACACCATGCCCGGCTATAAATCCGAGGGTGTGGAGCACAGCTTCCTGGAGCGGTTCAACGCCATGGAAGCCGCATCCGACGAGAACGAATAAAGCTCTTTTCATAGAAAAACGGCACGGTGCATCGCTGCATCGTGCCGTTTGTTTTTTGTTTATCTGCGCAGAACTGAGACTTCCGTCACGCCATAGCGCTGCATCAATTTCAGTGCCGCCGTGGTGATCTCTTCCCCGCTTACCGCGATGGGGATGGCCGGCGGGCAGGACACCGTGGGCATCGCACAAATGCGGCCCAGCGCATGCTGCACCGGGATGCGCTCCTGCGGGGCAAACACTGCCTGCCGGATGGTGCAATGGGCCCGCGCCTGCTGTGCCAGTGCCACGAACTCCCCAGCCAGCTCTTCCGGCTGCAGGAGCCCGCCCGCTGCGGGCAGGCCGTGCAGACACTGCCGGAGCACCGTGCGCAGGCGCGCGTAGTCCTGCGGTGGGTTGCAGGGGGTGAACATCAGTACCACATAACGCGGGTCGGCATATTCACACTCGAGCTGCCCGCCGCGCAAGGCATCCGCCAGCGCGGTGCCGGTCATGCCAAGGGCCGCAGCGTCCAGCGTCAGCTTCAGCGGTTCCCGACCCGGACCGTCCAATGCCAGCGGCACCGGGCAGCCCGCCGCCTGCGCCGCCGCATTCAGCTCCCCGCGCAGAGCAGAAAGCCGAGAACAGCACCGCTGCAACCCGGCGGGATAGCTTTCCGTCAACTGCCGGTTGCAGGCATCCAGCGACTGCAGGATCAGGTAGGACGGGCTGGTGGAGCCGAACAGGGCCAGTGCACCGCGCACTGCAGCCTCCTCCTGCACCGGAGCATTCTCCCCCAGATGCAGATATGCTCCGCCGGTGACCACCGGCAGGGTCTTGTGGGCCGAATCGCAGCACATGGCAGCCCCTAGTGCGATGGGGTGCAGCGGCTCTCCGGGCAGAAAGCGCAGGTAGGCTCCGTGGGCGTTGTCCACCAGCAGCGGCACCCCAAAGGTGTCGCACACAGCCGACAAGGCCCGGATGTCCTGCATTCCGCCCAGATAATCCGGGCTGGTGACGTAGACCCCAAAGGGGGTACTCCCCTGCCCGGTCAGCTCCTGCAGCGCTGTTGTCAGCATCTGCGCGGAGATGGGGCAGCTGCACAGCGCCCCGGCATTCTCTGCTGCAGGCCAGAGCCACCGGATGTCGAAGTCCAGCAGCGCGGCAGCGTACAGCAGGGCTTTGTGCGCGTTGCGGGCCGCCAGCAGTACCGGACGTTTTCCGGTCCGGGGTGCGGCCTGCAGTGCCAGACACAGCATGGCCCGGATGCACTGGGACGAGCCCTCGGTGCTGTAATAGGTGTGCTGTGTGCCGAACAGCCGGGTAGCGTTTGCTTCGCTTTGGGCAATGATGCCTTCCGGCTCGTACAGCTCGTCGGCACCCCGGATCTCGGTCAGGTCCAGCGGCTCAAAGCCTAACAGGCTCTGACCCTTGTGGCCGGGCATGTGCAGGCGGGAGGTGCCGGACTGTGCATAGCCGCGCACAAAATCCACGATGGGGGTATCCATGCTTATTCGCAGGCTTCGCCGTCTGCGCAGGCGTTGCAGGTGGAACCCAGCTCAATGGGCACCTCGATGCCCTGAGCAGCCAGTTCCTGGTTCTCCGCCACCTTGATCATGATGGCGCACTCCATGCGCTTCTTGAACAGCTCACAGCCGTACTCGTACACACCGGTAATGCTGCCGGTGGCATGATAAGAGTTGGCAGCGCAGCCGCCGGAGCAATACAGCTTGGCCCAGCAGTCCTTGCACTCCTTGCGGGCATAGGCGTTGCAGTGCTTGAACTCATCCCGCACGGCCGTGTTGGTGACGCCCTTCCAGATGTCGCCCATCAGGTACTTGGGGTCGCCCACGAACTGGTGGCAGGGGTACAGGTCGCCCCAGGGGGTCACGGCCATGTACTCGGTGCCAGAACCGCAGCCCGAAATGCGCTTGTAGATGCAGGGGCCGCCGGTCAGGTCGATCATATAGTGGTAGAAGGTGAAGCCACGGCCCTCGCGGTCGCGCTTGATCATCTCCTTGGCCAGGATCTCGTACTGCTCCTTCAGGATGGGCAGATCTTCTGCGGTCAGGGCGCTGGGGTCACCGGGCTTGGACACCACCGGCTCCATGCTCAGCTCGGTAAAACCGAGGTCCGCCATGTGGAAGATGTCGTTGGTAAAGTCGGTGTTGTAGTGAGTGTAGGTGCCGCGCATGTAGTAGTTCTTGTCGCCGCGCTTCTTCACGAACTCCTGGAACTTGGGCACGATGGTGTCGTAACTGCCGCGGCCGGCATAGTCCTTGCGGAAGCGGTCGTTCACTTCCTTGCGGCCATCCAGGCTCAGCACCACGTTGTGGCACTCCTTGTTGCAGAAGTCGATGACATCGTCGTCGATCAGCACACCGTTGGTGGTCATGGTAAAGCGGAAGTTCTTGTTGTGGATCTTCTCCTGCTCGCGGCAGTAGGCCACCAGCTTTTTGACCATGTCAAAGTTCATCAGGGGTTCGCCGCCGAAGAAGTCCACTTCCAGATTGCGGCGGGTGCCGCTGTTCTCGATGAGGAAATCCATGGCGCGCTTGCCCACCTCGAAGCTCATAAGGGCGCGGTCGCCGTGGTAGCGGCCCTGGGAAGCAAAGCAGTAGGAGCAGCTCAGGTTGCAGGTGTGCGCCACATGCAGGCACAGCGCCTTGACCACGGTGCTGCGGTTCTTGAAGTCGAACGCCATGTTTTCGTAGACGTCGGGGCTCCACAGCTTGCCGGCTTCCTTCAGGCTGGTCACGTCGTCGATGCACTGGCGCAGATCCTCTTCGGTGACGTCCGGGCGGCTGCCGTATTTGTCCATCATAGCCGAGACGATCTGGTCGGCAGTGTGATCCTGATACATGGCAATGACGTCATAGGCCACGTCATCCACCACATGCACCGAACCGCTGCAGGTGTCCAGCACGATGTTATAACCGTTCAATTGATACTGATGTACCATGTTTTACTCCATTCCAGTTTGATACACAAAAAAATGCCGCCCGGCAAAGGCGGCATAGGGTTTGCAGAAATTACTTGTTGCTGTTCTCGCACTGCTGGTTAGCCACGCCGCAGGAGGTCTTGCAAGCGGACTGGCAGGAAGTCTGGCACTCGCCGCAGCCGCCGGTCTTCACGCTCTTGGTCAGGTCACGAGTAGCAATCGTCTTAATACGTTCCATAGTAGAAACCTCTCTAACTCTCAAAATTTCCTCATGCCGGGGGACTGCCCCACCATGCATTTATCTTGAACTAGGATAACACATCCGACGCCTTCTGTCAAGATTTTTGTTCCGATAAATCGCCCCGTCATATCTGCGGCTGATATTTCGTCAGCACAGTGTGCAGCCCCAGCTCCCGTGCACGGGCCAGTAAGTACCGGTAGCGGCACAGCAGTGCCTGCCGCTCATAAATGCGCTGCTCGATCAGGTCGGTGTCCACCTCCAGATCAAACATCATTTCGTTGCGCTTGAGGCAGAACAGGCATTCCTTCAGCTCCTCTTCCAGCTCCGGGTGGTAGCGCTCGTGTTCCGTGTCACGCGGGATGCGCGGCGACAGCAGGGTGTGGTCGTTTTGCATCGGTCGAAGTTGTTCCAGCATAGGCAGCATCCTCCTCTTTGTGCGTCTTTGCATTGTTCTGATTTCCAGTATATGCAAAGACCACGCAAAGGATGCCGGTTTGTGGGGTCAGGCAGGCAGCTGTTTTATGAATCGTTACAGTACCGCCACACACAGAAGCCGATCGCCCTGCTGTGCGATTCCAAACGAGATCAAGTCTCCCCGATGAACACCAAAATCAGAATCCGGTTCATTCAAGAGTGTGCCTGCCATCATCCCATCTGCGATTTTTTCGCAGCGGACCCAACAACCTTCCGGCGCATTATTCCCGTGGATCAAAATTACAAGGACATCATATAGTTCTTGCCCGCTTTAACAAAGCAGACCCGGTGATAAACATCTCTGAAACTTATTTCAGCTGCTTTCATGTTATAGTTTTCTTCCTTCGTGGATAAGCCCCACACCGGATTTTACCATTTCGTGCCAAAAAAATGTCAAAATCCCAGGAAAGCTACGTTTTTTCGTTTCTTTCCTGGGATTCTTAACAATTTTTCAATTACTCGAGCTCAATCGTGGCCGGCGGTTTACCGGTGCAGTCGTAGAACACGCGATTGACGTGCTTGACCTCGTTGACGATGCGGCTGGTGACGGTGCCCAGAACACTCCAGGGCATGTCGTAGCTTTCGGCAGTCATGAAGTCGGTGGTGGTGACGGCACGCAGAGCCACGGCGTAGTCGTAGGTGCGCTCGTCGCCCATGACGCCCACGCTCTGCATATTGGTCAGAGCGGCGTAATACTGGCTGATTTCCTTATCCAGACCGGCCTTAGCGATTTCCTCACGCCAGATGGCGTCGGCATCCTGCACGATGGTGACCTTTTCCGGGGTCACTTCGCCGATGATACGGATGCCCAGACCCGGGCCGGGGAACGGCTGACGGCTGACCAGATACTCGGGCAGGCCCAGCTCACGGCCGGCCTGACGCACCTCGTCCTTGAACAGGTTCCGCAGGGGCTCCACCAGTTCCTTGAAGTCCACGGTGTCGGGGAGGCCGCCTACGTTGTGGTGGCTCTTGATGACGGTGGACTCGCCGCCCAGGCCGCTTTCCACCACGTCGGGGTAGATGGTGCCCTGTGCCAGGAAGTCTACCTTGCCGATCTGCTTTGCCTGCTCCTCAAAGACCCGGATGAACTCCTCGCCGATGATCTTGCGCTTGCGCTCCGGCTCGGTGACGCCCTTCAGCTTGCTGAAGTAGCGGTCCCGGGCGTCCACGCAGATGAAGTTGATGTCAAAACCGTTGGCGTTGCCAGGGCCAAAGACAGAGCAGACTTCCTCTTTTTCGTTCTTCCGCAGCAGGCCGTGGTCCACGAACACGCAGGTGAGCTGCTTGCCAATGGCCTTGGCCAGCATGGCAGCCAGCACCGAGGAGTCCACGCCGCCGGACAGGGCGCACAGCACCTTGCCATCGCCGATGCGCTCCCGGAGAGCCTGGACGTTGTTCTCCACAAAGGAGTCCATCTTCCAGTCACCGGAGCAGCCGCAGACGTTGTACACAAAGTTCCGCAGCATCTTTTTGCCCTCAGCGGTGTGCAGCACTTCCGGGTGGAACTGCACGGCGTAGAGGCCCTTTTCCGCATTTTCCACAGCAGCCACAGGGCAGTTTGCGGTGTGGGCGGTGATCTTGAAGCCGGGGGCAGCCTGCTCAATGTAATCGTTGTGGCTCATCCAGCAGATGGTGGAGGGCTGCACATCGGTGAACAGCTTGCTCTGAGTGTCCACGAACACCTCAGTCTTGCCGTACTCACGCTCCGGTGCACGGCAGACATGGCCGCCCAGCAGATGCATCATCAGCTGGCTGCCGTAGCAGATGCCCAGCACGGGCACGCCCCAGCTGAAGATCTCCGGGTCGATCGTGGGGGAATCCTCCAGGTAGACGCTGTTGGGGCCGCCGGTAAAAATAATGCCCTTGGGATTCTTCGCCTTGATCACCGACAGGTCGGTTTTATAGGAATAGATTTCACAGTAGACATTGTTCTCGCGGACACGGCGCGCAATCAGCTGATTGTACTGGCCGCCAAAGTCCAGCACGATGACAGTTTCCTGCTGCATGATGTTCTCCTCCTGTTCCGTTCATAGATGTGTTACAGATATTGTTAGTATAGCACATCTTACAAACAAAAGCGACATCCTTTGTGGATTTTCCTGTTTTTATTTTTTCCGTACCGGATGCCGCAGCACGGTTTTAAGTTTTTCTGGGGCTGTGCGGCGCGGGTCCCCCAAATAGATCTCATGATGCAGGCGCCCTGCCGTAAAATCCGGCACATATCCCTGCTCTGCCGCAAACGCATCCATCTGCCGCAGAGTCTCCGGCTCTGTGTCGTAAGGGCCAATATGCATGCACTGTACGCAGTATTCTTTCTTGTAATCAAATGCCATTACATCGTCCTCCGTTCCACAGTGGCTTATCCTTCTGATTTTCAGTATAGCAGAACAACTATAGTTTGTAAACCATAAAGTTGTTCTGTTGACGCAAAAAAAATCCTCTGCCCTTTCAGACAGAGGATCTCAGAACACAAAAAGAGCCTTCCCACTCTCCGGAATGGGAAGGCTCTTCGTAAAGTTAACCTTTAGCCACAGGAATGGCGCGAAGGCTCAAAATCACTCAATGATCTTGCCAACAACGCCGGAACCAACGGTACGGCCACCCTCACGGATAGCGAAACGCAGGCCCTCTTCCATAGCAACCGGGGTCAGCAGCTCAACGTGCATCATGACGTTATCGCCGGGCATGCACATCTCGGTGCCCTCGGGCAGGGTGATGATGCCGGTCACGTCGGTGGTGCGGAAGTAGAACTGAGGACGATAGTTGGAGAAGAACGGGGTGTGACGGCCACCTTCGTCCTTGGTCAGGACGTAGACCTGAGCCTCAAAGACGTTGTGGGGGTGCACAGTGCCGGGCTTAGCCAGAACCTGGCCACGCTCGATCTGGGTACGATCAACACCACGCAGCAGAGCGCCGATGTTATCGCCAGCCTCAGCGAAGTCCAGAGACTTACGGAACATCTCCAGACCGGTGATGGTGGTGTTCAGACGATCGGGCTTGATGCCGACGATCTCCATAGCGTCGCCAACCTTGGCGATACCACGCTCAACACGACCGGTAGCAACGGTACCACGGCCAGAAATGGTCATGACATCCTCGATGGGCATCAGGAAGGGCTTATCCTCCTCACGATCGGGGTTGGGGATATAGGTGTCAACAGCGTCCATCAGCTCCTTGATGCAAGCATACTCGGGAGCATCGGGATCGGTGGAGGTGGACTCCAGAGCCTTCAGAGCGGAACCACGAATGATCGGGGTGTCGTCGCCGGGGAAGTCGTACTCGGTCAGCAGCTCACGGATCTCCATCTCGACCAGATCCAGCAGCTCTTCGTCGTCGACCATATCGCACTTGTTCATGAACACGACGATATAGGGCACGCCGACCTGACGAGCCAGCAGGATGTGCTCACGGGTCTGGGGCATGGGACCATCGGTAGCAGCAACGACCAGGATAGCGCCGTCCATCTGAGCAGCACCAGTGATCATGTTCTTGACGTAGTCAGCATGGCCCGGGCAGTCAACGTGAGCATAGTGACGAGCGTCGGTCTGATACTCAACGTGAGCGGAGTTGATCGTGATACCACGAGCACGCTCCTCAGGAGCCTTATCGATGTTGGCGTAATCCATGAAGTCTGCGTCGCCCTTCAGAGCCAGGTACTTGGTGATGGCGGCAGTCAGAGTGGTCTTGCCGTGGTCAACGTGACCGATGGTGCCGATGTTCACATGCGGCTTAGAACGGTCGAACTTTGCCTTTTCAGCCATTGGAATATCCTCCCTTATAATTAGGTTTTGATATTGGTTACAACAACCCTGCTTGTACAAGATTGTACTGCAAGGCTATTCTACTAAATTTACCCTGTAAAATCAAGTGCTTTTACAGGAAATTTTGCCGGAGTTACACTACCCCGGCAAAATTATCTTTGCTTTTCAGCAATCAGCCCTTGGTACGACCAGCAATGATCTGGTCAGCAATGTTCTTGGGCACCGGCTCATAGTGAGACGGCTCCATGACATACTGGCCACGGCCCTGGGTCTTGGAACGCAGGTCGGTAGCGTAGCCGAACATCTGAGCCAGAGGCACAAATGCGTTGACACGCTGAGTACCGGCCATAGCCTCCATGCCCTGGATCTGACCACGGCGGGCGTTCAGGTCGCCGATAACATCGCCCAGATACTCATCGGGAACGATGACAGCCACCTTCATGATGGGCTCGGTGATGATGGGATCAGCCTTGCGCATAGCATCCTTGAATGCCATGGAACCTGCAATGGAGAAGGCCATTTCAGAGGAGTCGACCTCATGATAAGAACCATCCCACAGGGTGACCTTGACATCAACGACAGGATAGCCTGCCAGAACACCGGACTTCATAGCACCCTGGATACCGTTGTCGATAGCCGGGATGTATTCCTTCGGGATCGCGCCGCCAACAATGGCGTTGACGAACTCGTAACCCTTACCGGGCTCGTTGGGCTCGATCTTGATCTTAACATGACCGTACTGGCCCTTACCACCGGACTGACGTGCGTACTTGGTCTCCTGGTTGGCCTCCTTGCGGATGGTCTCACGGTAAGCAACCTGGGGAGCACCCACGTTTGCTTCAACCTTGAACTCACGCAGCAGACGGTCAACAATGATTTCCAGATGCAGCTCGCCCATACCAGCAATGATGGTCTGGCCGGTCTCTTCATCGGTGTAGGTCTTGAAGGTCGGGTCCTCTTCGGCCAGCTTTGCCAGCGCGATACCCATCTTCTCGTTGCCGGCCTTGGTCTTAGGCTCGATTGCAACGCGGATAACGGGCTCGGGGAACTTCATGGACTCCAGAATGATGGGATGATTCTCATCGCACAGAGTATCACCAGTGGTGGTGTTCTTCAGACCAACGACAGCAGCGATATCACCTGCATAGCAGCAGTCGATATCCTTGCGGTGATTGGAGTGCATCTGCAGGATGCGGCCCATACGCTCCTTGCTGTCCTTCACGGAGTTGTAAACAGTAGTACCTGCCTCAACCTTACCGGAGTACACACGGAAGTATGCCAGCTTACCAACGAACGGGTCGGTAGCAATCTTGAAGGCCAGAGCTGCGAAGGGAGCGTCGTCGGAAGACGGACGGGTCTCCTGCTCTTCGGTCTCAGGATTCACACCCTTGATGTCTTCGACATCGGTGGGAGCGGGCATGTAGTCCACGATGGCATCCAGCAGCTTCTGGACACCGCGGTTCTTGTAGGAAGAGCCGCAGGTCACAGGCACCAGCGTGTTAGCAATGGTCTCCTTGCGGATCGCAGCCTTCAGCTCGGCACGGGTGATTTCCTCGCCCTCGAGGTACTTCTCCATGAGCTCTTCGTCGTTCTCAGCAACAGCCTCGACCAGGATGTTGTGATACTCCTCAGCCTGCTCACGCATATCCTCGGGGATCTCCTCGGTGCGCATGTCGTTGCCCATGTCGTCGTAGTAGACCTCAGCGTTCATATCGACCAGGTCAACGATACCACGGAAGGTATCTTCCTGACCGATGGGCAGCTGGATGGCCACGCCGTTGGCATGCAGACGATCGTGCAGCATCTTGATGCAGCGGAAGAAGTCAGCGCCCATGGTGTCCATCTTGTTGACGTACACCATACGGGGGACCTTGTACTCGTCAGCCTGACGCCAGACGGTCTCAGACTGCGGCTCGACACCGCCCTTGGCAGCCAGAACGGTCACAGAACCGTCCAGCACGCGCAGGGAACGCTGGACCTCAACGGTGAAGTCCACGTGGCCCGGGGTGTCGATGATGTTGATGCGGTGACGGTTCTTCTTGAATGCAACCGGATCCTTCTGGGTCTCAGAGTGGCTCCAGTAGCAGGTGGTAGCAGCGGAAGTGATGGTGATACCACGCTCCTGCTCCTGAACCATCCAGTCCATGGTAGCGCCGCCATCATGAACTTCGCCGATCTTGTGGTTGATACCGGTGTAGTACAGAATACGCTCGGTAGTGGTCGTCTTGCCGGCATCAATGTGGGCCATAATGCCGATATTTCTCGTCATCTGAAGAGAAACTTCTCTGGGTGTAGCCATGAAATTAACCTCCTACAGAACAGATCAATAACGGAAATGAGCGAAAGCCTTGTTGGCCTCGGCCATCTTATGGGTATCCTCGCGCTTCTTCACGGCGTTACCAGTGTTGTTGGCAGCATCCATGATCTCTGCAGCCAGACGCTGAGCCATGGTCTTCTCACCACGGCTGCGGCTGTAAGCAGTCAGCCAGCGCAGACCCAGGGTCTCGCGGCGAGCGGGGCTGACTTCCAGGGGAACCTGGTAGTTTGCGCCACCCACACGGCGGGTCTTGCACTCGAGGCTGGGCATGATGTTCTCCATCGCCTTCTCGAAAGTCTCCAGAGGATCGTTGCCGGTCTTCTCCTGAATCATGGAGAATGCCTCGTAAACGATCTTCTGAGCGACGCCCTTCTTGCCATCCAGCATCACGCTGTTGACCAGACGAGTGACCATCTTGGAATTGTAAATAGGATCAGCTAAGACATCGCGCTTAGCAATGTTACCTCTTCTAGGCATCTTTCTTCCCTCCTTCACAGAATGATATCATCGGTACTCGAAAGTAATAAAACTCCCGTTGTGTCACAAAGAGCTGACCTTACATAAACCGTTACCCTCCGCTCTTGAACAGCGGACTTGTTATTTATATAATGGAAAGCCGTTTATGGCGGTTCGTTCCTCAATTACTTCTTTGCAGCACCGGCCTTAGGACGCTTTGCGCCGTACTTGGAGCGGGCCTGGTTACGGCCTGCCACACCCTGAGTATCCAGGGTACCACGGATGATGTGGTAACGCACACCGGGCAGGTCCTTAACACGACCGCCACGGATCAGCACGACGGAGTGCTCCTGCAGGTTATGACCGATACCGGGAATGTAAGAGGTGACCTCGATACCATTCGTGAGGCGGACACGAGCAACCTTACGCAGAGCAGAGTTGGGCTTCTTGGGGGTCATGGTACGAACAGCAGTGCAGACACCACGCTTCTGGGGGCTGTTCAGATCAGAATACTGTTTCTTCTGAGAATTGTAGCTCTTCAGCAGTGCGGGAGCGGTGCTCTTGGTAGCCAGAACCTGACGGCCCTTGCGTACAAGCTGGTTAAAAGTAGGCATTTTGTTTCTCCTTTCTTAATGATAGACATCGGATCGTTTCCGACTTTTTTTGCCGCACTATCCCCATGAGGGACGCGCAACAGTTATATAATACTCGCTTTGCGGTCGGATGTCAACAGTTTTTGCAAAGATTTTTGCATTTATTCCAGATTTTTTCTTTTGGACTCTTTTTGATAAAAATCACCCTTGTTTTCTCCCCTTCCCTGGCGTCCCAGCGCGCAAAAAGCCGCCCCGCAGGCATCTGCCCACGGAGCGGCTTAGAATTTTATTGGGTTACCGGATCATGTCTGCATCACTGTGCAGCGGCGGCCAGCTCGGCAGCCACCTCTGCATCACGCTCTGCCTCACGGTTCTTCAGATCCTCACGGACTTCCGGCAGACCGGTACCGGCGGGGATCAGCTTACCGATGATGACGTTCTCCTTCAGACCGGCCAGCGGGTCGACCTTGCCCTTGATGGCAGCCTCGGTCAGCACGCGGGTGGTCTCCTGGAAGGATGCAGCGGACAGGAAGGAGTCGTTGGCCAGAGCAGCCTTGGTGATGCCCAGCAGCACCTGCTGATACTCGACCAGCTTCAGACCCTCTTCACCAGCGTCGATGCGCTTCTGCAGATCGGCGTTGATGTTCTCCACTTCCAGACGGCTTGCCAGAGCACCGCCGATCAGGTTGGAGGAGCCGGAGTCGGTCACGCGCACCTTGCGGCACATCTGACGGACGATGACCTCGATATGCTTATCGTTGATCTCAACGCCCTGCAGACGGTAGACCTTCTGGACCTCGTTGATCAGGTAGTTCTGCACATCCTCCAGACCCTTGATGGCCAGGATATCCTGCGGGTACAGCACACCTTCGCGGGTGATGATGTCGCCCTTCTCCACACGGTCACCGGGCATCACGCGGGAATGCTGGGTGAACGGGATGGAGTAGCTCTTGACGACCTCTGCACCGTTCTCGTCCTTGCCAGTGACCTTGATGACGACATTCTTCTTGGTATCGTCCTGAGAAACGACACCGGAGATCTCGCTCATGATGGCCATGCTCTTGGGACGGCGGCTCTCGAACAGCTCCTCAACACGGGGAAGACCCTGGGTAATATCTTCAGCCGATGCGATACCGCCGGTATGGAAGGTACGCATGGTCAGCTGGGTACCGGGCTCGCCGATGGACTCTGCAGCGATGACACCGACGGACTCGCCCAGACGGACGGGCTCGCCGTTTGCCATATCGGAACCGTAGCAGCGTGCGCAGACACCGGTCTTTGCACGGCAGGTCAGCAGGCTGCGGATCTTCAGCTTGGTGATGCCGGCAGCCTCGATCTCGTTGGCGTCGTACAGGTCGATCATCTTGCCTTCGGGCACGATGACCTTGCCGGTGATGGGGTTGACCACATCGCCCACGGCAAAACGGCCGATCAGACGCTCGCGGAAGCTCTCGATCTTCTCCTTGCCCTCGTGGATCTCAGAGACCCACAGGCCATCGGTGGTGCCGCAGTCGATCTCGCGCACGATGACGTCCTGAGAGACGTCGACCATGCGGCGGGTCAGGTAACCGGAGTCGGCGGTACGCAGAGCGGTATCGGCCAGACCCTTACGGGCACCACGGGCAGCAACGAAATATTCCAGGATGTTCAGACCTTCACGGTAGTTGGCACGAATGGGCATCTCGATGGTCTTACCGGCGGTATTTGCCAGCAGGCCGCGCATACCGGCCAGCTGCTTGATCTGGTTCATAGAACCACGCGCACCAGAGTCAGCCATCATATAGATCTCGTTGTCCTCCGGCAGGTTGGCTGCCAGAGCCTTTGCGACCTTATCGGTGGTTGCCTGCCAGATGGCAATGGTCTGGTTGTAACGCTCGTTGTCGGAGATCAGGCCGCGGTTGAACAGCTTGCTGACCTGAGAGACCTTCTTGTCGGCGTCGGCAATGATCTCGCTCTTCTGGGGCGGGATCACGGCGTCACACACAGCGACAGAGATAGCCGACAGGGTGGAGTACTTGTAGCCCTGTGCCTTGATGGCATCCAGCATCTTTGCGCAGGCACGGGTGCCGTTGCGGGTCATGCAGCGGGAGATGATGTCGGGCAGGGTCTTTTTGGTCACGCGGAAGCTGACCTCATACTCCAGCCAGTGCTCCGGATCGGTACGGTCGATATAGCCCAGGTTCTGGGGCACGGGAGTGTTGAAGATGATGCGGCCCACGGTGGCATCCACCAGACCGGTGTGCTCCACGCCGTCAATGGTCATGGTGCGGCGCACCTTGATGGGTGCGTGCAGGGTGACGATGTGCTCGGCGTAGGCCATCAGGGCCTCGTTCTCATCACGGAACACCTTGCCGGCACCCTCGTCGTTCTCACGAACGGTGGTCAGGTAGTAGCTGCCCAGGATCATATCCTGGGTCGGCACGGTAACAGGAGCGCCGTCAGAGGGCTTCAGCAGGTTGCCGGAAGCCAGCATCAGCATCTTGGCCTCACGGCAGGCATCCTCGCTCAGGGGCAGGTGAACTGCCATCTGGTCGCCGTCGAAGTCGGCGTTGAATGCGGTACAGGCCAGCGGGTGCAGCTTGATGGCACGGCCCTCGACCAGCACAGGATTGAAGGCCTGGATGCCCAGACGGTGCAGGGTAGGTGCACGGTTCAGCAGGACGGGGTGGCCCTTGATGACGGTCTCCAGGCTGTCCCACACTTCGGGTTTTGCACGCTCGACCATCTTGCGGGCGGACTTGATGTTGTTGGCAATGCCCTTCTCCACCAGGTCCTTCATGACAAAGGGCTTGAACAGCTCCAGAGCCATCTCCTTGGGCAGACCGCACTGGTCCATCTTCAGCTCAGGGCCGACGACGATAACGGAACGGCCGGAGTAGTCAACACGCTTGCCCAGCAGGTTCTGACGGAAGCGGCCCTGCTTGCCCTTCAGCATATCGGACAGGCTCTTCAGAGCACGGTTGTTGGGGCCGGTGACCGGACGGCCGCGGCGGCCGTTGTCGATCAGGCTGTCCACAGCCTCCTGCAGCATGCGCTTCTCGTTGCGCACAATGATGTCGGGAGCACCCAGCTCCAGCAGGCGGCGCAGACGGTTGTTGCGGTTGATGACGCGGCGGTACAGGTCATTCAGGTCGGAGGTGGCAAAGCGGCCGCCGTCCAGCTGGACCATGGGGCGCAGGTCAGGCGGCAGCACAGGCAGCACGTCCATGACCATCCACTCGGGGCGGTTGCCGGAAATGCGGAATGCCTCCACCACTTCCAGACGCTTCAGGATGCGGACACGCTTCTGGCCGGAAGACTTTTCCACCTCAGCGGTCAGTTCAGCGCTCAGCTGATCCAGGTCGATCTCTTTCAGCAGATCCTGGATGGCCTCGGCACCCATGGCGGCCTCGAACTCATCACCGTAGCGCTCGCGCATCTCACGGTATTCCTTCTCGGTCAGCTGCTGCTTCTTTTCCAGCGGGGTCAGGCCGGGATCGGTGACGATATAGTTGGCAAAGTACAGCACCTTTTCCAGCAGACGGGGGCTGATGTCCAGCATCAGGCCGATGCGGCTGGGGATGCCCTTGAAGTACCAGATGTGGCTCACGGGAGCGGCCAGCTCGATGTGGCCCATACGCTCACGGCGGACCTTGGCCTTGGTGACCTCAACGCCGCAGCGGTCGCAGATCTTGCCCTTGTAGCGGATGCGCTTGTACTTGCCGCAGTGGCACTCCCAGTCCTTGGTAGGTCCAAAAATGCGCTCGCAGTACAGGCCGTCGCGCTCCGGCTTCAGGGTGCGGTAGTTAATAGTTTCAGGCTTCTTGACCTCACCGTAGCTCCAGTTGCGGATCTGCTCGGGAGAAGCAAGGCCGATCTTGATCGAATCGAAAACGTTGTTTTCCATGAAACGAACCCTTTCTTAAACTCTTGTTGTTTCGATGATGACAGGCGACTTTTCAAAATCCGCTGCCCTGCCCTGCCGCGGCGGCAGCACACGCACCGCGCAGGGAAAGACAGTCTTGTTCCGGATTTATTCGTCGAAACTCACTTCGTCGGAAGCAGGCTCTGCCGCAGCAGAGTTGTTGTCATCCAGCACAGAAGGATCATCGAAGCCAGCATCGGCGTCCTTGATGTTGTAGTCGTTGAGCAGTTCGCTCTCCTGCACGACGTTCTCGGTACCGGCCACGTCACGCATGTCAAAGCCGGTCTCTTCGTCGTCAAAGTTCTGGCGCATGTCGATCTCATTGCCGTCCTTATCCTGGACCACGACGTCCAGACCCAGGGACTGCAGCTCCTTCAGCATAACGCGGAAGGACTCGGGGATGCCCGGCTGCGGGATAGGCTCGCCCTTGACGATGGCCTCGTAGGTCTTGACACGGCCCTCGACGTCATCGGACTTGACGGTCAGGATCTCCTGCAGGGTGTAAGCGGCACCGTAAGCTTCCAGCGCCCAGACTTCCATTTCGCCGAAGCGCTGGCCGCCGAACTGGGCCTTGCCGCCCAGAGGCTGCTGAGTGACCAGAGAGTAGGGGCCGGTGGAACGGGCATGGATCTTATCATCGACCAGGTGATGCAGCTTGAGGTAGTACATATAACCGACGGTAACGCGGTTGTCGAACTTCTCGCCGGTACGACCGTCATAAACGGTGGTCTTGCCGTCGCGGTCCAGCTCGATCTTGGAGAAGTCGATGATATGGCCCTTCTCACCCATGATCTTGGGCAGCTTGGTGGGATAAGCCGGAGCGTTCTCACCATGCCACATCTCGCGGGCGGTGTCGAAGGTGTCACCGATGTCGTTCTCACGGGCAGAGTCGAACACGGGGGTCATGACCTTGATGCCGCAGGCCTTGGCTGCATAGCCCAGGTTGACTTCCAGCACCTGACCGATGTTCATACGGGAAGGCACGCCCAGGGGGTTCAGCACGATGTCCAGCGGGGTGCCGTCGGGCAGGTAGGGCATGTCCTCCTGCGGCAGGATGCGGGAAACGACACCCTTATTGCCGTGACGGCCTGCCATCTTATCGCCAACGCTGATCTTGCGCTTCTGAGCGATGTAGCAGCGCACGACCTCGCGCACGCCGGGCTGCAGCTCGTCGCTGTTCTCCGGGGTGAACACCTTGACGTCCACGATGATGCCGTAAGCGCCGTGGGGCACACGCAGGGAGGTATCACGCACTTCGCGTGCCTTCTCGCCGAAGATGGCGCGCAGCAGGCGCTCCTCGGCGGTCAGCTCGGTCTCGCCCTTCGGGGTGACCTTGCCGACCAGAATATCGCCGCTCTTGACCTCGGCACCGATGCGGATGATGCCGCGCTCGTCCAGATCCTTCAGAGCGTCCTCCGAGACGTTGGGGATATCACGGGTGATCTCCTCGGGTCCCAGCTTGGTGTCGCGGGACTCCGTCTCGTACTCCTCAATATGAATGGAGGTGTACACGTCCTCGCGCACGATCTTCTCGTTCAGCAGGACGGCGTCCTCGTAGTTGTAACCTTCCCAGGTCATGAAGCCGATCAGGGCGTTCTTGCCCAGAGAGATCTCGCCGTTGCGCATGGCAGGGCCGTCGGCCAGCACCTGACCGGCCTTGACGCTCTCGCCCACTTCCACGATGGGGCGCTGGTTGATGCAGGTGCCTGCGTTGGAGCGGGCAAACTTGACCAGAGCGTAATCCTCCAGCTCACCCTTGGTGTTGCGGACCACCACATGGTCGGCATCCATCTTCTCCACGATACCGTCGTTCTTGGCCAGAACTGCAGTGCCGGAGTCGGTAGCTGCCTTGTACTCCATGCCGGTAGCCACGATGGGCTGCTGGGTGACCATCAGAGGCACTGCCTGACGCTGCATGTTGGAACCCATCAGAGCACGGTTACAGTCATCGTTCTCCAGGAAGGGGATGCAAGCGGTTGCGACAGAAACCATCATTCGGGGCGAGACGTCCATGTAATCGACCTTCTCGGCGTCGATTTCCAGGATCTCATCGCGGCGGCGGGCAGAAACGCGGGGACGCACGAAGTGCTTGCCCTCGTCCAGCGGCTCGTTGGCCTGTGCCACAACGTACTCGTCCTCGACGTCAGCGGTCATATACTCGACCTCGTCGGTGACGACCTGTTCCTTCAGGTTGCCGTTCTCGTCATAGATCTTCTTGACCTTGCGGTACGGAGCTTCCACAAAGCCGTACTCGTTGATCTTAGCGTAGGATGCCAGATAGGAGATCAGACCGATGTTGGGGCCTTCAGGAGTCTCGATGGGGCACATACGGCCGTAGTGGCTGTAGTGAACGTCGCGGACCTCGAAACCTGCACGGTCACGGCTCAGACCGCCGGGGCCCAGAGCGGACAGACGGCGCTTGTGGGTCAGTTCAGCCAGCGGGTTGTTCTGATCCATGAACTGGGACAGCGGAGAAGAACCGAAGAACTCCTTGATGGCTGCCACCACCGGGCGGATGTTGATCAGAGCCTGCGGGGTGATGACGCTCTGATCCTGGCTCTGCAGGGTCATGCGTTCACGGATGACGCGCTCCATACGGGAGAAGCCGATGCGGAACTGGTTCTGCAGCAGCTCACCCACGCTGCGGATGCGGCGGTTGCCCAGGTGGTCGATATCATCGGTGGTGCCGATGCCGTGGCCCAGACCGTTCAGGTAGTTGATGGAAGCCAGAATGTCGGCCACGGTAACGGTACGGCCGATCAGCTGGTCGTGGTTGCGGCGCAGCATTTCCTTCTGCTCTTCCACATCAGAAGTGGTATCGAGGATCTTCTTGATCTCGTCGAAGGAGCAGCGCTCGTTGATGCCGCACTCCTTCACGTCGAAGGAGAAGAAGCCCTGTGCGTCCACGCAGCCGTTGGTGATGACCTTGACCTTCTTGGCCTCTTCCTTCAGGGCGTCCTCCATCTTCAGCACGACCAGGTTCACACCGGCGTTGTCGGCCTTCTCAGCCATCTCGCGGGTGATCTTGGTATTGGCCTCGATCAGCACCTCGCCGGTCAGCGGGTCCACCACGTTCTCAGCGGCCACAAAGCCGATGATGCGGCGGGCCAGAGACAGCTTCTTGTTCATCTTGTAACGGCCGAACCGGGACAGATCGTAACGGCGCGGGTCGAAGAACAGCATGTTGATCTGGCTGGTAGCGGACTCCACCGTGGGAGGCTCACCGGGGCGCAGCTTGCGGTAAACTTCCAGCAGGCCCTCGTCCTGGTTCTTGGTGGTATCCTTTTCCAGGGTGGCCAGGATGCGCTCGTCGTCGCCGAAGAAGTTCAGGATATCCTCGTTGGTGGACAGGCCCAGTGCACGGCACAGCACGGTGACGGGCAGCTTGCGGTTCTTGTCGATGCGGACATAGAACACATTGGAGGCATCGGTCTCATACTCCAGCCATGCGCCGCGGTTGGGGTTCATGGTGGCGCTGTACAGGTCGTTGCCCACCTTATCCTTGGCATCGCCGTAGAACACGCCGGGAGAACGGACCAGCTGGCTGACGATCGCACGCTCTGCACCGTTGATCACAAAGGTGCCGGCGTCGGTCATCAGGGGGAAGTCACCCATGAAGATCTCCTGATCCTTCACCTCGCCGGTCTCCTTGTTCAGCAGACGGGCGGTGACGCGCAGGGGTGCTGCATAGGTCACGTCGCGCTCCTTGCACTCCTTGATGCTGTACTTCGGCTCCTTGTCGAGGCGGAAGTCCACAAAGCTCAGTGCCAGATTGCCGGTGTAGTCCTCAATGGTGCCGATGTCGTGGAAGACCTCCTTCAGGCCTTCGTCCAGGAACCACTGATACGAGTTCTTCTGGACCTCGATCAGGTTCGGCATACTGATGACTTCGTCGATGTGGAGAAGCTCATGCGCTCGGTTTTGCCGAGCTTGACGGGCTTGACTTTCATCATAAAATCAACCACTCCTTACTTTTATACTCTACGGGATGTCGTATACACGGGTCAAATTTGAGCAGACACACATAATTCGACCCGCGTCGGAAGGAACGTTTCGGCGTTTTCACAAACTTTGCGGTTTGACCCACTCAGCCGACCCGGCGCATTCCTCTTTAGGCGCATTAGTCCATTATGTGATACTAATGCAGTATACACCCTAAAAGTCCAGTTGTCGCGTCATTTTTCACGATTTCTGTGCATTTTTGATTTTTGCCGGTTTATTCCGTACGCCCGGCAGCGTGTTAATTTTCTTCGTTTTAGGGTTGATATTTTTATTTTGCACGTTCCATACCAAAACAGCCTTGTGCAATTTGTCTATCTTGTCTCTTGTATTCTGAAGTACGACTTTATCAGAAAGATTTCTCTTCCCTGTTACGCAGCGACCGCAAAGCCGATCGCAACAGATTCTCCCCTTACCGTAACGACCCTCTCGTGAAATGATATTTCCGCTCTTCATGGCGCAGCGCACGCGCAGCCATTTCCAATCGTTCCGTTCCACTTCTGCACAAAGCCTCCGAAAATCCGCAGATTTTCAGAGGCTCCCTTATAATGTTATCAGCGCTTCACTCATCCAGATAATCCCGCAGGCGCTTGGCGCGGCTGGGATGCCGCAGCTTACGCAGGGCTTTGGCTTCGATCTGCCGCACCCGCTCCCGGGTCACGTTAAACTCCGGCCCAGCTCTTCCAGGGTCCGGGCGCCCGTCCTCCAGCCCGAAGCGCAGGGCGATCACCCGCTCTTCCCGGGCGTCAAGCTCTTGAGCACGTTCATCAGTTCCCGGCGCAGCAGCTGCCGCCCGGCTTCGTCCACCGGAACACCCGCTTCCTCATCCTGGATGAAATCCTCCAGATGGGCATCCTCTTCCTCACCCACCGGCGTTTCCAGACTGATGGGATCCTGTGCCAGCTGCAGCAGTTCCCGCACCCGGTCCGGTTCCAGATCCAGCTGCACGGCGATTTCCTCCACCGTGGGCTCCCGGCCATTTTGCGCAGCAGCTCCCTGCTGTCTTTTGACCCGGTTGATGTTCTCCACCAGATGCACCGGAATGCGGATGGTACGGCCCTGGTCTGCAATCGCACGGGTAATGGACTGCCGGATCCACCAAGTGGCGTAGGTGGAAAACTTGAAGCCGCGCTCCGGCTCAAACTTTTCGGCCGCCTTCATCAGGCCGAGGTTTCCTTCCTGAATCAGGTCCAGAAACGGCAGCCCCGCCCGACATAGCGCTTGGCCACCGACACCACCAGCCGCAGGTTGGCTTCGCTCAGAGCACGGCGAGCGTCGGCGTCCCGGCCTGTGCGGCGCGGGCAAGGTCTGCTTCCTGCTGTGCCGTAAGCAGCGGCACCCGGCCGATCTCCTTTAAATAGGTGTGCACTGGGTCATCCAGCGCCACGCCCTCGGCGGAGAGTTCATGTTCCAGCTGACCAAGCTGCGTTTCGTCCAGCGGCGGAAGCTCCGCTTCTTCGTCCTCGGCAATGTGCACGCCCGGGCCTCCAGCGCTTCGTACAGTTCATCCAGCCGGGCCACATCATAGTCCGCCTCGTCCATGGCGCGACTGATCTGGTCCGGGGTCAGGGTCTTGCGCCGGGCGTGTGCCGCCAGCGTCCGGGCCAGTTCCTCGGTCTGCGACAATTTCTGCATGATTCCTGCTCCTTTCCTCTCCTGCTCCAGCCGGAGGGGAAAGCGGGCCTCATTCTTCTTCGCACACGAGCCCCTGCTTTTTCGCGCATCGACTGGAAGTAGCTGCTCAGTTCCTCGTTTGTCATGCTGGCCGCCTTGCTTGCCACGGGCATGCCCGGGCAATGCGGTCCAGATACAGCCGGATGTCATCCGGTGTACAGTTCACATCGCTGTATTGTGCCGCAAGATGGCTCAGTTCATTCAGAGCCTCCTCGCTGACAAAGGCCCGGAGGGTGGCCAGGCTGATGTCCACCCCTGCTGGCGGCAGTCCACCATAGCCTGGTACAGCTCCTTTGCTGGGGCTGGATGAATCGGTCTGCCGTCAGCTGGCCCTGGACCAGGTCCAGGTACCGGGGCTCCCGGAGGATGGCTGCCAGCAGCCGCTGCTGGGCACTGACGATGCCCAGGGCCTGGCTGCCTCCGGCGGTGTAGGACACCTTGATCTGGTCCATCTCCCGGACCGCAGCACCTGCCGGTCATGCTCCCGACGGCGTTTGCTGCCTGCCTTTTACGGCGGTGCCCAGCTGGGTCATGATGGCAGCTTTGGAGATGTTGGTCTCCTCTGCCAGCCGCCCGGCGTACACCTCCTGCTCCGTGGGCTGGAGCGCTCAGCCAGCAAGTCCACCGCCTGCTTGACATACTCCAGCCGCTGCGCGTCCGGGCCAGGTCGTACTGGTCCTTCAGCCGCCCAGCCGGAAGTCCAGAGCGTTGCCCACCCGTCCAGCAGGGCTTGGAACCGCTCTGCCCCGTACTTTTGATGTACTCGTCCGGGTCTTTGGCACCGGGGATCTGCAGCACCCCACCTTTACAGGGCTGTTGCGGAACAGCTCCAGCGACCGCAGGGTGGCTTTCTGGCCCGCCTCGTCCGAGTCGTAGCTCAGGATGACCTCGTCCGCGTACTCGCTGATGAGCCGCACCTGATCCGGGTCAGGGCCGTGCCGCAGGCACACACTGCTGTGTCGATGCCGGCCTGCTGCATGCTGATGACGTCCATATAGCCCTCGCACAGCACGAACCGCCGGGACGCACTGCGCTTGGCGATCTGCAGCGCGAATACCGTGTCCGACTTGTGGTAGACCAGCGTTTCCGGGCTGTTGACGTATTTAGGCTTGGAGTCATCCAGCACGCGGCCGCCAAAGGCAATGATGTTGCCCCGCAGATCAAAAGGGGGTCATCACCCGCTTCCAGAACAGGCAGTAGATCCGCCCGGACGGACTGCGCTTGAACAGACCACTGGCGTCCAGCTCCTGCTGATTGTAGCCCTTGTCGCGCAAAACTGATACAGGGCCTGCCCGTCGTTGGGGCATAGCCCAGCCCGAACCGGACGATGGTCTTGTCGTCCAGGCCGCGCCGTCGCCAGTAGGCACGGGCCTGCCGGGCCTCCTCCACAGTGGAGTTGAGGCAGGCATGGAAAACCGTGCCGCCTCCTTGTTCATGGACAGGATGCGGCTGCGCATCCTGCCGGTCTTGTCGTCCTCCTGGGGCTCCGGCATCCCGGCCCGGGCCGCCAGCATCTTGACGGCCTCCGGGTAGTCGATGCTGTTGATCTTTTGGCAAAGGTAATGGCATCGCCGCCGGCCCCGCAGCCAAAGCAGTAAAAGCTCTGGGTGTCCGGGTAGACGTAAAGGAGGGCGATTTTCACTGTGGAAGGGCACAGCCCGCCGTACAGCCGCCCCTTGCGCTTGAGCTGCACATAGCTGCCCACCAACTCCACGATGTCGGTGCGGCGGGTCAGTTCCTCAATGTATTCGTGTGGGATCATGGATTTTCAAACGACCTTTCCGGTTTATAGAACATGCCACTTCTGCGGCACAAAAGCTCCTCAAAGGTACGGATGGCAAACTCGTCGCTCATACCGCTGATGTAGTCGGTCACCGCGCGGTCACGGCCTTCCTGATACGCCAGCTGAACGTAGAAATTGGACATCCGGTCGATGTGGTTCAGGTAGTAGTCATACAGCTCCCCATCACCTTGTCCACCTTTTGTTCCTCGCGTTTGGCGGTTTTGTCCACATAGACGGTGGCGTACATGAAGTCCCGCAGGGCCAGAAAGGCCTCATTCTCCTCCGTACCCACCCGTACATTGCTGTCGCTATTGCGCAGGATGCTGTTGATCATGGTCGTGATGCGGGCGGATTTGGTGGTACCCAGCACCGCGGTGCAGTCTTTGGGCAGGATGTCCGGGTCCAGCACACCGGCGCGCACGGCGTCCTCGATGTCGTGGTTGACGTAGGCGATCTGGTCTGCCATGCGTACGATGCGCCCTTCCGGGGTGGCAGCCCAGGTGCCTTTGGTGTGGGTCACGATACCGTTGCGCACTTCCCAGCTCAGGTTGAGGCCCCTGCCCTCTTTTCCAGCTTGTCCACCACCCGCAGGCTCTGCACATAATGCTTGAACCCGCCCGGGCAGAGCTGGTTGAGCGCCCGTTCTCCGGCGTGGCCAAAGGGCGTGTGACCCAGGTCATGGGCCAGGCTGATGGCCTCGGTCAGGTCCTCGTTCAGGCGCAGGGCGCGGGCAATGGTGCGGGCGATCTGCGACACCTCCAGCGTATGGGTCAGCCGGGTGCGGTACAGGTCCCCTTCCGGGGACAGGAATACCTGGTCTTTTGCTTCAGGCGGCGGAACGCCTTGCAGTGCAGCACCCGGTCGCGGTCACGCTGAAACACCGGGCGCAGCGGATCCTGCGGCTCCGGCACCGCCCGGCCGCGGCTGGCATCGCTGAAGGTCGCCCACGGTGCAAAGGTCAGGTGTTCGATCTCTTCGGTTCTCTGGCGCACATCCATGCTGGTCCCTCCCTTTCTGGTTCTTCTCCCCTTTCCACCGGAAATCCCGGCGCAGCCGATCCCACGCGCCGCGCCTGCGGCAATTGTAGCACAACGGCCCTGTCGAAGGGGAAGTTCTGTGTCAGCTCCTAAAATTCACTTGATTTTTAAAAGGTGCGTAGAATGGCTCAGACACTGCTGCCTCCGCCCCGCCCGGGTCAGCTCCCGCAGCTGTTCCAGCAGCGGACCTTCGGTGTGTTCCGGCATCTGCCAGCGCAGGGTGACCCGGTCGGTGAACTCCGGCGCAGCCTGCTTTGCCCCGGCGGCGTCGATGAGCAGGGATGCCCGCTCGTAAAGAGAATAGTCCACCGTCACGCGCAGCTCCACCACACTGCGCACCGTGACCACCTCAGCATTTTCCAGCGCGCGGGCCGTGGCCGTGGTGTACGCACGCACCAGCCCGCCGGTGCCCAGCAGCACCCCGCCGAAGTAACGGGTGATCACCACGATCAGATCCGTCAGGCCGCTGTGCTGCAGCACTTCCAGTGCCGGGGTCCCGGCCGTTTTGGCCGGCTCGCCATCGTCGGAGTAGCGTTCCCGATTCCTCCCGCAGCCGGTAAGCATACACGTTGTGCCGCGCCGTGCGGTTGGCCGCGCGCACCTGCTCCAGGAATGCCACGGCGGCCTCCTCGCTGTCCGTAAAGGAGAGCTGCGCAATGAAGCGGCTCTTCTTCTCTTCGTATTCGCCCACGGCCGTACCGCGGATGGTCCGGTAATCCTCCACAATGGTTCCTCCTGCGTGTTATTCAGAATCAGTATAACATAAAACGCCATTTGTGCAGTGAAAGCCCGGCAGCTTTCGCTGCCGGGCTTTCCTCGCACACAACTTTTCAAGAAAGGGAGAAGGTATCTTGGTATGATGATGAAGAGGATATCACTTGGTGAAGATCTGGATCCACTGATGGCCCCAGGTGCTGCTGCTGTTGTAGTAGTAGCCAACGCCCATGGCACGGGCTTCGGGGTTCAGAATGTTGGCACGATGGCCTTCGGACTGCATCCAGGCATCCACGACCTCCTGCGGAGAAACGCTGCCCCAGGCGGCGTTCTCACCGGTGGGAGCTGCGGTCACGCCGTACTCCTTGAGCACGGTGAAGCACTTGCTGCCATCCGGACGGGTATGGGAGTTGACGGTAGCGATCTCTTCGGCACGCTTCTGTGCGGCAGCGGTCAGGTTGGCATCGCCCATCACCAGTGGGGTCAGGCCGTACTTTGCACGCTCGACATTGACCAGATCCAGCACTTCCTGACGGAAGTCATCGGTGTGAGAGTTTTCGGGGTAAGATAAGATCAGCACCCAGTAGTTGCCGTAGGCACCGCCCTCATAGTGGCCGACACTCACGGTGGTGGCATCCGCATTCAGGATGCGCTCACGGGCGAAATCGAGGTTCATCCACTGGTCCATGGCGGAGTCCGGAGTGGACACGCCGGCCAGATAGTTCTCGCCAACGGACACATCGCCGATGCCGTTCTCGGCAAAAACGGTAAAGTCGCGCTGACCGTTGGGACGCACATAAGAATACGTGGTAGCCAGCTCTTCGGCACGCTCAGCAGCGGCGGCGTTGTGGGCGGCATCGCCCAGCTCCACGCTGTTCAGACCGGCCTTTGCACGGGCCTTGTTGATGAGCTTCAGGAAATCCTTCTGGTACATCTGGTCCTGTGCGCTGATGTAGGAGTTTTCTTCGTCGATGTCCGCAGAAACCGACACAGTGTTCTGTGCAGCGCTCGCAGCCAGAGGCTTGAGCGGAGATGCGCAGCCAAACATCACAGCCAGCGTCATAGCAGCTGCCGCGATCTTCTGAACAGTACGCATTTCGAGTTTCATAAGACATCCTCCTGATACAGCTTTTTGTATAAAAGCCGTTTTGCATTTGATCGGTTGCGCGTTGCAAATCCGTTTTGCAACTCGTGCGTTTCATAAGTGCAACTCTTGTGTCACAAGAGTATCACAAGAGCATCTCATCGTCAAGGGGTTTTGCGCAATTTTTCGGAACAAAAATGCAAAAAATTCAAAAATCGGTCCGTTCAGAATCGTAACACAAGTGCAACTGCATCCGGAAGTGTCCCCTTTTCCAGTTACGCTCGTGTTGCACTTCGAGTGCGTTTTCTGGGAAGTGCAACACATTTTTGTTCTTTCACTCACTTTTCTCTCAAAAGTCCGACTTGTCAAAATTGCATATCATTGCATTATTATTCATTTGATTGCATATTGTGCATTTTTCGCTTTTCCCGTACACAAAAAAAGCACCGCGCCCTGCATTTCTGCAAAGCGCGGTGCCCGCGTTTCGATCGGTTTCCGGTCAGTTCATCTCTTCCAGAGCCTTCTTCAGGTTCTGTGCGATCTGGTCCGGGCAGCTGGTGTTGCGGAACCCGCACAGCGTACCGTCCAGACGTGCAATGACGTCCTCGGCCTTCATGCCGGTGACCAGCTGGCAGATGCCTTTCAGGTTGCCGTTGCAGCCGCCGATGACCTCGATGGACGTAATGGTGTGGTCGTCGTTCAGGACAAAATTGGTCTGCTTGGAGCAGGTGCCTTTGTTTGCAAAGCTGAATTCCTTGCTCATGGTTTCAAACTTCCTCTCTCTTTCTTATAAAGGAAAAGCCTTTTCCGGCTTTATCGTGTGCCATTGCCGCCGCCCCGTTTGCGGGCGATCTCCTGCAGGCGGGTGATCGTCTCGTCCGGAGCGGTACAGGTGCCGATGGGATGGGGCACCTTGTGGTTGCGGCCATGGAAATCCGTCCCAGCCGTGGGCACAAGGCCGTATTCCCGGCAAAGCTGCACGCACTCCGCGCGGTCCTCCGGGCTGTTGCTGGGGTGGTCCACCTCAATGCCATCAATGGCGCCTTCTGCCGCCAGTTCGCGCACCAGCGGCATGCTCTTGTAGACGGTGGGGTGCGCAAACACCACTGCACCACCGCTGGCCTTGGCCGTGGCCAGCACTTCCCGCACCGGCAGATACTCCGGCGAGTGCAGCACGATGCCGCGGGGATTCCAGCCGAACAGCTTGTGGTAGGTCTCGCCGTAAATGCTGCCGTCACTCAGGCCAAGCTCCCCCAGCACCTGCATGATGCCGCTTTTGTAGATCACGCCGCTTTCGGCCGCCGTCTCCCAGACAAGCTCCTCGGTGAACTGCGGGTACATCGCCTCCAGCTCATGGACCGTCTGCAGGCCGCAGGCATTGCGCCGCTGCTTCATGATCTCGCAGTGCTCCCGGAGCGGGACACAGTCCAGGTTGGGGTAATAGCACAGCAGATGCACCCGGTGCTGGCGCTCAAAATCGTAACCGGTCAGCTCCACCGCTGGGATCAGCTCCACGCCCTCCTGTCGGGGATGGGCGTAGCAGTACGCCGCACTCAGGGTGGTGTCGTGGTCGGAGATGGCAATGGCATGCAGCCCGGTACGGGCCGCGATGCCCGGCAGGCGCTGGATGGGCACCGAGCCGTCGGAACAGGTGGAATGGTTGTGAAGATCGCAGGACATGGAAACGCCTCTTTAATGTTTGTAGAAATTGATCAGGCAGCCGTCGGCCAGGATCTGACGCTCGTCGTCGGTCAGCGGAGCCATGTAGAGGTCAAATGCCTTGGGTTCATCACCCAGCACATAGGCCTTGATGTCCTTCAGGTCGCCCTTGAGCGCTTCACGCACATTGGGGATGAGGATGTAATCCCCCAGCCCGAAGGGCGTAGCCCCGGCCAGCTGCAGGGGCAGCATGCCCCAGTTGATCAGGTTGGAGCGGTAACGCTTGGTGGCGTACTCGGTGACGATGTTGGCCCCGGCACCCAGCACACGCTGGCAGCTGGCGGCCTGCTCACGGGCGGAGCCGTCGCCCGGCTTGACTGCAAAGATGGTGGAGGCGATCTGCAGGTCGTTCCAGGTCAGGTTCTCGCAGCCGGGCACGGCGTGCACCTTTGCCAGCAGGGCGTCGTCTGCCGTACCGGCACGGCGGGCTTCCTCTTCGGCACGCACGGCCTTGGCACGGCCCACATACTCCGGGTCCTTGCGGCTGAGGGTGAACTCGGCCAGACCCAGGGGGTTGGAGCGGTAGGAGGAAGTCTCACCGGAGGGGATCAGCTCGTCGGTGGTCGTAACAGGGTCGGTGATGTAGGACGCCACCTTCAGCAGCAGGTTGTTGCCCAGCGGTGCGATCTCCGGCCAGTCCTTGATGTTGGGGCCCAGCTTGAGCAGGGCGTCGTAGTCGCCCTTGCCAAAGCCCTGATACACGCGGGTGTCGTAGCTGGAAGGATCGTACTGGTACTCCGGCACGGTGGGATCGTAATCAATGTCGGTGGCCGGGGTCAGGATGCCGCCGTTGGCCGTGGTGGCCGCAATGCTGCGGGCATCCATCAGGGCCACACCCGCCAGCTGGCCATTGCCGGGCTTGGAGCCTTCACGGCTGGGGAAGTTGCGGGTGGTGTGGCGGATGGACAGTGCCCCGTTGGCGGGCACATCGCCTGCGCCGAAGCAGGGGCCGCAGAAAGCCGTGCGCACGGTGGCACCGCTGGCCATCAGTTCGCTGATCACGCCGGTGCGCACCAGTTCCATCATGATGGGCTGACTGCCGGGGTACACACTGAGGGCGTAGTCGCCGCAGCCGCCGGTGCGGCCCTTGAGGATGGAAGCCGCCTCATAGATGCTGTCGTACAAACCACCTGCACAACCGGCGATCACGCCCTGGTCCACCCGCAGCTTGCCGTTCTCGATCTTGCTGCACAGGTCCAGGTGCACATCCTTACGGCCGATGAGCTTCTGCACATCCTCTTCGCAGGCGTGCAGGATGTCCTCCAGATTGGCGTTCAGCTCTTCGATGGTAAAGGCATTGGAGGGGTGCATGGGCAGAGCGATCATCGGACGGATGGCCGACAGATCCACTTCCACAACGCCGTCATAGTAGGCAAGGTCCGCCGGGGCCAGCTTCTTGTAATCCGCAGCACGGCCGTGCACGGCAAGGAACTTCTGCGTGGTCTCGTCGGTCTCCCAGATGGAGGACAGGCAGGTGGTCTCGGTGGTCATGGCGTCGATGGCGTTGCGGGTGTCCTGCCGCAGAGAGGCAATGCCGGGGCCGACGAACTCCATGACCTTGTTCTTGACATAGCCGCTCTTAAACAGCTTGCCCACCAGCGCAATGGCCACATCGTGGGGGCCGCAGCCGGCCGGCAGGCTGCCGGTGAGGTAAATGGCCACCACACCCGGACGGGCCACATCGTAGGTGCGGCCCAGCAGCTGCTTTGCCAGCTCGCCGCCGCCCTCGCCGATGGCCATGGTGCCCAGTGCACCGTAGCGGGTGTGGGAGTCCGAGCCAAGGATCATTTTGCCGCAGCCGGCAAACTTTTCACGCATGTACTGGTGGATGACAGCCAGATGCGGGGGCACAAAGATGCCGCCGTACTTTTTGGCAGCCGACAGGCCGAAACGGTGGTCATCCTCGTTGATGGTGCCGCCCACGGCGCACAGGCTGTTGTGGCAGTTGGTGAGCACATACGGGATGGGGAACTTTTCTAGGCCGGACGCGCGGGCCGTCTGGATGATGCCCACAAAGGTGATGTCATGGCTGGCCATGGCGTCAAACTTGATCTTCAGGTTTTCGGCATCGCCGCTGGTGTTGTGAGCCTGCAGAATGCTGTAGGCCATGGTACCGGTCTTGGCGTTTTCCACCGCAGCGGCATCAAAGCCCTTGGCGGCCAGTGCTGCCGGTGCGTTGCCGTCTGCCGGCACCCACTCGCCGCGGGCATAGTATGCGCCGCCGGTGCTGCATTTGATCATATCCAACATCTCGATTCGCCTCTCTTTTTTGATTTTCCCGCCTGCACACTGCTGCAGGCTTTGCCCCGGCAGAGCCTGTTGCTCCAAGCCCTGCGCTTTACGGTCAGGAACCGTAGTCAGTTTTTATTATAACATGGAACGCCAGAAAGAAAAAGCACTTTTTCCGACTGAACTGTGAACGAAATGTAAGGATTGCTTTTTCTTGTCTCTGATCAGTCCTTTTTCACACCAGTACCCATTATTTCATCCAGCGTTCCCGAGAGGATCCTTGCCTCATCACTGCCATTGGTGGCAAGCCGAACCAAGGGAATCCCATACTGTGCCAGGATATCGTCTTTTATCTTATCTCGCTCTGCCTGTTTTGTACCCTCCTTGTGGTAGCGGTATCCATCTACCTCGATGGCAAGGATCGGTCGCTTGCTTACACGGTTGTAAATCAGGAAATCAAGATGTGACACCCCACTGTTGACAAACGCCTTTTCCCTGTTGTCCAACTTTGACAGATCTCGTATCAGGAGGTAAAGAGGCTGATGAAAAACAACATCTAAGGCCTGTTCTTTTCTCTTATACAGTTCGTCTCGAATTAGATGGTAAACCAAATTTTCCGAGTCAAATTCTGAGATTCGTCCTCGCTTTTGCAGATAATCCAGGCGCACATCTCGATACTGCTTATACAGATAATCAAACACCGAACTAACTGCACTATATTGGACATCGCAATTATGATAGCGGATATAATCAATCAGCTCCCCCGTATTGCTGCCTGCAGGCTGTTCCATTTCCGATGCAACTACAACCAGCTCCTTCTTTGCTCGTGAGACCGCCACATTCAACAAGTTCGGATCATCCGAAAAGGGCGTCACAATATCATCCACAGTCGATAAGACGATCACGTCCTTTTCGCGCCCTTGAAACTTGTGCACTGTAGAAATGTCGATCTCCGGTCTGTTAAGTTCCTCTTTCAGCTTGTAAACTTGATTCCGGTAAGGTGCGATCACGCCGATCTCTGTATCTGCAGCCGCAACACCCGGCAAAACATCCTTTTTGATCACGTCGATCTGCCGCTGATTCATCCGGTCTCGTTCATGCTGCCCTGGGACTGTCAGCACCAATTTGAGTGCTTTTTCCCCATGATCCGGTGTCATGACGATCAGCTCGTTGTTATAAAATTTCTGATTGCAAAACCCAATAATCAGCGGATGACATCGGTAGTGTTCTCTCAGGATTACTCTAGGGACCCTGTTTTTCATCAGCGCAAAAAGTGATTCCAGAAAACTGTACTGCGAAAAATCGTATGCATCTTCAATGTTATACTTTTCAAAAAGTTCCTCAAGATGCTTCTTTTGGCTTGATGCTATAACATTTGGCAGCTGCTTGGTATCTCCAACGATCACTGCATTTCTTGCACAGGAAAGTGCCAGACATCCGGTGGCCACATCCACCTGCGACGCCTCGTCCATCACAACATAGTCAAACCGGGCATACTTTCCCAAACTGCTTCGTGCCGTGTAGGTCGTACTCAGCACGACCGGGTATTCTTCAAGAACGTTCCCCGGCGTTTTCCAAAGAGCCTCCTTGGAGAACACAGGACGCTGGGACTGTTTGCCGTATCGTTCAGCAAGGTGTGCACGGAAACAACACAAGGACATTTCCGTAAATTCATTCATCAAAAACTCTGCATCTACACCCTCCAGCTTTTCTTCCAGTGCCTGGATCTCACGGTCTAGCTCCTGAGTCCTGTCCCTGTAGTACAGTTCGTGGAGCTTATCCAGCACATCAGCCGGTTTCTCACGCAGCAAGTCCAACACATTGATTCCATACCAGACCCTGCATTTCAACCATCTAAAAAGTCCCACTCTGTTTCCATGTTCCTGTAGGTCCATGTATTCCTGCAAGAACCTCAAAACCTGGATGGATGTCAGCTTCTTTGAGGACTTTGCCCATCCGGAAGGGCAGTCGGGACGAAGTACATCGTAGTGTTCCGCCTCCAGTTGCACTTCGCTTCTTTCTTGGTACAATTCTGCCAACCGATTTTTGTCACGAAAGATCCCCTGCAGCTTCAACGACATATTTCTTACGTTCTCAAAGGACTCCGGCGTCTGATAGTCCGGGTCTTTCCACTTTTCCAGCTCCGGGTATCTGCCTGTCTGCTTTTGTAAAAATTCTTCTTTTCGCTGGTCTTTTCCCAAAAGTGCCACAAAAAAATCCATCTGGTACTTTGTGCTCGACAGCTTTTCTTGCACATTTTCAATAGCGGAGTTGTTATTACTTACAACCTGAACTGTTTTCCCCTGCAGTACCAGATTCGCAATAATATTTAAGATCGTCTGTGTTTTTCCGGTACCCGGAGGTCCTTCTATCACACTTATGCGATTGGACAAAGCATTCGTAACTGCCATGAACTGACTTTCGTTGCATCCAAATGGAAAAATCGGTGCTTCCGACCGCAGATTTGTCCCTTCCTCATACTCTGACGGGTCCAAATATACCGCAGCTGCTGACTCTCTGCTCAAAAAATCAATTTTCTCATACTGCTTTGTCAAGATCGCCGTTTGGTCTTCTGCCCGAACGCTGATTACATCTGCCGCTTCCTTGAGATAGTCGAACACTTTTTTTGCACGGCTATTTTCGAAAATCGACCTTTCAACTTGAAGTTCTCTGCAGCTATAGTCATGCTCATAGCCTGTAGAAAACACAAGGTGCCAATATTCCTCATTTTCTGCCGAAAACGATAGGATCGTTTCAATATTATCAAGTATCTTTCCCTTACGGCACACTTGATATTTTTGGGGGTCCAAATTCCGTGGGTTCTTCAAGCAGAGGACATTCTGCTGGTTGTAGAAAAAACTCCGTCCACTTTTGAATACAATTTCCCATTTATGATTTTCTTTGTGGTAGATGCAGTCTGCCACATCTGTTGTGACAAATTTTCCTTTCGCAATGATCATGGTAGTGCGTGCATCCATACATTTTCTCTCCTACAAAACACCCACGATTTAAAAGCAAAAGAGCCCGGATACCATACGCATCCGGGCTCTTTTATGCCGCCGACGGGGGTCGAACCCGTACTCTGTCTCCAGAAAGGGATTTTAAGTCCCTCGTGTCTGCCAATTTCACCACAGCGGCACACCGATACCCGGCTTACAAAGCCCTGCTGCCCCATATTGCTGTAGGGAGCCGGGAATAACAGGTGTGAGGTAAAATTATGTCAATCGGACCGAACGCAAATCGACCGAATGAACACAAATCAGCATGGTCTATAGTACAATAGTTTGCCCGGTTTGTCAAGAAAAGGCGTTACACTTTTCCGCCGTGCAGCTCTGCGTACATTCTGGCGCGGCACTCGGCCACGGCAGGGGTCATGTTGACGTAATGCTTGTGCGGGCACTCCAGACGCAGCTCGCTCTCCCAGGTCTCCTCGGTGAGCTGTTTTGCGATGTAGGCCTTCTTCTCGGCAATGGAGGGCAGCTCCATAGCCAGCTGGCCGCCCAGGATGTGCGGCACCAGCAGCGGCTTGACCGCCGTCGGGGTAAAGGTAACGGTACGCTCAATGGCGTCAGAGTCCAGGTTTACCATGGTGACGGGCTTGCCGGCCTCGATCACCTCGCCGTCCATGGCGATCAAATCACACTGGGCCTGTCCGTTTTCATCGTAGAGACGCCAGGGCATCTTCTTGCCGGGGATGATGGCCTTGCTGGCCGAATCCGAGCACTTCATCTTGGGGGTATAGCTGCCGTCCGGCTGCTTGACAGCCACCAGCTTGTACACGCCACCGAACACGGGGTCGGAAGCGGAGGTGATCAGGTTCTCGCCTACGCCGTAGGAGTCAAAGTGGGCGTGCTCGTACAGCTCCATGTTGGCGATCTTCTTTTCGTCCAGACCGTTGGAGGCCACCAGCTTGATGTAGGGCTTGCCGGCAGCATCCAGGGCCTTCCGCAGCCGCTTGGAGCCGCGGGCCAGGTCGCCGGAGTCGATGCGGGCGCTCTTGACGCGGCGGTTGGGGTCATTGGGGTACTTCTCGATCAGGTAGTCGTCCAGCTTGATCAGGTTGGGCAGACCGCTCTCCATGATGTTGTAGGTATCCAGCAGCAGGCTGACCGAGTCCGGGTAGGTGTCGGCAAATGCCTTGAAGGCGTCGAATTCCGTCGGGAAGAACTCGATGAAGCTGTGTGCCACGGTGCCCACGGCCTTGACGTCCGAGCCGAACTTCATCTCAGCCAGACAGTTGGCCGTACCCACGCAGCCGCCCAGGACCGCCGCATAGGCACCATCGTTGCCGGCGCTCTCGCCCTGTGCACGGCGGGTGCCGAACTCCATGACGCTGCGGGGCGTATGGGTGTTCAGACCGGTGACACGGGTGGCCTTGGTGGCGATGAGGCTGTGGAAGTTCATCGTCTGCAGCAAGTAGGTCTCAATGAGGATGGCGCCCACCAGATCGCACTCAATGCGCACCATCTGCACATGGGGATAGCACACAGTGCCCTCCGGCAGGGCATACATGTCGCCCTTCCAACGGTAGGTGCGCAGATACTCGCAGAATTCCTCGCTCATACCCTTGGTGCGCAGCCACCAGATGTCCTGTGCGTTGAAATGGTAATTCAGCAGAAAGCGGGTCAGCTTGCGCTGACCGGCGCTGATGGAATAGCCCTGATTGTCCGGGTTCTTGCGGAAGAACATGTCAAACACCAGCGTGGTGTCCTTGAATCCGTGCAGGAACAGGCAGTTTGCCATCGTAAATTCATAAAAATCCACGACCATTGCGGGGTTGTCGTAGTCCTCATCCGGAATATAAGGCACAACCTTGATTTCGTCCATGAATGTTTCCTCTCTTCTTCTCAACGGCACAGCCCGCGGGCCGCTGCCGTTTCCCAGTTCCCGGCCGGAGTACAGAACCCCGGCGGAAAGCCCTCGCCCTGTCTTGACAGAGTGTTTCTAACATGATAACACCAATCGCAGGCCTGCGCAAGGGTTTTGCGATATTTTCTGGGATTGCGATCGAACTGAAGAACAACCCTCTCAGTCATTGCTTACGCGATGCCGGCTCTCCCGAAGGGCGAGCTTTTATCGAGAAGGGAAACTTTCCGATTCAACGAAAAAGCTCCCCCTTTCGGGGGAGCTGGATGCGAGTGAAATGAGCAGACTGAGAGGGTTTTGTTCTTTAGCCGTTGATGATGTTGGGGGTGGCGTTCTTCAGCACGACGTCATGGCTGCCGCCCTCCACAATGGAGGTGGAGGACACGACGGTCAGCTTGGCCTTCTGCTGCAGCTCGGGGATGGACAGAGCGCCACAGTTGCACATGGTGCTCTTGACCTTGTACAGAGTGGTCTGCACGCCGTCGGCCAGCGGGCCGGCGTACGGGACGTAGCTGTCCACGCCTTCCTCAAAGCTCAACTTGGTGGAGCCGCCCAGGTCGTAGCGCTGCCAGTTGCGGGCACGGTTGGAACCCTCGCCCCAGTACTCCTTCATATACTGGCCGTTGATGCGCACCTTGTTCGTGGGGCTCTCGTCGAAGCGGGCGAAGTAGCGACCCAGCATGACGAAGTCGGCACCCATGGCCAGTGCCAGGGTGATGTGGTAGTCGTGGACGATGCCGCCGTCGGAGCAGATGGGCACATAGATGCCGGTCTCCTTGAAGTACTCGTCACGGGCCTTGGCCACCTCGATGACTGCGGTAGCCTGGCCGCGGCCGATGCCCTTGGTCTCGCGGGTGATGCAGATGGAACCGCCGCCGATGCCGATCTTCACGAAGTCGGCACCCTGCTCGGCCAGGAAGCGGAAGCCCTCGGCATCCACCACGTTGCCGGCACCCACCTTCACCTTGTCGCCGTAGTGCTCCCGGATCCAGTGGATGGTGCGGGCCTGCCACTCGGAGTAGCCCTCGGAAGAGTCGATGCACAGCACATCCACGCCAGCCTCCACCAGAGCGGGCACGCGCTCAGCGTAGTCGCGGGTGTTGATACCGGCACCCACCACATAGCTCTTGTTGGCGTCCAGCAGCTCGTTGGCGTTCTTCTTGTGGGAGTCGTAGTCCTTGCGGAACACCATATACTTCAGGTTGCCCTCAGCGTCCACCAGCGGCAGAGTGTTGATCTTGTTGTCCCAGATGATGTTGTTGCAGTCATGCAGGGAGGTGTTCTCCGGGGCAGTGACCAGCTTTTCCAGCGGGGTCATGAAGGTGGTAACGGGAGCGTCATCCGGGGTGTGGTTGACGCGGTAGTCGCGGGAGGCCACGATGCCCAGCAGCTTGCCGTTGGGGGTGCCGTCAGCGGTGACCGCGATGGTGGAGTGGCCGGTGCGGGCCTTGAGCTCCAGCACATCGTGCAGGGTAGCGGTGGGGGCCAGATTGGAGTCGGACACGACATAGCCGGCCTTGTAGCTCTTGACGCGGCGCACCATGGCAGCCTCGTTCTCGATGCTCTGGGAGCCATAGATGAAGGAGACGCCGCCCTGACGAGCCAGTGCAATGGCCAGCTTATCGCCGGAGACCGACTGCATGATGGCGCTGATCATGGGGATGTTCATTTCCAACGGGCACTCTTCCTGACCCTTGCGGTACTTGACCAGCGGGGTCTTGAGGCTGACAGCAGTGGGAACATTTTCCGCAGAGGAATAGCCGGGCACCAGCAGATACTCGCCAAAGGTGCGGGAGGGTTCTTCATAGAAATAAGCCATAGTCAAACTCCTTTTCTCTTATCGCAGCATGAAGCATTCTACAACAAAATCATTCATGTTTGAGCCATCTAAATTGATTGTATATACTTTACCACACTCGGCCTCAGAATACAAACCCTTGCCGCGCCAAACTTTGAAACTGTCCTTTTGAGAAAAACAGGCAAAATGCCCACCAAAACCGCGCAAGGTCATACTTTTTGACGATTCCGGCGGTTTTCGGCATGCAAAAAAGCTCGTCCGGGTCACGGACGAGCTTTTTTGCACACGAAGCGGGACATCGCCTGTGCGGCACACGGAGCACAGACTGTGAAGGAGTTCCAGTCGGAGGAGGAGGCCCGGTGCCCGATATCCCAAAAAACAAGAAGAAAAAGATTTCACACACAGCCAGGGGATCTCGGCCCTTGCTGTAACCATATTGTAACTCTTTTGATACTATTTTGCAATAGGGTTTTGTCATTTTTCTGTAACTTATTTTGTGAACTTTTTATGACCCGATCTTCAGATAGCACTCAAAGCTGGTGCGGCCGTCGTGGCGGCCCTGCACATACCACCCCTCTTCCGAGGGTGCATACAGCAGTTCCACCGTGTCCCCCATGGGGATCTCCCGGTGGTAGTTCACGGCGGCAAAGGTCACCGGGCCCGCCTGCAGCACCTCCGGCGGCAGGGCGTCGCAGGCAAGATCCAGATAATAGGCGTTGTTGATGTGGCCGTTCAGGTCGCACAGCGAGTAGCTGGCCCTGCACTCCCCTGCCGACGTCAGCTCTTTGCACCGGTGGGTGTGCAGGGACAGCTCCCCTTCCACCGTCTCATTCCAGAAATTTTCCACGGTCCAGTCCGGTTCCCGCATGATGTGGCCGCCGGTCAGGTCCACCAGGATCCAGCGGCAGTCCACCGTGGCCACCAGCTTCCCGGCGGCATCCGTGACCGTAGTGATGCGCTTGATGGCACCCCGGCGGCTGTGCTCGGCGCGGGTGGTCAGGGTGAGCGCCTCGGTGCGGCGGGGCACCCGCACAAACTGCAGGGCCTGCTTGCCCACCAGAAACGCCACGTTGTGGTCCCGGAAAAACTTGTCATCCATGCCAAAGGCACGGGCGTGGTCGGTAGATACCTGCTCCACATAGCGCAGCAGGGCGCTGGGCTTGAGCAGGCTGCGGAAGTCCGCATCCGCATTGAGCACCGTTGCGGTCTCGGTGTAAAAATTGGGCTCCATAATGTTCCTTTCCCATCCAAAATGATTTCAAAAAGGCCCCGCTCTCTCCATCGTCTGCGGCAACAGCAGATCCGAGAGGGCGGGGCCGTCTGTTTAATACTGGTTGCGGCTCTTTTTGCGCAGTTTGCGCCAGATGTTGAAGCAGGCCAGCGCCACCATGGCGGCCAGCAGCGACAGGAACAGCAGGCTGCTGCCGCCCTCGTCGTAGCTCTTCATCTCGCTCCACTTCACGTCCAGCTCGCTGTTCACGTCATCGCTCAGAGCGGTGAACACCCGTTCCTTCGCGGCAAGTTCTTCCGGCGGATAAGCGATCTCGCTGTCGCGCAGGTCCTCGTCCAGCACCTCCCGCACCGACTCCATAGGAGTGGTGTAGCCGATGTACTCGGCGTTTGCCTTGCCGATGTCCGTCTCACACATGAAGTTGATGAACATTTCGGCGGCTTCCTGGTGCTCACTCGTAGCGGGGATGGCCATGCAGTCCACCGACAGCACACTGCCCTCCTCCGGGAACACCCAGGCAAGGTCGGGGTTATCGTCGATCATGGTGATGGCGTCGCCGGAGTAGTACACGCCGATGGCTGCCTCACCGCCGATCATTTTATCAAAGATCTCATCCATGACGTAGGCCTGCACCAGCGGCTTCTGAGCCTTGAGCTCTTTCACCACCTCGTCCACTTCTTCCGTGGACTGGGGGTTGATGTCATGGCCGCTCTTGAAGGCCGCAATGGCGTAGGCGTCGCGGCTGTTGTTGAACATCAGGATGTTGCCGGCATACTGTTCATCCCACAGGTCCGCCCAGCTGGTGGGTGCCTTGTCCACCATCGTGGTGTTGTAGATGATGCCGGTGGTGCACAGCATGTAGGGCACCGTATAGGCGTTCTGGGGGTCGTAATCCGGGTTGCGGTATTCCGCGTCGATCTTCTGGAAGTTGGGGATGTTGTCGTAGTTGAGGGGCTTGAGCATCCCTTCTGCGATCATCTTGGCCACCATGTAATCCGACGGGATCACCACATCGTAGTCCGCCGCACCGGATTTCAGCTTGGCGTACATGGACTCGTTGGAATCGAAGGTGGTGTAGTTCACCTTGATGCCGGTCAGGTCCTCAAAGGCGGACACCACATCCAGGCTGTCGTCCGAGCCGTTGGAGATGTACTCGCCCCAGTTGTAGACGTTCAGGGTGATGTTCTGGCCCTTGAAGCGGGTCCAGTCGTAATCGCCGGACACCGAAACGTCCTCATTCACCTCAATGGTGTCTGCCGCAAAGGCCGGCAGCGTGCAGCACACCGCCAGCGCCAGCGTGAGCAGCAGAACGGCAAAACGTTTCATCACACGCCCTCCCCTCTCAGCGCCTTCTGGTCGCGGCGGTAGCTGCGGCTTTCCATGGCGTTGGAAACCAGAATGATGCACAGGATCACCACAAACATGATGGTGGACAGTGCGTAGATCTCCGGGCTGACCTTCTTGCGGGTCATGGAGTAGATGGCGATGGGCAGCGTTTCCACGGTGCCGCAGTTGAAGTAGGAGATCATGAAATCGTCGATGGAGTAGGTCAGGCAGATCAGGAAGGCCGACAGGATGGCCGGGCTGATCTCCGGCAGGATGACCTTGAAGAAGGCCTGCTTGGGGTTGCAGCCCAGATCCAGAGCCGCCTCATACAGCTTGATGTCCAGCTGCTTGAGCTTGGGGCTCACGTTGAAGATGACATACGGCACATTGAAGGCAATGTGGGCGATGAGCAGCGTCGGGAAGCCCATAATGGTGTCCGGCAGCCAGGAGACGCCCTCGGCAAAGCGCTGGTAAGCCACGAACAGCAGCATGAGCGAAATGCCGGTGATGATCTCCGGGTTGACCACCGGGATGTAGGTGATGTTGGTCACCAGCAGGCGGCTGCGGCGGCTCATGGACGCGATGCCCAGGCTGGCCGCCGTGCCCAGCACTGTGGCGATGACGGCGGACAGCAGGGCCACCTCAATGGACACCCACAGTGCATGCAGGATGGACGAATTGTGGAACAGGCTGCTGTACCACTTTAAGGTAAAGCCGGTGAACAGCGAATAGCCCTTGCTCTGGTTGAAGCTGAACACGATCATGTAGGCAATGGGCAGATACATGAAGCAGAAGAACAGAATGACGTAGGCACGCTGCATCAGGCGGAGATGTTTTGTTTTCATCAGGACACACCCTCCATCTCGTCCTCGTCAAAGCTGGACGTAAAGCTCATGCACAGCAGCACGATGATCATCAGCACCAGGCTCATGGCGGAGCCCACGTTCAGGTTGTAGCTGTTGCCAAGGAACTGCATTTCGATCAGGTCGCCGATCAGCAGGTTGGAACCGCCGCCCAGCATCCGGCTGATGACAAAGGTGGACACTGCCGGCACGAATACCATGGTGATGCCGGTGCTGATGCCGGGCACGCTCATGGGGATGAGCACCCGCAGCAGGGTCTTGGTGGTGTTGGCCCCCAGGTCCTGGGCTGCCTCCACAAGGCTCTGGTCGATCTTGGTCATGCTGGTGTACAGCGGCAGGATCATATAGGGCACATAGTTGTACACCATGCCCAGCACCACAGCGCCGGAGGTGTTCAGCATATTATAGGGTCCCAGGCCGAAGAAGCCCAGAATGGCATTCACCGGGCCGTTCACGCTGAGCAGGCCCATCCATGCGTAGGTGCGCAGCAGAAAATTCATCCACATGGGCAGCATCACCAGCATGAGCATGATGTGCTGCTTGTTCACCCGCAGGCGGGACAGAAAATAGCCGATGGGGAACGCCAGCACCAGGCAGATGACCGTGGCAATGAGGGCCAGCAGCAGGCTGCGGGCAAACACCGAACCGTAACCGCTGATGGAAGCCAGATTTTCCATGGTGAACGCGCCGTTGCCGTCGGTAAAGGCGTAATACACCACAATGAGCAGCGGCACCACCGTGAACAGGGTCATCCATACAAAGTACGGATAGGCCAGCTTCTTGTCATAAATCTTCATGGCGCATCACCCCTCGCTCCGTGCCATGATGTGGATCTCGTTGGGGCCGATGCGCATGCCGATGGTCTCGCCGGGGGTGCAGGCGCGGGTGGAATGGATCAGCCACTCGCGGCCCTCGCACTCCACATGCATTTCAAAGTGCACGCCCTTGAAGATGACGTCGTTGACCACGCCCACCAGCTGGCCTTCCACCGGGGAGACCACCTCGATGTCCTCGGGGCGCACCACGACCTGCACGCTCTGCTCCCGGGCAAAGCCGCGGTCCACACAGGGGAAGTCCACGCCGGAGAAGGACACCAGGAAGTCCTTGTGCATCACACCGTCCACGATGTTGGAATCGCCGATGAAGTCCGCCACAAAGGCGTTCTTCGGCTCGTTATAGATGTCCTCCGGGGTGCCGATCTGCTGCACCTTGCCGCCGTTCATGACCACAACGGTATCGGACATGGTCAGGGCTTCTTCCTGATCGTGGGTGACATAAATAAAGGTAATGTTCATTTCGCGCTGCAGGCGCTTGAGCTCCAGCTGCATTTCCTTGCGCAGCTTGAGGTCCAGTGCGCCCAAAGGCTCGTCCAGCAGCAGGATCTCCGGTTCGTTGACCAGGCTGCGGGCGATGGCCACGCGCTGCTGCTGGCCGCCGGACATCTGGCTGATGCTGCGGCGCTCAAAGCCCTTCAGGCCCACGACCTCCAGCATGTTGCGCACCTTGCGGCGGATGGTCTCTTCGTCCATCTTCTTCAGGCGCAGGCCGAAGGCCACGTTCTCGAACACGTTCAGGTGCGGGAACAGCGCGTACTTCTGGAAAACGGTATTCACCGGGCGTTTGTAGGGCGGCACACCGGTAATGTCCTGGCCCTTGAGCAGCACCTTGCCGGAGTTGGGCTCCAGAAAGCCTGCGATCAGGCGAAGGGTGGTGGTTTTGCCGCAGCCGGAGGAGCCCAGCAGCGTCACAAACTCTTTGTCATGGATGTCGAGGTTCAGCCCATCCAGAATGCGCTGACCATCAAATTCCACCACGATATCCCGCAGTGAAACGATCACCGAGTTGTCCATTTTTTACAATATCCTCCTTATAACTCAGATACGAAAAAAGACAGGGCCTGTGCCCCATCCTTCTCCCGCATCAGGGTGACCCAGCCCTGCACAACATCCATGACGACCGTAATATTGCGCAGTTATTCTGCCCTGTCATGGCTTATCATAAACAATCCGGGGGCAAATGTCAATCACTCTGTCGAGGTTTGCCGAAACTTTACAGGGACCATAAAAAAATCCTGCGCCGCAGCGGTTTTTTCGCCGGGCGCAGGATGGATTTTTTTCGCCGTTCAGGCCGCTGTCAGCGCGTCGGCCGTCTGGGTCACGGCCTGCACGATGCTGCCGTCCACTGCATAGATGGAATCATCGCCTTCCACCATCAGGTAATACCCATCGGTGCCGCTGGCATAGGTAAGGGTCTTTGTTCCGTCGGCCGTGGTCACCTGTACCACGGCCAACGGGGCATCAAAGCCGCAGGCCGCCGGGTCCGCGCCGTCGGCGGGGGTGATCTGGCCGGACACATAGCTGCTCAGGGCCGAGAGCATGCTCTGCACCTTGTCCTGATCCAGGTCCGTGTCGGCATCTCCGGCAAAGCGCCACACCGTCTCGTAGGAAGCCGAATCTGCTTCGTCTCCGTCCCCTGCCAGCTCGGAACCGGCAGTCAGCGAGACTTTTTCCCCGCTGGCCAGCGTATACGCCACCTGCTCCACATCCGACGCGGCAAAGCCCGCCGGGCTGAAGCTGCCGAACAGCCCGGCCTTATCGCAGGCAAAGCAGGCCGTCCGGCTGGCGTCCACGGTATACAGGGCGGTGTCTCCGTCCTTCTGCACATAGCGGTCGCCGGTGACGGTGTTGCTGCTGCCAAAGGTCAGGGTGGTGGTCTGCCCGGCCGCCGTGACCGTTACAGTCAACTCCGGCGCGTCAAAGCCGTAGTCCTCCCCGGCCTGCGCGTCCAGCTGCCGCTTTGCATTGAGGGACGAAAGCGCTGTGACCATGGTATTGCAGGCGCTCTCGTCCAGATGGTAGTCCGAGTCCTCCGCCAGCGTCCAGCTGCCGTCCGCATCGTCCAGCGTGAGGGTCTGCCCGTTGTAGGTGTAGGTGATGCGGCTCAGGTCAGCGGTAGAGAAAGAGCACAGCGGGATGGTACCATCGGCCGCCGCACTGGAAGCGGCTTCCTCTGCGGCAGTGCTGCGGTTCAGGGCCCAGAGCGCCAGCCCCAGCACTGCGATCACCGCCGCAAGCACCGCAAGGGTGCGTCGTTTTGCGTTCATGGCAGCCTCCTTATCGGCGGCGGCGCAGCAGCACCACCACGGCACCGGCTACGAGCACGGCAGCAGGCAGGATGAACACAAACACCAACCCCAGGGTCGTGGCCTGCGAAGCTGCCACCGTGATAGGCTCGGCTTCCAGCGCCTTAGTGTCGATGAGCAGACCGCTGTCATCCCCGGCCAGCGAAACGGCACAGCCCTGCAGGAAGGTGCGGTTGCCGGGAATGGACTGATACACCTGTTCGTTGTCCACATTCGGGCAGCCGATCCAGATCACTTCCGCCCCGGTGTTGTCGTTGCATGCCCAGGCGGCCAGTGTAAAGGGGCCGTCGGTGTCGCCGCTCTCCTTTTCGGTGGTTGCGGCGTTGTTGACGTCCTGCTTGCTGTAGGACTGCTCCGAGGTGTTGAGCAGGGGTTCCGCGGTCACATCCTCCGTCTCGGTCAGCACAAGACCCTGTGCCACCGAGAGCATCACATGGGTGTCCTTGTTCATGCCGTTCAGGGCCGCGCTCTCCTCCGTGGCGCCGTAATCCGGGAACAGGGAGTACGGGTCGTACAGCGAATGGCCGGAGTCACCTTCCACCACGATGCCCGGCTCCCGCGACAGACCGAACTCTGCCATCAGGGCGTCCAGATTGGGAGTCTCGTCGTAGATGTTGGTGGTCAGCAGCATCTTGCCGCCCTCGTTCAGGTAGTTCTGCAGCATGGACACCTCGTCCACCAGTCCGTCATCCGACGCAAGATCCGACGTGGGTGCGTTGATGATCAGCAGGCTGCAATCCTCCGGGATCTCGCTGGTCAGCAGATCCAGCGGCTGCAGGGTGATGTTCTGGGCGTTCAGTGCCTCGGTGAGGGAGCTAGTCAGGGCCTGTTCCCCATGGTTCGTGGTATAGTAGGCCACCCGGGCGTCGCCGCTGGTGAGTTTATAGATGGCGGCTGTGATCTGCTTCTCGCCGCCAAAGGTCACATTGGCACTGCCGGTGGTGTAATAGTCGGAGTAGTCATACTCGTACAGATCGGCGGCATCCAGCACCACGCTGTCCTCCCCGCTGGTTACGATCAGGCTTCCGGTGGATGCATTTTCGGCCCCGTACTGCGCCGCAAAGGTGGGGTAAAGGGTCGGGTCTTTCTGCTCCCAATGGATATGGCTGCTTTCGGCGGCGTAATGGTCCAACAGCTTCGTGATGATGGCATCTTCGCTGCCCGTCTCACACAGATAATAAATGGTCACATCCTGCTGCAGGCTCTGTGCCAGCTGTACCGAGCTGTCGCCCAGGGTGTACATTTTGGCCTCCGAAAGGTCAAACTCAGTGTATTTGGACGGAAGTGCCCGCACCACCAGATTGACCAGCACCGCCAGCAGGATGGCAGCCGCCAGAATGGCGGTGGAGTACACCCCACTGCGGAATACCTTGCCGTTGACCGGCCGGTTCTTTCTGTTTTTCATTGTTGTGCCCTCCCCTCAGTTCCATCGGCGTTTTTCCAGTTCCTGCACGGTAAAGAACAGGAACAGCACCGTCACGGTGAGATAGTACACCAGTGTGGGGATGGAAAAATTGCTGTTGACGAATTCCTCAAAGGGAGCAAACAGGCACAGTGCGCTCAGCACGGCGCTGAAGCCCTCGGTCAGCCAGCTGCTGCGCAGCAGGAACAACACCGTGAGCGCCGCACAGCACCCGGCAAAGGTCAAACACCCCAGCGTGAAGCTGCGGCTGCGCAGGCCCGCCACCACACTGAGCACCGCTGCCAGTGCGGTGAACAACGCCAGCGCCACGGCACTGCCGGTGGTGAACATGCTGCGCAGGCTGGGCATCAGATAGGCCAGCAGCAGCGCCGCCGCTCCGGCCACCGCCGCGATGATCTGGTTTTCGGTCAGGCTGGACAGGAACACCCCGATGGCAATGGCGGCGCAGCCCAGCAGATAGTAGCACAGCAGCGCCGCAAAATTGGCCAGCGTACTGGCAGCGGTCGCCCCCAGCGCCTGCAGCGTCAGGATCATGACTGCGTCCACCACGCAGGGCAGTGTAAACACCACGCACAGGGCAAAGAACTTGCCCAGCACGATGCCCGCCACCGGCACCGGGCTGGTGAGCAAGAGCTGGTCGGTGCGGGTGCGGCGTTCCTCTGCAAAGGAACGCATGGTCAGCACCGGAAAATAGAACAGCAGCATAAAAATGGTGTTGTACAGCGTATAGTAGCCAAAGTCCGGCAGGCCGTAGCCCAGGTTCAGCGCCACAAAATAGATGGCCGATGCCACCAGCAGAAAGGCAGTGAGCACATAGCCGATCATTCCATGGAAGCAGCTGCGGACTTCCCGTTTGAAAATTGCGAACATCGGTCATTCTCCTTTCGGTTCGGTTTCCGGTTCTTCCGGCACATCGGCGGTTTCCCCGGTCAGAGCCAGGAACACTTCCTCCAGGCTGCGGTTCTCCGCCGTCAGCTCCAGCACCGTGCACCCCGCCTCCGAAAGGGCGTGGGACACCTCGGCGCGGCGGTCGATGGTGTCGACAGTCTCCGCAGTAAAGGTCACCTCGCCGTCTGCTTCGCTGACCAGCTGCACCCCGGTAATACCCGGCACAGCTTCCACGACCGGCAGCACCGTATCGCTGCTGCCCAGCGCGGTAACACGCAGGCGGATGCCGGGGCTCAGCTTCTCACTCAGCTGCTCCGGAGTGCCCTCGGCCACTAACGCTCCCTTGGAGAGGATCAGCACCCGGCTGCACACCGCCTGCACCTCGCTGAGGATGTGGCTGGACAGGATGACCGTGTGGGTCTTGCCCAGTTCCCGGATCAGTTTACGGATGCCGATGACCTGCGCCGGGTCCAGGCCGACCGTGGGCTCATCCAGAATGATCAGCTGCGGGCTGCCCAGAAGAGCCTGCGCAATGCCCACGCGCTGGCGGTAGCCCTTGGACAGGCTGCGGATGAGCCGGGGCATCACCTGATCCAGCCCGGTGCGCCGGGCGGCCTGCTGCACCTGCTCGCGGCGCTGGGCTTTTTTGACCCCCTTGAGCTCGGCCGCAAAGTCCAGATATTCCTGCACGGTCATTTCCGGGTACAGCGGCGGCTGCTCCGGCAGGTAGCCCACACAGGCTTTGGCCTGCTGCGCCTGCTCCGGCAGGGAAAAGCCTGCCACCTTCACTTCCCCGCCGGTGGGGGCCAGGTAGCCGGTCAGGATGTTCATAATGGTGGATTTGCCCGCGCCGTTGGGGCCCAGCAGCCCATACACCTGCCCGTCCGCCACGGAAAAGGTCAGATCCCGGATGGCCGGATGGCTGCCATAGTTCTTGCTCAGATGCGATACTTCGACCACAGCAATACGCTCCTTCTCGGTTGATTTAATGCTGGTTTATTTTAGACGGAAATTGTGTTCAAATTGGGGCAAACCTGTGTGGAAAGCAAAAACAATTCCGCCCCGAAACGCAAAAAAGCGCCGCCTCCCGAAGGAGACGGCGCTGGAAAAGCCTGTAATTACTTATTACGGCCAAAGCGCTTGTTGAAGCGCTCAACACGTCCGCCGGTGTCGACCAGCTTCTGCTTGCCAGTGTAGAAGGGGTGGCACTTGGAGCAAACTTCGACGTGGATCTCGGGCTTGGTGGAACGAGTCTTGATCACGTTGCCGCATGCGCAGGTGATGGTGCAGTCAACGTAATTCGGATGGATACCCTGTTTCATTCTTTTCACCTCATTTCTGGTTCTGACGTATCGGGGCCATATTATAATGTATGTGCCCATCACAACCTTCAATATCGGCTACCCCCTCGAGCGGCCTTGGAAACGATTGCCTTACTATTATAGCACTGCTTTGCAAAAAAGCAAGAGGTAATTTTGGGTTTTTCCCTGTTTTTTTGGGACAAGACCCCTTGTGGGGCAGTTGCCGCTCACCCCACCCGCTGCCGCTTATCCAGCCGCATCTTATCGGCGATCATCGCAATGAATTCCGAATTTGTGGGCTTTCCGCGCAGGTTGTGGATGGTATAGCCGAAGTAGCTGTTGAGGGTGTCCACATCGCCCCGGTCCCATGCCACCTCGATGGCATGGCGGATGGCGCGCTCCACCCGGCTGGCGGTGGTGCCGTTGCGCTTGGCGATCTCCGGGTACAGGCGCTTGGTCACCGCGTTGATATACTCCGGCTCGTTCATCGTGAGCAGGATGGCGTCCCGCAGAAACTGGTAGCCCTTGATGTGGGCAGGCACACCGATCTGGTGCAGGATCTCGGTCACGGTGAGCTCGTCGCTGTCCACGCTGGTGTGGAGCACCCGTTTTTCCTGTCCCAGAGCCACCTTGAGCACGCGGGATGCCAGCACGTTTTCGTCAAATGGCTTGACAAAATAGTAGGCAAACCCTTCGTCCAGCAATTCCTGCACCATTTCTTCGCTCTGGAATGCACCGGTGACAAAAAAGGACGTGTGCCGCTCCCCGGCGGCATTGTAGCGCTGCTTGACCGCCAGTGCATCCAGCCCCGGCATAAAGGCGTCCAGCAGCACCACCTGCGGCCGGACGGACAGCATCTTCTGCAGGACCTTGTTCCCGTCCTTTTCCACGACCGTGACCTCCACGCCTTTCTGCTCCAGTGCTTCGCGGCAGGCCGCCGTGATCTGTGCCCCGGTATCCGACATCAAAAATCTCACTTTGTCCATGGTTGTTTCCTCCAATGTGTGCAGTTCCCTTAACACCATGGATTTTACCATATTTTTCCATACAGTTCAACGGTTTTTTATGGCAAATTTTGGCAAAGAAAATCGAACCAGCCGCTTATTTTTCGCGTACAGTGGTTTTTCAGGCTGCGTGATCTGTTTTTGCCGCCTGCTGTGCCTGTTCCAGCATGGTCTGGGCAAAGATGCCGTAGCCCCGGGTAGGGTCGTTGACCAACACATGGGTCACCGCGCCCACCAGCCGCCCGTTCTGCAGGATGGGGCTGCCGCTCATGCCCTGCACGATGCCGCCGGTTTTGGCCAGGAGTGCCGGATCGGTCACCCGCAGGATCATATTCCGGCGGAGGTCGGCGTCGTTCACCTTCTCGATGCGCACTTTGTAGGCCCGGGGCGTCTCGCCCTCGGTGGTGGCCCAGATCTCCGCTTCACCGGGCACCACCTCCTGTGCAAAGGCCAGCTCCCGCGTTTCGCCCGGCAGCGCGGTGCGCAGGGTGCCGTAGACACCGTTTGGTCCATTGATGCCAATGCTGCCCAGCGCATGGGTGCCAAGGAATTTTCCCTTCAGCTCCCCCGGACTGCCAATGGTGCCGCTGGTGCAGCCCACAATGCTGCAGGCCACGATCTCGCCGCTGCGCAGGGCTACGCTTTCGCCGGTGTCACTGTCGCTGATGGGGTGGCCCAGCCCGGCAAACACCCCCAGCTGCCGGTCCACAAAGGTCATGGTGCCCACCCCTGCGGAAGAATCCCGCACCCACATCCCGGCCCGCCACTGGGCGGAAGAGGCATCCCACACCGGGGTCAGGCTGGTCTGCCGCTGTTCCCCGCTGCGGACGTACACCACCTCCACCGCGCTGCCCTGCGCCGCTTCCAGTGCCTGCTTCACGGCGTCGTTGTCCTCGGTGGCCGTGCTGCCGATGCGGATGACCCGGTCCCCCAGACGCAGCCCGGCAGCCTTGGCCGGGTTTTCCGGCCCGGCGGCGGTGTTTACATCCGAAAATCCCACCACGAGGGCGCCTTCCGAGAACATCTTGACCCCGAAGGGCGTTCCGCACACGGTCACCGTCGGGCGCTCGGTGACCACCGCACGGATGGTGCGCACCGGCAGCCAGCCGCCCAGCGCCAGCGTGACCTGATAACTTCCCACCGCCCGGGTGCTGGCCACGTTGCGGCTGCCCCGCCCCCGCAAGGGCTCCACCCAGGCAAAGCGCGGCAATTGCAGCATCTGCCCGGGCTCCAGACAGATCTCCTCCGGCAGAGCATGCCACAGCCAGCCCAGCGCCGCCGCAGCCGCCACCAGCAGGTAGACAAGCCCCATCCGCACAAGGCGCACCAGCCCCGCTCTGTGCATACGCAGTCCTCTCCTTTTTTGAAAAATTGTCTGCTATAGTATGCACCGGGCGGAGGCTGACTATAAATCCTTGCCGCGGCAATTGACTTTTTGCGGCAGAATTGCTAAACTATAGGAACCATCTATTTTGCGGGAGTGGCGGAATGGCAGACGCGCTGGTTTTAGGCACCAGTTCCCCGTGAGTGAGGGTTCGACCCCCTTCTCCCGCACCAACCCACCTCCGGGCCCTTCCGTCCGGAGGTTCTGTTTTATCCCGACGCCATCCAAAGGAGGATCTCATGGTCTACGCCATCGGTGAAATGGCAAAGATGCTGGGCGTTCCGGCATCCACCCTGCGCTACTATGACAAGGAAGGTCTGCTGCCCTTTGTGGCGCGGTCATCCGGCGGCATCCGCCAGTTCCGCGAAAGCGACATCGAGTGGCTGCGGGTGATCGGCTGCATGAAAAAAGCCGGTATGTCCATCAAGGACATCCGGCAGTATCTTGAGCTTTCCATGCAGGGCAACAACACCATTGACACCCGACTGGCCATGTTCCGCCACCAGCGGGAGGTGCTGCAGGCCCAGATGGATGAGCTGCAGCACACCCTGCGCATGGTGGAGTACAAATGCTGGTACTATGAAACGGCGCAGGCCGCCGGTACTGTTGAAGTGCTCCGGGATATGCCGGAGGACAAAGTTCCGGAGCAGTTCCGCGCCATCCGGCAGGAACTGAAGCAGCAGCCGGAGGGCTGAGCCCTTCTCAGTGCCAGAACACGATGCCCAGTACGGCAGAAAGCAGGATCATCCCAATGGGGGATGGTGCTTTCTGCCGTATTTTTTTGTACCCGCAGTGCACCAGCCCCAGCAGCACAAACACCGCAATGGCCCGGCCATCCGGTGCAAAGCCGCCCGCCGGGCCGGCCGTATAGCCGCCCAGCGTGGAAAGGCCCATCGTGACCGCCGTGGCCAGGATCATGGCCACCACACAGGGGCGCACCCCGTCCAGCACTGCCTGTACCCCGGCGTACCGGAGCACGCTGCGCAGCACCGCCGCCACCAGCAGGATGATGACAAAGGACGGCAGCACCACGCCCAGCGTAGCCACCAGTGCCCCCGGCAGCCCGGCCTGCGACGATCCGATGAAGGTGGCCATGTTCACGGCCAGCGGCCCCGGGGTGGACTCCGACACCGCAATAAAACTCAGGAATTCGCTCTCGGTGAGCCAGCCGTGGCCCAGCACCACCTCCCGCACCAGCGAGATCATGCCGTAACCGCCGCCAAAAGACAGGGTTCCGATCATCAAGAAGTTCCAGAACAGGGTCAGACAGATCATTTTGCACCCGCCTCCTTCCGCAGCTGCTGCACCCCGTACACCGCAAGGCCCGCCGCCCCGCTGAGCAGAATGTAGAAGATGGACGAGAAGGACACCGCCAGCACCGAGCAGCTCACCATGGCCAGCAGCACCGCCGCCAGGACCGCCCGGCTGAAGGCATCCTTTTTCAGGTTCTTCAGCATCTTAAGCCCCGCCGAGAGCACCAAGTAGACCACGCACACCTGAATGCCCCGGAACGCGCTGGACACCACCGACAGCTGCAAAAACTGGTCAAAGAACAGTGAGATGGCATAGATGACTGCGAAAGACGGCAGACACACCGCCAACGTGGAAGCCGCTGCGCCGGGCACCCCCTCGAGCTTGTAGCCGATGTAAGTGGCACTGTTCACCGCCATGGGGCCGGGGGTAGATTCCGCAATGGCCACCATGTCCAAAAACTCTTCCCGGGTGACCCACTGCTTTTCTTCCACGAATTCATGTTCCAGCAGGGCCACCATGGCATAGCCGCCGCCAAAAGTAAACGCTCCAATTTTAAAAAATGTCGCAAAAAGCGCCCGCGTTCTGGTCTGTTTCATGTCTGTCACCTCTCCGGCCCCCATTCTAACACAGCTCCCTGCAAAAGAAAAGAGACCAGCGCACCGCAGCGGCGCAGGCTTGCATCCTGCGCGCGACTGTGGTATGCTTGATGCCAGAAAAAAGGGAGTCCGCGCAAAGCGGGCTGAGAGTGGGCTGCATCGCCCTGACCTGTGACCTGATTTGGATCATGCCAACGTAGGGAGATCATGTTCTGTGATTTTGTGCGGAGCTGCCCCCTGCCGGGCATCTCCGCATTTTTATTGTAAGGGAGTTTTACTGTATGAAAACCGCTTTGACCATTGCCGGCAGCGATTCCAGCGGCGGTGCCGGCATCCAGGCCGACATCAAGACCATGACTGCCAACGGCGTGTTTGCCATGAGCGCCATCACCGCCCTGACGGCCCAGAACACCACCGGTGTCACCGATATCTTTGAGACCACGCCCCGCTTTCTGGCAGAGCAGCTGGATGCCATCTTCACCGACATCTACCCGGATGCCGTCAAGATCGGAATGGTGAGCTCTGCCGAGCTCATCGACACCATTGCCGAAAAGCTGCATGCTTACGAGGCAAAGCACATCGTGGTGGATCCTGTGATGGTGGCCACTTCCGGCTCCAAACTGCTGCGGGACGACGCTGTGCAGGCCCTGACCGCCAAGCTGCTGCCCATGGCCGAGGTGCTCACTCCCAACATCCCGGAGGCCGAGATCCTGTCCGGCATGACCATCTCCGACGCCGTCGGCATGGAAGCCGCCGCAAAGGCCATCAGCGAGAAATACGGCTGCGCCGTGCTGTGCAAGGGCGGCCACCAGATCAACGACGCCGACGACCTGCTGTGGCGCAGCGGCACCGGCAAATGGTTCCACGGCAAACGCATCGCCAACCCCAACACCCACGGCACCGGCTGCACCCTGTCCAGCGCCATTGCCTCCAATCTGGCCAAAGGCTGCGATCTGGACACCTCGGTGGAGCGGGCCAAGGCCTACATTTCCGGCTGCCTGTCCGCCATGCTGGATCTGGGCCACGGCTCCGGCCCCATGGATCATATGTTTGCTCTGAAAGGAGAGTTTGTGGATGGCTGAGATGCCTTTTGTTTCCTCCCTAGTGCAGGAGGATCTGCCGGTGTGGCAGCAGTGCCTGGACACCGAATTCCTGCGCAGGATGGAGGACGGCACTCTGGACGAAGCCTGCTTCAAGGGTTACATCGTGGAGGACAGTCTTTACCTGCGGGAATACGCCAAGGTGTTTGCCTGGGGCATGACCAAGGCCCGCACCATGGAGACGCTGCGCAATTACTACTCCCTGCTGGGCTTTGTGCAGGAGAGCGAGGATGTGACCCGTCTGCACTATCTGGAGCAGTTTGGCCTGTCGGAAGCCGACTTGCAGGCCTTGCCCCTGCGGCCGGAGAACCGCGCCTATGTGGACTGCATGATCAACGCCGCAAAACGGCGAGGGAGAGGCCGAATGCATCATGGCCTGCCTGCCCTGCATGCTGAGCTACGGCTGGATCTTCCAGAAAATGCTGGACCGCTCCCTGCCGTGCGGGACACCCTCTACGGCCCGCTGGTGCAGGACTACGCCGGTCCCGGCTATGCGGACGCCTGCCGCGCCTGGGCCGCCTATGCGGAAAGGTATGCACCGGCCTGTCGCCGGAGCGCGCCGCCCGCTGCCGCGCCATCTTCCACGACTGCTCGGTGCACGAGCTGCATTTCTGGGAAATGTCGGCCAAGCCCCGCACGGATCTCTGATTTTTCTGCATTTACGGCTGCTGCGCGCTCCGGGCACCCGGGCGGGCGGCGGCCGTTTATTCGGTTGCAATTTGCGGCATGGTTTTATAATAGAAGTAATTGTGCGGCGGCTGTGAGCCCTGCACCGGAAAGGACCTTTGCAACCATGATCTTTGTGCCCCTGCTGCATTACTTCAAGTGCAAGAACACCTACAGCGGCAACGAATACGGCCTGCGCTATCGGCTCACCCGGGCAAGCGCAGCGTGCCGGACCGGAGGGCGGCGAGGGTGCCGTGAAGGAGGAGAGCATCCTGACGGTGGACTACTGGCCGGACCCTGGACGCTGGAAATGACCGACCCGGCCCTGCGCCGACAGGAAATTTTCCGCTGACCGACGAGGGCCGCGCCGCCGCCGCAAGCTGTCTGGAGGACGCCTTCAACGCCGACCCGGAACGCTGGAAGAACTGCCCCGACATGATGGACTGCGACCCCTGGACGCCGCCCGCACCGGAACCCGAAGAAGAAGCAGAGGCGAGGAACGCATGATCTACCGTTTGAAAGAACTCCAAGGCGATACCATCGCGGTGCCGCAGCTGGTATTTTCCAAGCTGGGCATCGCCGAAGAATACAACGTCCGGGTGGCTTTGTATGTGCTGGCCACCGGCATCACCGACCCGGACAAGATCTGCGCAGACCTCAAGCTGCGCAGCCGCATCAGCGCCGAAAGTGCCCTGTCCTTCTGGGCCGGTGCCGGGCTGCTGGAACGCTACGAGGAAAACGCGGCCCCGGGTGCCGAGCCCAGTGCCCCCCCCCATGACTGGGCCGAGATCGCCGCCGCCAGCCGCACCGACCCCATGATCTCCAGCCTGATCGACTGCGCCCAGACCGGCTTTGCCCGCCCGCTGACCCACCGCGAGATGGAAAAACTGGTGAACCTGTATGTGCAGGAGGGTTTTGCGCCGGAGACCGTGATGCTGTGCGTGGCCTATGTGGCCAGCTGCGGCAAGCGCACCATGGCTGCCGTGGTGCATGAGCTGAAGGTCTGGCGCACCGAGGGCGTGGAGACCGGCGAGCAGGCCGACGCCCACCTCAAGCTGCTGGCCCTGCGCCGGAGCCGGGAACAGTACGTCAGCGGCCTGCTGGGCATCTCCACCGACGAGCTCACCCTGGGCGGCCGCAAGGCCATTGCCCGCTGGTACGAGGTGTACGGCTACGATGACGCCATGGTACAGGAAGCTGCTGTGCAGGCAGGCCCCAAGCGGGACCTGTGGTACTGGAACAGCATCCTGAAAACCTGGAACGCCAAGGGCCTGCGCACCATCCACGACGTGCGCGGCCCGGTGGCCGACGCCGGAGCCAGCCGGAACATCCGGGTGGACCGTGAAGCCCCAGCGGCAACGATTTTCTGGGCAACAGCAGCCTTTCCGCGTCGCTCAACCGGCTCAAAAGCGCTCCAACACATAACACGAGGTTACCCATATGCGTACCAAAACGAACTGTATCAGGAAGCTTTGCGCACCGTAGCCGCCCGGCGGCAGATGGCCCGTGCCCGTGCCGAGGATGCCCGGGCCGAGGCAGAGCCGCCGTGCCCGCCCTGCGCCACGCCGAGGACGAGGTGCGGGTGCGGGTCTGCGCTGCGCACTGGCCGGTGCTTCCGGCAAGGACCGCACCGAGGCCGCTGCCGCGCTGGCCGATGCCCGGCAGAAGCTGACCGCCCTGCTGGCGGCCAGCGGGCGGCCTGCCGACGCGCTGGAGCCGAAATTCAGCTGTAAGCTGTGCCGGACACCGGCACGGTCAACGGCCGCACCTGCAGCTGTGTGCACAAAGTCATGCAGCAGCTGCGCCGACAGGAGATCGAGCAGCTGTCCAGCCTGTCCATTTCCAGCTTTGACACCATGGAGCTGCGCTACTACCCCAACACGATGGACACTCAAAACGGTGTGAACGTCCGCGCCTATATGGGCCGCCTGCTGGACGGCCTGAAGCAGTATGCCGAGGATTTTTCCCCACCGAGAGCGAAAGCCTGATGCTCATCGGCAACGCGGGCCTTGGCAAGACCCACGCTGCGCTGGCCATTGCGGGCCTTGTGCTGGAACAGGGCCACGATGTGATCTATGTGTCCAGCCCGGATTTCTTTGGCAAGATCGAAGCTTCCCGCTTTGACCCTCCGGTGATGCCGACACTCTGCTGCGCACTGCCTCCACCGCCGACCTGCTGATCCTGGACGATCTGGGCACCGAGTTCGTCACGCCCTACTTCATCACGGTGTTCTACAGCCTGCTGAACAACCGTCTGGGTGCCGGGCTGCCCACCATCATCACCACCAACATCACCGACGGTGCCCTGCTGGAAAAACGCTATACCGAAAATTTCCAGCCGCCTGTCGGCGTTCATTCCCTTCCGCTTCCTAGGTGAGGACATCCGCCCTCAGAAAGCGGCGGAATAAACCGCAAAGGATCCCCGCCGGGCACAGCTACCTCCGGCGGGGATCTTTGACGTTATACCGTTTTGCTCTCAGAATTCCGGGCCGGGCTCACCTCATTGCGGCGCTGTGCCTGCACGATGCAGTCTTTGTCCGGCACCACGCCCGCTGCGCCCAGCGTATTGAACACCGTCTGCAGGGCAAGTGCCGGAGTGTTGTTCTCCTGCGAGATGGCACAGGGCAAAGCGCTTGCACCCTTCCTGAATGAGCTCCAGCAGTTTTGCCGAGCACTCGTCGTTGGACAGATGCCCCGGGCGCTCTCAATGCGGGACCGTAAGTAGTAGGGTAAGGGCCGCTGCGCAGCATGTGCAGGTCGTAGTTGCTCTCCAGCGCCACCAGGTCGCACCCGGCAAGGGCCTCGTGCACCGGGGCGTCAGCACGCCAAGGTCGGTGGCGATGGTCATGGTCTTGCCGTCCGGGGTGTGGATGCGGTAACCCACACAGGGCACATCATGGCTGGTGGGGAAAGACTGCACCCAAATGCGCCCACGTCCTCTTCCCGGCCCTCCAGCGTGTTCAGTTCACAGCTGGGCGGCACGATGCCGTTGGCATCCAGAAAATCCAGCGTGTCGGCCGCGCCGTACACCGGCAGCGGATTCTTTTGAGGAAGGTGGACAGCCCCTTGACGTGGTCGCTGTGCTCATGAGTGACCAGAATGCCGTCGCAGTCGCTGACGGCAAGGCCCAGCGCCTTGAGCGCTGCCGAGGTGGTGCGCACCCCTTGCCCATGTCCACGATCAGGTACCGGCTGCCGCAGCGCACCACGCTGCTGTTGCCGGAAGAGCCGGAATACAATGAGATGAATTCTGCCATGAAAACCTCTTACTGCGAAAACAGCCCGCCGCAGAATACGGCAGGCTGTTGGTTTTGTTCAGACTTGCTGTGGTTACAGGGCCTGCTCCAGCGCGGCGGGCACACGGTACACCTTGCTGATGTCGGCACCCAGGCCGCGCAGCTTTCCACGATGTTCTCGTAGCCGCGCTCAATGTGGCCGATCTCCTCGATCTCGCTGGTGCCGTCTGCCATCAGGGCAGCCACCACCATAGCGGCACCGGCACGCAGGTCCAGCGCACGCAGCGGAGCCGGGCTGAGCTTTCCACGCCCTCGAACACGGCCACCTGACCGTCCACCTGCACGCTGGCACCCATCTTGCGCAGCTCGTCCACATAGCGGAAGCGGTTGTCCCACACGCTCTCGGTGACGGTGCTGGTGCCCTTGGCCACGCTCAGCAGCACACCCATCAGGGCTGCATGTCGGTGGGAAAACCGGGATGCGGCATAGTGTTGATCTTCAGGGCAGGATGTCGCCGGTACGGCGTACCCGCACGGCATCGTCGAACTCTTCCACCTCGGCACCGGCACGGCGCAGCTTGGCGGTAATGGGCTCCAGATGCTTGGGGTCACGTTCTTGATCAGCACATCGCCGCCGGTGGCAGCGGCCGCCACCATGTAGCTGCCGGCCTCGATCTGGTCCGGGATGATGCTGTAGGTGCAGCCGTGCAGCTTTTCACACACCGCGCACCTTGATCACATCGGTGCCGGCACCGCGCACGTCGGCACCGCACATGTTCAGGAAGTTGGCCAGGTCCACCACATGGGGCTCCTTGGCGCAGTTTTCCAGAATGGTCTGGCCCTTTGCCATCACAGCGGAGAGCATGCCGTTCATGGTAGCGCCCACACTGACCTTATCAAAGAAGATGTGTGCGCCGTTGAGTTCCTTGGCACGCACCGTGATCATGCCGTAGTCCACGCTGTCCTCGGCACCCAGGGCACTGAACACCTTGAGATGCTGGTCGATGGGGCGAGGGCCCAGGTTGCAGCCGCCGGGCATGGCCACCTGCGCCCGGCCAAAGCGGGACAGCAGAGCGCCCAGAAGTAGTAGCTGGCACGCATCTGACGGGACAGATCGTCCGGCACGTTGGTGCCGGTCAGATGGGTGGTGTCGATCTCGTAGGTGTTGCGGTTGAGCATCTTGACCTGCGCGCCCAAGGTGCTCAGGATCTTCAGGCTCACCGCCACGTCACTGATATCCGGCAGATTTTCGATCACACAGACATCCGCCGCCAGAATGGTAGCAGGCAGAATGCCGACCGCCGCATTCTTTGCACCGGAAATGGTGACCTCGCCGTGCAGGGGCTTGCCGCCCGTAATAACAAATTTCTCCACTTTTATGATCTCCTTGTCAAAGGCCTGTGCCACAGGCCTGTTAAGGTTCCTGAAAGCATTCATATCCACTGCCTGTGTACAAAGCCAACAAAGCCCGCGCACAATTACAGCTATCTTATTATACACAAATTACACAAAAGCAAAGCCCCGATTGTACGAGCTCCATTATTTTCTGTTTTGCCCAGAATCCGTTCCGATATTCTGAAAATTTGTCTCTTTTTCAAGATTCCGACACATTCCGGCGGTCAGACGCCGGTTTGTCACATTTTACCACACCTGATCCTCACTGCGGGTCTCCTTGATCCAGCCCAGCTGATAGGCCGTTACCAGCTGTTTGAGATCGTGCACCCGCTCCCGCAGAACCTCGCCCTCGTCGGTGTCCTCCACGAGGATGCGGTGGTTCTCGGTCTCAGAATGTTTTTCTGGGAAATGATATCCAGGTTTTCACTCACCGCCTTTCGGCGCTCTCAAAGGGTTGGTGGGTGCGCAGCGACATGGAGCGGCTGGAATACACCAGCGTGTAGCCCGCAATGCCGGTTTTTCGTGGTAGGCACGACAGAACCCACCGTCGATCACCACCAGACGGCCGCCGCCCTTGATGGGGCTCTCGCCGTTCTTTTCCACGGGGACGTGGCCGTTGACGATGTGGCTGGTACCCGGCAGGCCGAACTCCGCCAGAATGCGGCGGCAGGCGGCCTCGTCGTTGTACCAGGTATAGTAGGATCCTTGACCTCCTCATGGGTGGCGGGGTCTGCCACATACAGCCGCTCGAAGGTGGTCATAGCGCTGCGGCCGAACAGCGGTGACAACCGCCCGCACCACAGATACCACAAAAATCCTGTCCGTTCTGGCGTTCGGCGCTGCCCTCCGGTGCGTAATAGCCCGCCGGGCGCGGGCATCGCAGTAATCCATCAAGGCACGGCCGGAATAGCGGCGGCCCTCAAAGCGTTCCACCGCAAAACTGCCCTTTGCGGTCATGGGCACCACACCGTGGTACAGCAGGTTGCCATTTTCAATGTGGTATACACTGCCCTTTGCATAGAGAATTCCACATGCTGCTGCAGCTTTCGCTCTGGCGGAAGGACTGCACCAGCTTGCGCAGCACCAGCTTTCATCGTCGTTCAGGGCCGCCGGGTCGGCGGGATCCACCGTGGGAAGGCCGTGTCCCGCAGCGGGCAATCCTGTTCGCCGATGCGGACAGTATGCTTTTCCCAGTCGATGCGGCGCAAAATCCCGCCCCTGCATCTGGAAGTCCGGGTTGCGGTCGATGACCTGACATTCCAGCTTGAACATCAGGATGCTGATGGCCTTGTGCATCACCGCGCAGCGGTGCAGCATGCCCTTGGTATAGGCCGCGGGCCGCGTCGGTGTGGGGCATCCAGATGGACAGATCGTCCTCCCCATAGAACTGCTCGGCCATGCGCTGCAGATGCCGCAGGTTGATGCCGTAGCAATCCTCGAGCATGCCGTGGTTGTGATAGGCCAGCGTGGTCTTGAGCACCGTGCAGATGCAGATGGGGCTTCCGGCGGCGGCACCCATCCACACCACGTCGTGGTTGCCCCACTGGATGTCCACGTTGTGGTGGCGCATGAGCAGGTCCAGAATGATGTCCGGGCGCGGGCCACGGTCAAACAGGTCGCCCACGATGTGCAGCTTGTCCACCGCCAGATGCTTGATCAGCTCGCACAGCCGCACGATGAAACGGTCTGCCCGGCCGTTCTCGATGATGCTGCCCACGATCTGCCCATAATACAGGTCTTTGTCGTGGTCCTCAAAATGGGCGTGGAGCAGCTCGTCCAGGATATAGCCGCAGCTGGCCGGCAGGCACTGCCGCACATGGTCGCGGGTGTGTTTGGACGATACCAGCCGACAGATGTCAATGAGCCGCAGCAGGGTGTCGGTGTACCACTGGTCCAGCGCTTCCTCGCTGGTGCAGCGGTTCTTGAGCTGCGGCAGCTTTTCGTTGGGGTAGTAGATCAGGGTGGCCAGCTCAGCACGGGTCTGTTCCGGGATGGCCTCCCCAGCACCAGGTCCACTTTTCACGGATGACACCGGAAGCGGAGTTCAGGATGTGGACAAAGGCTTCGTTTTCGCCGTGCAGGTCGCTCATGAAATGTTCGGTGCCCTTGGGCAGCTTGAGCAGGGCCTGTGTACTGATGATCTCGCTGGCCGCCGCAGCCTGCGAGGGGTAATCCCGCGAGAGCAGGGTCAGATATTTGAGGTTATCGCGGATCTCATCGTTCTCGGTGCGCATGAGGGTTCCTCCTGAAAGCAGTTATTCTCTTTATAGTATAGCACGACCCGTGTAAAATGTGGTATACTGGGGCAACAAACTTTACACAAAGGACTTTGGATATTATGCCGAAAACCGATCTTGTCTCCGCCCTCCCACTGCGCCCTGTGCCCCGCCGCTGCGGGTGGACCGGGCTGCCGGAGCCGTGGGCTTCTGCGGCGCGGGCCGCACCCTGAAAGCCGCCCGCGCTGCCCTGCATTTCTGGGAGGAGCCCTGCATCAGCGGTACCCATGGCAGCGGCACCGTGTTCTTTCCGGCTGCACCCTCGTGCTGCTTCTGCCAGAACTACCCCATCAGCGCCGAAGGGCTGGGCAAGGAGATCAGCGTGGAGCATCTGGCCGAAATCTTTCTCAGCCTGCAGGCACAGGGAGCCCACAACATCAATCTGGTCACGCCGGGCCAGTGGCGGCCCTGGATCACTGCTGCACTGGACCTTGCCCGGGCACAGGGCCTGCATCTGCCCATTGTGTGCAACACCGGCGGCTATGAGACCGTGGAGAATGTGGAGGCCTGGCGCGGGTACATCGACATCTGGCTGGCCGATCTGAAATACGTCTCCCCGCCCTGTCGGCGGAACTTTCCGCCGCACCGGACTACTTTGCTCAGGCAAAACCCGCCATTGAAGCCATGATGGCCCAGGCCGGGCACCCGGTATTCGACGCCGACGGCATCCTGCAGCGGGCGTCATCCTGCGGCATCTGGCGCTGCCGGGCCATGTGGACGACAGCTTTGCCGTGCTAGACCAGATGGCCGCCTGGAACGATGCCGACCGGGATGCTTCCTGCCCAGCGTCATGAGCCAGTATACGCCGTTCTACAAGGCTGCGGAGCACGGCATCGGGCGGCGCATCACCACCTATGAGTACCACCGGGTGGTGAACTATGCCATGGACAAGGGCCTTGTGCAGGGCTATATGCAGCAGAAGAGCAGTGCCAAGGAGGAATACACCCCAGCTTTGACCTGACGGGGTGTAACGCGAATTCTCTTTTCGTCAAACTACCCAAATTTCGGTTCTTATTTTCTCTTGCATTCCCGCGTAAATGCTTGCATTCCGGCGGTGCGCGCACTATAATGGTTACATGGATACAACGATGTGTCAAAAGGATCCACGGTGAGTTTTTACAATATCAGGAGGACCGTTATGGAACATTTCAATCCCATCCTTGGCAACGAGACCACCGGCCAGAAATTCATCACCTGCGGCGAGATCATGCTGCGTCTGACTCCGCCGAACTACGAAAATCCGCATGGCCTCCAGTTTTGAGGCCAGCTACGGCGGCAGCGAGGCCAACATTGCCCTGGCTCTGGCCAACCTGGGGTAGACAGCACCTTCTTCAGCGTAGTGCCCAACAACAGCCTGGGCAAGAGTGCAGTGCGCTGGCTGCGCTGCAACGACGTACATTGCACCCCATGATCCTCACCGAGCCGGACGAGACCCCGAACCGTCTGGTACTTACTATCTGGAGACCGGCTACGGCATCCGGCCGTCCAAGGTCATCTACGACCGCAAGCACAGTGCCATCACTGAGTATGACTTCTCGCAGGTGGATCTGGACGCCCTGCTGGACGGCTTTAACTGGCTGCATCTCAGCGGCATTACCCCGGCACTGGCTCCCAACTGCCGCAGCCTGATCCTGGACATGCTCAAGGTGGCCAAAAGAAGGGCCTGACCGTGAGCTTTGACGGCAACTTCCGCTCCACCCTATGGACCTGGGAAGGCCCGCGACTTCTGCACCGAGTGCCTGCCCTATGTGGATGTGCTGCTGGGCATTGAGCCCTATCACCTGTGGAAGGACGAGAACGACCACAGCAAGGGTGACTGGAAGGACGGCGTGCCCTGCAGCCCAGCTACGAGCAGCAGGACGAGATCTTCCAGCACTTCATTGAGCGCTACCCCAACCTGAAGTGCATCGCCCGCCATGTGCGTTATGCTCACAGCGGCAGCGAAAACAGCCTGAAGGCCTTTATGTGGTACGACGGCCACACCTTCGAGAGCAAGCTGTTCACCTTCAACATTCTGGACCGCGTGGGCGGCGGCGACGCCTTCGCCAGCGGCCTGATCTATGCCATGCTGCACAACTACAAAGCCATGGATATGATCAACTTTGCCGTGGCCAGCAGCGCCATCAAGCACACCATCCACGGCGATGCCAACATCACCGACGATGTGAGCAGCATCCGCAATCTGATGAATATGAACTACGACATCAAGCGGTAATCCACCGCACGATGCAGCAGGGCCGGAAAACCGGCAGGCCCTGTTTGTTTCCGGTGCGCAAAAGCACCCACCCGGAGGGCAGGTGCCTGTGCAGCTGTGCTCAGTTGGAAAGGATCATGCGGTCGTTGGCAAACTCACCGCCGCTGGCGATCTGGAACTTGGCCAGCAGGTCGCTGACGTGCAGGTTCTTTTCTCTTCCCGGACACGTCGTAGATGATGTGGCCCTCATACATCATGATCAGGCGGTTGCCATACTTGATGGCATCCTTCATGTTGTGGGTGATCATCATGGTGGTCAGATGGTTTCCTCCACGATCTTAGCGGAGAGGGTCAGCACCTTGAGCGCGGTCTTGGGGTCCAGTGCTGCCGTGTGCTCGTCCAGCAGCAGGAGCTTCGGCTTATTCATGGTAGCCATGAGCAGGGTCAGCGCCTGTCGCTGACCGCCGGAAAGCAGGCCCACACGGGCGGTCAGCCGGTCCTCCAGGCCCAGGTCCAGCGTCTTGAGCAGCTCACGGTACTGTTCCCGCTCGGCCTTGGTGATGCCGATGCGCAGGGTGCGCCGCTTGCCGCGCCGGGCAGCCAGCGCCAGGTTCTCTTCGATCTGCATCGTGGCGGCGGTGCCGGTCATGGGGTCCTGGAACACGCGTCCGATGTAGGCAGCGCGCTGATGCTCGCTCAGGCGGGTGACGTCTACGCCGTCAATGAGGATCTTGCCCTCGTCCACCGGCCACACACCGGCCACAGCGTTCAGCATCGTGGACTTGCCCGCGCCGTTGCCGCCGATAACCGTGACAAAGTCACCTTCGTTCAGCTTCAGGTTCAGGCCGTTCAGGGCCGTTTTCTGGTTGACCGTGCCTGCGTTAAAGGTTTTGGAAACATTCTGGATCTCAAGCATTTTTGCATCCTCCTTCTGTGCCTTTTGACCGGCTTCGAGAAGTATTTGCTCTTCCAGTACGGCACGGCCAGGAACACGGCCACCACAGAAGCGCTGAGCAGCTTGAGCAGGTTTGCGTCAAAGCCAAGGGTCAGCACCAACTGGATGACAACATAGTAGATGATGGCACCGATGGAGACCGACACCAGCTTGAGGGCAAAGTTGTGGAAAATGCGGCAAATACGGCTTCGCCAATGATGACGGCGGCCAGACCGATGACGATGGCACCGCGGCCCATGCCCACATCCGCAAAGCCCTGATACTGGCTCAGCAGAGCACCGGACAGAGCCACCAGTGCGTTGGACACGGCCAGACCCAGCACGATGTTGAAGTTGGTGTTGATGCCCTGTGCACGGGACATGGCGGGGTTGGAACCGGTGGCACGGATGGCACAGCCCAGCTCGGTGCCGAAGAACCAGTACAGCACGCCGATGACCACCGCCGTGACCAGAATGATCATGATGATGGGGTTGTGCAGGGCAAATTCCTTGACCCAGCGCAGGGAGATGAGCAGGCCGTACTTGTCCACGTTGATGGACTGGTTGGCCTTGCCCATGATCTTCAGATTGATGGAGTACAGAGCCAGCTGAGTCAGGATGCCGGCCAGAATGGCGGGGATGCCCATAAAGGTGTGCAGCAGGCCGGTGACAAGGCCGGTGGCCAGACCGGCCAGCACCGCCACCAGCAGTGCCAGCCAGACGTTCATGCCGGAAAGCAGGCACATGACACACACGGCACCGCCGGTGCCGAAAGAGCCGTCCACGGTCAGGTCGGCCACGTCCAGAATGCGGTAGGTCAGGTATACGCCAATGGCCATGATGCCCCAGATCAGGCCCTGCGCACAGGCACCCGGCAGAGCACCCGGCAGGTTGGCAAGTCTTGCAATGATCTCCAAAACAATTTCCTCCTAAACGTTACACTTTTTATCTCCCGTTTTGATACGGGAAAGCGGAGAAGAGTAAAATATGCTCTCCTCCGCTATTTTCGTTTTGGTTCCCGCTGTTGTCAGGCCTCGATCTCCTCGTAGCCTTCCGGCACGGTCAGGCCCAGATCATCGCAGATGGCCTTGTTGTACTTCTTGGTCACGTCGGTGTACTCGATGGGCATGGTGGAGATATCGCTCTCGCCGTTCAGGATCTTGACGGCCATCTCACCGGTGGTGTAGCCCAGATCATAGTAGCTGATGGACAGGGTGGCCACGCCGCAGCCGGAGCAGATGCCCTCCTCACCGGCGAACACGGGCTTCTTGGCCGGGCGGCAGATGCCGTCCACGATGCCGGTGTTGGCCGCCACGGTGTTGTCAGTGGGCACATACAGGGCATCGTTCTCATCGGCCGCTTTCTGGCACACAGAGGACAGATCGTTGGAGTCGGAGAATGCGTACTGGGTAGCGGTCACACCCTTGGCCTCCAGGTACTTCTGCACTTCATCTACCTGATACTGGCTGTTGGCCTCGGCAGAGCAGTACAGCAGGCCCACCTTCTTGGCGTCCGGCATCCACTCCACGATCATATCCGCCTGCTGATCCAGCGGGGCCAGATCGGAGGTGCCGGAGACGTTGCCGCCCACGGTGCCGGAGAAGTTATCCAGACCCAGCGCCACGCCGTACTCGGTGACCGAGGTGCCCAGCACCGGGATGGTGTTGGTGGCAGCCTGAGCCGCCTGCAGAGCGGGGTCGCGTTGGCCATGATTAGATCCACACCGGAAGAAACAAAGCCGTTGGCGATGGTAGCGCAGGTTGCGGAGTCGCCCTGTGCATTCTGGAAGTCGAAGGTAACGTTGTCGCCAAAGGCAGCCGTCAGGGCATCCTCAAAGCCCTGGGTGGCCGCATCCAGAGCGGCGTGCTGCACCAGCTGGCAGATGCCAACGGTGAACTTCTGGCCGTCAGCCGCTGCAGAAACAGAAGCTGCGGTGGAGGAAGCCACGGAAGAAGCAGCTGCGGAGGAAGCGGAAGAACCGCCACAGGCAGACAGAGCGGCGGCGGCACCGCAGGCAGCGGCGGCAGCCGGAACGAACGACGAGTGATCTTACGCATTTTGATTTCTCTCCTCTATACATTGCAGTTCGTGCGGCCACAGGCTGCCGCACGCAAACTGCTGAATTGTAAGCGAGCCAGAAACAGGTTTGCTTTACACTCGTGAAGTATAGCACACATTTCCCGGTAAAACAATCCGCTTTTGCGCAAAACGGCCCTTATTATCTATTATTTAAAACAGTTCCATCAATTATTTTGATTGCACGTTTTGCTTTTGCTGGTAAGCCGTCAGTTTTGCCCAATCGGCTTTCAGACCGTGCAGGTTGGCTTCCAGCTGGGGCAGCCAGGGCTGTGCGTAGTCGTAGTGGTAATACAGTGCCTGCCACAGCTTTGCCTGTGCACGCCGCAGCAGCACCGGACTGAGCACCGCTTCCAGACGTTCCACCTCATCCTCCAGCTCCATGCAGGTCAGTGCCCAGCGCACGTCCAGCGCCTCGCGGGCGGGCACGTCGTAGCGGGACAGGTAGTCCTGTACCCGGGCTTCGATCACCTGCCCTCCGCAGCCGGTAGGCTGCAAAAGTAGCTCACCTGCCCTTCTCGACTGATCTCCTGGGCCAGCGGGTAGAGCGCGCACACCAGCGGTTCCGCATCGTGGATGGCACAGTGGTTCTCGGTCAGGAACGGGCAGTTGCTGCGGTTCTCTTTGACCGGGGCCAGCCGCAGCACCGGCAGATGGCTCACCTGCCCGATGCTGGCCCGGCAATAGCCCGGGCCACGATCTGCGGCGGCAGGCGCAGCCGGGCTGCAATGCGCCACAGGTCAAAGCCAGATACTACGATATCTTCCTGCCCCGGCAGCAGTCGCCGCATCCGGCGCAGGCAAAACAGAACTGCGCCTCCCGCTCCAGAAGCGGCATGGCCTCGGTGCGGGTAAAATCCACCTGCCCGCACAGGTCGATGTGGTCGTCACGCATCCTGTTTTACTCCTCTTCCCATTTTCAGGAATTTTCTGATGGTTCCACTGCGTATTTGCTTGTACATTGCATATCCTGCCAGACCGTGCCATCTGCAGCGTAATACATCCACTCCGTGGTACCATCTTTGAACAGATATTCCAGCGCGAATGCCTGCCCTTCCTGCACGGGCACCGGATAGCTATTGTAGGGCAGTACATCATTGTCCCGGGCTGTGCTGTAAAGTCCGCATACGCATCTTCTACCCGCCAGAATCTCCGGCCTGCCGCTTCGCCTGCCAGGCAGCGATATCCTCTTCTCCCAGATAGATCGCCGTGTAGGTCTTGCCTGCAATGGTCAGTGTTTTTCTCCCATGACGGGCGTCGTTTCTTCTGGCAGATCCTTTAAGCTGATCCTCAGGTCTTTGGAGACGATCCGCTCTCCATATTTCTGATAAAGCTGATTCGCCATACAGGGCACCGTACCGTCCTCGTAATTCATTCCATCCAGCGCTGTATGGACCGCGCCGTAGATCCCCATCACATCGGTGTTTTCTCGGCATCCAATGCATCCAGTTCCCGCATGAAGTTTTCTGCCATACAGTTTTCCCGGTAGACATCCGCTTCTGCTTCCTTTCCTGCATAGCTATAGCTGTAATACCGCTTTGCCTGCTGGATGCTTTCCAGCGCCTGCGCATACTCCGGCGAATCCTTTTACCTTCTGCCGTCAGATAGGTCAGATATTGATACCCCAGCGACCGATACATGTGTTCGATATCTGTTCCATGAAAACCGTTTCCGGGCAGTTCTGTTTGATCTGCTTGTAAAATGTCCGGTAGACTTCACTGCCGCCCATTGTTCCCTGCACGGCTTTAAAGTGTTCGTTTAAGAGCGTGTCATCCTCTGCCTGCATCCACTGGTTCAAAGCTGCGCACTTGCGTAGCCATCCTCAAAACAGATCGCGTGTTCCTGCGGCATAGAGTTCTTCCCAATGTTCCAGCTCCTGCTCGATCATTTTCTCATTTGCGTGCTCTTCCCCGTACAGATATACCGTTCCAGCCGCTTCCGGTTCTGTTTGAGAAGAGGCCGTTGTTTCCTCGTTTGCCGGAGCGCAGGCGGTCAGGCAAAGTGCCAGCAGCAGAGCCGCCCTGCCGCCGCAAGCCAGAATTTCCGTTTCATACTGTGTTCGTCCTCCTCCACTGATTTTCCCCAGTATAGCACAGCCGCACAAAAGTAAAGGGAGCGTTTTCGCCCCTTCACCCGTTGGTTATTCGTATTTCTTCGCCGGGATCACGATGGCCCCGAACAGCGAGAGGATGTACACGATGAGCACAGCGGCCCACGCCTGCCAGCCGGTGGCGCGCAAGCTGCACCGCCCCTCCGTGCAAAGCGGCGTCAGGAGCATACTTACCACGCACCACACCCGCATTGCTTTGATCACATGGAGCCAGTTTTGCTGACGGCTTTATCCGAAACATACAGGCCGGCGGCAAGCTCCTTCTGGGTCATGCCCTTTTCCCTGCACAGCTGTGCCAGAAAACTCCCAAAAGCGATCTTGTTCAGTTCGTACATCGTTTTGTCCTCCTTGTGAGCCAGCAGTTCTGTTTGTGGCTCCATTGTACCGGACCGGACATCCCCGCACAACCGACTGGCGGTAGAATTGGCGCAAAACAGTCATTTTTCTTTTCCAGTCTGCGGTACACCTGCACAGCATCCATGATGTTGGTCTGCTCCGTCGCGTGGTTTCCGGGTGCCCCAGCGTGACCAGAATATACTCCTTTCCGTTCACCACGGCAAGGCTGGCAAGGCACAGACCGGCCGCATCCGTGTAGCCGGTCTTTCCGCCCAGGATCTGCCCGCCTGTCACCTCTCCACCGTCCAGCCTGCTCAGCAGGGTGCTGGCCATATACAGTCCCTTCGGGTGCTGCGCTGTGACGCTGCTGGTGTACTGCCCGGTGGTAAACACCGTGCGGAAAGTTTCGTTGTTCAGTGCGGCCTGCAGCAGCACGGCCAGATCTGCCGCACTGGAATAGTGTTCCGGGCTGGTCAGGCCGGTGCAGTTGGCAAAGTGGGTGTGTTTCATGCCCAGCTCCTTGGCTTTCCGGTTCATCAGAGCCACAAAGGCCTCTTCGCTGCCGCTCACCTGCCGGGCCAGCGCCTCACAGCACTCGGCGCCGGAAGGCAGCATGGCTCCGTACAGCAGATCCCGCACCGTGACCGTCTCGCCCGGCTGGAACCCGGCCATGGAAGCGTCTGCCTTGTACAGGGCGGGAAAGATGTCCTCCGGCAAGGTCACCGGCGTGTCCAGGTCCGGCAGCGCTTCCGCTGCCAGCAGCACCGTCATCATCTTGGTCAGGGAGGCCGGAGCGGCTTCCTCACCAGACCGCTTCCGGGCCAGGACCTGCCCGGTCCGAGCATCCATCAGCAGCGCGTGTCGGCTGGACGTGCCCAGCAGGATATTCTGCTGAGCGATCAGCCCGAACAACAGCAGGCCGGCCGCCAGCACCCAAAGCAATCCCCGATATCCGCGTTGGCGTCTGCCGCGGCGGTTTGATTTTCTTTTCATCTTGTTCGCATCCTTTTTTGCGGAATAAGAAAGCGCTTTCATCTCATAGAACGAGACGAAAGCGCCTTTTTCTGCAAACAGGATTTATTTCAGCTTCATGCCGTCGCTGGAAGCGTTGCCCACACACTCACCCAGAACGTGACCGCCGTTGTGCACCGGGATGCCCACCCCCACCTTGCCAATGTAGTTCAGGGGAACCTTCTGGTCCTGTTCCAGCTGGCGGACGCTCCTTTCCGTCACAGATAGGAAACCCTACAACGGTTATAGAGTCAAGGTTTTGTTTGATGTTTGACATTCCGGCATCCCCAGACGCAACAAAAAAGCTCTGAGATTTCTCTCAGAGCTTTCTGTTCAAGTCGGCGACTACCTATTTTCACAAGCCGTTTCCAGCTAACTATCTTCGGCACAAGTGAGCTTAACTTCTGTGTTCGGAATGGGAACAGGTGGGACCTCACCGTCATCGACACCGACCGATCTGACTGAATCAGTATAACACATTTCTGTGCTGCTGTCCAGTGTCTCTTAGAAGGACGTGCCTTCAAAACTGAATAATCACTGCTAACATTTTTTCGTTGACTTAAAAAGTCTCAAGCGAATTGTGGTCAAGCCCTCGATCTATTAGTACACGCTTGCTGAATGGATCACTCCACTTACACATTGTGCCTATCAACCTTGTAGTCTTCAAGGGATCTTACCTGATCAAATCAGTGGGATATCTTATCTTTGGGTCGGCTTCACGCTTAGATGCTTTCAGCGTTTATCCGATCCGTACATAGTTGCCCAGCTATGCTCTTGGCAGAACAACTGGTGCGCCAGAGGTACGTCCGCTCCGGTCCTCTCGTACTAGGAACAGCTCCCATCAAATATCCTGCGCCCACGACAGATAGGGACCGAACTGTCTCACGACGTTCTGAACCCAGCTCGCGTACCGCTTTAATTGGCGAACAGCCAAACCCTTGGGACCGAATACAGCCCCAGGATGCGATGAGCCGACATCGAGGTGCCAAACCTCCCCGTCGATGTGGACTCTTGGGGGAGATCAGCCTGTTATCCCCAGGGTAACTTTTATCCGTTGAGCGATGGCATTTCCACTCACATACCACCGGATCACTAACTCCAACTTTCGTTACTGCTCGACCCGTCAGTCTCGCAGTTAGGCTCGCTTCTGCGTTTGCACTCTTTTGCTTGATTTCCGTTCAAGCTGAGCGAACCTTTGAACGCCTCCGTTACTCTTTAGGAGGCGACCGCCCCAGTCAAACTGCCCACCTAACAATGTCCCCCGCCTTGATTCAAAGGCGCAGGTTAGAATTCCAATATCGCAAGGATGGTATCCCAACGGCCACTCCATGACCGCCAAAGCGATCACTTCCCAGTGTCCCATCTATCCTGTGCATGCAACATCGAAACCCAATATTAGGCTACAGTAAAGCTCCATGGGGTCTTTCCGTCTTGTCGCGGGTAACCGGCATCTTCACCGGTACTACAATTTCGCCGGGCGGGCTGTCGAGACAGTGCCCAAATCATTACGCCTTTCATGCGGGTCAGAACTTACCTGACAAGGAATTTCGCTACCTTAGGACCGTTATAGTTACGGCCGCCGTTCACTGGGGCTTCGATTCAATGCTTGCACATCTCCTCTTAACCTTCCAGCACCGGGCAGGCGTCAGCTCGTATACGTCATCTTTCGATTTAGCACAAACCTGTGTTTTTGGTAAACAGTTGCTTGGGCCGATTCTCTGCGGCTCCATCTCTGGAGCACCCCTTCTCCCGAAGTTACGGGGTCAATTTGCCGAGTTCCTTAACAACCCTTCTCCCGTTGGCCTTAGAATCTTCTTCCTACCTACCTGTGTCGGTTTGCGGTACGGGCACCGCAGAAATACACACAGCTTTTCTCGCCATCTTCCATCCCGGACTTCGGTACTAACTTCCCTCGATCGCTACCGGAACCAACACCCGGCTCCGAGACTTCAAATGTGTCCCTGTGTTTAACTCTTTTGGTGGTGACGGAATCTCTACCGTCTGTGCATCGGCTACGCCGTTAGGCCTCACCTTAGCTCCCGACTAACCTGGAGCGGACGAACCTTCCTCCAGAAACCTGAGGCTTTCGGCCATGCAGATTCTCACTGCATTCGCGCTACTCATTCCGGCATTCTCACTTCTATACACTCCACAGCCGCTTGCGCTACTGTTTCACCGCGTATACAACGCTCCCCTACCCAATGTATTACTACATTGCCTAAGCTTCGGTGTCAGGTTTAGCCCCGTTAAATTCTCCGCGCAGAGACGCTCGACCAGTGAGCTATTACGCACTCTTTGAATGAGTGGCTGCTTCTGAGCCAACATCCTGGTTGTCTGCGTATCTCCACATCGTTTTCCACTTAACCTGACTTTGGGACCTTAGCTGTAGATCTGGGCTGTTTCCCTTTTGACAATGACATTTATCTGACACTGTCTGACTCCCAACCATCAATATTCTGGCATTCTGAGTTTGATAAGCTTCGCTAACCTCTCGGCCGCTAGGCTATTCAGTGCTTTACCTCCAGATATCTAAGTTGAGGCTAGTCCTAAAACTATTTCGGGGAGAACCAGCTATCTCCGGGTTCGATTGGAATTTCTCCGCTACCCACAGTTCATCCGCCGCCTTTTCAACGGAGGTCGGTTCGGTCCTCCATGGAATTTTACTTCCACTTCAACCTGACCATGGGTAGGTCACCCGGTTTCGGGCCCATTGTATGCAACTTAACGCCCTTTTTAAACTCGCTTTCGCTTCGGCTCCAGACCTTAAGTCCTTAACCTTGCTGCATACAATCGCTCGCCGGACCGTTCTACAAAAAGTACCCTATCACACATTGACGTGCTCTAGGTGCTTGTAGGCACAGGGTTTCAGGTTCTTTTTAACTCCCCTCCCGGGGTGCTTTTCACCTTTCCTTCACAGTACTATACGCTATCGGTCACTGGGTAGTATTTAGGGTTGGAGGGTGGTCCCCCCATCTTCCGACCAGGTTTCACGTGTCTGGCCGTACTCTGGATCCTGCGCAGCTCTCCGTTTTCACCTACGTGGTTCTCACACTCTGACCGGCCTTCCCATGCCGTTCGGTTAACAGATTAAGTCCTAAAAGCAGTCCGTACCCCGCAAGTATTTCTACTCACGGTTTGCCCTCTTCCGCGTTCGCTCGCCACTACTTACGGAATCTCGTTTGATGTCTCTTCCTCGCCCTACTTAGATGTTTCAGTTCAGGCGGTTCCCCCGATACACCTATTTTGAAGTTCAGTGTAACGTACCTGAGTATGAACTCAGGTGAGTTTCCTCATTCAGAGATCTCCGGATCAATGCTTATTTGCAGCTCCCCGAAGCTTATCGCAGCTTATCACGTCTTTCATCGGCTCCCAGTGCCAAGGCATTCGCCCTGCGCCCTTGTTCGCTTGACCTTTCAAACGTTCTTTTGGAACATTTGGTATCCTCTTGATTCTTTTTTGCCAACGAAGATTATTGTTACCCTTCCTTTTGAAATTGTAATATTTCTTAAAAAAGAACTTACTATAATCTTTGTTTCGCAGTTATTATTCAGTTTTCAAGGTACGTCTTTGAGTGTCCTTTTCAGGGCCCTCAAAATCGAACAATATCTACTCAACTTGTATCTATCACCTGTTCCAATGACTGACCATCTTCGATGCTCTGTCATTGCCTGACTCCTTAGAAAGGAGGTGATCCAGCCGCAGGTTCTCCTACGGCTACCTTGTTACGACTTCACCCCAATCACCAGTTTTACCTTCGGCGGCGTCCTCCTTGCGGTTAGACTACCGACTTCGGGTCCCCCCGGCTCTCATGGTGTGACGGGCGGTGTGTACAAGGCCCGGGAACGTATTCACCGTGGCATGCTGATCCACGATTACTAGCAATTCCGACTTCGTGCAGGCGAGTTGCAGCCTGCAGTCCGAACTGGGACGTTGTTTCTGAGTTTTGCTCCACCTCGCGGTCTTGCTTCTCTTTGTTTAACGCCATTGTAGTACGTGTAGCCCAAGTCATAAAGGGCATGATGATTTGACGTCATCCCCACCTTCCTCCGTTTTGTCAACGGCAGTCTGGCCAGAGTCCTCTTGCGTAGTAACTGACCATAAGGGTTGCGCTCGTTGCGGGACTTAACCCAACATCTCACGACACGAGCTGACGACAACCATGCACCACCTGTCTCTGCGTCCCGAAGGAAAGTTCTGTTTCCAGAACCGTCGCAGGATGTCAAGACTTGGTAAGGTTCTTCGCGTTGCGTCGAATTAAACCACATACTCCACTGCTTGTGCGGGCCCCGTCAATTCCTTTGAGTTTCAACCTTGCGGTCGTACTCCCCAGGTGGATTACTTATTGTGTTAACTGCGGCACTGAAGGGTCAATCCTCCAACACCTAGTAATCATCGTTTACGGTGTGGACTACCAGGGTATCTAATCCTGTTTGCTACCCACACTTTCGAGCCTCAGCGTCAGTTGATGCCCAGTAGGCCGCCTTCGCCACTGGTGTTCCTCCCGATATCTACGCATTCCACCGCTACACCGGGAATTCCGCCTACCTCTGCACTACTCAAGAAAACAGTTTTGAAAGCAGTTCATGGGTTGAGCCCATGGATTTCACTTCAACTTGTCTTCCCGCCTGCGCTCCTTTACACCCAGTAATTCCGGACAACGCTTGTGACCTACGTTTTACCGCGGCTGCTGGCACGTAGTTAGCCGTCACTTCCTTGTTGAGTACCGTCATTATCTTCCTCAACAACAGGAGTTTACAATCCGAAGACCTTCTTCCTCCACGCGGCGTCGCTGCATCAGGGTTTCCCCCATTGTGCAATATTCCCCACTGCTGCCTCCCGTAGGAGTCTGGGCCGTGTCTCAGTCCCAATGTGGCCGTTCAACCTCTCAGTCCGGCTACCGATCGTCGCCTTGGTGGGCCGTTACCTCACCAACTAGCTAATCGGACGCGAGGCCATCTCAAAGCGGATTGCTCCTTTTCCCTCTACCCGATGCCGGGTCGTGGGCTTATGCGGTATTAGCAGTCGTTTCCAACTGTTGTCCCCCTCTTTGAGGCAGGTTCCTCACGCGTTACTCACCCGTTCGCCACTCGCTCAAGAAAGCAAGCTCTCTCTCGCTCGTTCGACTTGCATGTGTTAGGCGCGCCGCCAGCGTTCGTCCTGAGCCAGGATCAAACTCTTTATAAATGATATTTATCACTTAAAAGTGTTAAATCTTGTTTCGCTCAGCACGCAATCGCTTGCGTCCTGTGTGAATTACTTTGTTTGGAATTGTTTAACGTGTTTTTCCAACACGAAAATAGGTTCCGTTACAAGTTTTCGATATTGTTCAATTTTCAAGGTCCTGTGCGCCTCAGCCTTGCGGCTGACGACTTGATTATTTTACCACAGAAGCGGTTTTTTGTCAAGCTTTATTTTTTCGAGGCTTTTGAACGTTTTGAGCTTGGATCATCCTCAACATCTCAGTGTCAGCTGGTGTTTTTGAACGTCTATTGGTTCTTTTCAAAGGCTTCGTGCTGAGGCTTCAGAAGTCATTCTTTTGTCTCAGCGCTTGGCGCTCAAGCATAATACCACACCCCGGCAGTCTTGTCAACACTTTTTGACAAGTTTTTGCGGAGAAATTTGAGTTTTCTTCATTTTTATCTTTCGCTGCAGATTTCGGCAGAAAAAAAGGGCCGTCTGCACAGCTGCACAGACGGCCCTTCTTATATTACTTATATAGTAGAGCTTAGCGGATCTCAATGCCCAGCTTGAACTTCAGGTTGCCAAGGATCTTCTTGACGGCGCGCTCTGCTTCTTCGGCAGAGACTTCCTTCTTCGGGTCTGCAAGAGACAGGCTGAAGGCCATGCTCTTCTTGCCCTCGCCGAGGTTTGCACCGCGGTAGATGTCGAACAGCTTGGCCTCGCTCACCAGCGGGCTGGCCTTCTGGATGGTCTCTTCGATCTCGCCGCAGGTAACGGCCTCGTCGCAGACCAGTGCCAGGTCGCGCTTGACCGGTGCATAGGGGCTCAACGGCTGATAGCGCAGCTCACCCTCCACACAGGACATGAGAGCCTCGTAGTCCAGCTCACCCAGATAGATGTTCTGGCTGTCCTTCTGGTCCTTTGCGATCTCCAGCTCGGCGTTGATCTCGTTGGCCAGCTTGCCAAACACGCCCAGACGCTTGCCGTTGCAATACACAGCGGCGCTGATGCCGGGGTGCAGCCACGGGGTGGTCTCGCGCTTATAGTCAAAGTGCAGGCCGAAGCAATCTGCCAGTGCTTCCAATGCGCCCTTGACGGTAAAGAAATCCTCCTCCGGGCCAAAGGCACCCAGGCACAGGGTCTGGCGCTCGTCCGGATGCTCCTTGATGGGCAGTTCCTTGGCCAGATAGACCGGGGCCATCTCGAACAGGCGGCCCTCCGCGTTGCCCTTCTTCAGGTTATCCACGATGACGTTCAGCATGGAGGGAGCCAGCAGGGTGCGCATGATGGACAGGTTCTCACTGATGGGGTTCAGGATGCGGATAGCCTTGCGGGCCTCATCCTCTGCCGGGAGGTGCAGCATATCGAACTCTGCGGTGGAGTAGAAGGCCAGGGTGGAAGCCTCGTAGAAGCCCTGCGCTGCCAGCAGGCGCTTGGCCTTGAGCTGCTGCTTCTGGTCGTAGTTCAGGCCGCCGTTGGTCACGGCTGCGGTGTTCAGGAAGGTGGGCACGATGTGGTCGTAGCCGTACTCGCGGATGACCTCCTCGGCCAGATCCGGGAAGCTCTCCACATCCTCACGGTACAGCGGGGCGGACACATCCCAGCTGCCGTTAGCCTGCACGTCCACGGTGAACTCCAGACGCTGCAGGATATCGATCATGGTCTGGTCCGGCACGGTGATGCCCAGCACGCCGCAGATCTTGGCCGGGGTAGTCACGATGTGCTTGCGCTCCAGCGGGCGGCCGTCGGTCAGGTCATACTCCAGCGTGGTGATGTCGCCGCAGTCCAGCTCCTGGATCAGGTGCAGGGCGCGGGCAAGGCCCAGCTCCGGAGAATGACGGTCCACGCCCTTCTCGTAACGGGCAGAAGAATCACTGTTCTGACCCAGAGCGCGGCTGGTCTTGCGCACGCAGTCGCGGGCAAAAGTGGCGCACTCGAACAGCAGGCTGGTGGTGTTCTCGTCCATACCGGAGTTGGCACCGCCCATGATGCCGGCCAGAGCCACCGGCTTCTCGGCGTCGCAGATGACCAGGTTGTTGGGGTTCAGGGTGAACTCCTTTTCGTCCAGGGTGACGATCTTCTCACCCTCGTGGGCACGGCGCACGTCGATGGTGCGGCCGGCCACCTTGTTCAGGTCAAAGGCGTGCATGGGCTGGCCCATTTCCAGCAGGGTGTGGTTGGTGATATCCACCACATTGCTGATGGAGCGCAGGCCGCACAGAGCCAGATGGCGCTTCATCCAGCGGGGAGACTCGCCCATGCGGATGTTGCGCACATAGTGTGCCATATAGCGAGGGCACAGGTCGGGCGCTTCCACCTTGACGGTGATGGGCGCGTCCGGCTCGCAGACAGCCTTGTAGTCCATGGCGGGCATGTGCAGGGGCTTGCCCAGGATGGCGGCGACCTCGCGGGCGATGCCCAGAACGGACTGGCAGTCCGGGCGGTTGGCGGTGATGGAGATGTCGAAGATGTAGTCATCCAGACCCACCACCGGGGCAATGTCGGTGCCGGGGACGGAATCCTCGGGCAGGATGAGCAGACCGTAGACCTCAGAACCCGGGAACAGGTCCTCGTTCAGGCCCAGCTCCTCACCGGAGCACAGCATGCCGTTGGACTCCACGCCCTGCATCTTGCGGGCCTTGATCTTGATGCCGCCGGGCAGGGTGGAGCCATCCAGCGCAGCGGGCACGCAGTCCCCCAGCTTCATGTTGGCAGCACCGGTGCTGATGCGGATGTCATGGCCATAGTCGCCGCAGTCCACCACGCACTTGGTCAGGTGGGTGCCCTCCTGCTTTTCCATCTCCACGATCTTGCCTACCACCACTTTGCTGATGCCGGCATCCAGGGGGATGAGCTCCTCCACCTCAAAGCCGCAGGAGAACAGCTTCTCCTCCAGCTCCTGGGCGGTAACGTCGATGTCTACGTATTCTTTTAACCAACTGAACGGTACTTTCATTGTTTGTTCTCTCCCCTCTTATTCGTGGAACTGCTTGAGGAACTGCAGGTTGTTCTCGAACATCAGACCGATGTTGTTGATGCCGTACTTCAGCATGGCGATACGCTCGATGCCGATGCCGAAAGCGAAGCCGGAGTACTCGTCCGGGTCGATGTTGCAGTTCTCCAGCACCTTGCGGTTGACAACGCCGCCGCCCAGCACCTCGATCCAGCCGGTGTGCTTGCACAGCGGGCAGCCCTTGCCGTGGCACTCAAAGCAGCTCACGTCCACCTCGACGCTGGGCTCGGTGAACGGGAAGTAAGAAGGACGCAGGCGGGTGCGGGTGTCGGCACCGAACAGCTTCTGCACGAAGGTGTTCAGTGCGCCCTGCAGGTCGCCCAGGGTGATGCCCTTGTCCACGACCAGACCTTCCATCTGGTGGAACATGGGGCTGTGGGTAGCGTCCGAGTCGGAGCGGAACACACGGCCGGGCATCAGGATCTTGATGGGCGGCTTCTGAACGTCCATGGTGCGGATCTGGCCGCCGGAAGTCTGGGTACGCAGCAGGAACTCCTCCGACAGGTAGAAGGTGTCCTGCATGTCGCGTGCCGGGTGATCCTTGGGCACGTTCAGACGGGTAAAGTTGTGGTCATCGTCCTCGATCTCCGGGAAGGTGCCCACCGAAAAGCCCATGCCGGAGAACACGTCGATGATCTGGTTGGTGATCAGGGTCAGCGGGTGCAGGCCGCCCATGGGGCGGGTCTTAGCGGGCAGGGTAATGTCCACCGTCTCGGCGGCGTTGCGGGCAGCCAGCTCGGCAGCCTTCACCTTTTCGGCGGCAGCGTCGTACTCGGCCTGTACCTTCTGCTTGAGCTCGTTGATGATCTTGCCCATGGCAGGGCGCTCTTCGGGTGCGACGGTGCGCAGATTCTTCATCAGGGCAGGGATCTTGCCGTTCTTGCTGAGGTATTCCTGCCAGAAGGATGCCAGCGTTTCCTTGCTGGAGACCTGACCAAGGCTCTCTTCGGCCTGTTTTGCCAGCTCGTCGATCATTGCTTGCATGGATGTTCTCTCCTTTTACTACTTCGTGTTCATGAGCGGAGGCATGAAAAAAGCTCCGTCCCCTCTGCCTGTTCTCAGGCAAAAGGGACGAAGCTGTAACAGTCTGCTCCGCGGTACCACCCGGTTTCCGCCCTTTGCGCAAGCAGCGGGCGGCACTCAAACGCCGTAACGGGGCGCAACCGTCCTGTACTAGTGGCCGCAAAGCCGTTCGCGCAGGCCGCTCAGGAGCGAACTTCAGCCTGTCTGCACGCGGGGACCCTTTCAGCCGGTGAAGTCCCTCTCTTTGCTGTGCTGAACAAGCCTACTCTCTCCGTCGCTGCGTTTGGGAGTATTCAGGTTTTATAACCGTTTGTTATGTTACCACATTTTGCGGCGGTTTGCAAGCGGGGCGGGCAGATTTTGCGCAGGTTTCCGGTTTTGACTTGCAGTTTTGGCTCTGTCATGTTATATTCCGTGCAGCGCTTTGCATGGAAGGAGGGTACACCCGGATGGGCTGGAACGGCTGCGTTTTCTTTAAAAAAGGCAACCCCTAAGCATTTCCGGCTCGAAGTGTACCCATTTTTCTTCCGGCAAAGCGTGGAGCATCGTTTTTATGCGCCGCGCAGCTTTGCTGTGGGGCGTTTTTGTTTTGCCGGGAAATGGGGCACTGTTTCACGCAGAAGTCAGCATTTCTTCATGTGTTCAACATAAAATTCCAGGTTGCCCCCAAAGTATTAAGGTCACTGAGCGCTGTACACACTGCCCATCGTCCAGGAATTGTTGGCCGAATACTTTGCGTGGTTGCGCAGGTAGGTGAGCCAGGTGCCATAGCCGTTGCCAGCCGACAGGTGGACGCCGTCCGGCGCTGCCAGCATCTCTTTCAGGTTGCCCTCACCGTCGGCCAGGGCCTCCCACAGGTCCAGATACACGCAGCCCTTGCTGGCGGCCAGCTGGGCCAGCTGCTCATTCACCCCGCGCAGCACATCGGAAGCAAGACCCGGCTTCTCGGCGGCCGCTTTCGGACGCACCGGCGGGACCGACTCCACATAGATCACGCAGTCCGGCCCCAGCGCCTCCCGCAGCATGTCCAGCATCTGGCCGTAATAGGCCAGGAACCGGTCGGAAGCACCCAGCGTGGTGAGGGTGTTGGTACCCAGTAGGATATACAGCTTTTTGGGTTGGGCAGCGGTCAGCACATCCAGTGCGATCTCTTCCCCGCGGACGGAGCTCTTGACCGCCGTCCGGTTCACGATGGCATCCGGCCCCACGCCGGTGTAACCGCAGACCAGCGCCCCGCCCAGATTGATCTGGTAGTCCGAAAAGCCCACAGTCAGGCTGTCACCCAGAAAGGCCGCGTCCGCAAAATAGTTCAGGTCCACCTGCCCGCAGCTGGGCTGACGGATGACGCTGGCGTCGTAGGCCTTGACCACCGCAGCGGCCGCATCCTGCCGGGCCGGGCCAAAGGTCTCCAGCGTGACCGCCTGTGCGTCCTCGCTGCCGTCCGGCGCGGTGCTGTCGCCGCTGCTGTCACTGTCTGCCGCTTCGCCCTGCATGGGCAGTGGTGCCAGAATGTCCTGTGCAATGCCGCTGGCCACCGGCTCCGACTGTGCGTCCTTGGCCGATGCACCGTTTTCCAGAATGGCGGTAATGGCGTAGGCCAGCACCAAAATGGCCAGCACCACCCCTGCCAGGCGCAGCTTGCCGCTCACGCCGCCGTGACGGGCACGGTGCGATGTCGAATGATATTCGTGTGAAATCCCCATGGTTTTTGCTCCAGCTTTCTCGTTTTTACCCCCAGCGGCCGACGCAGCCCGCCGCATCGGATGCAGGTGCTCCCATTCTATCATAATTTTTTTGCCTGTGCAACCAATTGGGTCTTGCATACAACAGGCAAAACAGTTACAATAGAGTCGTAGCAGTTTTTGCGCATTTTACAAAAAGCGCATTCACATGCTGCATCATTTTTGTACCACTTGCAAACTTGTTTTGTCAGCCGCCTTTGGTCTGTGTGCAGTGCAGGGCCGCAGTTCCTTTGCAGCAGGGCGGCAGACAACATCGGTTTGCAGGCGTTTTCCATCGTTCACGGTAAAGGATCAAGAAGGAGGTACTCATGGCCAAAAATGTGATCATTGGTCAGAGCGGCGGCCCCACGGCCGTCATCAATTCCAGCCTGGCAGGCGTGTACAAGGCTGCCTGCAGTCTGGGTGCCGACAAGGTGTACGGCATGAAGTACGGCATCGAGGGCCTGCTCAAGGAAGAGCTCATCGAGCTGAATGTCCTGCTGGACGACCGCATGAGCATTGAGCTGCTCAAGCGCACCCCGTCCAGCTATCTGGGCAGCTGCCGCTACAAGCTGCCCGACCCGGACACCGACTCCACCCCGTTCGTCAAGCTGTTCACCCTGTTTGACAAGTACGACATCTGTGCGGTGTTCTACATCGGCGGCAACGACTCCATGGACACCATCGCCAAGCTCAGCCGCTACGGCGACCAGGTGGGCAGCAGTGTGCGGTTCATCGGTGTGCCCAAGACCATCGACAACGACCTGTGCCTGACCGACCACACCCCCGGCTACGGCTCGGCGGCCAAGTACATCGCTACCATTCTAAAGGAAGTCATCCGCGATTCTTCCGTGTATGACATCCGCAGCGTGACCGTGGCCGAGATCATGGGCCGTCATGCGGGCTGGCTGGCCGGTGCGGCCTGCCTGGCCGGCGGCGACGACAGTGAAGGCCCGGACCTGATCCTGCTGCCGGAGGTCCCCTTTGATCAGGACAAGTTCCTGGCCAAGGTGGACGCGCTGCAGCGGGTCAAGCCCAACGTCATCATTGCGGCCAGTGAGGGTGTCAAGACCGCCGACGGCACTTACCTGTGCGATCTGGTGTCCACCGCCGGGCAGCTGGACGCCTTTGGCCACAAGGCCGTGCTCAGCGGCACCAGCCGGTATCTGTCCGAGCTGATCCACGACAAGCTGAACTGCAAGAGCCGCGCCATCGAGTTCTCTACCCTGCAGCGCTGCGCCAGCCATCTGGCCAGCCGCACCGATGTGAACGAGGCCTATGCGGTGGGCGGTGCCGCGGCGGCAGCGGCCTTTGCGGGCGAGAGCGGCCGCATGATCGCGCTGGAGCGCATTTCCAGCTATCCCTATCAGTGCATTGCCAAGTCTGTGGATGTGCAGCAGGTGGCCAACCTGGAAAAGAAGGTGCCGCTGGACTGGATCACCCCGGACGGCATGCAGGTGACGGCGGCCTTTGAGGAGTACGCCCGCCCGCTCATTCTGGATGAGGTGACCCCCGTGTACGTCAACGGCACCCCGCGCCACATCCGCCTGTAATCCCCTTTTCCGCGTCTGTTTTCGTGCACCTGCACGTTTTATAAAAGCCGAAACAGAAAAAACAAAAAAGGAGAAATCATTATGGGTAAAAATGCAATCGTTGGTCAGTCTGGCGGCCCTACCTCCGTCATCAATGCAAGTCTGGCAGGCGTGTTCGAGAGCTGCAAGAGCCGCGGTGCCGACATCGTGTACGGTATGTGCAACGGTGTTGCCGGTCTGCTGGAGGAGCGCGTGGTGGACCTGTCCACCGTGCTGACGGACGATTTGGACATTGAGCTGCTCAAGCGCACGCCGTCCAGCTTCCTGGGCAGCTGCCGCTACAAGCTGCCCGACTGGCACGAGGACGAAGCCGTGTACAAAAAGCTGTTTGCCATTCTGGAAAAGCTGAACATCGGCTACTTCTTCTACATCGGCGGCAACGACTCCATGGACACCATCGGCAAGCTGGCCGACTACGGTGCCCGCATCGACAGCGACATCCGCTTCATGGGCGTACCCAAGACCATCGACAACGACCTGATGGTCACCGACCACACCCCCGGTTACGGCTCTGCGGCCAAGTACATCGGCGTGGTGATGAAGGAGATCATCCGTGACGCCACCGTGTACGGCACCAAGTACGTCACCGTGGTGGAGATCATGGGCCGCAACGCTGGCTGGCTGACCGCCGCTGCTGCTCTGGCCAAGAGCGACGACTGCGAGGGCGTGGACATGATCTGCCTGCCCGAAGTGCCCTTCAATGTGGATCACTTTGTGGAGAAGGTGCGCGTGATGCAGGAGAAGAAGCCCAGCATCGTCATTGCCGTGTCCGAGGGCGTCAAGCTGGAGGATGGCCGCTACGTCTGTGAGCTGGCCGATGACGTGCACGCTGTGGACGCTTTCGGCCACAAGGCCCTGACCGGTACGGCCCGCTTCCTGGCCAACGTGGTGGCCCGCAATCTGGACACCAAGACCCGCTGCATCGAGCTTTCCACCCTGCAGCGCTGCGCCGGCCATCTGACCAGCCGCACCGACATCACCGAGGCCTATCAGGTGGGCGGTGCTGCCGCCAAGGCTGCCTTTGAGGGCGTGACCGGCCAGATGGTGGCCCTGAAGCGCATCTCCAACAGCCCGTACCAGTGCACCACTGAGCTGCACCCCATCAGCGAGGTGGCAAACCTTGAGAAGAAGGTGCCGCTGAGCTGGATGAACGAAAACCACACCCAGATGACGAGGTTCCGCGGACACGCCCTTGCCCGCCTGATCGGGGCCGAAGGCTGAGCAGCCGCCCTGCCCAGCTCGATCTGAAGCAGCCACTCGATCTTGGCGTTGATGCCCGGTTTTCCACCAGGGGGCCGGGGCGTAGAACCCGGCATCGCTCTCGGCCTTGAGCATGGCACGCTCGATGCTGTCCAGCCAGTTCAGGAACTGGTCGATGCCCACCTTCACGGCCAGCTTGCCGCCGTACAGGATGTGGTCCTCGCCCATGTTGAAGGCGCAGTACTGCACAAAGCCCATCAGGCCGGGGAAGTTCACCTCGCAGTCCTGGCTTTCCAGGAACTTCTGCAGGTCGTTGTTGCCCAGCGGGCTGTACTTGACGTAGATCTCACCGACCACGCCCACCTTGACCTTGGGCACCCGGGTGACCGGGATGTTGGCAAAGTCGGCTGCAATGAGCGGGAAGGTGTGCTTCATCTCCTTGGCGGTGTAGCCCTTGCCGGCCAGCAGGACCCGGCCCAGACGGGTGACCCACAGGTCCACCATCTTGTCGGCAGCACCCTTCTCGTTCTCATAGGGGGCCACCTGATTGCGCAGGGCGCACAGCATGTCACCGTAGAAGATGCAGGCCAGTGCGCGGCGGGCCAGCGGGATGGTCATCTGGAAGCCGCTGTCCTTTTCCAGGCCGGAAAAGTTCAGGCTGGCCACCGGGATCTGCGGGTAACCGGCCTTGACCAGTGCCTTGCGCAGCAGATGGATGTAGTTGGAAGCACGGCAGCCGCCGCCGGTCTGGGTGATGAGCAGCGCGGTGTGATCCAGATCATATTTGCCGCTGTTCAGCGCGTCCAGGAACTGGCCAATGACCAGCAGGGCCGGATAGCAGGTATCGTTGTGGACATATTTCAGGCCCAGCTGTGCCACGGCACTGCCGCAGTTGCCCAGGATCTCGCACTTGTAGCCGTCGTAGCGCAGGGCGTACTCCAGCAGGCGGAACTGGGTAATGGCCATGTTGGGGATGAGGATGGTATGCGTTTTCTTCATCTCCGGGGTGAATTTGGGATAATTGTATTCCATAGGTTCCTCCTATGTTCTCAGGCTTCTGCCTTGGCGGCGGCCTTTTCCTCGGCCACCTCGTCGCGCTCATCCAGCGCGGCAAACAGACTGCGCAGGCGGATGTTCACCGCACCCAGGTTGGTAATCTCGTCGATCTTGAGCTGGGTGTACAGCTTGCCGCCTGCCTGCAGGATCTCGCGGGTCTCGTCGGTGGTAATGGCATCCACGCCGCAGCCGAAGGACACCAGCTGCACCAGATCCATATCCTTCTGGGTGGTGCAGTATTTGGCGGCGGCATACAGGCGGCTGTGGTAGGTCCACTGGTTCAGCACACTGGTGGGGAACTTCTGCACCCGGTTGGAGATGCTGTCCTCGGTGACGACGGCAGCCCCGTGGCGGGTGATCAGACGGTCGATGCCGTGGTTGACCTCCGGGTCCACATGGTAGGGGCGGCCCGCCAGCACGATGATGCGCTTGCCCTGACGGCGTGCCTCGTCGATGATCTCGCTGCCCTTCACGCGAATTTTGGCCATATGGGCCTCGTACTCAGCGTAAGCGGCGTCGGCGGCTTCCTGCACTTCCTTCTCGGAGATGCCGCCAAAATACTTGGGCAGCACGTTCTTGGCCATCTTGTGCACAAAGTCCTTGGGGCGGTGGATGCCCACATAATCATAGATGAACTTTTTGCCTTCCAGCTCCGGGCAGTTGCCGGCCAGAACTTCCGGGTAATAGGCCACCACCGGGCAGTTGTAATGGTTGTCGCCCAGGCCCTCGTCCACGTTGTAGGTCAGGCAGGGGTAGAAGATGGCGTCCAGCTCCATCTGGCTCAGGGCCTTGATGTGGCCGTGGCTCAACTTTGCCGGGAAGCAGGCCGTATCGCTGGGGATGGTGGCCTGTCCGGCCAGATACAGCCCGCGGCTGGACACCGGGCTGGTGTGCACCGCAAAGCCCAGCTTGGTCCAGAAGGCCCACCAGAAGGGCAGCAGCTCATAGAAGCCCAGGCACAGCGGGATGCCGATGGAGCCGCGCTTGCCGGGCACCGGCTTGTAGCTGGCCAACAGCTCCTGCTTGTAGGCGTACAGGTTCAGGCTGTTGTCGGCGCTCTTGCCGGTAACGGGCTTGTCGCAGCGGTTGCCGGAAATGTACTTGCGGCCATCCGCAAAGGTGTTGACGGTGAGCTGGCAGTGGTTGCCGCAGCCGCCGCACTTGACGCTGACCACCTTCTGTTCAAAGGCTTCCAGCTCCTGCTGGCTCATCATGCCGGAGGCGGTACGGTGGGCCTTGCTGCTCTGGCGCAGACCATACAGGGCCGCACCGTAAGCACCCATCAGACCGGCAATGTCCGGGCGGATGACCTCCACGCCCATCTCTTTTTCAAAGGCGCGGAGCACGGCTTCATTATAAAGGTACCGCCCTGCACCACGATCTTACGGCCCAGTTCTTCGGGGCTGGACGCGCGGATGACCTTGTACAGTGCGTTCTTGACCACGCTGATGGACAGACCGGCCGAGATGTTCTCGATGCTGGCACCGTCCTTCTGGGCCTGCTTCACCGAGCTGTTCATGAACACGGTGCAGCGGCTGCCCAGGTCCACCGGGCGGTCCGCAAACAGACCCAGGGCGGCAAACTTCTTGACGTCATAACCCAGGGCCTGGGCGAAGGTCTGCAAAAGCTGCCGCAGCCGGAAGAACAGGCTTCGTTCAGGAAGATGTTGCTGATGGCACCATCCTCGATCTTGAAGCACTTCATATCCGGCCGCCGATGTCGATGATGAAGTCCACATCCGGCATGAAGTACTTGGCGGCGGTGAAGTGGGCCACCGTTTCCACCAGACCGTAATCACAGCGGAAGGCGTTCTTCACCAGGTCTTCGCCGTAGCCGGTGGTGGTCACGCTGGCCACCTGCAGGCCGGGGTGTTCCTTGTAGATCTTGAGCAGCTGCTCCCGGATGAGGGGCAGCGGGTTGCCGAGGTTGGGCTGATAGTTGGTGTACAGGATCTGGCTCTTCTCGTCCACCACCACCAGCTTGACGGTGGTGGAGCCGGAGTCGATGCCGATGTGCACCGGGCCGCAGTGGGCACTGAACGGCACATGCGGCACGCTGTGGGACATGTGCCGGGCGTGGAATTCCTCGTACTCCTGCTTGTTGGCAAACAGCGGCGGCTCGCTGGCATAGGTGGCCGTGGCGGCATACTTGTCCAGTGCGTCGGCCACATCGGTGAGCACAAAGGATTTGTCCGCATACAGGGCGGCCCCAGTGCCACATACAGCAGGCTGTTTTCCGGGCAGGTGCCGGTCACGCCCAGCGCCTCGTCAAAGCTCTTGCGCAGCACGGTGCTGAAGGTGAGCGGCCCGCCCAGATACAGGATGTTGCCCTTGATGGGGCGGCCCTGTGCCAGACCCGCAATGGTCTGGTTGACCACGGCCTTGTAGATGCTGGCGGCAATGTCCTCGGTGCGGGCCCCTGATTGATCAGGGCTGCACGTCGCTCTTGGCAAACACGCCGCAGCGGGAAGCGATGGTGTAGGTGCGCTGGGCCTGCTCGGCGGCCTTGTTCATCTCGTCGGCGCTCATCTTGAGCAGGGTGGCCATCTGGTCGATGAAAGCACCCGTGCCGCCGGCACAGCTGCCGTTCATGCGCACTTCGGTGCCGTTGGTCAGAAACAGGATCTTGGCATCCTCGCCGCCCAGCTCAATGACGCAGTCGGTGGCGGGCACAAAGCGTTTGACCGCCACGCGGGTGGAGAACACCTCCTGCACGAAGGGCACGCCGCAGCTGTCGGCCAGGCCCATGCCCGCCGAGCCGGAAATGCTCAGCAGTGCTTTCTGCCCGTGCAGCTGCTCGGCGTCAATGCGGCGCAGCTCCTGCGCCTTTCCAGAATATGACTATAATGTCGTTCGTATGTAGAATACAGCAGGGTATCCTGCTCATCCAGCACCACGCACTTGATGGTGGTGCTGCCGATGTCAAGACCTACTCTCACGTTGTTTTTCCTCCTAAGGCATCGTCTGCCGGGGCACGCCCTGCACACAGACGGTTCAGTTTTGACTGCCGAAAATTGTTCGGTAACAAATCATCCTCACAGTTTGCATACAAGGTCATTATAAACCAAATTGTCGGCACATTCAATCTGGAGCCTTTATTTTACACGAAAAATAGTATTTTCCGCTCCAAAAGTTAAACATTTTGTGAACTTGCCGGACTTTTGGTGCTGATTTTTCCGTGGCAAAGGTTCTTTGCTGCGAGCAAAAGAGCACTGTACCACCCGGTACAGTGCCCCGTTTGCGTTGTTATGCCTGCTGCCGTGCGCGGTCCATATCAAAGTCAACTTTAAGCCAAGAGGTTTTACAAAGTTTCCACACTCTATAAAAGGCGCAGAGCCTTCTGGTTTTCGAAGCGCTCCGCGCCTTTTGTTGTCAGAACAGGTCCAGCATATTGTCGAGGTAGATCTCTTCCCGCACCTGCAGCTGGTGTTCCGGTTTGGTCAGATAGTACAACAGAAATTCCAGCACCAGCGCACTGCCAAGGCCCCGGCCCTCGATCTTGAACTGCGAAAAGCCCATGGGCAGGTAGGTGCTGCGGATGTCCTCCACTCCGATAAAGCCGGGTTCCGCATTGCTTTGGAAAAGCGGTAGCCTTCCGCCGCACCGGGGCCGTGCAGCGGTGCTCCGGGCAGAGCTCGCCCAGATTCCGGCGGCTGACGTTCTCGTAGCAGCGCCGCCGGTCGGTGCAGCCGAACCAGCAGCACTCGTTGCAGAGAAATTCCAGCTTGTCCTTCTGCGGCTGCGGCAGGCTGTCCAGCTGCGCAAAGGCTTTGTTCAGGCGGAAGTCCGGCACCACATAGCGGAACTCCGGCCGGGCGGTCTCCGCTTCCAGCTGTGCAAACTCCGTGAGTACCTTGGTGGTGGAGGACACCAGATATAATTCCGGGTAGTGCTCCTGCAGATAATCCACCAGCAGGTCCGAATGCACGATGACGCCGTTTTGCACACTGCCCTGCGCGAACTGCGCGCAGAGGGCGTTGCATTTAGGGTCGGTCAGGTGCTCTTCCCGCAGCAGTGAATTGCTGAAGGTGAGCCGGGCCGAGATACCGTACTCCTGCGCAAGGGCCAGCACCTCCCGGCGGTGTGTCGGCTGCAGCCGGTCCGTCCGCCGCCCACAGGCAGTCGGCCGGGGCACCGTAAAGGGAGCCGATCTCGCACCAATCGTAAAACCAGTCGCGGTGCGTCCGGTACAGCGGCAGGAACACCCGGTACAGCTCGTAGAACTCAAACAACCCGGGCAGGTGAAAATACGCTTTTCTGATTTCCATGATCAGTCGTCCAGCCGGATCTTTCCTTCAGCACCACGCAGCCGGCCATGGTGGCCAGTGCGGCAAAGGAGGCGATGGCACCGGTGATGTGCTCCTTATACCAGCCAAACAGCGATTTTGGGGATGTTGTACCGTCTTGTGAGGAACTCATTGTGGAAACTCTCCTTTAAATTTTATCTTTTCTATTATAGTCCTTCCCGCCGGGAGGACAAGACGGAATTTCACCTCACGGATGAAAAGGCAAAAGGCAGAGGACACGCCGCCTGCGCAGCATGTTCTCCGCCCAAAGGGTCATTCCAGCCCTGCGTCCGGATCTCTACGGTCCGCCCGCCGAGGTTTTCGTAAATGCGGTGGGACACCGACAGCACCGTGCGGCCCACCGAAGCACGGCGCAGGGCTTCAGGACCCGGCCTCGGTCTCGGCATCCAGATTGGCCGTGATCTCGTCCAGCAGCAGCACCGCCGGGTCGGCGGCGGCGGCGCGGGCAATGGACAGCAGCTGCCATTCGCCCTGCGAGAACATGCCGTCGGTGCACAGGGTGTCGCAGCCCTGCGGCAGCGCCCGGATGACGGCATCCATCCCAGCCAGCTCTGCGGCACGCCGGGCCATTTCGCGGGAAATAGCCGGGTCGCCCAGGGTGATCTGCTCCAGCACCGTGCCCGGCACCCGGGCAAGATGCTGCTCCACACAGCCGATGCAGGTGCGGCGCTCCCGGTCGGTGATGTCCGACACCTTCACCCCGCCGATGGTCACCGTGCCCGCTTCCGGCGGGTACAGGCCAGCAGCAGCCTGAACACCGTGCTCTTGCCCGCGCCGGTGCGGCCCACCAGCGTGACCTGCTCGCCCTGCTTCACGGTCATGGAAAAGTCCTCAAGGACGTGCTTTTCGCCGTAGCCGAAGGTGACATGGTCCAGCACCACGTCACCCCGGGCCGCCGTGGCCCGTGCGGGAGCTGCTCCCGCTCCGGCTGGGCGAAAGGCGTCGATGCGCTTCACGCCCGCCATAGCCGACTGGATGGTCTGGATCTCCATGCCAAGGCTCTCGATGGGTTCAAAGATGCGGGAGATGTAGTTGATCACGGCCACCGAGGTGCCCACCGACATGCCGAACAGCGTGAGCACCGCGGCATTGCCAGAGGCCGACAGCAGCATGACCGCGCCCACCACGACGGCGTTCAGCACCAGCACCACCGGTGAATAGATGGCATCGTAAAAGTTCGTGCGCTCCATGGCGGCGTAACTGTCCCCGATGCAGCGGTCATACCGCTGCTCCCGGTAGGCTTCCAGCCCCAGGGCCCGGATGGTGCGGATGTTGTGCAGCGTCTCCGGTACCTGCCCGGACACGGCAGCCACGGCGCGGCGGTTGTCCAGCTGGGCGGCCAGCATGCGCTTCTGCACATGGCTGGTAAACAGGGCAAACAGCGGCAGCACCAGCAGCAGGATCAGCGCAAGGCCGGTGTTCTGCACCGCGATCACTACCAGGATGGACACGATGCGGCAGGCGTCCGCCGCCATGCTGATGATGCCGGAGGTGAACAGAGCTTCCACCGTGTCCACATCGCCGGAAAAGCGGGCTGCCACCTCCCGGGGTTCTGGCGTACCAGCATGCTGGCCGGCAGCCGGGTCAGCTTGCGGGACATCTCGGTGCGCAGAGCGTGGGTCATCTTCTGGCCGAACAGCACCAGCAGGCTCTCCTGCGCGGAGGACAGCCCCTTCCAGCGCAAGGCTGCCAAAATAGAGCAGCACCGCCTGCACCGTCAGCGGGATGCCTGCCGTCAGCCGGTCGATGATGCGGGCCAGCAGCAGCGGCGGCACCAGCGACGCCCCACCGACCCGGCCACGCACAGGAGGGTGCCTGCGGTCAGGACAGGATGTGCCCCAGCCGCCATGCGGATGGCGGCAAATACGCCGTTCTGTTCCGATTTTTCCGGTTCTTCATGCAGGCTCGCCTCCTTTCGCTGCGGTCTGGCTCTCGTACAGCTGGCGGTACAGCGGCACGGACGCCATCAGTTCTTCGTGGGTGCCCACCGTGGCCTTGCCGCCGTCCAGAAAAACCACCTGCTGCATCTGCGGAAAGTGGTACAGCCGGTGGGAGATGAGGAACACCACTTTGTCCTTTGCATAGGCCTGCAGGTTGGCAAACACATTGTCCTCGGTGCTGCGGTCCAGTGCCGAGAAGGGTCGTCCAGCACCAGCACCGGGCGCGGATGAGCCAGCGTCCGGGCCAGGGCCAGCCGCTGGGCCTGCCCGCCGGAAAGGCGGGTGCCGCCGCTGCCAATGACCGTGTCGGGGCCGTGTTCCATGGCAAGCACTTCGTCCTTCAGGGCTACGGCCGAGAGGTACGGCAGCGCGTCCTGCTCCCCGCCGCAGAGCACGTTGCTGCGCACGGTGTCGGCGCTGAGTTCCGGGTCATGGCCCAGATACCCGACGGTGGCCGACACCTGCCGCGGGTCAGGGCCGAAAGTTCCGTCTTGCCAAACCGCACAGAACCGGCATAGGGTGCTTCACACAGGAACACCCGGCCCAGCGTAGATTTGCCGCAGGCCACCGGGCCGGTGATGCCGATGATGTCGCCGGGGTGGGCGGTGAGGTTCAGGCCGGAGAAGATGGGCACATCGCCATAGGCAAAAGCGAGATCTTTCAGGGTGACGTCAGCGGCCTGCGGCACCTGCAGGGCTCCAGCTGCTCCGGCTGCTTCATCAGCGGCTTGATGCGCTTCCAGGAGACTTCGGCCTTCTGTACGGCGTTGAACAGTTTTGCCACCTTGGAGGATTTGACCACCAGCTTGGTAAAGCAGGACAGGAAGGTGGTGAATGCGGCAATGTCCCAGCGGCTCCACCCGGTGCCCAGCACATTTTGCGCCGAACCACAGGATGAACAGCACGCCGGCTTCGGACGCTGCCAGATACAGCGGCGGCAGAGCCGACTGCCACACATTGCTGCGCACGGCGGTCTTTTCGTACCGGTCCAGCGCGTCCTCATATTGTTCGGAGCGGGCGTCCTCACAGCCGTAAATGCGGTAGGTCACGGCGTTCCGGGCACGGTCCAGCGTGGCAGCGCTCAGGGCACCAGCCGCCTTTTGTAGGCCGCACCGGCGCGCTGCACCGGCTTTTCATCCATGCCGCGCACACATAGGAAAACGGCGTGAACAGCAGACTGAGCAGGGCCAGCCGCCAGTCGTACACCAGCAGCATGACCACATAGCCTGCCAGCGCCACACCGGTATCAAAGATCTCGGTGGTGAACTTGCGCATGCCCTCCACGCAGTCGTCCACATCTGAGATGGCCTTGGTCATCAGCTCACCGGCGCCCTCCTGCTCCAATGCAGTCCGGCTCTGCCGCACCAGATTGGCATACAGGATGCCTTTCATCCGGCGGTTGATGTTGTTGGCAAAGCGCCGCACATAGAACCGCTTGATGAACCGTGCCGCCTGCACCACCAGGATGGTCAGGATATAGGCCAGCACCAGCAGGGCCATGCGGGCGGCGGTCTCGCTGCCGCCCAGAATGTCGGCAGGCACTGGGCCAGACGGCCCTCGAACCACGGCGTGGCCAGCAGGCCGATGTTGTAAACAAGACCCGAGACCGTCACGAGGGTCAGCGGCAGCCACTCGACCCGGAAATAGGAAAGCACCCGGTCCGGGCAGAAGGTCTTAGTCGGTCGTTCCACGGGCAGTTTCACCTCCTGCGGTGTTCCGGAAGTGCGGGAAGCCAGCACGGCTCTCGGTTTTGGACGCGGTGTACAGCTTGTTCAGCGCAGCCGCAAAAGCGGCGGCTTCCTCCTGCGTGAGCACACCGGTCAGGTACTCGTAAAGGCCGCTTCCACCTCGGCTTTGGAGGATTTCAGGTTCTCGGCCTTTCGGTGGGGAACAGCAGCTGGCTGCGCCGGTCGTTGGGGCGTCCTGCCGGGTGAGGTAGCCCTTTCCTTCCAGATTTTGTGCGGCGCGCAATGGCGGCCTTGTCCGCGTGCAGAAGCTCGGCCAGCTGTGCCTGGGTGCAGCCGGGGTGGTGGCGCAGTGCATGGATCAGGTCGATCTCCGCCGTGCCGACTCCCTCTTCCCGTACGGTGAGCAGGACCAGCTTTTCCGCTTCCCGCGCGATCTTTGTGATTTTCGCTGGGTGATGTCCATAGGTGTCTCCCCTGTCTCGTCGAAAGATGTATCTACATCGTTGTAGGTGCAACTATTATAGCACAGTTTTGGGCCGATGCAAGCTCCCTCTTGTTTCTGCCCCGGGCAGGCTTTATAATAGAAGCAGACCGAGGGCACGCGGGATGGTCTGGTGCTGCTGGCCGCCTGGATGACAGCACGGTGAGCCGATCCATCCCAATACGCAGAACAGGCCCCGGATGGCTTTTACAGTCGTCCGGGGGCCTGTCTTTGGTTGTATTCAGTGGTCCAGCACGGTCTTGCCGGTCAGCGGGTCCGGGATGCCCAGCAGGGCCAGGATGATGGCCATGCGGATGTAGACACCGTTGTGCACCTGATCAAAGTAGGCGGCGCGGGGTCGTTGTCCACGTCGGTGCTGATCTCGTCGATGCGGGGCAGCGGATGCAGCACCGGCATATCCGCCGGGGCCAGCCGCAGCATGGCCTCGTCCAGCTGGTAGCAGCCCTTCAGGCGCAGATACTCTTCCTCGTTGAAGAAGCGCTCCTGCTGGATGCGGGTCATGTACAGCACATCCAGATGGGGCAGTTCCGCTTCCAGATCATCGGTCTCGGTGTAGACCTGATGGGTAGGCTCCAGCGATTCGGTCTTGACGTAGCGGGCAGGCGCAGGTCCTCCGGCGAGATGAACACAAAGCGATTGCCCTCAAACTGGCTCAGCGCGGCGGTCAGGAGTGGACCGTCCGGCCGAACTTGAGGTCGCCGCAGAAGCCGATGGTCAAATGATCCAGCCGCCCCTTGCGCTGACGAATGGTCATCAGGTCGATCATGGTCTGGGAGGGTGCGCGTGGCCGCCATCGCCTGCATTGATGACCGGCACGCGGGCATACTGCGCAGCCCGGAGCGGAGCCCCTCTTTGGGGTGGCGCATGGCGATGACGTCGGCGTAGTTGCTCACCACGCGGGCGGTGTCCTCCACCGTCTCGCCCTTGCTGGCGGAAGAAAGCTGTGCCCTGCAAAGCCCAGCGTTTTGCCGCCCAGACGCAGCATGGCCGACTCGAAAGAAAGCCGGGTGCGGGTGGATGGCTCATAGAACAGGGTGGCAGGATGCGCCCGTCGCACAGGTGGGCGTAGGGTGCGGGTTTGCTTCCATCCGGTCGGCAAGGTCCAGCAGGGCCAGCTGCTCGTTCCGTGAAAACTGTTCGGTTCAATGAAATGTCTCACAGCCATGCTCCTTTCAACACGAACTTTTCGCGCTCGGCACCGGTGGAAACGAACTGGATCTCATGGTCCAGCTGCTTTTCCAAGAACTGCACATAGTTCTTTGCTGCTTCGGGAAGCTCGTCCCAGCTGGTACAGCCGGAAATATCCTGCTCCCAGCCGGGCAGGCATGGTGACCACCGGCTCCACACGGTCCAGGTCGGACAGCGGGTCGAAGGCGGGGACCTCCACGCCGTCCAGCTTGTAACCGGTGATGACCGGGATCTCCTTCAGGCTGCTGAGCACATCCAGCTTGGTCAGGGCGATCTTGTCGGCACCCTGCATGGCAAGGCCATAGCGGCTGGCCACACAGTCAAAGGGCCCACCCGGCGCGGGCGGCCGGTGGCGGCACCGTACTCGCCGCCTGCCTTGCGCAGCTGCTCGTTCCACACTTCGCCCATGGCGTTCTCGGCCGCAAAGGGTCCGGCACCCACGCAGGTGGAGTAGGCTTTCAGCACGCCCACCACATGGTCCAGCTTGCAGTTGGGGATGCCTGCCCCAGCGGTGCATAGGCCGCCAGCGTATTGGAGCTGGAGGTAAACGGGAAGATGCCGTAGTCGATATCCCGCATGGCACCCAGCTGGGCTTCCAGCACGATGCGCTTGCCGCTGTCGTGGGCCTGCTGCAGGAAGGCCCCACATCGCAGATGTACGGAGCAAACTGCCCGGCCTGCACCCGGCACCACTCCAGCAGGGCGTCGTAGCTCATGGGCTCCTGATGGTAGCAGCCCGCCAGCTCCAGATTCTTGGATTCCAGGATCATGTGCAGGCGGTCCTGCACCCGCTTTTCGTCCAGATGGAGCAGGTCGCCCAGACGCAGGGTCTTTTGCGGTATTTGTCGCTGTAGGCATAAGCGATGCCGCGGCGGGTGGAGCCGAACGCACTGCCCTTCTTGGCCAGACGGTCCTCTTCCAGACCGTCCTGCACCTTGTGCCACGGCATGGAAATGGTGGCCTTGTCAGAGAGTTTCAGGTTCTCCGGGCCGACGGTGATGCCGCGCGTCTCGATGGCGTCCATCTCCCCGGCCAGATGGTCCAGGTCGATGACCATGCCCGCACCCAGCACACAGGTCACCTCCGGGTGGAGGATGCCGGAGGGCAGCAGGTTCAGGATGAACTTGCCCTGCTCTGTGACGACGGTGTGCCCGGCATTGTTGCCGCCCTGATAGCGGGCAACGATGTCCGCATGTTCTGCCAGCAGGTCGATGACGCGGCCCTTGCCCTCATCGCCCCAATTGATTCCAGTTACTGCAGTCAGCATAATACTTCATTTACCTTCTTTTCCATACCACTTTACGATACTTTTGGATTTCCCTCTTGCAATTTCAGATTGCAGTGCTATTATACGAGCAGAGGAAGAATGTGTAAAACGTATCTTCCACATGGCTGCAATGTAAATTTGATATGAATGGAGGCAGATGCCCATGTATGTGGACTGGGAATACTACAAGATCTTCTATTATGTGGCGAAGTATCAGAATTTTACCAAGGCCGCGCGGGTGCTGGGCAACAACCAGCCCAACATCACCCACTCGATGAACCGGCTGGAAAGCCAGCTGAACTGCGTGCTGTTCATCCGCTCCAACCGGGCGTGACCCTGACCCCGGAAGGCGAGATGCTCTATTCCCGCATCGCATCGGCGGCGGTGCAGATCCAGGACGCCGAAGAGGAGCTGAGTGCCAGCGCCACACTGGAGCACGGTACCATCAGCATCAGCGCCACCGAGACGGCCCTGAACATCTATCTTTCCGAGAAGCTGCGGGCCTTCCACAACAATTTCCCCGGCATCCGGCTGCGCATCTCGAACCACTCCACCCGCAGGCGGTGCAGGCCGTGAAGAACGGCGAGGTGGATTTTGCCATCGTATCCACGCCGGCCGAGGTGGATCCGGGCTGAAAATGGTGGAGCTGAAGTCCTTTTATGAGGTGCTGGTGGGCGGAAAGACCTTTACCGCACTGGCCAGCCAGATTCTTTCCCTGAAGGAACTGACCAACTACCCGCTGATCTCGCTGAGCGATGAGAGCATGACCCGCAGCTTTTACCGGCAGCTGTTCCTGGACCACGACGCCGAGCTCAAGCCCGACACCGAGGCCGCCACCACCGACCAGATGCTCACGCTGGTAAAAGCGAGCTGGGCCTTGCCTTTGTGCCGGAACCCATGGCCGGGAGCCGCTGCAGCGCGGCGAGATCGTCCAGCTGCATTTGCAGGAGATCATTCCCTCCCGCTCCATCTGCCTGGTCTACGACCACCACCGCCCGCTGAACACGGCGGCCCGGAAGTTCCAGCAGATGATCACCCAGACGACGGCACAGCATGCATGATGTTTTCCCATAAAGTGCCAGTGCACAAATCCTGTGCACTGGCACTTTCTGGTTTTTTGTTACTTCTTACGCGGTTCGGTGCTTTCTTTCAGCTCCCGGTGCTCTTCCTGCAGCTCCTGTTTCAGGGCATGGCTGATCTCCCGCGTTTCCTGCCGGATCTCGGTCAGGTCTTTTTCGATGACGGGGTTCTCTTCCAGATCTTCCCGGATGAACATCAGCGCAAAGCTGACCAGCAGAAAGCCGCAGCAGAACCAGATGGCCCGGCCGCCCAGCAGCGCAGTGCTCCGGCTGCCGATGCCGGCCCCGATGGCAAACAGCAGGATGATGCCAAAGTACCGCAGCATCCGGTCCATGGTCCGCGGTTCGTGGGTCCTGCACCAGATGCACAACGCCTCCACGCCGCTGCGCAGGTCACCGATGCACATGGTGCTGGCAAAGGCGTAGCCGTTCACCTTGCGGAAAGCCTGCACCTGCATGGCGCAGGCAAACGAGACGATGGCGTTGGCCAGCAGGTTCTGCTCCTGCGGCAGAAAGCCCACGAGGAACAGCAGCAGCCCTTCGCCCAGCACCACCAGCTGCCGCCAGTGGAGCGTGCGCATCTCCCGGAAGCGCTCCTGCATTTTTTCGGCGGTGAGCACCCCAGCGCAAAGGCGCACAACGGCACCAGATAATGCAGCACCCGCTCCCAGTTGCCATCCATCAGGTTGGCGCTGAGCAGCACGATATTGCCGGTCTGGGCGTTGGCAAACACTTTGCCCCGGAACAGATAGGTATAGGCGTCCTGCAGGCCGCCGGACAGTGAAAGGAACACGGCGGTGAGAAAGGATTCGGACATTTGCCCGTGATGACTTGTTTTCATACATACACCCTTTACGCACCCTATTATAATGCATTTTGCGGCGCGGTTGATATCAGTTTTACATGCCGGATATGTATGCGGCACGCAGAGCCTCAAAACAGGGTGCAGCGTTCGGGCAGATCACACAAGCCCAGTCCGGGCCACCGCCAGCGGCAGGCTTTGCGGTGTGGGTCAGGGTTCGGTCACCACGCGGTGTCCTCACCGTCGGCGCTGCGGGCGGCGGCCACGCGGTTGCGGCGGAACATGCTTTCCACCACGGCGCAATACTTGTCGGCCAGGCACACGATGAAGGCCTCGCGGCAGGTGGGCACATGGCGGAAGGTGAGCGGCCACATGTGGCTGGCGATGATGTTCTGCTCCTTTGGGTGATGTGGAACACCCGCTGGGCGTTCACGCAGGCATAGCCCGGGTGCGAAAAGCCGTGCATCTCGAACAGGCGGCGCAGGCCGTGGAAGGTGCTGCGCTTGTGCCAGTCGTAGAGGTAAAAGTCGTGCAGGAAGGCTCCCACCGCCAGCGAGGTCTCGTCGGCGTGCAGGTGCAGCCGCCGGTTGAGCCAGAAGCTCACCCGCACCACGTTCTTGCAGTGCTGGTAGGTGGTTACATCGCCGTGCTGGATAAACTCCCGCATGCGCTGCACCTGGGGTTCTCATCGTATTGCTGCAAAATGGCATAAAGCTGTTCGTGTTCGGTCGTAGAAAGCTGCATGGGCGTTCTCCCCTTTCCGCCGTGAGGGCGGCAAAATGATCAGGAGCGGAGCTGCACCGGGTTGGAATTGCCGAAGTTTTCGGCCTGCGAGGGATTCTCCCGCTTCAGGGTCAGGTCCACCAGATACTGCTTGCCGTCGCCCAGTTCTTCCAGCTGGGCCAGCTTTGCGTTGGCAGACACCTCATCCGGGTACCACTGGATCAGGAAGAAGTTCTCGGCTTCCACACCGTAGTACAGCCACACGCCGTCGGCGCGCAGAAGGTCGTCGAGGTGGTCCACCTCTTCGCCGTCCGGCAGGCCGAGGCCCTCCTCGGCATACAGGTTCTCCGGCTCCACCTGGAGCATCTCGATCACCTGAATGGAGCTTTGCAGATATTCGTCCTGGGAAACGGCTTTGTCCGACCGGGTCCAGCCGGTGAGAAAAGCCTGCATCAGAAGGTCGCGCACCTTGATGCGCGGCAGAGTGGGATCATCCATAACCATTGGTCGTTCCTTCTTCCTGTTTGTTTCCGCTGACCAGTATACGGTTTTGGGCCGTGCAAGTCAACGGAATATTTGTGAATTTTGCAGGCACGCGAAAACAGACGGCGTTTAACCGCCCGCCTCCCCGTGCCCAGATGGAAATCAAAGGTGTCATCCAGCCACTCGCGGGCAAGGGTCAGCCAGCGGCTGCGGTGGGCGCTGGGGTGGTTCACCTCGGCGGTGCTCAGGCTGGTGCCGTGGCAGCCCTTTCAAACAGATGCGCCTCGCACGGCACCCCGGCCCGGTGCAGGGCGCTGACCAGCAGCAGGGTGTTCTCCACCGGGACCGTCTCGTCCTCCATGGTGTGCCAGACGAACACCGGCGGGGTGCGGGGCGTGATCTTGTCCTCCAGCGAGAACGCCTGCTGCGCCGCGGGTCCTCCCCGGCCAGCTGCACAAAGCTGCCCCGGTGGGCGTACTCCCCGGCTGTGATGACCGGGTAGCCCAAAATCACCGCGTTGGGGCGGGGCAGGTCCGGCAGGCCCGCACCGCCAGCACGGCGAAAGGGCCAGATGCCCGCCCGCCGAAAAGCCGCACACCGCAATTTTGTCCGGCTGCACATGCCATGCGGCGGCGTGCTGCCGCACGAGGCCGATGGCCGCCGCCAGCTGCCGCAGGGCAGGCCGTGCGCTGCATCGTCCCCCACGGCGTAGCGCAGCACTGCGGTGTGGTAGCCCGCCGCCGCAAACTGCAGGGCCACGGGGTCGCCCTCGCGGGCGCTCACATGGCTGTAGCCGCCGCCCGGCACCACCAGCACCAGCGGCCGCTCCATGGCCAGCGGCATCGTCTCCACGCAGTCCCGCAGATAGACCGTCAGAAGCCCGCCGCCGGGCAGGTCCAGCTGTTTCAGCTGCATCACACATCCTCCTTATACACGCCGCAGCGGCCCTCCGGGTGGGCTGCGATGAATTCCGCACACAGGTCGGCGCACATCCGGCACAGCTCCGGGCAGGGCCGCTTTTGTAGTAGTCCGCCGTGCGGGCCTCGGCCTTCGTGCCGCCGGAAGGCCGCCCCGGCCTTTGCCAGCAGTTCCCGGCAGATAATACTGTCCCCGCCGTTGCGGGCACGGTACAGCCGGGCTGCCTCCTGCACGAGGGCATACATCCGGGATTTGTCCTGGGGTCCGCCGGGTCGGCGTAGACCGGCTCAGCACCGTGACCACCCGCAGAACGCGCCGCACACTTCCCGCATCCGGCCAATGCCTGCCCCGAACCCGGCGCTCATGCGCAGGGCCATCTCCTCGGAAAGCCCCAGCTGCGGCGCAAATGCCGCCACCACGCTCTGGCTGCAGTTATATCCTTTTAAAAATAGGCGTAGGCTGCCTCGCCCTGTTTTGCCATGATTTCACATCCTTTGCGGTTTATTATAGCACAAACCGGGGCATTTTAAACTTTTATGAAAGCCCTTGATTTTTGCGGCAAAGCGGTGTATATTAGCACTCGAAAGTTATGAGTGCTAAGTGTTTGACGGTAGTTTCTTGCGTCGAGTGCTTGCACTGAATCCAGATAAAAAGAGGTTTTGTACTATGGCCAAGAAAGAATTTCAGGCAGAGAGCAAAAGCTGATGGATATGATGATCAACTCCATCTACACCAACAAGGAAATTTTCCTGCGGGAGCTGATCTCCAACGCCTCGGACGCCATCGACAAGCTGTATTATAAGAGCCTGACCGACACCTCCGTGGGCATGAACAAGAGCGATTTCCGCATCCTGATCACCCGCGACAAGGAAAACCGCATCCTCACCGTGGAGGACAACGGCATCGGCATGACCAAAGCGGAGTTGGAAGAACCTGGGCACCATTGCCCACTCCGGCTCCCTGGACTTCAAGCAGGACAACAAGGACGAGAACATCGACATCATCGGCCAGTTCGGCGTCGGCTTCTACTCCTCCTTCATGGTGGCCGACAAGGTCACCGTCATCTCAAGGCCTACGGCTCGGACGAGGCCGGCAGTGGAGTCCTCCGGTGTGGACGGCTACGAGATGACCCCGGCTGAGAAGGACACTGCTGGTACCCAGATCATCCTGCACATCAAGCCCGACACCGAGACCGACCACTACGACAACTTCCTGGATGAGTACGGCATCGTGGCCATCGTCAAGAAATACAGCGACTATGTGCGCTATCCCATCCAGATGGAGCGCGAAAGAGCCGCCAGAAGCCGGAACCGGACCCCAAGCCCGAGGACTACAAGCCCGAGTGGGAGACCTACACCGAGCTGGAGACCCTGAACAGCATGATCCCCATCTGGAAGAAGCAGAAGAGCGAAGTGACCGATGAGGAATACAACGCCTTCTATAAGGACAAGTTCGGCGACTATGCCGACCCCGCCCGGTCATCGTGAGCCGCACCGAGGGCACTGCCAACTACAACGCCCTGCTGTTCGTGCCCAGCCACCGCCCCTACGACTTCTACACCAAGGAGTACGAGAAGGGTCTGGCCCTGTACGCTTCCGGCGTGCTGATCATGGAAAAGTGCGCCGACCTGCTGCCCGACTACTTCAGCTTCGTCAAGGGCATCGTGGACAGCCAGGACCTGAGCCTGAACATCAGCCGTGAGATGCTGCAGAAGGACAACCAGCTCAAGCTGATCCACAACGCTCTGGAAAGAAGATCAAGAACGAGCTGCACGCCATGCTGGCCAACGACCGCACAAAGTACGAGGAGTTCTGGAAGGAGTTCGGCCGTCAGATCAAGTTCGGTGCCTACTCCGACTACGGCATGCACGCCGAGCTGCTGCGCGACCTGCTGCTGTTCTGGTCCGCCAAGGAGCAGAAGATGGTCACCCTGCAGGAGTATGTGGACAAGATGCCCGCCGAGCAGAAGTACATCTACTTCGCCGCCGGTGACTCCTCCGACCGTCTGGCCAAGCTGCCCTCCACCGAGCTGGTGCTGGGCAAGGGCTACGACGTGCTGCTGCTGACCGAGGACGTGGACGAGTTCTGCCTGCAGATCCTGCGCACCTATCCCCGCAAGGATGCCGAGGGCAAGGACGGCACCGTGGAGTTCAAGAACGTCAACAGCGGTGACCTGGGCCTTGAGACCGAGGAAGAGAAGAAGGCCGCCGAGGATGCCACCGCCGAGAACAAGGACCTGTTCGACGCCATGAAGACTGCTCTGGACGGCAAGGTGAAGGAAGTCAAGGTCTCCACCCGCCTGAAGGATCACCCGGTGTGCCTGAGCGCCGACGGCCCGCTGTCCATCGAGATGGAAAGGTGCTGTCCAAGCAGCCCGGCAGCGAGGGCGTGAAGAGCGACAAGGTGCTGGAGCTGAACGCCAACCACCCGTGTTCGCCGTGCTCAAGGCCGCACAGGAGGCCGGTGACACCGACAAGATCAACAAGTACAGCGCCCTGCTGTACGCACAGGCCCAGCTCATCGAGGGCCTGCCTGTGGACGACCCACCGCTTATGCCGAGGCCGTGTGCAGCCTGATGAAGTGATCTCTCCCGCGGGGCAGACTTACTCCCCCGCCCGCATGGATTACCCTTAACAAAACGACCGCGTTCCGCTATAATAGAGTGGAACACGGTCTTTTTTTATTGCGGAAAGGAACTCTGTTTCATGGAGCCGAGAAAACATTATTTTGCAAAGATCCCCACCATCGCCATCTTTATCGTGATGGCGATGTCCGGGCCGTTGAGTGCTGCTGTTCATCCTGAAGGGCATTGACCAGAAGGTGCAGAAGGAAGAGCAGGAAGCCGCCCGCGCCCGGGCGACTACCGCGCCGACCTTGGGCCGGAGCCCGACCGGAAGAGTGAGCCTGTTTACGGACACGATGTGCCTACCGAGGCGCAGAAAAGCGCCAAGCAATGGCACAAGAACATTGCCACCCTCTGCACCATCCTGGGCGCTGTCTTTCTGTTTTCCGGGGTGATGGATGTGGTGGATCTCATTGGCGCGTGGCCGCTGATGCCCGACCCCGGGAGCTGTTTTCCGATATCGTCATGGCCATTGGCGGCGGCGGTGCGCTGCTGACCGGCCTGCGGATGAACAGCACCCGCAAGCTGGAGCGGCTGCTGGATAAAGTGGTGGGCGAGCGGGATAACATTCCTCTGCCGGAGCTGTTTGCTGCCGCCGGGGTGGATGCTGCCCGGGACGTGCTGCCGTGAATAGCGCCATCGAGCACGGATACTTCGGCGCAGACGCCTACATTGACAACCGCACCGACACGCTGGTGGTGCGGGGCACAGCACCGCAGCCGAAAAGCCCGCACCCGCTCCGGCACCCAAGCCCCAGCCCGCCGCAGAGGACGAGTACGCTGCACTGCTGCGCCAGCTGCGGGAAGTGAACGATGCCATTCCTGACCCGGTGATGAGCCAGAAGATCTCCCGGCTGGAGGAGGTCAGCGGGCGTATCTTTGCGCTGGCGCAGAAGGACCCGGGCAAAAGGCGCAGCTGCAAAAGTTTATGAACTACTATCTGCCCACTGCGCTCAAGCTGCTGAACACCTACGCCAGCCTTTCCCGGCAGGCGGTGGAGGGCACGAACATTACCGAAGCCAAGCACAGCATCGAGCGCAGCATGGACCTGCTGGTGACCGCCTTTGAAAACCAGCTGGACAAGCTGTTCCAGTCCGATGCGCTGGACGTGACCACCGACATCGCCGCGCTGGAAGGCATGCTGAACATGGACGGCCTGACCGACAGCGCGTTCGGCAAATAATTTCATCCACAAAAACGAGGGAAAGCCCGCGGGCCTTCCCTCGTTTTGTTCTGTTCAGGTTTCTGCCAGCGCGGCCAGCACCGCTTTCTGCAGGTCGGTGACCGAGATGGTGCACAGGGCTTTCAGGTCGGCGTCGGAGCCGTCGGTGGGCTGGGCGGCGATCTCCGCCATGGTCTTGCCCTTCAGGGTGCTGCAATAGCCCTCGGCGTGCTCGTACCACTCCTTGTGCAGGGCACTGGCCTCCCGCATGCCGTACTTGTCGCCCTGCTCGTTCTTGGTGTACACCGGCTCTTCCGGCCCGGAGACCGTGCCGTCCGCGCTGACGGTCAGCTGCGGCTGGGTCATGTCCCCGATGGCGCTGGTCACCCGGCCCTCGCTGTCCACGGTCAGGGCCGCCAGCGTGATGTCTGCCCGGACGTGGGCGTCCTGGTCATCCGTGGCGGCAAGGTTCTGGGGCAGGTCTGCCGCGATCAGGCTCAGGGTCACCCGGTCGCCCTGGGCGGCTCCCAGTGCTTTGGCCTGTTCGCAGGCGCGCACCACGGCGTCCCGGTAGCGGTCCACCGCGATGGTGCAGCCGGACACAAGGTCGGCGTCCTGCGGCTTGCCGTTTTCATCCGTTTTCAGCTTCTTTACCTCGTCCGGGGTCCTGCCGGTCAGGTAGTCGGCAAACCAGTCGGCCTGCTCGGCCCACCCCTTGCCGAGGGAGGACGCCGCCGCCAGCGGGTAGTCCTCCCCTTTTGTGCGCTTGGACCGCACATCCTCCGGAGTGGTCACGCTGCCGGTGCTCCCGCCGGAGACCGAAAGTTCCAGCTCGTCCAGCATCACGTCGGCCAGTTTGCCGTCGGCGTCCAGCACCACAGCCGCAGCGGCAGTGGTGATCTTGCCGGCCCGGTCGCTGCCTGCGGCCTCGGTCACAACGCCAAGACCGGTGCGCCAGGCCTGCTCCTGCCCGGCTGTGCCGCCGCTCATGGCACCGGACCCACTGCCGCTCATGGACCCGGCTCCGCTGCTGCCCGGAGCGCCGCCCCGGCCGCAGCCGGTCAGCGCCAGCGCAGCGGCCAGCGTACAGCCCCAAAACACCCGAAAAACCTGCTTCATGGTACACCTGCTCCTTTTGCTCCCGCGCAGCCGCACGGGCTTTGGAGCTAGTGTGCCCCCTGCCGGGGCAATTATGAGCGCGCCCTTACATCAACGGGCTGAGCAGGCGCAGCACGCTGTCCAGCAGGGTGCCGGGGATGCTGGTGCGGCAGTCCGAAATATGAATTTCGCGGCACTGCGGCAGGGTGGCCCGCACATCGTCCCGCAGGGCAGCCACCTGACTGTTGTGCTGCAGCAGCACGCCGCACTCAAAGTGCAAAAACAGGCTGCGGTAATCCATGTTGATGCTGCCCACCACGGCTGCCCGGTCGTCGCTCACCCAGCACTTGGCGTGCAGGAAGCCCGGGGTGTACTCGTAGATGCGCACCCCTGCCTGCAAAAGCGGCAGGTAGTAGGAGCGGCTCAGGCGGAACACCAGCTTCTTGTCCGGGATGCCCGGCAGCACCAGCCGCACATCCACCCCGCGCTTGGCGGCGTTTTTCAGCGCATCCAGCATCTCTTCGCCCACAGCCAGATAGGGCGTGTAGATATACACATACTGCTCGGCCCGGGCCAGCAGGTTCAGGTACACCGTCTCCGCCACCGGCTCTTCGTCCAGCGGGCTGTCGGCGTAAGGCTGCACGATGCCGTCCTGCACCGGGTGTGCACTGTGCTGGGGGCGGAAGGCGCTGTAGTCCGTCTCACTGGGGCGGAAAGCGTTCCAGAAGTTGAGGAACATCACGGTGAAATTCCACGCAGCATCGCCCTCGATGCGCAGGGCGGCGTCCTTCCAGTAGCCGAAGCGCTGCTCCGCGTTGATATACTCGTCGGACAGGTTCACGCCGCCGGTGTAGGCGATGCGCCCGTCGATGACCACGATCTTGCGGTGGTCGCGGTGGTTCATCACCAGCGAGAGCACCGGCACCACCGGGTTGAAGGGGATGCACCGGATGTGCGCCCGCTCCATGCGCACCACAAAGTCGGTGGGCAGGCCCAGCAGGCTGCCAAAGTCGTCGTAGATCAGGCGCACGTCCACCCCCTGCGCGGCCTTGCGCCGGAGGATGGCTTCCACGCCGTCCCACATTTTGCCGGTGTGCACGATGAAATATTCCACAAAGATCGTGTGCTCGGCCCGCTCCAGGTCCCGCAGCAGCTGGGGGTACATGGCTTCGCCGCAGGCAAAATACTGCGCGGCGGTGTTCTTCCAGGCCGGGTAGCGGCCGTACCGCGCCAGATAGCGGCTCATGCCGAGGCCGGAAGCATCCAGCCCGTCGGTCTGGCCCGGCTGCTGGGCAAGGTCGGCCTTGTGGGCGTCATCCACCGCCTGCAGCTTGCTGCGCAGCCGCTTGGCCGGGCGCTTGTTGCCAAAGGAGAGGTACAGTGCCCCGCCCAGCAGCGGCAGCACCCCCATGAGCGCGATCCAGCCGATCTTGTAGGCGCTGTTCTCGTCCTTGCGCACGAGGTACAGCATCATAAACAGACTGAGCAGCTGCAAGCCGGCGTTGACCCACACGCGGCCGGTGGTGAGGGAGAAAAACGCCCACAGCAGCCATGCCACCTGCAGGGCCACCAGCACCACCGTGATGGTGATCCGATTGAGGATGCGGCTGAAAAATTTTACGATCGGCAGCCGGAACATCAGGCTCCCTCCTTTCGCTCTGCATTATAATATATGTCAGTATAGCGCGGTTTGTGCGGTTTTGCAAGTGATGCAAAAAAAGCCAGCCGGCAAAGCCTTTGCAGGCGGTGCCGGTTGGCATGGTTTGCGGGGTGCGGCTGCTTATTCTGCCGTTTTGCGGCGCAGCAGGCTCATGGGCGGCAGCTCCGGGGTGGGCATGGTGTATTTTTCCATGGCGTGAGGGGTGCTGTCCACCCGTTCCCCGGCCTCGTTCTCGATCCACTCCGGCGTCAGCGGGATGCTGCGGCCGTCCGGGCAGAGGGCTTCCAGCGTATCGCCCAGGCTCCACTTGCCGCGCTGCTGGCAGTGGGCCACGCCGTTCTCCCAGCGGTCCACCGTGCCCACGAACTCCCATTCGCGGATGTAGGTGGCGCTGTCGGTGGCCTGTTTGGCCTGCTCGCGGCCAAAGTAGAAGCCCGGCGAGTAGTGGCGGTGGCTGGTGCGGGTGAGCTCCTCGTAGACCTCAGCCGGCAGCTCAAAGTTGTCGTTGGCGGGGTCGGCCAGATAGGCATCCAGCGCCTTGCGGTAGGCGGCGGTCACACTGGCCACATAATAGAAGGTCTTGGCGCGGCCCTCGATCTTCAGGCTGTCCACACCGGCCTTGCAGATCAGGTCGAGGAAGGGCGCGGTGCACAGGTCGTTGGCGTTGAGGATGTAGCTGCCGTTCTCGTTCTCGCCGATCTCGTACAGCTGGCCGGGGCGGGTCTCCTCGCTCAGGTAGTACTTCCAGCGGCAGGGCTGGGCGCACTGGCCCCGGTTGGCGTCGCGGCCTGCCATGTAATTGGACAGCAGGCACCGGCCGGACACGCTCATGCACATGGCACCGTGCACAAAGGCCTCGATCTCCAGTTCCGGCGGGGTCTTGTCGCGCAGGATGGCGATGTCCTGCAAGGACATCTCGCGGGCCAGCACCACGCGCTTGGCACCCAGGTGATAGGCGGCGCGGGCGGCGGCCCAGTTGGTGATGCCGGTCTGGGTGGACATGTGCACGTCGATGTCCGGGGCAACGGTCTTGCAGGCATCCAGCACGCCCAGGTCGGCCACGATGAAGGCATCCACACCGGCCTTGGCGGCCTCCTTGATGGCGTCCGGCAGGCGGTCGGCTTCCTCATTGGTGGGCAGGGTGTTCATGGTCAGGTAGACCTTGCGGCCCCGGGCATGGGCATAGATGACGCCCTCGGTGAGCTGCTCCGGCGTAAAGTTGGCCGGTGCAGACCGCATGCCGAACTCCGGCAGGCTGCAGTAAACGGCATCGGCACCGTAGTTGATGGCATAGCGCAGGCGCTCCAGATCGCCCGCCGGGGCGAGCAGTTCCGGGATTTGCAGCATAGTTGATATTCCTCTCTTTTTTCAGAAAATACGATTTGAAATGTCCGCCGCTTCGCTCTGGACATATTTAGCGGAAGAATTATTTTTAGATTCGCGTTTGTCGCGCTCTGCGGAGCGCTCCAAACGCATTTTCACAGGAAGGGTCGTAACGGGCAGCTTCAGCCGTAACGGACAACTTACCCTCTTATTTCACCGTTTTGTTCACGTCCGCTGCGGTCTGGCAGTTGGCGTTGTGTTCGCTGAGGGTGCGGGCATAGTAGTAGTTGCCCTTGAGGTCGGTGACGAAGAAATAAGCGTCCTTTGCTTCCTCGTCCGGCTCCGGGCTCAGCGCCGCCCGGATGGCAGCGATGCCGGGGTTGGAGATGGGGCCGGGGGTCAGGCCCGCCGTATGGTAGGTATCATACGCAGAGACGATGTTTTCCGGGATATTGTCCCACCCGCCGTAGTAGGGGGCCACCCAGTTCCAGAGGTAGTTGTTGTCGGCGTCGCTCTGGATGTGGCTGGACGTGTTGCTCTGCAGGCGCGGATAGGGCGAGCCCTCGGCCAGACGGTTGCGGAACACCTGCGCCACGTTGGAGTCCTGGCTGTTGCCCGCTTCCTCCTGCACAAAGGAGGCCAGCGTGACCAGCTCGTTCAGGGTCATGCCCTGCTCCTTGAGCTTCGCATACATCGCATCGGTGATCTGCGCGTCAAACTGAGCATAGAACGTTGCCACATAGTTGTGCACGGTGTCGTCCTTCAAAAACTCGTAGGTCTCCGGGAAGAGATAGCCCTCGCACTTCATGAAGCGGTCCGGGGCGTCCTTGTCCTCCGGAACGTACTGCCAGAAGGTGTACGCACTGAAATCGCCCTCGTTGGCTTCCTTCAGAAAGTCCTCGGCGCTGCACAGACCGGCATCCTCCATTTTCCGGGCAATGGCAATCGCCGTGGTGCCCTCCGGGATGGTGATCCGCACGGTATCTGCCTTGGCGTACTGGGAGAGAACGGCGATGATAGCATCGTAGGCGTTGGCCCCGGTCTGCAGGGTAAAATCACCGTACTGCAGCTTTGCCGCGGCCCCCTTGTGCCCCACATACCAGCGGAACAGGTAGGCCGAGCGGATGACGCCCGCGTCCTTGAGCCGATTTGCAATGGAGGCCACGCCGCTGCCCTGGGGGATGCTGACAGTAACCTCGGTGCCGGGCTTTCCGTTGCCGTGGATCTCGTTGTAGGCAAACACCCCTGCTGCCCCTGCGGCCAGCACCAGCAACAGTACCACTGCCAGCAAAATCTTCACGGCACCGCCTTTTTTCTTCGAGGCGGTGTGTCTCTCCTTGTGTGCCATACGCACCTTCCTTTGTTGTTTTTCTGCGTCTCAGCCTTCCAGCATCAGGCGCATATAGCTTTCCGATACGTCAAAGGGCTCCCCGTCAAAACGGATCATGCCGTACTCCTGCCGGGTGCCCTCCCCCAGGAACAGCGTCTGGGCGGCACCCACCGTGATGACGGCCTTTTCCACGATGACTTCCTTCTCGCGGGCGGCTTCCATGAGCACCTCGGCGGCGCGGTCGTCCTCGGCCATGAGCTCCACGAAATACAGGGTGTCCTCCTTGCGGAAGTACACGCCGTAGCCCCGCTCGTTGGCCACGATGGTGGCCCCGCGGGAATACAGGTCGCCCAGCACCACGGCCATGCGCTCCGGGGTGAACTGCACCGTATCGGGCCAGAACTTCTCCCGCAGCTCGCACAGCTTCTTGGCGGTAACGCTATCAAACTCGGCCTGGCTCCACAGGTTGCGGGCCACCTCCCGCGGCAGGCAGCGCAATGCAAAGGCGCGGGCAAAGCCCTTGTCCTGCAGCAGAGCGGCCTGCTCCGGGGTGGCGGGCACGGCCACGGTAAAGCCTGCGCCCCGCAGCTTCTGCTGCGCGCACAGATAGTCCAGCAGGCCGGCCAGGATCAAACTGCCCTGTCCGCACAGGCCGTAGAGGTAACTGCCCTGCCGCCCCTGCAGCGTGACCGGCACCGCCAGTGCCACAGCGGCAATGGCGTCATTTTCCTCGGCCACATAGACATTCTGCTGCCCTGCAAAACGCTCCACGGCGTTGGCCGCAAATTCTTCCGACTCGCCGCGCTCGCGCTGCCACAGCGCCAGCACAGCCGCCTTGTCGGATGGCTGCATCAAACGATACATCTGTCAGGATGCCCCCTCTTATCGTATTTTATGTTACTGTCCGCCCAGCACGATGCCCTGCACCTCAGTCTGGATGTCCTCGATGCTGCGCATGGCGTCGCTGTGGGTGCAGTGCACCGTGGTCCAGCCCAGATGCTCCGCGCAATACTCGGCGGCGCGGCGGCTGCGGGCCAGATATTCGGTATCTTTCTCGTGCACGTCCTTTTTGCTCTCGTCACCGTGGTAGCGGGCGGTCATCAGCCGCTGGCTGACCGCCGGGTCCACCTGCAGGTAGATGACGCTGTCCGGTGCGGGCAGGCCCAGCAGATGGAACTCGTAATCGAACAGCCAGTGCAAAAACTCCTCCCACTGCTCCGGCGGGAGCTTGGAGCACTGGTGCACCGCGTTGGAGGTGGTGTAGCGGTCGGCAATGACCACGCCGCCCTCCTCGTAAAAGCGGCCCCAATCGGTCTTGTAGCTGGCATAGCGGTCCACCGCAAAAAAGCTGGAGGCCGCATAGGCGTTCACATCGTCCGGTTTTGAGCCGAACTGCCCGGCCAGATACATTTTGATCAGGGCGCTGGAATCGCTGGCGTAATCCGGGAAGGTGACCTCCCGCACCGGCAGGCCCTGTCCGGCCAGGTGCTGGGCCAGCAGCTTGGCCTGGGTGGCCTTGCCGCTGCCGTCCAGTCCCTCGATGACGATCAGCTTGCCCTTGCTCATACGGCGGCACCTTCCTTGATGGCGGCATATTTTGCACGCACCTCGGCGGTTTTGCCGCAGCACATCTTGCCCTCCGGGCAGGGGCCGCTCACGCAGGCCGGGCCGGATTTGGCAAAGATGTGGGGTGCCACCGGGTACACCAGTTTGAACATCTCTTCGGCAAGCTGGCGGATCTCCCACTGGGCGCGGCTGCAGCAGCGCAGGTGGAAGAAGTTTTGCAGGCTGCGGGCGTTCATGGTGACCACCATTTTCGTCTCGCAGGCGTTGGGCAGCACAAAGCGGGCGTCCTCATTGGCCTGCTTGCTGGCCTTGGCGCGGGCTGCCTTTTCCGGCATGCCCTCGGCCATCAGGCGGGCGGTGTGGCCCTCTTCCAGCTTGTGGGCAAGGTCAAGGTAGCGTTTGGCGTCCTCGTTCATGCTCTCAAGGAACGCCGCCTTTGCCTCCGGGATGGCTTCGATCTCCGGCGGCACCACATAGCGGAAATCGTCCAGGCGCACATAGCGCTGGCTCTGCACGCTGAAGGATGCGATGCGGTGGCGGGTGATCTGGGCCAGCAAGGTACGGCTGACCCCCTCGATGCCAAAGGTGAAGCTGGCGTGCTCGATGGGGCTGGCGTGGCCCAGGTCGCTGAGCATGGTCAGGAACTTTGCCGTCTTTTCCTCGGTCAGGCCGTCCAGCAGGTCGGTGATGTGGGCGTCGGAGTAGCACAGCTTGGCGGCAGCCGCCACCACCTTTTCCGGCTCCGGGGTATGGGCGATCAAACGAACTGTCATCATTTTGTGTCATTCCTCCGTTGTGATTTTGGTCAGCGGCGCAAAATTAGCCATGGTCTTTTTGATGCCGACCTTTTCAAAGTTGATCTCCACGATCTGGTCTCCGGCCGCAGGCTTGACCTTGAGCACGGTGCCCCGGCCAAAGACCTTGTGCTCCACGATGTCGCCCGGCTCGTAGTGCTTCGGCCCGGCAGACGCGGCCTTGGCAGCCGGTGCACCGGTAAAGCTGATCTTTGCGGCCGAGGTCTTTGCGCCCGCGCCGGAATACCCGGCACCGAACCCGCCCGAACGCACCTTGGGCTGGGTGGAGCTGTTGCCGTAGGCGGCACCGTAGCCGGAAGAGGAAGTGCCCCGCCCGGCATAACCGGAGCCGAACCCGCTGCGCTCCCCGGCGTTGTACTCGCGGTTCAGGTAACCGCCGCCGGAGCGGGAACCATAGCCGCCGGAACCGTAGCCCCCGGCGCTGCGGCCCCAGCCGGAAGGCCCGGAGTACCCGGACGCGCCGCCGGGCACGGTGTCGCTGTAGCTGCTGCCCCAGCCGCCCAGACGGGAACGCTGTTCCAGCACCGGGCTGCGGGTCTCTTCGATGTACTCCGGCTCGATCTCGCGCAAAAAGCGGCTGGGCTCGTTGCGCTGGGTGCGGCCGTAGAGCATGCGGGTGACGCTGTTGGAGATGTACAGTTCCTTTTTGGCGCGGGTGATGCCGACGTAGGCAAGGCGGCGCTCTTCTTCCAGGTCCGCCTCGGAATACTTGCTCATCTCGCTGGGGAACACGCCCTCTTCCATACCGATGAGGAACACATAGGGGAACTCCAGCCCCTTGGCCGAATGGATGGTCATCAGCACCACCTGGTCGGCGCTCTCGTTGTAACTGTCGATGTCGCTGATGAGGGCGATATCTTCCAGATAGCCCTCCAGCGTGGCGTCCTCGCCGTGCTGGTCGCAGTAGTTCTTGACGTTGTTCACCAGCTGACCCAGGTTCTGCAGGCGGTCGGCGGCATCCTCGTGGCCCTTGGCGGCGTCGGCTTCCAGCATGGCCTTGTAGCCGGTCAGCTCGATGACGTCGGCGGCAAAGGCGTCCAGCGTCTTGGTCTCCAGCGAATCCTGCAGGTTCTGGTAGATCTGCCAGAATTTCAGCAAGGGCATCACAGCCCGGCTGAGCTTGGCGTACTGGTCGGCGTGGCCGATGATCTCCAGCATGCTCACCCCCTGCTGGGCGGCAAGGTCTGCGATGACCTCCACCGTGGTGTTGCCGATCTTGCGGGCAGGCTCGTTGATGATGCGGCGCAGGCGCACGTCATCGCGGGGGTTGGCCACGATGGACATATAGGAGTGGATGTCCTTGACCTCTTTGCGGTCGTTGAAGCGCTGGCCTCCCACGATCTTGTGGGGGATGCCCGCGCGGGTGAAGTAGCTTTCGATGGGAGCCGACTGGGCGTTCATGCGGTAGAGGATGGCGTGGTCGGCCAGGTGGCCGCCCTCTTTCAGGTGCTGGCCGATGACATCCGCAATGTGCATCGCTTCGTCCTGCTCGTTCTCGGCGGTGTACACCTGCACCTTGTCGCCCTCGCCGTTGTCGGTCCACAGGGTCTTGCCCTTGCGCTCCGTGTTGTGCTGGATGACGCAGTTGGCGGCGTTGAGGATGTTGGAGGTGGAGCGGTAGTTCTGCTCCAGCCGGATGGTCTTTGCCCCGGGGTAGCACTTTTCAAAGTTGAGGATGTTTTCAATGGTAGCCCCGCGGAAGCGGTAGATGCTCTGGTCATCGTCGCCCACCACGCAGATGTTGCGCTCCGGGCCGGTGAGCAGGCTCACCAGACGGAACTGCGCCACACTGGTGTCCTGATACTCGTCCACCAGCAGGTATCTGTATTTGGTCTGGTAGAAGTCCCGCACGTCCGGGTGCTCTGCCAGCAGCTGCACGGTCTGGTAGATGAGGTCGTCGAAGTCGAAGGCACCGGCCTCCTTCAGCCGCTTTTCGTAGGCGGCGTAGATGCGGGCCGCCAGTGCCCCCTTGGTGTCCTTGGCGGGGTTGGCAAGGGCCTGTTCCGGGCTGACCAGCTGATCCTTCCAGCGGCTCATCTGGTTGATGGCGCTCTTGATGGGGAAGAACTTGTCATCCACGTTCAGGTCCTTGTACACCGCCTTCATCACCCGCTGGGCGTCGTCGGTGTCGTAGATGGTAAAGCTGCGAGGGTAGCCGATCTCCTCCGCCCAGCGGCGCAGGATGCGCACACAGGCCGAGTGGAAGGTGGAGGCAAACACCTCGTCGCCCTCTTCCCCGCCCAGCATCCGGCGCAGGCGCTCCTTCATCTCCCCGGCCGCCTTGTTGGTAAAGGTGATGGCCATCACGTTCCAGCTGCGCACGGCGTTCTGCCGCAGCATGCCGTCCAGCCAGCCGGGCGCGGCGGTGCCGGTCATGATGGCATTGCGCAGGGCCTTCACGTCCTCTTCGGTGGCGGGGCGGGGCAGCTGCTTTGAGCCGTGGGCCGAGCCAAACCGGATGAGGTTGGCAATGCGGTTGACCAGCACGGTGGTCTTGCCACTGCCGGCTCCGGCCAGGATGAGCAGCGGGCCGTCGGTGGTGAACACCGCCCGCCGCTGCATCTCGTTCAGGCGGCCGAACTGCTTTTCGATATAGGTGTCGCGCAGAGCGCAGAATTCTTGTGTCAGATCTGTTGCCATGGGTTCCCCTGTCTCCTTTTATTGTCAAAGAACAGTATACCACATTTTCAGGAAATTGAGAATAGCCGGTGGGTTTGCCGGAGGCCTTTGCGGGGAAATTTTGTGGCACTTCTCCCGCGCAAATGCCTCAGGATCCATCTCTGCCCGGTCCCGGCTGTGCAATTGCTTTTATCAGCAGGCCGGGAGGGCGCTGTCCGTGGCTGGTTCACACGGCTTGACTACTGTAGTAGAACAGATGATAAAGTGACAAATATTTAATTTATTATCGTTTAAATTTATCAGTTTATCAGCTTGCGAAAGTGACCCCATTGATAAAGTGAGGTCACTTTATCAGGCCCCTGTCAGTTTATCATGCTGATAAAGTGAGTTTTTTATCGATGTGTCGTCTGAAATCAGTCACTTTATCAGATAGCGCTTCTCTATCAGAGCTTGCACAGTGACAAAACAAAACCCGCCCGGCAGTACAGGACCACCGGACGGGAACATTTGTTTTTTAGGGAATGCTTAACCGAAGATGTTGATCAGGATACCAGCAGCAACGGCAGAACCGATAACGCCGGCCACGTTGGGGCCCATGGCGTGCATCAGCAGGAAGTTCTGCGGGTTCTCGCTCTGGCCCACCTTCTGGGACACACGGGCGGCCATCGGCACAGCGGAAACGCCAGCGGAACCGATCAGCGGGTTGACCTGGCCGCCGGTCACGGCGTACATCACCTTGCCGCACAGCACACCGGCTGCGGTGCCGAAGGAGAAGGCGATCAGGCCCAGCACGATGATGAACAGGGTGCGGGTGTTCAGGAAGGTATTTGCACTGGTGGTGCAGCCCACAGACAGGGCCAGGAAGATGGTGATGATGTTCATCAGCTCATTGCCGGCAGTCTTCTGGATGCGATCCACCACGCCGCACTCCTTCATCACGTTGCCCAGCATCAGCATACCCACCAGAACGGCGGCATCCGGGACGATCAGGGAAACGATGATGGTGACCATGATGGGGAAGATGACCCTCTCGGTTTTGGAGACGGTGCGCAGCTGCTTCATCACGACGGTACGTTCCTTCTTGGTGGTCAGTGCCTTCATGATGGGCGGCTGGATAACAGGCACCAGCGCCATGTAACTGTAGGCTGCCACAGCGATGGAGCCCAGCAGCTCAGGTGCCAGACGGGAGGTAACGAAGATGGCAGTGGGGCCGTCGGCACCGCCGATAATGGAGATGGCAGCAGACTGCTTCTGGGTGAAGTCCACCAGACCGGTAGCGGCCAGCAGACGGGCACCCATGTAAGTACCAAAGATGCCGAACTGTGCGGCAGCGCCCAGCAGCAGGCTCTTGGGGTTGGAGATCAGCGGAGCAAAGTCGGTCATGGTGCCGATGCCCAGGAAGATCAGCGGGGGGTAAATGCCCAGCTTGACGCCCATGTAAAGCATATCGGCAAGGCCGCCGTTGTTGAGGATCTGGACCCACATGGGGTGCTCCAGACCGTCACCGACGAAATATTCCATGTGGATGACGCCGCTGCCCGGCAGGTTTGCCAGGATCATGCCGAATGCCATGGGCAGCAGGATCAGGGGCTCGAATTCCTTCACGATGGCGAGGTACAGCAAAAAGCAGCCCACGCAGATCATCACCGCGTACAGGTAGCCGCCGGGCTCACCGAACCGTGCAAAGCCGGAACTTTGGAAAATACCGACCAGAGTATCAATAAACTGTGTCATGTTCTTCCTCCTGTGTTAAAACGGGGCCGTGGTGTCGTTCACCCCGGCCTTGCCCCAGCCGTTGGTGCCGCGGCGCACCGCCCTGAGGGTGTACTTGCCATTGCCCATTGCGTGGATGGCGGCCATGATGGCAGCCACCACATCACCGGGAATGCCTTCCTCCACCTGGGGAGCCGGAGCAGCGGCCTGCTGCACCGGGGCAGCGGGCTTTGCAGGGGCGGCAGGCTTGGAGGCAGCAGCCTTTGCGGCAGCCTTCTTCTTGCCCAGACCGTCGAAGATCTTGCCCTCCAGCGTGATGATCGCCATCAGCAGCACGAGGATCAAGAACACCAGCACGATACCGGTAACGGTAACGACGACGTCAAAACCTAAATCCATGGTTTTTCCTCCTGTTTCTCAACGATTCGCAGCCGGTGCAGGCACCGGCCGCAAAAACACGATTTGGAAATAGTATACCTTATTTTCCCATTTAATTCAACAAAAATGGACAAATTTTCTTTTTTCCCGCAACATTCTTACCGGCGGCCGATACGCGGGGTGGCGTCGGTGAAGCCGGTCTCCAGCTTGTCGCCGATGCCAAGGCTCATGGCCGTGCCCAGGGCCACGCAGTTGACGGGGTCGGGGGAGACGGTCACTTCCACCTTCAGCTCCTGGGCCAGATACTCGGTCAGGCCGTGCAGCTGGGCACCGCCGCCGGTGAGCATGACGCCGTTGCGGTAGATGTCACCGGCCAGCTCCGGAGGGGTCTTTTCCAGCACCTGATGAGCCGCGGTGCCAATCTGCTCACTGAGCATCATCACCGGCTCGTACAGGTCATCGGTGGACACGTTCACGCGCACCGGCAGGCCGGTGAGCAGGCTGCGGCCCTTGATCTCCATGGTCTCGTGGAAGTCGGTCTTTTGCGGGCAGCAGGCCACATGCTTTTTCAGCTCCTCGGCGGTGCGCTGGCCGATGGCGATGCTGTACTTGTTGCGCACATGCTTGAGGATCTCCTCATCGTAGTGGTTGCCGGCCACCCGCACGCTGGTGGCCTTGACCTTGCCGCCCAGGCTCAGCACGGCGATGTCGGTGGTGCCGCCGCCGATGTCGATGATCATGCGGCCGTCCGGCTGGGTGATGTCGATGCCGGAGCCGAGGGCGGCGGCGATGGGCTCGTCGATGAGGTACACCTGACGGGCACCGGCGGCCACCACGGCCTCCACCACGGCGTCGCTCTCAATGCCGGTGATGGCGGCGGGCACGCACACGGCCACCCGGGGCTTGACCATATGGGAGCTGTACACCTGCTTGACAAAGCGGCAGATCAGCTCCCGGGTCATGGTGTGGTCGCTGATGACGCCGTCCTTCAGCGGGAAGATGGCGGAAATGTAGTTGGGGGTGCGGCCTACCATGGCCAGGGCCTTGTCGCCCGCCTCCAGCACGGAGTTCTTGCGGGTGTCCATCGCCACCACGCTGGGCTGGTTGAGCACCACGCCCTTGCCCTCCTGCGCGATGATGATGGTAGTCGTACCCAGGTCGATGCCGATATCGTTCTGTGCCATAAGTCGTTCGTTCCTTTCTCTTGTGCCTCTATCGTAAAAAGCCCGCCGGGCGGGCAAAAATCAGATCAGAGTTCAGTATAACATAGTTGCGGCAAAAAGTATACAAGTTTTGCGCGTTCCGCATTTTCTGTCATCCGATGCCGCTTGCCGTAACGACCCCTTCCGTGAAAAGGCGTTTGGAGCGGCCCGCAGGCCGCGACAAACGCGAATATAAAAATAATATTTCCGCTGCAACAACGACGACCGCTGCCTGTGGCAGAAACAGGAAGGAGTTGTTGGGGCAGCGGCCAGCAGGACATGAGTGCCGCTCAAAGCACGAAATGGACGCTGGGTGCCGCAACTCGTTTTGCCAGAGCAGCGCGGAGGCTATTCTAAATCGTTCACTCTGCAAAAGCAGCATCCACACGCACCTGCTCCGGCGGCAGCTCCGCCTGCAGCAGGGCGCACAGGCCGCTGTAACGCAGGTTCTGGCGCACATTGCTCATCATGCGGTTGGCCACGTCCCGCCGGCCCGCCACGATGCACAGCTTGCGTGCGCGGGTGACGCCGGTGTAGAACAGGTTGCGGTAGCAAAGGCGGGGCGGCACCTGCGCCACCGGCAAAATCACCGCCGGGAACTCGCTGCCCTGGCTCTTGTGCACCGTGATGGCGTAGGCGATCTCCAGTTCGTTGAGGTTCTCGGCCGGGTACACCAGCCGCCGGTCGTCCATGCGCACCACCATGGAGCGCTCCCTTGTGTTGATGCTCTCCACGATGCCGATGTCGCCGTTGTAGGCTCCCACGCCCTGTTCCCCGCCGATGCGCTGCCAGACGATCTCGTAGTTGTTGCGCACCTGCATCACCTTGTCGCCCACCCGGAACACCCGGGCCGCGCTCTGCAGCTGGGGTTTGCCCTTCTGCTCCGGGTTGAGCAGGTTCTGCAGCTCCACGTTCAGCGCCTGGGTGCCGGTGGGGCCCAGCTTTGTGGGGCAAAGCACCTGAATGTCCCGCACGGGGTCGAACCCATAGCTGCGGGGCAGCCGGGTGGTGACCAGGTCGCACACCAGCTTCTGGGCGGCGTCGCCGTCCGCTTCGAGGAAGAAGAAATCGTCCGTTTTGCCGCCCTTCTGCAGCGGCTCGCCGCAGATGATGTGGTGGGCATTTTCCACGATGAGGCTGCGTTTGGCCTGCCGGAAGATCTCGTTGAGGCAGACGGTGGGCACGCACCCGGAGCGGATGATCTCGCCCAGCAGGTTGCCGGGGCCCACGCTGGGCAGCTGGTCGGCGTCGCCCACCATAATGATGCGGCAGCTGTAACGCAGGGCCGTGACCAGCGCCTGAAACAGCTTGACGTCCACCATGCTCATCTCGTCCAGAATGACCACATCGCACTTGAGCAGGTTCTTGTCGTTGTGGATGAAGCTGACCACGCCGCCGGTATAGTCCACCTCCAACAGGCGGTGGATGGTGCTGGCCTTGCGGCCGGTAAGCTCGCTCAGCCGTTTGGCGGCCCGGCCCGTGGGGGCGCACAGGGCCACCCGCTCGGCCTGATTTTCCAGCAATTGCAGGATGGCGTTCACGGTGGTGGTCTTGCCGGTGCCGGGGCCGCCGGTGAGCACCAGACAGTTCTCAGTCATGGCCTTGCGGATGGCTTCCCGCTGCAGCGGCGCATAGGCAAAGCCCTGGGTCAGTTCCAGCACCTGCAGGTTCCGGTCCAGGTCACGGGCGGTGTTCTTGCCCCGCCGGGCCAGAATGGCCAGCCGGTGGGCAATGTCCTGCTCGGCGGCCAGAAGGTCCGGCAGGTAGATGTAGGGCACGCCGTCGAACATCTTCACGCAGAGTTCTTCGGTCTCGATGCACTTGTCCAGCGCACGGGCCAGCTTTTCCGGCGGCTGGTGGATGAAGTTGGAGGCGGTTTCCAGCAGCTGGGCCCGGGGCAGGCAGGTGTGGCCGTTGCCCGCGTTGTGGCGCAACGTGCGCAGCAGGGCGGCTTCCAGCCGCTGGGCGCAGTCGCCCTCCATGTGGTAATACTGGGCGATGCTGTCGGCGTGGCGGAAGTCCAGCTGCAGCGGCTCCCCGCACAGCAGGTAGGGGTTGGCCGAAATCGCCTGCATGGCCCCCGGCCCAAACACCCGGAACACCTCCATGGCCTTGCGGGGGCCGATCTCGAACTGTGCCAGATAGGCAATGAGCTCCCGCATGCCGAACATCCGCTTGAACTCCTGCTGGATGCGGTCGGCCTTGTCCGGCGAGATGCCGGGCACCTGAGTGAGCCGGGCGGGGTCGTTGGCAATGACCTCCAGCGCCTCGGCCCCGAACAGGTCGATGATCTTGTCCGCCGTCTTGGCCCCGATGTAGGGCAGCGACCGGCTGGCAAGGAAGGCGTACACGGCTTCCAGATCCTTGGGCATGTCCGTCTCGCACTCCTGCGCGTGGAACTGCCGGCCATAGGTGGCGTGGTTCTCGTACCGGCCGCGGCAGATGACGCTTTCCCCGGCGTGCAGCTCCCCCACGACGCCGCACACCACGGTGATGACCCCGCCGCCGGACACCTCGAACACGGTGTAGCCGTTGTCGGCGTTCTCGTAGATGATATCTTCCACCGTGCCTTCCAGCTGTTCCAGCTCCTGTTCTGCCATGTGCTCACCTCCCCTGTTTGCATAATTATTTATAGTATAGCCTTTTTCGGCAGATTTGTAAATCGGGAGATGGGGCAAAAATGCGGCACCCGCCACGGCGGTGCTGCGTCCCGGATGCGCCGGTGCAGTAGGACGGAACTTCAAGTTAGTCCCTGCTAAATTGTGACAGATTCATGTCAAAATGGTAACAGTTCCTGTTTCATCGTGAAAAATGCCAGCAAAGGCCTTGATTTTTTGTCAAAGTTTCCGTATAATCATCTCCAAACCAATCGGCCCGACCGGTTGGTCCATTGAAACACGAAAAAAAGGAGTACATCTCATATGAAACTCAAGAATGTTGCAATCGCTGCTACCGCTCTGGCACTGGCTGTCGGCATGACCGCCTGCGGCAGCTCTTCTTCCACCGCTGCTTCCTCCTCTGTGGCATCTTCTGCTGCCGCATCCAGCGAGGCTGCAAGCTCTGAGGCTGCTTCCAGCGAGGCTGCTGAGCCCACCACTGCCGAGTACACCGTGTACAACACCACCGGTTCCAAGGTCACCGACCTGTACCTGTACGAAGTCGGCGCCGAGGACAAGGGCGACAACCTGGCCGGTGAGGGCCTGGCTGACGGCGACAGCGTGGTCATCACCCGCGACGTGGAGGCCGACAAGCAGGCTGACGTGACCTATGTGCTGGAGTTCACCACCGAGGACGGCCAGACCCAGGCCTTCGAGACCCTGCACTACGAGACCACTCCCATCTCCCTGAAGAGCGTGGACGCCGCTGCAGGCGCTACCCCCATCGCCTTCGCTGCACCGGAGAACTAAGTCTCAACCAACTTGCATCGAAAAAGGGCTGCTGCACAAATGCTGTGCAACAGCCCTTTTGTTTTAAACCGGAAACGCTCAGGCCCTTGCCGCCTGCTGCGCATCGGCCTGTTTTTTGTTCTGCAGGCGCTTGCGCACCACGATGTAGGCCGGGATCAGGAAGAAGCAGGCAAAGAACCAGGCCACCGGGCTTGCGATGCAGGCGGCAAAGTACCCCCACAGGGGCACGAACCAGAAGCCCACCATGGCGCGGGCCACCATCTCAGCCACACCGGCAAACATGGCAAGGCCCGAATAGCCCAGCCCCTGGATGGTGTAGCGATAGATGATCAGCACCGCCAGCGGGATGTAGAACACGCTGTTCCAGAAGATGAAGCTCTGGGCGTTGGCCATAATGGCAGTCTCTCCCGGCTCCAGGAACAGGCCGATGAGCAGCTTATCCGTGAACCGCAGGATGACGAAGGACGCCACACTGTACACGCAGCCAATGCCCAGGGCGGTGTGCACGCCCCGGTCCACACGGTCCAGGTCCTTGGCACCCATATTCTGGCTCGTGTAGGTGGTCATGGCGGTGCCGATGCTCTCCAGCGGCACGCTGAGGAACTGCGCCGCCTTGCTGCCGGCGGTCTGTGCGGCCACGATGTCGCTGCCCAGACCGTTCACGGCCCCCTGCAGCACCACGCTGCCAATGGCCGTGATGCTGCACTGCAGGCCCATGGGGATGCCCATGCTGCACAGCTTTGCACAGTGGGGCAGGCTGAACGCGCCTTCGTCCTTGCTCCAGCGCAGCTCATGGTAGTGGCGCAGGATGTACACCAGACTGCCGATGCCAGCCACCGCCTGGCTGAACACCGTGGCAAAGGCTGCACCAAAGGCCCCCATGCGGAACACGATGATGCACACCAGGTCCAGCCCGATGTTCAGCGCACTGGCCACCAGCAGAAAATACAGGGGCCGCTTGCTGTCCCCCAGGGCACGCATCAGGGCACTGGTCACATTATAAAGGAGGGTGAAGGGGATGCCCCAGAAGATGGTGCGGATGTAAATGTCTGCAATGTCGATGATGTTGGCCGGGGTGTTGGTCCACACCAGCACGGCGCGGGTGAGCGCCACTGTGACCACCGTCAGCACCACTGCAAACAGCAGCGACAGCCACACGGTGTTGGCCGTGTAGCGGCGCATCTCCTTATAATCCTTGGCACCGAAGGTCCAGGAGATGGGGATGGAGAAGCCGCAGGCAATGCCGTTGACAAAGCCCAGCACCAGATAGTTCAGGCCGCCCACGCTGCCCACGGCCGCCAGCGCTTCCACGCCCACAAAGCGGCCCACGATGATGGTGTCGGCCAGGTTGTAGAACTGCTGGAACAGGCTGCCCAGCATCAGCGGCACTGCAAAGGCAAGGATCAGCTTCAGCGGACTGCCCTGCGTCATATCCTTTGTCATAGTTTTCCTCCCATCCATGCAAAAAAGAGCCGTTGCTCTGCATTTTTGCCGTGAAAAACGCCCTGCCGGAAAGAGGCAGGACGTTTTGTACATTCATGAAAGGTATTATAGCCGAGGCAAGCGCATTTTACAAGATTTGCATTGCATCAACATTTCCGTTTTTTTGCCGGAAGAATTGGTCATTCTGCGCACAGCACCACCGCGTTGCCCACGCTCTGCTTTGCGCGGTGCACCTCGTCCTGCCCAAGGCTGATGCTGACGAAGGCACAGCAGCCGTCACCGATCATGACCGCGATGGCCAGCGCCACCACATCGTGTCAATGGGTTTTGTGCACAGACCGCCACCTGTACCGTGCATTATAAAAAGGAAGGAAAGTGTGTCAGAACTGTAAAAGATAAATTATTTTAGTTATTTTTGTTGACTTATCCAACGATTCGGCTATAATGGTCGTGTTCCGAATTACTCAAACATTTTAGCCATTTAAAAACATCCAACATACAAAAGGAGAACACTACCATGATGTTTGAAGAAATGAAGAAGATCGTTGTCGATACCCTGAACTGCGATGAGGACAAGGTGACTATGGAGGCCAGCCTGACCGAGGATCTGGAGGCCGACAGCCTGGATGCCGTGGAGCTGAACATGGCCCTGGAGGATGCCTGCGGCGTGTCCGTGCCCGACGAGGAGCTGGCAAAGCTCAAGACCGTGGGCGACATCTACAACTACATCACCGCACACATCTGAGGCAGAACACCATGAACGAGATCCGAGACCTGTTCCCCGGCCGGATGCGGGAACGCACCTTTCAGCTGAAAGCCCGGCGGGATGCCGGGGCCGTCTGGCACGAACCACAGTTCGTGGAGTGCAAACAGTGCGGCCGCCGCGCCACCCGCACCATCTGGACCCGCAGCCTTTACGTCTGCCCCAACTGCGGCTACCACATGCCCATCGGCGGCTATTACCGGCTCAGTCTGGTGCTGGACCACGGCAGCTTCCGGGAGCTGGACGCCGACCTGCCCCCGCAGGATGTGCTCCGGTTCCCCGGCTACCCGGAAAAGCTGACCGCCGCCCAGAACAAGACCGGCCTGCGCGAAGCCGCCGTCACGGCGACCGGCCGCATCGGCGGGGTGGCCTGTGTGGCTGCCGTGCTGGACAGCCGGTTTTTCATGGGCAGCATGAGCACCGCCGTGGGCGAAAAGATCACCCGCGCGGTGGAGTACGCCGCAGCCAAACGCCTGCCGCTGGTCATCTTCTCGGCCAGCGGCGGTGCCCGCATGCAGGAGGGCATTTTCAGCCTGATGCAGATGGCCAAGACCAGCGCCGCCATCCAGCGCTTTTCCGCCAGAGGCGGGCTGTACGTCAGCGTGCTCACCCACCCCACCACCGGCGGCGTGACCGCCAGCTTTGCAAGCCTGGGCGACATCATGCTGGCCGAGCCGGGGGCGCTGATCGGCTTTGCCGGGCCCCGCGTCATTGAGCAGACCATCGGCGAAAAGCTGCCCGCCGGGTTCCAGCGCAGCGAGTTCCAGTTGGAGCACGGCTTTGTGGATCAGGTGGTGCCCCGCGACCAGCTGCGCGACACCCTGATCCGGGTGCTGCAGCTTCATGTGGGAGGAAAACACGAATGATCAAGGAAATTCTGGAGCAGCTGGCTCCGCTGGATGCACAGATCACCGCCCTGAAGGGCAGCGGCGACGACATGGACGCCATCACGGCCCACGCCGCCGAGCTGGCAGAGCTTGCCGTAGAGGAGGACGAGATCCTGCGTGCCTGCGGCCCGCTGACCGCCGAGGACCGGGTCTTTCTGGCCCGGCACCCGGACCGCCCCCACATTGACGAAACCATCTCCGCCCTGTTCACCGACTTCTTTGAGCAGCGGGGCGACCGCCAGTGCAGGGAGGACCCCGCCATCCTGGGCGGTGTGGCCCGCTTCCACGGCATGCCGGTGACCGTCATCGGTCACCGCAAGGGCTCCTCGCTGGAGGAGAATCTGGCCTGCAACTTCGGCATGCCGGGGCCGGAGGGCTACCGCAAGGCCCTGCGCCTGATGAAGCAGGCCGAGAAGTTCGGCCGGCCCATCATCACTTTCATCGACACGCCGGGCGCTTACCCCGGCAAGGACGCCGAGGAGCGCGGCCAGGGCGAGGCCATCGCCCGCAACCTGATGGAGATGAGCGGCCTGACCGTGCCGGTCGTTGCCGTGGTCACCGGCGAGGGCTCTTCCGGCGGTGCGCTGGCGCTGGGTGTGGCAAACCACATCCTCATGCTGGAAAACGCCGTCTATTCGGTGCTGAGCCCCGAGGGCTTTGCCAGCATCCTGTGGAAGGACGCCTCCCGCAGCGGCGAAGCCTGCGAGATGATGAAGCTGACCGCGCAGGACCTGTACCGGGACGGCATCGTGGAAGAAGTGATCCCGGAGCCGGTGGGCGGTGCCCAGCGCGGCCACACGGTGCTGTTTGAGCAGCTGGACGCTGCCCTGTGGGCACACCTGAAAACGCTGTGCCGCATGAACGGCAGGGCCCTGGCCGACCAGCGCTACAAGAAATACCGCCAGATCGGAGAAATGAGGAACGCATGAAGGGCTTCCAGCTGATAGCCACCGGCGGGGCGCTGCCCGGCCGGACGGTCACGAACGAAGAGCTCAGCCGCACCGTGGACACCAGTGACGCGTGGATCACCTCCCGCACCGGCATCCGTACCCGGCACTGGTGCACCGCGGACGAATCCGCCGCCACGCTGGCCATTGCCGCCGCAAAACAGGCGCTGCAGCGCAGCGGCCTTGCCCCGGCAGACATCGCCTGCTGCGTGTGCGCCACCCTGTCGGCCCCGGATGCCACCCCCAGTGTGGCCTGTCAGGTACAGGCGGCGCTGGGCCTGCCGGAGAACCGGCCCGCGCTGGACGTCAACGCGGCCTGCTCCGGCTTTCTGTACGGCACTGCTGTGGCGCGGGGCCTGCTGGCCACGCTGGGCGGGCAGTACGCCCTGGTCATCGGGTGCGAAGCCCTTTCCCGCCTGATGGACCCCGCCGACCGCTCCACCTGCGTCCTGTTTGGCGACGGCGCGGGCGCGGCCATCTTCCGGCTGGCCGACACCCCCTTTGCCCTCACGCTGGGGGCCCGGGGCAGCGACGTCCTGCACGCCGGTGGGCCGGACCGGAACGGTTCCGCCCCCATCACCATGGACGGCAAAGCAGTGTTCCGCTTTGCGGTGGATGCCCTGCCCCGCTGCCTGCACACGGTGCTGGACGAGACCGGCAAGACGCTGGACGAGGTAGACTGGGTGGTCTGTCATCAGGCCAACAGCCGCATCATCGACCACTGTGTGCGGGCTCTGCACGCCGACCCGGCCAAATTCTACAAGAACATGGACCGCCACGGCAACACCAGCGCCGCCAGCATCCCGGTAGCCCTGAACGAGTTGGCCGAGACCGGGCAGCTGCAGCCGGGGCAGACGATCGCCTGCATCGGCTTTGGCGGCGGCCTGACCTGGGGCGGCATGATCGTGGAGTATAAGAAATAAAGGCTTCCCCCGAGGGGGAAGCCTTTAGCAGGAAAACTTTATGAAACTTTTAAATGAAATTTTAGGGACCCGATATCCCATCATCCAGGGCGGCATGGCCAACATCGCCACCGGCGAGTTTGCCGCCGCCTGCTCCAACGCGGGAGCGCTGGGCATCATCGGCGCGGGCGGCATGAACGCCGACACCCTGCGCGAGAACATCCGCCGCTGCAAGCAATTGACGACCAAGCCCTTCGGCGTGAACATCATGCTGATGCACCCGCAGGCCGACGAGTTTGCCAAGATCGTGGTGGAAGAAGGCGTGCAGGTGGTCACCACCGGTGCCGGCAACCCCGGCAAGTATGTTCCCATGTGGAAAGCCGCCGGCATCAAGGTCATTCCCGTGGTGGCAGCGGCCGTTCTGGCAAAGCATCTGGAGCCGCTGGGCATCGACGCCGTCATTGCCGAGGGCACCGAGAGCGGCGGCCATGTGGGCGAAATGACCACCATGGCGCTGGTGCCGCAGGTGGTGGATGCGGTGAGCGTGCCCGTCATTGCGGCGGGCGGCATTGCCGACGGCCGCCAGCTGGCGGCTGCGCTGGCCCTGGGCGCCTGCGGCGTACAGGTGGGCACCTGCCTGCTGGCAAGCGAGGAGTGCCCCATCCATGAGAACTATAAAGCCGCCCTGCTCAAGGCCAAGGACAGTGACACCATCGTCACCGGCCGCAGCGTCGGCGCACCGGTGCGTGTGCTGAAAAACCGCATGAGCCGCGAGTACGTCCGGCAGGAAAAGGCCGGGGCCGACAAGATGGAACTGGAAAAATACACCCTCGGCAGCCTGCGCCGGGCCGTGTTTGAGGGCGACACCACCACCGGCAGCCTGATGGCCGGTCAGGTGGCCGGGATGCTCCACGAGGTGCGCCCCGTGGCCGACATCCTGAACGACCTGTGGGAAAGCGGGAGGCAGCGCATCGCCGCGCTGAACGAGCTATGCTGACCCTTGCCGGAAAGGCCCTGCCCGTGCCCATCCTGCAGGGCGGCATGGGCGTGGGCGTGTCCCTCGGCGGGCTGGCCGGGGCCGTGGCGGCCTGCGGCGGCATGGGGTGCATCTCCACCGCCGATGCGGGCTACCGGGAGCCGGATTTTGCCCGCGACCCGGCAAGCGCCAACCACCGCGCCCTGACCGCTGAGATCCAGAAAGCCAAAGCCCTTGCCAAAGGCGCCGGGCTGGTGGCCATCAATGCGATGGTGGCCACCCAGGACTATGCCGCCGCCATCCGCACCGCGGTAGAAGCGGGCGTGGACGCGGTGGTGTCCGGCGCGGGCCTGCCGCTGGAGCTGCCCGGCCTTGTGGGCACACAGGAGGTGGCCATTGCGCCCATCGTCTCCAGCGCACGGGCCGCTAAGCTCATCCTGCGCCGCTGGGCCAAGGAGTTTGCCCGCACCGCCGACTTTGTGGTCATCGAGGGCTGCAAGGCAGGCGGGCATCTGGGCTTTGCCGAGGCCGATCTGCTGGCAGACCACTGCCAGTCTCTGGACGAAATTCTGCCGGAAGTGCTGGCCGAGGTACAGCCCTATGAGGCGCAGTTCGGCCATGCCATCCCGGTATTCGTGGCGGGCGGCATCTACACCGGGGCCGACATGGCCCACTATACAAAGCTGGGGGCCGCCGGGGTGCAGCTGGCCACCCGGTTCATCCCCACCTACGAGTGCGATGCCAGCCAGACCTACAAGGACGTGCTCCTGGCCGCAAAGCCGGAGGATGTGCGCATCATCCACAGCCCGGTGGGCATGCCGGGCCGGGCGCTGAACACCCCGCTGGTGCAGGCGCTGGCCAAGGGCAAACGCTTTGCGCCCCGGCACTGCGCCCGCTGTTTAAAGACCTGCGACCCCGCCAAGGTGCCCTATTGCATCACCCACGCCCTCATCGAAGCGGTGAAGGGCAATGTGGAAGAGGGGCTGTTCTTCTGCGGGGCCAACGTGGGCCGACTGGACCGGATGTACACCGTCCGGGAACTGATGGACGAATTGACCGCCGAATGGAGGCATGACCTATGAAACTTGCTGTTCTGTATGCCGGTCAGGGTGCCCAGCACCCCGGCATGGGCAAAGAATTTTACGAAAGCTCCCCCGCCTTCCGGGCCGCCTTCGACAGCGCGGCGCTGGATTTTGACCTGCACCGCGTCTGCTTTGAGGACCCGGACGGCGTTCTGAATCAGACCGAATACACCCAGCCCTGCATGGTGGCCTTTGCCTGCGGCGTCACCGCCGTGCTGGCCGAGCATGGCGTGCAGCCCGCTTACGTGGCCGGGCTTTCGCTGGGCGAATACTCCGCGCTGGAAGCTGCCGGGGTGTTCACCGCCAAGCAGGCCATTGAGCTGGCCGCCTACCGGGGCAAAGCCATGGCCGATGCGGCCAAGGGCATCGACTGCGGCATGACCGCCGTGCTGGGCCTGGACCGCACTGCGCTTTCCGCCTGCTGCGAACAGGCTTCGGCGCTGGGCTGTGTGCAGATCTGCAACTACAACTGCCCCGGCCAGCTGGTCATCGGCGGCGAGAAGGCCGCTGTGGACAAAGCTGCGGAGCTGGCCAAAGCCGCCGGTGCCCGCCGCTGCCTTCCGCTGAAGGTGAGCGGCCCCTTCCACACCCGGCTGATGGCCCCCGCCGGAGATGCCCTCGCCGAACGGTTCAAGACCGAGCGGTTCCGTGAGATGCAGATCCCGGTGCTGTTCAACTGTCTGGGCCGCGAAAAGGCCGACGCGGACACCATCCCGGCGCTGTTGGTGCGCCAGGTACAGAGCAGTGTTTACATGGAGGACACCCTGCGCCGCCTGGGCGAACTGGGTGTGGACCACATCCTGGAAGTCGGCCCCGGCAGTGCCCTGTCCGGCTTTGTGAAAAAGACCCTGCCCGGCGTGCCGTGCGCTTCGGTGGAGACACCGGAGCAGCTGGACGCCGCGCTGGCCGCATGGAGGGACGAAGCATGAGCGAAGAGACTGTGACCCGCGCGGCGGTGGTCACCGGCGGCAGCCGGGGGATTGGCCGGGCGGTGTGTGTGGCACTGGCAAAGCAGGGCTGCAACGTGGTGGTCAACTACTGCCACGGCGCAGAGCCTGCGGAGCAGACGGCAGCGCTCTGCCGCGCCGAGGGCGTGGACGCCGTGGCCGTACAGGCCGATGTTTCCACCGCTGAGGGCTGCAAAACGCTGTTTGACGCGGCGGTCAACGCCTTTGGCCGGGTGGATGTGCTGGTGAACAACGCAGGCATCACCCGTGACGGCCTGCTCCTGCGCATGTCTGAGGCCGATTTTGACGCCGTGCTGAACGCAAACCTCAAGGGCGCGTTCCTCTGCTGCAAGGAGGCCGCCCGCCGCATGGTACGCCAGCGGCATGGCCGCATCATCAACCTGTCCAGCGTGGTGGCCCTGCGGGGCAACGCCGGTCAGGCCAACTACGCCGCCAGCAAGGCGGGGCTCATCGGCCTGACCAAGAGTCTGGCCAAGGAGCTGGCAGGCCGGAACATCACGGTGAATGCCGTGGCCCCCGGCCTGATCGAGACCGATATGACCGCCGCCCTGCCGGAAGCCGTCCGCACCGGAATGCTGCACAGCATCCCGGCGGGCCGGGCCGGAAAGCCGGAGGACGTGGCAAACGCCGCGGCATTTTTTGCCGCAGAACAAAGCAGCTATCTCACCGGGCAGGTGCTCTGTGTGGACGGCGGCATGGCAATGTAAAGGAGAACGTTTTCATGGAAAAACGCAGAGTGGTCGTTACCGGTCTGGGCACTGTGAACCCGCTGGGCAACACCGTGGCCGAGAGCTGGGCCGCCGCAAAGGCCGGACAGTGCGGCATTGCCCCCATCACCCAGTTCGATACCGCTGGGTTCAAGTGCAAACTGGCGGCTGAGGTGAAGGGCTTTGACCCGGAAGCGATCGTGGACAAAAAAGAGCTGCGCAAGATGGCCCGCTTTACCCTGCTGGCACTGGCTGCCGCAACCGAAGCCATCCAGGACAGCGGCCTTGATACCGAAGCCAACGCCAAAACCACCGGCGTCATCCTGTCCAGCGGCATCGGCGGGCTGCCCACCATCGAGGAGCAGCACACCCGCGGCGAGGAAAAAGGCATGGAGAAGGTCAGCCCCTACTTCGTGCCCATGTCCATTGCCAACATGGCGGCGGCCCAGGTGGCCATCCGCTTCGGCCTGAAGGGCATGTGCACCTGCCCGGTCACGGCCTGCGCCGGCGGCACCAACGCCGTGGGCGATGCCTTCCACCGCATCCGCGACGGCTACGAGGACGCCATGGTCTGCGGCGGTGCCGAGAGCTGCATCAGCCCGCTGGGCATCGGCGGCTTTACCAGCATGAAGGCCCTTTCCACCGCCACCGACCCGGATGCGGCCAGCCTGCCCTTTGACGCACGGCGCGGCGGCTTCGTGATGGGCGAAGGCAGCGGTGTGCTGGTGCTGGAAGAGCTGGAGCACGCCAGAGCCCGGGGCGCACACATCTACGCCGAGGTGGTGGGCTACGGTGCCAACTGCGACGCCTACCACTTCACCGCCCCGGCTCCCGGCGGCGCGGGTGCCATCGACTGCATGAAGCAGACCCTGGCCGATGCCGGCATCGCCCCGGAACAGGTGGACCACATCAACGCCCACGGCACCGGCACCCATATGAACGACTCCTGCGAGACCGCTGCCATCCACGCGGTGTTCGGGGAGCATGCCAAGGAGCTGACCGTCGTGAGCACCAAGAGCATGACCGGCCACCTGCTGGGCGGCGCGGGCGGCGTGGAAGCCGTGTTCACGGCACTGGCCCTGCGGGATCAGTTTGCCCCGCCCACCATCCATTACGCGCAGCCCGACCCGGAGTGCGACCTGGACTATGTGCCGAATGTGGGCCGCGCCCAGAACATGACCTACGCACTGAGCAACAGTCTGGGCTTTGGCGGGCACAATGCCTGCATCGCCCTGCGCAGATGGGAGGAGTGAGCCATGGCCGAACCCCGTACCGTGCGTGAAAACGCCAACGCCCTGACCAGTGAGCAGATCGCGGCGATCCTGCCCCACCGCTACCCCTTTGCCCTCGTGGACCGCATCCTGGACTACGAGCCGGGCCAGTGGGCCATCGGTCGCAAGTGCGTAAGCCGCAATGAAGAATTTTTCTGCGGGCACTTCCCCGGCCAGCCGGTGATGCCCGGCGTGCTCATTCTGGAAGCGCTGGCCCAGACCGGTGCCGTGGCCGCCCTCAGCCTGCCCGAAAACAAGGGCAAGCTGGCCCTGTTCGGCGGCATCAAAAATGCCCGCTTCCGCAAGCAGGTCACCCCCGGCGACGTGCTCACCCTGCACTGCGAGCTGGTGGAACAGCGCGGCCCGGTGGGCGTGGGCAAGGCCTCGGCCTATGTGGACGGCAAATGTGCCGCCACCGCAGAGCTGACCTTCGTGCTGACCGACGCACAGTAAATCAAAACAAAAAAGGCTCCCCCTTGCGGAGGAGCCGGAACGCAGGCCTGCGGTGCGGGTCTGCGCTTTTTTATTCGGAATAGTGAGCCAGGAAGCGGCGGGTGCGCTCTTCCTGCGGGTGCTCGATGAGCTGCCGGGCCGGGCCCTGCTCCACCACTACGCCGCCGTCCATGAACAGGATGCGGTCGGCCACGTCACGGGCAAAGTTCATCTCGTGGGTCACGATGATCATGGTGGTCTTGCGGTCGGCCAGGTCCCGCAGAACGCGCAGCACCTCGCCGGTCAGCTCCGGGTCCAGCGCGCTGGTAGGCTCGTCGAAGCAGAGGATATCCGGGTGCAGGGCCAGGGCGCGGGCAATGGCCACGCGCTGCTGCTGGCCGCCGGACAGCTGATGCGGGTAGTGGCCCGCCCGCTCCGACAGGCCCATCTGGGCCAGAAGCTCCTTCGCCTGCTGCTCCAGCTGGGCGTGGATGGCTTTTTTGTTGACCTTGTAGTCCGGGCGCTCCTTGGCCAGCAGCTCCCCGGCCAGCATCACGTTCTGCAATGCCGTATACTGCGGGAACAGGTTGAAGTTCTGGAACACCAGACCGAAGTGCAGGCGCTTTTTGCGCACCTCGCTCTCCCGCTGGGTGGCGGGGTCGGCGGCGTCCCACATGGTCTCGCCGTTCACCTTGATGACACCGGTGTCCGGCCGCTCCAGAAAGTTCAGGCAGCGCAGCAGGGTGGTCTTGCCGGAACCGGACGAACCGATGATGGCCAGCGCCTCGCCCTGTTCCAGTGTCAGCGAGATATCCTTTAAAACGTGTGTCTCTCCGAAGTCCTTCCCGATGCCGGAGGCTTCCAATAATGCCATGATCCAAAACCTCCTCAGCAGCGGAAATAATCCAGTTTTTTCTCAAGCCAGCCAAACAGCAGGGTGAGAGCCCCCACGAACACCAGGAAGAAGATCGCCGTGGAGAACAGCGGCCAGATCAGGCCCTTTGCGCTGTACTCCTTGGCCATCATGATGATCTCCTTGTTGGCGATGGTGTTGGCCAGCGAGGTGTCCTTGACCAGGGTGATGATCTCGTTGCCCATGGGCGGCAGGATGCGCTTGATCACCTGCAGCAGCGTCACCTTGAAGAAGATCTGGGGCTTGGTCATGCCCAGCACCTGCCCGGCCTCGGTCTGGCCCTTGGGCACTGCCTCGATGCCGCCGCGGTAGATCTCGGAGAAGTAGCAGGCGTAGTTGATGGCAAAGGCCACCACCGCCGCCACCATGCGGCCGCCGGAGCCGGAGGGCCAGGGGTTCGCCATGCCCAGCAGGCCGGGGCCCAGATAGATGACGATGATCTGCAGCATGAGCGGCGTGCCGCGGATGACCCACACAAAGGTCTTGACCGCGCCGGACAGCACCCTGCAGCGGCTCATGGAGCCAAAGGCCACCACAAGCCCCAGCGGCAGCGCAAACAGCAGGGTCAGGGCAAACAGCTCACAGTTGAGCAGGAACGCGCCGGAAAGGCGCCCAAGGATCACAGACACAACAACACACCCATTCCATCCGATTTTGCGGTTTCACTCGGCCAGGGCCAGATCGTACTTGTCGGCCAGGGCCTGCATGGTGCCGTCCGCCTTCAGCTCGTCAAAGGCGGCATCCACGGCGGCGGCCGCGTCGCTGCCCTTGCGGAAGGCCACGCCGTACTCTTCGGCGTTCAGCTCGTCCACGATCTTCAGGCTGGCGTAGTCGGTGCCCGCGCCGATCATGGCATTGGCCAGGGTCAGGTCCAGCACAGCGGCATCGGCGGTGCCGGCGGCCACTTCCATCAGGCAGTCGGTCTGCACGCTCTTGGAGACGTAGTCGGCCTTGGACAGGTTCTCGTCGCCCTGAATGGCGGCTTCACCGGCGGAACCGGCCTCGGCCACCACGGTCTTGTCCGCCAGATCGGCGGTGGAGGTGTAGTCGGTGCCGTCCTTCACCACAACGACCTGTGCGTTCTTGGCGTAGGCCTTGGTGGTGGCGGTGTTGGCCATGATGTCCTCGGTGAGGGTCATGCCGTTCCAGATGCAGTCGATGCTCTTGGCGTCCAGCTCCACCACCTTGGTGTCCCAGTTGATCTCCACGAACTCCGGCTCCACGCCCAGCTTCTCGCACACGGCGGTGGCAAGCTCGGTGTCAAAACCGGTAAAGTTTCCGTCGGCGTCGGTGTAGTTCATGGGCTCGTAGACGGTGTAGCCAATGACCATCTTGCCCTTGCCCTTGATATCGTCCAGGTCTCTCTCCGCTGCGGCGGTGCTGCCGGACGCGGCAGAAGATGCAGAAGCGGCGGTGGAAGCGGATGCGGCACCGCCACAGGCGGCAAGACCCAGAGCGGCCACGCCGAGACCGGCGGCCATCAGAAAGCTGCGACGAGAAATGCGTTTCATATACAGGTTCCTCCCTCAATGTTCCACCGGGCTGTGCTCCGGCGGCTCCCTCTCATTTATCACTTTGCAGTGCTAAAGCGTTAAACTGTGGCTATAGAATACCTCATTCCGGGCCGTTTGGCAAGAGGAAATGCACAATTTTTGCAATCTGACGGTTCCGTCCGCCTGCAAAAGGGTGTTTTTGGCAGTTCTGTGCAAAAAGAAACGCAAAAAAGCCATCGTCTTTGCATTTCTGCATCAACGATGGCTTCATGTTGGAGCGGCCGACGAGGCTCGAACTCGCTACCTCCACCTTGGCAAGGTGGCGCTCTACCAGATGAGCTACGGCCGCATACTGATAACGCTTTTTTGCGTTATCGGGGCCCCCGCAAAGATTTGCGAAGCAAAGGTTTGTGGGGAGAAGAAGAAAATCTGGTATTCATCACAGAAGTCTTGCTTGCAAGACTTCCCGATGAATGACAGGATTTTCGACGTGGTGCCTCCGATCGGAATCGAACCAATGACACGGGGATTTTCAGTCCCCTGCTCTACCGACTGAGCTACAGAGGCATAACCGGTGCATTTGTCCCTGCACCCTCCCAAATCCTCTCGGAATTGGGGCCCCCGCAAATGTTTGCGCAGCAAAGATTTGTGGGGAAGAGGAGGAAATCTGGCGTTCATCACGCAAGCCTTGCTTGCAAGGTTTGCCGATGAACAGCAGGATTTCCGACGAAGCGACCCGGATCGGGCTCGAACCGACGACCCCCAGCGTGACAGGCTGGTGCTCTAACCAACTGAGCTACCGGGCCACATGGTGGAAGTTAACGGGCTCGAACCGCTGACCCTCTGCTTGTAAGGCAGATGCTCTCCCAGCTGAGCTAAACTTCCACATAAATGGAGCGGCCGACGAGGCTCGAACTCGCTACCTCCACCTTGGCAAGGTGGCGCTCTACCAGATGAGCTACGGCCGCATACTCCATGTGGCGTCCCGGGGTGTTGCTCCCGGCGACGTCGATTATTATACCGCAAGCCGGGGCCGTTGTCAACACCCAATCTGCATTTTTTGCAATTTTTGGGGCAAAAGACCGACATTCGGCCCTGCATCGTGCAATTTGCAATTTCAGACATCTCTGCATCACGTCATCGGACGTCCGATGACTATTCAATTTCGTTCAGGTTCCGCCCCGCTGATGCGAAGAAAATTAATTTGCATTCCACACCGGGAACTATTATAATAGAGCGTGTCAATAGGTCGTACAGAAACGCTGCGCCCACCCCTTGCAGGCCGGCGCGCGTTTTTGTGCGCGGAGATGGAAATGTCAGCATAAAGGAGCATACACGATGTATAAGATCACTGAAAAGGTCGCGCTGAACCCCACCGTGACAAAGATGGTCATTGAAGCCCCGCTGATCGCCAAGAAGGCAAAGCCGGGTCAGTTCATCATTGTCCGCCCGTTTGAGGACAGCGAGCGCATCCCCCTCACGGTCGCCGGTTACGACCGCGAGGCCGGTACCGTGGAGATCATCTTCCAGATCGTCGGCGGCACCACCATGGAGCTGAACAGCCTGAACGTGGGCGACAGCGTCCACGACTTTGTGGGCCCGCTGGGCCGTGCCACCGAGGTGGAAGGCCTGAAGAAGGTGTGCGTGGTCGGCGGCGGCGTGGGCTGCGCCATTGCCCTGCCCATTGCCAAGGAACTGCACGATCAGGGCTGTGTGGTGCACAGCGTCATCGGCTTCCGCAACAAGGATCTGCTGATCCTGGAGGACGAGTTCAAGGCCTGCAGCGACGAGCTGCGCATCATGACCGATGACGGCAGCTACGGCACCAAGGGTGTGGTCACCGCCGCACTGGACGAGCTGGTGGAAGCCGGCAACCAGTACGATCTGGTCATCACCATCGGCCCGCTGATCATGATGAAGTTCGTGGTCAAGACCTGCCAGAAGCACGGCCTGAAGAGCATCGTTTCCATGAACCCCATCATGATCGACGGCACCGGCATGTGCGGCGGCTGCCGCCTGACCGTGGGCGGCCAGACCAAGTTTGCCTGCGTGGACGGCCCCGACTTTGACGGCGACCTGGTGGACTTTGACGAGGCCATGGCCCGCGGCACCATGTACCGCCCGTTTGAGGCACACGCCCGTGAGGCAGCCTGCAATCTGTTCAAGACTCAGGAGGGAATGTAAGATGGCTTTCAATATGGATCCCAAAAAGTGCCCCATGCCCACCCAGGACCCCAACGTCCGCAACAAGAACTTCAAGGAAGTTGCTCTGGGCTACACCGAAGAAATGGCCATCAACGAGGCCAAGCGCTGCATCCACTGCAAGAACAAGCCCTGCCAGTCCGGCTGCCCGGTGGGCATCGACATCCCGGAGTTCATCGCACATGTGGCCGAGGGCGACTTTGAGGCCGCCTATCAGGTCATCAACCGCTCCTCTTCCCTGCCCGCTGTCTGCGGCCGTGTCTGCCCGCAGGAGAGCCAGTGCGAGGGCAAGTGCACCCGCGGCATCAAGAACGAGCCCGTGGGCATCGGCCGCCTGGAACGCTTTGTGGCTGATTGGCACCGCGAGAACGTGCACACCGCACCCGTCGTTCCGGAGTGGAACGGCCACAAGGTGGCCATCATCGGTGCAGGCCCTGCCGGCCTGACCGCTGCAGGCGACCTGGCCAAGCTGGGCTACAAGGTCACCGTGTTTGAGGCTCTCCACGTGGCCGGCGGCGTGCTGATGTACGGCATCCCCGAGTTCCGTCTGCCCAAGGCCATCGTGCAGCAGGAGATCGACGGCCTGAAGAAGATGGGCGTTGACTTTGAGTGCAACATGGTCATCGGCAAGGTGCTGACCATCGACGAGCTGATGGGCGAGTACGGCTACGAGGCCGTGTTCGTGGGCTCCGGTGCCGGTCTGCCCCGCTTCATGGGCATCCCCGGCGAGAGCCTGAAGGGCGTGTACTCCGCCAACGAGTTCCTGACCCGCTCCAACCTGATGAAGGCTTACCTGCCCACCAGCAAGACCCCCATCCGCACCGGCAAGAAGGTTGCCGTCGTGGGCGGCGGCAACGTGGCCATGGACGCTGCCCGCAGCGCCATGCGTCTGGGTGCCGAGACCGTGTACATCGTCTACCGCCGCGGCATGGCCGAGCTGCCTGCCCGTAAGGAAGAGGTGGAGCACGCCGAGGAAGAGGGCATCATCTTCAAGACCCTGTGCAACCCCGTGGAGATCCACCCGGACGAGAACGGCTTCGTCAAGTCCATCACCTGCGTGGAGATGGAGCTGGGCGAGCCCGATGCTTCCGGCCGCCGCCGCCCCATCGAGAAGAAGGGCAGCGAGTTTGAGCTGGACGTGGACACCGTGATCATGAGCCTGGGCACCAGCCCCAACCCGCTGATCCGCTCCACCACCCCGGGCCTGGAGACCAACAAGCACGGCTGCATCGTCACCGAGGGCGACGACGGCAAGACCAGCCGTGACGGCGTGTACGCCGGCGGCGATGCCGTGACCGGTGCCGCCACCGTCATCAAGGCCATGGGTGCCGGCAAGGCTGCCGCCAAGGCCATGGATGAGTACATCCGCAACAAGTAATTTCTGCCAAACGGCGCAAATCCCCTGTTTCCTTTGGGAAACAGGGGATTTTTCCTTTTTTAGGAAGACTAGACAGATTATCTATATTTCATTTACAATTCGTCCCACTTTATGGTATACTATTTCCATCTTACGAAAGCACCAGGGGCTGCCGCAGCCCTTGCTCTGTTTGCAGGAGGTGTGCCCCATGCACTCGTTATTGATCCTGGTCCTGATCCTGGACGCTCTCATCGCCGTGTCCTCGGTGCTGAACCTGGTAAATATGGTCCGGGTCAACCTGCTGGTGGAAGAAAAGCAGGCCCAGGCCCTTACGGTGCAGCTGGTGCGCGTGTGCAAGACAAGCGCTGGCAAGGGTGGGCTGCTGTCCTCCTGGTTTGGGGTGTACGCCTGCCCCGGGGAGATCGGCACTGGTGAGTTTACCTCCACCAACCCCTACGGCAGCCCAGAGGCCGTGCCCAAAGCCACCACGGTGGTGCCCATGAAGGCCTCCGGGGTGCTGGAGCACTGCGATATCGGAGCTCACCTGGGCCGTCGTCTGGTGCCGCTGTGGCTTACGGCAGGAGGCTTTTCTCTGCTGCTGGCAGCGTTTATCCGCCTGTAAGGCATTTTCTCAGGACTTTTCGGCGTAGTGCCGACGGCCTGCCTGCTGACCCACAGGCGGACCGCCAGCACAGCGCCGGGAAAATATAAGTATAAAGGAAGGCAATTATGGAACTACTGAAACTACTTGGCATTGTCATCGTCATCGCTGGCTTTGCACTGAAGCTGGACTCCATTCTGGTCATTCTGGTGGCAGCCGTTGTGACTGCACTGGTTGGCGGTCTGGGCCCGGTCACCCTGCTGGAAACGCTGGGCAGCACCTTTGTGGCAAACCGCAGCATGGCCATCTTCATCATCGTGATGCTGGTCACCGGCACGCTGGAGCGCAACGGCCTGCGTGAAGCAGCCGCTGCCCTGATCGGCAAGTTCAAGGGTGCCACCTCCGGCCTGGTCATCGGCATCTACGGCGTGATGCGCTCGATCTTTGCAGCCTTCAACGTGGGCTTTGGCGGCGTGGCCGGTTTCGTGCGCCCCGTCATCATGCCCATGGCCGAAGGTGCCATTGTGGCACAGGGCTATGAGCCCAATGAGGAGCATGTCGAGGAGCTGAAAGGCATGGCTTCCGGCATGGAGAACATCACCTGGTTCTTCGGTCAGGTCCTGTTCGTGGGCGGCTCCGGCGGCCTGCTGGTGCAGAGCACTTTGGCCGGCCTGGGCATCGAGGTGGAGCTGGCCCAGCTGGCTGCCATCGAGATCCCCGTGTGCATCATTGCCACTGTGGTCGCCATCGTATTCTATGTGATCAAGGATCGCAAGATGATCCAGAAGTACTATAAGTAAGGGAGGACAGAAGAATGAGCTTTTTTATGAGTGCTGATTACAGCCTGTCCACCAAGGTGATGGAGATCATCTACTTTATCATCGGCCTGCTGTGCATCTACTGCGGTGTGAAGAACCTGAAGGATAAGGAGAACCCGGAACCCATGGGCACCTTTATCTTCTGGGCCGTGCTGGGCGTCGTGCTTGCCCTGGGCCGCTGGCTGCCCTCTCTGGTGAGCGGCATCCTGGTGGTGGTGATGTGCATCCCCGCCATCCTCAAGAAGGTCAAGAAGGGCGCTGTCTCTGCTGCCACCAAGGCCGAGACCGAGGCTACCTATGAGAAGATCGGCATGAAGATCTTTGTCCCCACCCTGAGCATCGGCATGCTGGCCGTCATCTGCGCCATCACCGGCCTGGGCATCGGCCTGTCCGCCCTGAACGGCGTGGCTCTGGGCGTTCTCGTGGCCATCATCCTGCTGATGATCATGAACCGCGACAACAAGCCCTCCACCTTCCTGAACGATTCCGAGCGCATGCTGTCCACCGTGGGCCCCCTGTCCATGCTGCCCATGCTGCTGGCCTGCCTTGGCTCCGTCTTCACCGCTGCCGGTGTCGGCGATGTGATCTCTGACCTGGTCAGCCACATCATCCCCGAGGGCAATGTGAACGCCGGTATCGTGGTGTACGCCATCGGCATGATGCTGTTCACCATGATCATGGGCAACGCCTACGCCGCCATCACCGTGATGACCGTGGGCATCGGCTACCCGTTCGTGCTGGCCCACGGCGCAAACCCGGTGGTCATCGGCATGCTGGCTTTGACCTGCGGCTTCTGCGGCACCCTGTGCACCCCCATGGCTGCAAACTTCAACACCGTGCCCGTGGCACTGCTGGATATGAAGAAGCCCATGGGCGTCATCAAGAATCAGGTTCCTGTCGCCATCATCATGATGGTGGTCCAGATCGTGATGATGATCCTCCTGAAGTGATTTTTTTGTTAGATCGAGTGATTCAATGGAACAGGCAATTCAGCACGGAGCCGATATCATTATTCGCGACTGGGTCCGGCTCCGTGCAGGCGAACGCATCCTGATCGTATCCAGCCAGAAGTATGCTGTCGAGGTGGCAGCCATGCAGCAAGCCGCACAGGCGGTGGGCAGCGTGGCAGATGTGTTGATGCTGGACGACCTGCACGAGCAGGTGGGCCAGTATTTCGACGACCGCGAGGACGCCTTTGACCCCTACAACGCCGTGATCGGTGCTGCCGAGTATTCCCTCATCACCACACGGGCCGTCAAGCGGGTCATCGCCCGCCGCAACCGGTTTTTGTCGCTGCCGCTGAGCACCAGCAACGGGCAGTCACTGTTGAGCTACGACTTCCTGAACATGAGCCTGCCCAAAAGCAGGATCATGGCCAGCATCATCATGGCCTGCTACCAGAACGCCAGCCACATCCATGTGACCACGGAGCTTGGCACGAACCTGGATTTCAACATCGAAGGGCGTGTGCCCGGCTTCTTCAACGGCTGCTGCCACGACGGCAAGGGCCTTTCCTCTGCCAGCGTGGAAGTGTATGTGGCACCGGTGGAGAGCGACACCAACGGCACCCTGATCCTGGACGGCTCCATGGGCTATATCGGCATCGTGGACAGCCCCGTGCGGGTGGAGCTGCGCGGCGGCCGCATCGTGGAGATCGAGGACAATGCCAGCGGCAGGCGGCTCAAGCAGTTTCTGGCCCGCTTCCACGACCCGGAGAACATGGTGGTGGCGGCGGAGTTCGGTATCGGGCTCAACACCCACTCCCGCTGTGCAGGCAACTGCTACATCGAGGACGAATCCACCTATGGCACCTTCCACATCGGGTTCGGGCGCAACATCGCGCTGGGCGGTGTGCAGGATGCTTCCGGCCATTACGATCTGGTCACCCACGCTCCCTGCATCTATGTGGACAACCGCATGATCATGGATCACGGACAGCTCACCGTTCTGGAGCCGTCCATTTATATCTGAGAATCGAGGCTTTTTACTATGAAGATTCTGCTCACTGGTTTCGACCCCTTTGGCGGCGAGGCCGTCAACCCCGCTTTTGAGGCGGTAAAGCTGTTGCCCGACACCATCGCCGGTGCCGAGATTGTCAAGCAGGAAGTGCCCACCGAGTTCATCCGTGCCGGTGAGGTGCTGGAAGCTGCCATTCAGGCAAACCAGCCCGATGTGGTCATCTGCATCGGTCAGGCCGGCGGCCGCTCTGCCATCACCCCGGAAAAGGTGGCCATCAACCTGATGGACGGCCGCATTGCCGACAACGCCGGTTATCAGCCCATCGACGTGACCATCCAGGAGGACGGCGAGACCGCCTACTTCACTTCTCTGCCCGTGAAGGCCATGGTGCAGAACATCAAGGACGCAGGCATCCCCTCCGCCCTGTCCTACACTGCGGGCTCCTATGTGTGCAACTACCTGATGTACACCCTGCTGTACCTCATCGACAGGAAGTACCCCAACATCCGGGGCGGCTTCATCCATGTGCCTTACGCCATGGAGCAGGTGGTCAACAAGCCCCTGGGCACCCCCAGCATGGACCTGCACCAGATCGCCCGCGGCCTGGAGAAGGCCGTGGAGGCCGTTGTGAAGAATGACGCCGACCTGGCTGTGGACATGGGCACCACCCACTGAGCATCCCCGCAGAGCCCTTCAAGGCACCCGCTGTGCATCCGCATGGCGGGTGCTTTTTTGTAATGTTTCCCATGCAGAGTGCAATCGCGTGGGGCAGGCCCGATGGCTTTTGCAAGCGGCATCGCCGCCGGGGTCGCTCCGCTGGGCCAGAGGGTGAGAGGGGTGTTTCGACTCCCCCCCTCTCTCCCTCTGGACACCCCTCTCCCCGCAACGAGAAAGGGGCTGCTCGCCCCTTTCAGACCCCAAAGAAGTAGGCTCCACCCGAAAATACTGAAGATTCACGCCTGTTCGGCGTGAAGATCTTTTCACCGTATTTTCGGCTTCCACCGATTGGAACGCCCCTCAGTCGCTGCGCGCCAGCTCCCCGGTGAGGAGCGTTGCCGTAAAAGGCATTTGATTTGCTGCGCTTTGGCCGCAGGCCAACAGCAGCCGATGCCACTTCCCGTAACGCCCTCTCCCGTGAAAAAGCAAATCCGGCGGGGCCGCAGCCCTGCCGGATTTGCAAAATCTAAAATAATTTTTCTGCTATTTATGCCCAGCGCAACGCGGAGGGCATTCTAAATCGTTTGCCTTCCAGAGAACAGGCCACTTTCCTTAACGCCCATCCGTGAAAAAACAATCCCGGAAAATCCGCAGATTTTCCGGGATTGCATATCTTTAAAAATAATTTTCCGCTGATATTGCCAGAGCAAAGCGGAGGCAATTCCAAATCGTACTGCTTACTCCGTGATCCGCCCTGCCGCGCTGGTCTCCAAGACCGGGTAACCAGTGCGGGTGCAGCGCACGGCGCAGCGGGCGCGGCCGCCGGTGGTGCAGGTGAACAGGGTCAGGTCCCAGGCGTCCTCGTCGCTGGCCGTGATCATCTTGTCGATATCCGTGGGCTGGATGGTCTCCACGTTGGACACCTCATAGCTCCAGCGCTGGCCGTCCATGTCGGTAAAGTACACCTCGCTGCCCAGGGCCAGCCACTTGATGGGGCTGAAGTGCTTGGCGTAGTTGTGGGCGCAGACCACCATGTTGTCAGCGTAGGTGGAGCCGGAGTAGCGGCCCGGGGCCACCTTGAGGCCCGCATAGCTCCACTCGCTCATCACGGGCAGTTCCAGCCCGATGGACGGGACGGACAGGTAGCCGATGTAGCCCCAGCCGTCGATGTCGGTGACGGTCATCTCCTGCTCCGGGTCCAGCTCCGGCTGGACCACCGGCTCTTCGTCCTTCGTCTTGTCCTCAATGGTCTCGGTCAGGGTCTCTTCCAGCTTGCCCAGGGCGTCCTGTGAAGCCTTGTCGGCGCGGTTGGCGTCCCACTGGTTATAGCCCAGCAGGGCCAGTGCGCCCAGAATGAGCAGGATGCCCACGATCATGCAGGCGCGGCCGATCTTCTGCTTTGTGTTCATGCCAGCGTCTCCTTCCGGTCCAGCACCCAGCCGACGGCAAACAGCAGCACGCCGCTGCAGGCCATGAACGGGATGGGCCAGTTCAGCTGGCCGCTCTGGGGCAGTGCATTGCCGTCCGGGCGGCCCGGAGCCACCGGGTTATCCGGGTTGCCGGGGGCCACGGGGTTGTCCGGGTTGCCGGGGTTCACCGGGTTATCCGGCGTACCGGGCGACACCGGGCGGTTGGGGTCGTTGGGGTCCACCGGCATGTCCGGGTTGTCCGGCTCATCCGGGGTGCCGGGCTGGGTGGGCTTGTCCGGCTCCGAAGGCTTCTCCGGCTCGGACGGTTTGTCCGGTTCCGAAGGCTTGCTGGGAGTTTCCGGTTCGGGCGGGGTCACCTCCTGCGTGGGCGCGCCCACCTTGGGGGTGGCGTCCACGGTGTAGAGCCAGCCGCTTTCGTCCGCCATGGGCAGCGACACCAGGAAGGAATTGATGGCCTCGTAGCCCTTGGAGTTCTCGGTCTGCACCACGAGGTACAGGCCCAGCGGCAGCGCGTCAAAGGAGACGATGCCCTGCTCGCTGATCTTATGGGTGGTGCCGGCGGCGCGGGCGGGCAGCTTGGCTTCCAGCCTGGAAGCCAGTGTGCTGTCCGTCAGGTCGCCCAGCGCAATGCCGCAGCCCGTAAAGTCGGCGGTGTACACAAAGTGCAGGTCGCCGTTGGTGCGGGCCACGTCCGCCACCTTGTACACGGTGAGTGCGCCGCCCCGCAGGGGGACGTCGTTCTGGTGGTCGTACAGGGTCACGTCCATGCTGCCGGTGCGGCTCAGGTCGATGTTGGCGCTGGCCGCGGGGGCTGCCAGCGCGGGCAGTGCACAGCACACGGCCATGCACAGCGCCAGCAGAAGAGCGGCAAACCGGTTGTTTTTGTTTTGTTTCATGGCTGCTCACTCCTCCTCGTTCTGTTTCCGTTTGCGGACCAGCAGCAGGGCTGCTGCAGCGGCCAGTGCGCCGCCCAGCACCCCGAAGGGTGCCGTGCCCATGCCGCCGGTGGACGGCAGCTCGTAGCCGGTGTAAACGTAGTTCTGCACCGTGATATTGCCGGTCTGCACGCCGTTGTTGTCAATGTACACGTTCCAGTTGCCGGTGGTCTCTTCCTCCACCAGGTAGTGGTACGCCTTGCCCTTCTCGTCCGTCAGGGGCAGCTTGTCCCCCGACTCGGACCAGGTCCACGCCGGTGCGGTCAGGTCGGCTTCGGCAAACAACGTTCTGTCCTTGTCATTGTCGGTGTACTGCCAGACCTTGATGTGGATGCTGTCCACCGCCGGTTCCACCGGCTGGCGGGTGTCGGCATCCAGCCAGAGCTTGCTGACGGTCAGCTTGCTGTACACGTTGCTGTACTCAGCAGTGGTGGTGCCGGCGTCGCTGCCCACCTGCACATTGCGGTTCAGGTCCACCATCTCGTCATTCACGGTCAAGATGGTGGTGCCTTCAGCCACGCCTGTGGCATTTGCAAAGGCCTGCTGCTCGTTCTCCGCGCTGGCGTTCTTGCGGAACAGCAGGTAGTGCGGGGTGGCATCCAGCTGATAGTCCGTGGGTGCTTTGGTCTCCACGAGCTTATACAGCACGTCCGGTTTCAGGCAGCTTGCAGTCTCACTATCCAGCACAGCCAGACTGGCCTGACCGTTTTCGTCCGTGGTCAGGGTGCCCGTGCCGTTGCCTGCCCACTTCGTCCACTCTTCAGTCTCTTTGTTGTACTGGTAAATGGTGAACTCCGCGCCCTTCAGCGACACGCCGGAGTAGCTGTCCTTCTTGCGCAGCACGAACTGTGCGGTGGTGGCCGTTGCATCCGCCTTGACCTGATAGGTGATGCCGCTGTCGCTGGATTTGCTGCCGTTGCTCAGGGTCACGGTGTTGCTCACCTGGTAGCTGGCGGCAGCACTGCCATCCTTCACATTGCAGTCATACACAAGGATCAGGGCCGCCATATTGGGGATCACCATATGGAGCCATCCGTTCTTGTCCGCTTCCAGGATGCGGTACATGTTGCGCGGGACCTCTTTGCCGGTGGTCACGCCGACTGTTTCGTCGTAATTGTAAAAATACAACTTGACCGAGTTGACATCGCCGGTGGCGATGGCACCATTGGTGGTGCTGATGTTATCCCACAGCTCGATCTTCTCCGCTCTGGTCTGCCCGGCCGACAGATCCTCGCCGGCCGGGTTGATGACCACCTGATAGTGCAGCTTCCGGTCGTTGCCGGTGTCCTGCCAGCCGGTCTTTTTCACCTGCTCTACATCGCGGGTGACGGTGGTGGTAGTGGTCTCGGTCAGCTCGCCCCAAGTGGCGGTGTTGGTGTAGGTCAGCTTGCCCACCGAGGGGTTCTTCCAGCTGGGATCGTCGCTCACGCTCACTTTGTACTGGATGCGGATGCGGTGTTCCTCCCGCCCCGACTGGTTGTAGTTGCTGATTTTAATGGTGAGCCGCCGGGTAGTTTCGTCATACTCTGCCGTCGCCCAGTCTACTTTTTTATCCTTGATCTTTACAAAGTCGCCCTCATCCAGCGCGATCTTGACATTATCCACCTTGAAGCCGACGTTTTCCGGCAGGGTGTCGGTAACCGTGATTTTGTCCCTATCATCGGCGGAGGTCTGCAGCACCAGCTGGTAGTGGAGGTTGTTGCCGCTGAGGTCGCTCAGCTCGAAGCTGTTGCTGCCGGTCAGATAACCGGTCTCGTCGCCGCTGCTCTTTGCGGCCACGCCCTTTTCAAACTTCTTGTAGCTGCGGTAGGTGTCCTCTGCCGAATCATTGCCGCTCACGCCTTGGATATGGATGGTATTCTTATAGGTCCACACCTCACCGGTGGGCACGTCGTCGCGCTCCTCGTGGGTGGGGATGCCGTTCACCGAGATGCTGCGCACGGGGTTCTGGTCGTCCCCGGCTTTCACATGGATGCTGAAGCTGCGCACACGGGTGGACGAGTTATTTGCGTCCACCTCCTCGGTACCGTTTTTCTGTGCATAATAGGTCATCTTGATGGTGTTGCCCGCCGCGACAGCCTGCGCATAGGTCAGCCTCGTGTTGTTGTGCATGGTCAGGGTCAGATTGGCCTTGATGGCGTCATCCAGCTCTTTTGCAATGGCATAGTGGGTGTCCTCTTTTGTCTCGCCTTGGTCGTTCTCAGCGTCGTCCAGCACATCCCACAGGGTAAACTCCGCTTCACCGGCCTTGTTGGTGGCCGAGAGGTTCCAGGTGGGCGTCTCGCCCCTGGTGGCAATGGATTTGCTCAGGCTCCAATCGCCCTTCCCGATGTTCACAGTATCCGAGGCCTCAAAGGTATGGTTGCTCTTGGTCAGGATCTGTGCCGTGTTGGTCACCGAGCCGCCGCCGATGGGGGTGGTGGTCTCAAAGGTGATCTTCAGCTCTGTTCCATCATAACCCGCCGGGATGGTATAGCCGTTTTTCTGGAATTCCTCTGCCGATATCGTATCGTTGCCTACCTTTACATCCCCTACGATTTTCACACCGTCTGGCAAGTCATCTGTGATCTTGCAGCCCTGCAGGAGATAGGACCCCAGCAAAGAATGGGGTACTTTTACGGTGATGGTCCACTGGATGCGGCCTGTATTGGGGTCGTACTGGCCCTTCTTCTCAATGCGAGGGTTTTTACAGGTGTACCATGCGTCAACCGCATCTTTTACATTGCGCCCTGCCTCGGCTTTCGCCGTGTTGTTGATGATAGCGACGCCGTTGGGCATATTGTCAAAGTCCGCATAGTTCCGCTGAACGTCGTAGTTCCAGATGTACTTCTCTCCGGCCTCCAATGCAGGCAGCGGAGCAAGGACCACCTGGGGATTGCCGTTGCCGTCGGTTTTCAGTTCATGCGCAGGGACGTCAATCTCCGTTTTTGTGCCCGAAGCATCCACCTTGTAAAGTTTAAAGGAGTCTACCAGATATTTGCCGCCCTTCAGGTAGTCGCTACGGTTTTCGCCATTCCTATTCGTGTTCAGGGTATCCGTAAGGATCACCGGGTCTTTGGTGCCGTTGGTGGTCCCCACCGTCACCTCATAATTATTTACAAAGGTGCCGTCCTTACGGTCCGTAATCAGCGGAGACCCACTCCCTTTGCTGATCTTTATATCTGCCGTTTTCTTCTTGATGGTCAGGATGCAGTCGTCCTTGAATTTGATCTCCTTCTTGTCCTCAAAGTTGTCGGCGCTCGCCGTAACGGCGGCCTTGAAGGTACCGGTGAATGTCAGGCCGCCCTTGTCGTTGGTGCCGATGAACTTTTCGTCCGTAAAGGTCAGGGTCACAGTGCCGTCGGTGTCAACGGTGAAGCTGCCCACGACCTTTGCATTGCCGGCCTCGTCCTTGTCGGACTCATCCACGATGTTGCCCGTCGTCACATCCGGCATAGGCAGGCCTTTGGGCAGCTGGTAGGTCAGGGTATTGTTGGTGGGCGTCAGCACACCGGCATTCACGGTATACTTCAGGTTCACGCGGACGTGGGTGCCGCTGTCCACGGTCACGCTGCCCGCGCCGATAGACGTCCATGTTTTCCCGTCGGTCGTCTTTTCATAATTGACATCCGTGATCCAGGTGTTCAGATCATGGTCGTCCCCGGCAGCCAGCAGGGCGATGCCGCAGGGGTCGGCGTCACCCACCCAGTCCACGGTAGCCCCAAAGCCATCCTCATCTTCCAGCAGTGCATAGCTGCCGTCCAGCTCCTCCTGGGAGCCTGCCGGGTCCTCCGGGGCCGCAGCGGTGGTCTCGGCGGCATAGGCGCCGGTCACCGAGATGACACTGGTCACGTCGGACATGGCAGCGGGCACCTCGGCCACCTTGCCGTCCACGTTGCCGGAGATCACGGTCAGGGTCCCGGCGTCGGGGTCCACGGCGGACACGACGCCCACCGTCTCGGTGGTCACGGTGCGGGTGTCCACCTGCGGCTCGGAAGCCGTGAGCTGGGCGGCGGTGTCGGGGTCCTCGTCCAGGTCCAGCAGGGCGATGCCATAGGAGCTCTCGTCCACGGCCACCTGCTCGGTGGTGAGGGTGTTGTAGATGACGATATCGCCGGGCCTTGCGGTGGAGCCGTCGGCGTCGGTGAGCCACTGGGAGCCGCGCAGGTCACTGTGCAGGGCCATCACGCCTGCACGCTGGGGCACCACCGTCTGGGGCACACCCGCAAAGTGCAGGCAGTAGGACAGGAACATCACGTCCCAGGCGCCGTAGGGGTTGCCGTACCAGGCACCATAGCGGGAGTAGCCGCGCAGCACCTGCTGGTCCTCCACATCCAGCTTGAAGTTCTTGTCGCTCTGCTGGTAGTCCAGCTGGGACTTTGCCACGGTGAGCAGGTCCTCGGCCCAGTTGCCGTTCAGGGCCACGTTGGCCGCGGCCTGCCATTCCTCGGCAGTCTCCACGTCGGCCTGGGTATCGGCCAGGCACTCCACGGTGTGGTGGTGCTCCGGGATGGTGCACACCAGCTCCTCGGTGTAGCAGGCGTCGGTGTGATGATGCAGCACCGGCTCCTCCGGGGTGGTCTCGACCGGCTCAGTGGGCAGGTCCACCACGGGGCGGGTGGCAGGCATTTCCTGATAGGCGGGGTTGGGCTCCTCCACCAGTTCGCCTTCGTCCAGGCCGCACACCAGCTCATACTCGGTGGTGTAGCAGCTGTCGTCGTGGATATGCTCGAACTCGCCGCAGATGAGCGCACCGTACTCGTCAAAGCAGTCGTCGGTGTGCTCGTGCTCTTCCTGATAGCAGGTCAGCACCCGGTGCTCCTCGTAGCAGGCATCGGTGTGCTCATGGGGCACCCAGATGGTCTCCGGCTCGGTCTGCACCGGCTCTTCCGGCTCTTCCGGCTCGGCCGCGCTGTAGGCGGACACCGGATCGGCGCTGCTGTCCGAAGAGGTGACGGGCGTTTCCGGCTCGCCCTCCTCGTAACCGCAGGTGAGCACTTTTTCGTAGCAGGCCGCCGTGTGCTGGTGCTCCTCGTAGCCGCAGTGGTAGTCGGCAGTCATGGAGATGCCCACCCCATGGAGCTGCCAGTTGACGAACAGGGTGGTGAGCAGGGCCAGCACCAGCATCATGGCCACATAGCGCCGGGCCTGTACATGCTGCCTGCGGAACCGCTCGATCAACCCGTTGATGATATCCTTCATAGTAAACACGTCCTCTTGGTTCGCTCTGTGCCCTGGCAGCCGCACACCGCTGCAGGCCCACAGAAGGGTCCGTTTATCATTTGTGCAACAAAAGCGTCACAAAATTTGTTCGATACATTGTCATTATACCATTTTAAGGCGTTCATTTCAACTCAGGGGGGCGTGCTTTTCCGGCAAAAGAATGCACACGATGCGCACCATGCAAGGGGTCAGGGGCAGCCACAGCACCGTGCAGCCCAGATTGAACAGGGTGTGGGCGTTGGCGATCTGCCGGGCCAGCACGGCGCTCTCCGGCCCGTGGGGCGAGACCAGCCGCACCAGCGCGGTGAACTGGGGCAGCAGCAGCCAGCACACCGCCGCCCCGGACAGGTTGAACAGGGCGTGGGCCGCCGCCAGACGCTTGGCGTCCCGGCTCTGCCCCACCGATGCCAGCACCGCCGTGACGGTGGTGCCGATGTTGTCCCCCAACAGCACCGGGATGGCTCCCGCAAGGCCCAGCAGGCACCCGCCGTCCGGCCCGGGGCGGGCGGCCGCCCGCTGCAGCACCGCAATGGTGGCGGAGCTGCTCTGCACCACAAGGGTCATGCCCAGCCCTGCCAGCAGGCCCAGGCCGGGGCGGTGCCGCACCTGGGCCATCCACTGCCGGAACACCGGCCCCGCTGCCAACGGCTCCATGGCCTCGGCCATGACCGCGATGCCCTCAAACAGCAGGCCGAAAGCAAACAGCGCCTGCCCGGCTGCGTGCAGACGCCCGCGCCCCGCGAACCAGAGCAGCAGCCCCGCCACCAGCAGCAGATACCGGGCATCCTCCAGCCGGAAGGCCAGCAATTGCGCGGTGACCGTGGTGCCGATGTTGGCTCCGAACACCACCGGCACGGCCCGCTGCAGGGTCAGCAGCCCGGCCCCCACAAGGCCCAGCACCAGCACCGTGACCGCCGAGCTGCTCTGCACCACCGCCGTGACCGCCGCCCCCGTGAGCACCCCGGCCAGCGGGTGGGCCGTGAGCCGAGCAAGGGCCTGCCGCAGGGTGTCCCCCGCCGCCTGCTGCAAAGCGTCCGTGAGGGTGTCCATACTGTATAAGAAAAGTGCCGCCCCGCCGAACAATTGCAGGATCATCCACAAACGCTGTTCCATGCCCGATGCCCCCTTTGCTTTATGTGTATGCGGGACACAAACGTTTGTGAACTTTTGTGAAACAATCCCTGCAGGGGGTTGCAATCCGGCCTGCAAAAGCCTATTATTATCAAGCGTTAACAGTTAACAGTTGTTAAGCAATTTTTGAGAGGAGGGATCGCGTGTCTGAGGAATCCACGTTGAGTTTCCGTGGGCTTTGCCGCTACATCCACCGGCTGAGCAAAGCATCCAAGGCCGGCATGAAGGCCGCTCTGGCCGACTGCCCCAAGTGCCACTTCCCCATGCTGGAAGGGCTGCTGGGCTGCATTCGTCTCCATGGACAGGACGGTGCCGTTTATATCTCCGATCTTGTTCAGGAGCTTCATCAACCGCTTCCTGCCATTTCCCGCACGGTGCGGCAGATGGAGCAGGACGGCCTTGTGGAACGCTTTGCCGACCCTGCCGACCGCCGCAAGACGCTGGTACGTTTCACGCCCAAGGGATACGAGGCCTGCCGACAGTGCGAGGCTGCTCTTGGGGACTACGTTTCCAGTGTCATGGCCCGGCTGGAGCCGGAACAGCTGGCCCAGATGGAAGCGCTGCGCGGCGCGCTGATGGAAGCCATTCTTGCGGAAAACGCTGCGCGTACCACCAAACCGAAGGGAGAACCAAACCATGACAAAGATCTTTAAGCAGCTGGCCCGTCACTGGGCCGTCTGCCTCGTGGTGTTCGCACTGCTGTTCGTGCAGGCGTACTGCGATCTGTCGCTGCCGGACTACACCAGCAAGATCGTGGACACCGGCATCCAGCAGGGCGGCATCGAAAGCCCCCTGCCTGCCACTGTGCGGCAGAGCACGCTGGATGCCCTCTCGCTGCTGATGCGCGAGGAGGACGCCGCTGCCTTCCAGAACGCCTACACCGCCGACGGCGATGTGCTGCGCCTGCGCACCGACCTGACCGCCGACGAGCGCACTGCGCTGGAAGATGCTGTGACCACGCCGGACATCGTGCTGTATCTGGCGGCCGCCCAGGCAGCCAACACCCCCGCCGGGCAGACCGGCATGGGCATGACCGGCCTTGCGGACCTGCAGGCCTCCGGTGCCGACCGCAATACCGACACGGAAACCGAGACTGTGGCCCCCACGGCGGAGGACCTGGACACCGTGTGCGGCCAGTTTGCCGCCATGAGCCAGATGCCCGGCTTCAGCCGCGACGCCGTGCAGCAGCAGCTGACCGGTGCCATCGGCCAGCTGGACGACACCGTGGTGGAGAACCTGAAGAGCCAGGCTCTGCTGCTGGTGGGGCTGGAATACGAGGCCCAGGGCATTGCCCACGATATGCAGATGCACTATTTATATAAGGTAGGCGGCCAGATGCTGGCCCTGACCCTGCTGATGGTGGCCGTGTCCATCGCGGTGGGCTTCCTGGCCTCCCGGGTGTCCGCCGCCATCGGCCGCGACCTGCGCCGCGAGACCTTCTCCAGCGTCATCCACTTCTCCCATGCGGAGATCGAGAACTTCTCCACCGCGTCCCTCATCACCCGCACCACCAACGACATCCAGCAGGTGCAGTTCGTCTGCGTCATGCTGCTGCGCATGGTGGCCTATGCGCCCATTCTGGGCATCGGCGGTGTGCTGCACGTCATCGGCAGCCGCTCGGGCCTTTCCTGGATCGTGGTGCTGGACGTGGCTTTGCTGCTGCTGCTCATCCTCTTCCTGATGAACGTGGCCATGCCCAAGTTCAAGATCATGCAGACGCTGGTGGACCGGCTGAACCTCGTCAGCCGCGAGATCCTCACCGGCATCATGCCGGTGCGTGCCTTCAGCCGCGAACAGTTTGAGGAACAGCGCTTCGACAAGGCCAACAAGGACCTGATGGGCACCCAGCTGTTCACCAACCGCGCCATGGTGGCCATGATGCCCTTTATGACCCTGATCATGAACGGCACCAGCCTGCTCATCGTCTGGTTCGGCGGCAAGGCCATGGACAACGGCACCATGCAGGTGGGCGAGATGATTGCCTTCATCACCTACACCATGCAGATCGTCATGTCCTTCCTGATGCTGGCCATGGTGGCCGTCATGCTGCCCCGTGCCGGTGTGGCCGCAGACCGCATCGACGAGGTCATCCGCACCAAGGCCACCATCCACGACCCGGACGAAGCCGACGCCAAGGCCGCAAAGGAGCACAAGAACTGGCAGGGCGTGGTGGAGTTCCACGACGTGAGCTTCCGCTTCCCCGGTGCCGACAGCGACGCACTGGAGCACATCAGCTTTACCGCAAAGCCCGGCGAGACCACTGCCATCATCGGCTCCACCGGCTGCGGCAAGAGCACCCTGCTCAACCTGATCCCCCGCTTCTACGACGTGACCGGCGGCAGCGTGACCGTGGACGGCATCGACGTGCGCCAGATGCCCCAGGCACAGCTGCACGACCTGCTGGGCTATGTGCCCCAGAAGGGCGTGCTGTTCAGCGGCACCATCGACAGCAACCTGAAGTTCGGCGGGGACCACATCACCGACGCCGCCGTGAAAAAGGCCGCTGCCATCGCACAGGCCACCGAGTTCATCGACGCAAAGCCGGAGGGCTACGCAAGCCCCATCGCACAGGGTGGTTCCAACGTGTCCGGCGGCCAGAAACAGCGCCTGTCCATTGCCCGTGCCATTGCCAAGGACCCGAAAATTTATCTGTTCGACGACAGTTTCTCGGCCCTGGACTACAAGACCGACGTGGCCCTGCGCCGCGCCCTGAAGGCCCAGACCGACAACGCCACCGTCATCATCGTGGCACAGCGCATCTCCACCGTGCTGCACGCAAACCAGATCCTGGTGCTGGACGAGGGCCGTCTGGTGGGCAAGGGCACCCATGCCCAGCTGATGGTCAGCTGCCCGGAGTATCAGGAGATCGCCCGCAGCCAGCTGAGCCAGAAGGAACTGGACCTTGAACCACTGAATACGGAAAAGGAGGGTGTGTGATATGCCAAGACCCGGACGCATGACCACCGAGCGCGCCAAGGACTTCAAGGGCACGCTGCGGCAGCTCCTCCAGACCATGAGCCACTACAAACTGCCGCTCATCACGGCCATTGTCTTTGCCATTCTGTCCACCATTTTTAATATTGCCGGCCCCAAGGTGCTGGCCAAAGCCACCACGGCCCTTGCCACCGGCTGGATCGCCAAGCTGCGCGGCACCGGCAGCATCGACTTCGGGTATATCGGCCGGGTGCTGCTGTTTTTGCTGGGCATGTACCTGCTGAGCAGCGCCTTCAGCTTTATCCAGGGCTGGCTGATGACCGGCCTTTCCCAGAAAGTCTGCTACGACTTCCGCCGCCAGATCAGCCAGAAGATCGACCGCCTGCCCCTGGCCTACTTTGAAAAGCGCACCGTGGGCGAGGTGCTGTCCCGCATCACCAACGACGTGGACACCCTGGGCCAGAGCCTGAACCAGAGCATCACCCAGCTCATCACCAGCGTGACCACCATGATCGGCGTGCTGATCATGATGCTGTCCATCAGCCCCCGCATGACCCTCATCGCCCTGCTGATTTTGCCGGTCTCCCTGGCCTTGGTGCTGCTGGTGGTCAGGTTCAGCCAGAAGTACTTCAAGGCCCAGCAGGCCACCCTGGGCGTGGTCAACGGCCAGGTGGAAGAGATCTATGCCGGCCACAACGTGGTCAAGGCCTTCAACCGCGAGGCCGTGGTGCTGAACGACTTCAACACCGCCAACGACAAGCTGTACGAATCCGCCTGGAAGAGCCAGTTCCTCTCGGGCCTGATGATGCCCATCATGAACTTTGTGGGCAACCTGGGCTATGTGGCGGTGGCCATCGTGGGCAGCATCTTTGCCGCCAACGGCACCATCACCATCGGCGACATCCAGGCCTTCATCCAGTACGTCAAGAACTTCACCCAGCCCATCCAGCAGCTGTCGCAGGTGTCCAACATGCTGCAGAGCATGGCCGCTGCCGCCGAGCGGGTGTTCGAGTTCCTGAACGAGCCGGAAGAGGACCAGACCGCCGACCCGGCCCGCCGGGCAGACCCCGCCTGCATCGACGGTCAGGTGACCTTCGACCACGTGCGCTTTGGCTACACCCCGGACAAGACCATCATCCACGACTTCAGCTGTACGGTGAAGCCCGGCCAGAAGGTGGCCATCGTCGGCCCCACCGGCGCGGGCAAGACCACCATGGTCAAGCTGCTCATGCGCTTCTACGATGTGGACGCCGGCTCCATCACCCTGAACGGCCACGACGTGCGCGACTTTGACCGCAGCGCTCTGCGCGAGGGCTTCGGCATGGTGCTGCAGGACACCTGGCTGTTCAAGGGCACCATCATGGAGAACATCCGCTACGGCCGTCTGGACGCCACCGACGAGGAGGTCATTGCCGCCGCCAAGGCTGCCAACGCCGACCACTTCATCCGCACCCTGCCCGGCGGCTACCAGATGGAGCTGAACGAGGACGCCTCCAACGTGAGCCAGGGCCAGAAGCAGCTGCTCACCATCGCCCGCACCATCCTGGCCGACAACCGCATCCTGATTCTGGATGAAGCTACCAGCAGTGTGGACACCCGCACCGAGCAGCGCATCCAGACCGCCATGGACCGCCTGATGGAGGGCCGCACCAGCTTTGTCATCGCCCACCGCCTGTCCACCATCAAGGACGCCGACCTCATCCTTGTCATGCGGGACGGCGACATCGTGGAGCAGGGCACCCACGACCAGCTGCTGGACGCCGGCGGCTTCTATGCCGACCTGTACAACAGCCAGTTCGAGGACGTGGTGGAGTAACACGAACGATTTGAAATGCCCTCCGCGTTGCTCTGGGCAAAACGAGTTGCGGCACCCAGCGTCCATTTCGTGCCTTGAGCGGCACTCATGTCCTGCTGGCCGCTGCCCCAACAACTCCTTCCTGTTTCTGCCGCAGGCAGCGGTCGTCGTTGTTGCAGCGGAAATATTATTTTAGATTTTGCAAATCCGGCAGGGCTGCGGCCCCGCCGGATTTGCCTTTTCACGGGAAGGGTCGTTCCGGGCAGCGGCATCGTGGCTGCTGTTGGCCTGCGGCCAAAACGCAGCGAGACCAGGTGCTTTTACGGGATGAACCCTCTCAGTCCTCCACCGGTTCCAGCTTCATGCCGAACAATTTTTCAGAGAGCAGGGGCAGCAGGTGCTGTAACTGACGCACATATTCCTCCACCACCGGATCAGGCTCCGCTTTTGTAACGATACCAAACCGCATTCCCTTGTTCCAATCCAGAACAAACACCTGTTCAAGATTCGGTCTGCGGTAGTACACCGCCGGGGTCAGCATCAGGCTTGGCAGCTTATACTGCACACTTTTTACGCCGCGGATGATCTCTGCCCGCCGCCTCGAAGCCTCGTGCAGCAACGCCGTCTCGTACAGGGATTGCTCCGGTGTTCCAGCAAACATCCACCGATATTTTACCGCCTGCTCCAATGGAATGTGTCCGCGGGGCACCTCTGGCGGCGTATGGAACGGGATGCCGATCTCCGGCATATAAACTGCCGGGTAAAAATGCAGACCTCGTGCTGCGATCTCCGCACACTCGATCTGCAGCGAAAGATCGATCTCACCGTTTAGCAGTGCACGACCGATATCCTTTCGGTTGGCACAGCTGTACATCAAGGGGGAAAAGCGGGTGCTCAGCTCTTCTGTGACGGCAAACAGGTCAAATCCCAGCATCTGCAGCGGCATATTCTGATGCCCGATCAGCAGATGCCGTTTGGGCGGGTTTGCATTCCGTTCCGCTGCCTGCGCACAGTTTACTGCATCATCGTATAATTCCAGCAGTTGCTTTGCCTTTGGATAAAATTCCCATCCTGCCGGAGTCAGCACCACCCGGCGCTGCGCGTGCTGAAACAGCTGGACTTTCAGCTGTGCCTCCAACACGCGGATCTGCTGAGACAGCGCAGATTGTGACAAAAACAGCGCATCTGCCGCCTCCGAAAAACTATCCAGTTCCACGATTCTCACAAATCCCTGCAATGCCTTCAAGCTCATGGTGTTGCTCCTTTTGCAATAAATAAGTTTTACTTCATTATAATATAATTTATTTGAATTGTAAAATCCCTCCGTCATCGCTATAATTGTTAAAGATTCCGCAATCCTTGTGCATTGCGGAAGGACAAAGAAGAATTCAAACAATGAAGAGAAAGAGAGCATACCTATGAACAAGATCTCCCGCAAAGGCTTTCTGAAGATCGCCGCTGCCGCCGCCATGAGCGGTGTCACCGCCGGTGCTCTGTCCGCCTGCAACGCCGCCTCCGGCTCCACCGCTGCCTCCGGCAGCACCGCCGGTCTGTATACCCCCGGCACCTATGAGGGCACTGCCGAGGGCATCTCCTCCACCGTCAAGGTCACCATGACCTTCTCTGACAGCGCCGTTACCGATGTGGTAGTGGACACCTCCGGCGAGACTGCTTCCTACGGCGCTGCCGCTGCCGATGAGCTGCGCAAGCAGCTGATGGCTGCCGGTTCTGCCGAGATCGACGGTGTTTCCGGCTCTACCGTCACCTCCAATGCCGTGATGAAGGCTGCCAAGAGCTGCTACGCACAGGCCAAGGGCGAGGCTGTGGTTGCGAGCGTGCAGCTGCCTACCGGCGATGAGAACGACTGGCTGGGCACCGAGCCCGACATCGACGAGGCCGCCATCACCGAGACATGGGATACCGATATCGTCATCGTGGGCGCAGGCAACGGTGGTATGTGCGCAGCCGCTTATGCTGCACAGAACGGGCTGGATTTCCGCATCATCGAGCAGAATTCTTCCGTCATGGAGACCCGTCACTGGTACGGCACCATTGATAGCAGCGAAGCACAGAAAAAAGGGATCGCTCCGGTTGACCGCGCCGAGCTGCTGAGCGAGATCTCCCGTTCTATGGGCGGTCGCTGCGACCAGCGCGTGGTCAAGACCTGGATCAACGAATCCGCTGCCATGCATGATTTTGTTTCCGGCATCCTGGAAAACGAACCTTATAACTATGTGTGCAACCTGACCGCCGGCGATGAAGCCAAGTGGCCGGATGACACACAGGTGAGCCAGAGCAAGCTGATGTTCCCTGTGCAGCAGGTCGATTACAGCAGCGCCGAAAAGCCCCGCAACGTGGTGTTCCAGGAGTACATTGAGAGCAAAGGCTACAGCATCGACTTTAACACCGGCCTTGCCAAGCTGGAAAAGGATGCCGACGGCCGCATCACCGGCGTGATCGCCCAGAGCACTGCCGACGACCACTTCATCCGCATCAACGCAGCCAAGGGCGTGCTGCTGGCCTGCGGCGGCTATGCCGGCAACCCCTACATGATGGAGCAGCTGGACCCGCTGGGCACCAGTGTGACCACTGCCTGCTCCTATACGCCTGCCGACAAGGGTTACGGCATCCGTGCCGCGATCTGGGCAGGTGCACATCTGGATGCAGAGCCCGCTCCCGTTCTGTTCGACCGTGGTCTGGTGGCCCCCGGTGTAGATGCCGGCTATGTGGACAGCGAGAACGCCTTTGGCGGCAAGGCTTTCCCCGGCACTGTGGGTCAGTACAACCCCGGCAGCCAGCCGTTCCTGAAAGTCAACCGCCATGGCGAACGCTTTATGAATGAGAGTCAGGAGTACGACAACGCTTCTCACGCTTCCTTCCAGCAGCCGGGTCATGTTTATGCCATGATCCACGATGCAAACTTCCGCAGCGACGTAGATCGCTTCCACACCATCGGTTGCTCTGCACTGACCCGTTACATCCCCGGCATGATGGAAGGTCAGCTGGAGCAGTACGAGGGTGAGGGCCTGATCATGAAGGCGGACACCATTGAAGAGCTTGCCGACAAGATGGGCTTTACCGGTGCTGACAAGGACAACTTTGTAGCCACCGTTGCCCGCTACAACGAGCTGTACGACAAGCAGAACGACGAGGACTTCGGCAAGCCTGCAAGCCGTTTGAGCGCCATCCGCACCGCTCCCTTCTACGGCTGCTGGCTGGGTGCCTCTCTGCTGTGCAGTATGCAGGGCATCTCCATCACCGAGAACTGCCAGGCCAAGGACAGCAACAATGAGCCGATCCCCGGTCTGTATATCACCGGTGATATGTCCGGCAGCTTCTTCCAGAACAACTATCCCTGCGTCATGGGCGGTACTGCCTGCGGCCGTACCCTGACCTTTGCCATTAAGTCCATCAAGCAGATGGCAGGCCTGGAGAACGCCTGATAAGGCGCAGTTCTCCCGCATAGATCCAACATTTCTTCTTTTCTTCTTTTTCATGGGAAGAGGGGCGGTCCCGGTCGGGGCTGCCCCTCTTTGCTGTTTTGCCCCGCACACCCCCTACACAAATGCCCGCGATTGTGCTATGATAGGGCTGAGCAGCCGGTTTGCTGCAAACAACCGGCAAAGCATCGAGGTGTATTGTACAATGTCTGAACTTCTTGAGACGCTGCGGCAGGAGGGCGTGGACCCGGCCCTGCTTTCTGCGGTAGAGGAATACCGTGCCGCCCATCCGCTGGACGCTGCGCTGCGGCCCCGCATCCCGGCCCCGGCCTTTACCTACTACGGCAAAGAGGTGTGGGAGCAGGCGCTGGCCGCCCTGCTCTGCGGCGAAAACCTGCTGCTGGCGGGCGGCAAGGCCACCGGCAAGAACGTGCTGGCCGAGAACCTCTCCGCCGCCTTCGGCCGCCCCGCGTGGGACATCTCGTTCCATGTGAACATGGACGCGGCCTCCCTCATCGGCATGGACACCTTTGTCGACGGACGGGTGGAGTTCCGCCCCGGACCGGTGTATCGCTGCGCCCAGTGCGGCGGCTTTGGCGTGCTGGACGAGATCAACATGGCCAAGAACGAGGCGCTGGCCGTGCTGCACGCAGTGCTGGACTTCCGCCGTGCCATTGACGTGCCCGGCTACGACCGCATCCCGCTGGCCGAGGAGACCCGCTTCATCGCCACCATGAACTACGGCTACGCCGGTACCCGGGAGCTGAACGAGGCCCTGACCTCCCGCTTCGTGGTCATCCAGATGCCCACCATCACCCAGGACAACCTGGAAAAGCTGCTGCGGGCACAGTTCCCGGATCTTGCTGCGAAGTACGCCCACCAGTTCGCCCTGCTGTTCCTCGACTTGCAGAAAAAGTGCGACAGTGCGGAAATTTCCACCAAGGCACTGGACCTGCGCGGCATGCTGGACGCGCTGCGCCTGATCCGCCGCGGCATCCCCGCAGGGGCCGCGCTGGACATGGGCATCACCAACAAGGCCTTTGACAGCTACGAGCAGGGCCTGATCCGCGACGTGATCGCGGCCCGCATCCCGGCCAAACTGGATGCGGCCAAGCTGTTTGCCTGATGGAAGCCCAGAGCTACACCGCACAGGAGCGGCGGGCGGCCAATCAGGTCTGGGCGGCTGCGGGCGCCTATGGCTTTGAGCCGCTGTTTCTGGCCCACAACACCGACGGCACGGTGGATTTTTACATGAACACCATCGTGGGCCTTGTGCACAAATATTACGGTGACAAGTTGATAAACAGCATCTTCGACCGCTGGGCGGGCGATCTGCGGCAGGCCATGCTGGACGATCTGGCGTGGCTGTACCTCGAAAACGCGGCCTACCGGCTGGAGCTGCCCCACCGCCCGGTGCTGGAAGCGCTGCGCGATTCTCACGCCGACTACTTTTTTGCCATCCAGTACAAACTTTCCCGGCAGGAGTGGATGGCCAGGAACCAGCTGGTGTACACCATGCAGGCGGCCCGCTGGCGCAGCGTGCTGGGGCGCAATCTGCCCGTGATGACCCCCTACGAGAGCGGGTTGTTCCGGGCGCTGGCCCCGGACACCGCCCCGCAGCCGGACCAATTGCAGGACGCCCTGCTGGCCGTGTACGCAAAGTTTGACCTCTTCGACGGCACCGTGCATCCGAAAGCGGCGCTGCACCTGCATCTGGACGGCCTGCTGGCCACCCTTGCCACCAAGGCCCTGCCCACCCAGATGATCAAGACCGACCGAGTGACCGTGGAGCACTCCAACGCCGTGGACGCCGCCGGCAGCGGCCCCAGCGTGGACAAACGGCAGGCCCACATCACCCTGAAGCAGAACGCCGCGCAGGACCGCGCCTACATCGAGAGCTGCTTCGGCCGCTCCCTCTACCCGCCGGAGCGACTGCGCAAGGCCGAACAGGAGCTGTGCACCGGGGTGCATCTGGGGTGCCATTTGTGGTTCAGCGCGGGCGTGCCCAGCCCGGAACAGGCCCCCACCCCGGAGGCCCGGCATCTGGCCGAACAGGCCGAGCTGCAGGCCGACCGCAACCGCGCCTACTACGCCAAAAATCAGGAGCTGCACCGCAGCGTGGTGCTGCGGCTCACCGAGCAGATCCGCAACTGCATCCTGGTGCATCAACAGCCCAACGCGCGGGTGGCCCGCAGCGGCAATGTGGACCCCGGGCGGGTGTGGCGCGCCCCGCTTTTGAACGATGACCGGGTGTTTTTGTGCGCCGAAGAGGAAAATCACCCCGCCTTTACGGTGGACCTGCTGCTGGACGCTTCCGCCTCCCGCCTGCACTGTCAGGAGGTCATCGCGGCGCAGGGGTCCATCCTGGCCGAGAGCCTGGCCAACTGCCGCATCCCGGTGCGGGTGAGTGCCTTCAGCAGCCTGCGGGGCTACACCGTGCTGCGGGTGCTCAAGGACTTTGCCGACAAGAACCGCCAGAACATCAACCGGTATTTTGCCTCCGGCTGGAACCGCGACGGCCTGGCCCTGCTGGCAGCGGGCGATCTGCTGGACTTTGCCCCCGGCCCCGCCCCGCGGCACCTGCTCATCCTGCTGACCGACGCTTCCCCCAACGACAGCCGCCGCATCCCGCCCAGCCCGGAAAACCCGCTGGGCTGCGGCTACGAGGACGCCGCCGGTGTGGCCGACGCGGCCGCCCAGGTGCGCGTGCTGCAGCGCAAGGGCATCCGGGTGTCGGCCGTGTTCATGGGCGAGGACCGCTCCGCCGCCGACGCTGCCCGCATCTATGGTAAAAATATGGCCCGCATCCGCGGCATGGACCAGCTGGCCCGCGCCGCCGGCCGCCTGATCCAGAACGAGATCCGGGAGCTGGGAGATTGAGAGATTGCCTTCCCCTTTTGGGGGAAGGCTTTTTTGTTGTCCGGCACACAACCGCTTCGGGCATTTTACAACCAACCGTCGCGTTGTATTTTGGAGCAGTTCCGGGGTGTTCGCAAAAATCTGGTTGTTTTTGCAAACTTTTAGTTGTTTTTTGTCGTGGTTTATGCTATACTATGTTCAGACGAACCACAGGAACACGCGATGTCCCCCGCAGTGCACGGCGGCGGCCCGCGTTGGAAGTCCTTTGAATACAACACTTTGCTGTCAGTCGAACCATTCAGGGAGGAACGTATCATGGATGCCAACCGCTACTTTACCGCCATGCACAACGCCATGTCATCCCGTCTGCCGGGGGCGCAGCTTCTGGCCGCCGTGCGCCTGCAGGATCTCTGCGGCAACGACGCCTACCTGGAAGTCCGGCGGATGCCCGGGGAGCACTGCGCCACCGTGTGTTACTCCACGATGGGCCGCAGAGGACTGAACTTCCAGCTGTTCCGCAAGGGGTGGATGCTCTGCCACAACGAGAGCGGCCAGCTCACCGGGCAGTTCCCCGCCAAGGCCGAGAGCCTGCTGGAGGACACCGACTTCCACGCCTGCTGCCGCGAGGACCGGCTGGACGCTGCCCGCACCGACCGCATGGTGCAGGAGCTGGAAACGCTGGCGGGCACGGACTGCGATCTGCCTTTGCCCCGTGACGCCCGCACCGGGGCCGTCATCACGGTGGACAGCTTTGTGGGCCGGGGTGCCCACTGGAGCTACAGCACCCTGAGCAAGGCCCCCTGCCTGCCGGTGGCCGCCATCCTGTACTGGCTGGCCGACAGCCTGGCCGGAGCCGAGCGCCGCACCCTGCAGGCCGACCCGGAGGCCGCCCAGCTGGCCGCACAATGGCAGAGCGGCACGGTGGAGATGTTCTTCCACCCGGCCGTACCGGCTGCCGCCCAGCTGCAGACGCAGCCCCAGACCCCGCCGGTGAGCCGTCCGGCACGCCCGGCCCCCACCTGCGCCCGCACCAAAAGCTGGCAGAGCATTCTGGCCGTGATGGCGAGCATGTAAAAAGGCTCCCCCTTGCGGGAGAGCCTTTCTAGGATAAATTCTTATTCCAGATAGGGGTCCAGCAGCTTGTCCACGGTCTGGCTGCGCTTGGGCGCGGGCTTTTTCACCACGCGGCCCCGGCAGGCCACCAGCTCCAGATGCTGCAGCGCCCGCAGGTCCTCCAGCGGGTTCTGACGGGTGACGATGAGGTCCTCGCTCTTGCCCACTTCCAGCGAGCCGGTCACGTCCCCTACCCCGGCCAGCCGGGCGTTGCGCAGGGTGGCGGTGTACAGGGCAAACTGGTTGCTCACACCGCAATACTTGTGGAAGTAGCACAGCTCCCGCCAGAAGTCGTACTGGGTGATGTAAGGGCAGCCCACGTCGTTGCCAAGGCCCACCGGGATGCCGTTGGCCAGCGCCGTTTTGGCGCTTTCCACGATGCCGTCAAACACGATCCTGCCGTTGTACTGGTCTTTTTCCGACGCACCGGACACCGCCGTGTCAAACAGCGCATAAGGCAGCGCCGGGGAAATGGTGGTGCACAGGAACGCGCCGTGCTCCTTGTACAGTTTTACCGTTTCTTCGTCCATTTTTGCGCCATGCTCGATGGAATCCACGCCGTTTTCCAGCGCCACCTTCACCCCTTCGGGCGATTCGGTGTGGGCCGCCACGGGATAGCCCATGGCGTGGGCCTGATCGCACACGGCCTTTACCATCTCCGGCGGCATCTTCAGCTCGCCGGGGGTGCCCTTTTTGGCGGCATCCAGCACGCCGCCGGTGATCATCAGTTTGACAAGGTCCACCCGCTGGGTGCTGGCCCTGGTGAGCTGGGTCAGGGCCTCGCCGTTGTTGTGGGCCGCCACGGCCACCGAGCCTGCCATGTGGCCGCCCGGCACCGAGATGCCCTCGTTGGCGGCCAGAATGCGCGGGGCCAGGATCTTCCCGGCCTGGGCATCGTCCCGGCAGCGGGTGTCAAAATCCGCGATGCCGCCCACGGTGCGGATGGTGGTCACGCCGCCCAGCAGCTCCAGCTTTGCATAGCTGCACACCATGCGGTAAGCCACCGCACGGGTCAGGCCGTTGCTCAGAATTTTACGCACCAGCGCCGCATTATCCCGCGGCTTTGCGCTGGGCTTGCCGTTGCCGGCCAGATGCACATGCAGGTTGATGAGGCCCGGCATCGCATAGCCGCCGTGGAGGTCGATGACCTCATAGCCGTCCAGGTCGGTGCCCTCGTCCGCAACGGCGGTGATGACGCCGTCCTCGCACAGCAGCACCTTGTGTGCCTGCGGCTCCATCTGCTGGGTGCCGTCCAGCAGAATGCCATTGATATATGCCCGCTTCATTGGTGGTTCCCTCGCTTTTGTACAACCTTGGTTGTTTTTTGTTCCAGTATAGCACCTTCCAGCGGGCGACGCAATGAGGCAGACAAAAAGAAAGCGAATCGGTCTTCAGCAACCCGATTCGCTTTTGGAGTTTACGGGTGCACCGCGATGAAAGCAAAAAAGGGAATTCCATCCACCTCGAATCTGTAATAATTACAGTTGATCACAAACTGAATCGGCTGATCCGGGAGTTCATAGGAACTGAGAATATTGGAAATGTCCACAACCGAATAGCCATCCTGCGTCAGCGTAGTCGAAGCCTGATAGGCATAACTTGTGCTGTATCCGATGGCGAGACAATCGGCAGACAGTACAAAACTCTTGTAATTGGAGCCCTCATAGTAACCGATCTCTGCCTGTGCTTTTGGAGAAGACGGGTCAAAATCATCAATCGTCGTTGACTCGTTGTTCGGAACGAAAACACTCATATTGTCGAAACCATCGCCGTTGATTTGCGTTGTAGGCATCTCTCCCGAATTGCCGCCGCCATTCAAAAGGGTTGCCGTCAGCGGCCCGTCACTGTTTGAGATCCAATTAGCATCCGGTCCTTGAGATGGGTCGTAGTCCGAAAAATGGCGTTCCCGATAGGCGTGATGCGTTTGAATAAAGCTCTTATTGGAAGACGTAACAAGCTGATCGTACAGATCATAGCGATGTTCATGGAGCGCATCAAACTCATAGCTTCCATTCGGGTATACATCCATAGAGTTGCTTCTGTGGTCTATGACAAAGGGAAACGTTTCTGTCGAGTCCGTAACCGGATACAGCTCCACGGTGTCGGGCGTTGCAAACTCTTCAGAGATATAGACGAGTTCGTCTCCCTCCGAAAGAGAGAACTGGAAAGAACCCATAGATGCGTATTTTTTGTAGCTGAAGGAATCCAGAAAAACACAGTCTGTCGTGTATTTTTTGCTTCTCTCAATCGCAACCAGCGGAACTGCGACCGGGTAAAACATTCCATCATCGGCACGGCGGATAAAATATGCGCAATTGTAGGTTTTGCTGTAGTACCGTGCTTCTTCCAGCGTCAGGCCGCTTTCCTCGTAATCTTCGTCCATATCATCTATAATCTGGTTTGTCTCCATACTGGAGGAACCAGAGGACGAAGAAGCCGAAGACAACGATTTATTCGTTGCCTCTGCCGAGTCAGACTTACCGCAGGCCGTCAGTCCGATTACCGCAAAGGGAGCAAGCTGAAGAAATGTTCTTCTTTTCATGATTTTTGCACCTCACCAATCAAATTACTTCGGTCAGCTCAATTATACCGGGGGGGGGTAGGTTGTCAATGCATTCAGTCAAATTTATTCTGTGGAGCACAGCTTCTTTCAGGCGACACCTCTTACAAAAGGCTATTCCCCTGCCCCACGCGATTACACTCCGCACGGGAAGCAACAAAAAAGCACCCGCCTTCCACCGGGGCGTCGTGCCCGGAGAAAAAGCAGGTGCTTCGTTTATTTTATGTGTTGACCTGTCCGGTCTGCCGGTTACTGTGCTGCGGCGCTGGAGGCTGCGGCTTCGCTGGAAGCAGCCTCGGAAGAAGCGGCCTCGCTGGATGCGTCAGCGGCGGCGGCGTTTGCGGCGGGGCAGCGCGAAATAGTAGCCGAAGGCCGTGCCGCACAGCCCGCCCACGATGTGCATGAAGTTGGCCACGTTGTCGTGCACGAGGAGGATGTCGTACACCTGCTGGCCGAAGTACAGCGCCGCTACCAGCAGCATGGTGACCGGGATGCCGCCGGAAAAGCCCGCCAGCGACGACAGCATGATGAGCATGAACACGATGCCCGACGCCCCCAGCAGCCCGGTGCGGGGGAACAGCACGCATTGCAGCACGCCGGTGACCAGGGCTGTCAGCACAATGCCCTTCAGCAGGGGGATGCTGCCGTATTTTTCCTCCATGGGCGGGCCCACCACCAGCAGCAGCAGCATGTTGTTCAGGAAGTGCTCCCACCCGGCGTGGCCCAGCACATGGCCGAACAGCCGGATGTAGAACAGCGGGTCCTTGAGCGACGAGCGGTAGACGCAGAACAGGTGCATGGTGGTCCAGCCGCCGGTCCACTGGTCGAGGAACAGCACCAGAAGCGACAGCAGAAAAAAGGTGAGGATCACCGGGGAGTTGTATTGAAGCTCCAGCTTGAATCTTGCCTTTTTCGTAACGATACGATCCTTTCTCTCTTGTAATGTAAGGGGGTCAGCCGCGGGTCTGCAGCCAGTAGGCCCCCATGCTCTGGCCGGGCTGGCCGGTCACCTCGTCGCTCAGGTAATCGGCAAGGCCCCAGGCGGCAGGCTGCCAGGCGTTGGCGGCGGCCACGGTGGGGTACTCCACCTCCGCATACCAGAACGCGGTGGGCCGGCCTGCGTCCACATGGTTCACTTCCAGCGCGCTGCCGTCCGGCAGGCGGTAGGTGCGGCGGGTCTTGGGGATGAGGGGTTTGCCGATGATCTTGTGTTCCAACTCCTCAAACAGTTCTTTGTCGATGCTGCGCTCGATCTCCTCCCGGGCAAGGCCGCCCTCGCTCTTGAAGCAGAGCACATAGTCGGTGCCGCCGCCCGCAAGGGCTTCCTCCCGGATGCGCACCGTGGGCCGCACACTGATGTAGCCCTGCCGCATGGCAAATTCTTCCTCCATGGGCAGGCCCTCCGGCCAGCCGGTCACCATCCATTTGCGTTCGATCTCCATTGCAGATCCCCTCTTTCCGGTCTTTTTTTGGAAATTTCTTATTTATAATACCATGGATCTATGGTATTATAAAGGGGTGAATTTGAAAAGAGCAACCAAGGAGATCTCCATGAAAGAACGCGCTTATCCTGTATACACCGTCAACAAACACGCCGAGGGCCTGCTGGTGGGCGGCCACCCCTGGGTGTACGAGAACGACATCCTCCACGCCCCGGACACCGAACCCGAAAACGGCGCCCTGGCCGATGTGGTCAGCCCCAAGGGGGCGTACCTGGGCACCGGCTTCGTGTCGCTGCACAGCAAGATCCGGGTGCGGCTCATCAGCCGCAACGCCAACGACACCTTTGACGCCGCTTTCTGGCGCCGCCGGGTGGAGTACGCCTGGGCCTACCGCAAGACCGTGCTGGAGCCCGCCGACCTGACCGCCTGCCGGGTGATCTTTGGCGAGGCCGACCAGTTCCCCGGCCTGACCGTGGACCGCTTCCACGATATCCTGGTCACCCAGACCCTCAGCGTGGGCATGGAAAAGCTCAAGCCGGTGCTGTTCCCCCTGCTGGCCGAGGTGCTGCGGGCCGACGGCCAGACCATTGCCGGCATCTACGAGCGAAACGACGAGGCCCTGCGCGCCAAGGAAGGGCTGGAGCAGAACAAGGGCTGGTTCGACCTGCCCGGCGAGACCCACCCCGCCAGCACCCAGACCGAGATCTGCGAGAACGGCGTGTTCTACCATGTGGACTTTGAGAACGGCCAGAAAACCGGCTTTTTCCTGGACCAGAAGTACAACCGCCGGGCCGTGGCACGGCTGGCAGCAGGCCACACGGTGCTGGACTGCTTCACCCATACCGGCAGCTTTGCGCTGAACGCTGCCAAGGGCGGGGCCGCCCGGGTCACCGCCGCCGACATCAGCGCCGACGCCATTGCCATGGCCCAGCGCAACGCCGAACGCAACGGCCTGACCAATATGGACTTTTTGTGCGAGGACACCTTCGCGCTGCTGCCCCGGCTGGAAAAAGAGGGCCACCCCTACGACTTTATCATCCTGGACCCGCCCGCCTTTACCAAGGCCCGGCGCACGGTGGACAACGCCATGCGCGGGTACAAGGAGATCAACTACCGGGCCATGAAGCTGCTGCCCCGGGGCGGATATCTGGCCACGGCCAGCTGCTCCCACTTTGCCACCGAGGAGCTGTTCATCAAGATGCTGAAAGCAGCGGCGAAGGACGCCCACCGGCAGCTGCGGCAGATCGAGGTGAAGCAGCAGGCCCCGGACCACCCCATCCTGTGGGGCGTGCCGGAGACCAACTACCTGAAGTTCTTTTTGTTCCAGGTGATCTGACGTTCAAAAGTCATACCAAGCTCAGTTGTGCCAAAATTCGCAGAGAGCGTTTGTGCAGAATCGTCAGATTTGTCAATTGCCTTTTTGGCCCGCCGGGGCTATAATCAAACCATAGACAGCAACGGCGCTGTGGGTCACCTCCTGACTCGCAGCGCCGTTTTTGTTAAGAAGTCTTTCGTGCTTTGGGGCCCGCTTTCCGGCAGCTCCGGGGCGGGAGCTGGGAAACATAAGATCAAGTAAGGAGTAGGATTTATGGCAGCAAATGTTATGGAGATCTACGGCAGCAAGGTCTTTAACGAGCATGTGATGAAGGAGCGCCTGCCGAGCGCTACTTATAAGAGCCTCAAGAACACCCTGCACAAGGGTGCTCCGCTGGACATCGAGGTGGCCAACGTCGTGGCCAGCGTCATGAAGCGCTGGGCCATGGAGCTGGGTGCCACCCACTACACCCACTGGTTCCAGCCGCTGACCGGCATCACCAGTGAGAAGCACGACGGCTTCGTCTCCCCCGTGGGCGACGGCACCGCCATCATGGAGTTCTCCGGCAAGGAGCTGGTGCGCGGCGAGCCCGACGCTTCCTCCTTCCCCTCTGGCGGCCTGCGCGCCACCTGCGAGGCCCGCGGCTACACCGCATGGGACCCCACCAGCTACGCCTTCGTCAAGGATGACGTGCTGTGCATCCCCACCGCCTTTGTCAGCTACACCGGCGAGGCACTGGACAAAAAGACCCCCCTGCTGCGCTCCATGAACGCCCTGTCCGGCCAGGCTATCCGCATCCTGAAGCTGTTCGGCAAGGATGTGGACTACGTTTCCACCACCGTGGGCCCGGAGCAGGAGTACTTCCTGATCAAGAAAGAGGACTACGAGGCCCGTCAGGACCTGATCCTCACCGGCCGCACCCTGTTCGGTGCTCCCTCTGCCAAGGGCCAGGAGCTGGAAGAGCACTACTTCGGCGTCATCCGTCCCGAGGTGTCTGCGTTCATGAAGGAACTGGACGAGGAGCTGTGGAAGCTGGGCGTGCCCGCCAAGACCAAGCACAACGAGGTAGCCCCCTGCCAGCATGAGCTGGCCCCCATCTACGATACCACCAACGTGGCCATCGACCACAACCTGCTGACCATGGAGATGATGAAGAAGATCGCCCCCAAGTACGGTCTGGTCTGCCTGCAGCACGAAAAGCCCTTTGAAGGCGTGAACGGCAGCGGCAAGCACAACAACTGGTCCCTGTCCACCACCGAGGAGAACCTGCTGGACCCCGGTGACACCCCCATGGAGAACCTGCAGTTCCTGGTGTTCCTGGCCGCCGTCATCAAGGCTGTGGACGAGTACGCCGACCTGCTGCGGACCTCTGTGGCCACTCCCGGCAACGATCACCGTCTGGGTGCCAACGAGGCACCTCCGGCCATCATCTCCATCTTCGTGGGCGAAGAGCTGGAGGCCGTCATCGACGCCATTGCCTCCGATTCTCCCTACGCAGGCCCCGTCAAGATGAAGATGGACCTGGGTGTGGACGTGCTGCCCAAGTTCAGCAAGGACACCACCGACCGCAACCGCACCTCCCCCTTCGCCTTTACCGGCAACAAGTTCGAGTTCCGGATGCCCGGTTCTGCTCAGAACCTCAGCGACTGCGATACCATCCTGAACACCGCTGTGGCCAAGGAGCTGAAGGGCTACGCCGACGAGCTGGAGGGTGCCGAGGACTTTACCAGTGCCGCCATCGCCCTGATCAAGCGCACCATCCGGGACCACCGCCGGGTCATCTTCAACGGCAACGGCTACTCTGCCGAGTGGGAAGAAGAAGCAGCCCGCCGCGGCCTGCCCAACAAGAAGAACGCCCCCGCTGCCCTGCCGGCCCTCATCGACCCCAAGAACATCGCCCTGATGGAGGAGTTCGGGGTGCTGACCAAGGTGGAGATGCACAGCCGCTACGAGGTGGAGCTGGAGCACTACGCCAAGGTCATCAACATCGAGGCCCTGACCATGCTGGAGATGGCCCGCAAGCAGCTGCTGCCTGCCGTCAACGCCTACATGAGCGAAGTGGCCAACACCGCCGCTTCCAAGCTGGCCGTCAGCGAAAAGATCAGCGTCCGCAGCGAGACCAAGACCCTGGAAAAGCTGTCCGCCGACGCCGACGCCATGAGCGACACCATCGACGCCCTGCAGGATGCTGTGGATGCTGCCAAGGCCCTGCCCACCGAGGCCCTGAAGGCCGACGCCTTCCGGGATAACGTGATCCCCCTGATGAACACTCTGCGTGCCGCTGCCGACGACGCCGAGACCCTGTGCGGCGAGGACTACTGGCCGCTGCCCAGCTACAGCAAGATGCTCTACTACGTCTGATCGCATCGCGTAAAACAGCATCATCCGTAGGCTGCGGAACTTGAATCTGACATTCTCCTTTTCCTATTTCTTACACCAGCCTGAAGACCTGCTTCCGCAAGGGGGCAGGCCTTTGGGCGTTTTATTTGAAAGGGGATCTTTATGCGGTATTCGACCCAACAGGACGTGCTGGACTTCGTGGAGGACAACAACGTCAAATTCGTGCGCTTTGCCTTCTGCGATATCTTTGGCACCCAGAAGAACATCGCCGTGCTGGCCAGCGACCTGCCCAAGGCCCTGGAGGACGGCGTGTGCTTCGACGGCAGCTCCATTGCCGGTTTCATGAAGGTGGAGGAAAGCGATCTTGTATTGCGCCCCGACCTGCCCACCGTGACCATCCTGCCCTGGCGGCCCACCGAGGGCCGGGTGATGCAGTTCTTCTGCGACGTGGAAAAGCCGGACGGCAACCCCTTCGGCGGCAACTGCCGGGGCTTTCTGCGGGAGATGAACCGCCGCTTCCGCAAGCTGGGCCTTACCTGCAACGTGGGTGCCGAGTGCGAGTTCTATCTGTTTGAGAACGACGACCGGGGCCGCCCCACCCGCGTCCCCATCGACTTTGGCGGCTACTTCGACGTGGCCCCGCTGGACGCGGGCGAGAACCTGCGCCGGGACATCTGCCTGACCATGGAGCAGATGGGGCTGGCCCCCCAGCACAGCCACCACGAGAGCGGCCACGGCCAGAACGAGATCGACTGCCACCATGCAGGCCCCCTCAAGACCGCCGACAACGTGATGATGTTCAAGCAGATCGTGCGGGCCATTGCCATGCGCAGCGGCATCCACGCCAGCTTCCTGCCCAAGCCCCTGCCGGACCAGGCGGGCAGCGGGCTGCACATCAACCTGTCGCTGTACCTGGACGGCAAGAACCTGTTTGAGGGCGACATTGCCCCGGACAGCATCGCAGGCAGCTTTATGGCGGGCGTGCTGGCCCACAGCCGGGAGCTGACCGTGTTCACCAATCCCCTGCCCAACAGCTACCAGCGCTTTGGCTGCGACGAGGCCCCCCGCTATGTGAGCTGGAGCCGCCAGAACCGCAGCCAGCTGGTGCGCATCCCCCAAGTGAAGGGCGACAACTGCCGCATGGAGCTGCGCAGCCCGGACCCCGCCTGCAACCCGTATCTGGCCATCGGTCTGGTGCTGGCCGCCGGTCTGGACGGCATCGAACACCGCATGGTGCTGCAGCCGCCGGTCAACAAGAACCTGTTCCGCCCCGGCGAAGCCGAGGGCCTTGGGCTGGAAATGCTGCCCGCCACGCTGGAAGAGGCCGTGGCCATCGCCGAGGAAAGCGACTTTTTGCACAAGGTGCTGCCGGAGGAGCTGAGCCGCCGCTACTTTGCCGAGGAGCGTGCCCGGTGCGAGGCCCTGCGCGCCGCCGCCGACCCGGCGGAGTACGAGCGCATCCACTACTTCAACGCCATCTGACCCCTGCAGGAACATGCGTAGGAGAAAGGAGCGGAACGTATGGGACGCGCACTCATTGTAAGCGCCGGTGCCAGCTCCAACGAGTACATCGCCGCCCGGCTGGCCGAGATGGGCTATGCCCGGCCGGTGATCCTGCCCAGCGGGGCCGAGGCCCGGCGCAGGATGCCGGACGCCGACTTTGACCTGATCGTGGTCAACGCCCCCCTGCCCGACGAGTTCGGGCACGAGCTGTGCATGGATGCCGTGGCCAGCACCGACGCGGGCGTGGTGTTTCTGGTCAAGGCCGCACAGGCCGAACAGCTGCTGGCCCCCCTGAACGAGCAGGGGGTGCTGCTGCTGAGCAAGCCCTTCAGCAACACCTTATTTGTGCAGGCCATGCACATGGCCGCCGCCAGCAACCACCGCCTGCAGCGCCTGCGGCAGGAGAACGCCCGCCTGCAGGACAAAATTTCCCAGATCCGTCTGGTGAGCCGGGCCAAGTGCTGCCTGGTGGAGCACGCGTACCTCACCGAGGCCGAGGCCCACCGCCGCATTGAAAAGCTGGCCATGGACACCCGCCGCGACCGCACCGAGATCGCGCAGGAAATCCTTGATTCTTATGAGGATGTGGGTGTATAATACTGGATTGGGAAAACGTATTCTGAATCTTATTTCGTCTGGAATCCTATAGAGGAGGAAGTATTTTTATGGCAGAAAAGCAAACCAAGTATATCTTCGTCACCGGCGGTGTCGTGTCCGGCCTGGGCAAGGGCATCACCGCCGCCTCGCTGGGCCGCCTGCTCAAGTGCCGCGGCCTGAAGGTGGCCAGCCAGAAGCTGGACCCTTATGTGAACGTGGACCCCGGCACCATGAGCCCCCTGCAGCACGGTGAGGTGTTCGTCACCGACGACGGCACCGAGACCGACCTGGACCTGGGCCACTACGAGCGCTTCATCGACGAGAACCTGAACAAGTACTCCAACCTGACCACCGGCAAGGTGTACTGGAACGTGCTGAACAAGGAGCGTCAGGGTGCCTATCTGGGCCAGACCGTCCAGATCATCCCCCACATCACCAACGAGATCAAGAGCTACATCTACAACATGGCTTCCTCCACCGGGGCCGATGTGGTCATTACCGAGATCGGCGGCACCACCGGCGACATCGAGAGCCAGCCCTTCCTGGAGGCCATCCGGCAGGTGGGCCTGGAGCAGGGCCGCGACAACTGCTGCTTCATCCATGTGGTGCTGGTGCCCTACATCTCCGGCTCCAACGAGTACAAGTCCAAGCCTGCCCAGCACTCGGTCAAGGAGCTGCAGGGCATGGGCGTCAACCCGGACATCATCATCCTGCGCGCCGACGGCAGCGTGGGCACCGACATCCGCCGCAAGATCAGCACCTTCTGCAACGTCAAGCCGGAGTGTGTCATCGAGAACCTGACCATGCCCAGCCTGTACCAGTGCCCGCTGATGCTGCACACCAATGGTCTGGACGACGTGGTGGTGAACAAGCTCCAGCTGGACGTGCCCCCCGCCGACCTGACCGAGTGGAAGCAGGTGGTGAGCCGCATCGCCACCCGCAGCAAGACCTGCACCATCGCGCTGGTGGGCAAGTACGTCAAGCTCCACGACGCCTACCTCTCTGTGATGGAGAGCCTGTACCACGCAGGGTTTGAGAATGACAGCCAGGTGGAGATCAAGTGGGTGGAAAGCGAGGACCTGACCGACCAGAACGCCTGCAAGGAGATCTTTGCGGACGTGGACGGCATCATCGTGCCCGGCGGCTTCGGCGACCGCGGCATCGAGGGCATGATCCAGGCCGCCCAGTACGCCCGCGAGAACAACGTGCCCTACTTTGGCATCTGCCTGGGCATGCAGATCATGGTGATGGAGTTTGCCCGGGGTGTGCTGGGCTACGCCGACGCCAATTCCAGCGAGTTCACCCCGGACGGCAAGCACAACGTCATCGCCCTCATGGCCGACCAGCAGGGCAACATCCCCAAGGGCGGCACCATGCGTCTGGGCAAGTACCCCTGCACCGTGGCCCCCGGCACCAAGATGGCCGAGTGCTACGGCCAGACCGAGATCTGGGAGCGTCACCGCCACCGCTACGAGTTCAACAACGACTTCCGGCAGGAGATGCAGGACGCCGGTCTGGTCATCTCCGGCACCAGCCCGGACGGCCGTCTGGTGGAGACGGTGGAGCTGCCCGGCCGCGCCTTCCATCTGGGTGCCCAGTTCCACCCGGAGTTCAAGAGCCGCCCCAACCGCGCCCATCCCCTGTTCAAGGGCTTCATCGCGGCGGCGCTCAAGTTCCGCACCAGTGCCCAGCGCAGCCTGATGCACCTGTAAGCCAAGAACAAACGAGCCAGTGCGAGTTTTTTCGCACTGGCTTTTTGTTTACCTGCTCCCGGTGGGGTGAACGATTGAGAATGCCCTCCGTTGCACTCTGGGCATATTTAGCGGAAATAAAATTTTTATATTGGCAGTTCAGAAACGCCTGCGGGCGTTTCTGAACTGCATTTTCACGGGAGGGGCCGTTACGGTAAATTGCATCTGACGCTGAAGTTGCATCTCACCGGGAGGGGCCGTTACGGGCAGCCACCATCTCACGGAACCCGCTCCCCTGCGGGGAGCTGTCGCGGAGCGACTGAGGGGCCTTTTAAATCGGCGGAAGCCGAAAATACGGTGAAAAGATCTTCACGCCGAACGGCGTGAATCTTCCGTATTTTCGGCTGGAGCCTACCCCTTTGGGGTCTGAAAGGGGCGAGCAGCCCCTTTCTCGTTGCGGGGAGAGGGGAGTCCAGAGGGAGAGAGGGGGGAGTCGAAACACCCCTCTCACCCTCTGGCCCAGCGGAGCGACCCCGGCGGCGATGCACCTTGCAAAAGGCATCAGACCTGCCCCACGCGACCACCCTCTGTGCGGGAAGCCACCGTCAGATGCCGCTTCTCTCCCCCGCTTTCCCACCCTCCGTATCTTCTTTTTCTGCAATTTTTTGCGTGATTTTCGGTTGATTTTTCGTTGGAAAGCAGTTGTTGACAGCGTCCAGTTCCGTGTTATACTAAATATAACAACAAAACGTTTTGATGTCGCAAGCTGGCACGCTGAAATGCTGCGATTTGGCCGCAGGCCAACAGCAGCGGATGCAGCTTCCCGGAACGACCCCTCCCGTGAAAATGCGTTTGGAGCGCTCCGCAGAGCGCGACAAACGCGAATAAAAAATAATTCTTCCGCTGCGATTGCCAGAGCGAAGCGGAGGCAATTTCAAATCGTTCACCCAACCAACGAAAGGAGCCTGACCTACCTTGAATCAACCACCCCTTGACCGCGCAGCCTTCCTGCGCACCCTGCGGCGCTGCCATACCGAAGAGCAGCTGTTCAGCCGCCTGACCTTTGCATGTCTGGCCCAGTACGACGAAGCCCAGCGCCCGGAGCTGCTGGACGATGTGCGGGGCGCCGCCTACAGCCTGCGTCTGCCTGCCGTGGAGTACAAGACCGACCAGTGGCTCCACCGGTGTCAGGACGCCATCGACACCGACCGCGACGCCTTTCTGGCCGCCGCCAACGCCGAGGCCCGGCGTGAAAACGACAAGATGCGGGCCGAACAGACCCCCGTCGGGCCGGGCGTGCTGGCCGACGTGCCCCTGCAAAACGTGGACTGGCTGGTCCCGGACCTGCTGCCCCGGGGCGAACTTTCCCTGCTGGGTGCCGACGGCGGCACCGGCAAAGGCCTCTGGCAGGCGCAGTTGATCGCCTGCGTCACCACGGGCAAAACCAGCGGGTTCTTTCCCGTGCCGCCTGCCCAGACCGGCAAGGTGCTCATCCTTGCGGGCGAGGACGACCCCGGCAAGGTGCTCAAGGCCCGCCTGCTGGCCGCCGGAGCCGACATGAACCGAGTGCTCTGCCTCACCGCCGACGACTACTTCCAGCGCACCGGCCAGCCCCTGACCCTCAAGGACGAGGCACTGGCCAAATTTGCCGCCAAGGCCGGGCCGCTGCTGCTCATCGTGGACCCGCTGCAGAGCTTTCTGCCCGCCGGGGTGGAAATGGCCAGCCGCAACCAGATGCGCAGCATCCTGCTGCCCCTCAAGGCCATTGCCGCCGCCCGGCAATGCGCGGTGCTGCTGGTGATGCACTCCAACAAAAAGCAGGGCGTGTCCGACCGGAAACGTCTGGCCGACAGCTCCGACATCTGGGACATGGCCCGCAGCGTGCTGATGATGGGCCGCAGCAACAGCGATGGCAAAATTTACCTCAGCCACGAAAAGAGCAGCTACAGCCGCCCCCAGCAGACCGTGCTGCTGCACATCGAGGACGTGGAGCTGGACGGCGTCCGGACGGCTCAGGCCGTGTTTGACGGCTACACCGACAAGAAAGACGCCGACTTCATCAAGGAGCCGCGGGTGCGGCAGGCCCAGACCAAGGAGGACACGCGGGACGCCATCCTCAACGTGCTGGCCGAGAGCCGGTTGGGCAGCATGGCAAGCAGTGAGCTGCGCGCCGCCGTCGTGAAGGAGATCGGGTGCAGCGACCGCACTTATGAACGGGCATATGCCGACCTCGTGCGGTCTGGCGATGTCAAAAAACATACCATCCGGCAAAAAGACGGCAAAAACAGATGGTATTCCTACTACAGTGGAACAAGTGGCGAAGTTCCAAAATTATAATTTATATACGTTTAAATTTCAATGTTCGCCAGCTTGGCGGAGTTGCTCCTGCTGGCGGAGTTCCAACTTCGCCAGGCCCACTGGATTCCGCCATGTTGGCGAAGTTGCTTTTTCAACGCTGCATCGTTCAGAAAGTCGAACTTTGCCAGATAACCCGCCTCTCTCAGAGAATGGCGCAAAAAAAGACCGCCTGCGTGCGGTACGCGGGCGGCCCTTCTCGGTTCCGGTTTACTTTTTCTTCTGCTGTTCCTGCTCCTTGCGCAGCTCCCGGATGCGCTTTTTCTCGCTCTTGACGTGGGGCCACGGCCAGCTAAAACCTTCATTGGCCTTGCACCAGCGGGTGAGCGGATAGAACGCGAACGCAAAGCCGAACACATACAGCAGCAGATACAGCAGCGCGTCCAGCGTGACCAGCGCATCCAGTGCGCCGATGACCGCCATCACGCAGCCTGCCTTGAGGAAGAACAGCCCGTTCTGGCGGCCGTATTCTTCAAAATGTTCGGGCTTGACGGCGCGGCGGCCCTGGTCGCCCCACACGCGGGGGTTTTTCATGACCGAGTAACCGTAGAACACCATCATCAGGCCGCAGGTGAGCTGAAATCCAAAAAACATGGCTTGTACCTCGTTTGGTCGTTGTAGTTTCGGGCAGGGAACCATTTAGAATTGCCTCCGCTTTGCTCTGGCAATCGCAGAGGTAATTTTATTTTAATTCGCGTTTGTCGCGGCCTGCGGAGCTTGTCGGGGCAAGGCCCCTCCATCTGCTAACGCAGACCGCTCTGCCACTTGAAAGCCCCACTGGGGCTTTCATTGCTGCGCAAACGCGGGCCGCTCCAAACGCATTTTCACGGAAGGGGTCGCAGCGGCAAGCAGCAGCAAATGCAATCAACCGGAACGGCCCTTCCTGTGAAAATGCAGTTCAGAAACGCCCGCAGGCGTTTCTGAACTGCCAATATAAAATTTAATTTCCGCTAAATATAGCCAGAGCAAAGCGGCGGCTATTTCAAATCGTACCCTCAGTCCTCAAACAGAGGCTTCATCAGGGGCAGGAAGTCCAGCGTTGCAAAGTAGTCGCGGGGGGTCTCGGCCCGGCGGATCAGCCGGTGGGAGCCGTCCTCGCACAGCAGCACTTCGGCGCTGCGCAGCTTGCCGTTGTAGTTGTAGCCCATGGCCGAGCCGTGGGCACCGGTATCGTGGATGTAGAGCACGTCCCCGATGTCGATCTTGGGCAGCATCCGGTCGATGGCAAACTTGTCGTTGTTCTCGCACAGGCCGCCCACCACGTCGTACATGTGGTCGCAGGGGGCGTCCTCCTTGCCCAGCACGGTGATGTGATGATAGGCCCCGTACATGGCCGGGCGCATCAGGTTGGCCGCGCAGGCGTCCAGACCGATGTACTCCTTGTAGATGTGCTTTTCGTGGATGGCGGTTGCCACCAGGGCACCGTAGGGCCCGGTGGTAAAGCGGCCCATCTCGCTGAAGATGGCCACGTCGCCCATGCCTGCGGGCACCAGGATCTCCTCAAACTTCTGCCGCACGCCCTCGCCGATGGCCAGGATGTCGTTCTCGGTCTGCTCCGGGCGGTAGGGGATGCCCACGCCGCCGGACAGGTTGATGTAGCCGATGTGGGCACCGGTGGCCTCGTGCACCCGCACCGCCAGCCGGAACAGGATGGCGGCCAGCTCCGGGTAATAGGCATCCGAGATGGTGTTGGACGCCAGGAAGGCGTGGATGCCGAAGTGCTTGGCACCCTTGGCCATCAGCTTTTTGTAGCTGTCGATCATCTGCTCTTCGGTCATGCCGTACTTGGCATCACCGGGCTTGTCCATCACCTGGAAGCCCTCTTCGCTCTCGCCCAGGCTGAAGGTGCCGCCCGGATTGTAGCGGCAGAACACCGTCTCCGGCACACCGGCCACCCGGTCCAGGAAGTCCACCATGGTGGCATCGTCCAGGTTGATGTAGGCACCCAGCTCATAGGCCTTTTGCATGTCCTCCACGGGGGTCTGGTTGGACGAGAACATGATATCGCTGCCGGTAAAGCCGCACACCTCGCTGAGCATCAGCTCGGTCAGGGACGAGCAGTCCACGCCGCAGCCCTCTTCCTGCAGAATTTGCAGGATGACGGGATTGGGCAGGGCCTTGACGGCAAAATACTCCTTGAAGCCCTTGTTCCAGCTGAACGCCTTGTTGATGCGGCGGGCATTTTCCCGGATGCCCTTTTCGTCGTAAACGTGGAAGGGCGTGGGCACATCCTGAATGATCTCCTGTGCCATGGCCTCGGTCAGGAACGGTTTCTTTTCCATAGTTACATCCCTCTCATTTATTCTGCACGCGGCCCATTGCCGCAGTTGCCAACTTGCTGTCTTTCCCTTACAGCTTCAGGTTCTCGCGGGTGGGGGTAAAGGTGGGGATCATGGCGGCAAGCTGCTTCACCACGCCCTCGTCGTTGTGAGCGGCGGCGGCTTCCAGCGCCTGCAGCTGCTCGTAGAACTGCGCCAGGTCGATGGTGCGGGGGCTTGCCACAAAAATTTTGTTGTGCTGGGTGCGGCGCATCTTGTCCTGCTCCTCGTCCATCATCAGCTCTTCGTAGAGCTTTTCGCCGGGGCGCAGGCCCACCACCCGGATCTCCATGTTCACGCCCGGCTCGTAGCCGTAAAAGCGGATGAGCTGCTTGGCAAGGTCCATGATCTTGACCGGCTCCCCCATGTCCAGCACATAGATGTTGCCGCTTTCGGCCAGGGCACCGGCCTGCAGCACCAGCTGGGCCGCCTCCGGGATGGTCATGAAGTAGCGCTCGATGTTCTCATCGGTCAGGGTGACCGGGCCGCCCTTTTTGATCTGGGCTTCAAACAGCGGGATGACGCTGCCATGGCTGCCCAGCACGTTGCCGAACCGCACCGCCACACACTTCATGTCGGTGTTGCCCGCAAAGGTCTGGATGAGCATCTCACAGATGCGCTTGGTGCAGCCCATGACGCTGGTGGGGTTGACGGCCTTGTCGGTGGACAGCTGCACGAACCGCTCCACCTCGTGCTCGCTGGCGCTCACCAGCAGGTTCTTGGTGCCCAGCACGTTGTTCTTGACCGCCTCGGCGGGGCTGACCTCCATCAGCGGCACATGCTTGTGGGCCGCCGCGTGGAACACCACCGTGGGGTGGTAGGTCTCAAACACCTCGTCCAGCCGCTTTTTGTCCCGGATGGAGCCGATGAGCACGGTCACCGGGATATCGCGGCCATACTTCTGCTGCAGTTCCATCTGCAGCTCGTAGGCGCAGTTCTCGTAGATGTCAAAGATGAGCAGCTTGCCCGGGTGGAAGCGCATGACCTGCCGGCACAGCTCCGAGCCGATGGAGCCGCCGCCGCCCGTCACCAGCACCGTTTTGCCGGTGAGGTAGCCGGAGATCTTCTCCATGTCCAGCGTCACCTCGTCGCGGGACAAAAAGTCCGCCGGGTTCAGCTCCCGGAAAGCCCCCTGCTGGGGTGCACCGCTGCCCACCAGCTGGGGGTCACTGAGCAGCTGCACGGCACAGTGGGTGCTCACGCACAGGTCGATGACGTGGTTCAGGCGGCTGCCCTTCAGGGTGGGGATGGCAATGATGATGCTGTGGATGCCGTAGCGCTTGCACAGCTCCGGGATCTGCTCCAGCGTGCCCTTGACCGGCACGCCGTGGATGGTCTGGTGGAGCTTGGCGGGGTCATCGTCCACGGCCAGCACCGGGCGGCCATACTGCTTGTTGGTCTTACACACATTGATGGCCCAGGCCCCGGCCTCGCCCGCGCCCACGATCATCACGGGGCGGTTGGGGTCGCGGCTGGCCACGCCGCGCAGGCGCTCGCCCAGCGGGTGGTTCAAAAACAGCCGCCATGCCAGACGGCTGCCGCCCACCAGCAGCAGGATGAGCACCGCCGCCATGCAGTTGGCCGAGTTGAACAGCACACCGTGGATGCACCGCCGGTTGACCACATACACGATGCCGGTGGGCACCGCCACTATGACCGCAAGGCGCAGCAGGTCGCGCTCGCCCGCGTACTTCCACAGCACCGAGTACAGCCCGCCCAGCAAAAAGCTGGCCACATACACCGCCACGATCCAGGGCAGGTTATGGTACAGGATGGCAAGGTTGTGGGGCCACCAGGCGGCTTCCACCGCACCGTCGGCCCGCAGCAGCAGCGCAAAATAAAAACTGAACGCCACGATGGCGGCATCCAGTGCCGCCAGCACAGCGCGGCGCAGGTAGACCCGCGCTCTGGTCTCTTTGGGTTTCTCGTTCACGAAAGGTTCCTCTTTTGTTCCGGGGAGCGGGCAGTGCCCGCCGCCATTTTGCAGGCCGCGGCAGTCCCGGCGGCCTTATCTTATATATTATACACAGAATGCGGTGCTCTGTCCAGAAATTTGTGGTTTGATGCTGCTTCCCACGCAGAGGGTGGCCGCGTAGGGCAGGTCTGATGCCTTTTGCAAGATGCATCGCCGCCGGGGTCGCTCCGCTGGGCCAGAGGGTGAGAGGGGTGTTTCGACTCCCCCCTCTCTCCCTCTGGACACCCCTCTCCCCGCAACGAGAAAGGGGCTGCTCGCCCCTTTCAGACCCCAAAGGGGTAGGCTCCACCCGAAAATACTGAAGATTCACGCCATTCGGCGTGAAGATCTTTTCACCGTATTTTCGGCTTCCGCCGATTGGAAAGGCCCCTCAGTCGCTGCGCGACAGCTCCCCGCAGGGGAGCGGGTTCCGTAAAAGCACCTATTCCCGCTGCGCATGGACCGCAGGCCAACAGCAGCAAATGCAGCTGCCCGGAACGGCCCCTCTCGGTGAGATGCAACTTCAGCGTCAGATGCAATTTACCGTAACGGCCCCTCCCGTGAAAATGCAGTTCAGAAACGCCCGCAGGCGTTTCTGAACTGCCAATATAAAAATTTTATTTCCGCTAAATATGCCCAGAGCAACGCGGAGGGCATTCTAAATCGTCCCCCGCATCCTCGCCAGCTCCTCCCCCAGCCCCAGCGGCCATGCCGCCAGCAAAAACACCCCCGCCGTGGCACATCCGCCCGCGCCCAATGCCGCCAGCCGGGGCCAAAGATCCCCCGCAAGGGGCAGCGCCAGCGCCTGCCGCAGCCCGGTGCCCGCCGCCGCAGCCAGTGCCCCGGCCAGCGCCGGAGCGCCCAGCCACCGCCGGAAGGCGTGGGGCATCCCGCTGGAAAACAGCAGCCGCCCGGTGTTGGCCGCGCAGGTGTACAGGGTGGACAGCAGCATCACGGCCAGAAAGCCCCGCATGCCGTACCGGGGCAGCAGCACCGCCACCCCCGCCAGCCGCAGCACGGCGTCCCACACGCTGTAGCGGAAGGCGGCTTTCTGCTCCCCTACCCCCTTCATGGCACCGTCCACCATGCTTTCCAGATAGAGCAGCGGCAGCACCGGGGCCAGCACCTGCAAATAAAACCCCGCCTCGGCACTGCCGTACAGCAGCCCCGCTGCATCCGGCCCCCAGCACCAGAACAGTGCCGCCGCCAGCGCCGAGAAGAACCCGGTGAGCCGCAGCATCCGGTCCAGCAGGGCGGTCAGGCGGGCGGTCTGGCCCAGCACATGGGCCTGGGTGATCTCCGGCATGAGCAGCACGGCCAGACTGCCCAGCAGCCCGAAGGGAAAGGTGAGCAGCGGCAGGGCCATGCCCTTGAGCACGCCGTATTGTTCCAGCGCCGCCGCCCGGCCCCCGGCCCCGGTCAGGTAGACGGCCAGGCAGGCGGGCACCAGCATGTTCTCTGCCGTGTGCAGCGCGCTGGCCAGCACCCGGCCGCCCTCCACCGGCCACAGGATGTCCCACAGGCGGCGGGAGGCCTCCGGGGGCGTTTGCGCCCGCTTCCCGCCAAAGCACCGCCGGGCCTCGCCCCGGCAGAACAGGGCCATGAGGGTGCAGCTCACCGCCTCGCTCAGGGCGGTGGCCCCCAGCACCAGCGTGCAGCGCTCCCCGGCATCCCGGCCCGGTGTGGCGTACAGGGCCGCCGCCACCGCCCCGATGCGCACCGTCTGCTCGGCCAGCTGGCTGGCCACGTTGGGGCCCACCCGCCGCCGGGCCAGAAAGAACCCCCGCAGCACCGCCGACACGGCCATCCAGGGCAGGCCCAGCGCCGACAGCCGCAGCGCGCCCGCCGCCCGCACATCCCCCAGCCACCACTTGGCCGCCAGCCCCGCAAGGCCCGCCTGTGCCGCCATGGCCAGCACCCCCAGCCCGGCCCCCAGCGCCAGCAGACGCCGCAGCATGCCCCGGGCCGACGCCGCGTCCCGGCTCAGTTCCTCGGTGAGCAGGCGGGTGGCCGCCACCGAGATGCCCGCCGTAGCCAGCGTGACGAACAGCCCGTACACCGCCAGCACCAGCTGGTACAGGCCCATGCCCTCGCCGCCCAGCGCGTTGGCCAGCCCGATGCGCAGCCCCAGCCCCGCCAGACGCAGCACTACGTCCGACCCGGTGAGCAGGGCCGCGTTCTTCCAGTAGTTTGGCCGGTATTTCTGCCCCATGCGCACCCCTCCCGCCGGTTTTCTGCCCTGCTGCCAGCCTATGCGGCCCCGGCACAAAACATGAGCGGCGGCATGGGTTGTTTTGCCGCACTTTTTATGGTATAGTTAACAGTGGTCAGGCAGGGCACGCCCCTGCCCGCATATTGAGCAAGGAGGAAGCACACGGCCCGGGTCCTGCCCCTGCCGTGCGCAACAAAGAGAATGAGCGAAGAATGCACCCATGACTGCTCCAATTGCAGTGCAGCCTGTTCTTCCCGCGATGCAGCGCCCCAGCACGACGCCCCCAACCCGCACAGCCGCGTCAAGAAGGTCATCGGCGTGGTGTCCGGCAAGGGCGGCGTGGGCAAGAGCATGACCAGCGCCCTGCTGGCCTGCGCCATGGCCCGCCGCGGCTACCACTGCGGCATCCTGGACGCCGACATCACCGGCCCGTCCATCCCCAAGCTGTTCGGCATCCATGGCCGCGCCATGGCCGACGAAAAGGGCTGCTGGCCCATCCAGAGCCGCATGGGCATTGACGTGATGAGCATCAACCTGCTGGTGGAAAACGAAGAGGACCCCGTGGTGTGGCGCGGCCCGGTCATTGCCGGGGCGGTCAAGCAGTTCTGGACCGACGTGGTCTGGAAGGACGTGGATTTCCTGTTCGTGGACATGCCCCCGGGCACCGGTGACGTGCCCCTGACCGTGTTCCAGAGCCTGCCCGTGGACGGCATCGTGGTGGTGGCAAGCCCCCAGGAGCTGGTGAGCATGATCGTGGCCAAGGCTGTGAACATGGCCGAGATGATGAAGGTGCCCATGCTGGGCATCGTGGAGAACATGAGCTACATCGTCTGCCCGGACTGCGGCAAGCACATCAACGTGTTCGGCAACAGCCATGTGGACGAGGTGGCCGCAAAGCACCATCTGCCCGTGCTGGCCAAGTGCCCCATCGACCCGAAGCTGGCCGAGCTGTCGGACGCCGGCATGATCGAGACTTACGGCGGCGAATTTTTGGAAGGTGCCGCCGACGCCTGCGAGAAGCTGCTGAAGAAGTGATCCCGCATCCCACGCGCCGGAACGTTGGTTCCGGTGCGTTTTTGTTTTAAAAGACATTCTTTTGCCGCTTTAAAAAACAAGGTTCTGCACCGGTTTTTGGTTTTATTTTTCGTTTTGTGAAGCGGGTTCAACTTTTCGTCTGTTTTTTTGAAACATTTTCTGCTTTTCCGCTCTTGTAAATCCCCCGGCAAAGCTTTATAATAATAAAGCGTAAGCAGTCTGCACTGCGGACTGCCGGTGTAAGCGTGGAAATCCGGGGCCGCCCGGAGCCGGTGACGGTTCCCTGCACGCATTGTGGCGGGCAGAGCGGCCTCGTCTTTTTCAAAATTTAATAGAGTAATTGGGAAAAAGGAGTATTCTACTATGCTGACGAATGAATACCTGAAGCGCGTGTACGACGGCCTGGCAAAGCGCAATGCCAACGAGCCGGAATTCCTGCAGGCTGTGCGTGAGGTGCTGGAGAGCATCCAGCCCGTGGTGGAAAAGCACCCCGAGTACGAGAAGGCCGCCCTCATCGAGCGTCTGGTGGAGCCGGAGCGCATCATCAGCTTCCGTGTGCCTTGGGTCGATGATCAGGGCAAGGTCCAGGTGAACCGCGGCTACCGCGTGCAGTTCAACAGCTGCCATCGGCCCCTACAAGGGCGGCCTGCGCTTCCATCCCTCTGTCAACCAGGGCATCCTGAAGTTCCTGGGCTTTGAGCAGACCTTCAAGAACAGCCTGACCACCCTGCCCATGGGCGGCGGCAAGGGCGGCTCTGACTTCGACCCCCACGGCAAGAGCGACATGGAAGTCATGCGCTTCTGCCAGAGCTTCATGACCGAGCTGTACCGCCACATCGGCCAGTTCGTGGACTGCCCCGCCGGTGATATCGGTGTCGGCGGCCGTGAGGTCGGCTATCTGTTCGGCCAGTACAAGCGCCTGACCAACAGCTTCCAGGGCGGCATGCTCACCGGCAAGGGCCTGACCTTCGGCGGTTCTCTGGCCCGCACCGAGGCTACCGGCTACGGCCTGTGCTACTTCACCGCCGAGGCTCTGAAGTGCATGCGCAACGACAGCTTCCAGGGCAAGACCGTGGTCATCTCCGGTTCCGGCAACGTGGCCATCTACGCCTGCGAGAAGGCAACCCAGCTGGGTGCCAAGGTCGTGACCATGTCCGACTCCAACGGCTACGTCTACGACCCCAACGGCATCGACCTGGCCTACGTCAAGGACCTGAAGGAAGTGCGCCGCGGCCGCATCAAGGAGTACGCCGAGACCCACGCCGGTGCTACCTATGTGGCTGATTGCACCCAGGTCTGGACGGTCCCCTGCGACATCGCCCTGCCCTGCGCTACCCAGAACGAGATCAACAAGGAGTCTGCCGAGGCTCTGGTAAAGGGCGGCTGCACCGTGGTCTGCGAGGGTGCCAATATGCCCAGCACCCCGGAGGCCATTGAGGTCTATCTGTCCAATGGCATCCTGTACGGACCTGCCAAGGCCTCCAACGCCGGCGGCGTGGCTACCTCCGGCCTGGAGATGAGCCAGAACTCCGAGCGTCTCAGCTGGACCTTCGAGGAAGTGGATGCCAAGCTGAAGGGCATCATGGAGGGCATCTTCCACGCTTCCTACGACGCTTCCGTCGCTGCCGGTTCCGAGGGCAACCTGATGGTGGGCGCAAACTGCGCCGGCTTCCTGAAGGTGGCTACCGCCATGATGGCACAGGGCATCACCTACTAAGTCATCCTGCATCGTCCCAGAGCCGCGCCCGCAGGGGTGCGGCTCTTTTTGGTATTTGACAAACCACGTTCCATCGTTTATACTGATGCTGACAGGAGGTGTGTCTTGTGAATTATACGGTTCCCTACAATGGCACGTTCTGCAGCCGGAAAAAGATCCAGAAGAAGCGCACGCCCTCCCGCGAAGCGCTGGAGATCCGGGACTACTGCCGTACACACACGTTCTCCGTGGAAGAAAAGGCCGACGGAGAGATCGTCGACCATGTGCACGAGGTCAACCGGAAATGCTGAACGTCCGACCCTATACCCCTGCGCTTCAGAAACTTGCAGCCAAGTTCGACTGCGGGAACTCCTACCTGAACCAGTTTCTGCGCAGTCCGGATGCGCTGGATGCCGGGGTCGGCAAGACCTTTGTGTTTCTCACCGAAAATGCCGAGAGCATCGTCGGTTACTACAATCTCAGCTGCGGCTCGCTGGACGAGATCGAGGGTGATGTCCGCTACAAGATCGGCGGCACCATCCACATCGGTTATTTTGCCATTGACGAAAAATTCCAGCATCAGCTGCAGGCAACCACTCCCAACGGCATCCACCTGTACTGGGGCGATGTCCTGTTGGAGGAATGCCTGAGCCGCATTGAAGCCATACGCAGCCAGCAGGTGGGCGTGTCGTTCGTCACACTGGCCTCCTCCGAGGCAGGCGAACGCCTGTACCGCCACCACGACTTCGAGGACCTGGACGCCGACATCACGTTCAGCCCTTCTCACGGGGAGGATAAATGCATCTGTCTCTATCTCCCGCTGGATTACTGACCCACACGACCAGAGCCGCGCCCGCAGGGGTGCGGCTCTTTTTGGGTATAACCCCGCCCTGCTCTGCCCACACTGACAGTATCTCATGGCAGAAAGGGAGCTTTGTATGGACGAGCAGATGTTTTGTTTTCAGTGTGAGCAGGCGGCGGGCTGCACCGCCTGCACCGGCGCAGCGGGGGTGTGCGGCAAGTCGGCCGAGACAGCCGCCGCACAGGACCGGCTCACCGGGGCGCTCATCGCGTTTGCCGGGCAGCTCATCGCGGCGGGGCGCGGCCCGGCCCCGGAACAGGCCCGGCTGCTGATGCAGGGGCTGTTCACCACCATTACCAACGTGAACTTTGACCCCGCCGCCGTGGACGCGCTGACCCGCCGGGTGCACGACGCCAGCCCCGGCACCGGCCCGGACTACGACATGCAGGCCCTCTGGCGGGAACCGGACGCCGACCGGCGCAGCCTGAAATGCTTTGTGCTGTTCAGCCTGCGGGGCATGGCCGCCTACAACTACCACGCCCGGGTGCTGGGCCGCATCGACCCGGAGCTGGACCGGTTCTTCTGTACCGCCCTGCAGGCCGTGGGCGACCCCGGCCAGACCACCGACGCCCTGTGGCAGCTGGTGCAGGCCACAGGAGAAGCCAGCTACCGCTGCATGGAGCTGCTGGACGCGGCCAACACCGGCGCGTTTGGCGATCCGGAACCGGTGCAGGTGCCCCTGACCATTGAAAAGGGGCCGTTCATCGTGATTTCCGGCCATGACCTCTACGACGCACAGCAGCTGCTGGAGCAGACCGCAGGCCGGGGCGTCAACGTCTACACCCACTCGGAGATGCTGCCCGCCCACGGCTACCCGGAGCTGAAGCGCCGCTACCCCCACCTCAAGGGCAACTTTGGCACCGCATGGCAGAACCAGCAGCGGGAGTTCGAGGACATCCCCGCGCCCATCCTGTTCACCACCAACTGCATCATGCCCCTGCGCGCCAGCTACGCCGATCGGGTGTTCACCACCTCGGTGGTGGCTTACCCCGGCGTGCCCCACATCGACGAAGGGCGCGACTTTTCCCCGGTGATCGAAAAGGCGCTGGAGCTGGGCGGCTACGCGCAGGACACCCTGCTGCCCGGCCTGAACGGCGGCTCCACGGTGACCACCGGTTTTGCCCGCACCGCCGTGCTGCAGCACGCGGACGAGATCGTGCAGGCGGTGCGGGACGGTAAGCTGCGGCACTTCTTTCTGGTGGGCGGCTGCGACGGCACCCGGCCCAGCCGCCGCTACTACACCGAGTTTGCCCGCCTTACCCCGCCCGACACCATCCTGCTGACCCTGGCCTGCGGCAAGTTCCGCCTGAACGACCTGCCCCTTGGCACCGTGCCGGGCACCGGCCTGCCCCGCATCCTAGACGTGGGCCAGTGCAACGACGCCTACAGCGCCATCCGCATCGCATTGGCGCTGGCCGACGCCTTTGGCTGCGGCGTCAACGACCTGCCCCTCTCGCTGGTGCTGTGCTGGTTTGAGCAGAAGGCCGTGTGCATCCTCATCGCGCTGCTGGCGCTGGGCATCCGGAACATCCGGCTGGGGCCTACCCTGCCCCCGTTCCTCTCGCCGGGGGTGGTGCGCACCCTGCAGGAACGGTACGGCCTCAAGCCCATTGCCACCCCGGAAGCCGACCTGCGGGCCATTCTGGGCGGGTGAGGTTTCGTTTGGTTATTTTGCAACAAACCCGCAACTCAGAATTGGTGGTTCTGCCTAGGGAATTTTTCCTGTTTTTATTCACTCCACCAAAAAATGGCGGTGGGGCTTGCATTCCATCCCCGCCATGCATATTATAATAGTAGGAATTCTTATGAAAGGGGGACAAGGCTATGAAGTGCAGAACGTTTGCGCTCTCGCTGGCACTGGGTGCCCTGCTTTGTCTCGCCCCGTCGGCCGCCGCGCTGGAACCCCAGCCGGAGGTCCCCGCCCCGGACACTGCTGCCGCATCGCAGACCGACACCCCCGCCGCTCCCGCTGAGGAAGCCGCGCCGGACGCCGCTGAGCCCGCCGGGCAGGCCCTGACCGAAGAAGTGACCAAAGAAGTGACTGCGACCGTGGAGGTGCCCATCCTGCCGGAGAAGCCGCCCATCCAGATCAGCTACACCACCCCGGAAGAGATCGGGTTTGCCTGGGAGGAGGATGGCCTGGAGCTGGAAGTGGCCGAGGTACGGCCGGTGGAAGAGATCTCTCTGGCACCGGACCCCGACGCAGACGCCTCCGCCCCGGAAGCCCCGGCTGACTCTGACGACACCAACGGCACCAAAGCTGCCGCCGCATCCGACGCCCCGGCTCAGGCTCCCCACACGGAAGCGCCCGCCGCCGCACAGCCCGCTGCCCCGGCAGTGCCCACCCTGCCCCAGACCGGCACCACCGGCTGGGCCGCCGCCGCACTGGCTGCCTTTGGCACCGGCCTGCTGGCCGCCGGGCAGCGCCTGACGTGCAAAGCAAAGCGTTCCTGAGTTCTGAGTGTTCCGCACCACTCAGGGCAATTCCTCCAAACCGCCGTACCCGCGTGCACAACGCCGGGTGCGGCGGTTTCTTGTTTTCCTCCGCACAAAAGCAGAAGCGGGAGCCCGGAAAGGCTCCCGCTTCTGCTTGTTTAGGATAGGAAAGAGAATGGCTTGATCAGAGGTTGGTGTAGCCCATCAGGTAGCGGTCCACGGCGGCGGCGCAGTCGCGGCCCTCGCGCAGGCCCCACACCACAAGGCTCTGGCCCCGGCGCATGTCGCCGCAGACGAATACCTTGTCCACGTTGGTCTTGAAGTTCTGGTCGGCTACATTGCCGCGGGGGGTGCGGTCCACGCCAAAGGCGTCGGCCACATAGCTCTCGCAGCCGGTAAAGCCTGCGGCGATGAACGCCAGCTGGCAGTCGTAGGTGAATTCTTCGCCGGTGGGCACCATCCTGGTGCGGCCGGTCTCCGGGTCGCGCGCCGGCTTCAGATAACTGATGACCGCGCCGGTCAGGTTGCCGGCATCGTCTTTCAGGAACTCCTTCACGGTGGTCTGGTAGATGCGCGGATCCTTGTTGAACTTGGCAAGGCACTCGGTCTGGCCGTAGTCCACCTTCAGCACACGGGGCCACTCCGGCCAGGGGTTCGTGGCCGCGCGCTCCTTGGGCGGCTGAGGCATCATTTCCAGAGCCACCAGGTCGGTGCAGCCCTGCCGCAGAGCGGTGCCCTGGCAGTCGTTGCCGGTGTCGCCGCCGCCGATGACCAGCACGTTCTTGCCCTTGGCGTCGATGGCCTTGCCGTCGGCAAATTTGCTGTCCAGCAGGCTCCTGGTCACGCTGGTGAGGTAGTCCACCGCAAAGTGGACGCCGTTGGCGTCCCGGCCGGGCACGTTCAGGTCGCGGGCCTGCTTGGCACCGCAGCACAGCACCACGGCGTCGTAGCTGCTCAGCAGCTCTTCGGCGGCAAGGATGCCGCCCACATCCATGTTGGTGCGGAACTCCACGCCCTCGGCCTGCATGAGTTTGATGCGGCGCTCAATGACCGATTTGTCCAGCTTCATGTTGGGGATGCCGTACATCAGCAGGCCGCCCACCCGGTCGGCGCGCTCGAATACGGTCACGGCGTGGCCGCGCTTGTTCAGGTACTCGGCCACCGACAGGCCGGACGGGCCGCTGCCCACCACGGCCACGCTTTTGCCGGTGCGGGCCGGGGGCGGGGCGGCGTGGAGCCAGCCCTTGGCGTAGCCCGTCTCGATGATGGCGTGCTCGTTCTCACGCACGGTCACGCTGCTGCCGGTCACGTCCCCGCAGGTGCAGGCGGCCTCGCACAGGGCGGGGCACACCCGGCTGGTGAACTCCGGGAAGCGGTTGGTGGCCAGCAGCCGATGCAGCGCCAGCTCCCACTTGCCGTGATACACCAGATCGTTCCACTCCGGGATCAGGTTGTTCAGCGGGCAGCCGGAGGCCATGCCGCCGATCATCATGCCCGCCTGGCAGAAGGGGACGCCGCAGTCCATGCAGCGTGCCGCCTGGGTCTGCTGCTCCTCGCGGGAGAGCCAGATGTGAAATTCGTCAAAGTTTTCCATGCGCTCCAGCGGCGGTACGTCCGTGCTGGTCTTGCGCGTATAATCCATAAATCCTGTGGTCTTGCCCATGATGTTCCCCTCCTTACTTGTTCTTCTGCACCGTGTAGAATGCTTCGATCTGCGCCTGCTCGCCGTCCAGACCGCGCTCTTCCACCGAGGCGATCACCCGCAGCATGCGGTCGTAGTCGTAAGGCAGAACTTTCTTGAACTTGGGCAAAAACTCGCTGAAGTTGTCCAGGATCTCCTTGCCGCGGGGGGAGCCGGTAAGCTCCACATGCTCGCGGATCAGCTCCTTCAGGGTGGCCACGTCGTACTTGTGCTCCACCGGTTCCAGGCTGACCGTTTCCTTGTTGACCCGCTGGTAGAAGTCCCAGTTCTCATCCAGCACATAGGCGATGCCGCCGGTCATACCGGCCGCAAAGTTCTTGCCGGTGGAACCCAGCACCACCACGGTGCCGCCGGTCATGTACTCACAGCCGTGGTCGCCCACGCCCTCCACGACGGCGGTGGCACCGCTGTTGCGCACGGCAAAGCGCTCACCGGCCACGCCGGAGATGAAGGCCTTGCCGCTGGTGGCACCGTACAGGGCCACGTTGCCGGTGATGATGTTCTCTTCCGGCTTGAAGGAGATGCCCTGCGGCGGGCGCACAACGATCTTGCCGCCGGACAGGCCCTTGCCCATGTAGTCGTTGCAGTCGCCCACCAGGTCCAGCGTCAGGCCACCCGGGATGAACGCGCCGAAGCTCTGGCCGCCGGCACCCACACAGTGGGCGGTGAACACGTCATCCGGCAGGGTGCTGCCGTACTTGCGGGTGATCTCGCTGCCAAAGATGGCACCAAAGGCGCGGTCGGTGTTGGACACGTTCAGGGTCACGCTCTGGGGGGTCTTGCTGCCCAGCTTGAACTTCTTCATGAGCACCTTCATGTCGAGGGTGTTCTCCAGATGGAAGTCGTAGGTGTCAGCGGGCACAAAGTGCACGTTGCTGTTGGCGATGGCGGGGTTGTGCAGGATGCAGTCCAGATCCATCTTGGAAGCACGGCTGCCGGGGGCAGCGTCCTTCACGCGCAGCAGGTCGGTGCGGCCCACCAGCTCGTCCACGGTGCGCACGCCCAGCTTGGCCATGTACTCCCGCAGCTCCTGTGCCACGAAGGTCAGGTAGTGGATGATGTATTCCGGTTTGCCGTGGAAGTGCTTGCGCAGCTCCGGGTTCTGGGTGCAGATGCCCATGGGGCAGGTGTCCAGATTGCACACGCGCATCATCACGCAGCCCTCGCACATCAGCAGGCTGGTGCCAAAGCCGAATTCCTCCGCGCCCAGCATGCAGCTGATGGCCACGTCACGGCCGGAGAGCAGCTTGGAGTCGCTCTCGATGCGCACCCGGGTGCGCAGGCCGTTCAGGATCAGGGTCTGGTGGGTCTCGGCGATGCCCAGCTCCCAGGGCAGGCCCGCGTTCTGGATGGAGGTGCGGGGCGCGGCTCCGGTGCCGCCGTCGTAGCCGGACACCAGGATCACCTGGGCACCGCCCTTGGCCACACCGGCCGCAATGGTGCCCACACCGGCCTCACTGACCAGCTTGACGTTGATGTTGGCGCTGCGGTTGGCGTTCTTCAGGTCGTAGATCAGCTCGGCCAGGTCCTCGATGGAGTAGATGTCGTGGTGGGGCGGGGGCGAGATGAGGCCCACGCCGGTGGTGCTGTGGCGGGTCTTGGCGATCCACGGGTACACCTTGGCACCGGGCAGGTTGCCGCCCTCGCCGGGCTTTGCGCCCTGTGCCAGCTTGATCTGGATCTCCTCGGCGGACACCAGGTACTTGCTGGTGACGCCAAACCGGGCAGAGGCCACCTGCTTGATCTTGGAATTGCTCTCGCTGTGGTAGCGGTCCTCCGGCTCGCCGCCCTCGCCGGTGTTGCTGCGGCCGCCCAGACGGTTCAGGGCCCGTGCAATGGTCTCGTGGGCTTCGCTGCTCAGGGCACCGTAGCTCATGGCGGCCCCCTTGAAGCGCTTGACGATGGAGGACACCGGCTCCACCTCGTCCAGCGGGATGCCGCCGTCCGGGTCAAAGTTGAAGTCCAGCAGGCTGCGCAGGTGCACACCGTCCTTGCCCATGTTGTCCACGGTGTTGGTGAACTGCTTGAAGGCACCGTAGTCGTTGGTCCAGCAGGCTTTCTGGAACAGGTGGATGGTCTGGGGGTTGAACAGGTGCTCTTCCTTGCCGCTGCGGAACTTGTGGGCACCGCCGTCGGCCAGCTCCATGTTGATGTCCAGACCCAGCGGGTCAAAGGCGGCGTTGTGGGTGGCCTCCACGTCAGCCTGAATGTCGGCCAGGGTGATGCCGCCCACCCGGCTCACGGTGCCGGTAAAGTATTTGTCGATGACCTGCTGCGAGATGCCCACGGCCTCAAAGATCTGGCTGCTCTGGTAGCTCTGGATGGTGGAGATGCCCATCTTGGAGGCGATTTTCACGATGCCGTTGAGGATGGCGTTGTTGTAGTCCTCCACGGCGGCATAGTAATCCTTGTCCAGCAGGCCCTCGTCGATGAGCTGGCCGATGGTCTCGTGGGCCAGATAGGGGTTGACGGCGCAGGCACCGTAGCCCAGCAGGGTGGCAAAGTGATGCACCTCGCGGGGCTCGGCGCTCTCCAGAATGAGGGCCAGCGCGGTGCTCTTCTTGGTGCGGATGAGGTACTGGGACACCGCCGACACGGCCAGCAGGCTGGGGATGGTGACATGGTACTCGTCCACGTCGCGGTCGGACAGGATGATGATGTTGGCACCGTCCTTATAGGCGCGGTCCACTTCCAGGAACACCCGGTCGATGGCCTTTTCCAGGCTGGTGTTCTTGTAGTAGTTGATGGACACCGTGGCCACCTTGAAGCCCGGCACGTTCATGTACTTGATCTTGAGCAGGTCGGTGCTGGTCAGGATGGGGTTGTGCACCTTGAGCACCTTGCAGTTCTCGGGCTTGTCCTCCAGCAGGTTGCCGTGGGCACCGATGTACACGCTGGTGGAGGTGACCACCTTTTCGCGGATGGCGTCGATGGGCGGGTTGGTGACCTGGGCGAACCGCTGCTTGAAGTAGCTGAACAGCGGCGGGTGCTGGCTGCTGAGCACGGCCAGCGGGGTATCGGTGCCCATGGCACCGGAAGGCTCGGCTCCGGTGCGGGCCATGGGCAGGATGAGGGTGTTCACGTCCTCGTACTTGTAGCCGAACACCTTCTGCAGGCGGGTGAGCTGGTCGCCGGTGTAGCCATCCACCTTCACATTGGGGATGCGCAGCTTGGCCAGCTCCACCAGATTGCGGTCGATCCATTCGCCGTAGGGTTCGCGGCTGGCGTAGAACTCTTTCAGCTTCTCGTCATCCACCACTTCGCCCTTGACGGTGTCCACCAGCAGCATTTTGCCGGGGCGCAGGCGGTCCTTGACCAGGATGTTCTCCGGGGTGCATTCCAGCACGCCCACCTCGGAGGACAGGATCATGCGGCCATCCTTGGTGATGTAGTAGCGGCTGGGGCGCAGGCCGTTGCGGTCCAGCACCGCGCCCATGACGTCGCCGTCCGAGAAGAGGATGGCGGCGGGGCCGTCCCACGGCTCCAGCATGGTGGCGTAATACTGGTAGAAGTCCCGCTTTTTGGGGCTGATGTTCTTGTTGTTCTCCCACGGCTCCGGGATGGTGATCATCACGGCCAGGGGCAGGTCCATGCCGTTCATCACCATGAATTCCAGCGCGTTGTCCAGCATGGCGGAGTCTGAGCCGGAGGTGTTGATGATGGGCAGGATCTTGTTCATGTCGTCCTGCAGGATGGGGCTGGAGATGCTCTCCTCGCGGGCCAGCATGGCGTCCGTGTTGCCCTTGATGGTGTTGATCTCGCCGTTGTGCAGGATGAACCGGTTGGGGTGTGCACGCATCCAGCTGGGGTTGGTGTTGGTGGAGAAACGGCTGTGCACCATGCCGATGGCGGACTCGTAGTCGGGGTCCTGCAGGTCGGCGTAGAACAGGCGCAGGTCGTGCACCAGGAACATGCCCTTGTAGACGATGGTGCGGCTGGACAGGCTGGGCACATAGGTGCCGTTGCTGGCCTGCTCGAACACGCGGCGCACCACATACAGCTTGCGGTCAAAGTCGATGCCCTTGCTCACCTTGGCAGGCTTTTTGATGAAGCACTGCCAGATGGAGGGCATGCAGTCGCGGGCTTTCTGGCCCACGGCGTCCGGGTCCACGGGCACCTTGCGCCAGGCCAGAAACTCCAGCCCCTCCTTGCGGGTGACCACCTCGAACAGCTTCATGGCCTGGGCGCGCATGTGCTCGTTCTGGGGGAAGAAGAACATGCCCACGCCGTATTCCCGCTCGTTGCCAAGGCGGATGTTGAGTTCATCGGCCACCTTGGAGAAAAATTTATGGCTGATCTGCAGCAGAATGCCCACGCCGTCACCGGTCTTGCCCTCGGCGTCCTTACCGGCGCGGTGCTCCAGCCGCTCCACGATGCGCAAAGCGTCGTCCACGGTCTGGTGGCTCTTGCGGCCCTTGATGTCCACCACAGCGCCGATGCCGCAGGCATCGTGCTCAAACTGTGGATCGTACAGGCCAAGGGTGTGCGTTTGCTCTGTAAAGTTTTGCATAGTCTTTCCCATCCTTTTGACACTCCAGATTGTGCTCTGCCGGGCGCGGCACCCTCCGCACCCCGGAAAACGAAAAAAAGCGCCCCGCAAGGGCAGACAATGCCCCTGCGGAACGCCTTTGTTCCGATAGCTTTATTATACCCTGCACTGAAAAATGTTCAAGTGACAGCTGCGCCAAATATAACAGCCGCTTTGCACCGCTTCTTGTGCGAAACGCCGCGAACCCCCGCAGCTGTGCGCGGCACACAACCAAAACCGCCGCACCCGGCGGCCTTTTGCAAGGCACAGGATGCGGCGGTTCTTATGCGTCAGTGCGGAGATTCCTGCGGTTCAGGGGTGCTCAGTGCTTGGGGGAAACCTGTTTGCGGGTGAAGAACCATCCGCAGGCCAGCAGCAGGGAGCCCAGGCTTGCCAGCACACCGGCAATCCAGCTGGTGGTGCCGGTCTGGGGCAGGGCGGCGGCGTCCGGGGCAGCGTCCTGCACGGCGGGGTTCTGGGGGTTCCCCGGGGTCACAGGGGTCTCATCCGGGTCAGCGTCCTTCACCGGGGGATTGTCCGGGTTGGCGGGGTCCACGGGGATATCCGGATCAACGGGCGGCACGGGGTCCGGGTCCGGAGTGGGTTCCGGATCGGGGTCAGGTACCACGGTGGCCGTGTTGACGAAGTTGATGGACAGGGTCTTGCCGCCGAGGATGGAGCCGAGCCAGCTGTCTGCGGTCACCTTGCTGGTAGCGCCGGTGGCGGGGTTGGTCACCTCGGTGCCCTCCAGCTCCTTGTAGGACTCCTCATCGCAGATGACGTAGATCTCCGGGTCGGTGTCGTAGCCGTCAGGGGCGATGGCTTCCTGCAGGTAGTACACCACGTTTTCCAGCAGAGCATAGTCGATGTTCAGCTTGCCGTTGGTGGTGGTGACGGTGTAGGTCAGCTTGTCCTTGGAGGGGTCGTACTTGACCCAGCAGTAGAAGCCGTCCTTCTCCAGCACCTGTTCGCCATCCTCATTGGTGGTGTAGGTGGGCTCCACATAGGTGCAGTACATGGTGTCCTTTTCACCGGTTTTCTTGTCGGTCTCGTACTTCCACAGGTAGAAGCTGGTCTGGCCCTCGCCCTCGTCATCGCCGATGATCTCGCCGGTGTCCTTGTCGGTCTTGGTCAGGTCCAGCGTGCCGTCTGCCTGATGCAGCACCATAGAGGCGTACCAGTTCCAGGCGGTGTTCTGGTAGTCGTTGCCTGCGCGCAGGCCATCGATGTTGGTGGCCATGGTAAAGGCGGCCCAGGTGGCTTCGTCCTCGCTCATGCCGTTGGCCAGCAGGGTATTGAAGTAGGCGTTGGCTTTGTCCCATGCACCGGGGGTCTCGTTCAGTTTGCCGGCCATGTAGTCACCGATGGTCATTTCCTTGCCATCAGATGCCCAGCTGCCGTGGCCGTGACCGTGGTCCGGGTTGGACTCGTCGATGTCAGAGGGGTCACCGACATTAAAGCTGAGGATGTTCTGGTAGAAGTTGTCGTACTGGTCGCTGGAACGCACCTGCAGGGGGTTCAGTGCGGCATTCGAGCTTTCGCTGCCGGTCAGCTCCTTCTCTGCCTCGGTGTTTTTGGCCAGAAGTTCTTCAATGGTGGTGTAGCTGGTGCCGTCCTTCTCGTTGTAGTACTTCAGAACTTCCTGATCCAGAGAGGTGTTGTTCTTCTTGAAGTACTTGTTCAGTTCAGTCTGCACCCTGCTTGCACTGGGACGGGTGGCGTCGATCTCGCTACCGCGGACCCAGGGAGCGTAGTACTTGCTGCCGTCCTCCTTGATGGCCGACGAAACCTTGGAAGAGGTCGTATACTTCACGACGTACTGACCGTTGGCATCCTTTTTGACCTGAGAAGCACTAAAACCGCCGTAATAGCAATCACTGGCTTCAGAGTAAACATAGTACTTGCCGTTGATCTCCTTGACCGGAGTGCCCGCCGTGATCTTGGGCTTCGTGTAGGTGGTGGTCAGGTTTCCGTTTGCATCCACATAATACTGGCGGTTGCTTTCGCTGCTTTCCAGCGCCTTGTCGATGATGTTTTCAATGACACCATCGGCATCCGGGTCGGTCAGGTTGTATTTCGGGGTCAGGTAGCTCTTGACGTAATCCTCCGGCAGCTCCTGCCCGTCAAAACCTTTAATACCGGTCTTGTCGTCATTCTTCATGTCCGGGGTGGCAACGGTCAGGCTGCCTTCCTTGTACACATAAGTGTGCTTGGAACCGTTGGACAGAGACACATCAAACGCCGTGACGCAGCCGGGCTCTTCGTAATGGCGTGCTTCGCCGGTGCTGGGATCGTAAATGAACTGCGCGCCGTTCGGGAGGGTGCAGGTGAACGTCATCCCGTAGTAAAGATAGTTATCGTACTTCTCTTTGGCTTCATCGGTTTGCAGGTACTCTTCCACGGCCTGCTTGCCGTAGGCGTTGACGACTTCCTGCACCTTGCTCAGCTCAATGGTCTGGTCGCCCTCGGCATCTTCCTTGATATTGAAGGTGACCTTGAAATGACCGCTCTTCGGGTCATAGGCACAGCTGTAATCGGTGTCATCCTCTTTGGGGGTCTCTTCGGGCTTTTCCTCCGGGGTCTCCTCAGAGCCGGAACCTTCCTCGCCCTTTTCCTCCGTGTCGCCGGTGTCAGTATCGCCGGTGCCGGGGGTCTCCTCGCCGGAATCGCCCTTATCTTCGGCGTCGTCCTTGTCCTCGCCCTTGATGTGGTCCTTGTTGTCCTCGGCGGTGCCGGGCAGGGTCTCGACGGTGTCGGACTGCTCCGGGCGCTCGATGGTGGGTTTGTCGTCAGAAGAGGTATTGTCACCGTCGCCCTCGCCGTCGGTGGGCTGGTTGGTGCTGTCGCCGGTGGAAGCGGCAGGCTGGTCGTTCTCGGCAGGGGTCTCCTCCTTCTGCGCCGGGGTCTTGCTCTCGGCGGTCGGGGCGGGGGTTTCGGTATTGTCAGCCAGCGGGACAATGGTCACCTGCAGGCCGGAGTCATCCGTGTCAGACAGAGCTTCGGCTGCGGAGGCACCGCACATGCCAACCGAGCTGCTGAGCACCGAAAGGGCCAGCGTCATCGCAACGATCTGCTTTTTCTTGGACTTTTTTCTCATAATCGTCATCCTCACTTCACTAGAGACTGTGTTCCTCGCGCAACTTTTCAGAAACTACAGCACAAAATAGACGCCCGCTGGGCAGTCCTTATAATCCTATATTATATACGTTTTCCAAAAATTTCAAGGGGGCAAATTGCACGAAAAAAAGCCTGCACGGAAATTTCGGCTGATTGACGGACAGACCGGCCCCAAAATGGCAAAATTGCACGAAAAAATGAACGATTTTCGCAGTTTTTGAATTGCACATTTGTTGCGGACGGGAACGTTTTTGTTGCACTGCAAACACAAAAGAGCGGACAAATGACCCGCCGCAGTTTCCCACCCCGGAACTATGGGGAGCACCGGGGCCGCCGCCCGTTCTGCCCGCAGAAACCGTTTTGCCTGCCGCAGCAACGGCGCTCCCCTCCGGCAAAAAACAAACCCGGCAAGGCCGCAGCCCTGCCGGATTTGCAGATCTGAAACGATCCTTCCGTGCTCACTTGGTCCCCTGCTCCGGGTCGGCGGCAGGGTCCCCGCCGTCTGCGGGGGTCTCCGGGTCAGCCGGGGTCGTGGTGGGTTCGGTGGCTGCCGGTTCCTCGGGCGGGGTGGTGATCTCCACGCTGGGGTCCGCCGCGATATACACGGTGATCACCGTGCCCACGTCCACCTGTGCGCCCGCCGGTTCACTGGCCGACACCACGCATCCGGCGGCATAGGAGCCGTCGTTCACCACCATAAAGCAGCTGGCCAGCAGGCCGCGGCTCTGCAGCGTCTGCACGGCGGCGTCCTGGCTGAAACCGATGATGCTGGGCATTTCCACCTTCTGCGGGCCCTTGCTGACCACCAGACGAATGGTCTCCCCTGCCTTGAGCACCGTGTCCGCCGCCGGTTCCTGGGTCATGATCTGCCCGGCCGGGACGGTGTCGCTGTACTCCTCGGTGACGTAGAACAAGTACATGCCGGTGTACTCCCGGTTGTTCTGCACCTGGGCGTAATCCATGCCGATGAAGCTGGGCACCAGATTCTGGGGTTCCAGCACCTCGCTGCTGGCCGGTTCCGGCTCCACCGATCCCGATGACGCCGAGGGCAGGCTGTGGCTCACCATGGTCCACACCATGAGCACCAGCAGAATGGCCAGCAGGATCAGGATGCCCGCCAGCAGGCCCTTGATGCTGAGCAGATGGGCCTTTTCTTCCGGTTGGCCCACCGGGGTCTCGGGCTTCATGGTGCGGCCCAGCTCCTCGGTGTACTCTTTGGAAGAGAGCGCCTGCACCAGCTGCGGCACGGTCTGGATGCGCTCCATGGGCTTGAGCCGCAGGCCCATCTGCAGCACGTCCGACACATAGCCCGGCACGGCGCTGTTCACGGTGCGGGCGCGGGGGTTGGAGTCCGACACCATACGCTGGGCGGCCGGCACCGGGGCCTGCCCGCACACCATGCGGTAGAACACCGCTGCAAGGCCGTATTCGTCGGTATAGCGGCCCTCAAACTCGGCGGTGGAATACTGCTCCGGGGCCGAATACCCCTCGTACAGCTGCTCGCGCAGGCCGCTTCCGGCGGTGCGCAGGCCCACCGTGGCGTAACCCGCCAGACGGCACCGGCCGTCGGCCATCACCCGGAGGTTCTCCGGGCAGATGCCCCGGTGCACCAGCCCGATCTTGTGCATGGCGGCCACGCCCTCAAACACCGGCTGCAGCATGGCACAGGCGTCGTCCGGGCGCAGCGGCGCGCCCTGCGCTTCCAGCCACTGGTCCAGCGGGGTGCCGCCCAGATTCTCCATCACCGCATACACGGTGTTGTTGGCCTCCACCACGTCCAGCACGGCTTCCAGCCCGGTGGCCGGGGTGATGCGCTCCAGCGCCCGGTACAGGTCGGCAAAGTCCATGCGGGTGGTCTTGAACAGCACCTCGCTGCCGGTCTTGGGCTGCAGGATGCAGTCCGCGCCCCGCTCGGCAGACAGGGTCACCGGCAGATATTCCTTAATGGTCACCCGGAAGCAGCCCAGGTTCTCCACGCCCCGGTACAGGATGCCCTCCCCGTCCAGGCTCTGCATCTCGCCCACGGTGTAGCGCCCGGCCAGCACCGTGCCCACGGGCAGGCAGCCGGCGGGGTTGCGCCCCGCAAACACCTTGCCGCAGTGCACACAGCTGTCGGCGGCGTGGGGCAGCTCCCCCATGCAGTACGGACACAGGCGTTTTTGCTCCATTCTTCTCTCCCCTTTGTGCTTTGATCATCTTTTATTGTATCATAGCCCACCGGGGTGTGCAAGACGTCCGTTTTTCGGTCCTGCACGCAAAAAGGCACCCCGCCTGCCGTTTCCGGTAAGCGGGGTGCCTGTGATTTACGGTTCAGCTCACGCTGTACGCCGCACCGGGGCGATTAGCCCTCGATGTAGCCGTACTGCAGGTACCAGTAGCCGTAGGGGCTGTGCCAGGTGCCCTTCAGAGCGGGGCTCTGCAGCCAGAAGTCGTTGTAGTAAGCAACGGGGATGCAGCCCATATCCTCCATCAGGACGTCCTCAGCCTTATGCAGCTGTGCAAAGTGCTCGGCAGCATCAGCAACCTTGGAAGCCTCGATTGCAGCATCGAAGTCGGGGTTGGAGTACTTACCATCGTTGTTGCCGTTGTCGGTGCAGAACAGCTCGACCATGTTGGAAGGATCGTTGTAGTCCATGACCCAGCCGTTACGGGCAACATCGTACTCGCCTGCACGACGAGCGGGGGTGAAGGAGGACCACTCCATCTTGTTGATGGTCAGGGTGATGCCCAGATCGCCCCAAGCCTGCTGCAGGTACTCTGCCAGAGGCACATGGTAGCCGGCATCGTTGGTGCTGTACTCGATGGTGGGGTAGCCCTCGCCATTGGGGTAGCCAGCCTCTTCCAGCAGCTTCTTAGCCTCGGCCAGATTTGCCTCGTAGTCATCAGCAATGTAGGGAGAGCCGCCGTTTGCGTTGTCGTAGAAGTAACCGTTCTCGTCCACGATGCCAGGGCCGACAATGTTGGAAGCAGCAGAGTAGGTGCCCTGCATGATGGTGTTGGCAACGTAGTCACGGTCGATGGACAGAGCCAGAGCCTTGCGGACCTTGGCATCCTGGAAGGCATCACGCTGCAGATTCATGCTGACGTAGTAGGTGCCCAGAATGGTGTCAACATAGAAGTCGCCGCCATCCTCTGCCTTGGTCAGGCTGGGGATCTCGTCGGTGGGCACGTCCTTGATCAGGACAGCCTCACCGCTGTTGTAAGCAGCGAAGGCAGCGGAAGAGTCCTCCAGCAGCAGCAGGGTGATGGTGTCAGAGACGATCTTGGAGTTATCCCAGCCGCCAACGTAGTTGGGGTTCTTGGTCAGCACGATGCGCTCGGACGGGGTCCAGTCGGTGATCATGTAGGGGCCATTGGACACGAAGGTCTCAGCGGAGGTGCACCAGCTGTCGCCGTTTGCCTCAACAGTTGCCTGCTGCACAGGGCTCATAGCTGCGAATGCGGCCATCTTGTCGAAGTAGGAGCAGGGATAAGCCAGAACAATGGTCAGGGTCTTGCCGTCGTCGCTTGCCTTGACGTTCAGAGCATCGGTATCACCGGCCTGTGCTGCGTCAAAACCATCGATCATGCCCAGGCAGGTTGCTGCGTAGGGAGCTGCGGTATCAGGGTTTGCCATACGCTTGAAGCTGTACTCGAAGTCCTTCGCAGTCAGGTCGGTGCCATCGCTCCACTTCAGGCCGTCACGCATGGTGAAGGTCCAGGTCAGGCCGTCCTCGCTTGCTTCCCAGCTCTCAGCCTGGCCGCCAATCACTTCGTTGTTCTCGTTGATCAGCAGCAGGGGCTCGAAGATGGTGATGATGGTGTTAGAAGCATCAATAGCGGAGTTCAGAGCCGGATCCAGGGTCTCGGGGTTGGGGCCGTACTGGACGGTAAAGCCAGCGGTGTTGACACTGCCGGTAGAAGAACCAGCAGCAGAAGAAGCAGAACCGGAGGTTGCGGTAGAACCGGACTTGCTGCCGCCACAGGCTGCCAGACCCATAGCTGCGGCACCCACGCCAGCAACCTTGAGGAAACTACGACGAGAAATGCGTTTCATAATAATTATCCTTCCCTTAAATCAAATTGAGTGTGCCAGGTTTTTGCCCAGCCGCCTCTATATTCGATCCGGAGCACGGTCTGCCAAAACAGCCTGTCCTCCGGAGGAACACGAATAGTATAATGCGTTCTCGCACCGGTTACAAGCCCCAACGGGTGTCTGTAACCATTTCGTTACAATATTTCAGCCGGAAGATGAGATGCATTCATCTTTCAGGAGAATGAAGTGTTTTTACTTCACCTTGTCCAGATGATGGCAGGCTGCCCAGTGGCCGGAGGTGACCTCCTTGAACTCCGGCACCTCGGCGGCGCACCGCTCGTCTGCGTAGGGGCAGCGGGTGCGGAAGCGGCAGCCGGACGGCGGGTTCAGGGGGCTGGGCACATCGCCCTGCAGCACGATACGCTTGGACTGGCGTGCCGTGATGGGGTCTGCCACCGGGATGGCAGAGATCAGGCTGCGGGTGTAGGGGTGGATGCTGTGGGCGATCAGCTCGTAGCTGTCGGCCAGCTCCACCAGCTTGCCCAGGTACATGACGCCGATGCGGTTGGAGATGTGCTTGACCACGCTCAGGTCATGGGCGATGAACAGGTAGGTCAGGCCCATTTCCTGCTGCAGGTCCTCGAACATATTCACGACCTGTGCCTGAATGGACACGTCCAGTGCGGAGACCGGCTCGTCGCAGACGATGAACTCGGGGTTCACGGCCAGTGCACGGGCGATGCCCACGCGCTGACGCTGGCCGCCGGAGAACTCGTGGCAGTAGCGGTTTGCGTGCTCGCTGTTCAGGCCCACGCGCTCCAGCAGGGCGATGATCTTATCGTGGCGATCCTTGTCGTTCTCAGCCAGGTGATGGATGTCGATGCCCTCACCCACGATGTCGCCGATGGTCATGCGGGGGTCCAGGCTTGCGTAGGGGTCCTGGAACACGATCTGCATCCGGCGGCGGTAGGGCAGCATATCCACTGCGATATTCTTTTCCTTATCAAACAGCAGGTTGCCATCATAGTAGATCTTACCGCCGGTGGGCTCGTACAGGCGCAGCAGGGTGCGGCCGGTGGTGGTCTTGCCACAGCCGGACTCGCCCACCAGACCCAGGGTCTCGCCCTTGCGGATGGCAAAGCTCACGTCATCCACGGCCTGAACGTACTTGCGGTTCTTGCCCACGCCGCCTGCGGGGAAATACTGCTGCAGGTGCTGGACTTCAACCAGCGTCTTGTGTTCACTCATTCTGCCTTTTCCCCTTTCTCAAATGCAGCCTTCTGCTGCAGCCAGCAGTAGGTATAGTGGGTGTCGCTGAGCTCGGTGCGCGGAGGCATCTTGCTCAGACAGATCTTCATGCAGTTCTTGCAGCGGGGCGCAAAGGGGCAGCCGGCCGGCGGATTCAGCAGGTCCACAGGGGTACCCTCAATGGGCACCAGACGCTCACGCACCTCGGTGTTCAGCTTGGGGATGGAGTTGATCAGGCCCTTGGTGTACTCGTGGCCCGGCTGGTAGAAGATCTCGTCGGTGGTGCCGTACTCCACGATGTGGCCGGCGTACATGACGGCGATCTTTTCGCACATGGAAGCCACGACGCCCAGGTCGTGCGTGATCATGATGATGCTCATGCCCAGCTTCTTGCGCAGCTCCTGCATCAGCTCCAGGATCTGTGCCTGGATGGTCACGTCCAGTGCGGTGGTGGGCTCGTCTGCGATCAGCAGCTTGGGCTCACAGGCCAGGGCGATGGCGATCATCACGCGCTGGCGCATACCGCCGGACAGCTCGTGGGGGTACTGCTTCAGGCGCTTTTCCGGCTCGTTGATGCCGACCAGCTCCAGCAGCTCCTCGGCGCGTGCCCAGGCTTCCTGCTTGCTCTTTTTGGTGTGCAGGCGGATGACCTCCACGATCTGGTTGCCGATGGTGTACACCGGGTTCAGGCTGGTCATGGGGTCCTGGAAGATGATGGAGACTTCGTTGCCGCGGATCTTGCGGAAGTCCTTCTCCTTCATCTTCTCGATCTCGTGGCCGTTGAACCACACGGTACCGCCCACCAGCTTGCCGGGGTAGGCGGTCAGGCCCATGACCGAGTAAGCGGTAACGGACTTGCCGGAACCGGACTCGCCCACGATGCCCAGCACGTCGCCCTGGTTCATCGCAAAGGAAACGCCGTTCAGTGCCTTGACCTCACCGGCAGGGGTGAAGAAGGAAAGGCGCTCTTCCTTGATATCAAGAATTTTTTCGCTCATCTTCGTTCACCTCATCAATTCTTCAGCTTCGGGTCAAAGGCATCCCGCAGGCCGTCGCCAAACAGGTTGAACACCAGGATCATCACACTGATCATCACTGCAGGGGCGATCAGCAGGTGGGGGTAGGTGTTCATGCCCTTGACGGCATCGGTGGCCAGAGAACCCAGAGACGGCAGCGGGGCTGCAACACCCAGACCGATGAAGCTCAGGTAGCTCTCGGTGAAGATGGAAGCCGGGATCTGCAGGGTGGTGGTCACGATCAGGGTGCCGATGCAGTTGGTCAGCAGGTGCTTCTTGATGATACGGCCGCTGGAAGCGCCCAGTGCGCGGGCAGCGGTGACGTACTCGCTCTCCTTCAGGATCAGGATCTGGCTGCGCACGATACGCGCCATGCCCACCCAGTACAGCAGAGCAAAGATGATGAAGATGGAGATCATGTTGGGGCCCAGGGTCTGCATCCACTTGAAGCCGGGCTTGGTGGCCAGACTTTCCAGGGGCTCCTTCAGGGCCATGCCCAGCAGGATGATCAGCAGGATATCCGGGATGGTGTACAGGATATCCGTGATACGCATCATGATGTTGTCCACCCAGCCGCCGGCAAAGGCCGACACAGCACCGTAGGTGGCACCGATGATCAGCACCAGCACCGAGGCGATGAGGCCGACGGACAGGGACACGCGGGTGCCCATCATGATACGCACTGCAAAGTCACGACCCATACGGTCGGTACCCAGAATGTGCGGGAATACCTTTTCGCCGGCGTCGATGCGGGCCTGCTCAGAGGCAGAGTACTCGAACGGTGCCAGATTGTTGCTGCCCTTCACCTGCTCGGCGTAGCTGTAGGGCCACACGGCAGGCAGCAGGTAGGCAAAAATGGCAATGGCGATGATGAACACAAAGCTGACCATGGCGATCTTGTTCTTCTTCAGGCGGCGCAGACCGTCCTTCCAGAAGTTGACGCTCTCGCGCATGATCACAAGGCTCTGCTTTTCCTCGTTGCTGGCAGGCAGAAAGTCGTCAGCGTTCAGCTGCAGGCTGAGAGGATTCTTTTTGATGTTTTCCATAACGCGTTCCTCCTTTTTTACTGCAGCTTGATGCGCGGGTCGATGATCTTGTACAGGATATCCACGATCACGTTGGCCACGATGACCATGCTGGACAGCAAGATGGTGGTGCCCATGATCAGGGTATAGTCACGGTTGGTGATGGCAGACACGAAGTCGCGGCCCAGGCCGGGCACGGAGAAGATCTTCTCCACCACGAAGGAGCCCGTCATCAGGCTGGCCAGCATGGGGCCGACGTAGGTGATGACCGGCAGGATGGCATTGCGCAGCGCATGCTTGAACAGGATCATGAACTGGGACACGCCCTTGGCACGGGCGGTGCGCATGTAGTCCTGACCCATGACGTCCAGCAGGCTGGAACGCATCAGGCGGGTGATGTATGCAGAGGGGTAGATCGCCAGTGCGGTGACCGGCATGATATACGCTGCAGCGCTGTTCAGGCCCACGGTGGGCAGCAGCTTGAGGTTCATACCGAACTCATACAGCAGCAGCACGCTGGAAATAAAGCTCGGGATCGCAATGCCGCAGGTTGCGAACACGATGATGGTGTTGTCCAGCCACTTGCCGCGGTTGTAAGCCGAGATACAGCCCAGCGGGATGCCGATGCACAGGGCCACCAGCACCGCCACGCCTGCCAGGCGGCAGGACACCGGCAGCTTGCTGGCGATGATCTCGTTGACCGTGCGGCCACGCTGACGCAGGCTCAGGCCCAGGTCGCCGTGCAGCAGGCTCTTCATGTAATTGACGTACTGCACACCCAGCGGCTTGTCCAGGCCGTATTTCTCGGCCAGTGCCTGCTGAGCAGCCGCACTGATGGACTTTTCTGCCACGAACGGGCCGCCGGGGACCAAGTTCATGACAAAAAAGGTAACCGTGGCCACAATGAAGATGCTGAAGATGCCCATTGCGACACGCTTGATGATGTACTTTGCCATCGTTTGATGCCACTCCATTCCTATCAATGAAATACTATTTTGGCGTTCCCGGTCTGAGCCAGGCACTTTCCCGCATCTGCGTCTCACAGTGCAGACGTCTGTCCTTGGCACACGGACAGAAAAAGCGAATAGAAAAACGATGGCATCTTGCGGCTGCATAAACACCATCGTCCATAACCGAGAAACACTTTTTTAATTATAGTAATCAGGTTGAAATTTGTCAATTTAGATGAAAATCATTCACCCTACTATGACGAAGCATGAGTAGAATAGAATACTTTTGTCGGATTTCTTCGTCCTTTGTCCGTGCAGGCCGGTCAGCTTTCCGGTTTCCGGGCGGCATCGGCCTGGCTGTAGTAGCGCTTCTTTTCCCTGTACATGTTCTCATCGGCCAGGCGCAGCAGGTTCTCCAGGTTCTCGGTGCTGGCCTGCCATACCCCGCCGATGGACGCATCCACGCCGTTTTCCTGCATCTGGCGGCGCAGCTGCTCGGTCTTGCGGGCAAAATCCTCGCGGCTCACATCCAGCAGGATCACCACGAACTCGTCACCGCCCACCCGGTAGGCGTCCTCGGCAAAAATGCCCGCAATGGTGCCCGCCGCCCGCACGATCAGCTCGTCACCGGCGCGGTGGCCCTGCTCGTCATTCACCTTTTTCAGGCCGTTCAGGTCGATGTAGATGGCACCGATCTGCTGATCCTGCACCTGCTTGTAGGCTTCCAGCCGCTCGATGTAGCGGTTGCGGTTGTACAGGCCGGTGAGCATGTCGCGGTAGCTGAGCTTTTCCAGATAGGCCTGCTGCTTTTTGCGGTCCAGGCTGTTGGTCACAAAGAACTGGATCGACGCCAGCAGGGTCGCGTCATCGTAGTGCGCGCGGGGGTTGTCCACACCCAGAAAGCCCACCATGGCTCCGCCTTTCATCAACGGCACGGCCAGCAGGCGCCACACCTGCTGCGCCTTCAGCATCTCATAGCTGGGCTGGCCCCGCTCCTGCTCCAGATCGGACATATAATAGGAACGGCCCTGCCGGAAGTTCTGCATCCAGACCTCGATGACCGAAACAGGCACCTCCTGCAGATTGTCCATCTGGGCACTTACTTCCTGCCCGCAGATGTACTCAAAGGTGTTGATGAGCACGTCCCGGTCCGGGTCGATCTCAAACACATAGGTGCGGTCGGCCTGAAAATAGCCGTTCACAGTGGCCAGCAGGTTGTTGATGCCCACGTCGATGTCGGTGTCGGAGTTCAGCTTGCCCACGCAGCTGTTCAGCATGGTGGCGATCTCCAGACGCTGGCGGATCTGCTCCTTGGTCCGCTCTGAGACGGCCAGCTCCCGGTTCTGGGCGCTGGTGGCCACCACGAACAGCAGGATCATGGATGCCCCCACCGACAGGCTGATGAGGGAAATATCGTCCTGGAACACCTGACACGCTGCCACCGACAGCGGCAGGACCACACAGCCAAACATGGCGATCCGGCGTCCCATCGTGAGTTTCTGGTAAAACTGGGCCATCATGGTGGTCTCTGTGCCCATGCCGATGAGCAGCAGCACCATGGACAGCGGGAAGGCATCGCTGCGGTGGTAGATGTTCTGGGCGTCGATGTAGTAGAGCAGTGGGCTGAACTGGGACACGAACACCAGCCCGATGCCCACGGCGCAGGTAATGTCCACCGTCCGGCTGCGTTTCGGAGCGCAAAGACGGCCGTCCTCCCGCAGATAGCAGCCCACATAGTGGTTGAACAGGAACAGCACCAGATACAGCCCCGCATACACCACAAAGTTGGTGGCGACCATGATGAGGTGGCTTGCTTCCCCCGGCGTGCCCTGCACGAACCAGGCGGCCGCATCGCAGCACAGCAGCGCAGCCGCCGAAAGCTCCATCCAGAGCAGCCAGTTGCTTTTTTCCCGGTTGTGGTCATTTCCCATGGACAGGCAGAACGCCGCCGTCAGGCAGAAACAGCCGCCCCACAGCAGCAGGGCAACGTTCATGATCCGCTCCTGTTCACTCATCCGCACTTCCTCCACGCTTGTCCTTTTTCTGGTTCCTCTCCCCTGAAGTATACCACAGGCCCCCGCAAAAGGATATGGTTTTCACACAAATTCGACGCCTGAAAATGCGTCACGTCCGGTGTTTTTTCATGAAAGTTTCTGGAAACGCCGCTTTGCCGCCCTAAAACAATGCACCATTCAATTCAATCACCGGCACTGCAAACAAAAAAGCTGCCCTTCCCGTGCAGTACACGCAAAAAGCAGCTTTTTCCGTTCTTATTCCGAAGCGCTCCCGGTTATTCCGGCAGGTCCTCTTCGTTCTCCAGGCTGTGCCAGACGTTCTGCACGTCGTCGTTCTCTTCCAGAGCGTCCAGCAGCTTGCCCATGGCCTTCAGCTGGTCGGGGTCGGTCAGACGGGTGGTGGTCATGGGCACCATGGCCAGGTCGTCGGACAGGATCTCGTAGCCCTTCTCCTCCAGAGCCTTGACCACAGCGGAGTAGTTCTCGGGATCAGTGGTGATCTCGGCAGCGTCCTCGCTGGCGTCAAAGTCCTCGGCACCGGCGTCCAGAGCATCCATCATGGCCTCGTCGGCGTCCTTGTCCTCCAGAGAGATGTCGATGACACCCTTCTGGTTGAACAGGAAGGCCACACAGCCCATAGCGCCCAGGTTGCCGCCGTTCTTGTCGAAGTAGTGGCGCAGGTCGGCAGCGGTACGGTTGCGGTTGTCAGTCAGGGTCTCCACCATGACAGCCACGCCGCCGGGGCCGTAACCCTCGTAGGTGATTGCCTCGTACTCGGTCTTGTCGCCGCCCTCAGCCTTCTTGATGATGCGCTGGATGTTGTCGTTGGGCACGCTCATACGCTTTGCCTTGGCGATCAGGTCTGCCAGCTTGCTGTTGGAAGCGGGGTTCGGGCCGCCCATACGCACGGCAACGCTGATTTCACGGCCGATCTTGGTAAAGACCTTTGCGCGTGCGCCGTCGGTCTTTTCCTTCTTGCGCTTGATGTTGTTCCATTTGCTATGTCCGGACATGGGAATGAGCCTCCTAAATTTTATCGAGATCTCCGCCTGCGGGCAGACGGGCTGTGGTCGCCCGCATTGTGGCAGCACACAAAATCTAACTTTAATATTTTAACACAATCGCTTTGCGCGTTCAAGCCTTATCCGGCCTGTTTTCCCGCCGAATGCGCAAAGCGCTTTCTGCCGCCGCTTACAGCAGCCGCAGGGCCTTGGGTAGTGGTTTTCACCCGCCCGCCGGACACCTTGCCGCCGCCCAGCGGCCAGCCGTCCACGGTCACGCAGCACCAGCCGTCGGCAGCGGTGCGCGCCTCCACCTCCCGCCCGGAGAGGTACTCCACACAGCGGGGTCGGCCAGAGTCAGCTCCTCGCGGTTGGCGCACTGCGCCCCGAAGGCTGTGAACAGGTGGTGCTCCGGCACAAAGCGGCCTTTTGTACGCTGCCCACGAATACCCCGGCCCGCAGCACATGCAGGCCGGTCTGAGGGAAGGGCACCGGCAGCAGCACGCCCCCGTGCACCACAGCGGAACGTCCGGCCAGTGCCGGGAAATACTCCTGCGCGAACTCCTTCCACGCGGCAGGCTCTGGGCCGGGTGGTCTCCCCGCGTCCCGGCTGCGGCTGCGCCCGCCCTGCACGGCATCCCGGCAGGCGCGGCTGTCGGCCCGCGGGCCGCACGGGCGTCCTGCTCTCTGGCCGGTTTGCCGCCCTTGCCCTTGCCCTTTTACCGGCGGCGGCTGCGGCGTCCAGCCAGAGCCGTTCTTCCGGGTGTACTCCTGCGGCAGGCAGGGTACGGGCGTGCCCGCCTTGACCAGCCTTGCCATAAAGTGGCCCTCGCCGCCCTGACAGGGCCAGATGCGGCGCACCTTGCGCACATCCAGCGGCAGGCCTCCGGTGCGGTTGGCCTCGCCCTCGCTGCCAAAGGTGTAGTCCACATTGCCCAGCGCGTCGGCCAGCTCGAATTCCGGTGCCGCTGCAGAAGGCCGCCACCTGCCCCTCGTCCTCTTCCGGCGCAAAGGTACAGGTGGAATACACCAGCTGCCCGCCGGGCGCGGCGGCGGCGCAGTCCAGGATCTGTGCACCCAGCTCAGCGCACTGCTTTACCAGCGCTTCACAGTGCTGCTGCCGGGCCACCGGCTCCTTGCGGAACATTCCCTCGCCGGAACAGGGGCATCCACCAGCACCCGGTCAAAAACTCCGGCAGGGCCTCCGCGATGCGGGCAGGCGTCTCGTTGAGCACCACCGCGTTGGGCACGCCCATGCGTTCCAGATTGCTTTTCAGGATCTCGGCGCGGGCCGCCACATATTCGTTGCTCACCAGCACGCCCCGCCCTGCAAAGCCGCTGCCAGCTGGCTGCTCTTGCCGCCGGGGGCGCACAGGTCCGCATGCCGGGCTGCACTCCCAGCAGCGGGCTGCCGAGGACGCCGACGGCTCCTGCGAGTAGAACACGCCCGCGTGGTGGTACGGGTGGCGTCCGGGTTTGAACTCCGGCGCATGCACCACAAAGGCCGCTTTGCAGAAAGGCGACACTTCCAGCGGGAAGTCCGCTTTCTGCGCAAACTGCTCCGGCATCGCGCGCAGGGCTGACACGGTCACGCCGCGCTCGGCGGCCCTGCGGGGCGGCATACAGCTGCTCGTACCGCGGGCCCAGCAGGGCGCGTTCCCGCTGCTCAAAATATTCCGTAGGCATAGTACATTCCTCCTGTGGATGCATAAAGCGGCCCTGCACGGCCACACTAGGCTTTGTGAGGGCACACCGCCCCGCACTTGAAAACCGAAAGGAGATCCTTCACGATGGAAAACCGTACCGAGAACCGCAGCAACAACTGCAAGAACCAGACTTCCAACCGCACCAGCAATCAGACCACCAACAGCGCCGCCAACGAGCACAAGCACCCCAACCAGTACACCAAGGGTGCCGACGATGAGCGCCAAGAACAGCGTGAACAGCCGCAGCGCCAAAACAGCCGCTGATGCTGCCCCGCCGCGCCTGACCGGACCACAGGCGTAAACGCAGAGCCCGCCGCCTTCCGGCACTGTTTTCCAGTGCGGAAAGCAGCGGGCTTTCGGCGTTATCTGGTTTCGTTGGGGTCGAACTGCTGCCATAGGGTGTCGAACAGCTCGTGCACCCGGTCCAGCTGCCCGTTCAGGTACAGCCAGCCCAGCAGGCACTCAAAGCCGGTGGAGGCACGGTATTCCTCCGGGAGGCGTGCTTGGACACGCTGGCCTTGCTGGCATTGCGGCCCCGCTTGAACATGGCCAGCTCGTCCTCGGTGAACAGCGGCTCCAGCAGCTGCTCTTCTCGGAACTGTGCCCGGGCCGAGACATACTTGACCTTTCGGCGTTCAGGCGCCCGGCCGACAGCCGGTGATGCTCTGCCAGCCGCTGGCGCACCAGCAGTTCCAGCACGCTGTCGCCCACAAAGGCCAGTGCCAGCGGGCTGAGCTCCCGCGGGTCGATCTTTTGATTCGTTCATGCTGCTTTATCCTTAGAAGATATAGTCGAACTGATACTCGCCGATGAGGATGGTATCGTTCTCTTCCACGCCCTTCTGCACCAGCGCGTCCAGAATGCCGCTCTCGCCCAGCTGACGCTGGAAGTACTGCAGGCTCTCGTAGTCGTCCACGTTGCTGCCGGCCAGAATATACTCCAGCCACGGAGCTTCCACGCTCCACATGGGCTTCCATCCGCTTGATGGTAAAGGCACGGTCGTTGGCCTTGGGCTCCGGCTTCTTGTACTCGGGGTGAACACCGGCACCGGCGGGATGTCCTTCAGGCGGTTGTACACCAGACCCGGCAGTTCCCGCACGCCCTGCATGGTGGCGGCGGAGATGGGCACGAAGGTCAGGCCCTTGCCCTCCACATAGGTGCGGAACGCTTCGATCTGCTCCTCGGTGGCCAGATCGCACTTGTTGCCCACCACGATCTGGGGCGCTTTGCCAGCTCGGGGCTGAACTTGGCCAGCTCTTCGTTGATCTTTTCAAAGTCGTCCACCGGCTCACGGCACTCGCTGCCGGAAACGTCCACCACATGCAGCAGCAGGCGGCAGCGCTCCACATGGCGCAGGAAGTCGTGGCCCAGGCCGATGCCCTCACTGGCACCCTCGATCAGGCCGGGGATGTCGGCGCAGACAAAGCTGGCACCCTCGCCCACCGACACGACGCCCAGAGTGGGCACCAGGGTGGTGAAGTGGTAGTTTGCGATCTTGGGCTTGGCGGCGCTGATGGTGGAGATGAGGGTGGACTTGCCCACATTGGGAAGCCGACCAGGCCCACATCCGCGATCAGTTTCAGCTCCAGCGTCACCTGGATGTCCTCACCGGGCATGCCGGGCTTGGCAAACTTGGGGATCTGGCGGGTGGGGTGGCAAAATGTGCATTGCCGTAGCCGCCGCGGCCGCCCTTGGCGATGGTGACCGGGGTGTGGTCCGACAGGTCCGCAATGACCAGGCCGCTCTCGGCGTCCTTGATCACGGTGCCCAGCGGCACCTTGATGACAAGGTTCTCGGCGTTCTTGCCGTGGCACAGGCTTGCGCCGCCCTTGCCGCCCTCCGGGGCCACATACTTGCGCTTATAGCGGAAGTCCATCAGGGTGCTCAGGTGGTCATCCACCACAAAATGATGTCGCCGCCGCGGCCGTCGCCGCCGTCCGGGCCGCCTGCGGCCACGAACTTCACGATGGAAGCTCACTGCGCCGTCGCCGCCCTTGCCCGCGTGGAGCCATATCGTGGCGATGTCGATAAAGTTGGTTTGTGCTGCCATACAGCCCTCCTTATTTTCATCAAAAGAGCCGGGCCAAAACGGTCCGGCTCTGCGGTTGCAGTTATTCAGAAAGAAGTTACTGCTTGACGCTGCACTTCTTGCCGTTCTTGCCCACGCGCTCAAAACGGACGGTGCCGTCCACCAGAGCAAACAGGGTGTCATCGCTGCCCTTGCCAACGTTCTCACCCGGCATGATGTGGGTGCCACGCTGACGGACCAGGATGTTGCCGGCCAGAACGAACTGACCGTCTGCACGCTTGGTGCCCAGACGCTGTGCTGCGGAATCGCGGCCGTTCTTGGTGCTGCCTACGCCCTTTTATGTGCCATTGTAATTTACCTCCTTAGCCGTTGATCGCAGTGATCTCAACCTTGGTGTAGGGCTGACGATGGCCCATACGGCGAGCACTGTGCTTCTTTGCGCGATAGGTGATGATGTTCAGCTTCTTGCCCTTGCCATTCTTGATGACCTTGGCAGAAACGGTAGCGCCTTCCACAACGGGAGCGCCAACCTTGACCGAACCCTCCTCGCCGATAGCGAGAACCTGATCAAACTTCACTTCGGAGTCGGCCTCAACGTCCAGCTTTTCGATGTAGACGATGTCGCCCTGCTCCACGCGGTACTGCTTACCGCCGGTAACAATGATTGCGTACATTTTGTTCATTCCTTTTCGTTGTACTCGCTGGTCGTAAAGGCAGGCCCTACGGGGTCATTTCAGGCGCCCACACCACGCGGCTAGAATAGTATAGCAAAAGCAGCCCGATTGCAAGAGGTTTTGCGGATTTTGCAGTTTTTATTTTTCAGTCCGGCCCGTTTCCTCGATGGCACGTTTCACTTGGGCGTTGTAGCGCTCGGTCTTTCCACGAACTCCTTGCGGGAGGCGCTGGCCGGCAGCTGGGTGTCGGCACCCGCAAAGGCGATGGGGCCGTCCAGTTTCTTCATGGCGGCCTTGTTCTCTGCCGTCATGGCCAGCGGCACCATCAGCGGTTTGCCCTTGAATTTGCGGGTGAAGTAAATTTCTGCCGCCACACCGGCCACCACGGCAATGCCTGCCACCAGCTGGGACACCCGCAGGCCGATGGAGGGCACCAGCATCAGGCTGTCGGTGCGCAGCGCTTCGATCCAGAAGCGGCCTGCGCCGTACCAGATGAGGTACCGCAAGGTGATGTCGCCGTTGAATTTCCGCTTTTGATGTACCGGAACAGCAGGATGAAACCCACCAGGCACCAGATGCTTTCATACAGGAAGGTGGGGTGCACCGGCAGGTTGGGGTCGATGGTCACACCGTTCTGCACGGTAACCGTGCTGCCCATCAGGTAAGAGCGGGTGCCCTCGCTGTACATGCCCCAGGGCAGGGTGGTGTTGCAGCCAAAGGCCTCCTGATTGAAGAAGTTGCCCCAGCGGCCGCAGCACTGCCCGACGAGAAAGCCCATGGCGGTCAGGTCGAACATGGGCAGAACCGGCACCTTGCGCCACTTGCAGGCCAGCCCGCCGAACAGAAAGCCGCCGATGATGCCGCCGTAGATGGCAAGGCCGCCGTCGCGGATGGCGATCATCTCCCAGATGCTCTGGTATTTGAACGGTGCCATGGCCACATAGTAGGCCCGGGCGCTGGCAATGCCCAGCACCACGCCGATCAGGATCACGTCCACCATGCCGTCCGGGTCCACGCCGAATTCAATGCTGTGGCGGAACGCAAACACCAGCGCCAGGCACAGGCCCACGGCGATGCACACGCCGTACCAGTAAATGCTCACCCGCCAATGGTAAACGCCACGCGGTCGATCTCAAAGCTCAGGCCAAGGCCGGGAACTGTACCAGATTCGTCACTCGTCATCCTCCTCATCCTCTCCGGCCTGCGGCGCGGTGCCGTCGGGCTGGATGTACATGGTGGCCATGCGGTCGGTGCACAGGATGTGCTGCAGGGCCGCGTCCGCGTCCTCTGCCGTCAGGCCTGCCAGCATGGTGATCTGCTGGGCCACGGTCTGTCCGCTGAGGGCAAAGTCTGCCATCTGGCTGGCCGAGTCCTCCACGTTTTCCAGATTTTCGATCAGCTGGCCGTATTTTTCGTTCTTGCACAGGGTAAAGATCTCGCGGTCCACGCCCTCGGCGCGGATGCGGGCGATCTCGTCCAGCAGCAGCTGCCGCACGGTGTCCGGCTCGTCGCTCTCGCCAGTGAACAGGATGCAGCAGCAGCCGTCCACCCGCAGCACCTCCCCGCCAAAGCCGGGATTCACAAGACCTTCGTCGTACAGGCGGCGGTACAGCGGCGACATGCCGCCCACGATGCAGCAGAGGATGAGGTCATACAGCGCCTCGGTGCGCAGGTCGCCCTCCGGCAGCGGCTCTTCCTTGAAACCGAGGCCGAAGCAGGGCTTGGACACCGGCATTTTCAGGGTCGTTTCGGTGGTGACAAGGGTCATGGGCTCCGGCGTCCACAGCCGCTGCACCCGCTCGGTGCTGCGGGCTCCATCAGGCCGTGGCGCGCGCAGGCGGCCAGCACCCGTTCCATGGTGGTGTCACCAGCGGCGGCCAGCACCATGTTGTCCGGGGCATAAAGGCCCGGCAGCTGTCGTAGAGCATCTCCGGGGTGATCTGGGCAATGCTTTCCACCGTGCCCGCAATGTCGCTGCGGATGGGGTGGCTGTGATACAGGCACTCGAACAGGCCGGTGATGAGCCGCCAGTCCGGGCTGTCGTCGTACATTTTGATCTCCTGCCCGATGATGCCCTGCTCCTTGGCAATGGTCTGCTCGGTGAAGTAGGGTGGGTCACCATGCCCAGCAGCACATCCAGACTTTCGTCCAGCTGCTGGGTGGCGGTGAACAGGTAGCAGGTGCGGTCAAAGCTGGTAAAGGCGTTGGCGTTGGCACCGGTCTTGGCGTACTTGGCAAAGGCGTCGCCGTCCTGGTCCTCGAACATCTTGTGTTCCAGAAAATGCGCCACACCGGCGGGCAGATGCACCTCTTTGCCGTCCAGACGGAAATCCCGGTCGATGGAGCCGAATTTGGTAGCAAAGATGACGTGGGTGCTGGAATAGCCCGGCATGGGCCGCACCAGCACGGTCAGGCCGGAGGGCAGCACCTTCCACTGGTCGGCCACGGCCTGTTCCAGCACGGTCTGTTTGGTATCAGGCATGGGTCGGTTCCTCCTTTGTGAGCAGATAGCTGACCGACAGGGTCAGCTGGCGCAGGATGCTGCGCACGTCCTCCTTGGTCACCGCCTGCAGGGCCGCGCGGGCTGGGCCGGGGTCTGGATGGGGGCCGCACTGTTGGCACCGGCCCGCAGCACCTCGATGTAATACCAGGTCTCCATGCCGCCCAGGCTGTCCTCCACGCCGTTCATGCCGCTGAGCAGGCCCCGGCGGCAGTCCTCCAGCTCCTCGTCGGTGATGGGCCCGTCGCACAGATCGGCCAGCTCCTTGAGGATGGCCTGTTCGGCGCGGGCCGCGTCAGCGTGCTCCACACCGCTGTTCACGGCCATGCTGCCGGTAAAACTCTGGAAGGAGGCCGAGCAGTAGTAGCACAGGTGGTCCCGCTCCCGCACATTGAGGAACAGGCGGCTGGTCACGCTGCCGCCGTACAGGGCCATGGCAAGGCGCACAGCGGCCAGCTGCTGGGGCTGCATGGGCTGCCCCAGCGTAAACAGCATGCACAGCTTGGCCTGCACCATGTCAAAGGTCTCGGTCTTGTGCACCGGCTCCTGCCGGGGTAGCATATTTTCCACCAGCGGCAGGGTGCCCGGTCGATGGCGGTCAGCTCGGCCAGCAGCGCATCCCGGATGGCCGCCGTCTGGGCATCGTCGCAGCCCAGCACGATGAGCTCGATGCTGGCGGTGCGCAGCATTTCGCGGTAAGCCGCGGTCAGCTGCTCCGGGTCAGGCCGTCCACCTCTTCCAGATAGCCCTCCTGCCGCACGGCGGCAGGGCTGTCGCCGAAAAATTCCCGTTGGCCTGCCGCAGGCGTAGATGCGCTTGTCGTTCACTTCATCTTCCAGTGCCTTTTCAGCATCTGCTTTTCGATCTCCACGGCCTGCGGGTCGAACACGCCGCCCACGAAGGCCGGGTGGAAAGCCGCCCCAGCGCAATGGAGGCATATTCACGGGTCAGGGCTCCCCTTCCAGCGCAAACCGATCCTTGATGCCGGTCACGCTGACGCACAGGTTGTGGTTGCAGCCCATGGGGCGGGCGTCCACGGTCAGGTCTGCGCCGTACAGCTTTGCCAGCTTCTTGGTCAGCAGGGTCATGTCCGGGCAGTCCGCATAGCCGCGCTCCAGCACCAGTGGCAGCAGGGCGTGGGCGGTGGCCGTGGCCCGCTGTGCCGGGAAGGCAAAATGGATGCTGATGCGGCAGCGGTTGAATTTTCCGCCGGGTCGCAGGAAGATGCACGCCCGGCGCAATGAGAGTACGTTCCAATTTCAGTTCCTCCGTCTCCGCGGCGCGGAACGTTTTATTTGCAAAGGTCACAGGGCCTTCTGTTCGGCCAGGAATTCCTCCAGGCTCAGGCCGCTGGCACGGATGGCCAGGGCGTTTTCCACCCCACATACCGCCAGTGCCACGGCTCGAACACCACCCCGGTGATGGCCTGCCGGTCCTCCGGGTAGCGCAGGATAAAGCCGTACTCGGCGGCGTAGGCCGTGAGCCACTGGTAGGCGCAGGTATCGGCAAAGCCGGTGTCCGGCGGTGTAGTCCGTGCTGAGGATGTCGGCCGCATAGCCGGTGCCGTGCTCGTTGGCGTCGGCTTCGGGCAGGATGGCGGCGGCCCGGGCAGATGCTTCCTCTTCCGACTTGTGCCGGGCAAGGTAGGTCTGTTTCTGCGCCTCATAGGCTGCGGTGCGGGTGTCGGCATCCTGATAGCCGGTGACCAGCGTCAGGGTGATGCCGTCGGCCTGTGCTGCCTCGGCCATGCTGCGGTACTGCTGCGCGGCCTCCGCTTCCAGCTGGGTGCCCGCCTCGTCGGCGGCATCCAGCGTGGGAGAAGGTTCCTCGTCAAAGGGCAGATTGGCGTTCACCAGCACAAGGCGCGCATCGTCGGCATCAAAGAGGTAGTCGGTGCTGTCGTAGGCGCTGGCGGCAAAGGTCTGGGGCCCGTCGGCACCGTGCAGGTGGGGCAGCAGCCAGAGGATGCCCTTGGTCAGCAGGAACACCACCAAGGCGCACCCGGCCAGAAACAGCCCCAGTTGCGGGCCAGACGCAGCTGTTTGCGGCGCTTCCATTCACGGTAGGTCAGGGCTGGGTCTTTTGCGCCCGGGGCGCGGTGCGTTTTGTTCCATCCTGCGGCGTTGCTCCTTTTCGGTCCGATTTGCAGCGCACAGCGCCGCACAGATACAGCATTTATTATACACCCTTTGCATTTTGTGTAAACGCCGCCGGGTGTAAAAATTATGACCGGCGGGTTTCTGTCGGAACCCGTCGGTCATAATCATCGCATTCTTTGCAGAAAGATCAGTCAAACAGCATATCGTGGATCGCGCTGACAGCCTTGTCGGCGTCGTCACGGTTGATGATGCAGGAGATCTTGATCTCGCTGGTGGAGATCATCTTGATGTTGATGTTGTTGTTGGACAGTGCCTCGAACATCTTGGAGGCAACGCCGCTGTGGCTCTGCATGCCGGCACCCACGATGGAGACCTTGGCGCAGGTGGTATCCACGCTCACGTCGTGGAAGTGTGCGCTCTCCTTCAGCACGCGCATGGCGGTCGGCTTCGCCCTCAGAGCAGGTAAAGCTGATGTCCTTCTTGCCGTCGCGGCCGGTGGACTGCAGGATGATGTCCACGTTGATGTTCTTCTGAGCCAGCAGCCCAAAGATCTTGAAGCTCATGCCCGGCTCGTCGGGAACGTTCAGAATCGTAATAACGGCAACGTCGGTGTCCTTTGCGACGCCCTTGATCAGCATACCTTCCATGTCCTTTGTAACCTCCTTGACTACCGTACCGGGAACGGGATTCAGGCTGGAGAGCACCTCCAGCTCCACGTTATACTTCTTTGCCAGCTCAACACTGCGGTTGTTCAGCACCTGTGCGCCCAGGGATGCCAGTTCCAGCATCTCGTCAAAGGTGATCTCGTCCAGCTTGCGGGTGTTGCGCACCTTGCGGGGTCGGCGGTGTAAACGCCTTCCACATCGGTAAAGATCTGGCAGCGGTCTGCGTGCAGGGCTGCTGCAATGGCAACGGCACTGGTGTCGGAGCCGCCGCGGCCGGGTGGTGATGTCATCCAGCTTGTTCAGGCCCTGAAGCCCGCCACCACCACCACGCGGTTGCGCTCCAACTCGGAGGAGATGCGCTCGGTCTCCAGGCGGCTGATGCGGGCCTTGGTGTAGGCACGGTCGGTGCGGAAGCCCGCCTGCCAGCCGGTCAGGCTGATGGCATGGCAGCCCAGCTCGTTCAGGGCCATGGCCAGCAGCGAAATGCTGATCTGCTCGCCGGTGGCCAGCAGCATATCCATCTCACGCGCCGAGGGGTTGTGGGTGATCTCCTGCCTTGGTGATCAGGTCATCGGTGGTGTCGCCCTGTGCGGACACCACCACTACTACATTGCCCGCGTTGTGGGTGTTGGCCACAATGCGCGCTACGTTGAAGATACGGTCCCGGTCCTTCACCGAAGAACCGCCGAACTTCTGTACGATCAACGCCATATCTTGTCACTCTCCTCTTTTGCCCCTCGGAACTGCGAGGGTACGCCGGGCGGAAGCAGCAGGCAGTCTCCTTGCACTTCCTTTCCCCATTTATCATTCCACGGTTGCGCCGGTGTTATCGGCATCCAGTCGCAGCAGTGTAAATGCTTCACATCCGTCCAGACCTTCCAGCAGCTCCAGACCCTTTTCCAGCTTGGTATAGAACTTTTCGGCATCGGCCTTTTCGGCCACCGCCATCACGGTGCTGCCCGCGCCGGACACATACACCGCCTTTGCCCCGCACAGACGTGCCATGTCGAACACTTCTTTGGAGCCAGGCATCAGAGGCATACGGTAGGGCTGGTGCAGCTTATCCTCGGTGGCAATGGCCAGCAGGTCGTGCCGTCCCTCGCAGAAGGCCGCCGGCACCAGTGCCGCGCGGGACAGGTTATACACCGCATCCTTGTGAGACACTTCCTTGGGCAGTGCCGCGCGGGCCGCTTCGGTCAGCAGCTTGTAGTCCGGCACGATGGCGGCAAAGCAGAGCGTTTCGTCCACGTTCCGCTTGACCGAGTACACCTTGCCGTCCTCGAACACGCTGCTGGTCAGGCCGCCCAGCAAAGCCGGGGCCACGTTGTCCGGATGCCCCTCGATGGAGGTGGCCAGCGTCAGCAGCTCCTGGGTGTTGAGCACATCGCCCAGCATCCGGTTGGCACCCAGCAGGCCCGCGATGATGCAGGCCGACGAGGAACCCAGGCCCCGCGCCATGGGGATGGGGTTGGTCTGGGTGATCTTGAGGGCGGGATCTGCTTGCCCACCTTCTCGAACAGTCCCTTGGCCGAGCGGTACACCAGGTTGCTCTCGCCGCGGGGATGCGGGTGCCGTCTGCGGACGAGATGTCCAGCACTTCGCTTTCTTCAAAGGTCACCGTGTTGTACAGGGTGACCGCCAGCCCAGCGCATCGAAGCCGGAGCCGATGTTCGCGCTGGTGGCCGGGACCGAAACCTTGATCTTCATTGCCGGTGCCCCTTTCTTATGCTTCCTCGGGCAGGCGCTTGAGCACCAGCTTCACGCTGCCGCCCACGGCCTCCACCTTGCGTGCTGCCTCGGCCAGTGCCTTTTCGTCGGCGCGCTCCACAAAGTAGGAGCAGCCGTCGTAGCGCTCATCCACCACCTTGCCGTAGCCGTAGATGGCTTCCACCACAGCAGGAGCAATGCCCGCCACACGCACATAATATGCGGCAGGGTCGGGTCGGTGAGCATGCCGTCCACCGGCTCGGCAGGCTGCCAGAACAGGCTGTCGTGCACCTTGGAGCCGTTTTCAGGGCGTCCACCACGTCTGCCACCACGGCACTGGCGGTGGGCAGCTTGCCGGCACCCTTGCCGTAGAACACCACGTCGCCCAGCATATCGCCCTTGACCAGCACGGCGTTGAATACGTCGTCCACGCTGGCCAGCTGGTTGGCCCGGGCACCAGGCAGGGCTCCACGCCGGCAGCCACGCTGCCGTCCTTGCCCAGCTTCATCCGGCAATGAGCTTGATGACGCAGCCCATCCGCTGGGCAGCCTTGACATCCCGATGGTAATGGCCCGGATGCCCCGGGTGGGGATGTTCTGGGGTAGATCTGATGGCCGCAGACCATGGAGGACAGGATGGCGATCTTGCGGCAGGCGTCGCGGCCGTCCACATCGTCGCTGGGGTCCTTGGTCTCGGCGTAGCCCAGCTCCTGGGCGATCTTCAGCGCATCGTCAAAGCTCAGGCTCTCCTGCACCATCTTGGTGAGCATAAAGTTGGTGGTACCGTTCACGATGCCCTGGACCGGCTGATAACGTTGGCGGCCAGGCACTGGTGCATGGGGTGATGATGGGGTGCCGCCGCCCACGGATGCCTCAAACAGGAAGGCACAGTCGTGGGCCTTGGCCAGACCCAGCAGCTCGGCGCCATAGGTGGCCACCATCTCCTTGTTGGAGGTGCACACGCTGCGGCCGCTCAGGCAGGCCTTAACGTATGGGTAAGCAAAACGGGTGCCGCCGATGGTCTCCACTACCACCCGGACCTCCGGGTCCTGCAGGATGGTGTCGATGCTCTTGACGAACAGGTTTGCAGCCGGGTGACCCGAAAATCCTTCGGGTCCAGGATGTACTTGACCTCCACCGGCTCCCCGGCGCGGCGCGACACGCCCGCAGCGTTGCGGCACAGCACCTCGTACACGCCGCTGCCCACCGTGCCAAAGCCCAGAATTGCAATTTTAGCCATAACGTTTTCCCTCTCCCTGTTACAGATTGTACCCGCAGTGCACGCCCACCACCATGCGCTGGCGGGAGAGCTTCTCGGTCAGCTCCTCCGGCGTCATCTGCATGGTGTCGGTGCGGATGGTCACCGCCACAAGGGCAGCCCGTTTTCCGGCGTGGACTGGTTGATGGTCACGATGCTGGCCCCGGCGGCACTGATGCCGGCCAGCAGGCTCTGCAGTGCACCGGTCTCGTCCCGCAGGGTGGCCATCACGGTGACCACCTCGCGGCCGTTCTCGGAATCAAAGATACAATCTTTATACTTATAAAAGCGCTGCGCGACAGGTCCACGGCGCGGGTCGCAGCCGAAATGCTGCGCGCTTCCCCGCTGGCCAGAAGCTCCTTGGCGCGGACCACCTTGAGAAATACCTCCGGCAGGACCTGTGCGTCCACCAGATAAAAGCGGCGTTCCAACTTGTTCACCTCACAAACACAAGTGTTCTTGCAGAAAATATAATAACATCCGACCCCTGCAATGCAAGAGGCCGGATGTGATTTTGGCAGATTATCCAGTTTTGACTCGTGAAGTACCGTTTTCCTTGCCGGTATTGCGGCTCCGGGGTGCAAAGTGCGACTTTCGTTGTTCTTCGTCCACGCTCGGCGCACAGATCAGTCGGTATCGAGGTTGCTTGTATCTGTGGGGATGACAGTCTGCTGGGGAGCTTCCTCTGCCGGGGCCGCCGGGGCCGCCGGATCCGCTGCCTGCGTGGAAGCACCGTGCGAGTAGGTGCAGGTGTCGGGCAGGTCGTCGGCACGGTAGTAGCCCACTGCCGTGCTGGGGCAGGAGCTGCCGGCCAGCAGGCCGCTTTGGGTGCAGTAGCGGCGCTCCACCACCCCGGACGAGGCCGGAAGGCCTTGTACGGCAGGTCTGCCTGAGCCTGTTCCATCAGGGCCTTCCAGGCCATGACGCAGGTGCTGGTCTTAGCCTGCTGCTTGGTCAGGGTCTTGGTCATGTCATAGGGCGCATCGTAGCCCCACCACACGGCCGTGACGTAGTAGGTGCCGCCCACGAACCACAGATCCTTTTCGTCACTGGCCGTACCGGTCTTGCCAAAGGCTTCCATGCCGTTGGATTTGGGGTAGCGGCCGCTGGCGGTGCCCACGCTGGAGTACAGCACGTTCTTCAGCAGGCGGTTCATGACATAGGCCGTGTCGCTGGTCAGGGCCTGATAGCTGGTGGCGTTGTTTTCCAGATAGATGTTGCCGTCCCGGTCCAGCACACGGGTGTACAGGTGCGGGGTGGTATACTCACCGTCGTAGAAGATCTGGAAGGCCGACGCCAGTGCCATGGGGTCACGCCCTTGGTCTGGCTGCCCATGACCATCTGGGCCAGACCCACGTCATTGGCGGGGTCCAGCGTGGTCAGCTGCAGGGTGTTGTACAGGAAGTTGAAGATGTTGCTTGCGCCCACAAGGTCGCCCACACGCACCGCAATGGTGTTCAGGGAGCGGGCCAGGCCGTTCCACAGCGGCACATCGCTGTTGTCGCCGTAGTTGCCGCCGTAGTTGCGGGGCCAGCTGCGCCGGCGTTGGGGTAGGCACGGAGCTGCTTGTCGGAAAGGCCCATCAGGCCGTTCTTGCGGCAGTAGTCCTCATCCCGGATGACCATGTCCTGCTTCTGGTACAGGGGCGAATTGTTGAGCATGGTGGACCAGTTCACCAGCCCGTACTCCACGCCCAGTGCATAGGCGCCGATGGGCGATGGTGGAGCCGGTCTGCCGCTCCACGCTGTAGGCACGGTTCAGCGAGAGGCTCTTGGTCTTTTCGCCCAGACCGCCCGCGATGGCCAGCACGTTGCCGTCGTAGTCCAGCGTGACCATGGCCGCCTGGTGCGCACGTTGCGGTAATAATACACGGTGCCGTCCTCGGCAACGCGGGTCTTGGGGTGCCGTCCTCGTTCATCACCTGCACGTCGTCGTCCGAAATGGAGGTCACCTCTTCCTCATGCCAGCCGGCCGGGAAGTAAGCGTCGTTGGTGTTCAGCATCAGGTTTTCCATCTGGGACTGCAGCTTGGTGTTCACCGTAGCCTCGATGGTAAAGCCGCCGGTGTACAGCATCTTCTGGGCGTCCGCCTCCGAGATGCCCTCCTTGGCCATGATGTCCTCCACCACTTCGGAACAATGCATCGGTGAAGTAGGAGGTCACGGAGGTGTTCTTCTTGTCGCTGTCGTCCTCCGCCAGCGTCAGGGCTGGGCGGCGGCGTTGCGGTAGTCCTCCTCGCTGATCACACCCTGCCACATGTTGTACATGATGAAGTTTCGGCGGTTGATCAGGTTCTCAGGGTTGGTGTAGGGTTGTAGTTGGTGGGGTTCTTGGTGATGGAAGCGATGGTGGCACACTCCCACAGGGTCAGCTCGCTGACGTCCTTGTTGAAGTACTCGTTGGCCGCCGTCTGAACGCCCTGGATGGTGCCGGTGAAGCTGATGGTGTTCAGGTACGCCTCCAGAATGGTCTCCTTGGAGTAACTGCGGCTCAGGCAGAGCGCACGGTAGATCTCACGCAGCTTACGCAGAGCGCCCTCGATCCGCTGGCGCTGTTGTCATCGGTCAGGTTCTTGATGAGCTGCTGCTCCAGCGTGGAAGCACCCTGCTTGGAGCTGTAGATGGGTAGCAGATACTCATTGACCATGGCACCAATGGTGCGTTTGAAGTTGACGCCCGGCTCGTTGTAGAAATCCTTGTCCTCGGTGCAGATGAATGCATACTGCAGGTTGGTGGGGATCTGCTCCAGGTCGGCCCACACGCGGTGGCTGTTGGAGGAGCGCAGGGTGGCATACTCCACCTGTGCACCGGTGTCCGGATCGTTGGCCATGACCACGCTGGACTGGCTCAGCTGGATGTTGTCCAGGTCCAGCAGGTCGCCGTCGTTGGCCGTGGCCTGCACCACATAGTACACCATGCCCACGGCCAGCAGGCTGCCGGCCATGATGCCCAGGCACAGCAGGGTGGCAATGGTGCGGCCGATGAACCGCAGGATCGGGTGCTTTGCCTTTCCTTCGGTTCCTTCGGAGCCTTCCGGGCTTCCGGTTCCCTGACCGGCTGCTCCCGGCGGCTCTGGCTCACATTTACCTTACGTCCCGCCGCAGACTGCGAAGAACTGCCTTCGCCGCCCCGGTGGATCTTTCTCATCTCATTGCTGGAGATAGGGATCGCCTCCTGACCCATACTGGTAAACTGCAGCGCACGCGGCGCTGTGATCTTCCTTTCAAAACCGCTGGTCACCCAGCATACGATACCATATTATAGCACGCCGACCGGACGCGGGCAAGGACCAATCTTCTGCCGCGGGGCCGGTGTCCCATTCAATCATGGTCAGTATACCACATCCGGCCCGGCAAAGTACAGCATTCCACCGCAAAATGATTTTCCGGCGCACTTCCGGGCCATACTTCCGGTAAAACCACGAAAGGTGTTCCCTGCCCATGCGCAAATTCGGTCTGTGCCTGTTCTACGGGCTCTGTGTGTTCACCATCGCGTTCAGTCTGTTCTGGATGGCGCTGCCCGCCTCCTGCCGGAGGCCCGGCGGACGAAACTCCGCCCATTTCCGGCAGCGTCAGTTCCCTCGTGCAGGCGGCAGCTCCCGGCGGCGGGCTACTACCTGTGCGACACCGGCGGCCGGGTGGCCGTGTATGCCTGCAATGCCGACGGCACCCCGGTGCCCTGCAGCAGCTCACCGGCATCTATGTGAACCTTCTGCCCGAAAACGACGTACTGCGCATCCGGCGCGGCATCCGGTGCACAGCCTGCCGGAGCTGCAGGCCCTGCTGGAGGACCTGGGCGGGTGATTTTTCTCAGTTTCTTCCAATTTTATTGACATTGATGCATTAGAATTATATAATCAGAGTATCAAAGCAAAGATTCTTAGTTCCGGGCTTCCGGAGGGAAGGAGTGCATCCAAATGTCTGAACCGGTCAGCATCCGCTACAAGTGCAAGTTCTGCGGCAATCAGCAGAACAAGAGCCTGCGCTCCGGCCCGCCCAACCCCGGCGTCTGCCTCAAGGCACCGGAGGACGGCAAGGGCTGGCATGGCCCGCAAGTGGGTAGCCGTGCCGCACTGAGCCCGCACCTCATTTCCGGCATCCATCTGCGAAAACAGCCCCGGACCGAATGGTCCGGGCTGTTGTTTTTGGGGGTCAGGCTTCCATCTGCTCCAGCGGCACAAGGTACTCCTTGCGGCACTGCTCGTACTCCAGCATGTAGTCCTTGGTGGGGTTGTGGTGCATGATGCTCTTGAGGGTGTGGGAGTCGTAATCCTCGCCGCCCTCCATGCCGATCATACGCACGGCCACATTGGAGCAGTGGTCGGAGATGCGCTCCACGTTGTTCAGCACGTCCAGGAACACCACGCCGGTGTCGATGGAGCACACGCCGTCCTTCAGGCGGCGGATGTGCTGGTCGCGCAGGCGCTCCACCATCACGTCGATCACCTCTTCCAGCGGCTCCACCTGCATGGCCTTCTGGGTGTCGTCGCCCTCAAAGGCCTCGCCGGTCACGGTCAGGATGCGCTCCACGGCCTTTCCAGCAGGATGAGTTCCTTCTGGGCGCTCTCGGAGAAGGAGGCCTCCTTCTCGTTCAGCTCGGCCTTTTCCATGATGTTCACGGCATAGTCGCCGATGCGCTCGAACTCGGTGACAAAGTTCAGCAGCTCGGTCACGGCATGGCTCTCGTCATCGCCCAGCTCCTGATCGGTCATCTTAATAAGGTAATTGAGATGGCCACCTCCATGCGGTCGATGAGGTTCTCCCGCACCTTGATGGCGCTCACGGTGTCCTCGTCCATCTTCAGCAGCAGCGGCGCAGCCAGATTGACGTTGCGGGCGGCACGGCGGGACATTTTGACTACCGCGTTCTTGGCTTGCTGCAGGGCCACGGCCGGGCTCTTGAACAGACGTTCGTCCAGCACCGGCATGCTCAGTTCCTGCGCTTCCTCCGCGTTGTCCGGCACCGTGAGCATGGCCAGCTTGGACAGCACCCGCTGCACGGCAGGAACAGCAGCATGGCACACACTGGACAGGGTGTGGATGTTTGCGATGGAGCTCTTGTTCATCACGTCATGCCACATGGGGATGCCGAAGGTGAACTGCACCGCATAGATCAGGGCCAGCAGTACGATGCTGCCGATCACGTTGAAGTACAGGTGGATGAGGGCGGCGCGCTTGCCGTCCTTGGAGGAGCCGCCGATGGTGAGCAGCGGGTGAAGGCCGTGCCGATGTGGGCACCCAGAATGATGGGGATGGCCGAACTGAAGGTGACCAGGCCCGTACTGGACAGCGCCTGCAGGATGCCCACCGACGCCGAAGAGGACTGGATGAGCACCGTGACCACCAGACCCACCAGCACGCCCAGGATGGGGTTGGTCATGGTGACGAACAGATTCTGGAACGCGGCGCTTTCCCGCAGGGGACACGCCGGTGTCCATCAGGCTCATGCCGGTGAACAGGATGCCGAAGCCCAGCATGATCTGGCCGATGTTCTTCTTTGGCGTTGCGCAGGAACACATAAAAATGCAGCCGATAAACGCCACCACGGGCGCAAACGTCTTGGGCTGCATGAGGGTCAGCCACAGGCTGTCGCCTGAGATATCCGCCATGCGGATCAGCTGACCGGTCACCGTCGTACCAATGTTTGCACCCATGATCACGCCCACCGACTGCGTCAGCGTCATGATACCGGAGTTGACCAGGCCCACACAGATCACCACCGTGCCAGCCGACGACTGGATCACGCCCGTGATCAGGGTGCCAAAATGACACCTTTGATGGTGGAGGAGGTCAGTTTTGCAGCACCCTGCATTTTGCCGCCGGCCAGCTTTTCCAGGCCCGCGCCCATGATCGACATGCCATACAAAACAACGCAATGCCGCCCAGCAGAGAGGTAATGTGTGTGATATCCATAGCGATACTCCTAAATACGATCTTCCTGTTTCTTCCAATAACAGCACACAGCCGCGGGCCCTGCCCGCCTTTGGCGGGACCCGTACCCGGCAGCCGTTTTTCCTTTGTCATGCAGCGCCCCATGCGTCCACGCGCACGGCACCGTTTCAGCGCTCACACTGTGCTTATTATACCATCAATCCCCTGCCACAACAAGGTTTATTTTACAAGAAAATCACTTTTTCCACACATTTTGCTGGTTTTCAATCGTTTCGTCACGGTTCCTTTTCAAACATTTTACGCAGATTTTACATTAGTTATTTCAAACCATGTCACTCGGCCAGCTCCTCCATCGCCTCACGCACGGTATCGGCCGAAAAGAGGAACACCCGCTGCCGGTGTACACCTCCACATGGCTGCCCACATAACGCATCTCAAAATCCTTCATCGTGTTCCCTCCTGTTTTGTTCTGTCGGGAGCCTGCCTGCACCGGCGGTTCCCGCTGCCGGTGGCTCCCTGTGGCTGTATTATCGCACATGCGGCATCCCATAAATCGGACTTTCAAGGCTTTTCCGGGATTTTTAAAAAATGCTCCACCCTCCCAAAATGGGAAGGTGGAGCATTGCAGATCCGGTTGTTTTCCGGCGCTCAGTGGGCGGCGGCGTATTCCGGCACCACACGGCCGGGCTGCGGCGCTTTCTCCTCGCGGGACTTTTCGTAGCAGTAGCGGATGATGGCCTGCCGGCGCACGATGCCAATGAAGATGCCCCGGTCATCCACCACGGGCACAAAGTTCTGGTTCATGGCGGCTTCGATCAGCTGGTCCATGCTGGTGGTCACGGTCACCGCCTTGTAATCCCGCTTGTGGGGAAAAGCCGAGATGGGCACGTCCTCTGCGGCTTCCAGATCCAGCCCGTGGAATTTCTTCAGCCCCAGAGGATGTCCCCTCGGTCAGGGTGCCCACATACTCGCCCCGGCGGTTGAGCACCGGGATGGAGGCGTAGCGGTTGTTCTCCCATTTTCCAGCGTCTGCCGGAGGGTAAAATCGTCGTAAACGTACATCAGATCCTGCTTGGGGAGAGGAAAACAGAATGTTCATGCCAACAACTCCTAAATCGGTATTTTATGCACGGCGTGTGCGGCCGGATGGATGATTTGGTCTGCTCGTTTTACAGGGGACACACACCGCCCGGTGCGCATCCCTCTGCTTTCATTTTAGCACTTTTCATAGAGGGATAAAGCATCCGGAGGGAGTTTTATAATTTTTACAGATTGTTTGCAGGCATCCGTCATACTTCTGCCGCAGCGCAGCCGCTGTGCACCGGACAGCATATCACACCCGGACGGTCATGCCCTGTCGAACGAACACACTGCTCTGCCCAGCCGTACAGTTTTGCCCGCAAATTTGTGGGCAAAGGACGCAAAACAGCCAAAAATCCCCGCTGCCAGCAATTTGAACTGTACAACCGCGCATCGAAGTTGTATAATAGAGTGGGTGTTTCTCGGTGCAGTCTGCGGTTTTGGCCCGCCTGCACGGCCCCAGACCCTGAATGTGTTTTCTGAAAATAACATAAAGGAGCAGAGCGATTATGATCACTTCCCGTTTCCCGCTGGGAGATGTCAGCTTTACCGCCGGGTATTTTCGACCCTCGTGGGTGAGGCGACCAAACACTGCTACGGCGTTGCCGCAATGGCACCCGTGATATGACCGACGCTGTGCGCAGCCTGGTCCATGGTTCCGATTATTCCGAAAAGGGTGTCCGCGTCACGCAGGAGAATGGACGTCTCGTGATCGAGCTGCACATCGCTGTCAGCTATGGGCTGAACATTTCCACCGCTGCCCGCAGCATATCGCACCGCGTCAAGGACGAAGTCGAGCAGGCCACCGGCCTGAAGGTCGCCCGCGTGGTGGTCTCGGTGGACGATGTGATTGCCTGATGTCCGTCTGTATCCCCGGCTGCCGGAATTTTTCCGGCCTGATAAGGAGTTTAAAACAATGATTTCTGGTAAGATCCTGCGCGACGCCATCATTTCCGGCGCCAACAACATCAACAATCAGCGCTCCCGCGTGGATGAGCTGAACGTCTTCCCGTCCCGGACGGAGACACCGGCACCAACATGGGCATGACCGTGGGCGCTTCCGTGCGCGAGCTGGAAGCCCGGATGACAGCTGCACCGTGGCGGAAGCCGCCAAGACCGCTGCTTCCGCCATGCTGCGCGGTGCCCGCGGCAACCCGGCGTCATCACCAGCCTGCTGTTCCGCGGCTTCTCCAAGGCGCTGGAAGGCAAGAAGGAAGCCGACGTGGCCGACATCGTGGCTGCCCTGCAGAAGGGCGTCGAAGGTGCCTACAAGGCCGTGATGAAGCCCACCGAGGGCACCATTCTCACCGTGGCCCGCGTGGCCAGCGAAAGGCTGCCGCCAGCGATGCCGCCGACGTGCCCGCCCTGTGGGACGTTGTGATGGCTGCCGGTCAGGAAGCCCGGACGACACCCCAACCTGCTGCCTGTTCTGAAGAAAGCCGGCGTCGTGGACGCAGGCGGTCAGGGCATCCTGATCATCTTTGAGGGCATGGGCAAGGTGTTCCACGGCGAGCCCATCGTGGCTGGCGGCGAGGCTGCCCCAACAAGGCAAAGCTCTCCACCGAGAACGCCGGCAAGGGCGTGTTCACCGATGACCTGATGAAGGTGGAGGACATCAAGAACGGCTACTGCACCCAGTTCCTCATCAACAAGTACGAGGGTGCCAGCGCCGCCAAGATGCGTGCCTTTGCCGAGTCCAACGGCGACAGCGTGGTGTGCATCGAGGACGATGATGTGATCAACCTGCATGTCCACACCGCCGACCCCGGCAAGATCCTGAGCGAGGCCATCAAGTACGGCTACCTGACCAACTTCAAGATCGAGAACATGCACGAGCAGTTCCTGGCCCGCCAGAAGCAGGGCAAGAGCCGGAGAAGCAGGCCTCTGCCGAGAAGGCTCCCTCTCAGGCCAGCGAGTTCGTCTACGCTGCTGTGGACCCCAGCCGTGACTACGGCTTTGTGGCCGTGGCTGCCGGTGAGGGCCTGAAGTCCGTGTTCACCGACCGGCTGCGGACGCCGTGGTCTCCGGCGGCCAGACCATGAACCCTCCACCGAGGACATTCTGGCAGCCATCCAGAGCGTACCGGCCAAGACCGTGTTCGTTCTGCCCAACAACAAGAACATCATCATGGCTGCCGAGCAGGCCGAGAAACTGGCCGACCGTCAGGTCGTGGTTCTGCCCACCCGCACCGTGCCCATGGGCATCACCGCCATGCTGAACTTTGACCCTCTGTGAACGCCGAGACCAACACCATCAACATGATGGCTGCTGCCGACAAGGTGTCTACCGGCCTGATCACCTACGCCGCCCGCGACAGCGAGTACGACGGCAAGCGCATCAAGAAGGGCGAGATCATGGCACTGGAGAACGGCAAGATTGTTTCCACCTCCACCGACATCACCAAGGCCACCTACCGTCTGGCCCGGGTATGTGCAAAAGGACTCCAGCTTCGTCACCATCATCTCCGGCTGTGACGTGAGCGACGAGGACGCCGAGAAGGTCACCGAGATCGTCAAGGCCAAGTGCCCGAACCATGTGGAGGTCAGCCACATCCGCGGCGGTCAGCCCGTGTATTATTATATGATCAGCGTGGAGTAAGCAATTCCTCCGGCTGACCTGTTCCCTGAAAACAACTCCCCTGCCGTGAGCAAATGCCCACCGCAGGGGTTTTGTTGTGTCGCTGTCCGCTTTTATCAGCCCGCGTGCAGAGCGTCGTTCTTGGCCAGCAGATACACACAGTATTGGTTCATGCTGATGCCCTCCTGCTGGGAGTGCTCTGCCAATGCGCGGTGCAGGCTGCGCGGCATCCGCAGCTTGAACTGACCGGAGTATTTTTCCAGACTGTCCGGCTCCTGGATCATCACACCGTCCGCGATGGCTGCTTCCAGCCGCTTTTGGCATCCTGTGCGTTCGCCACAGCGGTTTCCAGCGTTTCGCCGCAGGTAATGCAGCCCGGCAGCTCCGGAAAGGAAACCACGAAACCGCCCTCTTCCCGGTCCTCCACGATCTCCATCCGATAGGGCATGGCAAGATATTCATTCAGCGTTTTCATCGTTCTTCGCCTCACTCTCTACGATCTGCCTCACCATCTCAACGTATACCTTTTGATCGGCTCATGCTTCGGGATCGTGATCGGCTGGCATCCCGCCTTGCGGAAGGTGTAGTGGCTGCTCCCGCTCCGGGGCGCATACATCACATAGCCGTAGCTTTCCAGCACCTTGCGCAGCTCATCGAACCGCATATCTTTGGAAAGTGCACAGATGCGTGCGATCAGTTTATCCCATTTTGACATGGTTCATGCTCCTGCTTCTATTATATGTGGTGTCACATATGGTGTCAAGTTTTTTTATCAGAAGAAGCTCACCGGCTGCTCTCCGGCAGGTCTCCGGGCGCCCACCTGACGCAGACGGTCCAGGATGCCCTGACCGACGCCGGAGGCCTGCTGCAGCTCTTCCACCGAGATATATTCCTCTCCGTGGATGGTCACCCGCTCCAGTGCGTCGGCAGCAGCACCGCCCAGACCCTTCAGAGAACTGAAGGGCAGGCGCACCTTGCCGTCCTCCACCACATATTTGAGCCGCGGCTCTTGCCCAGCTCGATGGGCAAAACTCGTACCCGCGCACCAGCATTTCGTTCACCAGCTGCAGGCTCACCAGAACGTCCTCGTCCTTGGCGTTCTTTTCCTCCTTCAGGCGGCGCTTGACCTCTTCCATGTGAGCACGGGCCACAGCAGCCCCGCCGATGGCGGCCTCGTAGTCGATGTCATCGCCGCGCACGGTGAAGTACACCGCATAGAAGGCCTGCGGCTTGTAAATTTTGAACCACATCAGACGGATGGCACTCATCAGATAGGCCACCGCGTGGGCCTTGGGGAACATATACTTGATCTTGCGGCAGCTCTCGATGTACCAGTCCGGCACATCATGCTCCCGCATGGCTTCCTCCCAGCCGTCCTTGAAACCGCCCTTGGCCACCTTGCCCTTACGCACGGCCTCCATGATGTCAAAGGCCATCTTGGGTTCCAGCCCCTTGCGCAGCAGGTACAGCATGATGCTGTCACGGCAGCCGATGACCTCTGCGATGGTGCAGGTGCCGCTGCGGATCAGCTCATCGGCGTTGCCGGTCCACACGTCGGTGCCGTGGGACAGGCCCGAGATCTGGATCAGCTCCGAAAGTTCTTAGGCCGTGCCTCCACCAGCATGCCGCGCACGAAGTTGGTGCCCATTTCCGGGATGCCGAAGGTACCGGTCTGGCTGTCGATCTGTTCCGGGGTCACGCCCAGCGCTTCCGGGCTGGTGAGCAGGCTGTACACCTTGGGGTCGTTCATGGGGATGCTGTCCACCGGGATGCCGGTGTATTCCTCAAAATACTTGTAGAAGGTGGGCATATCGTGGCCCAGCTCGTCCAGCTTGAGCAGCGTATCGTGCAGATACTTGAACTCGAAGTGGGTGGTCAGCAGGCCGCCTGCCACGTCATCTGCCGGGTGCTGGATGGGGCAGAAATCGTAAATTTCATAGGTGTCCGGCACAACGACCATGCCGCCGGGGTGCTGGCCCGTGGTACGCTTGACGCCGGTGCAGCCCAGCGTCAGGCGGTTTTCCTCCGCATGGTTCACGGTGCGGCCCGCTCTTCCAGATACTTTTGACGTAGCCGTAGGCGGTCTTGTCCTGAATACCGGACACCGTACCGGCCTTGAACACGTTGGCCTTGCCGAACAGCTCCTCGGTGTAGCGGTGCACGTTGGACTGATACTCACCGGAGAAGTTCAGGTCGATATCGGGTTCCTTGTCGCCGTAGAAGCCCAGGAAGGTCTCGAAGGGGATATCGTGGCCGTCCACCAGCATCCGGGTGCCGCAGTGGGGCAGTTCTTGTCCGGCAGGTCAAAGCCGTCGTCCACGCTGCCGTCGGTGATGAACTCGCTGTACTTGCACTTGGGGCAGCGGTAATGGGGCGGCAGGCTGTTCACCTCCGAGATGCCGGAGAAGTGGGCTACAGCCGACGAGCCCACCGAACCACGGCTGCCCACCTGATAGCCGCCCGCGTTGGAGTAGGCCACCAGCTTGACCGCGATGACATACAGCACCGCGTAGCCGTGGCCGCAGATGGAGTCCAGCTCCTTCTGCAGCCGCTTTCCACGATCTCGGGCAGGGGTCGCCGTAGTCCCGCTTGGCGTGCTCCCAGGTGGCGTCGCGCAGCTGCTGTTCCGCGCCCTCGATGCTGGGCGGGTAGGTGCCCGCGGGATGGCCCGCACGGTGTTGTCGATCATGGCCGCGATCTTGCGCGGGTTCTTGACCACCACCTCGTAGGCCTTCTCCTTGGGCAGATAGTAGAACTGGTCCAGCATATCCTGTGTGGTGCGGAAGAACAGCGGCGGCTGGTTGTCGGCATCCTTGAAGCCGTTGCCCGCCTGCAGCACCGCACGGTACACGGCATCTTCCGGCTCGGTGAAGTGCACGTCGCCGGTGGCGATCACCGGCTTGTGCAGGTCCTCGCCCAGCTTGATGACCGTGCGGTTGAAGTCCTTGATCTTCTCCTCGCTGTCCACTTTGCCCTCGCGCACCATGTAGGCGTTGTTGCCCAACGGCTGGATCTCCAGAATGTCGTAGTAGGAGGCAATTTTCTTCAGTTCCTCATAGGGGTGCCGTCCACGATGGCACGATACAGCTCACCGGCCTCGCAGGCACTGGTGAGCAGCAGGCCGTCCCGGTACTTGTTCAGCAGGCTGCGGGCACCGGGCTTTTAAAGAAGTAGTTGACGTGGGCCTCGCTCACGATCTTGTACAGATTCTTCAGGCCCATCTGGTTCTTGACCAGGATGATCAGGTGGTAATACTTCTTTTCAGCACCTCGCGGTTGCCGCCCAGGCCCGTGTTGATCTCGCTGACCTTCGTCACCTGTTTTCTTCCAGGTCCTTGAGCATCACGCAGAAGATGCGGCCCAGTGCGGCGGAATCCTCGCAGGCGCGGTGTGCCTCGTAGGCGGGCAGCTCCAGATGCTTGTTGATGGTGCCCTGCTTGTAGTTGTGCAGGCCGGGGTACATCGCCTGCGCCATGGTCAGGGTGTCGATATAGGTCACATTTTCCAGCGAGATGCCGCTGCGTTTGGCGGCAGCCCGCAGAAAGCGCATATCGAAGGAGTGCACATTGTGGCCCACCAGAATGCGGCCCCGCAAACTTGAGGAACGCTTCCAGCGCTTCCTTCTCGCTGGGGCATCGGCCACCATCTCGTTGGTGATGCCGGTGATCTCGGTGATCTTGGGGTGATGGGCTTGCCGGGCTTGACAAAGGTGTCAAATTCCTCCATCACCTCGCCGTTGCGCACGATGACGCCGCCGATCTCGGTCAGATACTCCACGCCGGGGTCCAGGCCGGTGGTCTCGGTGTCGAACACGCAGAACTCACCGGTCAGGGCTGCTCCTGCACACCGTACACGCAGGGGATCATATCGTCCACAAAGTAGGCCTCACAGCCGTAGATGAGCTTGAAGTCCGGGTCTTTCTTGTGGATGTCATCGGCCGCCAGCATGGCTTCCGGTAGCCCTGACACACGCCGTGGTCGGTGATGGCAATGGCCGGGTGCCCCATGCGGTGGGCCAGCCGCACGATGCCGCCGGGGTCGCAGAAGCCGTCCATGCTGGACAGTTTGGTGTGCAGGTGCAGCTCCACTCGCTTGACCGGGGCGCTGTCCTCCCGCTTTTGCGCTCCACGAACAGCACATCGTAGGGTACACGATGTAGTCATGCTCGTACTTATCATAGGAGCAGTCGCCGCGCACGATGACCGTGGTACCCTTGCCGATGCTCTCCCACTTGGAGCAGTCCTCGCCCTCCTGCGCGCGGATCTTGAGGTTGATGGAGCCGGTGTAGTCGGTGATGGACACGGTGTAGATCTTGCGATAGTTGCCCTTGACCTCGGTAAAGAACACATCGCCCCAGATGGTGCACTTGCCGCCCTCGCCGCCCAGATCCTTGAGGGGTGAGGTTTTGGGGTGAACATTTTGCCGTGGAAGATGGTCACCGGCTTGTCGGTCAGGTCCAGCCCTCCACCTTGATGGACGGAGCGGTATTCTTTTCTCGAACTTGACCACCGGCGGGGCGATCTTGCGCTCTAGCTTTTCCTCCATCTGGTGCTGCTCGGCCTCGCTTACAGCGCTGATCAGGCTGACTTTGGGCGTCACCCCGGTGTGGCGGGCGATGCAGTCTGCCAGCAGCTTTCAAAGCCCATCTCCTGCAAAACTTCGTGCCGTGGCGCACCCCGACGGTGATGCTCTGCCCCAGGATGGTGATGCTGCACCGGTCCAGAAAGCCGTTGATGGGCACGCCGTCCGCCTTCATTTCCTCCAGCAGGTCCCGCAGGCGGCTTCGTCCAGCGTGGCATAGCCGAAGTGGTTCTCGATCTTCAGTTCAAAGCCCTCATAATCGGGCTGCAGCGAGGCCAGCAGCCGGGCGCACAGGCCCTTGTCCAGCGGGGCGGCGCTGCGCAGGGTGAAAATGACCTGCTGGCTCTGCCGCAGCATGCAGGCATGTTCCACGATCACCTGCCCGAAGCAGGACGCAAACGCCGGGTCCGCCATGAACTGCGGCCAGAGCTGGGAAACGAGTGGTGTCACGGGTGATACTCCTTTTATACAGCACAAACTGCCGCGCCTGTGTCCGCAGGCGTGGCAGCAGAGAAAATACAGTGTTTACAGTTTATAGATCTCGTCCATGAACTGGTCCAGAATGTTGTCACCGGTGAGCTTTTCACCGGCTTGCCGTGGAGGAACAGCACGGCTTCGCCTTTGCCGCCGGCAATGCCGATGTCGGCCTCCCGGCCTCACCGGGGCCGTTGACCACACAGCCCATCACGGCCACCTTAATGGATTTTTGTAGCCCTGCAGCCGCTTTTCCACCTCGTTGGCGATCTCGGTGCAGGGGTACTGGGTGCGGCCGCAGGTGGGGCAGGTGATGACCTCCGGCCCTGCCACCGGGAAGCCCACGGCCCGCAGGATGTTGTAACCGGCTTCCACTTCCTTTTCCGGCTCGGCGGCCAGCGAAACGCGAATGGTGTCGCCGATGCCTTCCAGCAGCATGCCGCCGATGCCCATGCCGCTCTTGAGCAGGCCCATCTGGTAGGTGCCGGCCTCGGTCACGCCCACATGCAGTGGGTAGTCGGTGACGGCGCTGAGCTGGCGGTAAGCCTCCATCATGCGGGGCACGTTGGAGTTCTTGATGGAGATGACGATGTTGTTGAAGTCGAACTTTTCCAGCAGGTGCACATGGTACAGGGCGCTCTCCACCATGGCTTCCGGGGTAGGGGCACCGTACTTGGCAAGAATGTGCTTTTCCAGGCTGCCGCCGTTGACGCCGATACGGATGGGGATGTTCTTCTGCTGGCAGGCGTCCACCACCGCCTTCACCCGGTCGTCGTCGCCGATGTTGCCGGGGTTGATGCGGATCTTGTCCACGCCCACGTCGGCGCAGGCCAGCGCAGCGCGGTAGTCAAAGTGGATATCCGCCACGATGGGGATGCTCACCGCGTTCTTCACGGCCTCGATGCACTTGGCGTCGGCTGCGCTGGGGCAGGTCACCCGCAGGATCTGGCAGCCGGCGGCTTCGCACCGCTTTGCCTGTGCCACGTTGCCGGCAATGTCCTCCACCGGCACATTCAGCATGGTCTGCACCGCAATGGGATGGTTGCCGCCAATGGTCACATTGCCGATCTTCACTTCTCGTTTCAACTGCCGCATCCTGTGGTTCCCCTTTCTGTTATACAGCTCCGGTGATGAGCCGGATGATATCGTTGTAGGTTGCAAAGATTATCAGCCCGAACAGCAGCGCAAAGGCCACAACGGTCAGGCTGCCCTGCAGCTTTTCCGGCACAGCATGGCCGGTGATGCCCTCAATGGCCAGGAACACCACCTTGCCGCCGTCCAGCGCCGGGAAGGGCAGCAGGTTTAAGATGCCCAGGTTGATGGTAATGAGGGCCAGCATCTGCAGCAGATCCTGCCAACCGTAGCTGGCCGCCTGCCCGATGGCCGTCACGATGCCCACCGGCCCGGAAAGATTGTTGATGCTCTCCCGCCCGCGGAGCAGGTCCGCGAGGGAGGTAAAAATGATGCGCCCGTAGTACAGCATACTGTTGCCGGCCTCCCGCAGCACGTTGCGGGGCGTCTTGGCCAGCCCGTACACGGTAAAGCCCAGGCTCATGTGCACCTGCCCGGCTTCGTCCGTCCAGGTGTCGAACTGCACATCCGGCAGCTCCACGGTCTGGCCGTCCCGCAGTACGGTAAAGTCAGCCCGGTACTGCTCGGTGCGCACCAGCTCATAGATGATATCGTTGGCCACGAAGCAGCGGCGGCCGTTCACCGCAACGATCTCGTCCCCCGCCTGCAGGCCGGTCTGGCCGCAGAGGGCACTGTCCTCCACGGCATAGATCACCTTGCTGGTCAGCGGGGAGCTCTGGGCCGTGAGCAGGATCAGCAGCACCACGAACCCCAGCACAAAGTTCATGACCGCACCGGCCACCATCACCAGCATCCGCTGCCAGACCGGGGCCTCGTTCAGGGGGATGCCGATGCCTTCTTCCGGCGGCACCGGGGCGGGTGCCGCTTCCTCCCGCCGGTCACGGTCGGCTTCGGCCTGCTGGCTCTCGGGGCTTTCCTCCCCTTCCAGCGCCACATAGCCGCCCACCGGCAGGGCCCGCAGGGTGTATTGGGTGCCCTTGCGGACTGTTTTCCAGAGGGCCGGGCCCATGCCGATGGAAAACTCGTTGACCCGGATGCCGCAGAGCTTTGCCACCGCAAAGTGGCCGAACTCATGGATGGCGATCACGGCGCTGAACACGAACAGCGCTGCAAGCAGTGTGATAAAAACTGACATTCGTACTCCTAAAAATCAAAGATGTGCCCGCACGAACTCCCGTGCCATGCGGTCGCACTCGTACACATCGCTGAGGGTGTAGTCGCCGCCGAAGCGGTCGCTGTCCACGACGGCTTCCACCAGACGGCCGATATCCAAAAAGCCGATCTTGTCCTCCAGGAACAGCTTCACAGCTTCCTCGTTGGCACCGTTGGCCGCGCAGGGGCCAAGGCCGCCCTTCTTGATGGCCTTTTTGCAGGCGGTAAGGCAGCGGAAGGTCTCTTCGTCGGCCACATCAAAGGTCAGCACCTTCAGGGCCGCAAAGTCCAGCTCCGGCACCACGCCCGGCACCCGCTTGGGGTAGGTCAGGGCGTACTGGATGGGGATGCGCATATCCGGCACGCCCAGCTGGGCAATGACCGAATGATCGCTGAACTGCACCGCCGAGTGCACGATGCTTTGGCGCTGCACCACGATCTGGATCTTCTCCGGCGGCAGGCCGAACAGCCACACCGCCTCAATGAGTTCCAGACCCTTATTCATGAGGGTGGCGGAGTCAATGGTGATTTTGGCCCCCATGTTCCAGTTGGGGTGCTTGAGGGCATCCGCCTTGGTCTTGGTGCGCAGTTCCTCGGTTTTCATGCCGAAGAACGGCCCGCCGGACGCCGTGAGCAGGATCTTGGTCAGGCTGGGGGCGCTCTCCTTGTCCTGCAGGCACTGGAAGATGGCCGAATGCTCACTGTCCACGGGCAGCAGCTTCACGCCGTGCTGTGCCACCGCCCGGGTGACCAGATGGCCGCCGGTGACAAGGCTCTCCTTGTTGGCCAGGGCCAGATCGTGGCCGCTCTCGATGGCAGTCAAGCTGGCACCCAGGCCCGCAATGCCCACCACACTGTTCAGCACCACGTCCGGGCCGTCCAGCGCGGCCAGCTCCCGCAGGCCCTCCGGGCCGGTGAGCAATTTGGGCGCACCCGCCCGGCCGGACAGCGCGGCGTCCAGCTTTGCGGCGGCGTCCGGGTCGGTCATGCAGACGTATTTCGGGTGGAATTCCTCGATCTGCTGCAGGATCTTTTCCACATGGCTGTGGGCCGATAGGCCGAACACCTCATACCCCTGTGCCCGGATCACATCCAGGCTCTGGGTGCCGATGGAGCCGGTGGAGCCCAGCAGCGTAATTTTTTTCGACATGGCACGTTCCCCCTTTTACTTGTAGAACACCGCCGTGATGACCATGGTCACAAAGGGCGCAATGAACATCACGCTGTCAAAACGATCCAGAATGCCGCCGTGGCCCGGGAAAATGGTGCCGTAGTCCTTGATGCCGCACTGGCGCTTGACCACACTGGCAAACAGGTCACCATAAATGCCCAGCACCGCCGCCACACAGCCCAGCAGGGCAATGATGACGTACATCGACACGCCGATGTTGGAGCGGGTAAAGGCCTCCATGCGGTCGGCGGCCACCGAGTAGATCAGGGTCGCCACCACGCCGAACACCATGGTGCCCAGCACACCGCCGATGGCCCCCTCCACGGTCTTTTTGGGGCTGACCACCGGGCACAGCTTATGCTTGCCGAAGGCACGGCCCGCAAAGTAGGCGCAGGTGTCACCGCCCCAGGCAAAGCAGAGGATGAGCAGGATGAAGAACACGGCATCGTAGCCGAACTGCTCCACCGGCAGCAGTTCCTTGAGCCGGATAAAAGAGTAGAAGCAGAAGATCACGATGCCCGAAAACACGAGCAGACCGCTGGCCTTCTGGTAGCTGATGGTGCCGTTCCGCACCACCAGATAGATGGCGTAAAAGGTGACCAGCACAAAGGACACCGGCATGACCAGACGGCGCATGACCATGTAGTTGGAGGTCATCACCAGCAGGGTATACGGCACCAGTGCCGCGTACATCAGCCAGTCCTTTTTGGTAAAGCCCAGCGCATTGTAGATCTCGTGGATGGCAATGAGCGTGATGGCTGCAATGACCAGATTGAAGATCAGCGTGTTGAAGGTGAACATGACGCCAATGAGGACGATGATGCCCACAATGGCTGTGATAATGCGTGTTTTCATAGGTTGGCTCTCCTTTGTTCTGCCGGAAGGCACTCCCCTCTTGCGAGTGCCGCACAACCCGGGGAACGGTCGGGTATTCCGGTTCCTCCGCCGTGCACAGGATATTTTGGGTGTGGTTGCTGCCTTACAGCCCGCCAAAACGGCGGCTGCGGTGATTGAACTCCTCAATGGCGGCGTCCAGGTCAGCACGGGTAAAGTCCGGCCACAGAACGTCCATTTCCACCAGCTCTGCATAAGCGGCCTGCCACAGCATGAAGTTGGACAGACGCTTTTCTCCGCTGGGCCGCAGGATAAAGTCCGGGTCCTTCTGCCCGGCGGTGTACATGGCATCGCTGAGCATCTGCTCGGTGATCTCTTCCGGCTTCAGCTGCCCGGCTGCGGCCTTTTCCGCCAACTGCTGCGCGGCCCGCACGATCTCCGGGCGGCCGCCGTAGTTGATGGCAATGTTCAGGGTCATGCCCGTCTTGACCGACGATTCAGCTTCCAGCTTGTTCATCCGCTGCTGCAGCTTCTCGTCCAGCACGGTGCGGTCGCCCATGAATTTGATGCGGATGTTGCGGTTCTTGTAGTCAAACCCCTTCAGCAGGTATTCGCCGAACAGCCGCATGATGGCGTTCACTTCTTCCAGCGGGCGCTTCCAGTTCTCGGTGGAAAAGGCATAGAAGTACACCGACGAAACGCCCAGCTCGTCGCAGTAGTCCGCGATATCGCTGAACACCTCGGCGCCTTTTTTGTGCCCGGCGGTGCGGGGCAGGCCCCGGTTCTTGGCCCAGCGGCCGTTGCCGTCCATGATGATGCCGATGGACAGCCCCTCCGCAAACTCTCTGGGATGTGCCATTTGCTCCTCCCGGCAGCATTGCTGCCCTGAAAAAAGTGCCGCGCACCACAGGCGCTGCTTTTTTGAAAAGCGGCTCCCCCACCAGCGCACGACACCTTACATTGTTGTTCTGCTCAGCGCAGCCGGATCAGACGGACATGATCTCCTTCTGCTTTTCTTCCACGGCAGCGTCGATGTTCTTGATATACTTGTCGGTCAGCTTCTGGACATCCTCTTCCATGGTCTTCTGGCTGTCCTCGGTCAGCTCACCGGCCTTCTTCATGACCTTGGCCTTGTCCATGGCGTCGCGGCGGATGTTGCGCACAGCCACCTTGGCCTCCTCGCCCAGCTTGGAGACTTCCTTGGCCAGCTGCTTGCGGCGCTCCTCGGTGGGAGCCGGGAAGTTCAGGCGGATGGTCTGGCCGTCGTCGATGGGGTTGATGCCCACGTCGCTGGCCATGATGGCCTTGCTGATGGCACGCAGCAGGGTGCGGTCCCAGGGGGTGATGGTCAGGGTGCGGGCCTCGCTGACAGCCACGGATGCCACCTGCTGGATGGGGGTGGGCGCGCCGTAGTAGTCCACGGTCACCTTGTCCAGCACAGCGGGGTTTGCACGGCCTGCACGCACAGCGGCCAGCTCGCGGCCCAGGTGCTCCACCGAGCTCTTCATCTTTTCTTCGTAAACCTTGGTGTTGCTGCTCATTGTTGTAGTCTCCTGTTCCTGTTGATATATTCGGTGGGCAGAGTGCACCGGGCAGCCCCGCCCTTCATTGTATGTTTCTGCGCAGAAGGCTATACGCGGTCAGCCCTCATACACCAGCGTGCCCACGTTCTCGCCCTGCACAGCCTTTGCGATGTTGTCCGGGTCGGCCAGATCAAACACCAGGATGGGCAGCTTGTTGTCGCGGCACAGGGTGGCAGCGGTGCCATCCATGACGGCCAGCTGGTCCTCCAGCACCTTGGTGAAGGTGAGGGTATCGTACTTCTTGGCGTCGGGGTACTTGTGGGGGTCCTTGTCGTACACGCCGTCCACCATGGTGGCCTTGAACATCACATCGGCGCTCACTTCCACGGCGCGCAGGGCCGTTGCCGTGTCGGTGGAGAAGAAGGGGTTGCCGGTGCCGCCGCCAAACACGGCGATCTTGCCCTCGTCCATGGCGCGCAGGGCGTCTTTGCGGGTAAAGGGCTGTGCCACCTGGGGCATGGTAATGGAGGTGAACACCTCGGTAGGCACGCCCAGCTGCTCCAGCTTGTCGGAGACGGCCAGAGCGTTCATCACCGTAGCCAGCATGCCGATCTTGTCGGCCAGGGTGCGCTCCATCTTGCCGCTGGAACGGCCGCGCCAGAAGTTGCCGCCGCCCACCACGATGCCGATCTGAACCCCCAGATCGTGGGCCTTTTTCACGCCGCCGCAGATCGCATCCATGGTCGGCTCGTCAAAGCCCATGCCTTTTTCGCCGCCCAATGCTTCGCCGCTGATCTTGAGCAGGATACGCTGATATTTCAATGCCATAATCCAAACACCACCTGTTTATATTCCGTCGGGCTGTGTGCTCGACATTGTTATTCAAGTGTATTTTACAATAAAACACGCATAAAGTAAACAGGAAATCTGCCCAGAAAATATGGAACGTTTTATGAACAGGCCCCCGGCAAAATTGGGGCTGGACATTTTCCGGCAGACATGCTATACTATTCTTCACAAATGCGGGCATCGTACATCGGCTAGTATATCAGCCTTCCAAGCTGAGGAGGTGGGTTCGATTCCCATTGCCCGCTCCATTAAAAAGGCACGCTGATTTGTCTGGAATCAGCGTGCTTTTCTTATTATTTACCACGCTTTTTACCTCACATCGCAAAACAGCAGGCAGTTCCCGCAAAAAGGAGCTGCCTGCTGTTGTTTTTCATTCTGTCAGGCCCAGGGCTGCAAACTCTCTTGCAAGGCCGTCCTCGTACACGGTGGGGGCGATGCGGTCGCACAGCTGCTTCAGCCGCTCCGAGCCGTTGCCCATGCACACACTGATCCCGGCGGCCTGGGTCATCTGCAGGTCGTTATCGCTGTCGCCAAAGCCAATGGTATCTTCCTGCGGGTGGCCCAGATGCCGGCAGATGGCCCGGATGCCGGTGCCCTTGTCGAATTTGCGGTTGATGAGCTCCCCGTTCACCATGCCGTCATCCATGGTGTCCAGGTTGCTCTCGCAGAACACGAACTGGTCCTGATACAGCCGCTTTGCCTCGTCCAGATCGCGCAGGTGCTCAGCAATGTACACGATCTTGTAGATCGGCTGGCCGTCGTACCGGCTCAGCGGGGTCAGGCTCATGCCGTCCTGCATAGCCTTGCGCCAGCGGGCTGCTTCGCTGTTCAGGGGCTTGTCCGGCGCGTCGGCGGTAAACTTCCAGCGCGCGGTCATCTTCGGCCCGGCAAAGGTATCGTCACGGGACTCCAGCGTGTAGTCCACGCCGTGCTGCTCCAGCACGGCGCTCAGGCCGCTGCACTGTTCCGGCTCCATGGGCAGGTCCACCAGCACCTGCCCGTCGCAAAGCACATAGCCGCCCGCGCTGCAGATGGCACCGTCAAAACAGCCGTACTCCAGCAGCGGCGCGGTCATGTGCAGGTTGCGTCCGGTGCACAGAAACAGCTTGTGCCCGTTGGCCCGGGCCGCCCGCAGCGCCTGCAGGGTGCTGTCCGGGATGAGCATATCCCCCGGCGGCAGCAGGGTGCCGTCAATGTCCAAAAAGATCAGCTTACGGTTCATGCGTCCTCCTTTATCCGGATCGAACCACGGTCCACCACGCTGTACCCCAGGGTGGTCTGGCGGACAGGGCCGCCATTTTCCGGGTGCTCCAGCATCTGCAGCAGCATCCGGGCGGCTTCCACACCCACCTGTTTCTGGTAAAAGCGCACGGTGGTCAAACCCGGCTCCACAACGCCGCCCACCCAGCTGTCGCCAATGCCGGCCAGACTGACCTGGGTGCCGATGGCGCGGCCTGCCGCCCTGAGTGCCCGCATGGCCCCCAGCGCCACCGTGTCGGTCACGCACACCACGCCGTCCAGATCCGGGCAGCAGGCCAGCAGCTCGTTCATGCAGCGCTCGCCCTCTTCCATGGTAAAGGCAGAGCAGCACAGCCGGGGCAGCTTGTCGCCGTCCAGCCCGGCAGCGTTCAGGGCGTCCTGCACACCCTGACGGCGCGCAAGCCCGACGGCCTGATCCTTCTCGGTGCCGCCGATGTACGCCAGCCTGCGGTGCCCGCAGGCCAGCATCCGCTGGGCCAGCTCCCGGGCCGCACTGCGATCATCGTTGTACACGCAGGGCACTTCCGGGAAGCGCTGCCCGGTGACCACCAGCGGCACCCGGCAGGCCTTGAAGGCCCGGGCCAGCTGAGGGCTGTAGTAGCACCCCAGCAGGATGATGCCCGCCACATGGTTGCGCTGCATGGCGGTCAGGTAGCCCAGCTCCCGCTGCTCGTCCAGCTCGGTGTTGCCCAGCAGAATCAGGTAGTTCTGTTGATCCAGCTCACTGGCAATGCCGGCGGTGATCTGCCCCACCGACTGGGAGCTGATGCTGGGGGCAATGACCCCGATCTGGTTCACCCGGCCGGTGCGCAGAGTCTGCGCGGCGGCGTCCGGGCGGTAGCCTGTTTTTTCCACCACTTCCCGGATGGCTTCCCGCTTCTGTTCACTGAGCGGCCCGCCGTTGAGATATCGGCTGACTGCCGCGCTGGACACGCCAGCCATTTTTGCAATGTCACTGATGGTCATGGGGCAAGTTCCTCTCACACGCTCTGCATCCCGCAGATTGTAAACGTTTTCATTTCCTATTATAAACCGGCCTGCACCGTCCCGCAAGGGGTGCAATGGCCTGTTTTGTTGCAGCGGCATCCCCAGTTTTTGGCAGTCCTGCACAAATCCGTTTGCATCTGGCAAGCAGGATCCAACTCTTTTTTGCTATTCCGGCGGGCAGCCCTTACAGGACACCCATGTGCAGTGCCCGCAGCAGCAGGCCCAGCACCAGCACCACCAGCAGCAGGGTCAGGATGGTCCTGTTCCCGGTGCGCTTCTTTTTGGGGCTGCGGCGTGCCGGGGCGCTGCGCTTGCGGGCAGCCGTGCGGCTGTTGTTCGACGCTTTCCCGCCCGACGTCCTGCTGCCGGTACGGGCCGCAGGCTTCGCCGCTTTGCTCTGCCCGCGGGTGTTGTCGGCCGGGCGGGCCGCTTTCCGGGCACCGCACTGCTCCAGAAAGCTCTCGGCCTCCCGGTAATACTGGGCCAGCTCGTTTTCCCGGAAGGCAGTGTCCGCATACCCTTCTTCCAGGCTCTCGATGGCCTCATTGAACAGCAGTGCGGCCTGCGCTGCATCCTGTGCGTCGGCGGCGTGGGCCGCCTCGTTGCGGGCGGTGCGCACCGCGTTGCAGGCCCGGCGGGCCGCTCCGGGGTGCCGGGTATTGCCCAGCAGGTCCAGCGGTTTGGCGGCATCCTTCTCCGGGTCCAGCAGCACCCGCATGCACAGGGTGGTGTCCAGCTGCTGCCAGCTGGTCTTGCCGCTCAGGTCCGGCATCCGGTCGTAATAGTCCGGGCTTTCCTTCTGGCGCTGGGCAATGTGCCGCAGCAGCGCGTCCAGACTGTGGCTGCCCGGCTTCTGCTCCCAGTGCCAGCGCAGCAGGCGGCGGCTGATCTCGTCGCATTCGGTCTTGATCTCAAATGCAGCCTGCAATGCTTCGTCCTGCATAATGGCCTCCTTTTTCCTTCTTGTGCAGAAAAGGCGGAGGTGGCACACGCCTTCCTCCGCCTTCTTTCTGCATTCTTTTACAGCATGAATTGATAATACACAAAGCCGCACAGAGCCACTGCCGCACAGACGATGGCCGTGATGGGCGGCACCCAGCGGATCAGCGCTTCGGCCACGCTGTCGCGGTCATCTTCCTCGTCCAGATCGTCGTCCGGCACTTCCTGCACCGGTTCGGCGCGGCGGGAGGGCGCGGGGATCACCCGGGTGCCCTCGTCGGCACTGCTGCCCGGGAACGCTGCCCGGGTGGATGCATCCAGCACACGGGTGTGCTCCTCGGCATCCTCCAGCGGCTCGCGGCGGAGCTCAAAGGGTTCCACCTCCTCGGCCGGGCTGCGGGGTGCGCTCACCACGCGGGTGGGCTCCTCGCCAGCGGGTGCAGCCCCCACGATGCGGGTAGGCTCTTCCGCTACGGCGGGCGATGCCGGAACTTCGGCTGCGGGCCGGGCAGGCTGCTCCGGCTGCAGCAGCGTGTTCAGCGCGTTCTGCAGCAGGATGCGGTCACACCGGCACTCGGTGCAGTAGACCGTATCTTCCTCTTTGGGATGGAATGCACCGCAGGCGCAGTACCAGCCGTTCTCAAACACCTGGGGCTGATACTTCAGGCCGGTGCGGTTCATGCGGCTTTCCAGCGCCTTCTGCAGCTCTGGGCTCAGGCGGCGGGGTGCCGACAGGCGCACCCGCTTGATGTCCTTGAGGTGCACCACGCGCTTGCCGTTGTACACGTTGATCAGCGAGACGTCCACACTGGTGATGGCCTTGGACGTAATGAACACGGCATCATCCATGCCAAACAGCTCGCCGGGCTTCACTTCGATGTCCCGGTACTCAAACTGATCCTCACACAGGATCACGCCGTCCACGCCCTTGCACTTGAAGTGCACTTCCAGAGCGGTCAGGGTCACGCGGGAAATGTTCTTGAAGGTCAGGCAGACGGCATTCTCGCCGCTGACATCCCCCCGCAGCAGCTCCACGCAGACAAACTGCACCGGGCTGCCCGGGGTGTAATAGTTCGCACGGGTCCGTGCGACCGGGTTGAAGTTTTCCTCCACGACACTCGCTCCTTTCCGGGGTCATTCCGTTGCTTCCGGGGCATCCTGCTCCGGTGCGGGGTCCTGCTCCGGCTGCTGACCGGTCGGCTGTTCTGCCGTCTCGGCCTGCTCGGCATGCTCTGCGGTCTCTGCCTTCTCGGCGGTCTCCACAGGCTGGGCGGCCTCTACAGGCTGCTCCGGCTGCTTGGCATCCGGGTCCTCCAGGGGAGGCAGAGTGCCGCCGGCCATGATGGTGTTGAACTGCTGCTCGTTGAGCTTTTCACGCTCCATCAGGGCCTTGGCCAGTGCGTGCAGCTGGTCGATGTGCTCGGTCAGGGTGCGGCGGCAGGTCTCGTAGGCCTCGTCGATGATATCCCGCATCTCGCCGTCGATCTCGGCAGCGGTGGTCTCACTGTAACCCTTGCCCTGGCCCAGATCACGGCCCAGGAAGGTCTCCTCCTGGGAGGTGCCGTAGACCACCGGGCCCAGACGCTCCGAGAAGCCGTACTTGGTGATCATCTGCCGGGCGATGTTGGTGGCCTGCTGCAGGTCGTTGGAGGCACCGGTGGAGATATCTTCCAGGATCAGCTGCTCGGCCACACGGCCGCCCAGGCTGGACACGATGTCCTCGAACATCTCGCCCTTGGTCACATAGCTGCGATCCTTTTCGGGCAGGTACATGGTGTAGCCGCCAGCCTGACCACGGGGGATGATGGTGATCTCATGGACCCGGGGGTGGTGCTTGCAGTAGAAGCCCGCCACGGCATGGCCGGCCTCGTGGTAGGCGGTAAGCTTCTTTTCTTCCGGGGTGACCACACGGCTCTTCTTTTCCGGGCCTGCCATGACCTTCATGGAGGCCTCTTCAATATCCTCCATGGTAATGGCCTTGCGGCTGCGGCGGGCTGCCAGCAGGGCAGCCTCGTTGACCAGGTTCTCCAGGTCGGCACCGGCAAAACCGGCGGTGCGCTGGGCGATGACCCTCAGGGACACATCCGGAGCCAGCGGCTTATTCTTGGTGTGCACCTTCAGGATCTCTTCGCGGCCCTTGACGTCCGGCAGGCCCACAAAGACCTGACGGTCAAAACGGCCGGGACGCAGCAGCGCCTTGTCCAGAATGTCGGCACGGTTGGTGGCAGCCATCACGATGATGCCGTCGTTGGCCTCAAAGCCGTCCATCTCCACCAGCAGCTGGTTCAAAGTCTGCTCGCGCTCGTCGTGGCCGCCGCCCAGACCGGCACCGCGCTGACGGCCCACTGCGTCGATCTCATCAATGAAAATGATGCATGGCATCGTCTTTTTTGCCTTGTCGAACAGGTCACGCACGCGGGATGCGCCCACGCCGACGTACATCTCTACAAAGTCGGAGCCGGAGATGGAATAGAACGGCACCCCTGCCTCACCGGCACAGGCACGGGCCAGCAGGGTCTTGCCGGTACCCGGAGGGCCCACCAGCAGCACGCCGTGGGGGATGCGGGCACCCAGCGTATTGAACTTGTCCGGGCTCTTGAGGAACTCCACCACTTCCTTGAGTTCCTCTTTTTCTTCGTCCTCACCGGCAACGTCGGCAAAGGTAGCGGTCTTTTTGTTCTCGCGCTCATCCTTCACGCGGGCCTTGCCCACGTTCATGATGCCGCCGCCGGCACCGCCGCCGCGCATCATGGAGAACAGCAGGAAACCGGTGCAGCCCAGCATGGCCAGATAGAACAGGATCTCCATCCAGGGGATGCTCTCCTTGAGCGGGGTATAATCATACTCCATCGGGGCATCGGGGTTTGCTTCGTCGTAGGCTGCAATGTAGCTGTCCACATTCTTGACGAACATGGAGGCATAGGGCAGCTTGTAGCGCACGGTCACGGTGCCGTCGCTGTTCTTCTCGGCCCCGGTGGAGCCGGAGGAGGAAGAGGACAGCATCCCGGACAGCAGCCCGCCGGTGGACTGCACCGTGCTCACGGACGACGGGTCCGGCAGGTCCAGCTTGCCCTCCTTGAGGGTCATGGTGAGCACACCGGTGTTCAGGTCCAGCGTGAACTTGGTGACCTGCAGGTTTTCAAAATACTGCACCGCCGTGGAGTAAACCATGGAGGACGAGCCGCCGCTGCTGCTGCCGCCGCCCAGCACGCTCCATACCATGAGCACAGCAGCCAGTGCCAGTGCCAGGATCAGCGGGTTGAAACGAGGTTTCTTCGGTTGCAAAAAAATCAACTCCAGTTCAGGGTGAATTTGATCCGGGACTTACTTCGTGTAGATCTCGGGCTTGAGCACGCCCACATAGGGCAGGTTGCGGTACTTTTCGTCGTAGTCCAGGCCATAGCCCACCACGAACTCGTCCGGCACCTGGAAGCCCTCGTAATCGGGCTGAATGTCGGCCTTGCGGCGGCTGGGCTTGTCGAGGATGGTGCAGATCTTGACCGAGTTGGGGTTGCGCATCTTGAGCATGGGCACCAGCTTGGACAGGGTGACACCGGTGTCGAGGATGTCCTCCACGATCAGCACATCCTTGCCGGACAGATCACCGTCCAGATCCTTGATGATCTTGACCAGACCGCTGGTCACGGTGTTGCTGCCGCCGTAGCTGGACACCACCATGAAGTCGATGTTGCAGGGGATGGTCACTGCCCGCATCAGGTCGGCCATAAAGACCACCGATCCCTTCAGGATGGACACCAGCACGAGGTTTTTGCCCTCGTAGTCCTTGCTGATGCGTGCACCCAGCTCCGCAACCTTGGCTTTCAGCTGTTCTTCCGAGACCAGAACGGTCTTGATGTCATCATTCATGCTCATGATGTTTCTCCTTTTTATCCCTTCAAGTTTCCTGTTCCATCTGCAGGATCTGCGTCGTGGTCTCATCCGGTGCAAGGCCCTCGGCAAAGCCGCTGCCGCACACCCAAAGCACCTCGCTGCCTGCTGCCAGCAGCGGCAGCGTGTCCCGCTGCTGCGCCGGGATGTCCGCTTCGTTCATCCATTTGCGCAGGCGGTTGTGCACCGCTCGCCCGGCGGGGCGGTAAACATCCCCCGGCTGGCGGGTGCGCAGAACAAGACCAGCATACAACGTAGTTATTCTAGCATAATCCGCCCGATTTTTTAAGTCTTTTTTATGAACGACTTGTATTTTTTCTTCAAAATCCGCCGGGAACACCCGTGCAGTCAGGGTTTTGCCCCCCGGCAGAGGCATCCGGGCCGGTTTTCCGGCCTGCAGGGCTGCGGTAAATGCGGCCGCCGCATCGGCGTCCCAGCCGGCGGATTCGGCCTGTGTTTCCTGCCGGAGCACCCCATCTGCCGCGCGGAAGCGGACCTTCCCGGTCAGCTGCACGGCTCCGCTGCCCTGCTGCACCAGCTGCGCCAACAGCCGGATATATTTTTCTTCCGGGTCCCGCACCGGGGCCGCCAGACGGTGCAGGGCCGTTTCCAGAATGGGCGCATCCGCTGCCGCCAGCGGCTCCAGCCGCCAGCACACGGGGTCCGTGTCCGACAGGCGGGCATCCATCAGCAGCGCTTCGGCCTTTTGGGCAAAGTAGGCATCGGCCTGCGCCGCCTTCTCGCAGAAGCGGGCCAGATTTTCCGTCGCCGCCTCGTTCGTGCTCTGCAAAGCAGGCAGTGCCGCCCGGCGCAGCCGGTTGCGGGCGTAGGCGTCCGTCTCGTTCGTCTCATCGGTGACCCATGTCTGCCCGGCCGCCCGGCAGACCGCCTCGGTGTCGGCCCGGTTCAGGCAGAGCAGCGGCCGCAGATAACACCCGCGCCGGGGCCGGATGCCTGCCGCGCCGTGCAGCCCGGTGCCCCGGGCCAGCCGCAGCAGCAGCGTTTCGGCCTGGTCATTTGCAGTATGGGCCGTTGCCACGGCATCTATCCCCTCTTCGCACAGGCGTTCAAAGCAGGCATAGCGCAGGCGGCGGGCCCAGTCCTCCCCGGCGTGGGGCGGCGGCGCATCCACCGTGTCGGCCAGTTCTGCCGCGTGGAACACCCGCAGCGGAACCCCCAGTGCCCCGCAGGCCTGCCGCACAAAGGCTTCGTCCCGGTCGGCGGCGGCGCCGCGCAGGCCGTGGTTCACATGGCAGGCTGAGAGGGTGTAGCCGAACTCCGGCTGCAGCGCCCGCAACAGGAGCAGCAGCGCCATGCTGTCGGCCCCGCCGGAAACCGCCGCCGCCAGCCGCAGCGGCTGCCCCGGACACAAAAGCCGGTTCTGCAGGCAGAAATCCCGCACTGCAGCCCGGCAGTCTTTCTCGTTTTTCATCGGTTCAGCGCTTGAAATCCACATCCATGAAGCGGGTGTGGGCACCGTCCCAGCCCAGCGGCACGGTACTGGTCTCACCATGGCGGTTCTTGGCCACGATGCACTCGGCCGTGTCGGCATCCACCTCAGCACCGTCGGGGTTCTGGCTGGCGTAATAGGAATCGCGGTACAGGAACAGGACGCAGTCGGCGTCCTGCTCGATGGAACCGGAATCACGCAGGTCGGACAGCTGGGGCCGGTGGCTGGAGTTGTTGCCCTGCTTTTCCACCGCACGGGACAGCTGGCTCAGGGCAATGATGGGCACGTTCATTTCCTTGGCCATGATCTTGAGGTTCCGGGTGATCGAACTGATCTCCTGCACGCGGTTCTCGGTGCGCTGGCCGGTGGTCATCAGCTGCAGATAGTCGATGACGATCAGACCTACGTTGGGGCGGGTGGGGTCCTGGTTCACCCGGCGGATCTTGGCCTTCATCTCGGTGATGGTGATGCCGGAGGTATCGTCCATATAGATCGGTGCATCGTGGAGTTTTTCAGTGGCCAGCGCCAGATACTCCCAGTCCTCGGCGCGCAGGGCACCGGTGCGGAAAGCCTGACTGTCGATGCCGGCCTCGGCGGACAGGATGCGGTTGGTGAGCTGCTCCTTGGTCATTTCCAGGCTGAAGATGGCCACCGGCACCTTCTGCTGCATGGCCACGCGGGTGGCGATGTTCAGCGCAAAACTGGTCTTGCCCATGCCGGGGCGGGCGGCCAGGATGATCAGGTCACCGCGGCCAAGGCCGGTGAGCACCGTGTCCAGCAGGCGGAACCCGGTGGGGATGCCCTTGTACTTGTCGGCATCCGGGCCGCTGATCTTCTGCAGGTTGGTCAGGGTCTCCACCATGCTGGAGGAAAGCGGGGTCAGGGCGCTGGAATCCCGTCCGGAGCGGATCTCGTAGATGCGCTGCTCGGCATTTTCCAGCAGCAGGTCGGCGTCCGGCTCGTCCCCGGCGTCCTGCAGGATATCCTTGGCCACGTCCATCAGCTGGCGCACCAGATACTTTTCCTGCACGATCTGGGCGTAGGCCTTCACGTTGGAGATGCTGGGCACCGTCTCGGCCAGACCGGTCAGGTACACCTTGGCTTCGTCGGCACTGGGGAACACTCCGTCGGAGATGACCGCATCCAGCAGGGTCACAAAGTCGATGGTCTGGTCGTTGGTGAACAGCCGCAGCATCTCGCTCCAGATCTGCGCGTTCTGCCGGGTATAGAACATTTCCGGCTTGATGATCTCCACCAGGTCGGTCAGGGTGTCGGGCTTGAGCAGCACCGCGCCCAGCACGCTCTGCTCCGCCTGCATGTTGAACGGCTGGTTGATGCCCACGCTCTCCAGATTCAGTTCGTTGTTATAATGTCGTTCGTTCGGCATGGTCCTTTATCCTTTTGCATTGTTGTCGTATCCGTCCAGAAACAGGCCGTCCACAATATTGCAGAACACCTCCGGCTGCCTGAGCGGATGTGCTCTGCCCTTCCACCACATGGTCGTGCGGCTGGCGGAAAGCACCCGGACTTCCCCGTTTTTCAGGGTATAGGTCACGGTCAGTTCCGGGTCTGTGGTGTCCGGCGCCCCCAGCTTATAGTTCAGCAGGTTGGCCGCTTTGACCAGCAGCTCAACATTCTCAGTGTCCGTGACCGTAACGGAACCGCTGTCCAGGCTCACCAGGGTGACGCTCTGCACATCCTCCGCCTTGGGCAGCCCCAGCAGCGGCACTCCATACCGGCCGATCCAGACCGCTGACGCGATCAGTACCGACAGCACCACGGTCAGCAGGGTCTGCAGCCACGCGGAATGCTTCTTTTGTACTTGCTTCATTTTCCGTTCCTCCCGGAAAAGCCAAAAAGCGCCCCCTGCTTTGAGGGGGCGCAGACAGCAGACAGATCAGGCCTGTTCCACTTCCACCTGGATCTTGAAGGAAGCCACAACGCCCACATGCAGGCGCACCTTGCCGTTGAACACACCGGCATCCTTGATGTCGCGGGTCTCCATCTCGATCTTCTTCTTGTCGATGGGAGCACCGGCCAGCTGTGCCAGAGCCTCGGCCACTTCCTTGCCGGTGACCTTGCCGTGCAGACGGCCGGAAGCACCGCCCTTGGCCTTGATGGTCACGGTCTTGCCTTCGATCTTGGCGGCCAGTGCCTTGGCAGCGGCCACATTCTCAGCTTCATGGAAATCGGCTGCGGCTTCCTTGCCGCGGGCCACGTTCACAGCGCTGGCATCGGCCACAGCCGCCAGCTTGCGCGGGAACAGGTAGTTGCGGGCGTAGCCGTCGGACACCTCATGGATCTCGTCCTTTTTGCCAATGCCCTTGATATCCTGCTTGAGAATCACTTTCATGTTTATCCCTCACTTTTCACCGGAACCCCGGTGCCGTTCTTGTGTTTATAGTATAGCGCATTTGTCGGCTTTGAGCAAGAGGGGCAGCCAACCATTTAAAATGGTCTCCGCTTCGCTCTGATCATATTCATCGGAAGTTTATGATTTATTTCGTGTTTGTCGCAGCCTGCGGGCTGCTCCAAACACCCTTTCACGCAAGGAGCTGCTGCCGTTGATAACTTCTCCCTGCAAAAAGTTGTGCAGAATGTTTTCTCTCCGGCCCCTCTTGTGAAAAATGCACTTCCGGAACACCCGCAGGCGTTCCGGAAGTGCAAAAATCCAATTTATTTCCGCTATTTCTGGCCAGAGCACACGCGGCGGCCATTCTAAACGGTCAGGCTTTTACGCCAGTTCCTTCTGCACCACATCGAGTGCCGCCTCGATGACCTTATCCATGTCGTAGTACTTGTATTCGCCCAGACGGCCGCCGAAGATCACGCCCGGCTCGGCGTCGGCCAGCTGCTTGTATTCGGCGTACAGAGCACTGTTCTTGGCGTCGTTGACCGGGTAGTACGGCTCGTCGCCCTTGTTCCACTCGGCGCTGTATTCACGGCTGATGACCGTTTTGGGCTGGGTGCCGAACTCGAAGTGCTTGTGCTCGATGATGCGGGTGTAGGGGGTCTCGGCATCGGTGTAGTTCACCACGGCGTTGCCCTGATAGTTGTCGGTGTCCAGCACCTCGGTCTCAAAGCGGACGCTGCGGTACTGCAAAGCCCCCAGACGGTAGCCAAAGTAGGCATCCACCGGACCGGTGTACACCACCTTGTCGGCCAGCGCGTTCAGCGCCTCACGGTCAGCCAGATAGTCCACATTCAGGCGCACCTCGGTGCCCTCCAGCATGTTTTCCACCATGGCGGTGTAGCCGCCGTTGGGGATGCCCTGATACAGGGCGTTGAAATAGTTGTTGTCGTAGATAAAGCGCACCGGCAGACGCTTGATGATAAAGGCCGGCAGCTCGGTGCAGGGGCGGCCCCACTGCTTGCCGGTGTAGCCCTTGATGAGCTTTTCGTAGATGTCGGTGCCCACCAGACTGATGGCCTGCTCTTCCAGATTCTGCGGGTCGGTGATGCCTGCCTCCGCCTTCTGCTGCTCGATCCTGGCCTTTGCCTCGGCGGGGGTCACCACACCCCACATCTTGTTGAAGGTGTTCATGTTGAAGGGCAGATTGTAGATCTCGCCATGGTAGTTGGCCACCGGGCTGTTGGTGTAGCGGTTGAACTCCGCAAATTGGTTCACATACTGCCACACGGTCTTGTTGCTGGTGTGGAAGATGTGGGCACCGTAGCGGTGCACATTGATGCCCTCCACCGGCTCGGTGTAGATGTTGCCCGCAATGTGGCTGCGCTTGTCGATGACAAGGCACTTCTTGCCGGCCTTCTTTGCCTCGTGGGCAAACACGGCACCATACAGGCCCGCACCGACGATCAGGTAATCATACTGTTTCATGGGAAGAACCTCTCACTCTCATTTTTCTTCGGCACCGCTCTTTTTCTGGGATGCCCAGTAGTTGTCAATGGCCGTCTCGATGCGGGAGCGGGCCGCCTCCGGGGTGATGTGCTTGAGCTGTGCCGCTGCCATGGTCTGGTGGCCGCCGCCGCCCAGTGCTTCCATGATCACCTGCACGTTCACGGCACCCAGGCTGCGGGCCGAGATGTTCACCCCGGTGCCCACCTGCACCGCCACAAAGCTGGCGTCCACGCCCTGGATGCGCAGCAGGTCGTTGGCGGCCTGCGCAATGGCCACACGGGCCTCCGGGGCGATCTCGCCGCCCACCGAGATGGCGCAGTTCCTGTACATCCGTGCCCGCTCCACCAGTTCGGCCTTGGCCGCATATTCCACCATGGTCACGTCAAACAGCTGACGTACCCGCTCCGTCTCGGCACCGTAACGGCGCAGGGCCGCAGCGGCTTCAAAGGTACGCACGCCGGTGTGCAGGGTAAAGTCCTGCGTGTCCAGCAGGATGCCGGAGAGCAGGCCCTCGGCTTCCACCCGGTTGGGCTTGTCGTCGCGGTCCCCCACATACTGCAAAAGCTCGGTGACCAGCTCACTGGCCGAGGAGGAATAGGGCTCATGACAGACCAGATCCGGGTTCTGGATGTAGCCCACACCCTTGCGGTGGTGGTCGATGACAGCCACCTTGCCGCATTTTTCCAGGATCTCCTTGCTTTCCACAAGGCCCACCTGGTATGTATCCACCACCACGCACAGGGTGCGCTTGGAGATGATGGGCAGTGCGTCCTTCGGGTCGATGAAGTCATCCTTCTGGCCCGCCCTGCACAGCGCGTCGATCAGGCTGCCCGCCAGCGTGGCGTCCCGCTTCACGGCGATCACCGCCGGGACGTCGCAGATCTTGCAGATGCGCAATACGCCCTCGGCGGCACCAATGGCGTCCAGATCGCTCATGCGGTGGCCCATGATGACCACATGGTCCGCTTCCTTGATGAGTTTGACCAGCTGGTCGGCCACGATGCGGCTGCGCACCTTGCTGCGCTTTTCTACGCCATGGCTCACGCCGCCGTAAAAGGTAAAGCCGTCCGGCGTCATCTCGGCGGCCTGGTCACCGCCGCGCCCCTGCGCCATATCCAGCGCCTGCACGGCCATGTCCTGCGCTTCCCGCAGGGTCTTGGCCCCACGGCCGATGCCGATGGACAGTGACAGGTTCACACTGGGGTCCAGCGCACGGATCTTGTCCAGCACGTCATAGCCGCGCTTGGCAAACTGCTCCATCTGGCGTTCTTCCACCACGGCGATGTAACGGCCGCTGGCCACCCGGCGCAGAAAGCCGCTGCCCCGGCCGATCATATCTTCCAGGATGCGGTTGATGCCCTCCAGCAGGCGGGCGCGCTCACTGTCCAGCATGTCGCCGAACACATCGTCATAGCCGTCCACCAGAAACACCAGATAGCCCGGGCGGCTGGCCTTGTACTCCGCTTCGATCTTGCGCAGGGCGGTCTCCTCGTTCAGCACCAGCAGGGTCATGCACTCGGCCCCGCCGGGCACCGTGGAGCTGTGCACGCTCCAGAAGCCGTCCGCCAGCGTCAGCAGCTGGCCCTGCTGGGTGCGGCACTGCTGCAGGTCCAGCCCGGGCAGTACCTTCTGCACCCGGCTGGTCAGCATATCCTGCCCGCCCAGCAGACGGGCACGGAACTGCTCGTTGTACCACAGCACCGTTTCGCCGGACAGCAGAGCCGTCGGCTGTGAGAGCTGCTCCAGACTGAATTTTGTTTTGGATTTTTCAAAGTTGTCGCCGCGCACCCAGCGGGACAGCCAGCGGCGCAGTTGGTAGCGGAACGCCGCCATGCAGATGCCCCACGCCACCACCAGTGCCAGCAGCACCGGCCAGATGCTGGGCCGCTGGATCAGCAGGACCAGCGTGAGCAGGGCGCAAAGCACCGCCAGCGCTGCGGTCAGCATCTCCATGGTCCATCTCGGTTTCTGTTTCATCTGCTTTTCTGCCTCCCGGTCATATGCTGTGCCGCCCGGCGGCGCGCCCTGCTCATACTTCCATCAGGATGGGCAGAATCATGGGGCTGCGCTTGGTGCGCCGGTAAATATAGCTGCTCAACGCCTCCCGCACGCGGGTCTTGACGCTGTTCCAGTCGCGCACATGCTCGTCCACGCAGCGTTCCAGTGCGTTTTCCACGATGCTCTGGGCACCGTCCATCAGGCTCTCGTTCTCGCGCACATACACGAAGCCGCGGCTCACGAGGTCCGGCCCGGCCAGCACCTTGCCGGTCTTGCTGTCCACCGTAGCCACGATGATCACCAGGCCGTCCTCGGAAAGGTGCTTGCGGTCCCGCAGGACCACGTTGCCCACGTCGCCCACGCCCAGGCCGTCCACCATGACGGCACCGGCGGTGACCGGCTCGCCCAGCTTCATCTCGTCCTGGCTGAGGATGACGTTGGAACCATTCTCCGCGATCAGGATGTTGCTGGTGGGGATGCCCAGACTGGCCGCCGTGAGGGCGTGCTTCTTGAGCTGCTTATACTCACCGTGCACGGGCAGGAAGTACTTGGGCTTGGTCAGAGTGAGCATCAGCTTCTGCTCCTCCTGGCAGGCGTGGCCGGAAACATGCACGTCGTACATGCTCTCGTAGATGACCTCTGCGCCCAGCAGCAGCAGACCGTTCACGATCTTGGTCACGCTCTTCTCGTTGCCGGGGATGGGGTTGGCGGAGATGATGATGAAGTCGCCGGGACCCACGCGCACCTGACGGTGGCTGCAGGAGGCCATGCGGCTCAGTGCGCTCAGGGGTTCGCCCTGGCTGCCGGTGGTGATCAGCACCACCTGCTCCGGCGGGTACTGGTTCAGCTCCTCCACCCCGATGAGGGTGCCCTCCGGGATGTGCATATAGCCCAGCTCCTGGGCCATGGCGGTGTTGTTGACCATGCTGCGGCCGCTGAAGGCCACCTTGCGGCCATCCTCCACAGCCAGATCAATGATCTGCTGCACGCGGTAGATATTGGACGCAAAGGTCGCAATGATGATACGCTTGTTGCGGGCGCGGGCAAACAGGCTGCGGACACCGGCGGCCACCTTCTGTTCGGTAGCGGTAAAGCCCGGGCGCTCCGCGTTGGTGGAGTCGCTCAGCAGTGCCAGCACACCGCGCTGGCCATACTCGGCCAGGGTGGACAGGTCGGTCACACCGCAGGCCAGCGGGGTGTAGTCGATCTTGAAGTCGCCGGTCTGGATGATGGTGCCGGCGGGGCTGTCGATGGCAAAGGCCACGGCATCCGGGATGGAGTGGTTCACATGGATGGGCTCCACGGTGAAGCAGCCCAGCTTGATCTTCTGCTTGGGGGTGATCTCCACAAACTTGGTCTTGCCGGCCAGGCCGAACTCCTCCAGCTTGTTCCGGATCAGGCCGCAGGTCAGGCGGGTGCCGTAGATGGGCAGGTCGAACTTCTGCAGCAGATACGGGATGCTGCCGATGTGGTCCTCGTGGCCGTGGGTGATGAGCAGGCCCTTGATGCGGTCCTTGTTCTGCACCACAAAGGTAAAGTCCGGGATCACCATGTCCACGCCGTACATCTCGCTGTCCGGGAACACCAGACCGCAGTCCACGATGATCATGTCCCCGTTGCACTCATACACGGTCATGTTCTTGCCCACTTCGCCCAGACCGCCCAGCGGGTAGATGTGGATGGGCGTTGCAGCCTCCTTGGGCTGCTGCGGGCGGCGGGGGCGGCGGTTGTAGTAGGGCCGCCGGGTGGTGCGGGGGCGCTTTTCCCCGGCCGCTGCCGGGGCTGCGGCTGCGTTCTGCTTTGCGCGGGCAGCCGGGACCGTGTTTTCTTTTTCTTTCGTCTGAGCCATTCTTGACCTCCAAAAATAATGGCGGCGCGGACCGTCTCCACAAGGGAGACAGCCGTGCGCTGCATGGGGAAGCACCGGATCTTTGCATCGGCTTCCGTTGGATGCACCGTATAGAATTGTCCTGTCAGCGTGCTTTTGGCACCGCTGGTCGTTCCACAAGAATCCCTCAGCCCGTACAGTCCATCTGTTCGATGCGACCGCGGCTTTTCTGCAGGAACGTCTGAGCGCACGCCTTCGGTGCGCCCCTATACGCATTTTGTTACGCTTAGTATAGTATTTCGCACCGGTTTTGTCAATTCCAAGGTTTGGCAAAGGGTGCCGTCTTTATGCATTGCCCCTTGACATCCCGGCCAAAATAGCGCTAAATAGAGATACTACTTTATAAAGGAGAACCCGCATGAAGCAGGTCGAAGTATACACCGACGGTGCCTGCAGCGGCAACCCCGGCCCGGGCGGCTGGGGCGCTGTGCTGCGCTACCGTTTCAACGGCAAAGTTTACGAAAAGGAATTGAGCGGCGGCGACGCCAGCACCACCAACAACCGCATGGAGCTCACTGCTTTCATCGAGGCCCTGCGCCAGCTCAAGGAGCCCTGCGAGGTGCGCTACTGCTCCGACAGCCAATATGTCATCAACGGGCTGCAGAAGGGCTGGGCCAAAGGCTGGAAGCGCCGCGGCTGGAAGAAATCGGACGGCTCTCCTGCCCTGAACCCGGACCTCTGGGCGCAGGCGCTGGAGCAGGAAGCAAGACACACCATCACATACGTCTGGGTCAAGGGCCACGCAGGCCATCCGGAAAACGAACGCTGCGACCAGCTGGCCGTAGCCCAAAGCAAAGCACACGGCGGGAGGCAGGGAACATGAACGACACATTTTTGCCCGGCAGCGGGTTTGACACCTACGAGAGCCAGGACAAGGTCCTGATGCAGATGGACGGCAGCACCGAGGCAGCCGTGGCGGTGCGCATCCTGCAGCAGCAGGGGTTTGCCGTGGTGGGTGCCGTGGTGCGCCTTGCCCCGGAGCAGGCCGAAGCCGCACAGAGAGCCCAAAAAGCCGCCGAGGCGCTGGGTATCGAGTGCATCCTGCTGAACGCCGAAGCGCTGGCCCAGCAGCCGGAAGCCGCCGGGGCCTGGCCGCAGTTCGCCGCCCTGCTCACCGCCGCCGACAAGCTGGGCATCCAGTACATCGGCAGCAGCAGCCGCGCCCGGCTGGAGGTGGGCACCGACGGCGTGCACACCGTGCTGCCCCCGGTGGACGCTGCCCGCGATGACAGCACCGCACTGGCTGCCCTGCCGCAGGAGACGCTGGCCCGTCTGCTGCTGCCTCTGGGCGAATTCGACGCCGGAGATCTGGCTGAGCTGGCGCAGGAGCTCCAGTTGTAAGACAACTTTTTTTCATAGTTCCCCGTTCCGGGACGCAAAAAAGGCACCGCTTCTGCGGTGCCTTTTGTTGTGGATGAAGGTTTCGTGCCTCAGTCGTTCTGGGGGTGCACGATGTCGCGCCAGTCCAGATCGCCGCGCTCCAGGCCGTGGATCAGCACCTCGGCGGTGGCGATGTTAGTGGCCATGGGGATGTTGTGCACATCGCACAGGCGTAGCAGAGTCATCTCGTTGGGCTCGCTGGGCTTTGCATTGATGGGGTCGCGGAAAAACAACAGCAGGTCGATCTCATTGCAGGCAATGCGGGACGCAATCTGCTGGTCGCCGCCCTGCACACCAGCCAGAAAACGTTGCACCTGCAGGCCCGTCGCCTCGGCGATGAGCTTGCCGGTTGTGCCGGTCGCCACCAACTTATGCTGGCTCAGGATGCGGCAGTACGCCGTACAAAACTGAACCATCAACTCCTTTTTGGAGTCATGCGCAATCAGTGCAATCGTCATCTGTTATCTCTCCTCTGTCGTGTCATTTGCGGAAATTTCCCTTTGTACAAAATGATATCACAAAATCCAATCATTTACAACCAGTTTTTATACAGAATATTCAATTTTGTCTTAAATTTTCAGAGTGTGCACCGCAAAACGACGTTAGTCTGCACTTCCCTGCTCCGGCTGTGTCTCATCCTGTACGGCACCGGCAGTGTCCGTGGTATCGGCCGCGCCGGTCGTGTCATCCGAAGGATCCGCGCTCAGAGCAGGGTTCACATAGGGATCCACCTCCAGCGTGCCATCCTTCATGGCAAAGTAGGCATTGGCGATGTCCACCACCAGATCACCGGTGCGGGCACCGTAGCCGCCGTACTCCACCGTGATGCCGATGGCGATCTCCGGGTCGTCGGCCGGCAGGTAGGCGATCATCATCGCGTTCAGGTAGTGCTTGCCGGGGGCGTAGGTCTCACTGCGCTGGGGGGTGCCGGTCTTGCAGGCAATGGCGATCGGGTAGCTGGAGATCTTGCCGGTGATGGTACTGGGCACCAGTTTCATGCCCTGCCGCACCAGTGCAAAGGTGGTGCCGTTGTCCTCCACCACATCCATCACTTCGGGCTGGGTCTCATGGATCACCTCGCCGGTATTCGTGTCGAGGATGGCCTTGACGAAGTGGGTGCGGTAGCGCACACCGTTGTTGGCCAGCGTAGCCGCATAAGTGGCCAGCTGAATGGGGGTGACCACCGTATTGCCCTGACCGATGGCCGCCTGAATGTCCAGCGAGGTGTTGTAGTTGCTGTCGTTCTTGGTGGTCAGACGGCCCAGACTCTCGCTCACCTCCACGCCGGTGCGCTGAGCCAGACCCAGCTTGTAGGCATAGGCGTCGTAGACGTCACTGGTCAGGCGGCGGCCCACATCGTAGAAGAAGATGTTGCAGCTCCACTTGATGGCATCCACCACGCTGATGTTGCCGCTGTGGCCGTGCTGGGTGCAGCGGGGACGGTAGTCCTTGTAATAGGTATACACGCCCGTGCAGTTCACGGTGGAATACTGGTTGATCAGGCCGCTGTCCAGTGCGGCCACGGCCACGGCCGGCTTAAAGGTGGAGCCGGGCGTGTACAGACCCTGCAGGCTGCGGTTGAACAGCGGCAGGCTGGGGTCGGCACTGTATTCGTCGTACTGAGTGGCATACAGGTTCTGGTCAAAGCTGGGGTAGTTGGAGGCCGCCAGCACGCCGCCATTCTTCACATCAATGACCACCGCCGCACCGGCTGCCGCTTTCATGTTGCCGGTGTTGTAGGTGCGGTTGATCATGTCAATGTTGTTGGCCAATGCCTTGTTCACCGCCCGCTGGAAGTCGCTGTTGATGGTCAGCTGCACCGTGTGGCCCGGTTCCGGCACAGTGGTGAGCTGCGTGTTCACGATCACACCGTCGGAATTGCGGGTGATGGTCTCCACACCGTCCTTGCCGCGCAGTTCATCCTCATAGGCCGATTCCAGGCCCGAGATGCCCAGCACATCGTTCATGTTGTAGCCCTTGTCCCGCAGGGGGTAGGTCACCTGGCCGTTCTCGTCGGTCACCTTCCACTTTTCGGCGGTGATCTTGCCCACACGGCCCAGCACCGCCGGGACGATATCGCCCTGCTCGTAGCTGCGGGTGCTGGTCTGCACGATTTCCACGCCGGGCAGCGACAGGCTGTTCTCCTTGATGGTGGCCACGGTCACGTCGCTGACGTTTTCCGCCATCACAAAGTTGTTCACGTTGGAAAATGCCTGCAGTTCCATCTCATAGTGGATGCCGGCCAGGGTGCGCTGCCAGCGCAGCGGCAGATCCTGCAGGTTGTTTTTCTCCACCAGCATTTCCATCACGTCGTTGGCGGTGGCATACTGCTGCAGGCCCAGGTTCTCCTTCATCGTGGTCAGCTGCCGCTGGTCGCTGCTGCTGTCATCCCGGGCTGTAAAGGTATAGTTGCCCGCCGCGTCCGGCTGGCTGATGAGCAGGGTATCGGTCCAGCTTTCGCCGTTTTTCTCAAACAGCTCCACCAACCGCTGCAGCAGGCTGTCCAGATCCTCGTCACCCATCTGCAGCTTGTTGAGCACCACGTTGTAGCTGGTGGTCGTGGTGGCAATGCGCTTGCCGGTGCTGTCCACGATGTCGCCGCGGGCAGCAGTGACCGTAAAGTTATAGTCCGTCGTGTTGGTGGCCTGGGACTTGTACTCGTCGTCGTTGACCAGCTGCAGAAAGATCAGCCGCAGGGCGTACAGGCCCATGACCAGTGCCGCCACAGCGATCAGCAGCACCATGCGCCGCATGACGGTCTTGCGTTCGTTTTGGTTCATCCGTAGTTCCTCCGGCGGTCAGACCACGCCGTTGTCGATCTTGAACTTGTTGTAAATGTGCCGCACGATGGCAAACTCCACCAGCGACGCCGGAATGGTAAGGGCCGCCGAGGGCAGCACGAACCACAGGTAGCGCTGTGCCGAGCCGCTGTAGCCGGGCATCCGGTAAAAGAACAGCCAGTCGCAGGAGAGCACCAGCAAAGCCGCTGCGGCCGAGATGACCGCAAAGTTGCCCGGAGCACTCTGCAGGTACAGCTGCACCAGCACGCCCACGGCAAAGCAGAGCAGCATCATTTCCAGTGCCAGCATGCCCACGGTGCGCCCGGCGGTGTAATCCCACAGCAGGCCGCACACCATGCCGAACAGTGCTCCGGCAAATTCGCCCTCACACACCGACACGGCCAGACAGAGCGGCAGCAGCAGCAGTGGCTTTGCCTGACCCATCTGGAACAGCCCCGGCGTGGTCTGCAGCGCCGCACACACAAACAGGCCCAGCACATAGCAGCACCACTTCAGGATCTGGCTGCGGCTGCGCTTGCGGCGAGATTCCATACATCTGCCTCCTTAATATTCGGTAACGATGAACACATGCTTGACCGTGCGCGGGTCGGCACCCGGCAGGATGACCGCACTGGAGGACTTGCCGCTCTGCTCCGGCACCACTTCCTGCACAGTGCCCACCAGCAGGTTTGCCGGGAACACCCCGCCCAGACCGGTGGTGATCACCTGATCGCCCTTGCGGGCCTCGGTGGCGCGGTCCAGATTGGTCAGCACGCACTGACCGTCGGCGGCATAGTCGGCGCTGCCGGTGATGATGCCGTTTTCCCGCGTGCGGGAGATCACGCCCGCTGCGTTGAAGCTGGGGTGCAGGATGGTCATCACCTTGCAGCTGGTGGCGTCCACTTCCACCACCACGCCCAGCAGATAGCCCCGGTCACTGATGATGGCATCGTTCACCGCCACGCCGTCCGTGCTGCCCTGATCCAGCGTAAAACCGCCAAATTCATCCAGCGGGTCACGGCCGATGACAAAGGCCGACACATAGCTCGCCTCCGAATTTGTGTCCTGGATGCGTGCCAGTGCCTTGTAGGCGTCGTTCTCGGCCTTGATGCGGTCGTAGTCCACCATCTGCTGGCGCAGCTCTGCATTTTCGGCTTCCAGCTGCTCGTTCCGGTCCATCACATCGTCGATGCTGGTGTATTTTTCCCACACCGAGGCCGCACCGCCGCTGAGGGCCGACGTGACCTTCTGGAGGGGGGTGAGCACCACGCTCAGCAGCTCCTGCGGGGCTGCCGTCAGGCGGCCGTTGGCACCGGCATACGCCATGATGCCCACCAGGAACACCGCCACGATGACCAGGATCTTGAATTTCCAGGTGTCAAAAAAATCTTTCAAGGGGTCTGTCCTCCCATTCGGAGCAAACCTGCGCGTTCACAAAAAAAGCGCGGACAGCCGTGCCATCCGCGCAAGGGTCCTGTTTGCAGCGGAAAACAGCGCAGGTGCAACGTCAATAGCTTTTCCGCAAGAGATCCGGCAGCCCGCTTCCGGGCCGCTGATTACATATGACCGCCGTCGGTGTCCAGCACGTCGTGCAGCACATCCACATGATCCAGCACTGCACCGGCACCCTTGGCCACACAGTCCAGCGGGTCCTCGGCAACATGCACGTCAATGCCGGTCTCGCTCTGGATCAGCTGATCCAGACCGCGCAGCAGGGCGCCGCCGCCGGTCAGGGTGATGCCGCGGTCGATGATATCGGCGCTCAGTTCCGGCGGGGTACGCTCCAGCGTCTCCTTGATGGCGCTGGTGATCTTCTCCAGGCACTCCAGCAGGGCGGCACGCACGTCCTCAGAGTGCACCACAATGTTCTTGGGCAGGCCGTCCACCAGGTTGCGGCCCTTGATCTCCATGGTCAGCTCCGGGTCCAGAACGTAGGCGGAACCGATCTCGATCTTGATCTGCTCGGCGGTGCGCTCACCGATGAGCAGGTTGTACTTGCGCTTGATAAAGGCGATGATGGCCTGATCGAACATGTCACCGGCCATGCGTACACTGCGGGAGGCCACGATGCCGCCCAGCGAGATCACGGCGATCTCAGCCGTGCCGCCGCCGATGTCCACGATCATGCTGCCGGTGGGCTCGCTGATGGGCAGGCCCGCACCGATGGCAGCGGCCATGGGCTCCTCGATCACCGACACCTGACGGGCACCAGCCTTCAGGGTAGCTTCCCGCACGGCGCGGCGCTCCACCTCGGTCACGCCGGAGGGAATGCAGATGACCACGCGGGGGCGGGAGAACATGCTGTTGCCGCAGGCCTTCTTCAGGAAGTTCTCCAGCATATTGGTGGTGATGTCAAAATCGGCAATGACGCCGTCCTTCAGGGGGCGCACTGCCACGATGCTGCCGGGGGTACGGCCGATGACGGCCTTTGCCTCGCCGCCCACACAGCGCACCTCGTCGGTCTTGGTGTCCACAGCCACCACCGACGGCTCCCGCATGATGATGCCCTTGCCCTTCATATAGACCAGAGTATTGGCGGTACCCAGGTCAATGCCAACGTCCTTCGACAGAAAACCCATTGTAAAGTCTCTCCTTCATCGTTTCCAGTAGATCTATCCCATAGCGTCTGACGGCCGTTTTGCGCCGTCCTTCGCAGAATAACACGGTTATATTATAGCCCCAAGCTGCTGTTTTCTCAAGCGTTTCCGTTCGTTTTCTTACATTTTTCCATTTTTCTCACACAAAACGCTCTACCAGCTGTACAGTACGGCTGACCGGCAGGCCCATAATGGTGTAATAATCGCCCTCGATGCGGTCCAGCCAGAGGGCTGCCCGGCCCTGGATGGCATAGGCACCGGCCTTGTCGTAGGGCTCCTTTGTGGAAGCATAGAAGTCGATCTCCTCCTCGCTCAGCGGGAAGAAGGTCACCTTGCAGCTGTCCACAAAGCTCTCGGTGCGGCCGCCGCGGCTCACGCACACGCCGGTGTGCACCTGATGGGCGGCACCGGACAGGGCCCGCAGCATCCGTTTTGCGTCCTCCACGCCGTGGGGCTTGCCGAACACTTCCTCGTTCACGTCCACCACCGTGTCGCAGCCGATGACCACGGCGTCCGGGTGGTCCTTTGCCACCGCCAGGCACTTGCCCCGGGCCAGCTGTTCCACCAGATGGGCCGGGGTGTCGGCGGTCACGGTGCTCTCGTCAAAGTCGCTGACACAGACCGTGAAGTCGGTCGTATACAGGGAAAGCAGTTCCCGGCGGCGCGGGCTGCCGGAGGCTAAGATCAGTTCCATATCGCGTTCCTTTTCCCTCATTTGCCGGTGGAGCCAAAACCGCCCGCGCCGCGGGTGGTGTCGCCCAGCTCCTGCACCGGCACAAAGGCTGCCGTGTACACCGGGGCGATGCACAGCTGTGCCACCCGCTCCCCGGGCTGGATGGTGTAGGCCTCCTTGCCCAGGTTGATCATGGGCACCTTCAGCTCGCCGCGGTAGTCACTGTCCACCACGCCCACACCGTTGGCCATGCACAGGCCGTGCTTGATGGACAGGCCGCTGCGGGCATACACCAGCGCCACACTGTGGGCACCGGGCAGCTCAATGGCAAGGCCGGTGGGCACCAGCACCCGCTCCATGGGCTGAACGGTCAGCGGCTCATCCAGCACGGCGCACAGGTCGGCGGCGGCAGAGCCGGGGGTCGCATAGGCGGGCACCTTTGCCCGCGCATCCAGAACTTTATAGTTTACGGTGATCGGTTCCATAGTATACCTCGTTTATTTTGTCATTCCTCGATCCTGCTCACCCTTCGGGAGAGCTCCGACATTGCACCGCCGCAGGCGGACAAGGCCAGTGAGAGGGTCAATTGGTTCCCTTGAAATACAGTCCGCGGGTGAAATCGCCTTCAAAAGGCGCATGGGTGCGGATCATATCCAGAATTGCGGCGGCTTCCTCGCGAGTCTCCAGCGTGAAATAGGCCACGCCGTAGTCCACGGCCAGCGCACCGGGCTTGTCGCCCATGTAGATGGGCACCGGGTTGTAGATGGTGCGCATGCCCAGGCTGCACCGCACCGGGAACTTTTTGGCCTTGCGGTCGGTCAGCGTGCCGGTCTTGTCGCAGTGGGCGCAGTCGTGGATGTTCTGCAGCGGGCAGGCGCGGGTGAGCATCAGCGGCATGTGGCCGTAGACCATCACGCCCGTGGGCACCGGCTTGCCGTCCCGCACCGGGGCAATGGACGCGATGTCACTGTCCTTGACCTCCGGCAGGATGAGCAGGCTGTTCAGTCCCTGCTCCGCATAGAACTGCGCTGCTGCGTTGTTTGTGATGTTCAGGCCAAAACCGCCGGACAGCGGCAGGCCCCGGCACAGCCGCAGGTGGGCGATGTTGCTTGCCTCGTACCCGGCAAAGCCGGCATCCTGGGTGGCCGCAATGCGGCGGGCGGTGTCCTGCTCCAGGGCCCCGAACATGGCCCGGGGCAGCTCCAGAATGGTCTTGCTGCGCCACTCGCGGGGCACCCGGTCGGCCTGTGCAATGGGCAGGATGAGATACTCCACTCCGCTCAGGGCCTGTTCCGGCACCTGATCCCAGCGCTCGAACCGGGCACGCAGGGTGCGGTGCGGCGGCAGGGTGCGCTGCGGCAGGGCAGGCACATGCTCCTCGGTGGTGGGCCAGGGGCGCAGCACTTCCCGCTTTTTGAGCAGGGCGTCCAGCGCTTCCCGGCGCAGCTCATTCACCGTGCTGCCGGGCACGAACCACGGCCCGCCGTCCATCTCCACGGCGATGTCCGCCGCCTCAAAGGGGGTGCCGCCGGTCTTGGCCAGACTGCGGCGCAGGCTCTCGGTGGGGTCGGTGCGGGCGGGCTGCGGCTCAAAATCGCTGTAGGCAAACGCTTTATTGCCGTCCGCATCGGTCACGGTGAGCTTCTCGCCGCCCTCTTCGATCTCCAGACGCATGGTCACCGGCACCCGGGAGCGCTCCCGGCGGTAGAGCTCCCGCAGCATAGGCAGGGTCTTTTTGGTCAGCTCGGCGTCCGCTTCGCTGCGCACGCCGAACATGGTGCCGTCGATTTTTCCGTTCAGATAGCCGGAAGTGAAGCCGGAGCGGCTGAAGGCGTTCTTCAGCAGATCGCGGTCGTAGGCGCGGCCCTCGCGGCCCGCCAGACAGGCGCTGACCGCCGCCGCCACATATTCCGGCGTGCGCAGACGGCCCTCGATCTTGGCCGAGGCCACCCCCAACGCCTGCAGCTTGTCCAACTGGTCGATGACCGAGTTGTCCTTCAGCGACAGGTGGTGCAGGCGGCCCGGCTTGCCTTCCGGCAGGGTGTTGGCCTCAAAAGGCAGGCGGCAGGGCCCGGCGCAGGAGCCGCGGTTGCCGCTGCGCCCGCCCAGAAAGGCCGACATGTAGCACTGGCCGCTCATGCTCATGCACAGCGCACCGTGCACGAAGCACTCGGTCTCGATGCCGCAGTGCTTCGTGATGTGTTCCACCTCGGGCAGGCTCAGTTCACGGGCCAACACTACACGGGTAAAGCCCAGCTCCTTCAGCTCCAGTGCGCCCTGCAGGGTGTGCACGCTCATCTGGGTGGAGCCGTGGCGCGGCAGCTGCGGGGCGATCTTCCCGATCAGGGTGGCCACCGCCAGATCCTGGCAGATCACGGCATCGGCTCCGCTGGCAGCCACCGACCGGATGGCCTGTTCCAGCGCAGGCAGCTCGGTGCCGTACACGGTGGTGTTCAGCGCCACATGCACCGCCACGCCGCGGGCATGGCAGAACCGCACCGCCTCTTTCAGGCTGTCGGCGTCAAAATTGCCGGCTCCGGTGCGGGCATTGAAGCCCGAAAAGCCCAGGTAGACCGCATCCGCCCCGCTGAACACGGCGGCACGCAGCATTTCTTCACTGCCCACAGGGGCAAGGATCTCAATCTTCGACATAATTCTCCATTCCATTTATATAAGGTAGTATTCAGCCCTGTTTTTCGTCGGCGGCAGCCTGTTCTGCGGCAGCCTGCTCTGCCCGCTCCTCGCGGCGGCTTTCACGGCGGCGCTCCTTGGCCAGCTGTTCCCGCAGGGCAGCGGCTTCCCGGCGCAGCACTTCGTTCTCAGCCTTGGCCTTGTCCTCGGCCAGCTTGGCGCGGGCGGCATCTGCAATGTAGTCCTGGATCTGGCTGCGCATGTTCTCGGCGCTGCCGGTGCTCTTGCGGTACTCGTCCAGATAATCCATGGCGCAGAACACCGCCGCCTTGGTCACCGAGAGATTCTCGTTCTCGTCCAGCAGCTTTGTGATGTCCTCGTCCAGCTTTTTGGCCAGAGACTGAATGTATTTTTCCGAATCCGTCGTTGCAATGGCATACGGCGTCCCCGCAATGTTCACCCGTACTTTGTTGACCATGTGTCTTTTCCCCTTTTATCCGTTTCCGCCCGGCACGCGGGCGGTGTATTCCTGCTTTTCCCGGGACAGCGGCACCGTTTCCGGAATCGTTTTCCCATTCCGGCACGCACTGGGCGAGTTACCCGGCACATTTCTGGCCGAGTTACCCCCGCCGGTTGCCCGCCTGCCCCGTATACTCTCTTTATTATAATATAAATAAGCAGCAAGAAAAAGTGTATTTTTTGAATTTTCGGCATATTGGTCAGAAAGTTGGTTAAAAAAATGGCAGTTACAGAAAAAATCCATTGATTTCTTGCATTTGCCAAGTGTTCATATTATAATAACGTTGTTATGTTGACGGCACGCGGGGTAGAGGGAAAGCACCAGAGGCCGTACATTACGCAAGATTTTTAGCATTTTATGCACGAATGCGGATAGGAGTACAGTTATGACATCGAAAGAATTTGGCAAAATTCTTCAGGACAAGCTGACCAGCGAGTACGGCGTGGAGCTGAACGTTGCTTCCAAGCAGCAGATCTACCGTTCTCTTGCCCTGATCTGCCGTCAGATGATGAGCGAGAACTACACGAAGTTCCAGTCCAAGGCCATCGGCACCGGCACCAAGCAGGTGTATTACCTCTGCATGGAGTTCCTGATGGGCCGCAGCCTGAAGATGAGCCTGTTCAATCTGGGCCTCGACGAAGTGGCCAAGAAGGCGCTGGCCGATGCTGACATCGCCTTGGACAGCATCTTTGAGGAAGAGCCCGATGCAGGCCTGGGCAACGGCGGTCTGGGCCGTCTGGCTGCCTGCTATCTGGACGGTATGGCCACCACCGGCGTGTGCGGCACCGGCTACTCCATCCTGTACGAGTACGGCATCTTCAAGCAGAAGATCGTGGACGGCTGGCAGCAGGAGCGTGCCGACAACTGGCTGCCCGGCGGTCAGGTGTGGCTGAAGAGCCACCCGGATCAGGCCGTGGAGGTCCGTTTTGACGGCGAGATCCGTGAGAACTGGGACAACGGCTTCCACTACATCCAGCACACCAACTACAACAGCGTCATGGCCGTTCCCTCCGACATGTATGTGCAGGGCTACGACGGCAAGGGCGTTGCCAAGCTGCGTCTGTGGCAGGCAAAGGCCCCCGATTTTGATATGTCCAGCTTCTCTCTGGGCAACTACAACACCGCCATGAGCAAGAACGCCAACGCCGAGCTCATCTCCAAGGTGCTGTACCCCAACGACAACCATGTGGAAGGCAAGATCCTGCGCCTGCGTCAGCAGTACTTCCTGTCTGCTGCCTCCATCGGCGACATCGTGCAGAACCACCTGTCCAGCTACGCCACGCTGGAGAACCTGCCCGACAAGGTGGCCATCCAGCTGAACGATACCCACCCCACCCTGGCCATCCCCGAGATGATGCGCATCCTGCTGGATGAGTGCGGCTTTGGCTGGGACAAGGCCTTCGACATCTGCCAGAAGGTGTTCTCCTACACCAACCACACCGTCATGGCCGAGGCTCTGGAGAAGTGGAACGTGGACATCTTCAAGATGACCCTGCCCCGCATCTACCAGATCGTGGTCGAGATGGACCGCCGTGCCCGCGAAGAGCTGGCCAAGGCTTTCCCCGGCGACCAGGGCAAGATCGACTACATGGCACTGATCGGCGACAATCAGGTGCGCATGGCCAACATCTGCGCCTACACCGCCAACAGCATCAACGGCGTGTCCAAGCTGCACAGCGAGATCATCAAGGACAGCGTATTCCACGACTACTACCTGTTCAAGCCCAAAGCTTTCAAGAACGTGACCAACGGCATTGCTTACCGCCGCTGGCTGCTGGCCTCCAACCCGGAGCTGTGCAAGCTGCTGGATGAGACCATCGGTGACGGCTACAAGCACGATGCTTCCGACCTGACCAAGCTGAACAAGTACGAGAACGACAAGACCGTGCTCAAGCGCCTGAACGAGATCAAACTGGCCAACAAGAAGGAATTTGCCAATTACCTGGCAAAGAGCACCGGCCAGGTCATCGACCCGAACTCCATCTTTGACTGCCAGGTCAAGCGCATGCACGAGTACAAGCGTCAGCACCTGAACGCCCTGAACATCGCTGCCCAGTACCTGTACCTGAAGGAGAACCCCAACGCCGACTTCATCCCCAAGACTTACATCTTCGGCGCAAAGGCTGCCCCCGGCTACTACATGGCCAAGCAGATGATCCGCATGATCTGCAAGCTGGGCGACCTGATCAACAACGATCCCGCCGTGCGCGACAAGCTGCGCGTGGTGTATCTGGAAGAGTACTGCGTGTCCCTGAGCGAGCACCTGATGCCCGCTGCCGAGGTCTCTGAGCAGATCTCTCTGGCAGGCACCGAGGCTTCCGGTACCGGCAACATGAAGTTCATGCTGAATGGTGCCATCACTCTGGGCACCCTGGACGGCGCCAACGTGGAGATCGCTGATGCTGCCGGCAAGGAGAACGAGCTGATCTTCGGTATGCTGACCCCCGAGGTGAACAACCTGAAGCAGGTGGGCTACCACCCCAACGCCTTTATCATGGGCGACGACGTGGCCAACTACACCCTGAACTTCCTGGAGCGCGGTTGGAATGGCGAGAACTTCCACGAGGTCACCGAGAACCTGCGCACCAGCGACCCGTACATGGTCATGGCCGACTTCAAGGATTACCGCCGTGCACAGGCCGACCTGCAGAAGCTGTATGGCGACCGTGAGAAGTGGGCACAGATGAGCCTGAAGAACACCGCCAACAGCGGCATCTTCAGCGCCGACCGCGCCGTGCTGGACTACGCACGCGACATCTGGCACGCTTCCACTGTGCCCATGGGCAAGTAAGAACCCTCTCCGTCATCTTCCCTGAATGTTTCCCTCTCTTGTAAAAAGCTCCCCCCTCGGGGGAGCTGGATGCCGAAGGCAGCCTGAGAGGGTTTGCTAAAAATCCAAAGCCCCGGTGGCGTTTCGCCCGCCGGGGCTTTTTTGAGAAAGGACGACCCAGTTTTGTCTTGTCTGTTCAATAGCTACGACCCCTATTTCAAGCAGCCCTTTGGTGCAGTGCGGGCCGGGCAGTCCGTGCACCTGACCCTCTGCATCCCGGAAGAGCTGGGCTATGTGGACCCCCATCTGGTGATCCAGAAGGAGGGCAAATACGACGTACCGGTACATTACCGCATGAAGTTTGACGGTCAGACCCCCAAACAGAACCACTTTTCGGTGGATGTGACCCTGAACGATGTGGGCCTGTACTTCTATTACTTTGACCTGTATACCGACTTCCGCCGCATCGTGCGCGGGCCGGACAACTGCGGCGTGGTCAGCTGGCAGGACGGCGAAAAATGGCAGATCACCGTGTATGAGGCAGACTTCCGCACCCCGGAGACCTTCAAGGGCAAGGTGTTCTACCAGATCTTCCCGGACCGCTTCTGCGAGGGTGTGGAGAACAAGCCCATGCCCTTCCCGGACCGACTGTATCAGGCCGACAAGCACGCCGAGCCCTTCTGGCAGCCCAACGAGACCGGCGGCCACCTGAACGAGGACTACTTCGGCGGTGACCTGAAGGGCATCCAGCTCAAGCTGCCCTACCTGCACGAGATGGGCGTGGATTATCTCTACCTGAACCCCATCTTCGAGGCCCACTCCAACCACCGTTACAACACCGCCGACTACCTCAACGTGGACCCGCTGCTGGGCACCAATGAGGACTTTGAGACCCTGTGCAAGGAAGCTGCCAAGTATGGCATCGGCATCGTGCTGGACGGCGTGTTCAGCCACACCGGTTCCGACAGCCGCTACTTCAACCGCGAGGGCCGCTACGGCGAGGGCGGCGCTTACCGCGACCCCAACTCCCCCTACCGCAGCTGGTACGACTTTGACCCTAAGTACAAGGGCGGCTACCGCAGCTGGTGGGGCTTCGAGACCCTGCCGGAAGTCAACGAGGAGAACCCGTCCTATGTGGAGTTCATCACCGGCAAGGGCGGCGTCATCGACACCTGGCTGCGCCGGGGTGCGGCGGGTTTCCGTCTGGACGTGGCCGACGAGCTGCCGGACGCCTTCATTGAGAAGATCCGCGCCGCCGTCAAGCGGGTCAGCCCGGAAAAATTCCTGTTGGGCGAAGTGTGGGAGGACGCCACCACCAAGTATGGCTTCGGCCACCGCCGCACCTATCTGCTGGGCAAGGGGCTGGACAGCGTGATGAACTACCCCTTCAAGAACGCCGTGCTGGACTTTGTCAAGGGCAAGCCCGCCCAGCAGGCCATGAACGAGATCCTGTCCATCTGCGAGCACTACCCTGCCCCGGCCCTGAACACGGCCCTGAACTTTTTGTCCACCCACGACACCGAGCGCGCCCTCACCGTCATTGCGGACGAACCCGCCAACGGCCGGGGCCGCGAGTGGCAGAGCGGCCGCAACGTGTCCGGCGAAGCCTACGAGGAAGGCATGCTGCGGCTGCGCATGGCCTATGCCATCATCTACACCCTGCCCGGTCTGCCCTGCCTGTACTACGGCGACGAGATCGGCATGCAGGGCTACCGTGACCCCTTCAACCGCGGGTACTACTGCTGGGACAGCCACGAAGAGCGGCTCAAGCCGGTGCTGGCGCAGCTGGCCCAGCTGCGTCACAGCTGCGAGGCCTTCCGTACCGGTGCGCTGCGGGTACTGCGGGCCGAGGGCGGCGTGCTGCACTACCAGCGTGTGGGAGTCACCGAGACCGCCGAGATCATCGTGAACCGCTCGGAGCACATCATCGTGGAGCCGCTGGCCAGCGGCAAACACACGGAGGTGAACCCCATGGGCTTTACCATCGTGGTGGAAGAAAACGGCCACAACCCCAACCACAGCTATTACGACATCCAGTAATGCCTTTAGGCTGTAACCATTTAAAATGCTCTCCGCTTGCGCTCTGAGCATCCTTAGCGGAATTTGATTTTGATCTGTAAGCTGGGAAGATCTGCGGATCTTCCCAGCTTACTTTTTCACAGAGAGGGGCGCAGCGGCAGACAGGCAGCTTCTCGGGCACCCCCCTGCCGTGGGATTTCGGATTTTTCTTTGGTATTTTTGTCCAAACTTTGTTTTCTGCGCAACGTTCCAGTAAAAAACACTTGACCTTCCCCCAAGGGGATGCCCTATAATAGGGCCATAAGGAGGGAATTGCCCATGAACACCGCCCCATTTTTCTGGCTCATTGCCGCGGTCGGCTTTCTGGTGCTGGAGGGTTGTACCTTTAATATGACCTCCATCTGGTTTGCCATCGGCGCGGCCGCCGCGTTGATCAGCTGTCTGTTCACCGATCTGTTCCGGGTGCAGGCGCTGCTGTTCATCGTGGTGAGCGTGCTGTGCCTGCTGGCTTTCCGGCCGCTGGCCGCGAAGCTGCGCAAAGCCCCCACCGCCACCAACGGCGACCGCAACCTTGGCCGGGAAGCTACAGTGCTGACCCCCGTCACCGCCGAGGAGCCCGGCCGTGTCCGGCTGGACGGCGTGGACTGGAACGCCCGCTGCGTGACCCCCGGCGACATCCTGAACCCCGGCGACCACTGCCGCGTCACCGAGATCCACAGCACCCTGCTCCTGGTGGAGCCTATCCTGACCGAAAGCCGCAAGAGCTGATACACCCGGTATCCGCTCCCTCTCGTGAAAAAAAGGAGTACATTATGATCCTGTTTTTTGTGATCCTCGCGCTGGTCTTTGTTGTCCTTCTGGTGATCATCACCAACATCGTCATCGTGCCGCAGTCCAAGGTCTACGTCATCGAGCGGCTGGGCAGCTACTCCGACACCTGGTCTGCCGGCCTGCACGTCAAGATCCCGTTCATTGAGCGCATTGCCAAAAAGGTGAGCCTGAAGGAGCAGGTAGCTGACTTTCCTCCTCAGCCCGTCATCACCCGCGACAACGTAACCATGCAGATCGACACGGTGGTGTTCTTCCAGGTCATGGACGCAAAGCTGTACACCTACGGTGTCAACCAGCCCATTGCCGCCATCGAGAGCCTGTCCGCCACCACCCTGCGCAACATCATCGGTGAGATGGAGCTGGATCACACCCTCACCAGCCGTGACGTCATCAACGGCAAGATCACGGCCATTCTGGACGAAGCCACCGACAAGTGGGGCATCAAGGTCAACCGCGTGGAAGTGAAGAACATCATTCCCCCGCGTGAGATCCAGGAAGCCATGGAAAAGCAGATGAAGGCCGAGCGCGAAAAGCGCGCCGTCATCCTGAAAGCCGACGGTGAAAAGCAGGCCGCCATCACCGCTGCCGAGGGCGAAAAGGAAGCCGCCATCCTCCGCGCCGATGCCGTCAAGCAGCAGCGCATCCTGGAGGCCGAGGGCGAGGCCCAGGCCATCCTGGCCGTGCAGAAGGCCAACGCCGACGCCATCCATCTGCTGAACGAGGCCATGCCCACCGACAAGGTTCTGGCCATCCGCAGCCTGGAGGCACTGGCCAAGGTGGCCAACGGCAAGGCTACCAAGATCATCATTCCCTCGGAACTGCAGAATCTGGGCGGCGTGGTGCCCAGCATCAAGGAACTGCTGACCGACCCCAAGGACGCCGAGTAAGCTGACCCCAGAGCCGGGTGGACCGCCGTGTCTGCCCGGTTCTTTGCTTTGTGCATATTGCATCTACCTCTGACCTGTGATACCATACAGGTAACCGAAACTTATAGATGGAGGAGCTTTTCCATGATCTACGATACCCTCAACAACCTGCCCAACTACCTGGGCGTGAGCGATAACCTGGACACCGTCATCGAGTACATCATGGCCCGCGATATCACCACCCTGCCCGCCGGGCGCACCCGCATCGACGGCGAAAAGGCTGTGGTCACCGTCAGCACCGTCACCCCACAGAGCTCCGACAAGGCCCTGTTCCAGCGCCACGATGCCCACATCGTGCTGGAGACCGACCTGGAGGGCAGCGAGCTGTTTGAGGTGAGCCTGGCCGAGCTGACCCCCACCAAGCCCACCGACGAAGCCGCCGACACCACTGTAGGCACCGCCGGCACCAGCATCGCCGGCATGCTGTGCGAGGGCCGTTTCGCCCTGTATCTGGCCGGGGAGCCGTACAAATCCGGCCTGAAGGCCCAGGGCTGCGGCAAGCTGAAAAAAGCTGCGTTCACCATTGAGCTGGACCCGGACGAGGAAGAAACGGAAGAATAACCGAAAGGAGATTTTCTGTATGGGTTTTTTTGCTGTACTGGCTGCAAGCCTGTTCTTCGTGTTCCTGTTCACCGTGTTCGGCGGCTATTCCCTGCTGCTGTGGTGCCAGCAGTCCCTGTGGATGATCGTACCGCCTGCACTGGTGCTGGCCGTGCTGATCTGGACTTTTCTGAAAATGGACGATAAGATCACTGCCCTGCAAAAGCGCGTGGACGAACTGGAAGCCGCGCAGAAAACCGCCGAAAAGTCCGAGAAATAAATACAACGCCGCCCTTACCGGAGAATCTTTTCCGGCAGGGGCGGCGCATTTTTTATGCCTTACTTTTTATCCGGTGGGTCATCCAGCCCTTCAAACATCACCATGCCCAAGTTTGCAAGGCTTGCTCCCAGCGCAAAACCGACTGTTCCCAGCGACACACTGAACAAAGCGCCCATAGCAACACCGAACAGGATGCCTGCGATTTGACTTTTCTTCATCTTACTGCTCTGCCTTTCCGTACCAGGCAACGGACAGCCGCCAAGAGAGGGAGTACAGCCCCAGAACGATCAGTACAATGCCCAGCAGAGCCAGTGGCGGAACGCCCTGCGGCAGAAGGTTCCGGGCCAGGCCGTCCTCATTGGCGGACACGCCAAACCCCATCAGAGCCGCAGCCAGGCCGACCATAAGATAAAACGCATATTTTGCCTTTTCGTAGCCAAAACGGTAATTCAACGGCAGCAGAACGGCACTGTTCAGCAGCGTTGTCATGCCTACCTGCACCAGCGTGGAAACCACAAGCGCATGGTCCACAGCTGTCCAGTGCAGGCTTGCCACGCCAAGGGCTGCGGCGGCGAAGAGTTCCGCCAGCACCAGCCCGCACAGGCCAATGATGTATTTGCTGCCCACCAGCTGTTCTTTTGTCACCGGAAGCACGCCGCTGTACTCGCTGAATTTGCTGGCCTGATCATAGGCCAGCAGGGTCATGGGCATCATGCCCATCAGAAAGCCCGCATATACAATAAAGAAATTGGCCCCATTCATGATGGTAACCACGCCTGCGCCCATCATGACCACGGCGGCCACAATGACACCTTTGGCATAGTGCCATATCTGATAAGCATCCTTTAGCAGCAAGCCTTTCATTCTGCACACTCCCCTTTCACCATCAACACAAACAATTCCTCAATGCTTACCGGGGCAAGCTCTGCTCCGGCGGGCAGGGCGTCCCGGCGCACCAGGGCCTCTGCCCCGTAGGGGGTGACCCGCTTGCCGTACACCCGTACATCCAGTGCCGCCAGCTGCGCTGCCGTGCCGTGCCACAGGGCATATTCCTCCCGCAGAGCATCTTTTTCTTCGCACAGCAGCAGCCTGCCCTTGTGCAGGAATGCAATGGTATCGCACAGCTTTTCCAAGTCGCTGACAATGTGGGAGGAGATGAGGATGGAGCGTTCTTCGTCCCGGGCAAAATCCAGCAGCATGTCTGTCACCTCGTCCCGCACCACCGGGTCCAGCCCGTTGGTGGCCTCGTCCAACAGCAGCAGCTTCGGGTGGTGCGCCAGCGCCACCGCAATGCACAGCTTCCTCTGCATTCCAGCGGAGTAATCCTTATACTTTTTGTCCGGCGGCAGGTCAAATTTCCGGCAAAACGCCGTGTAGTCACCAGCGTCCCAGTTGCGGTAGATGCCCGCCATCACCTTGCCCACCTCCACAGCGTTCAGGCACAGGGGAATGCCATCGCTGCCCAGCACCACGCCGATCTCCTCCTTGGTGCGGACGGAAACGGTGCGGCTGTCCCTGCCAAGAATCGTCACCGTGCCGCCGTCCCGCTGCACCATGTCTAAGATCAGCCGGATGGTGGTGCTTTTGCCTGCGCCGTTCTCGCCGATCAGCCCGCAGATGGTGCCGCCAGGCAGGGTCAGGTCCAGCGGTCCAAGGGTAAAGTCCTTATAGTGCTTTGTCAGCCCTTGCAGTTCCAGTGCATTCATATTCAGCCCTCCCATAGCAGTTCCAGCATCTCCCGCAGCTCTTCCCTGCTCAGCCCGCAGGATGCGGACAGGCGGACGGCCTCGGTGAGATGCGCTTCGATCTTTTTCAGGTTCTCTTCCCGCAGCAGCTCGGTGTTCTTCGGGGCCACAAAAAAGCCCTTGGCCGGTACTGCGTAGAGAAAGCCCTCTTTTTCCAGTTCGTCGTAGGCGCGCTTGGTGGTAATCACGCTGATGCGCAAGTCCCGCGCCAGCCCCCGGATGGAGGGCATGGCCTCATCCGGCTGCAGTGCACCCTGAATGATCTGATCCTTGATCTGGGTGTAGATCTGGTCATAGATGGGCGCGCCGCTCTTGTTGTCAATAAACAGATCCATCGGCAGTTCCTCCCGTTCATCTGTACATGTACAGTATATACAGTAGATACACAGTTGTCAAGGGGTACAAGAAAAGTTGGGCAAACAAAAAAGCTCCGCTGCACAGTTTGTGCAACAGAGCTTTTGAGAACTCCTTCCGTCACGGCTTACGCCGTGCCACCTCCCTCATAGAGGGAGGCTTTTTTTCGCAGCGGGCAGCTTTCCGGGCCGCACCTGAAGGCTCCCTCTCAGCGGGAGCTGGCATCGCGCAGCGATGACTGAGGGAGTTTTCCTTTTTACAGTGCCTTGACAGCAGCCTTGATGCGCTGGGCAGCCAGCTTGGTCTTTTCGGCGTCGCCGAACGCGGTCAGGCGGAAGTAGCCCTCGCCGCACTCACCGAAGCCCACGCCCGGGGTGCCTACCACGCCGCAGTTCTCCAGCAGCCAGTCGAAGAACTCCCAGCTCTTCATGTTGCCAGGGCAGCGCAGCCAGATGTAGGGGCTGTTCTTGCCGCCGCAGTACCACACGCCGCACTCGTCCAGTGCGTCGGCGATGACCTTGGCGTTGCGGCGGTAGTAGTCCAGGTTGGACTGGATCTCTGCCATGCCGCTCTCGGTAAACACGGCGGCAGCGGCGCGCTGCACAACGTAGGGCACGCCGTTGAACTTGGTGGTCTGGCGGCGCAGCCACAGCTTGTTGATGTTCATGCCCTCGCGCTCCAGCTCATGGGGCACCACGGTGTAGCCGCAGCGGGTGCCGGTGAAGCCTGCGATCTTGGAGAAAGAGCAGATCTCAATGGCGCACTCGCGGGCACCCTCGATCTCGAAGATGCTGCGGGCCAGGTCCCCGTCCGAGATGAAGCACTCATAGGCGGCATCGTACAGGATGATGGCGTCGTTCTTGCGGGCGTAGTCCACCCAGACCTTCAGCTGGTCGCGGGTGTAGGCGGCACCGGTGGGGTTGTTGGGGCTGCAGATATAGATGATGTCTGCCTTCACATTCTCGTCCGGCATCCCCAGGAAACCGTTTTCCTGACTGGTACGGCTGTAGATGATCTTGCGGCCGTCGGTGACGTTGTCATCCACATAGGTGGGGTACACAGGGTCCGGCACCAGCACGGTGTTGTCCACATCGAACAGGCCCAGCACGTTGGCCAGGTCGCTCTTGGCACCGTCGGAGATGAAGATCTCATCCTCAGCGATCTTGGTGCCGCGGCCGGCGTAGTAGCCCTGGATGGCCTGCTTCAGGAAGGGGTAGCCCTGCTCCGGGCCATAGCCGTGGAAGCCTTCCTTGGTACCCATCTCATCGGCAGCGTCATGCATGGCCTTGACCACGCACTTGGCCAGCGGCTGGGTCACATCGCCGATGCCCAGACGGATGATCTCCTTTTCCGGGTGTGCCTCCTGATAAGCAGCCACTTTGTGGGCAATGTCCACGAACAGGTAGCTTGCCTTCAGCTCGTTGTAGTGTTTGTTCATTTTCATAATGCTTTCCCTCTCTTTGCTTGATAGGTTGCTCGCCCTCTCAGCCGCCCACGGGCGTCGGCTCCCCCAAAGGGGGAGCCTTTGGCAGTGCGGCAAAGTCCGCAGTTTTGCCAAAGCCTCTCCCTTTGGGAGAGGTGGCACGGCAAAGCCGTGACGGAGAGGGCGAGGACGTTTCTCTTACACTTCCGTGGTACCCTCACACACGGTCTCGGCCGCGCCGGTCATGCGCAGTTCGTTGCCCGGCAGCACCCGGATGGTCAGCTCGCCGCCGCGCAGCTGAACATGCACATCCTCACCGGCGGGGCAGATGCCTAGCTCGGTCATAGCTGCCACCGTGGCGCAGGTGCCGGTGCCGCAGGCCCAAGTCTCGCCGCTGCCGCGCTCCCACACCCGCATCTTCAGGTGGGTGGCATCCATCACCTGCACGAACTCGGTGTTGATGCGCTCCGGGAAGTTGGCATGATGCTCAAAGGCCGGGCCGATCTCCTCCAGCCTCAGGGCATCCACATCCGGCACAACGGTCACACAGTGGGGGTTGCCTACATTGATGCAGGTGACCCGCCAGAGGTTATCGTCCACTTCCAGTGGGACATCCACCAGAGGTGCACCTCCCATGTTCACAGCGGGCAGGTCGGCGGGCAGAGTGCTGTAGGCCCCCATCTCCACCTGCCACAGTCCCTCGCCCCTGCGGGTGATGGTCTTGAGGCCGCTGAGGGTATCAATGGCCAGCTGCTCCTTCTGCACACCGTGGGTGTACAGCCACTCGGCCACGCAGCGGATGCCGTTGCCGCACATCCTGCCCTCGCTGCCGTCGGCGTTGAAGATCCGCATCATGGCGTCTGCCCCGGCACTGACCGGTGCACAGATGCAGATGATGCCGTCTGCCCCGATGGAAAAATGCCGCCGGGACAGCTTTTCCGAAAGGGCCGCGATGTTCTCCGGCACACCGGCTGTGCGGCAGTCCAGATAGATATAATCGTTGGCGCAGCCCTGCATTTTGGTAAATGAAAGCTCCATGCTCAAAACTCCTTTCAAGGGGCTGGCAGTCAGTCCCCGAAAACTGTTCTCTTATAATGATCGCATCTGTCAGGCAATTTCGGAACCGGAAAACAGGGCTTGACAATATGCATGGCATGGGATATAAAAAAAGAGAGCGCTTTTGTACAGCGGGCCGTGCCGCTATGCAAAACAACTGCAAAAAGGAGACCACAGGAATGGATACTTTTGAAAAAATCCGCGCATTGCTGGCGGAGCAGCTGGACATTGACCCGGAAAAGATCACCCCGGACAGCGACATCATGAGCGATTTTGAGGCCGACAGCCTGGACATCGTGGACATGGTGATGACGCTGGAGGACGAGTTTGGCATCGAGGTGCCGGACGACGCCATTGAGTCTCTGCGTACCGTGGGCGATGTGGTAAAGTTTGTGGACAGCCACACGCAGAACAACTGATTTTGGTAAAAAGCCCCGCCCCTTGCAGCGCGGCACCCGGCTGCTGCTGCAGACGGGGCTTTATTTTGGTTCGTGCGGAACGCGCAGCGTTTGGCGCACGGCCTTGGGAGGATAAAACAAAATGGCAAAAGACAACAAGAAGCTCGTGCAGGCGATCACCAGCCAGGAAGAAAACTTTGCACAGTGGTACACCGACATCTGCGTGAAGGCAGAACTGGTGGAGTACTCCAGCGTGAAGGGTTTCATCATCCTGCGCCCCTACGGCCAGGCCATCTGGGAGCTGATCCAGAAGGATCTGGACGCCCGGTTCAAGGCCACCGGTCATGAAAACGTGGCCATGCCTGTGCTGATGCCGGAAAGCCTGCTGAAGAAAGAGGGCGAACTGGTCAATGGCTTCGCGCCGGAGGTGGCGTGGGTCACGATGGGCGGTTCCGAAAAGCTGGAAGAGCGTCTGGCAGTCCGCCCCACCAGCGAGACCCTGTTCTGCGATCACTGGTCCCGTGTGCTGCACAGCTACCGCGAGCTTCCCATGAAGTACAACCAGTGGTGCAGCGTCATCCGCTGGGAAAAGACCACCCGCCCCTTCCTGCGCAGCCGTGAGTTCTGGTGGCAGGAAGGCCACACCATCCACGAGACCGCCGCCGAGGCGGAGGCTGAGACTCAGCAGCAGCTGAACTGCTATGCCGATGTGTGCGAGCAGGATCTGGCCATCCCCGTGGTGAAGGGCCGCAAGACCGACAAGGAAAAATTTGCCGGTGCCGAGGCTACCTACACCATCGAGGCCATGATGAAGGACGGCAAGGCCCTGCAGAGCGGCACCAGCCACTACTTCGGCGACAAGTTCAGCAAGGCTTATGACGTGACCTTCACCGGCCGTGACAACCAGCTGCATCACCCCTACCAGACCAGCTGGGGCGTTTCCACCCGTCTGGTGGGTGCCATCATCATGACCCACGGCGACGACGACGGCCTGATTCTGCCCCCGGCCATCGCCCCCATCCAGGTGGTTGTGGTGCCCATCGCCGCCCACAAGCCCGGCGTCTCCGAGAAGGCTGCCGAGCTGGCCGAGAAGATCAGCAAGTACGCCCGCGTGAAGCTGGATGACAGCGACAACGCCCCCGGCTGGAAGTTCTCCCAGTGGGAGATGAAGGGCGTGCCTCTGCGCCTGGAGATCGGCCCCAAGGATCTGGAGAAGAACCAGTGCGTGCTGGTGCGCCGCGACACCCGCGAGAAGGTGTTCGTGAGCCTGGACGAGCTGGAGACCGCCATTCCCGCCCAGCTGGAGGCTCTGCGCAAGGACCTGTACCAGCGTGCCCTCGAGAACCGCGAGAAGCGCACCTGGGCTGCCACCACCATGGATGAGGTCAAGGAGCTGGCCAAGGCCAACACCGGCTACATCAAGACCATGTGGTGCGGTGACCTGGACTGCGAGCTGAAGATGAAGGAAGAAGCTGGCCTGTCCAGCCGCTGCATGCCCTTCGAGCAGGAGCACCTGAGCGACGTGTGCCCCTGCTGCGGCAAGCCCGCCAAGACCATGGTCTACTGGGGCATCGCCTACTAAAAACAGGTTGATTTAGTTGATTTAACCGCAAAAATCCCGGAGTGCTGATGCGCTCCGGGATTTTTCTTGTATTCTGTCAAATTTTATGATATTATGTGTATGTCGCTTTTTAGCGGCAAGGCACTGCATACAACGGCAGGCGGTTCGGCCCCACTTCCGGAAGGAGGTGAGACTCATGCCGATTACTTTGACGTTCCATATCTTCGGATTGGTATTTACCATCAAGGTAAAAAGCGAGAACCGCCACCCTGGCCGGTGACGGTTCTTAGATCCTTAGGTTCTTAGAATAGATCATCAAAAAGGGCTGACCGCTTGTCGCAGTGCCTTTTCTTATTTACAGTATACTCGTTTTCAAATAATCTGTCAAGGGCACGCAGTCTCGTTTCTGCGTGCTTTTTTGTTACCGTTCAAAGGTGGTGCTCAAGGTCGTGGACCACTCCTTGCCGGGGGCAAGGCAGGCCGCAGCAGCACGCTGGTTCCAGTCCTGCGGGTCGTCCTCAGCACCGGGCAGGCTCTGCCACGGCTCGATGCACACAAAGCGCACAGGCTTTGCCGGGGCCGACCAGATCAGCGAGTAGGGATAGCCTTCCACGTTGCACACAATGTGGCGTCCGGTGTCCTTTTCGTAGATGCCGACCGTTTTGGTGCGCAGGCCCGCCATGCAGAAGCTGTCGTTGGCAAACAGGTCATCCGTCAGCGGGATGGCCTGCTGGTTCTTCCACTGGTAATGGTTTTTGCCGGTCAGCAGGCCGTTGGGGTAAGCGTCCAGAATGACCGGGCTTTCCGGCTGGTCAAAGCGGAACTCATAATCCGTAGTGGTGTGCGCGGCATCAAAGGGGATGTTGAAGGCCGGGTGGTAGCCGATGCCAAAGCGCAGTTCCTCGGTACCGGGGTTGCGCACGCTCAGGGTGTGGTGCACGGTCTTGCCGTCCAGCCGGAAGGTGCTGGTGAGCACAAAGTCAAAGGGGAAGCGCTCGGCTTTTATGGCTTCATCCGCGCGCAGCTCCAGCTGGATAGTATCGCCCTCGGCCTTGAGCAGGGTATGCTCCACATCGCGGGCAAAGCCATGCTGGCCGCCCTTGTAGGTCTTGCCCTTTGCCTCAAAGGTGCCGCCGGGCAGCTTGCCCGTCCAGGGGAACAGGATGGGGGCGTGGCGCTTCCACACCGCCGGGTCGGCCTGCCACAGCAGCTCTTCGCCTGCTGCGTTTTTCAGGCTGACAGCCTCGGCACCGTGGGTATCCACGGTCAGGGTCAGAAATTCATTGTGAATGGTTGCCTGCATTTTCAGTATCTCCTTTGTCCTTCTTATTTTCCGGGGTCTTCTGCTTCCAGTATACTCCCCCGTGTGCCAAAAATAAAGTCCCAGTCCGCCGGGCTTCAGCACCGCTGTGCCAGCGGCAGGGTGACTGCAAAGGTAGTGCCGTTTTCGCTGCTGCTCTCCACGGTCACGCTGCCGCCGTGCAGCACGGCGATCTCCCGCACAAGGGCAAGGCCAAGCCCAACGCCGCCCATCTCCCGGCTGCGGGACTTATCCACCCGGAAAAAGGGCTGGAAGATGCTGTCCCGACAGTCTGCGGGGATACCCGGGCCGGTATCCGTAATGCGCAGTACAGCGGTCTGCTTTTCCTGTTGCAGGGTGACGCGCACCGCGCCGCCGGGGCGGTTATACTTGATGCCGTTTTCCACCAGATTGAACACCAGCCGGTAGATCAGCGCATCGCTGCCCACCATGCCAAGTTCCTCGCAGTCCTGCTGCAAAGAGATATTGTTTTTCTGGGCAAGGGGGGTCAGGTCGGTCAGGATCTCCTCCACCAGCGGCGCAAGGGCGATCTGGTCGGTGCGGGAGACCGATTGCAGATTGCTCATTTCCAGCAAAGTGCGCACAAGGGCGGTCAGACGGTCCAACTGCTCCCGCAGGGAACTGACCAACCCGGCGGTCTCGGCATCCATGGCCGGGTGCTCCTCTGTAAACAGTTCCAGCTTTGTCTGCAAAATAGCCAGCGGGGTGCGCAGCTCGTGGGCAGCGTTGCCCGCAAACTGCCGCTGCAACTCAAAGGACTGCGCCAGACCATCCAGCATCCGGTTCACCGACCGGCTCAACTGCCCGAATTCCTGCACAGTGTTTTCGTCCAGACGGGTGGTGGCAATGCTGTCCTGATCGACCCGCTGCGCCTGCTGTGCAAGCTGCTGTAACGGTTTCAGCGCTCTGCCGCTGACAAAATAAGCGATGGCAGCGCTGACGATGGTGACCACGACGGTGATGCACCAGCCCTTGCGGCCAAAGACCACCTTTGCATCGTAGACTTCCTGCGAAAAATGCGCCAGCAGACTGGACATTTCCTCCTGCGGGATCTCGATGGTCAACGGATCCGCGCTGCCGGGCTGGTACTGCATCATAAAGCCGTTGAGGGCATCCATACCGGTAACGCCGGTGCGGTATAAAAGCAGGTTCATGCACACGCAGGCGCAGGCGATGAGCAGCGCGGTCAGCAGGGTGATGCGCCATTGCAGGGACAACTGTTTCATTGTACCTCGCCTCCGATCTCGTAGCCTTCCCCGATGCGGTTACGGATGGGATCGTAGCCCAGCGCCGCCCGCAGTTTTTTGCGTAGGGCAGAGATATGCACCCGGATGGAGTTGCTGAAGCTGTCCACGCTGCCGTCCCAGACGTGCTCGATGAGCTCTTCCTGACTGACCGGGCGGCCCTGATGCAGCAGCAGATATTCCAGTACGCCGCTCTCCTTCCGCGTCAGGGCAAGGGTCTGACCGTCCACAGCAGCAACGCGGCTGCGGGTGTTGAAGCTGAGCCGCCCGCAGCACAGGCAGACATCCTGCTGGATGAACTTGCGCCGGGTCAGGCTGCGCACCCGGGCCTCCAGCTCTGCAAGGTGGAAGGGCTTGGAAAGGTAATCGTTCGCCCCGGCATCCAATCCCTCCACTTTATCTGCGATCTCGCTGCGCGCTGATAAGATCAGCACACAGGTCTCAAGGTCGTGCCGGCGCAGGGTGCGCAGCACCTGCCATTCCGTCCACCTTCGCCGTCTGCACAGGCATCCACCTCGTACCCGGACAGCCGCAGCTGCAGCAGGAGTGCTCGTCCTCTGGCGCATCTTTGTTTTCCACCTTTCCCATAAAAATTGCGTTTTTTCTTCATTATAACAGATTATAGCAGACGGTGTTAAGATTCGTGTTAAGATTTTCTTAGCAGAGATTTTATCACGCATGGTGTATACTGATGCCATCAAACAACAGGAGGCTATGATGTTCATGACAAAAAAACAGGCGCAGCTGCTTTTGCTGGCCGCCGGGGTGCTGATGCTGCTGTTCGGCTTATGGCGGGGCGAGGCAGACACCGTATTTTCAAAAGCCATCCGGCTGTGTATGGAGTGTGTGGGCATTGGATAAGAAAAAGAAAAAGCTTTCTCCCCTTGCCCGCTTCCGGGGCTTTATACAAGCCGGGGCTACCCTGCTGACCAATCTCCACCTACCCAATTTTGCAAAAGGAGCGCTGTATCAGGGCGGCGGAAAGCACGTCTGCGTGCCGGGGCTGAACTGCTATTCCTGCCCGGGCGCGGCCGGTGCCTGTCCGGTGGGAGCATTCCAGGCGGTGGTGGGCTCTTCCAAGTTCCGCTTTTCCTACTACATTACCGGCATCCTCATCCTCTTTGGGGTGCTGCTGGGGCGGTTCATCTGCGGTTTCCTCTGCCCATTCGGGTGGTTTCAGGAGCTTTTGCACAAGATCCCATCCCCCAAGCTCTCCACCAAAAAGTTAAAGCCGCTGCGCTATTTAAAGTATGCGGTGCTGCTGGTCATGGTGGTGCTGCTGCCTTTGCTGGCGGTCAATGAGCTGGGCATGGGCGACCCCTTCTTCTGCAAGTATCTCTGCCCGCAGGGCGTGCTGGAGGGTGCCATTCCCCTCTCCCTGACCAATGCGGGCATCCGCGCTGCGCTGGGCAAGCTGTTCACATGGAAGGCCTGCATCCTGCTGGCGGTCATCGTGGGCAGCGTGGTGTTCTACCGCCCCTTCTGCAAGTGGCTGTGCCCGCTGGGCGCGTTCTATGCGCTGCTGAACAAGGTCTCGCTGTTCCAGATGCGCGTAGACACCCACAAATGCGTCTCTTGCGGAGCCTGTGCAAAGGCTTGCAAGATGGACGTAGACATTACCAAGACCCCCAACCACGCCGAATGCATCCGCTGCGGGATGTGCATGAAAGCCTGCCCCACGGACGCCATTCAGTACAAGTTCGGGCTGGGGGACCAATCAAATACCGAAACAACAAAGGAGTAAAACCATGAAGATCCATCGTATCGCCGCACTTTTGCTCAGCCTTGTGCTGGCTTTCAGCCTTGCCGCCTGCGGGCAGGGCGCATCCTCTGCATCTTCTGCATCCTCTTCTGCCGCTTCCTCTGCGGCAGCGGAAAGCAAAACCGAGGAGCAGCTGCTGGCCGAGGAAAACGAGATCCTTTCCGCAAACGATGCCCTGTGGGAGAAGGTATTCGCCTCTATGGACAAAAACGTGACCGAAACCACGATCAGCGCCAACTACGGCGATTTTCTGCGCAGCGCTGTGGAAAAGGCCAAGGATCAGTTCTCGGACGAGGAGTACAAGACCCTGACCGCAGATGCCGAAAAGATTCGTGCCATCGAACAGCAGATCGCCGCTCTTGCCCCCGCAGAGGATGCCGCTTCCAGTGCCGCCGCACAGGGCACCGCCTTCCCCAAGTTTGAGGGCAGCGATCTAGAGGGCAACCCGGTGGACAACAGCCTGTTTGCGGGCAACGCCTTTACGGTGGTAAACTTCTGGTTCAACGGCTGCAAGCCCTGCGTGGAGGAGTTGGACGACCTGAACGCCCTGAACGAGAAGGTCAAGGCACAGGGCGGTGAGGTCATCGGCATCAACACCGAGACGCTGGACGGCAACCAGCAGGGCATTGATGCCGCCAAAAAACTGCTGGAGACAACGGGCGCAAGCTACCGCAACATCTACTTTGCCTCCGGCAGTGAGGCCGGCAAGTTTGCACTGAACATCATGGCCTTCCCCACCACCTACGTTTTTGACCGGGACGGCAACGTTGTGGGGCAGCCCCTGCTTGGCGGCATCGACAAGGAAGAAAACCTTGCCGCTCTGCAAAAAAATATCGACGCCGCCCTTGCCAAGGACAGCGCCAAATAAACCTTTTTCCCCTGCCGCCTTCGGGCGGCTTTTTTATTTGCGGTGTGCATTGCCATGCACGCCCGGGTGCCGGACGGAATACGCTGGGGCAGAAGCATACTTTTACCAGCAAAGGAGCGTATCTCCATGAAAAACACCGGAACTCTCCGCATCCAGACCTTTGCGGCCCGCCAGTCTGCCCCCATGGAGGGGGTGACCGTTGCGGTGCAGGGGGACGGCTTTACCCTGCACTGCATCACCGATGCGACCGGCAGCGCCGCCGATATCCCCGTTGAAGCCCCCGCCTGCACCCTCTCGCTGGACGAGGACAACACCATCCGCCCTTACGCCGTTGTCAGCCTGACCGCCGCAAAATCCGGCTACCGCACCGTGCGCATTGAGGGCATCCAGATCTTTGCCGGGCAGATAACGCTGGCACAGCCTGCGATGATTCCGGTCACGGAGGAAGGCAAGGACATCCCGGACGCGCCCATCGTCATCCCGCCGCACCCTTTGTTTGCGGGCAGCGGCGGCAGCGGTGCACAGCCGGTGGAAAACTGCACGCCCCGGGTGCTGGACAAGGTGATCATCCCCAAAAACATCACGGTGCATCTGGGCAAACCGGCCGCCTCAGCCCGCAACGTGACCGTGTCCTTCCGGGATTATATCGCCAATGTCGCCTCCAGCGAGGTATACCCCACCTGGCCGGAGCAGGCCCTGCGGGCCAACATCCACTGCCAGATCTCGCTGGCGCTGAACCGCATCTACACCGAATGGTACCCCAGCAAGGGCTACACCTTCAACATCACCAACTCCACCAGCTACGACCAGTATTACGTCCACGGCCGCACCGTGTTCGATGTGATGGTGCGCATCACCGATGACATTTTCAACACCTATCTGCGCAAGCGCGGCACCGTGAACCCCTATTACTCCGAATACTGCGACGGCAAGTCGGTCACCTGCCCGGGGCTCAAGCAGTGGGGCACGGTGACGCTGGCCAACAACGGGCGCAGCGCTTTACAGATCCTGCGCTACTACTACGGCAGCGATATCGAGATCGTGCGTACCAGCAACATCCAGTCCATTCCCCAGAGCTACCCCGGTTCGCCCCTCCGGCAGGGAAACAGCGGCACGGCGGTGTTCACCCTGCAGCGGCAGCTGAACCGCATCACCAAGGACTACCCCTTCCTTGGCAAACTGACTGTGGACGGCGTATTCGGCAGCCGGATGGCCGCCACGGTACGGGCGTTCCAGAAGCAGTTCAATCTGACCGCCGACGGCGTGGTGGGCCGCCAGACCTGGTATAAGATCAGCTATATCTATGTGTCGGTCAAGGATCTGGCCGAGCTGACCAGCGAGGGCGAGACTTCCAACGGTACCCTCTCGGACGGCACCTGGGGCGGCACGGTCCTGCGCACCGGCTCCACCGGCAGCGCCGTGGAGCAGCTGCAATTCTGGCTGAACACCCTGGCCCAGTACGATTCCGCCATCCACTCGGTGACAGTGGATGGCGTGTTCGGCAGCGGCACCGCCGCAGCGGTGCGGGCCTTCCAGCGCAAATACGGCCTGACCGTGGACGGCGTGGTGGGCCGCACCACCTGGACCGAGGTATACGACCAGTTCCGCAGCATCCAGTCCGACAATGGAACCCCCAACGCCTACCCCGGCACCGCCCTGCGGGAGGGTTCCAGCGGCCAGAACGTGCGGCTGGTACAGTTCTGGCTCAAGATTGCCCGCACCGTGTACACCAGCCTTGCCAACGTGACGGTGGACGGGAAATTCGGCGCTGGCACGGCAGCGGCTGTGCAGCGGTTCCAGCGGTACTTCGGGCTGACGGCAGACGGGGTAGTGGGGCGCACCACATGGCAAAAGCTGTACGAGGTGTACAACGATATCGCCAACCGGCTGCTTTCCCCTTCCCTGCGCCCCGGCGAGTACCCGGGTGTGCTGCGCACCGGCTCTTCCGGCACAGCGGTGCGAGAGCTGCAATTTTACCTCTACCTCATGAGCGCCTACGAGAGCAGCATCCCGCCGGTAAGCATTGACGGCAAATTTGGCGCGGATACTGAGCGCGCGGTGCGGGCGTACCAGCGGTTTGCGGGGCTTACCGTGGACGGCGTGGTAGGGCGCACCACATGGAATTCCCTCTATGGCCGCGCCAGCCAACTGCGCAGTTCCGGGCCGGTGGTCACGCTGAAGCGTCTGCCCTACCCCGGCACCCCGCTCACGGTCGGCAGCAGCGGCAGTGCCGTGCTGTACTACGCCCTCCTGCTGCAGCGCATCGCCTATTATTTTTCCAGTGTAGAGGCTCCGCCCCTCTCCGACCAGTACACCGACGAGACAGCCGCCGCCACCCGCAGCGCCCAGCAACTGCTTGGGCTGGAGCAGACCGGCATTGCCGATGCCGACACATGGACGGCGGTAGAAGCGCTGAGTTTGCAGCTGGCCGCCCACGCCCCGAACCCCGATAGAGACACCCCACCCAGCACCGCTTACCCGGGGCGCGCCATCGCCGAGGGCAGCGCCGGGCAGGAGGTTGGGCAGGTGGAACGCTGGCTCAACCGCCGGGCGCAGCTTTCCTGCGACGAGGACTATGTGGCCGACAATAACCGCTTTGGCGCGGCAGACGCCGCTGCCGTGCGGGCTGTCCAGCAGCAGGCGGGCCTGCTGGTGACCGGCATCGTGAACCGTGATACCTGGGCCGCCCTGCAGGCCCAGAGCTGCAATTGCGACAAGGAGGAGTGAGCCATGGCACGGCTTCTGATCTACGACGCCTACGAAAACAAGGTGTACACCTACGCCAACCTCAACGAGAACGACCCCATGCCCTACAGCACCGGCACCACCCTGCGGGTACGAGAGTTCCGGGGCAAGTCGGCCAGTCCCACCCTGTGGACCACCATTGCCGCCATGGAAGCCTGGAACCTGACCCGCCGCAAATACGGCAGCGGCATCCCGGTGGGGTATGCCTTCCGCCGGATCTGGGAAGGGGGCCACGGCACCCGGAGCCAGCACTACGCCGGGGTATCCTTTGACGTAGGGCAGACCCTTTCCCAGCGGCAGCGCACTGCCCTGTACCAGGACGCCCGGAACACCGGGGCCTGGGGCTATGTGGAGCCTTTGAGCCAGACCCCCACCTGGGTGCACATGGACCGCCGCTACGGCACCCCCGCCTGCAGCGGCACCACGGCAGGCTACCCCACCCTGCGGCGGGGCAGCCGGGGCTGCTATGTGATGATCCTGCAGGACGCTCTTTCCACCCTGGGCTACCAGACCGGCAGCCGCATCGACGGCGTATTCGGTGCCCGCACCGAGGAAGCTCTGCGCGGTTACCAGCGGCGCACCAGTCTCTCGGTGGACGGGGTGTGCGGCTGCAACAGCTGGAAAAAGATCAGCACCGCCGTGCTGGGCGTGGGTCGTACCAAGACCACCATCGACTGATTTTTTGCGCAAAGAAGCCCGGAAGCATCAGACGCCTCCGGGCTTCTCATTTTTCGGGATAAAATTCAGCCGTTCACAATGTGCTCCCCGCTGCCCTCCAACCAGGTGCGCAGGTTGCGGGTGGTGATGTCCATCAGCCGCTGCAGGGCCTCTTTGGTGGTCCAGGCGATGTGCGGCGTGAGGATGGCATTGGGCAGACTGCGCAGGCGGCTGTCCTGCGGGAGCGGCTCGGTGCCAAAGGCATCGGCCCCATAATAGGCCAGCTGCCCGCTCTGCAGGGCATCGGCCACGGCTTCCTCGTCCACCAGCGCACCGCGGGCGGTGTTCAGCAGGATCATGCCGGGCTTTGCCTTGGCCAGTGCCCCGGCATTGATGAGCCCCCGGGTAGCGGGTGTGGCCGGACAATGCAGGCTGAGCACATCGCTGCGGGCCAGCAGGGTGTCAACGTCCACAAACTCCACCCCGTCCTCTGCGTACTCCGGGCGCACGGTGCGGGTGCACACCAGCACACGCATCCCAAAGGCCTTGGCAATGCGTGCTGTCTGCTGGCCGATGCTGCCGTAGCCGTACACGCCAAAGGTTTTGTCCAGCAGCTCCATCTGGGGCAGCAGGCCATATTCCGCCGGGATGTCCAACTGCCAATGACCCGCTTTCATGGCGCGGTTGTAGCGCTCGGCGCACTGGCAGATGGCCAGCAGCAGACTGAAGGTCATCTGCGCCACACTGTAGGTGGAGTAGCCCGGCACGTTGGCCACGGCCACGCCATGGCGGCGGCAGGCTTCCAGGTCCAGATTGTCGGTGCCTGTGGCGATGATGCCCACCCATTTCAGGTTGGGGCACTGGGCCAGAATGTTTTCGTCGATGCGGCACTTGTTCAACAGCACCAGATCGGCGTCCCCGATGCGGGGCGCGATCTCCTCATAGGCGGTGCGCACATAGCTCACGGTGTCGGGCACCAGCGCCTTCACACCGGACCAGTCCAGGTCGCCAGGCTCCATCACATAGCTTTCCAGAATGACTGCTTTCATGGTTCTTCCTCTCTTTTTCACACTCTCGTTGTTATGCCGGGTACATGGCCAGCAAGGTCTCCTGCCCGGCGGTCTGTCGGCTGTCCAGTGCCGCATACCCGCTTGCCAGCAGACGGGCCAGCCGGGCACGGTCCTGCAGCGGCACCCACACCGGCACCGGGTCCCGGGCCGCGCACCCGGCGGCCAGCACAAAGCAGGGTGCCAGACTGTTCAGCGGGCGCAGGGCCCGCAGCGCCAGCCCCTGCCGGATGTACAACGGCAGCAGAGCGTCGGACTGCGCGGTACATTCCAGCACCGCCAGCACCCGCCCGCCCCGGGCAAGGCGCTCCGCCCGGGCAAAGGCCGCCCGGAGCAGCGGTTCTGCAGCATCGGGCTGATGCAGAACCGGCGGCGTGAGGAACTGCCCGCCCTCCACACCGCGCCAGCCTGCCCAGGCCCGCAGGGCCGCGGCAAGGGCCGTGTCAGCATTCAGCGGTTGGAGCAGCACAGCTCCGGCCGGAGCCCCGACGGCATCGCACACGCCGCACACCTCGCCTACGGTAAGCATCCGCAGCACCTCGCTGCGGGGGCGGTAAAGACTGCCTGCCTCGCCCTGGAGCAGAAAACAGAATTCCTCGGCGGAAAACCGCCGCACCGGCCGCACCCGCGGCGGCTCACAAACCTGGATCATTTTGGGTCCCCCATTCTTTTCTGGAATGCTCTCAGCATACCGAAAAGCGGGTGCGAACCGGCTCGAAACCGCGCTGCCTTATTCCAGCACGACGTCCTCACTCAGGACCTGCCCGATGGGCTTGGCAATGCACAGGTCTGCCTGGGCGTCGGCCCCGGTGGGCTGCATGTTGATCACCACCAGATGGTCGCCCCGGAAATACCGGATGAGCCCGGCCGCCGGGTACACCACCAGGCTGGTGCCGCCGATGATGAGGGTGTCCGCGTGGCGGATGGCGTTCACCGCACCGGACAGCACTTCCTCGTCCAAGCCCTCCTCATACAGCACCACATCCGGCTTGACGATGCCGCCGCATTTTTCGCAGCGGGGCACCCCGGTGCTGTTGGCGATGTAGTCCACATCATAAAAGGCCCCGCAGCGGGTGCAGTAGTTGCGCAGGGTGCTGCCGTGCAGCTCGTACACGGTCTTGCTGCCGGCGGCCTGATGCAGCCCGTCGATGTTCTGGGTGACCACGGCCTTCAGCTTGCCCTGCTTTTCCAGCTTTGCCAGACGCAGGTGTGCGGCGTTGGGCTTGGCTCCCTTTACAATGAGCTTATCGCGGTAAAACCGGTAGAACTCTTCCGGGTTCTGTTCCCAGAAGGTGTGGCTGAGAATGGTCTCCGGCGGGTAGTCGTATTTCTGGTGATACAACCCATCCACACTGCGGAAATCCGGGATGCCGCTCTCGGTGGACACTCCCGCCCCGCCAAAAAAGACGATGCGGCTGCTCTTTGCCAGAATCTCTTCCAATGCCTGTACCATAAACGCAAACGCCCCTTTCCTCATGGCTGATTTTGTGTTAAGATACCATCAGTATAGCACATTCTGGCCAGAAAGGAAGCGTTGGTTTTTTGAACGTCTGGTACATCAACAGCATGCTGGGCACCCTGCGGCTGGAGGAAGAGGACGACGCCCTGTGCGGGGTACAGCTGTGTCCGGACGGCGTGCCGGACCTGGAGCCGCTGCCCCGCAAAGTCTGCGAGACGCCCCTGCTGCAGGAAACCGAAGAGCAGCTCAACGAATACTTTGCCGGGGCACGGCGGGAGTTCGACCTGCCGCTGGCCCCCAAAGGCACCGCCTTCCAGAAAGCGGTCTGGGCCGAGATGAACAAGATTCCCTACGGCGAGGTGCGCACCTACGGTCAGCTGGCCGCGGCCCTCGGCAAACCAAAGGCCGCCCGCGCCGTGGGCGGGGCCTGCCACTGCAACCCCATTGCCATCATCCAGCCCTGCCACCGGGTAGTGGGTGCCAACGGCTCCCTCACCGGCTACGCCTACGGGCTGGAGGTAAAGGAGTATCTGCTGGAGCTGGAGCAGGATTAAGTGCGCAAAAGCCTCCCCACCACAGTGGGGAGGCTTTTTTATCGCTGATGTTCCGCAAACATCCTGCCCAGTTCCGGCAGGATATCATGGGGCAGCATGCCGTATTCGCCGTGGACGGCGGCGGCACGGTCGGCGGCGGCACCATGCAGGTACACCGCACAGGCGGCAGCCTCATAGGCGGGCAGGCGGCAGGCCAGCAGGGCGGCGGTCATGCCCGCCAGCACGTCCCCGCTGCCGCCACGGGAAAGGCCGGGGTTGCCGGTGGGGTTCACGCACACCCGGCCGTCCGGGGCCGCTACCACCGTGCGGGCACCTTTGAGCACCACCACGGCGTTCCACGCCTGCGCACACCGCAGGGCTGTGCCCTCCCGGTCCGCGTTGATCTGCGCCGCAGACAGGCCGGTGAGCCGGGCCATCTCGCCGGGGTGGGGCATGACGATCAGCTCCCCCGCCGGGTGTGGGAAGGCTGCCTCTTCTGCCAGCAGCCGGGCTGCGGCGTTCAGGCCGTCGGCGTCCAGCACAGCACTGCCCGTAAAACCGGGCAAAAGCTGCTGCACAAGGGCCTGTGTCTCGGCGGCGCGGGCCGCACTCTGGGCGGTGCCGCCAAGGCCGGGGCCAAGCAGCAGAACGGTTGCTTTCTGCCGCCGGAGCAGCGGCACGTTTTCCGGGGAAATACCGTCCTCGGCCCCTGCCCTGCAGGGGCACAGGCAGCACTCCGGCAGGCGGGCTGCGGCGGCGCTCACCACCGGTTCCACACTGGCAAGGGTCACGATGCCCGCCCCGGTGCGCAATGCGCCCTCTGCGGCCAGCAGTGCAGCGCCCCGGTAGAATGCGCTGCCCGCCACGGCCAGCACACTGCCAAAGGTGCCCTTATGGCTGTCCCGCGGGCGGCGGGGGATATTCTGCCAGACAAATTCTTCGGTAATTTCAACAGCCATCATTCCACCTCCGGCCGGACGATTTGAAATGCCCTCCGTTTCACTCTGGGCATTCTCAGCGGAAAAATTATTTTTTATCGCAACGAGAGCAGCCTGCGGGCTGCTCTCATTGCTTTTTCACGGGTGGGTCGTAACGGAAAATTGCAGCATCACGCTTCCCCCTGCACCAGGGCGCGGATCTGCTTTTCCACGTTCTGCACTTCTTCGTGGAACATGCGGGCAGAAACGCGCAGGGCACCGTGGCCCAGGATGATGATCTGCTCCATGCCGTCGGAGGTGGCCACCCGGACACGGCGGTTCCGGCCGATCTCATGGGTGACCCGCTCGATGAACATGTCCGCCGTTTCGGCCTCCTTGGTGTAGACCACATGGATATTGTGGTACTGCTCAATGCTGCCGGGGCTGCCGGGCACCCGGTAGGCATCGAACACCAGGATGAGCACGCACTTCTGGAAGCCCTGATAGTTGCACAGGATGTCCATCAGCTTGTGGCGGGCGGCGTCCAGGCTCTCTTTGGAAAGGGCGTTCAGCTCGTCCCACGCAAAGATGATGTTGTAGCCGTCCACCAGCAGGTATTCCGGCGCGATCTCCCACTGCTCGGCGGCAAAGTCGGGGCGCTCCCGCTTCTGCACCGGGCGGAAGGCTGCCAGCGGGTCCCGCTTGATGGGGCCGTAGGTGCGCTCGAAAATTTTGAGCAGCTCGGCGTCCTCTTCCAGCGTGGCGCGGTAGGCCATGGCCCGGCGCTGAGGCACAGCCGCTTCCTGCTCCGGACGGGTGCTTTTGCTCCAGCCGCTGTCCACATGCATGTGGCTGCGCACCTGATCCCAGGGCACCACAAATCCGGCCCCGTGGGCACAGAACACTGAATCTGCCGGGTTGTCGAGATCATGCTCCGGCTCATAGCCGATGGCCGCGATCACCTCCTGCGCGTTGTGGCAGGGGCGGTAGCCGTCCAGTGTCAGGCTCAGATGACCCCGGCCGCGGGTGTAGCTCACCACCTCCATGGGGTAGCTGCGCATGGTGGACACCGGCGCAAACCCGGTGAGCACCGCCGTCTCCTCCCCGCTTTCCGGCGGGTCAAAGGTGCCCTCCATGCGCTGGATATCGCTCATGGCGCGGCCGATGTTCTCGGCGGGCACCTCCAGCCGAAAAGCATACCACGGCTCCAGCAGCTGGCTTTTGGCCAGCATCAGGCCCTGCCGTACTGCGCGGTAGGTGGCCTGCCGGAAGTCGCCGCCCTCGGTGTGCTTGAGGTGGGCCCGGCCCGCAATGAGGGTGATCTTCACATCGGTGAGGGGCGACCCGGTCAGCACGCCAAGGTGCTGTTTTTCTTCCAGATGGGTCAGCACCAGCCGCTGCCAGTTTTTGTCCAGCAACTCTTCCCGGCAGTCGGCGGCAAACTGCATGCCGCTGCCGCGGGGCAGGGGTTCCAGCTTCAGGTGCACTTCCGCGTAATGGCGCAGCGGCTCATAGTGGCCCACGCCCTCCATGGGCTCGGTGATGGTCTCCTTGTACAGGATGCCGCCGGGGCCGAACTCCACTTCCAGCCCGAACCGCTCGGCCAGCAGGCTGCGCAGCACCTCCAGCTGGATCTCGCCCATCAGCTGGACATGGATCTCGCCCAGCGTCTCGTTCCATACCACATGGAGCTGGGGCTCCTCTTCTTCCAGCCGGTGCAGCTTGCCCAGTGCCCCGTGGACATCGGTGCCCTCCGGCAGCAGCACCTGATAGCTCAGCACCGGTTCCAGCACCGGCAGGTCACTGTCCCGCTCCGCGCCCAGTCCCTCGCCGGGGCGGGCCTTGGTCAGACCGGTCACGGCACACACCTGCCCGGGGCCAATGGCCTCTGTCAGTGTGTATTTGGCACCGGAATACAGCCGCAGCTGGTTGGCTTTTTCGGCCCAGGGTTCGCCGTCCGCTTCGCCGGTAAGCTGGGCTTTCACCTTCAGTTCCCCGCCGGTGACCCGCAGCCAGGTCAAGCGCGCGCCCTGCTCGTCCTGCGACACCTTGAACACCTTGGCTCCAAAGGCTTCCAGTGCCGGAGCTGGGCGGGTGTAACGGTCCAGCCCGTCCAGCAGGGCATCCACACCCTCCAGCTTGAGGGCCGCCCCGAACCAGCACGGGAACACATGCCGCCGCGCAATGGCAGGGATGAGGTCGGCGTCCTGCAGCTGTCCGGCGTCCAGCATCCGGTCCATCAGGTTTTCATCGCACAGGGCCAGCGCCTCGTCCCGGTCGGCCTGCGTTGCACCGAAATCCACAAAGCCCTCGCCCAAGCGCCGGTTCAGCTGGGCAAGAAGCTCCTGCCGCTCCATGCCGGGCAGGTCCATCTTGTTCACGAACACAAAAGTGGGCACATGGTAGCGCCGCAGCAGCCGCCAGAGCGTCTCGGTATGGCTCTGCACGCCATCGGTGCCGCTGACCACCAGCACCGCGTAATCCAGCACCTGCAGGGTGCGCTCCGTCTCGGTGGAAAAATCCACATGGCCCGGTGTGTCCAGCAGGGTGATGTCGGTATCACCCGCCGTGAGCAGGGCCTGTTTGGAAAAGATGGTGATTCCACGCGCTTTTTCCAGCGCGTCGGTGTCCAGAAAGGCGTCCTTGTGATCCACCCGGCCCAGGCGGCGGGTCACACCGGCGCGGTAGAGCATGGCTTCCGACAGGGTGGTCTTGCCGGAGTCCACATGGGCCAGAATGCCCAGTACGATTTGTTTGCGCGTTGATTCCATCCGCTCAGTCTCCCTCAATGCATATTCTTACTTATTGTATCACGGGCGGGGCAAAAAGAAAAGCGGAGCGACTGCTGGGTATCCGTAAAACAGTTTTCGAGAAATGACACAGCAACTGCCTGTCAGGATTGGTTACGAGTACCCGGCTAAGCCGAGGAAGCATCAAGTCCCATGTCCGCACCGCAAAGGTGTTGGGCATGGGACTTTTTGCATATCAGGAGCGTATACACCTCTACCAAGGTGTAACACACTAGACTTTGTACCAAAGTCGTGTGCCAAGGGTGTGCTGCACCCCTTGGAATCCCTGCTCACATCGCCTGTGGGCGATGTGGATTCGCCGCACAGAAAGCTCTCACAAAGGTGCACCGGGCTGTCTGCGGCGAGGAAAAGGCACTTCTGCGGAAGTGTAATAACCCACTATGACACTTTCATCCCTGCGGTCTGCAAAGTGTAGTGGGCTCTCCGAGGGGGAACGGCTGTATAGAGTGCGTTTCGGGCAAATCGCTACGTACGTGCGTACAGGGTTCTGGTACGTATGTACGCAGTAAATCGGCCAAATTCTCCTATATAGGGGTATTCTTTCATTGGAGAATATGGTATACTTGGTTTGGCCCAGTAAATCGGAATTTGTAAAGGAGATGTACAACATGAAGAAAGTTTGCTTAGTGGTTTTGCCGGCTTTAACAATAGTGTTAGAATCGCTGCCTTTGGGAGCAGTTTGCATTTTTGCAACATCTCCAACAGAAAGAGTAAAAGAAACATTCTCATACTTTAGCCTTACACCGTTTGGCTATGCAAATTTTGCCCCACTTATTACAGCCATACTTACCGTTGCCATCTTCTTGCTTTCATTGTTTTCATTGAAGAAGAACAGTGTTCTCAAAGCATTGTTTGTCCTTTCAATTATTACAGTAGTTGTTTCTCTTTTGCCGTTGATGTATGGTTTAAACTACTACACCTTTGTAGGAGCCTTTATAACGGTAACACTTGTAATAGAAAGTATTTTGGCTAAGATTCAACAAAAAATAAAGTGACAGCTTCCAGCCTTTTAAACAGAAAGCTAATTTCCTATTTAGCGGAGAACAAATAGAGCAAAAAATCGGAATCCAACAAGGGCAAAGCAAATGGAGCAGATCATCAATTATAGAGACATACCTACAGATAAAAGAACTGATATTCTAAACGCTCTTGCGCAAATAGGTTTTATTCCAGCATACGGCGGAGTGAAAACAATGCAGCGAATTATGGAAAAATCGGTTCCGGGTTCAGGACCTCAATTCTATTTTGTTTTTCGCGAAGAAAAGTTGATAGGGTACAATTTTCTCATTGGTGACACTAAAAGATATAAGGCATTCCCATGGCTCGCTATTAGTAATGCAGATGAGCAGAAAATGGTTGTTTGTGAAGAAATGATGGGAATGCAGGTTGCTTTTTTCGAGAAACTTGGAATGAAGAATATAGCAGACCATTGTGTTAGGCTTATGGAAAATTACAGAAAAGGAATTGGAAAACGAGAAGAAAGTGGTAGCAGATAAATTCCAGTTTGCCGTACTTGTTTCTAGCAGGGTTTGGGGCAGGCACGCCCCAACAAGAAGCTGTCCCAAAGGGGCAAGAATTTTCAAGAATTGAAAATTTGTGGCCACGGGACGATTCTTGCTCTCACGAAAACCTATGCTTTTTGAAAATCCGCTTTTCACAGCCAAAGGAGGATGAACCATGAAAAAAGAAATCGAAGCCTTTGTCAATGCAGCCAACGAACAGGAGTTGGAAGCCGCATGGAACAACCTCTCGGCAGAGGAACAGCAGGTTTTCGAGCAGCTCATGGAGGAAGACCCGCCCGAAGATGCACTGGCATTTTTCGCCCAGCTGTATGACGATGCCCCGAAGGAGCAGGCCAGCGAGACCGTGAGCATCTCCGAAAATGAAATCTATTTCAAGCGGCAGCCCTTGACCGAAGAACAGAAGAAGCACGACTCTTATGTGGACGAGAACGGCAATCTCCACGTCAAGAACCTGTCCGCGTTCTGGATTCCTGAACTGACCACCACGGAGAAAGTCGGTCACACCACCTACACCGTGACCGGCAGCTATGAGGGTAAGGAATCCTTTTTGAAGAAGCTGGAGCGCATTGTTGCCAAGAACGCCCAGCAAAAATTTGAAGATGAGGGTGCAGACGAATGACAACTGCGCCCAATTCTGCTATACTTGACCCGGTAACCAATCCTGTACTGACAGTTGCTCCACAGAGTAAGGAGGACACAACAATGTCTGGAGCAACGAATAAAATCACCGCACTTTATTGCCGACTGTCACAGGAGGACGCGCGACTCGGTGAAAGTCTTTCTATCGAGAACCAGAAGGATATCCTTTTGGACTACGCTAAAAAGAACCACTTCTCGAACCCGGTGTTCTTTGTGGATGATGGCTATTCTGGCACGAACTACGACCGCCCCGGCTTTCAGAGTATGCTGGCCGAGATTGAAGCAGGGCGTATAGGAATCGTTATTACGAAAGACCTGTCCCGACTGGGGCGCAACTCTGCCTTGACGGGACTGTACACAAACTTCACCTTTCCCCAGTATGGCGTTCGCTACATTGCCATTAACGATAATTACGACACCATTGACCCGAACAGTGTAAACAACGATTTTGCAGGCATTAAGAACTGGTTCAACGAGTTTTACGCCCGTGATACCAGCCGAAAGATTCGGGCTGTCCAGAAGGCCAAGGGAGAGCGTGGAGTGCCGCTGACGGTCAATGTGCCGTACGGTTATGTAAAAGACCCGGAGAACCCGAAGCATTGGCTTGTTGACCCGGAAGCGGCTGCGATTGTGAAGCGCATCTTCTCCATGTGCATGGAGGGACGTGGGCCGACCCAAATTGCGAACCAACTGTGGGAAGATAAAGTTCTGAATCCTACCGCCTACAAGTTGAGCCATGGCCGGAGTACAAACGCACCTGCCCCGGAAGACCCTTATCGCTGGGATAAAAGAGCAGTAAGTTTGATTCTGGAACGCCGGGAGTACACGGGCTGCACAGTCAACTTCAAGACCTATACTAACTCTATCTGGGATAAAAAGAGACATCTGAATCCTGTGGAAAATCAGGCTATCTTCCCAGATACACATGAGCGCATTATTGACGATGATGTGTTTGAAAAGGTTCAAGAGATTCGTAACCAGCGTCACCGCATGACCCGGACAGGCAAGAGCAGCATTTTCTCCGGTATGGTCTACTGCGCTGACTGCGGTTCCAAGATGCAATATGGTTCGTCCAATAACAGGGACTTCAGTCAAGACTTCTTTGATTGCTCTCTGCACAAGAAGAACGGGAGCAAGTGCAAGGGACACTTCATCCGGGTAAAGGTTCTGGAAGGACGTGTGCTGAGCCATGTTCAGCGGGTGACGGACTACATTCTCCGTCATGAGGACTACTTCCGCAAGGTCATGGAGGAGCAGCTTCGGGTGGAAAGCACCGAAAAGCTGACCGTCCTGAAGAAGCAGCTTGCCCGGAATGAGAAGCGGATTGCAGACCTCAAACGGCTGTTCATGAAAATCTACGAGGACAACGCCAGCGGAAAGCTGAGCGATGAACGTTTTGACATGATGAGCCAGAGCTACGATGCCGAACAGAAGCATCTAGAAGAGGAAGCTCTCTCTATCCAACAGGAAATCGAAGTACAGGAACAGCAAATCGAAAATATTGAAAAATTCGTCCAGAAAGCACACAAGTACGTTCATATTGAAGAGCTCACCCCATATGCTCTCCGTGAACTGGTATCGGCCATCTATGTGGATGCCCCGGATAAGTCCAGCGGAAAACGGGTGCAGCACATCCATATCAAGTACGATGGGCTGGGGTACATCCCTCTGGATGAACTGGAAGCAAAAGAAAAGGCGTGACTGAAGTCACGCCAAATCTTCCCCATTGTGGGAACTTTTGCAAATGCTGTTTTATGGGAACTCTGCTACCGCAGCCACTCCGCTTTTTAAAAGGATTTGATTTACTCCACGATGATGCTCTTGCCAGTCATCTCTGCCGGGACAGGCAGGCCGATGTAGGGCAGCATGGTGGGTGCGATGTCGGCCAGGCAGCCGCCCTCGCGCAGCTTCACGTCGCCGCAGCCAACGGCCACGAAGGGCACCACGTTGGTGGTGTGGGCGGTGAAGGGGGTGCCGTCCGGGTTCATCATCTTTTCGGCATTGCCGTGGTCCGCAGTGATAAAGGCGCAGCCGCCGGCGTTCAGCACGGCAGAGACCACCTGGTCCACAGCAGTGTCCACAGCCTCGACGGCCTTGACGGCAGCGTCGAACACGCCGGTGTGGCCAACCATGTCGCAGTTGGCGAAGTTCAGGATGACCACGTCGTACTTGCCGCTCTCAATGCGCTTGACGCATTCGGCAGCCACTTCGGGGGCGCTCATCTCCGGCTTCAGGTCGTAGGTAGCCACCTTCGGGCTGGGGATGACGCAGCGGTCCTCGCCCTCGTAGGGAGCCTCGACGCCGCCGTTGAAGAAGAAGGTGACGTGTGCGTACTTCTCGGTCTCGGCGATGCGCAGCTGGGTCTTGCCGTTCTCAGACAGGTACTGGCCCAGAACGTTCTTCAGCTCCACCGGCGGGTAAGCCACTTCGCAGTTGGGCATGGTGGCGTCGTACTCGGCCATGCAGACGTAGTGCACCTGCTTGCGGCCGCCGCGGCGCTCGAAGCCCTTGAAGTCGTCATCGCAGAAGATGCGGGTCATCTGGCGGGCACGGTCGGGGCGGAAGTTCATGAAGATGACGGTGTCGCCGTCCTGCACGCGGCCGCCCTCGCAGGTGACGCAGGGCAGAACGAACTCGTCGGTCTTGTCGGCAGCGTAGGAAGCCTCAATGGCCTCGGCGGCATTGGCGGCGTGGTTGCCCTCGCCGTAGACAAAGGCAGCATAGGCCTTCTCTTCACGGTCCCAGTTGTTGTCGCGGTCCATGGCGTAGTAACGACCGGAAACGCTGGCGATCTTGCCGATGCCCAGCTCGTCCAGCTTGGCCTGCAGGTCAGCCAAAAAGCCCTTGCCGGAGTGGGGGTCGGTGTCACGGCCGTCGGTGATGCAGTGCAGGTAGACGTCCTTGGCACCCATGTGCTTGGCCATCTCCAGCACGCCGAACCAGTGGTCAGCGTGGCTGTGCACGCCGCCGGTGCCCACCAGGCCCATCAGATGGATGGCCTTGCCGGCGTCGATGGCAGCCTGCATGTTCTTGACCAGAACAGGGTTCTTAAGCATCTCACCGTCCTTGATGGACTTGGTGATCAGGGTCAGCTGCTGGTACACGATGCGGCCGGCACCCATGTTGGTGTGACCGACCTCGGAGTTGCCCATCTGGCCGTCGGGCAGGCCGACTGCCATGCCGGAAGCCTCGATGGTGGTCATGGGGTATTTTGCCATCAGAGCATCCAGATGGGGGGTCTTGGCGGCCACCACGGCATTTCCGTAGGTCTCGTCCGGCACCCAGCCGAAGCCATCCATGATGCACAGAAGAACAGGTTTCTTTGCCATAAAATGAAATCTCCTTTAATTTTGAACAAATAGCGCCCGGCTCAGCGCTGGATTACGGCGCAGCCGGGCGCTGGAAAGCATAATTTCGTCAGCCCTTAGCCCTTGGTGGCTGCGTTGACGATGACTGCAAAGTCAGGAGCCTTCAGGGATGCGCCGCCGATGAGGCCGCCGTCCACGTCCTTCTTGCTCAGCAGCTCTTCGCAGTTCTTGGCGTTCATGCTGCCGCCGTACTGGATGGTGGTAGCCTCAGCCACAGCCTCACCGTACACCTCGCCGATGACCTTGCGGATCTGGCCGCAGACTTCCTCAGCCTGGTCCGCAGTAGCGGTCTTGCCGGTGCCGATGGCCCAGATGGGCTCGTAAGCGATGACCACGTTGGCCATCTGCTCAGCGGTCACGTCACGCAGAGCGATCTTGGTCTGCATGCGCACCAGCTCCTCGGTCACGCCCTCTTCGCGCTGCTGCAGGCTCTCGCCCACGCAGATGATGACCTTCAGACCAGCGTTCAGGGCTGCCAGAGCGCGCTTGTTCACGGTCTGGTCGGTCTCTGCGAAATACTGACGGCGCTCGGAGTGGCCCACGATGACATACTCCACGCCCAGATCCACCAGCATGTCGGCGCTGATCTCACCAGTGAAAGCACCGGACTTCTCGAAGTGGACGTTCTCGGCACCCACATGGATGTTGGTGCCCTTGGTCTTTTCCACAGCGGTGACCAGGTCGGTGTAGGGGGTGCAGATGACGACCTCGCAGCCTGCGTCCTGCACGGCGGGCACCAGCTCGTCCACCAGAACAGCAGCCTCGGAGGCGGTCTTGTTCATCTTCCAGTTGCCTGCAATAATAGCCTTGCGCTTTGCCTTATCCATGATACTCTATCTCCTTTATTTACCTTCTGCAAACAAAAAGGTGCGGCGGCGTTGCAGCCGCCGCACCCATCCTGATGCCGGAAAAAATTATGCGTTCTGGATGACTGCGATGCCGGGCAGCTCCTTGCCCTCCAGATACTCCAGAGAAGCGCCGCCGCCGGTGGAGATGTGGGTCATCTTGTCGCCCAGACCCATCTGCTGCACAGCTGCTGCGCTGTCGCCGCCGCCGATGACGGTGGTAGCGTCGCTCTCAGCCATAGCCTTGGCAACAGCCAGAGTGCCGGCTGCCAGAGTGGGGTTCTCGAACACGCCCATGGGTCCGTTCCAGACAACGGTCTTGGAAGCCTTGACGGCGTCAGCAAACAGCTTCATGGTCTCAGGGCCGATGTCGCAGCCTTCCATGTCTGCCGGGATCGCAGTGACGGGCACAACGGTGGTCTCGACGGGTGCGTCGATGGGATCGGGGAAGTCCTTGATGCAGACAGCATCGACGGGCAGCAGCAGCTTGACGCCCTTCTCCTGAGCCTTGGCCATCATCTCCTTGCAGTAGTCCAGCTTGGAGTCATCGCACAGGCTCTTGCCCACTTCGTAGCCCTGAGCCTTGACGAAGGTGTAAGCCATGCCGCCGCCGATGATCAGGGTATCGACCTTCTCCAGCAGGTTGGAGATGACGTTCAGCTTGTCAGCGACCTTTGCGCCGCCCAGGATGGCGGTGAAGGGACGGACGGGATCGTTCACGGCGTTGCCCAGGTACTTGATCTCCTTCTCCATCAGGTAGCCGACAGCGGTGTCCTTGATGTAGTCGGTGACACCTGCGGTGGAGCAGTGTGCACGGTGGCAGCTGCCGAATGCATCGTCAACGTATGCATCAGCCAGAGAAGCCAGCTCCTGGCTGAACTCGGGCATGTTCTTGGTCTCTTCCTTGCGGAAACGGGTGTTCTGCAGCAGAACGACGTCGCCGTTGTTCATGGCAGCCACAGCAGCCTTTGCGTTGTCGCCCACGACGGTGTCGTCATCGGCAAACACAACGGTCTTGCCCAGCTTTGCGCTCAGAGCCACAGCAACGGGTGCCAGGCTGAACTTTGCCTCGGGGCCGTTCTTGGGCTTGCCCAGGTGGCTGCACAGGATGACCTTAGCGCCATCGTTGACCAGCTTCTGGATGGTGGGCAGAGCCGCATTGATGCGGTTCTCGTTGGTGATGACACCGTCCTTCATCGGGACGTTGAAATCACAGCGGACAAGCACCTTCTTGCCGCAGTAGTTCTGATCGTCGATCGTCTTCTTACCTAAACCCATGGTAATAAACTCCTCTCAAACTTTGATTTCTGAACTAGAGTTTCGCTCGCTTTTCAGGGGGCATTCCTGCCCCGCCTGTTACTATTATAAACAAAAACTGTGTACAATGCAAGGACGCAGAATAGATAATTGTTTAACAAACATTTCCTGTGGTTGTTCCAAAATGTGTCTATTTTGACCGAACCGGGCACAAACCACGATGCATCCCTGTTTTTGCGAGCGGCATCTCTCCTGCCGTACCATTTTTACCGGCAGGAACAGACGCTTCCCCTACTGTATACGCCCCGATCAAAATACACCCGGACAAACAAAAGCACCCTTTTCTCCACGGAATGCAGAGAAAAGGGTGCAAGTCAACGTATTCACATGGCCATGCCGGAACCGGCACAGCCCGGTATGTTCACCTCAGGCACTTTCCAGTGAGAAGCTATGATCAGCAGTTCTCAGCGAAGTACTTAATGGTACGAACCATCTGAGAAGTGTAAGAGTTCTCGTTGTCGTACCAAGACACGACCTGGACCTGGTAGGTGTCGTCGTAGCTACGCTTGTTTTTCGCGCACTTTTTGTAGTCGTTTCTAATTTCGAAACAACAGTTACAGTACCACAGCGCACAGTTGTCGTACTAAACCCGGCTTGTTCGTACCACTATTATACCACGTTTCAGCGTTATTTTCAAGTTTTCTCCGTTTCTTTTTTCATCGGTATATTTATGCGATGGATAACGTACATTCTCATTCGCTAGTCTTCGGAGAGCCTGGGGCCCAGGGGCCTCCGCCGGGGCGTCTGCCCTGCCCAGGTACTCTCCTCAGTCCGTGATCTTGCGGCTTTGAGGAGTGATCTTGGGGTGGATTTTATGGGGGTGAGCAGATACCAGATGGCTGTGTAGTAGGTTGTTTGTGGTCCTTGCAGCTTTTTCCCGGCGGTTTTTGGATTGAAATTTCACCGGACGTGTTTTTGAAGAGTGCGGTGGGAGAAGAAGAATATTTGTTCGATATGGAACATTCAATAATAAAAGACGTCATCCATCCTTAGAATGTTACATCTGCCGACCAGCTCTTTTCATCTTCCCATTCACTTTATCCGGCATATCAATGAGTCCGAATCGGTAGAACATTCCATAAATGTAAGTCACGCCTCGGATGTCGCCCAGAGTTTTTGGCCTGTCCACCACCGCCCCCACCTCTTTTATATTGTTCAGTGCCAGCAATACCGAACTCCAGGCCAGGCTCTTACTATTCTCCCGGCGGTCGATCCAAAGCTCTTTTGTGTATTGCCCATCAACCTATGGACAAAAGCAAACAAACCCACGGCGGGTCGCATAAAGGCAATCCACCGTAGGCTTGAACTCTCCTTCAATCTTTATTTGTTGCTCCTTTTTTGTTGGTCAAAACAGAGCTTCCAAAAGCCACCTACATATAGCCCTCAGGATTTCCCACTTCTTGCAGTTTTTCAACAAATAAAACTTTTGAAGGACAACTCAAGCCGTCAAAACCCTTTAGTTATCGTAGGTTATCTTGGTTGACCCTATGCGGTTGTCAAGTAAGGAACAAAAATTTTTGCAAAAAAATAAGCCCTACAAGGCTTTCAATCGGTTCTGAACCGATCTGAGCCTTGTAGGGCTTACCTACACTCTATATGTTCTTTTCTTGATTATGATTATGTCCCATGGGCATCCATTCTGTTACGCGGCGGATTAACTCTTCTAAATTTAACCGCCCGCTCAGGTGTGGTTTCAGGGCAATCCGCATCAAACGTGATTGGCATTTTCTTTGCCGCTTCCAGTTCTGCGAGTTCTTCTTTTGTAAATGCAAGTTCCTGTTTCAGTTCCATAGACATTTCACTCGTTTTTACCATAATAAAGCCCCCTTTCAAATTCGGTAGCCATTCGTGCCGAAATCAATCTTGTCACATCTGTTTTTGCACCGCTTTCTTCAATTCTTACTCATTCAGTATCCGTAGTTGCATTCACCAGCCATAAACATCCACATAATCCCTGATATAAAGGCTGTCAACCACTTTCTCAAATGATGGAACCTCCTGTACCTCATCCAAAAAGATGTATGTCATCTTATCAGCACACAAACGTTCTTTGAGGTAGTTGTACAGCTTCATATAATCTTTTAATGGTTCGTAATATTATCCTTGATAATAGAATTACCGACATACTCTGCTGAAAACTGCCTGATGATGGATTGGATTTCATCAAATTTCTTATTTGGGTTTACAAAGAGGCTACCTTCCAAAACATTGTTCATCACTTATCCTCCCAGGGCTGCTCCATCCTTTTGCCATTCTCGCACACCCTAGTATGAAACAGAATCATATCGGACAGTTTATCCGCAAGCTGAATTCCTTTTCGTGCTTCCTCTGTTTTAACGCGCCCCATAAACGCATGGATAACATTTGTGTCCATCGGCTTTTCAGGCATTTTCATCAGAGAATTCATTGACACATGGAGATATTCGGAAATTTTATGAAGTTCTACCGCATTGATTGCTCTTGCTCCATTCATGATTTTGCTCATTGTCTGCTTAGAGACTCCAATTTCTTCTGCCAGATCAACCTGCTTTTTGTTTTCTTTTTTCAGTTCAGCTTGAATGTTGTTTGCAATTATCATATTTAAATCCAGCATATAATCGCCTCCTATTATCCACATATTGATAATCAATCATTGGTTGTTCCTTAAATTCTCCCGATATTTCACGATTAGAAATTCCTAATTTTTTCCCAAACGACTCCATTCTTGATTTATTTTCACGATTATAATAGTAAACGTTTTTATGAAAATATAAAGAATATAATAAACCATGATAAGAAGCCGTAAATACTGTATTTGCATGTAAACAATTTAACACAGATTTGTCCATATTGGAATTTCTCACATTATGCCATCCATTAAATCGATAGCTTTTTCCTACTTCTAAATCCTTTGCCTCTCGTTGTCTTCAGCTCTTCTTCAAGATAATAGTCACCATGATAGAATTTAGAAACATCCATATCAAGAGCTTCAATTACCCGACAGGCCAAGCCAAAAGAAGAAGTCAAAATATTTCTTTCCCCAGATTCCAGCCTTTGATATTGACGTAAAGTTATATTGGCTCGATCAGCAACCTCTTGTTGCGTCATCCTTAACATTTGTCGTCTTTCCGATAAGACAGCCGCTGCTGTTGGAATTATCGTTTGAAAACTATCTAAAATTCCACCACTCATAAGAATCGCCCCTTCCATTACGTCCATTTGGTCACATTGTACGACCAATCGGACGTAATGTCAAGTCAAATACTTTTAGAGGCTCAAGCCTATTTTCGATTGACGTTCGTTCTCAAGTTCATTTTCTTCAAGCGAAATAACAACCGCATTTTTCTCAGCATCATACCGTCCTTTAAATTGATGGTCTTTTCCTACAGCTAGACCATTTGTTTCCAGAAGTGCATGGATGAACTGTATTCCGTTAATCATCATCCGGCACTGGCCATCGGTCAGCAGCCTATCAGGAACCTTAAAGGACATGGGATGTTCAGCGGTGCACGGAGTAATCACAATAGATTTCCGATCTTTTCTCTGCAAAACACAAATATAGGTCGGACTCCCAAGAACACGAATAACATCCTTTCCCACATTCATTCTTCGGCTTTCTGCCGGAATCGTCACCAGCAGATTCATAATTCGTCCAGAACTCATGTCAGCATTCCTTTCTCAACAACCTCACTGCCCGGTCGTTGTACATTTTCAGGCTGTTCCGGCAAATCTGGTAATGGTGTATTTTCTGAGTCTTCACCTTGCGGTATCGGTACTGAAGTAGTGCCTGCTTCCCGTTCAGTCTCATCCAATACTGCAGAGCCCTGATACCCAATAAAATCTTCAAACAGATTCATCTGATGGCCTGCAATGTAATCAGTATAAGATTTCCCGATCCGATCCTTATAGACATCCGGGAAGAATTTTATCTGTTTCTTCTTTGTCTCACCCGTAACAGGGTCTGTGTATTCCTGTGGTTTTGGGGTGAACATGATTGCTTCTTCCAAGTCGAATAACATACAAAGGCCCTGATCTGAGTTCGCCACCCGTCCGAGTATCTTATAGCGGCATTCACGGTTCCAACTCATGATTTTGAAGATATTTTCCACAAATTCCAAAGAGGTAATATCCTTATTCACCCAGTTTTCGTCCTTCTGTCTTGCCCATTCAACAGATGCACTGTCCTCTTCCGGGCACATAATCAACGCAAGCCGCTTCTTGTTTGGATGCAGAATTGGAAGAACATACTTAATTCCTTCAAAAAGCCGGATACAGGCCATATTGAATTTCATAACGCCATATTTTATGCTTACTGCTGGCTTATTCAGCATGGAAAACTGTGTGCGCGGCGGCAGCTCATACCCATCAAATTTTTCGTACTCCAGCTCTCTTTTATACTCTTTTCGTATCTGTGCCAACTCACGAATCAGCGAGATCTCCCGAGCACTCATTTCCTGCTCCCTGCTTTTTTCTTCCATTTCACAAATCCTCCTACATCGACATTAAAAGGTCATCCAGTTCACGTTGAACTTCATTTCTGCTTGGAATTGCACCAATCATGGGGTTTTCTACGACTTGGCCGGATTCCATCACATCACGGGCCGTAATGCTCTGAACCCACTTACGCCGATATAGCCTGCATTCCAGGTTCATCGAGTATCCCTCAGCCTGTTCATAATGATTTTTCCCAATCAAAATCCGGGACTCATCCAACTCAAAGAGCAGGAATTTTGCGTTTTCCCGTTCCTGGCAGATACCACGGCACTGATAGCGGCAATTCCTTCTCCAGTTCAATGTTTGGAAGACCAGTCCAGAAAATGCTCTGGCTGAAAAAGCACTATGAACGTCATTGTCATCTCTCCAGCGCATTGCCGTTGAAGACTTACAATTGTTCTTCCGCAGGATCACGACCTGCAGAATCGGATGATAGAGCAATTCAACATCTTCGCAGTCGTCCAACCGGGTATGGCATGCCTTGCTGAAACGGATTTCATTTTTAGAAATTGTCATAACCGGGCTGCTCTGGTTGATAAAGCAAGTGCCTGAAACCGTCAGATAATCAGATAACAATGCCATATCCGACTTCTTTCCAGACCGCATTTCCGTCATATCGTTCAGTTCGACCACTTCTTCCGGCAGATAGGCATTCAGGCAAAGGCTGCGGATGCTTTCGGCATTGATGCCACTCCAGTTCGGATGGGTGCCCACGAATCCTTTCAATGCTCCCTGCTGGATTACTACAATATCCTGCACACCGCACTTCTTATTGCTGGATGCCACGAGATGTGCAGCCCGTGCAATCTCCGGCGAAACAATTGCTTGGTGATGTTCTGGAACGTAGGCAGAGCAGCGATTCCCGTTATTCTTTGTGACTTTGCCCAACTTGTAGTCCACCACGATGCTCTTCCGGGCTTCCAGATCACCCCAGCGACGTTCGTTTTTCATGATGTTAGCCACCATCATGCCATTCCACTCCTGCCTGCCGCGCAGGGTGCTGCGCTTCTTCTGCGTCAGGATCATTGCAATCTGCTCATAGTTGTACCCTTGAATAAATGCCAGAAAGATAAAACGTACCGTCTTTGCTTCTTCCGGCTCAATCACAAGCTGTCCATCCTTCGTATGCCGATACCCCATCAGGTCGGCCACCGGGTACTGGCCTGTCATAATACGCTGGTCATACGAAAGGATCATCCGACGACTCTTGTTGCCCGATTCCCAATCTGCCAGAAGTGCTTGAATGTCCAAACTATATTGGCTGCTTGGATTCAGCGTGTAGATGTTTTCAGTTTCAAAGTACACGCCAATGGGATGTGCCGGGTGCATGGTTTTCAGTGCTGCGATCTGCGTCATACAATCCGAAAAATTTCGCGCAAACCGCGAAATGCTGGCGCAGATAATCAAATCCATCTTCTGGTCTTTGGCATCTCGCATCATTCGCTTAAACGCATCCCGTTTCCGCAGTGAAGTACCCGATTTTCCTTCATCGCTGTAAATATCCTGCAGATTCCAGTTTTCCGTTTCTGCAATCTTTTTGGTGTAGTATAGAGTTTGATTTTCAATAGAGGAAATCTGTTCTTCGCTAGATGTGCTGACACGGGCATAAACGGCCACACGTTTTAGGTCACTGTCATAGATTGATGGGGTCGGCTTTGCAGGGCGGAAATAATCTTTTGCTGATTTCTGGCCCTGTTCAGTCTGCTTATGGATTCTGTCGCGGATTTCGGCTTTTCTCTTTTCAGCTTCCAAATGCCTGCTTTTCCAATCCATTCCATTGGACACAACTTCGATATTTTCTATTGAAATATGTTCTACATTTTTTGAATCATACTGTCCTTCATTCATTTTCCATCTGCCTTTTCCATTTCATGTTCTAGTCGTGCTTTCCATGCAAGATATTCTTTCTCACGGATTGATGTGTATTTTTCGGCTAATTCTTTCAGACTTTGCCGTTGGTTATCAACATCAAGAATGGTGTCGACTCTTTGGTCGTCATCATCTGTAACAATGTCCACCCGCATCGGCAAATCAAACAGATATTTCAGCAGAAAACAGAAATCACAGGTATTCGCTGCAAGGTAGGCCCTTGTCTGTGAAAAAATCAGATTGACGGCACCCTTTTTGCAATCTTTGAGCAGATGCACCATTTCCGGGCGTTTATAAATTTCCTTATTCCCTGTGATGTCAATATAAACACCAACCAGCTTTTTATCGCTATCAGTTTTAAACTTTTCAGCATAGTAGGAACTGTGATAGGCTACTGCTGCATCCTTAGCGCGTTCCCACAGTTTTGCAAGTTTCACATAGCCACCAACCTTATACTTGCGATCCATTCATAGCACCTTCTTCCGGCTGAACGCTCCAATACCATTTCCGCTTTTTCTGGTAGCAGTGGATTCCCATTTCTGTTTTTACCATCCGCGCTACTCGTTTGCTGACACCTTCATTATCTAAGCGACAATACATTTCATTTGCGCTCATATCGCCTTTTTCAAGGAAATGCTTAATCCAGTAGACAGCTTTCTGTTGCTCGGTATCAAATTCAGGTTCGGTGTCCGGCTGTTGTTTTTCAAAGAGCTGTGGCCTACATTCAAGCCACTGAAAACCACTTTCGGCAGAAATAGAGAAACGGATGTCTTCTGCCGTAGGCGCAAGACTGTTTTTGATTTGATGTACGATTCTTATATCAGGGTTCTCTGTATCTCGCTCCACCTGCAGGACGCTTCGTGCTGCTGCCACAACATCAATGCTGCCAAGGCTGCGGTACAGCCCTTTGGAGCCTTCTTTTTTATTGAGGTGCCCAATCAGAACAATAGCGCAGTCGTAGCCAGCAGCCCACATTCCAAGGCGGCGCATAAGTTTCCGTGCCCTGCCTGCGATCTGCAAATCTGAATCACTGCCAAGATAGGCCTGAATTGGGTCGATCACGACCAAGCGCGGCCGGAATTCAATGATTGCCTGACGGATGCGCTCATCGTCCAATGTAAGGCCGTTATAGACTTCTTCATTGATGAAAGCGATCTTCCCGCAATCTGCTCCGCAGCGTTCCAGACGGGGCTTTATCGTGTCTGAAACGCCATCCTCGGAGCACTGATAAATCACCTTTTGCGGCGCACCGATCTTACAGCCATCCGGGGGCTTACCTCCTGTTGAAAGTTCCGCAATCAGATTCATCATCATGCTAGACTTTCCATCGCCGGGATCACCCTGCAGCAGTGTGATTTTCCCGATTGCAATAAAGGGATACCACAGCCACCGTACATCCGTTGACTGAACTTCGCTATACAGTGTCAGCAGCCTTTCCATTTCGTTTTCCTCACTTTTTTGTAGTTTGGTTTCACGCTTTTATTATACGCTTGTCAGATATATTTTTCTGTGAACCAGCAGTTCACTTGTACCCTAAAATGTGAACTACTGGTTCACATTTTTGCCTCAGAAGCCACCTCCGCTAGAAGGGAAAAGAAAAATTCTGACTTCTATGCGGATCGATCTTTTGGTTTTTCTTGATACATTTTTTCATAAGTCAAATAATTAAAGTATCTTATGCGGGCATTTGAAAGGAAGATCACTATATGTCCGTAAATCGTACTTCTTTAGGAAAACGAATCAGCTTCTACCGTTCAAAATCGAATCTGACACAGGAAGCTCTTGCCGCAAAAGTCAACTGCAGTCGTGAATACATTGTCCAAATCGAAAATGGCACAAAGGTTCCAAGTCTTTCTGTTCTTGTTGAAATTGCCAACACATTATCCGTTTCCGCAGATGAGCTTTTGCTCGACTGTCTTGAACATTCTTCTTCCTCTGCAAACTCCGAATTTCACCGCTTACTGCTGGACTGCAATGAAACTGAACAGACTGTCATTATTCGCATGGCAAAAGAGTTAAAGGCCGCTCTTGTCAGCCTTGGAATTTAGCACCTATCCGTATTAAAATCGCAAAATAAAAAAGCCCGCATAAGCTGCAGACGCACCCTCGAATCCTCCTGGGTGCCGTCTGTGGCTTATGCGGGCTTCGCTTTATAACTCTTTTTCTGCGTTTTAACTTATTTTAAGTTATAATACAAAATTCAAGTTAAGCTTTGCTGTGAATCACTTTTTCTTTACCATGCAGCGTTTTTTAAAGAACGAAATACCGTAGCAAAGGATTTGATCGTAGTCATCCTCATACTCTTTTGCATACATCCGATCATCAATTTGCTGCAACGCTGTATCGCACTCACTCTCCAGATTTTCCAAAACCTTCGTATACTTCGCCTCAAAGATTGCAACGCGGGCATTGATGGAATCGTAGACGACCACATCGCTTCGTCCTTCGCCATGTTCCTTATTGGAATCCACCATGTATCCTGCACCTGTGAAGATGCCCGCAAGGAATGCGTGGTAGAAGTCCTCCCGATAGTCATGGTAGCTAATGGTGCGCCGGAGCAGAGCATTCATTTCCTTGGTAATGCCTTCGCTGTCACCGTTCCAGACTGCATCAAACAAAGCATTTCGATTCCACTTCTTCGTACTGTCATCGAACCATTTGATGACTGTTGTTTCAAAAATCTCTTTGATTTCTGCATTAGGAATCATAAGGGCAACCATGCCATCCGACAATTCGCCTTTATAATCGCCTTCACGAGCTTTGGTCAAGTACCCTGTCAGATACAGCGTACTCCAGAGATTATCTTCTGAGGAATGCAGGTAGTCATAGGTCAGGTTTTCATCCACACGCTGAACAATGTAGCCGCCAGCCATCAGGGTTTCAAGTTTATTTGTGATTGTACTCCCCGCATAATCAATAAAGGAACGGATGATTGCATTGTCGCTGGTGTTCTTCCAGTAGCTGATAGGCTTAGCCTTCGGGTTGCGCTGTAATTCCAGCATATAGTTCATTACATCCCACGGGCAGTAAACATCAAAGGCTCCGAAATGGTATCCATCATACCATTTTTTGATATTCTCAGCCTGCTCTGTCAGGTCGGCATCCTTTAGCAGCTGGTCAACCTCGCTCTGTACAAATCCGAAATACTCATTCAGACGAGAATTTGTAATAGTATCCGATACAAAATTGTTGGTTCCTGTAAAGATGCTCTCTTTCGCAATCTTTAAGCAACCCGTAACAACTGCGAATTGAAGTGCTTGATTGTCTTTTAGGGCCTGCATTAAGCCTTTCATAACATCGAGCATTTCAGTATAGTAACCGTTATTGTTTGCTTTCGCTACAGGAACATCATACTCATCTATAAGAAGAATTACTTTTTTGTTGTAATGCTTATTTAGCAGCAATGTTAAAAATTGAATCGAGCGCAGCACATCCGTCTTTTCCGCTTTTCGATCACTTATCTGCTGAAAAAGAAATTTTTCTTGTTTGCTTATCACCTGACTATCCAACAAATACGTGTGATTCTGATACAGAAGCGCAATTTCATAGACAAGCTGCTGATATGCATCCATAAAATTCAGACCATCTATCTGCCGGAATGAAATAGAGATTGTCGGATACTGATTCATCCACGCATCACATAATGCCTGATGCTCTGCAATTTCTAGCCCTTCAAACAGTTTTCTGCTGTTCTTTCGGATGTCGAAGAAGTTTTCCAGCATACTCATGCCCAATGTCTTACCGAATCGTCTGGGGCGAGTAATAAGCGTCACTTTCGTTCCGGTTCTACTGAGCAGTTCGCCAATCAGTCCCGATTTATCAATATAGTAATACCCATTTTTACGAATTTCTTCAAAATCCGAAACTCCAACGGGAATATTCATTTCTTTCATCTCTGCTGCCCCTTTCACGTAGCCATGCACAGACTTTTCGTTACTTCTATGATACCATGAATCTCGTGTTCTTACAAGAAAAACTCTAATTGCCGCGTTAGTTTTGCCTACGGCTCATTCTGCATGGTCTGCCAGCACATCTTCAAATGTAAAATGGATTTTCACACGTTCATCGTTGAAAACCTCGATGCGGTCAATAAAGGCTTCCACCACATTCTGTGACAAATGCATCACATCGCCTGCTTCTCCCACCGTATTCATCATGGCTTGCAAATTATCCGTATCCTTTTTCACAGGCTGGAAAATTTGATCTTTCTCGGTACGCAGCCTTTGAATCTGCTCCATTCTTTCATCTTCCTGCACTCTGTAGGCATCTCTCTGCCGGATGAATTCTTCCTTGCTCATATTTCCGTCGGCATACTGCTCATACAGTGCAACACGAAGTTTTACGAGCTCTGCCTTTTCTGCACTCAGCTTTTCTTCCTGCCGTTCCAGTGCGGAAAAAAAGATCAACGCTTTGCGTTCCCGTTCGTGCAGGATTTCCAGCATATGCTCCGCCTGCTTTATCTGCACTGTCAGCGCGTTTCGGACAATCTCTTCCAGCATTTTCTCAGAAATCGGGATTTGCTTGCAGGGGCTGTCCACCGCCGTGGCTGAAAATCTGCAGTTAAACGAGGGGCCAAGTTTCTTGAGAACACGATATTTCATCAATTTCCGGCAATAGCCACAGTAGACCTTTCCCTTCAGCGGATACTGGCGTTTTGTGTAGTTCCCTGCCTGATGATTTCCATGCTGCAGCATAATGACCTTTTGCGCCTGTGCAAATTCTTCTGGGGTCATAATAGCGGCATGGCTGTCCTCGATTCGTACCTGCTGTTCCAAGGGAGCGCGCAGGACCCGATGTTTGCACGGAACAGGCATAATGAATTTCGCGCCCACGTAGGTTCCCTTATACTTCTCATTATTCAATATATGGTAAACCATTCCGCTTGTCCAGTGGCTGCGCTGCAAGTCCCATGCTTTCTGCTCGCTGTACACATGGTTTTCTGACACATGATACACTGCCGGGGTTGGAATCTGCTTTTCATTCAGGATTTTTGCGATGGTCCCCGTCCTGTTTCCCTGCAATGCCAGTTCAAAAATCAGGCGCACATACTGGCTGGCTACCGGGTCTAGGATCAGCTTATGGCAGTCATTTGGGTCCGGTAGGAATCCAAACGGGCGGTATCCTCCGAGATACATTCCTTTTCTCTGCATCACATGGTCTGCTGCTGCGATTTTGGCAGAAAGATCCCGGCTGTAGGATGCGTTGATGATGTTCTTAATAGCTACTTCCAGTCCGCGTACATCGTTTCCGATTTGCATTCCACTGTCGTAACCATCGTTGACGGAGATGAAGCGAACGCCCAGCAATGGAAAAATGCGCTCCATATAATCGCCTGCTTCGATATAATCGCGGGCAAACCGGGAAAAGTCCTTTACGATAATTGTTTTCACCTTGCCATCCTGCGCGTCCTGAATCAGCCGCTGGAACGCCGGGCGGCTCGTGGAGGTGCCGGAGTAGCCATCGTCCACATACTCCTGACGCGGCTCTGCAGCCAGTTCCGGCGAGCCATGATATACCCTCTACCAGTCCGCGCTGGCCCTGAATGCTGTTGCTCTCGGCCTTATCAGCACCCACATCCTCGTCTGCAAGTGAAAGCCGGTAATAGGTTCCGATCATCTGCTGCTCACCTCCCTTCAAACGAATAAATCAATTCTGCCTTTACGATTTCCGCTGCACTATTCTCCAGATTGCTCATGCGGCGCACCCACTCCATCTGATTTTCTTCTTTCAGTTTTTCTGAAATGCTCTCCCGCTGGCTCATCTGCTCGATCAAAACCTCATATCGCTCTGCTGCCTGTTCTTCCACGTCTGCCAAAACAGCGTCCAGCTTTCCATTCAGCAGCAGGCTCTGATAATAGGCTGGTTTTCGCAGTTTCAGGTACGCCTTGTGCAGCATCCCCAGCGGCCAACCGGACGAGTCCGTGGCACTTTCAAGGCTGGCAGGTAATAATCGCCAATCAAAACATATTCCATTCCTGTCCGGGCATCATAGATTTTTCTTTCATTGTCTGTCCTCCTTTTCGTTAGAACACAAATTCCGTATAAGTATTTTTCTTGTGATCCACTTCAATTTTCTTTACATACTGCTGCAGATTATCTGCCGTTAAAAGAACCTCTGTGTTGCCTGCGATTTGCTTTTTCTGCTGCAATTCTTCTTGAACAACGGCCAGTTCTTTCTCTTTTCAGCTTTTGTCTGTCTGAATGCCTCAATTTCATTCTCTACATCCTGCTTCAATTCCAAGAACTTTTCTTTTGAAATTTTCCAAGGACATACTGCTCGTAGCCGCTGCGCTTCTGTGATTCCAGTCGAACGATATTGCCTGACGCCTGTTCAATTTCACGTTTTGTAGCTATTTCTTTTGATTGGAATTTGCTTCTTCCAGAGCTTTTCCGTGCCAGCTTCTGCAAATCACGGTGTTCTTCCATCCGCTGGTGCAACTCCTTGTTAATGCCGTTCCAGAGGTCTTTCTCTGAAATTGAAACATGGCAAGATGCACAGTAAAATACAGCGCACCATCACTTTGCCAATGACAAACCAATTTTTCTCCGCACTTTTGCAAAAATTCTGCCTTTGAAGATGTTCGGATTGTTCTTTCTGCGCTGTCTGCACCACTTTTTCGCTCTTCCTTGACCGCTTGCTCGGCTTCCCGCAATGCGGAAACTTCATCAAACAGTTCCCAGCTGATAATCGCCGGATGGCTGTCCGGCACCATCCGCCAGCTTTCCGTGGATTCTGCCCGATTTTCCGATTCGTTTCATCGTAGGCGATGCGGTTATAGACCATTGTTCCTGTGTAGATTGGATTTTCCAGCACCTTTGTCACGAAAACGGTCTGCCATGCTGGGTCCTTTACCCTCAAGGTGTTTTCAGGTATCCCAGCTGACAGCGGCGTGTAAAGGTGTCTGGATTCCTGCGCAGACAGCTTCTTTGCAATCTCGCGCTCTTTCATGCCGGATTTTTCCAGAGAAAAATCCGAACTACCACATCGCTGACTTCCTCATCCAGAACCAAATGATTCTTCTGATTCTTTTGTAGCCAAATGGAACAGGGTATAGATTTCTCCCCGTGCTTCCTTGGAACGAAAGCACGACTGAATCTTCTGGGACAGGTCTTTCGAGTACATTTCATTGATTATGCTCTTGATCGGCACCAGCATCCCGTCCCGCTCTGTCTGTTCAGGCTGTCATAATTATCATTGATGGCGATAAATCTTACGCCAAACAGTGGAAACACTTGCTCCAGATACTGACCTGTTTCCACGAAATTACGACCCAGTCGGGAGAAGTCCTTTACCACAATGCAGTTGACTTTCCGCTCCTGCAGTGCTTTTAGAAGCCTCTCAAATTCCGGGCGGTCAAAGTTCATTCCTGTGCACCGCTTGTCCGCAAACACATCCAGCAGCATCAGATCATCCCGGTGGTTGATATACTCTTTGATGTAAGAGATCTGCACTTCCAGTGATTCCGTATTCCGAAGCACATCATCGAAATCAGACAATCGTGCGTAAATTGCGGTTTTCCAGATACGGTGCTGCGCGTTCTCGGCTTCCCGCTGCGCCGCACTTACTTTCTTGCTTACTCTTGCCATAAATCACGACCTTCTTTCAAGCTGACACTTCATGCTGCTTTTGGTGCAATTCCTCCAGCAGGTCTGCAATTTCGTCCTGGAATCGGAACGTAATCTCTACCCGATTGCCATCATACACTTCGATTTTCTCAATCAGTTCCACGACCATCGGGCGGGTGATTTCTTCAATTTTCGATACTTACGGTACACATCCAGAAACGGATAAGCGTTTGGAGCAGTCTGTAAATTTCGCTGTTCCGCTTCCAGTTCTGTGATTTTGCGGTCATACTCTTCAATCCGCTTGCTGTACAGTTCGTTGTAGTTCAAAAATCCTCCCGTGTGAGGATTTCCTCTGCGTAATCCCCATACAATTTTTCCTTAATGCCCTGTGTATGGGCCTTTTCTGCAGTCAGCTGCCGAATCTGCCGTTCGATGCGCCGCACACGGTAGGGTTCCTGCTGGGCCTGCCGGATGCTTTCTACAAACTCTGCTTCTTCCATCACGATCTGGATCTGCATCTGAAGCGCGTTCCGCACGACGTTATAGAGTTTTCATCCCGCAGATTATGGCTCGTGCAGCTGCCTTTGTTCTGCTTGCTGCCGGAGCACTGATAATAGATATACCGTTTGCCCTTATAGCTGGCTGATCTGCGCACCAGCCGACTGCCGCAGTCCCGCAGTAAAGAAAGCCTGCAAACAGGGCCACCGTTTCGGCATCGTTCGGCCTGCGTGTTTCGGTTTCCAGAATCCTCTGCACCAGTTCAAACTGTTCTGCCGGAACGATTGCTTCATGGGTATTGTCCACGATTGTCCAGTCCCGCATCGGCACGTTTATTTTCTTTTTAGAGCGATAATCCAGTCGCTTGGTCTTTCCCTGTACCAGTCTCCCGGTATAGACCTCATTGTGCAGGATGCGGTCCACCGCCTTGGCAGACCACGGCGGCTCATCGCTCTTGCGGAAGTGCAGGCTCAGCTTTGCACCGCTCTGCAGCTTTCGCGCAGCGGGGACGGCACTTTCTCCACATTCAAGCGGTCTGCTATGCCCTGATTGCTCATGCCATTGATCTTCCAGCGGAAAATATCTTGCACTGTTTCCGCTGCCAGTTCGTCCACGATCAGCTTGGTATGATTGCTGGGGTCCTTCTGGTATCCATAGGTTGCAAAACTTCCCACAAAATCGCCGCGTTTCCGCTTGACCGCAAGCTGGCTCTTGATCTTGACGGAAATATCCCGGCAGTAGGCATCGTTGAGCAAATTCCGCATCGGGACCATGATGGAATCGCTGGTCTTCCACGCAGATTGACTGTCATAGTTGTCTGTCACAGCAATCAGCCGGACTCGCATGACCGGGAAAATACGTTCCAGATAACGTCCCACTTCAATATAGTTTCGCCCGAATCGGGACAGATCTTTCACCAGAACACAGTTGATGGTCCCCTGCTCCAGTTCCCTGAACAGGTTTTAGAACGCAGGCCGTTCAAAGTTCGAGCCGGGTAACCATCATCCACAAACTCGTCCACAATGCACAGTTCCGGGTGGTCTGCGGCATAGGCTTCAAGCAAGGTGCGCTGGTTTGCAACGCTGTCGCTCTCTGTCTTATCACCATCCTCACGGGACAGGCGCAGATATAATGCTGTGCGGTATCTTGTTTGCTGTGTTTTCTTTTGCGAATTGATATCAGGGTATAACAAAGCCTTCCACCTCCTTAACGAATCGGCAATACTGTTCGTCAGAGAAGCGAAAGGCTCCACATTTTCTATGTAGAACAAGCCTACCGAGCAAGTTCTGCTCAGTTGGCACATTCCTATTTTCTTACCCACAAACAGCTTACCAGAATCATCATCTTTTGTCCAGTGCTTTATCGCATTAAAGTGTGAAATTTTTCTGCGTGTTTTTCAGCAGCTTGCCGAAAGTTTCTCTGCCTTTTCAGCTGGCAGACTGAAAGCACCTGCCAATGCGCTCAGACAGTGTGCTGCTCCCTCTTGGTGCAAAATTCAGCTTTACAATAATTCCATTGTCCAGATAGCAGTAAGGATTTCGGACCTTATCCAGCAGATTTTTCAGCCTTTCCTCCTGCGGCAATCCGTGTTCCACTGCATCCTGCTGCAGTTCCTGCAGTTCAGACTGTTCAATCGTGCGGATGTCCCGATTCTTCATCTGGCGGATCTGCGCCAGCCAATTCATTCTGCCGTTTTCTTTCAATTGCATTCCTCCCATTCAGGCCAGAAGTGTTTTCAGCAAATTCAATTTTGCCTGTCCTATGTCCTTTCTCATACTGGGACCTGTGCAGGCAATCGGTGTACACAGTTCCAGCAGACGGTCATAGATACGGGCGTGTGCGGTATCCTGCGGGTTCTTCAACTCCGTCAGGGTCAGGTTCGTGGTAACGATCAGTGGTTTCCTGCTGCGGTAACGGCTGTCGATAATGTTGTAAATCTGCTCCAGCGCATATTCCGTGCCCGCTCCATGCCGAAATCGTCAATGACAAGCAACGGATAGCCGCAGAGCCTGTCCACGACTTCATTCCGCCCGGAAAGGCGTTATTCAGTTCATTCATGATTCGGGCAAAATTCGTCATGCAGACGGCCACTTCCTGTTCCATCAGGGCATTGGCAATGCAACCCGCCATAAAACTCTTGCCTGTACCGACACCGCCCCAGAGCAGCAGCCCCACATTCTTTTCCCGCATTTCCGGCCAGTGGGCCACATACCGCTGTGCCAGCTGCATCTGTGGATTTTGCCCGTGATCGTTTGCAAATGTCCAGTGCTGCATCGCCCAGTCGGTAAAGCCCTGCAGCTTCAGCCGCTGCACTTTCTCGTAATGCAGCCTTGCACGTTCTTCTTTCTCTTGCTTTTCCCTTGTAGCCTGCCTGCACCGGCATTCAGCCGGATGGCGGTCACGCCAAACAGTTTTGCCGTTCGGAAAGAACGCTTCCTTGGAGTTTTGCAGCTGCCGCAGTACAACAGCCCATCTTCTGCAACATAGTCCTGCGGTTCCACAGAGATCGTCATAAGCCTGTCCATCGCTGTCTGGATTGTTTCCGTCATAAACTTTCCTCCTTGTTGTAGGTATAGTCCGGGATACCTGCTCCCGGTTTCTGTTGTCTTTTCTTCCGTGCCGACCAGCTGCGCAGGGTCGCCGCATGGTCTGCGTACTTCCTGCCTGTAGACTGCATATAGATTGAAGGTCATCAATCAGGGAATCCAACTCTGCAATTTCCATTTTCAGTTCTGAATAATCTTCCAGATAGACATTCCGATAACGCCCATATGCTTCTTTGGTTCTACTCAGTTGGTTCAATCTTAGGTTGTTCTTATTTATTTGGTTAGGTGTGCAGTTTTGCGCAATCGTATTGCTCACCTTTGAGCAATCAGGCTGCTCATTTTGACCATCTCGACTGTGCATTTCTGCGCAGTAGATGGGAAGCTTAGGAACACCTGGTTTGGCTTGGAAAAGCCATTGGACCGTCGTTCGATCAGCCGTGCGGCTTCCAGTTCCCGCAGAGCACGGGTGACACTGGAAATGCTGCTCTGAAGATCTTCCGCCAGCCCTGCCAACGGATAGAGCACATATGCCCGGCCCTGCACATCCACCCAGCCGTTCTTCTGCGAAAGGGTCATGCGGTCCAGCAGCAAAACATACGTCAATCGTGCCGTATGGGAAAGGCTCATCTGTAGCAGAAATTTCGGATAAGGGAAATAAGCGGGCAGTGGGGTCTGTGCTTTGATGTACTCTTTACTCAAACTTCCTCCTAATCGTTTTCAAAAGTCCCTGCCGAATGGGAAAGTCCTGCACGGGCTTACGCATCCGGCAGTGTTCCGGTGCGGGGTGGAAGACCCTGCTGATTACAGGCTCATATCATAGCTGCGCTTCTTGCGTTTCGGTTGACGCTCGCGCTTTTCCTGTCGAGCCTGCTCCTGCCTTGCCTTTTCGCGGACTTTGGCCTCCCACTCGCGTTTCCATGCAAGGTCGGATTTCATCTCATCGGTTTTCGGAAAATGCTGTAAACATTATCCGATGCAATTTCCAGACGCCTGGATTCTTCCCTCAGGGGAGCATATGCCTTTTCCTCTCTGCGATTTCTTGCGTCAGTTTTCTTTCCGCTTTTCAGAGATTTCAGCGATGGCAGCTTTCCATCATTTTCTTCTCGGAAATATTTCACGGATTCTGCATAGGCATCTAATTCCTTGGAATGCTCTGCACGGAATTTTTCTTAAAATCGCTTTCGCAAATTGCTGCTGAACCTCTTTGGTAGAAAGGTACTGTCCCGCATAATGAATCTGCTCATTGGTTTTATACAGTTCATCCTCTGCCTGTGACAGCCGTTCATACGCTGCCTGCGCATTAGCCTGTGCTGTCTTACACAGATCGTTCAGTTCCGTCAGGTCGCTGATGTTATTTTCCTGTACCCATACCAGCGTTTCAGCCATTTTCTGCAAATTGCTGATTTTGACCTTTAGTGCATAGGCCAGATTTTCCTGTGCCTTGACATTCTCCTGCAGGTCCACAACGAGCCGCAGCCTGGTTCTGGTCGTAAAGATCAGCATTGGGTCTTCCTTGTACCGTAGATTTCTCTCTGCGTTCTGAATGAAGAATCCTTCCAGACATTCTCTTTGCAACTGTCCCCAAGGAACGCTCCGATATAAACTTGTTCCGTTCCGGCGGCAGATAGCTGTAACGTCCACGTTGTGTTTTGACGAAAACGTCATATTCATCCTGCAGGATGTCTTGAAAATCTTCATACGAGATTGCTTTCTCACGGGCAGCGGCAACGGCATCCCGGATAAGCTGTTTCTGCGTTTGAAACTTTGTCGGATTGGGTGTAAATCCTTCCTTTTCGATTTCCTGTTTTTCTCATCCAGCCGCCGCTGTGCCCAGTACTCCGCTTCGGTCACACCCGTTCTGGATGGCGACAGCAAATCGACCTGATGCAGGAATTCGCGTTGGCATAAATCCATGAGGGACTTCTGCAGGTGCTTTAGGTACTCGTTCGTCACATGGTGCTTGTACCCTGCCTTGCAGTCAATGGGTCGCTCCATGAAAGGCTGCTGGGGCACATCCAATTTTCGCAAGCTGTTGATTACGATATGTACATGAATGTTGCCGCTGCCATTGTGACCGTCCATATGCGTACAGACCAAAGCCTGATGCCCCGGAAAATTCGCTTTTGCATATTCCAGTCCAAGCTCCTGCGCCCGTTTCCCCGTCAAACAATTTTCTGTGCTGTCCCGTGGATCAAAGCTGATGATGTAATGGTGGCTTTTGATTTCATTCTTGTTTTGTTCTTCTGATATTCGCGGTTCAACTGCTGGCAGGCCGCATCAAAGGAATAGGGTTCACAGTTCAGACCGTCCAGATAAAACTCATCTCGCATGATACGATTTCCGTTCTGGTCAAGGATCGGAGTTTTCCGAAGCTCGTCATGCTTGAAAATCAGATACTCCAGCGCAGCACCATAGTTGGAACTCTTACTTGCGATGTGCTTTAAGATTGCCATAGTTCTTTCCTGCCATTTCTGCGACTTGCTCCCGCATTTCAAAATACAGGAAATTGCATGGTTGATGTTTTCGTGCATCGCACGGGACTGGATACCTCCGCTGTTGAAGAAAGCTGCGATCTGGTTCAGGTTGTTTCCGATGGCGGCAAACTCCCGTGTGATTGCTTCGATCTCGTCCGGGTGGACGTAGAACACATACGAGGTATTCACACGGCCTTTCATCAGCATCTGCGCTGCAAATTGAGAGGGTCATCCCGGCATCTTCTGCCTGCCGGTATAAAAGTTCATGTACTGTTTCTGTAACTCGTGCGGAGATTACTTTTGTTTTACGATAGATTTCACTTTTTCTTCGTCCGTGGCATGGGGTCTCCTTTCCAAAATCAAAAATTTGATTTTCCCGGCAGTGCATCTGCACTCCGGCTGTGACCTGCTGCGACAGGCCACCAACAGGCAAAATCATGTGATTTTGCACGATGTGAGGGTATGGGGAGCACAATCCCCATCAAGATGCCGCCGTAGAAAAATCGCCCGTAGGAGCGGTTTCGTATACAAAGGCGAATCTTGCTCTTAACTACCGTCCACTCTGTCCCAGCCCGTTCCTGCCCTATTCTCTCCGACGTTTTTTCTGGTAAGACGCGCAGAATGCACATTCAGTACCGGAGGTATCCTGCTGGGGTGGCTCATGAAATTGTCAAGGTGCGATGTAGCTTTGTAAAGGATTAGGAATTTTCGGAAGCGAAGCCAACAGCAACTAGGTCTGTTTTGGAATATAGCCCTTACACCCTATACAAACTTTAAGGGTGTTTTAAACCGGGTCTTGCAAAAATTCAAAGAAAATTCACTTTTCCAACGTTCCCCTCTACCTATAACAATCTAAAATGGGTGTTTGGCAACCAGATTTCAAAATTTTGTCGGGGTGCCTAATTTTAGAGCATAGATTTTGTTCATTTTCCACTCATAAAACTAGAGGAAAGCCGTTGCTCAAAAGATTTTGAAAGCCCTACACCAATAGGAATCCGCAGAGCTGTTTTGGAATACAATTTTGAAAAATTAACAATTTTAGAAAAAAAAACGGCAAGGCTCACCTATCGAACCTTACCGTCATCCATAGAGATGTCTTATAAAGTAAAAATACTACGGCAGACAGATTTCGTGTCTGCTCATCGTGAGCATATTGCTATTTTACATTGTGTAACTGTTACCGATGTTCATGCACTGAAACTTTTTAGATTACAGCAGTGCAGTTTCTATCAGCCTATTGCTTTTCTCTTCTTCCAGATGTATAATTCAGACAAACCAATTCGATTTATAGGTTTTGTTGGGAGGTTTTCTCATGGCAAAGATCGTATTGAAAGCAAGTATGTCACTGTAGCCCCGGTGTGGAGTTACATGTCTTGGAAAAGGTGAAGGTAAACCTTTGGTCTTCATTCCCGGCCTGACCTTCTCTGGTGAGATTTTCAAGAACCAACTGGAGTATTTCTCCTCTGAATATCGTGTCATTGCTATCGATCCTCGCGGCCAAGGCTATTCTGCCAAAACCGTGGATGGCAACGACTACCTGACTCACGGCCGCGATGTAGCAGGTCTGATTGATGCATTGGGTCTCAAAGATATTGTCCTGATTGGCTGGAGCACGGGCAACCTTGACACATGGAGCTACGTGCAGCAGTTCGGCAAAGACAAGCTGCGCGGCGTTGTGACTATCGATATGTCTCCGCTCCCGCTCTCCTGACCCGAAGTGGTGGACTGAGGGCACGATTGAAGAGCTGTCAGGTCGTCACACAGGTGTTGACTTCTTCTGAGGGATGCCGTGAGTTCTTTAGCGAGTATGCGACTGGCGTCATGATCCAGCATAAGATGGAGCCTGATGAGCTGGAGTATCTGCTGGATATTTCCGGCCGCACGCCGTACTGGATCTGCCGTCAGCTGTTCTGCGACGCTGTGTTCTCCAACTATCTTGAAATCGCAAAGATGTCGGTGCAACTCTGCCCAGCTTGATGTTCATTGCAGAACACTGGCAGGGCATTGCAAAGCCCTTTGTCGAAGCACATCTTCCCGGTTACGACACCTACGTCATGGGTGGTCACCTGATGTTCTATGAGTACCCGAAAAGTGGAACCGTGTTCTGGAAGACTTTTGAATAAGCTATAATGTGATTTCAGCCGCCTGTGGTTCATTCCGCAGGCGGATTTTGTGTAATCTCCGGGTCACGCAATAACCTCAAACATTGGGTGATGCTTCTTCCCCCTCTGCGGCATCCGTGTCAGAACGATTTTCCGAATGCTTTCTTCATCTTTTCTTTTGCTTCATCCGGCACATTGATCAGTCCGAATCGATAGAACATTCCGTATATATAGGTCACACCCCGGATATCGCCCAGCGCTTTAGGACGTTCAACTACTTCTCCTACCTTTTTAATATTGCCCAGAGCCAGCAGCACGGAACTCCACGCCAGGCTTTTACTATTCTCTCTGCGATCGATCCACAGTTCCTTAGTGTATTGCCCATTCCGGCCCTTTCGTATTTCATAGGTAAAGGGTAAACCTGAGTACGTTTTTAAACGCACACCTGCATAAAGAAGAACCACCTCCCACAGATGCTCTTCTGTCGGCTCGGTTCTCAGTTTTCTTACCGCTCTGTATCTCCGCTGCCGTTCTGCTCCAACACTGATTTTCTCCTTTTCTGTACTTTGGAAGTACACGCCCTTTTTATAAGGCAGATACGAGGTAACAGAGGCTTTGGATAGGCCAAGGACTGTTGCCGTTGAGAGAATGGAAGTTTTATAGTCCTGCGTTTTTCGATATCTCTCAAACGTGTCCTGTACCTCCTCCGCCACTTCAGATTCATACACACCGGCTGTGATGAGCAGCTTTCTCACTTTGATTGGGTTTAGGTTTAGCACATCGGCGATGGATTGGAGGGAGCAGTCCTCCTCATAGAGCGCCACAGCCGCACCCATCTGATCTTTCAGATTCTTCCCAGCATCGTATTCCGGCTTTAACTTCTTCCGGCCACCACCTGGTTTTCTTGTTTTCTTCATTTTACTCATGCAGCTCCAGCGGCAGTCCATCCGGGTCATGGAAGAATGTCATCTTCTTGCCGGTGTAATCATCCACACGAATTGGCTCACATTCAATTCCTACCTCCGCCAGCTCCCTCACCGTCTGCTCCACACTGTCTACGCAGAATGCAAGGTGACGCAGCCCACAGGCCTCCGGGCGGTTCACACGCTTCGGCGGGTTTTCTTCTGCAAAAATCTCCAGCTCTGTGTATTCATTGACACGCAGATCCAGTTTCCAGTCCTTACGCTCCGGGCGATAGTTTTCCCTGATGACAGAGAAGCCCAGCTTGTTCACATAGAAATCCTTAGCTGCTTCATAGTCAGATACAATGATTGCAATATGATGTATTTCGGATAAGTTCATTTTTCTCACGCTCCATTCCTGTAAATTTTGTTCTTCTTTTATTTTCGTTATAAACTATACGGTAATCTTCAAAAATACCGTGTGAACTTCTGGAGTTCAGTTTGTCCACACGGCATTTATTTTTTCTTGGGTTCTTGTTTATTTCAGTCTTTCAAGGATTTCATCCGCGCTCATACCACTGGCTAATAATCTCTTAACCACACTCTCGGCTTCAGCCTTCTTTGCTTCCTCTGCGGCCTTAGCATCTTCCTTTGCCTTCTTTGCTTCCAGAGTGGTCACTTCTTTTTCGGCCTTCTTCAAAGTAGCCTTCTTCTCTTTCAGGTCAGCCTTTAAAGTGTCAATGTTGGCGGTGATGGATGCAATCTCAGCAGTCAGGGAAGTGATAGATTCCTGCTTCTCCGCAATCTGAGATGCGTAGTCGTTGATAACTTTCGGTTTATTCTTGCTTCCTTTGGTTCTGGGCATAAGATATCGACCTTTCTATTATATATTGCAACTAACATTTACCAACAGGTACTGATTATCTTAATAAGTCAATTGTCTCTTCTAAACTATATCCGGCATCTCTCAACACCTCAACTGCCGCATATGTGTAAAAACCCTCAAACGAGTAACTTTGAAATGTGCTACTTTCCACAAGCTCTTTGCCTGCTTCTGACTCATACCATTTTCTCATTGTGTCATAATTCACACATTCATATCCATCATCCAAAACCAGATAATGGTTACCATCTCGATTACTAACAAATTCATCAATAGCCGATTTTAGTTGAAGCATCTCGGAATCAGAGATCAGCTTTTTCCCTATCATACTGTTATATATTCTCTTAATAAGCAATTCATCCATCAATATATGCTCCTCATTCAAAATATTTAAAAAAATTACTCGTTATCGTCATTTCCATTTTCATCACAAGAAAACTGCAGATAATTAGTACCTCGCATAGCATCTGCGTGATACTCTTCACTATTGCTAGAACTTGATTCCACTGTACCTCGAACCAAACTTTCATCCATTGGTCCAGTTCTTCTACATGCTTCAAGTATACTCTTCATATCTTCTCTATCTGGCATATCACATTTCTCCTTATAATCCCAAAAAAATGCTGATTATCGTTAATACAATCAAAGCAACAATACTCAAACAGAATGCATCAACACACTTATTGAATGCTGTATAGCCTTTTTCTAATACCGCATTGTTATTCACAGTGTGTTGAACATAGAGCCTTCCAATAAATCTTACTGCTGTTGTATCTTTTTCATCTGGCACTCCTTCTGCTAATAGCAATCCAGAATTCAATCTTTCAAATCTCACACTTTTCAATAGCCTAACAGTCATAACAAGCATTCCAACATTACTTATAACAGCCACGACAAGTAATATTACGTATATAATTATTCCTAATAGTTCGGATCTACTTTGGGGCATCCCTAATTCTCCGGTTTTTTCAATCTGCGTTGTTAATAAGACAAACACAAATGCGCAAGCAGCCAATAAAATGTAAACCTTGTTTTCTAGCTTCTCCGCTCTTGTTACACAATAATCATATTCCGCCTTTATCGCCTCAAAACAAATGTCAGCACTTGATTCTGTATTTTCAGCGCCTTGCGTTGTTGTAGCTTTCTCTAAATCCACCTGATATATCTGATCATTTACTTTCACATTATATCTAATCATGTTTTCACCATTGTATCTTCACATCTCAGCCGATTACCGAATTTCTGATTCTTAGACCGTTGCCTACCGCTCACCACGAAGAGGTGTGTGATTATTAGAGCAGCATAGGGAGCTACCGCTCCCAGTATATCACAATTTCATCCAGTTTTACAGACGCTTTCTCGCCTTCACGATTCCGTAGTACACTAAACCGCCTAGTACTCCGCCGACTGTGTTATAGAAGATGTCTGATAGCTGGAACGTTCCCAAACGAAGCAATAATTGTAGCATCTCAATACTTACAGAAAAGATAAATGCTATCTTACCGCTTTGCCACAGTATCTTCTTCCAGCCGTTTCCTATCTTCTCTCCGAATGTCCACATTGCTACCGAACTAAACGGCACCATCATGATCACGTTCTCGATGCACTCGGTTGTCAGCTTCTGTTCGCCATTCACAGTCTCCCAGATGCCCCAGCCACCCATGACATCGGATAAAGGATTCATCCACAGGTTCCGGTTTAACAGGGTTCGGAACAGAACAAGTGAGGTCACTAAAGATAAGAAAAAAAGTTTCCGAAAGAACACGCTCTCTTTGAACTTCTGATACCATGTCACTATGGCACTCTTCCATCCTTTGCCCGCATGTATTGGCTCATACGCATACAGGTAGAAAAACATGGCTAGGAAAGAAAGAAGAGCCGAGAATCCAAACGGCTCATAGAGAGCAGTCAGGATGTTTGTGATGATCTTTCCGAGTAAATCAATCGCTTCTTTCATCGCTGTTTACAGATCACTGAACAAGTCAGCCTTATACACGCCGTTCTCCAGCATCTTCTTAAAGCTGTCCTTTACGGCCGCAACATCCTCATGGTAGGTCATGCCGTACCAGGTGTCGTTGGTTTTCAGAACCTTCACAGACATCTTCCCCTGCTCCAGCAGCTCACCGATGAAGATTGGAATCAGATACTCCGCCTTCAGAGGATTACCCGGTACTTCTTTCTCAAAGAACTCCTTGAAGCCCTCCTTCAGCACATCCAAGAACTCTGGTGTCAATCCCCACATATTCATGGATACCAGAGAATTCACATCAACAACCACACCGTCTGCCTCTGCTCCAACTGCGGTTCTTTACGATGTTCTTGGTTTCCACAACCTCTGTCAAGTTTCCGTTCTCGTCCATCTTGCAGATACCACGGGTCACACCGCCGTTATCGGACAGAATGTTCTTCAGAATGAAACCAGCCATACAGGATTTGCCACCATTCACCAGATACTCATGGACAGCCTTAAAGCCCTCCTTGCCGTAGTAATCGTCTGCATTGATCACAATAAACGGTGTATCAAGAACTTTCTTTGCAGCAAGCATAGCCTGACCGGTTCCCCACGGCTTTGTACGGCCTTCCGGCAGAGTTCCCGGAATGTCGTTAATATCCTGGAAAGCGTAGTCTACAGTTACATTGTGAGCGGAGCAAATAGAGGTAATACGATTACCGATGACCTCTTTGAATTCTTTCTCGATATCCTTGCGGATGATAAATACCACATGATTGAAACCAGCTTCAATCGCATCATGAATAGAGTAATCCATGATGATATGATTAGAAGCATCCACCGGCTCCAACTGCTTAATTCCCGTTCCGAAGCGGCTACCGATACCGGCTGCCATGATAAGTAACGTTGTTTTCATAACTTCTTCCTCTTACTAACTTTTATTCTACTGTCACACTCTTCGCCAGATTTCTTGGCTTATCCACATCCAGGCCCTTGGCTACAGACACATAGTAACCCAGCAACTGCAGCGGGATCACTGCCAAACTACCAACGAAGTGCTCATCCACCTTTGGAACATAAACTGTGAAGTTTACCTGATCTTCGATTTCATACTTGCCATAAGTAGTGAGCCCCATCAGATACGCTCCACGGCTCTTGCACTCCAGCATATTGCTGATAGTCTTTTCGTAGAGTTCGCTCTGGGTAAGCACACCGATGACCAGTGTTCCCTGCTCGATTAGACTGATGGTTCCGTGCTTCAATTCGCCCGCAGCGTATGCTTCGGAATGGATGTAGCTGATTTCTTTCAGTTTCAAACTGCCTTCCAAGCAGACTGCATAATCAATGCCACGGCCAACGAAGAACACATCGTGTGCATTGGCATATTTCGCAGCAAACCACTGGATGCGTTCCTTATCTTCCAGAGCTTTCTGCATCTTTTCCGGGAGAGTCAGAAGTTCAGAAATATAGTAGCTGTACTGCTCCTCCGTGATTTTTCCTCTCACCTTTGCGAACTGAACAGCCAAGGAGTATATGGCCGCAAGCTGTGCGCTGTATGCCTTGGTCGTAGCAACAGAAATTTCAGGGCCAGCAAGTGTGTAAAACACCTTGTCTGCTTCACGGGCAATGCTGCTGCCCACTACATTGACGATTGCCACTGTGGTAATGCCATTTTCTTTTGCCAGACGCAGTGCTGCCAGTGTATCTGCTGTCTCACCAGACTGGCTGACAACGATCACCAGTGCCTTCTGATTGAGCGGCATCTTGCGGTAACGGAACTCGGATGCAAGCTCCACACGCACCGGAATATCAGCCATATCTTCCAGCACATACTGAGCAGCCATGCCCACATGCCATGCAGAGCCACAGGCAACAATATAGATCTGCTCGAAGTTTTTGATCTCATCCTCAGTGATTTCCACGCCGGACAAGTCGATAGCTCCGTCCTTGATCACAGAATTAAGAGTATCCTGGACAGCTTTCGGCTGCTCATGGATTTCTTTCATCATGAAATGCTCAAAGCCGCCTTTTTCAGCTGCTTCTGCATCCCACTTGATCTCGGTGGTCTGCTTCTCAATTTCATCACCATTCAAGTCATAGAAATGAGCTTCACCCGGAGTCAGTTTTGCGAACTCAAGGTTGCCAATGTAATACACGTTGCGAGTGTATTTCAGAATTGCCGGGACATCCGAAGCCACATAGGTCTCACCATCCGCAATACCGATAATCATCGGGCTGTCCTTACGCGCCACCCAGATCTCGCCCGGATAGTCACGGAACATCAGCTCAAGAGCATAGGAACCACGGACACGCACCATCGTCTTAGCGATGGCATCAATAGGACCGAGGTTGTACTTTTTATAATAGTAGTCCACCAGCTTGATGACCACTTCCGTATCCGTCTGACTATAGAATGTATAACCGTGCTTCAGCAGCTTTTCTTTCAGTTCGGTATAGTTCTCGATGATGCCGTTATGTACGCCAACGACCTCAGACTCCACTGTGCCGGAACCAGAACGGGTACAGTTACCTGAAACATGCGGATGTGCATTGGTTTGGCTCGGCTCGCCGTGAGTTGCCCAACGAGTATGACCAATACCACAGGTTCCTTTCAATGCCTTGCCGCCATCTGTTTTCTCGATCAGATTGGACAGGCGTCCCTTCGCTTTCACGACCTGTGCCAGATTCTCTCCATCACGGACAGCCAATCCAGCTGAGTCATATCCTCTATATTCCAGTTTCGACAGACCGTCCAGCAGGATCGGTGCTGCCTGTCGATTTCCTGTAAAACCAACAATTCCACACATAGTTTTATCCCTCCCTGTTATTTAATCTATTATGCTTTCCCTTTTATGCAAAACGACTCTGGGAACTGCCAGAGTCGTCATTGACTTTATGCCTTATATCCCTTTTCGCAGATTACATTGACCACTTCATCAACATACTTCTGGCAAGTATCATGGTCAGGTGCTTCCACCATCACACGCACCACAGGCTCAGTGCCGGACTCACGCACCAGAATACGACCGGTATCGCCCAGTGCCTCAGCAACCTTAGACACGGCTTCCTGCACAGCAGGATCATTCTGTGCAGCCTTCTTATCGGTCACACGAACATTCTCCAGCACCTGCGGATAGATCTTCAGCGGTGCTGCCAGTTCGCTCATCGGCTTCTTCTTAGCCAGCATGACTTCCATCATCTTCAGACTGGTCAGAATACCGTCACCGGTGCTAGCGTACTTAGAGAAGATGATATGACCACTCTGCTCACCACCGATACGGCAGCCGTTCTTCGCCATGTACTCATAGACGTACTTGTCGCCCACAGCGGTCTTTGCATAGCCGATGCCCTGCTCATCGAAAGCCTTGTACAGGCCGAAGTTGGACATGACAGTCGTAACCACAGTATTGGTCAACAGCTTGCCACGCTCTTTCATATAGCAGCCGTAAATGTACAGGATATGGTCGCCGGTGATCACATTACCCTTCTCATCCACACACAGGCAGCGGTCGGCGTCACCATCGTAGGCAAAGCCGACATCCAAGCCCTTCTCTACCACGAACTTCTGCAAGCCCTCGATGTGGGTGGAGCCGGCATTGTTGTTGATGTTCATACCGTTGGGCTTGGCATTGATGACGTAGGTATCTGCACCCAGAGCATCGAAAACGCTCTTAGCGATATTCCAGCTGGAACCATTGGCGCAGTCCAGGCCGACCTTGACACCTTTGAAGGAATAGATACCCAGAGAGATCAGATAACCCATGTAACGGTTGCGTCCGGCCACATAATCCACAGTGCAGCCGATATGCTCACGATGAGCGAAAGGCAGCTCCGGCCAGTCCTTGTCGAACACATGGAGCTTGCCATCGATGTAGTCCTCTACCAGCAACAGGGTCTCCTCCGGCATCTTCTCGCCGTAGCAGTCGATCAGCTTGATGCCGTTATCGTAGTAGGGATTATGGCTGGCCGAGATCATGATGCCACAGTCAAAGTCATCCACCCGGGCGATATAAGCCACAGACGGCGTGGTGGTGACGTGGAGCAGATAAGCATCTGCGCCGGAAGCCGTCAGACCAGCAACCAGACTATATTCAAACATATAGGAGCTTCGGCGGGTATCCTTGCCAATGACAATGCGAGCAGGATCGGTGTCACCATTGCGCTCACGCAACGCATTATAATACCAGCCCAGGAAACGACCTACTTTGTAGGCATGGTCTGCTGTTAATGTAATACCAGCCTCACCACGGAAGCCATCGGTTCCAAAATACTTTCCCATCTGTGTATCCTCATTGTTTGATATTGGCTTTTCTTTTAATCATATTTATTATGTATTTGCGTTCCTTGTTAGAAAACACGAAGATGAAGTAAATTCCAAGGCCAAAAATCGATAAAATGCAAGCTGTTACGATCAATCCAACCCAGGTCGAAGGTGCAATTGCCTTCGCCACAAAACTGAATAAAACTGTCATAATAACTGAGCCAATAATATTGATCAATAGCATCGGGTAAAAAGTGTACCACTTTAACTTTAAACAATGTGCCATATAAGGTGGGTTCGTAATCATACTGGTGACCGTTGTAATTATAGTCGTTGTTATTACAATTGAATAAATTCCCATGTTTGTGTAACGCACTAACACAAACATTCCAACTACGTTTAGAACACCACCCAGCAAAGTGATAATACAAGGAACTCTATTTTTTACTGTTAATGTGTAAATATAATATAACGGATGTACCGGGCCCTCTGTTACATATGCGAGGATTGTTACAACTGTAAGAGCATATAGTAGTTCTATATCTTGATTGGGAATCCAAAGTTTGTAAAACAACTGTCCAAGGCTAAAAAAGCCTGCAAATGTCAGTGCCGAAAAAAATCCAGAAATATTTACAGACATTTTGAGTTCATCAAGCAACTGTTCTTTATTATTATCCGAGTAGCTTTTTAGAAGTAATGGCTGGAATGGCTGGCAAAGCATCGCTTCCAATGATGAAAAAATAGATGCTATCGTCTTCGTAATGGCAATTTGACCCATCTGCAAATTTGTAAGAAGTAGGTTTGTAACCAGCAAATCCAGTCCAGAATTCAAAGTAACGCCAAGGCTATTGATTGAATTCCAAATCCCATCTCCTACCAACTTTTTAACAGCATCCATTGAAAATAATTTTCGTTCCACCTTTAATTCTGGTGTCATATTGTGGAACATCCATATTGCCGCCAAAAAATTAATGGCTGTTACCACCAGCATGACTATTCCAACATACCATACCCGCGGTGGAAAAAGCTTAAAAATAACAAGGTAAAGAATAATTTCTACAACATATCCAATCACACGAACAAACCCTGTTATATCCAAGCGATTTTTTATATATGCAGTAGAATTGAAAACCGTTTTGATTGTTGTAAAAAAGAAATTAACAAAAACCAAAAGAAACAGGAGTTTGACCGAAACAAGTAGTTCTGGAGAAACATTTAAAAAACGCTCCATAAACAGAACGAAAATTACGCCTACAGCAAGAATAATAGAGGCTATAACCGTATCTCCATAAAATGCTGAAGAAACATAACTGTTTGCTTTATCAAAATCTCTCTTATGGTATTCCATCGCAATATAACGCGTAGCATAGGAATCAAGAGCCGTTGAAATAATCACAGCATAGCTGACAAAGTTTTTTGATAATGTCACAAAGCCATATGCCTCCGTTCCTAACATATTTGTTATGAACGGTGTCAAGAAGAAGCTTACAACAAAACTCATTGCAGTTGCCATGCCAGAAGACATTAATGTTACTATTAGTCGTTTTCCTTTGTTCAATTTATTCACCTCTATTTTGTCAGCAAGATAATATTTTTTCCGATTCCATGCACTTCATTTTATAAATCATCAATACCATTATCCATGTAAGTTGCGATCCAAGCCAAACTTCAAATGCCATTTCAACAAATATAGACACTAGAAAAAGATTGGCTACAACTTTCAGCTTTGAATCCACTATTTTATTAATTCGTTTTGCTACTGCAAGGAACATCACTGTAACAATTACAAAAAGAATGATTCCTCCCTGCCATAAACACTGTAGCCACTCATTATGCGCCTGCATATATGAAAGACTTCCTAAAACTTCTTTTGCCGACTCGGAGGTCAAAATTCCAGTACCATGAATGGGGTTCTTTAAAAAACCAGAAAATGCAGCTATCCACGCATTTGTTCTATTACTGAAAGTTAAATCCTTATTAAACAGTGTCTGAACCACTGGTCCTAAAAAAGTTGCCATGCCAAAAACAAGCAATGCATTAACGATATAATTGATTGCAACAATTAAATAGCTGTTTATACTTTTTATAGGCACATTTTTTCTTTCAAACGAAATAGCAATCCAAATACCAATGGCTCCAACTATGCACGCCACCGTGGCCGTACTACTTCTAACCAAAAGTTGTGCAGCTACAGCAACGATTGCACATCCATATGCAAAAAACTTATTGATTCGTGTTGGCCTTAAATACCATTTAAGCAGTGCTAATATCTCTAAAAGTAAATACCAAAACGCTTGGCTATTCTTAAATCCAAGAATCCAGTATGGAGCGGATGTTTTTGTTCCCCATTCGTTCCACACTGTTTCAACACGATATAGACCATTTGGAAACAGTATAAGGCTAAAAAAATTCATCACCGAAAAGACGAATACAAACCACCACATTATATTAACTGTATCGTATTTTTCCTTTTCAAATTGAATATCTGTTACAACAAAGAACAAGGCAATTTTTGCGTTTGAGATTAGCGTGTGAATGTCTCCTCTACCTTGCAGGAAAGTATCCAACAAGAAATAAGTGAAATATATTATAACTATAATTGATAAACCAGATATTCTTTTCCGATTATTATATACATATATAACCGCATATGCAGCAAGTAAGTTTTCTAAGTATTTAATCATGCCAAAAAAGAAATAGTCCGGCCAGAACATAACTAATGCGTATAAGAAAAAAATCAAGCTAGATTTCTTTACTTCCATGTTTGTCTCCTTTCCTTCATTCTTTTTATATCAACCTTTCAGTAGTGAATACAACCACGGTGCATACTTTATCAGCATTATACCTTTACGTCTTTGAGGGCTTATTATATTCAAGATATCATCAATCCGTAAATCATGGATTTCGTTTTTTATCATTCTATACTCGCTCGGATAATCCTTTCTTACTTTTTGATTATCCATTTGTCGTACCAAAAAATAGCAACTACTAAGTAACTGATACCTTGCATCTGCTTCAAGCTTTGGCATCTTTTCGCAAATGCAGACATATATTTTTTTTGCAAAGTAGTAGCCATCAAACCACCTTTTATCAAATGGTCTTGTTGTTGCCGAATTTTCTCTTGTCCAATAACAATAATACTTGGTCTGTAAAGCGACTATTCTTGTTGCTGAAAGCAATGTATTAAACAAAAAGTCCTTATCCTCGTTTGAAGCTCTTCCTACCTCAAATTTTATATTTTCAATCGCAGAACGTTTCACGAGCTTTGTACACATACTAATACCAATCAATCGTTCCTGTAGAAACAATCTCATGGCCTGCTCTCTTGATAGTACCTCATATTCATGCGGGAGTGCTTGCTCTACAACATCCTTTAGATTCTGTATTTTTTGATACTGAAATGACACGATATCTGCTTCAGTCCTACTTATCACATCGTACAAGTCCGATAAAGTGTTGTGCAATATTGTGTCATCTGCATCCATGAAGAACACATATTCTCCCTGACATAACTCAATGCCTTTATTTCTAGCTGCTGAAACGCCTCTATTGCTTTGTTCATAGATCCGAAACCGCTTATCTTTTTCACAATATTCTTTTCCTATTTCATCTGAATGATCCGTAGACCCATCATTCACCATTATTACTTCCCAGTCGCTAAAATTTTGGTTAATAATGGAATCCAAACAGTCCACAAGATATTTTTCTACATTATAAACTGGAATAACTATACTAATCACGGTTTCTCCTTTTTTTTAAGTCGGCATACGTTTATTTAGTGGTTGCTATTGTATGCTTTTTCTTTAGTTTCCTTATATACTTTATCGTACCGGTATTATACAAGAAGCTTTTTGCTCTTTCGATTGCAAAATCTCGATATGTAATAGGTGCAACACAATTTATAGCCTTATCAATTGATAATGCCGCAGCAAGTTTATAAAACTCATCTCTTTTTTCATGCGCTTTTGCACTGTTTCTGACCATTATTCCATTGCACTCAATGAGCTTCTCCGTATTGACCTCTTGAATGGCATCAAACCCAGATATGATGGCCTGTAATATTTTTTCCCCTTTATCTGAGTGAACAAATACCGAGGAATACCCTTTATCATCATCTTTTTTACCTGTGATCTGTGAATACTCATAGCAATCAAATATTGTAATATCACTAGGTCTTTCAAGTCCTTTGAATTTACATGTTACACAAGAGGGTCTTGAAGCAAGTTCACTGACAAACGCCTTCATATACGGATCAACTCGGCCCGAACCGTAATATGTTTTACCATTGGCAAAATCTATTTTCATTGTTGTAGTGTGGTATCCATATGTCTTATGCTTAAATCGTGCACCTACCATTTTACTACCAAATTTTCTTTCCATAAACTGCACATAATTCTCCCATAACCCAGGGGATGGGACTCCTCGACAAACAAAATCCACGCACAATAAGTTATCTGGTTTTTTCTTTAAATAGCACAATAGCCCTTCCACTTGACAAGGGGTTCCTGAATACATTACACGCTTTCCTGTATTTAATTCATCCTTTACATCTTTATATGTGTTTCCCAATAGAGATTGTACAAACTTTGAGCCTCTCATTTCCTTCAATTCGTCATTTGATGTTGCTTTCTTACAGATGACTCTCATAGAGTCATCATAACCGGCTCCGTACACTACGCCTCCATTTTTCAGCACATATTCAGCAAGCGCAGTGAATCCCCCCCCCAGATGTACTTTCAAAAAGTATTTTTTCATCCTTAACTCTCAGAATAAATCCTTTTGTTTTTTCTTTTGTTCTATCAATCTTATTATGAATAGGACAGGTCGCATCACAGACTCCACAATTTATGCAGTTTTCTTCATTAACTACCGGGTATAAGAAACCTTCTGGATCTGGCTTCATAGTAATTGCTTGCTTCGGGCAAATATTTGCACAAGCAGTGCAGCCACAACAATCAACCTTGTTTTTTATTTGAATCATATATCCTCCTGAAAGAAAATCATTCAGAAGAATTGATAATTGTCTATATAATTTTTTTCAGAATTTTATAAATGCCCATTCGATACAGAATTCCTTTCGACCTTTCAATCAGATAATCCTGTTTTCTGATTGGTATGAATCTTTGAACATGCATCTTCAAAGATTCTTTGTCCAAGTCCATGTAATATTCGCCGCGCTTCGGATGAGACTTTGCAGAATGCTGAATCATAACTCCATCCAACTTTATAGCCGTCATCAAATCAGTTGGATAGATTTCGTACCTATCTGCAATTTCACTCAGCAATTTTGCCCCTTTGGAAGATTGTACAATCAAATTCGTAAATCCCTTATCATCATCTGTGAGATTATCTACTAAATCGCTTACATGCCAGCAATCGTAAATCGTAAAATCGCTGCATCTTTCCAAGGTTTTAAACCGGCAATTGTAACAGCTTGGTCTTGATGAAATCTCTGTAAAGAAACTCTTCAGCATAGGATCGACGCGAGCACTTCCATAATAGACTATCCCATTCTTAAATTGAATTCGCATCGTTCCGCTATGGTAGCCGTAAGTTTTATTTCTGAAAACAACGTTCTCTATTTCTGAATGATATTTACTTTTTTGTTCGCTTAAATACTTTTCCCAGAGTTTTGGCGATGGTGTTCCGTGACATACCAAGTCTATTGTTAGCAAATTTCTGTACTTCTTTTTTAAATATGTCATTAAGCCATAAACCTGACACGTTGTCCCGATAAAACACACTAACGATCCCTGTTCCAAGTATATTTTTATCTTGGCAAAGCAATCATTCAAATCACTCTGCACATATTTAGAACCTCGAAATTCCTTTGTGCCCCGAAATTTTATGAATCACTCTAAATTCATCATCATATGTTGCACCACAAACAACGCCGTCATGTTCAAAGACCCACTCAGCTAAGGGTGACACAAAACCACCAGAAGTACTAGTAGACACAACTTGAGAGGAGTTCGCTCTTAATGCGTATGCGCTTCTGTCAAATTGTTCTATTTCCATCTTGTTTTTTACAGGACAAACGCTATCGCACAATCCACAATCTATACATTTTTCAACATTCACAAGTGGATATAAAAAACCTTCTTGATCAGGTTTCATACTGATGGCCTTCCTAGGGCAGCTATTATAGCACGCCGTACAGCCACAGCAGTCCTCTTTCTTTTCAATTTTGATCACTTATGATATCCTCCGTTATAGTTTATCCAATATATTCAAGTAAAAATCCTGAAAATATTTTGCAACATCTTTTTCATCGAAGCCAGCTTTTCGAAGTTCCTCAATTCTTGAATATCTCTTAAAATCCCGGAAACTTTGTATCTCCTTAACCCATGCGGACTTATCCTTTGAAAGCGGCAAATACTTTACACAATCTGTAACATCTACTTCTTTTGTTATCGTATCTGCAAGAAGTACCGGCAATCCAGAAGCCTGTGCTTCAACTCCTGCAACCGGTAATCCCTCACAGAACGAAGGCATCACAAAAACATCCATTGCTTGGTACATTTTTTGCATCTCATTAGTGGTTCCCATGAAATGTACGCTTTCTTCCAAATGCAACTTTTTCACTTTTTGCTGCATCGATTCACGGAGTTCACCATCACCAAATAAAAGCAGAACCGCATCATTGCATTCCTTATGTAATGATGCAAACACATCAATCAAGTACTCATGGTTTTTCTGCACATTAAATCTTCCTGCGTGTCCAATGACAAATTTGTTTTCTACTCCTAAATCTCTCCTGACCTTTTCCCTAATCGTCAAGTCAAATGCATATTTTTCCAACGCAATACCATTCGGAATAAATTTGTAGACTTGATTCACAACAATTTTTTTCGGAAAAGAAAATTGTGCAGCTAAAGATGAACACGCCCAAAACGAGTCGACAAATGCAGGCATTAACGGCTTATAGGCATTAGACATAATGACAGATATCTTATTTCGATAAACAGCGCTTCCAGCATTATGTGTATGAAATGTCACATGTTTTACTCCTGCAAGCTTTGCGAGGAATACAATGTTCATATCTGAAGATGGGCCACCATTTAAATGAAGAACCTTGATATTGTTGTCCTTAAATGTTCTATACAGTCTATACCATCGCGTAATTCCTCTTAAGAACTTATTTCTAACATCATCCGCAGAAGCCACAATTTTTTTAGACCCCATGCCTAATACAATATCTTCCAAATCCTCATGACGATCATGTAAGACAAGATAGTCAAAATTCAGTTTATCTCTATCAAGATTTTTCTGAATATTAATCATCATAGATGTTATACCACCAAAACCCAGTGGAGCAGTCACTAAAATATGTTGCGCTTTATCACTATTCATTTCTTTTCCTTTCCACTAAACATCACAGCTTTAATGTTGCATCTATAATGTCCAATTCACTTTAAAATGCATTACTGACTCAAAGCTGCATCTAAATATTCTATCGTTTTTTGTTGCAAATTGTTTAAGTTGTTCTTCACTTCTGCGTAGTTTATATCCTTCTGGATTTCTAAAATATCTCCTGAAAATCTTCTCTCACTAACACCAAGGTTTTGGCAGAGAGAATCTATTCTGGAATTTTTCGATGTTGCACTTGCATTTGCATACCGATTAAAAATCATAAACTTTTTCTCGTTGATGATTGAGAAACACGTTCCATGGAAAGAGTCCGTGCAAACATACTCCGCTCCTCGTATGAAATTTAAGAACCGATCCGGAGCCACATCGTAAGGCGCATAATCTCCAAACGCCTCATCGTTTTCAACATATTGATCCATGTGGCGCAAAGCTACAATTTTAAGGCCTGTTGATTCCGCTAATTTCTGAACCTGTTTTCTGTATTCTGGATTTGCACCCAAGAAATACGCAAAAATATACGGTTCATTCATTTCCTTTTTGACCGGGATCAATTTTTCCCACTGTTCCTTATTAAAGTTAAAAACGGGGTCCAGAATTACGGGAACATCCAATCCTGTCAATTCTTTTACAATTTCACTGCCTCGATTTTCTCTCATACTAATGTAATCCAAGCGTTTCAGAAAATTTGCTGTTCTTCTTTTCTGATACCACGGAATCTGACCAACACCAAAACTTGAAGCATACGAGATTTTCCTAATATGATTAGGGACAAACATCAAATTATAAAAATTTGTAGGCAATCCCGCTGGTGACCAAAGCTGATCACTTCCGGTTACAACCGCATCATATCGCTTTGCTCCTTCACACAGAGCTTTATATCCACAAAACTCCGGAGACAACTTTGTAAAGGCTTTATTCTTAAACTGTTCAAATGCTTTCATCCGAACTGCATCATTATTTGCAAATTCTGGATGCTTTTTCATTCCCTGACTTTTCAAAAAGGCTTCATATTTGTCATTTAAAAGAATTCCATTTAAAAGTCGTGGAATGGATCTTACTTTTTCTGCAATGGTAAGTTTCTTCTTATACCTTATCAATTCATAATCAATTCCACGAGATTCAAGCATCTTCACGGTTGCAAAAGCCTGCAACATTCCGCCATAATTCTCGTGAAAGTATTTAATGCATACGCCTATCATTTACTTTTCTCCTGTCCATCCAGCAAATTTTTATAGATATCTGTCATTTGCTGGTGTGAAATTTCCAATCTAAACTCTTCCGCTTTTTCCACACAGGCCTTCTGCATCGAAGATCTGACTTCTCTATCACTTAGCAATTTGATTTTCTCTGCAAAAGCATCAGCATCCGTAGGCGCACACAGATATCCAGTTTCACCATCTACAACATAGTCCTTAATACCCTGAACATCACTGCCTACTACAGGTACTCCAGATGCTAAAGCCTCAATTCCAGCTAATCCAAGACCTTCACGTAATGACGGAAGAACTGCGATGTCTGCACATCTATTTATTTCTGGAATATCTTTTCTGAATCCCAAGAAGATTACTCTTACATTTTTTTCTACTGCATATTTTTTCAGAAAATCATAGGTTCCCAAATTACTCATAGCCTTACCACAAATTAAAAAAACATATCTCTGATCCGCAAGTTTTTCTAATGCATCAATAATGACCTTATGATTTTTTCGAGTAGATAATTCTCCAACTTCCAGAATCGCGATATCATTTTCCGAAAGTCCCAATGATTTTCTATAGGTTTCTCGATCAATTTGACATTCATGATATCTTGATGTATCCACACCAACTCCATTAATATGATAGACGTTTTTACATCTCATCTTTTTCATTTGCGCATAATCTTCCCAGTTGATTGTTATAATGCCATCCGTCATCCATGAGCAAAACCATTCTACACTCCCATAAACGATTTTTGTCTTAAGAGAAGATCCCTTTGGAAATGTCAAACCATGTGTAGTATAGACCACTACGCATCCTCTTTTTCTCTTGCGCCTCGTGGCCATTCTGACAATTGCTCCTGGAATAGGAGTATGGACATGAACAAAATCAAAATGATATCTATTCAGTAATTCTTTATACTGTTTATATGCCGTTAAGCTTTCTTTGCTTATGGGAGACGTTGATGAAAAATCAATCTGATGAAACGTAACTCCAATAGATGCAAATCGCTCTTCAGGTACAAAAGTAGAAACTGAATTTCCGTTTGCTGCACAATGTACTTCATATCCCATTTCTTGCAACAGCTTCATATCCGGAATCAAAAATCCGTTTAGAAATCCACCTGTCGCTGCTACTATTAGTGCTCGTTTCATTCCGTTCTCTCCTTTTACTCCTTTTCTTTATTTGATTCTGCTTCTACTGTGCAGCACTTTATTTGGATACAGAAAAAACTCCAACCATGTTGTTCTTTCCATAATGTACGCAGCAAGTATTGGCCCACCAAAGCTTATGATAAGTCCCAATACTATATGAACTATGCCATTCGTAACGTCGATTCGCAGTAAAATTGTTCTCAGCGTAGCTGCCATAATTGTGTGCATCAAAAAAATCGGCATCGTATATTTGGATAAGAAACCCATAACCTTCCCAAAAATAGTGCTATTCTCTGTATTGTTCGCTACTAGAAGAATCACAGAGAAACATGCGATAAGTCCTAATATGAACGTAAATGCTCCTGGAACCACATCTTTTACATATGCTAGGATGCTTAATATGACGAATATCAAGCCACTTAGTACGCCCAATTTTTTCTTTCCATGTAACTGTACATTAAATACACAGATACTCATTCCAAGCACAAACCAGATTTCATTTGTAAGAACAGTCGATACAGCATATATTTCTGTACCCCCCCCCGTTAAAATATAGGCTTTTGCCGCTATTGCAACTGCCAAACCAACAGCGGTCATCTTTACCGTAGAAAAAGTCGGCGTGACGAGAAAGATAAAGAACAATGCATACAGATACCAGTACGGTGCAGTAGGATGCAAAAACAACGTATCACAAAATCCGCCAATCTGATTATTTACGTCCCTCGAAAACACCGTCTTTAATACCCATGTTACACTCGAAAACGTTACATATGGAATGCCAAGAGCAAGTGCCTTTTTAGAAATATTTTTCAAATAGCTTTTAATATCATCAATCTGGCTATACTTTTGGTAGAGATATCCACTGCAGATAAAGAACAACGGCACGTGAAAATAATAAATTGTCTTATGGAACCATTCATACAAAACTCCACCCGGTGCATAGCTTTGTACACTTGCCAAAAAATGTCCCAGTACGACCAGTATGCAGGCAATGACTTTTACATCATCTACCCATTTTTCTCTTGTTCGTACCGCTGTCTGTTCACTCATTACTTCGTCTCCATCTGCTGTGCGATATCAGCATCCACGATTTCCTCGCCGGTCTTATGCTTCAGCTGTTCCTTGGATGCCTCACTCAAACCATTGTTAATCACGCAGTTCATATCGCAGGTGCTGCACTTGTCCAGTTCTTCCTTAGTGACTTTGCCATCACGGTAATCACGGCAGATTTTCAGCTCGTACATGCTGTACGGATGTTTAGTGAACAGAGCCTTGAACTTGTGAACCAGAACCCAGGTAGCAGGCTTCCAAATGTACTTGTGCATAGCAGGACTTACACTACCAATCATCCAGCAGTCACGGTCACAGCAGCGAACCTTTGCACGAACCTTCTCTGCTTCCGGGCTGTTCCACAGCTCATCCCAAGTCTGGTTGTTCAGGTTGCCCATGACTTCCTTATCCTTGGTGCCATTGCAAGGCATAACATCGCCATACGGGTCGATGAAGAAGGTATCGAAGCTCATGTCGCAAGGCAGCAGACGCTTCTGGCCGTAGATGTAGTTGATCAGGCCGTGGTTAAAGTATGCACGGAACCACTTCTTCGGGCTGTTGCTACGGAGCAGCTCGTTGACCAGATTCTCAAAGTTCTTTGCAACCATCGGGCGGTCGTGGATGATGTTCTTTGCTTCAACAAAGTAGAAGCTGTTATGCAGAGAAGCCGTAGCAAACTCCATGCCCATCTCATCGGAGATTTTATACAGCGGAACCAGGTCAGGAGCATTTTTGTCCTGAACGGTCATACCGAAGCCAACGTCCTTCATCCCCATCTCACGCAGTTTCTTCAGCGTGCCGTAACCGCGCTGGTAGCCGTTCTGCAGACCACGGATCTCGTTATTGGTCTGCTCCAAACCTTCGATAGAGATACGGATACCGATCTGCGGGAACTCCTTGCACAGATCAACGATACGGTCGGTGAAGAAACCGTTCGTGGAAATAACGATACGGTCAGACTTCTTGTACAGTTCACGCACAATATCCTTCAGGTCGGTGCGGATGAACGGCTCGCCGCCGGTGATGTTGGTGAAGTACATCTTCGGCAGTTTCTTGATGGTTTCGATGCTTATTTCCTCTTCCGGCTTGGAAGGTGCTTTATAACGGTTGCACATGGAGCAACGAGCGTTGCAGCGGTAAGTAACGATGACCGTACCATTTAACTTCTTTTCTTCAGACATAATTAACTCTCCTATTATTTACTCTCTCTTTTATGAATGTTCCGATTTTATTTAAGAACCTCTCAGCACATGTTAGTAATAGTATCAGACAGTGTAGATAACCATAACAACTGTAAATATGTATACTCCGCATAAAAAGGAAAACGAGGTTTGTGAAGATGGTATCAACTGTTCAAACACAAATCCTCCTAATTCATCTTTTCGTTTTAAACGACTTGTATCCAAACATTACCAGTAATATCACATATTTTCATTTCAATGATTCACTCATATGCGTCTTTGATTCTCACGGTTTTATACTACATTCCATATTTTTCAAAAAGCATCCGTCCGTAACCGTTCCGATCGAATTACACTATATACTTTTCGTAGTCAATGGGTCTCTTCATCTTTCAGAAATACACGCGGTATCCCCGATGTGACCATCCGATCTTCCAAGTGCAACATCGACATCAATGAATAGAATCGATCATTTTCAGCAGCACCGATCCCTTCTGCACAAAGAACAAAATTGCTTTTAAAATGATGCAAAACAGCATTCCATGATATGTATTTGTAAAGATACAGTTAGCATTTTATAAAGGCCAAGCCATTTCTCAACAGTTGGAAAAATTGGATTTTCATTCAAAACAATGTGTAATTAGACGGAGAAGTTACTATTAACTTCATATTTTCATCCGCTGCATATCTCTTTATTTCATCAAATGAAACATTCTTTTTATCTCCAAGATTCAAGAAATAACAATAGCAATAATTTTTTTCTTCAATGTTTGCATATGGATATTCATCCATATCAAGCAAAAGCGTTGGATCAAGAACTTGAACTACTTCTTTATCCACGATTGACTCGACCATATTAACTGCGGTCTTTTCTCGCACACTAATACCATCGAATCTGTTCAGCCACGGCTTGATTTTTCAGCTATTTCTTTTGGTAAAGAGGTTCTGCCAAAGCTTGCAGCGTATGAAAGTTTGATTGCCTCATCTGGAGCATAATTCAAGAATCTACTTCCCGTTGGATTTCTCCAGATTTGATCACTCCCCGCAATAAAGCAGTCTGCCTTCGGACAATTTTTATACATTGCCTTTTCCGAAATATAACCCTTCGTGGATACAGCAATATTGTCCTTAATAAATCGTCCCATTTCAAACTGTGCAACTGCCTTGGCACAGAAAGGCTTAAACCATTTAATGTTTTTCAGCCTTTTCAGAATCAAAACCGGATTGGCACGATAGTCCCTTAAATGTTCTGGATCATGCCCCCTTTTTTTCAAATACTTCTGTAATGCATAACACTGTAGGGTTGATCCGTAATTGATATTTGTCCGAATATAACTATATGTGGAATTAATTGATATTTTCATTTTGATCACTCTCCCGATAACAGTTTTCTTAAAAATTTCATTCGATAAATCTGAACTCTCAGCTTATCTGGAATATGCGTCTTAATCATATTCTTCGCCGCATAGACCGTTCTTTTCTTTCCAACTGTATCGTTATAGTTTTCTTCTATTTTTTTGTATCCCTCCATATAGTAGTTTTCTAATACAGCATCACGCGCTTTACCACGTTTTGATGGCTTTAAAAGATTCGAGTTATGTCGTGTTATAGAAGCCAGATCTACTTCATACATAACCATCTTTTCCTGCAATTTAGACAAATACTGCATTCCCTTCTCAGTATTAACCATCATGCAGTTAATGCCTTTTCGGATTGAAAGTGCTGGGTCCTTTCTTACTATGAATTCCGGATGTTCTATTTCTATAGCCCAGTAATCGCCGAATGTAAAATCGCTCACTCTGTTAGTATTTGACATTTCACAGCTGAAGCAATTCTCACGCGAAATATCTCCTCTCAAATAGTGTATTTCATGTGAGGCTCCTTCTTTTGGAAAACGCTTGATTTTGATTTTATTCTTATCGCCATTGTCATAGTAGGAATAACAGAAATTGCTTCCCCATCCAGCTTTTTTATCTCGGAATATATAATCTGTTATTACAATATTCTGTTCTTTTTCAACTTCTCTTAAATAATCATTGAATATTGTTTTAGATGTCACTCCATGGCATATTACATCCACAACAATCAGATTTTCATACTCATTGTTCAAAAAGGACTTCAGTCCTAGTGCTTGGCAAGGAGTTCCGCCAAAGAGAACCAATTTTCCATTTTTTAGGTCCTCTTTGATTTGCTGATATGTTGTTCCTATATGGCTAAGAATATATTTTGAATTCAGGATAGATTGAAGTTCATCTACATTTGTCACCCGAACATGATACGCACTATATTCGCCATTTATCATTTTTCCAGCACAACCATAACAAACTCCGCCCATTTCAAGAACAATTTCAGCCAGCATTTGAAATGCTGCTCCTGAAGCTGAATGTTTCAATTTTTCAGAATCTCTTGATTGCCCTGCATAGCATTTGATTGGACTGTGCCGTTCTATTTGCATCCTCCTAGCGCACACTTTTGCACACAAGCCACAATCAACACATTTTCCATTATCAATAACTACTTTTTCATATCCATATTTATTTATGCCAATATCAATGGCCCCTTTAGGGCAAGCATTTGCACAAGCCATACAGGCTGTACATTTTTCTTCGCAACAAATAGATTCCTTCACTTTTTTCTCCTACTGATACACCTTCATAATTTTCTCATAATACTCATCAATGGTATCGAAGCTGATGTCCTTGCAGTTCTTGCTATACTGCTCGCACAGCGTCTTATCCCCCCAGAGCTTCTGGACCTTTTCTTTCAAATCTTTCCCGTTACCGCTCTCAAACAGTTCACCGGTCTTACCAACCTGAATCAGTTCTGGGATACCGCCAATGTTCGCTCCCAGCACCGGCGTGCCGTACATCTGGGATTCCATCACGGAGAACGGGCAGTTCTCATACCACTCAGACGGGTAGATGGAGAACCGTGCCTCACGGATGAGTTTTTCCAGTGCCTCACCCTTCTGGAAGCCAACGTTTTTGATGTTCTTAATACCATTTACCGTCTCTTCCAGCGGGCCAGTGCCGGCGAAGATGAACTGCACATCCGGCAGCTCCTTGCAGACCTTGATAAGTGTGCCGATGCCCTTCTCCTCAGAGAAGCGGCCGAAGTAAAGGACGTAGTCCTTCTTTTCCGTTTCCTTCCACTCCACCTTATCGATGAAGTTGTGCATTGCCACAGTCTTCGTTGCAAACAGCGGGTTGCTGTCCATCTTGCTCTTCATGAACTCAGAGCAGCAGATCATGGTGTCAATGTACTTATAGGTGCCCTTCCACTTCCAGAACTCAGCCTCCATCATGCCGATGGCAGATTTTGCCGTGGAACCGTGGATGCACTTACCTTTCATGCAGTTCACGAAATGACCGCCGAGGCACTTCTCACAGTTCTGGTGCGTGTTCGGATTGTTCAGCATGTGGTTCGGGCAGACCAGCTGGTAGTCATGTGCCGTGAAGATGATCTTACAATCTCTTCCGGTCTCCTTGCGCCACTTCACGATTTCCAGGATGATGGAAGGTGTCAGCTGGTAGTTAAAATTGTTCAGATGACAGACATCCGGCTTGAAGTCGTCCAGAACTTTTCTCAGCTGTACTCTTGCTTCCTTGCTGTAAATGGTCTTGATCGGGTAGGTCAGCTTGCTCAGTTTGCTGCCGCCGTGGAAGTCCATATCAGATGTATAAGCGTTGACCCGGTTACCCACGCAGCGGCCTTCATGCTCCATACCGAAGTACTGAACCTCATGTCCGTGCTGCTCTAGCGCCTCACCCAGCTTAAATATGTAGGTTTCTGATCCACCGTTTGGATATAGAAATTTATTTATTATCAATACTCTCATCTATTATTTTCTCCTGTACAGTTTCATCGTTTCCTTTACAACTTCATCCCAGTTGTATTTTGCACAGATAAAGTCAGCTGCCTGATTCTTCATTTTCATAACCATTTCAGGATGGTCACAGGCATCTTGCAATTTTTCTCGCAAGTCCTCTACATCTGACTTTTTGAAAATCAATGCCTTATCTTCCACAACCTCTGCGCACTCCGGAATATCCGAAACCAAACAGCAGTTGCCGTAGCTCATTGCTTCCAGTAGACTTAGCGGCATTCCTTCCAAATCAGACGGCAGCGTGTAGATGTAAGCGTTGCTGTATAGTTCATCCAGCATTGCTCCCTGCACAAACCCAGTAAAGAGAATCCGATCGTCACCCTTCGCCAGTTCTTTCAATTCCTCCATAAAGGAATCCGTATCACTAGAGCCGCCTGCGATAACCAGCTTTTTATCCGTCTTGACATTCTTGAAGGCCTCAACCAGATATCGAATCCCCTTTTCTGGCACCAGACGACCGAGGAACAATATGTAGGAATCTTTCTCCAATCCAAAATGATCCGTGATCAGCTTTGCTTCCCGAACCTCTGGCCGATTGACACCATTAGGGATAAAATGTGTCTCCCTTCCGTAGGTCTCCAAGAAATACTTCTGCACTCCTTTGCTCAGAACAATGACCTCGTCCGCATATTTCGCAGCATTTTTTTCGCCTTGGTGGATAAACTTAGAGCCAAGTCCTGATTGCCATTTCTCGCGCTGCCAATCAATGCCATGGACGGTAACAACAACTCTTTTCCCAAACATCTTCGGCAGCCATGCAAAGAACGCCGGTCCTTCTGCATGGATATGCACCACATCGTATCTTCCAAATGCACTACAAAGTGCTGCGAAAAAGGAAGAGCTTACCGCTGCAAGTCCACGCCGTTCAATGGTCGGAACAGACTTCTGACGGATTCCCTCGTACTCCGTTTTACCAGCATCGTCATATTCTGCACCACTCACATGATGGCCTGCTCTATTGTAGCAAGTTACATCACAACCCTTCTGTGCCATTCGGGTGCAGAGCTCTTTGACAACAATCTCTACTCCACCTTCTCTCGATAATCGCTTCTGTCCGAACATTGCAATCGCAAGTTTTTTACTCATAAATCTTTCCCACAATCCCACTCAATTTCTTCATCAACATCTCGGCCAACACAAAGAGCGGATAGGTTCGTACACCTGTCCGCTGCCTGTCACCCCACCCTCATGGTCGAGATTTCTTTCTGAGCGGCATTTCTGCCACACAGAAAGATCAATCGTTCATTCTTCGGGTAAGAAAATATGAACTTCGGGTCGCGGAGCCTTTCATTCTCTGCCGTGCCCTTGTTCCTATTATGACAGCCGCGTATTATATCTCTAGCCCCCTTCTTCTCAATAGTCGGAACAACCTTTTGACGGATACCATCATATTCAATTGTTTTGTCATACTCTGCACCGCTCACATGATGACCTGCTCTATTGTAGCAAGTCACATCACAACCATTCTGTGCCATCCTGGTGCATAGTTCTTTTACAACAATCTCTATCCCGCCTTCACGCGAAAGACGTTTCTGTCCAAAAACCGCAAGTCTGATTTTTTCTTCCATTACTTCTCTCCAACCGTCATTCCATAGTTTCTATTCTTGTCCTAGGCTTATACACAATCCCAGCAGTTTTTTTCCTTAAATTGTCATGCTCGTCTTTCACTATTCACCTTTCCTACTTCATAGCACAACAACAAGCCTGTATACAGATTGCAGCAACAATCTATACGCAGGCTTGTCCTCGTACCTCCTTATTTTGTTTTCTGCTCTATCAGCTTTCGCTGTGGTGGGTTAAGTATAGAGCGCAACCAGAAGCCATTAACTCCTGAAAACACGCTGGCCGTAACGCACCATGACAAGCAGAAACAAGTTGAGGTGAAAAGGTCAAGCCGCGCAAACCCGCATGAAATCAGGCTTTTCTCTGGTTGTCCATATTATTTCACACTCCCCATGGATCGTCACCACCACTCTCTTTCCCAGCAGTTTCGGCAGCCAGGCGAAGAAGGCAGGACCTTCTGCGTGAATATGAACCACGTCGTATCTTCCAAAAGCACTGCAAAGTGCCGCAAATCCGGAGGAACTCACTGCCGCCAGACCCTTTGCGTCGATGGTAGGGACCGTTTTCTGACGGACGCCCTTATACTCCACCGCTTGGTCATACTCTGCGCCGCTCACATGATGGCCGCCACGGTTGAAGCAGGTCACTTCATATCCGTCTCGTGCCATTCGAGTACAAAGCTCTTTGACGACGATCTCTACGCCGCCCTCTCTCGACAATCGCTTCTGTCCGAACATTGCAACTGCAAGTTTTTTGTCCATACTGTTTCCTCACAACCCCCACACATGATTGGCTCTACGGTCAACCTCTCGAAGCATCTATCCCAGATAACACAAATAGCGGATAGGTTCATACACCTGTCCGCTGCTTGTTACCTTACCACCTCAGCCCAGTGTTCTGTTCTGAGGTAAGACAATATAAACTTCGGGTCATAGAGCCATTTACTTTACAGCAATCTTTCTTCAGTTGACTGCAGTGTATCATGATGCTATGTTTCCTATCTTCTTATTGTTTGCAACAGGCACCCGATCACATCAACTCCATCTGGACAACCTGCCACCTGAATGTCCTTTCGTATCTGGAGCTCACTCTCCGAACCCCAGCAGGCACACCTTGAAGGTCTTAAAGATGATCTTCCAGTCCACCCAGAAGCTGCGTTCCTTAACGTATTTCACGTCCAGGTCCATCCACTCCTCAAAAGAAAGCTCATTCCGATGGGGTGCGATCTGCCAATAGCAGCTGAGGCCCGGCGTAACATACAGACGCTGCCAATCATACTGGGTATACTGCTCCACCTCACGAGGCAGTGCCGGGCGAGGACCCACGATGCTCATATCGCCCTTCAGGATGTTCCACAGCTGCGGCAGCTCATCGATGCTGGTCTTGCGGATAAACTTACCCACACGAGTGATCCGAGGGTCTTCCTTGATCTTGAACACCGGGCCATCCATCTCATTCTGGTCCAGCAGATCATCCAGTTCCGCCTCCGCATTCGCACACATCGAACGGAACTTGTAGAATTTAAAGGGCTTGCCGCTGCGGCCGATACGGATCTGGCTGAAGATCGGTCCCGCCGAGGGGTCATCGATCATAATGGCAATAGCAGTGATCAGCATCACAGGAGACAGCACCACCAGGGCGATCAGGGACAGAATCACATCCTGGGTCCGACGACCAATCCAGTACCACTTATGATTTTTCAGATTTTCTTTTCGGTTGATTTCCAACGGTTTTTCGTACTTAACTGCTTCCATTTTTCTATCCTCTCACTTCCACGATCTCATGGTGCAACTATGCACCTTTATGCTTTTGGCTTACTCTTATAACAGTCATTTTCAGACATCCAACTGTTTTATCAGGCACCTGCCATCGTCACTTAACAAGCAATCCTCCTATTCTAGCTTGCGATACCTTCGTCGTTATCCACTTCCAGGCAAATAAAAACCCCGGGCGACAGATTCGTCCAGGGTCATTTCAAATGCAATGCGGCCACGCTGTTCTAGCAGGTTTCATCTTCCTGTGTCATTCAGAGGTCTAGTGGGGCAGCTTTCTTGCGCTGCTCAGGCCGCAAGCCAGCCCTCCCGAGCCAAAATCAGGAAGTTATTGTACCATCGCTTTCAATCAGGCGGTTTCTTGCTGGTTATGTACAATCGCAGAGACCGTCGGGTTATCCCCAGCCGCAACTCCAGGGGCACCTTTCATCCCCGTGGGAAAAGATGCCATGACTCCTTGGATCTTTTTCTCATCACAACCACTATTTTACCATAAATCCCATTATGTTACAAGATTTTGCGGTAGGTTTGTGGTTCAGACGCCTCCAAAAAAGGGTCCGTAAAATCAGGTTTTTTCCATATTGTATCCAAGATTCTCCAATATCGTCTTTCCACCTGCAAAAAAGCCGGCTCTACGCCTTAATTTTCTGGTTCTACCCTCTCCTCTGTAAAGGGCACCTGTCTATTTTTGACCTGTGCTGGGGAGATTTTACAACTCCCCCTTCCTACTATATTGGACGCCTATTTCAGATTTTTAACCACCCCCCGGGGTCCGTAGAGGGAAAAACGCCTTTTCTCCACCCCATATAGGAGTTATTGCTCTCTCCTCCGCCGGGAGCCGGGTAGCGATCACAGGGGGCACCCTATTCCATGGACAGGGAAACAGGCAATCAAGGCACCACCACCCCAGAGCCCCACAAGATTTTCCACAGCCCCTCTTATAAGCACCAGCAATTGGACACATAATCCGTTATCCTATTGTCAGACCCCAGGTTCCATGGCAGGCCGGAGGTCCTGTTTCACAAAGTAAAGAAAGCCAGCGGTAGCGTTCCACACGATCGTAAGGCGAAGGACCAGGTACATTCCAACGTCAGACCAGGCCCTCTGCCCAGTAGGAATTCCCAGGAGAAAAGCTGCATCAAAAGCAGATAAGCGCACCACCAATGTCCCACTCTGGCAGGGCTCTCTTGGGTATGTACTGTTTGGTACAGGGTCAGGGTTGTCGTGTATTGCGACTTCCTTTATATATAACTAAAAGGCAGCTTGGCGCATTTTTTGCTATTTATATATATAATTTATACCAAATTTTGCGCCACAAGCTATAGTCACTGTTTCATCAAAGTCCAGAAAGTTTTATTGCGATTCTCATTTCTCTTATTCTCTCTATCACTTACAATCTTAACACCATAACATGGAAGAAATTTATTCAAACCCATCTGACCCGGCTCTCTCCCTTGATATCTTTCAATATAGCCAAAACTCATAATTTTTTCTGTCATTTCCTCTGGATCCATCGGTTGATTGAGGTGTGCATAGAGCCAATCTTCCAAATCCTTGAACCGATACGCTTTGATGGGTTGGTGTAGGTTAAACATCGCATACTTCATAAAAGACTCAGGATAATACGTTGAGCTCATAATGTCATCAAGCATTTCAATATCGTGCTCTACCTGTTGAAGCCCCAGCGGATTGATATGGTATCCTGTGACTACATTGTGTTCCAAAATTTTGCTCTTATCGATTTTCTTTTGAATCACTTCCGGATTGTCACTATGCAGGTATTTATCAAATTCTTCTTCCCCCGCCATGTACGCCTGCGCTGGTAAATACTTGTTCAATAGCATACTGCGAAACTTTTTCAACCCACTGTTTGTGCCCCAGTACCAGTCAAGACTATAATCCCTGAAATAAACAGTACAAGTGTCATCTGCATCCAGGGAGCGCTTGCGTCCGAGCGACTGAGCTATTTCCAGAGGATTCCATTGGTCGATAAAAATATGCTTCACGCCCCGATCTTTCAATCCGATTCCCACACCCATAGCCTTTGTCGTGAACAGAATATCCTTTAGCTGCTGACCATCCTTTATGCAGACCGACAAATCGCTGTACTTTTTCCGATATCTTTCGTTGAAAGGGGAACAATAATAGGCGGCTGTGTCGCCAAATATTGTTTCCATTTCAGCCAGATCATCACCAAGCTCCACGAACACGATCGCTTTTTCGCCCACTGGAAGGCGTTTCAGAATTGTCACCAGATTGTGTCGGGCATAGAAATAGGCGGCTTTGACGTACTCATAGTGCTGCGGCAGCCTATAGATCCGTTCAGGCTGCGTTGGACCGCCTTTTTCTTCCAGAAGTTTCCAAGTATCCCGCCCGGTCGCACTCATATAAATCACGGTATGATCCTTCTCTGCCTGTAGGAGGGCATCAAGTGAATAGTGTGTATTGATGTTGAAGGCTGAGAACTCGGACCAGTAGTGGCATTCATCCGCAATGATAATTCGATGTCTGTCCAATAGCTTCTGAAGGCTTCTATGATCGGATGCGTCTCCTTTACAGAGCTGCTCAAGTTTCTGGTAGGTTATAACGGTTAAGACCTCTTCATACAGATCCCATTCCTCTTCCGAAGCATCGCCGAACACTGTCAAGTATTCTTCCCTGCGTCGATTTTCCAGATCTTCATGCAAAAGCGTCAATGGGCAAAGCATAAGGATCCGGTTGTCACAATTTCCCTCAAAATTGATCAACCGCCCATCCAGCCATCTTCCGGATAACGAATTCACTCTTGCCCCGTCCGGTCCCCATATCCAGAAGGACTCTTCCATTTCCCCAATGCTGGAACGCATCACCGATCAGCTCCGAGGCATACGCCCACCGTTCCTCCGCCGCCGGGGCGTCCTCTCCTGTCTGTCCTAATGGCACAATTGCTTCCGGGGCACCACCTCCACCTCTGGCACACCCTGTACGGTTCCATCCCCAGCGTTCTCCCATGCTGTCAGGGCTCCTACCGCATCTGGCACGTTCCCTCTGCAGTGTCTGGGAGATCGTCCGGTGGGCCATTCGGCACATCAGCTCGCACAATGTCCTGTGGAGCGTCCGTCAAGTCCTCCCATACCGTGTCCTGTGGGGTGTCTGGCACCCTCTCCGGTCTCATAGTACAGGGGATATCCCCGGCGGCTTGCTCCGTGGCGTGGCTGGCCGCCCTCTGTGCCTCCTGCTCCGCCCGCTTCTCCTCTGGGGTCATCCTATTCCAGCACAGAAATCTGTCTACCTCCTCTAAGGACTCCTGCATGGTCATCGCCTTTGGGTCCTTGGAGGTGAAATTCCGGCTCGTCCCCTGGGGCACCATCAGATGATCAAAGACACCGCCAGGCGTCACTGGTTTCTCTATAGCCGTCTTCATTGCGTCTGGTCCTCCTATAATAATAAGGCGCACAGCCCAGCCATCCTGCCAGACCATGCGCCGGTTGGTATGCGCCTGCCCAGAAAAATCCCTGTTCAAACGCCTTGTTCTGTGATATTATAGGAATGAGAATGAACATCACACATCATTCCCGTTCCTATAGCCGCTTTACGGTCGCAACAGGTAAGGCGGTTTTTTTTACTGTTGCACATGGGCCCCTGCCTCGAGTGCTGCCGCCGCTTCTGCAAACGTCTGCATGGCACTGCTTCTGGACATCCTGCTCATTCCGCACCCTGCTCATTTGTTTGGGTGCGCTGTTCACTGCCGGTAGCTTGGTAAATGGTTATCGCCAGCTGTGGTGCACCGTCCTTGTTCTGGCACGGTTCAATGCTGATTATCGTGTTTTCCGGGTTATCTGGTTTGTCCGTCAGCCGCATTATAAAGCCATCAGCAAACGATTTTCCTAGCTGAAGCGGTTTTACACCTCCGCATCATAGGTTATTCCTGATAAACACCCTGCATGGGTCAGGCATTTTGTTTACGATGGCATATTACCAGCACATGGCTCATCAAAATCGTAATTCGAGACCCACTGGTACACCTCCTCGACAGTCTCCTCCGTCACGCATCCGATCAGCAGCTCCGGCTCTCCCACCTCATTCAGGGTAGGCTTGATCCGAAGCGTTGTGCCGTCGTCCAGATTGATCAGCACCCCTTACGCATGGGCGCATGGTAGCAGGGCAGGATGCACATCTCCGTGTCGGCCGTTTTTCCAGCCAGGATGTCGTTGAGTACCGCCTCTGCATACTGCTCCTCTTCACGGTTCTCGGGCAGAAGATTCGCATCATTAAAGTAAAGTTCTGGCATACAGTCCCTCCCATTTATGCACAATTGTTTCCGTTCTTCAGAGCCAGGTCCAGAGCCTTGTCTGCAGGGCTGATAGACTCCAGCAGCCCTGGACCTCACTCTTCAGCCGCCGGAATTCGCCGCACAGCTGCTCCCACTCCGTCAGCTTCTCGCCTGCGACCCCTCTCGGAGCCCACGCCGCACAGCTTCTGCTAACGCCTCCTCCAGTCTGGTGTGGTAGGTACAGACATCGTACTCCAGCTTGCCGTCACCTTTCACATGAGCTTTTTCAGCACATAGCACACACTTGCGTCCAGATAGTAGTTATCAAGATCTTTAGCATAAAATGCCTCCATTATTTTTACCATTGCTTTTCAGGCGATACGGCCCAGGCTCTACGAGCTATCCATCCTGTGCTCCCTCCTTGATTTGTTGTATTTTAAGACGGACCAGCCGACTGCCCCAGTGACCCGGGAATCAGTCCAACCAATCACCTATCAGGTCTATGGGATTTTAGCTGCAGCAGCACATCCCGTGTAGTCCTTGCGGAGGCAACACCTCGCTACCTCGTCCTCGGGTACAGATTCAGCCCTCTCCCATGATGGCATCTCCTTTCTTAAAAGTTGGTCCGAAATGGACTCTTGCGAGATTCTCATATCGGTCATCCACGCAGCGTAAGTATACTCCCAATCAGTACCCATGTCAAGAACTTTTAAAAATAGCTCTCAAATTGAGAATTTGTTAGTATCGCCAATTCTCGTTCTTGGTTTTATTCATTTTCTCTTTCTGTCAATATTGACATTTTAGAATTTCGTAGTATTATATATACATCTATTAGAAAGGAGTGTTTCGAAATGCGCGTCGGTCAGAACATCAAGACGATTGCAGAAGCCAAGAGGATTTCCATCAAAGAACTCAGCCGCATGGTCGGCATCCCTATACCACCTTGTATAATATGGTGAATCGCAACACCGATCGGTTCGACCTCGGTCTGCTGGAGGACATTGCACACTCTCTTGACGTACCCATTGGAGCACTACTGGAATCGGGAGAGCTATCCTTAACCGAGATTTTGGGCAGCCATTATTCTCCATCCAGCAACGGAGCCCTCTCCAAGCACCGCCTACCCGAACACGAATCCGAAGATTCACAAGATACCGGCAATCATCTTCCTAACAACAATGAAACGGACAATTCTATTCCGTTTGATATAGGTGACAAAGATACGATACTTTGTGCAATTTCGACCGGCTAAACGCTCTCGGAAAGAAGTCACCATAAAACTTCTGCTTACCATAAGGGCCCATCAGTTTGATGGGGATCTGCGGCGTCAATTCATCTTCCTGCTGAAGCATTCCAATAATAAGGCCGTCTATCAATTGAATCAGGCTCTTGCAAATCTTGTCTTTATAGACAGCTTCAACGATCAATACGCCACCCCAGTTCCATCGAACTCCTCAAACTTTTAGACCAAGAAATCGACTGATCTTACACCTCCGTTACTCTCTCCGCAGAGCAATGGGGTATTTTATGCCCATCTATCAAAAGCAGCCCCACCACCCGGCGGAACTGCTCCTATGCACACGATCTTCTGTTCTTTTACAGGTTCATCAAGGGGCTGGTCTGGGTGCCCCGGTCCACAATGTCCTTATCCTTGATGCCCAACAGATACCGCTGGGTAATCATGATATTGACGTGCCCCATCAGGCGAGAGACACTGTACAGGTCCAGGCCATTCTTCAGCTGCATCTGAGCGAAGGTATGGCGGCAGGTGTGGGGCTGACCCGTACCGAGGATGAGACTCCCACTTCCTCTGCAGCGTGCTTCAGCATCCGAGCAACTGCTTCATCTGTAAGGGTTTGCCTGTTTTGCTGAGGAAAGATTTCTGTGGCAGGTGGGGCATTCTTTCCGGTAACCATCCCGGAGCGCACAGTATTTGATGAGCTGCTTGGACAGTGCCGGAGATTTCGGTACCACACGCTCCTTGCCGCCCTTGCCGTGCTTCACCAGAATGTAATCCGGTTTGATGTCCTCGGGCTCCATCAGGATCATCTCGTTACAGCGCATTCCTGTGTCAAACAGCAGCATGATGATGGTCTTGTTCCGCACCTCCAGAAAGTCCTTGCCGTCGTAGAACTGGATCATCCGCTTCATTTCTGCTGCGGTAAAGGTATCAATGATGGTCCGGGCTGCCGCAGTGGCTTCACCTTTTGGCCGGATTATCTCGCTCCTCCAAATAGCCCTCCTCCACCAGATAATTGAACCAGGTGCGCCAGACCTTCAGCAGGTCGTTGATGTACCGGGGCGTATTGCCTGCATCCTGCTTTTCCTTCATCAGGTCCCGAAGGTGCCGTGGGCGCACATTCTCCAGTTCTGTGATCTGCTTCCGCTCCAGAAATTCCAACAAGAACCGGGTAGATGCCCGATAATTCCGCAGAGACCCTTTGCCAAGTGGCGGCATTCACAGTCATACAAAAATTCGTCCCGAAGCTCTTTCAAACACATAAAAAACACCTTCCTTTTGCGGCGGACCACAAAGAAGGGCGAAAAATTCCTAGATATGGTTGTCGTACCAAGTCAAGCTTGTTCGTAGTTGAGCAAGACAAACTCCGGCAGACAAATCAGGCGATTTTTAACGACAGAACGTCATCAGCAGTTCTCAGCGAAGTACTTAATGGTACGAACCATCTGAGAAGTGTAAGAGTTCTCGTTGTCGTACCAAGACACGACCTGAACCTGGTAGGTGTCGTCGTCGATCTTAGCGACCATGGTCTGGGTAGCGTCGAACAGAGAGCCGTAACGCATGCCGATGACGTCGGAAGAAACGATCTGATCCTCGTTGTAGCCGAAGGACTCAGAAGTAGCAGCCTTCATGGCAGCGTTGATGGACTCAACGGTAACGTCCTTACCCTTGACAACGGCAACCAAGATGGTGGTAGAACCGGTGGGAACGGGCACACGCTGAGCAGAACCGATCAGCTTGCCGTTCAGCTCAGGGATGACCAGGCCGATTGCCTTAGCAGCGCCAGTGGTGTTGGGAACGATGTTCTGAGCACCAGCACGAGCACGGCGCAGATCGCCCTTGCGCTGAGGACCATCCAGGATCATCTGGTCGCCGGTGTAAGCATGAACAGTGGTCATGATGCCGGAAACGATGGGGTAGGTCTTGTTCAGGGTGTCAGCCATGGGAGCCAGGCAGTTGGTGGTGCAGGAAGCAGCGGAGATGACCTGATCCTCAGCGGTCAGGGTCTTCTCGTTGACGGAGTAGACGATGGTCTTCAGATCCTTGCCGGCAGGAGCAGAGATAACGACCTTCTTTGCGCCAGCCTGGATGTGAGCCATGCTCTTCTCCTTGCTGGTGTAGAAGCCGGTGCACTCCAGAACGACATCAACGTTCAGCTCGCCCCAAGGAGCATCCTTTGCGTCCTTAACAGCGTAGATCTTGATCTCCTTGCCGTCAACGATGATGGAATCCTCGGTAGCCTCGACGGTGTGCTTGCCTTCGCCGATCTTGCCGCAGAAAGAACCCTGAGCAGTATCGTACTTCAGCAGGTGAGCCAGCATCTTGGGGCTGGTCAGGTCGTTGATTGCGACGACCTCGTAACCCTCAGCGTCAAACATCTGGCGGAAAGCCAGACGGCCAATGCGGCCGAAACCATTGATAGCAACTCTAACAGCCATGTTAATAGTACCTCCTAATTGTTTTACCCTAAAATGGATAAATCACGGTATCTTTATTTTAGACCAAAATGCAGAAACTTTCAAGTCTCTGCCAAAAATTAACAAAGGTAAATCCATCATTTTTGCTTTTGTACGATTTTATCGAATTTCCCTCTCCCGTTTTGGGCAATTACACCAAGAGAACGGGCGGTGTTTTCGTCACTCCGGACGCCGTGCGCAGGCTGCGGCGCACACGCCGCCAGCGCTCCCACGCAGCACAGTGCCAGCGCGGCAAACAGCTCCGGCAGCAGGGCCGGTTCTGCCGCTGCTCCAACCGCCGGACCGCTGCATGGGGCAGCTCCCAGCACAGGCACAGGCAGAGTGCTGCCAGACCGGCGGCGCACAGGGTGCGGCCGTTTTCCGGCTTTGGCAGGTACAGCGCCGGGCAAGGCTGCTCAGCAGCAACAGTGCTGCCAGCGCCTGCCACACCGCTGCGGTGGGGGCCACCCGGTGCCAGCTGGAGCTATTTTCCATAAAGCGCATCAGCACGTTCCAGTAGAACAGCACACTGCCCGCCACCGCCAGATACAGCCCGCCCGTAGGCTTTTCCAGCCGGAAGGGTAAGCCAGCAGCGGCCCAGCGTGCTGAGCCACACCGCGCAGATGCACTCCAGAATGGACCGCACGAAGCTGCTCGTTGCCGACAGGCTCCACCGCCAGCTGCGCACCGGCAGCCGCCAGAAAGCACACCGCTCCGGCAAAGGCCAGCACTCCGGCCAGAGGCTGACGGCTGCGGACCGTCTCGGCTTTTCCGGCGCAGTGCCGACCGATGAGCACTGCGGCCAGCACCACCGCGCCCAATGCCGCATAGCGCCACCACACCGAACCGACCGTACACAGCCCGGTCACGGCATCGGTACCAAAGGCAAGATCTGCCCGCGGGCGATGCCCAGCGCAGCGGACAGGAGAATCGAAAGCAAAATCAGTGCATTCATCAGCGTTCCTCGATCGGCTTGTATTTCTGGCGCACGCCCAGATACTTGTAGGCCGGGCGGATGATGCGGTTGGCGAACACGACCTCTTCCACCCGGTGAGCGCACCAGCCCGGCACACGGGCAATGGCAAACAGGGGTGTACAGGTCCTCGGAGATGCCCAGCATATTGTAGATCAATCCGCTGAACAGGTCCACATTGGCGCAAACAGGCTTAGTGCTGCCCTTTTCCTCGGCAAAGATGCCGGGGCCAGCCGCTCGATGCTGCACAGCATATTGTACTCTTCCTCAAAGCCCTTCTCGTAGGCCAGGTGACGGGCACGCTGCTTCAGGATCACCTCACGGGGTCGCTGATGGTGTACACTGCGTGGCCCATGCCGTAGATCAGACCGGAGCCGTCACCGGCCTGCTTGCGCAGGATGCGGCGCAGATACTCGCGCACCTCATCGTCATCCTCCGGGTTTTCCACATGCTTCAGGATGTCCTGGAGCTGGCGGTTCACCATCAGGTTGGCACCGCCGTGCTTGGGGCCTTTCAGGGCACCGATGCCTGCCGCAATGGCCGAGTAGGTGTCGGTGCCCGAGGAGGACAGCACACGGGTGGTAAAGGTGGAGCAGTTGCCGCCGCCGTGGTCTGCGTGGACCAGCAGGCACATATCCAGGAGCTTGGCTTCCTCGTGGGTGAACTTCTGGTCCGGGCGGTAGGTGCTCAGGATGTGCTCGGCCGTGCTCTGGCCCGGCTTGGGCAGATGGAAGAACATACTCTGCTTGTCGTAGTAGCGGCGTTTCATCTGATAAGCGTTCACCATCATGGTGGGCATGCTGGCGATCAGGTTGATGCTCTGGTTCAGGATATTTTCCAGGGTCAGGTCCTCGGCGTGCTCGTCGTAGGAGTACAGGCCCAGCACACAACGCTGCAGCTTATTCATAATGTTGGGGGGGGGCATTCATGGTATCCATAAAGCCCTCCGGCAGGGCACGGTGCTCTGCCAGGATCTCGCAAAAATCATCCAGCTGCTCCTGGGTAGGCAGGCTGCCGAACAGCAGCAGCCAGATCACTTCCTCAAACACGAAGCGGTCGTTGCGGTAGGCCTCCTCCACGATCTCGTTGATGTTGACGCCGCGGTAGATCAGCTTGCCGGGGTGGGGATCACATGTCCTTCCTGATCCTTTTGTAGCCCACAACGTCACACACGTTGGTCAGGCCGGCCAGCACGCCGGTGCCGTCCGGGTTGCGCAGACCGCGCTTGACGCCCAGACGCTCACTGGTCTCGGGGTCGATGTAGTTGTTGGCCATGTACTCCTCGCACAGGGTCCGCATCGTGGTGGGGTCCAGGGTCGCCACTTCTGCATGTGCAAAATTCACGGGGATCTCTCCTTTCTTCCGGTTCCTATTTTTACTTTCTCATACTTTCCTGCCATCCTCACTGATGGACATAATCTTATATTATCGCTTTTGTGCAGTAAATTCAAGCGCAATGTGTTCACTTCTCACCGGCCCGTGCCAAACGACTTTCATTTTGCGGGCAACGTTTTTCGCAGGGTTTTGCAGGCAGGTCTTTTATACTGGAGACAGAATCTTTTACGCTGCAAGGGAGATCCGTTATGAAAAAGCCTTTCTGCTGCTGTGCACTCTGCTCCTGGTGCTTGGATGCGCCCTGCCTCTGGCCGCCTACCACCTCACCCGCACGGTGCTGGGGCCTGCCGTTTCCACGGTCCGCCTTCCGCTTTCATCACCGGAGAGCACTGCTTCCGCCCGGAAATCTCCGCTGCCTACGCCGGTGACGCGGACCGGTTCCTGATTCAGGATGCCTCCACCGGGCAGGTGCTGGAGTTGTCCCGCCGGGAATATCTCATCGGCGCGGTAGCGGCCGAAATGCCGGTAAGCTGGCCGGACGAGGCCCTCAAGGCACAGGCCGTTGCCGCCCACAGCTACGCGCTGTACTGCCGCGACCATGCCGCACCGGACAGTATCGGCTGGCTGACGGCCGACCGGCACGACGGCAGGGCTGCCTGACTGACCTGCTGCGCAGCTACTGGGGCACTGCCTATGAGACCAACTATGCCCGTTTGGCCGCGCTGGTGGACGAGGTGGAACATACCGTACTGCTCTGCGACGGTGCCCCTGCCTGTGCCAGCTATTTTGCCATCTCCAACGGCCGCACCGAGGCCAGCGAAAATGTCTGGGGCACCGCCCTGCCCTACCTTGTTTCGGTGGACAGCAGCACCGACCTTGCCGCCGACCATTACGAGTACGCCCTGACCCTTTCGGCACAGCAGACGGCACAGCAACTGGCTGCCCTGGGCCTCACCGCTGACCTTGCCGCCCCGGAGCAGTGGTTCGGCACCCGGAGTACACCGCCGCCGGTTATGTTGCTGCCCTGCCGGTCTGCGGGCAGCGCATCACCGGTACGGCCCTGCGGCAGGCGCTGGGCCTGCGCAGCACCTGCTTCACGGTCCGGTATGAGAGCGGTGCGTTCTGTTTTACCACAAAGGCTACGGCCATGGCGTGGGGCTCAGCCAGTGGGGTGCCAAGGCACTGGCCGAGCAGGGCAGAACTTTGCCGACATCCTGGCCCATTACTACCCCGGAACTTCCCTGTCCGGATAAAAAAGAGCCCATCTCCCGAAGGAGACAGGCTCTGTGAAATGCATGCAGAAGGGATCAGCCAAACAGGCCGGACAGCCAGCCGAGGGTGCTCTGGATCGTTTCTTCCGCCGTGGCCGTAATGGTCTGGTCGGTAAGTTTGGTACCGTCGGGGTCCTGCACCGACCAATAGGTAGCGGTGCTGGTGGCGGCATCCGAAACGGTGAAGTCGCTGGCGAAGCAAAGAGTCTCGCCGCTGGACTCGGTCACGATGACCATGTAGGTGTAGCAGCCCATGGGCAGCTCACCGAAGTGGATCTGGTCGTCCAGCGTCTTGAGGGAGAAGCTGGTTCCGCCCACCGGGGCCTGTGCGGACTGCACGATCTTGTCGTTCTCGTCCGGATGGCCACCTGCACACCTTCCAGCGTGCTGCCGGAGGTGCTGTTGGCGGTGCCGGTAAGGGCCATGCCGCTGCCGGTGTGCACATTGACCGGATAACGCATGCCTTCCAGCCGCAGGTCATCTGCCTGCAGGGCTGCGCCGTTGTGGTCGGCGCTCACATACCAGTAGCAAGACGCCCGTGCAATGGACACGCTGGAGCTGGTGAGCGGGATGCGGCCGGAGGAGATGTTCCCGGCGGGTCGGAACAGTAGAACACGCCGTTCGTATAATCGGTCAGCAACACGGCATGGGGCTGCGTGCGGTCGTACAGGACGATGCCTTCCGGGTGCTGAGCCAGCAGCTGGATGAGCAGCTGGGTCTTTTCCTGATTATTGGAGGGCAGGGTCGCATAGGCCACCTGCATCTCCCGGTATGTAAAGCTGTGGGCCAGACCATTGGACCAGGCCGTGGAGCGCACACTGTTTTCAGTCACATCCACCCAGTCGGTCCGTCCGTCAAAGTAAGCGCGGCGGCGCAGCATCATGGCAGCCGAAGCCAGCGTGCAGGTGCCGCCCGCTCTGCTTGAAGTAGAACCCGGCATCCACATTCAGGTCCACAGCCAGTGCTGCGGGCAGACAGGTGAGTGCAAACACGATGGTGAGCAGAATGCCCACCAGTTTTTATGTGCGGTCGTTGGCGCTGCGGTATTCACGGTCTGGTCGCTCCTCCCTTTCTGGCATCATTTTTCACGTTTCACTGCCATAAAGTATACCAGCCTGTAACCATTTTGTAAACAAAGGCGGTTATTTTTCTCAGGATTGACACGTTTTCAAGGTTTTGTTGGAAGAAATGCACAATTTCAAGCGTGATATTCTACATATCCTACAAATTTTTGTGATTTATTTCTGCCGTCGTTCCTCCTGTCGCACGCAAAGCCGTCTGCCGCAGGCAAAAAGAAAGGTCCAACGACTTCTGTTGCGAAATCGTTGGACCTCTTGGTCCGAGTGGCGAGAATCGAACTCACGGCCTCTTGAACCCATTCAAGCGCGCTACCAAAACTGCGCTACACCCGGATATCTGTAAGCGTTTGTCGCTCACAGCTTGATTAGTATACCCGACTTCTCGCATTTTGTCAAGCACTTTTCGGCAACTTTTTAAATTTCTTCGTCCGCATCCTCCTGCAAGGGCAGGGTCGGCTGGGCAATGGGCGGAAATTCCACCGTAGCCACAGCCACCGCAAACACGCTCTCCGCACCCGCCGAAAGCAGAGCCTGTGCACAGGCGGCAGCCGTAGCACCGGTGGTGATCACATCGTCCACCAGCAGCACGCGGCGGCCCTCTATGAGGTCCGGTCCTGCACGCGGAACGCACCGGCCACATTGGCCGGCGCTGTTCAAAGGGCAGTCCTGCCTGCCGGTCCTTCCGGCGGGCAGGACCAAGAACCTTTGTTTCCAGCGGAAGGTCCAGTGCCTCTGCCAGCGGCTGCGCCATGCGTTCCGGTACATTGTACCCGCGTCTGCGGCTGGACGCCGGTACCGGCACGATGCAGTCATAGCCGAGCCGGGCACCTTCCACCCGCTGAGGCACCGGTTCCGCGCCCTCATCCGGACCTCGCTGCCAAAGGCAAGCTCTGCCAGCACCACGCCCAGCTCCACCGCCGTCCATGGTGCAGCCTGATACTTTGCCCGCAGGATGGCCCGCCGCACGCAGCCCTCATACCGGAACGGTGCCGCTACGCCGCTCAGGCCGCCCAGATAATGCTGCGATGCGTCCAGCCGGATGCCGGGCTTCCGGCGCAGCCGGTCCACTTCTTCCGCACAGTCCGGGCAGGTCCTTATGCTGCCCAGCACCGCATTGCAGAAGGGGCACCGACGCGGATAAAGCAGCTGCCGTACCCCGCGCAGTGCCCGGCGCGGGGCGCTGTAATAGCGCATCAGTCCTTCTTCACGGCCACGATAACGCGGACGCGCTTGCCCGCGGCGCAGCCAAAGTTGTCGTACCAGCCGGTGAGGTAGTAATCGTCCGAGTTCACCTCGGCCAGCTTCGTGGCGTAATACTGGCCCTTGTACCACAGGTACACCTGGGCATTGTCCGCTACCTCATAGCGGGTGGAACCGGACAGCACCGACGCGGCACCCACCTTGTCGATCTTCATGGGCATCAGCTGAATCATCGCCTTGACCGAACCGTTCACTTCCTGCCGCACCGCCAGGCCGCCGGCCAGCACCGGGTATTTGATGGAGGTGGTGTAGCTGGTAAGCTGTCCATTGACATAGCACACATAGGTGGCACCGCCGCCCACATAGTTCAGGATGGTGCCATAAGGCTCCCCTACCACCTTAGCCAGCTGTTTGACGCCGATGCTCACCAGGGAGCCGGTGCTGCTGGTGACCTTATTCCACACGGTCTGGAGGATATCGCCGTTGATGACGCCCCACAGGATCTCGCTGGTGGTAGGCACCAGCACGCTCCGCAGGTCCTTCAGCACCTGGGTGGTCCCATCAGAGCCTTCGCCCTCAGAATCCCCTGCAGTGGCAGGGGTCTTGGTGGAGGGCAGATTGGCCGCAATGTTGCGGATATCGTCCAGCACGCCGTACTTCCACAGGTCGCCGGTGACATCGTTGAGGATCAGCCGGTCGATCTCACCGTTGTCGTTAAGCGTATAGTAGCGGACATTCAACATGTTCAGTTTCGTCCGGATAGGCGGCTGGGACGAACCGTCCCAGCCACACCCTCCGTAGTCGTATCCAGGATCTGCACGTCGTCTGCCAGCTTATGGTCGCCCAGCATGGTGGCGTCTGCGCTCACCGTGCCGCTGATGGTCCGGTTTTCAATAGCGGTCACGTTCTCGCCTTCCGGCGTCACGTCGATGCGCACCATCCAGCCGGCGGGGTAGTTCAGGCTTTTGTCCACATTCACGGTGCGGGTGATGCCGTCGGTGCACATCACTGCTACGCGCTGCAGCACGTCGGCACCGTTGTCCTCCACAAGGGAGCGGGTGGCCGTCTGCACCACGCCGTAGAACACGCTGTCGGCCTCTTCGCCGGTGACCACATCTGCCACCTCATTGTCCATGCCCAGCAGCAGGGTGACCACTTCGCCCACGCCGCCGCCGTTCAAGGACGAGATCTTGGACGCCACCGCCGAGCTGCCCAGCTGGTAGCTGGTACCGGCCACGGTCACCGCCGTGGGAGCGCTGGCGCTGGGCGAAACTGCTGTGATGCGGCCTGCGGCGCGGCGGGTATAGATCCATACCGTCTGCAGACTCTCGCTGTAATAATACACATCGTATTTGTTCAGTTCACCGGACTCCGACACCTTATCGTTGCGGTACACGCTCACCGGTGCAAAGGGCAGCTGGGTGCCCTCCGACGCCACAAAGGGTCCCTTCAGGCTGCTGAGCAGCACCGTGGAGGTGTCCACCTGACCATTTGCCACGGTAAAGCCCAGGGTGCTGCCATAGGCTCCGCCGGAGGCCGTGTTGGCCGTGAGGGCGTTGTACAGCAGCATGGCGCAGTCCTCATAGTTCATGGTCTGGCCCTGTGCCCTGTTCAGCTGGCTGCGCAGGCCCAGTTCCTGAGCCTTGTTCAGCTGCGCCGCCGGGAAAGCACCGTTCAGATCTGTCATCTTGTAGCCCAGCAGCTTGAGCACGGCCGTGCAGGCTTCTTCCAGCGTGACGGCGTTGTCCGGGCGGAAGGTGCCGTCCGTGTAGCCGTTCATCCAGCCCTGCTGCACCGCAATGCGGACGTAGGGTGCCCACTGCGAAGAGCCGGGCACGTCCTTATACAGAGTGCCCACAGCCCCCTGGGAGGCTGCGCTCTCCCGGTACGCCGAGAACGCCACCAGCATGCGGGCAAAGGCCCCGCGGGTGACGACGGCGTCCAGGCTGCCGGTCTGTCCGGCGTCCATACCGCCCAGCGTGATGGCCGTCTGCACGGCCGTGTTGCTGGCACTGCCCAGCGCAGCCGCCGGCATGGCCAGCATGGACACCGCCATGCTCACCGCCAGCAAAAGTGCGAGAAAACGTTTTTTCATAGGTATTCCCCTTTCTTCGGGCTCAGTCGTAGCGCAGCGCCTCGATGGGATTGAGACGTGCCGCGCGCCGGGCCGGCAGATAGCCGAACAGCACACCGATGCCCACCGAGATGCCAAAAGCCACCACGATGGAGTTGAACGACGGGCTCACCGTGATGGCGGTATCGCTCATGAACATGGGCAGCACCTTGTTGGCCGCCATGCTCACCGCATAGCCCAGTGCGATGCCCAGCGCACCGCCCAGCGCCGAGGTGGTGGCAGCTTCCACCACGAACTGCGCCAGAATGGTGCGCTCCTTGGCACCCAGTGCCTTGCGGATGCCGATCTCACGGGTGCGCTCGGTCACCGACACCAGCATGATGTTCATGATGCCGATGCCGCCCACCAGCAGCGAGATGCTGGCAATGCCGGTGAGCACCACGATGACCATGTTGATCATCTTGTTCATTTCCTCCAGCCACTCGCTGGCGCTGTACACATAGTAGCCGTTTTCGGTCTTGAGGATCTTCTGCAGCCCTCTTCCATCGTGGTTTTGGCCTCGTTGGCAAAGTTTTCGTCCGTCATCACAGCCGTGTAGTTATTCACCGCGCTCTGGCTGGAAAGCCGCATCACGGTGGTGTAGGGCAGGTAGACGCAGTCGTCGTCGCTGCCTTGCTGCATGGTGGGTTGCTGACCTTGGCCGCCAGCACGCCCACAATGCGGAACTTGTTGGCACCGATCTTGAGCGTCTGCCCCACACCGTTGCCGCCAAAGCCACCCGGTTCAGGTAATCGCCAATGATGCAGACCTGCTTGTTGTCCTGCATATCCATGTACTGCAGGCCGCGTCCCTGTGCGATCTGGTAATTTTTCATTTCGGTGTAGTTCTCGTCCACACCGCTGATGTTGGACCAGCGGTAACTGGTGGTGCCGATCTTCAGCGTACCGCTGGCGTTGCCGCTGAATTCGATCTGGGGCGACACTGCCTTGATCAGGTCGGAGTGCCGCTGGCAGATGTCGTACATATCGTCCACCGGTACGGTACGGGAGCCGTAGCCCCAAACCTGAATGCTCAGGGTGTTGGTGCCCAGCGCGGAAAAACTGTCCCGCATGCTCCTGGTCATACCGTTGCCCAGACCCACGATGACGATGACCGCCATCACGCCGATGATGATGCCCAGCATGGTCAGAAGGTGCGCAGCTTGTTGCTCCACACGTTCTGGATGGCCTGCCGGAAGGTTTCAAAGATCATGCCTGTTCCTCCTTTTCCGGCGTTTCGGGCAGCAGAGTGGGCTGCACCATGGCCTCCGGTGCGTGAGAGTCGCCGTCATACACCACCCGGCCGTCCTCCAGCCGGATGATGCGGTCGGCCTGCACGGCAATGGAGTTGTCGTGGGTGATCAGCACCACGGTATGTCCCTGCTTGTGCAGTTGCTGCAAAGCCCCAGCACCTCGCGGCCGGTGTGGGAGTCCAGTGCACCGGTGGGCTCGTCGGCCAGGATCACCGGCGGGTTGCGCACCAGTGCCCGCGCAATGGACACACGCTGCTGCTGGCCGCCGGAAAGCTGGTTGGGCCGGTTTTCAGTTTGTCGCCAAGGCCCACCTGCTCCAATACCTCACGGGCACGGGCGTGCCGCTCGGCGCGGAGACGCCCGCGTACACCAGCGGCACCTCCACGTTTTCCATCAGGTTCAGCCGGGGCAGCAGATTGTACTGCTGGAAGATGAAGCCCAGCATCTCGTTGCGGACCGAGGCCAGTTCGTTGCGGCTCATCTTACCCACGTCCCGGCCGTTGAGCCGGTACACCCGTGGGTAGGCACGTCCAGACAGCCGATGATGTTCATGCAGGTGGACTTGCCGGAGCCGGACTGGCCCACGATGGCCACGAACTCGCCTTTGTCGATCTTCATGGTAATGTGGTCTGCGGCCTTTACCGTGGTGTCGCCCATCTGGTAATACTTGCAGACCTCTTCAAATTCGATCAGAGCGCTCATGCATTCCTCCGTGTCAGGTCAGGATCACGCCGTCGGCCTCGCCGATCACTTCGCCGTCATTTCCGGCGTCCACCGGCTCGTCAACGGCCGGTTCCTCGGTCACGGTGCTTTCTGCACCTTCCCCATCGGCCGTGCCGTCGGTGGTCTCGCCGCCCGTCGTGTCGGTGGTGCCATCGGTCATGTACTCATAGCCGCCGTTGTCGTAATAGGTATCGCTGCTCACCGAGCTGGGGTCGTAGCCCACGGTGTCCTGCGCGGTCAGGCCGCTGACAACCTGGGTATAATCGCTGTCACTGACGCCCAGCTTGACCTTGACGTACACAAAGCCGTCCGGTGCGACCATGTCCGGGTCCGCGTTGACCGCACTGGGGAATCCTGGGTCACCAGCACATAGCTGCCGCGCACCACGGCTGCGTTGGGCACCGCCAGTGCGTTCTTGGCCTGGGCCACCACGATCTCCGCGTTGGCGTTCATGCCGGGGCGCAGGCCGTCGGTCTCGTCGATGCGCACGGTGACCGGGTAGGTGGTGGTGCCACCGCTGGTGTCGCCCTTCATGGACACGCGGGTCACAACGCCCTCATAGGTCTTGTCCTGCACGGCGTCGGCGGTGACCTGCACGGTCTGCCCCACCGACAGGCTGCTGACCTGCAGCTCATCCACATTGATGGTCATTTCCAGGTAGCTCAGATCGTAGATGGTGCACAGGTCGCTGCCCGTGCTCAGGGCATCGCCCACCTTGGCGGCCTTTTCGATGATGGTGCCGCTGATGGGCGAGGTGATGGTGTAGTTGTTCATGGTGTCCTGGGTGCTCTGCATGGACAGCTCCGCACCGCGCAGGGTCTCAGAAGCGGACTGGATGGACTCGCTCAGGTCGTCACCGCTGATCTGCAGCACGATGTCGTCCTTGTTCACGCTGTCGCCCTCGCGTGCATGGATGGCGGTGACCGTACCGGCGGCCAGCGTCGTCAGGGTGCGCTCGGCCTGATACTGGAAGGCGGCCGCGCCGATAGAACTCACGCCGTTCACGGTAGCGGTGGCCGCCTGGGCGGTGGTCAGGCCGCCCGCATTGCGCACCGAGATGGTCACGGTGCGGGTGAGCAGGTTGCCGGTGCTCAGGGCATCGGTGCCGGTGACGGCGGTAATGGTGCCGGTCAGGGTCTCAAAGGTACCGTCCAGCGTCACGTCCGCGCTCTGCCCCACCGAGAAACCGGCTGCGTCTGCCGCCGGGAACTCCAGTGCCAGTGTCATCTTGAGTTGTCGCGGATCACGGCCACTTCGGCCGCTGGTCACCTCGTCGCCCTTGGCGACCTTCAGGCTGCTCACGACACCGGCCACTTCCGCGCGCACATACTGGCGGTCCACCGTCTTGTCGTAGTTGCGCTGGGCCTGCTGCAGGGTGATGCCCGCCTGCTCCACCTTGGTGGTAGCGTCGGAGGAGTCCACGGTGTAGAGCACATCGCCCTCTTCCACGTTGTCGCCTTCCTCAAAGCTGCAGGTCAGCACCTTGCCGGACACCAGCGACTTGACATTATAAGTATTCGCCGGCTTCAGGGTGCCGGTGCCGCTCAGGGCATTGACGAGGTCCCGCTGTTCCGGCGCGGTCTCCACATAGCTGGTATCCACGCTGGCAGGCTTGTCGGCCTTGGGCTTGAGCAGCCACACACCGCCCAGCACGGCCACGCATGCCACCGGGACCAGCCACTTCCAGTTCTTTTCAGGAACCCGGCTGCTCCGGTACCGGCCGTTTTCCCCGTCTGCGGCGCTCCCGCAGCATTCTGCTCGGTTTTCTTTTCATAGATCCTCCTAAAATGAGCAGGCGGCGCTCCCGCCTGCAGGCATCCGGTTTACGGTTCAGTTGATTGTAGTGTAGCGCATTTTGGGGCAATACACAAGCGTCCAAATTTCGTACATCCATCTTTTCAACAAAATTTAACAAAGCCGGGGCACACCCGCAGGCATACTCCGGCTTTTCCGGTTTTCTTCGGTTTTATACGCGCACCATATCGGGGTGATCTCTGCCAGACTGTGAGCGCCGCACATCTGCATGGTGTCGGCCAGTTCCCCGGCCAGCTTGTCGATGTAGCACTTCACGCCTTCCTCGCCGCCGCCGTACACGCCGTGACAAAGGGCGGCAGATCAGCACGCCGTCCGCGCCCAGAGCCAGAGCCTTGAACACATCCACACCGGTGCGGATGCCGCCGTCCACCAGGATCTTCACGCCGGTGCCCTTGAGGGCTACAGCGATCTCCGGCAGGACTTCAGCGGTGGCGGGGCACTGGTCCAGCACACGGCCGCCGTGGTTGGACACCACGATGGCGGCGGCACCGGCCTCCCTGGCCTTCAAAGCACCCTTGACGGTCATCACACCCTTGACGATGAAGGGCCGCTCGGCCAGCTTCACGATCTCGGCCAGCTCTTCCACGCTCTTGCTGCCGGCCGGCGGGGTCATGTTCTTGAGGAAGGGCAGGCCTGCCGCATCCACGTCCATGGCCACGGCAAAGCAGCCGCTGGCCTTGGCCTGGGCCATCTTCTCCCGGATGGTGTCGATGTTCCAGGCTTGATGGTAGGCACGCCGCAGCCGCCCGCCGCACCGATGGCCTTGGTGGCCATCTCCATCACGGTGGGGTTGGTGCCGTCACCGGTAAAGGCGGCAATGCCGTTCTCGGCGCAGGCGCGTACCAGCACGTCGTTATAGGTCATATCGGTGTAGGTCTCGGAGTAGTGCAGGTTCACCGCACCCACCGGGCCTGCAAAGAAGGGTATTTGAACTGCTTGCCAAACAGTTCAAGCGTGGTGTCCGGGTGCCGCCCTCGCACAGGGTGTCCATGTTCACCCGGATGTCCGCCCACTTATTATAGTTGCGGATCGCCGTGTCGCCCACGCCCTTGGCACCGGGACCGGGGATCTGGTTTTGCAGGCCACGCCGTTGCACACCGGGCAGGCCTTGCAGTATTTGCCGATGCACTCCCGCGCATTGGCCAGCACTTCAGCATAGTTCATACAGAGTCCATCCTCCTTGTTTTCCATTTTGCGGCAGGAAATGCCCTGCTGCTGCACTCTCTGTCCCCATCATAGCCTTGTTTTGGCTCCCCGTCAAGGGTTCTGCACACCTTTGCCCGCCTCTTGTCATTTTGCAGTACGATGGTACGTCATTTTGAAAAAGTCTGATCTTTTAAAAAATCCTTGACAAAACAGCTGGTTTCAGGTATTATAGTGGAGCGCCAAGGGCACCCGCCCAAAGGCAGAACAAAGATGTGGAAAGATGGCTGAGTTGGTCTAAGGCGCACGACTGGAAATCGTGTAACGTGTCAAAGCGTTCTGGGGTTCGAATCCCCATCTTTCCGCCAGAAACCTGAAACAGAGATGTTTCAGGTTTTGTTTTATTCCAAAACGCTGTCCTTGACAATCGCCCTGCGTTCCGCTATGCTGAAAAAGATTTTCCTGAAGGAGGAACATTCTATGGCTGCATCCAAAGAAACGCACCGGTGCCCGCGCTGCGGTCGTGGTGGTGCTGTGCCTTGTGCTGGTGTGCGTAGTGGCCGCCGCCGTCGCTGGGGCTGGTGAGCCGCCGCGTGAAGAGCTTTGCCGGTGGAGCCAGCTTTTCGCTGGACTACCAGATCACTTCCACCGCTGCCGAAGAGCCCGCTTTATATAAGGTGCTGGCGCAGTTCGGCGGCACCTCCGGCCGGGTGGACGGCCAATATACGCCGGAAGCCCTGCAGCTGGAGCTGTACCCGCAGGCCAGCGGCAGCAGCCAGCCCTCACCCGCCTGTACATCAGCAAGGACGAGACGCTGTACGATGCCGGGCAGCTTTACCGCACCCTGCGCAGCAGCATCACCGACAACTATCCGCTGGCCGGTGTGCTGATCCCGGAATGGAATATGGGCAGCTACATCTCCCAGACCCAGCTGGCCAGCCTGCTGGACGTGGACGATACCGCCACCAGTCTGCAGTCCATGAACGACTTCCAGCTGGACCTGAAAAGATCAAAAGTGCAACCGGAGAACGCCAAGGAGGGCTACCTCTACTTCCGGCTGGAAACTGACGACACTGCCGCCGATTCCCCGTTTTGACGCTGGGCGTGGAAAGAGCGGCCTGCTGCGGGCTGCCTCCCCGCCGTGCACATCCTGCTGGACATCCCGGCCCACGGCATCCACACCGAGCTCACCGGCACCGTGACCCCGGCAGCTCCGACTCTGACCGCTCCCACCTCCCGCATGCAGGACAGCGACATTGCTTCGCTGGTGCAGCTGCGCCAGACTGTCGAGAGCGTGGTGCAGTTCGTGCAGGGCGCTGCTTCCGGCACGCAGAGCGCCTCCTGAACCTCCTTGATATGCAAAACGGCAGACGCCTTGCAAAGCGTCTGCCGTTTTAATGCGTTTATCGGTCCAGGATGCGGCCGTCGGTGGAGATGGTCACCACCTGCCACGGCACGAACTTGCCGCTGTTTTCAGGGCGGTCACGGCGGCGTGTTCCAGCCCGCCGCAGCAGGGCACCTCCATGCGCAGCACCGTCACGCTCCGGATGTCGTTGTTGCGGAAGATCTCGGTCAGCTTTTCGCTGTAGTCCACAGCATCCAGCTTGGGGCAGCCGATGAGGGTGATCTTGCCCTTCATGAACTCTTCGTGCACATTGGCGTAGGCGTAGGCGGTGCAGTCGGCTGCGATCAGGAGCTTTGCCCCGTCAAAATAGGGGCGTTCACCGGCACCAGCTTGATCTGGCAGGGCCACTGGCGCAGCTGCGACGGCTGTGCTGCGGTGGGGGCAGCAGGTGCGCTTTCCTCCCGGCGGAACTGGCGCATGGCGCTGCCCGGGCAGCCGTGGAAGGCCGGTTTTGCAGCCTGTGCCGCCTTTTTCTGCTTGTTTTCCAGCACGGCCTGCTCGTCGTAGGCGGCTGCCTCGCGCTCTTCAAAGGTGATGGCACCGGTGGGGCAGCCGGGCAGGCAGTCGCCAAAGCCGTCGCAGTAGTCGTCCCGCATGAGCTTTGCCTTGCCGTTCACCAGACCGATGGCACCCTCGTGGCAGGCGGTGACGCAGGCCCGCAGCCGTTGCATTTTTCTTCGTCTATATGAATGATTTTCCGGATCATAGAAAAGCCTCCTTGTGTTTGTGCTTTGAGTATACTATAATCAGGGCAGACCTTCGGTTGTTATAACCACGAAAGTGAGGTTTTATGAGACCCGTTGCATCCCGCTGTTTCAGGGCCTGTCGGCAGAGGAGTGGGCTGCACTGGAGCAGTCCGGCTGCCTGCGCACGAAGAGCTACCCCGGCACGCCGTCATTTTCATGCCGGAGAGCAAGTGCATGCTCTGGGCGTGGTGCTGCGCGGCACCGTCCACATCGAAAATCTCGACCTGTGGGGCAGTAAGAGCATCCTGAGCAGCATTTCTGCCGGGCAGGCCTTTGCCGAGACCTACGCGCTGTGCGGCGACGTGATGATGGTGGACGCCGTGGCCGCCGAGGATTGCGAAGTGCTGTTCGTGAACATTTCCGCCTTTTCCGGCGGCGCACCCGGCACGGTGCACGAAAGCTGCTGCGCAACCTGCTCACGGTGTCCATGCGCAAAACCTGAGCCTTTCGCAGCGCATCTTCTGCACCACCCCAAGACCGTGCGGGGCCGTCTGCTGACCTACTTTTCCGCACAGGCCGCCCGCAGCGGCAGTCTGCAGTTCGAGATCCCGTTCAACCGGCAGCAGCTGGCCGACTACCTCAATCTGGACCGCAGCGCCCTCTCCAAGGAGCTGTGCAAGATGCGGGACGAGGGCCTGCTGACCTTTGAAAAGAACCGCTTTGCCCTGAACGAACTGCCGGAGTGAACCTCCCGCAAGAAGCACCCGCCGGGTCCCACGATCCGACGGGTGCTTCTGGTTTTATGGGTTCAGCCTTGCTCAATCTGCCTTTTGGCAGGAGCCTTACGGGTGCGCTTGGGCTTTTCGGCCGGGGCGGCAGCTTCTGCCTTGGGTGCAGCCTTCTTCCGGGCAGTGGTCTTGCGGGGAGCCTTGGCGGGCTTCTCTGCTGCTTCCGCCTTTGCGGCGGGCTCCGCCTTCGGCTCTTCTGCCTTTTCGGCAGCGGGCTGGGCGGTCACAGCCGGTTCCGCAGCGGCTTTTGGTGGTGCGGGGCTTGCGGGCGGCAGGCTTTTGACCGGTGCCTTCTTCTCCTCTGCCGGGGCAACAGCCTCAGCGGCGGGTGCGGCTTCCACAGCAGGCTCGGCAGTCTTTTAGCGGTGCGCTTTGCGCGGTCCTTCACCTCAGCGATGGTCCACAGCTGGTCGGCACCGGGCACCTCCTGCCAGATCTGCAGCACGGCACCTGCTTCGGCACCCATGCCCACGGTGTCCACGCACTTGCCGCCGGCCCAGACGAGCGCAGGCGCACGGTGCCTTCCGGCGTGGGGCAGAGCTCCCACATCTGGGAGGTGCCGCCCACATCCTCCCACAGGTGCAGCCAGGTGCCGTTGGCGGTGCCAGTCATGGTCAGGTCCAGCAGCTTGCCGGAGGCGCGGTTGCGGATGCGGTACACGCCCTCGCCCACCCGGACAAAGCTCCACTCCTGTTCGGGCTTGTGGTCATACTTGCCCAGACGAACGGTGCCGCCGTCCTTGCTTGCTTCCACGGCCGGATCACATTGCCGGTGTGAGCGGCAATGGTATAAAATGATCGGCTTCGATCACGGTCTGTGCTACGGTTTTCATGCTTCAGTTCCTCCATCTGTCACGATGCCGGGCAGGGTCTGCCAACATCTTCCTGCCTAAATGATACCACATATCGTGATTTTCCACAAGCAATTCGACCTTTCTTTAGCAAATCATACAGAATCGCCGGTTCTTTCGGCGTCATTTTCGCCCTTCGCACCGGTTTGCGAGCCGTTTTTCACACGGTTCCCCTCTCGACTTTTGCCGTACTTGCGTTATACTATGATGTTGCTGATTTCCGCCGTCCGCTTTTGGCGGCTTTCCTCCATCCCATTCAAGGAGGCTTTTTATGACAAGCGATGACCGCAGTGCGCTGCAGTTTCGCCGGATGACCGAGACGCCCATCCCGCAACTGGTCCTCAGCCTTGCTGCTCCCACCATTTTAAGTATGCTGATCACCAGCATCTACAATCTGGCCGACACCTTTTGTGGGCCAGATCTCCACCAGTGCGTCCGGTGCCGTGGGCGTTGTTTCCAGCCTGATGGCCATCATCCAGGCGCTGGGCTTTATGCTGGGCCACGGGGCCGGCACCATCATCAGCCGCAGCCTGGGCAGCCGCGACACCACCGCCGCCACCCGGTTTGCGTCCACCAGCTTTTCACGGCTCTGGTGTTTGGCGTGGTGCTGGCCGTGGCGGGCCTTGGCACCCTGCCCCACTTCATGATGCTGCTGGGCAGCACCGAGACCATCCTGCCCCACGCCTGCGCCTACGCGCGGCCCATCCTCATTGCCGCCCCGCTGATGATCTCCAGCCTGGTGATGAACAACATCCTGCGCTATGAGGGCAAGGCCAGTTTTGCCATGATCGGTCTGGTCACCGGCGGCGTGCTGAACATCGCGCTGGACCCGCTGTTCATGTTCGTGTTCGGGCTGGGCACCGCCGGGGCGGTATCGCCACGGCTCTGAGCCAGAGCATCAGCTTCTGCATCCTGCTGTCCATGTTCCTGCGGGGCAAGACGGTCAGCCAGTTCTGCATCACCGCCGTGACCCGTGAAGCCCGCGATTTCGGCCGCATCCTGCTGGGTGGTGCGCCCAGCTTTGGCCGTCAGGGCCTGAACAGCATCGGCGGCATGCTGCTGAACCTTGCCGCCCGCAGCTACGGCGACGCCGCCGTGGCCGGTATGAGCATCGTGTCCCGCATCTTCATGTTCATCATCTCGGTGGCCATCGGCGTGGGGCAGGGCCTGCAGCCGGTGGCATCCTTCAACTACGGTGCCCGCAAATACCGCCGGGTGCGGCAGGCCGCCATCTTCACCATCGAAGCGGCCTTCTGCATGCTGGTGGTGCTGGTGGGCCTGTGCTGGGTGAACGGCGATGCCCTCATCCGTCTGTTCCGCGATGACCCGCCGTCACCGCCGTGGCGCTGCCCGCCTTCCACTACCAGTGCCTGGCCATGCTGCTGCAGCCCATCATCGTGGTGGCCAACATGACCTTCCAGAGCGTGGGTGCGTCCGGCCGGGCCACCTTCCGGCCTGCTGCCGACAGGGCGTATTCTTCATCCCGCTCATCCTCATCCTGCCCCGCACCCACGGGCTGTTCGGCGTGGAGGTCTGCCAGCCCATCGCGGATGTGCTCACCTTCCTGGTGTCCCTGCCCTTCCTGCTTGCATTCCTGCAGCAGCTGGGCCGGATGGACGACGCCGAACAGAGCAAAACCGCGTCCTGAAATTCTGTCATAAATCTGTAACCATCCGCCGCGCATTTTCTGCAATGGAATGCGCGGCCGTTTCGTATTCCAGATGAACCGGAACTTTCTTCCGGTGCGTTTTCCATTCCAGACAGTAGCATCTGCATTTTGCATTGCTTTTGTATTGTTTTAAGAGGTGATCCCATGAAAAGACCGTTTCCCGTCTGGGCAGTGCTGCCCTGTGCGTGACCCTGAGCCTTGCGCTGGGCTGCGGCTGCGCGGTAATGCCGCCTGCCTCCTCCGAGAAACCGCTTCCTCGGCGGCTTCCGTCCCCACCGACGCCGAGGGAAAGCCCTGTACGATGCCGCCCCGCTGGACGACGGCCGCCTGCGCATCCTGTACGGCTACGACAACTCCGGCGACTGCCGCACCGTCCTGTGCGGCAGCAAGGTGCTGTACCAGTCTGCCCGCAGCGAGACCGTGAACCTGCTTACCGACACCGTCACCGGCGAGACGAACTACTGGTTCCGCTCTGGTCGGACTCCACCGGCCGGGCGGCCGCCGCAGTGCCCTGTATGACAAGGACGGCAGCGAAGTGATGGCCTTTGACGGCGAGCAGAGCGCCACCATCCAGAACGGTCTGCTGGTGCTGCAGGAGAGCAGGATGGTCGGTGACAGCTACGATGTCGACTATGACAGCTACGGCACCTGCAGTGTCATCGACCTTGCCACCGGCAAGAACCTGCCCGTCCCGGAGGGTGCCTACAGCTGCATCGTCTGCGGGGATATGCTGGTGTTCACCTGCTACGCCCGCCCGGCAGACCTTGCCGAGAACGAATGGGATGACGACAGCAACCTGCACAGCTGGGTCGCCATCCAGCAGAAGGACGGTACCCAGACCTATGGGTCCTCCACCTCCATGGCCAGCCGCATTTCCTATGAGCCGGATGAACTGGACAACTGGGTGGAACTGGACATCTCCCATGCAGACGGCAGCCCGGCCGACCAGATCCTGCACAACCCGCCACCGGGGAGGGCCTGCGCGGCTACCGGCAGACCTGCGGCCACGGTACGGCGGCTTTCCTGACCCCAAGCGGCACCTATCAGCTGCGGGACCTGACCACCGAGGACCGGGGCGTGATCGCCGAATTTGACGACCTGCCCAGCAACTATTTCCGGGGTATGTGGTCACCTGGAACGTGGACAGTGACTATCGTTATTCCCTGCACGACCTTTCCACCGGGGAGGTCACACCGCTGTATGCTGTCAGCCTTGCCGGGAACCGCATCGCCCTGTATGCGCAGGACGGCAGCCTGAAGGTCTACGACGCCGACACCGGAGCACTGCTCACCGACGTGAACGCCGGGACCATTGGGGACGCTCAGCGCGTGACGCTGGACTGTGAGGAGGACTGCTTTGTCTGGATGGAGCTGCGGGATGCCGACAGTTATGAGATCGCTGCCATCCGGGTATACGGCCCCGAAGGCCTCGTCTCCGACCTGAGCAGCCTGAATGAGACCTACAATTATCTGGGCTACCTCACCACCGATGCCAACGGCAGGCCGCTGTACTACGGCACCCGCAGCGTTCCCGGCAGCAGTTACGCCACCGGATGCGATGTACTGGACGAAACCGGCAACGTGGTGATGCAGGGCCTTGGCAGCTGCTACAGCTACTACGACAACAGCCTGAACGCCCTGCCGGACCATGTATTCGTGGCACGGCGTGGCTTCTATTACGGCTGGATGGACACCGACGGCAACTGGCTTTACTGCCAGAGCATCTTCTCGTCCGTCAATGCCGATGACGAACTCGGTTACTGAACCATGACAGGAGGTTTTTCTGATGAAAACACGAAAATTTCCCGCCGCAGCTTTCTGCTGGGTCTTGCCGCCTGCTCTGCCGCCGGGGTCCTGACGGCCTGCTCCGGCAGCAGCGAGCCTGCTTCGTCTGCTTCCACCGCCCCGGAGCCCCTGCTTCCTCGGCTGCCAGTGAGGTGACCGCCGCACCGTTCCTGACCGTGGAGGACTTCCCTGCCCGGACGGCAGCACGGCCTGCATCCCCTGATGGCGCAAATGCTGGCCGACACCACCGGCATGGACCTGGAAGAAGCCCAGAGCATCATTTCGGTCAGCACCACCGCTTATGCCTGGGAGAGCTTTGGTCTGTACAACACCGACACCAAAATGCTGGTGGTGTACGAAGCCCCGGATTCCGTCAAGGAAGAGCTGGAGGCCGCCAACGTCCAGCTGGAGCAGAAGCCCATCGGCGTGGACGCACTGGTGTTCATCGTGAACGAGGACAACCCCGTGACCGACCTGACCCAGCAGCAGCTGCGGGACATCTACGCCGGAAAGATCACCAACTGGAAGGACGTGGGCGGCCAGGATCTGGACATCGTGGCCTTCCAGCGCCGGTCTGACTCCGGCAGCCAGACCCTGTTCCAGAAGCTGCTCATTCAGGGCGGTGAACTGATGGACCCGCCCACCGAGCTGGCCCCCACCGCCATGGGCGAACTGGTGGACAGCCTTGCCGCCTACAACAACTCCGCCAACGCCATCGGCTTTTCGGTGTACTACTACATCGACCAGATGTACTCCCAGCCCGGTCTGCGGCTGCTGAGTGTGGACGGCGTGATGCCCTCCAACGACACACTGGCCGACGGCAGCTATCCCCTCTGCAACGACTTCTATGCCGTCATCCACCCGGATGCCGCCGCAGACAGCCCGGAGCGCATCCTGTATGACTGGCTGGACACCGACGCCGGGCAGGACTGCATCAAAAAGTCCGGCTATGTGGCCGTCGGCCCGCAGACCGCCGTCACCATCGTGGATTGAAATTGACAGACCTTCTCTCGTCTGCTACAATAAAGGCAGGATTTTGTCGATCTTTATGCAGCAGAATGCCGAAAGGACGGTCTTGTTATGGAACATCCCGCTTCGCATGTGGAAAGCCACTGGCGCACCCAGCTGCGCAACCACATCATTCAGGCGTCCAGCCTGCTGGAGATCCTGCTCTCCGGGCTGGTGCTCATTGGTCTGCTGCTCAGCGCCGTGCCGCTCATCCGGTGGATGCCCGGCCTGCTGATCGACGGCAACGAGGTGGAGATCCGCACCTTTCTGGAGCGCAGTCTGGACATCGTGATCGGTATCGAGTTCATCAAGATGCTGGCCAAGCACAGCCCCGGCAGCAGCCTGGAAGTACTGCTCTATGCTATTGCCCGCCATCTGGTGGTTGGCCATGACTCGGCGCTGGAAAACCTGCTCAGTGTGGGTGCCATCGCCCTCATCTTCATCGTGCGCAAATACTTCTTTGTGCCTGCCTTTGGTGCCCATCTGCCGGACGGCCACCTCGCTCCGGACCTTTCGCCCGCGCAAAGCGGCATCCACTGGCTGCACCCCGAACCGGAAACAGAACCGGGCGAGGACGACGAATAACCTTACAAAAAGAAAAACAGGCGGTGCCGCACAGCATTGTGTGCAGGCACCGCCTGTTTCATTGTTTGATTTTACTGTTTGCCGTGGCGGCCAAAGCGGTATTCCTTGCCGTCGCGGATGCGCTGGATGTTGGAGCGGTGCATATAGATGACCATGGCAGCCATGATGACAGAGCCCACCAGACAGATGAGCAGGTCCTGTACGGCATAGCCACGCAGCAGGCAGTAGCCCAGCGTCAACAACGGATAAGCCGCCGCCATGGTCACACTGCCCAGCGACACCATACCGGTGGGCAGCAGGCAGGCCAGAAAGATCAGGGCCAGGAACGGCAGCAGCACCGGCTGGATGGCCAGAATGGCTCCACCGGCCACCAGCACGCCCTTGCCGCCCTTAAAGCCGAAATACAGGGGCTTCAGGTGGCCCACCACCGCCAGGATGGCGGCCAGATACACGCCCAGCCAGGCCGAGAGGCCAGCGTCGGCGGGCAGGAAGTGGAACAGCCAACGGCCGATGCACACGGCAGCTACCCCCTTGAGCACGTCACCGGCGGCCGTGAGGGCCGCGGCTTTCTTGCCAAAGGTGCGCAGCATGTTGGTCATACCGGCAGCGCCGCTGCCGTGGTTGCGCACGTCATCGTGATACACGAATTTGCTGATGAGGATGCCGGTGTCCACACTGCCCAGCAGGTAAGCCTGCGCAGCCGTGAGCACGGCGATGAGGATGGTTTGCATCATAACGGAACCCGGATGCCTCCTTCGGGGCGCTTACACGTCCTTGGCACCCACTTCGCCGGAGCCGCGCTCCCGCACGACCAGACGGATGGGGGTGTGTTCCAGGCCAAAGTTCTCGCGGATCTGGTTGATGAGATACCGCTGATAGCTGAAGTGGAACAGGTGTTTTGCGTTCACAAAGGCCACAAACGTGGGCGGGCGGGTGGAAGCCTGGGTCAGGTAGAAGATCTTCAGGCGGCGGCCCTTGTCGCTGGGCGGCTGCATGCGGGCCGTGGCACGGGCCAGCATCTCGTTCAGCACGCCGGTGGGCACGCGGGCACCGTTCTGTGCGTCCACGTCGCGGATCAGCTGCATCAGCTTGTTCACGTTGTAGCCAGTCTGGGCCGAAATGAAGATGATGGGGGCGTAGCCCATGAAGCTGAAGTCCTCGGCATAGCCGCGGCGCTGCTGCTCCATGGTGTTGGTCTCCTTGCCTTCCACGGCGTCCCACTTGTTCACCACGATGATACAGGCCTTGCCCTGGTCATGGGCATAACCGGCCACCTTGCTGTCCTGCTCGGTAAAGCCGACGGTGGCATCCACCAGGATCAGGGCCACACGGCTGCGCTCCACGGCAGCCAGGGCGCGCACCACCATATACCGCTCCAGACCGTCGGTGATGTTGCTGCGCTTGCGCAGACCGGCGGTGTCGGTAAAGATGAACTTGCCGTAGGCATTGTCCACCGGGGTGTCGATGGCATCGCGGGTGGTACCGGCCTCATTGGCCACGATCATGCGGTTCTCGCCCAGGATGCGGTTGGTCAGGCTGGACTTGCCTACGTTGGGGCGGCCGATGATGGCCACCGGGATGCGGTCCTCTTCCACCACCGTCTCGCTGAAGTCCAGGTGCGCGCACACGGCATCCAGTAGGTCGCCGGTGCCGTGACCGTGCACGGACGAGATGGGCATCACCTCGTCAAAGCCCAGGTTGTAGAACTCGTACAGCTCCATGGGGGCCTCGCCCACCTTGTCGCACTTGTTCACGGCCAGGATGATGGGCTTGTGGCTGCGGCGCAGCATGTGGGCCACGTCCTCGTCGGCAGCGGTCAGGCCGTCGCGCACATCCACCACCATGATGATGCAGTCGGCAGTGTCAATGGCGATCTGGGCCTGCTCGCGCATATGGGCCAGAATGCCCTCGGTGGCCTTGGGCTCAATGCCGCCGGTGTCCACCAGCAAAAATTCGTGGCCGTTCCACTCGCAGTTGGCAAAGATACGGTCGCGGGTGATGCCCGGGGTATCTTCCACGATGGCCAGACGCTGGCCGCACAGTTTGTTGAACAGGGTAGACTTGCCCACGTTGGGGCGGCCCACCACTGCTACGATCGGTTTGCTCATGGGGGTTCCTCCTTTCTTGTAGCAAGACCCTCTCAGTCACGGCTCACGCCGTGCCAGCTCTCCCGAAAGGGAGAGCTTTTTGATGCGTTGCGGGAAAGCAGCTCAGACCTCGCCCTTCGGGAGAGGCGGCATTGCGCAGCGATGACGGAGAGGGTTCTTTTTTATCGCTTTCTTCTTGCGATGTGCAGTCCGCTGCGCAGCAGGGCGCGGGCCTCGTCGCCGCCGCCCACGGGCAGCACCTCGACCTTCACGCCCAGACGCTCGCCCAGCTGGGTGATCGTCACATCGTCCAAAAAGGTATCTTTCTCTTCGCGCAGCATCACAGCGGGCACGCCCAGCGTACCGCTGGTCAGTTTGCCCTCACACTGGGCGATGATGTCGGTGGCCGTTACAAGGCCCGCCACGCCCACGTTGCCGCCAAAGAACTTGTTCTGGATGGGGTGCACGGTCACCTCGATCATGGGGTACTGGCGGTGCAGCTCTTCCATCATCTCAATGATGAGGGGGGCTGCCATGGTGCCGGTGACCACATCCAGCTTTTTGGTGCCGTAAATGCGGTGGGGCTTGTCCAGTTCGGCCAGAAATTCCTGCCGGAACAGGCTCATCATGCCCACGCCGTTTTCCAGCTGGTCGTAGTCCTCGTAGAATTCCGGGTCCGGGATGGGACGCCCGGCCTTGAGATACCACTCATCGCTGGGGTAGATGATGCGCTTGCCGTGGCGGCGCTTGCACTCGTCGCCGAATTCTTCCAGAATGTCGATGACAGCGGCGCTGGTCTCGGCGTCGTAGGGGATCTGTTTGAACAGATTCTGACGGTAATCCGTCACACCGCAGGGCACCGCCGCCACGCTCTGCACCATGGGAGTCAGCTCCAGCAGATCGGTCAGGGTGCGGCGCAGCTCGTCGCCGTCATTGATGCCGCGGCACAGCACCAGCTGGCAGTTCACGGCAATGCCGCCCTGCACCAACCGGGGTAGGTACTTGAGCACCTCGCCGCCGCGCTTGTTGGCCAGCATCCGCACGCGGAGCTGGGGGTTGGTGGTGTGCACCGAAATGTTGATGGGTGAGATGTGCATCTTGATGATGCGTTCGATCTCATGATCCTGCATGTTGGTCATGGTGATGTAGTTGCCGAACAAAAAGCTCAGGCGCTCGTCATCATCCTTGAAATACAGGCTCTCGCGCATACCGGGGGGCAGCTGGTCGATGAAGCAGAACATGCAGTGGTTGGAGCAGGAGTGCTTCTGGTCGCCCAGATAGGTCTTGAAGTCACAGCCAAAGGGTCCGCGCTCCGTGCGCTGCACATTCCATTCCCGGATGCCGTCGGCCACCTTTGCTTTCAGGTGAAAGCTGGAGCTGTCGGTATAAAAATCGTAATCCAGCGAGTCGTTCAGCTCGTTTTCATCCACGGCCAGCAGCTCGTCACCGGGCGCAAGGCCCAGCGCCTCGGCTTCGCTGCCCGGTTCCACACGCTCGATTTTGATCGCCAACGCATCCACCTCCTTTGTTCAGACAGAACAAGAAGGGGAAGGCATCGCGCCCTCCCCTTCTGTACATAACACCATTATGCCACCAATTACGCGCAAATTAGGCCTTCTTGATGACTTCCTCGCCCTTGTAGTAACCGCAGTTGCCACATGCCTGGTGGGGGAGCTTCAGAGAGCCGCAGTTGCTGCACTTGACCAGTGCGGGGGCCTCCAGCTTCCAAACATTGCTGCGACGCTTGTCGCGGCGGGCCTTGGAAAGATGTCTCTTAGGTACTGCCATATTTTTGCACCTCCTTGATGGGTTTATCAGTTCAGCAGTGATTTAAGGATTGCGAGCCTTGTGTCTACGGGAGCTTCGGTCGGTTCTGCCGGTTGACAGGTGCACTCCGCTTTCTTTTTGCCGCACTGCGGACAAAGTCCGGCGCAGTCGGGGCTGCAAAGCAGCACCGTGGGGATCTGGAACATGAATTCCTGGCTGAGCCACTCATCCACATCCAAATGCCCTTTTTCATCCAGCGGAAGCTCGAAATCCGGGTCATCCAGATCCCGTTCCTTGACGGTCCACTCCGTATCGACTGTCTCTTCCCGGGTGACCGGGTCCAGGCAGCGGGCGCACTCTCCGTGCACCAATGCGTTTGCCCGCAGTGTCATCCGGATCTCGTCGCCGTCCGTCTCCGCGTCAAACACCGCAGTGACCGGCTGAGGGATCCTTGCACCGGCATAATCATGAGCAGATAAATCACACTGAAACTCTGCATGATAGGGTTGCCTGCCGGCTGTGATAAACTTTCTCAGGTCAAATTGCATAGTACACCTCTAAAAGGCTGCTTTGTTAGTATAGCGCCAACAAAGGCCTTTGTCAACACCAAAACAGGCAGAAAACCGAAAAAATTTCAAATTTTCCGGTCTCCTGCCTGTTGTAAGCCTACCGTTCGGAACTTACAGGTACTTCTTCACGTTGTGGGGCAGGGCAGCCTCTTCTGCGCTGACGGTGACGGTGACCTTGACGGAGTCGCCCGCAATGGCAGCCATCTCATCCAGCACAACGCCCAGACGGTTGATGTCGTGGTCCAGCACCTTCAGGATGCCGTCGATGTACAGGTCGGTGATATCGTAGTTGCTTGCCATCAGGCCGGCAACAAAGCCGTACAGCATCTCGCCGCCGGCGATCTTGTACTCGTCCAGGTCGATCAGACGTGCAGCAGGAGCGATGTCGTAGGTGAGCTTCATGCCCTTTTCCACGACGACCACGTTGCCCTTGGAGGTCTTGACCGCGTCATTGATCTGGTCGATCATCGCCTTGGTCTTGCCGGAGCCCTTGGTACCAACAATCAGTTTAATCATAGTTCAGTCCTCCTGTATTTTCCACGCCTCGCGGCGGGAGATCATTTTTAACAACTTACTTCAGCATTGCTTCCAGCTCTGCGGTCAGGCCTTCGTAGCCGGGCTTGCCCAGCAGCGCAAACATGTTCTTCTTGTAGCTTTCCACACCCGGCTGGTTGAAGGGGTTCACACCCAGCAGATAGCCGCTGCAGGCACAGGCACGCCAGAAGAAGTAGATCAGGTAGCCCACGTTGTAAGCGGACAGGTCGTCCACTTCCACCAGCACTTCCGGCACGCCGCCGTCGGTGTGAGCCAGGATGGTGCCTTCCATGGCCTTGCGGTTGACCACGCTCATGTTCTGGTCGGCCAGGAAGTTCAGGCCGTCAAAGTTGCCCTCCAGCGGGTCGATGAACAGGTCCTTTGCGGGCTTCTTGACGTCCACGATGGTCTCGAACATGGTGCGGGAGCCTTCCTGGATGAACTGACCCATGGAGTGCAGGTCGGTGGAGAAGATGCAGCTGGCAGGGAACAGACCCTTGTTGTCCTTGCCCTCGCTCTCGCCGAACAGCTGCTTGTACCACTCGTTCATCAGGGTGAAGTCCGGCTCGTAGCACTCCAGGATCTCGACGCTCTTGCCCTTGCGGTACAGGATGTTGCGGATGGCAGCATACTTGTAGGCGTCGTTGTCGGGGCTCAGCACGGAGAAGCGCTCCATGGCGTCGGCAGCGCCCTGCATCAGCTCGTCGATGTCGATGCCGGCAGCGGCGATGGGCAGCAGGCCCACGGCGCTCAGCACGGAGTAGCGGCCGCCCACGTCATCCGGGACCACGAAGGTGGGCCAGCCCTGTGCGTCGGCCAGCTGCTTCAGAGTGCCCTTGGCACGGTCGGTGGTGGCGTAGATGCGCTTATTGGCCTCTTCCACGCCCATCTCCTTCTCCAGCAGCTCGCGCAGCACACGGAAGGCCAGGCTGGTCTCGGTGGTGGTGCCGGACTTGGAAATAACATTGATGGAGAACCGCTTGCCCTTGCACAGATCCAGGATGTTGTTCAGGTAGGTGGGGCTGATGCTGTTGCCGCAGAAGTAGATCTTGGGGCCGCCCTCCAGCTCGTTGTGGAACTGGCCCTTCACGGCCTCCACCACGGCACGGGCGCCCAGATAGCTGCCGCCGATGCCGGCCACGACCAGCACGTCGGAATCCTCACGGATCTTTTTGGCAGCTGCCTTGATGCGGGCAAACTCTTCCTTGTCATAATCACGGGGCAGATACATCCAGCCCAGGAAGTCGCTGCCGGGGCCGTTCTTGGCCTCCAGCTGCTTGTGAGCTGCTTCCACCTGGGGATAGATAGCTGCATATTCCTCTTCGCTGATAAAGTCGGAGAGGTGTTTCGTGTTCAGTGCAACACTCATTGTATTCGAACCTCCAAACAATTTGCCGGGCACTTTGCCCTGCGAGGAACTAGTCTTGGTATAAGTGTACCGTTCCCTCCGGGCAAAGTCAAGGTCAAAATCCTTGGATTTCATACAATTTTAATAGTGTTTTTTTGTTTCTTCATCCAGATTTGTTCAGGCAGACAGTTTCTGCGCACGGGGCTGTTTTCGCTTTTGTGCGCTGAAGCGTATGTTTCGGTTTTTCAGCCGGTCAGGCTGCCCCACAGCAGGCTGAAGGCGGTGCCAAAGTCCATACGGGGCGCGTCGGCGGCCGCTTTCACCTCGTATTCGCCCAGCAGAGTCTCGCCGTGGTATACCTGCACGGTGCCCACCGTCTGACCCTTTTCCACCGGGGCTTCCAGCTGCTGGGGCAGGCAGGCCTGCGCGGTCAGCGCCGCCGTGCCCTCCCGGGGCAGCAGAACGGTCTGCGGCAGAGCGGAATAATCCAGCGGCACGCTGTCCTCTGCACTGCCCTTTACCTTTAATTGTAAGGGCTGGACCTCCGGTGCCGGCAGCGGGGCGGCCTGCCAGCCCCCGAAGCCATAGTCCAGCAGGGCGGCGGCGGCTTCAAACCGGTCCTTGCTGGAGGGTGCCCCCAGGATCACCGCCACCAGCCGCAGGCCGTCGCGGGCGGCACTGGCGCTGATGCACACCCCAGCCCCGCCGGTGGTGCCGGTCTTGAGGCCGGTGATGCCGTTGTAGCGGTGCAGCAGTTTGTTGGTGTTCACCAGCTGGGTGGCCCCGCCCCGCAGGGTATCGGTCCAGATGCCGGTATAGTGCAGCACCTCCGGGCAGGTGTTCAAGATCTGGCAGCTCATCACCGCCACGTCCCGGGCGGTGGAAAGGTGCCCTTCGGTATCCAGCCCGCAGGCGTTGTGGAAGGTGGTGTGCTCCATGCCCAGCTCGGCGGCCCGGGCATTCATGCGCTCCACAAAGGCCGGCTCACTGCCGCCCACCAGCTCCGCCACTGCCACAGCAGCGTCATTGGCCGAGGACACGCAGATGGCCTTGATCATCTCATCCAGCGTGAACTGCTCCCCGGGTTCCAGCCAGATCTGACTGCCGCCCATATGGTAGGCGTGCTCGCTCACCGGCACCGTTGTTTCCAGTGTGAGCTGCCCGTTGTGGATGGCTTCAAAGGCCAGCAGCAGGGTCATCACCTTGGTGATGGAAGCAATGGGCACCTGCTCATCGGCGTTTTTTTCGTACAGCACCGTACCGGTGTCCTGATCCACCAGAATGGCCGCCCGGCAGTTCAGCGCCAGCTGGCTGCGCCGCAGCGTCCACCACCGGGACATCTTCCACCGCCGCCGGGGCCGCTGTGGGCAGTTCCGCCTGCACCGCAACGCCCGGCCCTCTGCCGTGCCGAAGGCCAGCGCAAACAGCCAGAAGCACAGGACCCCGCGCACAGCAATGCCAGATTTCTCCGTTCCATTCCGGTCCCCTCCCGCACGATCTCGTCTGCTGCAATGTATGCGGCAGACTGCCCGCAAATGCCCGTTGTAAAATCCCGTTTTTGTGCGCTGGAACGTGCTGCCGGGCAAAATCCGCTCTTGCACTGTGGGGCCGCTCTGTTATATAATGAATAATACTGCAATTTTCTGAACTCACTTTTGTCGAAAGGATAATCCCTCATGCGAGTTTGTTTTTATACACTGGGCTGCAAGGTCAACCTGAACGAGACCGGCGCCCTGGAGCAGATGTTCCGTTCCAACGGCTTTACCATCGTGCAGGAAGGCGAACCGGCAGACGTATTCGTGGTGAACAGCTGCACCGTGACCAACTTTGGCGATCAGAAGAGCCGCAAGTGGCTGCGCCGTGCCAAGCGCGAGAATCCCGGTGCCGTGACCGTGCTCACCGGCTGCTATCCGCAGGCCTTCCCGGAGGAGGCTGCGCAGTTTCTGGAGGCCGACCTGGTGTGCGGCAACGGCGACCGCAAAGCCATTCTGGACAATGTGCTCAAGCTGCTGGACGGCCATGAGCGCATCGTGGCCATCACCCCGCACCAGCGCGGCGAGCAGTTCGAGGAACTGCCGGTGGAGCGGTTCGAGACCCACACCCGCGCCTTCATCAAGGTGGAGGACGGCTGCAACCGGCAGTGCGCCTACTGCGTCATCCCCCGTGCCCGCGGCCCGGTGCGCAGCCGCGCCGAAAGCAGCATTCTGGCCGAGCTGCGCCAGCTGGCCGCCGCCGGTTACCGGGAAGTGGTGCTCAGTGCCATTTCCCTGCCCAGCTACGGGCTGGACACCGGCACCAATCTGGTGGAGCTTGTGGAGAAATGTGCTCAGGTGGAGGGCATCGAGCGCATCCGTCTGGGCAGCCTGGACCCGGACATGCTCACCCCGGAGTTCATCACCCGGCTGGCCGCTGTGGACAAGCTGTGCCCCCAGTTCCATCTGAGCCTGCAGAGCGGCTGCACCGCCACTTTGCGCCGGATGCGCCGCGTTTATACTGCCGAACAGTATGCACAGGTGGTGGACCAGATCCGCGCCGCCTACGGCAGCCGCCCGGTGAGCTTTACCACCGACTGCATCTGCGGCTTCCCCGGCGAGACGCCCGAGGATTTTGCCGAGAGCTGCGACTTTCTGAAGAAGATCGGCTTTTTGAAGGTGCATGTGTTCCCCTACTCCCGCCGCAGCGGCACCCCGGCCTACGACTTCCCGGATCAGGTGCACGAGCGCGAAAAGCAGGCGCGCAGCCGTGAAATGAACGCCCTTGCCGAGCAGGTGCGCTGTGAGGTGCTGGCTGCCCACGAGGGCACCGAGGATGACGTGCTGCTGGAAACGCCGCTGTCCGGCACCCTGTTCACCGGCTACACCCGGCTGTACATCCCGGTGGTGGTGTCCGCCCCCGGCCGCAAGAGCGGCGAGATCGTGCATGTGCGGCTGGGTCCGTACGACGGCGAACGGGTGCGTGCAACACTTTGCTGAAATTTCAAAGTGAAATTTGTTCACTTTTATCCATTTGCGATTTCTTTAACGAATTTTGCGGTTTTCTCTTTTCATGAGCGAAGCTTTATGCTAAAATGAGGATGGAATATCCGGGGCGTGGCACCGTTTGCAGTGGTGCCGTACCAAACGTTCCCGTGGGATGCCGTGTGCTCCGGGCCGTCCGGAGACAGGGCAAACGATGCATTTTTGTTGTTCACTGCAGAGCAAGGAGAGATTGGAATGAGTTTTCGAGGAATCAATACCACGGTCATCCAGATCCGCCGCCAGGTGTTCACCGAGGTGGCCCGGATGGCATATGCCAACGTCAAGGGTGAAAAGGCAAACCACCTGATGCGCAAGATCCCTTACACCATCATCCCCGGCGAGGAAGGCAAGCTGCGCAAGGACATCTTCCTGGAGCGCGCCATCGTTGAGGAGCGTGTCCGTCTGGCCATGGGCCTGCCCACCCGCCGCATGGACGAGCACAACAGCGTCGTCTCCGGTCTGGAGGACGCTTCCATTGCCGATAAGTATTATGATCCCCCGCTGGTGAACGTGATCAAGTTCGCCTGCAACCGCTGCCCGGAAAAGCTGGTCAAGGTGTCCGACCTGTGCCAGGGCTGCCTGGCACACCCCTGTATGGAAGTGTGCCCCAAGAAGGCCATCACCTGGGAGAGCGGCCGTTCCACCATTGATCAGGAAAAGTGCATCAAGTGCGGCCGCTGCGCCACCGTCTGCCCCTACAATGCCATCGTCAAGACCGAGCGTCCCTGCGCCGCAGCCTGCGGCATGGGTGCCATCCACTCCGATGAGCTGGGCCGTGCCGAGATCGACTACAGCAAGTGCGTGTCCTGCGGTCAGTGCCTGGTCAACTGCCCCTTCGGTGCCATCGCCGACAAGGGCCAGATCTATCAGTTGATCCAGGGCTTCAACCGCGGCGACCGCATCTACGCGCTGGTGGCTCCCGCTTTCGTCAACCAGTTCCCGGGTCTGGCTTCCACCGGCAAGCTCAAGGCTGCCCTGAAGGCCGTCGGCTTCTGCGACGTGGTGGAGGTGGCCATCGGTGCCGACCTGTGCACCGTGGACGAGGCCCACGACTTCCTGAAGGAAGTGCCTGAAAAGCTGAACTTCATGGCAACTTCCTGCTGCCCGGCCTGGAGCATGATGGCCAAGACCGCGTTCCCGGATCTGGCCAAGAACATCTCCATGACCATGACCCCCATGGTGTTCACTGCCCGCATGATGAAGCAGGCCGACCCGGAAGCCCGTATGTGCTTCATCGGACCCTGCGCCGCCAAGAAGCTGGAGGCCTCCCGCCGCACCGTGCGTTCCGACGTGGACTTCGTGCTGACCTTTGAGGAGCTGGCCGGCATCATTGAGGCCAAGGACCTGGATCTGGCTTCGCTGGAAGTGGACCCCGCCGAGCAGGATCTGATCCACGCTTCCGCTGCAGGCCGTGGCTTTGCCCAGTCCGGCGGCGTGGCCAAGGCTGTTGCCGACAAGATCAAGGAGTGGCACCCCGACATGGATGTGAAGATCGCATCCGCACAGGGTCTGGCCGAGTGCAAGAAGCTGCTGATGCTGGCCAAGGCCGGCAAGTACAACGGCTATCTGCTGGAAGGCATGGGCTGCCCCGGCGGCTGCATCGGCGGTGCCGGTACCATTGCCGACCCGGCCCGTACTGCCGTCCAGCTGAACAAGTACATCAAGGAAGCTCCCTTCACCGACCCCGAGCAGAGCGCCTTCATGAGCAACATCCATGTGCTGAAGGACGACCCCGACTTTGAGCTGTAAGCTGCTTCTCGTCTGAGCATTTCTGCCGTCTCCCGTTTCCGGGAGGCGGCTTTTTTGTGGGATGCGCTCTGCTTCTTCGTGAATGTGCAATATTTTTGTGAAGCATTCACAGCCTGCATTGACAATTCTGCCGGAGTCTGCTATATTTGCGGTGACAAACCATGTGATTCTGTCATTGCCGCTTCCTGCGGCAGGAAAGGCTGATATTTTATGACAACTTCTCTCAAGCGTGCCGGTACGGTCCTGCTCTCGGTGCTGCTGCTGTGCACTCTGGCGCTGAGCGCCGGGGCTGCCTCCAAGCTCCGGGTGGGCGTCAAGTTCTGGAAAACCGGCTCCGACAAGGAGTCCATGGCCAATTCCGGCATCGACACCAGCCGGGAGGCTTCCCTCACCCGCCAGTCCAACGGCACCTACACCCTGACCCTGCCCATCCAGCAGGTGTCCAAGATGGGCGTCACCGGCTACCTGACCGGCCTGACCATCGGCGATGTGACCTACAACGGCACCGTGACCGGCGATGTGACCAAGGACACCGGCGTGCTCACCATCAAGAACCTGCCCGCCTCGGTGCTGACCGGCAGCGATGTGAACAAGGCCCTCACCGTGACCTGCAACATCCAGATGGACCTGAGCCTGCTGGGCGAGATCAACACTTCTGCCCGGATGTGCATCTGGAATAAGTAAGGTTTCCCCGCATATGCACAACGCCGTTCCCGCAGTGGGAACGGCGTTGTTTTTGGTTCAGCTGTCCATGTGCTTTTCCACAAAGTCGCCGACCATGCGGTCCAGCTGCAGCACAGCGTTCTCTGCGCCCTTCATCACCTTGCGGGTGGTACGGCGCAGCTGCCGCTGGTTCTGGGTGGCCGCCATTACGCCCACGGCCCCCAGTGCCGCCCCGGCCGCCATGCCCAGCAGCATACCGGACGCTCCCTGATTTGCCTGCTGTTTCATTGCAAACACTCCTTTCCCTGCCCGCTGTGCGGGCCCTTGGCGGTAGTATTTCCTGTAAAGAATCCACTATACGCTTTTTTTGTGCAGAAAGTTGTGGTATACTGTAGCATGGTGTTTCAGGCAGTTCTGCCTTTTGGCGGCATTCTGCCTGCATTGGACCCGTACAAAGTAAGGAGGTTCCTTATTTGATAAAACCTGTTGAACCCAAAAAGATCCTCTGCATCCATGATCTGTCCGGCGTGGGCCGCTGCAGTCTGGCGGTGATCCTGCCGGTGCTGTCGGTCATGGGGCTGCAGCCTGTGGCTCTGCCCACGGTGGTGCTTTCCACCCATACCGGCGGGCTGGGCACCCCGGCCCGTCTGGACGGCTGTGCCTACGGCGAGGCCGCTCTGGAGCATTATCATGCACTGGGCCTGGATTTTGACTGCATTTATACCGGCTACCTGGGCGGCGAAGCGCAGGTGGCACTGGCCGAAAAAGCCTTTGCTCTGTGGCCGTCGGCCCACAAGGTGGTGGACCCCGTGATGGGCGACAACGGTAAGGCCTATGCCACCGTGACCCCGGAACTCATCAGCCGCATCCGGCAGCTGTGCCGGTCGGCCAACCTGATCCTGCCCAACTACACCGAGGCGCAGCTTTTGCTGCAGCGTACTCCCGTGGATGATCCACTGGATGACGCAGCCGCCCAGGCACTGGCCGACGAGCTGACGGCTCTGGCCCCCAGTGCCGTGGTCACCGGCCTGCCGCTGGGCAAGTACATCGGCTGCGCCGGCAGCGGCTCTGACCGCTTTGTGGTCAAGAAGCTGCACATCGACCGCAGCTTCCCCGGCACGGGCGACCTGTACGGTGCGGTGCTCATCGGCTCCCTGATCCAGGGCAACGCCCTGAGTGCTGCCGCCGACAACGCCGCTGAGTTCGTGTCGCTGGCCATCCAGAACACCCCCGCCGGGCAGGACACCCGCTTCGGCGTCTGGTTCGAGCCGCTGCTGCCCCGCCTGTGCCCGCCCCGGGACTTTTAACGGAGGACCGCAGATGAGTGAAAAACCAACTTTGAACATCGTTCTGGTGGAGCCGCGCATCCCTCAGAACACCGGCAACGTGGCCCGGACCTGTGCCTGCACCGCCTGCCGTCTGCATCTGGTGGGGCCCATGGGCTTTGCCATCGACGACAAAAAACTCAAGCACGCCGGGCTGGACTACTGGCATTATCTGGACATCAGCTACTATGACGGGCTGGATGACTTCTTTGCAAAGAACAGCGGCCCGTACTACTACTTCACCACCAAGGCACCCCAGCGCTACACCGATGTGGCCTACCCGGACGGGGCTTACCTCGTGTTCGGGCGGGAGGACGCCGGCCTGCCGGAAGCCCTGCTGGCCGCCAATCAGGAACACTGCATCCGCATGCCCATGCGGGACACCTGCCGCAGCCTGAACCTGTCCAACAGCGTGGCCGTGGGCGTGTACGAGGTGCTGCGCCAGTGGGATTTCCCGGAGCTTCTGGACCACGGACATTTACGAGACTACGAATGGAAATGAGGTTACTATGAGCAAGATCGCGATCCTGACCGATTCCTCCTGCGACATCCCGCAGGAGATGGCCGAGAAATACGGCATCGACATCATGAGTTTCCACATCCTGCTGGACGATGTGGATTATGTGGAGCGGGAGAGCTGCACCAACACCGAGTTCTACGACAAGATGCGTCTGTCCAAGGGGGTGCCCTCCACCGCCGCCATCACGCCCATCCAGTTCTGTGAAAAATACTGCCAGTATGTGGACGAGGGCTATACCGATGTGATCCATGTGCCCATCAACAAGTCCGGCAGTTCCACTTACAACAACGCCCTGATGGCACAGGGCATGCTGCGGGAAGAGCGCCCGGAGCACCATATGAAGATCCACCTGCTGGATCCTCACACCTATTCTATGGTGTTCGGCTGGTATCTGTGCGAGATGGCCCGCAAGCTGAAGAACGGTGCCGAGATCAGCCATGTGATCCAGGAGTTTGAAAAGCAGATGAACTGCATGGAGATCATCCTGGGACCCTACAGCCTGAAGCAGATGAAAAAGAGCGGCCGCATCTCCGCTGCGGCTGCCGTCATGGGCGAGCTGATGGGCGTGCGCCCCATCATTACCCTGATCGACGGCAAGACCAAGGTGGAGAGCAAGGTGCGCGGCGACGACAAGGTCGTGCCCGCTATGATCGAGCTGTGCAAAAAGCGCGCCGACGGCGTGGAGAACTTTGACTATATGATCGGCCACACCAACATCAAGCAGGCCGAGGACCTGGAAAAGGCCTGCCGCAAGGCCTTTGGCAAGGCTCCGCTGGTGGTGTTTGAGCTGGGCGGCGTGGTGTCGGCCAACACCGGCCCCGACACTGTGGCTCTGGTGTACACCGGCCACCTCAGAGGGTAACATTTCAATGCCATTGCATGATGCAATGGCATTTTTTGTTGCATTCCGTGCCAATTTATGCTATACTCCCCTTTGCTGTGCTTTTTTGCGCAGTTCCTTTAGAGCAACTTAGGATTTTAGGCTCCCCGGTGCGTCTCGAACCGCGCCGGGCCAAACCCACAGGGGCTGGCGGCCCTGTGCGGTCAAAATCAAACCGCTGGAGTATTATCATGAATCAGAATTCTTCCGTCCGTAAACTGGTGCGCTGCGGCCTGGTGGCCGCCATCTATGTGGTGCTGTGCCTGGCACTGCAGCCCCTTTCCTACGGGGCTGTGCAGGTCCGTGTGGCCGAGGCTCTGTGCCTGCTGCCGGTGTTTGGCACCGAGTACATCCTGGGTGTGGTGCTGGGCTGCTTTTTGGCAAACCTGCTGGGCTCCACCATCGTGGACGTGATCTTCGGCACTCTGGCCACCCTGCTGGCCTGCCTGGTCACCTACCGGCTGCGGAACATCCGCTTCAAGGGCCTGGCCCTGGCTGCCAGCCTGCCGCCGGTGCTGTTCAACGCCGTGATCATCGGCATCGAGATCGCCGTCATGTTCCCGGACCCCTCTTCCAGCGCCCCGATCTGGCTGGCCTGCATCACCAACGGCATCTCGGTGGGCATTGGCGAAGTCATCAGCTGCACCGTTCTGGGTGTGCTGCTGGTGAAGATCATTGAAAGCAACACCGCTCTGAGCCAGATTTTTGGGGCGGAATAAGCGGCTTTGCCGCAGGAGGGCCCCATGCAGCCAAATGGTATGATTTTCTGGGACTGGAACGGCACCCTGATGGACGATGTGGGTTTTACCCACGGGTGCCTGAACTGGATGCTGGAAAGCCACGGCTACCCGCAGCGGTATGATCTGACCCAGTACCGGGAGCTGTTCCGCTTCCCCATTGAGGACTACTACCGCCTTGCCGGGTTTGACTTTTCCCGGCACCCCTACCCCATGCTGGCAGAGCACTTTATGGCGCACTACAATGCCGGGGTGGACGCCTGCCCGGTGATGGCCCACGCCGTGGACACCCTCACCGAGCTGGCCCGCCGCGGCTGGAAACAGGCTGTACTTTCCGCCTCCCGCCGGGACTACCTGATCGAGCAGGTGGCCGCGCGGGGTCTGCAGGGCTTTTTTACCGAGTTGCTCGGCCTTGCGGACATCTACGGCGTGAGCAAGGTGCAGCTTGGCACCGACTATCTGCGCCGCACCGGCATCGACCCGGCCCACTGCGTGATGATCGGCGACACCCAGCATGATGCCGAAGTGGCCGCCGCCATTGGCGCCAAGTGTGTGCTGTACACCGGCGGGCACCAGTCCCGCGCGCTGCTGGAAGCTGCCTGCCCCCATGTCATCGACGACCTGGCCCTGCTGCCGGATCTGCTGGAGAGCTTATAATGCAAAACCGACCACCTGTGATGGCTGCATCACGGGTGGTTTTTGCGTTTATGAACGCCCCGGCAGCATCTTTTTACAGAAAGTTCATGCAAAAAGCGGCTAAACTAGCCTTGCAGATTTGACGCCCCTGCTGCTTTGGTGTATCATATAGATTGTATTGATGTGCCTTTCCGGACGTGTGTGCGTCCTGATTCTATTGTATGAGGTGTAACGAATGTCCCTTGTTGAAAAACTCTTTGGCAGCTTCTCCGACCGGGAGCTGAAAAAGGTCAATCCCATTGTCAAGCAGGTGCTGGCACTGGAGCCCAAGTATGCGGCCCTTTCGGACGCAGAGCTGCAGGCCCAGACCCCTGCTTTCAAGCAGCAGCTGGCCGACGGCAAAACGCTGGACGACATCCTGCCCGACGCCTTTGCCGTGTGCCGCGAAGCTGCCTGGCGTGTGCTGGGCATGAAGCATTTCCCGGTGCAGATCACCGGCGGCATTGCCCTGCACCGCGGCGATATCGCCGAGATGCAGACCGGCGAAGGCAAAACGCTGGTGGCCACCCTGCCCGCCTACCTCAACGCCCTGACCGGCGAGGGCGTGCATGTGGTGACCGTGAACGACTACCTGGCCAAGCGCGACAGTGAGTGGATGGGCAAGCTGTACCGTTGGCTGGGCCTGAGCGTGGGCCTGATCGCACAGGGCATGGACGGCGACGCCCGCCGTGCCGCCTATGCCGCCGACATCACCTACGGCACCAACAACGAGTTCGGCTTTGACTACCTGCGCGACAACATGGTGACCTACAAGGCCAACATGGTGCAGCGCGGCCATGCCTTTGCCATCGTCGATGAGGTGGACTCCATCCTGATCGACGAGGCCCGTACCCCGCTGATCATCTCCGGCAAGGGCGAGGACTCCTCCAGCCTGTACACCCAGGTGGACCGCTTTGCCCGCACTCTGCGCAAGAGCGTGGTGGTGGAGCTGGAAGATAAAGTCTCCACCGACGAGCAGGCCGACGGCGATTACGTTGTGGACGAAAAGCACAAGACCTGCACCCTGACGGCCAGCGGCATCAAGAAGGCCGAGGCCTACTTCCACATCGAGAACCTGGCCGCCGCCGAGAACATGACCCTGGCCCACCACATCGACCAGGCCATCAAGGCCTACGGTGTCATGCAGAAAGACATCGACTATGTGGTGAAGAACGGCGAGGTCATCATCGTGGACGAGTTCACCGGCCGCCTGATGATCGGCCGCCGCTACAACGAGGGCCTGCATCAGGCCATTGAAGCCAAGGAGGGCGTGAAGATCGCCGCCGAGAGCAAGACGCTGGCCACCATCACCTTCCAGAACTACTTCCGCATGTACAAAAAGCTGTCCGGCATGACCGGTACGGCCAAGACCGAGGCCACCGAGTTCACCGAGATCTACGGCCTGAACATCGTCACCGTGCCCACCAACCGCCCCAAACAGCGCATCGACTATCCGGACGCCATCTATAAGACGGTGAACGGCAAATACCGCGCCGTCATCGAGCAGGTGCTGGAGTGCCACAAGAACGGCCAGCCCGTGCTGGTAGGCACCGTGAGCGTGGAAAAGAGCGAGACGCTGGCAAAGATGCTGCAGAAGTACACCCGCGACTTCAACGTGCTGAACGCCAAGAACCACGAGCGCGAAGCCGAGATCGTGGCACAGGCCGGCAAGAAGGGTGCCATTACCATCGCCACCAACATGGCAGGCCGTGGTACCGATATCATGCTGGGCGGCAACGTGGAGTTCATGGCCAAGGCCCAGATGCGCAAAGAGCACTTCTGCGAGAATCTGCTCAGCCCCGAAAAGCCCCAGGACGCCGACCCCGCTGCCGTGGAGATGCTGCTGGCCGAGGCCAACGGTCACGGTGACACCGAGGACGCCAACATCCTGGCCGCCCGCAAGCGGTTCGAGGAGCTGTACGCCCAGTACAAGCCCGCCGTGGAGGCCGAGGCCGAGGAAGTGCGCGCCGCCGGCGGCCTGTTCATCATCGGCACCGAGCGCCACGAGAGCCGCCGCATCGACAACCAGCTGCGCGGCCGTGCCGGCCGTCAGGGCGACCCCGGCGCTTCCCGCTTCTACCTGAGCCTGGAGGACGACCTGATGCGTCTGTTCGGCGGCGACCGCGTTTCCAGCCTGATGGACACCCTCAAGCTGGACGAGGACACCCCCATCGAGAACCGCATGATCACCAACACGCTGGAAAGCGCCCAGAAGAAGCTGGAAGGCCGCAACTTCGAGATCCGCAAGAACGTGCTGAAGTACGACGACGTGATGAACCAGCAGCGTGAGATCATCTACGGCCAGCGCCGCAAGGTGCTGGATGGCGAGGATATCAGCGCCGAGATGCACAACATGCTGCGGGAGAACATTGACTCCAGCTGCAGTCAGTTCCTGGCCGGTGACGTGAAGGATGACTGGGACTTTGGTGCCCTGCGCCGCCACTATCAGGGCTGGCTGACCACGGACGCCGACTTCCGCTACACCGTGGCCGACTTTGACAACATCTCTCGCGAGGGCATTGCCGACATGCTGTACAACCGCGGCATGCAGATCCTGCAGGCCAAAGAGGTGCGCTACGGTGCACCCCTGATGCGGGAACTGGAGCGCATCTGCCTGCTCAAGTGCGTGGACCGCCAGTGGATGGACCACATCGACAACATGGACCAGCTGCGGCAGGGCATCGCTCTGCGCGGCTACGGCCAGAAGGACCCCGTGGTGGAATACCGCATCGAGGGTTTTGACATGTTCGACCAGATGGTGGACTCCATCCGTGAGGACAGCGTGAAGATGCTACTGACCATCGAGATCCGGCAGGCCGGTGCCGCCCCCAAGCGGGAGCAAGTTGCCAAGCCCACCGGTGAGGGCTTTGTGCCCGGCAACGGTGCCCCCGGCGTAAAGGGTGCCCCCAAGGGCCAGCCCGTGCGGGTGATCAAGATCGGCCGCAACGATCCCTGCCCCTGCGGCAGCGGCCTGAAGTGGAAAAAGTGCACCTGCGCCAAGTTCCATCCGGAAGGCCTGCCCACCGACGCAAACGAAGATTAAGCTGAAAAGCCTCCCGGCTCCTGTCTTTGGCAGGGGTCTGGGAGACTTTTGATAAAATGAAAGGGAGCTGATTTGGAATGATCACACCAGAAAAGCTGTTGGAAGCTGCAAAGCAGCTGGAACCCCAGCTGCAGGAATGGCGGCGCACCCTGCACCGTCACCCGGAAGTTGGGTTCGACCTGCCCCAGACCAAGGCACTGGTCAAGAAAGCCCTGACCGAAATGGGCTACGCCCCGCAGGACTGCGGCAAGTGCGGCGTGCTTGCGCTGGCGGGCGGCAAAAAGCCCGGCAAGGTGATCCTGCTGCGCGGCGACATGGACGCTCTGCCCCTGCAGGAGGAGTCCGGCGAGGCGTTTGCCTCCGAGGTGCCCGGCAAGATGCACGGCTGTGGCCATGATATGCACACCGCCATGATGCTGGGTGCCGCCAAGCTGCTCAAGGAGCATGAGGACGAGATCGAGGGCACCGTCAAGCTGGAGTTCCAGCCCGCCGAGGAGATCTTCCAGGGCTCGCTGGACATGCTGAAAAACGGCCTGCTGGAGGCCCCCAAGGTGGACGCTGCGGTCATGTTCCATGTGCTGGCCGGGATGCCCCTGCCCGCCGGTATGGTGCTGGTGCCGGGCGGCGGCATCACCATGGCCAGCTGCGAGCAGTACCACATCGTGGTGCACGGCAAGGGCGGCCACGGCTCCATGCCCAACGCCTGCATCGACCCCATCACCGCAGCGGCCCACATCCACATCGCCCTGCAGGAGATCAACAGCCGCGAGCTGGACCCCGCCGGGTTCGGCGTGTTCACCACCGGCCGGTTCGAGGCCGGCAAGGCGTCCAACGTCATCCCGGACAGTGCCGATATGTGGGGCACCATCCGCACCATCGACCCGGAACAGAAGGTCAGCGCCCAGATCCATCAGCGCATGACCGAAATTGCGCAGGGTGTGGCCACGGCCTACCGCTGCACCGCTGAGGTGACCTTCAGTGATTACTGCCCCTGCATGGTGGTGGACAAGCCCCTTGCCCAGAACGCCCTGGCCTATATGACCGAGCTGCTGGGCAAGGGTGCCATGGACATGACCTCCCTCACCGGCGGCAAACCCGGCGGCGGCAGTGAGGACTTCGCCTTTGTGAGCCACGAAGTGCCCACCGTGAGCATGTTCCTCTCCGCCGGCAACGCCAAGGAGGGCTATCTCTACGGCCAGCACCACCCCAAGGTGCGCTTTGACGACAGCGTCCTGTACGAGGGCTCTGCCGCCTACACCTATATGGCCCTGCGCTGGCTGGCAGACCATCAGTAAACCAACACTGCTATATTAACATAAGCCCGGAGCCTTTAAAAAGGTTCCGGGCTTACGTTTTGCCGGGTCCCTAAAAAACAGAACAGCCAGGCCCACCACAAGCCTGGCTGTTCGGAAAAGTATACTATAATGATAGGCAGCAGGGCGTCACAGCAGTTTTGCGCCGGAGTGCGGCAGACGGTCGGCGTGCAGGGTCTCCCGCAGCAGCTGCGGCAGGGCGGTCAGGTCACCGCCGGTGAACCACCAGCCCGCCGCCAGCGCGGCCAGGGCCAGCGCCACCAGCAGCAACAGCACCCGGCGCAGCCAGCGGCGCTTCTTTTGGGGCGGAGCTGGGCGGGCCTCCGCCTGCGCTGCAGGCGGGGTAGGCACAGCTTCCGGCACCGGGTCGCGGTAGTGCTGCCAGCTCGTGCCGGGGACCTGCGGCAGACCGCAGGCTGCCCGGCGGATCATGTCCAGCAGCCAAAGGCCCGGCCCATCCTCCTGGTACACGGTGCGCAGCCAGCAGCCCTTGCGGGTGCCCAGCAGCAGCAGAAATTTCCCGTCCTGCTCCCAGCACCCAGCGGACAGCTCTGCCCCCACAAGGTGCTGTGCCGCCTGTACCCGGGCCAATGCGGCGGCAGCGTCCTGCCTGCGGGCAGCCCGGCGGGCGATCTGTGCCCCCACCTTGGGGTCGGCATAGCTCTGGGTGCCAAAGTCGAACACCTTTTCGGCCCCGGGCACGGCTTCCAGCCGGGCTTCCATCAGGGCCCCGGCGGCAGCATCCGCGCACACCAGCAGCCGACGGCGGTGTTCCAGCGCCTGCACCACGGCGGCGGCAAGGTCCGTGTCCCCTTCCCCATACAAGTCAGCCGCAAAGCAGCCGTGCAGACTGCGGCGGGCCTTGTCCAGCCCGGCGGCATTTTCGCTCCGCAGTGCGATCAGCGTTTCCGCGCCCCGGCTGCGGCATTGGGCGGTCACACACCACTCCGGCGGGAAAGCAGACGCCGCCTGCTGTACCCCCAGCGCCGATGCCCCGAACAGCCGGAGCACACAGCGGACCGGTTCGTTTTGTTCACAGCTCAAGTTCTTCACCCCCGCGGTCCGCAGGGGACCGTATTATTCTGCGAGAAAGGCGGCGTTCAGGGCCTCCAGCGCGGCTGCATCGCGGCAGTCGGCGGCGGCCAGCGGCTTTGTGGCGGCAGGCACCTTGTCCTGCGCCCGCCGCAGGGCCAGCACCAGTGCTTCCTGCGCGGCGCGGGCACGGATGAGCGCCCGGTCCGGCCGGGAAACGAACAGCTTTTCCACATACACGGTATCACCGCGGGCAGCACCCAGATACACGGTGCCCACCGGCCGCACGGCATCGCCGCCGGTCGGCCCGGCCACACCGGTGACACTGATGCCGATGTCGGCCCCGGCAGCCTGCGCCGCGCCCAGCGCCATCTGTGCCGCCACCGGAGCAGATACCACGTTGTACTGCTCGATCACGGCAGGGTCCACCCCCACCAGCTTTGCCTTAGCCTGCTCCCAGTAGGTCACGAAGCCGTAGCCGAACACCTCGCTTGCACCGGACACGTTGGTGATGCGCTGGGCGATCATGCCGCCCGTGCAGCTCTCTGCTGTGGCAAGGGTCAGCCCCTTGCGCTGCAGGGTGTGCACCACCGTTTCTTCCAGCCCGGCCACATCCTCATCATACACCGCATCGCCCAGCAGATCATAGAACTTTTTGGCATAGGCGCGGCACATTGTTTCGGCTTCCGTGTCGGTTTTGGCCCGGGCGGTGATGCGGATCTCGCATTCGCCGGTCTTGCAGTAGATGGCGGCGGTGGGGTTCGCATTTTCCAGCAGATCCCGCACCTGATATTCCAGGTTGCTCTCGCCGCCCAGCACCCGCAGCGTCAGACTGTGCAGGGCGCAGTTCTGCCGCGCCAGCAGCAGCGGGCGCACTTCCTCCTGCCACATGGCCTTCATCTCGTGGGGCACACCGGGCATCAGCACGGCGCAGCGGCCGTCCTGCTCAAACCAGGCACCCGGCGCGGTGCCATGGCGGTTGACCACCTTGCGGCCGTGCACCGGCACCATGGCCTGCTTGCGGTTGTTGGGGGTGACCGTGCGGCCGGTGCGGGTAAAGTAGGCCACGATCTTGTCCCACTCTTCCGCGTCAAAGGCCAGGGTGTCGCCGTAGCAGGAGGCCACGGTCTCCTTGGTCAGGTCGTCCGCCGTGGGCCCCAGCCCGCCGGTGAACACCAGCAGGTCGCAGCGCTGCTTGGCCTCGTTGACAAAATCCGCCAGGCGGCTGTGGTTGTCACCGATGGTGCTCTCCCGCTGGACCGTGATGCCCAGCGCGGCCAGCTCCCGGCTGAGGTACTGGGCATTGGTGTTGAGAATGTTGCCGAGCAGCAGCTCGGTGCCGACACTGATGATCTCTGCAGTCATGGACAAATCAACCCTCGAATTCTACCTGATCGGTGATGCGGATGCGGATGCGCTCGGCGTTCTCGGCGGCCTCGGCTTCCAGTGCGGCAAGGCCCGGCATGGCGGCTTCGGCTTCCAGGATCTCTTCCAGCTCCGGGCGGATCTTCGGGTGCGGGGGCGTGAAGATGGTGCAGCAGTCCTCATAGGGCAGGATGCTGGTTTCAAAGGTATTGATGTGGCGGGCCGTCTCCACGATCTCGGTCTTGTCCATGCCGATGAGCGGGCGCAGGATGGGCAGGTCCTGTGCGGCGTCGGTGCACTGCAGGGCCTTGACGGTCTGGCTGGCCACCTGAGCCAGGCTCTCGCCGGTGACCAGTGCTTCGCAGCCCTGCCGCTTTGCGATGACGTTGGCAATGCGCATCATGCTGCGGCGCATGAGCACCGTGAACAGCACATCGGGGGCGTTATCCCGGATGTATTCCTGCGGTTTGGTGTAGGGCACCACAAACAGGTTGGAACTGCCGGTATAGATGCTGGTGAGCTGGGCCAGAGCCTTAACTTTGAGTTTTGCACGCTCCGAAGTATACGGAGGGGACGCAAAATGAATGTGGTCCAGGGCCAGACCGCGCTTTGCCATGCGGTAAGCTGCCACCGGGCTGTCGATGCCGCCGGACAGCATATTCAGGGCGCGGCCGCTGGTACCCACGGGCAGACCACCCTCACCCGGTACTTTCGGGCCGTGAATATACGCACCGTAATCACGGATCTCCACGATGACCTTGAACTGCGGGTTGTGCACGTCCACCTTGAGGTAGTTGTGCTTGCCCAGCAGGTAGGCGCCCAGCTCCCGCATCAGCTCCGGGCTGGTCATGGGGTAGCTCTTGTCGGAACGGCGGGCCTCCACCTTGAAGGTGCGGATGCCGTGCAGGCTGGCACCGAGGTACTCCTCGGCGGTCTGGCAGATGGTGTCAAAGTCCTTGTCGCAGACCACGGCGCGGCTGAGGGACGCCAGACCGAACACCTTGCTCACCCGGTCGAAGGCCAGGTCCATGTCCACGTCCTCTTCCTCCGGCTCCATGTAGAAGGTGGACTGGGTGCAGTACACCTTGAACTTGCCCACGGTCTTGAGCCGGTAGCGCAGGATCTTCATCATGGCCGACTCGAACTGGTTGCGGTTGAGGCCTTTCAGGGACATTTCGCCCTGATAGCCCAGAATGATCTCATGCATAAATGTTGTATCTCCTGATTATTTTTTGATTCTCTGCAAATGCTTCATGCCATCTTCAAAGCGGTTCAAAAAGGCATCCACGTCCTCCGGGGTGTTGTCGGCGCAAAAGGACACCCGGATGGCGGTGTCGATGGCCAGCGGGTCCCGGCCCATAGCCGCCAGCGTGTGGCTGGGCTGGCCCCGGCCGCAGGCACTGGCCGAGGAAACGTAGATCTGCGCTTCGGCCAGGAATGCCAGCATCGTTTCGCTCTTGATGCAGTTTTCACTGAAGTTCAGCACCTCCGGCACGGCATCCGCCGGGCTGTTGAGCACCACTTCCGGGAAGGCCGCCAGCCCGTCCCGCAGGCGCTGGTTCAGCGCCCGCATGGCGGTGTCGCGGCTCTTCATGGTTTTGGCAAGGCGGGCGGCCGCGGCGGCAAGGCCCATGGCGTAAGGCAGGTTCTCGGTGCCGGGGCGCAGCCCGCGCTCCTGCTCGCCGCCCAGATATGGCGGCTGGAACGCCTGCACCAGTCGGTCGCTCAGGTACAGTGCGCCAATGCCCTTGGGCGCGTGGATCTTATGGCCGCTCACCGCCAGAGTGTCGATGTTGTCCAGCTTGATGGGCACCCGCATCCACGCCTGCACGGCGTCCACATGCACGATGGTGCGGCTGTTGCGGCGCTTGACCTCGGCCGCCAGACGCTCCACATCGTTCCGGGTACCCACCTCGTTGTTCACCATCATGCAGGCCACCAGGATGGTGTTTTTGCCCACATGCTCCAGCATCTCGTTGATGTCCAGCGTGCCGTCGGCGCGGGGCTTCACCACGGTCACGTTGTAGCCGCGCTTTGCCAGATCTTCCAGCGGGCGCTGGACGCTGGGGTGCTCGAAGCCGGACACCACGATGTCCTTGCCAAAGGTACGGGTGCGGGCGGCCCCCAGCAGGGCCAGATTGTTGCTCTCGCTGCCGCAGGAGGTAAAATACAGCTCCTTTGCCTTGCAGCCCAGGGTCCGGGCCACGGCAGCGCGGGCGGCGTTCAGTGCTTCCTCGCTGCGGGCACCAGGGCCGTACAGGCTGGAGGGGTTGGCCCAGTGCTCCCGCATGGCCTTGTCGATGACGTCTGCCACCTCCGGTGCCACGATGGTGGTGGCGGCATTGTCCAGATAATGCAATTCAGGATTTTGCAGCATAAAGGGATTCCTGCTTTCTGTTTTCATAATAATCCAGAGTAAGTATACCACAATCATCTGTGCAACGCAAAACTTTCTGTTCTGTTTTTCCTTGACAAACACCCTGCCGGTGTGCTATCTTTACAGCATAGAGACCGCATCCCTGCTGACGGAACGTTGTGGAGCACCACAGTGCAGGGCTGCGGGGATGTCAATGCCGACCGTCTGGGCAGCCTTGCGCAATTGCTGCGCAAAGCTGTCCTTTTTTGCTATCAAGGAGGATGTCTGATGAAACCGATATCGAGATCGCACAGGAAGCCACCATGAAGCCCATCACTGAGATCGCCGCCCAGCTGGGTCTGGCCGACGAGGACGTGATCCCCTACGGCCGCTACAAGGCCAAGATCAACCACCGCCTGATCCACAACGCGAAAAGCAGGGCAAGCTGATCCTGGTCACCGCCATCAGCCCCACCCCGGCCGGTGAGGGCAAGACCACCACCAGCGTGGGCCTGGCCGACGCCATGAACGCCCTGGGCAAAGACCATGCTCTGCCTGCGCGAGCCCAGCCTGGGCCCCGTGTTCGGCATCAAGGGCGGCGCAGCCGGCGGCGGCTACGCCCAGGTGGTCCCCATGGAGGACATCAACCTGCACTTCACCGGGGACCTGCACGCCATCGGCACCGCCAACAACCTGCTGGCTGCCATGATCGACAACAGCATCCAGCAGGGCAACCCCTGAATATCGACCCTCGGCGCATCACCTGGAAGCGCTGCATGGATATGAACGACCGCCAGCTGCGCTTCATCGTAGACGGCCTGGGCGGCAAGGTGAACGGCACCCCGCGAGGACGGTTTTGATATCACTGTGGCCAGCGAAGTGATGGCCATCTTCTGCCGGCCACCAGCATCTCCGACCTGAAGGAGCGGCTGTCCAGGATCGTGTGTGCCTACACCTACGACGGCAAGCCGGTGACCGCCGGTCAGATCGGTGCCGCCGGTGCCATGACCGCCCTGCTGAAGATGCTCTGGACCCGAACCTCGTCCAGACCCTGGAGAACAACCCGCCATCATCCACGGCGGCCCTTCGCCAACATTGCCCACGGCTGCAACAGCGTGCTGGCCACCAAGCTGAGCCTGTCGCTGGCCGACTACACCATCACCGAGGCCGGCTTTGGTGCGGACCTGGGTGCCGAGAAGTTCCTGGACATCAAGTGCCGCTATGCTGGCATCGCACCCAGCGCCTGCGTGCTGGTGGCCACCGTGCGCGCCCTCAAGAGCCACGGCGGCGTGGCCAAGGCAGACCTGAGCCAGCCCAACCTGGAAGCCGTCAAGGCCGGTGCGGCCAACCTCATCCGCCACATCGACAACCTGAAGAACGGCTTCGGTCTGCCGGTGGTGGTGGCCATCAACGCCTTCCCCACCGATACCCCGGAAGAGCAGGCCTATGTGGAGCAGGTGTGCGCCGAGCAGGGCGTGCCCTGCGTGCTGAGCGAGGTGTTCGCCAAGGGCGGCGAGGGCGGCAAGGCTCTGGCCGAGAAGGTACTGGAAGTGATGGAGGACCGTCCCATCCAGTACACCTACCCGCTGGACATGCCCCTGAAGGACAAGATCAACGCCATTGCCACCAAGGATCTACCGTGCCGACGGCGTGAACTACAGCGCCGCCGCCAGCAAGACGCTGGCCGAGCTGACCGAGATGGGCTACGGCGACCTGCCCGTGTGCATTGCCAAGACCCAGTACAGCTTCAGCGACAACGCCAAGCTCACCGGTGCCCCACCGGCTTTACCATGGAGGTGCGTGAGGTGCGTCTGGCCGCCGGTGCCGGTTTCGTGGTGGTCATCTGCGGCAGCATCATGACCATGCCGGGCCTGCCAAGAAGCCCGCCGCCGTGGGCATCGACGTGGACGCCGACGGCAAGATCACCGGCCTGTTCTGATCCGATTAAAGCAAGGCGATGCCGCACACGTTGTACGGCACCGCCTTTTCGTTTCCTTATTCCGGCACGGCCATGACCTGCCAGATGTCCCCTATGATACACAAAGAGTTTGGCAGTACTTGCGCAAAATGACTTCTACTGCCAGACAAAGCCAAGTCCTGACAAATTGGCAGGACTTGATTTTAGCATATCAACGTCAGATATTCAAGTACCGACAAATAAATCAAGTTATAATAGAGTTTCACCCTCTGCAAGTACTGACAGATTTGGCAGAACTTGACGGCCTGCCGCCTTTCACCGGCATCACCCTGCCGTGTGGCTGCACAGGTAATCCACCCAGGCCGTGTAGCCTTCCGGCTTGAGGTGGTAGCCGTCCGGCTGGGCGTATTCGGCCTTCAGGTCGCCGTTCTCGTCGGCCAGCACCTCCACAGGTTGAGGAAATAGCAGTTCTTTTCCAGCGCCACGGCGGCCAGCTCATCGTTGATGCGGCACAGGCGGTCGCGGTTGAGACCCTCGTGGCCCTTTTCGCAGCCACTTCCGGCCGCACCGGGGTGACGGACTGCACATACACCGGCGTACCCGGCAGCGCCTGGGTGATCATATCCAGCATCAGCCGGTAATAGGTGAGGAAGCTGGTAATCGCTGTCCGTGCCCAGCACGTTGGTGCCCAGCAGCAGATACACTGCCTTGGGCTGCTGGGCGGTCAGGGCATCCAGCGGCACTTCGGCTACGCCGTCGGCCCGCTTGCAGCTGGTGCCGTTGACGATGGCATTGGGGCCCACCCCGGTAGGCGCAGAACATGGCACCCGGCAGGCCGGTGTCGTACATCTGCATGCCCTGGGTCAGGCTGTCGCCCACAAAGCTCACCTGAGAGAACCAGCTTTTTCCACCGGGGCGGTGCGGGGCAGCGCCGCCATGCGGAAGTCCAGCGCCGTCGTGGTGCCAGTAGACAGCGTCTGCACCGTGAGCGGGCGGGTGGACGCATATTGCAGCGTGTTCCGGTGTTGTCCTCCGTGATCTCCTGCAGGATGGTGTCCTGCCGTGTCTGGGCCGGGTCACGGTGCAGGCGCTTCCACATCACGCTCACCGCCCCCAGCAGCACCAGCAGAAACAGCAGCCCTGCCGCCATAAAGCGCCGACGCCACCGCCGGTGCAGCACCCGCCGCCGGTATTCCTGATAATCAGCCATCCTGTTCGCTCCTTTTTCTGGTGCGTGATGCACCGTTTTCCACTCTTAGTATACCATACCGGGCCGGGCCTGCAAGGCAAAACGCGCAAAATCCATTGCCGGTTCCGGCTAAAAGCACCGGGCGGTTTTGTACGTTGCTCCGTCGATGTGTGCAAAACCTCCGGCAAATGCTTGCATCCTCTATTGCAAATGTGTTATACTGGAGTGAAATCAAACGACAGGGAGGCTTTCACGATGGCATTTACTCCGAAACTGACTTACAAAGGCAAGCCCCTCGTCCGCAAGGACAACGAGCTGTATTACGGCCGCATGACCGACCCTTATGTGCTTTATCTCCAGATCCTGACCACGACCCCGTCGGGACCAGCAGGTGGCCGATAAGGTGCATCTGATGCTGCTCTCCACCGACACCACCAAGGCTCCGCAGGAGCGTGTGGCACGGCAGACTACCAAGCATGGCCTGTACAACGCACTGGACATCGGCAGCATCTGGCTGCAGAAGGCAAACGCTCAGTAAGATAGAACCCTCTCAGGCGCTGACGCGCCAGCCCCCGAGGGGAGCTTCTTATCCCGCCGTAAAATGCTAATAAAGCTCTCCCTTTCGAGAGCTGGCATCGCGCAGCGATGACTGAGAGGGTTTCCACAAAACAAAAGCATCTGCACGCAAATGCAGATGCTTTTGTTTTATGCACGGGCAGGCAACCGGAAGATTACTCCTCCGTCACCTCAAAGTCCAGTGGCTTGCCGCAGTTGGGGCACTTGGGCTCACCTTCCAGCAGCTCCTCTTCCTCAAACACGGCAGTGGTGCCGCAGTCCGGGCAGGTCACCTCGTACTGCACGGGAGCATCCTCGTCGGCTCTTCCTCGTCGCCTTCCAGCGCCACCTCAAAGGTCACGCCGCAGTGGGCACAGTTGGCTTCACCGGCGTCCAGGTCGTCCTCGCTCACATACACGGTCTCGCCGCAGTTGGGGCAGGCCACCTCATAGAAGGGCTCGCTGGCGATGTCATCGTCGTTGGCATCATCCGCATCCTCTTCGTCGTCCTCGTCGTCGTCCTCGTCGCCTTCGTCCTCGTCGTCGTCTTCGTCCTCGTACAGGTCGGCTTCCAGATCCTCCAGCTCATCGCTCAGGTCGTTGATCTGGTCGTATGCGCGGGAAAGATCCTCGTCCATGCCCTCCAGGGCCTCGGCCATCTCCGCCAGCAGTGCGCTCATGGCCTTGATGATCTTGCCTTCCTTGGTGGACTCATCCACGCCCAGGCCGTCCACAAGGCCCTGCAGATAGGCTGCCTTCTTGCTCAGTTCCATACGATTGCCCTCCTTGTTGTTTGAAAAACCGGGCAAACGGTTGCCCGCTGCCCGGTAACTTCTGAAAAATCAGACGCGCTCCATATACTCGCCCGTGCGGGTATCAATGCGGATGTGGTCGCCCTCGTTGATGAACAGGGGCACACGGATCTCAGCACCGGTCTCGACGGTAGCGGGCTTCAGGGTGTTGGTGGCAGTGTTGCCCTTGACACCCGGCTCGGTCTGGGTGACTTCCAGCTCGATAAAGTTGGGGATCTCGACGCTGAACACCTTGCCCTTGTAGCTCAGCAGCTTGCACAGCTCGTTCTCCTTGCAGAACTTGAAGTTATCGGGCACATCGCTTGCGTTGACGGGGATGTCATCGTAAGTCTCGTTGTCCATGAAGTGGTACAGATCGCCATCCTCATAGCTGTAGGTCACGTCCTTGCGCTCGATGAAAGCCTGCGGGAACTTAGCGGTGGGGTTGTAGCTGGTCTCAACCACAGAGCCGGTGATCACGTTCTTGGTCTTGGTGCGGACAAAGGCAGCGCCCTTGCCGGGCTTGACGTGCTGGAACTCAACGACCTGAAGAACCTGGCCGTCCTGCTCAAAGGTCACGCCGTTGCGAAACTCGCCTGCAGAAATCATAGGAATTCCTCCATAAATTTAATCTCAAATGCTTATCGCATATCTTTATTTATTTTACCCAATCCGCTGCCGTTTGGCAAGGGGTTTCGGCAAAAACACGATGAAATCACAAAATTTTTCTCAAATCCCGCGCTGCACGGTACATCTGCTGCATGGTGCAGGCGTCCTCGGCCTGGGTGCCCGCGCTCTCGCAAATGACCACCGGGGCCATCCCGCGCTCTGCCAGCAGCTCCATCAGCGGCTGCGGCTCCGGGCCGAACTGGGTTTCGGCAAGGTCCAGTGCCGTTTTCGCCGCCCTTGGAATACTCGATGCGGGAAAATGCACATGGAACCGCCGGGCACGCTCATCCCCAGTGCCTCGGCCATGCGGTCGAGGATGGCGGCATAATCGGCCTTGGACTGGATGCCGCCCAGCGTGCGGGCGTTCAGGTGCCCGAAGTCGATGCAGGGCGTGATGCGCTCATCCACACCGCACAGGGCCAGCACCTCGTCCAGCGTGCCCAGCTGGCCCACCTTGCCCATCGTCTCCGGGCAGAGGGTCATGTCGGCAAAGCCCGCCTCATCCAGTGCTTCCACGGCACGGCGCATGGTGTCCAGCGCTTTTAAGGGCCGCTTCCCGGCTCTGCTTGCCGCAGCTGCCGGAATGGAAGATGATGCGTTTTCCGCCCAGCGCCCGGCACACCGCCGCGCTCTGCAGCAGGTACTGGATGCTGTTCAGCCGCTTGTCCTCTTCCAGGCTGGACATGCTGATGTAATAGGGCGCGTGCACACTGAACAGGATGTCCTTCGGGGCGGCAAGGGCGGCCATCTTCGCGGCCTTGTCCAGCCCCAGGCGCACCCGCGCCCGCACTGGTACTCAAAGGCGTTCAGGCCCATCTTTGCGGTGTACTCCGGCACCTCCAGGCTGGTCTTGTACCCTGGGCGGCAAAGCTGTCGCTGGTGCCGGCCGTGCCGAACCGGATCTTCCAATCGTCGCTCACAGGGTCTTCCCTCCCCGGTCGTAATATTCCTGCCAGTGTTTTTCTCCCACTTGCGCTTGAGGATGACCTGCGCGCCCAGGTCCGGGCCGCGGGGATCACCATCAGGCCGGGGATGCCGTACAGGGCGGCAGCCATCCGGTCGGCATAGAGCTGGTCGCCCACCATGGCCATCTGGCTGTGCTTCACGCCCATGCGGTGCTGTGCCGCCATCAGCGCAAAGGGCAGGGGCTTGGCCGAGCGGTACAGATAGGCAAGGCCCAGCTTCTGCGCAAAGGGACGCACCCGCTTTTCGGCCCCGTTGGACACGATGGTCAGCCGGACCCCGGCTTTGCGCATGGCGTCCAGCCACCCGGCCACCTCGTCCGGCAGCTCCTGGCTGCGGTCGGCGGTGAGGGTGTTGTCGATGTCCAGCACCAGTGCCCGGATGCCCTTTTGTGCCAGCCATTCCGGCGTGATGTGGGTCACGTCCTTGAAAACGTATTCGGGGTGATGAGCATAGTAGTTCTCCCTGAATGAAATAGGAGAGCCTGCAGAACAGGCTCTCCTACATCGGCGTTAGCAACGCGTTTGAAATCAAAAGCAACGTGCGATTTCAAGCAGTTAATTACTTGAACTTGCGCTTGCGGGCTGCTTCGGACTTCTTCTTGCGCTTAACAGACGGCTTCTCGTAAGCCTCGCGCTTACGGACCTCTGCGAGCACACCGCTGCGGGCAGTGCTGCGCTTGAAGCGACGCAGTGCGCTCTCCAGCGACTCGCCCTCTTTAACACGAATTTCCGACATCTTATTCCCTCCCTTGGACCGTGAGGCAGGAATTTCGTTGTTACATGGTAACTAACAGTAGACAGTATAGCGCATTTTATCCGGTTCGTCAACCTTTTTGAAAGTTTTTGCTCAAAACTTTTGAAAGATTTTGAACAACCGTTCCCGGGTGTTCTGCGCGCCGGTCCGCCTCCGCGGGTGATGATATGTTCACGCTTTTCAGCGGAGCAGCAGTTCTCAGCCCTTGACGGCCAGGTTGACCAGACGGCCCTTGACGTAGATCTCCTTGACCAGCTGCTTGCCTTCCAGCGCAGCAGCCACTGCGGGTCGGCCTTGGCCGCGGCGATGGCAGCAGCGGCGTCGATGTCGGCAGCCACCTTCAGGCGGGCCTTCACCTTGCCGTTCACCTGCACGGCGATCTCCACCGTGCTCTCCACGCACTTGGCCTCCTCGTACTTGGGCCAGGGTAGTAAGCCAGCTGCTCGTCGTGGCCGTGGCCCAGCTTCTCCACAGCTCCTCGGTCATGTGGGGAGCAAACGGGTTCAGCAGCTGGACGACCGTCTCCAGCTCAGCCTTGGTGGCACCGCCGTTGTCGTACAGGGCGTTGACCAGGGTCATGAGCTGAGCAATGGCGGTATTCATCTTCAGGGTCTCGATGTCTGCGCCAACCTTCTTGATGGTCTGGTGCATCAGGGTCTCGATCTGGGGGCGGTAGCCCTCGCCCTCCACCAGCTTGTCGCTCAGGGCCCACACGCGGTCCAGGAAGCGGTTGCAGCCGGCAATGGCAGAAGTCTGCCAGGTGCAGCCTGCTCAAAGTCGCCCATGAACATCTCGTACAGACGCATGGTGTCGGCACCGTACTGGTCCACCACCTCGTCCGGGTTGATGACGTTGCCCAGGCTCTTGGACATCTTGACGATGGGATGACGGGACATCTCACCGTACTTCTCCTCCAGAGCCTTCTCGGCGGCCTTCTGGCTGCCGTACTCCTTCAGCAGCTTGTCCTGCTCCTCAGCGGGCAGGTTGACGAAGCTGTGGGGTTCAGGCCCAGGATCATGCCGTGAGCGGTACGCTTCTGGTACGGTTCCGGAGAAGGCACTGCGCCGATGTCGTACAGGAACTTATGCCAGAAACGGCTGTACAGCAGATGCAGGGTGGTGTGCTCCATGCCGCCGTTGTACCAGTCCACCGGAGACCAGTACTCCAGAGCCTCCTTGGAGGCAATGGCGTCCTTGCAGTGGGGTCCATGTAGCGCAGGAAGTACCAGGAAGAACCAGCCCACTGGGGCATGGTGTCGGTCTCGCGGGTAGCGGGGCCGCCGCAGCAGGGGCAGGTGGTCTTGACCCAGTCCTTGTGGCGGGCCAGCGGGGACTCGCCGTCCGGGCCCGGCTCAAAGTCGGTGATGTCCGGCAGGGTCAGGGGCAAGCTGCTCTCGGCAGGGCTGCCAGCCGCACTTGTCGCAGTGCACCATGGGGATGGGCTCGCCCAGTAACGCTGACGGCTGAACACCCAGTCGCGCAGCTTGTAGTTGACCTTGTCACGGCCCTTGCCGGTCTCCTCCAGCCAGGCGATCATCTTCTTCTTGGCGTCGGTGACGGACAGGCCGTTCAGGAAGCCGGAGTTGACCAGCGTGCCGGTGGCCACATCGGTAAAGGCAGCCTCGTCCAGGTTGGACGGGGTGTTGCCCTGGACCACCTCGATGATGGGCAGGCCGAACTTCTTGGCAAACTCCCAGTCACGGGTATCATGGGCAGGCACGGCCATGATGGCGCCGGTGCCGTAGGTGGACAGGACGTAGTCGGAAATGAAGATGGGGATCTCGGTGTCGTTGACCGGGTTGATGCCCATGACGCCTTCCAGCTTGACGCCGGTCTTTTCCTTGTTCAGCTCGCTGCGCTCAAAGTCGCTCTTGCGGGCGGCCTCGGCCTGATAGGCCTTGACGGCATCCACGTTCTTGATGATGCCCTTGTCCAGCCACTGCTTGACCATGGCGTGCTCCGGGGAGACGACCATATAGGTGGCACCGAACAGGGTGTCGCAGCGGGTGGTGTACACGGTCAGGGTGTCCCCGGCAGTGGTGCCGAAGTTGACCTCTGCGCCGTGGCTGCGGCCGATCCAGTTCTTCTGCTGGGTGGCCACGCGCTCGATGTAGTCCAGACCGTCCAGGCCGTCGATGAGCTTGTCGGCGTAGGCGGTGATCTTGAGCATCCACTGGCTCTTCACGCGGTGCACGACCTCGCTGCCGCAGCGCTCGCACACGCCGTTGACCACTTCCTCGTTGGCCAGCACGCACTTGCAGCCGGTGCACCAGTTGACGTTCATTTCCTTCTTGTAGGCCAGACCGTGCTTGTACAGCTGCAGGAAGATCCACTGGGTCCACTTGTAGTATTCCGGGTCGGTGGTGTTGATCTCGCGGTCCCAGTCAAAGGAGAAGCCCAGAGCCTTCAGCTGGCTGCGGAAGTGGTCCACGTTGTTCTTGGTGACGATGGCCGGGTGGATGTGGTTCTTCATGGCGAAGTTCTCGGTGGGCAGACCGAAGGCATCCCAGCCCATGGGGTACAGCACGTTGTAGCCGTTCTGACGGCGCTTGCGGCTCACCACATCCAGGGCGGTGTAGCTGCGGGGTGGCCCACATGCAGGCCGGCACCCGACGGATAGGGAACTCCACCAGGGCATAGAACTTGGGTTTGGTGTGGTCGATCTCGGCATGGAAAGTCTTTTCGTCCTCCCACACCTTCTGCCACTTGGCTTCAACAGCCTTGTAATCGTATTTCATGTTTGTAATCAGCTCCAGACTTTTCTTTGCAAATACCGCGATCGGAATGATTTATGTTTAAGGCAGCTGCCTTAATCCCTTTTACTCGATGGTGCTGTCCGGGGTCAGATACTCCGAAATATCCACCGGCTCGCCGTCGGCCCACAGGTGCTCCAGATCGTAATAGGTGCGGGTGTTGGGCACAAAGACGTGCACGATGACGTTTGAGTAGTCCAGCAGCACCCAGTTCTTGGAGTCGTAGCCCTCGGTGCTGTAGGGCTCCAGACCCTTCTGCGAGAGCTCGAACTCCACCTCGTCGGCCAGAGATGCCACCTGGGTGGTGGAGGTGCCGGAGGCGATGACAAAGTAATCGGTGAGGACGGTCAGGCTCTCCACCTTGAGCACCCGCACATCGTGGGCCTTTTCTTGTCCAGGATCTTGGCGATCTCAATGGCAAGGGCCTTGCTGTCGTTGAAATTTTCCATAGGTTTCTCCCTTCTGTAAAGGTCTTTCCGGCACGCGGAAAGCGCCTGTCAGGTTCAGTTTGCGGAACCGGCAGCCTGACCGTCGGTGGTCACAGCGCCGGAAAGATCGGTGTTGCCGTTCAGGATGGCATCGTCCGACTCCTTGTCGATGCGGCCCATATACTGCACGTTGGCGTCCGTGGAAGCGGTGCCGTGGGGCCACTGGTCGGTGACGAGGTGCATCTCGCTCACGTCGATGGGGCCGGTGTAGGTGCAGAAATACTGGTTGAGCAGCGCTGCAATGGAGCCGGCATCCGGCACCACGCAGGAGTAGCCGTCAAAGCTGTCGGTCTTGCCCACGTTGGGCACGCCCATGAACACCGGCGTCTGGGCCAGGATGATGTTGGAACTGTCGATCTTCAGGAAGGACACCACCAGCTTTGCGATGGTGGAGATGTCCATATCCGTCTTGATATAGTTCTTGAACACCAGCGGCAGCTGGTTCAGGATGTCGGTCACGCCCATGGAGCGGGCACGCTTGAACAGGCCGGCGTAGAAATAACGCTGCATGTTCAGGCGGTCGAGATCCGAGTTGGCGTAGCCGTCGCCGTGGCGGCAGCGCACGAAGAACTCAGCCGAGGAACCATCCAGGTTCCGGTAGCCCTTTAGCAGCTTGCTGCCGCCGTAGGACATATCCCGGGGATATACACCTCGATGCCGCCAAAGTTATCCACCATCTCCACCAGGGCCTGCATATCCACGCTGACGTAGTAGTCCACCGGCAGGCGGTACTGGTCGTAGATCACATCCGCCAAAGCGGCAATGCTGCCGCCGTTGGACAGGGCCACCGAGTTGATCTGGTAGTTGGTGGCGGAATAGGTCTTGCCGTTGGACAGGGTGATCTTTCTGTTCTGAGTGGCCACCAGGCTGTTGCGGGGATCTGCAGCATGTGCAGCGCCCGTTCTTGATGTCGAACTGGCAGTACAGGATCATGTCCGTCATGCCGTCGTTGGAGCTGGCATCGCTGTAGTTGCGGCCTTCCTCATAGTCGATGCCGCAGACCGGATGTTTACCACATCCCCTTGTACTCCTCGGCGGTCTTGACCTCTTCCTGAATGGTGGGGTGCTGTCGTCCGGGCGGAGGCTGTCCTCCACCTTGTTCAACATGCTCACACCGTACACTACGACGCCCGACACCACGGCGATCACCGCCATGACCACCGCAAACGGCAGCCAGAGCGGAGTTTTTTTTTTCTTGCGGCGGCGGGGCGGTTCAACCTGCCGGGCCGGCTGTGCCGAATGGCGCGGCGGCGCACTGCGTCCGCTGCCGGACGTGCTGCCTGCAGCCGGTCTGCCGGATGTTCCGGTCGTTCCGGCAGCCGGACGCGGGCGGCCTTTGCGGCCTGATCCGGCCGGTTCAGCGAGCGGTCTGTGTTAATGCGGCGTGGCGCTTGACTCATGTTTTAGGCTCCTTCAGCTTTCACGGTGCTGCAGAAAACGCAGTTCTCTGCAAAACCTGTCATACGTCATAGTATAGCATCGTCCGGCAGAATCTGCAATCGGTTTTGCAGCCCTGCCCTGCAACGGTTTTAAGCGTTTTCCCCATTCTGTGCACTGTGGGCCAGAATATCCTCGTAGGCAGCTTTTGACATGGGGTCCAGCGGTTTGCCCGGAGAGCACAAAATCGTTGGTCTGCTTCAGGGCCGCCAGCATAGCCGCGTCCAGGTCCTTCAGCTCCAGCTTGCGCAGCTTTTCCACACCGGGCCAGTCCCGCTCGGCGCTGGTCATATCGGCCAGATACAGGATCTTGTCCAGCTGGGTCATGCCCGGCTTGCCCGCCGTATGGCAGGCAATGGCGCTGAGCACGGCTTCGTCGGTCACGCCCCATTCGGTGCGGGCCAGAATGGACGCGCACACGCCGTGCCACACCGGCGTGGGGCGCGCTTCCCCGCCCTCGGCGTATTCCGGGTGCGCCTGCATGATGGCGCACATCTCGTCCTTGCTGATCTCCTTGGCCGCGTCGTGCAGCAGGGCGGCCAGCGCCGCCTGCTCCTCGTCGGCACCGTAGTGCTTTGCCAGCTTGACGGCCATTTTTTTCACATTGATGGTATGCTCGTAGCGCTTGTCGCTCAGACGGCTGCGCACAAGCTCCTTTGCCTGTTTGAGGTTCATTGCGTGGTACTTCCTTTACGTTTGGTACAGATGCTCCCGCCGGATGACGGCGCGCACCGCTTCCGGCAGTTCCTCCGCGCAGTCCTCCCCGGCGGCAAGGCGCTGGCGGAGGGCACTGGACGCCATGGGCAGGGCCGTGACCGGGGCAAACAAAATGCGCTGCCCCGCCGGGTCCAGCTGCCGGGCCTTGGCGCACAGCTCCGGGGCGTCGCCTGCATTGCGGCTGGTCACCACCAGATGGGCCAGCCGCAGGATGTCCTGCCAGCGGTGCCAGCCGTCAAAGCTGAGCAGCATATCGCTGCCGACGGCCAGATACAATTCCCCTTCCGGGTCCTGCGCGGCCAGCATCTCCACCGTGAGCACCGTGTAGTTGCGGCGGCCCGCCTCGGCCTGGGCGATCTCCCAGCTGCTGACTTCCAGCTGCGGGGTCACGGCCTCCTCCCCCTGTGCCAGCTGCCGGAAGCAGCCGCACATCTCCAGCCGCAGCGCCGCCGGGGCAGCCGTGTGCTGTTTGAAGGGCGAAAGCCCTGCCGGCATCACCACCACCCGGTCCGGGCGGACACAGGCAGCAGCGGCCCGCAGGTTGTTCAGGTGGCCGTTGTGGGGCGGGTCGAAGCTGCCGCCATAGAGCAGCGTTTTCATCTTACTTCAGCAGGTCGGCGTAGGCGCTGTCCTTTTTCTTCTGCAGGTACAGCACGAACTTGGAGCCGATCACCTGCACGCAGTCCGCACCGGTGGCCTCGGCCAGCAGCTGGGAAGCCTCGCGGGCGTTGTACATGCTGTTTTCCAGCACCTTGAGCTTGATGAGTTCCCGGGCGTCCAGGCAGTCCTTCACGCCCTGGACCATGGTGTCGTCGATCTCGCCCTTGCCCACAATGTAAACGGGGTCCATGGTGTTTGCCTTGCCGCGCAGAATGGCGCGCTGTTTGCTCGTCAGCATAGTTGTTTCTCCTTTGTAATTCAGGTTTGTTGTTCGGTCAGATTACGATTTGAAATGACCTCCGGAGCTGCCAGAAACCCCGGCAGCTGCTTTTCCAGCTCTGCCAGGGCGTTGCCCCGGTGGCTGATGGCGTCCTTTTCGTCCGGGGTCAGCTGGGCATAGCTGCGGTGCTCGGTGTTGGGGCGCTTGTCCCGCTTGCCCACGCCGCAGTCTGCGGGGATGAACAGCGGGTCGTACCCGAAACCGTAGTCCCCGTTCAGCCGCTCGAAGGCGATGCTGCCCGGACACTCGCCCATGCAGGTCAGGTGTCGGCCGTCCGGCAGGATGAAGCACACCGCCGAAACAAACTTTGCCCCGCGCTTTCCCTCCGGGACCTCCTTCATGGCGTCCAGCAGCTTGTCGTTGTTGGCCTCGTCATCGCCGTGGTGGCCGCAGTAACGGGCACTGTAGACGCCGGGTGCACCGCCCAGTGCGTCCACACACAGGCCGGAATCATCGGCGATGGTGGGCAGACCGCTGGCCTTGCAGATCGTTTCAGCCTTGATGAGGGCATTTTCTGCAAAGGTAGTGCCTGTCTCGTCCGGCTCGATGGTGATGCCCAGTTCCTTCTGGCTCACCACCTCGTGGCCCTGCGCTTCCAGGATGCGGCGCAGTTCGCGGAGCTTTCCGGCATTGCCGGTGGCTGCACAAATTTTCATTGGTTTCTCCTTTTTTCCAAGCTCCCCGTTCGGGGGGGAGTTCCGTCCCCGCGCCGCAGGATGCGGACGGGACGGTGAGAGGGTCAGTGCTTCCACTCACGCGGCAGCAGCTCTTCCACAAAGCCCTCCGGGGTGAAGGGCAGCAGGTCGTCGATGCCCTCGCCCACGCCGATGAAGCGCACCGGCAGGCCCAGACGCTGCTTGACCGCCACGACGCAGCCGCCCTTGGCGGTGCCGTCCAGCTTGGTCAGGATGATGCCGGTGGCATCCGCGGCCTTGCAGAACTCCCGCGCCTGGCTGATGGCATTCTGGCCGGTGATGGCGTCCAGTACCAGCAGGGTCTCCAGGCTGGCCTCCGGGGCTGCCTTTTTGACGCTGCGGCTGATCTTGGACAGCTCAGCCATCAGGTTGGACTTGTTGTGCAGGCGGCCTGCGGTGTCGGCAATGACCATGTCGTAGCCGCGGGCGGTGGCGGACTTGACGGTGTCAAAGATGACAGCCGCCGGGTCGGCACCTTCACCGGCCTTCACGATGGGCACCCCTGCGCGATCAGCCCAGATCTCCAGCTGCTCGCTGGCAGCAGCACGGAAGGTATCGCCCGCTGCCAGCATCACCCGCTTGCCCTGCCGGGTGTAGTAATCAGCCAGTTTGGCAATGCTGGTGGTCTTGCCCACGCCGTTCACACCAATGACCAGAATGACGGCGGGCTTGCCGCTCAGGTCCATCTCAGCTTCCGGCGTCATCTCTTCGGCAATGATGTCGCGCAGGGCATCTGCCGCCTGTTCGCCGGTCTTGAGGCCCTTTTCCTGCACGCGGTCGCGCAGCTTGTCCACCAGATGGACCGCCACATCGCCGCCCACGTCGGCCAGGATCAGCTTTTCTTCCAGCTCATCGTACATGTCATCGTCGATCACGCTGCCGGTGAGCGTATTCATAATGCTGCCCCAGAAGCCGGTGCGGGTCTTTTCCAGGCCCGTTTTCATCTTGTCTTTTTCTTTTTTTCCGAATCCGAAGAACCCCATGGTGTCCTCCTTTGTATTTTTCTTTTATTATATATCAGGAAACCAGCGTCGCGTCAACCTGTTCCAGATCCAGTTTGAGCAGCTTGGACACGCCGTCCTCCTGCATGGTCACGCCATAGAGCACGTTGGCAGCTTCCATCGTGCCGCGGCGGTGGGTGATGACGATGAACTGGGTCTTGTCGCTCACCCGGCGCAGATACTGGGCAAACCGTACCACGTTGGCGTCATCCAGTGCGGCCTCGATCTCGTCCAGAATGCAGAACGGAGCCGGGTTGACCGCCAGAATGGCAAAGTAGATGCTGATGGCCACCAGCGCCTGTTCGCCGCCGGAAAGGGCCTCCAGATTCTTGATAACCTTGCCTGGCGGGGCCACCCGGATGCCGATGCCGGAGGAGAGCACATCGCTCTCATCTTCCAGCATCAGGCTGGCTTCGCCGCCGCCGAACAGCTCGGCAAAGACGCGGCCAAAGTTTTCGTTGATGGCGCGGAAGCTGTCGGTGAAGATCTCCCGCATCTGAGCTGAGAGTTTCGAGATCATGCGGGACAGCTCATTTCGGCTCTCCTCCACATCGGTCACCTGGGTGACCAGCGCGTCATACCGCGCCTTGACCTCTTTGTATTCCTCAATGGCGCTCACGTTCACGCTGCCCAGCGCACGGATCTTGCCGCGCAGGTCGGCCACCTGTGCCCGCAAAGCGGGCAGGCTGTCGAACTCCACACAAAGCGCCTCGGCCTGACTGACCGAAAGCTGGTACTCATCCCACAGCTTTGCCACGGTCTGGTCGTATTCGCTCTCGGCCGCCGCCTTGCGCTCTGCCAGACGGGCCATCTCCCGGCTCATCTCCTCGCGGCTGTCGGCCGCTGTGCGGGCACGGGCCAGCGTTTCGGTCTCCGCCTGCTGGCGGGCCAGACGTTTCTGGGTCGCCTCGCGGATCTCAGCTTCCTTCTGCGCAATGGTGGTCTGGCTGTCGGCGCGGGTCTGCCGGATGTCCGCGATCTCGGCACGGCAGGCATCGCTGCGGGCGGCCAGTGCCGCCACGCTCTCTTCCAGTGAGGTTCGGCGGGCGGCGGCATCCCTGGCCCGCTGTTCCAGCGCGGCGATCTGGCTGTAGGCCAGTTCTGCGTCCTTCTGGCGGGTCACCTGTTCCAGCCGTTTGGCGCTCAGGTCCTGCGCCAGCGCGTTCTGCCGGGTCAGGAAGCTGTCATCGCCCTCCGCGATGCGGCTCATCTCGGCGGTGCGCCGGTCGATCTTTGCGGTGAGCTCTGCCTGCAGCTTTGCGGCGTCCTCTGCCTTTGCGCGGCTGTCGGCCAGCGCAGCCTGCAGGGTGTCGATCTCCTGTCGGCGGGCGTTCCGTGCCGTTTCCAGCTGGGCGGCAGCGGCTTCCAGCCGCTTCTGCTCTGCCTCGGCTCGCACCCGGTCATTGGCTGCGGTGATCTGCTCGCTGGCGGTAGCGGTCAGCTCAGCCTGCAGGGCGTCCACCTGTTCCTTGCACTGGTCGGTCTTTTCCTGCGCGGCAAGGCAGTCCTTCTGCAGCTTTGCGGCCCTGATGCGCAGTTCTTCCATCTCCTGCTTGCGGGTGAACAGCCCGGCGCTGCGCTGCACGCTGCCGCCGGTAAAGCTGCCGCCCGCGTTGATCACCTGACCGTCCATGGTCACCACCCGGCTGCGGAAACCATTGTCCCGCGCCACGCGGGAGGCCTCGTTGATGTCCTCCACCACGATGATGCGGCCCAGCAGGTTCGACACGATGTTGTCATACCGTGCATCGGCCTGCACCAGGCTGGAGGCCAGCCGTGCGGTGCCGGACAGCCGCCCCCGGAACACCCCGGGCTGCACCGTGTCCAGCGGCAGGAAGGTGGCCCGGCCCGCATTGTCGCTGCGCAGCAGGGCAATGGCCGCCTTGGCCGCGGCTTCGTTTTCCACCACGATGTTCTGCAGGGCCGCGCCCAGCGCCGTTTCCACGGCCACTTCGCAGCCGGGCTCCACCTTCAGGATGGCCGACACCGGCCCGATGATGCCCCGCAGGCGGCGGGCCCCGGCGGCGCGCATGACGGCCTTGACCGAGTTCTGGTAGCCGTCCATGTTCTTTTCCAGCTCCCGCAGCACCGACAGCCGCTGGCGGGCTGCATCCAGCTCCCGGCCCAGCCGCTGTTCGGCGGTGTCGGCCTCGTCCAACGCAGCCTTGCGGTTTTTGAGCTTGAGTTCCAGCCCGGAGCGCACATTGGCCAGCTGTTTTTCGTTTTCGGTCAGCATCTCCCGGTAGCGGATGGTATCGGCCAGATCCTGCTTTGCGGCCTCCCACTGGTCGGTGCCCTCCTGCACGGCCTGCTCCAGTGCCGGCAGGCGCTGACGGGCCGTTTCCTCGGCGGCTTCGGCGGCAGCCTGTGCCACCTGTGCTTCGGTGCGCTTGGCTGTCAGGTCGGTGATCTCGGCCCGCAGGGTGTCCTTTCGGGCACCGCTGGCATTGCTGGCGTCGGCCAGCTGCTCCAGTTCTGCGTTCAGGGCGTCGATCTCCGCCGCCAGCTTCTCGCCCTCGGCTTCCATTTTGGCGGCCACGGCCCGGTGGCGCTGCAGGGCGGCATCCGCTTCTGCGCCGTCCTGCTCTCCGGCTTCGATCTCGCTGCGCAGGGAAGCGATGCTTTCCTCGTTGCGGAGGATATCGTTTTCCAGCACAGCAATGCGGCTGTCCGAACCGCTGATCTGCTCGGTGATGCTGCGGATATCCCCATTCAGGCGCTCGACCGCAATGGTCAGCTGCTGTGCCTGCATCCGGATCTCCTCAGCCTCCTGCTCGGCGGCCTTTGCCTCGCCGTCAAAGCGCTCGTAGTCCGCCTGTGCCGTCTCGTAATCCCGCACCTGCTGGCGCACGGTATCGCGGGCCCGGTGCACGCTGTCGGTCCACAGGGTCACTTCCAGCGTTTTGCGCTGTTCGCTCAATTCCAGGAATTTCTGTGCCTTGGCACTCTCTTTTTCCAGCGGGCCGACCCGGCTTTCCAGCTCACCCAGGATGTCCCGCAGGCGCTCCAGATTCTCGCCCGCCGCAGCCAGACGGCGCTCGGCCTCGGTCTTGCGGTAGCGGTATTTGGCAATGCCGCAAGCCTCTTCAAAGATCTCGCGCCGCTCGCTGCTCTTGGCCGCCACGATCTCCGCGATGCGCCCCTGCCCGATGACCGAATAGCCATCGCGGCCGATGCCGGTATCCAGCAGCAGCTCGTACACGTCGCGCAGGCGGCACACCTGCCCGTTGATGGTATATTCGCTGTCGCCGGAGCGGTAATATTTGCGGCCAATGGTCACTTCGTCGGCGTCCACGTCCAGCGTGTGGCCGGTGTTGTCCAGCGTCAGGCGCACACTGGCAAAACCCATGGCGCTGCGCCGCCGGGTGCCGCCAAAGATCACATCCTCCATCTTGCCCGCCGCACGCAGCTGGCGGGAGCTGGTCTCGCCCAGCACCCAGCGCACTGCGTCCGAAAGGTTCGACTTGCCGGAGCCGTTGGGGCCCACCACGCCGGTGACACCGGCGTCAAAGGTGATCTTTACCTTGTCGGGGAAGCTCTTGAAGCCCTGGATCTCCAGTTCCTTGAATACCATCGTTTTACTTTTCCTTTATCACGCCCAGCAGCTTCAGGGCCTCTTTGGCGGCATGCTGCTCGGCGGCCTTCTTGCTGCGGCCCTCGCCCCGGGCCACCCGGTCCGAGTTGAAGCGCACGGCCACCACAAAGTGCTTGTCGTGGTCCGGGCCGGACTCGCTCTCCACCACATAGCTCAGCCGCTCTTCGGGGTTCTGCTGCACGATCTCCTGCAGGCGGGTCTTGTAGTCGGCCTCGGCGTGCTTGCCCTCGGTGATGAAGGGCAGGATGAAATTGCGGGCCACCTCCATGCCGCCGTCCAGATACAGGGCAGCGATCACCGCCTCAAAGGCGTCCGATACCACACTGGGGCGGGTGCGGCCGCCGCAGCGCTCTTCGCCGCGGCCCAGCCGCAGGTACTCACCCAGATGGATCTCCTGCGCGAACTGGAACAGGGCACCCTCGCTGACCAGACTGGCGCGGATGCGGGTCAGGTCGCCCTCCGGCCGGTCGGCGTAGGCGTGGAACAGGTAGTCTGCCGAGACGATCTGCAGCACGCTGTCGCCCAGAAACTCCAGCCGCTCGTTGTGCTTCACCGGGGCGCGGCTCTCGTTGGCGTAGCTGGTGTGGGTGAGCGCCGTTTCCAGCAGCTCCGGGTTTTTGAACGTATAACCAATGATTGATTCCAACGGATGGCTCATATGTCATTGCTCCCTTGCATTGTGCTTTTTATTCCTCAGGTTTGTTTGCCGCCGCAAGCTCATCCAGGGCAGACTGCATGGTGCCGCACAGGTCGTTCTCCACGCAGGTCTTGGCCTGCCGGATGGCGTTCTTGATGCCCTTGGCCTTGGAGGAGCCGTGGGCCTTGATGACCGGCTGCTTTGCGCCCAGGAAGGGTGCGCCGCCGTATTCCTCGCTGTCCATCTGGTGCTTCAGGTCCGACACGCCGCCCTTGAGCAGCAGGTAGGCGATCTTGCCGCCGAAGTTTGCCAGGAACATCTGCTTGAGCATGCCCAGCAGCATCTTGGCCACGCCCTCGGTCAGCTTGAGGATCACGTTGCCGGTAAAGCCGTCGCACACCACCACGTCCACTTCGCCGTTCGGCACATCGCGGGGCTCGATGTTGCCCACAAAGCGGATGCCCGGGGTCGTTTTCAGCAGCTGGTGGGCCTCCTTGAGCACGGGGGTGCCCTTGCTCTCCTCGGCGCCGTTGTTGGCCAGTGCCACGCTGGGGTCCTTGCGGCCCTCCACCTTGTTCACATAGCAGCTGCCCATGACGGCAAAGGCGGCCAGCATCTCCGGGCGGCACTCCACGTTGGCACCGCAGTCCAGCAGCAGGTAAGCCTGCTTTTTGGCGGGCACCATGGTGGCCAGAGCCGGACGCTTTACGCCCCGGAGGGTGCGCACGATGAGGCTTGCGCCCACATGCAGTGCACCGGTGCTGCCGGCAGAGACAAAGGCGTCGCCCTTGCCCTCCTTCAGCAGGTTCAGGCCCACCACGATGGAGGAATCTTTCTTGCTGCGGATGGCCCTGGCGGGCTCGTCGCACATCTCAATGACCTGGGTACAGTTTACCAGCTCGATGCCGTCCAGCGGGATGTTATTGTCCGCCGCCGTCCTGCGCACCAGTTCCTCATTGCCCACGCCGAGGATCTGCACGCCGTATTCCTTCACGGCCTGTGCCGTGCCTTCCAGCACGGCCAGAGGGGCGTTGTCGCCGCCCATCATGTCTACAATGATCTTCATAGTTGCGCTCCTTTCTGTTCCGGGAGATCGGCCCTGTGGTTACAGGGCGGTTTCATCCAGCCACTGCTGGAAGCTGGCAACAGCGCGCTCGGCCTGTGCCATGTAACGCAGGCGCTTGTCGCGGGGACGCTTGTCCTCCGGCAGCGGGGGCAGGATGCCCATGTTCGCGCCCATCGGCTGGAAGTTCTTGTTCTCGGTGGTCAGGTACTGCACCAATGCGCCGCACATGGTGTCCGCCGGCGGGGGCGGCAGCTCCCGGCCTTCCAGCCGGGCATAGAGGTTCCGCGCAGCCAGCAGGCCGCAGGCGGCACTTTCCATGTAGCCCTCAAAGCCGGTGATCTGCCCTGCAAAGAACACATTGGGGTGCTCCTTCAGGCACAGGCCCGCACTCAATACACGAGGTGCGTCCAGGAAGGTGTTGCGGTGCATCACACCGTACCGCACGAACTCGGCATGTTCCAGGCCGGGGATCATGCTGAACACCCGCTTCTGCTCCCCCCACTTGAGGTTGGTCTGGAAGCCCACGATGTTGTACAGGGTGCGCTCCTTGTTCTCGGCCCGCAGCTGGACGTTGGCCCAGGGGCGGTGGCCGGTGTTGGGGTCCACCAGGCCCACCGGGCGCAGGGGGCCGAACCGCATGGTGTCGGCACCCCGGGCTGCCATGATCTCAATGGGCATACAGCCCTCGTACACGGTCACGGTATCGGCCTTTTTGCCGTGGGCATCCGGGTCGGGCCGGGCGCTCTGCTCTGCCCCGGTGTCAAAATCGTGGAGCGGGGCCCGCTGGGCAGAGGCCAGTTCCTGGTGGAAGGCCTCGTACTCGGCCTTGTTGAAGGGGCAGTTCAGGTAGTCGGCATCTCCGCGGCCATAGCGGGAGGCGGCAAACACCTTGTTGTAGTCCAGGCTCTCGGCCGTCACGATGGGCGCCACGGCATCGTAGAAGTGCAGCCGCTCGTCGCCGGTCAGGGCACCGATCTCGTCCGCCAGTTTCCCGTCGGTCAGGGGGCCGGTGGCCACCAGGATAGGGGCGCTTTCGTCGATGTGCTCCACCGGCTGGCGGTGCACGGTGATGTTGGGGCACTCCTCCACCCGGCGGGTGACCTCCGCGCTGAAGGCGTCCCGGTCCACTGCCAGGGCACCGCCGGCGGCCACGCGGGCCACCTCCGCCGCCTGCAGCAGCTGGCTGCCCATGCGGCGCATCTCTTCCTTCAGCAGGCCGGACGCAGAGTCCAGCCGCTCGGCCTTCAGGCTGTTGGAGCAGATCAGCTCCGCAAAGCCCTCGCTCTTGTGTGCGGGCGAGAAGTGCATCGGCTTCTGCTCATACAGGTCCACCTGTACGCCCTTACCGGCCAGCCACAGGGCCGCTTCGCAGCCCGCCAGACCGGCGCCCAGAACAGTTACTTTATAATCGCTCATGTTGTCGTTTTTTCCTTTAATCCTTCTTCGGCACCGGCATCTCAAAGCCGCAGCCCTCTTTGGCGCAATAGAGCTTGGAGCCCTTGCGGAAGAGGGTGGAGCCGCACTTTTCGCACTTGGTGGCCACCGGCATATCCCAGGTCATGAAGTCGCAGTCCGGGTAGCGCTCGCAGCCATAGTAGATGCGGCCCTTTGCGCTCTTGCGCTCCAGCATGCGGCCCTTGCCGCACTTGGGGCAGATGCCTCCGGTGTCCTTGACCAGACGCTTGGTGCCCCGGCACTCCGGGAAGCCGCTGCAGGCCAAAAACTTGCCGTACTTGCCCACCTTGATGACCATGGGGCGGCCGCACAGGTCGCACACCTCGCTGGAAGGCTCGTCCGGCACCTTGACCTTTTTGCCCTCCATGTTCTTTTCGGCCTGCTCCAGGCTGGCCTCAAAGCCCTGGTAGAAGTCATCCACCGTCTTGCGCCAGTCAGCCTTGCCGCTTTCCACCTTATCCAGATTCTTTTCCATCTGGGCGGAGAAGTCCACGTCCACGATGTGGGGGAACTGCTCCAGCATCAGGCCATCTACGGCCCGGCCCAGCAGGGTGGGCTTGAGCTTTTTCTGGTCGCGCTCCACATAGCCGCGGTCGATGATGGTGGTGATGATGGGCGCATAGGTGGAGGGGCGGCCGATGCCGTTTTCTTCCAGCGCCTTGATGAGGGTGGCTTCGGTGTAGCGGGCGGGCGGCTGGGTGAACTTCTGTTCGCTCTTCAGCTCCTTGAGCTTCAGCACCTGGCCCTGTTCCAGCGGGGGAAGGTTGGTTTCCTTCTTTTCCTTCTCGTCGGTAGCTTCCTCGTACAGAGCGGTAAAGCCGTCAAAGGTCACGGTGTAGCCGCTGGCCTTAAAACGATAGTCTGCCGCGCTCACGGTGACGGACACGGTGTCCTGCTGGCAGTCTGCCATCTGGCTGGCCATAAAGCGGCTCCAGATCATGCGGTAGAGCTTGGCGGTGTCGCCGCTGATGCTCTTGTCCACCTCGTCCGGCGTCAGGGACGGCACCGAGGGACGGATGGCTTCATGGGCGTCCTGCGCAGCGGTCGCACTCTTGGTTTTCCACACCCGCTTGTAGGGGCAGATATAATTTTCGCCGTAAGCCCCGGCGATATACTCCTTGGCAGCGGCAACGGCTTCGTCCGAGATGCGCAGGCTGTCGGTACGCATGTAGGTGATCAGACCCATGGTGCCGTGCCCGGCGATGTCCACGCCTTCGTACAGGGTCTGGGCAGCCCGCATGGTGCGGGTAGCCGTGAAGCCCAGCCGACGGGAGGCCTCCTGCTGCAGGGTACTGGTGATAAAGGCCGGAGTGGGCTGCTTGGCGCGCTTGCCCTTTTTCAGCTCTGCCACCGCATACTCGGCCCCTTCCAGGCCCTTTTCGATGGCGCGGGCCTCGGCCTCGTTCTTGGGCAGCAGCTTCTTGCCCTTGCTGTCGGTGGCAAGGCGGGCGGTAAAGCTCTTGTGCCCGGCACCCAGCGTCACGTCCACGTTCCAGTATTCGTCCGGCTTGAAGCTCTCGATCTCCTTTTCGCGGTCGTCGATGAGGCGCACGGCCACGCTCTGCACGCGGCCTGCGGACAGGCCCCGGCGCACCTTGCGCCACAGGAAAGGACTGAGCTTGTAACCCACCAGACGGTCCAGCACACGGCGGGCCTGCTGGGCGTTGAACAGATCTTCGTCGATGGCGCGGGGGTGGGCCATGCCCTCCTTCACGCCCTTTTTGGTGATCTCGTCAAAGGTGACGCGGTTGGGGGCGTGGGGGTCCAGCCCCAGGATGTTGGCCAGATGCCAGCTGATGGCTTCACCTTCGCGGTCCGGGTCGGTCGCCAGCAGAACGCCGTCGGCATGTTTTGCCTTGCTTTTCAGTTCCTTGATGAGCTTTTCCTTACCCTTGATGCTGATGTACTGGGGCGTATAGCCATGCTCCACATCAATGCCCAGCTGGGAAGCCGGCAGGTCCCGGATATGGCCCATGCTGGCGGTGACCTCGTAGTCATCGCCCAGATATTTGCCAATGGTCTTCGCCTTTGCAGGCGACTCCACGATCACTAGTTTCGCCATTCGTGTTTTTCTCCCGTTCTCTTTCTATCAAAACGCACCGCACAGCGTCTGCACGGCACGGATCCTTGTTCTTATGATTGTACCACAGCTGTTGTGTGCTTTGCCAGCAAAAATTATACTACCGCAGTACATAGCGCTTGCCCGGCAGGCAGGTCACCCGGCCGGTGAGCTGGAGCTTCATCAGGGTGCTCAGCAGGCTGGCCGTGGGCAGGCCGCTGCGCACGCACAGCTCCTCCACCCCCAGCGGCTGCGGCCCGACACAGGCCAGCACCCGCCGCTCGGTATCGCTCATGGGGTCCGGCTGGCGGATCTCTGCTTCCGGCGCGGCACTCGCCTGCAGGCCCAGCGCCTGCACCAGGTCGGCCCCGCTGCAGGCCGCGCGGGCGCGGCCCTCGTGCAGCAGGCGGTTGGTCCCGGCCGAATCCGGGGAATAGATGCTGCCCGGCACCGCAAACACCGGCTTGCCGTACCGCTCCGCGTGGGACACGGTGGACATGGTGCCGCTTTTCTCGCGGGCTTCCACCACCAGCAGCGCCGACGACAGCGCCGCGATGAGCCGGTTGCGCTGCAAAAAGCCCACCGGCCCCGGCGTGGACTCGCCGGGTGCGTATTCGCTGAGGATGCAGCCGTTCTGCTCGATGGTATGCCGCAGGGCCACATTGGCGGCGGGGTAGGTGCGGTCGATGGGCACCCCAAGGATGCCGATGGTGGGGCAGCCGTTTTTCACAGCTGCCCGGTGCCCGGCGCTGTCCAGCCCGTCGGCCAGGCCGCTGACGATGAGCGCCCCGCTGCGGGCCAGCGCCTCGCCGATATCGGCTGCCGCCTGCAGGCCGTAGTCCGTGGGCTTGCGGCTGCCCACGATGCCCACAGTCCCCGGCTCGTTGAGCCACACCGGGTCGCCGGTGCAGTAGAGCACCAGCGGCATGTCCGGAATGCGGGAAAAGGCCAGCGGGTAATCCGGGTCGTCAAAGGGCAGGATGCACACCCGCAGCGCGGCGCACCGGCGGGCCAGTGCACGGAACTGCTCCGGCACCAGCTGCCCGGCGCGTTTGGCTGCCGCCGGCCCGGCAGCCTGCCGGAATTCTGCGGTGTCCCGCGCTTCCCACGCTTCCTGTGCCCCGCCGAAGGCGTCCAGCACACGGCCCGCGTGGGGGCTGGCCGGGCCCAGCACATGGGCCAGCCACAGCCAGCACAGCAGCGGGTCCGGGGCAGGCTCCGGCGGGTAGAAGCTGGTCTGCCCGGCAAGGCCGTTCACAGGCTCTCCTCCCGGAAATGCCACAGCAGGATGCTGCCCGCAATACCGGCGTTCAGGCTCTCCACCCGGTCGGTCATGGGGATGCGCACCGTGCTGGTGCAGGCGGCAATGGTCTCGTCGGTCAGGCCCTGGCCCTCGCTGCCGATGACCACGCACACGCCGCCGGGGCAGCCGGACTGTGCCGCGCTCAGCGGCTGGGACTGGTACAGGGCTGCAGCCAGGCAGGTGATGCCCTTTGCCCGCAGCTGTGCCACGGCCTGCGGCATGGCCCCGGCTTCAATGACCGGGATGCGCACGGCCGCGCCCATGGAGGCCCGCAGGGTCTTGGGGGCCCACACGCTGGCGCAGCCGTCGCTCAGCAGCACGCCGTCAAAGCCAAAGGCGGCCGCACTGCGCAGCAGCGTGCCCACATTGCCGGGGTCCTGCACCCGTTCCAGCGCCAGATAGCGCCCGCCGGTGTGCACCTCGTCCAGCGTGTGCACCGGGGTGCGGAACACCCCGAACACCCCCTGATGGGTGCCCACATCGGCCAGCTTGTCCGCCACATGGTCCTCCACCAGATAGTGCTCCCCGGGCAGGTCGGCCAGCTCCGGGCAGCGGGCCATGGCGTCCTCGGTATAGAATAAGGTCTCCAGCTGCGCACCGCGGGCCAGCTCCGGGCACAGCTTGCGCCCCTCGGCCAGAAAGCGACCCTCGCTGCGGCGGAAGGCCGCACTGGAGGAAAGGCGGCAGGCGTATTTGATCTTCGCGTTTTCCCGGCTGGTGATTTTTTCGTCCATCTGTGTTCTCAACCTTTCGCTTCTGATGCGTTCAAAACTCGTCTGCCGCCCTGTTTTTTGTGCGGCGCAGGGGGCAAAATGCAAAAAAGGGCCGCGTCTGCCACAAAAATCGCTTCGCGGCAGGGCGCAGCCCCGAACATGTTTCTTCCCGCCGCAAAAAGCCCCAGATACAAAACGGACGCCCGCGTATGCGCGCGGGCGTCTCGTCAGAAGTTTGATCAGGCGTTCTTCACGGTCTCGACCAGAGCAGCAAAGCTCTTGGGATCGTTGATGGCCATCTCGGACAGCATCTTGCGGTTCAGCTCGATGCCTGCCTTCTTCAGGCCAGCCATGAAGGAGGAGTAGTTCATGCCCAGAGGACGAACTGCGTTGTTGATGCGGCAGATCCACAGGTTGCGGAACTGACGCTTCTTCATGCGGCGGCCTGCCAGAGCGTAGTTGCCGCTCTTCATGACCTGCTGCTTGGCCATCTTAAAGTGCTTGCTCTTGCAGCCGTAGAAGCCCTTGGCCAGCTTCAGCATCTTCTTACGACGTTTGTGGGTCATGGTTGCGCCTTTGATACGTGCCATTTTTTATATCTCCTTTAGTATCTCGTAGAATGTCTGTTTGCTTGCGGCTCGCTCTTAGGCGTAGGGCAGCATGCTCTTGATGGTGGCTGCGTTGGTCTTGTCAACGTAGTTGGGCTGACGATAACCACGGGTCAGCTTGGTGGTCTTCTTGGTCAGGATGTGGCTGCGGAATGCGTGGCCGCGCTTGATCTTGCCATTCTTGGTCAGCTTAAAGCGCTTCTTAGCGCCGGAGTGCGTCTTCAGTTTCATCTTAGCCATTTTAGTTTCCTCCTAAAATTAGTCCTTATTGGGTTTCGGGATCAGCAGAATGGACATCGTACGTCCCTCCAGAACCGGCTGCTTGTCCATGCTTGCCTGCGGCAGAGCCTCGGCAAAGCGCTTGAGCACGTCGGCACCCAGGGCACTGTGCGCCATCTCACGGCCGCGGAAACGGATCGAAACCTTCACCTTATGGCCAGCTGCCAGGAACTTGGCAGTCTGGTTCAGCTTGGTGTTGAAGTCGTTGGTGTCAATGTTGAGCGAGAGGCGGGTCTCCTTGACTTCGACCACCTTCTGGTTCTTCTTGGCTTCCTTCTCCTTCTTCTGCTGTTCAAAACGGTACTTGCCGTAATCCAGCACCTTGCACACAGGCGGAACGGCCTGCGGTGCGATCTTGACCAGATCCAGCCCGGCGTCCTCAGCAGCGCGCATGGCCACCTGAATGGACACAACGCCCTTCTGCTCGCCGTCAACTCCGATCAGGCGAACTTCACGGTCACGGATCTGACCGTTGATCTCCAGTTCCTTCGACTTTCCAGCGGTAGCGATAATGAATGCACCTCCAAACAAAATCCATAGTGTTGCAATATTGGCAATAGAAAACGCGGCCGCCCAGTTTCTGGACAGCCGCGCAAAATTCACACAAAGCCGCGATCTGTTCAAAGAACAGATGCACTTGGGTATAGCCCGGGGATTCTGACCCCACAAGGCGAGCGCGGCACAGGCCGTAGCTGCTTTCTTTACCCGGTTATTCTACCACAGCCGCAGGGGCCTGTCAAGCACTTTTTATGCGTTTTACGAGAAAAATATGAATCGTCCTCATGCCTCGATCAACCTGCCCAGTTCCAGCGAGTAGATGCCTTTATAGGTCACCGGCTTCGGGGCAAAGCGTTTGCCGACGGCCAGCGCGTACAGGTCCAGCTGGGGTTTGTAGGCCCGCACAAAATCCGCGGCTGTTTTGCGGCGGTCGGTCTTGTAGTCCAGCAGTTCCAGATGGTCCGGGTACACCAGCACAAGGTCTGCGATGCCCTGCACCAGCACCTGCGCTTCCGGGGCCGTGTCCGGGGCCGTACTTCCCTGGGCGGCAAGCACCTCGGCGGCGGGCAGTGCTGTGATGAATGCCAGCTCCCGCAGCACCTGCTGTGCCGCGCAGATCTTTGCAAAGGCCTCGCTCTGCACAAAGCGGCGGATGCGCACGGCATCCAGCTTTGCGGCGATCTCCGGTGCGGTGAGCTGTGCAGCCGCCTGCCGGTCACGTTCCGCTCCGATGGCTTCGTCCAGCGTCCCGGCTGCTTTTGCCTCTGCCAGCGCCGCAAAATCGGCGTGCTCCAGAAATGCATGCAGGGCCGTGCCCATCTCGGCGGCGGTCAGGCCGTCTTTGGAGAGGAAGCCCGGCCGCTCCAGCGTGGTCTGCTCCGCCTTGTGCACGATGCTGGTCACGCTGACCTTGGCAGGCACCCCGGCCAGGGCTGCCGCCGGGTACTGCCAGGCAAAGCCCGCCCGCAGCTGTGCCACAAGGGCCGGGTCCGCGGCCGCCGGGGCTTGCGGTTCCAGCTCCTCAGGCTGTTGTTCCTGCTCCGGCTGCGTTGTTTCCGGCAGGGTGATAGTCACCGTGCTGCGGGTGTCCACAAAGGGCAGCTCCAGATCCCCTGCCAATCGCCGCAGCGGCCCGCCGCAGGGGTGCACCAGCAGCGCCGCCCGCAGCCAGTCGGCAAAGCAGTTTGCCTGCCCGTGCAGGGTGGAGCCCGCTCCCGCCGCCAGAAACGCCGCCGCTTTGGCAAAGGGGTTCGCGGTCTTGCCGATGCCCAGCGGTACCGTGAGGATGAGCCTGTCCTGTGCGCGGGTCAGGGCCACATACAAAAGGCGCATCTGCTCGCTGCGCAGCTCCTGTCCGTGCACCTCGGCCAGCGCGGTGTAGGCCGCCGTTTTATAGGCGCCCTCGCCCTGTTCCGGCCGCAGCCGCAGGCCTGCCCCGTATTCCCGGTGCAGCAGCACCGGCTGCCGGGTATCAGCCGCGTTGAACCGCCGCCCGGTATCGGCCACGAACACCACCGGGAACTGCAGGCCCTTGGAGCGGTGGATGGTCATCACGGTCACACAGCCGGGCCTCGCCCCGCCGGGGGTGGTGTCCTGTCCGGTGGAACCGGCCAGCGCCGCCGCGTCGATGGCGCGCACCAATGCCGAGATGCCGCCCGCACCGGATACCGCGCAGAAGGAGGCGAACCGCCGGGCATCCTCCCGGCGGCGGGCACCGTTCTCGGTCACCCCCAGTGCGGCAAGGTAACCGGTGGTGGCAAAAATTTCTTCCAGCAGCTGCTCTGCAGGCACGCTGCGGGCCATCTGCCGCAGAGCCGTGAGCTTGTCGTAAAAATCGTTCACCTTTTGGGTGAATGGGTCCTCTGCCGGGCCTTGCCGCGCCAGCAGCAGCGCACCGTACAGGCTCATGCGGGCGGGCTTTCCGGCACTTCCGGCGTTCTGTTCCTTCTGCAGCGCGGCGCTCTGTGCCCGCAGCCGCACCAGGTCGTCATCCGTAAAGCCGAACACCGGCCCCAGCATGGCCGCAGCCAGATAGATGTCCTGCGCCGGGTTGTCGATGACCTTCAGCAGCGAGATGAGCGGCCGGATGTGGGGTGCTTCCATCAGGTTTTCCCGGGCGTCGGCATACACCGGGATGCCACGGGCCGTGAGAGCTTCCACATAGGCCGGGAAGTCCCCGCGGGCCGAAAGCAGGATGCAGCAGTCCTCGTACTGCACCGGGCGGGTCGTGCTGCCCTCCCGCACCGGCTCCCCGGCGGCCACCAATTCTTCGATGCGCCGGGCGATCCATGCTGCGTCCGTCTCCGCTTCATCGTCCGGCAGAAACTGTGCTTCCACGCTGCCGGAGTAATCTCCCGGTGCGCCGCACACCAGCCGCTGCCCGTCGCCGTAAGCGGTATCGCCCAGCTGCGGGGTCATGAGCTGCTCAAAAATGAAGTTGATGCCCTCCACCACCTGCGGGGCCGAACGGAAATTCGCATCCAGCGCCAGCAGAGCGTTTTGCCCGGCAGTACCCTCCGGCGGGCGCGGGCGGGCCGCCCCGCCGGGCAGGGCCGGCCAGCGGTCCAGCTTTTCCCGGAAGATGCTGGGGTCAGCCTGCCGGAAGCGGTAGATGCTCTGCTTCAGGTCGCCTACCAGAAAGAGGTCATCCCCCGCCGGGGAGGCAAGGCAGCGGTACAGGACATCCTGCAAAGCATTGGTGTCCTGATATTCGTCCACCATCACGGCAGCATAGTTCTGCCGGATGCTCCCGCACAGCGGGGTGGGGGTGCCGTCCGGGCTGCGCAGCAGCCGCAGGGCAAAGTGTTCAAAGTCGCTGAATTCCAGCAGCTTGCGCTCCCGCTTTTTGGCCGAGAACCGGGCGTCGAAATCCCGCACCGCCGCAAACAGGGCCTGCAGCCGGGGCAGTGCCGCCTGCCGGTCGGCTTCCGCTTCTTCCTCGCTGCAGGAGACAAGCTCGGTGATCTGAGCAAACAGGTCGGCGGCCTCGTCAGCACGGGTCTTGATGGCCGTCTTGTGGTCGCCCTTCAGCCGTTTTTTCATGCCCTTCAGGCCGGGCTGCTCTTCCATGCCCAGCACAAAAGGGGTGAGCCGGTCGTACAGGGGCGTCCACTCCCCTGCCTGTGCCAGCCGCTCCACCTCGCCCAGCAGAGCGGCAGAGCGTTCCAGACGGCCCTGCGCGTCGGCGTATTTTTCGGCCACCGCCGCTTCCGCTTTCCGGATGGCCGCCGGGGTCTTTTTTTCTCCGGCCTCCGTCATTTCCTGGGCGTAGTCTTCCCGGCAGTCCTGTTGGGCGGCGCACAGCAGCTCGCGGGCCGCCTTTGCATCGCGGGCTGCCTGCGCCAGCAGCAAGTCATGCCAGCAGGTGGCGTCAAAGCCGTTTTCCTGCTGCCATGGAGCCAGAAATTCGTCCAGCTTGCGGTCGTAGTCCGGCAGTGCCCGCAGGAAATCATACACCTGCAGGATGGTGTCCCCCGCCGGTTTGTCGGTGCGGCCCTTGCCGTACAGGTCGGCAAAGGCGCAGAAATCCTGGTCCGCGTAGGCGTGCTCCAGCGTTTCGGCCAGTGCCGCCGTGCGCAGCAGCTCCACGCTGCCGGGGTCTGCCGGGGCAAAATCTGGCGGGATATCCAGCGCCTGAAAATGCTTGTGCAGCAGGTCCAGACAGAACGCATCCATGGTGCAGATGGGTGCACGCTGCAGCAGCATGCGCTGGCGGCGCAGGGCGGTGTTGCCCGGCTCCTGCTGGCAGCGGCGCAGCAGTGCCTGCCCGATGCGGGCCCGCAGCTCCGCCGCCGCCGCATTCGTAAAGGTGACGATGAGCAGCCGGTCAGCGTCCACCGGGTGCTCCGGGTCGGTGATGAGGCGCACAGCGCGCTCGGTCAGCACCGCCGTCTTGCCGCTGCCGGCCGCTGCACTCACCAGCAGCGCCCCGCCCCGGTCGTCGATGGCGGCACGCTGGGCAGGCGTCCATCTGGGTTCGCTCATGTCGGTTCCTCCTCATCCTCTGCCGCTGCTTCCGGTTCAAAGGGCTTTGCCGGGGCTTCCAGGCCCCGCTCCCCGATGCCGGTCTCATGGCAGCAGATAAAATCATAATCGCACCAGGCACAGGGGCTGCGGTTGGTGCTGACCACCAGCGGCTCGGCAGCAATCTGCCCGCCGTACAGCTGCTCCCCCATCCGGGTGACGAGGTCATCCAGATGCAGCCGGATGCGGTTGAGCTTGGCGATGTCAGCACGTTTGTCCTTCTGGTAAGGGCTGGGCGCGCCGTTGCGGTAGCCGAAGGGCAGATACCGGCCCGTCTCGTCCGCGTCCATGGCGTCGAACACCTTCTGTTCGTCCCGCACCAGACCGTCCAGCTGATATTCCACGCTGCGGGCGGCCTTTTCGCGGGTGGTGGTCTCCGGGGCGGGGTCGGCCAGCAGATACAGCACGCCCGCCGGTTCTGCCCCGGTAAAGCGTCCGCTGGGGTCGCGGGTCAGGCTGAACAGGTACAGCAGCATCTGGCAGTCCAGCCCGCAGTACACTTCTTTCAGGTCCAGTTTCTTGGTGCCGGTCTTGTAGTCCACCACCCGCACCCAGCGGGTGCCGTCCTCTTCCACCCACTCGTCGGCGCGGTCCACCGTACCGATGAGCTGCACCGTGCGCCCGTCCGACAGGTGATACAGCTGCCCGGGCACGGCGTCGGCCCCGCTGCCGATCTTCAGCTCACAGGCCACCGGACGGAACCGGGACTGGTTCTGTTCGTCCCGCAGGTAGCACAGCAGGCCGGTCATGCTCTTTTTCAGCCGGGAGAGCAGGTAGGCAAAGCGGGCCGTGTCCTCCGGCAGAAAGCGCTTTGCATACTCGTCCACCAGCAGCCCGGCCAGCGCGGCCATGGCTTCGTCATCCAGTTCCAGATAGGGCTGCAGGGCCGCACAGGGGTTGTCCGGCCCCGGGTGGGGGTCCAGTGCCATCTGCAGCACCCAGTGCATCAGGGTGCCGCTCTGGTCGGCGGAAAGCTCCGCCCGTTTGCGGGGCTTCAGCCCCAGCACATATTGCAGAAAATAGCCGTACCGGCAGGTATAGTATTTTTCCAGCTGGCTGGGCGAGACGCGGAGCCTCCGGCCCAGCAGCGTTTCCAGCGCGGGCAGGTCGTACACCTGCCGGGGCGGGTTCTCTTCCATGCGGTGCAGCAGGGCAAGGCCCTTCGGCTGCCCGGCACCGGGGGTGTGCAGGGCCTCGGTCAGGCTGGCGCGCTCCACATCGGTGAGCAGCCAGCCGCCGCCCAGCGTGTCCAGACCGTCCGCCGGGGTGGCGGCAAGGTCGGTCAGCTCCAGTTCCGGGGCAGCCGGGTGCAGTGCATCCACAAGGGGCTCCACCGCCGCGCACAGGGTCTGGCCCTGTCCCTTGGGCCAGCTGAGCCACAGCCCTTTTGCCGGGGCAGTGAGCGCTTTATAAAAGCACACCTGCTCCCGGATGACCCGGTTCTCAAAGCAGTCCGGCAGTTCCACCTGCTGGGCCATCAGTGCGTCACGGTCGGCGTGGGTCAGCAGGCCGCTCTCAGCCGGTGCACAGGGAAACTCCCCTTCTGCCAGCCCCAGCACGAACACATAATCCGGCGCGTCCAGACGCATCTTGCCCGCGCTGGCCAGCACCACGGCGTCCAGTGTCTGGGGGATATGCCCCAGGTCGGACGAACGCAGCAGCAGGCCGAACAGGTCCTCGTACTCGGCCACGGTCACGCTCTGCTGCCCCAGCAGGCTGGCCATCTCGTCCAGCAGCTGCATCACCACGTTCCACTCGCGGGCGGCTTCCTCCGCCGCCGGGATGCCCCGTGCCGCGCGGATATCCTCCACCAGCCCGGCCTGCTGTTCCTCGGCCCCCAGCTCCTTCAGGCAGAAATAAACAGCCCGGCTGATCTGCTCCGCGTTGCCGCCCTTCACCTTTCCGCGCAGGGTGTCCACAGCGTCCACCAGCTTCCGGCGGGCGTCCTCGGCCCAGGCAAGATTCTGCCGGTCCTCGTCGGTCAGCTCGTTTTCACCAAAGCCCTTTGGGTTTTTGGTGAATTCGGCCCGCCAGGCCGCCGCATTGGGCGACCAGGTGTAGGCATAGTTTTCCAACGCACACACCTGCTCTTCCGACAGCGCACACAGCCCGGTCTTGGCCAGCACGGTAAGCTGCTCGGTCATGTCCGCACCCCGCAGCAGGGCCAGCAAGGCCCGCACCGCCGTAGCCGGGGCACTGAACTCCGGGGTCGTGGGCTCGTCGCAGTACAGCGGGATGTCCGCCATGCGGAACTCATACCGCACGGCCGCCCGGTATTTTGCAATGTCGCGGCAGACCACGGCGATCTTGCCGCACCGCACCCCCTGCCGCATCAGGCGGCGGATGGCGGCCGCTGCGCACCGGGCTTCCTCTTCGCGGCTGGCTGCCGGGAACAGCCGCACCTCCGGTGCCTGTGTCACTTCCGTGCCGTTTCCTTCCAGCAGTGCTGCCACTGCCGCAAGACCCGGTGCGTCCTTGTGGCGCAGATCCTGCCGCAACAGCTCCGGGGCTGCCACCTCCGTGCCGCTCTTGCGGGCCAGCTGCCGCAGCTGTGCCGCCACCAGCTTGGCACCGGCAAACAGCCCAGTGTCCCCCGGCACCAGCGGGGCGCCGTCATCGCACAGGGCCACCGTCACCTGCGGCAGTGCCGTGAGCAGTGCCGCCAGCAGCCGCTTTTTGGGGGCGTTGAAGGTATCGAATTCGTCAATGAACACGGCCCGGTCCTGCAAGAACTCCGGCAGGCTGCCCCGGGCAAGGGCCGCTTCCAGCCGGTCCGCCGCCAGTTCCAGCCGGTCGGAGGGGTCCATACCGGTGCTGGCCAGCAGCGTTTCATAGCCCTGCAGGATCAGTGCCAGCTCGGTGAGCTTGCCGCTGCCGGAACCGCATTCCTGGGCCAGCCGGTACAGCTGCTGCCCCGAAAGCCCGGCGCTTTTCAGCTCGTCGATGGTCTCAGCGGCCATCTGGCAGAACGCAGCACTGCGCCGGTGGCGGTAATAATACTGTACCGTGTCCTGCAGCTCTTCCAGCGTGCGGCGCACCAGCACAGCACGGCCCGCATCCGAGAGGGTCTGCACCGCTGCACCGCCCTCGGCCGAGAGGATGTGCTCCGCCAGGCTGGTGAAGGAATAGCTGTCCACCATGCCGGAGAGCGCGTCCCCCAGTTCCCGGTAGATGCGGCCCTCGGTGCTGGAGGTGAACTGTTCCGGCACCAACAGAATGCTGCGCTGCCCGGCCTCGGCCCGCGCCTTGATGCGGGCGTACAGCAGGGTGGTCTTGCCGCTGCCGGAGCCGCCCAGAACCAGTTTGAGCATGCTGTTTCCTCCTTTGTCGTTTGGGATGTCCTGCCGTTATTGTAACACGAAACCGCCTGCAAAACTACGGTTTTCTTTGCAATGGGGCGGCGGCTGTGGTACACTGAGAAAAAAGACTGCACAGAAAGGACGTTTGCATGAAGATCCTAGCCGTTGATTACGGAGACAGCCGCACCGGCCTTGCCACCTGTGACCACACCGAATTTCTGACCACGCCCATCACCCCGCAGATCACCCTCAAGGCCCGCAACAAGGTGGCCGCGCGGGTGTGCGAGGTGGCCAAAGAGATCGAGGCCGAGCTCATCGTCATCGGTCTGCCGCTGAACATGGACGGCACCGAGGGCGAGCGTGCCGCAAAAAGCCGCAAGCTGGCAAAGACCGTGGAGCTTTGGAGCGGCCTGCCGGTGCGCATGTGGGACGAGCGCCAGACCACCTGCGCCGCCGCCGACCTGCTGGACGAGAGCGGCACCTTTGGCAGCCGCCGCAAGGAGATTTTGGATTCCGTCAGCGCCACGGTGATCCTGGACGACTACCTTGCCTGGCGCAAGGAGCACCCCGGGGAGATCTGATGTGGAAAGAATGTTTTCACGAAAAAGGGGCACAGCACAAAGGGCACCTGCCATATAGCAGGTGCCCTTTTGTTCACTGATACGTTTCAATGCTCACACTGTTGATAGTGATATCCTCGGTGGGCTTCTGATTTTCATCCACGCCGGTCTGGCCGATGGTGTCCACCACATCCATGCCTTCATACACCTGCCCGAACACGGTATCGGTGTAGTCCAGATAGGGTGCGCCGCCGACGGTCTGGTAAGCGGCCACCACCTCGGCACGGTAGCCCGAGGCGTTCATCTTGTCCACCAGTTCCTGAGTCACCGACTGGTCCCCCGGCAGGGTCTGCACCACATAGAACACGCTGGCGCACTCGCCGGAAGCATCCACGCCCATGCACAGCGCACCGGAGTAGTGGTGCAGACTGTCGGTGGTCTCCGCCGGGTAGCGGCTGCCGCTCCAGATGGTGGTGCCTTTTCCGTCGGTGCCCTGCCCGGCCTCCACCACAAAACCGCTCTCCACACGGGAGACGGTCAGGCCGTTGTAATAGCCCTGCTGCACAAGGCCGGTAAAGTTGTCGTAGGCCTGCGGGGCCTTGTCCGGGAAGAGCACTGCCTTGAACACGCCCGCCGAGGTGTCGAACACCGCCACGGTGTCCCCTGCCGCCGGGTGCGTGAACTGCTCTTCCGCCGACTCCACCGCCGGGCGGTCGATCTTCTGCACCGTGGTGCCGCCCCCGCCGGAACCGCCAAAGCTGCAGCCCGCCAGTGCCAGCACCGCGGCCAGTGCCAGTGCCACCCATCGTTTTTTACGCATAGTTTTCCCCCTCGCTCCATATGCTGTATCAGACGTGCCCGCCGGACACGAAAAAATTCCAGAGCTATAGTATACCATATTCCGTGCCGCAGTGCGAGAGCAAACTGGTGAAAATTTGCAAAGCAATTTCTGTGCGAAAAAGCATCTTGACGAGCAGGCAAAAAAACGCTACACTATATGCAGACCGGACGGGCCGGTACACAAAAGCCCGTCTTATGACACGATACAGGAGACACGATCTATGTCTGACGAAATCAAGAACCCGAATACCGAGGACGAGGAATATCAGCCCGACCTGATGACCCTTGAGGACGAGGACGGCAACGAGGTCACCTTTGAGGTGATCGACGCACTGGACCACAAGGGCGTGCATTATCTGGCTGTGGTGGAATACACCGAAAATGAAGAGGACGCAGAGGATGCCCAGCTGGTGATCCTGAGCGTTGGCGAGGACGACGAAGGCGAATATCTGGACGTGGTAGAGGACGACGAGACTCTGCTGGAGGTCAGCAAGCTGTTTGAGCAGCGCCTGAGCGACGATTACGAGATCGACTGATCGTTTTCCTTCCCCAAAATTACCAGGCAAGACTTCCTGCCCGGCTCGATTTGTTGCGGTTTATATGATCCTACTAATCATTCAACGGGAGCCCGGAGTTCTCCGGTGGAATGCAGACCTCCCCGCCATGGGTCGACCATGGAGGCTCGATGAGGAAGCGTGAAACCGGCGACAGGGCACCCACCTGTCCGCAAGGGTAGGTTTGATTGGCCGCAGACGACCGGGCGGGATCTTTTATAGGTTTTGATCCACCGCTGCCCCCTGCCGGGACAGTGTGTGGATTTTTTTATATCGGAACATTTGCACCGGGCACTGTGCGCTCCGGTGCGCGGCAAGCCGGAAAGGATGTGCAATTGTGGCATGAGTTCTGAGCACTTGGTGGGCACTTCGATCCCCCGTTTTACTTTCGACACCCCTACAAAGCCCGGCAACGATTTCTACGCCCTGTGTGAGGGGGAGCAGCCTCTGGTCATGATCTTTCTGCCCGCTTTTGACCACCCGGTCACGCGGGAATATCTGACCCATTACCTCAAGACCTGCGCCCGCCTGCGGGGCGTCCGGCTGGCCTGCGTGGTGCGCTCCTCGGCCCGGACGGTGGCGCAGGCCACCCAGGGGGCTGAATTTCCCTTTCCCATCATCTGCGACGCACCGGGCGTGCTGTACAGCTATCTGGGCGTGGAGCAGGCCCGCGGCCTGCGGAGCTGGAGTTTTGCCGCCCAGCGCATCTACAAGACTGCAAAGGAGCAGGGCTACCGCTATGACAGCTCTGCCCCGCAGATTTTACCGCTGACGCTGGTGGTGGGGCACCTGGGCAAGATCTTGTTCATCCACTCCGGCCGCAGCCAGACCGACCTGCCGGAGGACTGCACCGCCATCCGGGAGATCGCCCGGGAGGTCGCCTCCACCCTGGCCGCCGGGCCGGAAGGTCCCCGGACCCGCTGCTCGGACGAGACCCTCACCCTGCCGGACCTGGTGGGGTGGGACGATGTGGATAACGACCGGTAAAACAGACCGATGCTTACACAAAAGCAGGACACCCCCACCACGGGAGTGCCCTGCTTACTGCCAGTAATATAGCATAGTGAAAAATGCTTGTCACGGCTGTTTTTTTAGATTTGCACATTTGTACGCTATAAAACGGCTGCTGCACGCTATTGTGCAGCAGCCGTTCTGTTATTCCTCGGTTTCCTCGGTGAACAGCCCCGGGATGCCGCACAGGGCCGCCAGACCTACCAGCGTGAACACGATACGGGACCAGATGGAGGCGCTGCCGCCCAGCAGCCAGCCCACAAAGTCGAATTGGAACAAGCCCACAAGGCCCCAGTTGATGCCGCCCACGATCATCAGGATCAGGCAGATTTTATAAAAGGTCTGCACAAAAAAGACCTCCTTCCCTTGGAGCCATTCTGCCCCGTGGGAAGGAGGTTTATTCATGGACAGATCAGACGACCCGTGCGCCGCCCTTGTCCGGCTGCGCGGTGTACACCTGCTTCCAGCGGTGCTTTGCCGCCGCAGCGGCGGCGCGGGCGGATGTCTCATCCCGGAAGATGCCAAACACCGCCGACCCACTGCCGGTCATCAGAGCCGTCACAGCGCCCTTTTCACGTAGCAGAGCCTTGATGGCCCCGGTGTCCTTGGCACCGCTGCATTCTTCCAGGGCGTTGCCGGCAGCGGCGCACACCGCGTCCAGATCTCCGGCGCGGACGGCGGCTTCCTGGGTCTCACAGTCCGGGTGCACCGTGCTGCCCACCTTGTCGTAGGCGGCAAAGGCCTCCGGGGTGGAAACGCCGTAATCCGGCATCACCACCGTGAACCAGCAGTCCGGCACCGGCGGCAGGGGCTTGAGCAGGTCGCCCACGCCCTGCACCCGGCAGGTGCCGCCCATGAGGGCAAAGGGCACATCTGCGCCAATGGACGCGCCCAGTGCGCACAGCTCGCTCATGGAGAGCCGGGCACCGTACAGCTCGTTCAGGCCCACCAGCACGGCGGCGGCATCGGCGCTGCCGCCGGCCATGCCTGCCCGCACCGGGGTATTCTTATAAATAGTGATGTCCACCCCCGCCAGCAGGCCGGTGTAGTGGAAAAACGCCAGCGCCGCCTTGATGGCGGTATTTTTGTTGTTAGGAGCCACCAGACTGCCCGGCAGCCGCAGATTCAGGTAAGGGCTGCGGCGCAGCACCACCCGCTCGTACAGGGTGATGGCCTGCATGGTCATGTCCAGATCATGGTAGCCATTGGGCAGCAGGCCCACCACGTCCAGCGCCAGATTGAGCTTTGCCGGGGCCAGAACGGTCACCACATTCTGCTTTCGCATGGAGCATTCCCTCCTCAGTTGCCCTGAACCAGGCCGTTTTCCTGCAGGAACTCCCGGATGCGCTTGAGCGCCTCGGTCAAGTGCTCCACGCTGTAGGCGTAGGACACGCGGCAGTAGCCCTCGCCGGATGCGCCAAAGGCGTCGCCGGGGATGATGGCCACATGCTTCTGCTCCAGCAGCTTCGTGCAGAACTCCTGGCTGGTAAGGCCGGTGCTCTTGATGCAGGGGAAGGCGTAGAACGCGCCCCGCGGCTCAAAGCAGGTCAGGCCCATGTCGTTGAAGGAACGCACCACCAGACGGCGGCGCATGTTGTACTCGTCGCGCATGCGGTCGATCTCGCCATCGCAGTCCCGCAGGGCCGTGATGGCGGCATACTGGCTGGTGGTGGGGGCGCTCATAATGGCGCTCTGGTGGATCTTGGTCATGATCTTGATGATGGGTTCCGGGCCGCAGGCGTAGCCCAGCCGCCAGCCCGTCATGGCGTAGCTCTTGGAGAAGCCGTTGACCACGATGGTGCGCTCTGCCATGCCCGGCAGGGAGGCAATGGACACATGGGGCCGCAGGCCATAGTTCAGCTCCGCATAGATCTCATCCGACAGCACCATCACATTGGTGTCCCGCAGCACCTCGGCCACGGCTTCCAAGTCCTCCCGCTCCATCACCGCGCCGGTGGGGTTGTTCGGGAAGGGCATGATCACCAGCTTGGTCCGGGGGGTGATGGCCGCCTTCAGGGCGTCGGCGCGCAGGCGGAACTCGTCCTCCTGACGGCAGGCCACATGGACCGGAACGCCGCCGGACAGGGTGGTGATGGGCTCGTAGCACACGAAGCAGGGCTCCGGGATGATCACCTCATCCCCGGGCTGGATCAGCGTGCGGATGCACATGTCAATGGCTTCGCTGCCGCCCACCGTCACCAGGATCTGCCGCATGGGGTCGTACCGCAGGCCCATGCGCCGCTCCAGATAGCGGCTGATCTCGGCCCGCAGCTCCTTTAAGCCAGCGTTGGAGGTGTACCGGGTACGGCCGTGCTCCAGGCTCTCGATGCCTGCTTCCCGCACGGCCCAAGGGGTCTTGAAGTCCGGCTCGCCCACGCCCAGGCTGATGCACTCCGGCATCTCGGCGGCCAGATCAAAAAATTTGCGGATGCCGGAGGGGCGCATGGCCTTGGCGGCAGGCGCGATCAGTTTATCGTAGTCCATCACAGCACCGTGCACTCTCTTTCGTCAATTTCATCGTCCTGATACAGGCGGCCTTCCTTTTTGTAGGTGCGCAGCACAAAGTGGGTGGCGGTGGACAGCACGTCATCCAGCGGGCTCAGGCGCTTTGCCACAAACAGGGCGATCTCCTGGAAGGTCTGTCCCTTGATCACCAGCTGCAGGTCGTAACCGCCGCTCATCAGCAGCACGCTCTCCACCTCGTCAAAGGCCGCGATGGTGGCCGCGATCTCGTCAAAGCCGCGGCTCTTCTTGGGGCTGACGTTCAGCTCGATGACGGCTTCCACCCGGTTGACCCCGGCCTTTTCCCAGTCCACCAGCGTCTTGTAGCCCTTGATGATGCCCTGCGCACGGGCCAGGTCGATCATGGCCGCCACCTCGGCGGGGGATTTGTTCAGCATGGTGGCAATGTCCTCGATGGGCAGCCGCGCGTTGTCTTCCAGAATCTTCAAAAGCTGTTCCATAGCTCGTTACTCCTTCTCATCCCTGTATTGCGGAATTATACTTTAGTATAGCACAGTCCCCCATGGATTGCACCCAATTTTTTGCATAGAATGTCTTTTGCACCCGCAATCTGCTCTTTTTTACAAAAAGTGTGTTCAAATTTTGCCAAATCTGCTATACTGAAAGAGTAACCGTGTGCTGGCTCTTTTTGCGGCACGATCCAATCACAAGAAAACGAGGGTGGAAACGATGAAAGCATTTATTACTGTCATGGGACACGACACTGTGGGCGTGGTGGCAAAGGTCTCCGGCCTGTGCAGCGAGCTGAACATCAACATCGAGGACGTGACCCAGAGCATCCTGCAGGGGATGTTTGCCATGATCATGCTGGTGGACCTGAGCCACTGCAACGTAGGCCACGAGGAACTGCACCGCCGCACCGATGCCCTGGCTGCTGAGATGAAGATGCAGATCAACGTAACCCGGCAGGAAGTTTTTGACGCCATGCACACCATCTGACCGAGCAAAGGAGTACAACACTGCTATGAGTATGTTTAACACCGGTGATATTCTTGAGACCATCGAGATGTTCACCCAGGACAACCTGGACGTCCGCACGGTGACCATGGGCATCAGCCTGCTGGACTGCATCGACCCGGACCCCAAAAAGGCCTGCGAGAATATCTACAACAAGATCACCACCAAGGCTGCCAACCTGGTGCCTGCCGTGGAGCACATCAGTGCCGAGTACGGCATCCCCATCATCAACAAGCGCATCAGCGTCACCCCCATTGCCATGCTGCTGGGTGCCTGCCCGGAGGCAGACCCGGTGGATTTTGCCAAGACCCTGGACGCTGCCGGCAAGAAGGTGGGCGTGAACTTTGTGGGCGGCTACAGTGCTCTGGTGCACAAGGGCTTTTCTGCCGGTGACCGCCGCCTGATCGAGTCCATTCCCCGTGCCCTGGCCGAGACCGACATCGTGTGCAGCTCTGTGAACATTGGTGCCACCAAGGCCGGCCTGAACATGGACGCCATCAAGCTCATGGGCGAGGCTGTCAAGAAGGCCAGTGAGTTGACTGCCGACCGTCAGTGCATCGGTGCTGCCAAGCTGGTGGTGTTCTGCAACGCCCCGGAGGACAATCCCTTTATGGCTGGTGCCTTCCACGGCCCCGGTGAGCCGGATTGCGAGATCCATGTAGGCGTTTCCGGCCCCGGTGCTGTCCGTGCTGCCCTGGCCCGGCTGCCCAAGGACGCCCCCATCGACCAGGTGGCCGAGCTGGTCAAGCGCACCGCCTTCAAGATCACCCGTGTGGGCCAGCTGGTGGCAAACCTGGCTTCCGAAGCGCTGGGCGTGCCTGCCGGCATCATTGACCTTTCTCTGGCCCCCACCCCCGCCGTGGGCGACAGTGTGGCCAACATTCTGGAAGAAATGGGTCTGGAGACCTGCGGCTGCTGCGGCACCACCGCCTGCCTGGCCTTGCTGAACGATGCCGTGAAGAAGGGCGGCGTGATGGCCTCCAACCATGTGGGCGGCCTGTCCGGTGCCTTTATCCCGGTCAGTGAGGATGCCGGCATGATCCACGCCGCCGAGATTGGCTGCCTGACCATTGAAAAGCTGGAAGCCATGACCGCCGTCTGCTCGGTGGGCATCGACATGGTCATCATCCCCGGCGACACCACCCCCGCCGTGATCAGTGCCTTGATCGCCGACGAAGCCGCCATCGGCATGGTGAACAGCAAGACCACCGCTGTGCGTGTGATCCCCGCCATCGGCCGCAAGGCCGGCGAGGTGCTGGACTTCGGCGGCCTGCTGGGCTACGGCCCCATCATGCCGGTCAACAGCCACGACCCCTCGGTGTTCATCAACCGCGGCGGCCGCCTGCCGGCTCCCATGCAGTCGCTGAAGAACTGAGCCCTCTCAGTCATCTCACATTCGCTCGAAGCAGCTGTATAAATCACCTTTTACAGACCCATCCTCTGGATATCATTTCCAGAAGAAGGGTCTGTTTTTTTATGGGTAAGATGCTTTCCCGGCGGCAGATGCAACACCTGTGCATCTGCCTTGCGCTCGGACTTTTGCTGTGCAGCCTGTGGCAGGCGGCGGTCTGGGGCCGCACCCAGCTGCACACCGGCGATGCGGTATGTGCCGATACCCTGCGGCTGCACATCCGCGCTGCCAGCGATGCCGTGGCCGACCAGAGCGCCAAACTCCGGGTACGGGACGCCGTGCTGGCCTGTCTGGACGCTGCCTGTCCCGCCGGGAACCAGACCGACGCCCGCAGCTGGGCGGCCCGGAACCTGTTCACTTTGCAGCTCGCCGCCCGGCACGCGCTGGCCCGGTGCGGGGTGGACGCCCCGGTGCAGGTGCAGCTGGTCAACATGTACTTCCCGGCCCGGCAGTATACCGGCGGCTGCCTGCCCGCCGGGCGGTACGATGCGGTGCGCATCACCATCGGCTCCGGCAGCGGGCAGAACTGGTGGTGCGTGCTGTACCCCGGGCTGTGCCGTGCCGCCTGCGGCGGCTATGCCCTGCCGGAAGAAAACGATCTGGTGTGCGGGGACTACATTCTGCGCCTGCGCTTCGTGGACTGGTGGAACCGGCACACTGCTTCCCGCACCACCCGGGTGCTGGCCGGGTGACGCTGCCCTCCCCTGCCGCATAGCATGGAGGGAAAGGAGCGTGTGATCCTATGGCGATCCCTGCTTATTATTCCCTGCTCCATCGGGGCTCCTCCGGCCCGGATGTGGCCCTGGTGCAGACCTGGCTCAACGGTGTCCGTGATGCCTGCACCTGGCATGACCCCCTGAAGGCGGACGGAAGGTTCGGTCTTTCCACCGAGAACGCCGTAAAGGAGTTCCAGCTGAAAAACAAAATGAACGTGGACGGCAAGGTGGGTGCCAACACCTGGAACGTGCTCTACACCCGCTACACCGCAAAGCACGGCTTAAACGTGCCCTACCCCGGTATCCCCCTCCGCAGTGGAGCCTCCGGGGGCACCGTGCGGCTGGTGCAGCAGAAGCTCAACTCTCTGGGTGAGCGTCTGAACGCAGACGGCCGGTACGGAGCCGCCACCGCAGCCGCCGTGCAGCGGTTCCAGCGCCGCAACGGCCTTGCCGCCGACGGCAGCGTCGGTCAGGCCACCTGGGAAAAGATGTTCTGAGTTTACAATTTAAAATAATTTTCTCCTAGAACTCCCTCAGTCAAATCCTTCGGATTTGCCCGCTCCCTCACAGAGGGAGCCTTTGGCAGAGCGGAAATCGTTCCGGTTTCGTCAGAGGCCCCATCTCCGAGGGGGCTGGCATCGCGCCAGCGATGACTGAGGGAGTTTTTTTCGGCAGCCTTTTGTTTCCATCCCGTTGCGAAAGAAACCTCCGTTGTTCTATAATAGGGTAAAAATCATCTGAAAGGCGGTGTTCGCTTTTGCGTTTTGCGCATCTTTCCGACCTGCATCTGGGCAAGCGGGTGTGCGAGTTTTCCATGCTGGAGGACCAGAAATACATCCTGGAGCAGATTCTTACCCTGCTGGATGCCCACCCTGTGGACGGGGTACTGCTGGCAGGCGACCTGTACGACAAGCCCGTTCCCCCGGCCGAGGCCGTGCGCCTGCTGGACTGGTTCCTCACCCAGCTGGCAGCCCGGGGCCTGCCGGTGTTTGCCATCAGCGGCAACCACGATTCCGCCGACCGTGTGGCCTTTGGTTCAGCCCTACTGGAAACCAGCCGGGTATACGTCAGCCCGGTGTTCTCCGGTGCGCCGCAGCCCATCTGCCTTGCGGACGAGCATGGCCCGGTGGATGTGTACTTACTGCCCTTTCTGAAGCCCGCTTCCGTGCGGCATGTCTGGCCGGACGAGCCCATTGAGAGCTACAACGACGCCATTGCCTGCGTGCTGCGGCACTGCACCCCGGACCCTGTCCACCGCAGCCTGCTGGTAGCCCACCAGTTCGTGGCCGGTGCCGCCGCCTGCGAGAGTGAAGAGCCTTCCGTGGGCGGGCTGGACTGCGTGGACGCGGCCCTGTTCGATGCCTTTGACTATGTGGCCCTGGGCCACCTGCACAGCCCCCAGAAGGTGGGCCGCGACACCCTGCGCTACTGCGGCACCCCGCTGAAGTATTCCTTCTCGGAAGCGCACCAGCATAAAAGCATCACCTTTGTGGACCTGGGCGAAAAGGCTGCGTGGACATTTCCGCCGCGCCCCTGACCCGCTGCACGACCTGCGGGAGGTCCGGGGCAGCTATCTGGAACTGACCGACCACCGCACCTACGAGGGCACCGCCACCGACGATTATCTGCACATCACCCTGACCGATGAGCAGGACGTGCCGGACGCACTGGCCAAGCTACGGCTGATCTACTCCCAACCTGATGCGGCTGGACTACGACAACCGCCGCACCCGCGAAGATCAGCAAATCACCGCGCCGGAGCGGGTGGAGAACATCACACCCTTGCAGCATCTTGCTGCCTTTACGAACTGCAGAACAACCAGCCCCTGACCGATGAGCAGGCCGCGTTCTGCCAGCAGCTCATTGAGGACATCTGGAAGGAGGGGAGGACGCATGAGACCGCTCCGCCTGACCCTGTCGGCTTTGGCCCCTATGCCGCCGAGACCACCCTGGAACTGGAAAAGCTGGGCAAAGGCGGCCTGTACCTTGTCACCGGCGATACCGGTGCCGGCAAGACCACCCTGTTCGACGCCATCACCTACGCGCTCTACGACCACTCCAGCGGCGGTGTGCGCGAGGGTGCCATGCTGCGCAGCCAATATGCCGACCCCAAAACGCCCACCTTTGTGGAACTGGAATTTGAGGTGAATGGTGCCCGCTACACGGTGCGCCGCAATCCGGAATACCCCGCCCCAAGGCGCGGGGCGAGGGCTTTACCACCGAAAAGCAGACGCCACCCTCACCTATGCCGACGGCCGCCCGCCGGTGACCAAGGCACGGGATGTGAACGCCGCCGTGCTGGACATTCTGGGGCTGGACTACAACCAGTTCTGCCAGATTGCCATGATCGCGCAGGGCAGTTCACCAAACTGCTGAATGCCTCCACCGAGGAGCGCAGCCGCATTTTCCGCAAGCTGTTCCGCACCCAGCGATACGCCAAATTGCAGGACCGTCTGCAGGAAGAAGCTTCCCGCCTGAACCAGCAGCGTCTGGCCCAGAACACCCAGCTGGACAGCCTGCTGGCCGGGCTGCAGGTCGCACCCGACGACCCGGACGCCGACGCGCTGGCCGCCCTCTGTGCCCAGACCGAGCCTGCCACCGCGCTGACCTTATTGAGGAGCTGCTGCAGCGCCAGCAGGCCGCACAGGAGGCCGCCGCCGCATCCCTTGCCGACACCGAAGCCCGGCTGGATGCCATACAGCAGCAGCTGGGAGCCGCCCGGCAGGCCGCGCAATTGGCCCGGCAGCTGGCCGAACAACAGGCCGCGCTGGACGCCGCCCGGCCCGCACTGGATGCCGCCAAAGCCGAGAGCGCCCGCCACGCCGGGGATGCCGCCCGGTTGGATGCCCTGACCGGCCAGGTGACCCAGGCCCGCACCGCCCTGACCGCCTACGACGAGCTGGACGCGCTGTGCCGGGAGCAGAAGCAGGCACAGGATGCCGCGCAGCTGGCCGGGGCACTGGCCGCGAAGCGCCGCACCCAGCTGGAAGCGCTGGACGCCAGCCTTGCTGCAGCCGACACCGCCCTTGCCGTGCTGGTGGATGCCCCACCCGGCAGCTGGCTTTGCAGAATCAGGCTGCGCAGCTGGAAGCCCGCAGCACCGCGCTGGACGCCCTTGCCCAGCGGCTGGCCGACAGCCAGAAACAGGCCCGGCAAGCCCGCCGGGCACAGGACGCCTACCGCGCCGCTGCCCGGCAGGATGAAGCCCGCGCCCGACGGGATGCACTGGACCGGGCCTTTCTGGACGCGCAGGCCGGTCTGCTGGCACAGGAGCTGACCGAGGGTGCCCCTGCCCGGTGTGCGGCAGCACCCATCACCGGCCCGGGCCGTCCTGCCCCGCACCGCACCCACGCAGGTACAGGTGGAGCAGGCCCGGCAGGCCGCCGAGGAAGCCGACCGTGCCGCGCAAACGGCCAGCGCCGCCGCCCAGAGCGCCCTTGCCGCTGCAGACGAAGCCCGCCGCAGCCTGCGCCGGGACGCCGAGGCCCTGCTGCCGGAGCGCTTTGCCGTGCCGGAAGGCAAACCTCCGGTGCAGCTGACCTTCGCCCTGATGAATACCGTCCTGTCCGAGGAAACTGCCGCCCTGCAGGCCGCCCGCACCGACTGCACGGCCAGCCTGCGGCAGGCCGGAGCCGACTGTCGGCGCAAGGCGCAGCTGGAAGCCGACCGGCAGGCCCGCCAGCGCCCGGCGCTGGAACAGCAGGTGCAGGAGGCTGACCGCACCGCTGCCGCTCAGTCTGCCCGCGTGCAGGCACTGGAACAGCAGGTGCTTGCCAAACAGAAAGCCCTGCCCTACCCCAGCGGGCGCAGGCGCAGGCCGCGCTGGACCTGCTGGAAGCCGACCGCACCGCCCTGCGCGCCGGGATGGAACAGGCCGAAGCTGCCCTGCGCACGGCACAGCAGAACTACGCGGCCGCCAAAGCCGCTGTGGATGCCCTGCGCAGCCAGCAGGCAGCGGCCCAGAGTTCCGCCCCGGCTCAGCCTCCGGAAACCTTACGGGAAGCGGCTGCTGAACTGACTGCTGCACGGGATGCCGCCCGCGGGCAGGAAAAGCAGCTGGCCGCCCGCCTGCTGCCCAACCGCCGCATCATGGAACAGTACCGCACCGCCGCTGCGCAGCACGCCGCATTGGAGCAGCGCGCCCAGTGGGTGGAGCACTGGCCGCCACCGCCGGCGGCACCCTGACCAGCAAACAGAAGATCAAACTGGAAGCCTACATCCAGATGGACTACCTCGACCGCATCCTGCGCCACGCCAACCTCCGCCTGATGCAGATGACCGATGCCCAGTACGAGCTGGAGCGCATCGGGGCCGAGAACCAGCGCAGCCAGTCCGGCCTGGACCTTGGCGTCATCGACCACTACAACGGAACCCGCCGCAGCGTCAAGACCCTGTCCGGCGGCGAGAGCTTCAGGCCTCGCTGGCGCTGGCACTGGGCCTTTCGGATGAAGTGCAGAGCGCCGCCGGCGGCATCCGGCTGGACACCCTGTTCCGGACGAGGGCTTCGGCAGCCTGGACGAGGAATCGCTGGAACAGGCCATCCGGGTGCTGGCCGGACTGACCGAGGGCGACCGGCTGGTGGGCATCATCTCCCATGTGGGGCCCTGAAGGACCGCATCGACCGGCAGGTGGTGGTGCACAAAACCGCACCGGCGGCTCCACCGTGGAGCTGGTGGTGTAAAACGCCCCGCCGCCGGGCATCCTAACGGCAGGAGGTGACTGCTTTATGAATTCCCTCACGCCGTTCATCCATCATGCCCTTCCGGACCGGCCCGGGCCTTCTTCCGCGCCGGAAGCAAGCTGCAGCCGGTGCAGCCCGCCGCTGGGCAAACAGCCGGACCCGACCCAGCCGCCCGGAGACCCTCGGCACCCGGCACCCAGCTACCCCGCCGGAAGTGCCCGGCAATCCTCCGCACCCGGAACCGGGCAGCGCTCCGCAGGCCGGTGTGCCCATGACCGACGGCACCCCGCCGCCTGCCGCCAGAAAACGCGCAGGAATTTCTGGCCGGAAGGTGCCCGGTGTGATGGCGCAATATGCCCCGGGCTGTTCAGCACCCAGCAGCACACCTACAGCGCCCACCCGGCCCCGGAGGAGGACCCGGAAGCGGTGGAGCAGCTGGTAGAATGGCGTGAAAACGCCCCTACGGCTGAGATCGCCGGGCTCCGGGCAAAATTTTTCCGCAAATTTTGCTTTACCTGTTGAAATCTTGTTCCACTTCCCTTATTATGGAGACAAACAAAGATAAAGGCAGGTTTTGCATTATGGCAGAGATCAAATACGAAGTCGTCGAGCGCATCGCGGTGCTCTCGCAGCGTCCCCGCGGCTGGGAGCGTCAGCTCAACCTGATCAGCTGGAACGACGGCGAACCCAAGTACGACATCCGCGACTGGTCCCCGGACGGCACCCGCATGGGCAAGGGCATCTCCCTGAGCCACGACGAGCTGGCCATCCTCAAGGGCATCCTGGAAGATATGGAGCTGTGAGCATGACCGACCGCGAGGAGTTTTGCAGATCTTCCGGCAGCATGTCACCCGCCCCGGCAGCGAAAGCTGCTGGACTGGCTGGACCACAAGACCGATTTCTTTCGGCTCCGGCGTCCACCCGGTTCCACGGTGCGCACCGGCGGGCTGTGCATGCACAGCCTGAACGTCTACCACGCCCTGCACGACACCTTTTACCGAGGGCGAGAGTGAGGAGAGCTTTGCCATCTGCGCATTGCTGCACGATCTGTGCAAAGCCAACTACTACAAGGCCGGCACCCGCAACGTGAAGAACGAGACCACCGGTCAGTGGGAAAGGTGCCCAGCTACAGCGTGGAGGACCTGTTTCCTACGGCCACGGTGAAAAGCGTGTTCCTCATTGAGCGCTTCATGAAGCTCAAGGTGGAAGAGGCCGTGGCCATCCGCTGGCACATGGGCGGCTTTGACGATGCGGCCCGGGGCGGCTGCTTTGCCATCTCGGAAGCCTACGACAAGTACCCCTTGCCGTCAAACTGCACATCGCGGATCTGGAAGCCACCTATCTTATGGAGCACCGCACCAGCGCCGTGCACTGAGCATATTTTATCCCGATACCAAAAGACCCGGATACCGGCAGCACCTTTTGTGCCTGCCCCGTGTCCGGGTCCTGTTTTATTCCTTGTTGCGGGCCTTGTTCTGGTACATCCGGTCATCTGCCTGCCGGATGGCCTCCCGCAACGGGTGCACGCCGCACACACCGCCCACGCTGATGGACAGGCGGATCTCCGGGTGGCTCTCCACCCGGGCCTGCCGCACCGCTTCCTGGATGCGGTCCATTACCAGCGGCAGCCCTCCGGCCGCAGCTGCGGCATCAGCAGCAGGAATTCGTCGCCGCCGTAGCGCACCAGAATGTCGCTCTCCCGCAGGCAGGCCTGCACCGCCGCAGAGATGCTCTCCAGCGCCTTGTCGCCCACCAGATGGCCGTAGCTGTCGTTCACGGCCTTGAAGCGGTCCACGTCAATGACCACCACACCGTTGATCTGCTCACTGTCGGCCGGAACTTTTCAAAGTACCGGCGGGAGTAGGCCCCGGTGAGCGGATCGATGAAGGCACTGTTGTCAAAGTCCTCGCTGCGGTCCAGCAGCGCGGCGGCCGCCCATGTCCAGCCAGCGTCCGTTGGACAGCTTGGAAACCATTTCCAGCACGCAGCCGCGGCCGTTGTTCTCCACATAGCGCGACAGCACAAAATAGGCGTCCTCGCCATTGAATTCGATCTTGTTCAGGGTCTTTTGCTGGTGAACACCTTGGCCGAGATGCAGTTCTCGCACCGGCCGGCCTTGTTCCACACCACATGGCAGTGACCGGCCCGCTCTTCCAGCGTGCCGTCCGGGTGCAGGGTGAGCACCTTGGCGCGCTCCGGGTCCACCAGACGCACCAGGTCAAACACGCCCTGCAGCTGCTGCAGGACAGCCGCCATCGAGCCTCCGGAGCTGTGCAGCAGCACATCCGGCTGCGCCTTTGCATCCTCGGCCTGCTCCGGCAGCAGCTGGCCCACCACGCTCACACAGCGGCGCTGCCCGCCGCGGCTCCACTGGGCGCAGCACCAGCCGGTGCGGCTGGTATCCGCCGCCGGTCTGCACCTCCACGGGAAGCTGGCCTGCGGGATCTCCGGGTTGCCTTTCCAGCGCTTCCAACAGGCGGCGGCGGTCCTTCAGGGAAAGGAAGTTCAGCCCTTCGCCATGGTCAAAGTCCAGCACCTGGGTGCGCTCGGCGGCGCTGGCGTAGTGGTTGGTCACCGTCACCCGGCCGCTGAGCAGGTCGTAGTCGAACTGGATGCCGCCGCACTGGTCCGCATAGAACTGGGTGCGCTCGCGTTCCAGTTGAGCAGCCGCTGGCTGCGGTCCTCCCGCGGGAGGGCTTCCCGGTGCAGGATCTCCTCCGACAAGCGGTGGGTGTCCTGGTGGAAGCTGCGGTCCCACTCGTTGCGCTGCAGCTCCTGCCGCAGCAGCTCCGACGACTCATTCAGGCATTCCAGCAGCAGCGGGTTGAAGGCCCCGCACTCGCCGTTCAGGATCATGCGCAGGGCCGTGTCGTGGTCGTAGGCCGGTTTATAGCAGCGGTCGCTGGTCAGGGCGTCGTACACATCTGCCAGTGCCACCACCTGTGCTGCGATGGGGATCGCATCGCCCTTCAGCTTGTCCGGGTAGCCGCCGCCGTCCCAGCGCTCATGGTGCCAGCGGCAGATGGCATAGGCCACCTGCAGGGGCTCGTTTCCCCGCCGATGGTGTTGCTCAGGTCCCGCAGGATGCGGGCACCCTTCACCGTGTGGGTCTTGATCATCGCGTATTCTTCGGCGGTCAGGCGGCCGGGCTTGTTGAGGATCCGGTGGGGATCACGATCTTGCCCAGTCGTGCAGGGCCGATGCCGTGCTGATGAGCGAAATGTCGCTCTCGTCCAGCTGATACCGGTCGGTCTTGCCCGCCAGCTGGTGCAGCAGCAGGTCGGTCAGGGTGCGGATGTGCAGCACATGCAGGCCGCTCTCGCTGTTGCGGAACTCCACCACATGGCTCAGGATGCTGATCATCAGCACGCTGTTGTGCTCTTTTCGTACACCTGATCGGTCACCAGCCGGGTCAGGCGCTTCTGCTTGGCATACAGCATGAGCACGTTCTGCACCGGCGCAGCACCATGACCCGCTCAAAGGGGCGGCGCATGTAGTCGGCCACACCCAGGTCGTAGGCACGCTCGATGTTGGCCGTGTCCTTTGCCGCCGAGATCATGATCACCGGATCTCGTCCAGCCAGGAATAGCAGCGCATGACCTTCAGCACGTCAAAGCCGTCCATCTGCGGCATCATGATGTCCAGCAGCACCAGTGCGATGTCCGTGTGCTCGCGCAAAAGCTCCACCGCCCGGACACCGTTTTCCGCTTCCAGATACTCATACCCGTCGCCCAGGATCTCCATCAGCAGCGCGCGGTTGATCCCAGAATCGTCTGCGATCAGGATCTTCTGTTTCACATTCATGTGCCTTGCTCCTCGCCATCCCCATCTGGCAATGTGCTGCCTTGCCGCAGCAAAAATCCCCTGTTCACACAAAAAGCTGCTGCACCAGTCCATGCCGGCACAGCAGCTTGTCGAATCATTCTTGCATCATTTCATCAAACCGGCGCAGCAGCTCCACCGAAAGCTTCTCCAGCTCCGTTTCCGGCTGCCACACGGGTTCCGGCTGCGCCGCAGGCTGTGCGGCCGGTCTTGCACAGCAGGCCACAGCTTCTTCGGGCGGTTCCGGCGTCGGGGCCTGCACCGGCACTTCCGGACAGGCAGACCTCTGGGCAGCCTGCTGCTCTGCCTTTTCGGCACGGGCCACGGCCATCTGCAGCTCCTCCCGTGCCTGCTCACAGGCCGCTTCGAGGTCGGCATTTTCCCGCCGCAGAGCGATCATCTGGCGCTCGCAGGCAAACAACCGGGTCTGGTAGCGGCGGATCTCGGCGTGGGCCGCTTCCAGCTTGCGGGTCAGCTGCTGCAGCTTGTCGCTGCCCTCTGCCCGCACCGATGCTGCGGCCTGCGCCGCCGCCTGCTGGGCAAAGCGCTGCCGCAGAGCTTTGTTCTCCTGCCTGAGTTGCGCCATGGTCTCCTCCATTCCCTGCTGCGTCTGCCGGGCAAGGCGGAGTTCTGCCGCATACGCTGCGCGGATGTGCGCAATACAATTTTCAACATCCAGTTTCCGGTACCCGAACCATCCGGTCCGCAGCGGAACGTCCTGTTTCAGCATTGCATTGCCTCCCTCCGCTTGCGCGCAAGAGACCCGCCCTCCTCACGGGCGCTGTGCCACGATGCGTTTATTATTTGCCAGCCTTACTTCCGCTTGTTCAGGATGGCCAGCAGCTCGTCGTAGTAACGGTTGTCGCTGCTTTCCTCTTCCACGGGCTTTGCGGCAGCTGCCGGAGCGGCCGGGGCTGCTGCCGGAGCAGCAGGAGCAGCGGCAGTGGCTGCACTGCCGGTGTCGCTGCTGAACACTGCCGACGGCACCGACTGGCACCGCCCATGGCGTTGTTGATGCTGTTGCGCAGGTCGCTGGCACTCTTGTTGTCGAAGCCGGTAGCAACGACGGTCACGCGCATCTCGTCGGACAGGTTCTCGTCAAACGCAGTACCCCAGATGATGTTCGCATCCGGATGAGCGCTCTGGGTGATGAGGCCGGCTGCGGTCTCCACGTCCTCCAGGCCGATGTCGGGGCTGGAAGTGATGTTGATGATAACGCCGTGTGCACCGGCAATGCTGGTCTCCAGCAACGGGCTGGAAATGGCAGCCTTGGCGGCGTTCTCGGCCTTGCCGGCACCCTTGGCGCTGCCCACGCCCATGTGCGCGTAACCGGCATCCTTCATGATGGAGCGCACGTCGGCGAAGTCCAGATTGATGAAGGCGGGCACGTTGATCAGGGCGGAAATGGACTCGACGCCCTGACGCAGCACGTTGTCGGCAGCCTGGAAGGCGTTCATCAGGGTGATCTTCTGGCTGATCATCTTCAGGCGCTCATTCGGGATCACGATCAGGCTGTCCACATGCATCAGCAGGTTGGCAATGCCCTGCTCAGCCAGGCCCATCTTGCGCTTGCCCTCAAAAGAGAAGGGCTTGGTGACGATGCCCACGGTCAGGATGCCCAGGTCGTGTGCCACCTCAGCCACCACAGGAGCCGCACCGGTGCCGGTGCCGCCGCCCATACCGGCGGTGATGAACACCATCTGGGAGCCCTTGAGCGCGTTTGCGATCTCGTCCTTGCTTTCTTCAGCGGCACGCTGGCCGATCTCAGGGTCGGCACCTGCGCCGCGGCCCTTGGTGAGCTTGGAGCCCAGCTGGACCTTGACGGTGGCATGGTTCTTGGCCAGCGCCTGCTGGTCCGTGTTCATCGCAATGAACTCCACGCCCTGCAGACCATCGCTGACCATGCGGTTCACGGCGTTGCCGCCGCCGCCGCCAACACCGATCACCTTGATCGTCGTAACATTTTCGTCCATTTCTTCATCGAGCATCAATGCCATAACTTTGTCCTCCATCCGGATTTTATCGTAGAACTGTGCAGAACGCACAGAAATATCAACCTACACTTATATAACTGTATCGTATCATCTTTTTGCCGTGAATGCAAGTCAAATTTACGTTTTGAAGTTCTTTTTCGGGCAGTCTGCCCCGCGCGGGTTTCTCGTGCAATTTGCCCACCCAGAGCCGTCAGTTTCTGTGCAAAATCGGCATAGCCGCGGTCAATGAACTCCGTATGGGTGATGCGGCTGCTGCCCTGTGCCGCCAGCGCCGCGATCACCAGCGCTGCCCCGCCCCGCAGGTCGGGCGCTTCCAGCACCGTTCCTGCAGGGTGCCGCCGGTTCCGCGTACAGGGTGCGGCCCTCCACCCGCACCCGGCCGCCCAGCGCCGCAAAGCCTGCCGCGCAGCCGAACCGCCGCTCAAAGATCACATCCTCGATGCTGCCGGGTCCCTCCGCGCAGAGCAGCACCGCCGCCAGCAGCGGGGCCGCGTCGGTGGCCAGCGCCGGATATGCCCCGGTGAACACCCGCCCGGCCCGTACAGCCGCCCGAACCGGGTAATAACGGCAGCATCGCTCCGGCGCACAACGCCGCACCCCATTTGTCCAGAATTTCCAGCACCGGCGCATACAGCCGGGGCGCGCAGCCTGCCAGCTCCACCCGTCCCCAGCCGCTGCGCAGGCACAGGCAAAGGTGGCTGCCGTGATCCGGTCCGGCAGGGCGCAAAGCTGCATCCGTGCAGCCGCCGCACCCCTGCACCCGCACCGTGCCGGTGCCCGCGCCCTGCACCCGGCCGCCGCACCGGTTCAGGAATGCCGCCAGATCTTCGATCTCCGGCTCCCGGGCCGCACCCGCAGGGTCGTCTCCCCTGTGCCAGCGCCGCCGCCAGCAGCAGGGTCTCGGTGGCCCCACGCTGGGGAACCGCAGGGTGATGTCCGCTCCGTGCAGCCCCGCCGGAGCCGTGAGCAGCAGGCGTTCGCCTTCCAGCTGCGGGCAGGCTCCCATCTGCACAAGGCCCGCCAGATGCAGATCAATGGGCCGCGCTCCGATGCGGCAGCCCCGGGCAGCACGGTCTGTGCCCGGCCCAGCCGGGCCAGCAGCGGGCGCAGAACAGGATGGATGCCCGCATCCGGCCCGCCGGCCTGCCGCCAGCGTCCCGCTGCCGGGCACCCCGTCCACCCGTACATCCGCCCCTGCCGCTCCGCTGTGCAGCCTGCACTGCGCAGCAGGGCAAGGCTCTCGGCCACATCGGCCAGCTCCGGCACCCCGCACAGCCGCACTGGCCCGCTGCACAGCAGGGACGCTGCCAGCAGCGGCAGCACACTGTTCTTGGCCGCCGGGACCCGTACCGTTCCATTCAGCGGCCGCCCGCCCGTGATGATGTAATCCCCGCCATGCAAAGACCCCCGTTCTGCCAAAGATACCCCATGGTATGCAGAACGAGGGCCGTCGGTTCCTGTTTTGTACCCGGACACCGCAAAACGCATTTGTCCGGTCGTTTGTCTGTTTTTGCGTCTTTGCGGGGCAAACATCCCATTTTGCGGCAGAAATGGCCGCCTTTATGTTTCCCCGCGGGAGACGGACAGCACGATGCCCATCTCGCCCAGCAGCATCATCAGGCTGGTGCCGCCGGAGGAAAAGAAGGGCAGGCTGATGCCGGTGTTCGGGATGGTGTTGGTGACCACGGCGATGTTCAGCACCGCCTGCAAGGCCACCTGCACCACGAACCCCACCACCAGCAGTGCCCCGAAGCGATCCGGCGCGTGGGCCGCCAGCGTGACGCCCCGCAGCAGCAGCAGACTGAACAGCAGGATCACCGCACAGGCCCCACAAACCCCAGCTCCTCGCACAGGATGGAAAAGATGAAGTCGTTCTGGGGTTCCGGCACGAACAGGTGCTTCTGGCGGCTGTTGCCCAGCCCCAGCCCCACGGCCCGCCGGAGCCGATGGCGTACAGGCTCTGGATGGTCTGGTGGCCGTCGCCCAGCGGGTCGGCAAAGGGTCCAGCCAGAGCTCAGGCGGCTGGCCGCATAAGGCACCAGATCCGGCATGATGACGATGGCCGCCCCGATGGCACCCGCTCCGCCCACACCGGCCAGCACGAACCACCGCAGCCCGGTGCCGCCCACGAACATGAGCACTGCCCCGATGCCCAGGATCAGCACCGTGCCGGACAGGTGCGGCTCCAGCAGCATGAGCACCGCCACCGCGCCCAGTACCAGCGCAAAGGGCACCACCCCACCGCAAAGCTCTCCATCCGGCTGTGGTTGAGGGAGATGATGTGGGCAAACACCAGCACCACCGCAAATTTGGCGATCTCGCTGGGCTGCAGAGTGCCCAGCCCCGGCAGCACCAGCCAGCGCTTGCAGCCGTTGTATTCCGGCATGAACAGCACCACGACCAGCAGCACCAGCGAGAGGGCCAGCAGCGGCAGGCCAGTTTGTGATAGATGTGGTAATCCACCCGGCTGGCCGCCCACATGGCCCCGATGCCCATGGCCGCATACAGCAGCTGCGGCCGCACATAGGCCCAGGCATCGCCCCGCCGGTACAGCGCCACCGCGCTGCTGGCACTGTACAGCATTACCAGCCCAAAGCCCACCAGCGTGAGCACCAGGATCAGAAACGGCAGGTCCATGGCGGGCAGCGGACGCAGCAGTCCGCGCCGGGCCCGGGCAGGCACAGCGGCCCTGTGCATCCTCATCACCTCCGGCAGTCCTTTTGGTCTATTGTACGCAGGCCGCCGGGCTGTTAGTCATAGCCGCAGGCCCTGCCCGCATAAACTGAGCCGGAAAGGAGGTGCTGCCATGTCCCGGCCCGAACCCTGCGCACCCTGCCGGAGCAGGCGTTCCGCGCCCGTGCCCGGCTGGTGGCGCTGCTTTTGTGCGGCATCTGCTTTGCAGGGCTTATTGCCCGGCTCTACTGGCTGCAGCTGGCCGCCGGGGACTGGTACACCCGGCGGGCACTGGGGCAGCAGCTGCGGGACACCGTGGTGCCCGCCGACCGGGGCCGCATCTACAGTGCCGACGGCGTGTTGCTGGCGGCCAACAGCAGCTGCTGGACCCTGCGGGCCAGCCCGCGGGAGATGCCTGCCGACAAACTGGAGCTGGCCGCCCACGGTCTTGCGCAGATTTTGGAGCTGGACGAAGCCGCCCTGCTGGAAAAGTTCCGGGACCGCGCCTCCAACGACTGTCTGCTGCGCTACCGGGTGGAGCGTTCCATGGCGGATGCCGTGCGGGATTTCTGCGAGGAAAACGACATCACCGGCATCCGTATCAATCAGGACAGCAAGCGCTGGTACCCGCAGGGGGAGTTTCTGGCGTCGGTGCTGGGCTTTACCAATGTGGACAACGCCGGAGTGAGCGGGCTGGAGCTGGAATACAACGAGCAGCTCACCGGGCAGAACGGCGTGGTGCTCACCGCCGTGAACGCCTGGGGCTACACGCTGGAGCAGAGCTACGAGACCGAGCAGTTCCCGGTGGAGGGCAGCAGCCTGTGGCTGACCATCGACGCCAACATTCAACATTATCTCGAAAATGCGTTGAATTACGCCGTACAGGAACACCATGTGGCCGCCCGTGCCGTGGGCATCGTGCTGGACGTGAACACCGGGGCCGTGCTGGCCATGTCCACCACCCCGGCCTACGACCCCAACCAGCCGCGGGTCCTCTACGACGAAGCTGCCCGCGCCGCCGTAGATGCCCTCTCTGGGGAGCAGCGGACGGCCGCCCTGCAGCTGGCCCAGCAGACCCAGTGGCGCAACAAGGCCGTGAGCGACCTGTACGAACCGGGCAGCGTGTTCAAGCTCATCACCTGCGCGGCCGCGCTGGACGCCGGAGCCATCACTCGGAACTCCAGCTTTTATTGCGGGGAGTCCATCTCGGTGGCGGGCACCCGGTTCCACTGCGCCAACCACAAGCGCCACGGGACCCAGACCGTGACGCAGGCGCTGGAAAATTCCTGCAACCAGAGCTTTATCCAGATCGGAGCGCGGCTTGGCAAGGAGGCCTTCTGCGATTACTTTGCCGCCTTCGGCCTGCGGGAGCCCACCGGCATCGACCTGCCCGCCGAGCCGAAAAAGAGCCTGTACTACACCGCCGACCGTATGGGGCCGGTGGAGCTGGCCTCCTGCGCCTTCGGGCAAAGCAGCAAGATCTCCTATCTGGAAATGGCCGCCGCCGTGTGCGCAGTGGTCAACGGCGGAAAACTGATGCAGCCCTACCTCGTATCGGACATTCTGGCCCCGGACGGCACGGTGCTGGAACACCGGGACCCCGTGTGCAAACAGCAGGTGATCCAGCCGGAGACTTCCGCCGTCATGCGGGAGATGATGGAAGCCGTTGTTCTGTACGGCGGCGGACGCAACGCGCAGATCTCCGGCTACCGGGTGGGCGGCAAGAGCGGCACCAGCCAGAAGCTGGACAGCGCCGACGAAAAAGCCCGCATTGCCAGCTTTGTGGCCGTGGCGCCCATCGACGACCCGCAGTTTCTGTGTCTGGTCTGCCTGGATGAACCCCACAGCTGGACCACCGCCGGCGGCAGCCTTTCGGCCCCGGTGTGTGCCGAGGTGTTGGAACAGACGCTGGTGTACAAAGGCGTGCCCCGCGCCGCCGCAGACGTCCCCGCCGAGCAGACCGCTGCCCTGCCGGCAGACGGGGACAGTACGGATGGGGCGTAACCCCTCTCCGTCATCGCCTGCGGCGATGCCAGTTCCCCCAAGGGAGGAGCTTTTGACGAAACGGGAAACTTTTCCGTATAAACAAAAAGCTCCCCCTTTCGGGGGAGCTGGCAGCCCGGAGGGCTGACTGAGAGGGTTCTGATCAGTTCTGATGCGGCTGCTCGCGGAACACGATCTCGCCGGTCTCGCTGTTCATGGATTCCACGATGGCAAGGCTCTCCAGCTGGATGCCCTTGCTGCGGATGAGCTCACCGCCCTGCTGGAAGCCTTTTTCCACGGCGATGCCGATGCCTTCCACGGTGGCACCGGCCTCCTGTGCCAGCTCCAGCAGGCCCATCAGGGCACAGCCGTTGGCCAGGAAATCGTCGATGATCAGCACATGATCCTCTGCGGTGAGGAACTTTTTGGACACGATGACGTTGTAGATCTTTTTGTGGGTGAAGGACTGGATCTTGGTCTCGTAGTTGTTGTAGTCCAGATTGATGCTCATGGACTTTTTGGCAAACACCACCGGCACGTTGAACTCACTGGCCACAATGGCGGCAATGCCGATGCCGCTGGCCTCGATGGTGAGCACCTTGTTGATGGGCTTGCCCGCAAACAGGCGCTTCCACTCCCGGGCCATCTCGCGGAACAGCGGGACATCCATCTGGTGGTTGATGAAGCTGTCCACCTTGAGCACATTTCCTTCGCGCACAATGCCGTCTGCGCGGATACGATCTTCCAGCATCTTCATAAGCAGTCTTTGTCCTCCAGCCTTTTTCCATTCCGGGGCACAAAGCTGTGCCCGCAACCTGTATGTATTTTACCTAGTATAACGGAAGTGCCTGCCTTTGGCAAGTGGCTTTGTGCCCAAATTTGAAAAAATCCGGGCTGCATCTGCGTGGGCTTTTTCCAAAAGCATGCCTATGGCAAAAAGCACCGAAACTCCGCAAAACAGTCCTGTAATTTTTGGCTTTCGGCGCTCTTGTGCTTTGCTGATTTTTGAGTATACTTGGAAGAAAGACCGGTGCCTGTACGCCGATCGGAGGAGAGGGAGAACGGTTATGAAAACGGGACTTATACTGGAAGGCGGGGCTATGCGCGGCATGTTCACCGCCGGTGTTCTGGATGTGCTGATGGAGCACGGCATCGCGGTGGACGGTGCCATCGGTGTTTCGGCGGGAGCCGTGTTCGGCTGCAACTATAAGTCGCACCAGATCGGGCGCACCATCCGCTACAACACCGAATACTGCAAAGATAAGCGCTACGCCAGCTTTGGCAACCTGCTGCGCACCGGCAACCTGTACAGCGAGCAGTTCTGCTACCACACCGTGCCGGAAAAGCTGGATCCGTTTGACGCCAAAGCCTTTCGGGAAGATCCCATGGACTTTTTTGTGGTGTGCACCGATGTGCGCACCGGCGACCCCATCTACCACAAGTGCCGCACCGGCGACGCCGAGGACATCCAGTGGATGCAGGCGTCGGCCTCCATGCCGCTGGCCGCAAAGATCGTGAAGATCGGCCACTACCAGCTGCTGGACGGCGGCATTGCAGATTCCATCCCGGTGCGCTTCTTTGAGTCCATCGGCTACAAACGCAACCTCATCGTGCTGACCCAGCCCAAGGACTTTGTGAAAAAGAAAAACAAGATGCTGCCCGCCATCCGGGCGCGCTACCTGCGCTACCCCGCCTTTGTGGAGGCCGTGGCTGACCGCCACGAGCGCTACAACGAGACACTGGAACATGTGGCCATGCTGGAGCAGACCGGCCAGGCCTTTGTCATCCGGCCGCCCATCCCGCTGGAGATCGGCTCCATGGAGCGTGACCCCGCCCAGCTGCGCCGCGTGTACGACACCGGCCGTGCCGTGGCCGAGATCCAGGTGGACAAGATCGCCGCTTTTGTGGAGCAGTCCCGCGCAGCCGAATAAGTTTTGCGGCAGTGCATCATCCAAAAGGCCCCGCACCGGTTCCGAACGGAACGGTGCGGGGCCTTTGGTTTACGCGGGTGGTTCAGGCTGTAGGGTTACAGCTGGCTCTTGTACAGCTCCACGATCTCTTCCACGCTGGTGTCACGCGGGTTGCCAGGGCGGCAGGCGTCGGCATAAGCGGACTCGGCCAGGAACTGGATGTCCTCTTCCTTCAGGATGCCGTGCAGGTTTGCGGGGATGCCCACATCGGCGCTCAGCTGCTTGACAGCGGCGATGGTGGCATCGGCTGCCTCGGCGTCGTTCATCTCGTCGATGCCCTTCACGCCCATGGCCTTGCCGACGGCACGGTAGCGCTCACCGGCGACGGTCTTGTTGTATTCCAGACCCACCGGCAGCAGGATGGCGCAGGCCACGCCGTGAGGGGTATCATACAGGGCGGACAGGCCGTGTGCCATGGAGTGCACGATGCCCAGGCCCACGTTGGAGAAGCCCATACCGGCGATGTACTGGCCCAGAGCCATGCCCTCACGGCCTTCCGGGGTGTTCTGCACGGCACCGCGCAGGTTCTCGCTGATGAGCTTGATGGCTTCCAGATGGAACATGTCGGAGATCGTGCAGTGACCCTTGGTGATATAACCCTCGATGGCATGGGTCAGTGCGTCCATACCGGTGGCAGCGGTCAGGCCCTTGGGCATGGAGGACATCATATCGGGGTCCACCACGGCGATCTCCGGGATGTCGTTGGTGTCCACGCAGACGAACTTGCGCTTCTTCTCCACATCGGTGATGACGTAGTTGATGGTGACCTCAGCAGCCGTACCGGCAGTGGTGGGCACCGCGATGGTGAACACGGCGTGCTTCTTGGTGGGAGCCACACCCTCCAGAGAGCGGACGTCTGCAAACTCCGGGTTGTTGATGATGATGCCGATGGCCTTGGCCGTGTCCATGGAGGAACCGCCGCCGATGGTCACGATGCAGTCTGCTTCGGCAGCCTTGAACGCGGCCACACCGTCCTGCACATTGGCAATGGTGGGGTTGGGCTTGATCTCACTGTACACGCTGTAGGCAAAGTTTGCGGCGTCCAGCAGGTCGGTGACCTTCTTGGTGACGCCGAACTTGATCAGGTCGGGGTCCGAGCAGACGAAGGCCTTTTTGTAGCCGCGGGCGGTGAGCTCCGGCACAATGTTCTCGATGGCACCATGGCCATGGTAGGAAATGGTATTCAGAACGATGCGATCAGCCATAAGTCAAATCCTCCAAACTCATTTGCGCCGCCGGTTCCGGCGGCGGTTCTCTGCCTTTCAGCATAGCACATCGTCAAAAAATTTGCAATGCAGAATTGTATGAATTCTCTGTAAATTCTGATATTATCCCCATTTTTCTGGACAGATTGCACCGTTTTGAAGGGATCGTGTTATTTTTCATATTCCGTGGTTATAGCCACGGATTTCACCCTACAAAAGGGTATACTATAAAAAATGAGCCGTCTGCCGTTGTCATAGTGGAACCGGCGGCTCCACTTTCCGCACAAGGAGTCCGTTTTATGTTCAACCAGCCCTTCACCCCCTCGCAGGTGCGGCCCATCCGCCCGGCCATGACCGTTTCCCGCCCGGAACGCTGTGCGGCACCCGCACCGACAACGGCCTTATCTATACCGAAATCATCCTCAAAAAGGAGAACCTTACCATGAACAGCATCCTCAAAGCAGGCGCAGCCACCGAACTGAAGGACCTGATTTCTTACGAAGAGGGCAGCATCGCCAACCTGGACCTGGCCCACACCGACAACATGAAATTCGTGCTGATGGCCTTTGACGAGGGCACCGGCCTGACCCCGCACCGTGCTCCCGGCAACGTCATCCTGACCGCACTGGAGGGCAAGGCCATCATCGGCTACGAGGGCCAGGACTACGAGCTGACCGCAGGCCAGAGCTTCCGTTTTGACAAGAACGGCCTGCACAGTGTGACCGCACAGGGCAAGTTCAAGATGAGCCTGCTGCTGGTGCTGGAGTAAATTTGTTCTGATTTTCAGAGCTGCTGCGTATTTTTTTCGCAGCAGCTCTTCTTTTTTTGCCAAAAGGGCTTGACAAGCGGGGCAGATCGTGTATTATTGTATCAAGCGCTTAATACAGCAATACAAGGAGACAACAGTATGTCGGAACAGTTTGATTCCAGCCGCCCGATCTATGCACAGCTGGTGGAACGGCTCAAGGCCCGCATCCTGGCAGGCACCTACCCGCCCGGCGGGCACCTGGACTCGGTGCGGGACCTTGCCGCAGCCGCCGGGGTCAATCCCAACACCATGCAGCGGGCCCTGGCCCAGCTGGAAACCGAAGGTCTGGTGCGCACCGAACGCACCTCAGGCCGCTATGTTACGGAGGACACCGAATTGATCGAACAGCTTCGGACCGAAGCCGCCCGGAAACTGGCGGAAGAATTTCTGGTCAAGATGCGCGGCATCGGCTACAGCCCTGCACGCGCGGCTGCTCTGCTGGAGCAGCTGGACACCACCAAGGAGGATGCACAATGAGTGAGATTCTGACCTGTGAAGCACTGACCAAGTGCTATGACAAAGACAAGACCGCGCTGGACGGCGTGGATCTGCATGTGAATTTTGGCCGCATCGTGGGCCTGCTGGGCCCCAACGGCAGCGGCAAGACCACCCTCATCAAGCTGGCCAACGGCCTGCTGCAGCCCACGTCCGGCAGCATCAAGGTAGCCGGCATGGCCCCCGGCCCGGACACCAAAGCCCTTGTTTCCTACCTGCCGGACGCCGACTGGCTGCCCGACTGGATGCAGGTAGAGCAGCTGGTGGGCATGTTCACGGATTTTTACGCCGACTTTGACCCCGCCAAGGCCTTTGAGATGCTGGACGCCCTGCACATTGGACCCCCGCAACAAGGCCTCATCCTGATGAGCCGCGCGGCCCGGCTTTACCTGCTGGATGAGCCCATCGGCGGCGTGGACCCCGCCGCCCGCGACTACATCCTGCACACCATCATCAGCAACTACAGCAAGGACGCAACGGTCATCCTGTCCACCCACCTCATCGGGGACATCGAGCCGGTGCTGGACGAGGCCATCTTCCTGAAGGACGGCCGGGTGTTCGCCCATCGCAGCGTGGAGGAGCTCCGCGAGACTGAGGGCATGAGCGTGGATGCATATTTCCGGGAGGTATTCAAATGCTGAGCAAACTTTTAAAGTATGAGTTCAAGGCCACCGGCCGCATTTACGGCGGACTGTATCTGGCCATTCTGGCTGCTGCTGCACTGCTGGGGGCGTTCTTCCGCTTTCCGGCACTGGTTTCTGATTTTCCCTTCGCCGTCGTCACGATCGTTTACCTGATGCTGTGTGTCGCCATTGCAGTCATCACTGCACTCACCATCATCCAGCGGTTCACCCGCAACCTGCTGGGGCGCGAGGGTTATCTGATGCACACCCTGCCGGTCACCCCGGCGCAGCTCATCCTGTCCAAGCTCATCTCCAGCATGGTGTGGCTGCTGTGTAGCATCCTGGTCATCGCGCTTTCCCTCGGTGTATTCTTCCTGTGCGGGATGCTGAACGTCAACGGCATCTTCTCGGACTGGGCCAGTGCCGTGCGCGACTTCCGGCAGCTGGCAGATATTCTGCAGCGCGTTCTGAATGTCAGCGGCTTTATGCTGCTGCTCACGGCCATCGAGTGGCTGGCCACGCTGGTCTGCTCCATCCTGTGCCTGTACACCGCCTGCATGATCGGGCATCAGTTCAAGCAGCATTTTGCGCTGGTGGGCATCGCGGCCTTTGTGATCCTGAACATTGTGCAGAACCGCCTTGTGGCTCTGCTGCCCTACACCAACAACACCGTCGGGCTGGATATGGTAGTCATCGCTTCCGGTGATACCTGGCAGGTCACGACCAATCGGTTCTATCTCCGCGCCGTGCTGGTCTCCCTGCTGGCCGATGCGGTGCTGTGCGGTGTCTACTTTGCCGTCACCAACTGGCTGATGAAGAACAAACTGAATCTGGATTGATTTCTCTATCACAAAAGGGTCTGCTGCCGTTTCCGGCAGCAGACCCTTTTGTGATTGGGGCAGATTCAGCACGCGTCGTACTGCTTTTGCAGGTATTGCAGGCACTGGACCGAATTCTCCGGCGTGGTGTTTTCCAGTGTGGCGAACACCCAGGGCTTTTCCTGCTTGGCAAAGCGCAGGATGGTGCGGTAATCGCCCATGCCGCCCTGCCCGGCACCGGTGGCGGCCAGCTGCCCGCCGGCGTCCTTGCGCAGGAAGTCCTTGAAGTGGATCATGGCCACATCCTTGCCCAGCAGCTCAATGGCCTCGGCGAACACCTCTTCGCGAGCATCCACGTTTTCCATATTCAGCAGGTTCACCGGGTCCAGCAGGATCTGCAGGTTGGGGCTGCCGATCTCGTCCAGCACGGTGCGGGCACGCTTGGCATCGTACACGATGTGCTTGACCACCGGCTCGATGGCAATGGTCACACCATACTGCTCGGCGCAGCGCACCACCGGCTTGAAGTTCTTGATAAAGGTGGCAAGGGCCGCGTCGCTGCGGCACTCCGGGCAGAACTTGTACTCCGCGTTGGGTGCACCGGTCTCGGTGCCCACCATACCGCAGCCCAGCAGGCTGGCAAAGCGGATGTGGGCGTAGTATTTTTCCTGGATGGCGTGCAGAGCGTCCTCGTCCGGGTGGGCCAGGTTGAGGTAGTTGCCCAGCACGGCAATGTCAATGCCGTTCTGGGCAAACAGGCGGCGCAGATAGGCGGCGTAACCGGGGGTGAGGGCGCTCGGCGTGTTGGGCACCTCCTTGAGGGATTTGCTCAGGGCCAGGTGGGCGCAGGTGAAACCCCGCTGACGTACCAGCGGGAGCACCTGCTCCAGGGGCAGCTTTTCGGCGTCGTGCAGACGCAGGCCAAATTGGATCATAGAAAACTCCTCCTCGCATTGCTTCTGGCCCGATGATAGCATATCCGGACGCAAAACACAACAGCAAGCTGCAGCCGTCAGCGGCGCAGATACCGCCCGGTGATGCTGGCCGGGTCGTTACAGATCTGCTCCGGGGTGCCGCAGGCCACGATCCGCCCGCCGGCATCTCCGCCGCCGGGGCCCATGTCGATGATGTAGTCCGCATTGCGGATGACGTCCAGATCATGCTCGATGACCACCACAGTCGCACCATTGTCCAGCAGGGCCTGGAACACCCCCAGCAGCACCTGCACATCCAGCGGGTGCAGGCCGATGGACGGCTCGTCGAACACGAACACGGAATCGGTCTGGGTCCGGCCGATCTCGCTGGCCAGCTTCAGACGCTGGGCCTCGCCGCCGGAAAGGCTGGGCGTTTCCTCGCCCAGAGTCAGGTAGCCCAGGCCCAGCTGCTGCAGGACCTTCAGCTTCTGGCAGACCGTTTTCATGTTCCGGCAAAAATCGATAGCCGTGTTCACGTCCATGTCCATCAGCTCCGGCAGCGAGGCCGTCTGCCCCGCCGGGCCGGTCAGTTTTACCAGTCCGGCCGCCCGGGCATAGCGGGAACCACGGCAGTCCGGGCAGGGGATGTTCACATCCGGCAGGAACTGCACGTCCAGGCTCACCTCGCCGGTGCCGTCGCAGCCGGGACAGCGCAGGGACCCGGTGTTGTAGGAAAAATCTCCGGCTTTGTAGCCGTGTGCCTTTGCGTCCGGCGACCGCGCAAAGAGCCTGCGCAGGTCATCGTGGACGCCTGCGTAGGTGGCAACGGTGGAGCGGACGTTGATCCCGATGGGGGTCGCATCAATGAGCTTGACGTGGGCGATGCCCTCCGCGTCAAGGGCGCGGACATGCGGCGGCAGTGTCTTGCCGTCGATGCGGGCTTCCAGTGCCGGAACAAGGCTCTCCAGCACCAACGTGGTCTTGCCGGAGCCGGACACGCCGGTCACGACGGTCAGCCGCCCCTTGGGCAGGTCTACTTCCAGCGGCTTCACCGTGTGGAGCTGCGCGGTGGAAAGATGGAGTGTTCCCTGTGCAAACAGGGCGTCCGCCAATGCGCGCTTTCGCCGCAGGGTGTCCGCCTTTCCGGAGAGGAAGGGCCCGATCTGGGACGCCGGGTCCGCCTCGATGGCCGGGATGGTGCCCTGTGCGATCACATGGCCGCCCTTTGCCCCGGCTTCCGGCCCCATTTCCACGATCCAGTCTGCTTCCTTTAAAATCTGCGTGTCGTGATCCACCAGGATCACCGAATTGCCGTCCGCGATCAGGTCATGCATCACGCCGGTCAGGCCCACGATGTTGGAGGGATGCAGGCCGATGCTGGGTTCGTCCAGCACATAGAGCACCCCGGTGGTGCGGTTGCGCACGGCGCGGGCCAGCTGCATGCGCTGGCGCTCTCCGGTGGAAAGGGTCGAGGCCGCACGGTCCAGCGTGAGGTAGCCCAGCCCCAGGTCCATCAGTCGTTTTGCCGGGCCGGTGAAGGATTCCACAATGTTTTCCGCCATCGGGCGCATCTCTGCGGGCAGGCTGTCCGGCACGCCCTGCACCCAGCCGACCAGCTCCGAAAGGGGCATCCGGCAGGCCTCATCCAGCGAGAGGCCCCGCAGCTTCGGGGCGCGGGCCGCTGCTGAAAGGCGGGTGCCATGGCACGCAGGACAAATGTCCTCTTTCAGGAACTTTTCTACCCGCTTCATGCCTTTTTCGTCCTTGACCTTGGCCAGTGCATTCTCCACAGTGTAGGTCGCATTGAAATAGGTAAAGTCCAGCTCCCCTGCCTGATTGGAATTCTTGTTGTGATAGAAAATGTGCTTTTTCTCCGCCGGACCGTGGAACACGATCTCCTTTTCCTGCGCGGTCAGGTCCCGGAAGGGCACATCGGTGCGCACGCCCATCTCCCGGCAGATGTCGGTCATCAGCGACCACATCAGGCTGTTCCACGGGGCCACGGCACCCTCGTCGATGGTCAGGGAATCATCCGGCACCAGCGTAGCGGGGTCCACCGTGCGCACCGTGCCGATGCCGCCGCACTGTGGGCAGGCCCCCTGCGAGTTGAAGGCCAGCTCTTCGGCCGACGGGGCCAGAAACTGCGCCCCGCATTCCGGGCAGAGCAGCTCTTTCCCGGCCGCCACCCGCAGCGACGGGGCCAGATAATGCCCATTGGGGCAGCGGTGGCTGGCCAGACGGGAGTACATGAGCCGCAGGCTGTTGAGCAGCTCGGTCCCGGTGCCAAAGGTGCTGCGGATGCCCGGGACGCCGGGCCGCTGGTGCAGGGCCAGCGCAGCCGGAACGTACAGCACCTCGTCCACGCCCGCCCGGGCGGCCTGAGTCATCCGGCGGCGGGTGTAGGTGGACAGGGCATCCAGGTAGCGCCGGGAGCCCTCCGCATACAGCACGCCCAGTGCCAGCGAGGATTTGCCGGAGCCGGACACGCCCGCAATGCCCACGATCTGGTGCAGTGGGATGTCCACATCAATGTTCTTGAGGTTGTGGACATGGGCATTGCGGATCTGCACCGCCTGCGGAATGTGATGTTCTTCCATGGGTTTTCTTCCTTTCATGCTGTCCGCTTTTTTTCTGATTATACCGCGCACAGACGCAGTGCGTCCAGCACAAAAAATCCGCCGTTCCTTTGGAGAAACAGCGGATCTTTCATCATATTCTTACGGTCTGCCTGACGGGGTCCCCATCAGATCACTGCTGGGCCTGCTCTGCGCGCTTGGCTTCCAGAGCCAGGATGGCGTCGCGGCGGCTCAGATTGATGCGGCCCTGCTGGTCGATGTCGGTCACCTTGACCACGATGGCGTCGCCCACGGCGACCACATCCTCCACGCGCTCCACACGCTTGGTGTCCAGCTTGGAGATGTGCACCAGACCTTCCTTACCCGGTGCGATCTCAACAAACGCACCAAAGTTCATCAGGCGGGTGACCTTGCCCTTGTAGATGGCACCGATCTCGGGGTCCTCCACAATGGTCTTGATGGTAAAGATGGCACGCTTTGCGTCCTCCTGATCCACGGCGGAGACGAACACATGACCGTCTTCCTGCACGTCGATCTTGCAGTTGCAGGTGGCGCAGATGTCCTGGATGACCTTGCCGCCCTTGCCGATCACGTCCTTGATCTTGTCGGTGGGGATCATCATGCTGAACATCTTGGGAGCGTAGCGGCTCAGCTCATGGCGCGGCTCGGCGATGACGGGCTTGATGATCTCGTCCAGGATATACAGGCGGCCCTTGCGGCACTTCTCGAAGGCCTCGGCAATGATGTCGTAGGTCAGGCCGTCGATCTTGATATCCATCTGGATGGCGGTGATGCCCTTGCGGGTACCGCCCACCTTGAAGTCCATATCGCCGTGGAAGTCCTCCACGCCCTGAATGTCCAGCATGGTCATCCAGCGGTCACCCTCGGTGATCAGGCCGCAGGAAATGCCGGCCACAGGGGCCTTGATGGGCACACCGGCATCCATCAGAGCCAGCGTAGAGCCGCAGATGGAAGCCTGCGAGGTGGAGCCGTTGGAGCTCAGCACCTCCGACACGCAGCGGATGGTGTAGGGGAACTCCTCCAGAGAGGGCAGCACCGGCACCAGAGCACGCTCGGCCAGAGCGCCGTGGCCGATCTCGCGGCGGCCGGGGCTGCGGGGTGCGCGGGCCTCGCCTACCGAGTACGGCGGGAAGTTGTAGTGGTGGATATAGCGCTTGGTCTGCTCGTCGGTCAGGTCATCCATGAGCTGGTTGTCCTTGGTGCCGCCCAGGGTGCAGGTGGTCAGCACCTGGGTCTGGCCGCGGGTAAACATACCGGAACCGTGGACCCGGGGCAGAATGCCCACTTCGGCAGCCAGCGGGCGGATCTCGTTGATGCCGCGGCCGTCCACACGCTTGCCCTCGTCCAGCAGCCAGCGGCGCACGACGAACTTCTGCATCTTGTAGCTCACCAGATCCAGGTCCGCAGCAGACAGGTCGGGGTACTCCTCTGCGATCTTGTCCATAATGGGCAGCAGAGCAGCGTCACGCACGTTCTTGTCGTCGGTGTCCATCGCGGCCTTGAAGTCGTCCAGATACTTGTTCTGGATGGCATGGAACACATCCATGTCCAGACCCACGACCTGGAAGTCGATCTTCTTCTTGCCGCGCTCGGCCACGATGCGGTTGATGAACTCGATGATCTTCTTGATCTCCACATGCGCTGCCTTGATGGCATTCAGCATGGTGTCCTCGTCCACCTCGTTGGCACCGGCCTCGATCATCACGATCTTGTCCATGGTAGCGGCTACGGTCAGGGCCAGGTCGCTCACCTTGCGCTGCTCCTGGGTGGGGTTCAGCACGATCTGACCGTCCACCAGGCCCACCTGCACGCCGCCGATGGGGCCGTTCCAGGGGATGTCCGACACAGCAGTGACCAGAGAAGCGCCGATCATGCCGGCGATCTCCGGGCTGCAGTCCGGATCCAGGCTCATGACGGTCATGGTGATGCACACGTCATTGCGCATTTCCTTGGGGAACAGCGGGCGCATGGGGCGGTCCACCACGCGGCTGGTCAGGATGGCGCGCTCACCGGGGCGGCCCTCACGGCGCATGAAGCTGCCGGGGATGCGGCCGGCGGCATAAAGCTTCTCCTCGTATTCCACGTTCAGCGGGAAGAAGTCAACGCCTTCGCGGGGCTTGGGGCTCATGACGACATTGCACAGCACGCAGGTCTCGCCGTAGCGGATCAGCGCGCTGGCATTGGACAGACCGCACATCTTGCCCATTTCAACCTTGAACGGGCGGCCTGCCAGCATGGTTTCGTAGACCTTGTAGTTTTCAAAGGTCTCTTTGCGGGAACCAAATTCAATTGCCATTGTTTTTGCCTCCTTGTTTTTCGGACTTGTTTTCCTATCCAAAAGGCGGTGACACGCGCATCATAGCAATAAATCCAGCGTCCGTACCTGCTGCAGGCACAGGCGTTCGATTTACTGCTGCAATACGCAGCCGCTGCCAGTTGTATACAAAAGCAAAGGGCAGGCACCATTGCGGTACCTGCCCTCTGTTTAAATTACTTACGCAGACCCAGAGTTGCGATCAGAGCACGGTAACGCTCGATGTCCTTCTTCTGGAGATAAGCCAGCAGATTGCGGCGACGGCCGACCATCTTCATCAGGCCGCGGCGGCTGTGGTGATCGTTGGGGTTCTTCTTCAGGTGCTCGTTCAGCTCGTTGATGTGAGCGGTCAGCAGAGCGACCTGGACTTCGGGAGAGCCAGTGTCCTTCTCGGTCAGAGCGACTTTGGCCATAACTTCCTGCTTGTTCATAGTACTATACCTCTTTATAAAATTTTATGTGCCAATGGAACAGCGGCGGGAAACGGTTTTCCCGGTATGCGGGCATACTCCCAGCCCCGTACCACGGTAACAGATACAGTATACCAGATTGCAGGGCAGATTGCAAGGATTTTTTTGCCTGCTGCCCTCATTGCTGTCCATTATCATTAAACGCACAGAGACTCAAGTGAGTCGGCTGTGCGTTTTTTCTTTACTACAACCCCATAGGACGGAGGTGAGACTGACGGGAAAGTACCGCTACCTGACCTTCGAGGACAGGAAGAAGATCGAGGCGTGGCATCTGCTCGGAGATCGGCCGGTCGACATCGCGGCCCGCCTGAGCGTCCACCACACCACGATCTACAAGGAGCTCCAGCGAGGCGCGACCGGCGCGCTGGACGCCAACCAGCGCGAAGGGTACAGCGCAGAGCTCGCCGAGAGGCGGCTGCGCGAGAGCTTCAAGCGCAGAGGTAAAAGAGCACCGGCCGCACAGTAGCCAAGAACACCCGGCAGCGCCGGGCCGAAGAAAGGAGAGCCCAACATGAAAACGACCACACGACCCCGACGCTGAAAATGGACGAGCTGCGCACCCCCTCCGCGCTGCTCTCTGAAGCGATCCGGCGGTCGTGTTTCTGTTTTTCAGGGACTCGACACCACCAAGATCCCCGGCTCTGGCCGGGCCAAGATGAAAGGAGACCACCATGACACACGATCCGAACGTGTACGGCTATGTAAACGGAAAACCCGTTTTTTCCCGCGACGAGTTCATCTATGAAAGCCGCCGGCGCGGCCCCATCGAGGACGACGCCGAGCTCATAGCCTTCGCCGAAAAAGCGACGAGCGGCTGGCATAGCGCCGGCTGGAGCCATAGCTTCATCGACTTCTACATCAGCGACTACGCGCTGAGCGAACCCTTCGCAAGCCTGACGCTAAGTGAGTTCGGGCGCCTGAAGGAGCTCCAGCAAGAAGCGCGCGAAGCCGCCAAAGCAGCGGACGACGCTCGGTGCTGGCAGCTCAAGGAGACGATCAACTGGGCCGACAACAGCGTCGAGGAAATCTACGAGGACAAAGACGGGAACATCAAGCGCATCACGGTCATCGGCCCGCACGGCGACGCCTGCTGAGGAGGTGAGGAACATGAACACCAAAGCCATCCGGCAGCTCGCCGACGTCACACTGGACAAGTACCGCAGCTCAATCCCCCGCAAAGCCTTCGAGGAGTTCGTGAAGGACATCATCGCCGGCGAGAACCGCGCGACCGCCTTCAGATACGAGGCAAGCCCCATCTGCCGGGCCTCGTTCCCGTCCACACTGGACGAGGACGGCGCCCGCTGCACCGTGGAGGTCACGGTCTACCGGCTGAACGCTGTGGCCGTCACCGCCTTCCTGCTGGATGGGCCCGAGACGCTGCTGCGGCACATCGGGCTCGACGAGCGGGACACCTACACCACCAAGCACGAGATCGACGACCTCGTCACCGTCGTGCACATCACCAGAGAGGAGGCAACAGCATGGCAGCACTGAGAGACATCGCCCGGGACTTCGCCGCGGAGATCCGCGACGGCATCGGCTGGACAATCGTGTACCGCACCGGCCGCTCGTGGAACGCCCTGACGATCTGGAGCGACATCTGGAACGGCGAGTGGGAGACCGACGACCTCAACGACGCCATCGGGATCCTGAAGGCAGACCCGGACGCCGTCATCGTCAACGGCTACTACTGCGGCCACTTCGGTGAGGACATGACCATCGACGAGATCGCCGCCGGGATCCGCTGGCACTACGAAGGCGGCCGCAACCGCCTCGCGGACTATTGCGAAGTCACGCAAGGCCGGGACGCCCTCGAGGAGGGCCGCAAGGCTGCCGAAGCTGCCGGCCTCCCGTTTTGTGAGCGTCTGGCCGACGGAGGCGACGACGAGCTGAGCCCCTACGTCTACGACGGCAGCATGGCACTCGCTGATCGTGAGAAGATGCAGCAGGCCCGCAAAGCCTTCGAGAAGCTGGCCGACGCTCTGCGGAAATCGCCGCCAAGCTGGCCGAGGCCCTGAAGCCGGTCATCAACGCCGTGCTCTCTGCCCTCAAAAGCTCTGGAAGGTATCGGCCAAGGCCATCGGAGTGCCGCCGAAGTGGATGCACCTCGCAGCTCACGCAAAGAAAGCCAGAACCCGGAAGAAGTACCGCAACCGCATCCGGCGCTATGTTTTCGAGGCTCTGGCCGCGGAAGGAGGTGGAGGCCCATGACAGCCAAGTGCGTCGGCTGCGGACTCGACTGGAACGTCAGCATCTACCAGAAGATCCCCGCACCGGCTACATCTGCCCGCACTGTGAGAGCCGGCTCCGCGCCGGCGAGACCCTGCCGAACATTCAGGCCAGCCAGAAGGCTCGGCCGCAGAGAACGAAAGGAGCAACCCCATGAAAAAGATCGCACTCAAGAACGCCGCCCGCGGCACGGCCTTCGGCTATGCCGGCCAGAGCTGGATCCTGCTGGAGAACGACCCCACCGGCCGGACGCTCTGCCTGAGCAAGGACATCACCGAGACCCGCGCCTTCGACGAGGGCAACTGCAACAACTTCGCCGTCGCCAGCAGCAACAAATACCTGAACGGCCCCTACCTCGACAATCTGGTCGACGCCTGCAACGGCGCCAACGCCTTCCTCGAGAGCGAGCTCGACCTGACCACTGACGACGGCCTGAAGGACTACGGCACCTGCACCGTCACCATCTTCCTGCTGACGGTCGACCAGTACCGGCGCAACCGCGATGTCATCCCCAACGCAGACGACTGGTGGTGGCTGTCCACCGCCTTCAGCACGAAGTCTAACGGCTACGAGTCGCTCGCCCGCGACGTCGACTCCGATGGCACGCTGGGCTGGAGCAACGCCTGCTACGGCCTCTGCGGCCTGCGCCCCGCTTGTTATCTGGACTCCGATCTCCTGATCTCCGTCGAGGACGACGAAGCCACCGACGACGTCACGCCGGAGCACGCCGGCGAGATCATCGCGGCGCTGGCCGAGCAGTTCGGCGGCACCTTCGCCACCAAGGATCAACTGACCACGGCCCTCTCGTTTATGCTCGGCACCCTGAGAGCCACCCGCGAGAAGGAGGCCGCCCATGAATAAGCAGACCGGCCTCGAGTTTATGCGCACGGCATCAGCGGAGGAGATCGCCAAAGTCATCAGCGAGGGGCACCCGCCCGTCGGATCTGTCCACTGTGACTGCACCCCTTGCGTGAGGTGCTGGCTGGAGTGGCTGCTCACCGGCACGGCTGCGCCTTGCGAATGTGGAAAGGAGGCCCGGCATGAGTAACCTCTCCACCCTGTTCGACCGCTACAAGGCTCTCGTCGTGTTTGACACCGAGACCAGCGGCCTCGACTTCGACAACGACCAGATCATCGAGCTCGCCGCCCTGCGCGTGGAGCGCACGGCCACCGGCGGCCTGCGGATCGCCGGCAAGATGGACACCTTCATCAAGCTGCCCGAGGGCGAGACCCTCCCGGAGAACATCGTCAGCCTGACCGGCATCACCGACGAGCGGCTTCAGACCGAGGGCGCGCAGCCGGCCAAGGCGGCCAGCCAGATCGCCAAGCTCATGCAGAACGGCCCGACCCTGATGATCGCCCACAATGCGCAGTTTGACGCCTGTTTTCTCCGTGGCCTGCTCCGCGGCCAGAAAGTCGGCCGGATCGACTGGCTGGACAGCCTGACGGTCTACAAAGACCGCAGGGCCTACCCGCACAAGCTCGCCAACGCGATCATCGCCTACGGCCTCACCGGCAAGGTGCAGAACAGCCACCGCGCCATCGACGACGTGCTGGCCCTGTTCGAGGTGCTGAAGGCGATGGACGACGAGCGCGAGGATCTCGGCAGCTACGTCAACCTGTTCGGCTACAACCCCAAGTACGGCGTCAGCGGCCGCCGGATCGTGGGCGTCAGATATGAGCCGCAGAGTTTCAGCAAGGGCCTGACCCGCCCGGAGCAGACGCTCCCGGCCCGCGTGGCGCGGAGGTGACAGCATGAGCCCGGAAATCACGATCACGAGCGAGGAGCTGCGCGAGCGCGTCGAGGATCGCCTCGACCGCTGGATCCCTGACGACGTCTGGAACCGTACCGAGCCCTACGCCCGCCACAAAAACGAAGTAAACCGGCAGCGGCATCCCGAGATCGACTACTACGACAACGACTACCTCGTGCTGCTGACCGCTGACACCGTCCGAGAGACCGAGTTCAGCGACCTCACTCGTGCCCTCTGTGGTCTGACCGTCGCACGGGCTCAGTGAAAGGAGAAACCAATGGAAACCACAAAAGAAAGGGCCGCCCGTTGCGACCGGGCGACCCATGCGAGAAGATCCAGCAGCCTGCCAGCATACGGATCCCGCACCGCAAGTATAACACGCCGGCGCCGCCGTGCCAAGAGGAAAGCCCTGAGAGCTGCCACGCTGGCCGCTGCCGTCCTTCTGCTGGGCGGCATCTCCGTGGCAATCTTCACCACCCCGGCCGGCAGCAAGCAGGAGACCGACATCCTGCCGCCGACCAGCACCGTCGGCGCATACATCCCGGGCACCCCCGCCCCGGCCGCTGAGACCGTGGAGCCGACCGAGCCCGCCGTGCGCTACCCTCTGACCGACGCCGAGCGCGACGTCGTCGAGCGCGTGGTCATGGCCGAGGCCGGCGGGGAGTCCTTCGAGGGCCAGATGCTCGTCGCTCAGTGCATCCTCAACGCAGCCGAGAAGCGCGGCGTCGAGCCCTCTGAGGCCGTCGTCCTTTACAGCTACACCAAGAGCCGGCCGGATCCCACACAGCGCGTCAAGGACGCCGTCGCGGCCGTGTTCGACCGAGGTGAGACCGTCGTGGACGAGCCGATCCTCTACTTCTACAACCCCGCCCTCGTGACCAGCGACTTCCACGAGAGCCAGATCTTCGTCATCGAGGAAGGCGGGCACCGTTTCTTTGCAGAAAGGAGTACCAGATGAAACACCTCACCGAAATGAAGCCGGGCGAGACCCTGCACCTCCGCAGCGGCCGCGACCTCGAGCTCGAGAGCGTCACCCCTGTCACCTGCGGCGTGATGCTCACCTTCAACGTCACCGAGAGAAAGGAGCACAACAATGAGCGATAAGACCACCGCGGCCCTCGCTGCCGAGCAGGCAGACGTCGAAGCCACCACCACGCAGGAGCCCGAGCTGCTGCCCGCTGCCACGCTGGACGAGCTGGAGCAGGTCGATCTCGGCACCGTCGCAGAGGGCGAGCGCGCCCCGTTCCGCATCACTGACGACCGCTGTGCCGACTGGGCCATCCGCAAGATCGCCGACGAGCGCAGCGAGTACGACCGCCTGAAGGCTCTGGCCGACGAGCAGATCGCGGCCATCAACGAGAAAGTCGCCGCCGCCCGCAAGCGCATGGAGAACGGCACCTCGTACCTGACGAGCTGTCTGGCCGACTTCTTCGCCACCGTCCCCCACAAGGAGACCAAGACGACGGAGAAGTACCGACTCCTCTCCGGCACCCTGACCTTCAAGAAGGGCACCACCAAGACCAAGCTCGACGAGGCCAAGCTGGTGCCGTGGCTCAAGGCCAACGGCTACGGCGAGCTCGTGAAGGTCGAGGAGTCGACCCGCTGGGCCGATCTGAAGAAGCTGCTCAGCTACACCGGCGACATCGCAACCCTGACCGAGACCGGCGAGATCGTGGAGGGCGTCACCGTCTACGAGACCCCGGGCATCTTCACGGTCGACGTGTAAGGAGGCACCGATATGGCAGAAACCAAGAAAACCGAGGCGGCCGCTGCTGCGGCCCCTCCTGAAGCCGCCTGCCTGACGCTCCGGCAGAAGCTCGTCGAAATGCGGAAAGCCTGCCCGGAGATCGTCAAGAAGCAGCACAGCGACGGCGTCAGCTACAAGTACGCCAAGATCTACGACGTGTGGGAGAAGATCACCCCCATAATGAACGAGCTCGGCGTCGACTTCGACGTCATCAGCGAGCAGGCCACGCGCCACGCCGAGAACGGCGACCCGGTCTACTGGATCACCATGCAGACCAAGACCCGCAACGGCGACAAGCTCATGTTCCTCTACGAGGCCGACCTGACGATCCGCTGGCTGAACCTCGACAACGACGACGAGACCATCGAGGCCACCGTCCACGCCGTCGGCTGGAACGATGACCCCGCCAAGGCCAAGGGCGCGGCCCACACCTACGCCCTGAAATACTACCTTTTCGAGAAGTTCACCGTCGACCAAGGCGAGGACGACCCCGACAACAGTGACTTCGGCGCACAGGGCAAAGGATCCGGCGCTGGAGGCCGCCAGCAGGCCGCACAGGGCCGTCAGGGGCAGAGCTCCGGCCGCCTGAGCGACGCGCAGCTCGCACGTCTCTACAAGAAGGCAGAGGCCGCAGGAATGACCAAGGAGCGCACCAACGCCCGGATCGTGGAGAAGTACAAAAAGCAGGATCCGGCCACCCTGACCCGCCAAGAGTACGACGAGATCTGCACGTCCCTCGACAACGCAGCCGCGCAGCATAACCAGCAAGGAGGAAATGCCTAATGTATAACCACACCGGCCTCCAAGGCCGTCTAACCGCCGACCCTGAGCTCAGATACACGCAGCAGGGCACGGCGATTACCAGCTTCACCCTCGCCAGCGACACCGGCCGCAAGACCAAGGACGGCAAGAAGATCACCAACTTCATCGAGTGCGTCGCATGGCGCGCGCAGGCCGAGTTCGTCTGCAAATATCTGAGCAAGGGCCGCCTCGTCCTCGTCGAGGGCGAGCTCACGAGCCGCAGCTACGAGGACAAGGACGGCAACCACCGCAAGGCCGTCGAGATCACGGTCGACTCCGTCCACTTCTGCGACAGCAAGAAGGACGGCAGCCAGAGCTCCGGCAGCGACTTCGCTGATCCGGGCTACTCTGAGGGCTCCAGCGACTTCACGGAGATCGAGGGCGATGGCGACCTTCCCTTTTAACCTGACCGCCGGACGACCGGCAGACGACCAAAAACAGGCCACAAACCAACGACCACAGAAAGGAGGTGACGACCGTGGCATGGCTGCAAGTGCATCAGACACTCAAGGATCACCGCAAACTGTTCGACGCTGCTGACCAGCTCGAAGTCGAGCCGCCGCACATGATGGGGCTGCTCGTCTCGTTCTGGCTGTGGGCCCTCGACAACGCCCCGACCGGCAGCCTCTCGGACATCACGCCGCGCATGATCTCGCGGGCCGCTCAGTGGGACGGAGACCCCGAAAAGCTGGCGAAAACGCTGATCCGGGCGGGCTGGATCGACGAAAAAGAGGACGGGACGCTCGAGATCCACGACTGGTACGAGTACGCCGGCAAGCTGATCGACCAGCGGCAAGCCGAGAAAGAGCGTTCCCGCAGCCGCCGGGCCGCTGCTGCGGCGTCTGCCGACGCCTCGCCGGACGACCCGACGCCGACCGCCGGACGACCGGCAAACGGCCGCAAGAAAGCCGGAGGCAGAGTAGACCAGAGTAGAGAAGATAAGACAAGAGAAGGTAATACACCCCCTTCCCCCTCCGACGAGGGGAGTGACGGCGGCACGAAGTCGCTCGTTGAGGCCAGATTTCTCGAGTTCTGGAAAGCCTACCCGAAAAAGACCGGCAAGCAGTACGCTCTGAAGGCGTGGAACAAGATCAAGCCCACCGCTGAGCTCCACGAGAGGATCATGCAGGCGGTCGACGCTCAGAAGCGGAGCGACCAGTGGCGCCGGGAGAACGGGCGCTACATACCGAACCCGAGCACATGGCTCAACGGCGGCTACTGGGATAACGAGGAGGTGAACGAAGGTGCAGAAAATCAGCGAGATCCTGAGCAGCCCGACAGCTCCGGCCGAGACTGGGGCAAGGGCTTCAAGCCGGCCGACGACGAGTGATCCCGGCAACTGGATCTGGAGCAACGACGAGCGCCTCGCTGGCCGCCCCGGAGTCCCTGAGCCCGTCCCCTGCGAGTTCTGCGGCGCCCTGCGCTACCACAAGGGCATCCCGCTCGGCGACCGCATCCTCTGGCCTCCCTACGGAGCCGAGCGATGCACCTGCCCCGAGGCCGTGGCTGCCTACGAGAAGGAGAAGGCAGAGCGCGAAGCTGCCGAGGCCGCAGCTGCCAAGGCTGAGGAGGAGAAGAAAATGCGGGAACGCATCAAGCGCATCGTCGGCGAGTCCGGCATGGGCGACCGTTTCCTGCGGCGCACCTTCTCCACCTTCCAGCTCACCGACGACAACAAGCGCGCAGCGTCAGCCGCCCGGCGCTACGCCGAAGGCTTCGACGCCATGCTGCCGCAGCCCGGCCGTCAGGAGCCCGGCCGCAACGGCCTGTTTATCGCTGGCCCGCCGGGCACCGGCAAGACCCACCTCGCCGCTGCCATCGCCAATCACCTGATCGCGCAGGGCAAGCCGGTCATCTGCATGACGATGATCGACCTGCTGGAGCGTATCAAGCGCACCTACTCCGCGACCGGCGGCAGCGAGAGCGACGTCCTGAAGATCTACAAGACCGTCCCGCTCCTCGTGATCGACGACATCGGCAAGGAGCCGCCGACAGAGTGGGCGATCTCCACGGTCTACAACATCATCAACGGCCGCTATGAGGCATACCTGCCGACCATAGTGACCACCAACTACGACACCGAGGCCCTGATCGACCGCATGACGCCGCGAGAAAGCCGCGACAGCATGACGGCCCGGGCCACCATCGACCGGCTCATGGAAATGTGCAGGGGCATCACCCTCACCGGCCAGAGCTGGCGCAGCAGGTGATCGAGATCCGCGAGACTACGCTCAGAGAGGCCAATGCCTACGTCGAGGAGCTGCACAGGCACCACGGCAAAGTCGTCGGCCACAAGTGGAGCCTCGCAGCCTACAAAGACGGCCGGCTCTGCGGCGTCGCAATCGTCGGCAGGCCGACCGGCCGCTATCTCGACAACGGCAGCACCCTCGAAGTGACGCGACTCTGCACAGACGGCACCCGGAACGCCTGCTCGGCGCTTTACGCAGCCTGCGCCAGACGCGCAAAGCGGGAAGGCTACGCCAAAATCATCACCTTCATCCTCCAGAGCGAGCCCGGGACAAGTCTCAGGGCCGCAGGCTGGACGCTGGAGGCCGCAAAAGCCGGAAAGCCCCGATGGAACAAGGAACGATACGCCGCCAAACCCGTGCAGCTCTCTCTTTTCCCGTCAAAGCAGCCGCCGGCCGAGTACAAACAACGATGGGCGAAAGCCCTGAACCAGAAGGAGGACACGACAACATGAAAAAGGTTTACATCTGCTCCCCGTGCCGCGGGGACTACGAGAACAACATCCAGCGCGCCAAGGAGTACAGCCGCGCGGCTGTGGAGAAGGGCGTCATCCCCGTCACCCCGCACATCTATCTCACGCAGTTCATGGACGACAATGTCCCCGAGGAGCGTGAGCTGGCCCTGAAGATCGGCAGCGAGCTGGCGCTCGGCTGCTCCGAGCTGTGGGCCTTCGGCATTGACCACCCTTCGGCCGGCATGGCTGCGGAGATCGAGCTCGCCAAGGCGCACGGCATCCCCGTCCGCAACGGCTTCGAGGCCATCAGCGAGCTGAAGCCTGACGAGGAGACCGAAAGCGCCGAGGAGGACGAGCCTGACATCGGCAGCGTCACGCTGCACCTGCCCGCCTTCAGGGCGATGGCCGTCTGCAACCAGCACCTCGACCACGGCCCTCTCAGCATCAAGCTGGACGGCAGCGTCATCCTCGAGCTCGCCGACCGCCTGATCTCCGATCCGGGCGTCCACATCGAGATCGGAGGCTGAACGCCGTGACGAAGTACGACCCGAGAAAGAACGCGGAGGGCTACAACGACCCGACGCCCTACGCAGCCGAAAAACACATGATGGCGCAGATCCGCGGCAAGCAGGCCAGAGTCGCCGGCGGCTACTTCGAGAATATCATCTCGGCCTCGTGCGACTACTACCTCAGCCGCGGCCTCGCCAAGATTGAAAAGACGCCGGAGCCCATGAAGCCCCTCGGCGCCAAGAACCGCAAGGGCCAGTTCCTCGCCTGCTACACAAAGCAGGCCCAGCCGGACTATGGCGGCACCCTGAAGGGCGGCCGGAGCATCTACTTCGAGGCCAAGCACACCGACGACGAGCGCATCGAGCAGCGCCGGCTCACTCAAGAGCAGCAGGATGACCTCGAGGCCCATCACAAGCTCGGCGCCATCGCCTTCGTGCTCGTATCCGTGAGCCTGACGGACTTCTACCGCGTGCCGTGGCCCGTCTGGCGTGATATGGCCGAGATCTACGGCCGCAAGTACATGACGCACGCAGAGCTCTCCCGCTACGAGGTGCCAGCGACGGCCGGCTTCATCAAGTTCCTGCACGGCATCGAGTCGGAAGTGCTCGGAAAGGAGGCCGCCCATGATCCCACTCCCTAACAAGAAGTACAGCATCATCTACGCCGATCCCCCGTGGAGCTATCAGAACCGCGGCACCAGAGCGGCAGCCTCCAAGCACTACGACACCATGACCATCGAGGACATCAAGCGCATGGGCGTCGGAGCTGCGGGGGGGGGTATTGCTAACGAGGATTGTGTGCTTTTCATGTGGGCGACCTTCCCCATGCTCCGCGAGGCCCTCGACGTGATCGAGGCGTGGGGCTTCAGCTACAAGACCGTCGCCTTCAACTGGGTAAAGCAGAACAGGAACGGCACCGGCATCTTCATGGGGCTCGGAAACTGGACGCGCAGCAACTCGGAGATCTGCCTGCTGGCGACCAAGGGAAAGCCGAAGCGCATCAGCGGCAGCGTCCGCAGCGTCGTCCTCTCCCCGCTCCAGCAGCACAGCAGAAAGCCGGCCGAGATACGCGACAGGATCGTCGAGCTGATGGGAGACCTGCCCCGCATCGAGCTTTTCGCCCGAGAAGCCGCCCCGGGATGGGACGTGTGGGGCAACGAAGCGCCGACGCCTGAAGTCAAGGACGCGCCAGCCGACAACGTCGAGCTGGCCGGAAAGGAGGAAACGCATGAACCAGACAACCAAAGAGACCCGGCGCCGCAGCTATGACGCCGTACTACCCAAGCGGGCCGCCCGCTGCCGCCTGATCCTCGAGACTCTCGGCAACCGTGAGCTCACGGCCAGCGAGATCACCGAGGAGCTCGTCGCAGCCGGCCGGATCCCGTACTTCAACCGCAACTACGTCGCCCCGCGGCTCACGGAGCTGAAGGAGATCGGGATCCTCACGACGGTCGGCCGCCGCAAGGCCACCCGCTCGGACGCCACTGAGGCCGTGTGGGCCAGAGCGGAGCCTTCGGGCCCCACGGGCCAGACGGCCGCAGCCCACGCAGACAACCCAACCGAGGCCGAGCAGATGACGCTCGGATCGGCCACCTGAGAGGAGGGCCAGCATGGAACGCCTGACCCACGAGAGAGCCAACGGCATCAAGACGGGCTACTGGAGCGCAGCCACCAAGGAGGTGCTCGTCCAGAAGCTCGCCGCCTATGAGAACACGGGCTACGAGCCCGACGAGATCCGCGCAGCTATTGAACGGGCTGCCAAGAACAGCGGAACCAAGACCGCGACCATCATGGCCGAGTGCATCGCCGGAGCGATGAAGGACACGCTCGAGAAGTATGGCACGGCCGGCAACGGAAAGAAAGGAGAAACCCCATGAACGAACAGAACCAGCGCGACAGCATCATGTCGATGGCCCGCGGCGCCTTCGAGGAGCGCGTCGACTATGAGATGGACAAGGTGATCCAGAACATCCTCGACCCCAACACGAAGGCCACGGCCAAGCGCAAGATCACCCTCACCATCGAGCTGACCCCGGACGACGAGCGCCGCACCATCGGCGTCTCCGTGACGGCCAAGTCTACGCTCGCAGCCACCAACCCCGTCGCCACGGCCCTCTATGTCACCTCTGACGGCAACGGCGAGCTCGTCGTCGCCGAGATGGTGCCGCAGGTGCCCGGCCAAATGAACATGGACGGCACGCAGCAGGAGGCCCCGAAGCTCCTGAAGCTCGTCCAGCACGGATAATCACCCACAACACAAAACAAGGAGGACAACACAATGCTCGCAAAAATGATCGACAAAATCGTCAGTCTGAAGGAGACCAAGATCTTCGAGATCGGCGGCCAGACCTACGCCGACGCATCCCTCACCCGCATCCCGCCCCACGTCGACCGCCCTGACTGCATCAGCGTCAGCGGCCTCGATAGCATCTGCAAGCTGATCCGCACCGAGCTCGAGAAGGTCGGCACGACCATCATGGTGCAGGTCAAGAGCAACGACACCGTCGAGGTGATGACCACCTACCTGAGCGACTTCTCCCGCAACACGCTCTACCGCGCCAAGGCTGACGCCCCGGGCCTGCGCACCGGCTTCAGAGGACGCGAGGTAGCTCTGATCGAGCTGCGGAGCCTCTGCATCCCCAACGAGGGCACGGCCTACCTGCTCGACCTGCTGAGCCGCATGACCAACGAGAACAGCGTCAGCACCAACGACAACGGCGTCACGCAGACCGTCGAGGCCCGTCAGGGCGTCGCCCTCAACGCGCTCGTCGAGATCAAGCCCCGCGTCATGCTGCGGCCGTTCCGCACCTTCCTCGAGGTGGAGCAGCCCGAGAGCGAGTTCCTGCTGCGCGTGGATCCCGACGAGGGGATCGGCTTCTTCGAGGCCGACGGCGGCATCTGGAAGCTCGAGGCGAAGAAGAACATCGCCGACTACTTCCTGAAGAACATGGGCGATCTGATTGACGCCGGCAAGGTCGTCGTCATGCAGTAAATGGAGCGCCGGGCGGGCTCCGGCCCGCTCGGCTTTTCTGAAAGGAGCAGCACCGTGAAAGAATACGAAACCCTCACCCGTGAGAAGGTCGACGTCGTGCCCTTCGGCTGCGGTATGCCGGAGACCCACCTGATGCAGGACTGGAGCGACAGGATGCTCGACCTGATCCTGAACGGGCCCACCATCAACGGCATCAAGAAGGACGAAGCGCGGGCCATGCTGCGCGAGACCTACACGGCCCTGAAGCAGTACGAGAAGATCGGCCCGATGGCCTCGCCGTTCATCAACGACCCGACAGCCATCGTGGCCCGGGCCTTCTCTGAGCTCTACCCCGGCGTCGAGTACGTCGCGCAGTACGTCCCCGACCTGCGGGACGAGACCAACGGCACCGCCTACGGCCTGACCATCTTTCCCGACGACGGCAGCACGCCGATAGTCTGCATCTCGGCCGAGGCGCCCATCAGCGCCGCCCCTGAGCTGCTGGCGCACGAGCTGGCCCACGTCGCCACCCCGGAGGACACGGAGCACGGCGAGAGCTGGAGCGCAGCGTCGGAGGCCATATTCAAGAAGTACAACGAGCTCCTCGGCACCATGATCCCCGACGAGCCTGAGCCCATCCTCTCGCCCCACCAGCCCGGAGACGGCGGGATCCTCACCATGCCGCTGCGCGATAACGTCCCGGAGCCTCCGACGGACGACTGGCAGCTCACCACCTGCCCCGTCTGTGGCGCTGAGTGCTGGCAGACAGACACGGCCCGCCGGATCCTCGCACTGGAACCCGACGTCCGAACCGCCTGCACAGCCTGCGCGCTGAAGGGGCTCGGAAAATAATACTGGAGGTAATACATGAACAACGAAAGAAACAACACGACGGCCGGCGGGATCGGCTTCTGCGGCCTTCTCGCCGTCGCCTTCATCGTCCTGAAGCTCACCGGCGTCATCAACTGGAGCTGGCTGTGGGTACTGGCCCCGATCTGGATCCCGACCGCCATCACCCTCGCCATCATCGTGATCGTGCTCGTGGTCGTACTGGTCAGAGAGCTGACGAAGGGAGGCCGCCCGCGATGACCACGGAGGAGCGCCGGGCCCTGCTGGATCGTGCGATCACGACCTACGGCGCGCCGGCACAAATGGACATGGCCGTCGAGGAGATGGCCGAGCTGACCAAAGCCCTCTGCAAGGTGAAGCGCGTGAGCTGCGCCGCAGAGGCGAAGGCTGCACTCGAGAACGCGGTCGAGGAGATGGCAGACGTCCAGATCATGCTCGACCAGCTCCGCATCATCTTCGGCCGCAGCACCGCCGAGGCTGAGGAGTACAAGCTGGAGCGCCTGAAGAAGCGCCTCGACGCAGCCACAGCAGCGGAGGTATCTCACCGCGGCTGAAAGGAGGAACCACATGGCAAAAGACAAACCGCAGCCGCAGACCGGCCCCGAGATCGAGGAGTACAGCACCACGGCCACGCCGAAGGCATACGCCGGCAGCGTCCCCGTGTTCTGCGCACACGACGCCATCGTCCCGCTGAAGGATCTGCGGCCCAACCCCAAGAACCCCAACCAGCACCCGCCGGAGCAGATCAAGCTCCTCGCCTCTATCATCCGGGCGACCGGCTGGCGCGCCCCGATCACCGTCAGCAAGCGCAGCGGGCTCGTCACCAAGGGCCACGGCCGTCTCATGGCCGCACAGCTCGATGACCTGACCGACGCCCCGGTCGACTATCAGGACTACGCCAGCGAGGCCGAGGAGCTGGCTGATCTGACGGCCGACAACCGCATCGCGGAGCTCGCCACCACCGACAACAAGATGCTCGCCGAGGTTTTCGCCGACATCGACACCGGCGAGATCCCGTTCATGCTCAGCGGCTACACCGAGGACGACTACGGCAACATCGTGACGGCCCTCTCTGAGGCGCTGCACACCAAGGAGCCGAGCGACGACCCCGACGCCGAGATCCCGGCCCCGGCCGCGCCGGTCACGCAGTACGGCGACCTCTGGATCCTCGGCCGGCACCGCGTCCTCTGCGGAGACTGCACCCGGCCGGAGGATCGCGCGCTGCTGCTCGACGGCAACAAGCCCGAGATCCTGCTGACCGACCCGCCATACTGCTCGGGCGGCAGCAAGGAGTCGCAGAAGTCGACCGGCAGCATCGGCACTGAGCGCAAGAACGGCAAGGCCCCGAAGATCGCCAACGACATCCTCAGCACGCGCGGCTACCAAAACCTGATCCGCGGCGCGCTCACAGACATCCCCTGCCTCTACGCCTACATCTTCACCGACTGGCGTATGTGGGTATATCTGTTCGACCTCGTCGAGGCGGCCGGCTTCGGCGTCAAGTCTGAGATCGTATGGGACAAGGGCACGCCGGGCATGGGCGTCGGCTGGCGCTCGCAGCATGAGCTCATTCTGTTCGGCGCCAAGGCTGCCACGCACTTCGACGGTCACAAGGGCTACGGCAACGTCCTGAGCATCTCCCGCTCCGGGAACGAGCTGCACCCCACGCAGAAGCCCGTCGAGCTGCTGGAGAAGCTGGTCGACAACACGGACTTCGCCACGGGCGTCTATGATCCCTTCGGCGGCTCCGGCACGACACTCGCCGCCTGCGAGGCATACGGGCAGCCCTCCTACATCATGGAGCTGACGCCCGCCTTCACGGACGTGATCGTCAAGAGGTACATCAGAATAACAGGAAAGACAACCGTGCGCTGCGTCCGTCAAGGCCGAGAGCTACCGCGCGAGGAGATCGCCGCGATCTTCGAGCCTGACGAGGAAGGAGGTGAGCAGGAGTGACGCCCTGACATAATGAGCGAGAAGCCGATCACACAACGGATCAAGGACAGGCTCGCGGCCTACACCGCCATGCTGAGGGACATCGACAACCAGCTCGAGCGCCTCGACCGCATGGAGATGACGATGGCCTCCCCGCCCGGCCCTGACCTGACAGGTATGCCCCGCGGATCCGGCACACCATCCGACCGCACCGGCATGATGGTGGAGCGGAAAATGGAGCTCGAGGAACAGATCGACCGGCTCAAGGCTGAGGAGAAGCAGGAGCGCAACGCCATCGAGGGCCTGATCCTCCAGCTCTCCGACCCCGACGAGCGCGCCGTCATCCGGCTGCGCTACTTCGACCGGGCCGACTGGGAGAGCACCTGCGGCGTCCTGTTCGGTGATCGGCGGGACTACGTCGACAGAGTGGACGCCTACCAGAACAGGACATACAAGATCCACGGCCGCGCCCTGCTCAACCTCGCCGCCGTACTGGACGAGTTGGAGCCCCTGCCTGAGCTGCGGCAGTAAAACGCAGTAAAAGGAACAAAAGGGAAGTAAAAGGAATTGAAAAGCAGTAGCGACCCGTGCTATCCTATATCCTGCAAAAGACCGCCGGACACACGGGCAACGCCGTGACAATTCCGAGCGGCTGACCAGAGGAAAACCGAATAACAACCGACGGCAAGAGGCCGACGGGCGAACCAACGCCCGCCGGTCTCTTTTTGCATATTCAGGAGGTGACAATAACGGCAAAGGCAACTATCACCATGCAGGTCGAAAACTTCCAAAAGCTCATGGACACTGTCGCGCAGATCGACGAGCAGGGCCGCAAGGCCGTGAAGGCCACCGTCCGCGACGTCAAGGCCAGAGCGCCGAGCTGGATCGCTCAGGAAGTCACATCGGTCTACAACATCAAGAAAGGCGAGATCACCCCGTCCGGCAAGAACAGCAGCAAGCCGAAGAAGATGGCGGGCAGCGTCAGCGTCTCAGGTGAGACCATCGAGGAGCTGACCATCACCTATTCCGGCCGGCTGCTCACTCCCGTGCACTTCGGCATGACGCCCAAGACCGCACCGCCGGGCAAGAGCTACACGCTGCGGATGCAGGTGGTCAAGGGGCAGAAGAAGGTCATCGGCCGCTACCTGAACACCCGCACCCCGGGCGGCCCGTACTCCGAGCGATCGCACAATATCCTCATGGGGACGGGCAACACCAAGGCCGGCGGCGTAAGCGCCATTCCATTCCAGCGAATGAGCAGGACGCGCACCGACATCAAGAAGTTCACCACCATCTCGGTGCCCTCCATGATAACCAGCGAGCGCACCAATGAGAAGATAATGACCCGACTCCAAGAGGAGACAGCCAAGCGCCTCCAGCACAACCTCGACCGAGCCCTCGGGAAATAGCCCACAGCGGCCCACAGGGCGCAACACCACGGCGCCCGGCACCGAGCCCGGCCAACACCGCCAGACGCGCACAGAGCGCAGCGCAGCGCCTCACAGACGCATCCACGCGCGCAGCGACGCGCCGAAGGTACTGTGACGGCCCGCTCTGGCCTGCGGTGCTGGCGAGCCCAAAAAACGCGCAGCCGGGGAAAATTTTTTTCGGGCCGTTTCGTTTCGCCCGAGCGGCAGAAAGGAGGGAACGCCATGCCGAACCCAACCAACAACAAGCTCGTCGACAGCAAGACCATCGCGGCCCTGTTCGACATGACGCCCCGCCGAGTGCAGCAGCTCACCAAGGATGGCGTCATCGCCGCGGTCAAGGAAGGCAACGCCAACCGCTACGACCTTCTGCCGACGATCCAGAGGTACATCCGATACCTGACGGCCAAGGCCAACGGCCGGGAGCCGTCGAAGAAGGACAGCGAGATCGAGGGCCGGCGTCTGGAGGCTGAGGCCGACCTCAAGCGCAGCAAGGCAGACATCGCCGCCCTCCAGCTCAGCGAGCTCGAGGGCACCATGCACCGCAGCGAGGACGTCGAGGCTGTGATGACCGACCTCGTCTACAACATCAGGTCGATGCTCGTGGCCCTGCCGGGCCGTCTGGCCGTCGACGTCACCGGCGCAGCAACACCCGCCGAGGCGTCCGAGATCATCCGTACAGAGGTCTACAAGATCCTGACGGAGCTGGCCGGCTATAAATACGATCCCGAGGTGTATGCTCGGCGAGTAAGGGATCGGGAAGGCTGGAGCGAGCAGCTCGCCGATGACGCGGACGACTAAAAAAGCCGCCGCGAAGCTCAATACCGCCATCGCCGGAGCGGTCAAACGCTTCGCCCCGCCTGAGAGTCTGACCGTGGACGAGTGGGCCGACAAGCACCGCCGCCTCTCCCCGGAAAGCTCGGCCGAGGCCGGCCCGTGGCGTACCAAGCGCACCCCGTACCTCGAGGAGCCCATGCGGGCTTTTACGGATCCGAAGGTGCACAAAATAGTCATGGTGGCCGCCTCTCAGGTCGGCAAGTCCGAGCTCGAGCTCAACATCATCGGCTACATCATCGACCAAGACCCCGGCAGCATCCTCTACGTCCACCCGACCATCGACGACGCCCGGAAGTTCAGCCGCCTCCGCGTGGCCCCTATGATCCGCGACAGCAAGCCCCTGAAGGCGAAGGTGCACGACGTCAAGGCCAAGGACAGCGGCAACACAATCCTCCAGAAGTCGTTCCCGGGCGGGATGCTCACCCTGACTGGCTCCAACAGCGCCTCGGCTCTGGCCTCCACGCCTGCCCGCTATATCATCGGCGACGAGCGCGACCGCTGGGCGACCAGTGCCGGCACCGAGGGCGACCCGTGGGCGCTGGCTGAAGCACGTCAGGCCACATTCTACAACGCCAAGGCGGTCGAGGTCTCGACCCCGACCATCAAGGGTAACAGCAACATCGAGACGAGTTTTTACCAAGGCACGCAGGAACGCTGGTGCCACCGCTGCCCCGAGTGCGGGGAATACAGCGAGATCGTGTTCGACAATATCCATTTCGACCCGGAGGTCAAGCGGATCCGCGGGAAAAAGTCGTGGAGCCTCAAGAGCGGCGTCTCGTGGAGCTGCCCGGCCTGCGGCTGCCTGATCCCCGAGGACATCATGCGAAAGCAGCCGGCCAAGTGGATCGCCGACAACCCGGACGCCTACAAGAAGGGCGTCCGTTCTTTTTGGCTCAATGCCTTCTCGAGCCCGTGGACTCCGTGGGAGAAGATCGTCCTCAAGTTCCTCGACGCCAAGGATGACCCGCAGCGCCTCAAGGTCGTCTACAACACCCTGCTCGGCCAACTGTGGGAAGATCGCGGCGACCTCGAGGACGAGGACACCATGCTTGCCCGCCGTGAGGACTACGGCACCCGCCCGGACGGCACCCCTGTGGAGCTGCCCGATGGCGTGCTCGTGCTGACCTGCGGTGTCGATACTCAGGACAACCGCCTCGAATATGAGGTAGTCGGCCACGGGAAGTACGGCGAGACGTGGGGCATCGTCAAGGGCTACATCATGGGCCGACCAGACACCCCGGAGGTATGGCAACGGCTCGACGACGTGGTCGACCACGTCTACAAGTTCAAAAACGGCCGCGGTCTGAAGATCTCCATCACCTGCGTCGACTCCGGCGGCCACTTCACCCAAGAGGTCTATGAGGCGTGCCGGGCCCGCGTCGGCAAGCGCGTCTTTGCCATCAAGGGCAAGGGCGGCGACGGCATCCCCTTCGTCTCGCCTCCGAGCAAGGTGCCGATCCGCGACAACAAGCGGATCACCTGCTGGCTCTACACCATCGGCGTCGACGCCGGCAAGGCGACGATCATGGCTAATCTGAAGGTGCAGGAGCCCGGGCCGAAATATTGCCATTTCAACCGGCACCCCGACGCCGGTTATGACCTCAATTTCTTCAACGGGCTCCTCTCCGAGAAACTGGTGCTCACGCACACACGCCGCGGCGACCGCTGGGCGTGGGAGAAGCTGCCCGGCCACAACCGCAACGAGGCCCTCGACTGCCGCGACTACGCCAACGCCGGCCTCAAGATCATCAACCCCGACATGGACGCCATCGAGCGCCGCCTGCAAGGGCTGGAGGAAAAGCCGAAGGCCCCGCAGCAGCGACGGCAGCGGCCACGGCACAACCGGGCCGACGCCTTCGACGACTGGTAAGGAGGACACACCACAATGAGAAAGACCCGCGAACAAATCGAGTACCAGCTCTCCATCAAGAGGAACCGGCTGGAGCTCTACCTGAAGCGAGAGGCCGAGATGCTGGACGGAGGCGTCCAGAGCTACGGTATCGGCTCGCGCAATCTGGCCCGCTACAACACCGACCTCGGATCCATCCGGGCCGCCATCAAACAGCTCGAGGCAGACATCGAAGCCCTCGAGGCCGCACTGAACGGCGAGAAGCCGCGAAAAGCTGTGGGAGTAGTGCCCCGAGACTGGTGAAAGAAGCCCCGAAAGGGGCTTTTTTCATAGGCCGACGCCGGGAGTTTTCGCTCCTTTTCTCCCGGCCCGGCCATCTTCACCATGAAGGAGGTGAGCACCATCAGCAAAAGAAAAAGCAGAAGCCGCCCACAAAACAGGCGGCAGCAGCCGCGCCCTGTGAATAAGGGCTACGGCGACGCCGGCGCGAGCTGGCACAAGAAGGCGACCAAGGGCTTCAGAGCTATGAGCGGCAGCCCGAAGGAGGACATCGACGCCAACAACTACACCCTGCGGCAGCGTGCCCGGATGCTTTACATGGCGGCACCGATCGCCACCTCTGCCATCCGCACCAACCGCACCAACGTCGTCGGCATCGGCCTCCAGCTCAAGAGCCGGATCGACCGCGAGGCGCTCGGCATGACGCAAGAGGCCGCGGACGCATGGCAGGCTCAGGCCGAGCGGGAGTTCGCCCTCTGGTCTGAGAACAAAAGGGCGTGCGACGCCACCGGCGTCAACAACTTCGCAGCCATGCAGCAGCTCGCGCTCTCCTCGTGGCTGGTCAGCGGCGACGTGTTCGCCGTCGTGAAGCAGTACGAGCCGACGCCGCTCACGCCCTACTCGCTGCGCCTTCACCTGATCGAGGCCGACCGAGTCGCCACACCGACGACCTCCGGCATCATCACCCCGATGCTGCTGACCACCGGCAAGGCGGCCAACGGCAACACCATCTACGACGGCGTCGAGGTGAACGGTGACGGCCAGATCGAGGCGTACCACATCCGCAGCACCTACCCCTTCGAGCTCGGCAGCACGACGACAACGTGGGCCCGCGTTCAGGCATACGGTGAGCGGACTGGCCTGCCGAACATCCTGCACGTCATGGAGAGCGAGCGCCCGGATCAATACCGCGGCGTCAGCTATCTCGCACAGGTCATCGAGCCCCTGCTCCAGCTTCGCCGCTACACCGAGAGTGAGCTGACTGCGGCGGTCGTCGAGTCGTTTTTCACGGCCTTCATCAAGACCGAGGCAGGCGCCGGCGACAACCCGTTCAACGAGGTCGGGAGCAGCCTGCCGGAGGTGAGCCGAGATCCTAACGAGTACGAGATGGGCCCCGGCCAGATCAACATCATGGAGCCCGGCGAGGACGTGACCTTTGCAGACCCCAAGCGGCCGGCCAGCGGCTTCAACACCTTCCTGCGCGCCATCTGCGAACAGGTGGGCGCCGCGCTCGAGATCCCGGCCGATCTGCTGCTCAAGAGCTTCAACAGCTCGTACAGCGCCAGCCGTGCCGCCCTGATGGAGGCGTGGAAGGCGTTCCGCATGAGACGCAAGTGGTTTGTCGATGACTTCTGCACGCCGGTCTATGAGATCTGGCTCTCTGAAGCCGTCGCCCGCGGCCGCATCAGCGCCCCGGGCTTCTTCGCAGACCCGGCAATCCGCGCCGCATACCTCGGCGCCGAGTGGATCGGCCCCTCTCAGGGACAGCTCGACCCGACGAAGGAGATCACGGCCGAGATCCTCGCCATCGGCGAAGGCATCACGACCAGAGAACAGGCGACCATCCGACTCAACGGCGGCCAGTGGGACGCCAACGTCGACCAGCTCGCTCGGGAAAACGAGAAGCTGCGCGCAGCGCAGGGGCAGGTCGACCAGAGCACAGCGGCCAGCGGCACGATCTCCGCAGCTCTGCGGGAGGCAATCGTCGCCGAGGCCATCAAAAGCATCAAGGAAGGAGACAAGCATGAGAACGCATAACACTCCCCGGCTCTGCGCCGGGCCTCAGACTGCGGGCACGCCGATCAAGTTCTGGAACGTCGCCAGCACCGGCGACGACGAGGGCGAGATCACCCTCTACGGCGACGTCGTGAGCCGTCAGCCTGTGGACTGGTGGACGGGCGAGCCCGAGCCCGGCCTCTACATCGCGCCCGAGAGCTTCATGGAGGATCTCGCGGCCGTCAAGGGCAAGAGCAACATCACCATCAAGATCAATAGCTGCGGCGGCGACCTCTACACCGGCATCGCCATCCACAACGCCATCAAGGGCCTGACCGGCCACAAGGTCGTCGTCGTGGAAGGCATCGCGGCCAGCGCGGCCAGCGTCATCGCCTGCGCAGGCGACGAGGTGCAGGTCTATCCCGGCAGCATGGTGATGATCCACGGCGTCGCCGGGCTGCTCTACGACTACTACACCCTCGCAGACCTGAAGAAGCTCCAGAAGGACTTCGACGCTAGCGAGCGGGCCATCGCGGAGATCTACCACGCCAAGACCGGCATCGAGGTCGACCAGCTCCGCAGCATGATGACCCGCGAGACGTGGATGGTCGGGCAGGAGGCCGTTGACAACGGCTTTGCCGACACCCTGCTCACGGACGAAGGCCCCGACGTCACCCTGAGCGCCGACAAGAAGGTGCTCCTCGTCGCCGGCATCCGGCACGACGTCAAGGGCTTCAGACACATCCCGGGGACGATCCCCATCGACAACAGCATCCACGCCGCCCCTGCGGCTGGAAATAAACACGCGGCCGCCAAGAACGACGGCCCCAAGAAGGAGGACAACAAGACCATGACCCTCGAAGAAATGAGAGCACAGCACCCCGACGTCGTGGCTCAGATCGAGCAGCAGGCGGCCGAAACTGCCAGAACGCAGGAGCGCGCCCGCATCGAGGCCATCGACAGCATCGCCGCAAGTGTGGGCGACGCGCAGCTCGTCAGGGACGCCAAGTACGGCGAGACCCCCTGCACCGCTGAGCAGCTCGCGCTCAAGGCTATGCAGAAGCAGGCGGCCCTCGGTGCCAAGCACCTGAAGGACGCCAAGGCTGACAACGACGAGTCCGGCGCTGCCGGCGTCGGCGCTGCCCCTAACGGCGGCGAAGAAGGCAGCCAAAACGACGACAAGGCAAAGGTGGACGCCATCGTCGGCCTCTACAACTCCACCAAGTCTCAGAACGGAGGTAAGAAGTAATGAGCAAGAGACTGGACGAAAACCTCGGCAGCGTCGGCTATGACGGCCTGATCGTTGCCAATGAGCCCGTCGCTGACGTGCTCACCGTGACCATCCGCAAGGAGGCCACCGCCGCGGCCACCTATAAGCGCGGCACCGTGCTGGCCCTGTCTGCCGGCACCGCCGGCGACGGCAAGCTGGTGATCCTCGGCTCCACCGCGACCACCAACGAAACCCTGACCGCCAACTGCATCCTCGCCGAGGACGTGGAAGTCGGCACCGCCGCGGACGTGACCGTGCTGGCCTACCGCACCGGCCACTTCGCCCGCAACAAGCTGGCCGTCGCAAGCGGCTACACTCTGAAGGCGACCGACGAGGAGGAGCTGCGCAAGGCCGGCATCCTGCTCTCCGACGCCATCGAATACTAAGAGAAGGAGGACAACAAAATGCCTTTTAACTTCTACGACACCCACACGCTGCTCATGGCCGTGCAGCAGCTCACCCCTGCCGCGACCTTCCTGCGTGACCGCTATTTCCCCACCAACGACGCGAGCGACATCTTCGCCACCGACGACGTGCTCGTCGAGTTCCGTGACGGCAGCAAGAAGCTGGCGCCCTTCGTGGCCCCTCGCAAGGGCGGCGTCACCGTCCTGCGCGCCGGCTACAATATGGAACGCTACACCCCGCCCTTCGTGGCTCCCCGTCGCGTCCTGACCCTCGACGAGCTGCGCAAGCGTGGCTTCGGCGAGGCCCTCTACTCTCAGCTCACCCCTGAGCAGCGCCAGCAGACCCTCATTCTGCGCGACGCTGACGAGCTGGGCGAGCTCATCACCAACCGCGAAGAAGCGATGGCTGCCGAGACCATGCTGACCAACGGCTGCGTGATGAAGCACATCGCCGACGACGTCGACAAGGCTGACGAGATGGAGATCCGTTTCTACTCCGAGGCCAGCAACCCCGCAACCTACACCCCGACGGCCAAGTGGGACGCCACCGGCGGCAAGATCCTGAAGGATCTGGAGGCCATGATCCGTATGCTGACCAAGCGCGGCCTCCGCGCCTCTGATCTGGTCTGCTCACCGGACGTGGCTGACACCATCATCAACGACGCGGCCGTGCAGAAGCTCCTCGACAACCGCCGCATCGAGATCGGCAACGTGGAGCCCGAGCTGCTGCCTGACGGCGCTGCCATCGTGGCCCGCCTGAACGTCCTCGGCCGCATCATCAGCGTCATCTCCTACGACCTGACCTATACCGACGACGAGGGCAACGACAAGCTCTACATCCCGTCCGGCAAGTGCGTCCTCACCGCTCCCGGCGCTGGCCGCACCGCCTACGGCGCCGTCTCTCAGGTCGAGCAGAGCGACGGCGAGTTCCACACCTACGCCGGCCGCCGCGTGCCGAAGTATGTGAGCAGCGCCGAAGGCAACAGCCGCACGCTGACCATCTCCAGCCGCCCGCTGATGATCCCCAACAACAAGAACCCGTTCATCGTTGCGGACGTCCTGACGGACTGAGCGCAGCAGAAAGGAGTGGAGCATGATCCAGATTATCAAGGGCACCTTCGGCTACTATAACGGCCGCAAGGTGATCCCCATCACTGAAGCAGACGGCCCTCAGAAGTTCGACGACGAGCTGGAGGCTCGTCTGGTGAAGGAAGGCGTCGCCAAGTACATCGGCGAGCAGGGCGAGACTGGCGAGCAGACCGCACCTACTCCCGGCGACGGCGCCGACGAGCCTGCCAGCACCAACACCGCGGCCGACGAGGCCCCTGAGTACGACGAGGACATGAAACTCGACGAGCTGAAGGAAGTGGCCGCGCGCTATGGCGTGGACGCCTCTGCCATGCGCAAGAAGGCCGACGTCATCGCTGCCATCGAGGCCGCCAAGGCCGAGCAGCCTGATGACGGCACCGACGACGAGGAGCCCCCTCAGATCGGCGCCGCCGATCCCGTCTGATGGCCTTCAGCTTCAAGGCGATGGTCGAGGCTGACCGCCGGCGCACGTTTCTCAATCTCGACGAGTTCGGAGAGAAGCACACCGTCGAAGGCCGGGCCATCGCTGCCGTGCTGGATGACAACGCCCTGAAGGAACGCCAAGGGGGGCAAGAGCTGAGCGTCGCGGAGTCCTCTCTGCTGCTTTACGCAGCGGTCGAGGATCTGCCTGCTCGGCACCCGGCGGGCGAAGGGCTCAACGTCGACGGCCGCGAGTACATCGTCAACGACTGGAGCGAGGACATGGGGATCGCCACCGTGGCCCTCGGCCAGACCGTCACCATGTAGGAGGTGCCGCCATGTCCATCGTCAACAGCATCGAAACCGTCCGGGACTGGCTGACCGCTGAGGTCTGCCCTCTGGTCAAGCTGAAGCTCCCGGACGATAAGGCCACAGACGCCTCCTACCCCTACAAGCTGGTCAACCCGGCTGCCTTCTCGCTTTTCGTTCCCTCAAAGGACAGGACGCCGCCGAACATCGCCGCACCGATCCCGTCGGTCTGCGTGCAGCTCGTTCAGGGCGACGACCGCCTGATCCGAAGTGCCCGCAGCGTCAAGATCCGGCTCCTCTTTTCAGCGTGGGATCCCGGCTATCACGGGCCCGACATTTACAAGCCGAAAGGCGACGGCAGCGGCTCCTACGTCCAGCAATACAACGAGGCCGCGGCGGCCTACTTCGTGAAGAACGGAGAGGGCTGGCGTGACGCATGGAATTTTGTGGACACAGCCCTCCGACGGATCGAAAACGCCGAGTACCTCGGCGACCTCCGCGTCATCAAAGAGGAAGGCATCACCTTCGGCCCCGTCGCCGAGCAGGACGCCGTCCCCGACTTTTACCCGTACTGGTTTGCGTGGGCCGAGTTCTCCGTCGAGGAGACGCTGACCCGCAACCCGGAAAGCTACCAACACCTGCTTTAAGGGCAGCCCCGCGGCTGCCCTAATTTCATGCAAAGGAGGATAAGCAGATGGCAAACGAATACCTCTACGGCGCCTACGGCCACATCGGCGAAACCGTGGCACAGAGCGCCGTGCAGGCGGGCACCACGCCGGTCTATATCGGCACGGCACCCGTCAACCTCGTGCGCGGCTTCGGCAAGGCCGGCGTCATCAACGCGCCGATTAAGATCACCAGTCTGGTCGACGCGCAGAAGAAGCTCGGCTACGCGGCCGACTGGGGCACCTTTACCCTGTGCGAGGTCATGTACGCACATTTCAACAACACCCTCGGGAACATCGGCCCGATCTACGTCATCAACGTGCTCGACCCATCTGAGGGAAAGCACCGCAAGGAGGAGGCCACCACCAAGACCCTCGCCTTCACCGGCGGCCGTGCCGAGTTCGCCAGCAGCACGGTCATCCTCGACACGCTGACCATCGCAAAGGCGACCAGCGGCAACTACGTCGAGGGCTCCGACTACGCCGTGGACTACAACTTTACCAAGGGCACGGTCATCATCACCAGCCTGAAGGACGACGCGCAGCTCACCGGCAACCTGACGGCCACCTTCTACGAGGTGGACGACAGCGTCGAGGACAGCGACATCATCGGCGGCGTCACCTCCTCCGGCGAGTACAGCGGCCTGAGCGCGATCGCGCTGCTCTATCCCGAGCAGTTCGCGGTCTGCAATCTGATCGCAGCCCCCGGCTGGAGCCACAGCCCTGCCGTCTATAACGCTATGCTGACGGCCAGCCAGAAGATCAACGGCCACTGGGACGCCTTCGTCGTGGCCGACCTGCCCCTCGTGGACAGCACCGCGCAGGCGGTCGACACGATCACCAAGGCGATCGCATGGAAGAAGGCCAACGCCTTCACCGGCGAGCGTTCCAAGGTCTACTGGCCGCAGGGCGTGGACAATCTCGGCAACGTGTACCACCTGAGCACGATGGCCGTGGTCGAGCTCATGCGCGCCGACTTCAGCCACAACAGCGTCCCGATGGAGACCTGCGGCAACAAGGCTATCCCCATCATCAAGCAGTATTTCGGCGCCAACGCCAACAACCGCGGCTTCGACCAGCAGACCGGCAAGGAGCTGACGCAGAACGGCATCAGCACCGCCGTGGCATGGGGCGGCGAGTGGGTACTGTGGGGCGACCATACGGCTGCCTACACCTACGGCGCAAATGTGGATCCCCGCGCGATCTTCGACGTCTCCATGCGGATGCTCATGCACATCACCAACGACTTCCAGCGCGAGTGGAGCCCGGAGATCGACGAGCCCATGACCCGCGCGCTGAAGGATCGCATCATCAACCGCGAGCAGGAGAAGCTCGACGGCTATGTCAGCATGGGCGCGCTGCTCGGCTCCCCTGTGATCCTGTTCCTCGAGAGCGAGAACAGCACCACCGACGTGATGAATGGCGACTTCCGCTGGGACATCGCCGTCACCCCGACCCCGCCCCTCAAGTCTGCGAGCGTCTACGTCGCCTACACCGACGCGGGCTTCTCCGTCTACTACGAAGGAGGTGACGAGTAATGGCAAACCTGTGGCTCGACCTGAAGGGCCCCATCCTCGCCGACACCGTCTACATCGGCGGCACCCTCGTCGCCAAAGACGTGACCATCTCGCTGCCGGCCGTCACTCCTGTGACCGCTGACTTCAAGGCTATGGGAACCTACACCGCCCCCATCCTCGGCCAGATCGAGGCTATGGAGGCGTCCATCACCAAGATCGGCATTGACCTCGGCCTGCGGAACATGATGAAGCTCGAGAGCAAGACCATCGAGATCCGCTGGGCTCAGGACGTGAAGCAGGCCGACGGCTCCACCAAGACCGAAGGCTGCAAGGCATTCCTCCGCTGTGTCTCCAAGGGCATCCCGGGCCTCTCTGTGGATCCCGGCAACACCAGCGAGAACGAGGCCACGTTTGCCGTGAGCCGCTACCAGCTCTACGTCGGCGGCGCTGAATACTGGCTGATCGACCAGCTCAACACGATCCTGCGCGTCGGCGGCGTCGACTACGCCAAGGACATCCGCAGCCTGCTGTAACCTGAAGGGCGCCGCGCCTGTGCGGCGCCCTCTATTTATCGAAAGGAGACGCACCCAATGAAGAACACCATCAAGCTCGACAACCCCGTGCAGATCAACGGCAAGAGCTACGACGAGCTGACCTATGACATCAGCGAGATCACCGCACAGGCGTTTGCTGAAGCTGACGCCAGAAAGCTGAGCGCCAGCGGATCCAAGAACGGCAACGCGGCCGGCGCGGCCGAGCTGGACTACGGCCTGCACCTCTACCTCGGCTTCGCTGCCATCATCGCCATCAACCCTGAGATCGACATCTCCGACCTCGAGCGCGTCCGTGGCTACGACGTTATGAAGATTATGAGGATCGGCCGGGATTTTATTTCCGGGAAGTCGGAGGAACCCTACACCCCCGACAGCTCCGACGCGCAATCCGAGACTACGCCCGAGCCTTCCACACGTCGACGCGAGACCTCGGAGAGCGAAGGCTGACCGACTTCCTGACCGAATACGGGGAGGCCGTCGAGGAGGCCAAGCGGCTCCAAGCGAGCCGGCCGACTCGTGCGGCCAGCTTTAAGAAACCCCACATCAGAAGGAGGTGACGCACATGGCAAACGGAAAAACGATGCAGGCGGTCGTCAATCTGGCCGGCAGCATCGACCCATCACTCGGCAAAGCCATCGAACAGGCTCAGAAGAAAATCAGCGGCCTGAACGTGAAGGCGCTGGCCGTTGGTGCAGCCGTGGGCGGCATCGCTGTGGCGACAGGCAAGGCAGTCGTCGAGGCCGGAAAGTACATGAAGGATCTCGGCGCGTCCTTCGATGACGCTGCTGATGCTATCCGCATCGGAACCGGCGCCACCGGCGACGCGCTGGACGGGCTTCTTGATGACTTCGACGCCGTCTACAAGAGCGTCCCGACCACAATAGAGGACGCCAGCAAGGCGATCGCAGACTACAACACCCGCCTCGGCCTCACCGGCCCGCAGCTTCAGGAGATCTCCAAGCAGGCCATCCAAGTGAGCGATATGCTCGGGGACGACCTCGGCAGCGTGATCGAGGAGTCGAGCCAAGCCTTCCAACAGTGGAACATCGACGCCGACGACATGGGCGGCGCTATGGACTACATTTTTAAGGTCAGCCAGAGCACGGGCATGGGCTTCACGGATCTGATGGCAGATATGCAGAAGTTCGGCCCGCAGCTTCAGGAGATGGGCTACTCCTTCGAGACGGCGAGCGCCCTGATGGGCCAGCTCGACAAGGCCGGCGTAAACACCGACGAAGTGCTCGGCGCCATGAAAAAGAGCGTCGCCACGCTCGCCAAGGAGGGCATCAGCGCCAGCGACGGGCTCGCCATGTACTACGAAAAGATCAAAAACGCCGGGACGGCCGCAGAGGCCGCCAGCATCGCGTCGGAGATCTTCGGCACAAGGGCAGGCTCCACGATGGCCGCAGCAATCCGAGACGGCTCTCTGGCCGTCGCAGACCTGACGGCTGAGCTGCAAGAAAACGGCGAGACAATCGCCGGCGCAGCCGATGACACCTACGACTTCGCCGAGCGGCTTCAGGTTATGAAGCAGGGGCTCGAAGTGGCCCTCAAGCCTATGGCGAACACTGTGTTCGACGGCCTCAACAAGTTCATGCCGACCCTGCAAAAGCTGATGGAGCAGATCACCCCGGCCATCTCCAAGGCGGTCGAGGCTGCGGCCCCGTTTGTCGACGAGTTCCTGACCGGCGCTGCCGACGCCCTCGAGGACGTTCTGCCCCTGATCTCTCAGCTCGCGGCCGACCTTCTGCCCGTTCTGACGCAGCTAATGAGCACTCTGCTCCCGCCGCTTCTCAACCTCGTGCAGACGCTCCTCCCGCCACTCATGCAGATCGTCTCCGCGATCCTGCCACCTATTGCCAGCCTGCTCGCCACCGTGCTCCCGATCATCACGCAGATCGTCAGCGCTGTGCTGCCTGTGCTGGTGAGCATCATCTCGAGCCTGCTGCCGGTCATCACCCCGCTGCTGGAAGTGGCCCTGCAAATCGTCAACAGCGTCATCATGCCGCTGCTTGATCCCCTGATGCAGCTCGTTCAGGCACTACTCCCTCCGATCCTGAGCCTGATCGGTGCCATCACCCCGCTGCTGACTCCGCTGCTGTCTATTCTGGAACCCATCGCCAGCGTGCTCGGCACGATCGTCGGCTGGGTATCGAAAATTGTCAGCTTCGGCTCCGGCGTCATTTCCAAGATCGCCGGCCTGTTCGGAGGTGGGGGCGGCGGCAGCGCGTCCGTCTCTGGCTATGCGACCGGCGGCTTCACAAGAGGCCCGTCCATCGCCGGCGAGGATCCGCGCTACCCGACCGAGGCGGTCATCAGCTTCAACCCTGCATACCGCTCGCAAAACCTGTCCTACTGGGCCGAGGCGGGCCGGATGCTCGGGGCATCTGACGGCGAAAGCGACTACGAGCTGCTCAGCGGCGGCTCCGGCACCGCTGTGGTCTACGACCTGAGCGGGCTGTCCTTCTCCCCACAGATCAAGATCGAGGGCGACACCGACGAGGACGCACTGATCCGAAAGCTCCGCGACCTCGAGCCGGAGTTCATCGACTTCATCCTCGAGGCACTCAGCAGAAGGGAGGGCGGCGCCTATGTCACAGCAGACAGTCGGCTTTATTGATTATGTTGCGCAGGGCGGCGACACCTTCGACAGCATCGCGCTCGTCGCCTATAACGAGGAGCGCATGGCGAGCACCATCATCGAGGCCAACCCCGACCTCAGCGACGTGCTGATCTTCGAGGGCGGCGAGGCTGTGCGGATCCCGATCGTCGAGACCGTGGAGACGCCGGAGACCCTGCCGCCGTGGAGGAGGTGACGCCGTGAAAATCCTATACGAAGGCGTCGACATCTACCCGGACATCAGCGTCCACCGCTGCTATCACGATATGTACGCCGAAAAGCAGAGCGACGAGCTGCTGCTCAAGCTCAACGACACCCGCGAGCTGTGGGACTCGTGGAACCCCAAGAAGGGCGATACCATCGCCATCGAGGACGGCGCGGCCAAGACGGGCAAAATGTTCGTCGAGAGCGTCGTCCCCGAGTCTGGCATCATCACCCTGCGGGCCTACTCCGTCCCACAGTCTGCGAAGGATAAGCGGAGCAAATCGTGGGAAAAGGTCAAGTTTCTGCAACTGGCCCAAGAGATCGCCAGCCGCCACGGCCTGACGCTCGAGACCTACGGGATCACCGACCAGACCTACGACTACGTCGAGCAGAACAACCTCGCAGACTTCGCATTTTTTCAAAACCGCTGCACCCTCGAGGGCGCGGCGTTTCTGGTGTATGACGGCAAGCTGGTCGTCTACGACGATGCATACATGGAAAGCCAGCAGCCCGTCGACACCATCACCATCACCCCGGCCAATGACTTCGAGTATCGCGACGAGGGCACCAACGCCTACGGCTCGGCCGAAGCCGTCAACGGCGGCCTGACCGGCACCTTCGCAGCCCCGAGCGGCGGCGACAAGGTGCTGCGCCGGATCCTGCCCTTCCGCATGACCGACCAGAGCGAGGCCGACCGCTTCGCCAAGGGCCTCCTCCGGGACGCCAACAAAAACGCGACCGTTGGCACCCTCTGGACGGGCTCGCTGCTGCGAGACTATGCGGCGGGCTCTGTGGTCACGCTGGCGACCGAGGGCGTTAAGTCGTGGGACGGCACGGCCTTCATCAGCCGGATACGGCACGACTACGTCAAGACGCGGAGCAAGCTATACCTCCGCAAGCCACTGGAGGGATATTGATGAACAGCAACAACCAAATGATCCAGAAGGGCAAGATCTCCAGCGTGGAGGGGAAGGCCGACAGGAACGGCGACAAAACCACGGCCAGAGTGCTCCCAAGCACCGCCGACAGCATGGTCACGCGGCCGCTGACGATCCCGTGGTATCTGCGCGGGGAGATGGGAAATCTGACCCCCGGCACAGAAGTCGCCTATGCTATGTTCGAGGACGGCACCGGCATCATCCTCTCCCGCATGGACGGAGAGTGGGACGGCATCGTCCCGGGCGACATCACCGTCAAGAAGGGCGCGCTCACGATGCAGGACAAGGGCATCAGCGTCCCGTCGGCAGATGTGACCGCCACGGGCATCAGCCTGACCGGCCACACCCACACCGACAGCCGAGGCGGCACCACTTCTGGCCCACAGTAAGGAGGGATAGACATGGCCGTCATGGCATCGTGGAACGGCAAGACGTGGGGCGTCTCCAGCCAGAGGATCGCCGCACTCAATGGCATCTCCCACAGCGTCGAGCTCGACACGGAAAACAGCGACGACAAGGCCGGATCTCCGGCGACCAAGACCAAGGCGCTCAAGCTGCAAAGCATGAGCTTCGACTTCGATCTGGCCGCCGCGGTCGGCTGCGACGTGCGCAGCGAGTACGAGTCGTGGACGGCGCTGGTCGGGCAGTATGCTCCCTTCTATCTGGCCGGCCGGCGCTTCGGCCCGGCCAACCTTCAGCTCACGGCTGTGAGCCTATCAGACACCAAGCTGGACAACCTCGGCAGGATCCTGACCGGCAAGATCACGATCAAACTGACCGAGTACGCCGAGGAGGCCAGCAGCAAAAAGGCCAGTTCTGGAAAATCCAGCAGCAGCGGCAAGAGCGGCAGCAGCTCCAAGTCGGCGGCGGGCATCGCTACCTACAAGGAGCTCGGCATCAGCTCCTCGGCCGTGAGCGTCGGAGCCTCCAGCAGCGCCAAAGCATCCAAGAAACCAACCAATGCGCAGCTCAAGTAAAGCGAGGTGATCCCAATGAAAGCATCCGGCAACGGAGCGCCCGAGATCTGCGTGCAGAACCTCCTCAAGACCATCCGCGGGGAGGTGCCCTACGAGCGCATCAAGGGGATCGACCGCACGCTGATCGACAAGCCGAGCGAAACCGCTGCGACCGATCTGGCCGCCGACGTGGAGTTCGTTGTGGAAACCTACGAACCACGCGTGCAGCTCAGTGACTCCGACCTGAAGGCCCTGACCGCTCAGACCGGCGACTTCGAGCTGAGGGCCAGCATCGAGAACATCACATGAAGGAGGTGAACAGCGTGAGCGACGCGACAAACACCTACGGCGAGGACATCAAACTCACCACGACAGACGCGAGCACCCTATACAAGACCATCATCACCGAGCTCGAAAAGGGCGCCGGCGAGCCGCTCTACCCGGGCGACGAGCGCCGGATCTTCGGCGAGGCTCTCGTGCCCGTGTTCGTTGCCCTCTACAACAGCCTCAACGACGTCGGCCGGCAGACGCTCCTCCGCTATGCGAGGGGCGAGGTGCTGGACGCCATCGGCGAGCGGCAGGACGTGAAACGACTGGAAGGCACACCGGCCAAGACGACCATGCGCTTCTCCGTCTCCACGCCGCAGGAGAAAAACATCATCATTCCGAAATGGACGAAGGTGACGCCGGACAGCGAAAACTATTTTGCAACCGACGAGATCGCTGTGCTGCAAGCTGGCGCCTACTCTGTGGAGGTGCCGACCTCGGCCGTGAGCAACGGCACGAAGTTCAACGGCTACGCAGCCGGCACGATCGCCACCCTCGTCGACCTGATCCCATACATCGAGTCCGTCACCAACCTGACCGAAACGGCCGGAGGCGATGACGGCGAGCCCTACACCACCGAGGGCGACAACCGCCTCCGCGAGCGGATCCGTCTGGCTCCCGCCAAAAGATCCACCGCGGGCCCCGAACAGGCTTACATCTACTGGGTAATGACGGCCGACAGTTCCATCGTGGACGCGAGGGCCGTCAGCGAGAAGGAAACCGTCAGCGAGACCCTCACGGTCTACGACGGCAAAGCCTTCAAGGGCGGCGGCACGCTCCTGACCGACACCCTCGTCGTGAAAGCCCACGGGCAGAGCACGGCGGCGGTCAAGGACACGGACTACACCGTCGACTACACCGACGGCCTGCTGACCATCACGCTCAAGGGCAGCCTCACGGCCGCCGAGAGTATCGACATCATCATCACCCGCACGCTGGAGGGCTGCGTCAAGATCGTGCCCCTGCTGGAAGGCGGCGGGATCCCTGACGCTGCCATGCTGGCGAAGGTGCTGGACGTGGTCAACGCAAAGGACATCCGGCCGCTCACTGACAAGGTGAGCGCCGTGCCCCCGGAGGTCGAGACCTACGACATCGAGATCGTGTACTACACCACGCCGGAGAGCGAGGCCGAGGTGATCGCCAACGTCGAAGGCACCGGCGGCGCGATCGACCGCTACAACGAGTGGCAAGTCGCAGCCCTCGGCCGGGACATCAACCCCGACCAGCTCCGCAAGAGGATCCTCTCGCCTTCGTGGGGCGAGAACCTGACCGGCGCCTTCCGCGTGGACGTCGTCAAGCCGACCTACAAGGCCCTCGACGACACGCAAGTCGCCAAGTTCAGCGGCCACCTGACCGTCAGCCACAAGGTCGAGAGCGAGGTGGTGTAAATGCGGCTCAATGAGACCGAGATGGTCAAGCTGCTGCCTGCGTGGATGCAGGAGGACGGCAGCGACAAGGGCCTCGCCGACGGCTGCGACATCGTCAGCCGCAACGCCTATGCGCGCCTGAAGCTCCTGAGCAGGTGGGACAAGATCGACCAGCTCAGCGACGCAGAGCTCGACGAGATGGCGTGGGAGCTGAACATCCAGTGGTATGACAGCACCGCGCCCATCGCAGCCAAGCGGGCCGTCATCCGCAACAGCGACCGCGTCTACTCAAAGCTCGGCACCCCCTACGCTGTGGAGCAGATCGTGGCCGACTACTTCGGCACCGGCGAGGTCAGGGAGTGGTATCAGTACGGCGGGCAGCCGCATCACTTCAAGGTGCTGAGTGACAACCCGAGCCTCGTCAACAGCAACCTCGACCTGTTCCTGAAACTGCTGCGGACGGTCAAGCGCCGCAGCTCATGGCTCGACGCGATCCTAATCTGCCTGACCGGCGAAATGTTCCTCTATTCCGGCATGGCCGTCAGGGATCACACCCAAGAGGTGCACGTCATGGGCAGCGACGAGATCCACATCTACCACGCGGCCGTCGTCCACGACAACAACCGCGAGACCGTCAGCATCGGCACCGACGCGGCGGTCATCTCAGACTAAGGAAAGGAGATAGACATGGCTGCATTTATCAACAACGACATCACCACCGCCGGCCTGATCGTTCTGGCAAAAGGCGTGGCCGGCCAGAAGATCAACTACACCAAGATTGTCCTCGGCGATGGCTACCTCGAGGAGGGGCAGACGCCCCGCACCCTCACCGGCGTGGTCAGCCCGAAGGCGACCGTCGACATCACGAAGCTGAAGATCAACGGCGACGGCACCGTGGCCGTCGGCGGCATCTTCACCAACGGCGACGAGACCGAGGGCTTCTACTACCGCGAGCTCGGCCTTTATGCCGAAGATCCCGATCCCGAGGTCGGTGAGGTGCTGTACTGCTACGGCAACTGCGGCGATCTGGCCGAGTGGATCCCGCCCTCCGGCGGCGCCACCATCGTCGAGAAAACCATCGACATCGTCACCGCGATCGGCACGGCCACCAATGTGACCGCCTACATCCCCGCCGACGCCTACGCCACCAAAGAGGACTACGAGACCTACAAAGCCATCGCCCTCGGCGCGCAGGCTACGGCAGAGGAGGCTCTGGCGCTCGCCCGGCAGGCCATCGCAATCGCACAGGCCGCCGAGGCGTCGGTGAATGACCTGAGCAACGCGGTCGGCCAGAACACCAGCAAGATCGCAACACTGTGGGACGCCGTTTTCAGCGAGATCACGACCAACCCCTTCCAGATCACGTTTGCAGACCTGACGGGCATCACCCTGACGGCCGGCATCTGGAACAGCGGACTCCAGCGCCTCGAGTGCTAAACTACCGGCCAAAGGCCAGAAAGGAGGCCGCCCATGTATAGAGGCACCACACCAACCATCACCATCAACTGTGACATCGACGTCAGCGAGTTCGTGACAATGTGGGTAACATTCCGCACGCAGCAGCTCGCCACCTATGCCCCACCGAAGCAGGTGGAAGTCACCAAGCACCTCGGGGACGAGGGCGTCGACGCGACCGACAAGGTCGTCACCGTCAGCCTGACGCAAGCCGACACGCTGCTGCTCGGCTCTCTGTCTCCCGACGAGGATCAACAGGTGGAGGTGCAGATCCGCGGCAGGACGGAGGACGGGCGCGCGTTTGCGAGCAACATTATGACCGCCCCGCTCAGCCGGATCCTGAAGGACGGCGTCATCTAAGTGAGCGTCGACTTCAATGCCTCGTTCTCTGGCAGCGCGGAGACCTTCGGGGCGAAGATGACCGAGACGCCTGCCTCCATGACCGCCTCCATGAAGGAGACGGGCGGCGGCAGCGCCTCAAACTACGAAGCCCTGCGCAACAAGCCCAAGATCAACGGGCACGAGCTGATCGGCGACATGACGCCGGCGCAGCTCGGCATCACGGACGACAGGCACCACACCCACAAGCAGGCACAGGCGGCGAAGGTGTGGACAGTCGCCCACAACCTCGGAAAGCGGCCCGCCGTCACGGTCGTCGACAGCGCCGGCACCGCGGTCATCGGGGAGGTTGACTACCTCGACGACAACACCGTGCGCCTGACCTTCTGCGCGGCCTTTTCCGGGACTGCATACTTCAACTAAGGAGGTAAACCCGTGAAAATCCTGACAAATCTGGATCTCTCGCAGAATGAGATCCAAAACGCCATCATGCAGCCGCTCGCTGCACCTCCGGCCAACCCGAAGCTCGGCCAGATCTATTTCAGCAGCGTCGACCTGACGCTGTACCTGTGGACGGGCGAGAAATGGATCCCCGTGCCGACCAAGCTCTCGCAGCTCGAGAACGACAGCAAGTTCATCACGGCCAAGGACGTCCCCGAGGGCGCAGCAGCGTCCACGACCACACCGAAGATGAACGGCACCGCCGCCGTCGGCTCCGAGACAGCGTTTGCACGCGGCGACCACGTCCACCCCAAGGACACCAGCAAGCTGAACACGGACGGCGACGGCTCTAACGTGACCGTCGCCTTCGAGGCAGCGACCAAGCGCGAGGCACCCACCTCCGGCGAGAAGCTGAGCGTCCTGCTCGGCAAGGTGCTGAAGTTCTTCAGCGACCTCAAGACCGTGGCCTTCTCTGGCAGCTATAAGGATCTGAGCGACAAGCCGACGATCCCGTCCGCTGCCGCTGACGTCGGCGCGATCCCCGCAACGGAAAAGGGCGCAGCCGGCGGCGTGGCCGAGCTGGACAGCGGCGGCAAGGTGCCGGCCAACCAGCTCCCGAGCTATGTGGACGACGTCGTCGACGCCTACATCCGCACCGGCGCCACGGCCCTCGGTGCTGACTGGCTGAGCAAGACCTCCGGCGGCGCGGCTCTGACGCCTGAGTCCGACAAGATCTACGTCATCCTGAGCGAAGGCGAGTACCAGAACAAGACGTACCGCTGGAGCGGGACGACCTACGCCGTCATCGGCAACGACCTCGCCCTCGGCGAGACTGCGAGCACCGCCTACCGCGGCGACCGCGGCAAGACGGCATACGACCACAGCCAGAGCGCCCACGCTCCCGCCGACGCCGAGAAGAACGTCCAGAGCGACTGGAGCGAGACGGACGGCAACAGCGACGCCTTCATCAAGAACAAGCCCGCGATCCCGAAGGCCGTCACCAAGACCGTCCAGACCATCAGCGACGCGGCGAGCAAGAGCTTCACCGTCACCGGCTACATCCTCAGCGTGATCCTGATCGACAGCGTCACCAAGGAGCAGGTCATCGGCGACGTCTCTTTCGAGAACGCCACGGCCTCGGCCAACGGCAAGGTCACGGTCACGCTCTCGGCCGCGCCCTCCAACCCGATCCTCGTCATCATCACAAGCATCGCACTGTAAGGAGGCCGGCCTATGAAACACTACGGAGCAGTCGACGACCCGAAGGACATCACGACGAAGGAGTATGTCGACGCGGCTGACAACGCTCTGAAGGTGAAGGTCGACGCCCTGTGGGACTTCGTTTGCACGGACATCACGAGCAACCCCTTCCAGATCACATTCGACGATCTGGAGGGGCTGACCGTGAGCTCCGGCATCTGGAACACAGGGCAGCGGAGGCTCGAGTGCTGATGGGAAACTGCTACAACTACACCCCGATCCCACCGGCCGAAGCCTCCTGCATCATCGCGCACCTGTTCGTCGAGCTGGCCTTGCCCTGCTCCTGCTGCAAGCGGGAGGACGGCGTCATCGTCATTCAGGGCAAGACCTACGACGGCAGCAGCGCCCGCGTCACAATCAAAGGCGAGGAGGTGAGATACTACGGCAAGCAACGGACACTCGCGGCCATACGAGCGGGCCAATGTAGGCCGCCCGCCCTTCGGCCGTGACAAACTGCCCGAGATGCAGGTCATCACGGACGCCAAGGAGCTCGAGAAACACACCTACATCAAGACCAGAAACCCGGCCGTATTTCCAAAGAAGGAGCGGCTCGGTCTGGCGCAAAGGATGATGAACGAGGCCAGCGACCTCGTCGCCGATCTGATGGAGGCCAACGATCTGCTCCTGACGGATCCCGAGGAGCGTGAGCTCAGGTATCGCGCGCAGCGGTCGGCGCTTCGCAACTGCCGAAAGCTGATCCACCACATCGAGCTCGCGCACGAGATCCTCAGCGGCTTCAGCGATGACGCCTTTGCATACTGGGCGAAGATGGCGGCCGGCGTAAAGAACCAGACCGCCAAATGGTACAAAACGGATAAAGAGAGGGCCGCCAAGCTGGACGCGCAGAAGCGTCACCAGTGAGGCGGCCCTCGGGGTATGCCTTGTTTTTTCGTGCCGGCTCGGCCAACAACGCCCGCAACGTCAACTCCGATGGCACGCTGAACAGGAACAACGCCTACAACGGCAACAACGGCCTGCGCCCCGCTTCGATGGATCGCCCGACTTATTAACCGCCCGGAGACGGGAGGCGAACACTGTGCCCCATCATCCAAGGAAGGCATATCCCTCCCGCAGCCGCGGCCGTCTGACCGGCCCGGTCATGGGTAAACACAAGACCGCCGATGCTCCCGGCGGCGCACGCAAAGCGTGGCCGGAGCTATACACGGCGGGGAGACTTTTCAATGGAGAATATCGTAAACAGCACCATCGCGCTCTACAAAGCATACCGCAAAACCCGCTGCGGAAAGCGCGACAACCCGACCGCCATGCGCTACCGCATGGAGGCCATCGAGCGCACCGTCGCCCTCTCTGAGAGGCTCCAGCGGCGCGACTATTCCTTCGGGCCCTACTACCCCTTCAAGGTGTACGAGCCCAAGGAGCGGCTCGTCCTCGCCATCGACTTCGAGGGCAAGGTCGTCCAGCACTCGCTCTGCGACAACGTCCTCGAGCCGGCGTTCTCCCGGCGCTTCATCCGGGACAACTACGCCGGCCAGATCGGCAAAGGCACCCACGACGGCCTCGACCGTCTGGCTGCGGCCATGCGCCACTATTTCTTCAGCCGAAAGGCAGCAGACGAAGCAGCCCGCAAGGCTGCCGGCCTGCCGCCCCGGCCGATGAACGAGTGGGACTACGCCGACGGCTGGGTACTGAAGGGCGATTTTTCAAAGTTCTTTTACACCCTGCTCCATTCCTACTGTTACGAAACGGCCCGCCGGGCCCTGAAGTGGCTGAAGGATCCCGAGCTGATCGACTTCGCTGAGTGGCTGCTGTGGCTCATAATCGACAGCACGCCAGACCCCGGCATCCCGATCGGCAACCAGTCGAGCCAACTGCTCGCGCTGCTCTATCTGGACGCCTTCGACCACTGGCTGAGGGATGACCGCGGCCTCGTATATGGCAGGTACATGGACGACTTCTACATCATCCACAGCGACAAGCTGCTGCTCCGGCAGATACTCAAGGAGATCGAGGCGTACATCAAGCCGCTCGGCCTTCGGCTGAACGGCAAGACGCAGATCCTCCCGCTGAAGAACGGCATCGACTTCCTCGGTTTTCACACCTACCTCACGCAGACCGGCAAGGTCGTGAGGAAAGTGCGAGCCAAGAGCATCGACAACATGAAGCGCAAGATCCGCAAGTTCCGCGGGCTGGTGGACTCCGGCAAGATGACACTCGACAGCGTCGTGCAATCCTACGCGAGCTGGACGGGCCACATCTCACACGGCAACACCTACCACCTGCGGCAGAACATGGACGCCTATTTCTTCAGCTATTTCCCGGAGCTCAAACCATCACCGAAAGGAGACACAACTCATGGCCCAAAAACTGAGCAACCTCGCAAACAAGTCGAAGGTCAAGTTCGGCAGCCTGTACGGCAGCCCGATCGTCTGGATCGTGGCCGATAAGAACCACGCAGGCTACCCCTCCAACAGCGTCACGCTCGTGACCAACCAGATCATCAAGATGCTGTGCTTCGACGCAACAGAACCGAGTAACGGCAACAGCGACCGCCGCGGCTACGGCAACAACCGCTACATCTACTCGAACCTGCGCCAGTGGCTCAACAGCCCCGCGGCTGCCGGCCAGTGGTACACCGCACAGCACTCCGCAGACCAGACGCCGGACTCCTCCCACGTCTGGAACAGCGTCAACCCGTACAGTGGCCTCGCCGGTTTTCTGAACGCCTTCACCGCCAACGAGCGGGCGGCTCTGCTGAACACCACCATCACGGTCGGCAAGAGCTCCACAGACGGCGGCGGGACGGAGACCTGCACGGACAAGATCTTCCCGCTGTCCTGCACTGAGGTCGGCCTGAGCGGCGACCACGTCTGCGGCAGCAAGCTGGCAATCTTCAGCGACAACAACAGCCGCATCGCCACCGTGACGGCCTCCTGCGTCGCCAATTCCAACTATTCCAGCAACCCGGGCTCTGGTGCCGCGTGGTACTACTGGCTGCGGGACGCCTATGCCGGCTCGGCCGGCGGCGCCCGCCTCGTCTTCTCCGGTGGCGCGCTGTACTGGGTCGACGCCTTCGGCGGCCGCTACGGCCTGCGCCCCGCTTGTAATCTGTCCTCTGATCTCCTGATCTCCGACTCCGTCGACTCGGATGGATGCTATACAGTGATCTACAATCAGGCGCCCACAGCGCCGTCGTCCATCACTGTCCCGAGCGAAGTGCTCGGCGGCGAGAACCTGAGCATCTCGTGGGCGGCCTCCACCGACCCCGACGGCAACCTCTCCGGCTACGTTCTGGAGCGCAAGGTCGGGAGCGGCACATGGGCGCAGATCTACAAGGGATCCTCGCGCAGCTACACCGACGCCATCACCTACGGATGGACGAGCGTGCAGTACCGCGTCAAGGCATACGACGCCGCCGGCGCGGAGAGTGCGTACACCACCAGCGCCACCCGCACCGTCACCAATAACCGACCGCCCGTCATCAGCGGCACGGACGGCGCCCTCGGCAGCTTCAGCACGGCGGCCCCGTCCTACGAGTACACCGTCACCGACGCCGACGGCCATCAGGTCGACGTCGTGGAGATGCTGGACGGCGTGACGCTGCGCAGCTACACCGTGACCCTCGGCCAGACCAACACGCTGACGATCGGCTCCGAGGCGTGGCTGAAGGTCGTGAACGGCAGCCACACCCTGAAGATCGTGGCGACCGACGCCAAGGACGCCAGCGTCACCCGCACGCTGACCTTCACCAAGGCCGTCACGTCCGTCGAGTTCGAGCAGACCCTCGCTATGGAGGCCGACGCCATGCCGACCAAGGCCCTCGTCAACATTCAGGGCAATTTCCCGGCCGGCTGCACGCTTCAGGTCTGGATCTGCAACAACGGCAACGACGCGAGCCCGACGTGGGAGGACATCACGCAGAAGGCCCGCACCGGCCAGAAGCACTACTTCACAAACAAGACCAAGACGGCCGCAGCGTGGGGCGTCAAAGTCAAGGCCAAGCTGCTCCGCGGCTCTGCTACGGAGACCTGCTACATCCAGTCGATCGGAGGTAACTTTGCATGATTAAGCACAGACCTGACAGCATCAAAGAGCTGAACGACAAACAGGCCGCAGAGGCCGAGAAGGACAAGACCATCGCCGAACAGGCTGACACCATCGAGCTGCTGAAGGGCTGCATCATGGAGCTGGCCGACGTGGTCTATGGCGACGGAGAGGAGGACACCACAGCATGAGCAAGATCGTCGAGCTGTACGTCAAGGAGCTGACCCGCGAAGGCTCCACCATGACCATCAACGACGTCCCGAAGAAACTGCGCAAGCAGGTCGAGGACGCCATCGCTGCCCTCGAGGCAGCCGCAAACGCCGGCACCGCGAAGGAAGGGGCGACCGAATGATCGCCCGGGCCCTCGCGTGGCTATTATTAAAAATTGCAGGAAAGGAGGAGCGTGAAATGCTGGTACGTCTGTATGCAGGCGAGATCATCATGGGCCGCATCACCGAGGACGACGTCCCCGCGAAGCTGAAGGCCCGCGTGCACAAGTATCTCGTCGACATGGGCTACTTCGACGACGTCGAGGAGTAAGCCCAAACAACAAGGAGGGCCGCGTCCTGCGGCCCTCCGGCTTTTATGAGGTGACACAATGATCGAAATCAACATCGGCGCGCTCGTCGTCCTGCTGGGGATCCCGACGGCCGTGACCGGCTTCTGCTTCTGGATGCTCGAGCACAGGATCCAGAAGCGCGAGAAGCAAAAGGAGGCCGAGGAGGCCAAAAAACAGCAAGAGGCAGCGGCCCGGGAGCGTGCCCGTGAAGATCTCCAGATCATCACCATTCAGGGCACGTCGGCAGCCATCGCCCTCGGCGAGGCGACGGCCCGGGCCATGCAGCGCATCCCTGACGCGCATTGCAACGGGGATATGCACGCGGCCCTCGACTACGCTGCCAAAATCAAGCACGCGCAGAAGGACTTCCTCACCAGTCAGGGGATCCACGCGATCATCGACTGAGGAGGTGGAGCAGCATGGCCGCAAAGAAGCGCCGGCGCAAGCGGAAAAAGAAGATCGAGGCGAGCAAGAAGCTCGCATACTGGGCGGCCATCGTGGCGAGCCTCAGCGCGGCCACGTCCTACCTGCTCTCAGCCTTCGGGCGTGACCCGGTCAGTGAAGTGACTGGCACGATCTTCACCGCCTGCGTCGGCTATCTAATCACATACGCCGGCAAGAGCCTCGGCGAGAAAATCAGCCGAAACCGCCACAGGCTCGACGCCGACGGCAACCCGCTCCCGGATCCATCCGGGGACACTCTCAACAATGAGGAGGCACAAGGATGAACACCATCGACATCACCCCTATCGTCAACGCAGCCATCGCCCTGATCGGCGCCGGCGTGAGCGTTTTCCTGATCCCGTGGCTCAAGAGCCAGACCACCGAGGCACAGCGCAAGGAGCTGACCGCGTGGGTAAAGATCGGCGTCGCTGCTGCTGAGCAGCTCTACAAGGGCGCCGGCCGCGGCGAGGAGAAGAAGCAGTACGTCATCGACTTCCTGAAGCAGAAGGGCTTCAAGGTCGACGAGGAGAGCGTCATCAACGCGATCGAGGCAGCAGTCAAGCAGCTCAACACCGAGGGCCTGACTATAGAATGACGGAGAGGGGCGGGCTCCGGCCCGCCCTTTTTCTTTTTACAGCTAAGGAGGTAAAATCATGAGCAAATGCTACGCATCGGCCGTCCTCGCCATCGCTGCGGCAGAGATCGGCTACCACGAGAAAAAGAGCAACAGCCAGCTCGACAACCCGACCGCCAACGCGGGCAGCGCCAACTATACCAAGTACGCCAGAGACTTCGACGAGAAGTACCCGAAATGGTACAACGGCAAGAAAAACGGCTTCGCGTGGTGCGATATGTTCGTCGACTGGTGTATGCTGACTGCCTTCGGATACACGAACGCGCTGCGCCTGCTCTGCCAGCCCGAGAGATCCGCAGGTGCCGGCTGCACCTACTCCCTCATGTACTACGAGAAGCAGGGCCGCTATCACGCCAAGGATCCCAAGCCCGGCGACCAGATCTTTTTCAGCACCGCGCACTCCAAGAGCAACGTCAGCCACACCGGCCTCGTCGAGAAGGTGGACGGCAGCAAGGTCTACACCATCGAGGGTAACACCTCCGACCAAGTGGCCCGCCGCTCCTACTACCTGAGCGACAGCTACATCGTCGGCTATGGCCGCCCGGCCTACGACGCGGAGCCCGGGAACGCCAACACGGGCAGCCAGACGTCGAGCAACGGCACCACCAGCGAAGTGACCTACACGGTCGTCGCCGGCGACACCCTGAGCAAAATCGCGGCCAAGTACGGGACGACCTACCAGAAGCTCGCAGCGTACAACGGGATCACCAACCCGAACATCATCAGAGTCGGCCAGAAAATCAAGATCCCGGGAACGGCAGCCCCCAAGAAAACCAACGCCGAGCTCGCCAAGGAGGTCATCGCTGGCAAATGGGGCAACGGCGCAGACCGCAAGAAGCGCCTCGAGGCCGCTGGCTACGACTACAACGCCGTCCAGCAGGCCGTCAACGCAGCACTCTCGCACTGAGCTACAACTTCACACGCACAAGAAAACCCGCCCGGAGATCCCGGGCGGGCTTTTCCTGTTTTATAGGGCCCCGCGCTGCTTCAATCTGGCGGCGGCCATTTTGTAAACCTTCGTGCCTCTGTTCGGGCCTGCGAAATCATAGACATCACGATCCTCCAGAGACTTCAGCAGGGCAGGATCTTCAGCAATCTCAGCCCCGCAACTGCGCAGAAACTCATACACCGAAAGACCACGCGGATCGCTGAACCTTCCACCGCTCTCCTGCCGGTAAACGGCATAAGCATACAACTCGCCCCGAGCGGCTCCGTGCATCTGGCTGACCATATACGAAAGCAGAGCCTTTTCACCGACAAAGCGCGAAAACTTCACCCCGCAGGCGTGCGCATACAACGAAAGGCCGGGATCTGGTGCAGCCTCGTCCTCGTCGGTGATCCTGCTGATGATCGCGCTGACGTCCTCCTTGCATACGCCGTCGGGGAGCATGGCCTCGAGTTCGAGCGCGTAGTCCATTTGCCGATCGGTCGGCGGGATCTGCGGCTCCACCTGCACAGTCATGGGCTCAACGAGGCCATCATCCGCAGCCGCAGCTCTGGCGTCAGCCTCGGTCTGCGCCTCATATCGTTTCGTGTTTTTTCTCCCCGTGCTGGAGTTCATGCCAGTAACGCAAAAACGCCCATAGTTTACAAAACCGCCGGACGGGCTCACATAGCCGCCGATCTCGGCAAGCGGGAGCTCGCCGCGCGTCCGTTGCTTCACTTCTACGGTCTGAGCGTGGATCGTGGCCGTGATCGCAGGAGCCGGCTCTGGCTCCTTTTTCTTCAGAAAGCTAAACAGCCCCATGCAGTACCTCCTCCTGATGACTTTGTATTTATTAGTGTTTAGTCATCTTTGGCATAATATTACCATGCCAAAACTGGTAAAGTCAATATTGCATAGTCATCTTTAGCATAAAGGGAGGCGAGGGCTGCGAAGATATACAAACCAGACGGCAGGTGCAACATCTCCGGGGAGAGAGTCAGAGAGGAGCGGCTGCGGGCAAACCTGTCACAGGAACAGCTCGCCTATAAGCTCCAGATCATCGGACTGGACGTCACGCAGAAGGTCATCAGCAGGATCGAGAACGGCAGCCGAGTCGTCGCTGACTACGAGCTGGACTATCTGGCGACCGCTCTCGGAACCACCATCAACCACCTGCTCGGGAAAGAATGAGAAAACCGCACGGCAGCGACGCCGTGCGGCTTTTTTTCGTGGAAAATCGCGGGAAAATGTTGAAAATCTGCCGAATTATGCTTGACATTATAGAGCAAATGCTCTATAATATAATCACAGGCAAGGGATAGCCGAGTACAGAAAGAAAGGAGAACAAAACCGCGGAAAGGAGGCAAAGCCGTGGATGCTGAGCAGATGAAAAAACTGCTCGAGCTGCTGGAACAGGCTCTAAAGTGTGAACAGGTTGCCACCATTACGATCACAATAAAGCCGAACCAAAAGCCCAAGCAGTAAGGTCGAAGGACGGCGGGAAAAATCCCGCCCGCCGTTCCTTTTCATTATAACCACGAAACCACGGCAAAGTCAAGCGGGAGGAACAACATGGACATCTCGATCAAAGTGACCTACAAAAGCGAGGGGCTGCAAAAGCTCCGCAAGGCTGCCGGCCTGTCTCAGTCTCAGCTCGCCGATCTGGCCGGGATCAAGGTGCAGGTGCTCCAGCAGTACGAGCGCGGCGCCCGGGACATCAACGGCGCAAAGCTGCCGACGCTGCTGAAGATCTGCAACGCGCTGGAGTGCAGGCTGGCTGACATCATCACAGACGAGGAGACGCTCGAGCTCCTGAAAAAGTACGAGGAACACTGACACACAGAAGGGGCGGCCGGCGGGCCGCCCCTTTTCTTTTTATCACGGAGGGGAACACAATGGGACAGCACTGGAGCCATCTGACGCCGACCAAGCGCATCCAGCTCGACGCCTTCATCCGCGCAGGAATGAAGCCGACGGACATCGCCAAGGAGCTCGGCGTCCACCATACGACGATATACCGCGAGCTAAAGCGATGCACCTATGAGCACCGAAACAGCGACTACACCACCGAAATCAGATACAACCCCGACGGCGCGCAGGCTCGATATGAGGCAAACCTCCGCGCCAAGGGCCCGGATCTGAAGATCGGCAACGACTACGAGCTGGCCGACTACCTGATCGCAAAGATCCGCGACGAGAAGTACAGCCCGGAGGCTGCAATCGGTGAGGCCGAGGTCAAGGGCTGGCCCTTCAAGACCCACATCTGCGCGAGTACCGCCTACAACTACATCCGCGGCGAGATCTTCGGCGACGAGCTGACCGTCTCCATGCTGCCGCAGCACGGCAAGCGCCACCAGCCGGAGCGCCCGGCCGGATCCATGCCACGCAAGCCCGCGGGCCGGAGCATCGAAGATCGCCCCGAGCACATCAACGACCGCAGCACCTTCGGTCACTGGGAGATGGACAGCGTCGAGAGCTGCCAAGGCGTCAGCAACACCTACATCGTGATGACCGAGCGGAAAACGCGCTGGGAGCTCATTATACCGTCGCCGGACAAGACGGCCGCCAGCGTCGTCGCTGCGATTGACGGGCTCGAGGCCAAGTACGGCGACCTGTTCCCGAAGGTATTCAGATCCATCACCTGCGACAATGGCTGCGAGTTTGCAGACGCCGCCGGGATCGAGCGCAGCGTCACCGGCCGGGGATCCCGCACTGAGGTCTACTACTGCCACCCGTACCGCCCGAGCGAGCGCGGATCCAACGAGAACCAGAACGGCCTCATACGTCGGCACCTGCCGAAGGGCACCGACCTGAGCACAATCTCCTACGAGGAAACCAAGCGGATCGAGGACTGGCTGAACAACTACCCCCGCAAAATGTTCGGTTATCTGTGCTCCGAGCAGCTTTTCCGGGAAGAAATCGCCCTCATTCTGGCCTCATAAAAAATATTTTTGCTTTTTTGTGCATTTACTCTTGACAAATGGCCCTGCTGCCCTCATTTTTGGGTGTACGCTCCCCAGTACAGCTGCACCTCCGGCAGCTTCTTTTTCCGCAGCAGGAACGCAACGGGCAGCAGGTATACCACCACGGTCAGCAGCATGGAGGCGTCGTAGCCGCTCACGCTCTCGGAGAGGGTCGTGGTGCCGTATAGCCCGCCGATGAGCATGGAGGCAATGTCCATGGCCCCGTGCAGGAATACTGTGACCCAGAGGTTGCCGGTGCGGAAATAGATGGCCGCAAACAGCGCTCCCAGCGACGCCGAGAACGCGCACTGCATCAGCACGCCGAAGGGTGCCGAGCTGGACAGGTTGGTCAGGTGAGCCGCGCCGAACAGCACGCCGGACAGCAGGCAGGCTTTCCAGACACCGGCCCGGCTGGTGCCGAAGTGTTCCAGCAGCGTTTCGGCAATGACGCCCCGGAACAGGAATTCCTCCGCCACGCCCACCATTGCCATGCAGGCCAGAAAGCTCAGGATACGCCCCGCCGGGAGCAGCGGCGTGTCCGGCCGCTCAAAGATCAGTGCGCTGTATATGCTGTAGCAGATGAATGCCAGCGGGTACATCCCCACCAGCAGACCGTTCCAAAAGCCGCTGCCGCGGCGGCCCAGCAGTCCCTGCCGCCCGGTGCGGCGCAGCAGCAGCCAGGCCGCCCCTGCCCCCACCAGCTCCTGTACAAGGCTGAGAAGGTATTCATCCAGACCGGAAAAATCTGCCCCGGCCGCCACCAGCGCGACGGTCAGCACCAGACTGGACAAAAACAGGGAGCCGAGGAACAGTACCTCGGCAAGGATGCAATACAAAATGGGGTGAGCTGCGCGCAGACGTTTGAGCATGAAAGCGCCTCCTGTGTAACTTGATGGTTTCATTTTACCACATTCTGACCAAAAGCAACAGGGGCCTTTTTTTCAGCGCAGGGCAGCCACACCGTTGCCTTTGCACCGTTTGGCACATTCTGCCCGAACGTCACCCTGCCGCCATGCGCGGCGGCGATCTGCTCCACCACATGAAGTCCCAGAATGTGCGGGGTCTGCTCGTTCTGTGGCATACCTTGCAGTGCCGCCAGAACGGCAGGCGGATAGCCTGTGCCGTTGTCCGCGACGGTCAGGCAGAAGCGATTTCCGGCAACATTCGTCTGCACCTCGATCTCTACAGGTGCCGAATTATGCCGGATGCTGTTGCCCAGCAGGTTTTCCAGCAATCGTTCCAACAGGGCGCGGTCCACGCAGAGTTTCGCCTGCTCTGCGGCAGCGGTCTGCTGCAGCGACACCTCGCAGGTCTCCGCCTGCGGACTTTCGCAGAACTGCGCCACCAGCTCCCGGAACAGCGGCCCCGCCGCAAATTCCTGCTTGCGCAGGGGCTGTGTTCCATATTCCAGCTTGCTGGTCAGGTTCAGGTCCTCGATCAGGGTGCGGAGTTTTTCGCTCTGGGTGCGGATGCCTCCGGCCTTTTGCCGGGCAGTTTCCGGCAGGACGGCGTCCCGCTCCAGCTGCTCCGCCCAGCCCAGGATCAGCGCCAGCGGGGTGCGCACATCGTGGCTGACCCCGGCGATCCACTGGGTGCGGGCATCGTCCCGCCGGGCCAGCAGTTCGTTCCGCGCTTGCAGCTGCGCACTGGTCCGGTTCAGCTTTTCGGCCAGTTCCCCGGCAAAGCCCTCCGCAGGCAGCTGTACGGTCTGCCCCTCGGCCAGCGCATCCAGCCCGGAAGCCACCGTTTCCAGCCGCTTGGCTCCCTGCCAGCTGAGCAGAAAACAGCAGATCGCTGCCAGCAGCAACAGCAGCCCAAACCCCAGCGGAATGGTTTTGGCAAGGTTCAGGATGTACTCCGGCGAGGTGTAAATGCTGCATTTCCACAAACTACCTCTGGCAAGCCCGATGACGAACAGGCCATAGTCCTCTGCCCAGCAGAACACCGGATAATCGTCCAGATACCAGCGGGCAAACCCCGCCACTTCTCCGGTGGTATAGGCATGGTTCAGCGCGTCCGGCAGGGCATAGTTCCACCGGATATTTCCGGTATCGTCCAGCACCATGGCCCATGCATAGCCGTCCATCCATTCTTCCGGGGTGTGCGCTGCGCCAAGGGCAAGCCCCGCCGGAGTTTCCACCATGGCATCCGCAATTTCGCTGGATGCATAGGTCCTCTGCGGCAGATGGGTCGTTTCCTGCCAGCCCAGAAACACCAGCAGCCCAAGGCCCAGAAACACCAGCAGCAGAACGATGCCCACCGCCGCCAGAACATACCGCCGGATGAGCCGCACAAAGGTTTTCATCGTGCATCCTCCTTTGCCAGCTTGTACCCGATGCCCCTCACCGTCTGCAGAAAGCGCGGCCTGCCCGGCTCCGGTTCCAGCTTTTCCCGCAGATGCCGGATATGAACACCCAGACTGTTTTCATACCCATAATAATCCGCGCCCCACACCGCTTCGCACAGCGCATCGTAGGTCACGATATGCCCGCGGTTTTCGGCCAGCTTGCGCAAAAGCGTCCGCTCGGTCGCTGTCAGGGCAAGGGTGGTTCCGTCCGGCAGGGTCACAAGGGCATCGTGCAGGTCCACGCTCCGGTCGCTCAGCTGCAAGATTGCTGCTTTTGTCCGGGAAAGCTCGGTCCGGTAAGCACGCTGCAAAAGGTGCTGCACCCGCAAAAGCAGTTCCTGCATCAGAAATGGCTTGGTCAGGTAATCGTCTGCGCCCAGTCCCAGCCCGAACAAGCGGTCGGCATCGGCGTCCCGCGCAGAGAGGAACAGGGTCGGCACATCGGCTTTTGCCCGCAGGGTACGAAACAGCGAAAACCCGTCCCCGTCCGGGAGGTTGATGTCCAGGATCATCAGTTCCGGCATCTCGGCTGCAAAGGCGGTCTGTGCGGCGGCACAGTTCTGCACGGTGCGGATGTTCTGATAGCCTGCCCCACGCAGCTGCTCTTCGAGCAGCCGCAGCAGATCGGTGTTGTCATCTACAAGTAAAATGTGTGCCTGTTGGATCGTGTTCATCGCGGTGTTCCTCCGGTCATTTTCTGTTCCCACTATAACACGTTCTGGCCGGAAATGTCCGGATTTTGCGAAAATTTAAGCGCAGATTAAGACAGGCTTCGGCGGAGCTTAAGCCCGCCGAGGTAAACTGTGGGTGTTCCAAGCGAACGAGAAAGGAGCATCCTCTATGAAACCTGTCATTGAAACACACGACCTGTGCAAAAGCTACAACGGCCGCACCGTGGTCGATCATCTGAACCTGACCGTCCCGCAAGGGTGCGTCTACGGCTTTTTAGGCCCGAACGGTGCGGGCAAATCCACCAGCATGAAGATGCTGCTGGGGCTGGTGCACCCCACCGGCGGCAGCGTGGAGCTGCTGGGCCATACCATGAACGTAACAAACCGCATCCCCCTGCTGCGGCAGACCGGAAGCCTGATCGAATCCCCCTCCGGCTATCTGCATCTGACGGCCCGGGAAAATCTGGCCATCGTGGCCGACCTGAAAGGCGTTGCCCACAAGGACATTGACCGGGTGCTGGAGATTGTCCACCTGACTGCCGATGCCAACCGGAAGGTGGGGCAGTATTCCCTTGGCATGAAGCAGCGGCTCGGCATTGCCATGGCTCTGCTGGGCAGCCCCAAGCTTCTGATCCTGGACGAGCCGACCAATGGTCTGGACCCGGCCGGCATTCAGGAAATGCGCAGCCTGATCTCCTCCATGCCGGAAACCACCGGGGCAACCGTGCTGATCTCCAGCCACCTATTGGGCGAGATCGAGCAGATGGTCACGCAGGTGGGCATCCTGAACCACGGAAAGATGCTGTTTGAGGGCTCTTTGCAGGCCTTGCAGAAGCACAGCCGCGGCGGGATCCTGCTGCGGGTGCTGGATGTTCCCAAAAGCATTGCGGTGCTGAACCGACAGGGCATCCGGGCGGTGACACAGGCACAGCACCCGGATGTGCTGGAACTGCCCGCCCTGCCGGACGAAGCACTGGCGGCACTGGTGAGCACGCTGGCCGAAAACGGTGTCGGTGTGGTCGGGCTGACCGCCCAGACAAAGAATCTGGAAGAGATCTTCCTCAGCCTGACCCAGAACAATGGGGAGGTGGCCTGAGATGCTGCGTTCCTTTCATGCTGAACTTCAGAAGGCGCACCGGCGGCACGATCTGCTGCTCTGCCTGCTGGTGCCCCTCATCATGATCTTATGGGTGGGCGGGCTTGCTCCCTCTGACCCTGAAGAACTGGCCAACGGTTACAGTGCCCTGCTTTACAGCATCCCGGTCATCGAGGCCATTCTGATGCCGGTGCTGATGGCCGTGCTTGCCAGCCGCCTGTGGGAGATCGAGGTCAAAGGCAGTATGCCAAAGCTCCTCTACACCCTGCAGGAGCGCCGCAGCCTGTTTGCGGGCAAAGCCGCCTTTGGCCTGCTGGAAATTCTGCTGGTGACTCTGCTGGAAATGGGAGCCGCCGTCCTGCTGGGCATCGTGCACGGCTACACGGAAGCCTTTCCCACTGGGCAGCTGGTCTATCTGTTCGTCTGCACGCTGGCTGTGGATGCAATGCTCTTCTTTGGCGAATTTCTGCTGATGCTGTGGGTGGGCAATCCCCTGCCGGCGCTCTGCGTGGGCATTGTAGGGGCGCTGGTGGGTCTGTTCTCTGCCTTTATGCCGCCGCTTGCCAGTTACTTTGTGCCCTTTGGGTACTACATTCCTCTGAGCGCCTACGAAGTGGCGAACTGGAACAAGGCCACCCACACCGTCACCTACGGCACCCGCCCCTTCAACTGGGGGCTGCTGGCCTTCACCCTTGCGCTGGGCGCTGTGCTGTTTGCCCTTGCGTGGCGCAAGGTACAGGACGAGGAGGTATAAAACCATGCTGAAACGCTGTATTCTTGCGGAGGACCGCAAACTCCACGCCTCGCCCATCTGGGCGATGTTCTTTCTGCTGCCGGTCCTTTCCGCCACCTACGGCACGTTCAATTATCTGCAAAATCTTGAGATCCTCAACGACGGCTGGTATAGCCTGTGGACCCAGCACACCCTGTTTTATTCCATGCTCTTCTTCCCTGCCATGGTCGCCACCTATGCCGCCTACCTGTGGCGGCTGGAGCATCTGGGGCACAACTGGAACCTCATCATGGCAAGCCCCGTGCGCCCGATGGACCTGTTTGCCGCAAAGTTTGTGGTGGTGACAAAGCTGGCACTGCTGACCCACGGTTTTGTGTTTGCACTGTTCGTGTTCTGCGGCAAGGTATTTGCCCATCTGCCCGGGCTGCCGCCGGTCACCTTACCTCTGTTTTTACTGCGGGGACTGCTGGGTGCGTTGGCTGTCATTGCCGCACAGCTGGTGCTGGCCATGATCATCCGCAGCTTTGCCGTGCCCATTTTTCTGGGGCTGCTGGGCGGCATTACCGGCATCTTTATCGGCTCCAAGGGTCATGGGCTGTTGTGGCCCTATTCTCTGATGCAGCTGGGCATGAACTCCAACAAAAGCGAGGACGCGCTGGCCGGAAGCTATGGAATGTTTTTTCTCAGCTGCGCATTCTGGCTGGCGGCAATGTTTTTGCTGGCATGGGGCCTGCTGCGGAAACGGGATGTAAAAGCGTGACGTTGTTCCTGTAAAAAGAAGCGTTCTGCCACAATAAAAAATCTCCTGTTCAGAAAATCAAGACCCCGCGTTTTCACGCGGGGTCTTGATTTTAAAGTCCTTTTATGATGCACCCATCCTCGATTCGGATGATCTGCTGCGCTTTCTTCGCGATCTCCGGGTTGTGGGTGACAACGATCAGGGTCTGTCCGAATTCTGCTGCACATTCTGTCAGGAGCTTCATGGTGTCCTCACCCGTTCTGGTGTCCAGATTTCCGGTCGGTTCGTCTGCAAAGACAATGCGCGGTTTCCCGATCAGTGCGCGGGCGATTGCCACACGCTGCTGTTGTCCACCCGAAATCTGAGAAGGACGAGCATCGAGTTTCTCTGCGATTCCAAGAATTTCCGTCAGTTTACGGAGCATCTGCTCGTCCGGTGTCCGATGGTCGAGATAAAATGGGATCAGAATGTTGTCCCGCACCGTATACTCCGGGAACAGCCGGAAGTCCTGAAAAATAAAGCCAATTTTTTGCCGCCGCACCTGTGCAAGCTGCTCTGCATTCATTGCATAGAGGTCCTGCCCATCCAGCAGAACGTTTCCGGTCGTGGGCGGCAGCAGTCCTCCCAGGATCTTCAGAAGAGTGGATTTCCCGCTGCCACTGGAACCAATGATGGACGCAAATTCCCCCTTCCAAATCGTCAGGTCGCTGGCTTTTAATGCCTGAACCGCACTTTCGCCCTCGCCATAGGTTTTGGAAATTTGCACAGCTTCCAGAATTTTGTCTTTCATAAGATGTCCCCCTTCGATGCTTTTTTCCGGATAAAGGAGAAAACCGGCAGCAAAGCCGCAGCCAGCCAGAATCCCATCAGCAGAATGCTGACCAGGATCTGACTTCCCACAGGTCTGTGAAATTCAAACACACGCCCTTCTGTAGGGATCCGGATCAGATCCAGAATGCTTTGAATCGGAACAATGTGTGAAACTGCCAAAGATACAAGGATATTGACGATCAGCGTAGTTCCAACGATCACCGGAATCACCCGTTTTGCATAAGAACACACCAGTTTTTTCGGGGAAACGCCCAGCGTCAGGAGAAGGGACAACCGCTGCTGCTGGACTTCATAGGCAGAAAGGTTCAGGACGACCAGCAAAGCGCACCCCAGAAGAACACCAAGTACCGCCAGAATTCCGACCAGAAATGCACTTTGCGTTCCTTCCGTATAGCTTTGGCTGAGCAGATCGTAGTTGTCTGCGCTCAGAATCCCATTTCTGCGTGTGGCAATGGATGCAATGGAACGCCGCAGCGAGAAGTTATTGTCGGCAGCCAGCTTTACATTCAGGCTGCTGTATCCTTCTTTTTCCATATGGTAGCTTCCTGCGCCTTCAAACATTTTATGATAAAGAGCCGTGCTGACAAAGACCATGCCATTGTAGAAGATCCGATCCGTTGTCAGCAGTGTGTAATCTGCCGTAGATTTTACAATGCCGGCAATGGGCAGCTCGGCGGCATACGTCTGATAAACATCATTTCCGGCTTCATCCTGCCCGGTATAACGCTGGTATTGGATGCTCAGCTTATCACCGGCCGAGAAGACCGGTTCAACCGGCGTACTGCCATCCGGTTGGAAGCCCTGATAATATTCATCCGCAGCGGAATCATAATAGCAATCTCCCCACCGGATCAGAACAGAATCTCCGGACAGCAGCGCCTCCATACTGTTTTCCGGAACGTCTGCATCCTCGGCAATGCGTTCCAGTTCATCATCCGGCAGGGCGCAAACGAACGTATTCAGCGTCCCATTCGAGGCATTATGCATGAGATTCGGAACGCCCGTATAAAATCCGTTGTCCTTGACCCGGATCTCGGAGAGCATCTGGCTGCTCCGGATCTTGTCCGAAGTAATACTGTAGGTGTCGGTCAGGTTGATCGCAGCCGAAACATCTTCCACACCAGGCAATGCTGCAAGATCTTCTTTCAAAGAAAATGGCATCCCGGACGTTCCGTTCATCTTGATGGACAGACAGGCATACGGCGCATCCAGATCATACGGCAGCATGACACGCCATCCGACATAAAGGCAGCTGACTGCGATCAGCAAGACCGCACAGCCGACACCGACCTGCGGTGCAAGCGGAAGCTGCGCCAAACGGAACTTTTTGGCCTTGCTTTCCTTCTTCTGTGCTGCCTTTGGGCGGGTCAGAACAGCCGGCAGGAATGCGCCCAACAGCACAGCAATCAAAAATAGTACGGCAAGCAGGATCAACGATGCAAAAGGAACCGCAAAGAACGAAAGCTGTTTTTGCAGTCCAAGCCCTATGGCGGCAGCACCACACCCAAGTGCAAAACCAAGGAAAACTGCCGCAAGACCTGCAAAAAGAGCTTCCCACAGGCACATCCGGTGCAAGTCCTGTTTTCTTGCGCCAAGGATCTGGAATGTATGCAGTGTCTGCACTCGTTTATGAAGCACGATCACAAAATACTGCGCAACGGCAAAGAAGCTGACCAGGATCGCGATCATCAGCAGGAACGTCAACGAAGAAGACACCGTATCTTCCTGCGGATAGGCATATTCATTTGCAATGAAATCCGGGTCATCCGATGCAGTACCTACGGTGTCCGCATTCAAATCGTAGAAGGTCTGAAATTTTTGCCCAGCCAGTGCAAGCGGCTCAACGACAACCGCACTGACCGTCAGGTTGCTGCCAAGATTCCAATAGACGTCATAGGCCGGAAGAACACCACACAGGGTATAGGTCTGTTCCACGATCTTACCGGAACCGGATAACGGGTCATAATCATTGTCTGCGACCTTCAGCGTGATCGTCTGCCCCAGATCGTAGGAACAGCCCAACGCATCCAACAACGTTGTCGTCATAGCGATCTCATCCGGTTGTGCAGGAAAGTTTCCGCTGATCGGCACGATACGCCCCAGTTGTGCAAAGGCGCTGTCTACGGTTCCGATACCGCCCGCCAGCCCATTGTCTGCACCAAGAACGATTCCATCCTGAATTGCCGTGCTGGCTTTTGCGGACGCAGGCAGATTGTCCCGCACCTGTGCAGCATCCGTGTCCGTATCCGATAATCTCAGGTATTGCCACTCGCCGTACAGTTCGCATCGGGTATCCTGCAACGCCTGGGCAGAGCTGCCAGAATAAATCGTGGCTGCTGTCAGGAACGAAAAAACCATCGTCAGCAGGATCAGCAACAGACTGGTCTGCTTTTTCCGCCCAAGCATCCCATGGAACGCCAAAATAAGAGATGGGTTTTCTTTGCCTTTCATAAAACACCTTCACCTCCGCTTTTCATTCTGATCAACTGTTTCTATCCAATTAACGCAATTCCCACCCTTTTGTTACAGCTTTCAAGAGAATTTTTTTAATTTTTTCTTTTTGTTCATCAATTTTTCGGGGTACACAAACAAAAAAGAGCATCAAGTCCAACGACTCAACGCTCTTTTATTGTCCAGTCATCCTGCACATCACTGTGCATCAACTTTGATTCCTGGCAGGGAGTTCCAGACGCAAAAGGTCATCCGATGCCGTTTTCTATGCATCGGATGACCTTTTGGGGCAGCGTTTCCGTTTAAGCCACCCTGGTCTTTCGCAGATATCCCCATGCTGCCAGTCCAACGAGCAGAACGATCTTGACCGGTGCCGATGCCAGCAGTACATCTGCCTGAAAGAAGGCATGCCCGCCTGCATAGAGAAAATCAAAGCCGATCATTTTATACAGTAATGCGTTGGAAAGCCCAATGCCTCCTGCCGGAAGCAGGGTGGACAGCCATTCTCCAAAGGAGCCCGGCACGACCATATAAACGATCAGCGGTGCCACCACACTGATCAGCGCCACAGACAAAGCGGTCAGGTTGTTCTTGGCCCATACGGATGCCATCAGCACAAAGGCCACCTCCGCAAAGAAGATCAGGAAGTTTGCCACCAGCATGACCCACTCCATCTGGCCAACGGTATACGGCAGCAGGCTGGTCACAGAAAACAGCCATTGCACGGAAGTTTGGGTACTTTCCCAGCCAAATAGAGCATTCGTGACCAGGATCCACACCACGCCGCAGAGCAGATACGCCGCCCCTGTGATACTAAACGCCGCCGCCAGCTTTGCCGCTGCTAGCCGCAGACCGCCGTTTTTTGTGCACAGTTGGATGTCCTGCGCCCCGGTCTGTGCATCCGATGCAAACACCGGGGCCGCAATCACCGCGCACAGCAGGGTGAGCAGCAAGCTCAACAGGGTCTGGTAATCCATTGCGTCTGAACTGACCCCAAATGAATAGGTGAACGGTTTTTGTACAGCATCGAACTTTTTCTGTGCAATGGCCTGCGCCTGCTCATAGCCGGGCTTTCCGCTCTGTTCCAGCCAGATCACCGATTCCAGCCGTTTGGGGAGCTGGCTGTAAAAGTTCTGCATATCCTCTGCGGTCAGCCCCATCACGCCCGGTGCCATGCCGGTTTTCAAGTCGGCAAAGGCTTCCTTTGCGTTGTTCACAAGAGGCTGATACCGGGCAAGTTCTTTATAAAATACCTCGATCGGGATATCGTTGATGGAGCTTGCATCATACTGCCGGTACACCCGCTGATAGGCTTCCAGTGCTTCCTGCATGACATCCGGCGTGATGGTACCGGATACCTGCTGCTCCTGCCGTTTCCGGATTGCTTTCAGACCCGTGTAACGCACTTCGTTTCCGCTGGCATCCAGTTCCGTCCAGCCGATAAAGGTCACCGGCAGATATGCCATGACCACAGCCAGCACCAGTGCAATGGCCAGCAGAATAGCTGTCATACGGGTTTTGCACACACGTTTCAATTCCAAACGATACAGGTTCATTTTGCTTCCTCCATTTCCTCCGGGAACAGCCACAGATACAGATCTTCCAGCCGGGGCTGTGCCGGGACGCTGTCCGGCAGTTGCGGCGCATCGGCAAGATAGCGCAATGTTACCGTTCCGTCCGGCTCGTTGCGCAGGTTCACTACCCGCAGCCGGTATTCCCACCGGGCAAGCTGTTCCATCGGGATGTTCCCCTGCCAGACCTTGGCTTCGATCTGCTTTACCAGCCCTTCGGTGGTGTCCTGTGCAATGATTTTGCCAGCCTTCATCACGGCATTTTCGGCCGCAATGTATTCCACATCCGAAACGATATGCGTTGAAATGAGAACGATCCGTTCCTGCGCAAACTCCGACAGCAGATTGCGGAAGCGCACCCGTTCTCCGGGGTCCAGCCCTGCCGTAGGTTCATCTAAAATCAGAATTTCCGGGTCATTGAGCAACGCCTGTGCGATGCCTACCCGGCGCTTCATACCGCCGGAGAGCTTTATGATCTTTTTGCGGCGCACCTCGGTCAGGCTTACCCGCTCCAGCAGTGCATCGATTTGCCGGGCAGCCTCTGTGCGCGGCAGACCCTTGAGGGCCGCCATATATTCCAGATAATCCTGCACCGTGAATTCCGGGTAAAACCCGAATTCCTGCGGCAGATACCCCAGCTTTTCCCGGTAGGCCGCACCAAGCGTCCCAATCTCCACCCCATCGCACAAAATCCGGCCACTGCTAGGCCGCAGAATGCCCGCCAGCATCCGCATTAAGGTTGTTTTGCCTGCACCATTCGCCCCCAGCAGCCCCCACACACCCGGCGTGAGAGTGATGGACACATCATCCACCGCCGTTTTATCCCGGTATCGCTTTGTAATATTCTGGATTTTCAGTTCCATGACTTGCTCCTTTCAGCCTTCTGCAATATATTCTGACCGGGCGGCAAGCCGGATGCACTGCAACACCATACAGAGCACCAGTACGCCCGCCGCCAGCGGCAGACCTTTCGGCAGTTCCGATAATTGCACGAACCGCAGCAAACACAGCTGCCCTGCAAACAGTGGTACAGCCCCGGTCATCATCCATTCCGGGCGCACCCAGCGCAGCAGCAGAAGCAGCTCATTGTTTGCGGTCAGGAATGGCACGGTCAGCACCGCCAGCAGTTGCCCGATGCTCCATGGCACGGCTGCCCGCACATTGAGTACCAGCACTCCCAGCAGGATCGTTTCCCCCGCCAGCAGCAGCAAAAACCGCATCACCAGCGGACGACCGATTCCTGCATATGTGGCATATTCCAGTTCAAGCATCTTATATTGGCTTGCCCGGTATAAAAACGGCAGACCGAGCAGGGCTGTCAGCATGGCAAGTGTGCTCAGACCAAACAGTGCATTGCGTAATGTCCATGCCTTCTCCCACAGGGCAAGTTCCCGGCCCACACTGTACAACGCCAGTGCCGCCATTGCTTCCAGCACCCAGACCTTCCAGCCCAGCAATTTGAACTGGCAGTGCAGCAAATCGCGCCAATCACTCCGTTGTTTTACGACATGTTCCGCCCGGCAGCGGCGCAGCAGCGTTTTCGGTGCGGCTGTGTCAAGCTCTGTCGCCAGTGCTCTGGACAGTTCTTTTTCAAAGGCTCGATTCATCTCCAGTCCTCCTTTTCCCATTGCATTTTCAAGGTTTTCAATGCGGCACGCAGGCGGGACTGCACTGTGCGCAGGGGCAGACCTGTAATCTGCGCGATCTCCCGCAATTTAAGCTGTTGTGCGAACCGCAGCAATACCAGTTCCCGCTGTTCCGGCTCCAGCTGGGCCGTCAGCGCTCGCAGGTTCGCTTTCTCCTCTGCCGCAGCAAAGCCGCTTTCCTGATAGGCGGGTTCGCCCGGCAAGCTTTCCAGCGATACCTCCGTCCGCTCCATGGTACGGTTCAGATCGATGCAAATGTTTTTTGCGATTTTGTACAGAAAGGGACGGAATGCCCCCTGAAATCCACCACAGGAATCCAGCCAGCGCACCGCTTTCAAAAAGGTTTCCTGTGCTGCATCCTGCGCCTGCTGCTCGTCCGCTGTATGCCAACGGCAATAGTTCAGAATTTGTGGATAGTACGCTGCAATCAGAGTGTCCAGCGCACCCGTATCTCCGCTCTGCGCTTTCCGCAGCAATAATTCTGTCTGGATACGGTTCACCCCCTTCCTGTCTATTAAAACGTTCCACATCATAAAAATGATTTCTGTTTTTTCAAAAATTTCAAATAATTGCCTTTATTATGTTCTTATAGCTTTATTATAATAAAGAGCCTTGTGTTTTTCCTTGTCAAGAGGGCTGGCACCCGCAAGATGGAGGAGCCTTGCCCCGACAAGTCCGCGTTTGCGCAGGCGGAACAAGCTCATCATGCAAACAAAGAAAAACAGAGCGTTCCCGATGGGGAACGCCCTGTCAACCTTATCGTCTGTGGATTTTTGCAGGGTGCGTCCGGGTGGATGCCCCCTGTTTTTGTTTTGTCTGAATCTGCCTGCGGACTATTCTTCTGGCGAATCATCCGCTTCAACACGCAGCATCCGGTAGCCGACCCCCACATGGGTCTGAACCAGATGCAGAGAATGTGCGCCTGATTCCAGCTTTTTGCGCAAAGATGCCATGTAGACACGCAGGGATGCAATGTCGTTTTCTTGCGAGCTTCCCCAGACTTTTTGCGTAATCGCCGTATGGGTCAGAACCTTTCCTACATTGTGCGCAAGGACACAAAGCAGCTTATATTCGATTGGGGTCAAATGCAGTTCTTCATCGTTCAGCCAGACACAGCCGGCAGCAAAATCAATTTTCAACGGGCCATTTACAAAAACCGAGCTGCCGACCTCACCGGATGCCTGCAAATTCAGCCGCCTTTGCGTCACGCGCAGGCGAGCCAGAAGCTCATCCACTGAGAAAGGCTTCGTCAGATAATCGTCTGCGCCCTGATCCAGTGCTTCGATCTTATCGGAATCCTCACTGCGGGCACTCAAAACGATGATGGGTAGATTCGACCACTCCCGGATGCGGCGGATCACCTCAACGCCATCAATATCCGGCAGTCCGAGATCCAGCAGCATAATATCCGGGTTATGGCTGGACGCCATCATCACAGCCATCTCTCCGTTGGCCGCTGTCAGGAATTTATACCCGTGTGCTTTCAGGGTGGTTGTGATCAGACTCCGTACCGATGAATCGTCCTCAACAACCAGAATCGTTGGTTTATTCATGAATACTTACCTCGCTTTTGGGAAGTTCAAAAGAGAATATGCAGCCGTGCGGTTCGTTATCCCGGAGAGTCAGGGTACCTTTATGAGCGGCAAGGATCGTCCGGCAAAGCGCAAGTCCCAGCCCCAGACTGCGGTGGCTGTCTGCAATCTGATTCTGCCCGGTAAAGAACATTTCAAAGACCTGCGCTTTATTCTGCTCCGGGATACCGGGGCCATCATCGGATACATCTACCACGATATTACTGTTTTTTGCATACGCAGAAATATTGATCCGGGAGCCTTTCTGCGTGTATTTGATGGCGTTGTCCACCAGATTGATAATGACCTGCATGATAAGCCGTGCGTCCATGTCGGCAAGAAGAATTTCATCCGAATAAGTCGTTGTGATGATATGCTCCTTGCTTTTTCGGCTGATATGCCGCAGCGTTTCCTCGACCACCTCATCCATGAGCTGCGGAGAGATTTGAAGATTCATCCGCCCATCCTCAATGCGGGTGATAGAAAGCAAATTTTCCACCAGACCGATCAACCACTGTGCATCATCAAAAATATCCGTACAGATCTTTGTCCGTGTTTCTGCATCCAGCGTTTCCGCATTGGAGAGCAGATTACTTGCATTGCCTGAGATGGAGGTCAGCGGCGTCCGAAGATCATGGGAAATGGTTCGCAGCAAATTTGCCCGGAGCTGTTCATTCTGTGCATGAACAGTGGCTTGCTCCTTTTCCAGCGCAATGCGACGGTTTTCCACTGCCAATGCGCATTCACCAAGGATCGACAGCAGGACGCTGTTTTCAAACGCATCCATGGAGCGTTCCGACAGGTCGATGCCGATAACACCAAACACACCGCTGCCTGTACGAATCGCAAGGTACAGTCCTTTTGCATCGGTGCAGTAATCCGTCGATGCACCTGAACGCTTCTTATTTGCAAAGCACCACTCAGCGGCACTGCGTTCCGGCGCAGAATCAAAACGGAGTCGGCTGCTTTCTTCCACTGTGTTAAAAATTTGCCCCTGTCCAAGAGAACCATCCTGCTCTGGATACACGATCAGGTTCCGGTTTAGCAGTTTGGTAAGCTGCGCTGCCGTCAGGGATAAAATTTCGTCTTCGTTGGTCGCTTTCTGCAAAAGCCGGCTGGTATCAAACAGCACCTTCGTCCGAAACGCCGCCTGTGCAGACATTTTTGCCTGATCTTTCAACCGGGTCGTCAGCGTACAGGTGACGATGGCAGAAGTCAGCATCAGCACAAAGGTGATTTGATACCCCGGATCATAGGCATGGAATGTCAGTCTTGGCTCCGTCAGGAAGAAGTTATAGAGCGCAACGCTGGCGATCGAACCCAAAACGCCGCAGGAATAGCCAGATGTTGTAAGAGCCGTGAGCAAAACACCCAACATATAGAACATAATGATATTGTAGCGCGCAAAGTCCAGTTGCAGGAACAAAAATCCAATCACCGTGATGCAGGCTAGAATCCCTGCCGTAATCAGCAGATCACGGAACGATGGGACGATGGAACGGGCAAACAGCCTTCTGCCAGAGCCGTAATCCTGCTCAACTGCTGCATCCGGGATGATATAAATATCCAGATTGGGCGCAGTCAGCGTCAATTTTTCAGTCAGTGACGGTCCACTCCAGAAATGGCGGCGATGTACACTGGAGCGCCCCAGTACGATTTTTGTAATGCCGGAGATCCGGGCAAACTCTGCGATCTGCTGCGAAATGTCATCGCCGTAGAGGGTCGTAATATCTGCGCCCGCTTGTTCCGCCATGTGGATATGCTGCTGCAAGCGCTGTTTGTCCTGCGCACTCATCCAGTCGGCATCCGGTGTTTTGACATACAACGCAGTAAAAGAGCCGCCGAAAGCCTTTGCCATTGTTGCCGCCGTCCGCACGATCTTTGCATTGGAGGGAGAAGATGACAGACACGCCAGAATATGTTCGGTGGGGGAGTCGGTCCGATTCATAAAGATCACCTGCCTTGCCCACAGTATAGCACAATTTGATGGTCACGACCACCAGCCGCGTCTTTTTCCTTCTTGGCGAATGATCTCCTTTCGCATGTGATCCAGCGCATCTGCTGCCCAAAAGCCACTCAACATGACTCCAAGAACCATCAACAACAAAACGACATCCATATGATCCGTCCTATCTTTTTAGAGCCGGAAACACTTCTGGATCGATGCGTATTTTCCCAAAACCAGCATACTTTCATCCCGGCACAGCTGCGTATCCGGCGTAATGCTCATATCGAGCTTTCCGTCTTTTTTCAGTGCAAGAATGTTGATGTTGTACTTTTTTCGGATATTGATCTCGCCGATCGTGCGATCCATCCATTCCGGCGGAATAGTCACTTCCATGATGGCGTGGTCGTCCTGCAGCTCGATATAATCCAGAATGTGTTCGGAGCTGTATCGGATCGCTGCCCACTTTGCCAGCTGCTTTTCCGGGTAGACCACTTCATCCGCACCGTTGCGCAGCAGAAACTTGGCTTGTACATCCCGCTCTGCACGCGAGACCACAAACTTTGCCCCCAATTCTTTGAGCAGCGATGTTGTTTCCAACGAACTCTGAAAATTGCCGCCGATCGTTACGATGCACACATCAAAATTGCCGACACCAAGGGAGCGCAGAAAGTATTCGCTGGTGCTGTCACCGATCTGTGCATTCGTCACATAGGAAAGCACGGCGTTCACACGGTCTTCGTTGCTGTCGATTGCCATGACCTGATGACCCAGTTCATTCAGTTCCCGTGCAATATGGCGGCCAAAACGGCCGAGCCCAATCAAAAGAATCGATTTCATACTTGTCTCCTTTATCCGATTGCGATCTTCTCCTGCGGCAGACGAGAGTGGGCAGGGCTGCTGCCAAATGCCGCATAGATCAACGTCAATCCGCCAACACGTCCCAAAAACATCAGTGCGATCAGTACCCCCTGCGAAAGGATGCCCAACTGCGGCGTGATACCCAATGTCAGACCTACCGTTGCCACGGCCGAAGCAGTCTCATACAAACAGACCGACATCGGCAGCTGCTCTGCCGTAGCAATGACAAAGGCTCCGAGGAAGAACAGCGTCAAATACATTCCTGCAATCGTGGCAGCATTCTTGACCGCAGAACTATCTATGCGCCGCCCGAAAAATTCGGCATCTTCTCTGCGGCGGAAGGTCGCCCACATATTGGCCAGCAGAACGGCAAATGTTGTGGTTTTCATGCCGCCTGCCGTAGAGCCGGGCGAACCGCCCAACAGCATCAGAACCACCATCAATGCCTGTGAAGTGCTGCCCATCGCAGCAAGATCAGCGGTGTTAAAGCCGGCAGTACGAGGGGTAACGGATTGGAACATCGACAATAAAATGCGCTGCCGGGCAGAGCCTGCCGTGAACTCGAAGCAATAAAAGTACAGCGACGGCAGTACCAGAAGAAACGCCGTTGTGACAAGGATCACCTTGCTCTGCATCCGGTAACGATGAAAGTCAAGGCGATATGTACAAATGTCCTCCCATGTCAGAAAGCCAAGGCCGCCAAAGACGATCAGTGCAGCGATCACCGTGGTAAGCAACGGATTGTCTGCATACTGTGTCAGCGAAACAAATTTTGCCCCCTCTGTTCCCAGCAGGTCAAAACCTGCATTGCAGAACGCCGAAATGGAATGAAACAGTGCATACCAGATCCCGCGCAATCCATAATCGGCGCAAAATGTCGGCAGCAGCAATGCAGCACCGGCCAATTCAAACAGAGCGGTGATCCGCAGAATAAAGCCTGTCAGCCGCACGATGCCGCCCATCTGCGGGGCAGCCGTAGCTTCCTGCATCGTGCTGCGCTGCTTGAGGGAGATCTTTCGCCCGGAAAGCAGCGCAAAGGCAGCACCTACTGTAATGACGCCCAGTCCTCCGATCTGGATCAGAAGAAGGATCACGCTCTGCCCAAAAGCCGACCAGTAGCTGCCGGTATCCTGTACCACAAGGCCGGTCACGCAAAGGGCAGAAGTGGAGGTAAACAGTGCCTCATGGAACGGTGTGACGCACCGCTGCTGCGTAGCAATCGGAAACATTAGAAGCAACGCGCCCACCAGATCAACTGCCGCAAAACCTGCAATAATGACCTGAAAAGAAGAAAAACGGTGCCGCTTGTAACGAGGATATTGAATCATAAAAGCTCCTTTACCTATCCGTGTGCATAAAGATTAGCACGGAATAGATAAAAGAGCCGTAAAGAAAATTGTAGAAGTATAAAGATTCCATTAAAATTGGTCAGCCAACGCCAAAAAAATGCCGGACAACACCAGCTCAAAAATGGTACTGTCCAGCATTCATTTAGATTTCTAGCCTGTGGCTCCCGGTTACATTTTTCAAGTATTCCTCCGGGTCACCATTGAGAATCAGGTCTGCATACGCCAGCGGATTATTTTTCGGGGGAAGCAATGGATTCGTTCTGTTTTCCGAAGAAAACAAAAAATCCGAACCCTTCCCCTATCGGAAAAAAGTTCGGATTTTGTTGTTTTGGTGCACCTCCAGGGACTCGAACCCTGGGCCCACTGATTAAGAGAAGCCGATGTGCAACATTCGTCAATTTCCAAAATCACGCAGTTTCGTTGTTTTTAGCGTTTTGTCGTGATTTTATACTTTTCATCCTTTGCATTGTCTACACATAATGTTCGTTCTTGCATCTGTTATCCAGCTATTCCGATGTGCAAAAAGTGTGCAAAAATGTGCAGAGCCAAAATCAGCCCCTTAAAACAGGTATCGGATTTTTATAGCAAATTCCGTGCCTGTTCATCGGCCACGAGGATAACGCTCCAATCGCCTTCCGGATGCTCCTTGGGCAGGCTGCGGCACATATCCGTGCAATCTCCTGCACCCATGATTCCGCAGTCGTTTTTCTCGATTATTTATCGCACAGCTTGTGGGCCAGCTTCATCACGTTTTCGGCATTACCGATGGCATAATCCAGAGAGGGAACTTCTGCGATGGGCAGCTTGATTTCCTCCTGCAGCTGCTTCAGGCGGTAGCTCACCTGGGGAGCCAGAAGCACGCACTCGTAGCCATTCTGCCAGGTTTCCACAGCCTCGCCAGTCCCCATAGCCTGAATCTCCAGATCCTCACCGTGTGCGTCAGCCCAGGTCTTCATCTTCTTCATCAGGATGCTGCTGGACAGACCGCCAGCGCAGCAGAGCAAAACTTTCATAATAAAAAGCTCCTTTCAAATCATCTCACCGCACACAGAGGTGCGGAGAAAAACATTTTAGGTCAGATCCTCGCCATTTGTGGCGATGCACTTTTTGTACCAGTAGAAAGAATCCTTGCGGTAACGCTTGAGCGTACCAGTGCCATCGTTGTTTTTATCCACATAGATAAAACCGTAGCGCTTTTTCATCTCACCGGTGGAAGCGCTTACCAGATCGATGCAGCCCCAGGGGGTATAGCCACGCAGGTCTACGCCGTCTGCCATAGCAGCCTCCATGGCCTGCACATGCGCCTTGACATAGGCGATGCGGTAGGGGTCGTGCACAGTGCCGTCTGCTTCCAGTGTGTCGGAAGCGCCGAGACCGTTTTCCACGACCATGAGCGGCAGATGATACCGAGCGTAGTACTCGTTCAGAGAGTAGCGCAGGCCGTCCGGGTCAAAGCTCCAGCCCCACTCGCTGTATGTGAGGTAGGGGTTCTTGGGGCCCATGTTCAGGTTGCCGCCTGCCGTCTCAGTGACCGGGTGGGTGGTAGCACAGCTGGTAGAGTAATAGGAGTAGGTGATCATATCCACCGTACCCTGCTGCAAGTCTACCACATCTTCAGGTGTTATGTCCAGATTCACGCCGTACTTTTTCCAGATCTTTGGTGCAAAGTATGGGTACGCACCCTTGGCCATCACGTCGGCAGTGTAGTAGATGCCTTCCTGCAATTTTTCCTGCACCAGCAGCACGTCCTTGGGGTCACAGGTCAGTGGGTAGGTACTGGGTCCACCGCCGATCATGCAGCCCACCACATTTTCAGGATCGATCTCATGAGCACGTTTCACGGCACGGGCGCTGGCCACATACTGGTGGTGCAGCAGCTGGAAATCCTGCCGGATGTTCTCTGCCGGGTAACCGGGGATCAAATCCTTGATCATGAGGGGCACGTTGATTTCATTGAAGGTGAGCCAGTATTTGACCAGACCTTTGTATTCCCGGAAGATGGTCTCGGTGTAGCGGTCAAACAACTCGATCAGCCTGCGGTTCTTCCAGCCGCCAAACGTTTCTTCCAGATACAGCGGCACATCGTAATGCTGGATGGTGACCAGCGGCTCGATGCCGTACTTCTTCAATTCCAGAAATACGTTCCGGTAAAAATCCAGACCAGCCTGATTGGGCGTTTCCTCCACGCCGTTGGGGTAGATGCGTGTCCATGCAATGGACATACGGAGCATCTTGAAGCCCATCTCGGCAAACAGGGCAATGTCCTCTTTGTAGTGGTGGTAGAAATCGATAGCCTCATGATACGGATAGTAGTAACCCGGCAGCACGGCACGGTGTGCACCCTCCGGCAGCGGCTGGAAGACCATCACCTTGCCGGGGTTGCCGTCCTTATCGATGTAGGTCGCATAGCGGGGTTCCGTCAGGGAACCGGCGGTCTGCACGTCCGAAGCGGCAAGGCCCTTGCCGCCCTCGTTCCAGCCGCCTTCACACTGGTTGGCAGCGGTAGCACCGCCCCAGAGAAAATCCTTCGGGAAAGGCATGGGGACGCACCTTCCTTTCTAGTTTTCAGAAGTTGAAACCGAACGGGGTGGAGCCCTTCATGTAGGGCAGCAGTTCGACCTCACGGGGGTCAATGTGACCCACCACGTTGGTCTTGCCGTAGTTCTTCATGGGCTTACGAGCGATCTGCACCTCACCGGCGTACTGGCCATAGAGGTTGTTGTCGATCAGCACGTCACCGGGCTGGATGTCCACGGTGTTGAAGGGCTCGGTCGCCTCTCGCAGCATACGGCTCTCCAGGGTGCGGATGATCCACTCGCCGCTGTCGCCACGAACGGACAGGTTCATCCGCAGGCGCTTCTTCATGCTCTCGGGCAGGCCTTCGGCCGGGGTCATGTGGAACATGATCTTGGTGCTGTTGGCGGCGGCCATGGCTTCCAGCTCGGCATCGGTGGCGTAGGCGTTGGCGATGATGATATCGTTGACATACCCCATCATCACATAGTGCCCCACCTGGATCTCAATGGGCCAGTCACGGTGCATTTCCAGCGTGGGCAGACCCTCGGTGACGGGCCAGGGGCCAAAGGCCTCCGGGTTTTGGGAGGTAACGAAGGACTGCAGACGCAGGTTATGCTTGACCATGGGTGCAGATCCCTTTTCAAAGTGCTCCAGAGAAACGCCGGTGTAGCGGTGCGGATAGTAGTTGTGGCAGCCCAGGATCATATCACGGTCACCGCCGGCAGCCAGCACATGACCCACATGATCCTGCGTGTTGCAGCCGTTCACGCAGATCTTGATCCCCTCTTTGTTCTTGGAGAGGAAGGCTTCTTCCATATCGTTCAGGCCCAGATCCAGACGCAGGATATCCACCTGCAGCTCGGTGAAGAAAGACAGATCCAGCGGACCGTGGAAGAAGCTGGCGTTGATGCCCATGCGTTCAAACATCATGGGGTTCACATCGGCTTCGATCTCAAAACCCAGCTCCTTGGCCTTGGCCAGCAGGGGCTTGTAGCGGTCGATGGTCTGCTGGCGGTCACCTGCGCCCAGCAGAGCGATGAACAGCAGGTCAAAGCCCAGCTTTGCAGCCTTTTCCAGATAAGCCACATCCTGCTCAAAGGTACTGCGCTCAGGGTACAGGGAGATGCCCAGTCTTCTCTTTTGCATTTCAGTTTCTCCTTAAATGTTTATTCTGTGTGATAAAAACCGAAAAAGCGAGCCGATCCATGCCGACCGGCCCGCTTTTTTCAACCGGCTTTGGGTTCCAAAGTGGTAAATTTACAGTTGTAAGGGTTGCCCGGATCTTGCAAGATCACTTGTTCTGGGCAGCCAGTTCAGCAGCTTCGGCAGCAGCCTCTTCTTCGATGCACTGCTTCTCGTAGATCTTGTAGAAGGGACGCCAGATCAGCCAGCAGATCGGGAACATCAGCAAAGAGTAGATGACATTGCGCCAGTCCAGCGTGCTCAGGAAGGTACCGAACACCACCGGCATCGTGGTCATGATCAGCACCTGGGGATAAGCCATCAGGTGCAGGTTCCATGCAACCAGTGCCAGTGCAGAGCAGACCAGCGGGCACAGCATGAAGGGGATCAGCAGGAGGCCGTTATACATGATGGGATAGCCGAAGATGGCAGGCTCGTTGATGCCGAACAGGCCGGGCACAAAGGATGCCTTGGAAACAGCCTGGATGCGCTTGGATTTGCTCTTGAGACCCATCAGAGAGAAGGGCATGGTATTGCCTGCACCGCCCATGATGCCGTTGCCGAGCATCAGGAACACGGGGAAGAACTGCAAGGGCTGGCCAGCGGCAGCCAATGCGGAGTTTGTAGTGTAAGCAGTGATGTAAGGCACCATCAAAACGGTGAAGATCACGCTGGTGCCGTGGATACCAAAGAACCAGCACAGCTGTGCCAGTGCGATGACCAAGAACATACCCGGAGTGGAAGTGAGGAAGTTGACCGGGACAGACAGTGCAACAGTGATCAAGGTCGCCAGGGTCAGGGTGCCGCCGGAAACAGCAGAGATGATCAGGGAGATGCCGTACCAGACGATGATGTTCACTCCCATGGGGATGATGGCATTGAAGGAATTTGCGATTCCTTCGGGCACAGCATCGGGCAGCTTGATGGTCCAGTCGTGGTCGATGACGAACTTGCTGATGGCCACAGAGCACAGACCAACGATGATAGCCACGAACAAACCACCTGTGCCCAGTTTACCCAGATTCAAAGCGTCAAAGGTGGAAGTAACGCTGCCATCTGCTGCCAGAGTGGAAGCAGAGACCGGAGGAGAGACCACCAGAATGTAACTGACCAACGCAGTGATAACGGACTGCATCTGGTTCATCTTCTTACGTTTTGCAAAGTTCCAGGACATGGAGAAGGCCATGAAGAAGCCCATCAGGCCCATGGTCAGCTTATAGGGCATATAGAATGCCTGATAGGATGCACTGGAAGTATCCCAGCCGAACATTGCGCCAACAGCACAGACGATCTGGATGACGGCACCAACCATGATCAAACCCATGGTAGCGCCCATGCCGCCGGAAATGGTCGAGAAGATCTCGTTGGAAGCCAGCTTCTGGCTGCCTTCCTGCAGTTTTCTCATAAACTTGCTTTCGGCAAAACGCTCGATCGCGCTTTTCTCTTTTGCCATGAGAAAATCCTCCTTTAAATGTGTGATGGGGTGGATGTTCGGTCAAGGGTTACTCTTTGTCTGCCTTCTTTTCGTGCAGCTCAATGAGCTCTGCAATCAGCTCCTGTGCCAGCATACTGGTCATCAGGTGGTCCTGTGCGTGAACCAGCAGCAGATTGACCTGGGGGCCTTCGCCGTTGCCCTCAGCGGTCAGCAGGCCGGTCTGGATGTGGTGCGCCTCCAGCGCCTTCTTTTGGGATTCTGCCATCAGCTTTTTCGCTTCCTCGTAGTTGCCGGCTTTTGCTTCCTGCAATGCGTGGAACGCAGCGGCACGGGCATCGCCGGAGTGGACGATCAGCATCATGGAAGTGTCGATCAGCTCATCGGGGGTCATTGCCATAGGTGTATTCCTCCTTCATCGGTTTGCGGCATCGCACGGCGGTGTGCCGCTTTCATTGGCCCGATTATACAGATGCCCTGCCGTTTCTGTCAAACCAGCTGCGGCAGGCCGTGCAGACGGAATTTTATACGCTATGTTCCTCATTTTAAACACTCTGGTCTGCGATCCATCAAAAAAGCGGCCAGCATCCCATTTTTGTCAACCATTTTCTTTCATTTGCACCAATTTTATCCAAAACCATCCTTGAAATGCGGTCGATCGGTTATACACTTTTCTTCAAAGATCCTTAAAGGGTTCTTCATAAATATTTTAAGAACAAATAAAAATGACACATAATTCCATCTTATCAAGGCGAAATCTGCATATCACCTACAAAAAAAGCTCTGCCTTTTCAGCAGAGCTTGAACAGCACGAAGGATCTCCCATTGTGCAAGTTATACACAAATGCTTATAGTTTTTTGACCATTGCGATCATATATGCGAGCTCATCGTCCGAGAAACGAATGTCAAATGTTTCTTCAAGCCCGGACAAGATCTCTCGCAGATCGTTGTACAGGCGCTTGTTGCGGCTGATGATACCCTGCCGATTGCCCTTTTCCGGCATGGCTTCACCGTTTTGCAGCCGATCGATGGCGCAGGCAATGTGCAGGAAAAGCCCCAGTTCCTGATTCTGATCCAGCCCTTCGGCGGAGATGCGCTTAATCTTCGCCAGCGCCCGAGGCAGACTCTTACGCAGCTTTTTGATGTCCAGCGCAGGCATCTGGCTGGACAGGTAGGAGAAGATCATCTCGTAGTTCACCGGCGTGTGGTCGGACTCCGGAATGGTGAGCAGCATATCCAATTTATCTGCCGACGTCTCGAACAGCTTGACCACCGAAATAAATGGAATGCCGTGCAGGCCGGGGTCGTAAGTGCCGATGACGCAGCGGATCTCGTGTTCTTCACGCAGGCGGTTCACCTCGTTCAGCAGAGCCTTGCGGTCACTGATAGAAAGTGGGATGACCTGAATGCCGTTGAGCCCGGCGTTCTTTTCCAGGTAGTTCTTCATCTGCACTGCGCCACCCTCACCGGTCATGCACAGCGTGATGATGACCGGCGTGTTTTTGTGGTGGGAACGTCCTTCCGGCTCTGCAATGTTGGTGTAAAAATCCCGGCAGCTGCCCATGGCATCTTCGTGCAGTTCTTCCAGCGAACTGGCCGAGGCCGCCTTGCGGGAGCAGTCCACTGCGATCAGGGTGCCCGGTACCGCCACGGTGCGGATCTGCACACCGGTCTCCTTGGAGATCACCTCTGCCATGGTGCGTAGAGAGCCCATATCGTACAGCAGCAGAATGCCCTGCCCACGGTCCAGCTCCTGGATCATGGCCTTAAGCTCATCGCACGCCTGCTGCATATCCTTGTCCAGCGGCATATCGTAGGCATAGGTATTGCCGCACCCGGCCAGCGAGTTGACCACATCCGCCACGGAGGAAGCCGTAGAGTCGCCATGCATGGCGATCAGTACCACCGGGCCGTCCTCGGCTTTATGGGTCTCGTTGCCCTCGCACAGGAACAGGGTCAGCAGAACAGCCTCATCAATGGACATGGGCACACCAAGTTCTTTTTCCATTGCCGAAGCGAACTGCATACAAATGGCATATTCCTCCCGGTGGTTCTGCACCACATCCAGAATACGCTCATTGGACAGCCGCTGCTTTGCTGCCTTTCTGCGTTCCAGCGTGGAGGAAAGGTGCAGACACAGACCGTAGAAAGTGGATTCCGGGTACACTCGGTTGAACTGGCGAGAGGTCTGTTTGAGCAGTGCATCCACACCATCCACGATGCGCCGATCCATCACCTTATACAACGATTCACGATTGACCTTGCTCTGGGGCATCCGGCTGGTGAACTGCTTCATATCGTATTCCAGTTCGGCGTTGATGATGCGGCTGATGTCCTCTTCGCCGATGCCGCGCTGCCGCAGCTCGTCGCCCTTGCGGTCGATGATGTCATAGACCGAATCGCTGAGCGGTGGGTGCCCGAACTCTGGCATCTGCTGGCCGGCATCGCAGTTTTCCTTGTGCATACTGTCCGCCGAGAAGGTATAGGCATAGCCCTGTGGGATCAGTTCTTCCAGCTGCTTGCGGTAGGTCTTGTAGTACAGCAGGCCTCGCTGCACGCCGCTGGGAAAATCGTTGAGGTAAAGCGGCAGTTCTTCCTTTTCGTCTGCATGAAAGGCCCGCAGGTAGGCATTGGCGCAGCCCAAACGGATATCGTTTTTGAATTGTTTTACGTTATTTTCGCACCGATACAGGCACAGGCAGTGCAGCAGTTCAGCGTTCACTCGCACAGTGCGCTTCATTCGCACAGCCTCATTGATCAGGAACTGCTGCACCAGCGCAAAACGCTCCCCCAGCTGCCAGTTTTGCAGCGGCTGCAATTCGATCCGGGCGGAAAAGCGAGCCGTGTAGGCATCCTTGACCGAAGCACGGGCTTTATCCTGCAGGGAACACACCAGAATGATATCTCGCAGCACAGCATCGTCATTCTCGATCAGATCGAGCAAATGTTCCCGGCAGCCCACCGGCAGATATTCGACGTTATCCAGAAACAGCATCCCACCCTTGGCCTTTTCCAGTGCTTCGCCTGCACCAAACAGGCGGCTGTATGCTTTTTCCTCCTGATCGTCATAATAGTGGCAGCTGAAACGTTCAAAGGGTGCACCCATCGGGAGCACCTTGTTCTCGCAAGCGAACTGGTACATCAGGTAGCCAAATGTAGTCTTACCTGAACCGGAAGGGCCTTCGATCAGGGTATTCAGGCTGTGATCCGGGTAAAGAATCGCTGCCTTTGCCATCTGAATCATGGGCCTCAAACTGCCCTCGCAACTGTCCAGTATCTTGAAGCAGGAAGTCTCGCCCCTCGGTGTATCCCCTGCCATCAGCGGCCGGTAGTGCACCGGACGACCCGGCAGCTTTTCCATCTTCCCATCTGCCACCAGCTCGTTGAGCAGAGTGCTCAGGTTAGAGCGCTGCATTTGCAGCTGTTCTGCCAGTTCCTGTGTGGTCACGCCAACTTCCCGTTTTTCCGGAGCAGCGGCCGCCAGCCGCTGCACACAGGAAACCACTTCCTCTTTCTTGGTCATACGCCGCTCCATTCCCATAGTGTATAAAAGTGTATACCCACAGCATAGCATGTCTGCCTCCATTTCGTCAAGTAATTTTAATTGGCCTTTTATCCTTCGTGAAACCTAACAGGGGCAAATACCGTCCCTGTTCTAGCGCCTTATATTCCCTTACATTGTGTTTCGATGCAACTTTCACCTTGATTCTTTGTCAAGAGGGCTGGCAGCGTCCAGCCCTCTCTCTTTTTACAAAAGTTTTTCTTGTCTTTTCTTGCAAGCTGCCGAAATCAGCGTGTTCTCGAAACTTTGTGTTGACATAGCTCGTTTTTTGTGGTAACCTATTCCAACAATTTAATATAACATATTTACTTAGAGTTCCAGCTCGGCTCCCGAAGGAGTCGGAGCAAGTTTTTGACTTTCTTATCGCTACATAGCAAACCCGAACCAAGGCCATCCCAGAAGGGATGGTCAGGTTCAGGTTGTTGTGTGGCGATTTTTTATTACCAAATCAGCAACGAACCTTGAAAACCGCATGACCGTCTGCATGGGATACACGGCGATGACCCCCAAGAGGGAGAGCCGGAGAACGCCGCCGGAAGGGGGCAGGAAAGCCATACAGGGAGAACGACTAAACGTTGATTCCTCAGTTACCAGAAAACAATGTGGTCAAATTGACCACATTGTTTTCTGTAACGCCAGTGAAAGGAGGGTCATCTCCATGTATATGACAAACGAAGAATGGGAGCAGAACAATCAGGATTATTTGAAAGAATCGTAACGCCTCAAGGCCTGTTGAAAATCAGGTTGCCAAGATGACAACCTGATTCTGACCGTAACAGAATCAGTGGGTCAAAATGGCCCACTGAAAAAGCCGGACGAGCTGCGGGCAGGGATTCGCAAATCTTTGCCCGCAGCTTGCCAAAATCAACGGGTCAAAATGGCCCGTTGAAGGGAGTCAAGGGGGAACGCCTTGCCCAGTGATATGATGCTGTGCGTCATATCCTACTGGGTATTATCTGGCGCAAAACGGCGGCAGATCCAGCAACTCCGCTGCTGCGTTTTTCCACGCCAAGCTGTTGAAACGGAGGGATGCCTATCTGAAATTGACACGACACAACGGACGAGCCGGAGCCCACGGCACCTATAACCCAAAACACAATGACCGGAGTTTCAACCTTGCCAACAGTGAGCACATCGACCCGGAACGTGCCAAGGGTAACATCTACTGGGACTGCTTCCACGGTTTCCGTTCGGCGCTCGCTCTACAAGACCCGGACGATCTGGCGGCGACCTTCTCGGATGTAGAACGGCAATTCTACGAGACCCACTACACGGCCTTCATCGAAAGCCAGAACGAGCGCAACGCCAAGATCCGGCACACAGAGCGCAACCGCTCCATTCGAGAGCCGCTATCATCCCATCCGGGACTACCTGAACGGCCTGAAATGGGATGGAACAGAGCGGATAGCTCACGTCCTGTACCATTTTCTCGGTGCTGCGGAGGACGAGTACACTTGCGAAGCTATGAAGATATTTCTGCTGGGAGCCATCAAGCGGGTGTTCCAGCCGGGATGCAAATTTGAAACCATGCTCTGTCTGGTGGGCGGGCAAGGGTGCGGGTCGCCAGTGGCGACCTCAAAATGCTGCAGGCATTTTGAAGCACCGACCGAGCCGACAGGCGAGACCTGGGAAAGTCCACCTTCTTCCGGCTGCTGGCGGTCAAGGATGAGTGGTTCTCGGATGACCTGCGGCGGCTGGACGATGACAACGTGTACCGCAAGTTGCAAGGTCACTGGATCATTGAAATGTCGGAGATGATCGCCACCGCCAATGCTAAGAGCATCGAGGAGATCAAGAGTTTTCTCAGCAAGCAGAAGGAAACCTATAAAGTTCCCTACGAGACACATCCTGCCGACCGTCTGCGCCAGTGCGTCTTTGCTGGTACGACCAATCGGCAGGATTTTTTGCCCCGTGACCGCACGGGCAACCGCCGCTTTATCCCTGTCCCAGTGGATGCGGAACTAGCAGAAGTCCACATTCTGGACAATGAAGCTGAATCCCGTGCTTATATCGACCAGCTTTGGGCAGAAGCTATGACCATCTACAACAGCGGCAACTACAAGCTGGCGTTCAGCCCCGCCATGCAGGAAACGCTGCAAGCCCATCAGCAGGACTTCATGCAGGAGGACGCGCAGGCTGGTATGATCTATGCCTTTCTGGAGGACTACACGGGTGACCGGGTGTGTTCCAAGCAGCTCTATGCGGAAGCGCTGGGCAACACGAACATCCCGGCAGAGTGGGAGACCCGCGCTATCTGTGAGATCATGAACACGGGAATTTCGCGCGGCGATATTCAAGGCTGGCAGGCACACAAGACCGCCAAGCGTTACCCGAAGTACGGCGTTCAGAAGGCTGGGAGCGCGTAACCAGCCCCGAAACCGGGGCTGAAAATTTCTCCGAAATAACGGATGCGGAAGCCAAGCAGCTGGGCTTTCCCTTCTGATGAACAGCGGTTACACGGTCAGTTACAGGTTTGGTTACGCTGCAGTTACAGCGCAAAACCGCATGATTGCTGCGTTTTCCGCTTTCTGTAACCATGTAACCTTAAAAGATAAGAAAAGTATAAAGTCCACCGAATGTCCTGCATACAGAAAAGAGTTTTCCTGCCCGGTTACAGGCGTTCGGTTACAAGGATTGGAGGTCTGCCTATGAATATGAATCGGCCTGACATGACCGAAACTGTGAAATCCGAAAATTATACGAATAAGTTCTTGCAAAGGACTCGAACCCGGTTACAATGAAAGCGTCTAAATCCCCCATTGGATCTTCTGACCAGACCAAAGCAACCTCTTGTTTACCGGGTGGAAATCGCCCAGCTTTGGCGATTTCTCCTCGCGCTGCGTACAACCTTTGCAACACCACGAAGGATTTCCGGGTGCTGCGCATCGGCACCAGCATCCGGGTGAACAAGCAGAGTTTCGACAACTGGTTTGCGGCGGTCTGAGGGAGGTAATCTATGGCATCTATTATGAAACGCGGAGATTCCTACTCCGTCCGTTACAAGTACAAAGACCATTCCGGCAAGCCCTGCGAGGATGGGAGAGTTTCAAGACCAAAAGGAGGCGCAGGAGCGAAAGATCACGGTCGAGAAAGAACTGCTGGACGGCACGTTCCTCGTCCCCGACACCATGACGGTGGAGGAGATGCTGTACAAATGGATCCCGATTCAGTCCACCAAGCACAAATGGTCCCCAAGACCTACACCCAATCTGTGGCGATGGTGCAGAACCTTATCGTGCCGTATATCGGGAAGCGGAAGGTACAGGAACTGCGAACCTACGACATCGAGAAGTTCTATGCCACTCTTGCCAAGACCCTGCGGGCAGTACGTCCACGGCGTAAAGCAAACCCTAACCGACAAGCAAAGAAGCGGCTGCTGTCCAGCACCTCTATCCACGAAGTCCACACGCTGCTCAAGACCGCATTTTCCTATGCGGTGGAGTGGGACCTCATTCACAAGATTCCCCTGCCCCGTGATGCCTCCAAGATCAATATCGAGGAACGCACCATCTGGGACGAGAGAACCATGCTGGCAGCCTTGCAGACCATCGAGAACCCGCCCTGCATCTGGCGGTGCACATGAGCATGATCCTTTCGCTCCGTGAGGGCGAAATTCTCGGCTTGCAGCCGAGTGATCTGGATTTCGATGCCGCCGATGGGCGTGGCACCATCTCGGTCAATAAGACCATGCAGCGAGCCAACAAGGACGCTCTGGAAAAGCTCGACCCCAATCAGGTCTACCACACCTTCCCGGACAGGCGTGAGGGCAGCAAGTCCTCCCTCATCCTGAAAAGCCAAAGACCAAGAAGTCCAACCGCATCCTGTATATGACCAAGCCCTTGAAGATGAGCTTCTTGCATGGCTTGAAAAGCTCAAACAGGACGAGCAGAACGCCCCAGAGAAGTACAGCAACTGTGGGCAGCTGTTCCGGCTCCCGGATGGTCTGCTCATCGCCCGGAGCTGCTGACGAAATGGTACCGTCTGTGGAGAGCGGAGCACCCGGAGTTTGAACAGATCGTGTTCCATGGTCTGCGGCACTCCAGTGCCACCTATCAGCTCTTGCAGTCGGATGGTGATTTTAAGTCGGTGCAAGGCAATACAGGTCATGCCACCGCATCTGTCCTGATGGACACCTACGCCCACACGCAGGACAAACCCGTCTGGAACTGACCGAGAAGATCGAAGCGAACTTCTATTCCCAAGACCTGACCCCGGCAGAACCTCAGCCCCGGCAAAATGAAAAGCCGGCGGCAACAAAATCTCCGGCAAAGATCCTTGAAGCCATCCGGCTGATGGATGCAGACGAACGCAGAGAATTGACGAGAGTTCTGTTTGCATAAAGATTCACGTTTGCGAAGCAACAAACCCCAGTGGGGCTTTTGAGTGACCGAACGGTCTTGCGCCAGCAAGATGGAGGGCCTTGCCCCGACAAGTGACTTTATGCAAAGGAAAGCAGGCTGTGCAAACCTTGCGCAGAAAAGTCCCCGATTCGGGCAAATGTGCAAACGGTGTGCAGAAAGTGTGCAGCCGTTTTCCTGCACAAAGAAAGAACGCCAAATCTTACGATTTGACGTTCAAAATCTGGTGCACCTCAGGGACTCGAACCCTGGGCCCACTGATTAAGAGTCATTCCAGCCCGCACTCCATTGGTGCAAAAGCAAAATAAGCGACGAATATACGCTATTCTACAAAGGACTGCGCAAATACGAAAAGCACCGTGGTAGTCAATCGGTAGTCACACTCGCCCTCAAGCCAAAATATCAAAATACGATACCAAATATCATTTTGCTGATATAGATTATCCTTTTATGCTACACTCTCCGCAAAGGAGATATGGCTGATGTTAAGGATTTTGTTGTCCGTCCGCTTAGGCGAAAAGCGATGGACTCAGAAGCAACTTGCAGACGCAACTGGAATCCGGCGAAACACAATCAATGATCTTTACCATGAGATGACCGACCGGGTATCTTTGGAACAGCTTGATTTGATTTGCAAAGCCTTGGACTGCAAAATCTCCGATCTTCTGGTTCAAGAAGAAGATTTGGATGATTTGACCCGAAGCAGGCTTGCAACGCCACGGTGCAGATCCATAACGTCCGACAAGTAAGTTATCCCCTTTCCCCGGACACTTCGGTGTCTGGGGACTTTAAAAAAATCCACTGCCCGGATACACAATCCGGGCTTTTTATATAAATATATTTGTTTATTTTATCATCTATTTTCTTTATAAAATATCGGTTTTGCTGTTGTCTTTCAAGGCAAAAGGAAGATACTATAATCACAGCAAGGGAGTACGACCGGAAGGCAAGGGGCGAAGTAAGAGCCGGGAGCGCAGTAAGTCGTGAGCGCATGCTAAGTCAGTAACCCACTCCCCTGCTGCTTTTATTTTATCTTTTCAGCCAAAGAAAGAGAGGGCATTATGAAAAGTTTGATCTGTCCGCCATTATGCGCAAGGCATGGAAGCTGTATCGCAAGGGCGTAGCCGCCTTTTCCGAGTGCCTGCACCGGGCATGGAACAGTGCAAAGGCCGAGCCGATCAACGCCCAGCGCATCGAGGAAGCCCAGCAAGCCGCCGGTGTGGCCGAGCCTGTGAACACATGGGCAGGCTGGAAAGCCGCCGGGTACATGGTAGAGCATGGCGCAAAGCTCTGTTTCAGGCGGTGCTTATCCACAGCAGCAAGGGGACGGCCAGACCTACCGGGCATCGTTCTTTGCTGCTTCTCAGGTAAAGCCCTTACCCACGGCATAAAGAAAGCCGCCAGCGCTTCAAAACACTGGCGGCTTTTATCATACCTCTGTTCCATCCGGGAAGCGGAAGTTCACAACAAGTTCTGCGCCCATGGCCTGCGCCATCTGCTCCAGTTCTTCATACTTGAACTTTCCTGTTTTCATTCGCTGGTTGAATGCCTGCGGGGGGTGTCCATCCGCCGGGCAAGTTCAGCTTCTTTACTTTGGCAACAGCTTCAGCCATTTTGATTTTCGTTGGGAAATCCATGCTCATCACCTCACCGCAAGTATAAATGATTTCCTGTATTTTGTCAAGAAATATTTTTAAAATATAGGTTTTCTTTAAGAAAAGCCTTGACATTATAAAGGAAATCCTGTATAATATAGGTGTCAGGAGGAGCGGAAAGCTCACCAGAAAGGAGAACAGACCGATGGATGAAAAACAAAAGCTCTGAAAGAGCTGCTGGAAATCTTGGTCGAACATCCCGATCTTGCAGAGCGGATAACGATCACGATCAAACCCAACAGAATCATTCAGAGCAACGAGACCCCACGGATAACAAGTAATCCGTAAGAGCAGGGCGGCGGGTAGGAGCCGCCGCCCTCGCTTTTAATTATAACCACCCACCGATGAAAATCAAGGAGAATATATATGAACAGAGAGCGCAGAAAGGCCCTGCAGACCATCGTTGATCAGCTTGAAACCCTCCAGATGCAACTTGAGGAAATCCAGACCGAGGAAGAAGAATACCGGGACAACATCCCGAAAACTTCCAGAGCGGCGAACGGTACGAGCGTATCGAAGAAATCTGCGAAAGCCTGTCCGATGCAGTAATCAGTCTGGAAGATGCCACCAGCAGCATTGAAGAAGCGATTGAGTAAGGAGAAGCGCCATGACCATCCGAGAATTTGCAAAGCTGAACAACTTCCCCATCAAGGGCAAGCTGACCCGCATTCCTGATGAGGTCGAATACGACTTCAACGACCAGCCGCACAACTGCAAGCGGTACGTTGACGAGGATTTCAATGAATACGGCATCCATGAGGACGGCTTCATTGTTGCCATCCCTGCGAAAAGGCTTGGGGTTCAGTACCAAAGAGAAGTCCCGGATTGCCGCCATGATTGAAAAGAACGCATGGAAGCCCGTCAGCGGCGCGGCTCCTATGAATGGTAAAGGAGTAGACCATGAAAATTACCGATATTCGCGCTTCCCTCAAGCGTCTGGCCGAAAGGCTGGACAACCAATGGGCATACGCCCAGACCTCCATCAAAGATGACATTGCCGTCGGTCAAGTCGAGTACAACGATGATGGGGAGCGGCTCCCGATTGAGCCGGAAATCAGCTACTACGGCATGATTGCCGCATTTGAAACGCTCGGCGGTGAGTGGAAACGCAGCTCTGATGGCAAGCACTGGCTGATCTGGATGGGCGTGGCCGCGATCGCACCGCAGGATAATGAGGTATAAGCAATGTGGAAGCAAGGATATATAACCATTGATGGGCACACGTTCCGCTGGGAAGCAAAAGTTTATGAGCAAGGAAGCGTTTTCGGCATTGACAACGGCCGAATTTCAAAGCTCTGGCTTGCCGAGTATAAGGAAAGAACTTCTTCAGGTCGAGCAGCAACACCCGCCCGCACGGCCATACTTGCGGTAATGCCGTGCCAGCTGCTGTTTGATGCGCTTGATCTGCCAGTGCAGTCCCTTACCAATCCGGCTTGCACCGTTGTCATAGATCATGCTGGGGTCGTAAAGCGGCTCCAACACTTCCTTGCTGATGACCTTGTGGATTTGTCGGTCTGTAATATGAGGAGCGTCAATCCCACGAATCTTGCCGCGTTCGCAGACCGTGAAATGAACGTATTTCTTAGGCCGCCACCTTTTGCCAAAATAAGCCGCCGCTGCTTCGCTGTGTTGGAAAACAGATGCCGCTCAAAGTTCTGCGTGCTCTGCTTCCAGCGTACACCGTTGCAGCATTTCCGGCCGTATTTGAACATCGTGTGGTAGCTGAACACTTCTTCCAACGAACCGAGGGCGGCACAACGGGCTTCCTGTCTGGCTCGGCGTGCTGCCCGGCGGCGCTGGTATCGTGCTTCATGGCGCTCCTGACTTGTCATAAAGTATTCGCTCCTCGTACAGATGAATTGTAGGGCATCCATTTCATCCAAAGCAGCGGCCGCGGCATCAGCCACCTGTGCCGCCCGATCTTTGACTTCTGGGACACAGCCCGAAGCTGGGAAAGGGTCGTGAGCTTTTCGCTCAATAGGATCACCTCCCGAAAAGCGGCGGGACATCCCCGCCGCTATCCATGCTTATGAACTTACTCGCCGTATACCTCGGCCAGCATCTCGGACACCTCGGCATCGGTAGCCGTGTGGTCCGCAATGGCCTTATTGATGGTGGCGCCCATGCCATCCAGCTTGGTCTTATCCGCAGCGGACATCAGGCCAGCCTTGGCAGTGGTAGCCTCGTCATAGGTGGTATCCTGCGCAGGGATGCCCAGCTTGGTGATGTCATCCTTGGTCACAGGAGTGGTGGCGGTCACATGGCCCTCTTCATCCACGGTAGTCTTGTACAAGCCGCTCGCAGCAGCGGTGTGGGTGGGATGGACATACTTGTTTGCGCCAGCCGCAATGCCGTCCAGCTTATCCTTGAGGGCCGCAGTGAAGTTCTCGTCAGACAGGCCCTTGCCTGCTTCCTTTCAACATAACCGGACAGATCAACGAAACCGGCCAGCACATCGTACTTATAGGCATCGCCGACCTTGACCACCACGACATTGGTGCCCTTGGGATGTTTGTTGCCCGCGTCCTCAACAAAGTTGGCGGTAGTAGTGAAAGCATCGGTGACATTGTACACATTGCCCAGAATGCTCTCAGACAGAGGGGCAGTTCAGCAAAGGCCACAGAGCCAGCAGGCTTATAGACAGCGCTGATCTTGGCGTTGATCTCATCCTTGGTGTAGGCATTAGTAATGCCGTAACCGTCCAGAGTTGCCTTGTCAGCCTTGCCCTCCAGAACAGCAGCCAGCGCGTCATCGAGATCCGACTGAGAAACCTTTGCCTTGAAAGCCAGAGCGGCCAGCCCTTGATTGCAACATCAGCACCGTTCACGGAAATGCTGCCGTTCTTGGAGCCAGTGGCGATCAGGATGTCAACCATCTTATTGGCAATAGCCAGCGCAGTGCCGTTCACCTTGACACCCTCAAGGACGTTGGCCTGAGAGCCAACATTCTCCAGAGTATCAACACGCGCCGCCAGAGCATCGGCGACCTCTTTCTGCTTGGTACCCAGTGCCTTCAGGTCAGCCAGTTTTACCAGATGTTTCTCATTGTAAGCCATAGTAGTTTTCCTCCTAAATTTTCTGTGATTTACTCACCATAAATTTCTTTCAGCATTTCAAGTATCATCCGAAGTTGCAATCTGATCTTCGGACACCTTTGCATTGGCCGAAATCGTGCCGTCTTCGGTCACTTCGATTCCGTTACCAATCTTAACGTGTCCCAGCTGTTCGCGGGTCGCAACGGTCAAGTCACTCTCTCCACCCTCCCTTGCCAAACAGAATGATGCAAGTGGAAATGTCTGCGGCGGGACTTCCTTGGAGTAGAATTTCACCACTCCATCCCCGGTTTCGCATCCGTTCACGACACCCGCATCTTCGGCAATATGAAAACTTCCAGCAGAGGTGCGCCGCTCGGAATGAGGGCGCTCGTACTGTCGGGAAGTTCTGCGGTATAGATATAGCTGTAGTCCGGGCTTTCTTCATCAGCCTGTTCCCAGCCCGATGCAGCCAACGTCAGAAAGTATGTACCGTAGTACCCACCGCTGCCATGTTCCGCAATCTCCTTGCGAATGATACCCCGTACCGCTCTGCAAGCTCTTTGCAGTGTACAGTTCTTTGTGTCCTGCGCTCAGGCGCTCAGTTAATTTATCAGCCAGAATGTCAAGCAGTCTATCAACCATTTCGTCCACCAAATTCACCTCCCTCACTTGTTGATGTGGCATCTTCAAAATCAAATCGTCCGCCGGGAGCGCTCAAACGCTTTGATGTCTTCAACGCTGACCCTGTACTCCTTTCCGATTTTGATTGCACCGAGCTTCTTCTTACGAATCCACTCCCATACGGTAATGATCTGAACACCGTACCGTTCTGCTACATCCTTGCAGGTATACAGTTCCCCATGAACGTCCTCCTTTCTTTGTATAGATTTATAGTTGTGTTTTGTTTGGTTTTGTGATATGATAATAGTGCAAATCAAACAAATCACAAAACCACCTGTCCATATCACACAAAGCAGTTTTGTTTGTTGTGTGTTTTGTGTGGTATGGCTATACTATACCACGCATTTTGTTTGGTGTCAACGGCACTTTGCGTGTTTTGTGTGGTTTTGTCTTTTATGCACAAAATCAGGCGGTGTAGTATGGATATATTGTTAGAAAGAATCATTGAGTGCATCGGGCCGCGGCACGGTGCTAAGAAAGAACTTGCGGAGCATCTTGGGATTCACCCCAACGTCATCACAAACTGGCTGAATGGGCGTAACAAATCCTATCGGCGCTATGTGAATGAAATTGCTGCTTTTTACGGTGTTTCCGTTGATTACCTCTTAGGAAATGCCGATTCAAAAGAAAAACCAGCCTGACTCTCAAAATGAGAATCAGGCTGTCAAGGATGAACTGATTGCCTTTTATGGGGATGTAAAGGATGATCTTACCCCCGATGATATTGACGATCTTATGGTCGCTATGCGCGCAAAGGCCGAGCGGAACAAGAAAAAGAAATCAGGTGTGTAATGCATGAACACAGCCGTTTGCTGTATGTATGATGATCTGGAAGCTTTGAACGTAGACGTTGTGGATGTTAAACTCAAAAACAATTTCGCAATCGCGTTCTTTGACAATTTCCTTGTCATTGATCGCAGCAAATGCAAGACCGCCGCACAGGAACGCACTGTGCTGGCGCATGAAGCAGGGCATTACATGAGCGGTGCTTTTTACCGCGCTTATAGTCCATTTGAAGTCAAAGAACAGGCAGAGCATCGGGCATTTGCCGCATCTGTCGAAAAGTATCTCCCTGTCAACGAAATCCTGAATTGCTACAAGATGGGCATGACAGAAAATTGGGAGATTGCCGAATATTTCAACCTTGAAGAAGAATTTGTTGAAAAAGCAGTACATTATTGGACTGATTGCAAAGGCATAGATTTTAATTGTTTATAAAACGAAAAAACGCCCCCGGTGCTACCAACACCGAGAGCGTTCAAATAGATTGGCTTACTCAAAAAGAGCAGTCACAACCGACACTGTGATTATACCTCTTTTGGGTAGGCTTGTCAAAGTGTACCCAAAGGAGGTTATTTTATTATGGCAAGACTCAAAAAAAGAAAAGATGGCCGCTATCAACGCAAGGTGACATTGTCCAACGGAAAACAGAAATTTGTATACGGCAAAACGATTGCTGAAGTCAATGCCGCTGCAAATGCACTAATGAACCAAGATACCGCCGGGCTTGAAGTTGGAGATCACACATTGGTGGGCGAGTGGGCAAAAATTTGGTTGAAAAACTATAAATCCGATTTACGGGCCGCTACCATCAAAATGTACCGGGATAGCTATAATCTCCACATCATGGAACAGATCGGATACATGGAACTCCGAAACGTAAAACCAGTTCACATCCGACAGGTTATGGCCAGCGTTGCATCCAGATCGGAAAGCCTGCAGCGTAAGGTTCTTTTGACGATGCGGCAGCTTTTTGAGGAAGCACGTTTGAATCACCTGATTATTGATAATCCCACTGAGGGGATCAAGATCACCCCTCACGCTAAAGCGGAAAAGAAAAAGGCTTTGCTTCCCAATGAGGTCGATATTCTGATGAATGTAGTCGTAGAACCACGCGCCCGCGTATTCTGCGCCCTCTGTCTGTACTGCGGGCTTCGTAAGGAAGAAGCGCTTGGATTGCAATGGTCGGACATTCAAAGCAGCTCTCTGACCATCCGGCGCGCTATGACCTTTCTGAACAATCAGCAAGACCCTGTAGATGATCTCAAAACAAAGGCCGCACACAGAGTCGTTCCTATCCCGGACAAGCTCAGATCCGTCTTGCTTGATACACCACACTTGAGCCGGTATATCGTCCCAGCCGCCGATGGCGGAGATATGACCCGCTCCGCATTCACCCGGTTGTGGAACTCTCACGTTGCGGCCCTTGTGCCGTTCTCCCTGCATCCCCACATGCTGCGGCACACCTACGCAACGACACTTTATCGTGCAGGGGTAGACTTACGAACAGCACAAAAACTAATGGGACACAGCAGCATTCAGGTCACCGCCGATATTTATACTCATCTGGAACAAGAAGATTCGCTCCATGTCGCCGATAAATTGAACGAGTATCTTTCCGGCAAATCGGAAAACTCCGCAAAAAGTAGTCAAAAGGTAGTCAAGCTCGCCATCTGACACAAAAAAAGAAGCCACACAGCACGTTTTTCAACGCTACTGTGTGGCTTTTCTGGTGCACCTCCAGGGACTCGAACCCTGGGCCCACTGATTAAGAGTCAGTTGCTCTACCAACTGAGCTAGAGGTGCAAAGATGACCCGTACCGGAATCGAACCGATGTTAAAGGCGTGAGAGGCCTCTGTCTTAACCGCTTGACCAACGGGCCATATAAAAGTCGGCGACTACCTATTTTCACAAGCCGTTTCCAGCTAACTATCTTCGGCACAAGTGAGCTTAACTTCTGTGTTCGGAATGGGAACAGGTGGGACCTCACCGTCATCGACACCGACCGATCTGACTGGTTCAGTATACCATAACTGGTCTACTTTGTCCAGTATTTGTAGAAGGACGTGCCTTCAAAACTGAATAATCACTGCTACTTCATTTTTTCGTTGACTTAAAAGTCTCAAGCGAATTGTGGTCAAGCCCTCGATCTATTAGTACACGCTTGCTGAATGGATCACTCCACTTACACATTGTGCCTATCAACCTTGTAGTCTTCAAGGGATCTTACCTGATCGAATCAGTGGGATATCTTATCTTTGGGTCGGCTTCACGCTTAGATGCTTTCAGCGTTTATCCGATCCGTACATAGTTGCCCAGCTATGCTCTTGGCAGAACAACTGGTGCGCCAGAGGTACGTCCGCTCCGGTCCTCTCGTACTAGGAACAGCTCCCATCAAATATCCTGCGCCCACGACAGATAGGGACCGAACTGTCTCACGACGTTCTGAACCCAGCTCGCGTACCGCTTTAATTGGCGAACAGCCAAACCCTTGGGACCGAATACAGCCCCAGGATGCGATGAGCCGACATCGAGGTGCCAAACCTCCCCGTCGATGTGGACTCTTGGGGGAGATCAGCCTGTTATCCCCAGGGTAACTTTTATCCGTTGAGCGATGGCATTTCCACTCACATACCACCGGATCACTAACTCCAACTTTCGTTACTGCTCGACCCGTCAGTCTCGCAGTTAGGCTCGCTTCTGCGTTTGCACTCTTTTGCTTGATTTCCGTTCAAGCTGAGCGAACCTTTGAACGCCTCCGTTACTCTTTAGGAGGCGACCGCCCCAGTCAAACTGCCCACCTAACAATGTCCCCCGCCTTGATTCAAAGGCGCAGGTTAGAATTCCAATATCGCAAGGATGGTATCCCAACGGCCACTCCATGACCGCCAAAGCGATCACTTCCCAGTGTCCCATCTATCCTGTGCATGCAACATCGAAACCCAATATTAGGCTACAGTAAAGCTCCATGGGGTCTTTCCGTCTTGTCGCGGGTAACCGGCATCTTCACCGGTACTACAATTTCGCCGGGCGGGCTGTCGAGACAGTGCCCAAATCATTACGCCTTTCATGCGGGTCAGAACTTACCTGACAAGGAATTTCGCTACCTTAGGACCGTTATAGTTACGGCCGCCGTTCACTGGGGCTTCGATTCAATGCTTGCACATCTCCTCTTAACCTTCCAGCACCGGGCAGGCGTCAGCTCGTATACGTCATCTTTCGATTTAGCACAAACCTGTGTTTTTGGTAAACAGTTGCTTGGGCCGATTCTCTGCGGCTCCATCTCTGGAGCACCCCTTCTCCCGAAGTTACGGGGTCAATTTGCCGAGTTCCTTAACAACCCTTCTCCCGTTGGCCTTAGAATCTTCTTCCTACCTACCTGTGTCGGTTTGCGGTACGGGCACCGCAGAAATACACACAGCTTTTCTCGCCATCTTCCATCCCGGACTTCGGTACTAACTTCCCTCGATCGCTACCGGAACCAACACCCGGCTCCGAGACTTCAAATGTGTCCCTGTGTTTAACTCTTTTGGTGGTGACGGAATCTCTACCGTCTGTGCATCGGCTACGCCGTTAGGCCTCACCTTAGCTCCCGACTAACCTGGAGCGGACGAACCTTCCTCCAGAAACCTGAGGCTTTCGGCCATGCAGATTCTCACTGCATTCGCGCTACTCATTCCGGCATTCTCACTTCTATACACTCCACAGCCGCGCGCTACTGTTTCACCGCGTATACAACGCTCCCCTACCCAATGTATTTCTACATTGCCTAAGCTTCGGTGTCAGGTTTAGCCCCGTTAAATTCTCCGCGCAGAGACGCTCGACCAGTGAGCTATTACGCACTCTTTGAATGAGTGGCTGCTTCTGAGCCAACATCCTGGTTGTCTGCGTATCTCCACATCGTTTTCCACTTAACCTGACTTTGGGACCTTAGCTGTAGATCTGGGCTGTTTCCCTTTTGACAATGACATTTATCTGACACTGTCTGACTCCCAACCATCAATATTCTGGCATTCTGAGTTTGATAAGCTTCGCTAACCTCTCGGCCGCTAGGCTATTCAGTGCTTTACCTCCAGATATCTAAGTTGAGGCTAGTCCTAAAACTATTTCGGGGAGAACCAGCTATCTCCGGGTTCGATTGGAATTTCTCCGCTACCCACAGTTCATCCGCCGCCTTTTCAACGGAGGTCGGTTCGGTCCTCCATGGAATTTTACTTCCACTTCAACCTGACCATGGGTAGGTCACCCGGTTTCGGGCCCATTGTATGCAACTTAACGCCCTTTTTAAACTCGCTTTCGCTTCGGCTCCAGACCTTAAGTCCTTAACCTTGCTGCATACAATCGCTCGCCGGACCGTTCTACAAAAAGTACCCTATCACACATTGACGTGCTCTAGGTGCTTGTAGGCACAGGGTTTCAGGTTCTTTTTCACTCCCCTCCCGGGGTGCTTTTCACCTTTCCTTCACAGTACTATACGCTATCGGTCACTGGGTAGTATTTAGGGTTGGAGGGTGGTCCCCCCGTATTCCGACCAGGTTTCACGTGTCTGGCCGTACTCTGGATCCTGCGCAGCTCTCTCCGTTTTCACCTACGTGGTTCTCACACTCTCTGACCGGCCTTCCCATGCCGTTCGGTTAACAGATTAAGTCCTAAAAGCAGTCCGTACCCCGCAAGTATTTCTACTCACGGTTTGCCCTCTTCCGCGTTCGCTCGCCACTACTTACGGAATCTCGTTTGATGTCTCTTCCTCGCCCTACTTAGATGTTTCAGTTCAGGCGGTTCCCCCGATACACCTATTTTGAAGTTCAGTGTAACGTACCTGAGTATGAACCCAGGTGAGTTTCCTCATTCAGAGATCTCCGGATCAATGCTTATTTGCAGCTCCCCGAAGCTTATCGCAGCTTATCACGTCTTTCATCGGCTCCCAGTGCCAAGGCATTCGCCCTGCGCCCTTGTTCGCTTGACCATTCAAACTATTCTCTCTCGAGAATGGCTTGTATTTCCTCTTGATTCTTTTTTGCCAACGAAGATTATTGTTACCCTTCCTTTTGAAATTGTAATATTTCTTAAAAAAGAACTTACTATAATCTTTGTTTCGCAGTTATTATTCAGTTTTCAAGGTACGTCTTGGTGATGCCCCTCCAAACCCGGTCTCCCGAAATCTGGATTTTCATCACATGGTGGGCCAAAATGGACTCGAACCATCGACCTCACGATTATCAGTCGTGTGCTCTAGCCAGCTGAGCTATTGGCCCATGTGGTGGAGATTAAGGGAATCGAACCCTTGACCCCCTGCTTGCAAAGCAGGTGCTCTCCCAGCTGAGCTAAACCCCCACATAAGGTTTTGAGTAACCCCTTTTCAGGGCCCTCAAAATCGAACAATATCTACTTCACTTCTAACAGATCACCTGTTCCAGACGATCGACCATCTTCGATGTTCTCTCATCTGCCTGACTCCTTAGAAAGGAGGTGATCCAGCCGCAGGTTCTCCTACGGCTACCTTGTTACGACTTCACCCCAATCACCAGTTTTACCTTCGGCGGCGTCCTCCTTGCGGTTAGACTACCGACTTCGGGTCCCCCCGGCTCTCATGGTGTGACGGGCGGTGTGTACAGGCCAGGAACGTATTCACCGTGGCATGCTGATCCACGATTACTAGCAATTCCGACTTCGTGCAGGCGAGTTGCAGCCTGCAGTCCGAACTGGGACGTTGTTTCTGAGTTTTGCTCCACCTCGCGGTCTTGCTTCTCTTTGTTTAACGCCATTGTAGTACGTGTGTAGCCCAAGTCATAAAGGGCATGATGATTTGACGTCATCCCCACCTTCCTCCGTTTTGTCAACGGCAGTCTGGCCAGAGTCCTCTTGCGTAGTAACTGACCATAAGGGTTGCGCTCGTTGCGGGACTTAACCCAACATCTCACGACACGAGCTGACGACAACCATGCACCACCTGTCTCTGCGTCCCGAAGGAAAGTTCTGTTTCCAGAACCGTCGCAGGATGTCAAGACTTGGTAAGGTTCTTCGCGTTGCGTCGAATTAAACCACATACTCCACTGCTTGTGCGGGCCCCGTCAATCCTTCCTGAGTTTCAACCTTGCGGTCGTACTCCCAGGTGGATTACTTATTGTGTTAACTGCGGCACTGAAGGGTCAATCCTCCAACACCTAGTAATCATCGTTTACGGTGTGGACTACCAGGGTATCTAATCCTGTTTGCTACCCACACTTTCGAGCCTCAGAGTCAGTTGGTGCCAGTAGGCCGCCTTCGCCACTGGTGTTCCTCCCGATATCTACGCATTCCACCGCTACACCGGGAATTCCGCCTACCTCTGCACTACTCAAGAAAAACAGTTTTGAAAGCAGTTCATGGGTTGAGCCCATGGATTTCACTTCCAACTTGTCTTCCCGCCTGCGCTCCCTTTACACCCAGTAATTCCGGACAACGCTTGTGACCTACGTTTTACCGCGGCTGCTGGCACGTAGTTAGCCGTCACTTCCTTGTTGAGTACCGTCATTATCTTCCTCAACAACAGGAGTTTACAATCCGAAGACCTTCTTCCTCCACGCGGCGTCGCTGCATCAGGGTTTCCCCCATTGTGCAATATTCCCCACTGCTGCCTCCCGTAGGAGTCTGGGCCGTGTCTCAGTCCCAATGTGGCCGTTCAACCTCTCAGTCCGGCTACCGATCGTCGCCTTGGTGGGCCGTTACCTCACCAACTAGCTAATCGGACGCGAGGCCATCTCAAAGCGGATTGCTCCTTTTCCCTCTTCCCGATGCCGGGTCGTGGGCTTATGCGGTATTAGCAGTCGTTTCCAACTGTTGTCCCCCTCTTTGAGGCAGGTTCCTCACGCGTTACTCACCCGTTCGCCACGCTCGAGAGAAAGCAAGCTCTCTCGCTCGTTCGACTTGCATGTTAGGCGCGCCGCCAGCGTTCGTCCTGAGCCAGGATCAAACTCTTTATAAATGATATTTATCACTTAAAAAGTGTTAAATCTTTTTCGCTCAGCACGCAATCGCTTGCGTCCTGTGTGAATTACTTTGTTTGGAATTGTTTAACGTGTTTTCCAACACGAAAATAGGTTCCGTTACAAGTTTTCGATATTGTTCAATTTTCAAGGTCCTGTGCGCCTCAGCCTGCGGCTGACAGCTTTTTATTTATCACTTTCGTGATAAGTTGTCAAGCACTTTTTTGAAGATTTTTTGAAGTTCTTGTCAAAC